>Ga0209127_100007_pt1 | contig 912094 bp, 807 predicted proteins | sample LakSupMetagenome_FD_187469 | JGI IMG/M metagenome (GOLD analysis project Ga0209127, IMG submission 187469) | Freshwater microbial communities from Lake Superior, Canada - Sta WM archaea (SPAdes) (version 2) | ecosystem: Environmental > Aquatic > Freshwater > Lake | place: Lake Superior, Canada... | reverse complement strand
CACGAAGGCTGGGATCAGGAGTTGTAGCTGTCGCCACAGTTCTTTGCTAACGGGTCGTCTTGCCATGAGGGCAGCGAGCATAACTGCTCTGCGGGGGCCTGTGACGAAGTGGTGTTAGCCACTCTAAAACCAGAACGGCTGCCCCAGCATTCCGAACATCGGCGCCCATTTGCGCCAGCTCTTTCCGCGGGCTTGGGAGAGCCAAGCTGCCAGGGACCCCAGCAGGGCAATTGCGATCTGATCGAGCGTCATTTCTACATATTATGTGAAACCAGAAATCTATTCAGGCCCATTTTTACCCTACAAAATAAAAGCCTTTCGGCACGCTGCTTACACATTAAATAATCATTGGCCTATTTGACTACAGCAGAAAATTAGGAAAAGGAACATCGTTAGACCTCAGGAGCCGATCTTGGCTTTTGATAACCAAGGAGCTCTTCATGGCCGTTTTCCAAAATACCCCTGGCAACAACCAGCAACAAGGCAACAAGCCGCAACCCTCGCAGCAGGAGCAAAGCCGACCTCTGAAAGAGGGATCGCACGCGCCCGAGCAGCAAAAAAAGCGGTCTGAGCAAGAACAGGCTCAGCAATAAATCTGCTGGATAAAAAATCTAAAGGGCCAACAGGCCCTTTTTTCTTCAGCGAGCAGGCAAGCCGCATTGAAAGTCACCGCATGAACACCGGAGACAAGGCACTTATATGAAATTCGATGACTGGGCAAAAGCTCTACCAGATGAGATACGCACAACCCTAACCGTTTCGGAAGCATGGAATGCAGGGGCCTTATCTATGCTGGAGACATTAATAAAGCTGGGCTATATCGGCGAAGGATACGCGGAGAAAGCTAGAAACGACGTGAAGGATCTTCTAGGAGGTCTGACCTGCAGGGCCGAGTGGGTAGATGAAGCATGGCTCCAGTGTTCACCCGTATCGCGCTCTGGGCAAACCCTGGGCATGGACCGGACGGCTGAACATTAAACCGGCCGCTGCCGCACCTCTGCGCGCCAAGGAGTCAGCCCCTTGGGTTGCAATGACTTGCCCTCAGCTGCAGCGATATGAAGATAGTTGCTCCCCGTCAACGCCCGAGCCTCCTGTGACAGCCGCTCACGAACATCAACAGATTCAGCACGCAACATGTTAATGACCAGCTTGTTCACTTTGAACTCACGACAACAGGGACACACAAAATGCGTCCACTTGGCATAGTTTTCCAAGTAGGCTGTACTGGTCAGGCTGCACAGAGGACAGGGAGCTTGGATGGAATTTTTCATGTTTTCTACTCCAAAAAAGTGCTGAGCATGTGGTTGACGTTGTGAGCTACTGCCGGTTTTGATGACACCTTGCTAAGGTGGAAGATGAAACCGGCAGCAGCCCAGACCTCTATTCCTCAATTGGGGATAAAACGAAAGCCGCGCTACTTTTACGATAGCGCGGCTTCCGCGTTTTTGTTGTTGGGTCCTTCGAGATTTTAACTCGCGACCAACAGATTAAAAATCCGTTCCGCTGAAATAGACAAAAAAGAAAACACATTTTTAATCATCCACGCTTCTGGTGTTTTCGAAATCATTCCTCTTTCACCCTATTTCTGCATACTTTGGACAGTTTTCGGTCATGGCTCAGATCCTTTCTGATTCATTAGACATCCGCTTCAGGTAGGCACGACGACAATGGCTATGAATTGGCGACAACGATTCATGCCCCCGGCCTTCGCCAAAATTGTCAGATGATGGTCATCCTGTCAAATACCTGGCGGACACCCGGGCTTCCCCAGGCAGAATGAACTATGAGATCACGCTCCGTCCAACTACGGACAGTCCCTGTTAACGTCACATCGCCACCCGTGACATCAACAACAATCGTTTTCGTATCAGAAGTCGCACGACGCTTGATGGCATCCTCGATTTCTGACTTTACGACGATGGCTGAAGCCCTGGGTTTGATGGAAATTTGGTTGCTCACACCGCGCACTCCCGGCAAGAGGCGCACTCTGTCGGCAGCATCGCTACGCTGATAGTTCCAAACCACTTCCCCAGACAAGGTAATCCAACCATCTTCTACAAGGACCTGAACGGTGTCGATAGGAATCGAATTCGTCCAGCTAAGCACGTTTCGCGCGGATGCCGCGATATCGGTATCAGTTCTCTTTCCCATTTGCGACAACTTGACAGTCATGTCGATCGCCAAGGCTCTAACACCTACCACACGTTGCACGGCCCTTTCAGCCCCCCATTTTTCCAAATAGCTACTGACCTCTCCAGCCAAAGTGACAACGCCATCCTTGACCTCTACACCAATCTGGGATGCGTGCACAGAAGGCTCCCACTTCAACTCCGCCATTACATCTTGCTGTAATTGTGTGTCAGTTTTCATGGTAATTCCTAGATGCTTCAACAATCAGAATAATATGCCTAACCTAAAATCATGTCTGTGCGCCAGCACACACTTGAAATATTTCCAGAGAAATTTCTGCATCAAGGGCGTCAGGGTTAAAAAAGCCACTGTACGTTCGCGCACAGACAGAGCTACTTGATAAGTATAAAAGCGATAAAACGTACACCAAACATCCAACACCCGATGTGATACGTTTTGGAGAACCTCATCATGAAGAATCAACATTCACACCATTTTCTTGCCGTTCTGGCATTAGCCGCTGTCCTAGCTTCTGCTGCAACAGCAAGGGCACAAATTGCAGGATCAACTACCACAATGGATGTTAAGACCTCCCAAACCACCAGCGCCGCCCTGGGATGGAGCGCAAAGAAATCACTGATAGGGAAGTTTATATTTAACGACACTGGGGGAAAAGTTGGCAGAGTAGATGATCTTATTATTTCACCTGACAAGAACGTGACTTATGCCATCGTGAGTGCAGGAGGGTTTGTCGGAATAGGACAACATGATGTGGCCATTCCAATCCGTGAAATTAATGAAATATCAGGAAAACTGATTATCATGGGAGCCACAAAACAAAGTGTAAAGGACATGCCAGCATTCACCTATACCAACGAGGCAATGGTTCGCGAGCAGTTCTTAGCAGATGCCGGAAAGGAGATATCCAAAGGGAAGGCAGCGGTATCAGAACTTGAGAAGAAATATGACTTGGCAAGCTCCGATGCCAAAGTAAATATTCAGATGCACATTAATAGAATGCATACCGAGATTAAATCCGCAGATGAGAAGATGAATGAAATGCGTCACTCTGGCGTAAAAAACTGGAGAGATTTTGAGGCGGGCGTAGTTGCGGCGATCGATCGAATAAAAAAATCTATGGCATTATCTGAAGGCTGATAAATCCCAATGGAAATTTATTCCACATTAGAGAATCCATGAAAATAATCACTACATCCCACACGACAACACGCTGCCGCATACTGCCTGGCGCTCCTCGCGTTGACGAAAAGATGCCTATGAAGTCATTCCACTATCGAACGCATCCTGAGCGCCATGAACCGCTCACGTAGGTTGGCTGCGCGCTGCAGTGCTGGGCCCCAACGACGGAACCATCTCGACGGCGAGCGTTGTCGTGTTCTGGCAAGTCGCCTCTACGGGAACACGCGCGGCGCCAACGGCCAGAGCAACGCCTACTACGAGAACCTCAAGCGGATCCACATCAGCGAGAACGAGTTCAAAGCCCGGGTTCAGTGCGGAGAGGATGCTGATGGAGTGTTGGCGGATGTGCCGCTGGCCAGGGCTCATGGCGCAGTGAAGGCTCTGGACAAGAAGATCTCGGACCTTCGAAACTTCCGACGAACGCCACAGACCGCGGATGTCCCGGACAAACGCGAACAGGTAAACACCGTGAGAGTTTCCTGATGATTTCCTGATAACCGGAAGCACAGGGAGTGCCTTGCGTCCTCTTCTAATGTCCTTCGAGGCCATGAAATGCTACTACATATAGGTAATTATTGTTACGCAAACGGTTTTACCGCGCAAATCAGAGTAGTGCGAAAAGCCAGTCATCTTTGACCAACGATCCAAACAGGAGTTTCACATGAAATTAAGAAAAAAATCTGATTCAACCATCCACATCGAAAGTTTTTCGCTACCTGATGTTGATAGCCATTCCGTATCAAGAGATGATTACTCCCACACTCCTGATCCACCGCACAAAATAATGCGCAGCTGGTGGAACACAGCATCTCTGGTCGCTCTAAAATCTGCCGTATTGCGCGAACGACAGATATGCCCGCCCTCTCCAAATGGCTTGCGCACTGGAGGCCAATATGCTCTTACTCCCTCGTACCCCTTTTGAAAAATTCTGGGATTCTATAAAAACCGTATTTTCTCCCAAAGCTCACCTAGATCCCATAGAAAACACTGAGCAAGATTACCCCTTGTCTAAAGAAGATATATTAATATACGAAGAAGAGCTTCAAAAAAATCTCAACGCCCCGTCGTACAACCAAGCATCTTCTCAGCATGAACACATCAATAGGCACAATGCACATATAGAGGAACGCGAGGAAAAATACCACTGACCAATATAATGATAAACGTAGAAAAGCCCGCTGAATGCGGGCTCTTTTTCATCCATCTGAACCACTCTGTTTTTATAATCTCTCCCCTAAACCTCTTCATAGAGGACTTTTTGAGATCGCACGTCCCCGCAAGGCTGTTACGTACAGCTCGCAAAAGCAGCCGTGATCATCTACCAGGGAACAAGCGTAACCAGAAGAGCAACAACTACCACAGCGATGCCGATGTAGAGTGTCCTGCGCGTGGAAAACCTGTTACGAGAAGAGGATGTGGGCACTTGGCCAGGGGATTTTTTACTAGGTGTGGTCATTAACACAGCATGAGCTTCTGTACTGGTGAGCGCTGTAAGACAAATGCAATTCAACATCTAGGCCCATTAGCCATTTCACATCTATCACAAGCATTGTGGTTATTGCATGCACCAGAAAAGGGATTTTTTTGGCAACATGTCATTTATACGACAAAACGGCGAGAGTCTGAGTGTTTTAAACGCAGACGAGCCTATGCCGTAAACCTGCTAAGGCTCGCGCGAATGCGATTTTGGGTGGACACATCCCAAGGATCGTCTACCTCTATCACTAGCATGTGATATGGGGACTCACAGCGTGCGGCTAGGCTTGCGATCGCAGGCGCTTCATATACAGAAATTCCAAGCATCTCGCCACGGCGTGCCAGCAGCACCATGCTTGCATGCCAAACGTGCAATGCCCCTAGCTCGGGCTCACTTATTCTTTGATCCATAACATTTTCTCCCGAATTTCAAATTAAGGAACGCCTCTGGAGGAAACGAAATTGCCAATGAGCAGTTTCATTGGGCGCCTATTTTTGTTCCTTTGGAAGCTGTATTACATCCGCGTACACATATCGAGAAGCATGAGCGCAGCACGTGCAGCACGCTGTCTTGGTACCTTCTCGCGCAGCCAAGCCAGCCTGCGGCCTGGAGATACCGCAAGGTCCGGAAGCAGCCTCTTATAAGAACGGCCAACAGTTAAGCAACGACAGGCCCATACGCCACTCAAAGGGGTGCGCGCCAAGTCTAGGCGGCTCCCCAAGCCCCTGGATGCGAGACTGCCAGGGGTCTTTTTCCTTCATAACAGCCCCCGAGATGGATCGTTTGCAAAGACCGCGAGCAGCTCCTGACATTTCCTGAGGGCATGGATGCGGGGCGCGAGACGCGCCCTCTCGCGACGGGCTTCGCTGCCCTGATCCGCTTCTACATATAGGTAATTGTTGTTACCCAAACGGTTTTCCGCTGGAAATCAGAGTAGTGTGAAAAAAGTTGGTCATTTTCGGTCAACACACAGGACCGGAGGTCCACATGAAAGTCAAAGACACAAAAGGTTCATTTAGCCGACCAAATAAATATTCTCTTCCAGATGTTGATAGTCATGCTGTATCTAACGATGACTATTTCCGCACGCCTGACCCACCACGCAAGAAAAAAATCAGCGATTGGGACACAGAATTTACTATAAATTTGGATTCTGCTGAACTGCGGGACACACCTCCTCCCTACCTCAACGGAAGATAATTGGAGTTTAATATGCTTTCACAACCTCGCACCCCATGGGAAGTCTTTTGGGATTCCGTCAAGAGTATCTTTTCTCCAGGAGTTCAGATAGAAGCACTTGATAGCAAAAGAAAGAATGACCCTTTATCCAGAGAGGAACGAAGGATTTATGAAGAAGAAAAGCAAATAAATCGAGATGCTTAGCTAGGCAAACCTTCGTTAACCAAATTAAAGCCACTCAACAGTGGCTTTTTTTCCGTGCGTGAGCACAGCGCGTGAAGTGCGCTGTCCTGATCTCTCCTTCTTCAAAAAGTCAGCCACAGAGCTGGCTTTCTGTGTTCTGGACCAGCATGAGCCAAGTCACTCCCCCGCATTGCGCCCTCAGGCAAGTTGGACTACCGGCTCAGCCGATTCCGGATTCCATCGGCCAGGTGCGCGCCAATCGGGAGAAGTCCCTGTCCTCGCATGTGGAACTTTGCCCGGGAACAGGGCCTCACGAAGGCCTCCAACCCCTGCGCAGGCGTGCGAGGCTTCCGGGAGGATGGGCGGGATGTCGTAGTCGGCGACGACCTGATGGCTCGGCTGCTGGAGAAGGCCGCAGTATCCCTGCGGTTCGCTGTCCACTTGGCGCTCCTCACTGGCCAGCGCCCGGCCGACGTGCTGCGCATGAGCACCGACCACATTGCCGGCGGCATGCTCCACGTCCGCCAGGGCAAGACAGCCGCCAAGCTGCGCATCGAGGTAACAGGCGCACTTCAGGAGCTGCTGGCCGAGATCCAGGCGTACAAAGTCCAGGTCAAAGCGGACACCGCGCAGCTGCTTGTGAACGAGGCGGGTCAGTCGCTGACAAAGAACATGCTCCGCGACCACTTCGACGCCGCTCGGGATGCCGCCGGCATTCCCAAGGCGCAATTCCAGTTTCGGGACCTACGCGCCACGGCGGCCACCACCGTGGATGACGACGGCGGGATACGCCATGCCCAGGCGCTGCTGGGGCATACAACGGAGGGCATGACAGCGCAGTACATCCGCCACAAGGTGGGCAAGAAGGTGAAGCCTGTTCGGTGAATTGCGGAACACCGGCCGTAAATCTCGACCCCGTTTTGCTACGTCTTCGATAGCAAAGAAAAAGGCCCCGTATTGCTACGGGGCCTTGTGTTCTTTGGTGGGTCCTGCGAGATTCGAACTCGCGACCAACGGATTAAAAGTCCGCTGCTCTACCGACTGAGCTAAAGACCCGAACCACGCTTTGCATGCATCAGATGCTGCTTAGCGAAGACATAGATTCTAGCACCAAAATTTACGCTTCAATTCTTGATGCGGCTCAGTTGATCGATGACCCAGCCTGCGGCGCACTGGCCGAAGGTGGCGGTGACGGCCACTACCGAGCCGTAGCCGTGGCAGTTGAGCGTGCCGTCGCCTTCGATGGCGCAAGAGGCATCGGGCGGGGCGACGGCCTCGCGGCTGAAGACGCAGGCAATGCCGATGCGCTTGCCTTCCTTGGGTGCGCCGTGTTCGCGGCGCAGGCGGTAGCGCAGTTGGGCCAGCAGCGGGTCGTGCGTGGTGGCGCTGAGGTCGTCGATATCGACCTTGTGAGCCAGGCGCTTGCCGCCCGCTGCACCCACGGAGATGAAGCATTGCCGCGTGGCGCGCGCATGGGCTGCCATGGCGGTCTTGGCCTTGACCTGGTCGCAGGCGTCGATGACGGCGTCGGCGTCCTGGGGCAGCAGGCGCAGCCAGTTGTCCGGGTCAACGAAGTCGTCGATGCAGTGCACGCGGCAGGCGGGGTTGATCTGGGCGATGCGCTCGCGCATGGCTTCGATCTTGGCCTGGCCCACGGTGGTGGAGAGCGCATGGATCTGGCGGTTGATGTTGGACTCGGCGACATGGTCCATGTCGATCAGGGTGAGTTCACCCACGCCGCTGCGCGCCAGCGCCTCGGCGGTCCAGGAGCCCACGCCGCCGATGCCCACCACGACGACGTGCGCGGCGCGGATGCGAGCGGCGCCCGGCACGCCATACAGGCGCTCCAGGCCGCCGAAGCGGCGCTGCAGGTCGGCATCAGAAAAAACAGCGCCTGCTTCAGGCGCTGTCTTGTCTTCTTCCGGGAGGGATGAAGAGCCCGTGTCGTTCATCACTTGAGGCTGGCGAGACGGTTCTTGGCCGCAGCCGTGGCTTCGGCGTTGGGATAGGCCTTGATCAGGTCTTCCAGCGTCTTGCGCGCGCCCTTGGTGTCCTTCATCTCGATCTGGCAGTTGGCGATGGACAGTGCCGCCTCCGGCGCCCGGCCGTGCATGGGGGCTGCTGCCAGCAGCGCGCGGAAGTTGGTGATCGCATCCTTGTAGTTGCGATTGGCATACTGCGCGTTGCCCAGCCAAAAGCGTGCCGAGGGCACGTAGCCGCTCTTGGGCCACTGGTTCAGGAAGGACGAGAACGCCGTGCCGGCTTCGGCAAAGCTGCCTGCGCGGAACTGCGCCAGCGCGGCTTCGAAGTCGCGCTTCTCTGCCGGGTCGGCTGCGAATTCCTGGCCGTCCACCGTCACCGTGACGGGCTCGAACTGGCGCAGGCGCTCGTCCACGCCCTTGGCGATGTCGCGCTGGCCGCGCTGCAGCTCGGCCACATCGCGCAGCAGCTGCTCGTTCTGGCCGCGCAGCTTGGCTTGCTCGGACTTGAGCTGCTCGATCTGCGACTGCAGTTCGAGCAGGCCACGGCGCGTTTGCGAGCTTTCCTCGGTCATGCGCTGCTGCGACTGCTGCATGCTGTCGACGCGCTGGCGCATTTCCAGGATGGCGCGGCGCGCCTCGTCATCGCCGAACAGTGCGGCATGGCCGCTGGCGGCGTAGCCGGCCATCAGGCCAGCAGCCAGCAGCGTGCGCAGCGCGGTGCGATGCAGGATCGGGGAGCGCTGCATGTTCATCAACGGTAGGACAGTTCAGCGCGGCGGTTTTGCGCGTAGGCGTCTTCGGAATGGCCTTCGGAGGCAGGCTTTTCCTTGCCGTAGCTCACGGCTTCCATCTGCGCATCGCTGACGCCCAGCAGGCCCAGCGAGCGGCGCACGGCTTCGGCGCGCTTTTGACCCAGGGCCAGGTTGTATTCGCGGCCGCCGCGCTCGTCGGTGTGTCCTTCGATCTGCACCTTGCGTGCAGACGATGCCTTCAGGAAGCGTGCATGGGCTTCGATCTGGGGCTGGGCATCGGCCTTGACGACGTAGCTGTCGAAGTCGAAGTAGACGACGCGGCTGACGCCCTGGGGACCTGCCTTGTCGGCGGCCGAGCCGGTCAGGTCCACGCCCGAGATGCCGCTTTGCGAGGTGCTGCCGGTGCCGGCGCCGCTGCCCTGGCCCGTGCTGGTGGCGCCCGCGTCGGTGACCGGGGTTTCGTCAAGCTTGACGCCCGAGCTGCAACCCGCCATGAGTGCGGTGACTGCAAGTGCCAGGGAAAGTCGTTTGATGGTGATCATGAAAAATCTCCGTATGTCCGGGTGGACTTCGTGCTGAGTTGACTGGTTGACTGAAAAGAAATCGGGGAAGCCGGCTGTCACTGGCGCTGGAACGGACCCCAGTCGGGCTCGCGGATGTCACCGCCCTGCCCTGCCAGCCGCGCCTTGATCTTGCCGTCGAGCGTGGTGGTCATCAGGGATTCGCGGCCCTGCTGCAGGGTGGCGTAGACGATCAGGCGGCTGTTCGGAGCGAAGCTGGGGCTTTCGTCGGCCGTGGTGTCGGTGATGGCATTCACGGTGCCGGTGCCCAGGTCCATGACGTGGAGCTTGAAGCCGCCGCCCACGCGCGAGACGTAGGCAAGCCACTTTCCATCGGGGCTGACGCTGGGCGAGATGTTGTAGTTGCCGGTGAAGGTGACGCGTTCCGCACTGCCGCCCGAGGCCGGCACCTTGTAGATCTGCGGAGCACCGCCACGGTCGCTGACGAAGTAGATGGAGCGGCCGTCGCTGGAGAAGTTCGGCTCGGTGTCGATGCCGCTGCTTTGCATCAGTCGGCGCGGCTCGCTGCCCTGGGCGCTGATCAGGTACAGCTGCGAGCCGCCATCGCGGCTGAGCGTGACGGCCAGGGAGTTGCCGTCAGGCGACCAGGCCGGTGCGCTGTTGGAGCCCCGGAAGTTGGCAACCAGGCGGCGGCGGCCACTGGCCACATCGTGCACATAGACCACGGGCTTGCGCGACTCGAAGGACACGTAGGCCAGCTGGGTGCCGGTGGGCGACCAGGCGGGCGAGATGATGGGTTCCGGGCTGGACAGGGCCGACTGGGCGTTCTCGCCATCGGCATCGGCCACCCACAGGCGGTAGTTGCTGCCCGCCTTGGTCACGTAGGCGATGCGCGTGGAGAACACGCCCTTCTCGCCCGTGAGTTTTTCGTAGATGTAGTCGGAGATGCGGTGGGCCACCAGGCGCAGGTCGCCGGTGGTGACGGCAAAGCCCTGGCCGCCCAGGTCCTGGCCCTTGACCACGTCCCAGAGGCGAAAGCGCACGTCGTAGCGGCCATCGGCCAGGCGCGTGATGCTGCCCACGGCCAGCGAGTCAGCGCTCTTTTGGCGCCACATGGCAACGTCGGGGCGCGAGGTTTCGTCCAGCTGGACGCCGGCCGTGTCCACGGCGCGGAATTGACCGCTGCGCTCCAAGTCAGCCTGGATGATGGCCGAGATCTTCTGGGGCGCCTGCCCTTCTCCCTTGAATGCTGCAATGGCGATGGGCAACTGGGTCAGGCCCACGCCCGTCACTTCGACGCGGAACTGGGCCAGCGCGGGAATTGCGGGGGTTGAGGCGAGAGCGGCCAGCAGGGTTCGGCGCGAAGTGCGCGGCACGGCCGCCAGGGAGGAGGGAGAAAGGAGTCGGTCAATAGTCATTGGCATTCATCAATATCTACGGGAAGACCCCGGTACTTGCACAGGTGCGAATGTTACACACACTGGATGCGTCTCGATGTAAGAACGTGCACTGTAGGGTCTGTCGGCCCAGGCTTTCTCGATCCCCGGCAGCCGCATCAGTTCCCCATGAGGCAGCCCCAGGCAAGCCCGCCGTAAAATCCGCGCTTCATGCAAGCACCATCCTCACCGCCGCCGGCCCCTGCGCCGTCCGCCGCACCGGCGGCCCTTGATCTCGCCAGCACCCTGACCCTGTCGCAGCGCCTCAAGCGCCTGTCGCCCTACTTTGGTGGCCAGCGCTTGGCCTGGACGCTGGCGGTGGCCGCCACGCTGGTGGGCGCGGTCACCGAGCCATTGATCCCTGCCCTGCTGCAGCCGCTGCTGGACAGCGGCTTCACCGACGGCACGCTGCCCCTGTGGTCGGTGCCGCTGGCCATCATCGGCGTGTTCCTGGTGCGGGGCCTGTCGCAGTTCGTGGGCCAGTACGCGCTGGCGCGGATTGCCAACGAGGGCATGCTGGCGCTGCGCAAGCGCCTGTTCGAGCGGCTGCTGGCGGCCGATATGGCGCTGTTCTCGCGCCAATCGGCCTCATCCCTGTCCAATACCGTGGTCTATGAGGTGCAGACCGGCTCCACGCTGCTGGTGCAGGCCATGCTGGGCATCTCGCGCGACGGTTTCACGCTGGTGGCGCTGCTGGGCTACCTGCTGTATCTGAACTGGCAGCTGACGCTGGTGGTGGCGGCCGTGGTGCCGGGCGTGGCCTGGATCATGAAGACGCTGTCGCGCCGCCTGTACCGCATCACCAAGATCAGCCAGGAGGCCACCGATTCCCTGGCCTATGTGGTGGAAGAGAACGTTCTGGCCCACCGCATGGTGCGCCTGCATGGCGCGCAACAGGGCCAGCAAAAGCGCTTTGGCGGCCTGAGCGGGCAGCTGCGCAAGCTGGCCATCAAGGCCACCATCGCCTCGGCGGCCATGACGCCGCTGACCCAGTTGCTGGCCGCCGCCGCCCTGTCGGCCGTGATCTGCATTGCGTTGTGGCAAAGCCGGGGCACGGGCGCTGCTGCGGCCAATGTGCAGGATGTGACGGTGGGCAGCTTTGCGGCCTTCATCACGGCCATGCTGATGCTGATTGCCCCTATCCGCCGCCTGGCCGATGTGGCCAACCCCATCACGCGTGGCGTGGCGGCGCTGGAGCGGGGCCTGCATCTGCTGGAGGGCTCGGGCGACGAGACCGGCGGCACGCAGGTGCCCGGCAAGGCGCGTGGCGAGATCGAGTTGCGCGACGTGTCCGTGCAGTTTGGCGAGGACAAGGCACCCGCCCTGAGCCATGTGGACCTGCGTGTGCGCCCGGGCGAGGTGGTGGCCCTGGTCGGCCCCTCCGGCGCGGGCAAGACCACGCTGGTGAACCTGCTGCCACGCTTTTTGCAGCCCACGGGCGGCCAGTTGCTGCTGGACGGAACGCCCCTGCCCGAATGGGATCTGGCCGCGCTGCGCCAGCAGTTCGCCATGGTCAGCCAGGACGTGGTGATGTTCAACGACACCATTGCCGCCAACGTGGCGCTGGGCGGGGTGGAAGACGAGGCCCAGCTGTGGGCCGCGCTGGATGCAGCCAATCTGGGCACCCACGTGCGCGGCCTGTCCAACGGTCTGCAGACGGTGGTGGGCCACAACGCCAGCCAGCTGTCGGGGGGCCAGCGCCAGCGGCTGGCGATTGCACGGGCGCTGTACAAGGATGCGCCCATCCTGATCCTGGACGAGGCCACCTCGGCCCTGGACAACGAATCCGAGCGCCTGGTGCAGGAGGCGCTGACGCGGCTGATGCAGGGCCGCACGACCCTGGTCATCGCCCACCGGCTCTCGACCATCGAGCATGCCGACCGCGTGGTGGTGATGGAGCGTGGCCGCATTGCCGAGCAGGGAACGCATGCCGAGCTGCTGGCGCGGGACGGCCTGTACGCCCGATTGAGCAGGAATCACACAACCTGAGCTGGACAGCGGCGGCACAGGCAGTGCCACTCGCCTGGCTTGCTGCTACCAGCTTCCGCGCGAAGGCTGGGTCTTGCGCTCGGCCTTGATGGCCTTGGTGAGTTTGTCGACCATGTATTGGCGGTCCACCTGCCGGGCAAAGTCGGCGGCGGTGAAGCCGCGCTGGTTGCGAAGGATGACGTCGGCGCCCTCCTTGATCAGCAGGTCCACCACGGCTTCGCTGCTGTATTGGGCGGCCAGCATAAGCGGGGTGGTGCCGTTGGGCGAGTCGGCGTCGATGTAGGCGCTGTTGTCCAGCAGCAGTTTGACGATGTCCAGCGTCTTGGGCAGGTCGGCCGAGGTGGCGTAGTGCAGCGGCGTCCAGCCGGGGCGGTTGACATCGGCGCCCCGGCGTATGAGTTCCTTTGCAAGGTCCAGGTGGCCTTTGATGCAGGCCATCATCAGCGGCGTTTCGCCCTGCTGGGAGGCTTCGTTGACCTTGATGCCCGGGGATTTGAGCAGCACGTCGAACACGCCCAGCGAGCCCTGGTGCAAGGCGGCCACCAGGCCCGGGCGGCCGCGCGTGTCGCGGGTGTTGGGGTCGAAGCCGCGAAAGATCAGGTTGACCATGGCACGCTCGTTGTCGCTGATGATGGCGCGCACGTAATCGTCGTACTGGCTGGCATGCGCCAGCCCGCCGCTGGCTGCGGCCAGGGCTACCACGGCCTGGCCGGCCTGGGCCAGCCAGTGGCGCCGGTGCACGTCCACGCCCATGCCCATGCCCATGCCCACGCGGCCACCGGCCGCAGCATTCAGTCGCATGCGACAACCCCCTTGAACAGCTGGTCGAAGTTGGCACTGGTCAGGGCCGCCACGTCCTCCACGGCCATGCCGCGCACCTGCGCAATCTGCTGTGCCACGTAAGGCACGTAGGACGGATTATTGGTCTTGCCGCGATAGGGAACGGGCGCCAGGTAGGGGCTGTCGGTCTCGATCAGCAGGCGGTCGGCCGGCACGAAGGCGGCTACGTCGCGCAGGTGCTGGGCGTTCTTGAAGGTGACGATGCCCGACATGGAGATGTAGTAGCCCAGGTCCAGCGCCGCACGCGCGACCTCCATGGTCTCGGTGAAGCAGTGGAACACGCCGCCGGCCTGGCCTGCCGAGCCGTCCTCGCCTTCTTCGCGCAGGATGGCCAGCGTGTCATCAGAGGCGCTGCGTGTGTGGATGACCAGGGGCTTTTGCGTCTGGCGCGCCGCACGGATGTGCACGCGAAAGCGCTCGCGCTGCCATTCCAGGTCGGCAATCGTGCGCCCGCCCTTGCGGTCTTCCATGCCGTAGTAGTCCAGTCCCGTTTCGCCGATGGCCACCACGCGCGCCAGTGCGGCGCGCTCGACCAGGTCGGCCACGCTGGGCTCGGTCATGTGTTCCGTATCGGGGTGCACGCCCACCGTGGCCCAGAAATTGTCGTGATCCAGCGCCAGCTGGTGCACATCGCCGAATTCCTCCATCGTGGTGCAGATGCACAGCGCGCGCGTGACGCGCGCGGCCGCCATGGCCTCGCGGATCTCGGGCAGGCGGCTTTGCAGCTCGGGGAAATTCAGATGGCAGTGGGAATCGGTAAACATGGAATCTCGTGGTTCAGAAACAGGCATGCCGACCGGAGAGCATTTCCTCCGTGTCGGCATGCGGGCAGAGGCAGGCGCAGGACTCAGACCGTCTGCGTGGCCTTGTCCGAGGCCAGGGCCGAGCCCAGGATGTTCTCGATCTTGGCTTTGAGCTCGGCGGACTTCTCGTCCTTGGGGAACTGTATGCCTATGCCCTGCGTGCGGTTGCCCGAGGCGCGCGCGGGCGTGATCCACGCCACGCGGCCGGCCACGGGATAGCGCTGGGGCTCGTCGGGCAGGGTCAGCAGCACGTAGACATCATCGCCAAGACGGTACTCACGCTGCGTGGGCACGAAAACGCCCCCTTCGGCGAACATGGGAATGTAGGCGGCGTACAGCGCGGCCTTTTCCTTGATCGCCAGTTGCATCACGCTGGGACGGGGTGTGGTGGGTGCGGTGCTCATGGATGGTTTGCAGACATTGGTTCGGTGAGCGGCCGGCGCGATCGGCACCGGGCCCAGGGCCGTAGGTTAACAGGACGGGCTTTCATGTGGCGAAAAGCACCCAGCCGCGCTGCTGCGCTGCTGCACTGCCGCCACGCCCCACTCCCCGCGCCTCACCCCCGGCGCTGGCGGGCGGGCTGGCCGGACATGAGCACGCGCCGGGCCTCGGCGGCCAGGGCCTCGGTCATGAGTCCGGCGTTGAAGGGATGGTCCGCCGTGCGCGCAGCCTGGGCCAGGGCACGTGACCATTCGGCCAGCAGGCCCATGTCCAGCGGCCGCGAAGGCAGGTCGGCCGGCGTGAAGTAGCGCGGCGCGGCGCCTGCGGCCAGGGCCATCAGGTCGTGGCAGATCTTCTGCAAGGCCTCCACGGCATGGGGCGGAGCATAGGCGGCCAGGGCCGCCACATCGCCCTTGGCCAGCGCGCGCGGCAACTGGGACCATGCGGCCATGTCCTTGCCGCCACCGCTGTGCGCCAATGCCAGCGCGTCGCCGGGCCGCCCGCCTGCGGCGCGCAGCGCCACGGCGGCCGCTTCCGGGGCCACACCCTGCCCCTGCAGCCAGTCCAGGGCCTCTTGCTGATCGGGCCAGGCCATGGTGTGGGTCAGGCAACGGCTGCGGATGGTGGGCAGAAGCTGGTGGGCCGCCTCGCTGGCCAGCACGAAGCGGGCATCGCCCGGCGGCTCCTCCAGCGTCTTGAGCAGCGCATTGGCCGTGATGGCGTTCATCTGCTCGGCCGGGTAGACCAGCACGGCCTTGCCGCGCCCGCGCGCGCTGGTGCGCTGGCAGAACTCCACGGCGTCGCGCATGGCCTCGACACGGATTTCCTTGCTGGGCTTGCGCTTCTTGTCGTCGATATCGGCCTGGGCCTTCTCGGGCAGCGGCCAGCCCAGCGCCATCATCTGCACCTCGGGCATGAGCACGCACAGGTCGGCATGGGCGCGCACGTCGATGGCGTGGCAGCTGCCGCAGTGGCCGCAGGCCCCCTGGGGCGACGGCGATTCGCACAGCCAGGCGCGCACCAGCGACAGCGACAGCGCGTACTGGCCCAGGCCGGAAGGCCCCTGCAGCAGCCAGGCGTGGCCGCGCTGGGCCAGCAGGCGCGCGCGTTGCCCGGCGATCCAGGCGGTGTCGGTCTCGGCCGGTTGTGGCAGGGCCTCGCTCATGCCGCACCTGCCTGTCCACCGACCATGATGGCCAGCCAGCCCCGGCGCACCATGACCTGGGTGATCTGCTGCCAGACCGCATGCCGGCTGGCGTTGGAGTCGATGCGCGCAAAGCGCTGGGGCGCGGCGGCAGCGCGCGCCGCATAGCCCTGGGCCACGCGTGCGAAAAAGCTGCCGGGCTCGGACTCGAAGCGGTCCGGGACACGGGCCGAGGCCAGGCGCTCGGCGGCCACCTCGGCGGGCAGGTCGAACCAGAGCGTCAGGTGGGGCTCGCGCAGCAGTTCGGGCTGGGGGGCGGTGCCCGTCTGCACCATGCGCTCCAGCGTGACCAGCGGCTGCAGGTCGAAGCCCCGGCCCGCACCCTGGTAGGCAAAGGTGGCATCGGTGAAGCGGTCGCAGAGCACGACTTCGCCGCGCGCCAGCGCGGGCTCGATCACCTGCACCAGGTGGTCGCGTCGCGCGGCAAAGGCGATCAGAGCCTCGGTCAGCGGGTCCATGGCGTCGTGCAGCATCAGCTCGCGCAGCTTTTCGGCCAGCGGCGTGCCGCCGGGCTCGCGGGTGAGCGTCACCGTGCGGCCCTGGTCACGGAAAGCCTGGGCCAGCGACGCGATGTGCGAGGACTTGCCGGCGCCATCGATGCCTTCGAAGCTGATGAACAGGCCGGCGGGAGTTGCAGTGGTCATATGGAAAGAGAGGATACGCAAGCGCTGCGCAGAGCGCAGCAGCCCTGGGGAATATCTCAGGGCTTTTGCCCAGGGCTTTGCTGGCCGCGCTGGTAGCGGTTCACGGCGCGGTTGTGCTCGTCCAGCGATGCGCTGAAATGGCTGGTGCCGTCGCCACGCGCCACAAAGTACAGCGCCTTGGTCTGTCCGGGCTGCACGGCGGCCATGAGGGCGGCCTTGCCGGGCATGGCGATGGGCGTGGGCGGCAGGCCCGCGCGGGTGTAGGTGTTCCAGGGAGTATCGGTCTGCAGGTCGCGGCGGCGCAGGTTGCCATCGAATTTCTCGCCCAGGCCGTAGATCACGGTGGGATCGGTCTGCAGCAGCATGCCGATGCGCAGGCGGTTGCTGAAGACACCGGCAATCTGTGCGCGATCGGCCGCGCGGCCGGTTTCCTTCTCGACGATGCTGGCCAGGATCAGCGCTTCGTCGGGCGTCTTGAGCGGCGTGTCGGCCGAGCGCAGCGCCCAGACATCGGCCAGGCGCCGGTCCATGGCGTGCAGGGCGCGGCGCAGCACGGCCAGGTCGGAGCTGCCCTTGGCATAGGTATAGGTATCGGGGAAGAAGCGGCCCTCCGGCGCCACGCCCGCGCGGCCCAGGGCCTGCATGAGGGCAGCGTCGTCCATGCCTGCGCTTTCCTGGCGCAGGAATTCCTCCCGGGCCAGGGCGGCGCGCACCTGGCGCCAGTTCCAGCCTTCCACCAGGGTCAGGGCCTTGAGCGATTCCTCGCCGCGCGCGAGTTTTTGCAGCAGCACATAGGGAGTCAGGCCCGTGGTCAGCTCATAGTTGCCGGCCTTGATCTGCCGGTCCTGCCCCGAGACGCGGAACCAGGCGTACAGCAGCCGCGCATCGGTCTGCACGCCGGCCTTGACCACTTCGCGGGCCACGCCACGCGGCGTGGTGCCGGGCTCGACCTCCAGCTCCAGCGTGGGCTGGGCCAGCGGCAGCGGCTGGTTCAGCCACCACCAGCCGGCACCGGCCAGCACGGCGGCCAGCACCAGCAACATCATCAAAGCGCGAAAGATAAAGCGCACAACCTCGGTCCAAGCAAGCAATAGAGCGGCTGATCATAATTCAGCCATGACCCAGCCTTTACTGAACGGCATTGCTTCCGTTTCCCATCTCGGCGTGATACGCGCCCTCGGCGAAGACGCCGCCCAGTTCCTGCATGGACAGCTGACCAACGACTTCGCGCTGCTGGATCTGCAGCATGCGCGTCTGGCGGCGTTCTGCACGGCCAAGGGCCGCATGCTGGCCAGCTTCATCGGCTTCAAGCGCAACAAGGACGAGATCCTGCTGCTGTGCGACCGCAGCCTGCTGGCGCCCACGCTCAAGCGCCTGTCCATGTTCGTGCTGCGCGCCAAGTGCAAGCTCAGCGACGCCACGGCCGAATTCACGCTCCACGGGCTGGCTGGCGATGCCGCCGCGCAGGCCCTGGGCCCGGCAGCCGTGCCCTGGACCAAGACCGATGACGGCGACGCCAGCCTGATCGCCCTGTACCCGGCCGCCGGCCAGCCGCGCGCCCTGCGCGTGGCGCCCGTGGGCGCGCCCCTGCCCGAAGGCCCTGCACTCAGCGAGGCCGACTGGCTCTGGAGCGAAGTCGCCAGCGGCATTGCCACGCTGTCGGCGCCTGTGGCGGATGCCTTTGTGCCGCAGATGCTCAACTACGAATCGGTGGAAGGCGTGAATTTCAAGAAGGGCTGCTACCCAGGCCAGGAGGTGGTGGCCCGCAGCCAGTTCCGGGGCACGCTCAAGCGCCGCGCCTACCTTGCCCATGCACAGCAGCCGCTGGCCACCGGCATGGAGGTCTTCACGCCCGAGGACCTGGAGCAGGCCACCGGCACCGTGGTCCAGGCCGCCCCGGCGCCCGGCGGCGGCTGGGACGCCATCGTCTCCATGCAGACCAGCTCGGCCGACCAGCCCCTGCTGGCCCACGCCGCACTGGGCGAAGGCCAGCGCGCCGATGCCGCACAGGCCGTGGCGCTGCAGCTCAAGCCCCTGCCCTACGCGTTGCGCGAGGACATCTGAGATTTGAGCCTTGCACCGCCTGAGCTGCCTGCAGCTCAGGCGGTGAGCACTTTCCTCATGGTGATGTGGGGGATGCCGGCCTCTTCATAGGGCTCGCCTTCCGGCGTGAAGCCCGCGCGCAGGTAGAACGACTCGGCATGGCGCTGCGCATGCAGCACGACTTCGCGGTCGCCGCGCTGGCGGGAGGCTTCGACCAGGCTGTCCAGCACGATGCGGCCCCAGCGGCCGCCGCGCACGCTGCGGTCCACGGCCATGCGGCCGATCCTGCCCGCGCCGGGGCTGTCGCTGACCAGGCGGCCGGTGGCGATCGGCTGGCCCAGGCCGTTGTAGACCACGGCGTGGCGGGCCACGGGGTCGAACTCGTCGATCTCGATCTCGCGCGGCACGCCCTGCTCGTGCACGAACACGGCCAGGCGCAGGCGCTCGGCGTCGCGGCCCAGGTCGTTCCAGCTGCCCGATGCCACGCGCACCACGCTCTGGCCGGCCTCATAGGCCGTGAGCACGTCGCGCAGCTGCTGCGGCACGGGCAGCGGCTGGCGCGTGGTGGCATCGGCGAACACATAGACCAGTTCCACGGTATTGAGCAGTTCCATGCCGCGGAAGATGCCGGCCTCGAACAGCAGCGAGGTATTGCCCTGCCTGGCACAGCGTATGCCCACATGCAGCACGTCGCCCAGCGTGGCCGATGCGTGGTAGGTGGTGGTGGCCTTCTTGACGAACAGCTCGCCGCCCAGGGCCGCGAAGGACGATTCATAGGGCAGGCCCAGCTGGCGCCAGTAGTCGGTGACGGCCACGTCGGCATACATCAGGTAGTGGGCGTTGAAGACGATCTTCTGGGCGTCCACTTCGGACCAGCGCACTTCGATGCGTTGCAGCGTGCGGAAATCTTGGCGTTGCATGGGGGTGTTTCTCTCCTGTTGTCTTGGGGTGTCTTGGTGTGTTTTGGTGCGTTTCTTTGTGCCTCGGCCTTCAGGCCGCGAAGGCGTCGCTCAAGGCGCGCGCCATGTCGGCATGTGCACGGCGCGCTTCGGCAATGGCGCGGCCCATCTTGACGAATTCATGGGTCACGCCCCGGTAGATCTCCAGGTCCACGGGCACGCCGGACATGCGCAGCTTGTCGGCGTATTCCACGCCCTCGTCCACCAGCGGGTCGCATTCGGCCAGGCCTATCCAGGCCGGGGCCACGCCGTCCACATCGGGGGCCAGCAGCGGGGCAAAGCGCCAGTCCTCGCGGTCGGCGGGGCTGTTGAGGTACTGGGCGAAGAACCAGGTGATGGCCGGCTCGTCGATCACCAGCCCGTGGGCGAAGCGGCGGTGCGAGTCGGTGTCCTGGTTCGCCGTCGTGCCCGGGTAGATCAGCAGTTGCAGGGCCAGCTTGAGGCCGGTGTCGCGCGCATGGATGGCGCAGGCTGCGGCCAGCGTGCCGCCCGCGCTGTCGCCGCCCACGGCCAGGCGCGCAGGGTCGGCGCCCAGCGAGGCCGCCTGCGCGGCCAGCCACTGCAGCGCGTCCCAGGCGTCGTTGTGGGCGGTGGGAAACTTGTGCTCTGGCGCGCGCCGGTAGTCCAGCGAGACCACCATGGCGCCCGAGAGGTGAGCCAGCTGGCGGCACAGCACGTCGTGCGTGGCCACGCTGCCCACGGTGAAGCCGCCGCCGTGCAGGTACAGCAGCACGGGCAGGCCCGTGGCCGGCGCCTGGCTGCGCTCCACGGGCGCATAGAGCCGAGCCGGCAGCAAGGCGCCATCGCGCGCGGGAATCTGCAGATCCTCGACACGCGGCAGAACCGGCTTGGGAATTTCGAGCACGCCGGCCCCCGCCTCGTAGGCGGCACGTGCGCCCTCGGCGCCCAGCTGGTGCAGGGGAGTGCGCGCGGCGCGCTCCATGCGGCGCAGCACATCGCGCATCTGGTGGGTCAGGGACGCCGGCAGCGGCGTGGCATGTGAGGAGGATTCAGTCTGGGGCACGTTCAGGGACAGGTTCGGTAGCGACTATCTGGCAAGGCAATTCGGTGCAGCCGGCGAGGTGCGGCAGGCACGGCGCAGCAGGCATTGTGCCGCGAGCACAAGGCCCTGGCAGCCATGCGATGGCAGTGCATGCCCGTGCTGTCGCCCCCGTGACCGCGCAGGCGCCCTCTCAGGGTTTGCTTTGTTTGCAGTGCAGCACGCGCGGTCTAGATTCGGCGCACTCCCCCTGATCCCCACCATGGGCCGCAGCGGCCCGCAACGAGTCACCGACCATGGCCTTCATCAACTACGTCACCCAGATCCAGTTTGACTTCGGCGCCGTGCGCCTGTTGCGCCAGGAGTGCGAGCGCGTGGGCATCACGCGGCCGCTGATCGTCACCGACCAGGGCGTCAAGGCCGCTGGCGTGCTGCAAAAGGCGCTGGATGCGCTGGGCGGCATGCCGCATGCGGTGTTCGACCAGACGCCCTCCAACCCCACCGAGGCCGCCGTGCGCGCGGCCGCTGCGATCTACCAGGAGCAGCGCTGCGACGGCCTGATCGCCGTGGGCGGCGGCAGCGCCATCGACTGCGCCAAGGGCGTGGCGATTGCAGCCACGCACGAAGGGCCGCTGTCGCACTACGCCACCATCGAGGGCGGCTCGCCGCGCATCAGCGAGCGCGTGGCCCCGCTGATCGCCGTGCCCACCACCAGCGGCACGGGCAGCGAGGTGGCGCGCGGCGCCATCATCATCGTGGACGACCACCGCAAGCTGGGCTTTCACAGCTGGCACCTGGTGCCCCGTGCCGCCATCTGCGACCCGGAACTGACCTACGGCCTGCCCGCCATGCTGACGGCCGCCACGGGCATGGACGCCATCGCCCATTGCATGGAGACCTTCATGGCGGCGGCCTTCAACCCGCCTGCCGACGGCATTGCGCTCGATGGCCTCACGCGCGGCTGGGCCCACATCGAACGCGCCACGCGCAACGGCCAGGACGCCGAGGCGCGCCGCCAGCTGATGAGCGCCAGCATGCAGGGCGCCATGGCCTTCCAGAAGGGCCTGGGCTGCGTGCACAGCCTCAGCCACAGCCTGGGTGGCGTGAACCCGCGCCTGCACCATGGCACGCTGAACGCCATGTTCCTGCCCGCCGTGGTGCGCTTCAATGCCGAGGCCGAGAGCGTGCGCGCCGAACAGCGCCTGGAGCGCATGGCCCACGCCATGGGCCTGGACTCGGGCAGCGACATTCCCGAAGCCATACGCGACATGAACGCCCGCCTGGGCCTGCCCACGGGCCTGGCGGCCATGGGCGTGGAGCGCGCCCAGTTTGCAGCCGTGATCGGCGGCGCGCTCAAGGACCATTGCCACGGCACGAACCCGCGACTGGCCAGCGCCGACGACTACGAGCAGATGCTGGCCACCTCGCTGTAAGCGGGACTCAGCCGCCAGCACTCGGCTGGGGTGTTGTCGATGGTGACGACGATGGTGGTTGGGATGCCACTTGCGCCGAAGTTTGTGCCGAAGTCTGCACCGGAGCCGGTGCCGCGCCAGCTTCCATCATCCGGCGCACCTCCACGTTCTGCATCAACTGCTCGGCCATGACGCCCAGCAGTTCCAGATCGGCCGCCGAGACCTCGCGCGGCGCGTCGTCCATGATGCAAAAGCTGCCCAGCACCGTGCCGTGGCGGTTCTTGAGCGGCACGCCCGCGTAAAAGCGCAGCCGCATGGCCTGCAACGCGGGGTTGCCGGCAAATCGGGGGTCGCGCGCAGCGTCATGCACCACCAGGGCGTCACCGCCATGGACCACGTAGGAGCAGATGGACTGCGCACGCGGCATGCCGGCGGAAGCCGGGTCGCCCTGGTCCGCCACCAGCAGGCTGCCGGGCGTGTGCACGCGGTCGGCATCGACCCATGAGACCTGGGCCCATTTCACATCGAAGGCATTGGCGGCCTGCTGGGCTGCCTCGTGGTACAGCGGCGGCAGGCCGGGCCCGAGCACGCCGCTGTCGTGCAGCTGGCGCACGCGCTGCTCATCGTCATCGGGAATGGGTGCGGCCAGGCCCTGGCCTGCCGCGTCAGGCAGGCGCAAGGCGTCCACCCACAACTGCAGCTCGCGCAGGCCGGACACGCAGGCGGCGGCGCCGCAGCGGCGCGCGAACTCGGGGTCGGACACCACGGCCGGCGCATTCCACAGCGCCAGCACCACGCGCAGGTGCGGCCAATGGCGGCGCACGCGGCGCATCAGTTGGCGCACCACGGTCTGGGGCTGGGTACTGAAGACGGACAGCACCAGCAACTGCGCCTCGGCCAGCGCCTGGGCTCCTGCGTGGCCTTGCGGCAGGCCGCCCTGCCCCGGTCCCAGCTGGCGCCATTGCGGGTCGGCGGCCAGGGCCCAGTCCGAGCAGCTGACCACGTGGCCGCGCAGCGCCTCGCTGTGCGCCACCATGGCGGCGGCCAGGGCATCGACCTCCCAGCGCGCGCCCACGCAATGGATGCGCAGGGCGCGCGTGGCCAGGGCCGCAGCGGGCGGCGGATGGCTTTCGCGCAGTTCCTCGATCAGGGCATCCATGCCGCTGGACAGGCGCAGCCGGTGTTCGGCCGTGGCCGATTCCAGGTGCTGCTGCGTGGCCAGGCGCAGTGCGGGGATGGCCACCTCGTCATAAAAACCGGCCACTGCGGCCGAGCGTTCGTCCGCCGAGGCGCGCGCCGGCAGCCTTGCGTCCACCAGTTCATGCGCCAGCGTGACCGCGTCTTCCACGTCGTCGGCCAGCAGGCGCTGGTACAGGCGCTGGGCCGGCCCCAGCACGGGCGAGCTGCCCAGCAGCACTTCCATGAATTGCAGTGCCGGGATATAGCGCCCCAGCACCAGCAGGCAGACCGTCAGCGGGGTGGACAGGATCAGCCCTATCGGCCCCCACAGCGCCGTCCAGAAGGTGGCCGACACGATGATGGACAGCGTGGACAGGCCCGTGCTGCTGCCATACAGCCAGGGCTCGATGAGGTTGTTGCTGATCAGCTCCAGCGCCATGATCAGGCCCAACGTCATCAGCAGCATCTGCCAGCCCGGGTCCACGGCAAAGGCCAGCGCCAGCGGGAAGGCGGCCGAGATCATGGCCCCCACATAGGGCACGAAACGCATGATGGCCGCCAGCACGCCCCAGAGAATGGCGCCCGGCACGCCAATGAACCACAGCCCCGCCGCCATGGGCAGTCCGTAGGTGATGTTGACGACGAACTGCATGCGCAGGTACTTGCCTATGCGCTGCGAGGCCTCGTCCAGCGCGTCGGTGGCCACGTGCAGGTTGCCGCCCATCAGGCGCAGCAACCGGTCGCGCAGGTCATCGCGGTCCAGCAGGATGAGGATCACGAACAGCAGCACGATGCCGGCCATGGTCACGGGCTCGGCCACGCGGCCCAGCCACTGCAGCATGCGCGCCGTGGGCTTTTGCTCGGGCGACTGGATCTCCACCTTCTGCACGCGGGGCGTGGTGGCGCCGCGCGATATCTCGCGCTCCACGGTGTCATAGGTGCGCAGCGCACCATCCCAGGCACTGGGCATGTTGGCGTTCCTGCGCAGGCTGCGCAGCTTGTCGCGGATGGTGTTCTGGTAGGTGGGCAGATCGGCGCTGAGCTGCTGCACCTGGCTGCCCAGATAGGTACCCATTCCCGCCAGCGTCGCCAGCGCCATGACCACCACCAGCAGCGTAGCCGCCATGCGCGGCATGCCCCAGCGCTTGAGCCGGGAGACGGCCGGATCCAGCAAAAAACCGAACAACAGCGCCAGCGCCAGCGGAATCAGCAGGCCCTGGCCGAAATACAGGCCGGCAATGACGATGCTGGCCACCAGCAGCCCGGTGAGCAGGCGCAGCGCGGGGACCATGTCGGCCAGCTGTGCCAGGCCCGGCAGGGCCGAACGCACGCTGCGCGCGAAATCGGCATGGGTGGCGGCATGGGTGGCGGAATTAGCGGCTGCATTGGCAGCATTGGCGCCTTCGGCGGCTGCAGGAAGGGGCTGCCGTGAAGGCGACGGCGCAGGGTCGGAATGTGGGTTCATGGAAACGGGATGTCAGGGCTGGGATGCAGGTATGGATACTGCCTCACATCCGCATATCGGGGGATTGCACAGCGCGCCGCAGGCCTGCCCTGTCAGCGGGCACCGCAATTGCCGGAACGCCGTTGCCGCCGGCGCATCGGCCCGATCACCAGCGCACACGCACCACGGTACCCCCACCGGCCCGCGGCAGGATGTCCAGCACAGCCCCGATGGCATGGGCGCGGCGATGCATGCCTGCCAGGCCCATGCCCTGCAGGCCAGGCGGGATGGCACCCTGCGCAGGGCCAGGGCCAGGGCCAGGATCGGAAGGCAGGCCGCAGCCGTCATCTTCCACGCGCAGTTCCCAGTGCAATGCACGCCGGGCATCGCGGCCAGGGCTTGCAGCATCTGCACGATCCACCGGCTCCAGCACCAGCCACAGCGTGGTGGCGCGCGCATGCTGCAGCGCATTGCTCACGGCCTCCTGGGCGATGGCCAGCAACTGCTGGGACGGCTGGCCACGCGGCAGGTCTGGCAGGTCTTGCAAGACTGGCAGGTCCGGCACCCCGCGCAGCCCGGCGGCGGCATGCGGATCGGCCACGCTCCAGCAGATGCGCATGCCGCGCCGGTCCAGCACGGGCTGCAGCCGGTGGCGAAGGCGCGCCAGCCGCACGGGCAAGGCGTCTTCCATGGCGTCCATGGCATCCACCATGAGCCGCAGGTCCAGCAAGGCCTGCTCCAGCAGTTCCTGCGCCTGGCGCTGGCGGGTCTCGCGCGGGTCCAGCAAGGCCATGGCATGCACCAGCAGCCCGCCCACGCCGTCGTGCAGGTCGGCGGCAATGCGCCGGCGCTCGGCCTGCACTTCGCGCGAGGGCCGGGGACTGCGCCGGCGCCGCCACAGCAGCAGCCTTTGCAGTCGCCAGGCGCCCATGGCGCACAGCAGCGCCGTGAATACCAGCAGGGCCAGGCTGGCCAGGCTCAGCCACGGCGGGGCCTGGGCGCCCGCCTGCCAGAGCCAGGCGCACAGGCCCAGCATCTGCAGCAGGCCCAGGGCCAGGCAGATGGCCAGCGTGCGAAGAGGATCTTTCATGGCCAAGCCGTGCCAGGCGCGGCCGCCATGGCCCGGGCGGCGGCAGGCCGCTGCGGGCAGGACGCCGCCCCAGGATCAGAACAGGCCGCGCAGCGATGCAAAGCGCACCGCCTGGGCGCGTGTGCGCACCTGCAGCTTGCGGTAGATGTTCTTGATGTGCGTGTTGACCGTCATGGCGCTGATCATCAGGCGCGAGCCGATCTCGGCGCTGGTGTAGCCGCTGGCGACCATGCGCAGCACCTCGCGCTCGCGCGTGGACAGGCGGTCTGCCTCGTCGGGCGTGCGGCGCTTGGGCTCGGCCCCCTGGGTCTTGTCGAAGCGCTGCAGCAACCTGCGCGCCAGGCTGGGGGTGACGGATGCGCCGCCATTGGCCACCTGCAGCACGGCCTGCGGATAGTTGCCGAACCAGGAGTTCTTGACGAGGTAGCCCGTGGCGCCCAGCTCGAAGGCGCGCAGCACCTGTTCGTCGTTTTCCATCACGGAGATGATGACGGCCTCGGCCGTGGGCCGCACGGTCTTCATCATGTCCAGCAGCTCGAAGCCCTCGCCGTCACCCAGGTTCAGGTCCACCAGCATCACGTCGAATTCATGCTGCCGGATGGCCTTGCGCCCGTCGCGCACGCTGCCGGCCTGGGCCACGACCAGAGTGCGCGGGTCGTTCATGATTTCCTGCGCAATGACCATGCGGATATGGGCATCGTCGTCCACCAGCAGCACCCGCACGGGCTTGTCGGGCTGGCCCGCCAGGTAGTCGGGCCACATGGCAGAGCTCAGACCTGTGCCCAGCATGCCCTGGGCGCGAGGGGACTCGGCGATCAGGGGACGGGCATCGGCGGGAACGTCGGATGGATTCATGCTGCTCTCCTCAAATGTCACGCCATGTGTATGACGCAACCGATCACAGACTTGCCTTTCCACATTAAGAGAAATCGCAACCGATATCCACAATCTTTGACGAAGTTTGTGAAAGATTGCGTAGATTACAAATTAACACTTTTGTGTGAGGAATCGACTACGGAGTTTCCTGAGCGCCGGCCCGGCAGATCTTGCGGATCCAGACACCGCGCACCACGCCTCCAATCCCGCCCTCCGACAAAGGCCTATCCTGCCTTTGTTGCCGCCGCCGGCCTCAGGTGCGTGCACTTCGATACACCAGGTTGCCCAAAAGTCCCCGCACCCGCCGAAACGGCGACCCCAAGCAAAGCTGCAACCGTAAATTTTCTGTCGTTACACCTTGAAACTACCCAGATCCATTCATCGCGCACGGCTGCCGTTTTAACGCGATGCAGCCTGCCTGCAAACGGCTTGGGTGGGTAAGTACCCGGCAAGTGGATCAGCGCTCATGGCTACCCCGGACAAGAGATGGAATGGACGGATCTCCCCGAGCACATTGGAGTCCAGACAACGAGCAGGGGTCCAGGGAGACAAAGCCGGAAACCTCCGCAAAGTGTCTGCAAAACGGGTGCTTACACACCTCTTCCTGATAGTCCGATTCTTCATCAAGGAGCCATCATGAAATCGCTTGCAATTCTTTCCCTGAGCTTGATCGCAACAGCTGCCATGGCAGGCCCCATGGGTGGTGGCGGCGGTGGCGGCAGCGGCGGCGGCAGCAGCAGCTCCCAGATCGAAATCAATGGCCCCAGCGTTCAGGTCACCCTGCTGAACAGGAGCGGCGTGCTGAACGTGGCAACGGGTGGTGGCAAGGCCTCCCAGAACCTGGCCAGCAATGCAGGCAACGTGACCATCGATCGCAGTGGCAGCTCGCTGCAGGTCGTCGCAGCCACCGGCAGCGGCATCCTGAACAAGGCCGATGGCTATAGCGCAGTGGCCGTCAACAACCTGGCCTCCAACTATGGCGAAGTGGACGTGAAGAGCACTTCGATCCAGGTGGTGGCTGCCAAGAACTCCGGCATCATCAACTACGCCGGCAACGGTTCCATGGCAGTGCAGAACATCTCCAGCAACAACGGCTGCGTGACCTGCTACAACAACCACTGAGCCTGGCTGCCGGACGAAGGAAACTGCCGGGCGGCCCCAGGCCACCCGGCGGCACCTTCCCGGCGAAGACCCAGCTCACCGCACCAGGAGAGCCCACCATGCACACCGCCGCCCATCTCTGTTCGGCTGCCCTATTGGCCTGGCTCGCCCTCGGAGCGAACCCCCTTCATGCAGCGGCCCCCGGCGAAGACCCGGTGGTGCTGAACAAGCCCGTCGACTACCTCAGGCTGCCCACGGCCAAGCAGCCGACATCGTCGGGGCTGGACACCGTCACCGACATCCCCATCAATGTCAAGGCCAAGATCGCGCGCTACGAAGCCATGTCCATGACCAATGCGCCCGGTATCTCCACCGAGGCGAACGTGGTGACCACGACCACGACGAGCAGCACGGGCATGCAGCGCACCTGCACCCAGGACCTGGCCAGCAACACCAACGCCAGCGCATTCAACCGCTATGGGCCCCAGACCAAGGACCAGATCGTGGTCCTCAAGGGCGACCTCGTCAACGTCTGCCGCTAGCGCGACACAGGGCGGCCAGCCTTCGGGCCGCCCACCATTTATCGATCCCACCATTTCCGGCGCCGACGCCCGTGCGCGCCTGTGCCCTGGCTCGCCGTTTTCCAGCAGAGGTCCATCATGCGCAACCGCCTTCCATCGCCAGGACTTCCCCGCCCCGATGCCGCGCTGCAGCCGGCACTCGGCGGCCATGCGGACGACCGTGGGACTTTCCGCCAGCGATGGTCCGGCAGACAGGGTTGCATGCGGGCCATTGCCTGCGCCGTCTCGGCCTCCATCGTGCTGCTGTCGGGCTGCGCGCCGCTGGATGCGCGCAAGGACGCCAAGTACCTGGACAAGGTCTATGCGGCCGACCGCCCCGTGGTGCGGCCGGTGCGCTCGATATCGAGCTTTTCCGACTCGCTGATGTGCATGGACAGGATGTTCCGCAACAGCCACATGCCCACGGTGCTGATCACCAGCAAGCAGCTGCCCGACTACTCGGGCCGCGTGGCCGTGGCTGCCAAGGAGATGGTGGTCACCGCCCTGTCCCAGATGTCGCGCGTCAGCAGTGCCTTCCGCTACGTGGACTATGAGGTGGACATCGCCCGCCAGGATACGGTGCAGAACCTCACCACCATCTTGCTCAACAACAACCAGATCCAGCTGCAGCGTCCCGCCCTGTATGTGTCGGGCGCCGTGTCCTTCATGGACCAGAACGTGCTGCGCAACAACGTGGACATAGGCACCAGCGCCTCGCGCCTGGAAACCGGCTACAGCGCCAACCGCAGCGGCGCCGTGCTGGGCATGGAGCTGCACCTGGGCGACTTCCGCACGCGCACCATCATCCCGGGCCTGGATTCGGCCAACGAGGTCGTCATCGGCAACGGCAGCCAGGGGCTGGACCTGTCCGGCCGCATCGGCACCTACGGCGTGCAGTTCAGCGTGGGCCGCGACTATGCCCAGGGCTCGGGCCCGGCCGTGCGCACCCTGGTCGAGCTGGGCATGATCGAGCTGCTGGGCAAATGGTCGCGCCTGCCCTACTGGCAGTGCCTGACGCTGGACCAGACCCACCCCGACTTCCAGCGCCAGCTGCGCGACTGGTACGAAGAAGGCGAAGCCGGCATCCACCAGGAACTGGTGCGCCAGTCGCTGATCAGCAAAGGCTATCTGCCGCCGGACGCCCCGGCCTTCACCGCAGGCAACCCGCAGTGGCGCGAGGCCATAGGGCGCTTCCAGGCGGACAGCGGCATGGTGGTCAGCGGCGTGGTGGACTTCAACACCTACGAACGCGCACTGCGCGACTTCGTGGCCGTGGGCGCCGATGGGCACATCACGCGCATTGGCTGGAACACCAAGAGCGCAGCGCCGGTCACCACCGCCTCCGAGAACGTGGCCGTGGGCACGGGCGACTACCGCTACGGCGCCCCCGCGCCCGACCGCAAGCTGGACCTGTGGGTGGAGAACATCACGCCCACCCGCACCTCCTTCGAGACGGGTGAGCAGCTCTTCCTGTCCACCACCGTGTCGCGTGCCTCCTACCTGTCGTGCTTCATGGCGGGCGCCGATGGCGAGGTCACCCGGCTGGTGCCCAACGACGTGAACCGCTCGGGCTGGATCACTGCCGCCCAGTCCGTGCGCCTGCCCGACTGGATGAGCCCCAACCCCGGCTATGTGATCAACGCCGGCCCTCCCGGCAAGGAAGGCGTGGCCTGCTTCGCTACCGAGCAGAACATGACCGACAAGCTGCCCACGCTGCTGCAGGGCAAGGCCTTCATCGCCATCCCGGGCATGCGCTCCCTGGAGGATGTCAACCAGTACATGGCCAGCTCGCTGGGCGCAGACGGGTACACCGGCTCGGCCCGCTTCTGGCAGGTGGTGCCGGCCCAGGCCAAGCGCTGATGCACGGTGCGGACCACAAGCCAACCAAAGGCACCTGCCATGCCCTCCAGCGCTCATGAAACCTCGCCGCGGCGGCGCCGCGGGCTGCGCCTGACCGCCAGGCTTGTGCTGCCCGGGCTGCTGGTGGTGCTGCCCGGTCTGGCGCCCGCCGTGCTGCCGCATGTGCAGGCGGCAGCGCGCTTCACGCCGGTCATGCCCATCCGGGTGGCGACGGCCAGCGTGTACGGCTCCCAGCCGGGCACCAGCAACATCAATTCGACCTCGGATACCGCCCAGCAACGGGCCCTGTCCCAACTGCGCAGCCGCGCCGAAGGCAAGGGCGTGAGCCCGGCCACGCAGCGCGAGGCGCAATGGGTCATGGGCCTGCTGGCACTGCATGGCATTGCCATGGCCCAGGACGGGCCACAGGCCAGGAACTGGTTCGAGCGTGCCCAGCGCGCCGGCCATCCGCTGGCAAGCGCGGGACTGGCCTGGTGCGCCATGGACGGCTGCGGCCAGCCCCCCGATCCACCGGCCGCAAGGCCCTGGATCGCCCAGCTGGCCAAGACCGACCCGGCCCGTGCGCAATACCTGGAATGGCTGCTGGCCCGGCGCCTGGCGCCGCTGTCCACGGCCGAGCCCGTGGGCGAGGCCTTGACCGTGGCAGGCACGCCCGACCAGGAACTGCTGCAGCGCGCGGCACGTTCGGGCAGCCCTGGCGCACAGCTCGAATGGGGCCTGGCCCTGCTCGCGCAGGACGAGCCCGAGGCCGCCCTGCACCAGTTCCGCGCGGCGGCGCCACGCTCATCCAGCGCGGCGGCCAATGCGCAGATGCTGGGCGACCGCATGCGGCCCGCAGGCCAGCTGGTGTCGGCCCAGGGCACGTCTGCCCCGCCTGCGGCGCAGGGGCCGCAACGGCTGCAGCGCACGCCGGAGTTGCGGGGCTCGCCCAGCGAGCAGGACATCCAGGTGCGCCAGCCCGTCACGGCCCAGCAGCAGTGGGAGCAGGCCCAGCGCTATCACCGTGGCGAAGGCGTGCCGGCCAACTACACCGAGGCCCTGCGCCTGTACCAGCAGGCGGCGTCCCACGGCCATGTGGCATCGCGGCGCATGCTGGAGTTGATCTATTCGCGCCCCGCACAGGGCGGCGGTGTGGACATTGGCTGGATGCAGCAGCTGGCACGCATCGACCCCATGACCATGCAGCCCATGGCACCCATCAGCCCCGCGCCCTACCGGCGCGACCCCACACCGCTTTTCGACATGGTGCCGGCGCCCTGGCACCGGAACTGACGCAGGCGGCCCTGGGCCCTGCCCTAAAGCAGCACATCCAGGCCCGTGTCGGCCATCCAGTCCACCGGGTCCTGGCGCAGCACCATGTCGATGTCCAGGCCCAGGGCCACCCCCACTTCGCCGGGAAAGCTCACGGCCAGCGCGCGCTCGCCCCATTGCGCCTCGCGCGATCGGGCGCGCCAGGCGGCGATGTGCAGCACGCAGGCCAGGGGATCGAAGCCGGGCTGGGCCAGCGGCGCGTGCAGGTGCTGCAGCGCGTCGGCCAGCAGCGGCGGAAGGTTCCAGCGCCGTGCCAGGCCTGCGCTGACATGGCTGTATGCGTAGCCGCACAGCCGCATCTCCACTTCGGCACGGCGCGGGTCCAGCGGACCGACCAGCTCGGAGATGGTGGCCGCGCGGCCGGGATCGATCATGTGCATGGCCAGCTCGCCCAGCCCGTGCAGCAGGCCTGCCGCATAGGCCGCCGTGGGGCTGGCCTGCACCGTGCCGGCCAGCGCGCGGGCCACGCGTGCGGCATCCACGCTGTAGCGCCAGAAGGCAGGCATGGCCACGCCCGGCACGGCATGGGTGCCCACGCCCAGCGGCATGCCCCGCACGATCTGTCGCAGCTGCGCGGGCGCCAGCAGGGCCAGCGCCTCCGGAATGCCGGTGACACGGCCCGCCATGCCGAAGACCGGGCCGTTGGCCTGCGCCAGCAGCCCTGCAGCCAGCGCGGGGTCGGCCGCGAACAGCTGGCTCAGCCGGCGCAGGCTGGGCTGCTCCGGCACCAGCTCGCGCAGCAGCAGGGCCACAATGCGCGGCTGCGCCGGCAGGGCCAGCGTCTGGGTCAACAGCGTCTGCAGATCCAGTGCGTGCGCAGCCATCGCGTTTCCTGCCTTGCCCTGCCCGGCCTTACTTGCGGGTCTGCAGCTTGGCGAAGGCCGAGGCCATGGCCGACTGCTGCGCCGGCTCGGGCGCGCGGCGCTGGCCGCCCTGATGGCCCTGGCTGCCCCGGCCTGCGCTCTCGAAGCGGTTGTCACGGGGGCCGTCGCGGCGCGCGGGCGCCGCATCCAGCTTCATGGTCAGGCTGATGCGCTTGCGCGCCACATCGACCTCCAGCACCTTGACCTTGACGATCTGGCCGGTCTTGACGACCTCACGCGCGTCCTCGATGAACTTGTGGCTCATCTGGCTGACGTGGACCAGGCCATCCTGGTGCACGCCCAGGTCCACGAAGGCGCCGAACTGGGCCACGTTGCTGACCGTGCCCTCCAGCGTCATGCCTTCCTTGAGGTCCTTGATGTCTTCCACGCCATCATTGAAGCGGGCGACGACGAAGTCCGGGCGCGGATCGCGGCCGGGCTTTTCCAGCTCGCCCAGGATGTCCTTGATGGTGATGGCACCGAACTGCTCGTTCACGAACTGCTCGGCCTTCAGGCCCTTGAGCACCTCGGAGCGGCCCATGAGCTGGTCCACGCTCTTGCCCGTGGTGGCAATGATGCGTTCGACCACGGGATAGGTTTCCGGGTGCACACCCGTCATGTCCAGCGGGTTGTCGCCGCCGCGGATGCGCAGAAAGCCTGCGGACTGCTCGAAGGTCTTGGCGCCCAGGCCAGCCACGTCCATCAGCTGCTTGCGGCTCTTGAAGGAGCCGTTGGCATCGCGCCAGCGCACCACCGACTTGGCCACGCTGCCCGACAGGCCCGAGACGCGCGACAGCAGCGGCGCCGAGGCCGTGTTCAGGTCCACGCCCACGGAGTTCACGCAGTCCTCGACCACGGCGTCGAGCTGGCGCGCCAGCTCGCTCTGGTTCACGTCATGCTGGTACTGGCCCACGCCGATGCTCTTGGGGTCGATCTTGACCAGCTCGGCCAGCGGGTCCTGCAGGCGGCGCGCAATGCTGGCGGCACCGCGCAGGCTCACGTCCACATCGGGCATTTCCTGCGAGGCGAACTCGCTGGCGGAATACACGGAAGCGCCAGCCTCGCTGACCACGACCTTCTCGATCTGGCGGTCGGCCTTGCTGGCGATCTTGATCAGGTCGGCCGCCAGCTTGTCCGTCTCGCGGCTGGCCGTGCCGTTGCCGATGGCGATCAGGTTGATCTGGTGCTTTTCGACCAGGCGGGCCAGCACGGCCAGGGAGCCGTCCCAGTCGCGGCGCGGCTCATGCGGGTAGATGGTGGTGGTGTCCACCAGCTTGCCCGTGCTGTCCACCACGGCCACCTTGACACCCGTGCGGATGCCCGGGTCCAGGCCGATGACGGCGCGCTGGCCCGCAGGCGCGGCCAGCAGCAGGTCGCGCAGGTTGTCGCCAAAGACCTTGATGGCCACCTTCTCGGCGTCTTCGCGCAGGCGCGAGAACAGGTCGCGCTCGGTGGACAGGCTCAGCTTGACGCGCCAGGTCCAGGCCACGCACTTGCGGATCAGGTCGTCGCTGGCGCGCTTGGCGTGGCTCCAGCCCAGGTGCAGGGCGATCTTGCCTTCGGCCAGGCTGGGCTGGCCGGGCTCGGGCTCCACGGGAAGAACCAGCTTGGCTTCGAGGATCTCCAGCGCGCGGCCGCGGAACACGGCCAGGGCGCGGTGCGAGGGCACGCGGCCAATCGGTTCGTCGTACTCGAAATAGTCGCGGAACTTGGCGACCTCGGGGTCGTTCTCGTTCTTGGCCTCGATCTTCTTGGAGCGCAGCAGGCCGTCTTCCCACAGCCATTCGCGCAGCTTCTGCACCAGCGCCGGATCTTCGGCCCAGCGCTCGGACAGGATGTCGCGCACGCCATCGAGCACGGCGAAGGTGGTGGAGAAATCGGGGCCCGGCTTGCCGTCGTCCAGGGTGGTGGCGGGCTTGCAGAAGGCCTCGGCCTCCTTGTGCGGGTCCAGCGTGGGGTCGGCAAACAGCTTGTCGGCCAGCGGCTCGATGCCGAATTCCTTGGCAATCTGGCCCTTGGTGCGGCGCTTTTGCTTGAAGGGCAGGTAGATGTCCTCCAGCTCCTGCTTGGTCGGCGCATTGGCAATGGACAGGCGCAGCGCATCGGTCAGCTTGCCCTGCTCGTCGATGGCCTTGAGCACCGTGCCCCGGCGGTCTTCCAGCTCGCGCAGATAGCCCAGGCGTTCGTCGAGCTGGCGCAATTGCGCGTCGTCCAGGCCGCCGGTCACTTCCTTGCGGTAGCGGGCGACGAACGGAACCGTGGCTCCGCCATCAAGCAATTCGACCGCAGCACCCACTTGCTGCGGCTTGACATTCAGTTCTGCGGCGATTTGGCCAATGATTTTTTGCATTCGAGAGGCGCCCCGTGGCGTGGAATCCGGAAAGCGGCCAAGTGTGCCACACGCGATTCGGGCCGGGCCGCTCACGGCCCGCCCGCAAATGCAAGCATTTCTTGCAGGCCAATGAATTCAAGGGCTTGCAGCATGAAGCCGGAAGGGCGCGGGAATGGCCGATAGGACAAGCCCGGCTTTCAGGGCCGCACATCCACGATCTGCATCATTCCCAGGTCCTCATGGTCCAGCGCATGGCAATGCCAGACGAACTTGCCGTGGAAATCCGCGAACCGCATGCGAAAGGTGATGCTGCCCTTGGTGAGCCCCGCCGCCCCGCTGCTGCCCGTGCCCGGTGGCACGGGCAGGGTGTCGGCCCAGAACGGCGTCACCGGCGCGCCGTTGACCCTGACCACATAGCAATCGTTGACGTGGATGTGAAAGGGATGCGGGTAGCCGTTGTAGTTGTAGATCGTCCACTCCTCCACCGCATTGAAGGGCACGGTCTGCACAGGCGTGAGGCTGGAATGGATGGGCGACATGCCCAGCGGCATGGCCTCGGTGCCCACCGCAAACACCGATCGGTTGCCGCCCACCTTCAGCACCCAGCTCTCGCCGGCCGGCATGGGCGCCAGGGCCGGGTCGCGCACGCCCTTGTCCTCGTCGTCGGCCAGCACGGCCAGGCGCAGGATGCGCTGCACGCCACCATGGCTGGCCAGCTCGGCATCGGTGATGGGCGTGTAGTCGCCGGGCCGGCGCAGCAGGGCCGGGTCGGGCACGCGGGCCTGCACGGGCTCGCCCTGGACCACCACCCGGGCCAGCACCTCCTCGAAGGGTTCGTTGCCGCTTGGCCGGTGAAAGGACGGGCACGCGGCCGCGCGCAGGAAATACTCGCCCGGCGCCATCGATGCCTGCACCACCATGGACAGGCGCCCGCCCGGGTAGATGTAGTTGCCGGGCCAGTCGCGCATGTCCAGCGGCTGCCCGGCCGTCTGCCGGCTCAGCGGCCGGTAGATACCGCCGTAATGGTTGCCGTCGCGGCCATAGACATTCATCACATGCCCGTCGAGCACAGGATGCAGCGGGTAGAACGACGAAGGATTGACGATGTGCCAGTGCTGCACCTCGCCGGGCCGCATCACGATGGTGGGCTGGTAGGCGCCGTTGAGCAAAAAGGCGCCGGCCGGATTCTCCATCGAGTCTTCCAGCGTATCGGTGCGGCCCTTGGCGTTGACGGTGAGCTTGTGGGCGAACAGCACGCGCTCGCGCATGTTCACGCTGGCACGGAACGGGTCCTGCGCATCGGCCACGATGATGGCGCCGAACATGCCGCTGGAGACCTGGGCATTGGTGGCGCCGTGCAGATGCGGGTGGTACCAGTAGATGCCGCAACTGTGGTCGTCGGGCAGATGGATCTCGTGGTAGCGCGTGGCGCCGGGCGCGATGCCGGCATCCGGCCCGTCCACCACGTAGTCGCCAAACACGCCGGGCCGTATCTCGCGCGGGTCCACGTGCAGGCCGTGGAAATGCATGTTGGTGCTGTTCTGGTGGTTGAGCAGCGCCCAGTCCGAGCCCTGGGGCGAGGCCGGCAGCTGGTTGTGCACCCACATCTTCAGCGTGTCGCCGGGGCGCAGCCACAGCGTGGGCGCCGTGTATCTTCCATTGAAGCTGCGCAGCTCCAGACGCCGCCCGGGCTGCCGATCGGCCGGATAGCGGGCCCAGCGCGCGATGTCGCTGTCCGGCAGGTCCATGTCCATGGACGCATAGCCCACGTTCAGGTGCAGCTCCAGCACGCCGTTGACGGAGCGCAGCGCCTGCGGCTCGGGCAGATCGTCGCGCGGACCGCCTCCACCGCCGCAGCCGGGCAGCACGGCGCCCGCCGTCAGCAAGGCGCCCCATTGCAGCAGCGCCCTGCGGTTCAGGCCCGGGACAGGCATTGAATGTTCCTGTTGCAGATGCTTCACAGGGCCTCCTTTGCCGTGCCGGCGAATGCGTTGGTTTCGGTCAGGTCATTGAGGGCGTGCAAGGCCAGCGCATGGGGGCGGGACTGGGCCTGGGCCCCGTCCTCGCCCTGGCAGGCGCCGTGGCGGTTGTCGCCCCAGGCCCAGCAGCGCCCTCCGCGCTCCAGGGCCAGCACATGCGTGCCGCCCACGCTGATCTGCTGCACCGCCGCCAGGCCGGGCACGGCGTGAAAGCCCGCGCGGGGTGCCGCATCGCCCTGGCCCAGCTGGCCCAGGCCATTCCAGCCCCAGGCCAGCACCTGCCCGCCCTGCGTGGTCGCCGCCGAAAAATGCAGGCCCGCCGCCAGACTGCTGAGGCGCTCAGGCACGGCAATGCGCACGGGGCCGGGGCTGTAGGCCGCCTGCAGCCCCTGGTCCAGCTGGCCCTGGTGGTTGGAGCCCCAGCCCCACAGCCGCCCCTTCTCATCCAGCGCCAGGCTGTGCGTGGCCCCCGCCGCCACCGCCACCACGGCCGCAGCGCCCTGCGGCAGCACCACGCGCTGCGCACGGCTGCGCTGCACCAGATCGCCCTGCCCCAGTTGGCCCGCAGCATTGGCGCCCCAGGACCAGACCTGCCCCCTGGCGTCCAGCGCCAGCGCATGGCCCATGCCCACGGACACGCTGCGCACGGAGGCCAGGCCCTGCAAGCGCTGCGCACCGGGCATGGCATCCGACCATCCCCAGAGTGCGCCTTCGCGGTCCTGCACATAGGCCTGCTGCTCACCCGCCCAGATGCGCCGCACCCCGGCATCCTGCCGGCCCAAGGCCAAAGGCCTGGGCACGGCGCCCGCGGCATCGCGGACCTGGGGCGCAACGGCATAGGCCTGGCCATCCGCCCAGGCCAGCAGCGAATGGCCCGCGTCCACCAGCCCCTCCCAACGCGTGCCACGGGGGCTCAGGCGCTGGGGCACGGGCTGGGAAAAGCTGCGGTGGCCGATGCGCGTGGCATCGGGCGCACAGACCTCGGCAGCATCCACGCCTTCGGGCAGGGTGCGCAACACTTCCAGATTGCCCCAGGCGAATACGCCCTCCGATGTGATGAGCACGGACCGCTGCGGGCCCGCCACTACCTGTTCTATGGTCAGCATCACCCTCTCCTTTGCGTGTTTCGCGTGTCTTGGGGCACCCCGACACGGCGGTACAGCTGCCCGTGAGGTGTCAGTGCGGATTGTTCAAAGGAAGCGGGTGGGTGGCAATCACTGAAAACTGTGATTCCTCAAGAGCGCCTTAGGCTCTGTCAATCGATCCCGCCCCAGGCCTGCGACGCGGCATTGGCCTCCAGGCACATCGCCAGTGCGGCCGGGGCCTGCGTGGCCTGAGTGCCTACGCGGGCTGCGCTGGCGCAGCGGCATCATGGACAATCCATGCTCCAGCCCATGCAAGACGATCTGTTTGGCGCGCCGCCCTCACCGCCGCTGTCCCCACCCTCTTCCGCTCCGGCCCCGCCTGCCGCCAGCGCGGCGCCTGGCGGCCGCAAGCCGGCATCCCGCAAGGCCGTCGGCGCCGTGCAGCTGGCGTCCCAGGCCCTGCAATGGCAGGCGCTGGCGGACCAGCTTCCGCAGGGCTTGCGCATGGGGGTCTCCACCTGGTCCTACCCGGGCTGGGAAGGTTTGATCTGGGATGGCGCCTATGACAAAAGCGTGCTCGCCAAGAAGGGACTGGAGGCCTATGGCCGGCATCCGCTGATGCGAACGGTCTGCGTGGACCGCAGCTTCTGGAGGCCGTTGACGGCCAGCCAGTACCTGGCCTTCGCGGGCCAGGTGCCGGCCGATTTCCGCTTCGTGGTCAAGTGCCCTTCGGTGGTCACCGATGCGCAGGTCCGCGACGAGGATGGCAAGGGCATGTCGCTGAACCCCGTGTTCCTTCAACCCGATCTGGCCGTGACCAGCTTCGTCGAGCCCACGCTCGAAGGGCTGGGCGAGCAGCTCGGCGTACTGGTGTTCCAGCTCAGTCCCATGACCTGGGGCCTGCTGAGCCGCCCCACCGAACTGCTGGCGCGGCTGCAGGCCATGCTGGACGCGGTGCGAGCGGCGCTGGCCGCCCACCCGCTGGGCGCGCAGATCATCGTGGCGGTGGAAGTGCGCGACCCGGAGCTTTTGACGCCCGAGCTGGCGGACACGCTGCGCGCTGCAGGCGCCACCTTCTGCCTGGGGCTGCACGGCAAGATGCCGCCCATCGAAGAGCAATTGGTTTTTCTGCGGCGGCTGTGGCCCAGCCCCCTGGTCTGCCGCTGGAACCTGAACCGCGAGTTCGGGGCCTACGGCTACCCCGATGCGCAAAAGAAGCACGACCCCTTTGACGAGATCCGCACGCCCGATGTGCACACGCGCGCCATCCTCGCCAAGACCATCGATGGCATCACCAGCCGCGGGCTGCCCGCCTTTGTGACGGTGAGCAACGATGCCGAAGGCTGCGCGCCGCGCTCCATCGCGCTGCTGGCCAAGGCCGTGGTGCAAGCGCAGGCGGCCCGGATTCAGCGCTTGCCGTAGGCGCGCTCCACGCGGGCCACGCGCAATTCATAGTGCTCGTACCAGGCGTCCTTGCCCAGTTGCTGGGCGACCAGGTGCTCGGCATCCTGCTTCCAGCGCGCAATGGATTCGGCCGTGGACCAGTACGACACGGTGATGCCGAAACCGTCCTCGCCGCGCGTGCTTTCCGCGCCAAGGAAGCCTTGCTGCTGCGAGGCCAGGTCCACCATGCGCTGGGCCATGAGGCCGTAGCCATCATCGTCGTCACGCGTCCTGCGCGACGAGAAGATGACGGCGTAGTAAGGCGGCTCGGGGGTGTTGGCAAAGGGGTTCATCGTGGTCGGGGCGGCATGTTCTGCGGGACCGCGCAATACACCGCCCGCGCTCAGGAATTCGCCGGTGCCGAGGCGGACGACGCCTGCACCTGCTCGCCGCCCAGCACCTTCCACAGCGTGACGCGGTTGAGCTGCTCGGACAGGCGCAGTCCGATCAGGGTCTGCTGGGCCGTGTAGAGGCTGCGCTGCGCATCCAGCACGGTCAGGTAGTTGTCCACGCCGGCCTTGAAGCGGGCCTCCGACAGGTCGAAGGCCTTTTGCGTGGCGGCGACCATGCTGGTCTGGGCGGCCAGGCGCTCGTCCCACTGCGCGCGGTCGGCCAGCACGTCGGCGGTTTCGCGGAAGGCCGTCTGCACGGCCTTTTCGTACTGGGCGATGGCGATGCGCTGGTTGGCCTCGGCCACCTGCACGCCCGCACGGTTGCGGCCACCGTCGAAGATGGGCAGGCGCACCAGGGGGATGAAGCTCCAGGTGCTGCTGCTGCCGCCAAAGAGGCCATCGAGCTCGCGGCTGCCCGATCCCACGCTGGCCGTGAGGCTGATGGTGGGGAACATGGCAGCGCGTGCGGCGCCGATGTTGGCTTCCATGGCGCGCAGGTTGTTCTCGGCGGCCTGGATGTCGGGGCGCACCAGCAGCACGCTGGAGGGCAAGGGCGCCGGCACGGGCTGCAGCGCGGCCGCGGGCCGGGCATCGGCGCGCAGCGTGGCGGCGCCGGGCAGCAGGGCCTCGGGCAGCGGGCCGCCCACCAGCAATTGCAGGGCGTTGCGGTCACGCTCCACCTGGGAGGTGAAGCTGGCCACGTCGCCGCGCGCCGTGTCCACCGTGGTCTGGTTCTGTGCCAGCACCAGGCCCGATGTGGAGCCAATCTCGTGCATGCGCCGTGTCAGCTCATAGGCCTTCTCGCGGCTGGCCAGGGTGTCGCGCGCCAGCTGCAGGCGGGCCTGGTCGGCCGCCAGCGTGAGCCAGCCGTTGGCCACATCGGCCACCAGGCCGATCTGCACATTGCGCCGGTTCTGCTCGCTTTGCAGGAACTGCTGCAGCGCCGCCTCGCTGAGGTTGCGCACGCGGCCCCACAGGTCGATCTCATAGCTGGCAAAGCCCAGCTGGGCCGTGTACTGGGTGCTGACCGAGGCCGCCTGGGTGGCGCTGGTCATGCCGGCGGCCGTGCGCGCACGGCTGGCCTGGGCCTGGGCGGTGACGCTGGGCAGCAGGTCGGCGCGCGTGATGCCGTACTGGGCACGCGCGCGTTCGATGCTTTCCACGGCCACGCGCAGATCGCGGTTGTTGGCCAGGGCCAGCGCAATGACCTCGCGCAGCTGCTGGGACTGCACCCAGCCCAGCGCGGCGGCGGCCTGCAGGCTGGCCTCGTCGGCCTGGGCCGGCGTTGCGGCCGTGATGCCCACGGTATCGGGCACGGGCATGTCGGGCGTGCGGTGCTGCGGCGCGAGGTTGCAGCCGGTCAGCAGCGCCGCCAGCGCCGCCGCTGCGGCCAGTGCGGAGACATTCGTTGGGCGCCTCATGCTGCGCTCTCCTTTGCGGTATGCGGTGAATCAGGTGATCCGGCAGTGGGCTGCGCCGCGTCGTCCTCGGTGCGCGAATGGCTCTTGAACCAGCTGCGGATCAGCAGGAAGAACACGGGCACCAGGAAGATGCCCAGCACCGTGGAGGCCAGCATGCCGCCGAGCACGGCCGTGCCGATGGCATTGCGCCCGCCCGCGCCGGCACCCGTGCCGATGGCCAGCGGAATGACGCCGAAGCCGAAGGCCAGCGAGGTCATCAAGATGGGGCGCAGCCGCAGGCGCACGGCCGAGACCACGGCGTCGAAGATGCTCTTGCCCTGCTCCTGCAGCTGCACCGCGAATTCCACGATCAGGATGGCGTTCTTGGACGCCAGGCCCACCGTGGTCAGCAGGCCCACCTGGAAGTACACGTCGTTGGTCAGCCCGCGCGTGTAGGTGGCGGCCAGCGCGCCCACCACGCCCAGCGGCACGGCCAGCATCACCGACAGCGGCACGGTCCAGCTTTCGTACAGCGCCGCCAGGCACAGGAACACGAAGAGGATGGAGATGGCGTACAGCAGCGGCGCCTGGGCGCCGGACTGGCGCTCCTGCAGCGAGGCGCCGGTCCACTCGTAGCCTATGCCGGCCGGCAGGGTGCGCAGAATGTCCTCCACGATCTGCATGGCCGTGCCCGAGCTGACGCCGGAGGCGGCGCGGCCTTCCATTTCGTAGGCCGGGTTGCCGTTGTAGCGCATGAGCTGGGGCGAGCCGTAGGCCCAGTAGCTGCTGGAGAAGGAACTGAACGGCACCATCTCGCCCTTGGCGTTGCGTACCGTCCATTTGGCGATGTCCTGGGGCAGCATGCGGTGCGGCGCATCGCCCTGGATGTAGACGCGCTTGACGCGCTCGTTGTTCAGGAAGTCGTTGACATAGGTGCCGCCCATGGCGCTGGACAGCACGCTGTTGATGTCGGTGTACGACAGGCCCAGTGCGGCGGCCTTGCGGTCGTCGATGTCCAGGCGCAGCTCGCTGGCGTCTTCCAGGTTGGTCATGCGCAGATTGGTGAGCTCGGGGCGCTTGCGGGCCTCGGTCAGGAATTTCTCCTTGGCCTCCAGCAGCACCTGGTGGCCCAGGCCGTTCATGTCCTTGATCATGAAGTTGAAGCCCGAGCTGGAGCCCAGGCCGCGCACGGCCGGCGGCAGCACGACCAGCACGCGCGCATCGCGGATGGAGGACAGGTCTTTGGTCGCGCGGTGCGCGATCTCGGAGGCCGACTGGCTGGGCAGCGGCCGCTCCTCCCAGGTCTTCAGCCGCACGAAGGCGCGTGCCGAGGCCTGGTCGCCGTTCAGGCCCGAGACCTGGTAGAAGCTCACCACGTCGGGCTGCTTGGCAAAGTAGTCGCGCACCTCGTCGAGCACGCCCTGCAGCCGCGTATCGGCCGCGCCCGAAGGCAGGTTGATGTTGACGAAGACGAAGCCCTGGTCCTCGTCCGGCAGGAAGGAAGTGGGCAGGCGCGCCATCAGCAGCCAGACCACGCCGCAGACGGCCAGGAAGATCAGCATCATGCGCTTGGCGCGGCGCAGCGAGTAGGCCACCGTGCCCTGGTAGCGCGCAGCCGTGGCGTCGAAATGGTGGTTGAACCAGCGAAAGAATCGGTCATTCACCCCCAGGATGCCGCTGCGGATGGGGCGGTCATGCCCTGCCCCGCCCGCTGCGGGCGGCTTGAGCAGCGTGGCGCACAGCGCCGGCGTCAGCGTCAGCGCCACGAACACCGACAGCGCCATGGCCGCGACGATGGTGATGGAGAACTGCCGGTAGATCACGCCCGTGGAGCCGCCGAAGAAGGCCATGGGCACGAACACGGCCGACAGCGTCACGCCGATGCCCACCAGGGCCGGCGTGATCTCGCGCATGGACTGGCGCGTGGCCTGCTTGGGCGACATGCCCGTCTCGTGCATCACGCGCTCGACGTTCTCCACCACGACGATGGCATCGTCCACCAGCAGGCCGATGGCCAGCACCATGGCGAACATGGTCAGCGTATTGATCGAGTACCCGGCCAGCGACAGCACGCCGAAGGTGCCCAGCAGCACCACGGGCACGGCGATGGCGGGGATCATCGTGGCGCGGAAGTTCTGCAGGAAGATGAACATCACGATGACCACGAGGATCATGGCCTCGCCCAGCGCGCTGACCACTTCCTTGATGGAGGCGCGCACGAAGGGCGTGGAGTCCGAGCTGACGAAGTAGTCGATCTCGTTGGGGAAGAACGGCTTGAGCTCGGCCAGCTTGGCGGCGATGGTGTCGGCCACCTTCATGGCATTGGCGCCATCGGCCAGCACGATGCCCATGCCCGCGCCGGGCAGTCCGTTGAGCTTGGCCTTGATGGTCAGGTTGTCGGCGCCCAGCTCCACGCGGGCCACGTCCTTCATGAGCACCACCGAGCCGTCCAGCGAGGACTTGAGCACGATATCTTCGAACTGCTCCACCGTCTTGAGCTTGGTGCGCGCCGTGATGGTGGCGTTCAGCTGCTGGTCGGAGACAGCGGGCAGCGCGCCCAGCTGGCCGGCCGAGACCTGGGCGTTCTGCGAGTTCAGCGCATTGACCAGGTCCGACGGCATCAGCGCGTACTTCTCCATCTTGGCCGGGTCCATCCAGATGCGCATCGCATAGTTGGTGCCGAAGACGTTGACATCGCCCACGCCGTCGAGGCGGCCGATCACATCGACCAGGTTGCTGGTCAGGTAGTCGCCGATGTCGACCGCGGTCATGGCCGGGTCCTTGGAGAAGAAGCTGTAGGTGACCAGAAAGTCCTGGCCGCCCTTGTTCACGAACACGCCCCGGCTCTTGACGGCGTCGGGCAGGCGGTTCACGGCGGACTGCAGCTTGTTTTGCACCTGCACCTGGGCCACGTCGATGTTGGTGCCCGGCGCAAAGGTCAGCGTGGTGCGCGCACGGCCCGAGGCGTCGGACGTGGAGCTCATGTAGAGCATGTTGTCGATGCCCTTGAGCTGCTGCTCGATGATCTGGGTCACCGAGTTCTCGACCGTCTCGGCCGAGGCGCCCGTGTACTGCGCGCCGATGGTCACGCGCGGCGGCGCGATGTCGGGGTATTGCTCCAGCGGCAGCGTGAAGATGGACAGCGCGCCGCCCAGCATGATGACGATGGCGATGACCCACGCGAAGATGGGCCGGTTGATGAAGAACTGAGCCATGTGACGGGTTCCTGCGGCTTAGCCGGCGACCGGAGCAGGAGCCGCTGCCGGTGCAGGAGCTGTAGCAGGCGCCTTGTCCGCAGCGCCAGGTGCTGCCGGCCCGTCGGCCGGCTTGCCCTTGCGGGCCTGGGCCTTGGCGCGCAGGTCCACCTCCACGGCGCGCACCTTGTCGCCGGGCTTGATGCGCTGGAAGCCATCGACCACCACGCGTTCGCCGGCCGACAGGCCGTCCTGCAGCAGCCACATATTGCCCACGGCGCGGTCGATGTTCACGGGCCGGCGCTCGATCACGTCGTCGGCCTTGGCCACCAGCACGCTGGCCTTGCCGGTCAGGTCGCGCGTCACCGACTGCTGGGGCACCAGCAGCGCCTCGGGCGCCAGGCCCGTGGGCAGCAGCGCCTGCACATACATGCCCGGCATGAGAACGCCCTGCGGGTTGGGCACCACGGCGCGCAGCGTCACGCTGCCCGTGGTGGCATTGACGATCACGCCGGCAAACTGCAGCTTGCCCTGGTGGCTGTAGTCCGTGCCATCGTCCAGGCGGATGCGCACGGCCACCTTGTCGCCCTCCACCTTCTGGAAGCGCCCGGCATCCCAGTCGCGCTTGAGCTGCAGCAGCTCGCTGGTGGACTGGGTGAAGTCCACATACATGGGGTCCAGCTGCACGATGGAGGTCAGCGCCTCGGTCTGGTTGGCCGTCACCAGCGCGCCCGGCGTCACCGTGGACAGGCTGATGCGCCCGCTGATGGGCGCCTCGATGCGGCTGTACTTGAGGTTGATGCGCGCGGTCTCCAGATTGGCCTTGGCCACGGCCACGTCAGAACGCGACTGGGCTGCGGCGGCCTGGCTTTCTTCAAAGGCCTGCTGGCTGATGGCATCGATCTTGACCAGCTCGGCGTTACGCCGCGCCGTGGCCTCCAGCGTGCGGGCGCTGGCCTCCGACTTGGCCACGGCCGCCTGGGCGCTGGCCTCGGTGGCGCGCAGCGAGGCCGCGTCGATCTGGTAGAGCTGCTGGCCCTGGCGCACCAGGGCGCCCTCGGTGAACAAACGCTTTTGCACGATGCCCGATACCTGGGGCCGCACCTCGGCGGTCAGCGAGGCGCGCGTGCGGCCCGGCAGCGTGGCGTCCAGCTGCTGGCTTTGCTTTTGCAGCGTGACCACGCCCACCTCGGTCGCGGCCTTGGCCGTGGCGGCAGGTGCGGCATCCTTCTTGGAGCAGGCCGCAAGGCTTGCGGCCAGCGCCAGTGCGCACAGCACGGCGGTGCCGATGCGCCGGCCGCCGGCCGGCGAGGCGGAAGCTTGTACGTGCCCTGCGCCGGGCTGGGAATCGGAAGGCGCCGCAAGGCGCGGGCTCGGCGAAAAGGGCACGTCAGAAATCATGGGAGCAGCGAAGTCGTTGGGGGCATCGCACGATTGTGCAGTGCCCATATTTCTTGTTTGTAAAGCGGATGGCATGCCACCGAAATCTCCTGGCAAGTCCATCCAGGATGATGCATGTGTCGGAGCGCGCCGACACATGCAAGTTCAATGCCATTTACGGGCCTGTTCAGTGCTTAGGCACGGGTGCCGTGCGCACGCGCAGCAGGCTGAACACGCCCGCCATGGCCGCAAAGCAGCCCGCCACGGCCAGGGCCACGATTTCGGCATGGCCGCCATGCCCGCCCGCGAAGGTGAAGATGGTGGCCAGCACCACGGCGCCCAGGGTCTGCCCCGTGAGCCGCGCCGAACTCAGCATGCCGCCGGCCGCGCCGCTGCGCGCCAGGGGCGCCGTGGTCACGATGGTGTGGTTGTTGGGCGACTGGTACAGCGCAAAGCCGCTGCCCGCCAGCAGCATGCGCCAGACCATGTCCACGGTCGAAGGCGCATCGGGCATGGCCGCCAGCGCCCACAGTCCGCAGGCGAACATGGCCATGCCGATACCGCCCAGCAGCCCGTCCGCATAGCGGCCGATGAGCCGGCCCGCGATGGGCGCCGTCAGCACCGTGGCCAGCGGCCAGGCCGTGATCAGCAGCCCGGCCTCGATGGGCGACATGCCGTGCGACTCCAGCAGCAGGAACGGCAGCGCCAGGTAGGCCAGCATCTGCGCGCAAAAGGCGCTGACCGATCCGCACATGGACAGCGCAAACACCGGAATGCGCAGCAGGTCCACCGGCAGCAGCGGCGCGGGCAGGCGCCACTGGCGGCGCACATACCAGGCGCCCACCAGCAGGCCCGCGCCCAGCAGCCACCAGCCCGAAGGCAGGGAGGAATCGGCACCGCCGGCGCGCACGCCCAGCTGCTCGCCGCCCAGGAAGATCAGGCTGAACATGAGGATGTTGAGCAGCACATCCAGCGGCGACAGCCGCGCCCCTGCATGGCCGGCCACGGCATTGGCCGGCAGCGCGCGGCGCCCCAGCCACAGCGTGAACAGGCCCAGCGGCAGATTGGCCGCAAACAGCCAGGGCCAGCTGGCCACCGACAGAATCGCCGCCGCCACCGAGGGCCCGGCCATGGATGCCGTGGCCACCACCAGCGAATTCACGGCCATGCCCCGGCCCAGCAGGGCACGCGGATAGATCAGCCGCACCAGGGCGGCGTTGACGCTCATCACACCCGCAGCGCCCAGGCCCTGCAGCGCCCGCGCCGCCACCAGCGTGGGCAGCGACGTGGCCAGCATGGCCGCCAGCGAGGCCACGGAAAACACCAGCATGCCCACCAGATACACACGGCGGTAGCCCAGGCGTTCGCCCAGGGCCGCCAGCGGCAGCAGCAGCACCAGGCTGGCAAGCTGGTAGGAATTGACCACCCACAGCGTATGGGCCGAGCTGGCCTGCAGCTCGCGCGCCATGGCCGGCAGTGCCAGATTGACCAGGGTGCTGTCCAGCACCGACAGCGTCAGCCCCAGGATGATGACCAGCATCGCCTGGCCGCGAGGGCCTGACGGAAGTCCATCGTGGACAGGCGCAGCCTCTGCCGCGGGTGCCAGGCTCATGAATGGTCCTTTGCGCCCACGCGATGGGCACGCGCACCGCCCAGCGTGATCCAGGCCAGGGCCACACCGATCAGCGCGCCCGTGGCCATGCCCACCACCATGGGCAGGGGCTTGCCCGTGGAGAACAGGCCCACGATCTGCATGGCCGCGGCGCCCGACAGCATCTGCAGCGTGCCCAGCAGCGCCGAGGCCGTGCCGGCAATGGCGCCGTGTTCCTCCAGCGCCAGCACCGAGGTCGTCGGAATCACCAGCCCCATCAGCGCGCTGGCCACGAAGTACAGGCCGATCAGCACGGCCAGCCGTTCACCGCCCAGCAGGTAGTACGACAGCAGCGACAGCATCACCAGGCCCGAGCCGGTGGCAGCCACCTTGACCACGCGCACCAGGCCGAAACGCTGGCCCAGCCAACCCGTGAACTGCGCCGCGCCGATGAAGGCGATGGCGTTCAGCCCGAAGGCCAGGCTGTACTGGGTGGAGCTCAGTCCGTAGTAATTGATCAGCACAAAAGGGGAGCCAGCCAGGTAGACGAAAAAGCCCGCCATGGCGCAGCCGCCGATGAAGACCAGGCCCAGGTAATGCCAGTCGCGCAGCAGCACGCCGTAGGCGCGCAGTGCGCCGGCCACGCTGCTGTCCAGCCGCGCGGCGGCCCCGCGCGTTTCCTTCAGGCCCATGAACACGGCCACCAGGCCGATCACGGCCGCCACGGCCACGGCCCAGAACACGCCGCGCCAGCTGCTGACAGCGATCACGCCGCTGCCGGCCAGCGGCGCCAGGATGGGAGAGACGCTGAACACCAGCATCAGCAGCGACATCATGCGGGCCGCCGCGTGGCCGGTGTGCAGGTCACGCACCACGGCGCGCGGCACGGCCATGCCGGCGGCCGCGCCCAGGCCCTGGATGAAGCGCAGCACCACCAGCGTCTCGATGCTGGTGGCCATGGCGCAGCCCACGCTGGCCAGCGCGAACACGGTCAGGCCGAAGTACAGCGGCGGCTTGCGCCCCACCATGTCCGAGACCGGCCCGTACAGCAGCTGGCCCACGCCCAGCGAGAGGAAGAAGGCCGTCAGGCTGGCCTGCACCGCGCCCACCTGGGCACCCAGGCTGCTGCCGATCTGGGGCAGCGCGGGCAGGTACATGTCGATGGCAAACGGACCGATGGCCGAGAGCAGGCCCAGGATCAGCACCAGGCGCAGTGTGTGGGAATCAGGGGAAGCGGGAGAAGAGGAAGGCATAGACGCAGACATAGACGCGCCATTGTGGCGGCAAGCGCGCGGGGCTGCAGGAGGCTGCTCACATTTCCTGGGCATGCAGCCCCGCGCACCTGGCGGTGGCGGCTTGCCGTGGCACAAATTCAGAAGCCCGCAATCCTGTTACGCTCTGAAACGAGATTGCCACCCGAGAGGCCAACCCACCTTTTCATCGCTGCAACTGCCATCGCCACTGCAACACACCATGCGCTCATCCCTGCCTTCCCTTCCACCGGCCCTGAATGCATTGCCAGGGCCCCTGCTCGCCGCCCTGCTGCTGGGTGTCTGCACGCTGGGTTCTGCCCAGGCAGCGCAGCGAGAGACACAGCAGGAGGCACAACAGGATGCACAGCGCGGCCCCAGGCCCGGCGCCGCTCCTGTGCTGGAAGTATCCGAAGACGGCCGCGACGTGATCGACCGCCGCGCCCGCCTGCTGTGGCCGCGCTGCGTGGAAGGCATGCACTGGAATGGCAAGACCTGCACGGGCCTGCCGGAGCTGTTCACGCACAAGCAGGCGCAGGCCCTGGCCGCCGAGCGGGCCAAGCAGGACGGCGTGCGCTGGCGCCTGCCGCGCGTCAACGAGATGCGCCGGCTGATCTCGCGCGATATACGGCCGCAAGGCCTGTCGCCCGAGCTGTTTCCGGGCGCGCCGCGCGGCTGGCACTGGACGGGCACGGCAGCGGTGAACGCGCGGCCCGTCAATCCCTACAACTACAGCAACATCTCGGGCAGCGCCGGTACGCAGCTGTCGGCCCAGCAGGCCTGGGCGATTGACCTCGACAGCCTGGAGACGCGGCCCGACATGGGGCGCGGCAACCAGCTCATGGTGCGGCTGGTGCGGCCCCTGCCCTCCGCGCCGCCCGATGAAAAGGCCGAGGCTCCCGCCAGGCCGGCCCCCCACAGGCCGGACCCGGACGAGGAGGACTGACGCTCAGGCCGCGCGCAGCGAGGCCTTCAAGCTGGCGCCCAGTTCGGGCTTGTGCGCGAACGGATCGGTGGGATTGCGCCCTTGCACCACATCTTCCATGCGGGTCTGGACCGAGCCCAGCGCCTGCGGATGGCTGTAGATGTAGAACTGGTTGGCCGCAATGGCTTCGAAAACCTTCTGCGCCACATCGGTGGCCGTGACCTTGCCCGAGCCCACGGCCTTCTCGCTCATGGCCTGGCCGATCTTCTGGCTGGCCGTCAGCGGCTGCGCGGCCAGATGGCTGGGCCGGTTGCGCTCGCTGTGGCTGATGCCCGTGGGCACGAAGAAGGGGCACAGCACGCTGGCGCTGATCTGGTCGGAGACCAGGGCCAGGTCCTGGTACAGCGTCTCGGTCAGGCTCACCACGGCATGCTTGCTGACGTTGTAGATGCCCATGTTGGGAGGCGCCAGCAGGCCGGCCATGCTGGCCGTGTTGACGATGTGGCCCTCGAAGGACGGGTCGGCCTTGGCCGCCTCCAGCATCATGGGCGTGAACAGCCGCACGCCGTGGATCACGCCCCAGAGGTTGACGCCCAGCACCCACTGCCAATCTTCCAGCGTGTTCTCCCAGACCAGCCCGCCCGCGCCCACGCCTGCGTTGTTGAACACGAAGTGCGGCGCGCCGAACTGCTGGCGCACCTCATCGGCCAGGGCCTGCATCTGGGCTGCGTCGGACACATCCACGCGGCGTGCCAGCACGCGCACGCCCTGCCCTTCGAACTCGGCGGCAGCCCTGTCCAGCGCCTCCTGCTGCACATCGACCAGCACCAGGTTCATGCCCAGCTTCGCGCCGATGCGCGCGCACTCCAGGCCGAAGCCCGAGCCCGCGCCCGTCAACACCGCCGTCTTGCCCTTGAAGTTCTTGATCATTCCCTTGTCTCCTGGTTTTTGTGGTGGTTCAGATCAATTTGACGAGTTGCTTTCCGAAGTTCTTGCCCTTGAGCAGACCCAGGAAAGCGGAAGGTGCGGAGGCAATGCCTTCGGCAATGCTCTCGCGCGGGCGCAGCTTGCCGGTGCCCACCAGGCGGCCCAGTTCCTGCAACGCCTCGGGCCAGACTTCCATGTGCTCGCTGACGATGAAGCCTTCGATGCGGATGCGGTTGATCAGGATGAGCGCGGGATTGGTCATGGGCAGCGGCGTGCCGTCGTAGCCGGCGATCATTCCGCACAGCGCGATGCGCGCAAAGGCGTTGGTGCGCAGCAGCACGGCGTCGAGGATGTAGCCGCCCACGTTCTCGAAGTAGCCGTCGATGCCCTGCGGGCAGGCGTCCTTGAGCGCCTTGGCCATGGTCTTGGTGTCGGGGTGCTCGCGGTAATCGATGCAGGCATCGAAGCCCAGCTCCTCGGTGGCGTAGCGGCACTTCTCGGGGCCGCCCGCAATGCCCACCACGCGGCAGCCGCGTGCCTTGGCCAGGGCCGCGAAGGCGCTGCCCACGGCGCCCGTGGCGGCGCTGACCACCACGGTCTCGCCGGCCTTGGGGGCGATGATCTTGACCAGGCCGTACCAGGCCGTCACGCCGGGCATGCCCACGGCGCCCAGGTAGTGCGACAGCGGCACGTGGGTGGTGTCCACCTTGCGCAGCATGCCGGGCGCATCGCCATCGACCACGCTGTACTCCTGCCAGCCGCCCATGCCCACGACCTTGTCGCCAACCGCAAACTTGGGATGGCGGCTTTCCACCACCTCGCCCACGGTGCCGCCGATCATCACCTCGCCCAGCGGCTGGGGCTGGGCGTAGCTCTTGCTGTCATTCATGCGGCCACGCATGTAGGGGTCCAGACTCAGGTAGTGGTGGCGCACCAGCACCTGGCCTTCAGCCAGCGCGGGGGTCTCGGTCTTGGCAAGGCGGAAATTGCTTTCCACGGCTTCGCCCTCGGGGCGGTTGTCGAGCAGGATCTGCTGGTTCACGGGCATGGGAAAACCTCCGGTGGCATCACAAACAATGGAACCAGTTCCCGGTGCTGCCGGGGCTGGCGTGTGGCATTGGGTATCTGGCAAATTCGCCGTGCGGATCAGTCCGTGGCGAGGGTTGTCTCGGCGGCGGCCGGCTTGGCCACGCGCGGCATGTACTTGAACGTTCCGGTCGCATGGCTGCACAGCCGGCCCGAGGCATCGAACACGCGCGCCTCGGTATAGGCCATGGAACGCGTGCGGTGCAGCACCACGCCCTTGGCCACCAGGGGGCCGCGTGCGGGCTGCATGAAGCTGGTCTTCATCTCGATGGTCACGCAGCCCATGTCGCGCTGCAGGCTGCGTGCGGCCACGGCCATGGTCACGTCCAGCAGGGTCATGGTGGCGCCGCCGTGGGTCACGTCAAAGGTGTTCAGGTGCTCGGGACGCGCCTCGAAGCGCAGTTCGGACTCCCCGTCCTCCATGCGGTGCAGGGTGAAACCCAGGTGGTCGACGAAGGGGATGGGGTGGCCAAAATCCAGCACGAAATTCTCCAGTTCAGATCGCAATGGAGCCGAGCATAAGGGCGCCCGAAGGCACCATGGCGCGCGGCGGCCCGATCTGCGGGAAAAACTGTCACCTCGGCAGCAGCGCCGCTGCGGCTCAACCGCCCACCAGGGCGCTGACGCCGCCGTCCACGGCCACCCACTGGCCCGTGATGTGCTTGCCCGCGTCGCTGGCGTACAGCAGGGTCAGGCCCTTGAGGTCCTCGTCGTCGCCCAGGCGGCGCAGCGGGGCATGGGATTTCATTTCATCCTCGCCCAGGGTCTCGATCAGCACGCTGGCCATCTTGGTCTTGAAGAAGCCCGGGCAAATGGCGTTGACGTTGATGCCGTGCACGCCCCACTCGCCGGCCAGCGCGCGCGTGAAGTTGATGACCGCGCCCTTGGAGGTGTTGTAGGCAATGGTCTTCATGCCCAGCGGGTTGCCGCCCAGCCCTGCGATGGAGGCCAGGTTGATGATGCGCCCGGTCTTGCGCGGGATCATGCTGCGCCGCGCGATCTGCTGGCTCAGCAGGAAGTAGCCGCGCACGTTGAGGTTCATCACCTTGTCCCAGGCGGCCACCGGGTGCTCCTCGGCCGGCGCGCCCCAGCTGGCGCCCGCGTTGTTGATGAGGATGTCCACCTGGCCCAGGCGCTCCAGGGTCTCGGCGGCCAGGCGCTCGATGTCGGCCTCGTTGGCGCAGTCGGCGGCGATCCAGCGGGCGTCGATGCCTGCGGCCTGCAGCTCGGCAGCGGCTTCCTCCAGGTCGGCGGCCTTGCGCGAACTCAGCATGATCCTGGCGCCCGCCTCGCCCAGCGCATGGGCCATCTGCAGGCCCAGGCCGCGCGAGCCGCCGGTCACCAGGGCCGTCTTGCCGGTGAGGTCGAAAAGTTGCTGCACATTGCGAGTCATTCGTCTGTCTCCTGCGCCGGGTCTTGGGTTCCGGTCATGGTTGGAATGGAGGGCGGCCATCCCCAAGCGGAACAGCCTGCAGCGGCGATTGTGCAAGCCGCCCCGCCGTGCCGCATGTCACATGCGTGTCCGGCCCGTCAATCCCCGAACAGCGAGCGCGTGCCGCCCCAGGCCGCGCCCTCGATCTCCAGCATGCGCAGCTTGGTCAGCGCGCCGCCGCCGCCCGAAAAACCGCCCGGCTGTGCGCCGGCAGCCAGCACGCGGTGGCAGGGAATCACGGGCGCAAAAGGGTTGAGGCCCAGCGCCTGCCCCACGGCGCGCGAAAGGCCCACCTCGCCCAACTCGCGTGCAATCTCGCCATAGGTGCGCGTATGGCCGGGCGCAATGGCGCGCGTCAGGTCATAGACGCGACGGTGAAAGTCCGACACGCCGTGCCAGTCCAGCGCCAGCCCGGCCAGATCCGGCAGTGCCTCGCCTGCGGGCAGCATGCGCCGTGATCGCAGATCGGGCAGCACCGGGCCGTCACGCAACTGCTGTGCGCTGGGCGCGAGAGGCTCCACAGTCCATTCGCCATGGCCCGCCATCAGCACCTGCACGCCGGCGATGGCCTGCGCCACGCTCACCGGCAGGTCCTCGGCCCGCGCCGCTGCGGCGTAGCTGCCCGGTCTGCGCAATTGCACGCCGCGCAGCATGCGCGTGCGCGTGGCGGCCGGGCCGTCCACCTCGGGCAACTGAAAGGCCACCAGGCCGCAGGCGCCCCAGGCCACGCCGCAGGGCCCCACGCGCGTGGCAAACAGCGCATGGCCCGTGGCTTCGGGGTCCCAGGCCGGGCTGCCCGTGGTCGATTCGTTCTTCATGGCGATGGTTTTCTCCTTGCAGGCGATTGTGGCCGCATGACTGCAGCCGCTGCCCGGCAGCGACCCCACCGGGATAACACTGTAAAAAAACACCGGAAAAATACTGGATGTGCAGCCAGTTAATACTGTATATTTCGCCAGTCATCATCCTCATCTCGTGAACCATGGACATGCAAGAAGCCGCCTTCACCGTCACCTTGTGTGACTACCCCAACCTGCCCGAGCAGGAACGCAACAAGGCCGAGGCACGCTATGCCCGCGTGCTCGAACGCCAGCTCGGCAGCGCCGAGCAGGTCAGTGAAACCCTGTACCTGGTAGAGGGCCTGGAAGACACGCCCCCTGAAGAAATCAGCGACGACGCCAAGCTCGCCTTCGCCCGCTGGATGAAGGCTGCGCGCGCCGCCACCGAGGCCGGCATGCAGGGCCTGGGCGACGGCGAATGCAGTTTCTTCGAGGTGCGGCGCGGCTGGCGGCATTGAGCCTGCCCACAGCACGGCTGAATGGGGCCTGAAACCAGGTTTGCCCGGGTTTGCCTGGGCTGGGCCCCAAACTGCATACACTGGCAGACCTTTTCGTCGCCCCCTGCCTGGAACCATACGGTCCCATACGGTTCTACCCGGCACACCCGGCGCCCCTGCCAGATCCAGCCTCTCCCATGCAAGCCCTGCTCGACGCCATCGCCCGGATGGCCCTGCCCTCCGACGCCCAACGCATCTTCCACGGCCGTGGCGGCCTGTACCCGGGCTGCGAGCATCTGGTGCTCGACGCCTTTCCGCCCGTGCTGGTGCTCACCAGCTTCCAGCCGTTGGACGATGACGCCCTGGCCGCCATCGGCACGGCGCTGTCACTGCGCTGGAGCGAACTGGCACCGGACCAGCCCCTGAACTGGGTCTACCAGTTGCGCCAGCCCGCCGCACCCGCCGAAACGCGGCTCATGGCCGGTGAGGTGCCTGACCCCCACATCGTCACCGAGGCCGGCACGCGCTACCGCGTGCAGGTGCTGCGCGGCCAGAACCACGGCCTGTTCCTGGACATGGCCGAAGGCCGGCGCTGGGTGCACGCGCATGTCGCCAACCATCCCGAGCACCGCCACGGCATCAAGGTGCTCAACCTGTTCGCCTATACCTGCGCCTTTTCGGTGGTGGCCCTGCGGGCCGGGGCGCGCCATGTGATGAACATGGACATGGCCCAGGGCGCGCTGGCCACGGGCCAGCAGAACCACCGGCTCAACGATCTGTCGGGCGCCAGTTTCCTGGCCCACGACATCTTCAGCAGCTGGGGCAAGATCACGCGCGGCGGGCCCTACCACCTGATCGTGGTGGACCCGCCCAGCTACCAGAAGGGCAGCTTCGTCGCCACCAAGGACTATGCCCGCCTGATGCGCCGCCTGCCCGACCTGCTGCGCCCAGGCGGCCATGTGCTGCTGTGCCTGAACGCGCCGGAGATGGGCACGCAGTTCCTGACATCGCAGATGCAGGAAGTGGCGCCCGAGCTGGAGTTCGTCGAGCGCCTGGCCAACCCGGCCACCTTCGCCGACATCGACGCCGAGCGCAGCCTCAAGGTGCTGGTCTACAGGGCACCCGCAACACCCGCAGCGGCCGACACGGCTTCCTGACCCGCCCGGCCCTTGAGCGCACGGCGCCCCGCATAGACGGCGGCCGGGCCCAGTTCGCGCTCGATGCGCAGCAGCCGGTTGTACTTGGCCGTGCGGTCGGCGCGCGACAGCGAGCCGGTCTTGATCATGGCGCACTGGGCCGCCACGGCCAGGTCGGCAATGCTGGTGTCCTCGGTCTCGCCCGAGCGGTGCGACATCACCACGCCGTAGCCCGCGCCATGCGCCAGGCGCAGCACGTCCCAGGTCTCGGTCAGCGTGCCGATCTGGTTGATCTTGACCAGGATGGCGTTGCCCACGCCCTGTGCAATGCCGCCCTCGAACAGGCCGGGGTTCGTGCAGAACACATCGTCACCCACCAACTGGCAGCGTCCTCCCAGGCGCCGGCCCAGGGCCTGCCAGCCCTCGATATCGTCCTCGGCCATGCCGTCCTCGATGGAGACGATGGGGTAGTGCTCCACCAGTTGCGCCAGGTAGTCCACCTGCTGCTGGCGGCTGCGCACCAGGCCCTCGCCCGCGTAGCGGTAGCCATCCTCGCCATGGAATTCGCTGGCCGCAGGGTCCAGCGCCAGGGCGATGTCCCTGCCGGGGCGCAGGCCGGCGCGCTCGATGGCGGCCATCAGGCGGTCCAGCGCCTCGGGCGCGCTGCGCAGGGCGGGCGCAAATCCGCCCTCGTCGCCCACGTTGACGCTGTGGCCTGCGGCCTTGAGCGCATGGCGCAGCGTGTGAAAGACCTCGGCACCCATGCGCAGCGCTTCACCGAAGCTGTCCGCCCCCACCGGCAGCAGCATGAACTCCTGGAAGTCCAGCGGATTGTCGGCATGGGCGCCGCCGTTGATGACATTGATCATGGGCACGGGCAGCACGCGCGCCTGGGCACCGCCCATGTGCCGCCACAGCGGCATGCGCTGGCTGGCCGCCGCCGCGCGGGCCACGGCCAGCGAAACGCCCAGCAGCGCGTTGGCGCCCAGCCGGCTTTTGCCGGGCGTGCCGTCCAGCGCCATCATGGCCGTGTCGATGCGGCCCTGGGCGTCGGCCCGCATGCCGCGCAGCAGATCGCGCAGCTCGGTGTTGACGGCCTGCACCGCCCCCAGCACGCCCTTGCCCAGATGGCGCGAGGCATCGCCGTCGCGCCGCTCCAGCGCCTCATGCCGCCCCGTGGAGGCGCCCGAGGGCACCAGGGCCAGGCCGCGCGCGCCGTCCTCCAGCTCGACCTCGACCTCCACGGTGGGATGGCCCCGGCTGTCCAGCGCCTCATGGGCCGCAATATCGGTGATCTGCATGGAAACTCCTTTTCGTCAAGAGATTGAACTGTGCAAAGGAGCTGGCAAGCCTGCACAACTCCAATGAACAGGCTTCCATGCTAGAAATCACGGCGATACGGGACAATGCAGTTTTTCTGCCCATGCGTCAGCTTTTCTGACGAATTGATTGCCATGAGACAACTGCCACCGCTGGCCGCCCTGCGCGCCTTCGAGGCCATTGCCCGCACCGGCTCGGTGACACGCGCGGCCGAGGAACTGTGCCGCAGCCACGGTGCCATCAGCCGCCACCTGCGCCTGCTGCAGGAGCATGCGGGAGCTGCGCTCTTTGAAAGGGAGGGAACGGGGCTGCGGCTGACCGAGGCAGGTGCCGCCTTCCATGCCTCGGTGCGCACGGCCTTCGACCAGCTGGAGGCCGCCTATGCCCAGCTGGCGCGCGACGCCCAGGCACCGGGGCTGCATGTGGCCTGCAGCGCCACCTTTGCCATGCGCTGGCTGGTGCCGCAGCTGGCGGTGTTCTACCGCAGCCACCCGCATATCCGCATCCGCCTGTCCATGACCTCGGCGCGCGAGATGCGCAATGAAGGCGCCGACCTGATCATTGCCTGGGACCTGTCCACCTACGCCGAGGCCGACCGCCGCCGCGCCATCGAACTGGCGCCCGTGCACTTCGGCGCCGTGTGCACGCCGGCCTATGCCCGGCGCCGGCCCGCCAATCGCGCGCGCATTGCACATGAGTACACGGCCAGCGCCTGGAACCAGTGGGAAGCCCTCACGGGCCAGCCCGTGGCCCTGGGCGAGACGCTGGCGTTCCCGCACACCCACCTGTGCATAGAGGCGGCACTGTCGGGCCTGGGCGTTGCCCTGGTGGAGCAGCGGCTGATCGCACGCGAGCTCAAGGAGGGGCTGCTGGTGGCGCCCCATGGCTTCGTGCCCTTCGAGGGCGGCCTGCGCGCCGTGCCAGTTGCAGGGCGTGCGCTGCCGGCACAGGCGGGAGTCTTCATCGAATGGATGCGCGGCGCACTGGCCGCCGTGCCGGCATAGGCCAGACGGCCTAAGCCCTGCCCCATTCGCGCAGGCGCCGGTACAGCAGCCCGCGCGAGACGCCCAGCATGCGAGCGGCCTGCGAGATATTGCCCTGGCAGCGGGCCAGGGCCTGCTCGATCAGCTCGCGGCTGGCCTCGCCCAGGGAAGACGGTGCCTCGGACGGCGCCTCGGCGGGCGGTGGCAGGGCCTCGATGGCCGGCAGCACCTCCTCGACCTGGGAAGATGCCTCATCCAGCCTCGCCTCCATCCACAGCGTCAGCCCCGTGGGCAGCATCTGCGGGCGCGCCTGGCCGTGGTGGGCCAGCTCCAGCAACTGGTTAAGGCCCAGGCCGAAGACTTCCTCTGCGGCCAGCCCCTCGGCGGGCCGGCGCGGGCTGTCGAACAACTGGGCACCCACGCCGTTGAACCAGCGCACCATGCCTTCGCCATCCACGGCGGCCAGCCCTTCCAGCGGCGTGCCGAACATGCTGCGGCTGGACTGGAAGCGCAGCAGCAGGTGCATGCGGGCAGCGCCCACCAGCAGCCGGTTCTCGATGCAGGTGGCGTACATGTGGGCCATGGCGCCCGCATCAAAGCGAAAGGGGCCCGCCTCGCTGCTCAGGTCCAGCATGGCCACGGTGCGCCCGCTGGCGTCGCGCACGGGCGCGGCCGCGCAGTGCAGCGAGGCCAGGCAGCGAAAGAAATGTTCGCCGCCACGCACATGGCAGACCTCGCCCGTGCGCACGGCCACGCCGGGTGCGCCCGTGCCCACGGCATCCTCGGCGATGTTCACGCCCACGCGTGCGGCCGTCAGCAGCAGCGGGCCGTCGCCCGGCGTGGGGCGCGAGGCGATCAGCACCACGCCCTCGCTGCAGGTCAGCATGGCGCGCGCCTGGCTGCCCGCGATCACGGTCTCGAGTTCGGCGATGGGGTCGCGCGCCGCCTCGATCAGCGCGCGGTTGTGGGTCAGCAAGGTGGCCGTGCGGATCTTGCTGACCGGGTCGAAGCTGATCTTCTCGTCGGGGCTGCGGCTGGCGCCCAGGCAGCGCGTCCAGGACTGCAGCACGGGCTCGGACACCAGGCCCGAGGGGCGCTCGCCACGCTCGAAATAGCGCTCGCGCGCCAGCGCCACCCGGTCCTGGCGCGAGGCATAGAAGGGATTCGAGGGCAGTGGGGCGGGAGGCGGTTGTTGCATGACGGACATCAAAACTGCCGCGATTGTTGTTCCGCCACGGCACAGGACAGCACTAGGGAAATCACCCGTGTTGGAACGGATTGCCGGGCTCGGTAACCTCGGGCATCGCCACAGGCCCGCCCGCAATGACACGCTCTCCATACAGCACAAGACACACCCGGCCCGCCCTGTCCACCCTGGGCGCCGCACTGGCCTGTACGCTGCACGCCCTGCCCGCGCTACCCGCCCACGCGGCGGACGCAGCGCAGGACTCCAGCGAGGCCCTGCTCGCCCCCGTGGTCATCACGGCCAGCCAGCCCGGCGCCGGCCCCGACCTGTGGCGCGCCACGGCCGCCATCGACAGCGTGGAAGGCGCCGTGCTGCGAGACGGGCAGATGCAGATCAACCTGTCCGAGAGCCTGGCGCGCGTGCCGGGCCTGGTGGTGCTGAACCGCCAGAACTTCGCCCAGGACCTGCAGATCTCGGTGCGCGGCTTCGGTGCGCGCTCCACCTTTGGCGTGCGCGGGCTGCGCCTGTACGTGGACGGCATTCCGGCAGGCGCGCCCGATGGCCAGGGCCAGGCCGCCAACTTCACGCTGGGCAACGCCGCGCGCCTGGACGTGATGCGCGGCCCGGCCGCCGTGCTCTACGGCAACAGCGCAGGCGGTGCACTGCTGCTGTACACCGAAGACGGCGAGGAACCGGGCCTGTGGCGCAGCGGCATGGCCGTGGGGCCGGACGGGCTGTGGCGCCTGTCCACCCAGCTGCGCGGCACAATCGGTGGCGGAAAGCCGGACCAGGCGGATGGCGGCGCCGCCCCATGGCGCTATGCCATCCACATCGAGCGCTTCGCCACCGACGGCATGCGCCCCCAGTCGGCCGCCGACCGCAGCACGGCCCACATGAAGCTGTCACGCAAACAGGGCGACGACCAGTGGCTGCTGCAGTACCAGGAGCAGCGCGCCAGCGCCCAGGACCCGCTGGGCCTGACACGCGCCGAGTTCGAGGCCGACCCCGGCCAGACCACGGCCAGCGCGCTGCGCTTCAACACGCGCAAAAGCGTGCGCCAGCGCCAGCTGGGCGCCGCCTGGCAGCACCAGTTCGGCGCGGGCCAGCGCCTGGAACTCATGGCCTATGCGGGTACGCGCTCCGTGCTGCAGTACCAGTCCATTCCCGTGGCCACGCAGGCACCGCCCTCGCATTCAGGCGGCGTGATCGACCTGGACCGCGACTACGCGGGCATGAACCTGCGCTGGCGCAGCACCCATGAGGATGTGGCCGGCGGCCGGCTGGACTGGTCGGCAGGCCTGGCCTACGACTGGCAGGGCGAGACCCGGCGCGGCTACGAGAACTTCATCGGCAGCCAGCTCGGCGTGCAGGGCCGGCTGCGCCGCGACGAACGCAACCAGGCGCGCTCCGCCGACCCCTACCTGCAGGCCGAGTGGAGCACGCAGAGCCTGGGCCTGAGCGCCGGCCTGCGCCAGGCGCGCGTGCGCTACCGGTCCGAGGACCACTACATAGTCGCCGGCAATGGCGACGACAGCGGCAGCATGGCCTGGCGCGGCTGGCTGCCCTCGCTGGGCCTGCGCGTGAACCTGCTGCCGGACCTGGTGGCGCACGCATCGGTGGGCCGGGGCATGGAAACGCCCACGCTCAACGAAGTGGCCTACCGGCCCGGTGGCCAAAATGGCATGAACAGCGGCCTGAACACCGGCCTGGCCGCCAGCGCCCACAACACCGTCGAGGTCGGCCTGCGCGGGCGCCACGGCAACGCGGGCTGGAACCTCACGCTGTTTGAGACCCATACCCAGCGCGAACTCACCGTGCTGTCCAACACGGGCGGGCGCGCCACCTACCAGAACGCAGGCCGCACGCTGCGCCGGGGGCTGGAATTCTCGGGCAACGCCCAATGGGGACCGCTCACGGCCAGCACCGCCCTGACCCTGCTGCAGGCCCGCTACCGCGACAGCTTCCTGACCTGCGAGGCCACGCCCTGCACCACGCCCACCGCGCCGGTGGATGCCGGCGCGCGCCTGGCCGGCACCGCGCCGCGCCGCCTGTGGAGCGAGCTGGCCTGGCAGCTGTCGCCGCAATGGACCTGGACCGTGGACATGCTGCACAGCGGCCCCGTGGCCGTGAACGACCGCAACACCGACCGCGCGTCCGGCTACACCGTCTGGGGCTCCAGCCTGCGCTGGTCACGGCAATGGCAGCAGTGGAGCGCCCAGACCTTTGTGCGGCTGGACAACCTGTTCGACCGGCGCTTTGCAGGGTCGGTCATCGTCAACGAGGGCAACCAGCGGTTCTTCGAACCGGATGCGGGACGCGGGCTGTCGGCCGGGGTGACGGTCAGCCGGACGTTCTGAGCTGTTCCACAGCGGTACAGATCCGCCCCCGGGTAAATCCGAATGTTGTGACCCGAGGTCGCTTTTTTTATCGTCTCCCACATGGTGCCCTTGCCCCCCAGCGCCATGCACGCAAAAACAAACCACACAGGAGACGAGACAACATGAAGACCCACGTGCTTTCCTCCACGCTGCTGGCCGCCGGCCTGGTGCTGGCCCTGCCGGGCGCCGCGCTGGCGCAGGCAGGCCTGCCAAGCAAAGGCTCGCCCGAGCACATACGCGCCGTCACCTCGCGCATCGACTCGCAGAGCATCCGCGACAACGCACGCAGCTCCAAGGATTGGCCCAGCTACGGCATGGACTACAGCGAGACGCGCTTTTCCAAACTCAGGCAGCTGGACACGGCCAATGTGAAGCGGCTGGGCCTGGTCTGGTCGTATGACCTGGAATCCACGCGCGGCGTGGAGTCCACGCCCGTGGTGGTCGATGGAATCATGTACGTCACGGCCAGCTGGAGCGTGGTGCATGCGGTGGATGTGCGCACCGGCAAGCGCCTGTGGAGCTACGACCCCGGCGTGGACCGCGCCAACGGCTTCAAGGGCTGCTGCGACGTGGTCAACCGCGGCGTGGCGGTCTACAAGGGCAAGGTGTATGTGGGCGCCTTCGATGGCCGCCTGGTGGCGCTGGACGCGGCCACGGGCCAGAAGGTCTGGGAGCAGGACACCATCATCGACCGCGCCTACTCGTACACCATCACGGGCGCGCCGCGCGTCATCAAGGGCAAGGTGCTGATCGGCAACGGCGGCGCCGAGTACGGCGTGCGCGGCTATGTCACGGCCTATGACGCCGAGACCGGCGCGCAGCAATGGCGCTGGTTCACCGTGCCAGGCGATCCGTCCAAGCCGTTCGAGAACGAGGCCATGGCCCGCGCCGCCAAGACCTGGGACCCGGCCGGCAAGTGGTGGGAGGCCGGTGGCGGCGGCACGGCCTGGGACACCATGGCCTATGACCCCGAGCTCAACCTCATGTACATCGGCACGGGCAACGGCTCGCCCTGGGCGCAAGCCAAGCGTAGCCCGGCCGGTGGCGACAACCTGTACCTGGCCAGCATCGTGGCGCTGAACCCCGATACGGGCGAGTACGTCTGGCACTACCAGGAAACGCCGGGCGACAGCTGGGACTTCACCTCCACCCAGCCCATGGTGCTGGCCGACATCAAGGTGGGCGGCAAGCCGCGCAAGGTCATCCTGCATGCGCCCAAGAACGGCTTCTTCTTCGTCATCGACCGCACCAACGGCCAGTTCATCTCGGCCAAGAACTTCGTCGATGTGAACTGGGCCAGCGGCTACGACGCCAAGGGCCGGCCCATCGAGACGCCGATTGCGCGCAGCGGCGACCGCGCGCGCGACGTGATCCCCAGCCCCTTCGGCGCGCACAACTGGCACTCCATGTCCTACAGCCCCGACACGGGCCTGGCCTACCTGCCGGCCCAGCATGTGCCGCTGACCTTGCAGGACAACAAGAACTGGAAGTTCAACGGCGGCTCCCTGCCCGAGCCGCACAGCAATATCGGCTGGAACACGGCCACGCTGATCAACATGGAGCCGCCCAAGAGCACGCCCTTCGGCCGCCTGATCGCCTGGGACCCGGTGGCGCAAAAGGAGCGCTGGCGCGTGGAGCATGCCTCGCCCTGGAACGGCGGCACCCTGGCCACGGCGGGCAACCTGGTGTTCCAGGGCACGGCCGACGGCCGCTTCGTGGCCTATGACGCGCGCAACGGCAAGAAGCTCTGGGAAAAGCCCACAGGCACGGGCGTGGTGGCCGCACCCATCACCTATGAGGTCGATGGCCGGCAGTACGTCTCCATCGCCGTGGGCTGGGGCGGCGTCTACGGCCTGGCCGCGCGCCACACCGAGCGCAAGGGCCCGGGCACGGTCTACACCTTCGCGCTGGACGGCAAGGCCGAGGCGCCTGCCTTCGTCGCCTACCAGCAGGGCAAGCTGCTGCAGGGCGTGCCCTACGACAAGAGCCTGGTGGCCGAAGGCACGGCCCTGTATGTCAGCAACTGCGCCTTCTGCCACGGCGTGCCCGGCGTGGACCGGGGCGGCAACCTGCCCAACCTGGGCTACCTGGACCCGGCCTATATCGAGCACCTGGACAAGTTCATCTTCAAGGGTCCGGCCATGTCGCGCGGCATGCCCGACTTCACGGGCAAGCTGAGCATGGAAGACGTGGAAAAGATCAAGGCCTTCATCCAGGGCACAGCCGACGCGGTGCGGCCCAAGTAAGCGGCTCCCGCCCCGCTTCCTTTCTCTCCCCCACAACCCCCACAGGCACCTCCCCGGCCCTGCTGTCCTGCAGCAGGCCTGGGCAGGGCTTTGCCTGAAAACACCGGACCGGACTCTTCGCCATGCCATCCAAGCCCTTCACCCGCGCATCCCTGGCCCTGGCGGCCATGGCCGCCTGCGCCACCTTCAATGCCCACGCCGTCGATATCGACGCGGGCGACTACACCGCCCTGCCTCCGGGCACCACGCTGGGCATGGTCTATTACCAGCACGCCACGCGGGACAGCCTCTATGCCAATGGCGACCAGGCGCCTATACGGCCGAGGCTGACCTCGGACATCGGCATTGCGCGCGGCGTGCACTTCATGAAGCTGGGCGACTATGTGATCGACCCGCAGTTCCTGCTGCCCTTCGGGCGCCTGTCGGCCTCGCGCGATATCGCGGCCATGGGCAGCAATACCGGCGTGGGCGACCTGATGCTGGCCGCCACGCTGTGGCTGACAAAGCCCGGCGACAAGGAGCACTTCGGCATCACCCCCTTTGTCTGGCTGCCCACGGGCCAGTACAACCGCAACGACCCGCTGAGCCTGGGCGAGAACCGCTGGAAGGCCGCGCTGCAGGCCGGCTGGATCAAGCCGCTGGGCAAGAGCGTGACCATGGACTTGGCGGCCGATGTCACCGTCTTCGGCAAGAACGACGACTTCGGCGCCCACAGCGCCACGCTCAAGCAAAAAGCGCAGTTCCAGTTCCAGGGCCTGCTGCGCTACCACCTGTCGGATACCTCGGACCTGCGCCTGGGCCTGTCGCACCTGACGGGCGGCGAGACCCAGGTCAACGGCGTGGCGCAAAGCGACCGCCAGTCCACCACCAAGGTCTCTTTCGGCGGCGCGGTCTTTGTCGCGCCCAAGACGCAGTTGCTGGCCACCGTGGGCCGCGACCTGCATGTGCGCCAGGGCTTCAAGGAGAACGCCCGCATCAACCTGCGCCTGCTGCAGGTTTTCTGAATCCCACACCCCCTGTCCCCTGTCCACCACCAAGGAGCACACCATGAACCTCAGCGACATCCAGCACCAGATCACCGAACGCGCCAGCGCCTTCCTCAACCGGGGCACGCATGACCTCTTCATCGACGGCCAATGGGTGGCGGCCCAGACCGGCCAGCGCCTGTCCACCGTCAACCCGGCCACCGAGGCCGTGATCGCCGAAGTCGCCAGCGCCGGCCCGGCCGACGTGGACCTGGCCGTGCGCGCAGCACACCGCGCGCTGCACCTGGGACCCTGGGGCCGCATGCGCCCCGTGGAGCGCGAGCGCCTGATGCTGCGCCTGGCCGACCTCATGGAGACCCATGCCCAGGCCCTGGCCGAGGTCGAATCGCTGGACAACGGCAAGTCCGCCGCCATTGCGCGCGCCGTGGACATCGCCATGGCCATCGACTCCATCCGCTACATGGCCGGCTGGGCCACCAAGATCGAGGGCATGACGCACGAGCACTCCGTGCCCTTCGCGCCCGAGGCCCAGATGTTCACCTACACCCGGCGCGAGCCCGTGGGCGTGGTCGCCGCCGTCGTGCCCTGGAACTTCCCCCTGCTCATGGCCACCTGGAAGCTGGCGCCCGCGTTGGCTGCCGGCTGCACCCTCGTGCTCAAGCCCGCCGAGCAGACGCCGCTGACCGCGCTGATGCTGGCCGAGCTGATCCAGGAAGCGGGCTTTCCGCCCGGCGTGTTCAACGTGGTCACGGGCGACGGCCCCGGCACGGGTGCGCCCCTGGTCTCGCACCCGCTGGTCAACAAGGTCAGCTTCACGGGCTCGACCGAGGTGGGCAAGCTCATCGGCCATGCCTGCATGGACAACATGACGCGCATCACGCTGGAGCTGGGCGGCAAGTCCCCCGTCATCGTGCTGGACGACTGCGACCCCGCCACGGCTGCGGCGGGTGCGGCCAATGCCATCTTCTTCAACCACGGCCAGGTCTGCTGCGCGGGCTCGCGCCTGTACGTGCACAAGAGCATGTTCGACCGCGTGGTGGCCGACGTGGCCGACCAGGCCGCCCGGCTCACCCTGGGCCATGGCCTGGACCCCAGCGCGCAGATGGGCCCGCTGGTCTCGCAGGAGCAGATGGAGCGCGTCTGCAGCTACATCGACATAGGCCGCAGCCAGGGCGCCGAGGTGGTGACGGGCGGCGCCCGCTCAGGCCAGCGCGGCTACTTCGTGCAGCCCACGGTGATGACCGGCGTGCAGCACGACCACCGCGTGGCACGCGAGGAAATCTTCGGCCCCGTGCTCGTGGCCATGCCCTATGACGACCTCGACGAAGTCGCCGCATGGGCCAACGACACGCCCTACGGCCTGGGCGCCAGCATCTGGTCCAACAACCTGTCCAAGGTCCACCGGCTGATCCCCAAGATCCAGTCCGGCACGGTCTGGGTCAACTGCCACAGCACCCTGGACCCGGGCATGCCCTTCGGCGGCTACAAGCAGTCCGGCATGGGCCGCGACATGGGCCGCACGGCGCTGGATGCCTACCTGGAGACCAAGTCGGTGTTCATCAATCTGTGAGTCGGATACGGCGGGCCGCTCCCTGGCCCGCCTGCTCCTGCTCTACGGCGTTTCCGAATACCCCTTGGGCCATCCCCCTGGCCGGTCGCAGCATTCCTCCCAGCCCAGCTTGCGCGAGGTGTGGCCTATGCCGGGGTTGAAGGTGTTGGTCGGGTCCAGTTCGCGGTAGAAGCCCGCCAGGGCAGGCTTGGCCACGTAGAGGTGGCCCACGTTGTGCTCGGCCGGGTACTCGGCGCGGCGCGCGTCCAGCAGTTCCCACATGCGGTGCTCCATGGCCAGCGGGTCCACGCCCTTCTTGACGATGTAGTCCTGGTGGAAGACATGGCAGAAGAAGTGGCCATAGTAGAGCTTGTGGACCATGTCGCGCTCGACCTCAGCGGGCAGTTGCTCCACCCATTCGCGGTCGTTGCGGCGCAGGGCCACGTCCAGGGCCACGATGTCCTCCACCTGGGCGCGGTGCACCTCGCGGTAGCGGATGGCCGCGCCCGCGATGGCGAAGCGGTGCAGGAAGGCCTTGCGCCCCTCGTCGGCATCGCACTCGAACCAGCCGCCCGTGGTGCTGCCGCTGAAGTGCCGCGTGAGGAATTCACGCGTGGCCTCGGCCGTGTCGTTGGACACGCGCACCAGCAGGTGGTGCTCGTAGCGGTCGCGCCACTGGCGCATGCGCGCGGGCAGGTGGCTGGGCAGCAGGTTGGTCAGCGCCTGGATCACGCGGTCGGTGACGCCGCGCAGGCCGAAGCGCTCGAAGAAGCCGTCCACGCGGCTCTTGAGGGCGAAGGCGGCCGGCACCCTGGCCGTGCCGAAGCGGTCGATCAGCAGGAAGGTGTCCTTGCCGTATTTCTCGCCGATGTCGTAGGCCGTGCGGTGGATGTACTCGCCCGCGATCGGCAGGCGCGGCAGCGCGGTCAGCAGCTCGCGGCGCACGGCCGTGAGGTCGTCGGGCGCATTGCTGCCTATGTAGAAGACGGTGCTGGGCTCCTTGGGGAAGGTGTCCAGCCGCACGGCGAACAGGCACAGCTTGCCGGCCGAGCCCGAGGCCTCGAACAGGCGCGAGGGGTCGGCGTTGAAGCGCGCGGGCGTGTCCTCGTCCACGGCGCGCACGGCCTCGGCGTAGCGCGGGTCGGAGGCGGCGCGCTGCGCATCGTGGGCGATGTCGGACTCGGTGTAGTCGCCGTTTTGCAGCCGCGTGAGGATTTCCTCGGGCGTGCGGCCCAGGGCGATGCCCAGGTGGTTGACGAGTTCCAGCGAGCCGTCGTCGCAGATGCGCGCGTACAGCGCCAGCTCGGTGTAAGCCGGGCCGCGCCGCACCAGGGCGCCGCCCGAGTTGTTGCAGATGCCGCCCAGCACCGAGGCGCCGATGCACGACGAGCCGATCACCGAATGCGGCTCGCGCCCCAGCGGTGCCAGCGCCTGCTCCAGCCGGTCCAGCGTGGCGCCGGGCAGGCAGACCACCTGGGCGCCGCCGCCAATGACCTGCACGCCGGTGATGCGCAAGGTGTTGATGAGCACGATCTCGCGGTCGTAGTCCGCGCCGTCGGGCGTGGAGCCGCCCGTCAGGCCCGTGTTGGCGGCCTGCATGATGACGATGCGCCCGGCCGCCACGGCGGCCTGCACCACCTTCCACTGCTCCAGCAGCGTCGCGGGCCGTACCACGGCCAGCACCGGGCCCTCGCCCGTGCGGTGGCCCTTGCGGAAGCGGCGCGTGGCCTGGTCGTCGGTGAGCACATGGGCGGCACCCACGGCTTCGCGCAACTGCAGCAGCAGGGCCTCGCGGGAGACGACCGGAGTCTGCAGCGCGCTCATGGCTGGCGCACCAGCAGGTCGCCGGTGATGTCGGATACCTTGCTCACGCTGGTCAGCGTCATGGCCACGCGCATTTCCTTCTCCAATAGTTCCAGCAGGTGCTTGACGCCCGCCTCGCCGGAGGTGGCCAGGGCGTAGATGAAGGCGCGGCCGATCATGGCGCAGTCGGCGCCCAGGGCGATGGCGCGCACCACGTCCAGGCCGTTGCGGATGCCGGAGTCGGCCAGGATCTTGATCTGGCCCTTGACCGCATCGGCAATGGCCGGCAGCGCGCGGGCCGAGGACAGCACGCCGTCGAGCTGGCGGCCGCCATGGTTGGAGACGATGATGCCGTCGGCGCCAAAGCGCACGGCGTCCTTGGCGTCCTCGGGGTCCAGGATGCCCTTGATGACCATGGGGCCCTTCCAGAAGGCGCGTATCCATTCGAGATCCTTCCAGGAAATGGAGGGATCGAAGTTGGCGCCCAACCAGCCGATGTAGTCGGCCAGGCCCGTGGGGCTGCCCCGGTAGGCCGAGATGTTGCCCAGGTCATGAGGGCGGCCCAGCAGGCCCACGTCCATGGACCAGGCCGGATGCGTGACCGACTGCCAGTAGCGGCGCATGGCGGCATTCGGGCCGCTCATGCCCGAATGCGCATCGCGGTAGCGCGCGCCGGGCACGGGCATGTCCACGGTGAAGACCAGGGTGGAGCAACCGGCCGCCTGGGCACGCTCCAGCGCGTTCTGCATGAAGCCCCGGTCCTTGAGCACGTAGAGCTGGAACCACATGGGGCGCTTGATCTTGGGCGCCACCTCTTCGATGGGGCAGACCGAGACCGTGGACATGGTGAACGGAATGCCATGGGCGTCGGCCGCGCGCGCGGCCTGCACTTCGCCGCGGCGGCGGTACATGCCCGTCAGGCCCACGGGCGACAGCGCCACGGGAATGGACAGCTTCTCGCCGAACAGCTCGATGCTGGTGTCCAGCCGGCTCATGTCCTTGAGCACGCGCTGGCGCAGCGCCACGGCGGCCAGGTCTTCCACATTGCGGCGCAGCGTCTGCTCGGCATAGGCGCCACCGTCGATGTAGTGGAACAGGAAAGGCGGCAAGCGCTTTTGCGCCGCCGCACGGTAGTCGGAGGTGGAGGAGATGATCATGATGGTGGTCTCATGTCTTTCAAAATAGGTCAACAGGACGCTGGCCTGGGGCGATCTCGCATGAGACTGGCGCACCCCAATCCAGGGACACCGAGGAAGGGCCGCCCCGCACCGAGGGTGTCGTCCCCCTCCCTCGCGAAGCGAGCAGAGAGGGGGAAGGCGCGCAGCGACTCAGGGGGAGCTTCATTTCAGCGGCAGCCGCATGGAGCGCTCGCGCCGCGCGCGGTCCTCGTCCAGGCGCTGGATGGTGGTGCGCACATGCTCCAGGTGCTCGCCGATGCATTCGCGGGCGCGCTGCGGGTCGCCGTCCAGGATGGCCTGCATGAGGCTCTGGTGCTGCACGGTCAGCTCCTGCAGGGTCTGGGGCGCGCTCAGGCGGAACATGTCGTGGCGGTTGCGTTCCACCGTGGACAGCACCACGGTGAACAGGCTGTGCATGACCTGCACCAGCACCAGGTTGTGCGAGGCTTCGGCAATGGCCAGGTGGAACTGCGCGTCGGCACGCGCCGCCAGCTCGGCGTGGCCGCTTTGCTGGTGCTGGATCATCACTTCGAAGCAGCGCTGGATATGGTCCTTGTCGCGCTCCGTGGCGCGCTGGGCGGCCAGCCAGGCCGTGCTGGTCTCCAGCGCATGGCGGGTTTCCAGCACGTCATAGCGGTAGTGGGAGTCGGACTCCATCAGGCCGGCCAGCGGCCGCATGGCGTCCTTGAGCCAGTCCGCAGGCTCGGCAGCCGGCGCCGGCTCCTGCAGGTAGGTGCCATCGCCGCGCCGCGCCGCCAGCACGCCCTGGCTGGTGAGCTTCTGTATGGCCTCGCGCACCGAGGTGCGCGAGACACCCAGCTCGGCCGCCAGTTGCCGTTCCGCGGGCAGCCGCTGTCCGGGCTGCACTCCGCTGGCCTGCACCAAGGCAAGCAATTTCTCGACAACTTGATCGGCAACGCGCATGGGGATTCTCAGAATTGGTTTTCAGTGATTCACGGCGCTATGCGCCAGCCTCATCGCATGAAACCCGCACTGCCCAAGCCAGGGACACCGAGCAAGGGCCGCCCCGCCGCGAGGGTGTCGTCCCCCTCCCCCGCGAAGCGGGTAGAGAGGGGGAAGGCGCGCAGCGACTCAGGGGGTGTTTCATGTCAATAACCAGGAATCATCCACGTAAACACATAGGCTTGCAGCGTGGTGATCACCCCGATGATCACGGCGAACATCAGGCTGTGCTTGACCGTGAAGCGGAACAGGTCCGACTCGCGGCCTGCCAGGCCCACGGCCGCGCAGGCAATGGCGATGGACTGGGGCGAGATCATCTTGCCCGTCACGCCGCCCGTGGTGTTGGCTGCCACCGTGAGCACCTGTGGCAGGCCCAGCTGCTGCGCCGTCGTGGCCTGCAGCGCGGCGAACAGCGCGTTGGCCGAGGTGTCCGAGCCCGTGAGGAACACGCCGATCCAGCCCAGGAAGGGCGAGAAGAACGTGAACGCCTGGCCCGTGTGCGCCAGCGCCAGGGCCAGCGTGGCCGACAGGCCCGAGTAGTTGGCCACGAAGGCGAAGGCCAGCACCATGCCGATGGAGTAGATCGGCACGGCCAGTTCCCTGAAGGTCTCGCCCAGCGTGGCCACGGCCTTGGCGGGAGACAGGCGCGTGAAGGTGATGGTGATCAGCGCCGCGATCAGGATGGCCGTGCCGGTGGCCAGCAGCCAGTTGAAGGTGTAGACCGCGCCGTAGGGCGCAGCGGCGGCCACGACGGGCGGCGTCTTCTCCACCAGATTGTGCAGGAAGGGCACGGGGATGTTGATGACGGTGGAGGCCAGCGGGCCGCCTGCGGCGAACAGCGCCTTGAAGGGCTTGATGCTCCAGATCGTCACCATGGCCGTGAGGATGATGAAGGGCGACCAGGCCTTGATGACGGCGCCTGCTGTCAGCGGTGCACCGGAGGTGATGGCCGGTGCTGCAGCTGCCGCAGCCTTGCCGCCCTCGCCTTCCGTGTCGAAACGGAAGATGCGCTTGGGCTGCCAGACCTTGAGGAACAGCGTCAGCGCCACCAGCGAGACGATGGCCGAGGTGATGTCCGGCAGCTCGGGGCCGATGAAGTTGGCCGTGAGGAACTGCACCACGGCGAAGGAGCCGCCGCCCACCAGCACCGCAGGCCAGGTTTCCTTGACGCCGCGCCAGCCGTCCATGATGGCCATCAGCCAGAACAGCACGAGCACCGTCATGAAGGGCAGTTGGCGGCCAGCCATCTGGCCGATGGCGAATGCATCCACGCCCGAGACCTGCCCCGCCACGATGATGGGAATGCCCATGGCGCCGAAGGCCACGGGCGCCGTGTTGGCGATCAGGCACAGGCCCGCTGCATACAGCGGCTTGAAGCCCAGGCCCACCAGCAGCGCGGCCGTGATGGCCACGGGCGCGCCGAAACCGGCCGCGCCCTCCAGGAAGGCGCCGAAGCAAAAGCCCACCAGGATGAGCTGCAGCCGCTGGTCGGGCGTGACCGACAGGATGGACGAGCGGATCACGTCGAACTGCCCCGTCTTGACCGAAATCTTGTAGAGGAACACGGCCGCCACGATGATCCAGGCGATGGGCCACAGGCCGTAGAAGAAGCCGTACACGGCCGAGGCCAGTGCCGCGCTCACGGGCATCTTGTAGAACAGCAGCGCCACGCCCAGCGCCAGCGCCACGGTGACGGTGCCGGCCTGGTAGCCCTTGAGACGGAACCTGGTCAGCGCCAGGAAGAAAAAGATGATGGGAATCAGCGCGATCAGCGCCGAGATCCAGATGTTCCCGGCGGGATCGTAGTTCTGCTGCCAGATGGTTTGCATGACCGTGTCTCTAGATGATGGGGAGGGCGCGGTAAGCGCCCCTTGTCGGCCACTCCCTCTCGTTGCGGCGTTGGCACGCGGTGCGATCCGCACTGGATGTCTGCTGGCTGGCCGCAACGGTGACCGGGAGTGTTCCCCGCGCTGGCGCCTTGTGGGCCATTGGCAAATTGGTCCAACCAATTAAGCCAAAATTCAGACCATTGCGCGAAGTGGTGCGATTCTCAGAGCTTTCAAGTGGGCAGATGAACAGGGTAAACACCTAAAACAGTGCAGATACTGCACCACGATACTTATTGGTCAGACCAATTTACGGATTTGTTTTGGTGCAGCGCGCAGCAAGGCGCACCGCCAGGGCAGGCCCAGGTGGTGCGCAAAGCGGAAGGAAATCTGAAGAAAAGCAGCGGTAAAGCGAGCGCGGGCGCGGGCGATCAGCGCCGCGCGGGCTCGGCGCTCATGCGCGGCTGGCTGCAGGCCACGGTCCACAGCGCCTCGGCCGCATCGGCCATGTCGGCGCGCTGGCGGTACAGGCGGATCTCCACGGGCACGGACCAGGCATGGCCGCCCGCCAGCACCAGCGCGCCGCTGCGCAGCTCGTCCACGATGAGGCTGCGCGGCAGCCAGGCCACGCCGCGCCCCTCCAGCGCCATGGCCTTGAGCAAGGCCGCATGGTGGGCGGTGAACACGGTCTGCGCGCCCTGGGGCAGCTCGGGCCGGCCATCGCCCTCGCCCGCCGTGCCGGCGCCGCCTGCGCCAAACAGCCCGCGCAGGCGCGAACGCATGATGCGCCCCAGGCCCGAGGCCTCGCTGTAGGCCAGCACTGCCAGCGGCAGGGGCTGGCCGCCGCCCGTTGCGGACCCGGCGTCTATGGCATGCAGCGCGCGGCCCGGCGCGTCCGGCCAGGGCGCGGACACGGGCAGCAGCATGTCTTCGGACAGCTGCAGCATGGGGTAGCCGGCCTCGTCCAGCCGGCCCGGCACCTCGGCATGGCCGTGGCACAGCACGAACTGCACGCGCCGCTGCAGCGCCTGGTCCTCGCAGGCATGAAAGCTGTCCGAGATGGTCTGTATCGGCCCCAGCCGCAACTGCGACTCCAGCGTGCCCAGCCAGCGCGGGAAAAAGGTCAGCGACAGCACATGGGTGGCCGCAAAGCGCAGGCTGGCGGCGGCCTGGTCGTGCGCGGCGCGGGCCTTGATGCGCGCCGCCTCCAGCTTGGCCAGCACATCCTCCAGCAAGGGCTGGAAGCGCTGGCCTGCGGCGGTGAGCGCGGCCGGATGCGCGCTGCGGTCGAACAGCTCGGCACCCACCCATTCCTCCAGCGCGCGGATGTGCCGGCTGAAGGCGGGCTGGGCGATGGAGCGGGCCTCTGCCGCGCGCGAGAAGTTGCCGCTTTCGGCCAGGGCCAGAAAGTCTTCCAGCCACTCCATGTCAAGGGGGCGATTGCCAGGTCCCATGGTCTCCAGTCGTTGTGGTTCTCGGATGGATAGATGTATGCGATTCGAGTATTGGACCGTGCGGGCGCGGCGGGAAATGATCCATCCGTCGTTCACACCCATCCCAAAACGGAGACAAGCCTCATGCCTTCCATCTCGAATTATCGCGGCATCATTCCCGCCATTTCCTGCCCCTTCACACCCGACCACCGCATCGACGAGCCCGCGCTGCGCAAGCTGGCATCGTGGCTGGCAGGCCATGAGGGCGTGGTCGCCGTGATGACCAACGGCCATACGGGCGAGGTGTTCGCACTGACGCCGGCCGAACGCGCCGAGGTCACGCGCATCGTGGCCGACGAGCTGCGGGGCCGGCTGCCCGTGATCTCCTCCATCGTCTGCGAAGGCCTGGCCGATGCGGCCGAGCATGCGCGTGCCGCCCAGGCCGCAGGCGCGGTGGCGCTGGATGTGATGCCGCCCCACCACTGGCTGCGCTTCGGCTTCACGCCCGGCCATGCGCTGCAGTACTTCGAGGCCATCCACCGCGCCGCGCCGGACCTGGACCTGGTCTGCCACGTCTACCCGGCCTGGACGCGTGCCTCCTACTCCTCGCAGCTGCTGGCCGAGCTGGCACGCCTGCCCTACGTGCAGGCCTTCAAGGTGGGCCAGCGCGACATGAACAAGTACGCCCGCGACATCCAGGCCATCCGCGAGGCCAATCCCGCCAAGGCCATCCTGACCTGCCATGACGAGTACCTGCTGGCCTCCATGGTCCAGGGCGTGGACGGCGCCCTGGTCGGCTTCGCCACCTTCATCCCCCAGCTCATCATCGACCTGTGGAATGCCGTCAAGGCCGGCGACCTGAAGAAGGCCATAGCGGTGCAGGCCGTGATCACGCCGCTCAAGGACGCCGTCTACGGCGGCGGCGAGCCCACGGGCGAGGCCCACGCCCGCATGAAGGGCGGAATGTACCTGGCCGGCGTGATCGACGACGCCACCGTGCGCCCGCCCACCGAGGCCCCCAACGCCCAGGAACTGCAGGCCCTGCGCGCTGCCGTGGCGCAGGCCGGGCTGCTCAAGCGCTGAACGCAGGCCACACACAGACACAGACACAGGCTCTTGCCGCGCAACCAGCCTGGCCCGGCCCGGCCCGAGCTGCGCGGCCCCTTCGGACAACAACAAAAGCACGACAGGAGACAAGACACCATGCAACGCCACCATTTCCTCCGCGCGGCCCTGGGCGCTGCCGCAGGCGCCGCCCTGCTGGCACTGGCCGGCCCGGCCGGTGCCCAGGCCTGGCCTGCCAAGCCCGTGCGCGTGGTCATTCCCTTCCCGCCCGGCGGCACGCTGGACGCCGTGGGCCGGCAACTGGCGCAGAAGCTGGGCGAGCAGACGGGCCAGCAATTCATCATCGACAACCGGCCCGGCGGCAACGGCGTGATCGGCGGCGACATCGTGGCCAAGGCCCCGGCGGACGGCTACACGCTGCTGTTCAACGCCTCCACCTTCACCACGGCGCCCATGACCATGAAGACCGTGCCCTACCAGGTCAACCGGGACTTCGCACCCGTGGCCCTGGTGGCCAAGGCGCCACTGTCGGTGGCCATCAACAAGAACCTGCCCATCACCGACATCAAGTCGCTGATGGCCTATGCCAAGTCCCATCCGGGCAAGATGACCTTTGCCGTGGGCTCCATCGGCTCGGCAGGCCACCTGTCCACCGAACTGCTCAAGCGTGCGGGCCAGCTGGACTACCTCATCGTCCCCTACAAAGGCACGGCCCCCGCCTTCCAGGACCTGATCGGCGGCCAGATCGACGGCTTCATCGACCCCATCCTGGGCTCCCTGCAGTACCACAAGGGCGGCATGCTGCGCGTGGTGGCGGTCACCTCGGCCCAGCGCGCGCCCAGCCTGCCCGATGTGCCCACGGTGGGCGAGACCATTGCCGGCTACGAGTTCTACAGCTGGTACGGCCTGTGGGCGCCGGCCAAGGTGCCGGCCGACATCATCAAAAGGCTCAACACCGAGGTCAACAAGGCGCTGGCGGGCGATCTCAAGGACAAGCTGCGCGAGCAGGGCCTGCTGCTGTCGCCGGGCAGCGTGGAGGACTTCGCCAGGTTCCAGGCCAGCGACATGGAGCGCGCCCAGAAGATCGTGACCGAGGGGAACATCCGTGTCGAATGAACTGCGCCACGCCGTGGTCACCGGCAGCAGCAGCGGCATAGGCCGCGCCATTGCGCAGTCGCTGCTGGATGCAGGCTGGCGCGTGACCGGCCTGGACCTGGCGCCGGCCAGCCTGGCGCATGAAGCCTTCCACCCGCTGCGCGTGGACCTGTGCGACGGCCTTGCCATTGCGCAGGCGGCCCAGGCCAACCGGGACCGGCCCGCCCCCGATGCCCTGGTCCATGCCGCAGGCGTGCTGCGCGTGGGGCCGCTGGGCCTGCTGGACCACGCGGGCGGCGAGCTCATGTGGCGCCTGCATGTGGATGCCGCCACGCGGCTGGCCGACGCCATCGTGCCCGGCATGGCCGCGCGCGGCGGCGGGCGCGTGGTCTTCATCGGCAGCCGCGTGGCCCAGGGCATGCCCGGGCGCGGGCAGTACGCGGCCACCAAGGCCGCGCTGGTTGCGCTGGCACGCAGCTGGGCCGCCGAAGTCGCTGGCCAGGGCGTGACGGTGAACGTGGTCTCCCCGGCTGCCACGGCCACCGCCATGCTGGGCGACCCCGCCCGTGCCGGCAGCGCGCCGCGCCTGCCGCCGCTGGGCCGGCTGATAGAGCCGGCCGAGATCGCCGCCCTGGTCGGCTACCTGCTGTCGCCGCAAGCCGCCGCCATCACGGGGCAGGACATCGCCATCTGCGGCGGCTCGTCGCTGCCGCGCTGAGCCCACCCCCAACACCCATCCTTCATCCGCAAGCACCATGAAAATCGTCAACATCCTCGAATCCACCCGTCCCATCAAATCGGACATCCGCAACGCCTACATCGATTTCTCGAAGATGACGCTCAGCCTGGTGGCCGTGGTCACGGACGTGATCCGCGACGGCCGCCCCGTCATCGGCTACGGCTTCAACTCCAACGGCCGCTACGGCCAGGGCGCGCTGATGCGCGAGCGCTTCATCCCGCGCGTGCTGGAGGCCGAGCCCGCCAGCCTGCTGGACGACAGCGGCGACAACCTGGACCCGCACAGGATCTGGGCGCGCATGATGATCAATGAAAAACCCGGCGGCCACGGCGAGCGATCGGTGGCCGTGGGCACCATCGACATGGCCGTCTGGGACGCCACGGCAAAAATAGCGGGCAAGCCCCTGTACCAGCTGCTGGCCGAGTGCTACGGCAGCGGCACGCCCAACCCGCGCGTCTTCGTCTATGCCGCTGGCGGCTACTACTACCCCGGCAAGGGCCTGGACGGCCTGCGCCGCGAGATGGAAAGCTACCTGGAGCGCGGCTACTCGGTGGTGAAGATGAAGATCGGCGGCGCCTCGCTGGCAGAGGACTGCGAGCGCATCGAGTCCGTGCTCAAAATTCTGGGCCCGGGCCAGCAGCTGGCCGTTGATGCCAACGGCCGCTTCGACCTGGCCACCGCGCTCGACTATGGCCGCGCCCTTGGCCAGTACCCGCTGTTCTGGTACGAGGAAGCCGGCGACCCGCTGGACTACGAACTGCAGGCCCGCCTGGGCGAGGTCTACCAGGGCCCCATGGCCACGGGCGAGAACCTGTTTTCCATGCAGGACGCGCGCAACCTGATCCGCCACGGCGGCATGCGCCCGGACCGCGACTGGCTGCAGTTCGACTGCGCACTCAGCTACGGCCTGGTCGAGTACCTGCGCACGCTGGACATGCTCAAGGCCCATGGCTGGTCGCCCAGCCGCTGCATTCCGCACGGCGGCCACCAGATGTCGCTGGCCATTGCCGCCGGCCTGGGCCTGGGCGGCAACGAAAGCTACCCCGACCTGTTCCAACCCTATGGCGGCTTCCCCGACGGCGTGAAGGTGGACAACGGCCACGTCACCCTGCCGCCGCTGCCGGGCATAGGCTTCGAGGGCAAGGCCGACCTGATCGCCGAGATGCGTGCGCTGGCGGCCTGAGGCGGCCCTGCGTCAGGCACCGGCAGGCCGGCCCCAGCAGGCCGCCTTCCCATATCTGACGCTCCCCAACGGAAAAGCCCGCTCCCTACAATGCAGCCTCAGCGGTCGGTGTACCGCCCTTGTACCTTCGGCGCCCGGGTCAACCCCGGGCGCCTTATTAAACCGCCGTGAATCCGGACGGCGGTGGCTGATTGAACGGAGCCCATCTATGAACCACATTCCTGCGCGCCGCTCGGCGCTGCGCCAGGCGGCTGCCTGCGTGCTGGCCGCCTCCTCCCTGTCCAGCCTGCCTGCGCTGGCCGCCGAACCCGCCGTGCTGCGCGTCTCGGCCATCCCGGATGAAGCTCCCACCGAGCTGCAGCGCAAGTTCGAGCCGCTGGGCAAGTACCTCTCGGCCCAGACCGGCATGAAGGTGGTGTTCACGCCTGTGACCGACTACGCCGCCGTGGTCGAGTCGCTGGCCACGCGCAAGCTGGACCTGGCCTGGCTGGGCGGCTTCACCTTCGTGCAGGCCAAGATCCGCACCAACGGCACGGCCATCCCCATCGTGCAGCGCGAGGAAGACGCCAAGTTCACCTCCAAGTTCATCACGGCCAACCCCGCCATCAAGACCCTGGCCGACCTCAAGGGCAAGAGCTTTGCCTTTGGCGCACCCTCGTCCACCTCGGGCAGCCTGATGCCGCGCTTTTTCCTGCAGCAGGACGGCATCAACCCCGAGAAGGACTTCAAGACCGTGGCCTTCTCCGGCGCGCATGACGCCACCGTGGCCTTCGTGGCTGCAGGCAAGGCCGAGGCCGGCGTGCTCAACGCCTCGGTCTGGGACAAGCTGGTGGAGAGCAAGAAGGTCGATACCAGCAAGGTGCGCGTGTTCGCCACCACGCCGCCCTACTTCGACTACAACTGGACCGTGCGCGGCGACCTGGACCCGGCCCTGGTCAAGAAGCTGACCGACGCCTTCCTGGCGCTGGACCCGGCCAAGCCCGAGCACAAGGCCATCCTGGAGCTGCAGCGCGCCGCGCGCTTCGTGCCCACCCAGGCCTCGAACTACGAAGGCATCGAGGCTGCCGCCAAGTCGGCCGGCCTGCTCAAGTAAGCCGCGGCAGGCGCAATCCATGAGCTTTGAACTGGAAGGCGTGGGCCTGACCCACGCCGGCGGCGGCATTGCGTTGCGCGGCGTGACGCTGGCCGCACGCCAGGGCGAGGCCATTGCGCTGATCGGCCCCTCAGGGGCGGGCAAGACCACGCTGCTGTCCGTCATCGGCACGGCGCTGGCGCCCAGCCAGGGCCGGCGCAGCGTGCTGGGCGACGAGGTGCCTGCGTCCAGCGCAGGCGCCCCCCGGCTGCTGCGCGCGCGCATCGGCACGGTGCACCAGGCGCCGCCCATACCGCCGCGCCAGCGCGTGGTCACGGCCGTGCTGGCCGGGCGCCTGGGCCGGTGGCCGACCTGGAAGGCGCTGGCCTCGCTGCTCTACCCCCAGGACATTGCCGGCGCGCGCGAGGCCCTGGCCCGCGTGCAGCTGGCAGACAAGCTGTTCGCGCGCTGCGACCAGCTCTCTGGCGGGCAGCTGCAGCGCGTGGGCATTGCCCGCGTGCTCTACCAGCAGGCCGAGCTCATCCTGGCCGACGAGCCCGTGGCCGCGCTGGACCCGGCCCTGGCCCTGTCCACCGTGCAACTGCTGGTGCACGAAGCGGCCGCACGCGGCGCCACCCTGGTGGCCAGCCTGCATGCCGTGGACCTGGCGCTGGCCTGCTTTGCGCGCATCGTGGGCATCCGCGATGGCGCCATCGCCTTCGACCTGCCGGCAGCTGAAGTCACGCAGGAACACCTGCGTGCGCTGTATGGGTCCGAGCATCCTGGCGATGATCCCTCCCGCCCTGCGTGGACACCCGCGCCCGCCGCCTTTGCCGCACCGCTGTCCGCATCCGCATGCCGTTGAGTTCCGATCTGCACGCGCTGCGTGACCCCGCCGCGCCCCGCCGCCTCGGCGCCCTGGTGCTGGCCGCCGTCGTGCTGTGGCCGCTGTTCCAGGGCGCGGGCTTCAGCCTGGGCGCGCTGTTCGATCCCGGCAACCTGCAGGTCATAGGCCGCTTTCTGGCCACGTTTCTTCCGCCCGAGACCGGGCGCGACTTCCTCGGCTACCTGGGCCGCGCCACGCTGGAGACCCTGGCCATTGCCACGGCCGGCATGGCCCTGGCCTTTGTGCTGGCCGTGCCGCTGGCCTACCTGGTCACGGGCGCCGCGCGCGAGCGGCGGGCGCTCAACCCCGCCACGCGCGGCCTGCTCACCATCCTGCGCGGCGTGCCCGAGCTGGTCTGGGCCCTGGTCTTCGTGCGCGTCTTCGGCCTGGGGCCGGCCGCTGGCGTGCTGGCCCTGGGCCTGACCTATGGCGGCATGCTGGCCAAGGTCTATGCGGAAATCCTGGAATCGGCCGACCCCGCGCCCGCACGTGCCCTGGCGCAGGCGGGCGCGCGCCGGCCGCTGGCCATGCTCTACGGCCTGCTGCCCCAGGCAGCGCGCGAGCTGACCTCGTACACCGTCTACCGCTGGGAGTGCGCCATACGCGCCTCGGTGGTCATGGGCTTTGTGGGCGCGGGCGGCCTGGGCCAGCTCATGGACCAGGCCATGAAGATGCTCAACGGCGGCGAGGCCTCCACCATATTGCTGACCTTCATGCTGCTGGTCTGGGGTGCCGACCTGCTCTCGCGCGGCCTGCGCCGCGCGCTGGACACGCCACCCGCCGCACGCGCCAGCGCCTGGGGCTGGCGCAGCGCCCTCACCTGCGCCGCCCTGGCGCTGGGCGTGGCCGCCAGCTTTGCCATGCTGGAGATGGACCTGCCCTCGCTGTTCACCGGCGCGGCGGGCCGGTCCATGCTGGAATTCGTCATCAGCTTCTTCCCGCCCGACACCAGCGCCGAATGGCTGCGCAAGGTGGCCGTGGGCGTGTGGGAGACGCTGGCCATCTCCGTGGTCGGTACCCTGCTGGCGGCCGTGCTGGGCCTGCTGCTGGCGCTGCCGCGCTGGCGCGCTCCCTGGAGCCTGGTGCTCAACGTGCTGCGCTCCGTGCCCGAGCTGGTCTGGGCCACCATCACCGCCCTGGCCGTAGGCCTGGGCCCGTTCGCAGGCGCGCTGGCGCTGGCGCTGCACACGGCCGGCGTGCTGGGGCGCCTGTATGCCGAGGCCCTGCAGAACCAGCCCGCCGCCCCCACCCAAGCGCTGCGCCTGTCCGGCAGCGGCCGCGCCATGGCCTTCCTCTACGCCACCCTGCCCGGCGCCGCGCCGCAGTTGCTGGCCTACACGCTGTACCGCTGGGAGATGAACATCCGCATGGCCGCCATCCTGGGCTTCGTGGGCGCGGGCGGGCTGGGGCAGCTGCTGTACTTCGAACTGTCGCTGTTCCACTACGCCCAGGCCAGCACCGTCATCATCGCCATGCTGGCGCTGTCCGTGGCTGTGGACTGGGCCAGCGCGGCGCTGCGCAGGCGCATGGGTTAGGTGGTGGAGGCCGCGGCGCCCTCGCCTTCCACCTCGACCAGGTAGTCGATCAGCGCCCGCAGCTTCAGCGGCACATGGCGCGTGGGCGCATAGACCGCATGCACCACGCGCGGCGCGTACTTGCCGCACAGCGCCCAGCCCGGCAGAACGGGTGCCAGTTGCCCGGCCTGCAGCGCCGCCTGCGCCGCAAAGTCGGCCACCACGCCTATGCCCGGCCCCTGCTGCAGCGCGTGGATGATGCCCAGGCTGCTGGCAATGGTGATGGGCGTATCTACCAGCAGCCGCGTGGCGGGCGCGGCCGCAGGGTGGAGCGGGCGCAATTCCACCTCGTTCTGGAACTGCCCGTAGCCCAGGCTGATGAAGGGATGCGCCAGCAGCTGCCCGGGCTCCGTGATCTGCGCATGCCGCGCCAGATAGCCGGGCGTGGCCACCAGCACATAGCGGATGGTCTTGAGCGGCCGCGCCACCAGCCCCGGCGCGATCTGGCCCGGCACGCTGATGCGCAGGCCCAGGTCCAGCCCCTCGGCCACCAAGTCCACCATGCGGTCCGTCATGTCCACCTGCACCTGTACCTCGGGCCAGCGCGCGCAAAAGCCCGGCAGCAGTGGCGACAGCCAGATATCGCCCAGCACGGCCGGCGCGCTGATCTTCAGCAGCCCGCGCGGCTGCTGGCGCAGCTGGCCGGCCAGCGCCTGCACGGCCTGGGCATCCTCCACCAGCCGCAGGCAGGCCTGGTGGATCTCGGCCCCCGCCTCGGTCAGCGACAGCGAGCGCGTGGTGCGCTGCAGCAGCCGCAGCCCGAAGTGCGCCTCCAGCCGCCCCACGCTGCGGCTCACGGCCGAGGTCGTCAGCCCCAGCTGCCGGGCCGCGCCCGCAAAGCTCTGATGCTCCACCACGCGGGCGAAGACCAGCATTTCATCCAGGGGCATGGCGGTATCGGGCAAGGCGCTACTCCGGTCTTTGTTGCATGGCAGGCAATATTAATTTGAATGACTGGCGGATTGTTGATTGATTGCAGAGTCCGCAAGATACGCCCATGCGCTCCATACCGAAGCGCGCCCAGGAATCGACACCATGTCCCACAGCCCCAGCCTCACCTCTGCAACCTCACCCATACGGCCCCGAACCAGCCAGGGCGGCACCTGGCGCATGCTGCTGGCCATGGCGCTGTCGGGCACCATCGGCCTGCTCGTCGTGGAAAGCGCGCTGCCGCCGCTGCTGGTCGTATTCGCCCGCTGCGTGCTGGGCGCACTGGGCCTGGGCCTGTGGCTGGCCTGGCGGCGCGAATGGGTCGCCCCTCAAGGCCGGGAATGGCTGTGGCTGGCCGGGGGCGGCATCGCCCTGGTATTGAACTGGGTCGCCCTCTTCAGCGCCTACCACTACAGCTCCATCGCCGTGGCCACCGTGGTCTACCACGTGCAGCCCTTCATGCTGCTGGCTCTGTCGGCGCTGCAGGGCGAGCCCGTCGAACGCCGCAAGCTGCCCTGGCTGCTGCTGGCCCTGCTGGGCGTGGCACTGAGCAGCGGCCTGGTCGGGCTGGATGGCATGGATGCATCGCATGCTGGAACAGGCGCGTGGGTCGGCGTCGCCCTGGCCCTGCTGGCCGCAGCTCTCTACGCAGGCACCACGGTCGCCACGCGCCGCCTGGGCCACATGCCCTCGGCCCAGATCGCCATGCTGCAGATGCTGGCGGGCGGACTGGTGCTGAGCCTGTGGGCCCTGCCCCTGCTCACCCATATCGCCGCAGCCAGCCCTCAATTGCTGTCAGCGCGCGCCGCCTCCATGGTGCTGACCCTGGGACTGGTCCATACGGCCTTCATGTACACGGTGATGTATGCCGCATTCCAGCGGCTGCCGGCGCCGGCCATTGCGGCACTGTCTTTCGTCTACCCCGCCATGGCCTTGCTGGTGGACTTGGTCTGGTTTGGCACTGTTCCGTCAGCCGCACAGTGGGTCGGGATGGGCTGCATTGTGGTGGCAGTGCTGGGGCACCGGCTCACGGGCCAATCCTGACGGTCCAGCGCAAACAAGCCGAACGTAATCTGGTGCGAACGCCCAGGTTTTCCGGAGCACGATCAGAATCGTTTTCGGCCTGATCGGAAAAACATGATCGACATCAAAACCCCAAAACCATCATCCTCATCACGAGAAATCCACTACCCCAATAGCAGATTCTCAAAATAGACGAGAGAGTTCAAATTTACCGTGCGGAATAGCATGCACCTGCGAAATTCGTGCAATAGAGTAACTGCAGGATCAGAGACAAAGGTCTTTGCCCCAAGATCCTGAAGTTACCACAGATTTTAAGGAAACCAGATCAACCGGAAACTGTCAATCATCAATTTTTCTTGATGATGTAGCTGGGGCTGGTAACAATGTTTGCATAAGGATCAACCCTCATGCAATTGGAGGATGAGGGGTTTGTGCTCAAAGTAGTCCATCCGGCAGGACCTGGCTCACAGGCCTCAAGCTGGTAACCCGAGGGCGCATTGCTGATGAAGGCATGTGTCGTATTCAGAGCCCACGTGGTGCTGCCTACGCCACTGTGCAGTGTGCACTTTCCGCCAACAGCTTTCTTGACCCAATGCCCCGGCGCAGGATTGGCTCCATTACACTCAGTTCTTGTCTGCAACGTATATCCGCCATCCAGCCACATATAAGCATGGTTTTGCAGCAACAGCGGTGGCTGTCCATTTTCGTTAATGAAGTAGGCTACGATTTTATGCCTTTTCCCGTCACGCTCGGCATATGGCACGTCCAGGGTTCCACTGAAACCGTGCACACCGGAGTCTCCGCATATATTTCCTACCGCCTGCTCGCGTGGGATATTTGCATGCAAAGCACCTAGGAATTTATTATCTGCACTACCGCTCCAGAAGTGAACCCATCCGGAAACGCCAGGCGTTGCCGGATTACACGCCCATCCTTCTATGTGAGCGCCATCGGTATAGGTATTGGACGTGGAACCGATCCACCCTTCCGCCAATGCATTCGACGACAAGAAAGAAGCAAAAACTACCGCACAACCAACATATGCAATCTTCATTACGGAAATCTCCTCAAGTACAATAATTTCAAAACCACACCGACTTAATTTTATTTTTTCAACTCCTTTCATTTCATGCGCTCAGCATATTTTCTCATATGCCACTCCCACTGAGTTTCAAAAATTAGTTAGCACACTCACTTAAGGCACCTAACAAGCATCATTGCTCTGTCGTATTTTTCTCAACTTCGTCGAGGCGACAAGCCTAACTCGGTATGAAGATTTTTGCAAACCCCCATTTTTTCTCTGGACAAACAGTTAGCAAACCAATAATTATCCAACATACAAAATAAGCACTCACTCACCACAATACAACCTATAGCCTTGACTGTGGGTGCCACAAGCACGAATGCAATGCAAGCCCCATTCACTCATCGTTTCCTTACCAAAGGCGAAGCGGGGGTAGCGAGGGCGAATGGCACGACCATGCATCTCACGTCCCTCATGGAGATGGTCATGTTGAGGTCATGTTGAGGTCATGTTGACGAAAGAGATTCTCTATGAATACGATCGGTGCGTTCGACGAAGAGATACAACATCTCACTTTCATGCCAGCCAATGACATGGGCATCTGCCGAAAATATGGTGGTGCACTGCCTCAGTTCGCCGGGCACAACAATAGGACAACTGATTTCCCGGGGCGACGAGGTTATGGCAAGCGCCTTGTACCGTATGCACATTTCACCATGTCCTCCCACGTGCATCTCTTCATCTTGCTCTCCCGCTGAATGTGGCGCTACGCACGATCTCTACGCAGAGGGACGGCACGGATACTTCGCGTGCCGGATCCGGTGCGTACCCCATCCAGCCTGCCGTACTTTCCTTTATCTATCCGGCCATGATATTGCTGGTAGACCTGACCCGCTTCACCGTCGGGCCATGGGCCACGCAATGGGCCGGCATGGCAAGCACCATGACAGCAGTGCTGGCGGCCGGCTGGTGGAAATAACTGAAAGCCGACACCCAAAGACTGCGTTGCGGGAACACCAGGACAATCTGAGCCAGCCATAGAAACCGTTGAAATCTCTGAACCTTTTTGGTGACCACCGGCTTCCAGGCAAAGCCAATACTTATAAAGTCCCGTCCATGTTCTGCCTGAAGCGAAATCTCCCCATCTGAGGCCGCGTGCTGCGCGGCGCCGCCGCCCTTGCCCTCATGCTCGCCGCCATGATGCTGGACAAGCTGCCCCTTCTGCCCAGGATCGCTGCTTTATTGGCGCCCAATGGCTGCTGTCCGGACGTTCTGCGCGCTGGCTGATGGGTCTTCTTCAAACCTGTTAGCAATACGACTGCAAAAGCTCAGGCCCGGACGCAACTTCCCGGCCTGCGAAAGCATCCTTGACAGACTGGATATCAGGTACCGGCACCATATCCAGGACTGCAACTGCGGCTTGCAAGGCGAAATTCATCTGATACAACTAGACGTGAACCGACAATAGGTTGTTTGCAGATTTGAGCCTGGACATCAGGACGACGCCTCCGATGTCGCTGCGCGAGTCTGTGCCCGTTGTAGGTGCTGCCAGATAGCAAAGGCATTGGTCCACTCGACTGATTTCAGGTACGCCCAGCCATAGTTTCATTCGCGAAGCATCCACTGGATGAACTTCTCGACCTTGCCATTGGTCTGCTGCCAGTGCCTCCCATTGCGGCGCTTTCATGGGTCACCGCGCAGGCGGTGCACTTCGCTGCTACTGGGCGTGACGGAATGCAGGACATTTCTGCGATTCATCAATCCTTCATGAACCCAAGTCAATTGTTTCAACATATTTCAATCAACAGAGTCTGTCGTACATTTCGAATTATTTATATCTAATAAACCTGTATGCTGTGCCGGTTTTCCAGCCACCCGCAACCAACCAGTCGGAATAAAGAGGGAGAAATGAGTTGGCCACTATCGAAAAAGGATTGATGGTAGACAAAAGCGTCGAAGTCAAGACCTATCCGTCCATAGAGCACGGCGCCTTGCTGTCCGTCACATCCATCGTGCTACACCGCACTGACTCGTCCACTGCCGCCAGCGTGCTCAATGCCTACAAGAGCGGCCAGAAGACGGGGGCGCACTTTCTGATCGAGAAGGACGGGAAGATCTACCAGACGGCCAGCCTTGAGCGCATCTGCTGGCATGTGGGCATCCTGCAGCCGCGCTGCGTCAACGAGAGCACCTGCGATCCCACGGAACTCAAGAACATCAATGCCCTGCTGCACCAAAAGGGCCTGAGCTTCAGCAAGCGGGCCAAGAATGTGTCATCGCACGAGAACACAAAGGCCTATCCGTTGCGTTATCCGGCCAACAGCGACTCCGTGGGCATCGAGGTGGTGGGCCGTTTCCTGCCGTCGACCAAGGATTACGAGGCGCCCACCCAATCGCAGCTGTTCCAGACCAAATGGCTGACCCAGCAATTGGTGGACCACTACAAGCTCAAGCTTCTGTCCGATGTCTACTCCCACGGCGCCATTGCCCGCAAGGAGGCGACCGAAGGCGCCCAATTGCTGCGCTACATCTTCACGGGAGCCTGAGCCATGCCATCCAGCCAGCTTTTCAACAATCCCTCTCGCAGCCTGCGCATTGCCGCCTGGGCTGCCGTGATGCTGTGCCTGCATGCGCCGTTGCAGGCCTCATCTACTTCCACATCCACGCCCAAACACGCGGCCAAGGCGGCACCCATTTCCGTCATCGGCCCGGTCACCCGTTCCGTAGGCACGGGCGAGACCATGGGATGCGAGAAAGTCAGCCTGGACGCCGCCGACGTGGCCCGCTATTTCGCGACGGCAAAGCAAGTCTCGGCTGGCAGCTTCCATGAGGAATCCATCATCCTGCCCTGCAGTTTCAGCGGACGGCTGCTGCGTTCGGGCAAGGTCTATGAATGGAACATCAACGCAGCCGGTGCCGGCTACCTGCGCAGTGAAGATGGCGATCACGACCTGCGCTACCTGTGCCGCAAGGCCTGCGAGAAGGCATTGCCGCAGTTGACGGGGCTTTGAGCTGTTGTTCAGACATTTTCTACAAAGGCGTCTTATCACTCCGATTGAGTGATGCCCCATCCTCCTGTCAAACACAGCGGATACGATGGCGCCTTCCACAATATTCCCAACAGACCATGGACCGACTGATTTCCCAAGGAATGCATTCCTTCAGCCAGGGCGACCACGCGCGCATGCATGCGCTATGGTCCGGCACCACGGTTTTCAGCCATCTGGACAACGAAGCGATTGCCAGCCTCTTGACCAACATTCAGGCCACTGCCGAATCAGGCCAGGGTAGCGAATGGTCATGGCTGATGCTGTGCCTGGTGTATCTCGATTCCAGTGACCAATTCACCGAGGACCGCAGTGCGGCATTGCGCCAAGTCGGCGAATGGGCGCAGCGCGCACTGGCAATGTCACCAGGCAATGCCTATGGACACCGCTATTTGGGCAGTGCCCACTATTGGCTGGACGAACCCGGGCCCGCGCTGGCGGCCTACCGCAAGTCTCATGCCTTGCTGCCCCAGGTGGACTTGCAAGCCCGCATTTTCGAGATGGAGCATGCCGTGCCCTGGCGCAGCATCTTTTCCTATCCCGAGTTGGCCGATAGCCCGGCGGCACCCGACTACTACACGGCCGGCGTGACCGTGGGCAAGTGGAAGCGCCCCGACACGGATGCAGCGGCCCTGCAGGAAATCGAGCGCCTGCAGACCACACTCTACGAACGCTGTCTGGAGCGCTTCGCCAGCACCGGCACGCCGGCAAACGGCCAGGAGGCCGCGCCCACCGCGCTGGACATCCACACCTATGCCATGTGCTGCAACAACCTGGGCGTGCTGTACAACGCGCAGGAACAGTACGAGCAGGCGGCAGCCGTCCTCGAAGCCGGGCTGCAGCAGACCTGTTTCCAGGCCCTGCTGGAAAACCTGCGCCATGCCTATCGGCAACTGGGGAACCGCAAGCAAGCCACCGACCTGTCACTGCTGCTGATGGAGGACTACGCGCTTGATACCGGCCTGTATCTGGACTGCGCGCAGACCGCATGCGCCTATCTCAACGAGACCAGCCACCACCAGGACGTCCTCGACATCGTGGCCGAAGCCGAGCGCCGCTATGCGCAGCTTTCGCCGCAGCAACAGCAAGCGCAATGGGAAGTTCGCAGCATGAGCTTCGTTCATGCGCACAAGGTCACCGCCCTCAGGGCCCTGGGCCAGCTCAAGGCCTCGCACCTTCAGCCTGAACTGGTCGAGATCGCCCTGCGCCACGATCCGGGCGATGCCCAACTGCTCGGCATACGCGCCCACATGCAGGGAGCCCGGCAGCAGGTGGGTGGAAAAGGCGGATTCTGGTCGCGCCTGTTCGGCTGAACCACACCGGGCGACCGAGCCACCAAGAAATGTAGGGCACCCAAGATGCTGGCAACCCTCAGAAAACCCCCAGCGCCAGCCCGGCCCCCATCGCCTCCCCCAACGCCCGGCACTGCTCCAGCTCAGCTGCGGCAATCCGCTTGGGTGCCAGGATGGCTTCGGTGGTCTGGGCGTGGGTGCAGATGATCAGGGGCTCGGCCACGGGCTTGAGGCGCCAGCCGGTGGCGATGCGGGCGATCTGGCGGGCGGCGTTCTGGCCGTCGCTGCCTGCGCAGATGAGGCTGGCATAGGGCCGGCCATTGAGGTGGTCCAGCGCCGCGTAGTAGCTGCGGTCGAAGAAGTCCTTGAGCTGGCCGCTGATGGCGGCCAGGTTTTCCGGGGTGGCGAAAAGGTAGCCGTCGGCGGACAGCACATCTTCGGGGCCGGCCTCGGAGGCGTGCAGCAGGCGCACCTGCACGCCCTGGCCTTCGGCCGCTGCGCCGTCGCGCGCGGCCTCGGCCATCTGGCGGGTGCCGCCGGTCATGGAGTGGTAGACGATCAGCAGGGTCTTGCTTGCGTTCATGCCGCGAGCATAGACCGATGGTGGGAGAACCGGGCTACTCCCGCCACGGTGCGGATCAGGTAACCCCCCTGCCGGCCCCATCCGTCAGCGACGCCACGGAAGGCCTGATCCATTGCGGATCATCGAGCTGCCGTTGAATGCAGTCGCGCAACCATTGATGCGCGGGATCCGCTTGATGGCGCGGATGCCAGGCCATGCGCATGGGCTGCACCTGTACTTCGATGGGCAAGGCAAACACCACCAGCCCCAGCGATGCAGCCATGCCATGCGCCGTGCGTGTCGGCACGCAGGCCACCAGGTCGGTGCGGGAGGCCGCAATCAAGGCCGAGAACGAACTGGGCACCAGCAGCGCCAGTTGCCGCTGCAGGCCCAGCGCCTCCAGGGCAGCGTCCACGGGCGAGCTTTCACCCGGGCGCTGGGTGATGCCGACGTGGCGCGCGGCGGCGAACTGCGCGGCGCTCAGCCGTTGCGACTTTCTGGTGGACTTCAACAGGGGATGGCCGGCGCGCACGACGCCCACCAAGGTCTGCTCCGATATCACCAGGCTCTCGGTTTCCGGGTCCATGCTGCGAAAGCTGCCCACATCCAGGTCGATGCGGCCTTCGCGCAGGGCCCCCGGGTCGGCATGGGTTTCGGGCAGGAACTGCAGGCTGGCCAGCGGCATTTCCGCCTCCAGCGCACGCGAGAGGCTGGCACCGAAGACGACGGCAATGCCTTCGGGCGCCCGCACCACGAAGCGGCGGCGCAGGCCCGCCAGTCCTCCCGCATCGACAGGGTCCTGCAGCGCCCGCGCCTGGGCCAGCAGCGCGCGCACCGGCTCCGCCAGGGCCAGGGCGCGCGGCGTGGGCACCAGGCTGCGGCCCGCACGCACCAGGATGGGATCGCCAAACGCCTCCCTGATGCGTGCCAGCGTATGGCTCATGGCGGGAGTGCTCAGGTGCATGCGCCCAGCCGCTTGCGTCACGCTGCCGGTGCTGAGCAAGGCATCCAGTGCAATCAGCAGGTTGAGGTCGTATGTGTTCGCCATGCAAAATCATACGTTCAATACATTGCACTGTACAAAATCCATACCGCTCCCGACACTGGCGGCCGTTGCCTCAACCCAAGCCCTCGCCGCTGCACGCCCATGACGCCCATGCCCACAACCTCGCTGACTTCCCCGCCCGGTCGGCGGAACCTGCCCCTGCTTTGCTTCGCCATGCTCGTGCTGACGCTCGTCCTCGCGGCCCTGGACCAGACCATTCTTTCGACCGCCCTGCCCGTGATGGCCCGCGAACTGCCGGGCCATTGGCCGCTGGCCTGGGTGTTCTCGGCCTATCTGCTGGCGGCCACCGTGGTGATTGCGCTGTACGGGCGGCTGGCCGATGTGCTGGGCAGAAAGCCCATGCTGCTGCTGGCCATCGGCCTGTTCCTGGCCGGCTCCCTGGCCTGTGGCGCAAGCCATGACCTGCAGCAGCTGGTGTTGGCGCGTGCCCTGCAGGGCGCGGGCGGCGGCGGGCTCATGACGCTGACGATGCTGACCCTTGCCGACCTGTTTGCGCCTGAGCAACGGGCCCGCTACCAGGGCCTGCTGGGCGCCGCCTATGGCGTATCGACCATGATCGGCCCGCTGCTGGGCGGGGCGCTGGTGGAGCATCTGTCCTGGCACTGGGCGTTCTGGCTGAATGTGCCGCTCGCAGGGCTGGCCTGGGGGGTGTTGGCATGGGCGCTGCCCGCCAGGGCGGCTGCGCCGGAGGCCGCCGCCGAGCCCCTGCCCCGCCAGCGCATCGACTGGCTGGGTGCCGTGTTGCTGGCCGCAGCCCTGGTCAGCCTGCTGCTGGCCACCCAGCACAGCCACCTGAATCTGCCAGAGCAGCTGTCGCTGTGGGTGCTGCTGGCCCTGGGCGCCAAGTTCGCCCTGGCATTCTTCGTGCGCCAGCGCCGCGCCACCCATCCGCTGCTGCCGCTGTCGCTGTTTGCCCACCCCGCCTACGCGGCGGTCAGTTTCCTGGCCCTGTCCACGGGCGTTGCGCTGTATGCGGCCGTTGTCTTCCTTCCGCAGTATCTGCAGATTGGCCTGCACCTGTCGCCTACCGGCTCCGCCTGGCACCTGGCGCCGCTGATGGCCGGCATCACCGCAGGGGCCATTGGCAGCGGCCGGCGCCTGCGCGCCCAGACGCCAGCCGCGTCGCTCGCCCGGGTGGCCTGCGTGCTGATGCTGCTGTCGTTCGGACTGATCACCGCGGCCTTGCACTGGCTGCCGCAGGCGCCGCTGGCCCTGTCCGCAGGACTGCTGCCGCTGGGCCTGGGACTGGGGCTGATGTTTCCCATCATCACCGTGGTGGCGCAGCGTGTGTCGCCGGCCCGGCACCTGGGCATTGCCACGGCGGCACCCGTCATGCTGCGCAGCCTGGGCGGCGCCGCTGGCGTGGCCTTGCTGGCAGCCCTGCTCACCCACTTGATGAAACAGGAGCTGGCTGCGGCCAGCCCCCTGGCCGCACAGGCCGATGCCGTCACCGGCGCGCTGGGCCACGGGCTGCAGGCCATCTTCGGCTGCGCGGCGCTGTCGGTTCTGGCTGCGTTGGCTGCCTGCCGATGGCTGCCGGCGCGCAAAGCCGCAGCGCGTGACGGCCAGGGAGCCCCTGCGGCGCAGAGCGCCGCCATTCGTTCGGCTACGGAAGGCGCCTAGGCCGCCCGGTGCCTCAGAAATCCACCGAAGCCGATACCACGAAGGTACGCGGAATCATCGGCGAGACGGCGCCCCAGGACGTGACACCGGCCCAGGCCTTGCGGTCGGCCACGTTCTGCACCGTGGCGCGCAGCGTGGTCTTGCGGCCTGCGATGCGGGTGGCGTAGCGCAGGCCCAGGTCGGTGCGTGTCCAGCCCGGGATGCGCAGGCGGTTGGCCTGGTCCACGAACTGGGCGCCGGTGTAGGCCAGGTCGCCGACCAGGGTCAGGCCCTCAAGGGCGGGCATATCCCATTCCACGCCTAGATTGGCCAGCAGCCGCGAGGTGCCGATGGGCCGGTTGCCCACCAGCGCAGGCGTGGCCGAGCGCGTGATCTCGGGCTTGAGCCAGGTCACGCCACCGAGCAGGCGCAGGCCGCGCGCGGCCTCGCCGTAGGCATACAGCTCCATGCCCAGGTTGCGCTGCTCGCCGTTGGTCTTGTAGACGCCCTGGTCCAGGCCGCCGCTGGGTTTTTCAATGCTGAACAGGGCGGCGGTGGCCATGAAGCTGCCGAAGTCGTACTTGCTGCCCACTTCGTACTGGCGGCTCTTGTAGGGGCGCAGCACCTCGCCGTAGTTGCTGGCCGCGGGCGGCGCGATGTCGCCCTTGCTCAGGCCTTCGATGTAGTTGGCGTAGAGGCTCCAGTTCGGCGCCTGGCGCCAGACCACGCCCACGGCCGGCGTGGTCACGCTCTCGTCGTAGACATTGGCGGCGCCGCCCGTGAGCACGTTGTAGTTGGTGGACTTGATGGCCTGGTGGCGCAGGCCCAGCGACAGTTGCAGCCGATCCTGCAGCAGCGAGAGCGTGTCCACCAGGGCCAGGCTGGTGTTGCGGTTGTCATGGATGCGCGGAATGGCCGAAGGCCGCGCAATGCTCTGCGGCGCGTGGGCAATGGGCGCATAGATGTTGGACACCACGGTGGAGCCCGCCTGCAGCGCGCGGTGAAAATCCTCGCGGTAGCTGGCCAGCTGCAGCGTGACCGAATGCTTGACACCGGCCAGCGCAAAGCGCGAGCGCAGGCCCGCGTCGATGGTGCTGCGGTCCACGTCGAACACCGCGTAGGTGGGCGTGATGCTGGTGGCGCCCGCCGCACTGGTCAGGCGCGGGGCCGAGTCGTAGATGCGGTCCACATCGGCGCGCGACTGGCCGATGTTGGCGAACAGCGTGAGCTGCTGCGTGAGGTCCAGTTCGGTGCGCAGCAGCACGGCGCGCTCGCGGTTCTTGGACCATTCCCAGGGCTGGGTCACGTTGCGCCGGCCATCCGGTGCAGCAGGCATGGAGGTGAGCCCCGTGGGCATGATGGGCCGGCCCACGCCGTCGATGCGCTCGTCCTGCGAGAGCAGGTCCAGCGTGGCACGGAAGCGCTCCACCTCGTAGTCCAGCGCCACGGCCAGCACATGGCCGTCGGTGCTTTGATGGTCCATGGACGTATCGCCGCCGTACTTGCTGGCGTTGACGCGGATGCCGTACTGGGCCTCGTCGCCGAAGCGCCGGCCCACGTCGGCGTGGGCACGCCAGAGGCTGTCAGAAGTCCAGCCCGTGGTCAGCCGCGCCACGTCTTCATTGGCGCGCTTGGGAGCGATGTTGATCACGCCGCCCACCGAGCCGTTGGGCGACATGCCGAACAGCAGCGCGCCCGGCCCCTTGACCACCTCGATGCGGTCCACGTACTCGGTGCGCACGCGGTAGTTGGGAGCAATGCCGTAGATGCCGTCAAAGGCGATCTCGCCCGAGTTGCCCTCCCAGATCGGAAAGCCCCGGATGTACAGGTTGTCCACGTTGCCGCCCGGCAGCACGGTGTAGCGCACGGAAGGGTCGCGGTTCACCGCCTCGGCAATGGTGCCGGCCTGCTGGTTGCGCACGGCCTCGGACGTGTAGCTGGTGGTGCTGAACGGCGCCTGCATGTTGCCGGTATTGCCCAGCACGCCCAGGCGCACGCCCTTGGCCACCTGCCCGCCGGCGTAGGGCGCGGGCAGCAGGCTCACATACTGGTCGCCGGCCGTGACGGTGATCTCGGACAGGCGGTGGGCGTTTTCCGGCAGGTTGTTGGGCGCATGGGCCGCAGCAGGCAGCAGGGTCAGCGTGCCGCCCTCGATGCGCCCCTGCAGGCCGCTGCCCTGCAGCAATGCCGCCAAGCCCTGGCGCACATCGTGGCTGCCGTTGAGCGCCGGGGCCTGCCGGCCCTGCACCAGTTCGGAGGAGTAGGTGAGCTGCAGCCCCGCCTGGCGCGCAAACTGGCTCAGCGCCTGGGCCAGCGGCTGGGCCGGCACGTCGAAGGACACCGATTGCGCGGCGGCCAACTGCAGTTGCAGGCCCAGCACCAGGCCTGCACATGCATGAAAAACCGCTGTGCGGCGGAGACGGAGGCGGAATGGGAATCGGGAGGACTTGAGAGCGGACATAAGGACTTTCTGGAAGACAGGCTCATTGCGAATCGCCGGCACAGGCAGGGCGCCCGGCCTTTCATATGCAAATACGAGTCACTCCCAAAAACCCTGAAAAAAACCTCACGGCTCCGCGCGCCCGCCGCGCCGCGCAATCCGCAGGCCGCCGTCGTCCAGCACGCTGACCTGCACCGGGGCGAACTGCGGCAGCCCGCGCAGCCAGCGCTCGGTCTGGGTAATGCGCACATGACCGCTGATGGCCAGTTGCGCCGCGCCCTCCTCCACCACCAGGCGGCGCCGCGTGTAGCGGCCCAGCCGGTGCACGACGCGGCCCAGCGGTTCCTGCTCGAAGACCAGCTCGCCCTCGCGCCAGGCCGCGGGCCGTTGCTGGAGCTGCGGCTGCCATGCAGCGCCGTCGGCATCTCCTGCCCCGCCGTCCAGGGGAATGCGCAGCGACTGGCTGTCCTGCAGCAACTGGCTGCGCCCGGTGGCCGCATGCTCCACCCGCACCTGGCCCGACTCCACCTGCACGCGCACCGCATCGGGCTCCAGTTCCACGCCAAAGCGCGTGCCCAGCACGGTCACGCGCAGGGGGCCGGCCTCCACCACAAAGGGCCGTGCCGCATCGCGCGCCACGGCAAAGAAGGCGGCGCCTTCCAGCAGCTGTGCCTGTCGCAGGTCGGCACGGTAGGTCAGCGCCACGCGGCTGGCGGCGTCCACGCGCAGCACGCTGCCATCGGGCAGTTCCAGGCTGCGCTGCACGCCCGTGGCGCTGGCCAGTTCACCTTGCCACAGCACGCGGCGGCTCCACATCTGCCAGGCGGGCCAGGCCGCGCAGGCCATGCCGGCCACGCCCAGCAGCGCGCCAAGGGCACGCCGCCGCCGCTTTCTGGAAGAGGCCTGCAAGCCCGCCTCCACCCCGCCGCGCCAGCGCAGCAAGGCGGCTTCCAGGCAGGCATCGGCCTGCATCAGGTCACGCTCCACGGTGTTCAGGGAGACCTGCAGGCGCTGGGCGATGTCGGCCTGCCGCTCGCCATGCAGGCGGTGGGCCAGCAAGGCGGCCTGCATGCGCTCGGGCAGGTCTGCAATCGTGCGCTCCACCACGGCCAGTGCCTGCCGGTACATGGCGCGGTCGGCCACATCGCCTTCGGCCTCGGGCTGCAATTGCGCCCAGTCGTCCATGCAGCGCTGCTGCGCACCGCGCTGGCGCAGCCTGTCTATCGCCAGATGCTTGGCCGTGGCAAACAGGTAGGCCCGCGCGGCTTCGAGCGTGGGCGAGCTGCCATCGGGCAGCTGCGGCGGCGCATCGGCCAGGCGCAGCCAGGTTTCCTGGGCCAATTCCTGCGCCTCATCACGGCTGCCGGTCTTGCCGGCCAGATAGGACACCAGTTGCTGCTGGCAGGCACAGAAAAGCTGGTGCCAGCGCGCAGCGGTCCAGGAGGCGGAAGGGGTGGGCATGGCCGGGGGGAGGTGAGGAATCGACAACGAGAATGACTATCATTCTAGTTTTGTTTGATCCAGGCAGGCTCGGCGGACTGGCCATCGAAGGCAAACTGTCCACCCATCAACATCCGGACCACATGCCCATGATCTTCCTGGCGATCACATCTACCGGCTTGGCACAGGCACTTCGCGCCGCCACCGAAAGCGACGCCACCTGGTGCGGCAGCGACGCGATTTCCGAAGCCGACTACGCCGCCCGACAATGGCCCAACCTCAGCCGCTTTGCCTACTCGCTGGAGGACCGCGTTTTGATCGACGATGCCGTGTCCACCATTGAGGAACACCACCCGGGGCAGACGATCTGGGTCGAGGCATCTTCCCTGCGATAGCGGGTTCTCTGGTCACCACCTTGAGGGCTTCAATTGAAAGCTTTTCTTCAATTCCTGGCAGCCATACTTTTGTCCACTGCAAGCCACGGCATGGAACACATTGCAAGCCAAAGTGCGCTACCGCATCAAGACAAGGACGCGGAATATTTATCTGCCTACGAGTGGAACCTGCAGCAGGCTTTCGATGCCGTAGGCAAAGAGAAAAAGAATTGGAAAACACCAGACAGCCCCTCAATAAAGCTCTGGTTCTCCAAAGATGGAGATTTCGGCACACGGATATGCAATTTCATGAACTGGAAGTATGAGATGGATGCCGATGGAGGCTTCCAGATCAAGCCCGGCTTCTACACGATGGTCGGGTGTCCCGAGCCATTGATGGAGCTGCAAAAATGGGCGAGTGACTTACTGTCAAGGAAATTCCACTACACATTGACAACGGCAATCGCCAACGCACCGCCCCATCTGCAACTGCGCTTTGCCGATGGCAGCCGCTGGGAATTGAAAGGCGAACCCACTCCAAAAACCAAGTACGGAAGTGAGGGAGAGGCGATTCTTCTGGAAGTCGAAGCGCACCATGTGCCATGCAATGACAACACAGCCAATGGCACCGAGTGCCTGCGCGTTCGAGAGGTCAATTGGCATGTTCGCAACGGGAAAGGCGAATTTCACAACCATGGAAAATGGCAGACTTTCAAATTGACGGCGATTGATGGCTATTCACATCCACCGGGCTGGCACGGTGTTCTGAATGTCACTCGCTTCAAGTTGAAGAATCCGCCGTCCGGCGAAATGGCATTTGCCTATCTATTGCAGGGAGAAACAACCCGATTCTCCCAATAGAAACGCCATGCTTGCCTACGCGCCCAACCCAAAAGTCATTTCCCGAGCCACCTGCGCAGCCTCCCTGCGCCTGACCTCGGCCTGATCGACAAAGCCGCAATCCAGCGATTCGGCGCTGGTGCACATGGTTTGCAATGCGCGGGAAATGGCTTCCCTCCCGGCAATGGCCGCTACCACCTCAACGCCGCCACCCGCAGCGCATCCACCGCCATGTCGATGAACGCCCGCACGCGATGCGCGGCATGGCGCCCTTCCCTGTGCACCACATGAATCGGTAGCGGCGGCCGCTCGAAGGGCTCCAGCACCAGGCGCAGTGCGCCGTCCTGCACGGGCTTGGCGATCTGGTAGAGCGGCAGGCGCGTGATGCCTTGCCCGGCCAGGGCGCAGTCCGCCGCAGCCTCGTTGGTCATGGACATGAGGCGCGGCTGCAGGCGCACGGCCAGGGCCTTGTCGCCTTCGAGAAACCGCCATTCGGGCGTGGAGGTGAGGCCGGATGCGGTGATGGTGGTGTGCTGCGCTAGCTCCTCGGGCCGCTGGGGCACGCCGTGGCTGGCCAGGTATGCGGGCGAGGCGCACAGCACCTGCCGCACGCTGCCCACGCGGATGGCCTGCAGCGAGGAGTCGGGCAGCTCGCCGATGCGCACGGCCACGTCCACGCCCTCGTCCACCAGGCTGACCACGCGGTCCACAAACCAGCAGTTGACGTCCACCTCGGGAAACCGGCCCAGGTAGTCGTGCACCACGGGCAGCACGTGCATGCGCCCGAAGTTGACCGGCGCCGTGAGCGTGAGCCGGCCGCGCGGTGCGGCATGGGCGCTGGCGGCATGCTCGTCGGCCTCTTCCAGCTCGGCCAGGATGCGGCGGCAGCTGTCGGCGTAGGCCGTGCCGGCCTCGGTCACGCGCACGAAGCGCGTGGTGCGCGTGAGCAGGCGCACGCCCAGGCGCTCTTCCAGGTCGGAAACCGCGCGCGTCACCACCGAGGGCGAGACCTTGAGCCGGCGTGCGGCCGAGGCGAAGCCGCCCGTGTCCACCACTGCGAGAAATGCCGTCATGGACTGGAAGCGATCCATCTGTGCCTGCCTTGTCTGTGTCGTGTATCTGCCCGGCTGCGAGCGGCCCGCGCAGGCCTGCCCAGGTTTGCGCCGGCGCTTTGTTCGCGTTCACGCAAGAGTGACTTGCCGCCGCCAGGGATTCTAAAGATGCGGGCGGAGAAGGAGGATACGTCCCGTGGTGCCGACAACCGGCGCCTTCACCAACCCCAAGGAACCGCAATGAAGCTCTACCACTTTCCCCTGTCTGGCCACGCCCACCGCGCCCGCCTCTTCCTCGGCCTGCTGGGCGTGGAGCATGAACTGGTCCACGTGGACCTGGCCAACGGCGCGCAGAAGAAGCCCGAATTCCTGGCGCTGAACCCGCTGGGCCAGGTGCCGGTGCTGGACGACAACGGCACGGTGATTGCCGACTCCAACGCCATCCTGGTCTACCTGGCGCGCAAGCTGGACCGCCAGGACTGGATGCCCCTGGGCGCACAGGCCGAGGCCGAGATCCAGAAATGGCTGAGCATCGCCGCCGGCCCCATTGCCTTCGGCCCGGCGGCGGCCCGGCTGATCACGGTGTTCAAGGCTCCCTTCCAGGCCGAGGAAGTGATAGCCCGCGCCCACGCCATCCTCGGCAAGATCGAGGCGCAATTGACCGGCCGCCCCTTCCTCACCGGCGCCACGCCAACGATTGCCGACGTGGCCCTGTACAGCTACATCGCCAGCGCGCCCGAGGGCAATGTGGACCTGCAACCCTACCGCGAAGTGCGCGCCTGGCTGGGCCGCATCGAGGCGCTGCCGGGCTTCGTGGCATTCGCCCAGACACCGGCCGGCCTGCGGGCCTGAGTGCCTGAGCCACACCTCCCCTGAAACCCCGGCAAAGGAGCGCACCATGCACCCGCAGCCCCTGCAAAACCCCGCCTCGCCCTGGCATGCGGGCGAACTGGCGATCCAGCAAAGCGTTGGCGTCGTGGGCCGCATGGACATGCCGGGACGCAAGTTCCTGCGGCCCTTCCTGCTGGACCAGCACCGCGAGTTCTATCCTCTGCTGCATTTCGTGGTGCTGGGCAGCGTGGATGCGCAAGGCGACGCCTGGGCCACGGTACGGGCCGGCGAGCCGGGCTTCCTGCGCTCTCCCGACCCGCTGACCTTGCATGTCGGGGCGGGCCGCGATGCGGCCGACCCGGCCGAGCCGGGCCTGGCCGATGGCGATGCCGTGGGCCTGCTGGGCATGGACCCCATGACGCGCCGGCGCAACCGGCTCAACGGCACCGTGCGGCGCAAGACAGGCGTTGATGGGGCGGGCGCCTTCGACATCGGCGTGGTCCAGAGCTTCGGCAACTGCCCGCGCTATATCCAGAACCGCAGCGTCCGGTTCGTCCGGCCTGCGGACGAGCCCACCCAGGTGCCGGCGGTCGAACTGGCATCGCTGGACCCGCGCGCGCGGGAGCTGATTGCGCAGGCGGATACGTTCTACGTGGCGTCCTACGTTGATGGGGAGGATGGCCTGCGGCAGGTCGATGTCTCCCACCGTGGCGGCAAGCCGGGCTTTGTGCGGATCGACGCCGATGGAACGCTGACCATCCCCGACTTCTCGGGCAACCTGTTCTTCATGACGTTGGGCAACTTCCTGGTCAATCCCAAGGCAGGCTTGCTGTTCATCGACTCCGAAACCGGGGAAATGCTGCAGATGACGGGCGAGGCCAGCGTCATCCTCGACTCCCCGGAAATCGCGGCCTTCGAGGGCGCCGAGCGCCTGTGGACCTTCAAGCCCCGCCGCATCGTGCGCCGGCCCGACGCCCTGCCGCTGCGCTGGAGCATGGCGGCCGACGGCTGGTCGCCCCACCTGCAGATGACCGGAAGCTGGGCCGATGCCAGCCAGCGCCTGGCCGCCGCCCGGCTGGGGCGGCAGTGGCGGCCGTTCCGGGTGGCGCGGGCCGTGGATGAGAGTTCCACCATCCGCTCGCTCTACCTGGAGCCGGCCGATGGCATGGTCGCTGTGGCCCCCCTGGCCGGCCAGCACCTGCCGCTGCGCCTCACACTGGCGGACGGCAGCCATCTGCAGCGCACCTATACGCTGTCGCTGGCGCCTTCGGACGGGCGCTTGCGCATCAGCGTCAAGAGGCAAGGCCGCGCATCCAGCCATCTGCATGGCCTGAAGCCCGGCGATCTGGTCGAGGCCCGCCCGCCCGCTGGCAGCTTCACCGCCGATGCGGCCTTGCGCCGCCCCGCCGTGCTGCTGGCCGCGGGCATAGGCATCACGCCCTTGCTGGCCATGCTGCGCCACATCGTCCACGAAGGCCGGCGCACCCGCAGCCTGCGGCCCACCTGGCTGTTCCAGGCGGCTCGCACGCGCAGCGAACGGGCCTTTGACACGGAGATTGCCGGCCTGGTGAAGGCCGGCAATGCCGAGGTGCACTGGGTGCGCACGCTCAGCCAGCCCGGCACGGCAAAGGCCGGCCGAGACTACGACCATGAGGGCCACATCGACATGGCCCTGTTGAAAGCCACCCTGCCCTGGGACGACTACGACTTCTACCTCTGCGGCCCGGACGCCTTCATGCAGGCCACCTATGACGGCCTGCGCGAACGCAATGTGCCCGACGAGCGCATCCACGCAGAAGCCTTCGGTCCCTCGGCCCTGAAGCGCTCCATGGCCGGTGCAGCCCCCGCCGCCGAACTGCCGGCACCCGCCACGCAGCCTGTCCGCATCATCTTTGCCGACTCGGCCAAGGAAGCGCGCTGGAAGCCCGGCGACGGCAACCTGCTCGAAGTGGCCGAGGCCCGGGGGCTGGAGCCCGCCTTCGGTTGCCGAGGGGGCAGTTGCGGCGACTGCCGCACGCGTGTGCTGCAGGGCGGAGTGACCTATGCCTCGCCACCCTCCTTCGCCGTGCCAGCGGGCGAGGCACTGATCTGCTGCGCCGTGCCTGCGCAGGGGACGGGGGAGGCTTTGCATCTGGCGTTGTGAGGGACGGCCGCCTGGCGTAGATACACTCGACGCCGTCGCCGCTCTCACCCTCGCTCCATGAAGCCTGCCACTCACCCGCCGGCCCTGCTTGCCGCAATCCTCGCCTGTCACATAGGCTTGGCCAGCGCACAGATCACCACACCATCACCGGGCACCTATGTCCGCAAAGGCGGGGGCGGCGATCTGGTGGTGCAGGCTGGCGGCAAGTTCCACATCCAGACCGTGGGCGCCAATGGTCATACCTGCGAATTGGAAGGCACCATCACCAACGGCCGGGCCAGGATGGCGAATTCGGCCTGCGCCGTGGACTTCACGCCTGCCGGTCAGCGCGTCGGCGTCGACACGGCCACCGCCGATGCATGCCGGGACTTCTGCGGCATGCGGGCCTGGTTCGGTGGCGATTACCTTCGGCCCACACCCGGCTGCACGGACAAGGCCATTGCCGCATCGCGCAGAAACTTCAAGCGCGCGTACGACGCCAAGGACTACCGCCTGGCGCTGACCACGCTGGCGCCGGTGCTGCAGGACTGCGATGAGGTGCTGACCGGGGTTACCAAGGGCTGGCTGCGCAACGACCTGGCGCTGGCGCAGCTTCGCTCGGGCGACGCAGCCGCCTGCCGCCAGACCCTGGCGCCGCTTGCCGAGGAAGCCGGCAAGACGGATCAGGAACTGCGCGAGGTCTATCCGCCCACCGATGCCGATGTGGTGCTGCCCATGCTCAAGGCCGCGCGCACCAATCTGCGCTTGTGCAGTTGAGCGGAGCCATCGCCATGAAAGATCCCGCATCGCCCAACGCAGGAATCTCCGGGCATTTCCGGCGTGAGGCGAAGTGGATGCTGTGGGTGCTTGGCGTGCTGCCCTTGGCGCTTGCCTTGCTGGCAGCGTGGCTGGCGCCGCTGATCCTGAACCATGTGGAGAGGCGCAAGTGCGTGGATGCTGCAGGCCAGGTTTCCCAGGAAACGGGCAAGTGCATACCGCCGCCCCGAGCGCAATCGCAGGAATGAGCCGCTGACAACAGCATTGCCCGCACTCCCCCCAAAAGCCTCCCCTCAATCCGCCACGCTGACACCGGTAATGCCATGGCGCTGCAGTGCCGACTGCAACAGGCCCTGGCGCTTGGCATGTTCAAGGAACCGGGCCAGCAGTAGATGGGCGCTGCCGTCGCGGCTGGCCGGCAGGGCCATGGCCTGCTCTATCACCATGAAGTGGCCGGGCAGCAGCCGCAGGCCTGCGATGCGATGGGCGTCGGCTTGCAACTGCTGGCGCACGCCTGCGGCAACGTCCAGTGGCTGCGACAGGAACAGGTCCACCACCGCTGGCGAGGTGGGGGCGCGCACGATGCGCGCGGCCTGCAGCGTGCGCGACAGGAAAAGGTCATAGGCACTGCCCTGGCCCACCACGACACGGTGGCAGGCACTGTCCACCTGGTCCATGCTGGTGATGGGCGACTGCTCGCGCACCAGGTAGGCGCCTTCGATGATTAGATAGGGCGGCGTGAACCGCACGCCCTTGGCACGCTGCGGGTCGATGGCGAAGAAGCCGAAGTCCGCCTGCCCGGCAGCGACCGCTTTCACGGCCTTGCCCGCACCATCAAACATCTGCAGTTGCAGCGGCAGCTCCAACTGGTCGGCCAGCGCACGGGCCAGGTCCACCGAGACGCCCTGGGGCACGTCTTGCTCCGTGGTCGCAAGAATGGGGTTGCCAAGGTTGATGGTGGCGCGCAGCACGCCGGTGGGGGCCAGCGCCCTTCTCTCGACCTCGTTGAACGGCATGCGTTGTGTCACTGCGCACCCAGGCAGTCGGCTGGCACATAGACCTGGCCATCCATGAGCCGGCGCGCGCTGCGGCTCATGAGGGCCTTGGTGACGACCCAGGCACCGTGTTCGTCAGGCTCGGCCTCGGCGCCCACGGCCAGCGTGCCCGAGGGGTGGCCGAAGCGCACCTGGCTGTGCCGGCCTTCGCCCAGCACGCGCGACACCAGGGTGCCCGGAATGGCGCCCGCCACGGCAATGGCCACCGCGCCCGTGCCCGTCATGGCGTGGTGCAGTTTGCCCATGGACAGAATGCGCGCGCACAGGTCCATGTCTTCGGCGCGCACATTCTTGCCGCTGGAGGCGGTGTAGGCCGCGGGTGGCGAGACAAAGGCCAGCTTGGGCGTGTGCGGGCGCTTGTGCGTGGCCTCGTCCGCCGACCCGGCCAGGCCCATGGCCACGGTGGCATGGGCGCGAATGACTTCGCAGCGCGCCAGCAGCGCCAAGTCTGCATTGAATTCGGGCTGCAGCTCGGAGCCAGACAGGCCCAGCGATGCGGCATCGACAAAGATGGTCGGGTTGCCTGCATTGATCAGAGTGGCCTCGATGGTGCCCACGCCCGGCACCTGCACCTGGTCGATCATGCGGCCGGTGGGGAACATGGCACCGCCCTCGCCGTCGTCCTCGGCGCCGGGGTCCAGGAATTCCAGGCGGATCTCCGCAGCCGGAAAGGTCACGCCATCGAGCTCGAAGTCGCCCGCCTCGACCACCTCGCCTCCACGCATCAGGACATGCGCAATGATTTTCTTGCCAATGTTGGCCTGCCAGATGCGGACTACGGCCACGCCATCGCGGGGCGCATCCACCAGGCCGCGCACGATGGCGAAGGGAGCGACAGCCGAGGTGAGGTTGCCGCAGTTGCCGCTCCAGTCCACCACGGGGGACTCGATGGCCACGGCGCCGAAGAGGTAGTCCACATCGCAGCCGGCACGCCCGCTGCGCCCCACGATGACCACCTTGCTGGTGCTGGAGGTGGCGCCGCCCATGCCGTCGATCTGCTTGCCGTAAGGGTCGGGGCTGCCGGTGACGCGCAGCATCAGCGCATCGCGGGCGGCGCCGGGCTGGCGCGCGGACAGGGGCAGGTCCTCGGGTGTGAAGAACACGCCCTTGCTGGTGCCGCCACGCATGTACGTGGCGCGAATGGCGGTCTGGGGGAATGGCTGGTTCATGGGGTTGCTTCCTGCGGTTCCTGGTTAAAGACGGCACAGACGGCGCACACGGGGCTGCCGGTATGCGCCAGGGTGGAAATCGAAACGGGTTCGGCCCCCATGTCCGCCTGGACGATGGTGTGGGCGTCCTCGTTGGCAATGAGCAATGCATGCGCCCCCGGCGCGGCGCAGATGAAGCGCGGCACCATGCCTCCGGCCGGTATCCAGCGCCGGGCACCCAGCGCGCCCGTGCACAGCTGCACGTCGAATGTGCAAACGCTGCCATGGCCCCGGTTGGAGACGTGCAGCACGCCTTGCTGCGGGTCGAGCACGATGCCGGCGCCGGTGCTGGCCTGCCTGCCGAGGCCCTCCAAGGCGTCGGGCAGGCTGGACAGGGATTGCAGGGGCTGCAAATGCCCGTTGTCCGTATCGAATCGCAAGGCCAGCACCTGGCTGGACAGTTCCAGCACCGCCCAGGCATGCCGGCCATCGGGCGCAAAGACCATGTGGCGCGGCCCGCTGCCGGGCGCGGTGTCAAGGCGGGCCACGGCATGCAGCCGGCCCCTGCGCGCATCCAGGCGCAGCGTATGAATGGCGTCGCAGCCCTTGTCGGGCACCAGCAGCCAGCGCCCTGAAGGGTCGAAGACCACCTGGTGCGGGTGCGCGCCGCGCTGTTGCATGTGGCGGGGACCGGGCCTGTGGGCCAGCTGCAGCAGGTCGGCCACCGGCCCAAGGCGGCCGTCCGCCAGAACCGGGAGAAGCGCCACGCTGGCGCTGGCGTAGTTGGCCACGGCCATCCACTGGCCGCAGGGACTGGAACACAGGTGCACGGGGTTGTCGCCAGCGGTGGACTGCGTGCCCAGGGGCTGCAGGCCGCCCTGCGCCGTGATGGCAAAGCTGCTGACCGTGGAGCCGTCGCCATGCACGGCGTGCAGATGGCGCCCGCCCGGACCCAGCGCCAGGTAGGACGGGTTGTCTCCCGACGGCACGGAATGCGCATGGCGCCAGCGGCCATCGGCCAGCCATTCATAGACCTCGATAGCACGGCCCCGGGCCTGGCGCTCCAGCGTGGTGCGGCATCCCACAAAGACCCATCGGCGGGGTGCTTGCGAACTGGACAAAGGGTTTGTCTCCATGTCTGGCTTTTCCAATGAATTGCATTATATGACCACTTTCTACATTTCATGAAGGCACAAACCTGGAGACATGACCATGCACACGATGAACCGACGACACCTGCTGCAGGCCTGCGCCTGCCTTGCCACCACGGCCCTTGGAGGCCGGGCCCTGGCCCAGGACCACTACCCCAGCCGCCCTGTCACCCTGATCGTTCCGCAGCCGGCGGGCGGCGATGCGGACGCCGTCTGCCGCGCGGTGCAAACGCGCATGCAGCAGGCCCTGGGCCAGCCACTGGTGATCGACAACCGGGGCGGCGCGGGCGGCAGCATCGGCACAGCCCTGGGCACCAAGGCCGCGCCGGACGGCTACACCATCACCTTCGTCAACCAGGGGACGATGGCGCTCAACCCCGCCCTCTACGCCAACCCAGGCTACCGGCCGGACATGCTGGAGCCGGTGACCTGGCTGACCTCGGTGGACCTGGTGATTGCGGCCCACCCTTCGGTGCCGGCAAGCAATCTCAGGGAGTTCATGGCACTCGCACGCAGGCAGCCGGGCCAGTTGTCCTATGGCACGGCGGGCAACGGCAGCGCCAACCACCTGGCCGGCGAGATGCTCAAGTCGATGGCGAAGGTCGATCTCATGCACGTGCCCTACAAGGGCGGCAGCGCATCCATCATTGCCCTGCTGGGCGGAGAGATCAGTGCAGCCGTGGCCTTTCCGCTGGCGGCCCTGCCGCACATCCGGGCCGGCAAGCTCAAGGCCCTGGCGGTCACGGGCAGCGCGCGCTCCAAGGCCCTGCCCGATGTGCCCACCGTGGCGGAGAGCGGGGTGCCTGGCTATGAGTTCACGTCATGGATGGGCCTGGCCGTGCCCCGGGGAACGCCAGCGCCGGTGATTGCGCGCATCCACCAGGCGGCCGGCCAGGCCCTCGGCGACAAGGCCGTGGCCGAACGGCTGTCCGCCGGCATGACCGAGCCCAACGGCGCCGGCCCGCACGAGTTCGCCGAACTGATCGCCCGGGAGAGCCAGCGCTGGCCCCGGCTGATCAAGCAGTACGCCATGAAGGTGGATTAGGGCCTGCCCAGGCCCTGCACTGCGGCGGGCGCCGACTAGACTACAGGCCATGTCCGCGCCCGATGCCCTCCCAGACTCCCTCGCCTCAGAACTGACGCCCCTGCAACTGCGCGTAGCCCGCGAGATCGTCGCCCTGGTGCGGCGCGAAGGGCGGCGTGGCGGGGAGCATCTGCCCGAAGTCCATATCGCCCAGCACATAGGCACCTCGCGCTCGCCCGTGCAGGCGGCACTGCGGCACCTGTCCCGTCTGGGCGTGCTGCAGCAGGACGCGAACCGGGGCTTCTTCCTGGTCAAGGATGCCAAGGACTGGGACGGAGCCGTGGCCAGCCTGCTGTCCACGGACGACCCCGTCTACCTGCAGATTGCCGACGATGTGCTGCAAAAGATCCTGCCCGAGGAAGTGACCGAGGCGGACCTGATGCGCCGCTACGGCGTGGCGCGCAGTTCGCTGCGCAAGGTACTGTCGCGCATCTCCGAGGAAGGCTGGATCGAGCAGAGCATGGGCCACGGCTGGCGCTTTCTGCCGCTGATCGACTCGCTCAAGTCCTATGAAGAAAGCTACCTGTTCAGGCAGTTCATCGAGCCGGGCTCGCTGCTGGGCGCGACCTTTTCCTTCCAGCCGGCCGAGCTGGCCAGCCTGCGTGCCGAGCAGCAGCGCATCGTCAACGGCGGCTTCGAGTCCATGACGGCCATCGAGCTGTTCGAGGCCAACAGCCGTTTCCACGAGACCCTGGCCGAGTGGGGCAACAACCGTTTCGTGCTGCAGTCCGTGCGCCGCATCAACCAGTTGCGCCGCCTGGTGGAGTACCGCCAGGCCTCGGTGCGCGGTACACGCCGCACGCAGGCATCCGAGCATCTGGCCATTCTGGACGCCATAGAAAAGCTCGACATGGTCCAGGCCGCAGGCCTCATGCGCACCCACCTGGACGGCGCCCGCCGCGGCAAGCTCAAACAGGCCGAAGCCTTCACTTCCGAAGCCTGATTTCCCGATAGCACAGCGCACCCGGCTGGCCGGCCAAGAACCGTCCAATCGGGTTTACCCCGGCTCTTTAATGTTGAAAGTGATTAGAAAATACAATTCATGCGCAACGGCAGGCATGCCTGCGCAAGCACCACTTCACGCAGCGCCAGGCCCCCCGGACTGCACCGACATTCACCGAGAGCCCCACATGAATTCCCATCTCGTCCCCCAGATCCAGACCCTCGCCCTGTCGGGTGGAGCCAGGCGCTATGTCCGCATTGCGGACGTGCCCGGCATAGACGGGCTGCCGTTTTCGTTGCGCATCCTGCTGGAGAACCTGCTGCGCCAGGCCAGCCGGGGAATGGAGGTGCGGCAGGAGATTGATGCACTGCTGCAGCGCCGCGTGGGCAGCGGGCTGGGTTTTTATCCGGTGCGCGTGTTCGGCCAGGACATCCTGGGCCAGGTGATGCTGGTGGATCTGGCCGGCCTGCGCGACGCCGTGGCCGACGCAGGCGGCGACGCTGCACAGGTGCGCCCCAAGGTGCCGGTGGACGTGATCATCGACCACTCGCTGCAGGTGGACCGCTGGGCCAGCCCTGATGCGGCACGGCTGAACCTGGAGCGCGAGTACCAGCGCAACGGCGAGCGCTTCGCGTTTCTGCGCTGGTGCAGCAGCAGCTTCGAGGGCGTGCGCATCGTGCCGCCAGGCAAGGGGATCATGCACCAGATCCATTTGGAACATATCGCCCAGGTGGTGTGGACCGAGTCCACGCCGCAGGGAGATTTGCTGGTGCCCGATACCTGCGTGGGCACCGACAGCCATACGCCCATGGTCAACGGCCTGGGTGTGCTGGGCTGGGGCGTGGGCGGCATCGAGGCCGAGGCGGTGATGGTGGGCAAGCCCGTGGCCCTGGCCCTGCCCGAAGTCGTGGGCATCGAAGTGCGGGGCCACCTGCGCGAGGGCGTACTGCCCACCGATCTGGTGCTGGCCATTACCGAGCTGATGCGCCGCCAGGGCGTGGTGGGCAAGTTCGTCGAATTCTTTGGCCCCGGCCTGGAGGCCCTGGCGCTGGGTGACCGCGGCATGATCGCCAACATGGCTCCCGAGTACGGCGCCACGGCGGTCTACTTCCCCATTGATGCGCAAACCATCGCCTACCTGAAGATGACGGGCCGCGAGCCCGCGCAGGTGGAACTGATCGAAGCCTATGCCCGCGCGCAGAAACTGTGGCGTGATGCCAGCACCCCGGCGCCGCAGTTCGAGCAGGTGATCACGCTGGACCTGGCCGGCATACGCCCCTGCCTGGCCGGCCCGCGCAACCCCGAGGACCGCATCGACCTGGACACCGTGCCCACCGCCTTCGAGTCCCACCACCAGGAGATCGCCGGGCGCCCGGTGGACCCCGCACGCCTTGTGCCTGTGGCAGGCCAGGACTGGCATCTGCATGATGGCGCCGTGGTGATCGCAGCCATCACCAGCTGCACCAACACGGCCAACCCGGTCAATATGATGGCGGCCGGACTGGTCGCGCAAAAGGCCGTGGCCCTGGGCCTGCGCACGCAGCCCTGGGTGAAAACCTCCCTGGTGCCCGGCAGCCATGTCACGGCCGCCGTGCTGGAGAAGGCCGGGCTCCAGGCGCCGCTGGACGCACTGGGCTTTCATGTGGCGGGCTTTGGCTGCACCACCTGCAACGGCGGCTCTGGCCCCCTGCCCGATGCGATTGCCGATGCCATCGAAAACCACAAGCTCGTGGCCACGGCCGTGCTCTCGGGCAACCGCAACTTCGAAGGGCGCATTCACCCCAACGTGCGCGCGGCCTACCTGGGCTCGCCCGCCCTGGTGGTGGCCTATGCGCTGGCGGGCTCGCTCACGGTGGATGTGACCCGGGATGCGATAGGCACCGGCCATGACGGCCGGCCCGTGTACCTGAAGGACATCTGGCCCACGGCCGCCGAGATCCATGCGGCAGTGGCGGGCGCCTACGAGCCGCAGCTGTTCCGCGAAAAATATGCCGACCTGTTCGACGGCGGCCGCGCCTGGGACGCGCTGGCCGGCAAGGCTGGTGTGCGCTTTGACTGGCAGGACTCCAGCACCTACATCCGCCGCCCGCCCTACTTCGAGGGCCTGGCGCACAAGGCGCCTGACGTGCACGACATCCGCGCCATGCGCCCGCTGGTCATCCTGGGCGACTCGGTGACCACCGACCACATCTCGCCCTCGGGCGCCATCAGTCTGGGCACGCCGGCAGCCGACTTCCTGCTGGCGTGCGGCGTGGCACAGCGCGACTTCAACAACTACACCACGCGGCGCGGAAACCATGATGTGGCCGTGCGGGCCACCTTCGCCAACATCCGGCTGCGCAACCGCATCGTGCCGGGCGTGGAAGGCGGCTTCACCCGGCTCATGCCCGAAGGCCGGCAGATGCGCGTGTTCGAGGCAGCCGTCGAGTACATGGAGCGCGGCGTGCCGCTGGCCGTAGTCGCGGGCAAGAACTACGGCTGCGGCTCATCGCGCGACTGGGCCGCCAAGGGCGTGGCCCTGCTGGGGGTGAAAACCGTGATTGCCGAGAGCTTCGAACGCATCCATCGCACCAACCTGGTGGGCATGGGCGTGCTGCCGCTGCAGTTCGAGGAAGGAACCACGGCGCAGTCGCTGGGGCTGGACGGCACCGAAACAGTCGATATCACCGGGCTGGCTGCGCAACTGCGCGTCAACGGCCGCGTCACCGCCAGCATCCAGCGCCTGGATGGCACATGCACGCAGGTGCCGCTCATCATCCGCCTGGACACGGAGGAAGACGTCGAGTACTGGCGCCACGGCGGAATTCTCGCGTGCGTGTGGCGCGACTACCTGGGCAGCGGCGATGCACAGCACGCGCCCCCTGCCCCGCAGCTGGCTCACACGCAGACCGCCAGCGCCGCCCAGCCCGGCTGATCCGGCCCCAGCCGGGCCGCGCCTGCGGCGGGCGCGCATTGCGGTGCACCTGCCGCTTGCCGCCTGCTTCCCCTCTTCATCGCCATACCCGAAACCAATGGGGTAGGCCTCGCCACGCCCGCAACGCAGGCGTGCGGCGCGCGGCCGTCCCACCATAAGAAACCCAGGAGACCCATATGCTGACCCTGCTCGCATATTCCATGATCGTCGTCTTCATGGCGCTGATCATGTCGGGCCGCGTGACGGCGCTGATCGCGCTGATCGTGGTGCCCATCGCATTCGCCGCCATCGGCGGCTTCGGCCCGCAGATCGGCCCCATGGTGATCGCCGGCGTACGCGCCATTGCCCCCACGGGCGTGCTGCTGCTGTTCGCCATCCTCTACTTCGGGCTGATGATCGATGTGGGCCTGTTCGATCCACTCATCCGCTTCATCGTGCGGCTGTGCAAGGGCGACCCCATGCGCGCGGTCGTCGGCTCGGCCATCCTGGCCCTCATCGTCTCGCTGGACGGCGACGGCTCCACCACCTACCTGCTGTGCTGTTCGGCCATGCTGCCGCTGCACCGCCGGCTGGGCATCAACCCGCTGATCCTGCCCTGCGTCACCATGCTGGGCAACAGCATCATGAACATTGCCCCCTGGGGCGGTCCCACGGCGCGCGTCATGAGCGCGCTGCACCTGGATGTAAACCAGGTGTTCATCCCGCTGATTCCCTCCATGCTCATGGCCAGCCTGACCACCATCGCCATCGCCTGGTACCTGGGCCTGCGGGAGCGCCAACGACTGCAGGCCATTTCCTGGACGCCCGCGTCCGCCCAGGCCTCGCCGCTGGGTGGGCATATCGACCTGGGCACGGGCGAGCGACCGCGCAGCTCGCGCGCCAAAATGGCCTTCAACCTGGTGCTGACGACGGTGCTGATGGTCATGCTGGTCATGGGCCAGTTGCCGCTGGCCCTGCTGTTCATGGGCGCGTTCGCCATCGCCATTTCTGTGAATTTCCCCAACATCGATGACCAGAAGCAGCGCATTGCCTCACATGCCGCCAGCGCATTGGCCGTGGTGGCCGTGATCTTTGCGGCGGGCGTATTCACAGGAATCCTGTCGGGAACCAAGATGACGGATGCCATCGCCCAGAGCGTCATCCAGTCCATTCCCGCCTCTGCCGGCCGGTACATGCCCCTGATCACCGGCTTTCTCAGCGCGCCCTTCACCTTCTTCCTGTCCAACGATGCCTTCTACTTCGGCGTGGTGCCCATCCTGGCCGAAGCGGCCAAGGGCTACGGCATCGCACCGGAAGTCATTGCCCGCGCCTCGCTGCTGGGCCAGCCCATCCACCAACTCAGCCCGCTGGTGGCAGCCAACTACGTGCTCATGGGAGTGGCCGGCGTCGAGTTCGGCCAGCACCAGCGCTTCACCTTCAAGTGGGCGGCACTGCTGGTCCTCGTAATGATGGTCTCGGCAGCCCTGTTCGGCGTGGTGCCCATGCTGTAGCGGATCGGCGGCGGCCCAGGCGTCTTGCTCTATCCTTGTGCGCTTTCATTCCAACTGAGCAGCGCCCTTGAACAGGGCTTGACCCCTTGCCACCCATGACCGATATCCGCCCCGCCCACTTTCCCGAAGACCTCGACGCCGTGGTCCGCATCTTCCGGGAGTACGTGGCCAGCCCCACCGTGAGCCTGGACTTCCAGGACTTCGAGACCGAGTTCGCCGCCCTGCCCGGCAAGTACGCCGCACCCGAAGGCTGCGTGCTGCTGGCCTGGAAAGACGGCCAGCCCGTGGGCTGCGCCGCCCTGCGCCAGGTGGATGCGCAGACAGGCGAGATGAAGCGCGTCTACGTGCGCCCCACGGTACGCGGCGAAAACCTGGGTCGCCGCCTGGTGGAAGGCATCCTGGACACCGCGCGGCATGCGGGCTACACCCGCATCTGCCTGGACGTGCTGCCCGAGTTCCAGGCCGCGCAGCGGCTGTATGAGTCCCTGGGCTTTGCGGATGCAGAGCCGGTGAGCTTCAATCCCGTGCCGGGCACGCGTTATCTCGGACTGGATCTTTGAGGCATGCACCCTCCGGCAGGCGGCCTTCAGCGCCTGCACGGCTTCCGATGCGCTGACACCCGGTCCCTGAGTCCTCGTCTGCAAGCATTCAGCACGGTGAGACCGTAGCCCATACCCCGGTCCAACAGCCTGCCCGCAAGCGCAGCGGCGGTACGGACCGCCTCTCCCCGCATCCTTCATCCGCAAATGCCCGTGGCCGAGCCGGGCAGCCTGCGCTTGTGCCCCGTGAATACCGCCCATGGCGAATGGCGCTGCCTGGGACCAAACGCTCATTGGCAGCACCTCTATTCACCTGGCATTTCAAACCTGATTTTAGGAATTGTCCTAAGGGTAATTCTGAAAATGATCTGTGGGCGACTTCTTTGATTGACCTCGTGCAGGCCATGAAATCAAATGAGGACTCTTCGCACAGCAAACATCAGAAACCCGCTTGGACACTGACAGCGGATTATTCGCCTGCTTGCAACCACTCATTTCCGTCAAATTGCCTTTATTGATCAAGGCGCATTGGCTGGAATCCTCGATTCCGCTTCTGATCCAGCGTCTCCATACACCATGCCAGCCTCCATTGCCGCCACCTTCTATCAGATCGGCTATGCCGACATGCTTGCTCGCCAAATGGAGCAAAAACAGATCGATGCCATTGTGCTCACGCCACAGGAATACGCAGACATACTGAGCGACAAGGCGCGTAACAATCCTCGCCTGGCGGCCACGCTGCATGCCATGCTGGCCCACAGTGCGCTTGGGCGATACTGGACACACACCGCCAGCCCGAATGCAGGCAAACCCTGGGTCGCTCCCGCCTCCCTGATGGTCAGCGACGCATACCTGATCACCAAAACGCTGATTGCATTGGGCTTGGCCGGTGCCCGCTCCTATATCAAGACAACCGCCACAGGCACCTATATCATCATCACGGGCTACGCGGTACTTCGCCGCCAGTTGCTGCAAGGCACGCGATTCCTTGCCGCCAATCCACGCATGGTCCAGATGGGCCTGGGTATTCGCGGTCTGCAGAATGTGGCCAAGGGCGGGTTTCTTCTGAGCCTGGTGGTGGGCACCGGGATAGAGACACTGGACTTCATCTTCAATGACGAGAAGACCATGCATGATCTTGTGGGTGGGATTGGAGTGGAGGCGGTCAAGGCGGGATTGGCGACAATAGCGGGTTTGACCGCGGGAATGACGACTGCAAGCATGATATCTGTTGCCGTACTGCCCTTAGCAATCATGGCTGCAATGATTCTTATTACCAGTCTCGCACTGAATTCCGCTGACGAGCGCTGGCAGATAAAGCAAAACGTTATCAAGGCTATAAAATCCACGCCAAATGATACAGCGCAGGGATTTTACCGGATTAACACAAGCCATCCAGATTGGAGCAACATTCAGTCAAGGAATCCTTCAAACAAAAATAACGAAACACTCTACATTCCCGAAAATAATAGTGAAGACCTATTGTGCAAATTAAGCCACAGAAGATAAAAATGCATGATATTCAAAGAATCAGAAAAAACGCCTACCTCGGGATCTTACTGACCACCCTGGTATTATTATCGTGCGTCTTCTTCATTAATGAAACAATTATAACAACAACCCATGAAATCAAAACACTGGCGCCAGTCGTTCGAATATGGCCAATGGCACCTTTTCCGGTTCTTTGCTTACCATTTCTCTTATCATTGACTTTACTATATATCGTAAAAGCCATTCCTTGCAAGCCACGCATTCAAACAAATATAGAAGGCATATTAATCAAATCGCTTATTTTATGCTTTATCTCGGCACTATTCTGTCTTTTATTCCTAGCCCCGCTTCAATATAAGGCAATGCCAAAACTCGGCTACACCCATTGCAACCTCCTACAAGGCCATCCAAACATGTATTTCTCAGACTGGGTCAAAAACCCCGAATGGTGCGTTCGCGGAAAAACCAGGGAATGGGTCAAAGAGCAGGCCAGGCTCTCCGGCAACCTTGAAAATCCCTGAAATAAAAAAAAACGCAGACCACATGGTCCGCGCTTTTTTGCATCCTCCGGCAGCCGTGCTGCCAACTCCCTCAGAACGCATCTTCACTCATCTCCGCGCAGGTCATGTCGCGCTCACGCACGACCTTGAGCCAGGCGCCGATCTTCGGCAGCTCGTAGCCGAAGAAGTAGCGCATGGCGGCCATGCGGCCAGCGTTGGCGGGAGCGGTCAGGCCCGGGTCTTTGTCCAGCACGGCCAGGGACACGTCCAGCCAGGTCCAGGCCAGTACCGTGTGGCCGAAGGCCTGCATGTAGGGCACGGCATTGGCCAGGGCCTGTTGCGGGTCGTCGGTGGCCCATGCGGCCTTGGTGGTGGCGCCGACTTCCTGCAGAGCCTTGGCCAGTTCATTGGCATGGCCAGCCAGTTCGGGCCGGGCCATGGCGCGCTGGATGGTGTCGTTGATGCGCGTGGCCAGCAGTTGCAGGCCCTTGCCGCCCTCCATGAGCACCTTGCGGCCCAGCAGGTCCATGGCCTGGATGCCGTGCGTGCCTTCATGGATCATGTTCAGGCGGTTGTCGCGCCAGTATTGCTCCACGGGAAAGTCACGCGTATAGCCGTAGCCGCCGTGGATCTGGATGGCCAGGGAGTTGGCCTCCAGGCAGAACTCGCTGGGCCAGCTCTTGGAGATGGGGGTGAGCACTTCCAGCAGCAGCCGGGCCTCGGCCACGGATTCGGGCGTGCCGGTGTGCTGCTCATCGACCAGGCGTGCGCAGAACAGGTTCAGCGCCAGCGCGCCTTCGCAATAGGACTTCTGCGCCAGCAGCATGCGCTTGACGTCGGCGTGCTCGATGATGCGCGACTGGGGGCGCGTGGCATCCTTGCCGGCTGCACCCGGCGCCCCCTTGATCGGCCGGCCCTGCGGGCGGTTCTGCGCATAGTCCAGGCTGGCGTGGTAGCCGGCCAGGCCCAGCATGGTGGCGGCCATGCCGATGGAGATGCGGGCCTCGTTCATCATGTGGAACATGCATTTGAGGCCTTCGCCGGGCTTGCCGACGAGGTAGCCCACAGCCCCGGCACCGCCGCGCACGGGAAAGCGGCCTTCCCCGAAGTTCAGCAGCGTGTTGGTGGTGCCGCGCCAGCCCAGCTTGTGGTTGAGGCCGGCCAGGGCCACGTCGTTGCGCTCGCCGGTGAGTTGGCCTTCGGTGTCCACGAGCTTCTTGGGCACGATGAACAGCGAGATGCCCCGCACGCCGGGCACGGGCTTGCCATCGGGGCCGGGGATCTTGGCCAGCACGAGGTGGACGATGTTCTCGGTCAGCTCATGGTCCCCCGCGCTGATCCACATCTTGTTGCCCTTGAGGCGGTAGCGCGGACCCAGCGCATCGCTCTCGAAGTCGGCGCCATCGGGCTCGGCACGGGTGGCAATGTCGCTCAGTGACGAGCCGGCCTGGGGTTCGGACAGGCACATGGTGCCGGCCCAGCGGCCATTGAATTCATTGGTGGCGAAGACCTGCTTTTGCATGTCCGTGCCGTGGGCCATGATGGCATTGGCATTGCCCGAGGTCAGCATGTTGGAGCCGATGCTGATGGAGGCCGCCGCGAAGAAGCTGTTGGCTGCCGCCTCCACGGTGTAGGGCAGCTGCATGCCGCCGATGTCGTAGTCCTGGGCGGCGCTGAGCATGCCCGAGTCGGCATAGGCCTGGCGCGCATCGTGGGTGCACTGGGGCAGGATGACTTTCTCGCCGTCGAACTGCGGCTCCTGCGTGTCCACGGTGCGGTTGAAGGGGGCGTATTTCTCGCGGGCGATGCGCTCGCAGGTGTCGAGCACGGCATCGAAGGTGTCGCGCGAATGGTCGGCAAAGCGCTCGCGCTCACCCAGCGCATCGGCGCGCAGCCATTCATAGAGCAGGAAATCGATGGTGGAACGCAGGCGCATGGTGATGTCCGGAATCAAAAAAGAAGCCGCAGGCGCCGCCAGAGGGAGCGCGTGCGGCCAACAGGAGTAACGGGAACAGGCGGTGGCGGCCGCAGCCGCCACCTGCACTTACAGCACTTCGAACACGCCGGCGGCACCCATGCCGCCGCCGATGCACATGGTCACGCAGACACGCTTGGCACCGCGGCGCTTGCCTTCGATCAGGGCATGGCCCGTCAGGCGCTGGCCCGACACGCCATAGGGATGGCCCAGGGCAATGGCGCCGCCGTTGACATTGAGGCGGTCGTTGGGGATGCCCAGCTTGTCGCGGCAGTACAGCACCTGCACGGCAAAGGCTTCATTGAGCTCCCACAGGTCGATGTCCTGCACCGTCAGGCCCAGCTTCTTGAGCACCTTGGGCACGGCGAAGACGGGGCCGATGCCCATTTCGTCGGGCTCGCAGCCGGCCACTGCAAAGCCCAGGAAGCGACCAAGAGGCTTGAGGTTGTTGCGCGATGCATAGTCCTCGCTGACCACCACGCAGGCGCCTGCGCCGTCGGAGAACTGGCTGGCATTGCCGGCCGAGATCACGCCGCCGGGCAGTGCGGGGCGGATGCCCGAGATGCCTTCCTTGGTCGTGCCTTCGCGCACGCCCTCGTCCTTGCTGCAGGTCACTTCCTTGGTGATCAGGCCGCGCGCCTTGTCGGCCACGCCCATGGTCACGGTGATGGGCGCGATCTCGGCGTCCAGCAGGCCGGCCGCCTGGGCCGCGCAGGCCTTTTGCTGGCTGGCGGCGCCGTACTCGTCCATGGCGTCACGGCCGATGCCGTAGCGCTTGGCGACCTGTTCGGCGGTCTGCAGCATGCTCCAGTAGATCTCGGGCTTTTGCTTGGCCAGGGCCAAGTCCTGGATCATGTGCAGGTTCATTTCCTGCTGCACGCAGGAGATGGACTCCACGCCGCCGGCCACATAGACATCGCCCTCGCCCGCGATGATGCGCTGCGATGCGGTGGCAATGGTCTGCAGGCCCGAGGAGCAGAAGCGGTTGATGGTCATGCCCGATGCGGTGATGGGCAGGCCGGCCTTGAGCGCGATCTGGCGCGCAATGTTCATGCCGGTGGCGCCTTCGGGGTTGGCGCAGCCCATGATCACGTCATCGACGGCGGCAGGGTCGACGCCTGCGCGCTGCACGGCGTGCTGCACGGCATGGCCGCCCAGCGTGGCGCCATGGGTCATGTTGAAGGAGCCCTTCCAGCTTTTGGCCAGGGGCGTGCGGGCGGTGGAAACGATCACGGCGGATGTCATGGATATTCCTTGTATGGCGGGTTTGCGGTGGTTCGCAAAAAGTTCGTGCGCCGCACGTCTCAGCTGAATTGCTTGCCTTCGGCCGCCAGCTTCGCCAGCAGCGGGGCAGGCTGCCAGAAATCGGCGTCGTCGTTGGGGTTCTTGGCGAAGCGGTTCATGGCCTGGACCACGTTGAACAGCCCGACCTCACCCGCGTAGTGCATGGGGCCGCCGCGCCAGATGGGGAAGCCATAGCCGGTCAGGTAGACCATGTCGATATCGCCCGACTTGCCGGCGATGCCGTCTTCCAGGATGTGGGCGCCTTCGTTGACCAGGGCGAAGACCAGGCGCTGGACGATTTCCTCATCGGAGATCTTGCGCGGGGTGATGCCCAGCTCCTTGCGGTGGGACTCGATCATCTGGTTGACCAGCTCGGACGGGATGGCGTCGCGCTTGCCCGCCTGATAGTCGTACCAGCCCGCACCGGTCTTCTGGCCGAAGCGGCCCAGCTCGCACAGCTTGTCGGCCGTGCGGCTGTACTTCATGTCGGCGCGCTCGACGGCGCGGCGCTTGCGGATGGCCCAGCCGATGTCGTTGCCGGCCAGATCGCCCATGCGGAACGGGCCCATGGCGAAACCGAACTTCTCGATGGCCTTGTCCACCTGGGCGGGCGTGGCGCCTTCGTCCAGCAGGAAGCCGGCCTGGCGCGAGTACTGCTCGATCATGCGGTTGCCGATGAAGCCATCGCACACGCCCGAGACCACGGCGGTCTTCTTGATCTTCTTGGCCAGCTTCATCACGGTGGCCAGCACGTCCTTGGCGGTGTGCTTGCCGCGCACCACTTCCAGCAGCTTCATCACGTTGGCGGGGCTGAAGAAGTGCATGCCCACCACGTCCTGCGGGCGCTTGGTGAAGGCGGCGATCTTGTCCACGTCCAGCGTGGAGGTGTTGGAGGCCAGGATGGCGCCGGGCTTGGCCACCTCGTCCAGCTGCTTGAACACGGTTTCCTTGACGCCCAACTCCTCGAACACCGCCTCGATGATGAGGTCGGCATTCTTGAGCGCGTCATACGACAGCGTGGTGCTCAGCAGCGCCATGCGCTGGTCGTACTTTTCCTGGGTGAGCTTGCCCTTCTTGACCTGGGCTTCGTAGTTCTTGCGGATGGTGGCCACGCCACGGTCCAGCGCTTCCTGCTTGGTCTCCAGAATGGTCACGGGAATGCCCGCGTTCAGGAAGTTCATGGAGATGCCGCCGCCCATGGTGCCGGCACCGATGACGCCCACGGTCTTGATGTCGCGCACAGCCGTGTCCGAGGGCACGTCGGCGATCTTGGAGGCCGCGCGCTCGGCCATGAACAGGTGGCGCAGCGCGCGCGACTCGGGCGACCACATCAGTTGCATGAAGGCATCGCGCTCCAGGGCCATGCCCTCGTCGAACTTCTTGCGCGCGGCGTTCTCCACCGTGTCCACGCAGCGGGCCGGGGCCGGGTAGTTCTTGGCCATGCCCTTGACCATGTTGCGCGCGAACTGGAAGTAGGCGTCGCCCTGGGGGTGCTTGCAGGGCAGGTCGCGCACGCGCGGCAGCGGACGCTTGTCGGCCACTTCCAGCGCAAAGGCCTTGGCCTCGTCCAGCAGGGACTCGGGCGAAGCGGCCATCTTGTCGAACAGCTTCTGGCCGGGGATGGAGGCCAGCAGCTCGCTCTTGACGGGTTCGCCGCTGACGATCATGTTCAGCGCGGTCTCCACGCCCAGCACGCGCGGCAGGCGCTGCGTGCCGCCTGCGCCGGGCAGCAGGCCCAGCTTGACTTCCGGCAGGGCCACCAGGGTGCCGGGAGCGGCCACGCGGTAGTTGCAGCCCAGCGCCAGCTCCAGCCCGCCGCCCATGCAGACGGTATGGATGGCGGCCACCACGGGCTTGCTGCCCTGGTCCAGCGAGTTGATCAGCGAGACCAGGTGCGGCTCGCGATACGCCTCTTCCTTGCCGAACTCGTTGATGTCAGCGCCGCCCGAGAAGGCCTTGCCGGCGCCCGTGATGACGATGGCCTTGACGGCCGGGTCGGAATAGGCCTTGTCCAGCCCCTCGACGATGCCCCGCCGCGTGGATAGTCCCAGGCCGTTGACCGGCGGATTGTTCAAGGTGATGACGGCGATGGCACCGTCCACTTTGTATTCAGCAGTCATGCTGTTGTCCCCTATGCGATAGAAAAAGAACGATCGTGCGATTTTGATTGTAAAAAAAAAGCGGGCCGGCGCCACTGCGGTTTGTCCCAAGCGGGACAAGCGCCGTGGTCCGGGCCGCCTGCCTGGCAGCATGCCCAGCCTTGTGCGGCATCAGACCTCCAGCCACTCCTTGCGCACCTTCTGATCGGCGCGCAGCCCGTCGGGCGTGCCGTCGAAGACGATGCGCCCATGGCCCATGACCAGGGCCCGGTCCGAGATGCTCATGGCAATGGTGAGCTTTTGCTCGATCAGCAGCACGGACACGCCGCGCTGCTTGATCTTTTGCAGGTACTCGCCCACCAGCTCGACGATCTTGGGAGCCAGGCCCTCGGTGGGCTCGTCGATGATGATCAGGTCGGGGTCGCCCATCAGCGTGCGGCACAGGGTCAGCATCTGCTGCTCGCCGCCCGACATCACGCCGGCCTCGGTGTGCTGGCGCTCCTTCAGGCGCGGGAACATGGCGTACATGTCGTCGAAGCCCCAGCGGCTGTCCCGGCCCTTGCCCTTCTGTCCCAGCAGCAGGTTCTGGTGCACGGTGAGGTTGGGGAACACGTCGCGGCTCTCGGGCACGTAGCCCACGCCCAGGTGGGCGATCTCGTAGGCCTTGCGGCCGGTCAGGCTCTGGCCCTTCCAGTCCAGCGAGCCCTCCCAGTGCACCAGGCCCATGATGGCCTTGGCCGTGGTGGAGCGGCCCGAGCCGTTGCGCCCCAGCAGCGCGACGATCTCGCCGGGCTGCACCGAGAAGTCCACGCCATGCAGCACATGGCTTTTGCCGTAATAGGCATGCAGGTTGTTGATGTTCAGCATCCGCGCTTCCTCAATGTGCACCAGCTTGTTGATCCGCCACGGACGAGCCCAGATAGGCCTCCTGCACGCGCGGATTGGCACGCACGGCTTCTGGCGTGTCGTAGGCGATGACTTCGCCGTAGACCACGACGGCGATCTTGTCGGCCAGGCCGAAGACCACGCCCATGTCGTGCTCCACGGTCAGCAGGGTCTTGCCTTCGGTGACCTTCTTGATCAGCTGGATGAAATGGGCCGTCTCGCTGTTGCTCATGCCGGCCGTGGGTTCGTCCAGCAGGATGACGCCGGCGCCGCCGCCGATGGTGATGCCGATCTCCAGCGCACGCTGTTCGGCATAGGTCAGGTTGACCGCCAGCGTGTCGCGCTTTCTGTGCAGGCCGATCATCTCCATCAGCTCATCGGCGCGGGCGTTGGCGTCGCGCAGCTTCGACAGGAAGCGCCAGCAGCTGTAGCGGTAGCCCAGGCTCCACAGCACGCTGCAGCGCAGGTTCTCGAACACGCTGAGCTTGGGAAAGATGTTGGTGATCTGAAAGCTGCGCGACAGCCCCATGCGGTTGATTTCATAGGGCTTCTTGCCGTCGATGCGCTGGCCGTTGAGCAGCACCTGGCCGCTGGTGGGCTCGAAGCGGCCACTGATCAGGTTGAACAGCGTGCTCTTGCCCGCACCGTTGGGGCCGATGATGGCCACGCGCTCGCCCGGCTTCACGGCCAGCTGGGCGCCACGGATGATCTCGGCCTTGCCGAAGCGCTTGTACAGGTCGCGCAGCTCCAGCGCATAAGGGGCCTCGCCAGCCGCGGCGGCGGCCGCGGTGCCCGGACGTTCGATTGCAATGCTGGACATGGTTCAGCCCTCCCCGCGCTTGATGGCTTCTTCGATTTCTTCCTGGATGCGCTCCCAGCGGCGCAGGCACCAGCGCCTGGCCACTTCCAGCAGGCCCAGGCCCACCACGAAGATGGCAACGGCCACGGTCCAGGTCGATGCCGAGCTGGTATCGAGCTGCACGCCCATGAACGAGACCTGGGGACCCAGGGCCGCATTGAGCTGCAGGTGGTAGATCATCTCGACGATGGCCGCGCCGCCCACGATCATGACCAGGGCGCTGGCCGCGATGGCCAGGTAGGGCTGGGCCAGCCGGCGCCACTTGCCGAAGCGCGCCACGCGCAGGTTCATCATGATCAGGCTGGCAACGCCGCCCGGTGCGTACATCACCATCAGCAGGAACACCAGGCCCAGGTACAGCAGCCAGGCCTTGGTCAGCTCCGACAGCAGCACCGAGGCCAGCACCAGCAGCACGGCGCCGATGATGGGCCCGAAGAAGAAGGTGGCGCCGCCCAGGAAGGTGAACAGCAGGTACGAGCCCGAGCGCATGACGCTCACGCTGTCCATGGCCGTGATGATCTCGAAGTTGATGGCTGCAAGCCCCCCGCCCACGCCAGCGAAGAAGCCCGCGATGATGAAGGAGAAGTAGCGCACGCGCTGCGTGTTGTAGCCCACGAACTCCACGCGCTCGGGGTTGTCGCGCACGGCGTTGAGCATGCGCCCCAGCGGCGTGCCCGTGAAGGCGAACATGGCGGCCGTGCAGATGAAGCAGTACGCGGCGATCAGGTAGTACACCTCCATGCCCGAGCCGAAGGTCAGCCCGAAGAAGGGCTTGCCATAGACGCGGTCGGTGGTGATGCCGCCCTCGCCCCCGAAGAACTCGGGGAACATCAGCGCCATGGACGCCACCAGCTCGCCGATGCCCATGGTGATCATGGCGAAGGTGGTGCCCGACTTCTTGGTCGTCACATAGCCCAGCAGGGCCGCGAAGAACATGCCACCCAGGCCGCCGATGATGGGAATCAGCACCAGCGGAATGCCCCAGTCGCCGGAGCTGGCCCGGTTCATCGCATGGATGGCGATGAACGAGCCCAGCCCCGTGTAGACCGCATGGCCGAAGCTCAGCATGCCGCCCTGCCCCAGCAGGATGTTGTAGGACAGGCAGATGATGATGAGATAGCCGATCTGGCTGAGCATGGTCAGCGCCAGGCTGCTGGTGAACACCAGCGGCGCGACGATCAGCGCCAGGGCGAAGGCGCCCCAGATCAGGATGCGGCCGATGTTGAGCGGCTGGAAGCTGTAGTGGCGCCCTGCGCCCCCAGCCCCCGAAGCGCCCGGAACGCCTTTTGCGGCAGTGGATGTCATGGTCGTTTTGGTGATCGAGGACATGGTGTCAATCTCCCCGCGTGCCCAGGAGGCCCTTGGGCCGGAAGATGAGGATCAGCACCAGGAACAGGTAGGGCAGGATGGGCGCGACCTGGGAGATGGTGAGCTTGAGCAGCGGCCAGCCAAAGGTCTGCTCACCGACCGGGCTGCCCAGCGAGGTCAGCAGGCTGGCCAGCGACCAGTCGATGGCCACGGCAAAGGTCTGCACGACGCCGATCAGCAGCGAGGCCACGAAGGCCCCCGCCAGCGAGCCCATGCCGCCGACCACCACCACCACGAAGATGATGGAGCCGACCGACATGGCCATGGCCGGCTCGGTCACATAGGTGTTGCCGCCGATGACGCCGGCCAGCCCCGCCAGCGCGCAGCCGCCGCCGAACACCATCATGAACACGCGCGGCACGTTGTGGCCCAGCGCCTCCACCATCTCGGGGTTCTTGAGCGCGGCCTGGATGACCAGGCCGATGCGCGTGCGCGTCAGCAGCAGCCAGACGGCCACCAGCATCAGCAGCGCCAGCAGCATCACGAAGGAGCGCGAGCGCGGGAACTGCGTGCCGTACAGCGTGAACAGCGGGCCCTGCAGCGCGGGCGGCAGGCCGTAGGGCACGGTGCCCCGGCCCCAGACCAGCTGCACCACCTCGAGGATGAGGTAGGACAGGCCGAAGGTCACAAGCAGTTCGGGCACATGGCCGTACTTGTGCACGCGGCGCAGGCTGTAGCGCTCGAACATGGCGCCCAGCGCGCCCACCAGCAGGGGCGCGACGAACAGCGCGCCCCAGAAGCCGATGATGCCGCTGAGCGTGTAGCCGAAGTACGCGCCCAGCATGTAGAAGCTGGTGTGGGCGAAGTTGAGCACGCCCATCATGCTGAAGATCAGCGTCAGCCCCGAGCTGAGCATGAACAGCAGCAGTCCATAGCTCACGCCGTTGAGCAGCGATATGGTGAAGAACTCAAGCGTCATCGAAAGGCCTTGGTCTCGGTGCGTTGGGGACAGGAAGCGGTGCGGGCCGCTCTCAGGACGGGCGCTTCATCTGGCAGGAGGTGGGCGTGCTGGCCACGTAGGGCTCGTAGTACTTCACCGGGGCGAAGGTGTAGCCCGTGTTCTCGGCGTCATACGGGTTCTTGCCGCCGGCCTTTTCCCAGCGCGTGATGTACAGGCCCTGCTGCAGCTGGTGGTCGGTCTTGCGCATCTCCACTTCGCCATTGAAGCTCTTGAGCTTCATGCCCTCCAGCGCGGCCGCCACCTTCACGGGGTCGGTGCCGCCGGTCTTGACGAAGGCCGCATCCAGCAGCGCGAACACGTGGTAGATCGAGCTTTGCGTGAGGTCGTCGTTCATCTTCTTCTTGAACTCGGCCATCAGCGGCTGGATGGGGCCGCCCATGTTGTAGTGGCCGTAGCCCACGGTGTAGACCTTGCCGTCGGAGGCCGCGCCCATGGCCGTGGGCGAGCCCGAGCCGAAGGCGTAGTAGGTATAGAACTTGACGTTGTTCAGGCCCGCGTCATTGGCGGCCTTGAGCAGCAGCGACAGGTCCGAGCCCCAGTTGCCCGTGATCACCGTGTCGGCCCCCGATTGCTTGATCTTGGCGATGTAGGGAGCAAAGTCGCGCACCTGGGCCAGGGGCGCGAAGTCGTCGCCCACCACCTGCACATCAGGCCGCTTGGCCTTGAGCATTTCCTTGGCGTACTTGGAGACCTGCTGGCCGTGCGAGTAGTTCTGGTTGATCAGGTAGACCTTCTTGACCTCGGGCACGTCCTTCATGTAGGTCGTCAGCGCTTCCATCTTCATGGAGGTGTCCGCATCCAGGCGGAAGTGCCAGTAGCTGCACTTGCTGTTGGTCAGGTCCGGATCCACGGCCGCGTAGTTCAGGTAGACGACCTCCTTGCCCTTGTTGCGCGCGTTGTGCTTTTCCAGCGCATCCATGATGGCCAGGGCCGGGCCCGAGCCGTTGCCCTGCACAACGTAGCGTGCGCCCTGGTCCATGGCCGAACGCAGCACGGCCGTGGTCTCCTGCGGGCTGAGCTTGTTGTCCAGCGGGATGATCTCGAACTTCACGCCCGAGGCATTTTTCCTGTTGAACTCCTCGGCCATCAGCTGGAAGGTCTTGAGCTGGTTCGTGCCCACGGCGGCCATCAGACCCGACAGCGGATCGATCCAGCCGATCTTCACCGTCTCGCCCTTTTGCGCCCAGGCGCCCGATGCACAGGCCAGCATGGCCGAGGCGGCCACCGAATGCACGATCCACTTCATTTTTCTGTCTCCTTTTTCCGGTTGATTCGGATATCTGTATTGGCGCCAGACTAACGCCTGAATGACAATTTCCCTCTGGGGAATGCCTTAGAAACTATCGCGCATGCGACTTGAACGCGGCCCTGGACACATTGGCGACAGATCGCCATCGATCAGGCCAGAAAACCGTGTTTTGCCTGATTTCAGGCAAAAAAAGGGGCGCCTCGCGCCCCTTTGCGAAGTCATGCGTTCTCCCGTATATCAATGAGCCATGGCGATCAGCCAGAAACTGGCTTGTCGCAACGAGGAGGCACCGAGGAAGGGCCGCCCCGCACCGAGGGTGCCGTCCCCCTCCCGCGAAGCGAGAGAGGGGGAAGCGGCACAGCCGCTCAGGGGGAGGCTTTTCATTTCAGGAGGGTCGCTTCATCTCACAAGATGTCGGCGTGCTGGCCACATAGGGCTCGTAGTACTTCACGGGGACGAAGGTGTAGCCGGTGTTCTCCGAGTCCATCGGGTACTTGCCGCCGGCCTTTTCCCAGCGCGAGATGAACAGGCCCTGCTGCAGCTGGTGGTCGCTCTTGCGCATCTCCACTTCGCCGTTGAGGCTGTTGAACTTCATGCCTTCCATGGTGGCCGCCACCTTGGCCGGGTCCGTGGTCTTGGCGCGCAGGAAGGCCTGGTCCAGCATGGTCAGGCCCGAGTACAGCGAGCCCGTGTACATGTCGTCGTTGAACTTGGCCTTGTAGCCCTTGGTGATGCGGTCCAGCGGGCCGGGCAGGTTCATGTGGCCGTAGCCCACCATGTAGACCTTGTCGGCCGCAGCCGCGCCCATGGCCGTGGGCGCGCCGGTGGCGATGGCGTAGTAGGTGTAGAACTTGACGTTGTTCAGGCCCGCGTCGCTGGCGGCCTTGATCAGCAGCGCCAGGTCCGAGCCCCAGTTGCCCGTGATCACCGAGTCGGCGCCCGACTGCTTGATCTTGGCGATGTAGGGTGCGAAGTCGCGCACCTGGGCCAGCGGCGAGAAGTCGTCGCCCACGATCTCCACATCGGGGCGCTTGCGCTTGAGCATCTCCTTGGCGTACTTGGAGACCTGCTGGCCGTGCGAGTAGTTCTGGTTGATCAGGTAGACCTTCTTGACCTCGGGCAGGTCCTTCATATAGGTCGTCAGCGCTTCCATCTTCATGGAGGTGTCCGCATCCAGGCGGAAGTGCCAGTAGCTGCACTTGCTGTTGGTCAGGTCCGGGTCCACGGCCGCATAGTTGAGGTAGACGACTTCCTTGCCCTTGTTGCGCGCGTTGTGCTTTTCCAGCGCATCCATGATGGCCAGGGCCGGGCCCGAGCCATTGCCCTGGAAGACGTAGCGCACGCCCTGGTCCATGGCCGAGCGCAGGGCTGCCGTGGTTTCCTGGGGGCTGAGTTTGTTGTCGATGCCGATGATTTCGAACTTCACGCCCGAGGCCGTGCCCTTGTTGAGCTCCTCGGCGATGTACTGCAGGCTCTTGAGCTGGTTGGACCCCAGCGCGGCCATGAGGCCGGACAGCGGGTCGATCCACGCAACCTTCACCGTCTCGCCCTTCTGGGCCATGGCGCCCGTGGCGCAAGCCAGGGCCAGGGATGCCGTCAATGCCTTGATCGCAAACTTCATGAAGCGTCTCCTCTTGTGGTGGTTTCTGGGCGAGGCCCAGGGTAATGGCCCCTGTGCCCTGCCCTGATCGGTGATTGCCCCTAGCGGCTATCGCCGACGAGACTCGGACCGGCCGCCCCGGCCAGGACATGCCCCCGCATGCCCTGGCCCGGTAGCCGCCCGCAACGGCTCAAAGCCCCGGCAGCCGGTAGCCGGCCAGCTGCTCGCGCAGCCGGGTCTTGAGCATTTTTCCGGTGGCGCCCAGCGGGATGGCATCGACGAAGACCACGTCGTCGGGGATCTGCCACTTGGCGGTCTTGCCCTCGTAGAACTTGAGCAGTTCCTCGCGCGTGACCTCAGCGCCGGGCTTCTTCGCCACGGCGACGATGGGGCGCTCGTCCCACTTGGGATGCGGCATGCCTATGCAGGCGGCCATGGCCACAGCCGGATGGGCCATGGCAATGTTCTCGATGTCGATGGAGCTGATCCACTCGCCGCCGGACTTGATCACGTCCTTGCTGCGGTCGGTGATCTGCATGAAGCCGTCCGGGTCGATGGTGGCCACGTCGCCCGTGGGGAACCAGCCGCGGCCCTGCGCGTCCTTGACCAGCGGGCTCTCGCCCTTGAAGTAGCTGTCCACGATCCAGGGGCCGCGCACCAGCAGGTCACCGTAGCTCTTGCCGTCCCAGGGCTGGTCGGTGCCGTCGCTGTCGACGATGCGCATGTCCACGCCGTAGATGGCACGGCCCTGCTTTTGCAGGATCTTCATCTGCTCGTCCTTGGGCAGCTGCAGCTGCTTGTTCTTGAGCGTGCACAGCGTGCCCAGCGGGCTCATCTCGGTCATGCCCCAGGCATGCAGCACCTCCACGCCGAATTCGTCCTGGAAGGCCGTGATCATGGCCGGCGGGCAGGCGGAGCCGCCGATCACCGTGCGCTTGAGCGTGGAAAACCGCAGGCCGCCCGGCCTGATGTGGCCCAGCAGCATCTGCCAGACCGTGGGCACGCCGGCCGCGTAGGTGACGCCTTCGGCCTCGATCAGCTCGTACAGCGACTTGCCGTCCAGCGCGGGGCCGGGGAACACCAGCTTGCAGCCCGTGAGCGCGGCCGAGTAGGGAATGCCCCAGGCGTTGACGTGGAACATGGGCACGACAGGCAGCACCGAGTCGCGCGCCGATATGCACATCACATCGGGCAGCGCGGCCGCGTAGGCGTGCAGCGTGGTGGAGCGGTGGCTGTAGAGCACCGCCTTCGGGTTGCCCGTGGTGCCGCTGGTGTAGCACATGCTGGAGGCCGTGTTCTCGTCGAATTCGGGCCACTGGTACTGGTCGGACTGGCCGCCAATCCAGTCCTCGTAGCTGACCAGGCCCGGAATGCCGCTGTCGGCGGGCAGGCGGTCCGCATCGCACAGCGCCACCCACTGGCGCACCGTGGGGCACTTGGCATGCACGGCCTGGATGATGGGCAGGAAGGTCAGGTCAAAGCACATGACGCGGTCTTCCGCGTGGTTGATGATCCACGCCACCTGGTCGGGGTGCAGGCGCGGATTGACCGTGTGCAGCACGCGGCCCGAGCCGCTGACGCCGAAGTACATCTCCATGTGGCGGTAGCCGTTCCAGGCCAGCGAGGCCACGCGGTCGCCGGGCTGCAGGCCCAGGGCGTCCAGCGTGTTCGCCAGCTGGCGCGAACGCCGTGCCAGGTCGCGGTACGTATAGCGATGGATATCGCCCTCCACCCTGCGCGAGACGATCTCCGCATCGCCATGGTGGCGGTCGGCGAAGTCGATCAGCGACGAGATCAACAGTGGTTGGCTTTGCATCAGACCCAGCATCTATAGGCTCCTAAGGTGATTGAACTTCGTGAACGTCGTGAACTGCGGACCGCGGATTCGCGCAAGGCCGAGGCCCTGGTGCGCGATGCCGCTGCCCGCATGGAGGGTGGCTCAGGCCGGCGCCCTGGGTCCGATCCCGGCAGGGACAGGCGCATCGTTTTTCCGGCATGGTTGACGCATTGTCTTGTCGCAACTCGGCAGCGTCTTCGCATGCTCGTATGGGATATACCCTAGGACGATGCTGGAGGCATGCGCCGCGTCATGCCACAGCGTGTTCGTGGACGGTGTCTTGTCGTTGCCGAAGATCCAGTATCCGGTCTGCGATGGCGAATCCACTGTCACGCGAATGCTTGAACCGGCGCGGAACACATGCGCGAATTTCTGGATCTCCACCCGCATCAACTGGGGCTGGCCGGCGACCAGTGGCACATCCTTGTCCCGTGTGTAGGCCCCCCAGGGACGCAGCGACGTGGAGCGGCTCTCATCGAGCGCACGCTTGGACGCACGCAGCCAGCCGCGCTGCACGAACATCTCCTGCCCGTCCGGCCGCACCTCGGACACGGTGACCTGGATGTCGGTATTGGCGGCCGTGGCGCTGAGCCACAGGTCGGCCGAGCCCTCGCCATAGAAGCTCAGGTCCTGCGGCAGGGCCGCCGTGGTGAAGACCAGCTGGCCATCTTTTTCCGACGCGGGCACGGCGGGCCAGCCTTCGGCCGCCGGGTTGTTCACCTGCGGACTCAGGGCCGGATAGCGGTAGCTGGACGAAGCCGTGCCTGAGGCGGGGGCGCTGTCGCCCAGCGCCTGGCCCGGCTGCATCCACAGGCGCAGGGGCTTGACCTGGACAGGCAGCCGGTCAAACCGTGCCTCGCCCGTGGGCATGAGCTTGGCGCCGCCATTGAGGGCCTTGGCGTCCGTGGTCTGCATCTCCTGCAGCAGGCGCACGCGCGGCTCCTTGTCGAAGCCGTTGTCCTCGCCCTTGACGAAGCGCGCCAGGAAGCGCTTCAGCGTCTGGTCGATATGGTCCGAGGTGATGTTCGTGTGGTGGTCGCCGTTGGAGCTGACCAGCCACATCCTGTCGGGCGCAATGGTGTCCTCGTAGTAACCCGAGCGCGGGCCGATCTGCTCGTCCTGCCAGGACTGCGTGCCCAGCGTGGGGATATTGATCTTGCCGCTTTGCAGCATGGCGCTGCGCTCCAGGTACAGGCCATCGGCATAGGGGTTGTCCAGCCACTTGATGAGGTCCAGCTCGGGCCGCTTGATCTTCTCGATGTTGTCGGCCACCGTCTTGGCGCATTCCGTGTCGCCACCGTTCTTCACCGCCAGGTCGGCGGCCGTGCGCCAGATGCGCGGGAAGCCGTTCCACCACTGCGCCGGAAAGCCGATGTTGGCAATGCCGCCCGGATAGCCCACGTCCCGGTAGGGATCGCCCACATTCTTGCTGGGCGTGATCGCCAGCAGCCCCTTGGGCCGGTGCGCCGCCACCCACAGCTGGTTGTAGCCCGAGTACGAGTAGCCGATCATGCCGATGCGGCCATTGGACCAGGCCTGCCGCCCGGCCCATTCGATGGCAAAGGCCCCAGCCGCACCTACGCTGGCGTCAAACACCTTGTCATCCCCCGTGGAGCAGCCCGTGCCCGGCACGTTCAGCCCCATGACCGCATAGCCTTCCTTGGTCCAGGGACTGCTGATGTTGGGGTACGAGCCCGAGATATAGCCGTCGTACTCGACCAGCAGCGGGAACGGGCCCTGCCCCTCGGGCAGGAGCAGCGAGTAGCGCATCTTGCTGCCGTCCGGCAGGGTGATGTAGCCTGATTGCTGGCCCGGCCCCATGGGCGCGGGCATGCCCGACGATCCCCCTCCGCAGGCGGCCAGGCCCAGGGCGGCGGCCGCAATGGCCCCCGCCAGCGGCCAGCGCCAGGCATGTGTGAAAACGGTCTTGACTGTCATGGGTACTTGTCTCCTTCGTTGTTGTTGGCTATCTCTCGGGGCTTGCCGCGGCAAGCCCCTGCTCGCTCATCTGCTCGCTCCCCTGCCCGCTCATCGGCTCGCTCACTGCAGCCGGATGCTGGTCGCGCCCGGCTCGGCATCAAAGATCAGGCTGGACGGCCAGGGCTTCCATGTCTGGCCCAGGGCCGCGTTCTGCGGATTGCCCGTCTGCATGAAGGCCTTGAGGCTGGCCATCATGGCGTTCGACAGCGCCAGCCGGCCCGGGGCATTGGCCGTGCTGTTGGTCACGCGGGAGAACACGGACGGCCCGAAGTTGCCGAAGAGAAAGGGCAGATCGAACGCATGGGCCGCACCGTAGACCGTGTTCCAGGGCGCGGGCTGGCGCGCCCAGTCGAAGCGGTAGCTCCAGACCTCGGCCTGGCGCGTGCGCAGCGTATTGAGCAACTGGTCGCGGCTGGGATCGGCGAACAGATGGGTCAGTTGCGCCATGCGGGCGTTGTAGCCGGTGACCGGCGTATCGACGGGCAGGTAGGCGGCATCGATGATGTCGGCCAGGCCCGGCGCGTTGGGCGACTGCGCATCGAAGGACTGCATCATGCGAAAGCGCGCCGCATCATCGATCCTGAAGCCCGGCTTGCCGCCCAGCGCAGCCAGCAGGGGCGCGAACAGCTTGCCCTCCTCGGCCGTGTAGCCGGCCATCACGGGCATGCGGTTGTATTGGCCCGCAGCCAGCGCAGCCATGGGATCGGTGGGCAGCAGCAGGCCGTCGGGAATCGGTCCCGCGCCCGTCAGGCCCTTGGCCACCAGAGTCTGCAGCAGCACGCGCGCATCCTTGCCGCGCAGGTAGGCCGCAATCTGCGCCGGTGTCCAGCCGGCAGCCACCGTGGCGGCAGCCGCCACATCGGCAGCCAGCCCATCGGCCACCATCAGATGGGCCAGCAACAGCGCGGACTGGGTGGCGTAGGCCGAAGCCGGCTTGAGCGTGGCCAGCACGCCGGCCGACAGGTTGGATGGAAGCGACAGCCCGCCGCTGATGGGCACCAGCCTGTGGAACAGGCCGCGCGCCGATTCGGCCGCCAGCAGCGCCAGCACATTGGTGGCACCCGCCGACTGGCCCATGAGCGTGACATTGCCCGGATCGCCGCCAAAGCCCGCGATATTGCGCTGCACAAAGCGCAGCGCCTGCAGGTTGTCCAGCAGCGCGAAGTTGCCCGTGGCCGGCGCGCCGGCCTGCATCTGCGGCATGTGCATGTAGCCCAGGATGTCCAGCCGGTAGTTGGCCGTCACCACCACGGCATTGGCGGCGCGTGCCAGGGCCGCGCCGTCATACAGCGGATCGGCCGTATAGCCCGAGATGGCGCTGCCGCCATGGATGAACACCAGCACCGCCAGCTTCTCGGCGCCGCTGGCCGGGCGCCAGATGTTGAGCGTCAGGCAGTCCTCGCTGCCCACGGGCTGGCCCAGGGTGGAGGCAATGGTGTCGTCGAAGCGGTTGTTGGCTCCCGGGCCGTACATGCGCCCGATCTGCAGGCAGGCATTGCCGAACTGGCGCGCCTCGCGCACGCCCTCCCAGGCCTTGGGCTCGGCCGGCGGCTGCCAGCGCAGCGCGCCCACGGGCGCCTGGGCAAAGGGCACGCCCTTCCAGTAATAGGTGCCCGTGGCGGCGCCATCGTCCACGCCGCGCAAGGGGCCGTAGGCCGTCTCGCGCAGTTCGGGACCTCCGCCGCCCGAGCCGCCGCAGGCCGCGAGCCACAAAGCCATTGAAGCCACGGCCAGGCGTATGCCGCCAGCCATCCACCGCTGTCCTGTGCGCATGCTTGTCTCCTGAATGGTTTTTGGGGTTTCCCGTATGGGCCGCGCCGGGCCCATGGGTCACACTGCGCAGTCGTTCGCCGCGCTGCAAAAATTCTAGGAACAGCGCGGCAAAACGCCGCTATCGCAACCACGCCAAAACAGTGACTTCAGAACGCAAACAGCGCCCCGAATGGCCCAGGAAAACCCGGTCATGACAACGCAGCGCAGCAGCTCCGCCGCCTGGGTGCGCGGCATCCTGGACATGATGGCCACCGAAGGGCTGGCCCCGCAAAACCTGTGCGCCGCAGCCGATATCGACCTTGCCGCACTGCAGCATTCGCAGGCCCGTACCGATGTGGACCGCGTGAGCCGGCTTTGGGAGCTGGCCGTGGCCCAGTCCGCCAATCCCACGCTGGGGCTGGACCGGCAACTGGCCGCGCGCCACGGCAACATCGATCTGGTCGGCTACTCGCTGGCTTCGGGCCCGCACCTGCTGGCCGGCTTCCGCGACCTGGAACGCCACATGGCCGTGATCTCGGACGCAACGTCCTTCACGCTGGAGCGCGATGCGCGCGGCTACTGGTTGTCCATACATCACATCGGCGCCACACGGCCCGTGCCGCGCCAGCGCGTGGAGTTCGCCGTGCTCACGCTGCTGGTGCTGTGCAACTGGCTGACGCGGCGCGATGTCCGGCCGCTGGCCGTGGAATTCATGGCCGAGGCGCCCGCCCCCTCGCACGAGGCCGCCTACCGCGCGGCCTTCGGCCTGCTGCCGCGCTTCGGCGAGGACGCGAACCGCTTCCTGCTGTCCGAGGCCGACCTGCTCGCCCCCATTCCCACACACAACCCAGAACTGCTGGCACTGCACGAAAAGCTGGTCGAAACCGAGCTCGACCACCTGGGCCAGGCCGGCGTGGGCGCGCGCGTGCGCCACGAGATCGCGCGCCTGCTGCCCCAGGGCGAGCCGCGCCGCGAAGACGTGGCCAGCCTGCTGGGCCTGACCGACCGCACCTTGCAGCGCCGCCTGCAGGCCGAAGACACCAGCTACCAGCAACTGCTGGACGAAACCCGGCGCGAGCTGGCCCTGCAGTACCTGGGCGAGCCGCGCCGCAGCCTGGCCGAGGTGGCCGACCTGCTGGGCTTTGTGGACCAGAGCAACCTTTTTCGCGCCTGCCGCCGCTGGTTCGGCATGCCGCCGGGCCAGTACCGGCAACAACTGCGTGCGTGAATGCAGGGGGCGAATGCGCGCATGAACCTTGCGCCCCACGGGGCATAGGCGCTGGGGGACAATTCCCGCATGAACCTGCATGCTGCCGCCGAAGGCCAGGCTCCGGCGACCTCCCCACGCCCTCCCATCTCCTGGCAAGACGGCTTCGCCGCCCTGGGCCCGGACTTCTTCACCCATCTGCGCCCCACGCCGCTGCCCGAGCCGCACTGGATTGCCACCAGCACCGGCACCGCCGAGCTGCTGGGCCTGGACCCGCAGTGGCTGGCCTCCGATGAGGCTCTGCAGGCGCTCACCGGCAATGCCGTGCTGCCCGGCAGCCATCCGCTGGCCAGCGTCTACAGCGGCCACCAGTTCGGCGTCTGGGCCGGCCAGCTTGGCGACGGCCGTGCCATCTTGCTGGGCGAAACGGCCTCGGGCCAGGAAATCCAGCTCAAGGGCGCGGGCCGCACGCCCTACTCGCGCATGGGCGACGGGCGCGCCGTGCTGCGCTCGTCCATCCGCGAGTTCCTGTGCAGCGAGGCCATGCACGCCCTGGGCATTCCCACCACGCGCGCGCTGAGCCTCACCGGATCGCCCGCCCCCATTCGCCGCGAAGAGATCGAGACCGCCGCCGTGGTGGCGCGCGTGGCGCCCAGCTTCATACGCTTCGGCCACTTCGAGCACTTTGCGGTGCGCGACCAGATAGCCCCTTTGCGCCAGCTGGCCGACTACGTGATCGACCGGCACTACCGCGAATGCCGCACGGCCGAGGCACTGGCCGGCAACGCCTACGCCAACTTCCTGCAGGCCGTGAGCGAGCGCACGGCGCGGCTGCTGGCGCACTGGCAGGCCGTGGGCTTTTGCCATGGCGTGATGAACACCGACAACATGAGCATCCTGGGACTGACCATCGACTACGGGCCCTTCCAGTTCCTTGATGCCTTCAACCCCGGCCACATCTGCAACCACAGCGACACCCAGGGCCGCTACGCCTTCAACCGCCAGCCCCAGGTGGCCTACTGGAACCTGTACTGCCTGGGCCAGGCCCTGCTGCCGCTGATCGGCGAAGAGGAACTGACCATTGCGGCGCTGGAGTCTTACAAGCAGGTGTTTCCGCAGGCCTATGGCGCCCTCATGCTGCGCAAGCTGGGCCTGCCCGAAGATGCGCCAGGCACGCCGCCCGCCGAGGGTCGCTTTGCCGCCTTGGTGAACCCGCTGCTGCAGCTCATGGCCGACAACGCGGTGGACTACACCATCTTCTTCAGCCGCCTGACCGATGCGGTGGCTGCCGGTGCCGGTGCCGGCACGGACCTCGACCTCGAGCCCGTGCGCGACCTGGTGCTGGACCGCGAGGCCTTCGACCGCTGGGCAGCCCTGTACGCGCGGCACCTGGCAGGCACGGATGCCGCGGCGGCCGCCGCTTTGATGCAAGAATCGAATCCGCGCTTCGTGCTGCGCAACCACCTGGGCGAGATGGCCATCCGCGCCGCAAAGGCCGGTGACTTCGCTCCCGTGCGCCAATTGCTGGCCGTGCTGCAGACTCCGTTCGACCCCCACGCCGAGCATGCCGAATGGGCAGGCTTCCCGCCCGACTGGGCTTCCTCCATCGAGATCAGCTGTTCATCATGAGCTTTCCCATCCACAAGACCGAACAGGAATGGCAGGCCGAGCTGCAGGCCAAGGGCGCCGAACCTGCCGCCTTCCAGGTGACACGCCATGCAGCCACCGAGCGCCCGTTCACCGGCCGCTATGAACAGTTCTGGGCCGATGGCAGCTACCACTGCATCTGCTGCGGCAGCAAGCTGTTCGACTCCGACACCAAGTTTGACGCCGGCTGCGGCTGGCCCAGCTTCGACCGCGCCATCCCCGGCGCCATCACCGAAATCGTGGACCGCAGCCACGGCATGGTGCGCACCGAAACCGTCTGCAGCCAGTGCGGCGCCCACCTGGGGCATGTATTCCCCGACGGCCCCTCCGACACAGGACTGCGCTACTGCATGAATTCCGCATCGCTGGAATTCGAGCCGCCCAAGGCCTAGGCTCCAGGCCCGCAAAAACCCCAGGCCACGCGGCCCTGCACCGATGCCGGGCCGCGCCGGCTGCGCCACAATGCGCCTGCCAAGCTCAGGCCCCATGCCTGACTCCAAGCCCATCGAAACCTTCCAATGAAGTTACTGATCGACTTTTTCCCCATCATCCTGTTCTTCGTCGCCTTCAAGGTCTGGGGCATCTACACGGCAACGGCCGTGGCCATCGTCGCCACCATTGCCCAGATCGCCTATCTGCGCGTGCGCCACGGCAAGGTCGAGCCCATGCAATGGGTGAGCCTGGGCGTGATCGTGCTGTTCGGCGGCGCCACCTTGCTGGCCCACAACGACACCTTCATCAAGTGGAAGCCCACCGTGCTGTACTGGCTCATGGGCAGCGCCCTGTTGATAGGCCAGCTGGTGTTCCGCAAGAACCTGCTGCGCTCGGTCATGGGCGCACAGCTGCAACTGCCCGACAACGCATGGCGCACCCTGAACTGGAGCTGGGCGGCGTTCTTCGCGGTCATGGGCGCGCTCAACCTGGTAATCGCCTACCGCTTCGACACCGACACCTGGGTCAACTTCAAGCTGTTCGGCGGCATGGGGCTGATGCTGGTCTTCGTGATCGGCCAGGCCATCTACATGAGCCGCTTCATGCAGGAAGACAAGGGCGAGGCAGCAGCCGCCACGCCCGACGCCCTGCCCCCGCCTGGCGTGCAGCAGGACAAGCAGCCATGAGCGCGCCCGCCCATCCTCTGCCCATCACCGCCGAAGCCATGCAGGCCGTGCTGCGCGAGCGCCTCGCCCCCGATCACCTGGAAGTGATCGACGAGAGCCACCAGCACGCCGGCCATGTGGGCGCCAACGGCACCGGCTTCGGCACGCATTTCCGCGTGCGCATTGCGTCACCTTTGTTTCAAGGCAAGCCACGCGTGGCACGCCATCGCCTTGTGTATGATGCGCTGCAAGAATTCATTGACCAGGGCGCACACGCCATCGCCATCGAGGTTCTTTGAACTTTTACAGGCTCCGACGATTCGGAGCCTGTTGCGTATCCGCGCTATAGAATCAATTTTTCCTTCATATCTGGAATTCGCATGAAAAAACAGCTTCTGACCAGCCTGGTGACTGCCGCCGTGCTGAGCACCGCGGCCCTGTCCGCCTCGGCCCAGAACATCGCCGTCGTCAACGGCAAGGCTGTGCCCAAGGCACGCGCCGAAGCGCTCAAGCAACAGATCGAGCAAAGCGGCCGCCCCGTGACGCCCGAGCTGGAAGGGCAGATCAAGGAAGAAGTCATCGCCCGCGAGATCTTCATGCAGGAAGCCAACAAGCGCAGCCTGGCCAACAGCGAAGCCTACAAGCAGCAGATGGAACTGGCCCGCCAGACCATCCTGATCCGCGCGCTGTTCGAGGACTTCCAGAAGAAGAACCCCGTGACCGACGCCGAAGCCAAGGCCGAGTACGACAAGGCCGTCGCTGCCAACAGCGGCAAGGAATACAAGGCCAGCCACATCCTGGTCGAGTCGGAAGACCGCGCCAAGGCCATCATTGCCGAGATCAAGGCCGGCAAGAAGTTTGAAGACATCGCCAAGAAGGAGTCCAAGGACCCCGGATCCGGCGCCCGTGGCGGTGACCTCGATTGGGCCAACCCCGGCAACTACGTGCCCGAGTTCTCCGAAGCCCTGATCAAGCTCGAAAAGGGTGGCATGACCCAGGAGCCGGTCAAGACCCAGTTCGGCTATCACATCATCCGCCTGGACGACGCACGTCAGGCCGAACTGCCCAAGTTCGAGGAAGTCAAGCCCCAGATCGTGCAGCAGCTGCAACAGCAAAAGCTGGCGCAATTCCAGGAATCGCTGCGCGAAAAGGCCAAGATCCAGTAAGATGCGTACGAGTCGGCGGTTTTTGCCGCCGGCCTGACCATCACCAGCCCGCCTTGTGCGGGCTCTTTTTTTGTCCGACGACCCTATCAAAAACAAAAGCTGCCCTCTGGGGGCAGCTTGCACGCATGGTTGCCTGCGGCCGACACGCTGAGCATCGGGCCCCAGGCAATCCGGCACTTCAGAACTGATAGGTTGCCGTTACCCTGGCCGTGCGGCCTTCACCGTATTCAACGGCCGAGGAACGCGACTGCTCGCCCAGGCGCTGGCGCACGCCGGCCACATAGGCCTTGTTGCCGATGTTTTCGAGATTGAGCCTGAGCTTCCATTGCCGGTTGAGCTCATAGCCGACCATGGCGCTGTGCACCCAATAGGCAGAGAGTTTCCCATCGCCTGCCGAGGTGACATTGCGCGTGCCCACGAAGCGCACCCCATAGCCCACCGTCCAGCCTTGGGGCAATGCATAGGTGGTCCATAGGTTCAGCGAATGGCGCGGCGTATTGCCCAGCGCCTGGCCCACACGCGCAGGCTCGTTCAATGACTTGAGGGTCTTGCTGGCCATGAAGGTGTAGTTGGCGAAGACATCCCATTGCGGCGTCACCTTGCCTGCGGCACCGAGCTCCAGCCCGCGCACGCGCTGCTCTCCGGCCAGCAGATAGCTGCCATCGGCCATCTGCTCTCGGGCATTGGTCTTGTCCACCTGGAACAGGGCGCCGGTCAGCGCCAGCTGGCGGTCCAGCACATCCCACTTGGTCCCCAGTTCCAGGCTGGTGTTCTTCTCGGGTGCCAGCGAGGCCGTGGCCGCATCCAGGCCCGAGCCCGTGGAGACCAGGAATTCGGCGGAAGGATTGAAGGCCGTGCCATAGGCCAGGTAGATGCGGCCGTTGTCGGCGGGCTTGAAGCTCAGGGCCGTGCGGCCGCTGAGCCGGCCGTCGGAGCTGTCCACCGCAGTGCGCACACCAGCGGCCGTTGTGGCGTTGGAGCGCCCGTCGATCCAGTCGTAGCGCAGGCCAAGGTTCAGATCCCAGCGCGGACCCAGCGCAATGGAGTCGGTGGCATACAGCGCGCGGGTGTCCAGGCTGGTTTCGTTCCTTCCGCTGTTTTGCAGATCCGTGGTGCCCGTCCAGTATCCGGGCGGACGGGCCAGCGGATAGCCGCCGGCCGGGAACTGCCGGTTGATGTTGTAGGAAGAGGTGGTGCGGTCATAGGTCTCGCGCGCGATCTCGAAGCCCGTGATCAGCGTATGCCCCAGCACGCCTGTGTCGAATCGCTGGGTCAGGTTGGTCTGGTTGATCCACAGGGTGGTGGCCGCATCGCGGCCATAGGCCTGGGGCCCTGCGGGCCGGTAGTAGCCAGGCTGCATGCCCCGGAGATCGACATGCGAGGCAGAGATCACGGTATCGCGGCTCAGCCGCGAGTAGCGCGAGAGGTTCTGCAGCTTGGCGCCCGAGGCGAAGTCGTGCTCGATCTTCGCGGTCAGGGCGTCCTGGCTGATCTTTTCCCGGTCAAGGTTGCGCCAGCCGAAATAGGCATTGCGCGAGACGCCATCGAGCATCTTGCCGCGAAAGGCCGGCACGCCAAAGTCGGGAAGATTGTCATCGTTCTGGTGGAAGAAGCTGAGAGTCACGCGCGTGGGCGAATTCAATCCCAGAGCCAGCGAGGGCGCCACACCCCAGCGCCGCTTGAAGATGGTGTCGCGCCCGGCCACGTCGCTGTCATGGCCCATGAGGTTCAGGCGCATGGCGGCCTTGCCGCCAGCCAGCACCCGGTTGGTGTCGAGCGTGAGGCGCCGGTAGCTGGCCGTGCCCAGGCCTGCGTCGGCCTCGGTGAAGTCATGGGCCTTGGGCTGCTTGCTGATCATGTTGATGCTGCCGCCCGAGGTGCCTGCCCCGCCAAAGACCGAGTTCGGACCCTTGATGACTTCGACAGACTCCGTGTTGAAGAGGTCGCTGCGGTTGTTCTGCCCACTGTCGCGCAGCCCGTCGATCTGCAGGTTGGCGTTGGCGCTGAAGCCGCGGATGTTGATGCTGTCGCCCGAGCCCGCACCGCCCTCGCCCGCATTGAAGGTGATGCCCGACACATTGGACAGCGCCTGCTGCAGGCTCAGGGCGTTCTGTTCCTGGAGCACCTGCCCCGGTACCACCGTAATGGTCTGAGGCACGTCCAGCAGCGGCTTGGCGTACTTGACCGAGTCGGATGCCTCGGTGCGCGAGCCGGTCGTGCGCGGTCCCGAAACGGTGACCGGCGCCAGCTGGACCTGGCGATCCTCAGGGGGCACATCCTGCGCGTATGCAGGTGTGACCAGCGCCGCAGCGAAGACCGAATAAAGGCATGACTGGGGGCCGGAGACAAAAGGTCGGGAACGGCAATCTGAAGTGCGCATGGCAAGGGCCTTTGTTGAAAATGGAAATCATTTGCAACAAGACCTTTCCCAAGCAATCAGATCCGTCTGATTCTGGTGTTCAGACCTCGATTTCAGGCGTTTTCGCTTGCGTCGATCAGCGCGCTCCCGCCTCCTGCAGCAGCCGCTCCACCTCATGCTGGCTGCGCTGGCGGGCGTGGGCCAGGGCCGTGACGCCGTCCTTGTCGGGCAGGCTGAGGTCCGCCTTCGCCGTGATCAGCTGGCGCACGATGTCCTGGTAGCGCGGGCCACCATCGCCCAGCAAAACGGCTTCGAGCAGGCAGGTCCAGCCCAGCCGGTTCACATGGTCGGCCCGCACACCGGCAGCCAGCAAGGCCTGCACGGTATCGACGTGGCCGCGCTCGCAGGCGGGGATCAGCGCCGTGCCGCCATAGCGGTTGACGCTTTGCAGGTCGGCTCCATACGACAGTGTCATGCGCAGGATTTCCAGCCGGCCCAGGGCACCGGCCAGCAGATAGGCGCTGTCCTGCAGGTCATTCTTGAGATTGGGATTGGCCCCGTGGACCAGCAAGGAGCGCGCGACCTCGACATGGTTGCCGCGCACGGCCAGCAGCAGCGGCGTGTTGCCCTGCGGATCACGCACATCCACCGGCGCGCCGCGCTTGAGCCAGTCGCGCACCTGCAGCGCTTCGCCCGCCTGGGCGGCCGCCAGCAGCGCGGGGCCGAATTCGGGGCGGTTCACCACACCCTCCTGCGCCTTGGCCGCGTCGCGGCCCTCGGCGGCTGCGGCAACGGCCTGGGCCTCCTGCGCCTGGGCATCCGCCAGTCCCGCCGCAAGGCAGGCCGTCAGAATCGCCGCGTGCCGGCCCTGCGCGCCGGATCGGGAAACAGCATGGTGCATACAAGCCCTCCTGGAAAACACTGTGGTGCGGCAAGCGTACGGCAAGCCCGGGCGATTGCACGTGAACCCGGGGTGCCGCCCGTCAGTTTCATTCAGGAACTATAGCGGCATCGCCTGATCCCACGCGCTTTCCCTGGGCTCGGCCCGCGCTGGAAAGTCTCCGCGCGCCAGCCGACCTCGAACGAAAGGAGACCCGTTCCCGTGCCTTGCAATCAACGCCGTGCCGCCCGCTGGCTGGCCGCAGCCGCCACCGCCCTCGCCGTCCTCACCACCACCCTGGCCCCGGCCGTCGCCCATGCGCGCGAGTTCGTCAGCGTCAAGGGCACCAGCGTCAATGTGCGGCAGCAGCCCACCACGCGCTCGGCCACGCTGTGGGAACTGGGCAAGGGCTATCCGCTGCAGGTGGTGCAGCGCAAGGGCCAGTGGCTGCGCGTCAGGGACAACGAGAGCACGCTGGGCTGGGTGCATGCGCCGCTGACCGGCAAGACCCCGCACATGGTGGTGACCGGGCGCACCGCCAACCTGCGCGCCGGCCCCGGCCAGAACCATCGCGTGGTGGGCAAGCTGGCTGAAATGGAAGTGGTGCGCACGCTCAGGAAACAGGGCTCCTGGGCCCAGGTCCAGCGCGACAACGGCCAAAAGGGCTGGGTGGCGCGCAGCCTGACCTGGGGCTGGTGACCTGGGCTGATTACCTGGACGCCTGGCTGGACGTTCAGCCGTTGACCACGACCTGCGCGCGCGGCGCATAGCCGTGGTTCAGCGGGCCATGGCCGGCGCCCGTGAACACATCGGCGCCGGCCGCAATCGCGCCCAGGATGTATTCGCGCGCCTGGGCCACGGCGGCCTCCAGCGGCAGGCCCAGCGCCAGGTGCGAGGCAATCGCCGAAGACAGCGTGCAGCCCGTGCCATGGCCGTTGTGCGTGGCAATGCGCTGCGACTGCAGGCGCAGCCGCTGGCCGTTGCCATGGCCCAGCAGGTCCACCACCAGATCGCCCGACAAGTGCCCGCCCTTGAGCAAGGCGGCCGGCGCGCCCAGCGCCAGCAGTTCCTGCACAGCGCCGTCCAGTGCGTCTATGCCATCAATGGAGTGGCCCAGCAGCAGCGCTGCCTCGTCCAGATTGGGCGTGACCACGGTGGCCAGCGGGAACAGCTCGCGCACCAGCACGGAGGCGGTTTCCGGGGCGATCAGCCGGTCGCCGCTGGTGGCCACCATTACGGGGTCCAGCACCACGTTGCGCAGCTGGTGTCGGCGGATGGCATCGGCCACCACCTGCACCACCTCGGGCGTGGCCAGCATGCCGATCTTGACGGCGTCGGCGCCGATGTCCTCGACCACCGCATCGATCTGGCCGCGCAGTATGTCCACGGGAATGCCGTGGATGCCGCTGACGCCCAGCGTGTTCTGCACGGTGATGGCCGTGATGGCCGTCATGCCGTAGCAGCCCAGGGCGCTGCAGGTCTTGAGGTCGGCCTGTATGCCGGCGCCGCCGCCGCTGTCGGAGCCCGCGATGATGAGCACGCGGGCATAGCGCTTGCGCGCGGCGGGAGCCGGTTCGGGGGATGCGGCGGTCGAAGGGGAGTGGTCGGCAGTCATGGGCGAAAATTATCACCCATGCGCATGGTCAATACCGGCAGCTGCGGGATGTGCTGTAATGCCTGCTGACGGACGAAACAGGGGTGTCCCGTCGGTGAAACAGGGCCTGGCCCGCCTCACCGATGCGTGACTGAGAAACACCCTGGGGCCCCGGGGCGACCAGCCCCCTGCCGCACAAGCCTGCACCACAGGCACCTTGCCGCGCAGCGCCCCTGCACCCGATCCAGGTCATGCTGGCGTGGGGAGTTTCAATCAATCGGGGTGGTACGCCGCGTTTTGTCCAGCACATGCCCTGTGCGCGGACAGCCGGCCGGCAGTCCCACGGGCATGGGCGCACTTGACCACCAGATGCACATGTCCGTTCTACAAGCTTCTTCCCGCATCGCCATTCTGGGCGGCGGCCTCATGGGCCGGCTGCTGGCATTGGCGCTGGCCTGTCGCGGCCACGGCATTGCCGTATACGACGCCCACGGCCCCGAAGGCGATGGCGCTGCCGCCCGCGTGGCAGCCGCCATGCTCGCGCCCCTGGCCGAATCGGCCATCACCGAGCCCGGCGTGGTGCGCATGGGCCAGCACGGCCTGACGCGCTGGCCCGAACTGCTGGCCCAGCTCGATGCGCCCGTGTTCTTCCAGCAAAACGGCACACTCATCCTCTGGCACCGGCAGGACGCGGGCGATGCCCAGCGCTTCTTCGGCCTGCTGGAGAAAAACCGCCGCATCAACCCCAGCCTTCCCACGCTGCAGCCGCTGGCCGACCAGGCCCTGCACGACTGCGAGCCCGCGCTTGAGCGGCGCTTTGCCCAGGCCATGTACCTGCAGGGCGAGGGCCAATTGGACAACCGCCAGCTGCTGGCCTCACTCCACGCCACGCTGACCCGCCTGGGCGTGGAGCAGCACTGGAACCAGCCGCGCGAGCTGGCCGACTTCCAACCCGGCACGCCGGGCCAGCCCGACTGGGTGCTGGACTGCCGGGGCCTGGGCGCACGCGGCCAGTGGCCCGCGCTGCGCGGCGTGCGCGGCGAGGTGGTGCGCATCCATGCGCCCGAGGTCACGCTGCAGCGGCCCACGCGCCTGATCCATCCGCGCTACCCGATCTACATCGCACCCAAGGAGGACCACCTCTTCGTCATCGGCGCCACCGAGATCGAGTCCGACGACATGTCGCCGGCCAGCGTGCGCTCCACGCTGGAGTTGCTGAGCGCCGCCTACACCGTGCATCCAGGTTTTGCCGAGGGCCGCATCGTCGAGATCGCCACCCAGTGCCGCCCCACCCTGCCCGACAATCTGCCGGCCGTGCGCTGGAGCGCGCCGCGCGTGATGGAGGTCAACGGCCTGTACCGCCATGGCTTCATGATCGCGCCGGCCATGCTGGACGTGGTGCTGGAGCTGCTCGACAGCGGCGATTCCGAACTGGCCCGCCGCTTCGATGTTGCCGTCGAGCATGCGCCATCGCAGCACAAGGCAGCCGCCTGAACGGCACGCACGGCACTTTCACGCACAACAGACCGGACATGCACGCAGGGTCGCCAGGCCCGGCCCTGCCTAAGATCGAACAAGCCCCCGTACCCGCCTTTCGTTTCCCCCCAGCCGCCATGAACATCACCATCAACCAGCAAGCGACCGAACTGAGCGACGGAGCCACCGTGGCCGACGCGCTGGCCCAGCTTGCGCCGCGCCCGCCCTTTGCCGTGGCCATCAATACCGTCTTCGTACCCAAGGCCCGCTATGCCGAGCAGGCGCTGAACGACGGCGACCGCCTCGAAGTGATCTCGCCGGTGACCGGCGGCTGATGCCCCATCCGACTCTCCCATTGCCTCACGCCATGACGACTTCCGCCTCTTCCTCCGACGACAGCCTGGTCCTGTACGGCCAGCGCTTTGACAGCCGCCTGCTGCTGGGCACCTCCCGCTACCCCTCGCCCGCCGTGCTGGAAGCTGCCGTGCAGCGCGCCCGCCCGGCCATGGTCACGGCCTCGCTGCGCCGCCAGGGCAGCAATGCCGCCGAGACCGGCGCCAGCTTCTGGGAACTGCTCAAAAAGCTCAACGTGCCCGTGCTGCCCAACACCGCCGGCTGCATGACCGTGCAGGAAGCAGTGACCACGGCCCAGATGGCACGCGAAGTCTTCGAGACGCCCTGGATCAAGCTGGAGCTGATCGGCGACGACTACACCCTGCAGCCCGACACGCTGAACCTGGTCGAGGCCGCCTCCATCCTCATCAAGGACGGCTTCCAGGTCCTGCCCTACACCACCGAGGACCTGGTGCTGTGCCAGCGCCTGGTGGATGTGGGCTGCCAGGCCGTCATGCCCTGGGCGGCGCCCATCGGCACGGGCCGCGGCCCCGTCAACCCCTATGCCATGCAGACACTTCGCGAACGCCTGAAGGTGCCGCTGATCGTGGATGCGGGCCTGGGTCGGCCCTCGCATGCCTGCCAGGTCATGGAATGGGGCTATGACGCCGTGCTGCTGAACACGGCCGTGGCCCTGTCCGAAGATCCCGTCGCCATGGCCGGTGCCTTTGCCGATGCCGTGAATGCCGGCCACGCCGCCCACCGCGCCGGCGCCATGGCCGAGCAATCGGCCGCCCAGCCCAGCACGCCCGTGCTGGGCACGCCGTTCTGGCACCACGGCTGAGGAGACCGTCCATGAGCAACGACTCCATCCAATCCTGGGCAGATGCCATCGTGCGCCTGCACGGCGCCACCTTCGCCCCTGAAGGCTCCGCCCTGCCCTCGCAGCCCGTGCCGCAGGCACAGCGCCAGGAGCCGGCCTATCTTGCGGCGCTGCAGGCCTGCAGCGCGCTGGGCTTCATCGCCATCGACGCCGAGACGCTGGCCTGCGCCTGGCAGGCGCAGACGCTGCGCAGGGGCCGCTTCGAGGCCACGCTATGGCCCGACGATCCGCGCGACTTCGGCCTGGAGGGGGCCGATCCCGCACTGGCCTTCCCGGAGTGCCCAAGGTCCCTGGGCCTGTACGGCGTGCTGCCCGATGCGCAATGGGTGGGCCGCATGGCCCGCGCCGGTGTGCCCACCGTGCAATTGCGCTTCAAGTCCGAGGACCGCGACGCCATCGCCCGCGAAGTGCGCGCCGCCGTGGCCGCCGTGGAAGGCACCGGCGCCCTGCTCTTCATCAACGACCACTGGCGCGAGGCCATCGATGCCGGCGCCTATGGCGTGCATGTGGGCCAGGAAGACCTGGATGCGCTGGCCGGCGCCGACCTGCAGGCCATCCACGCCTCGGGCCTGCGCCTGGGCGTGAGCACGCATGGCTATGCCGAAATGGTGCGCGCCCATGCGGTGCAGCCCAGCTACATCGCGCTGGGCGCCGTCTTCCCCACCACGCTCAAGAAAATGGCCACGGCCCCTCAGGGCCTGGCGCGCCTGGGCGCCTATGTGCGCCTGATGCAGCGCTATCCGCTGGTGGCCATCGGCGGCATCTCGGCCGACCAGTTCCCGGCCGTGCGCGCCACGGGCGTGGGCTCGGTGGCCGTGGTGCGGGCGCTGGTCAATGCCGAGGATCCTGAAGCGGCGGCGCAGCAGTTGCTCGCGCGCATGCACGCTGCAGACTGAGTTCCTGCTGGGCACCCCAACAAAAAAGGGAGCATCTGCTCCCTTTTTTTGCACTGCCTCAACCCTTGGGCGGATCCTTGTCGTCTGCCTGCGGCGACGGAGCCTGTGGTGAGCGACGAAAGGCCGGGTCGGTCTCGCGCGACAGCAGCATGTCCACCGAGCGGCTCAGCGGCTCGTCCAGGCCACGGTGCTCACGCACGGTGTCGGGCGGCTCCAGCTCCCACTTGTCCAGCGCCAGGTCCATGTCCAGCGGCGCCTTGAGATTGTGGCTGCTGAAACCCACGGCACCCGAGCCGGGCATCGACAGCGTCACGGGTGGAAAGCGCGAGGGCACATCGACATGCGGCAGCTCGTTCTCGCCCAGGTCCGTGAGGTCTATGTCCAGCAGCGGTGCCGACTCATCGTGGATGAAGGAAGGCGCCTCGCCCAGGGGCACGGCGCGCACCTGGCCTGCGGGCAGCTGGCCGGCCTGATCCAGATCGAAGTTCAGGGGCTGCAACTCGAAGTGCAGCGGTGCGGACAACGAGTCCGGTGCGCTGCTCGCAGGCTTGTCGCCGCCACCGACTGCACCCGTGGACAGCGGCAGTGTGTCCATGGGGGTGAACTCCAGGCCTGGCTCCAGCGGCGTCAAGGAGGCAGGCTGCGGCTGTGCAGGTTCTATCGGCGGCCGCAGCTCTGCCATCCAGTCCACGCCCGTGGCCGCGGATGCAGGAGCCTGCGCCGGCATGGTTTCTGCAGCCGCTGTGAAGGCAGCCGCGCCGGCCGTGGCTGCGCCGGCTGCGGCCGTGCCCGTGACCATGCGCGGCGTGGTGCGCTCGCGCGGGCCGGGTTCGCCGCGTGTTCCGGCAGGTGAGGTGCGCGCAATGGACAGCAGCAGCAGCAGGTCGTCGAAGGCCGCCAGGTCGAAGGGGGCCGGCGCATCAGGGTCGGGGGCACCGTCCTGCTTGAACAGGTAGTGCGCCAGGCAAGTTTCGACTTCGTCCACGGGCCACAGGGCCTCAATGCGTGCCAGTTGCTCGGGATAGCCCTGCAGCAGGCTGCTGCCCTTGTCGGTAAAGCCCGGCATGGCCGGCACGCGGGCGTTGAAATGCCTGGCAAAACGCGCGCGCAGCTGGTCGAAATCGTCGCGGCGGCTCAGCGTGTAGTACAGGTGCAGCAGCTCCAGATAGGCCAGCGGAGAGGAATCCTCATGCGTGTCGATATGCGAGCGCAGCAGCTCGATGGCCTGCTGGTGCTCGCCCACCGAGATGAAAAATTCCGCCTGTTGCTGCACGTCGAACAGTTCGCCGGGCTGCACCATGCGCCTGGCCTTGATGGCCTCGGGCGCAGACGTGCGCACAGGTGCCGGGGCCTGCGGCGCAGGCTCGGTTTCCAGCTCGGCATGCACGGACACAGGCACGGGAATGGTGGCCGGGCCGAAGTCGCCAGGGTCCACATCCTCATGCAGCTCATAGGTCACGCCGGGGCGCATCTGGGCGCCGCGCTGCACATAGGGCGAAGCCAGGGTATCCGGTCCCCGGCGGTCGTCCTGCTGCGGTGCCGCAGGCCGGTGCTCACGCAGGCTGGGGGCCATGGGCCGCGTGGGCCTATGGGGATCCAGGGAATGCGGCAGGGTGTGGATCTCGTCATCGCGCACATGCGGCGGGGTCGACGGCACGGGGTCCTGCGACGAACGCTCCACCGATTCCCGCCAGGCGTTTTGCTCGCGTGAGAACAGCGAGGCGCCCGAGCGCATGCGCCAGGCCATCCAGCCGATCACGGCCACGGCGGCAATCAGGGCCAGCAGCAGCGCATTGAACAGCCAGGATGCGCCGCCCGACTCCTGGCGCATTGCGTCCAGTTCGGCCCGTAGCTGAGCCAGTTGCCCACGGTCCACGCCGTCGCGCTTCTTGAAGGCCGCCATTTCGGCCTCCAGCGCCTGCACGCGCTTGTTGGCCTCGGCCAGCTGCTCGCTGCCGGCATCGAACATGGGAGCCGCAGATGCGGCGCCGCCTTCGGGTGTTCCGGGTGTTCCGGCTGCTCCAGCGGCGCCCGGGGTGCCGCCCGTTCCCAGCCACTCCTCCACCGGCTCCATGCGCAGGCGCGGTTCTATGCGCAGGCCCGCCTGCAACTGCCCGGCCTGGGCCTGGGCGGTCACGCCCACGGGAGGCTTGGACTTTTCGGCCGCGGCCTTGGGTTTCGGCCTGGGCTTTGGTTTGGGCTGTGGCTGCGCCTCCTTGGGAGCGGACGCCGTGGCAGTCCGGGCATCCGACCGGGCACTGCGGGCAGCGGCCGCGCGGGAGGGTGTCGAAGAAGATTCAGAAGCGGTGCCAGCCACACCGGCTGCACCAGCGCCAGCGCCGGCTGCTGCCAGTTCACGCACATTGATGGGCTGGTTGCCTGAGGCGTCCACCGAATCTGGCAGCTGCGCCAGCAGCGTATAGCTGCGGCTGATGCCGCCACCTTCGCAGCCCGCCCACAGCTTGAGCGTCACGATGGGCTCGTCCACCGTATAGCGGGCCTGCACCCGCACGGCCTTGCCCGACGAGGTCGGGCTGACACTGACGCGCGAGGATTCGATGGGCCTGTCACCGGCCAGCAGCTCGGCGCGCACACAGGAGCTGCCGGCGTCATTTCCGCTATCGGGCTGCAAGCCCACCACCAGGTCGAACGGAGCGCCCAGCACCACGTTGCCCCGAGGACTGCCCAACGACAATGCGGACGCGTTCCAGGCCATGGAGGACAGGGCGACGCCGAGAATGGTGCTACAAATTCTCACATCAGCCTTTCTTTGAACGCTTGCATTTTTGCATAGACACCTGTAGGACACCTCCTCTATGTATATGATCCAAAACAACATTTCTACTATCAGAAACGTCGGATTGATAGGCGCAGGCATCATGGGGCAAGGCATTGCCCAGTTGGCCGCCCAGGCAGGCGCCAGGGTGCTGCTGCAGGATGCCCGTCCCGGCGCTGCCGTACAAGCGCAGCAACAGCTGTTTGCGCTGTGGGACATGCTTGAGAAGAAACAAAAAATAACAAGTGAGCAGGCCGCAGATTGCAAGGCCCGGCTGACGGTGGTGGACGGTCTTGATGCCTTCAGGAACTGCGACCTGGTGATAGAGGCCATCGTCGAGCGCATGGATGCCAAGCAGGCGCTGCTGCGCGAGCTGGAGGCCATCGTTGCGCCCGGGACCCTCATCGCCAGCAATACCTCGGCGCTGTCCATCACCACGCTGGCCACGGCGCTCAAGCACCCGCAGCGCTTTGCCGGCTTTCACTTCTTCAACCCGGCGCCGCTGATGAAGGTGGTGGAGATCGTGCGCGGCCTGGCCACGGACGAGGCCACCTGCGCCACGCTGGCACAGTTCGCGCGCAGCTTCGGCCACACGCCCGTGCGGGCGCATGACACGCCGGGCTTTCTGGTCAACCACCTGGGCCGCGGCTATGTGACCGAGGCGCTGCGCATCGTGCAAGAAGGCATCGCCGACTTCGCCACCATCGACCGCATCCTGCGCGAGCAGGTGGGATTCAAGCTCGGCCCGTTCGAGCTGATGGATCTCACCGGCCTGGATGTCACCCATGCCGTGATGGAGCACATCTACCACCAGTACTACCAGGAGCCGCGCTACCGCCCCAGCCCCATTGCCGCGCAGCGCGTGGCGGCCGGCCTGCTGGGCCGCAAGACCGGCCAGGGCTTTTACCGCTATGCAGAAGGCCGCGCCGAGCAGCCTCCCGAGCCTGCCGTGCCGCAGGTGCAGACGCTGCCACCGGTCTGGGTGTCCGCACGCGCGGCCCGGCGCAACGAGATCTACCAGTTGCTCAAGAGCCTGGGCGCACGCATTGAAACCGCGCAGGCACCGACCGAGCAGGCCTTGATCCTGGTGGCGCCGCTGGGCCTGGACGTGACCACGGTGGCTGCCGTGGAGCGGCTGGACTGCACGCGCACCATGGGCATCGACATGCTGATCGCCGACGCCGACACGCGCCGCCGCGTGCTGGCCACCACGCCGGCCACGCGCACAGACATGCGCGATGCGGCCCATGCGCTTTTTGCGAGCGACGGCAAGGCCGTGAGCGTGATCCGCGACAGCGGCGGCTTCGTCACGCAGCGCGTGGTGGGCTCCATCGTCAACATCGCCAGCGACATCTGCCAGCAGGGCATCGGCAGCCCGGCCGATCTGGAAAAGGCCGTGACCCTGGGCCTGGGCTATCCCATGGGCCCGCTGGCCATGGGCGACCGCTGGGGCCCCACCAACATGCTGGAGGTCCTGTTCAACCTGCAGACCGTCTACGGCGACCCGCGCTACCGCCCCAGCCCCTGGCTGCGCCGCCGTGGCGCGCTGGGGCTGAGCCTCACGCACGAGGAGCCATAAGCCCTGCAAAGCCGGCGACCCGACGCACGACGGGTCGCCTTTTTTTCGCCGCCCTGCCCCGTTTTCGGCAGGCCCAGACACCGAAGTGACAGGCCCGCCGGCGGCATGCTGCGCCGCGGCGGTCCCACACGCGACAATGTGACCGTCATCAGTCACGCAAAAGACAGGCCATGGACGACCCGATTCTTACCATCGAAGAACGTGAAGCGATCAATTCCGGTCGCTGGTTTTCATCACTTTCTCCATCGCTTCGGCACGACATTCTTCGATGCGCTTACGTCAAACGGTTCAAAGATGGCACGCTCATCTGCGCACGCGGAGAACCGCCCGAGGAATGGATCGCCTGCGCCCGGGGTGCGGTGCGCGTGAGCTCGACCTCGATCACGGGCAAGCAGATCACGCTGGACTACGTGGAGCCGGGCATCTGGTTCGGGGACGTGGCCATCCTGGACGGGGACAAGCGCACGCACGATGCCTATGCGCATGGCGAGACCACGCTGCTGTGCGTGTCCAAGACCGACTTCAAGAAAATCCTGTCCATGCATGTGGAGTTCTCGGAAGCCATGCTGCGCCTGCATGCACGGCGCATCCGCCAGCTCTACGGCCTGGTCGAGGACCTCAACACCCTGCCGCTGCGCGCGCGCCTGGCCAAGCAGCTGCTGCACCTGGTGCGCAGCTACGGCGTGACCAGTCTGTCGGATGGCAGCGAGATCCGCATCGGCCTGCATCTGGCGCAGGAGGAACTGGCGCAGTTGCTGGGCGCCTCGCGCCAGCGCGTGAACCAGGAACTCAAGGCCATGGAGCGCGAGAACGCCATCCGCATCGAGCCGGGCGGCCTGGTGGTCTGCGACCGCGACACGCTGCTGCGCATCGCCGCGCCCGACGCCTGAACCTGCGCGGCCCGCGCCGCGCCCTTTTCCCTGCCACATCCCTCCCACCGACCGGACGTTCGCGCCGGCCGGTGCCTTGCCGCGCCCGTGCCGCGCGGCTGCACCCCTTTCTAGAACCGGTTTCCGAACCGATCACAGGACTGACTGCCCCATGAGCACTTTCGACCATTTCGTAGGCACGCGCCCCGTCTCCGACCAGCACGCATTCGACGTGCCCGCGCTCACCGCCTGGATGCAGGGCCATGTGCAGGGCTTTGCCGGCCCGCTGCAGGTGGAGATGTTCAAGGGCGGCCAGTCCAACCCCACCTACAAGCTGATCACGCCCGGCCGCAGCTACGTGATGCGCTCCAAGCCCGGCCCCGTGGCCAAGCTGCTGCCCTCGGCCCATGCCATCGAGCGCGAGTTCCGCGTGATGAAGGGCCTGGCCGGCACCGACGTGCCCGTGCCCCACATGTATGCGCTGTGCGAGGACGAGTCCATCATCGGCCGCGCCTTCTACATCATGGAGTGCATGGAAGGCCGCGTGCTCTGGGACCAGTCCCTGCCCGGCATGGAGCCGGCCCAGCGCGCCGCCATCTACGACGAGATGAACCGCGTGATCTCGGCCCTGCACACCGTGGACTTCGCGGCCCAGGGCCTGGCCGACTACGGCAAGAGCGGCAACTACTTCGAGCGCCAGATCGGCCGCTGGAGCAAGCAGTACGTGGCCTCGGTCACCCAGCCCATCCCCGAGATGGACCAGCTCATGCAGTGGCTGCCCGCCCACATGCCGGCCAGCGCGCTGGATGCCTCGCGCGTGTCCATCGTGCACGGCGACTTCCGCCTGGACAACCTCATGTTCCACCCCACCGAGCCGCGCGTCATCGCCGTGCTGGACTGGGAGCTGTCCACCCTGGGCCACCCGCTGGCCGACTTCAGCTACCACTGCATGAGCTGGCACATCCCCGCCACGCTGGGCCGGGGCATCGCAGGCAAGGACCTGGCGGCCCTGGGCATTCCCGGCGAAGAGGAATACATCCGCCGCTACTGCGAGCGCACGGGCCTCAAGGACGTGGACACGCTGCGCGCCGACTGGAACTTCTACATGGCCTACAACATGTTCCGCATCGCGGCCATCCTGCAGGGCATTGCCAAGCGCGTGGAGGCCGGCACGGCCTCCAGCGCCCAGGCCAAGGCCTCCGGCGACACGGCCCGGCCCATGGCCGAGCTGGCCTGGTCCTTCGCCCAGCGCAGCTGAGCCATCCAGACCAGCCCCCAACACTCACCGATCACCCCGTTTCCACCACAAGCGACAAGCCAAGAGAAGGAGCGCATCCATGGACTTTGAATATTCGCCCAAGACCAAGGACCTGCAGGAACGCCTGCTGAAGTTCATGGACGAGCACATCTATCCCGGCGAAAAGGACTATGCCGCCGAGATGGAAGCCAACACGGCCGCAGGCAAGCGCTGGACGCCGCTGCAGACCATCGAGAAGCTCAAGGTCAAGGCCCGGGAGCAAGGCCTGTGGAACCTGTTCCTGCCCGTGGACAGCGCCGAGGCCGCTGGCTACAAGGGCGGCGGCCTGACCAACCAGGAATACGCGCCGCTGGCCGAGATCATGGGCCGCGTGCCATGGTCCAGCGAGGTGTTCAACTGCTCTGCGCCCGACACCGGCAACATGGAGACCATTGCGCGCTACGGCAGCACCGAACTCAAGGAGCGCTGGCTCAAGCCGCTGCTGGAGGGCAAGATCCGCTCGGCCTTCGCCATGACCGAGCCCGAAGTGGCCTCCTCCGACGCCACCAACATCTGCACCCGCATCGAGCGCCAGGGCGACGAGTACGTGATCAACGGCCACAAGTGGTGGATCTCGGGTGCCGGCGATCCGCGCTGCCAGGTCTTCATCACCATGGGCAAGACCGACCCCGATGCGCCCAAGCACTCGCAGCAAAGCATGATCATCGTGCCCGGCGACGCACCCGGCATCCGCATCGTGCGTCCGCTCAACGTCATGGGCTATGACGACGCGCCGCACGGCCACATGGAGATGTACTTCGAGAACGTGCGCGTGCCCGCTGGCAACATCCTGCTGGGCGAGGGCCGTGGCTTCGAGATCGCCCAGGGCCGCCTTGGCCCCGGCCGCATCCACCACTGCATGCGCCTGATCGGCCTGGCCGAGCGCGCGCTGGAGCTGATGTGCAAGCGCGCCAGCTCGCGCATCGCCTTCGGCAAGAGCGTGGCGCAGCAGACCGTGACGCAGGAACGCATCGCCGAGGCACGCTGCCGCATCGACATGGCGCGCCTGCTCACGCTCAAGGCCGCCTGGCTGATGGACATAGCAGGCAACAAGGTGGCACGCAGCGAGATCGCCATGATCAAGGTCGTGGCCCCCAGCATGGCCTGCCAGGTCATCGACTGGGCCATGCAGGTGCACGGCGGCGGCGGCATGAGCGACGACTTCCCGCTGGCCAGCGCCTACGCCCACGCGCGCACGCTGCGCTTTGCCGACGGCCCGGACGAAGTGCACCGCAACGCCATCGCCAAGTGGGAGCTGGGCAAGTACGGCGCCTACGGCAAGGATGCCGGCGTGCCCATCACGCGCGGCAGCTGAGCAGGCTTCAAGCCTGAGGCCTCAGGCCGCACACCCGGCAGGACCGGGTGGCGGCCCTGCCCCTCCCCTCTCAGCCAGGTGGCAATGCCTCCTGGCTTTTTTGTGCCTGCCTTTCCGGCATTTCAGTGCCCAGGGCAGGCGCCTCCCATCCCCCGCCCAGCGCCCGGTACAGCGCCACGCGCGCCTGCAGCTGCAGCAGGCGCTGCAGCACGGCATCGTCCTGGGCCGCGTACAGCGTGGTCTGGGCCTGCAGCAGGGACAGCAGGCTTTCCGCCCCGGCCTTGTAGCGCAGCTCGGCCAGCGACACGGCCTGGCGGGCCTGGGCCAGCACCTCGGCCTGGGCCTCGGCCTGGGCCTTGAGGCCGTGGACGGCGTTGAGCGCCAGGTCCACATCGCCATAGGCCGCGACGATGGCCTTGTGGTAGCCGGCCAGCAGCTCCTCGCGCCGGGCCTGGGCGCCATCGCGCTCGGCCGCCAGACGGCCGCCGTCGAAGATGGGGCCGGCCAGGCCGGCCAGCAGCGAATACACGGGCTCGCGCAGCCAGTCGCTGGCGCGGCCCGCGCTGGTGCCCGCGCTGCCCGTGAGGGTCAGCCGGGGCCACAGTGCCGCACGGGCGGCCTGCAGGTTGGCGCTGGCGGCGGCCAGCTGCGCTTCCGCATTGGCAATGTCGGGCCGGCGCTGCAGCAGCTGCGTGGGCAGGCCTGGGCCGATCTCGGGCAGCTGCAGGGCCTGCAGCGAATCCGTGGCCAGCGCGGGGCGGCGGGCCTGGCCCAGCAGCACGGCCAGCGTGGCATCGGCATCCTCGCCCTGGCGGCGCAGCGTGGCCAGGGCCTGGCGCTGGCTGGCCACCAGGCCGCGCTGCTGGGCCAACTCCAGCTGGGTGGCGGCGCCTGCGCGCGCGCGGGACTCCACCAGGCCCAGCAGCCGCTCGGCATTGGCCACGTTGCGCGCCGCAATGGCCTGGCGCTCACGCAGCGCCACGGCCTGCAGCCAGCCATGGGCCACCTGGGCGGTGACCGTGAGGCGCACCGTGTCCTGGTCGAACCGGCTGGCCTGCCAGGCTGCCGCCGCCGCATCGCGCGTGGCGCGGTTGCGGCCCCAGAAGTCCACCTCATACGAGGCCGTCAGCGCGGCGCCGTAGACGCTGGCCTGCCCGCCCGACACCTGTGCATGGTTCATGCGCTGGGCACGCAGCTCGCCATTGAGCGACGGCAGCAGCGCCGCGCCTGCCTGGCGCGTGGCCGCCTCGGCCTGGCGCACGCGGGCCATGGCGGCAGCCATGTCCAGGCTCTGGTCCTGGGCGGCCTGCACCATGCCGCCCAGCTCCGCGCTGCCAAAGGCCTGCCACCACTGCGGTGAAACAGAGGCAGGGACGGCTTCGCCCTGCTGCTTCCACGAAGCGGCCAGCGCAGGCGCCTCCCGGTCCGGCATCGTCTGCTGCGCCGCGCAGCCGCCCAGGGCCGCAAGGGCCAGGGCCATGCAGCCCAGGCGCGCCGGCATCGTCTTGTCGTTCATGTCTTTCATCTCACTCTCCCGCCAGCGCGCGCACCGGGTCCAGCCGCGCCGCCGTCTTGGCAGGCATGTAGCCGAACACCAGGCCCGTCACCACGGCGCAGGCAAAGGCGCCCAGCATGGCGCGCACCGAAAACACCACGGGCACGCCCGCCACGATGAGCACCACGCCCACGGCCAGCCCGGCCAGCAGGCCCACCGTGCCGCCCACGAAGGTGACCAGGCTGGCCTCGGTCAGGAACTGGCGCAGGATGTCGCGCTGGCGCGCGCCCGTGGCCATGCGGATGCCGATCTCGCGCGTGCGCTCGCGCACCGTCATCAGCATCACGTTCATCACGCCGATGCCGCCCACCACCAGGGAGACGGCGGCAATCAGGCCCAGCATCACCGCCATGCTCTGGCGCGTGGCCGCCTCGGCCTGGATGCGCGCCGCCGCATTGCCGATGCCGAAGTCCTCACGCCCGCCGTGGCGCGCCAGCAGCAGATTGCGCATGGCCTGCTCGGCCTCGTGCACCACATCGGAGGACATGGCCTCGATCACCACATAGTCGGGCTGGGTCTGCGACTGGTAGACGCGCGCCCGGCCCGAGCGGTAGGGAATGAAGACCATGTCGTCATAGTTCTGCGCGCCCGAGTCCGCGCCCCGCTCGCTCATCACGCCGATCACTTCGAAGGCCGACGTGCCGATGATCAGCTGGCGGCCCAGCGGGTTGGGCGTGTCGGGGAAGAAGTGCTGGTGCGCCTTGTGGCCCAGGACCACGAGGGGCGCCAGGTCGCGGTCCTCGGCCTCGGTGTAGTAGCGGCCCTGGGCCACCTTCCAGTGGTGCACCAGGGGCATCTCCTCGCTGGCCGCGAACACATAGATCTGCTTGTCGGCCTTGCCGTAGCGCACGGTGATGGGGTCGCCAATCACGGGCATGACGCGCCGTATCTCGGGCAGTTCGCGCACGGCGGCCAGGTCTTCCTCGGTCATCTGCCCGGCCGGCCCGCCCGTGGCCGGCGGCTTGCTGCCCATGTAGAGGATGGCCGTGCCCATGGTCCCCATCTGCTCGACCACCTTGCGCCGCGCGCCCTCGCCAATGGCCAGCATCACGATGACCGAGGCCACGCCGATGACGATGCCCAGCAAGGTCAGGCTGGTGCGCACGCGGTTCATGCGCATGCCGCGCCAGGCGCTGCGCGCGGCCTCGAACAGCTCCGCCAGCCAGGGCGCGCCGGCGCTGCCGCGCTGCGGCGTGAGCGGCAGGGCAGCGGCACCCGCATTCACCCCGTTTGCGGCATCGTCGCGCTGGCTGTCGCTGGTGATGCGGCCGTCGCTGATCTCGATCACGCGGCGCGCCTGGGCAGCCACAGTGCGGTCGTGGGTGATGAGGATGATGGTGTGGCCCGCGTCGGCCAGCTCGCGCAGCAGGGCCATGACCTCGGCGCCGCTGTGCGAGTCCAGCGCGCCCGTGGGCTCGTCGGCCAGGATGATCTGGCCGCCGTTCATCAGCGCGCGCGCAATCGACACGCGCTGCTGCTGCCCGCCCGACAGCTGGTTGGGCCGGTTGCCCAGGCGCGAGCCCAGTCCCAGGCGCTCCAGCAGCGCTCGGGCGCGCCGCACGCGCTCTTCCTTGGGCAGGCCCGCGTAGATGGCAGGCATTTCCACGTTCTCGCTGGCGCTTTCGCTGGCTATCAGGTGGTAGCCCTGGAAGACGAAGCCGAAGGCCTCGCGCCGCAGCCAGGCCAGCGCGTCCGAGTCCAGCGTGGCCACGTCCTGGCCCTGGAAGTGGTAGCTGCCCTCGCTGGGCCGGTCCAGGCAGCCCAGGATGTTCATCAGCGTGGACTTGCCCGAACCCGAGCTGCCCACCACGGCCACGAACTCGCCCGCGCGTATCTCCAGGTCGATGCCGTGCAGCACGGTGACGGCGGGCTGGCCGCTGTCGCCGCCGCCGTAGTGCTTGGTGATGCCGCGGAGCTCTATCAGCGGTGCGGTCAGCGGCGCGCCGGCCTGCATGCCCTGCGCCATCACCATTGCAGCCACCGCGGGCCACGGTCCAGAGGCGTCTCGCCGACGATGACGCGCTCGCCTTCCTGCAGGCCTTCCAGCACCTCGGCCTGGTGGCGGCTGCGCACGCCCAGGCGCACGGTGCGCTGCTCGGGCTGGCCCTTGGCGTCCAGCACGCGGGCCGTGTGCGCGCTGCCGCCCTTGTCAGTCACGGCCATCAGCGGCACGGTGAGTGCCTGCGCGGCCTGGCCGGTGACAAAGACCACCTGGGCCGTCATCTGGGGCATCAGCTCGGCGTCCTCGTTGTCCACATCGAACAGCACGGTATAGGCCACGGCCTTGGTGGCGGGCGCAGGCGCCTGGCCCGCATTGCCGCCGGCCGGCGCCTGGCTGGCCGAGGGCGAAGGCAGCACCTGGCGCACCTTGCTGGACCAGCGCCGGGGCCTGGCCTGTTCGGCGCCGCCCAGCGTGGTGAAGTACACCGGCATGTCGTCGCGCACGCGGCGCACGTCGGCCTCGGACACCTCGGTCCACACCGTCATGGCCGACAGGTCGGCAATGCGCAGGATGTTGGGCGTCTGGTAGGTGGCGTTCAGCGTCTGGCCCTCGCGCGCCTCCACCGAGACCACGGTGCCCGCCATGGGCGCGTAGATGCGCGTATAGCCCAGGCGCGCCTCGTCGGCCTTGAGCGTGGCCTGGGTCTGGTCGATCTGGGCCTTCAGATGCTCCATGCGGGCGCCGGCGGCGGCCAGGTTGGCTTCTGCGGTCTGCAGGTCTTCCTCGCGCGTGGCCCCGTCGCGGGCCAGTTGGCGCTGGCGCGTGAGCTGCTGCTCGGCAAGCTTGCGCAGCGCCTGCTGCTCGGCCAGCTGGGCGCGCAGGCCCGCCAGCGAGGCGCGCCCCGCATCCACCGTGGCGCGCTGCACGCTGGGGTCGATCTCCACCAGCAGCGCGCCCTTTTCCACCTGGGCGCCGGGCTCCACGCGCAGCCGGGTGACCTGGCCCGACACCTGGGCGCCCACGTCCACATAGCGGCGTGGCTGCAGCGTGCCGATGGCCGTGACGGTGGACTCGATATCGGTGCGCGCCACGGTCTCGGTCTGGTAGGCCACGGCAGGCCGGCTGGACCACCAGGCGGCCGCGCCCCCGGCCGCCGCCAACAGGACCACCGCCACGGCGATGGCTTTCCAGCGTTGCTGCGTGCGCGTCATGCTTGCCTCCCGATCACACACACCCCGAACTGGAACGAAAGCAGGAAACTCATCTGAAAAACCCCGTAGTACCGAAACTGAAAACAATCCACGCCAAATCCGCCACGGCAAGCACGCCAGCCGACCAGGCCAGCCGCGCCGCCCAGCGCGCATGGGCGCTGATCAGGGCCACGGCCATCAGCGCGCCGGCGGACACAAAGCCCAGCCAGGCCACCGTGCCCACCGTACCGCCCCAGCCCGAGACAACGGGCACAAGGGCCAGCGCCAGCAGCGCCGTGCCCAGGCCGCGCAACTGCGGGCCACGGCGGGCCGGCAGCTCGCGCGCGCCGGTCAATTGTTCGTAGTGGCGGTCCATGGCAAAGGCCAGGGCCGCCATGCCTGCAAAGGCCAGGGCCAGTGCGGCCAGGGATGCGTGCAACGTGCTCATGCCTGCACCTCCGAGGGGCCGGCTACGGCGGCCTGGCCCTTGGGCGCCTTTTGCCTGGCGGCGGCACCCGCGCCGCGCCGCGCCAGCCAGCGCCACGCCCAGGCGGCCGCCAGCCCCGTGGCCAGGCAGAACAGCTCCACCCCGGCGCTTTCCCAGTCGCCCTCCAGCATGTGGGCCGACAGCGGCTCGCCCACGGTGATCCAGTTGAGCAGCGGCAGCAGCAGGCACAGCATGGCCAGCAGGCCCATCTGCTGGCGCCAGGCCGTGGCTGGCGCGCAGGCCAGCGCATGCACCAGCGCCAGGCCCCACAGCCCGAAGAACACGGCCAGCTCCCAGTCATCGCGGTGCGCCAGGCCCACGGGCACCAGGCGGTTGGCCCACAGATAGCCGATGCAGCCCAGGCCCAGCCCGGCGATGGCCGCCACGTTCAGGCCCTCGATCAGCCGGTACACGCGCGCCGTGGCGCTGCCGAACTCGCCCTGGTGGCGGCTGCGGCGCTTGACCATGAAGAGGATGGCGCCCGTGGCCATCATGGCCGCGCCCGCCAGGCCGCACAGAAAGTACAGCCACTTCATGGCCAGCCCGCCGAACTTGACCATGTGCAGCCCGCCCATGACCGCCTGGGCCAGCGAGGGGGTGCCGCCGTCGGCGCCGCCGGGCAGGCGCACCTGCAGCACCTCGCCCGTGGCGGCCGAGAACATGGCCATGCCCGAATTGGGGCTCAGGCGCTGATGCGCACGGTCATCGCTGTTCCAGCCGTAGACGCCGATGCGTGCCGATGCATCGCCGGGATGGTTGACGACCACCGCGCGCACCGCCTGGCCCATCAGCTCCTGGCCGCGCCGCGCAAACGACTCCAGATCCGGCACGGCCATGGGCTTGCCGGAAGGCGCGGGCGGCCCGGCCTCGGTCATGTCGGCGATGAAGGCCGTGCGGGCGGCCTGGTCCGTGCCATAGACCGTCCAGACGCCAACGGGCATGAAGCTCAGGCTGGAGATGGCGATGCCCGTGTAGGCAATCATGAACTGGAAGGGCAGCGTCAGCACCGCCACGGCGTTGTGCGCGTCCAGCCAGCTGCGCTGGCCCTTGCGTGCGCGAAAGGTGAAGAAGTCCTTGAAGATGCGCTTGTGCGTGATCACGCCGCTGACCAGGGCCACCAGCATGGCCATGGCGGCAATGCCGATCACCCACAGCCCCACCTGCCCTGCATGCAGTTCATAGTGGAAGTCCACGAAATGGTTGCCGCCCATGGTGGCGCGCGCGGCGCCGTGGCCGTGGCCTGCCGTCATTTCCTCGCCCGTGGCGGTGTCCAGCTCGGCGTCGGCGTACTGGCGGTTGGCGTCGAACCAGTAGACATGCAGGTCGCCGCCGCCCTTGTCGTCGGACGGCCAGATCTCCCACATCTGCGCGCCCTGGTGGTGCTTTTGCATGTAGGCCGCGCCCCAGGCCAGGCGCTGGCCCAGGTCCGCACCCTGCCCGGACTGCGCGGCGGCGCGCGCTGCCGCCTCGGCCGCCTCCTCGGCATGGTGCTCGGGCGTCATCCAGTGCGTGATGGCTTCCTGGAACACGGCCAGCGAACCCGTGAGGAACACCGCGAACAGCAGCCACGAAAACCACAGCCCGCACCAGGTATGCAGCCAGGCCTGGGCCTGGCGGAAACCGCCCGTGGCAGCGCCGCTGCCGGGGACCTTGCTGATCTGCGCCTTTGCCATCTCAGGCTCCCCCGCCATTGCGCGCCAGCAGCAGCGCGGCGCCGCCCATCAGGGCAGCAGGCACCAGCAACCCCAGCCAGACCCGGCCCGCCGAAACCGGCGAGAACGCCCAGATCACCGCCAGCGCGTGCAGCGCAAAGCTCCACTGCATGCCGGCCAGCACGGCATCGACACGCGCGCCGGGCAGCGCAACGGCCAGGAAGGCCGCCAGCGCGCTGGCCAGCGCATAGCCGCCGAAGACGGCGGCCAGCAGGCGGGAAACCACAAGCAGGCCCGGATGGGTGGATTTGGCGGAATGACCGGATTGGCCGGAATGGGAAAGGGACATGTATTGGGTTGTTCAGAAAAGCGGCAATGCAAATGCCGAAAGCAATGGCCGTGACGGCCCTCCTGATACATGACAAACGAGATTGAAAAAAAGGCCAGCCGCAATGGACAGCGGCCTGGGTGGTTGCCGGCCTACGCCCGGTGTTGCTGTGCCCGCCCGCAGGCTGGCATGGGGCTGGCGCTCACCCTGCACGCGGAGTGCGGTGAGGGAGGCGGACAAATCCATGGGGCTGGATCATAACCGCGCAAAGAAGAATCATTCTCAATAAACGCAACGCATGCCGGGCTCTTTCAGCGGTCCCTGGGCGATCACTGAAAGGGCGAGATGGCAAGGTGCAACGGGCCGCAAAGCGACTTTGCGCACGCCGCACGCGCTATCATCCGCACCAGCCCCCTGTCACGGGGCCGGTGCTTCAAAACACCCATTTAGTAAGCGGTGCTGCCTCCCCGAAAGCGAGGCCTTGTCACGTCTGGATTCCGGGCTGTGGACGCTCGTCCACGCCCCTGCGGTTTCGGGCGGGATGGGGCTACCCGTAAGGGCGTCCGCACATCTTGCTGTGTGTTTTGAACATCCCGTCCACCTGTTTCGTGCTTCAAAACGCGGAGTCGGTGGTTTCAGTCTCAGTAAGGAGCACGGAAACATGACTGCCGTTTCTCTGGCACTCGCCTGCGCGCCCTCTTTTGGCGCCGCCCTTTCCACACGGAGGGCCCAGGCATGAACCCCGCCCAGCCCAAATCCGCCACGGACAGCCACAGCACCCGGCAGCTGTCCAATGCCCTCACCCAGGTGGACCATCTCGTGCAGCAAGGCTGTGCAGAGATCTCCTCCATCGCCCAGCTCGCCCTGGCCTGGCTGGAGACGCCCAAAGGCCATCGCCACATGGACGTGGTGGCTCGCGCCCTGCAAAGCATCCGCGACAGCGCCGAGACACTGGCCGACTACGCCGGCACCGAGGCCCAGGCCATGGGCTGCGGATTCGAAGACGCGGCCGAGATGCGCCGCGCCGAAGCGGCCGAGGCAGCCGCCAAAGCCATGGCGCAACTGCTCGACTGCCGCACCCATGAGCCGGTGCGCCCGCAGGGCTGAGGCATGGCCATGGACAAGGACACCCTCAGGACACAGACCCCCAGCCTGCACCAGTTGACCAGCGCCATCACCGAGATCCACAGCAGCGTGCAGGAAAACTGCACCGAGATCTCGGCCCTGGCGCAACTGGCCCTGGCGGCAGTGCATGCACCGCAGGAGCACCACAGCCAGCAGGCCCTGGCCCATGCGCTGCGCGCCATCCGCGACAGCGCCGACCTGCTGGCCGGCCATGTGAAGGTGGAGGCCCGGCGCGTGGTGTAGCCCCTATCCGCCGCCTACCCCGCGATGACTCTGCAAGGGCTGCTGGCTCCGCAATGGGCGCCAGCGGCCTGCACCGCCGTCCTCGGCTGCTGACGCGCAAACGCCACCCCACCCTCACAGAGAAAGCTTCACCACTTGTAGTTCAGCACCGCCATGGCCTGCCGCGGCGTACCGAATTGGCCCTGGCCGTCGATGTTGACGTAGTACTTCTTGTTGAAGAGGTTGTTCAGGTTCAGCTGCAGCGAGAGCCTGGGGCTGAAGGCATAGCGCGCCATGAGGCTGGCGGTGGCGAAGGATTTCTGCTCGAAGACCAGGTCATTGCCCGCCACGAAGACGCTGGCGCGGGTGCGGCTTTGCCATTGCAGGCCGCCGCCCACGGTGAGCTGATTCCATCCACCGGGCAGGCGGTAGGAAGTGAACAGTTGGGCCTGGGTCTTGGGCGCCCAGGCGTTGATGGACAGGCCCTGGGCGTCACGCGCGACGGTGTGGGCAATGCCGGCCGACAGGTTCCAGCCCGTGGCCAGCTCGCCCGAGAGCTGGGCCTCGAAGCCCTTGCTGGTCACGCCCTTGGCGCCGTAGTAGGCGAAGTCGGTGGTGCCGGGCACGACCTGGCCTTCGTCCAGCTGGGCCACGTTGTCCTGCTGGATGCGGAAGACGGACAGCGAACTGTTGAGCCTGCCGTCCAGGTGCTCGCCCTTGATGCCGATCTCGAAGCTCTTGCCCGCCACGGGGTCCAGGTAGCTGCCACCACGGTCGCGGTAGTTCTGGGGCTGGAAGATATCGGTGTAGCTGGCATAGGCCGAGAAGCCTTCGCTCAGGTCCAAGACGACGCCGGCATAGGGGATGAAGACATCGTGCGAGCGGTTCTCGCTGAGGCTGCGCACCTTCCAGCTGCTCTGGCGCCCGCCCACGATGAGCTTGACCGGATCGGCCAGCGACAGGCGCAGCGCGCCGTACAGCGCGTCCTGGCGCGTGTGGTCCAGGCTGCTGGTGGTCAGCGGCCCCCAGGTGGGCTCGGCATAGGAGCCGTCCCATTGGTAGTAGTTGCCCACGTCCTGCAGCGGGCTGGTGCGCGCATGGCCGGCCTTGTGCTCGCGGGCACGGCTGCTGGTCAGGCCGACAACGGCCTCATGGCGGCGGCCGCCCAGTTCCCAGCCGCCCGTCACCTGCAGGTCGGCGCTGTTTTGCTGGAAGCTGTATTCGGAGTAGTTGGGCAGGGCGGCCATGCCCAGGCCGGTGGTGATGTCGGGCTGGCGCATGAGGTACAGCAGCTTGGCGTCGTAGGCGCTGTCGCGGTGCACGAAGTTGGCCTTGAGCTTCCAGTCGTTGCCAAAGCGGTGCTGCAGGTTGGCGAAGATGTTTTTGTTGGTGCTGTTCCAGCGCGTCCAGCTCGCGGCCGTGGTCTTGGAGGTGCTCCAGTCGGCCGGCATGCCGTTCGTGAAGACCAGCGGCAGACCGCCCCAGGTCGAGCCGGTGGGCCGGTTGGACTGGTAGTCGGCGCCCACGCTGAGTGTGGTGTCGGGCGTGAGGTCGGCGTCGATCACGCCGTAGAAGACCTGCTTGCGCGCGTGGTAGAGATCCACATGGGAGTCGCGCTCTTCGGCCATGCCTGCGACGCGTGCGCGGATGCGGCCGTCCTGCGTCAGCGGCATGGACAGGTCCACCGTGCCGCGATGGTGGTTCCACGAGCCCACGCTGGCCGAGGCCGAGCCCGTGAACACCTTGCTGTTGGCGTGCTTGCGCACCATGTTGATGGAGGCCGACGGATTGCCCGCGCCCGTGAGCAGGCCCGTGGCGCCGCGCACCACTTCGACGCGGTCATAGATGGTGGTATCGGTGCCCGAGTCACCGTAGAACGACAGGCCGATGGAGGTGGGCACGCCGTCGTACTGCAGGTTGTCCACGTAGAAGCCGCGCGAGTAGAAGTCCGAGCGGTCGCTGTCCGAGCTGACGACATGGATGCCGGTGACGCTGCGCATGGCGTCATTGAGCGAGAGCAGGCCCTGGTCCTCGATCTGCTGGCGCGTGAGCACGCTGACGGACTGCGGCGTGTCGCGCAGCGACAGGCTCAGGCCCGTGGCCGCCGCCGTGGCCGGCGTGGTGTAGGAGCCCGAGCCTTCGGTGGTGGGGCTGGCCTGGGCCGAGGCCGTGACCAGCACGGTCCTGAGTGTCTGGGAGGACGGCGCGCCTGCCGCACCCGCAGCACCCGCCGCGCCGGAGGTGGCAGGCACCACGGGCATCTCGCGCAGGGTGTAGCCGCCACCTGCAGAGCGCACGGCCGCCAGCGGCGTGCCCAGCAAGGCGCGGTCCAGTGCCTGCTCCACGGTGAAGCGCCCGCTCACGCCGCCGCTGCGCAGCCCTTCGGTGACGGCCGAGCCGAAGGTGACCAGCACGCCGGCCTCGCGGCCGAGCTGGTTGAGCACGCTTTCCAGCGGGCCGGCTGCAATGTCGTACTGGCGTTGCTGCGAAGCACCGGCAGCCGGCTGCGCCCAGGCCTGGGCCGGAGCCAGGGCACCGGCAGCTGCCAGCCCCGCCAGCGTGCCCGCGCACAGCACCTGCAGCGCCAGCGCCACGGGGCGCAACGCCGGGGCTGCCTGGGATGGGCGGACGGTGGGGGCGGCAGTCTGCCGCATGGAGTTCTGGCGCATGGTCTGAGGGCGCATGGAAAGGCCTTGTTGCAATGGTTGTAGAGAAGCGTTGGTGCACGCTGCGGTGCGCTCCTGTCTCTGTTGACAGCCATCGCCGGCAAATCAGCTCAAATTTTTTTCAGGAAAGTGCGAAGGCCTTCATGCAGGCCGTGCCGCTCATGCCTTGCCCGCCCCGGCAGGCCGCACCATCACCCAGTAGCGCGAGAAGGAGTGGATTTCCACGGGCAGCGACGAGGTCAGCGCGGCCAGCACGCGGTCGGTGTCGGCCAGCGGATAGGCGCCGGAGACGTGCAGGCCGGCCACGGCCGGGTCGCAGCCCAGGCGCCCGCGCCGGTAGCGGCCCAGCTCGGCCAGGAAATCCTCCAGCCGCATGCGCGAGGCCACCAGCATGCCTTCGGCCCAGGCGCTGGCCGCCGTGTCCAGCGCGCCGGAGTGCACGGCCTGCTGGGCCGTCAATGTGCCCTGCCCTCCCGCATCGATGCGCTGCGCGGCATGCGGGGCATGCGCGGGCCGCAGTTGCACGGCGCCTTGCAGCACGCCCACTTCAACGCCGGACTCGCGCTCGCGCACCGTGAAGCGCGTGCCCAGGGCCTGAACGGCGCCCATGGCGGTCTGCACGATGAAGGGACGGTGCAGGCTGTCCGGCGCGGTCTGCACGAGGATTTCGCCACGCACCAGCTCCAGCACGCGCTCGGCTGCGCCGTAGCGCAGGTTGAGGGCGCTGCCGGTGTTGAGCACCACGCTGCCGCCGTCGGGCAGCGGCAGCCGGCGCTGCTCTCCCACGGCAGCCACCTGATCGGCCGTCCAGCCGCGCCAGGCCTGCGAGCGCACGACGGCTGCGGAGCCTGCGCCCGAGACCAGCAGCACGGCTAGCGCCTGCACCGCACGGCGCCTGCCGGCCGAGCCGGGTGCGGCCAATGCGGCCCGCGCCAGCGGCATGGGAATGCCGGCCATCTGGCTGCCCATGGATTCGATGCGCTGCCAGGCGGCCTCATGCTCGGGGCTGGCCGCACGCCAGCGCTGCAGGCCATCGTGCTGCCGGGCCTGGGCCTTGCCGGAGTTCAGCTGCAGCCACCATTGCACGGCCTGGCGGGCCACTTCGGCAGAAATGGGGGAAGAAGCGGAAGGGAACGCCTGCATGCCGCCTACTCCGGGAAGAAGCAGCGCATGGCCGCCTTGGCCAGATGCCGCTTGACGGTGGAGATGGAGATGCCCAGCTCGGCCGCGATCTCGCCATGGCCGAGCCCTTCGAGCTGGGCCAGCAGGAAGGCCTGCTTGGCCAGCGCGGGCAGGCGGCCCAGGCGGCGGTCTATCTCCACCAGGGTCTCCAGCACCATGAGCCGGACCTCGGGCGGCGGCGCCACGGGCTCGGGCATGGCGGCCAGGGCATCGAGATAGGCCTGCTCGATGGCGCGGCGCCTCACCTGGTTGATCAGCAGGTTGCGCGCAATGGTGGTCAGGTAGGCGCGCGGCTCCTGGAGCTGGTCCAGGCCCTTGGCGCCCAGCACCTTGAGGAAGGTGCTCTGCGCCAGATCGGCCGCGTCGAAGGCATTGCCCACCTTCTTGCGCAGCCAGCCCTGCAGCCAGCCGTGGTGGGCCAGGTACAGGGATTCGACATGGGCGGACAAGGAGGGCGATGGGCTGGACACGCGGCGACCCGAGATTGAGAATAATTCTCAATTATAGGCAACTGCGACCCTCTTGCGGCCCTGCTCTCCCGCCTGCTGCTGCAGTCCGTTCCTCCTGGCCGTGTTTCAGAACTTGCCGCGCAGCGTGAGCGTCGCGCTACGCGGTGCGCCGTAGACATTGCCCCAGGCCGGCGCGCCTATGGTCTGGTAGTAGGTCTTGTCGAACAGGTTGGCCACACTCAGTGCCACGGACCAGTTGCGGTCGATCCGGTAGCCCAGGCGGGCAGACCACACGGCATAGGCTGGCTGCACGTCGGTGATGGCGCCCACCGCGCGCGAGCTGGCGGTCTGGAAGTTGACGCCGCCGCCCACGTTCCAGGCGCTCCATTCGCCCGGCAGGCGGTAGTCGCTCCAGACCCGCAGCATGTGCTTGGGCGTATAGGTGCTGGCGAACTCCACGCCGGCATTGGAGGTGTTGTCCAGGTACTTGAAATGGCTGAAGGTGTATCCGGCAAACAGCTGCCAGCCGCGCGCCACCTCGCCGCTGATCTCGGCATCCAGCCCCTGGCTGCGGACCTTGCCCACGGAGACATAGCAGTAGGTGCTGGCCGAGCAGGGGTTGACCAGGTCCTCTTCGGCGCGGTTCTTCTGGTCGATGCGGAACAGGGCCACGGCCGCGTTCACCCTGCCGTCCAGCAATTCGCCCTTCATGCCCACTTCCAGATTGCGCCCCTCGATGGGTGCCAGCAGGTCGCCGGCCGCCGTCACGGCGTTCTGGGCCTGGAAGATGTCGGAGTAGCTGGCATAGGCCGACCACTGGTCATTGAGCGCATAGACCAGGCCGCCATAGGGCGTGATGACGCCGCTTTCCTTGTACGGGTCGTTGTAGGCCTCGCCCGTGTTGCGGTAGTTGCTGCTGCCCGTGAAGCGGGTGACGCGGGCGCCGCCGATCAGGGTCAGCGCATCGGTGAGACTCAGCCGCGCCACGCCGTAGGCGCCGGACTGGGTCATGCGGGTGCGGCTTTCATCGCCGCGATAGCGGTTGGCCAGGAATTCCGCGCGGGACGGCTCGCGGATGGCGGCGCTCGGGTCGAACACGTTGTTGGGCAGGCCCATGCGGATCAGCGAATAGTCGCTGTCGTTGACCATGCGGCCCGTGTTGGCGCCAAAGCTCAGCGAATGCCGGCGGCCGAAGGCGTCGAATTTGCCGTCCACCGCCACGTCCAGGGTCTTGTTGTCGGTGGTGACATCGAACAGGCCGGCATACATCTCGTTGCCCGCCAGCGTGGCGGGATTGATCGCCCCCAGGGCGAAGGCGTACTTCATGTCGTGCTTTTCCCGGGTGTAGCCCGCCGTGGCCTTGACGGTCCAGTCCGCGTTGAAGCGGTGCTGCAGCTCGGCAAACAGCGATGTCTGCTCGCTGTCCCAGCGGTTCCAGTCCGCGCCCAGGAAGGTGGAGCGCGGCAGCCGCAGGTCCGCCCCGTCGGCATAGCGCGGCAGGCCCTGGAAGAACGGCGTGGAGCGCAGCCGCTCATGGGTGGCGCCCACCGTCAGCCGGGTCTGGGAGCTGAGGTCGTACTCCAGCACACCGTAGAGCACGCCGGTGCGGCTGCTGGCCACGTCGTAGAAATAGTCGCGGCTGTTGAGGCTGGCGACCACGCGCCCGCGCAGCGTGCCGGCCTCGTTGAGCGGGCCCGTGGCATCGATCTCGCTACGCAGGTTGTTCCAGGAGCCCGCGCTGGCCGATACCTCCAGCTGGCGCTCTGCCAGGGGGCGCTTGCGCACCATGTTGATGGCGGCGCTGGGAGAGCCCGCCCCCTGCAGCAGCCCCGTGGCACCGCGCACCACTTCCACGCGGTCCAGCGTGGCGGCGTTGCTGGTGAAGTTGTCGGCCTGCGGGTAGTAGAAGGCGCGGTTCACGCCATCGAACTGGTAGGTGTCCACGCGAAAGCCGCGCGAGTAGACATAGCGCCCGCCCATGGGGCTGTCGTACATGGTGATGCCCGTGGTGCTGGCCAGCACGTCGTCCACGGTGTTGAGGTTCTGGTCGTCCATGCGCTGGCGCGTGATCACGCTGATGGACTGGGGGATGTCCTTGATCGCCTGCTCGCCCTTGCCCACTGTGACCGCGCGGGCCGCGTAGCTGCCCGTGCCTTCGCTGGTGGCGCTGCGCTCGGCGCGGGCCGTCACCTGCACTTCGTTCAGGACCGTGGTGGAACCGGCACCAGCGCCGGCCGGTGCGGCCTGCCTGCGCAGCGTGTAGCTGCCATCGCTGCGCGCCACCATGTCCAGCCCGCTGCCGGCCAGCAGGCGCTGCAGCGCCTGCTGCGGCGCGTAGTGGCCGGACAGGGCCGGGCTGGTGAGCCCTTCGGTCAGCGCAGGATCGAAGGACAGCGAAATGCCCGCCGCCGTGGCCACGCCAGCCAGCGTGCGGCCCAGCGGCCCGGGCGCGATCTGGTAGGTCTGGGCTGCGGGAGCGGGTGTGGGAGCAGGTGCCGGTTCGGCCGCCTGCACGGCGCCTGCGGCCAATGCCATGCCCAGCAGGGCCAGGCGGGCGGCATGCGCCAGGGGATGGAAGACGGGATGCGGCATGGGTACGGCAGGCATGGAAATCGGTCCTTGGAGGCGGTGAAGAAAGAAGCTCTTTCCCCGTTGCCAGCCGAGATCCGAAAAAGTGTCACCCTGCCTCGATTTTCTTAGTTCCTGGCGACCACGGTGATCCAGTAGCCGCGCATGCGCGTCTGCACGTCGACGGGATAGGTGGAGGCCAGCATGGTCAGCGTCCGGTCCGTATCGCCCAGCGGGAAGGAGCCGGACACGCGCAGCGCGTGCACCTCGGGCGCGCACTGCAGCAGGCCGGGCCGGTAGCGCGACAGTTCGGCGCAGAACGCGGCCAGCGGCATGGCGTCAGCCATCAGCATGCCGTGGGTCCAGGCCGTGGCCTCGGGCTGCAGGGGCTGGGGCGCGGTCACCTCCCCCGCTCGCAATACCGTTTGCTGACCGGCTTGAACGACCAGTGCCGGGCTGGCGGCGCCGCGCAGCGTCACTTCCACGGCTCCCTCGGTCACGGCCAGGCGCACGGGGCCGCCGTCCGCCCTGTCCCCCTCCTGCCGCACGGTGAAGCGGGTGCCCAGGGCGCGCAGCCGGCCATGGGCGGTGTCCACGACAAAGGGGCGGTGCGGCGTGGCGGTATCTGCCGCCGTTTCTATGGAAATCGCACCCTGGCGCAGGGTGAGCAGGCGCAGTGCGCCATCAAACCGGATGTCCACCGCGCTGGCCGTGTCCAGCAGGAGGCGGCTGCCATCGGCCAGATGCTCGGTGCGGCGCTCGCCGGTGGCGGTGCGCAGGTCGGCGCCCCAGCCGCGCTGGTCCGCCGCGCTCCATACCAGCCAGCCTGCAGGCGCCACGGCCAGCAGCGCGGCCAGCCGGGCCACGGTGGCGCGGCGCTGGGCGCGGTGGCTTCGGGGCCGGTCCAGCGCCGGCATGGCCAGCGCTGCAGGCAGGCCGCCCAACTTGCCCAGCAGCCGCTCGGCGCGCTCCCAGGCCAGGGCATGCTGGGGGTCGGCCTGGCGCCAGCGCTCGCAGGCGGCGCGGTCGGCATCGGTGGCGCCGCTGTCGTGCAGGCGCATGAGCCATTCGGCGGCCTCGTCGAGCACGCGCGCTTGCAGGGGCGTCTCCATCACGCCATTGCCACCAGGCATTGGCGAAACGCCTGGGCCATGTAGCGCTTGACGCTGGTGAGCGAGACCTCCAGCTGCTGCGCGATGTCCTCGTATTTCATGCCGTCCAGCTGGGACAGCAAAAACGTGCGCCGCACGATGGGCGGCAGCGCGTCCAGCATGGCGTCTATCTCGTGCAGGGTCTCCAGCACCAGGGCGCGCTGCTCGGGCGACGGCGCAACGGGCTCGGGCAGTGCGGCCAGGGCTTCGAGGTAGGCCCGCTCCAGCGCCTGGCGCTTGTACCAGTTGACGAGCACGCCCTTGGCCACCGTGGTCAGGTAGGCGCGCGGCTCCTGCACACCGGCCAGGTCGCGCACGCCCAGGATGCGCACGAAGGTGTCCTGCGCCAGGTCCGCCGCATCCGCCCCGTTGCCCAGCCTGCGGCGCAGCCAGCCCTGCAGCCAGCCATGGTGGGCGGTGTACAGGGAGGCGGCTTCTCGGTGCTGGGGGGTGGAGGCGGATGGCATGGCAGGTCCCGATTCCCTTGGGGGCGAGGCCCGCAATCAAACAAGAATCATTCTTATTCGATTGTATCCATGCCAGGGAGCGTGCGAGAGCGCTTTCGACCGGCCTGATGCCGCAAGGCCTACCAGATGTACCCGAACCGAACCACCATGTTGCGCGCTTCGCCGTAGTTGCAGGCATTGGCGGAAAAGCAAGACGCCGTGTGGTATTTGTCGAACAGGTTCTTGACCGTCAGGCTCACGCTGGCCCCGCGCCAGTCACTGCGCATCTTTCCCAGGTCATAGCGCAGCGAGGCATCCACCAGGGTGAACGACGGTACGCGGAAGCTGTTGTCCGCGTCGCCCCAGCTCCAGCCGATGTAGCGCGCCCCCACGCCCGCCCCCAGCCCCAGCAGGTCGCCCCCAAAGGCATAGTCCACCCAGGCCGACGCCATCTTGCGGGGCACTTCGTAGGGCGACTTGCCCTGCACGTTGCCGCCCCACTGGTCTGGCTGGGCCCGGGTCACCTTGACGGGGTTGTAGGTCAGCGCGGCCAGGAGCTTGAGCCCGCGCGTGGGCTGGACTGCCGCCTCGAACTCGATGCCGCGAGAACGCACTTCGCCCTGCTGTATGGAATAGCGGACGTTCTCGGGGTCGGTGGTGAGCACGTTCTGCCGGCGCAGCTCGAAGGCGGCCAGCGTGAAGCTGCTGCGCTCGTCGGGCGAGTACTTGACGCCGACCTCGACCTGTTTGCCGGTTTCCGGATCAAAGGGCCGGTCGTTGCGGTCAGCGCCCATCAGAGGGACAAACGACTCGCTGTAGCTGACATAGGGCGCCACGCCGTTGTCTGCAAGATAGGTCAGGCCCACGCGGCCCGTGAAGGATTTGGGCTTGCGCACGCTGGTGGACACGGGGTCGGCCAGGCGGCTGGTCTGCTCCAGGCGGCTCCAGTCGTGGCGCCCGCCCAGGGCCAGCACCCAGCGGTCCTTGCGGATGCGGTCCTGCACGTAGAGGCCTGCCTGCTGGGCGCGCTCATCGCGCAGCGCATCGGGCTGCAGCAGCGAGGTGTCGATGAAGCTGCCATAGACGGGCCGGTAGATGTCCAGCTGCGGACCGTCGGCAATATAGGAGTCGAAACTGGAGCGGCTGCGGTTGTAGTCCAGCCCCACGATGAATTCATGCTGCATGCCGGCCGCCGCGAATTGGCCCGACAGGCTGGTGTCCACGGTGTAGACGCCGCCCTTGCCATCGCGTGAATCGATCTCCCGGTTGGTGATGGAGCCGTCGATCAGCGGCCCGTAGCGGAACATGTACTGCTCGTGGTTGCGTGCGTGCAGGTAGCGGAAGTTCTGCCGCAGCGTCCAGCCGCTGTCGAATTCGTGCCGTGCGTCGTAGCCCAGCGATGCGACCTCGGTCTCTTCGCGGTCGAAGCCCGGCTCTCCCAGGAAGCGGTTCAGGGGCAGCCGGCCATTGGGGTTGCGCCCGTTGAGCGCATCCCACTGCACGTTGGTGGACATCATGGCGTGGTTCTTCTGGTAGAAGCCGCGCAGCGTGACGCTGGTGCGCGCGTCGGGCGCCCAGGTCAGGCTGGGCGCCAGGTAGACGCGGTCATCGCGCATGAAGTCGATCTGCTGGTCGGCCGCCCTGGCCAGCCCCACCAGGCGGTAGCTCACCGTGCCATCGTCACCCACCGGCCCTCCGAGGTCGAAGGCCGCCTGCCGGCGAGCATGGCTGCCAACGGACAACTCCAGGCCGCGCACCGCATCGGCCGAAGGCCGCTTGGACACGAAGTTCACGATGCCGCCCGGCGAGTTCTGCCCATACAGCACCGAGGCCGGTCCCTTGAGGACCTCCATGCGCTCGGCCCCGTAAGGCTCCATGCCGAAAAAGCCCAGCGTGCCCAGCGGCATGAGGCGCAGTCCGTCCAGGTAGAAATTGCCCGAGAACTGGCTGAAACCGCGCACCGACAAACTGTCGTCCGCAGGATTTGCCCCGCCCGTATTGGTGCGCACGCCGGCCGTGTACTGCACGGCGTCGTTGAGCGTGCGCACGCCCTGGTCGTCCATGCGGTCGCGCGTGATGACGGACACCGATTGCGCCACCTCCAGAATCGACGCATCGGTCTTGGTGGCCGTGCTGGCCCGGCGCGCCACATACCCGCTGGTGCTGCCCCAGGGGCTTTCTGCCGGGGCCGCGGCGGTCACCCTGACCTCACCCAGCACGGTCGATGCCTGGGTGGCCTCGGGCACCGCACGCAGCACAAAACCGCCCTCCCCCGCCGCCTGCGCCTGCAGGTCGGTGCCGGCCAGCAGCCGGTCCAGCGCCTCGCGCACCGTGAGGCGGCCCTGCACGCCCTGGGTGCGCCGGCCCTGCACCAGGGCGGGCGGCGCGCTGATGCTCACGCCTGCGTCAGCGGCAAACGCCGTGAGCGCGGCGGCCAGCGGGCCTGCCGGCACCTGGAACGGGCGCTGTGCCGCGCTGGCGGCCGCAGCGCCCGCCTGGGCCAGCGCGGCGCGCGGCAAGGCTGCGCCTGCCGCCAGGCCCGCGGCCATGAGCACGGCGAGGCCTGTCTGGGACAGCGGAAAGAGCAATGGGGAGGGAACGCGCGCCACGCTGCGCATGCCGGGCCGGAGAGCCATGGTCTGTTTTTCCTTCGGAAGTCGTTCGATGAAATCGGTTGCCATCGAACAGGACACGGCCTGCCGCAGAAAGGGGCCAGATTCCGAAAGAAATTTCAAGCCGGCGGTGTACCGCGCGCCGCCACCGTCACCCAGTAGCGCGTGCGGTAGTGGACCTGCACGGGCAGCAGGTGCACAAGGTTGGCGAGCACGGCGTCCGTGCCGGTATCGGCATCGCCCAGCTGAAAGGCGCCGGTGACACACAAATCCGCCACAGACGGATCGCAGTGCAGCCAGCCGGAGCGGTAGCGCGACAGCTCGGCCACAAAGTCGGCCAACCGCATGTTGTCTGCGGACAGCAGGCCGCGCGCCCATTGGGCGGCGCCGGCGTCCGCAGGCTCGGCACGGCCCATGCCCATGGCGTCAAACCACAGTTGCTGGCCTGCCTGCAGCTGCTGCGCGGCGCCGCCACGGGTGGTGATCTGCACGGCGCCCTGCAGCACGGCCACCTCGCTGCGCTCCCGGACACTGCGCACGACAAAGCGCGTGCCCAGGGCGCGCACCCTGCCCTGCCCTGTGGTGACCACGAAGGGCCGATGCCGGGACTGCGGGTCGGGCGCGGTCTCTATGAAGACGGCGCCCTCACTCAGGTGGACACGGCGCAGCGCCTCGTCAAACAACACATCGACGGCACTGCCCGTATCGAGCACGATGCGGCTGCCATCGGCCAGCGTCCATTCGCGGCGCTCGCCCGTGGCCGTGGCGTGGGTGGAGGTCCACTGCATCCAGGGCACGGTGCGCCAGGCCAGCCAGCCCACGGGGGCGGCCGTGATCAGCAGGGCCAGCGCGCGCACGGTATCGCGGCGGCCCATGGCGCCCAGGCGGCGCTGCTTGCGGCCCAGGGCCGGCGCCCCCAATGCAGGCGGCAGGCTGCCCGCGCGCTGGCTCACGGCCAGGGCGCGCAGCCAGGCCTGCTCATGGACATCGGCACGGGTGCGCCAGGCCTCGAAGGCGCGGTGGTCGGCCTCGCTGGCCTCGCCCGAGTGCAGCAGCACAAACCATTCGGCGGCCTGCAAGGCGATTTCGCGCGACAGCGGCGCTGCGGCCCGGGAGTCCACCGCGTTCATGCCGACAGCAGAATGCACTCGGCCATGGCCTGGGCCATGTAGCGCTTGACCGACCGCAGGCCCATGCCCAGTTGCTCGGCAATGGCTGCATAGGTCAGCCCCTCGACCTGGGACAGGATGAAGACCGCGCGCACCTTGGGCGGCAGGCCGTCGAGCATGGCATCGACCTCCTGCAGCGCCTGCAGGATGAGCAATTGCTGCTCGGGCGACGGCGCCTGCGGCGCTGGCAGCGCGGCCAGGGCCTGCAGCCAGGCCTGCTCCAGCGACTGGCGGCGCAGGTGGTTGATCAGCAGGCGCCGCGCCACCGTGGCCAGGTAGGCGCGTGGCTCGCGCAGGGCGGGCAAGTCGCCCGCAGGCGCGGTGAGCAGGCGGATGAAGGTGTCCTGCGCCAGGTCGGCCGCGTCGCAGGCATTGCCAAGTCGGCGGCGCAGCCAGCCCTGCAGCCAGCCATGGTGGCCGGCATAGAGGTCGGAGATTTCGCGGTGCAAGGGGCTGGAGACCGCGTTGGAGGTGGCGCTGGAGACTGGGGCGGATGGCATGGTAGGACCCGATGGCTTGAAGGCGGGAGGCACCATCAAACAAGAATCATTCTCAAATCATTGTAACCAGCGGAATCACTTGCCTAAGAGTGCCATCAGGCGGACCATCCAAGGGCGAACAGTGGGAGCAAGTGCGACCAGGCGTGGCTGACATCCAGTTGCTGCGCCGGATCGGTATCATTTGGAAACAATCATCATCAGCTCAGCATCCATCAGGAGAGCGAACCATGTTCGAAACGCGGGTAGCAGGCACGGCAGGGCAGCAGGCGCTGTGGAGCACGCTGGACAAGGCCATGGCGCTGGCGGAGTTCACGCCCGAAGGCCGGCTGATGCGCGCCAACGCCAATTACGAAGCCATTCTTGGCTACCCCACCTCGGGCGCCGAGGGCCTGCTGCACAGTGACCTGTGCACCCAGGCACATGCCGATCCCGACGCCTACGGCCGGTGGCGCCAGCGCTGGGGCGCGGGCGAGACGATTTCGCGCGTGGGCGAACACCGGCGCCGTGACGGCAGCACCTGCTGGCTGGAGGCCACCTATGCCCCCGTGCTGGATACCCAGGGCGCGCTCAGCCATGTGCTGTGCATTGCCACCGACATCACGACCCGGGTGCAGGCCGACCGCAGAAGGCAGGAGCATTTGCGGCGCCTGTCCCTGGTGGCCGATGCCACCGACGCGGCCGTGGTGATCGCCGACGGCAACTGGACCATCTCCTATGTCAACGCAGGCTTCACCCGCATGTTCGGCTGGAGCAGCGAAGAGGTCGTGGGCCGTGCGCCCATCGCCCTGCTGGTGCCCCATGCCTCGCCCGAATTCACGGCCGCCTACCGCGCCGAACTGGACGCAGGCAAGCCGGTGTACCGCGAGGAGATCCTCGTCGGCAAGGACGGCGAGCGGTATTGGGTCAGCGCCCAGGCCAATCCCGTCATGGGCCCCGACGGCAGCCTCCACACCACGGTGACCGTGATCACCGACATCACCGAGGCCAAGATGCACGAGGTGCTGCAGCGGCGCGCCCTGGAGGCCATGGCGCGCGACCAGCCGCTGACCGAGGTGCTGGACCTGGTGTGCCGCGAGGTGGAGCGCATTGCGCCCGATATCGCGGTCTCGGTGCTGGAAGTCGATGACCAGAACCGCCTGCATCCGCTGGCCGCGCCCAGCCTGCCGGCCTCCTATTCGGCGGCGCTGGACGGCGTGCCCATCGGCCCCAATGTCGGTTCCTGCGGCGCGGCGGCCTTCCACAACCGGCCCGTGCTGGTGGGCGACATCGCCGCCGATCCGTTGTGGGCCGACTTCAAGCACCTCATCCTGCCGCTGGGGTATACGGCCTGCTGGTCCACGCCCATCTGCGGGCTGCAGGGCGGCGTGGCCGGCACCTTTGCCTTCTACTACCGCCATTTCGAGCGGCCCGGCCCAGATCCCTTCCACCAGCGGCTGGTGGAGGCCTGCACCGACCTGTGCGCGCTGGCGCTGGAGCGCGAGCAGGCACGCCGCCGCATCCGACAGCTGGCCTTCTACGACGGGCTGACCACCCTGCCCAACCGCAGTCTGCTGCTGGCCCAGGCCGAGCAGGCGCTGTCCGTGGCTTCGCACGAGGGCCACGAGCTGGCCGTGGTCTTCATCGACCTGGACCGTTTCAAGCAGGTCAACGATTCGCTGGGCCACCCGGCCGGCGACAGGCTGCTGTGCAGCGTGGCCCAGCGCATCCAGGCGGAGCTGCGCACGGGTGACATTGCCGGGCGCCTGTCGGGCGATGAATTCGTCATCGTGCTGCCACACTGCGGCGGTGCGCAGGCGGCCGAGGTGATAGAGCGGCTGCAGTCGGCACTTGGCGAGCCCTGCATGATCGACGACGTGTCCCTGGCCAGCACGGCCAGTTGCGGCATTGCCGTGTTTCCCGCCGACGGGCGCGACATGGAGACCCTGCTGCACCGCGCCGACATGGCCATGTACCAGGCCAAATCGGGCGGGCGCGGGCTCTACAGCTTCTTCAGCCCCGAAATGAACCGCCTGGCGCAGGAACGCCTGGTGCTGGAGACGGCGCTGCGCGACGCCCTGCGCAGCGGCGGCCTGCGACTGCACTACCAGCCCCAGCTCGACCTGAAGGACGGGCGCCTCTACGGCGTGGAGGCCCTGGCGCGCTGGAGCCATGCGGAATTCGGCGAGATCTCGCCCGCACGCTTCATTCCGCTGGCCGAGGAATGCGGCCTGATCGGCGAGCTGGGCACCTGGGCACTGCGCGAGGCCTGCCGCCAGCTGGGCGAGTGGCGCAGCCGGGGCATTGACGTGCCGGCCATGTCGGTCAACCTCTCGCCCACGAGCTTTCACAACCTGGACCTGCCGCGCATGATTGCCGACACGCTGGAGCACAACGCGCTCAAGCCGCAGGACCTCACGCTGGAGATCACCGAAAGCCTGCTGCTGGACACCAACCCGGGCACCATGCGCACGCTGCAGGCCGTGCATTCCCAGGGCGTGCGCCTGTCCATGGACGACTTCGGCACCGGCTACTCCAGCCTCAGCTACCTGCGCCGCCTGCCCGTCAGCGAGCTCAAGCTGGATCGCAGCTTCGTGGCCGACCTGGAAAACGACGAAGCCGCCCAGGCCCTGAGCAACGCCATCCTGGGCATAGGCCGCAGCCTGCACCTGACCGTGGTGGCCGAGGGAGTGGAGACGGCGGCGCAGAACACCATCCTGCGCGAACAGGGCTATCCGGTCGCGCAGGGCTATCTGTTCTCGCGCCCGCTGCCGGCAGCGGATCTGGAGCGGTGGCTGCAGGCATCGAGCCTGCAAGCAGGCGTGGCGACGGACGTGGGACCGGACGTGTGAACGGCATGTGAGCGGGCATGTGAGCGGACCAGGCCATGCGCGCGTAGACCTTGGCCGGAAAAAGTAACAATCCGCAATAAATATTCGGACTGGACCTATTTTCCCCTAAGCCTCGCCGGCAAGTGACCGATAACTGCGGCATGGCGGGGCCGAGTGTCGGTCCCGCTGATCGCCACCGATCGCCACCGCATCCCCTCGATTCGCAGCCACCGCCGCTCACCCGCTTTCGCTTCTCGCCGTACGGCACTCCCCACCATGATGTTTTTCCGCAATCTGAAGCTGGCCCACAAGCTGCTGGCCTCTTTCATCGCCCTGCTGCTGCTGACCGCCGGCCTGGGCCTGTTCTCCGTGGTCCAGCTGGACCGTGTCAACCGCACGGCCACCGACCTGGCGCACCACTGGATGCCCGCCGAGCGCGTGATCATGGAGATGCGCTACCAGCTGCAGCGCTACCGCTCGCAGACCATGCAGCATGTGCTGGCCACCTCGATGGATGAAATGGCCATCTACGACAAGAGCATGCCGGCGCTGTGGTCCGAGCTGCTCAAGAACCAGCAGGCCTTCGAGCGCTATGCCAACACCGCGCGTGAGCGCGAGCTGATGGCCGGCATCAAGGACGACCTGGGCCAGTACGCGCAGCACACGGCAAAGATCGTGGACCTGTCCCACGCCCTGCGCACCGACGAGGCGTCCGAGGTGCTGCGCGGCGATTCGGTCAAGACCAGCCGTGCCATCAACACCAAGCTGGACGAACTGCTCAAGATCAACGCCCAGGGCATCGAGGATGCCAACCAGGCAGGCGACGACATCTTCACCGCCGCGCGCTGGTGGGTGATCGCCCTGCTGGCGGGGGCCGTCCTCTTCGGCCTGGGCATGGCGCTGCTGATCGCCCGCAGCGTGGCACGCCCCCTGCAGCAGGCCGTGAGCCTGGCACAGGCCGTGGCCGCCGGCGACCTGGGCAGTCGCATCGAGGTGCATGGCAAGGACGAGACCGGCCAGCTGCTGCAGGCCCTGCAGCACATGAACGAGAGCCTGCAGCGCATCGTCGGCCAGGTGCGCCAGGGCACGGACTCCATCGCCACGGCCAGCGGCCAGATCGCATCGGGCAACCAGGACCTGTCGGCCCGCACCGAGGAACAGGCCAGCTCGCTGGAGCAGACCGCCGCCTCCATGGAGGAGCTGACCTCCACCGTCAAGCAAAACGGTGCCAACGCCCAGCAGGCCAACCAGCTGGCCGCCGCCGCCTCCCAGGTCGCCGTGCGCGGCGGCTCGGCCGTGGCCCAGGTGGTGCAGACCATGTCCGCCATCAACGATGCCTCGCGCAAGATCGTGGACATCATCGGCGTCATCGACTCCATCGCCTTCCAGACCAACATCCTCGCGCTGAATGCCGCCGTGGAAGCGGCCCGCGCCGGTGACCAGGGCCGGGGCTTTGCCGTCGTCGCCTCGGAAGTGCGCACCCTGGCCCAGCGATCGGCCGCCGCCGCCAAGGAGATCAAGCAGCTCATCGACGACTCGGTGGGCAAGGTCGAGGAAGGCAGCGCCCAGGTCGACTCGGCCGGCAAGACCATGGAGGAGATCGTGGCCAGCGTGCGCCGCGTGACCGACATCATGGGCGAGATCTCGGCCGCCAGCCATGAGCAGACGGCCGGTATCGAGCAGGTCAACCAGGCCGTCACGCAGATGGACCAGATGACCCAGCAGAACGCCGCACTGGTGGAGGAATCGGCGGCGGCCACCGGCGCACTGCAGGCCCAGGCCAAGGCGCTGGCCGAAGTGGTCAGCGTGTTCAAGCTCTCGCCGTCCACCGGCATGCTGGGCAACAGCCGTGGCGTCAACCAGGCCGCCGCCGTGGCATCGCCCCGCCACGCGCCGACGGCGCCCCGTCCGCATCTGGCGCCTTCCGCGCCCAAACGCGCAGTGCCCGCACGTGCTTCGGCCGCCCTGCCTTCTGCGACCCGTGCAACCGGTGCGACCGGTGCGGCCGGTGCACCCCCTGCTCCGGCAGGCGCCGCGCGCCCGGCCCAGCCAGCACAGCCGGCCCGGCCCGCCGTGACGGCATCGGCCAAAGCCAAGGCCAAGGCGGCCAGCACGGCTTCCGACGACGATTGGGAAACCTTCTGAACCAGGTTTTCGCCCGCCCCGCCGGGGGCGGACATGCCTGCCAAGGCCCGACCAGCTCCTGCTGGCCGGGCCTTTTTTCCGGGAGGTCTGCAGCCAGATCACGCCAGGGTCCACGCTGCAACCTGCGCATTGACATGGCCAAGCCCTTCAAATCTGCCATGATCGGCCGCTGCAAGCCCTTGTTTTGAAAGCCATCGTCACATGGCAGCGCGCCTCCAGGCCCGCGCGGCGGGCGCTTGCCCCGGCACGATGCCCCAGCATGAGAAAATCGGCGATTCGGCCAAGAACACATTCATCAGAAGAACGGAACACATCATGGAAGCAGAACGCATCAACCTCATCGGCAACACCCTCGAAGATCTGTCGCAGCGTGCGGCAGATCTACGGAGGTATCTTTGACTACGATGCAAAGTACGAACGACTGCGCACGGTAAACGCCTCGCTGGAAGATCCCAGCGTCTGGAACGACCCCAAGAAGGCCCAGGAGCTGGGCAAGGAAAAGAAGCTGCTCGACGGCGTCGTGCTGACGCTGCAAAAGCTGACCACCGAGCTGGCCGACAACGCCGAGCTGTTCGAGATGAGCAAGGAAGAAGGCGATGAGACCGGCCTGCTCACCATCGAGGGCGAGACCGCCAAGCTGCAGCCGCTGATCGAGGAGCTGGAGTTCCGCCGCATGTTTGGCAAGGAAGCCGATCCGCTGAACTGCTTCGTGGACATCCAGGCCGGCGCCGGCGGCACCGAAGCCTGCGACTGGGCCGGCATGCTGCTGCGCCAGTACCTGAAGTACGCCGAGCGCAAGGGCTTCAAGGCCACGGTCGAGGAAGAGACGCCGGGCGACATCGCCGGCATCAAGAGCGCGACCATCCACATCGAAGGCGAGTACGCCTACGGCCTGCTGCGCACCGAAACCGGCGTGCACCGCCTGGTGCGCAAGTCGCCGTTCGACAGCTCGGGCGGCCGCCACACCAGCTTTGCCTCGCTGTTCGTCTATCCCGAGATCGACGACTCGATCCAGATCGAGATCAACCCCTCGGACGTGCGCACCGACACCTACCGCGCATCGGGCGCCGGCGGCCAGCACATCAACAAGACCGACTCGGCCGTGCGCCTGACGCACATGCCCACCGGCATCGTCGTGCAATGCCAGGACGGCCGCAGCCAGCACAGCAACCGCGACGTGGCATGGCAGCGCCTGCGCTCCAAGCTCTATGAGCACGAGATGCAAAAGCGCATGGTGGAGCAGCAAAAGCTGGAGGACACCAAGACCGATGTGGGCTGGGGCCACCAGATCCGCTCGTACGTGCTGGACAACAGCCGCATCAAGGATTTGCGCACCAACGTCGAAATCTCGGCCACCCAGAAGGTGCTGGACGGCGACCTCGACGCTTTCATCGAAGCCTCGCTCAAGCAAGGCCTCTGATTTCAAGCCCCTGGGCGGCACCGGCCGCACAGGGGCTTGAACTCTGTCCCCTGATATTGGCATAGGAAGGAATCTGTATGCTGCAACTGCGTGACGGGCAGGCCCCTGCCACCGCCATCCACCGCGCCGACTACCAGGCTCCTGCCTGGTGGATCGACACCGTGGACCTGACCTTCGATCTCGATCCGGCCAAGACCCGCGTGCTCAACAAGATGCGCGTGCGCCGCAACACCGAGGTGCCGGCGCAGCCGCTGCGCCTGGACGGCGATGAACTGAACCTTGCGCGCGTGCTGGTCAACGGCGGCGGCACCTCGTTCAAGATGGACGGCGACCAGCTCGTGCTGGAGAACCTGCCCGAGGGCGGCGACCCCGTCGATCTGGAAATCTTCACCACCTGCGCGCCCGCCAAGAACACCAAGCTCATGGGCCTGTATGTGAGCCAGGGCACGTTCTTCACCCAGTGCGAGGCCGAGGGTTTCCGCCGCATCACCTATTTCCTGGACCGTCCCGATGTGATGGCCATGTACACCGTGACGCTGCGCGCCGACAAGACCGCGTACCCGGTGCTGCTGTCCAACGGCAACCTGGTCGAGCAAGGCGCGCTGGAAGACGGCCGCCACTTCGCCAAGTGGGCCGACCCGCACAGAAAGCCCAGCTACCTGTTCGCCCTGGTGGCCGGCAATCTGGTTGCGCGCGAGCAAAAGATCAAGAGCCGCGCAGGCCGCGACCACCTGCTGCAGGTCTTCGTGCGCCCCGGCGACCTGGAGAAGACCGAGCACGCCATGAACTCCCTCATGGCCAGCGTGGCCTGGGACGAGGCCCGCTTCGGCCTGTCCCTGGACCTGGACCGCTTCATGATCGTCGCCACCAGCGACTTCAACATGGGCGCCATGGAGAACAAGGGCCTGAACGTCTTCAATACCAAGTACGTTCTGGCCAGCCAGTCCACGGCCACCGACACCGACTACGCCAACATCGAGTCCGTCGTCGGCCACGAGTACTTCCACAACTGGACCGGCAACCGCGTCACCTGCCGCGACTGGTTCCAGCTATCGCTCAAGGAAGGCCTGACCGTCTTCCGCGACCAGGAATTCAGCATGGACATGGCGGGCAGCCCCTCGGCACGCGCCGTCAAGCGCATCGAGGACGTGCGCGTGCTGCGCACCGCCCAGTTCCCCGAAGATGCGGGCCCCATGGCCCACCCGGTGCGGCCCGACAGCTACATCGAGATCAACAACTTCTACACCGTCACCATCTACGAAAAGGGCGCCGAGGTCGTGCGCATGCAGCACAACCTGGTGGGCCGCGAAGGCTTTGCCAAGGGCATGAAGCTGTACTTCGAGCGCCATGACGGCCACGCAGTGACCTGCGACGACTTCGCCCAGGCCATGGCCGACGCCAACCCCGGCAGCGAGCTGGCCCGGCGCCTGGACCAGTTCAAGCGCTGGTACAGCCAGGCCGGCACGCCCCAGCTGCGCGCCGAAGGCAGCTATGACGCCGCCGCACGCACCTACACGCTGACCCTGAGCCAAAGCTGCGCGCCCACGCCCGGCCAGGCAGAGAAGCTGCCCTTCGTCATCCCCGTGCAGATGGGCCTGCTGGGCCAGGACGGCCGCGCGCTGACCCTGCGCCTGCAGGGCGAGGACCAGGCGGCAGCGGGCGACAGCCGCCTGCTCGTGCTGTCCGAGCCAAGCCACAGCTTCGTCTTCACCGACGTGGACCAGGAGCCCGTGCCCTCGCTGCTGCGCGGCTTCAGCGCCCCCGTGGTGCTGCAGCACAGCGACAGCGATGCCGCCTTGCTGACCCTGCTGGCCCATGACAGCGACGCCTTCAACCGCTGGGAAGCCGGCCAGCGCCTGGGCCTGCGCATCGCGCTGCAGGCCATTGGCGACACCTCCATCACGGCAGATGCCAGCGGCCAGATCACGGCCGCCCTGCTGCCGGCCTCCTTCATCGAGGCCATGCGCGGCGTGCTGCGCCATCCCCAGCTGGATGCGGCCTTCAAGGAGCTGATGCTGGCCCTGCCCGGCGAAAGCTACATCGCCGAGCAACTGGCCGTGGTCGATCCGCAGCGCGTGCACGCCGTGCGTGAAGCCATGCGCCAGCAACTGGCGACCGAGCTGCAGGCCGACTGGCAGCAGGCATGGCAAGAGCACAGCGACACCGGCGCCTACCGCCCCGACCCCGTCAGCTCCGGCCGCCGTGCGCTGGCAGGCCTGGCCCTGTCCATGCTGTGCCTGGCCGCACGCGCCTCGGGCGACAGCGTCTGGCCCGGCAAGGCGCTGCAGCGCTTCAAGGACGCCGGCAACATGACCGACCGCATGAGCGCCCTGACGGCACTGGTGCAAAGCGGCCACCCGCTGGCAGCCCAGGCCCTGGCACGCTTTCACAAGCTGTTCCAGCACGATGCATTGGTGCTGGACAAGTGGTTTGCGCTGCAGGGCGGCGCCTGCGACCGTGGCGGCAACGTGCTGCCGGCCGTCAAGCAGCTGATGAAGCACCCCGACTTCCAGATCAAGAACCCCAACCGTGCGCGCAGCCTGATCTTCAGCTACTGCAGCGCCAACCCCGGCGCCTTCCACCGCGCCGACGCGGCGGGCTATGTGTTCTGGAGCGAGCGCGTCATCGAGCTGGACGCCATCAACCCCCAGGTCGCTGCCCGCCTGGCGCGCGCCCTGGACCGCTGGAGCAAGCTGGCCGAGCCCTACCGCACGGCCGCACGCGAGGCCGTCGCCCGCGTGGCGGCCCGCGCTGAGCTCAGCAACGACGTGCGTGAAGTCGTCACCCGCGCCCTCGCGGATTGACCCAAGGCGCGGCCCAGGCCGCGCCTCCCGGATTTTTAGGAGTTGAACCCATGAAGAAAAACGTCAGCCTGACCCGCTACCTGGTCGAGCAGCAGCGCGTGGACGGCCTCATCCCCGGCCAGCTGCGCCTGCTGCTGGAAGTCGTGGCCCGTGCCTGCAAGCGCATCAGCCAATCCGTCAACAAGGGCGCCATCGGCGACGTGCTGGGCACGGCCGGCAGCGAGAACGTGCAGGGCGAAGTCCAGAAGAAGCTGGACATCATCGCCAACGAGGTGCTGATCGAGGCCAACGAATGGGGCGGCCACCTGGCAGCCATGGCCTCCGAGGAAATGGAAGGCATCTACCTGGTGCCCAACCGCTACCCGCACGGCGAATACCTGCTGATGTTCGATCCGCTGGACGGCTCGTCCAACATCGACGTCAACGTCTCCATCGGCACCATCTTCAGCGTGCTCAAGAAGCCCGAAGGCCACCCCGGCGTGACCGAGCAGGACTTCATGCAGCCCGGCACCCAGCAGGTCGCGGCCGGCTACTGCATCTACGGCCCGCAGACCACCCTGGTGCTGACCGTGGGCGACGGCGTATCCATGTTCACGCTGGACCGCGAGCAAGGCTCCTTCGTGCTGGTGCAGGAAAACATCCGCATCCCCGAAGACACCAAGGAATTCGCCATCAACATGTCCAACATGCGCCACTGGGATACGCCCGTCAAGCGCTACGTGGACGAATGCCTGGCCGGCGTGGAAGGCCCGCGCGGCAAGGACTTCAACATGCGCTGGATCGCCTCCATGGTGGCCGACGTGCACCGCATCATGACCCGCGGCGGCATCTTCATGTACCCCTGGGACCGCCGCGAGCCCAACAAGCCCGGCAAGCTGCGCCTGATGTACGAAGCCAACCCCATGGCCTGGCTCATAGAGCAGGCCGGCGGCGCCGCCACCAACGGCAAGCAGCGCATCCTCGACATCCAGCCCACGCAGCTGCACGAACGTGTGAGCGTCATCCTCGGCTCCAAGAACGAAGTCGAAAAAGTGACGCAGTATCATTCCGAGGCATGAATTTGCCGTTATAATTTTTGTCTGTCGCCGGTGTAGCTCAGTTGGTAGAGCAGCTCATTCGTAATGAGAAGGTCGAGGGTTCGATTCCTTTCTCCGGCACCAAACAAGAAGCCCCTGGTTCGCAAGAGCCAGGGGCTTTTCTGTGTAGTCAGAATGTCCCGGCGAACACATTATCAAGGCGCGACGCCGCGATCTGCAAGCCTTCCGGTGCCACATGGGCATAGCGTTCGACCATTTCCAAAGTCTTCCAGCCGCCCAGGCGCTGCAGTTCATGCGTAGGTGTGCCGGCCTGCCGATGCCAAGTGGCAAAGGTATGCCGTAGGTCATGCCAGCGGAAATCCTCAATGCCGGCGCGCTTGAGTGCAGCCCGCCATGCCTTCGTATTCACCTGCACGATGGGACGGCCTTCGTAGGTAAAGACATGGGTCGGATGATCACCCTTCCGCTTGTGCAGCACCTGCATGGCTGGCTCGTTCAGCGGCACTGCATGCGCCTTGCCGTTTTTATGATCTTCCGCGGCCACCCATAGATGCTGACGCTCCAGACTGATCTGGCGCCACTGCAGCTTGGTGACGTTGCCCTGCCGCAAGCCGGTGGCAACTGAGAAGATGGCCATATCGCGCAGGTGTTCGGGCAGTTGCTCAAGCAGACGAGCGAACTCGTCTTTCGTCAGAGCTCGGATGCGTCCGCCCTTGTCCCGCAGCATCCCAACCTTGGGCACACGATCCAGCCATTCCCAGTCGTTGCAGGCCTTGCGCAAGATCGCGCGCACCAGGGCCATATAGCGATTGACAGTCCCAGGCGAAACGCCTTTGGCTCGCTTGGCCTTCACTTCATCCAAAAGTGCCCGATTGATCTCGTCCAAAGCTTTCCCCCCTAGATGTGGGTGGAACCACCGAAGCATGGACTTGTCCCAGGCCTGCGTCCGCTTGTGCGTGGTCTCCGCCAAGAATCGCTCTGCCGCCTCATCCCAAGTGCGGCGAGGTTTCACATCCAGCTTGTCCTGCTCCCAACGCTCAGCCTTGATCTTGTCGTGGTACTGCTGTGCCTGGCGCTTATTGGCTGTACCGCTGGAAATTTGCAGGGGCTTGAGCTCGCCCTTAATCGGCGAAAGTCGAATCCACCAATACGGCGAATTTGCACGCTTGTAGAGGCTCATACAGCACCTCCCCGCAGTTCCCAATCCAGCATCGCTGGGTTGTGTTTGACGTGATAACTGTAGGGGTCTATGCGTGCTGGAATTCCTGGCCGGATCAACTTATCGACCACTACGGCATAGTCGCCCTGCATGACCTGCATCATGAGGTTAATCAGCTTGCCGCAATGCTGCTTGGCGTTGCTCACCGCAGCGTCGAACGCGATCTGGGCCGCCTTGGCAACGGTTTTGATTACCGACTGCTCCTGGCTCAGGAACGACAGACAAGGGTAAGCGCCAGCAAGATAGTGGCTAGGACGTACAAGGATGTCATACGGGATGAACCTGTCTTCTGCGCGCCATTCGACCTCGACGCGCGTCCATGGGCTGGAGGGATCACCGAGCTGCTTACCCTTCTCGTAGATGCGGGCGTACTTGCCACTCGCGCGGTTTCCAATGCCTAGGGTGCGCCCCTTTGTGGACGCATCCCCTTCCAGCCAGTCCCCGTAGCAGGCATGGACCGGTTTACGCCCACCAGCGTTGAAACCGCCTCCCTGATACTGCTGTATGGCCCAGGCGATGGAAACCAGCTTTCCCGCGAAGTCGTCATAAGCCAAGTCAGCTCGCTTGATGGTGGCCCGATGCCGCTCCAGCCAGCACGCCAGCTCAGCCCAGTTTCTGACCATGGAGCATCCCTTGCCCATGAGGCTGAAGTACACCCGGCCTCGCTGGCTCTCGCCACCCCAAGCGATGATGCCCGCGCCATCACCGAAGCGAGCCGAGAAACGGAAGCCAAACAGGCCCTTGCGATGTTCCACGCTCTCGATATCGAGGAATGCAGACATCTCCTGCAGCACCCAGGCATAGGAAAGCTCATCTGGAGGGACAACAGAGAAAGCCAGGGCGTCAATCAGGGCAACGCCATCCCGCACGGGCTCAATTGGCACAACGTGCCGAGTGATGGCGTAACCCCGCGTAGTCACGTGCAGTTCAACCGGCTCGCCGGTCTCGAGATCAATCCCCGCGCAATGCGGCACCTGCTTGGTGTTCTTTCTCCCCGTGGTTACTACACGGGGAAGATCGGGCCGCCCGTGGTCACTGTAGCTCTTCGTTGCCGCTGGCAGCGCAGCCGGCGCCTCCCCGCAAAGCGGGGCCCCACCCGCTGCGCTGCCAGCGTCTATCCAAGAACCCGAAGAATCAGAAAAGGTCATGCGAACTCCATGCTCTGGGGTTCGCTGCGTACAGGGAGATAGCCATGCCGCAGCGAACCCTATGTTGTAGGGATTCGCAAAAGCAACTTTGGCTGATGGTCACGCCGGGGCATGTTGTGGCAATGATCGCCGCCCGCATGGCAAGTTGACCGGGTGTTTTAAGGTTTGACCGGGACACCACTCCCGTCTTTTGCAGTGCCGATGCTAATGCGAATACCTCATCTAGCGCAATAGCGTCAGACTGATGGTGTTGTGTCCTCGTCGTAGCTGGGATCGTCTGGAGACCGAAGTGAGTACGTCACGCGGCCTGTTGTGGGATCAACTTCTTGCACGACTCGAACCTTCGGATTCGAAATCAGCCCCCTGGTCATCGGGTTGCGAAACATCGCTTCCAGCATGTCAATGGTGGACAGCTCAGCCGGCTCCCGTGAGTGCTCAAACACAGTTCGTGGCTTGCGTGGCTGGTTCATTGCTTGCTCCACCCATCGACAGCTTCAGAAGCTGCAGCCGCAATGCCAGCAGCTATGCCCATGCTCCGCAGCCAGCGACGAACCACAATGGCATCTTCTCCCTTGCTTGCATTAGCCAGTCTCAGCAGCAGGGCTGTGCTGCTGCAAAGCTGCTTGGACGCCTGCCCTAAGGTCATGGCAGCGGCCTGCTCCTTTGCGCAGTTCCAATACGCGTCGCCTTGAACGCGCAGACCTTGAGAAAACTGACGCTCTTCATCTTGCACGCAGTCTTCAGGGGGTTGCACCCCCTCCTTACGCTTCGCTCCAGCCCCCGAGGGGCCTTCGTCCCCTCCGCTTTGCGGCCCCTCCCCTTTTGTCTCCAGGGTGGAGCGCTGCTGACGTTGCGAAAGCCCCGCCAGATGGTCTTTTCCACGGTTCTGCATCTGTAGCTCCGATGTAGTTGAACATTCAAAAACACCGGGCCCACACTGACCCGTACCAGAGGGAAGAGAACTCTACGAGTCCTTCGTAATGAGAAGGTCGAGGGTTCGATTCCTTTCTCCGGCACCAAAAACATAGCATCCATGCGGGTTCCGCAAGGATTCTGAGGGAAATTGGGGAAACTCAATTTCCCTTTTTGTTTTGCAGCTGCCAAAGCATGCCTGAGCCTCGGCAGCTCAAGCCACCTGTTCAGCCGATGGCGCTTGCAGCTGGCTCGCCCGCAGCGGCGCTTCTTCCTCAGGCCTCTCCGTACCCTCACCAGCACACCAAGTGCCTTCAACTTGCTCGGATTTCAGATCCGACCAAGACAGTTCGGGTTGCGCTCCCCCTACCCGCCGAACTGCGAATGCAGGCTCACTAGCCGCTGCGCCAGCGCCTCGGCGTCTTGGCGCATGGCATAGAGCGACGTGGTGCCGATGGACACATGGCCGTACCAGATGTGGAATCCCTCTAATCGCAGCAAGTTGCCAACGGAACAACCATCTCGGATTGCACCGGAGAGAGTTGCCGCCTGGAACTCGAAGAGCTCGACATTCCCATGCAAGATCCGGTCCGTATAGCAACCAGAAACCTGCATATCTATGTGCAGCGTGTAGATCATGGCTTGACGGCCTTGCATAAGTTCCTGATACCGGACGCGGAGTGATCTTTATCTTCCCACTCAGTCTTTTCACAAAAAATATGCGCAGCAAATCTTGACAAGATGCGGTACGGCAATTTCAATAAAAATCCGCTACGGCGTGAGAAAATCTGCAGCGACGAAAGATACCGAAACTCCAAAAATAAAAGCCAAGATATTAAAAGATTCTCTTATTTTTGATTTCACAACAATACAATACGTCCAAAATATTATCATAAAGAACGAGAAGCAAATTAATTGCAATGCAATGAATAGCAGAATCTTATAGATATTTAATTCCATGCTCTCACCATTTTCAACAACATTACCAAGCCTAATTTATAGCTGATTTCCGCACAAGGAAAAACTTGATAAATCACCACGCGATTGGATAGCAAGCACCAAATTAACCACCTGCCTTTAATGCGCGCAACTGCTCAAGAGGCAACAGAGCTTCTTCGTCTGGGTTTTCTGCCCCGCTCTTCAACGTCCCCATCATGGGCAACTTAATCAATGAATCTGCTTGGGCCGGAGTGCAATGCAGCCAAGCATCCCAGTCTTGGCGCTCCAGAACCACCACACACCTCTTTTCTCTGCCAGGCCTGTGCATGAGAGAGAGAATTGGATGCGCTCCGGCATCTTGTGTGATCACCGTGTAGTTCGGCACCTTCTCTCCGCTCACTGGATCGATCCATTCACTATAAAGCCCTGCCAACATTGCAGGCTTTCCGTCGGAACGCCGGAACATCCAATTAATACTGCGACCAGATAAACCAGAGTAATTCTCGATCCAGCTGCTCACTGGAATAAGACACCTTCGGCCTGCATGCCAAGACGGGCCAAAGACGTAATCATTGCTCAACGTTTCTCTGAACGCTTTTTCCGTTGACATAGGGGAACCATCCAAATTTAAAGGACGCCTGCTTGGCGACGTTGTTGGAATCAACCCCCATTGCCCAACTTCTAAGCATTCACATGCTTTAATATATGGACCGTATGCCAATGGAACTATATATACACCCCACCCCTTTTTAGGAGCAGGTCCTTGCAGCGGATAGAGTTCGTCAATATCAGAAATATCGGGAGAGCTATATCTATTACCCATGCCGAGAGCCTCTTGAATCGCTATTCAGGATTTTCACAGAGCGGAATTCGCAAGCTTACTAAACAAGCATTCGCTTCTAACCAAACCCATCCTGTTTTGCTTAAGCAAATGCTCAGTTTTGCGTTATCGATAGGTCATTCTCATCATGCCCTACAGCTATCGACAAGTAACATCTCATGCCAAAAATTAACATTTTTTCATAAAGTCATCCTGCGTTGACGATCCGACTTCGGCACTGCAATAGCTGTCACCCCAGATTGACCTGCGGTTAACACAAAAATCCATGTTGCATTCATTTCTCACAACAACTACATGGAATTTAGATGTAGGTATTAACCCTTAAAAATCATGTACCGAGACGCTTGTTCGTTAATCGTTGCTGGATTGTTTGAACCTGCTCTCGGCCTCTTACATACCGCTAGCTAGCAGTGGGCAAAGGCTAAGTACCCCCAAAATCCTCTTGACAAACTTTCACAAAAACCCTTATTGATAATAAGAATGATTTCCATCACGCTCCCCTTCTTCATAAATTCCCTCTATGGACGATCAACATGCGTTTTGGAATACCGACACCAAAAGAATTGGCCTTTCTGGTGATTTTTTCTTGGGTCACGAGCAGCCAGGCGGCGACATTTTCAACCTTCATCGACGACCAAGCTGGTTTCCTCTCTGCCATTGGTTCAGGGACATTCGCTACCCATGAAGATTTCAGCTCCTCTGTAAACCTGAAGCCCATAGGAAGCGCAGGAAATCCGGATATTTGGAATGGCTTCACTGTAGAAGCTTACGGTCCCAATACAAGCACTGCTTGGTCTCCTTCAAAATATTGTCAAGCCTTAAATTCGGGATCAGGAGCAGGAGATTTCTCGAAAGAATGTCTATTTTGGAACTCCGGAGCACCAGCAGTTCCAGGAATATATGCTGCAGTTAATATAGACAACGGCATCTCCTTCAAACTAGCCAACTCAGCAATTGCCGCTTTCAGCTTCGATTTTGTCGATTGGAATGATTTATTTGAGAGATCTAATCTTCAAATTTTTGCAAGCGACGGCACTAGCGCAATAGTTTCTGATGCCACAAACGTTTTTGATTCCCCACCTCAGAAATTCGGAGTGACTTTGTCTCCTTCTGATATTGCGGCTGGTCTCTTCATAAAAGAGATTCGCTGGGTGGGCATTGATTCAACGGGTGAAGTTGTCGGCTTCTATAACTTCCAGACTTACACCAATCCAAAAATCCAGAACAATCTGCCGATAGCCAATCCGGACAAATACTCTATACCTAACTCGCCCACCATACTAAATATTTTGGCGAACGATACCGACGCAGATTCGGATACTTTGCAAATCACCAGCATTAATGGAAATCCAATTACTCGCGGTACTCCATCAAACATTTTGATAACAGGCGGAAGCATCGGAGTCTCGGCAGCAGGAGAAATCATCTTTTCCCCCTCTGGCAATACTACAGATCCTATCTCATTTCAGTATGAGATTTCTGATGGCCGAGGCGGAACATCGACTGGCAATGTCACCCTTACAAACATAACGCCTCCCAAACCGACAATCACTGCAGTACCAACCATTGGTGAACTTGGATTAGTCGCTTTGTCTTCGATAATCGCCTTTTTGTCGTTGTTACTCCGACGCAAAGCCAAATAAATCAAGAGAACCGCTGCCAATCAGATTCTTTGAAGTTGTCAGATAATTTACTGCACTTACTTCTGCTTTAAGACTAGACGCGTCATCAGGGGTCGCACGCAGGCTGTAAGCTCGGCCAGCAGCCGCACCTCGTAGCCCTCGCGGCGGTCGATCTGGACCAGGGCGGCTCGACTGTCGCAGGCCGACCCGTTGCTGAAACCAGGTGTTGCGCTACATCGAGTCGGAGGGTTTGCCAAAGGAGTTTGGCGACTGGGGAATTCAGCTGACCGAAAGCGCCGGGGCTTGGCATCTGACAGAGGTTGACTCAGAGGGTCAAGTCCGCCCGTTCCGTTCTTCACAAGGCATGAAGCTGAGCTAGCTATGGTCCTTCTGCGCCGGCAGACGATTGAACCCTTTGTCAGCGGGGCACTCGACGGAGCTGGCTAGACGAGAGACCGCTCTTGGCCATGAGCGGTCCACTACCGCACGTGCAGCAGGAACAAACGCCGGTCAGCGCCAGTTACTGCGCCGCCAGAACAGCGACTGGTCCCCGCGATGCGGGGTGATGTGGTCAACAACCGTGGCCGCCTCGACCCTGCCCTGCACCTGGCACATGAGGCACAGCGGGTGCTCGCGCAGGAACTGCTCGCCCGCCTTCTGCCACTTGTAGCCGTAGCCCCGCTGCGCTGCCGTCTGGTCGCTGGTGCGCCAGCTGCCGGCCTGCATCGTCTGCACGCGGCGGTTGTCCAGCACGGGCAGCGTACTCTTCAATGTCTGGAGCTTGGACATAAGGATGCTGCCTGCCTATGGTCGCCAGTTAAGATGCATCTTTAAACCTACTGGGATAAATTTTTGAACAATGAACGTATGGATGTGCTCGCCGGTGAACTGAGCGCGCTGGCCACTGTCGTGGTGCGGCTGATTGAGACCATCACACCTGAGCAAGCAGCCCACGCTCATGAGGCGCTTCTGATTGACCGAGACGCCATCCGCATCGGAACTTCTACCGGTGGCCCAGAGTTGGAGCTCGCGACAACCGAACGCGCTCTTGACAACTACCTTTCCCTGCTCATCGACGTAGCAGAGAGCTGAGCGATTCGGCGGCGAGTGCCGTTGCACACTCGCAAGCCTCGCATCCCCCATGCCATCCATGCTTTGCATGGATGCGTCTGATGGCGGCGGAAACAACAAAGCCACCCGAAGGTGGCGCAACCACTGAGCGAACATGTGTACTCCCCCGGTCTGGGATGAGTCACTTAACGTTCTCTATAGACTGGTCCGATGACCGAGCCATTCGACCACGCCGATACAAACGCCATCCGGCTGCGGCTACGCAGCTACGAGGAGCGTTGCACGCTACTGTTGCGCGCAATCGGCGACAACAAAACGGTCACCGCACGGGTCGAGCAGATCAGGGACCAATACATCGCGCTCAAAAGGGATCTCAAGGCCGATGCCGCTGCCACGCGTCGCGCCGGGAAGGACCCAGCTTGCGCAGTTGCTGCATTTTTTTCCCCTGCAGTCAATGAGGCAGCTCTGCACCTGAAGCCAACCTCCGGCTCTCATCCGATAGCGGGAAATTGGTTGTCTGCGGTGTATGACGCGCGGATTGATATCTGCCACTACCTCGCGCAGCTTGACCGCAACTGACCAGGCAGCGTCAGCGGGGTCACTGCAAAAAAAAACCTACCAAAGCAAGCCAGGGTAGGTAACTGCTGGACGGAGCCAGCAGGGGAGGGATACGAAGCGTATCAAGAAGAATTTATGGCAGGTAGGACGCCTTCAGGCCTCACGCGCTACTGTCGCCATACCCGCTGCCTCTCCGGCTCCAGCGCCTATCAAGCCTCCAAGAGCGCCGCCAACAAAAATGCCTACAGGGCCAGCAGCTACGGCACCGACTCCCGCACCCATCACTGCGCCAAGCATCATGAAGCCGGCCACCATGGTTGATTTTGATTCCCGGGATGACTCCTCTTTGGTCATCCGAATCTGTGCGGAGGGATCAGGATCTTGCGAGGGCACACCATGCCCCTGAACGGCCTGCTCAGCAAGATCCGGGTCAACGGGCCGTCCCAGCAGGTACTTAAGCGAAATCGATGAAGTCATGGCGCTCTCCTCAGAGATGAGGAAGATAGAAACACCTCGCCTCACCTTCGTTGTACTCCCTGCTGCTCACTCGCACCTGTGGTCCAGACAGCCGGCGCGGCGTAAGGGAAGGCGCTCTCCCGCCTTCGCAACATTCATTCGCTCTGTACCCGGAAAAACAAAGCCCGCGGGCATTGCCAGCGGGCTAGTCATCTTTAGGGGTGTGTGATGTTTCCCCATCGCTTCAATGTCTTGCCAGACTCACCGCCTGGGCTGCAACCACCTTCAGGCCCTTCATCAGCTTCAGCGCGGCGATGGTGCCGCAGCGGGCGCGGTCCACATGCTCGCCAATGTGCTCGGAGATCAGCATGCCCTCGGCTTCGTGCGGCACTTCACGGGTGCCAAAGCCCTTGCAGGTCTCGCAGATCGCCATCTTGCCCAGCTTGACGCCGCCACAGCCTGGGCACTTGCGGTCGCACCACCACAGCAGCACGTCGGTCAGCTTGGCGCGGGCATTCTTGATGCCCTGCGCCAGCACCCAGGGCATGAAGCCGGCGTGCGTGTCCACCAGGCGGCTGTACTGCGGCAGGCTGCACAGGATCTGCATGCGGCGCTCCATCTGTCACTGGCCCTCGGCAAAGCGGGCGCCAACCATGTCGAGTCGGCCCCGGCTCTTGCGAGGCAGCTGCTCGGCCACGTGCTGCAACTGCTCCTCGGTCACCCCCTTCACGTCGATCTGTATTCGGTAGGTGCCGGCGGCAGTTTTCTTGGGCTTCGCCATGGAGAAAAGTGGCGAAAATTGGGGGCAAACGTTGTGCAAACATGTATTTCCGCTGCACATGCCACTCTTCGGAACGATCAAAACTTGTTGATTTGCATGACTTTGTGCAACGTGCGCACATACCAACACAGCTATTCGATTCCTTTCTCCGGCACCAAACAAGAAGCCCCTGGTTCGCAAGAGCCAGGGGCTTTTTCGTTGGGTCATGCTTGTGGCTTCGCGCCTCCTGCGCGCGCCGCCATCCGCACCGCGAGGGCCGACAGTACAGCGCTGCCGCCCGCCAGCAAAATGGACGACGTGTAGCTGCCCGACAGATCGAACAGCAGCCCAGCCAGGCTGCCCCCTGCCACGGCAGCAATACCGACCGACACGTAGAGCGCACCCAGGATGGCACCCAGGCTCCGCGTGCCAAACCAGGTGGCAGCCACGGCCGGGTACAGCGCGATGCAACCGCCATTGACCGCACCGAATGCCAGCGCGAATCCCGCCAGGGCCGTGAAGCCATGCGCCATGGACCACAGCCCGCACAGCAGGGCCAGACTCGCGGTCAGCACCATCAGAAAGCGCAGCGGCCCCATCCTGTCGCCCAGCCGCCCCAGCACCAGACGCCCGAGCACATTGCCGACGCCGATCAGCCCGATCAGCAAATTGGCCTGCGCAGCAGGCAGCCCCTGCTGACGTGCCAGCGGATTGATGTGGATCAGCGCCAGGAACAGGCCGATGGAGCCGAAGAAGATGGCGGCGAAATACCACCAAAAGCGCGCCTGCCGGGCCGCTTGCCCCAGGCCGACGCCCACCACACCTTGGCCCGTCTGCCCCGCAGCCTTGGCGCCGCCGGGTTGGATGCCATCGGGATGCAGGCCCAGCTCCTCGGGCCTGCTTCGCAGGGCGGCTGCGGCAGCCAGGCCGGCCAGTGCGATGGCTGCGGCATAGGCCTGCATGGTCAGTTGCCAGGACAGATGCTCCATGAGTGCGCCGGCCACCACGGGCCCGAGCAGGGTTCCAAGTCCGGTGCCGGCAAGCGCGATACCCGAAGCCGAACTGCGCCGCAGCACGAACCAGCGCTGAATGGTGGAGACAGCAGGCACGTAGACCAGACCAACTCCCAGCCCGACCAGCGCACAGAAGGCACCCAGGAAAGCCGCCAGCGATGATGTCAGCAGGCTGCTGGCCACAAAGCCCAGCGACAGCAGCACAATGCCGGCCGAGGTGACGGTGCGCACCGAGGTCCTGTCGCTCCAGGCGCCCGAGAACACGCCGACGGCGTAGTAGATCAGTGCCGTCAATGAAAAGATGGAAGCCGTGGAGAAGCTGCTGGCGCCGAACTGTGCCTGGATGCTGGCAAAAAACGCCCCGAACGAATAGGCGGCACCAAAAATCAGCGCCAGCAGCACATGGACAGCGCCCACGATGTACCAACCCCGGAACAGCCTGCCTCGGTCCATATGCATCTCCTTGATAGGGCTGACTGTAGTTGTCTATACATGTTCAGACATTAAGTATCAACCCGGAGATCACAGGCCAGCGAGATCACCGGCAGTTGCCCGTCAGAGGTCAGGCAAGCTCAACGAGCCGCCAATCCGAAACAGCGTGCCAGGCCACCTCGCCCTGCACGTGCATAGCCACCTCGGGCAGGGGCCCAGGCATGCAAAGCGCCAGGCACACGGCCTGTGCATCGCAATCCCTGCCTTGCCACAGGCGGCCGCGGGCCAGGGGCTGCCGGGCCGTGTCGAGCGCAGCGGAGGCCGGTGCCCACGCAAGCTGCCGCATCCGGACAAAGTCCAGGCCCTGGCCCAGGCTCTTGAAATAGGCCTCCTTCAGGCTCCACAGCTGCACCAGGCTGTGCTGCAGGCGGGCTCCGTCCTGCGCCTGAAGCCATGCGCGTTCGGGCGGGGAGCACACCATCTCGGCCATGCCATGCACGTCGCGCTGGCGGCGTTCTGCCCGCCGCTCAATGTCCACGCCCAACGGGCCTTGTGCGGCGGCGCAGGCCAGCCAGCCGGCGCTGTGCGAGAGGCTCAAATGGGGCTTCGCTCCAAAAATGCCACCCTCCCCGCCTTGCTCCACGTGGGGGCCAGCATTGCGGGGCGCTGCCAGCCGCCAGGTCGATGCAGCATCGTGCCCGCCGGCCAGCAGCAGGCGCATGGCATAGCGGCAGGCGATGAATTCGCGCTGGCGCGCCTCGCGCATGCCGGCATGGCGCTCCCGCTCCGAGTCCGTCAGCCAGCCCGCAGCCAGCGACTGCGCATTTGCCCACAAGGGCGCCTGCGCCCCCACCAGCAAGGCGCAGGCAGCCGGCGCGCTCAAATCACCGGCCTACGCGGGCATAGGTGCCCTTGAAGGTGACGCCGGCCATCACATTGCCTGCACGGCATTCGAAATTGACTGGATCCCGGGTGGATTGCTTCTTGTTGAAGCTGTGCAGGTCCACCACGGCGTTGGCGCCCTTTTGTTTGGCCTTGGCCTCGAAGGCCATCAGGGCAGACAGCGCTGCCCAGTTGCAGGCCGTGGCATCGTCCTTGCCCACGCCGTTGGTTTTCTTGTTGGACACGTCATCGCCCAGCTTTTCGGAGATGGCAGGCGTGCTGGCACCGGACAGGTGAAAGCTCACGCTGCCGTCGAGCTTGCCCTGCTCCAGGCCCAGCTTCACCACGTCGGCCAGCGGCAGCATCACTGCTTCGTTGCGGGCATGTACCGCCGTTGCGGCCACCAGCGCCATGGCTGCCAAGATCATCTTTCTCATGGAAACTCCCTCTCTGTAAAAAAGCCTGGAACAGGGACAGCGATGGATTACGGGGTACTGATTTTCTTCATCAGATTCCGGACCCAGCGGTTGTAGTTGGGATGGATCTCCCGCTTGCCATCGCCTTCCGAGTAATTCAGATTCACGCTGCGCAGATAGCTGATCCGGTAGGTATCTATGTCGTAGTGCACCGCGATGTTGACCTGGTGCTTGCCTTGCTTGTCGTAGTGCAGCTCCAGGCGGCCCGGCTCGTCGCCGACCACCATCCAGCCCAGCGACTTTGCCGCCACCACGATGCGATCGTGCAACTGCTGCGTCGTGGTCTCGGGCGAGGCGGTCCACATGACCGCCGGGGGTTCATAGATGTCCGTGCTTCGCGCCACCGCGCTGCCTGCGGCCAGGGCAAGGACCAGGACAATGGCGGCGGTTCTCGTCTGTTTCATTTCACTGGCTCCTGTTGCTTCCAACGTCGAAAAATCAATGAGGTGTTGATGCCGCCAAAGGCGAAGTTGTTGCTCATGACGATATCGGTGTGCAAGGCACGCGGCTCGCCCATGACGTAGTCCAGATCGGCGCAGCGCGGATCGGGTTGCTGCAGATTGGCGTTGGCTGCAAACCAGCCTTCACGCATCATCTCGATGCTCATCCAGGCTTCCAGCGCGCCGCAGGCGCCCAGCGTGTGGCCCATGTAACCCTTGAGGCTGCTGATGGGCACCTGGCTGCCGAGCACTTCGCGGGTGGCCTGCGATTCGGCAATGTCCCCCTGGTCCGTGGCCGTGCCGTGGGCGTTGACGTAGCCGACCTCCGAGGGCTCGATCCCCGCGTCTTCGAGCGCCATGCGCATGGCCTGAGCCATGGTGGCGGCGTTGGGCTGCGTCACATGGGTGCCATCGGAGTTGCTGGCAAAGCCGATCAACTCGGCCCGGATGCATGCGCCCCGGGCCAGTGCATGCTCCAGCTCTTCGAGCACGAAGGTGCAGGCGCCCTCGCCCAGCACCAGGCCGTCGCGCCGGGCGTCGAATGGACGGGGAGTGCACTCGGGGCTGTCGTTCTTGACGCTGGTCGCAAACAGGGTGTCGAACACCGCCGCCTGCGTGGCATCCAGCTCCTCGGCCCCTCCGGCCAGCATGGCAAGCTGCTTGCCGCTCTGAATGGCCTCGAAGGCATAGCCCAGGCCCTGGCTGCCCGAGGTGCAGGCGCTGGACGTCGTGATGACGCGGCCCGTGGTTCCGAAGAACACGCCGATGTTCACCGCCGCCGTGTGCGACATCATCTTGATGTAGGTGTTGGCGTTGATGCCCTCGGTGCTCTTGTCTGCCATCATGCGGCCGAAGTCGCCGATGGCCGAGGGCGTCCCCGCAGAAGACCCATAGGACACGCCCATGTGCCCGCTTTTGACGAAGGCATTGCCCAGCAGGCCGGCATCGGCCAGCGCCAGCTCGCTGGCGCGCGTGGCCATCAGGGCAACGCGGCCCATGCTGCGCATGGTCTTGCGGTTGTAGTGCGCCGGCAGATCGAAGGATGGCACGGTGCTGCCCAGCCGGGTGCTCAGGCCCTCATAGGCAGCCCATTCCTCCATCACCCGGATGGCCGTTCGCCCGGTGCGCAGTCGCTCCCGCACCGCAGACCAGTCGTGGCCCAGGGGACTCAAGGCGCCCATGCCCGTGACGACCACACGCCGTTTGCTTGCTGCGCTCATCCCACCATCCCTCCATTGACGGAGATGACCTGGCGCGTGATGTACGAGGCCTCGCTGCCCATGAGGAAGGCGACCGCACCCGCCACCTCATCCACCGTGCCCATGCGGCGCATGGGAATCAGCGCCAAGGCATGTTCGAGCACTTCCTCGCTGACCATTTCCGTGTTGATCAGGCCGGGCGCCACGCAATTGACCGTGATCTCGCGCTTGGCCAGCTCCACGGCCAGGGACTTGGTCGCAGCAATCACCCCGGCCTTGGCCGCGCTGTAGTTGGTCTGCCCCCGGTTGCCCATCAGGGCGGAGACCGAGGCAAGCGTCACGATGCGTCCCGGCTTGCGGCGGCGCACCATGGGCATGACCACCGGGTGCAGCACGTTGTAGAACGCATCCAGGTTGGTATGCACCACGGCATCCCACTCCTCGCCCGTCATGGCAGGGAAGGCGTTGTCCCGGGCGATGCCGGCATTGCAGACCACGCCGTAGTAGGCGCCGTGCTGTTCCATGTCGGCCTCAAGCGCCAGAGCGCAGGCAGGACGATCTGCCACATCGAACTGCAGCACGCGGGCCTGGCGGCCCAGCGCGGCAATGTCGGCCACCGTCTGCAGGGCCTGCTCGCGGCCGCTGCGGCAATGGACCACGATGTCGAAACCATCGCGCGCCAGGCGCAGGGCGATGGCCCGGCCTATGCCCCGGCTCGACCCTGTCACCAGCACCGTGGCTGGCTGGGCGATTGCACTCATGCTTGTCCAACTCCTTCTTGCTCCAGCGCCTGTATGAATGCGCTGCCATTGTCTGGTTCGTAAACGGATATGCGGGCCTGGGCGAGCACGCGGTCCTCGCCCTGGGGCTGGATGCGGCAATCGAACATGCCCAGGCCATTGGTGCCCACCAGTTCGCAGTGCGCGCTCACGCGCAGCACGCTGCCCGGGGAAAAATGTGCGCAGGCCGCCTGGAACTTGCGCGTGCCCAGCAAAAAGCCCAGCTTGACGGGCCGCCCGGCCTGCACCGCCTGCCAGCCAGCCCAGGCAGCCACGGTCTGGGCCATGTACTCCAGCCCCACCCAGGCGGGCATGCCGGCGTCCTGCAGAAACAGGCCATCACGCGGCACGGTGACCTGCGCATGGGCGCTATCGGCAGATGCATCGAGCAGGCAGTCCAGCAGCAGCATCACGCCGCGATGGGGCACGTAGTTTTCAATCGGTAGAAATGCGTTCATCTCGATGGCTCCTCAGGCAGCGGCCAGCAGCAGGGCGCAGTTGCTGCCGCCAAAGGCAAAGGAATTGCTGAGCACGGCCCGGGGCGCACGCCCCAGCGCCATACCCGGGCGGACCACGGCCAGGGCGGGCAGTTCGGGCGCCTGCTCGCCATCCCACCAGTGCGCAGGAAGCCGGCCCTGCGGGTTGTCGTGCAGCAGGTGCCAGGCCATGGCCGCTTCCAGCGCCCCGGCGGCCGCCAGGGTGTGGCCGGTCAGCGGCTTGGTGGAGCTCACGGGCGTTGCTTCGCCAAACACGCTGTGTATGGCCAGGCTTTCCATGGCGTCGTTGTGCACCGTGGCCGTGCCGTGCAGGTTGATGTAGTCCACGTCACCGGGCCGCATGGCCGCACGCCGCAGCGCCTGCTCCATGGCCTGGATGGCGCCCTGGCCGGATGGGTCGGGGGCCGACATGTGGTGGGCATCCTGGGTCTCGCCCCAACCGGCAAGGCGCACGGGACCCGGTTCACGCGTCAGCAGGAAGAACGCCGCACCCTCGCCCAGGTTGATACCGCTGCGCCGGGCAGACAGCGGGTTGCAGCGCTTGTCCGACACGGCCTGCAGCGCGCTGAAACCGGCCACGGTGAAGGCGCACAGCGCATCCACCCCGCCGGCCAGAACGGCATCGACCAGGCCGGCCTGCAGCCAGCGCGCGGCCGATGCCAACGCCTTGGCCCCGGAGGAGCAGGCGGTGGAGAGGGTGTGCACCGGCCCCTGGATGCCCAGGTGCTGGGCCAGGAACTCCGACACATTGCCCATTTCCTGCAAGGTGTAGTCAAAGTCCTGCGGGAACCGGCCCTGTGCCTGCCAATGGGCGGCAGCGGCTTCGCCCTCCTGCACGCCTGCCGTACTGGTGCCCACCACCACGCCCACACGCGCCGGGCCCCAGCGCGACAAGGCCTGCTCCACCGAGCCGCGCACGCCCTGGGCGGTGTGCCATGCCAGGGCGTTGTTGCGCGATCGCTGCGGCGGCGGTGCCCAGTCCAGCGTGGGAAGCACCACGTGGGGCGGCAGGCAGCCCAGCGGCAGGTGCCGGCCCGGGCTGTAGCGGTCGCTGCACTGCAGGCTGTCGGGGGCCTGGGTGGCGAACAATGCGGCGCGCAGGCTGGCCGCATCGGCGCCCAGGGCGCTGGTGGCTGAAAGGGTTTGCACAAACACGGCCTGTGCCGTCGGGGTGACTACGGTCATGCGCCCTCCCCTGCATTGGCACAGGGACGCATGCCGCCGGGCGAGGCAACGCGCAGTTGCCAGGCGCCTGCGGCATACACGATCTCGAACCCGTCGCTGCCGGCAGGCCGGATCTCGACGCGCGGCTGCCCTTGGTGAGACAGGCGTCTGGCCGATCCGCTGGCCGATCCGCTGGGTGTTCCGACCTCTTGCAGCATCCAGGACGCAGGCAAGTCCCGCGCGATGGCGTCCACCGGCCACAGCGCCAGTTGCATGTCGCCGAGCACCTGCGCCGGCGCCAGTTGCGCCGGCCACCAGCGTGACAGCTCGGCCTGCAGTTGCTGCCCATCCCAGACGATCACGCCCACGCGCTGCCCCAGGTGGACCAGCGCCAGGCGCACCGTCTGCGCATCGACCTCCAGCAGCGCGTCCAGTTCCTGCGCGGGTTGGCCAGGCGCCTGTACCACCAGATGCTGCTGCAGCGCCAGCTCGCAGCCCAGCGCAGCCGGCGGCAATGCCAGCCGCGGCGGCGTGGCATCGCCCTGCGGTGCACGCGCCGCAGGTGCGGTGGAGCAGCCTGCCAGCGTGCTGGCCGTGATGATGGCAGCGCACGCCGCGAACAAGGCTGGCGCACGCTGGCGCGCAAAGGCCGGGAAAAGACGCAGCCGCCTCATGCCATCACCCCCTGCGCAGGCTGGCAAAGCTGGCTCAGCACGTTCAGGCGGCGCTCTGGCTCGGCCACATAGGGGTTGCGTCCATCCCAGGCGTAGCCGGCGAGGATGGACGAGATCATGCGGCGGATGTCCGGCGCATGCGACGGGTGGAAGATCACATCCTGGAAGCTGCCGTCGTACCAGCCCTGCACGAACGCACGAAAGGTATCGACACCTGCCTGCAGCGGCTGGGCATAATCCTGTTGCCAGTCCACCGCCTCGCCCTGCCAGCTGCGGGCGATGCAGTCGGCGGCCAGACTGGCCGACTTCAGGGCAATGGTCACGCCGCTGGAGAACACCGGGTCCAGAAACTCGCCCGCATTGCCCAGCAAGGCATAGCCCGGGCCCCACAGCGCCGTCACATTGGCCGAGTAGCCCGTGAGCGAACGCCCCGGCGTGTCCCACCGGGCATTGCGCAGCACCTGCGCGAGGCTGGGCGTCTCGGCAATGATGGCGCGCAGGCGCTCGACCTCGGAGCCCGCATAGCGCTCCAGGAATTCGGGCGTGGCGACAACGCCCTGCGAGCTGCGGCCATTGGAAAACGGAATGGTCCAGAACCATACATGCCGGTGCTCGGGATGCACGGAAATCAGGATCTTGGCGCGGTCCATGTCCTGCGCCGCGATGCGATCCTCGACATGCGTGAACAGAGCCGCGCGCACGGGAAAACCGGAGGGCCGCTCCAGCCCCAGCATGCGCGGCAAGATGCGCGCAAAGCCGCTGGCATCCAGCAGATGGCGGGCCTGCACCACATATTCCTCGCCTTGCGGCGTGCGGGCCGTGACCTGCGGCTGGGCGCCTGCCACGTCCACGCCGGTCACCGTGTGGCGATAGCGGATCTCGGCGCCCGCCTTCTGGGCAGCATCGGCAAGCACCTTGTCGAAATGGGCGCGCTGCACCTGGTACGTCGTGCCCCATCCGCAGGAGAACTTGTCACGGAAGTCGAAGGCCGTACGCAGATCGCCCCGGGCGAAGGCCGCGCCATTCTTGTGCTGGAAGCCCGCCTCCACCACGTCCTGCAGCATGCCGGCCTGCTCGATGTAGGCCATGCTTTGCGGCAGCAGGCTCTCGCCAATGGAAAAGCGCGGGAACTCTTCCTTCTCCAGGATGAGCACCTGGCGCCCCTGCCGGCGCAGCAGGCCCGCCGCCACGGCGCCGGAGGGACCGGCGCCAATGATCAGGATTTCAGTCTGTTCGGTACGTTGCATGTACGGTGTCTTTTTCAGAGGGGGGTGCCGGCAGGCGCCTGCGGCGGCGCGCGAAACAGCGGCGCCAGCACCAGCACCAGCGGCAGGCCCAGCATCAGCGTGACGCCAAAGGCCCGCAAGGCCGGCGTCTGGGACAGGCCCAGCAGGCCGAACGACAGCCAGGTGCTGGCCGCGCCGATCACCACGGCCAGCCAGGCGTGGGGATCGTCCTCGTGCTCCTGCAGGAAGATGCCGTAGTCGATGCCCACGCCCAGCAACAGCATCAGCGCCAGCACGTTGAAAAGCTGCCAGGGCTGGCCCCAGACGGACAGGACCACCGCCACCGCCAGGCTGGCCAGCACGGTGGGCAGCCAGGCTCGCCAGGCCTTGCGGCCAAAGCGCAGCCACAGAGCGGCCAGCACCAGACCGTGGCCCAGCACCAGCAGTTGCGTCATCGACAGGCGGTAGCGCTGCAGCAGGCCGGAGATCTCGGCGGGCTTGTCCACCCAGACCACGCCCTCCAGCCCCTGCGCTGCCTGCGCCAGCCCCGGCAGTGCGGCCTGACCGGCCACGCCGCGCAGCATGAGCATGCTGCGCCAACGGCCATCGCGCTCGCCCAGCCACAGGGGGCCGGCCGCCGCGGAGATGGACTGCTCCAGCCAGGCCTGCACGGTCAGGGGCTGCACCGGTGCGGCGGCAGGCGCACTGAAAGACTCACCCAATTGAGCATTGATCCCTTGCAGCACCTGGTCCTCGACACGGCGCACCAGGGCCAGATCCTCGCTCTGGCGCCGGGCGGAAGGCACCCAGTCGGACACAGCCGTGTAACCGGCAAGCTGACCATGCTGCACCAGCACATCAAGCCGCTGCTTGAGCAGCTCCTCGCGCTGCAGCAGCTCCTGGTCGCTGGCCCCGTCGAGCAGGTAGAACTGGGCCGGGCTGGGCAGGCCCAGCATGTCACCCACCTGGCGCTGCTGGGCAACCAGGGCAGGCGCGCCGTTTTGCAGCTGGCGCACATCGTCCTGGATGTTCAGGCGCCCGCCCCACGCCAGCCAGGCCGCCATGGCGGCGCACAGCGCCACCGAACCCGGCAGCGCTGCGCGCCAGCGCGGCCAGGCCATCAGGCTCAGGCCTATGCGCCGTGCAGCGGGGCTGGCGGGCATGTGGCCTCGGTCCAGCCAGGGGAACCAGCAGACCACGGTCAACATGGCGGCGGCCAGTCCCACCACGGAGAAAACGGCCATCTGCCGCAGTCCCGGGAAAGCCGCGACGCCCAGTGCCAGGTAGGCAATCACGCTGGTGCCCAGCGCCAGCCACAGTGCCGGCAGCAGGGAACGCATCAGCGCATGCGGCGTGCGCCGTGGGGCGCCCTGCCGTGCAGCAAAGTAGTGAATGCCATAGTCCTCGGCCACACCCACCAGGCTGGCGCCGAACACCAGGGTCAGCAAATGCACCTGGCCGAACAGTGCCGCCGTCACGCTCAGCGCCACCGCCGTGCCGATCAGCAGGGACAGGCCCACCAGGGCCATCGGGCGCACGGCGCGAAATGCCAGCCACGCCAGCAGCAGGACAGCGGCAAGTGAGCCCCAGCCGATGGTGTTGATCTCGCCATGCGCCTGCGTGGCCGCTGCCTCGGCATGCAGCGGTACGCCGGCCATCAGCAGTTGCGCATCGGGCCACTGCTGGCGCACATCGGCCAGGGCCTGCTGCAGCGCGTCCTGCAGCACGGGTTCGCCCGACAGGCGAAACGCCGAGCCCGACAGCGCGTACTGCAGCAGCACCCATTGCTGCCCCTGCCCGGACACCCACAGCTCGCCATCGCGCGGACGCGCATGGCTTTGCGCAGCGCGCGCCGTCCACCAGGGGGTCCACAGGCCCAGGGGATCACGAATCCAGTCGGTCAACCGCGCCTGCAGACCGGGCTGGTACAGGTCCTGCAGGACCTGCTGCACCAGAACCTCGCCCGGAGTGTGCTGCAGCCGGTCGCGCTGCTGCGGCGTGAGCAAGGACTGGCGCCAGGGCTGGTAGAAATCCAGGGCGGCCTGCATGGAGACCTGCCGCGCCAGCGGCTGCTCGCGCAGCGGCGCGGCCGCCTGACGTGAAAGGCTTTGCCGAAACTGCTGTGCGGCCTGTCGGCTGCCGGCCCAGTCGGGCGTACCCAGCAGCACGGTGACCTGGCGCGACAACTGGTCGGCCAGCTGCTGCGTGGCGCGCGTCACCTCGGGCGCCTGTTCATTGACCGGCAGCAGTGCCAGCACATCGGTGTCCATGCGCTGGCCATGCCAGAAATGCCATTGGTGCACGGCCACCACCAGCACGGCCAGCAGCCAGGCCAATGCGGCTGCACGCCACAGAAGGCCGGGACGGTCCAGGCTGCCGGTGTCGTGCGCGGGGGATGGACTGGTGCTCATGGCGCGGGCTCAGTCAAACAGTGCGGCATCCTGCGCACGCAGCGCCTGCTCGGCAACGGGGTTCGCCATCTGGATATGGCTGCGGTCGCCGCGCGCCTCCTGCAATTGCACGGACTGCACAAACTGCTGGCCGCTCAGGTCCACAGCCTGCAGCCACTGGGCCAGCACGGGGTCGCGCGGCACCAGGTGGAGCCTCCAGCCGGCACCCTGCACTTGGCCGCTGACATCGAAGTAGTGGGTGAGCTGCGCCAGGTCCGCCGACACCACGGCAAACAGCATGGCATTGATGGTGCGCAGCACGGGCTCGTCCTGCGCGCGCATCTGCACGGCCGTGCTGCCATCGGCGCCGCGCGACAGCAGGCTGTCGGGCCTGACGATCAGCGTCGAGGCAAAGGGCTGGCGCACCTGCCAGGCGATGCCCTTGCCACGTGCCACGACGAAGTCGCCCGAGGATTTGAGCGGCTGCCTGAAGCCCTGCACGGTCTTGAGCTGCGTGAACTGACCACGCACCACAGGCGCGCTCTGCACGCGCTCACGCACCTGGGCCAACAGAGCCTGCTGTGACACCTGGGAGGCCGGGGCGGTCTGGGAACCGTCGCCAACGCCGGAAACACCGGCAGTAGGCGCGGCCTGCAAGGCAGCCGGAAGAGACAAGGTACAGGCCAGGGCGCAGGCCATGCCCCATGCAGCCAGGCGCGTCCCTCGGGCAGTCATGGCTGCACCCCCAGCCGTTCCCACAGCACGGGAGGGCAGACAAAGCACATCTCGCGCGTGCGCATGTCCACGGCCACCTGGGTGGTGTGGGCCGTGTTCACTTTCTCGCCCGTGGCGGCATCGCTGATCAGGTAGTCGATGCGCAGGCGGTTTTCCCACTCGGTGATGGTGGCCTTGATCCGGAGCTTTTGTCCGAACAGCGCCGGGCGCACGTATTTGAGACGCATGTCCACTACGGGCCAGCCGTAGCCGGAGTCGCGCATGCGGGGATAGTCGTAGTCGAAGTGGGCCAGCAAGGCGCTGCGAGCCAGTTCGAGATAGCGCACGTAGTGGCCGTGGTAGACGATTTCCATCACGTCGATGTCGTAGAACGCCGGCGTGACTTCGATCTCGTAGCTCAGCCGCTCGCGCGAGGCGATTTCCTGGTCAGTGGCCATGAAGGCTCCGCGTGAAGGGCAAATTACCCATGGTTGAGAGGATGCGTGGGTGCAGGTGCAGGCATGCCCTGCTCCCAGAACGGGAAGAAGTTGAACCAGTCATAAGGCGCCTTGCACAGCAGGCGTTCAAGCTGCTGGGCGTAAAGCCGGGCATAGCCGGCCAGCGCCTGCGCGCGCCGCGCACGCGGCAGTTCAACCTGGGCGGCAAGAGGCACGAACTCGACGGCATAGCCCCGCCCCTCATGCACGCAGCCCATGAAATACAGCGGGCACTTGAGCAGGCCAGACAGGATGTAGGGCCCGCAGGGGAAGGCGGCTTCATGGCCCAGAAACAGGGCCTGCGTGGTCTTGCTCTCATGCACAGGAACGCGGTCACCGGCAATGGCGATGAACTCCCCGCGCGCCACGCGGTCGGCCAGTGCCATGGCGGTGGCCATGTTGAAGTCCAAGACCTGCAGCAACTGCACCCCGCTGTCCGGCGCCATGCGGCGCAGCAGGCGGTTGAAGCGCTCGGCATGCCGGGTATGCACCAGGATGGTCAGTTGCAGGCCAGGGCATTGCCGGGCCAGGGTCTGGCACAGCTCGACGCAGCCCATGTGCGCGGTCACGAGCACGGCCCCCTGCCCGCGGGCCATCAGGTCCAGCAAGGGCTGTTGCCCCTCCAAACGCACGTGCTCGGTGCGGTAGCTGTTCGTTACGGCAAGCAGCTTGTCCAGGATCACCTGGGCAAAGACACCAAAGTGCCGCAGGCCGTGCACCCAGCCCGGCCCGCGCGGCCACAGGCCATGCGCCTGTTGCAGGCGCTGCAGGTACTGCAGGGACGCGCGCCGCGCCACCGGGCGCGTGAGCCAGTAGTAGCCGACGACCGGATACAGGCACAGCAAAAAGGGCCAGCGGCCCAGCCAGCGGTGAAGCTGGTAGAGCAGCCACATGCCGCCCACGCAGGTGCTTTCGCCGATCTGCGCCCAGTGGTGCGGGCTGCGTGTGGAAGGCCCGCTCATGACGCCCCCCGCGTTCGCAGTCGGCGCGCCAACAGTTGCGGGCTGCGCAGCAGCATGCCGCCGAACAGGCGCGCGTGCATGCCGGAGATCCGAAGGTTGTCGCTCCAGACCCTGAAGTGCGACAGCCCATCGGCGGGATAGGTCACGGGCGTGGGCAAGGTCACGAAGGCCACGCCGCGCCAGTGCAGGTGCACCAGCACTTCGGTGTCGAATTCCATGCGCCGGCCCATGCGGGCGCGGTCCAGCACCGCCACCGTGGTCTTCAGGGGATACACGCGGTAGCCGCACATGGAATCGCGAATGTCCAACGACAAGGTGTTGATCCACACCCACACATGGGTGAGGTACCGGCCATAAAGACGCGCCTTGGGCACGCTGGCGTCATAGGCGGGTGCCCCGCAGACCATGCTCCCCGGGTGGGCACGAGCCAGCGCCAGGAAGGCGGGAATGTCACTGACGGCGTGCTGGCCATCGGCATCGATCTGCAGCGCATGCGTGCAGCCCTGGGCCAGCGCGGCGCGCAGGCCGGCCATCACGGCGGCACCCTTGCCCTGGTTGCTTGCCAGGCGCAGTACCTGGACCTGCCCTGCGTGCTGCGCTGCCAGCGCATCCAGCACGGCGGCGCAGCGCGGCTCCGAGCCGTCGTCCACCAGCAGGCACGGCAGGCCGGCGTGCAGGCAGCCCTGGACCATCACGCCCACCGTGTCGGGGTGGTTGTAGACGGGGATCAGGGCCGTGGGACGAAAGCCAGGCGCCCTCATGGCCTGCGCTCCAGCAGGCGACCACTGGCATGCACGCCCCGCGCGGAACTCAATTCGAACTGCAGGCAGCCTTTCTCGGGCTGCCACTGCAGCTGCATCTGCACCGTATCGCCGGGCAGGATGGGCTGCTGGAATTTGAGCAGTTGCGCGTCGGCAAATCCGTGCTCCAGACCGAAGGCCTGGGTCGCCAGGCTCACCACCCAATGCAGTTGCGCCACGCCGGGCACCAGGGATGCCTCGGGAAAATGCCCCTCCAGCACGCGCAGACGGGGCTGCACCAGCAGTTGCGCCGTGGCGCGCTGCGCGCTGCGCTCCTGCCATGCCGGCAAGGGAATCACGGGATTGAACAAGGTCAGCAGGCTGTGATGCGTGGTCTTTCCCTGCGCATTCATGGGCATGCGCTCCACATAACGCCAGTGGCGCGGCAAGGCCACGCGGTCCACGCAGGGTTGCAGCAGCGAGCGCAGCGCCTGACCCATGCCGCGACGGCCCTGCTGCTGCAACGCCTGCCAGCCCGCTTCGCACAGCTCCACCACCATGCCCACGCGCTGCGGCGCACCGCCAGCGATGCCGCTGGCGCCGGACGGCTGCTCCAGCACCACGGCCCTGGCCTGCCGGACTCCACCATGGGTTTCCAGAACACGCTCCATGGCGGTCAGAGACACCCTTTTTTCGGCAATCTTCACAATGCGGTCTGCACGCCCCTGCAGCACGAAGCCCACGCCGTCGGTGCCGGGCAAGGCACGGTCGGCCGTCTCCCACCAAAGCTGCGCATCAGGCAGATGGCGCGAGCGCACGGCAAGAAGCCCGCTGTCCGACAGGCGCAGCTCCACGCCAGGCAGGGCCTGCCAGGATTCGCCGTGTTCTGCGCGGCGGCGCCAGGCGATACCGCCCGTTTCAGAGCTGCCGAAGACTTCGGTGGGCGAATGGCCCAGCAGTTGCAGCGTGTGCTGCGCGGCGCTCTCGGCCAGTGGGCCGCCGGAGGAAAACACGCCGCCCAGCCGCTCCATCGCCTGCGACCAGTCCAGGTGCGTCGGCAAGCGGCCGAGCATGGCGGGGCTCGATACCAGCAGGCTGCGCGGCGCCTGCTGCAGTGGCTGCACCAGATCCTCGGGATAGTGCGCCAGATGCGTGCCCATGGCGCGGCCAGCCGCCAGCGGCCACAGAATGCGGAACAGCAGGCCGTAGATGTGATGATGCGCCACGGTGGAGAGCACCTGCACGTGCGGCCCCTGCGCCATGCCGACACCGAACACGGCCTGCAGGGCCTGCACTTCGGCATCCAGCTGCGACAGCCGCTTTTCAATGCGCTCGGGCACACCCGTGGAGCCGGATGTGAACAGCACGACGCGCGCCTTGTGCATGTCCAGGGGCTGCAGTACCACGCCGTCCGCGCCAGCGGCATCAGGCACCAGGGCCTGGGGCAACTCGCCCGCGCAGGCCGCCACCTGGGGCAGCAGCGCCGACAGCGTGTGCGCATGCAGGTCACTGGCCAGCACCGGCGTCTTGCCCGCGTGCCAGGCACCCCATAGCGCAGCGGCAAAGGTCAGCGGATTGCCGCAGTACAAGGCCACTTCCGTCCCCTGCACACGCTGGAAGGCCGCGCACCACGCCCGGACAGCATCGACCCATTGCGCGTGCGTGACCGCCGCATCCTGCGGCCTTGCCACCACATGCCCTGCGTCTCTGGACTGGGGCAGTGCCACCTGCGCCAATGCCACCCATGCCAGTGCCATACCTTGTTCGCTCTTTGTGGCCGTCATCCTTGCCTCACACATGTCCATGGCGCCTGCGCACACGCTGGCGCACCAGCCACTCCACCGCCATCAGCAGCCCCATGGCCCCATAGGCGATCAAACCGTTGTACAAGGCCCAGGCCTCGTCGCTGCCATACAGGGCCGTACCGGCCGCCACCGCGCCATTGCAGACAAAGAAGACGCACCAAACGGCCGTCACCCGGGCGGTGTAGCGCACGGCCGGCGCAGGCAGATCGGGCTGCCGCAGCCGTGCCAGGCGCTCCACCACCGACGGCGGAAACCACAGGCTCCAACCAAAGCCGGCCAGCAGCACGGCATTGACCAGCACCGGATAGAACTTGAGCGCCAGGCCATCGCCCTGCCACCACGAGACGGCAGACAGCGCCGCCGCCCCCGCAACGACCACCCACCAAAATCCTTCGCGACTGCTGCAGGCACGCGCCAGCGCCAGCACCACCAATGCGGCGGCAATCCAGTGCGCAGCCACACGCCCCAACGCGGCATAGACGGCCAGCGGATAGAGCACCGTGGCCAGCAGCACAAGGCCTGTCGCGGTTTTGCGCATGGCAGGCGTGTTCCTCAGGCGACGGCGCTGTCTTCTTGCATCAGCTGATGCAGCGCATCCACCACGTCCTGGATGGTGCGCACCGACTTGAAGGCCTCGGCATTGAGCCGCCTGCCGACCAGAGGCTTCAGTTGGACGATCAGATCCACGGCATCAATGCTGTCGATGTCCAGGTCGTCATGGAGCCGGGCTTCGGGCGTGATGCGCTCCGCCTCGATATCGAAGGTTTCCGTCAGGATTTCGACGATGCGTTCGTAGATGGTTTCTTTGTTCATGAAAATGTCTTTGCTGCGGTCTGCGCGGAGGGCCGCACTCAGTGCGTGCGCTGGGCCGCCACGAAGGCAGCAAGCGCCTGGACGCTGCGGAAATGCTGACGCGTCTGTTCCGAGTCCCCGGACAGGCTCACGCCGAAACGCTTTTGCAGCGCCAGGCCCAGCTCCAGCGCATCGATGGAGTCCAGTCCCAGGCCCTCGACAAACAGGGGCTCGCCCGGATTGATCTGCTGCGGCGTGATGTCCTCCAGCGCCAGGGACTCGATGATGAGTTCTTTGATTTCTTGCTCAAGCTCAGGCACGGGACGGTTCCTTGAATAGTTGTGTGGACAGGTGGTCCGTGACATGCCGGGCCGCCACGGAGTCGCTGGCCGCGCCTTGGCAAAAGGCCTCGATACCGATGTCGTCACGAACTTCGATGAAAAAGTGGGGCTTGCGCGGCGGCACCTGCCACCACGGCGCGCCCTTGGTCAGCATGGGCACGCTGCAGTGGATATGCACCGGCGTGATATCGACGCAGCCCTTCACCGCAACATGGGCTGCGCCGCGTTGCAGCCGGACCTGGCCATGCAGCGGTGTGCGCGTGCCTTCGGGAAAGATGATCAGGTTGTTGCCTGATGCCAGCGAGCGCAGGCAGTCCTGCAGCAGGCCCTCGCCACGGCTGTTGGCAATGAAGCCGGCCGCCCGGATGGGGCCGCGCGTGAAAGGGTTGCCCGCCAGCGCCGCCTTGACGATGCAATCGGCATGGCGAACGAAGGAGATCAGGAACACCACGTCGATCAGCGACGGGTGATTGGCAAGAATCAGCAGGCCGCGCCGCTGCAGACGTTCACGGCCGTGCACTTCATAGGACAGCACGCCGACGCCCGTCATCAGGGCTACGAACCAGCGCAGGCTGTGATGGATCACCGACTGGGCCGCCAGCTGGCGCGACTGCGGCTGGCGGATGGCCAGCAGCAAGGCCGGATAGACTACGCAGCGCACCACCAGCCCACCCAGGCCGAACACGGCAAAGCACAGGCCGGTGGCCGCCAGGCGCCACTGACGATTGAGCCACTCAGCCATGAGCGCGCTCCCATCGCCATCCGCCTGCACCACGGCGCTGTGCCGGGCGCTGCGGGCCTGCCAGGGATGCCTGGCCGTCGTGCAACAGAAACTGCAACACCTGCAACCCGTGCGGTAAATGCTGCAAATGCGGCGCGCGGGCCGGCTCCGGCTGCGCGGCGTCCATCCCGGGCTGCCTGCTCAACAGGAACCCGGACTCTCCGGGTGCTGCCCATTGCAGCAATACCGCCCAGGCGAATACCACCTGGGGCTCTGTATGAAAGCAGTCATACGGAGCAGGCAGTGGCGCGTCGTAACAGACCAGCATGACTTGCGGCGCGCCTTCGTGCAGCAGACCCAATGCTTCCACCATGCCCGCCTCCGGCGCGCAATCGGTGGATGCCACGCACAGTGCATTGGCACGCATGCCTCGCAAAATGGAATGCTGGGCACCAATGCCGTTATGCACCGCCAGGCCGAATGCCGTGGGAGACACCGCCTCCCCCAGCGCCTGCGCCTGCAGCAGGGCAAGCGACTTTTCAGCATCGCCATAGCGCGAGGCCCAGACCACGGGCAGGTCAGCCAATGCAGCCTGCGCCGCAACGGTATCGGCGGGAACAACGGCACATCTGGCCAATGGGCCGAGGCGCCTGCGGGCGATTGGGGGGATATGGGCAAGATCCGGGCGGACCTCGCCCTGTGGCAAGACGGGCTGCCTTGCCCACTGCCGCCACTGGACAGGTTCCTGCAGTCCGGGCGCAAGCGCAGACCACGCCCGAATCGCAAAAACGCGGCGCACGAAAATCTCCCCCCGATGCCTATGTTTGAATGTCACGCCCAGTAGCTACTGGCCGCTGGCTTTAAAAAAACGATGCATTGTAGCTATCGAGGATAAAAAATTCTTGTATCTGTTATTTAAATTTGTTACTTGATGCATATTGACAACAGTGACGCCGCCATGATAGCCACCAGCAGCTGATCGGTGCTTCGCCTGGAGGCGGCGCCTTCCCTCTGCGCCGGAACCGTGCAGCCTCTCACTTTCAAAGTCAGCCCCGAGCAGTCCCCCTCCCCTCCTTCAGGCATGCGGGACAACGCCGGGCGCCGGACATCTGGAATCTGCAGCCAATACCTGGTTTCAGTGATATGTCGCGCATATGCATTGAACAGGTTTTCCAACCATTCGCATCAGACGCAGATTTTCCTGCCTTACATTCTTTATCCGCACAATGCTATTGATAACAAGAAATCAATCGCCAAAAACCAACAGCAGCATGTTCAATCGACATAATCAACGACTATTGCAAATGAATTATCAAGAATCATGAAAAATATAAGCATTTACTGATGATCACCAAAAGCACATCTCTTGTCCGCCACCCTCCTCTGAAGAAGAAAATAAATGACCAATGAAAGCGCTTGAATCCAGCCACACAACGAAAAACCGCTTCAGCAATCTCTTCTTGAAAACTTCTTACAATCCATCGATATTCCCGCCTACCTGATGCGCTCAGCATCCACTCCAGGCCTTTCCTTCCCGTATTGAATCCATGCTGTTTTCCGGCCAGAATCCGCCGCCCGACATACATGACCAACTGTCTTCCGTTTCAAGGCAAGACCGGGAGATACTCCATGGTCATAAAGCGGTTGCGATATGGCTGACCGGACTTTCGGGGTCCGGCAAATCGACCATCGCCAATGCGCTGCAGGCGCATCTGCACGCGGCCGGCCGGCGTACCTATGTGCTGGACGGAGACAACATCCGCAGCCGGCTGAACCGCGATCTGGGCTTTTCCGAAGAAGACCGGGCGGAGAACATACGCAGGGTCTCGGAGGTCGCCCGGCTTTTCGTGGATGCGGGCACGATCGTGATCGCGGCCTTCATTTCCCCTTTCCGTAGCGAGCGCGACACTGCCAGGGCCTTGTTCGACAAGGGTGACTTCCTGGAGGTGTTCGTGGATGTTCCCCTGTCCGTTGCCGAGCGGCGGGACCCCAAGGGCCTGTACAGAAAAGCGCGCCGCGGCGAACTGCGTCAGTTCACCGGAATCGACTCGCCCTATGAACCCCCTGTGGCAGCGGAGCTGACCCTGCGCACTGACCAGCTCAGCGTGGCCGCATGTGTTTCGCGCCTGCAGGCGTTGCTGCTGCCGGGGCAGCCGACTGCGCCGGGCACGCCCGCCCAGGGCATGGCGCCTCTGATGACCTGTCCCCTGCCACTGGCCAAGGCGCTGCAATGAATGCCAGGCCCGCCCTGCCCTGCGCGCATGAAGACGCCTGTGCCGGCACGCCCCTGTTTGCGCGGCTTGATGCCAGGGTTGCGCTGCAGACGCTGCGCGAGGAGGTGGATGCGCTGCTGTCCTCGCCATGGTGCGACCACGTGAACCACGGCGGCTACGAAGGCGTATGGCGTGTGATGCCGCTGCGCTGCCAGCGCCAGCATGTGGCGGCCCACCCCATTCTCCAGAGCTTCTCCATCGAGGAACCCGAGGAGGATTGGGAGGACCTGCCCCTGCTGCAGCACTGCCCCGCCATACGCCAGGTGCTGGAGCAACTGCAGTGCCCGCTGCGCTCTGTGCGCCTGATGCAGCTGAAGGCTGGCTCATCCATCAAGCCGCATCGCGACCGTGGGCTGGGCCTGGCGCATGGCCAGGCCCGGCTGCATGTGCCCGTGCACACACATCCCGATGTGCAGTTCATCGTGGAAGGCCGCACGATCCCCATGGCCGCAGGGGAGCTCTGGTATTTCAATGCCGATGCCACGCATGAAGTGGTGAACCGGGGCACCCGGGACCGCACCCACCTGGTCATCGACTGCCTTGCCAACGCCTGGCTGGCAGACAGCATCGGCAAGGGACACGCCCATGCATGAGCTGCAGGCGGCCTTTGCCGAACTGATCGCAAGCCCCCGGCAGCACACCCTGTTCCAGCAGGCCAGGAGCATGGAGTCGCTACTGGTGCAACTGCGCCTGCTGTGGTGTCTTCCCGCCTGGAACGATGATCGCCTCATGCAGGCGCTGCAGCAGTTGAACCAGGCGGCTGCCGTGCCAACTGCCGCACTGCTGGCCGGTGGCTGGCTGCCACACAGGTATGAGGCACGCACGCGCAGCATCCTTTGGTGCCTGCCGGACGGTGCTGCCACCGAGCCGTTTCATGACGAGTACATCAGCCGCTGCCTGCAGCGCAGGCTGCTGAACCAGTTCATTCGGCCGCGCACGCCGCTGGCCGGTCTGTGCGCGGAATCCCTTCCCAGGCCCGGCGGCCCTCCGCCTGCCGGCTTCATCTTCCACCTCTCGCGCTGCGGCTCCACCCTGGTCTCGGGCTGCCTTTCCGAACTGGACGGCACGCTGGTCCTGTCGGAGCCACCTGTGTTCACCGAGCTGCTGCTGGACAGCTCGCTGGACCGGGCGCAAAAGCGCGATGGCATTGCCGGCCTGGTGTCGGCCATCACCGTGGCCGTGCCGGGGCGCCGCAACCTGGTGGTCAAGTGGAATGCCTGGGACATTTTCCATTGGGAGCTGCTGCACGATCTCTACCCCGAGGTGCCTGGCCTGATGCTGGTCCGCGATCCTGTGGAGATCCTGGCCTCACACCACAGGCAGGCCGGCCGGCACATGTCGGGCGACCCGTCGCTGGCTGGCGCCGGTCCGGTTTTCTGTTCCGGCAGTGGCAGCCAGCCCTTTGTCTCCGCGCTCGACCACCGCATGCGCGTGCTGCAGGCAATGATGGAGCGGATGCGGGATCTGCACGAAAGCCAGGGCGTTCCTGTGCTGCACTACCGCCAGCTGGATGCCGAAGCCATGGAGCAGATAGCCCGGCGCTTCGACCTGCATGCAGGCGAGGCAGCGCGCCAGCGCATCGCCGCACGCCTTCGCCAGCATGCCAAGGCGCTGGACCAGCGCTTCAAGCCTGACGGGCGGGACAAGGCGGCCGTCTTTGGCGAAAGCGAACGCCAGCACATCGAGGCGCGCCTGGGTCCGCTGCACGCACAGCTGCTGCGGCGCGCACAACCCGTGAACGAATAGGCCGCGCCAAAGATCAGCGCCAGCAGCACATGGACAGCGCCCACGATGTACCAGCCCCCGGAACAGCCTGTCTCGCCTCATGTACACCTCCTCGGTGTGGCATGAGTTTGATTATCTATACATGCCTAGATATGCGCAGATCCTCTCGCCGACAGATTCCCTCGCCCGCCCGCCTCGTGCCCCACCTTGTGCCCCACATTTGGCAGCGCGTGGCTTTCTGGAGCTTCATTGCAATCTTGGCGTGCGCCACAGGCACCATTTCCGTGGCACATCCGGCTGCCACGGCACTCACCGTCACTGCCTTGGTCAGTTGCGGAGCATGGTTGAACAATCGCGAGAAAACCAGATTGCAGGCGCTTGCCGCTGCCCGCAACGGCGAGTCGATCTGCGGCTTTGCCCGTTCCTTTGATTTGCGCAGCACAGATCCTTTGGTAGTCCGCGCTGTGTATGAACAGCTTCAGGAAGAACTGCTCAGCTACCAAAAGAGCTTCCCTGTCCGCGCACCCGACCGGCTTGAGGAAGAACTCGGTTTGGACGGTGATGATCTGGACATGAGCGTTGCGCCAGCCATTGCACGCCGCTCGGGCAGGTCACTGGAAGGCGCGCAATCCAATCCCCATTACGGCCGCGTCATGACAGCGTCCGACCTTGTGTATTTCTTCAACTGCCAGTCTGAAGCGCCACCGCAGCCCACCGCATTTCACTGACGGCAGTGCCTTGCTCAAAGCACGGCACAGACCGCTGCAACGCCCTCAGGAAATCACATTCCGGATGAACCGCGTCACTCCCTCGTGCAGGTAGCAGCCACTGAACCTCAGGCCTGCCGCAGCACCCCGCTGTCCAGCAGCTGGCCGATCTGCCCGGCCGTGAACCCGGCCTCCTCCAGCACCTCCACGCTGCTCTTTCCTATTTCCTGGGGCCGCAGGCGGTAGCTGGCCGGGGTGCGGTCCAGCTTGACGGGTGAGGCCACGGAACGGAAGCCGTCCACCTCCGCCACCATGCCGCGATGGGCGGTGTGGGGGTGGTCCAGGGCCTCGACCACGTTGTGGATCACGCCGCAGGGCACGCCCGTGGCGACCAGCATCTCGAACAGCGCCTGCGCATCGAAGCGGGCAAAGGCGGCTTCCAGATCGCGCTTGAGTTCGAAGCGGTGCACGGCCCGCTGGGCGTTGGTGGCATAGCGCGGGTCGCTGGACAGGTGGCCATGGGCCACGGCTTCGCAAAGGCGTTGGAACTGGCCGTTGTTGCCCACGGCCAGGTAGATGGGCTCGGTGGCCGTGGCATAGGCGTCGTAGGGCGCGATGTTGGGATGGCCGTTGCCCGATCGCTGGGGTGCGCGGCCCGTGAACAAGGTGTTGATGGAGTGCGGGTACAGCGAGAAGATGGCGCTGTCGTACAGGGCCGATTCCACCGACTGGCCCAGGCCGCTGCGCTCGCGCTCGTGCAGCGCCATCAGGATGCCGATGACGGCGTTCAGGCCTGTGGTCACGTCCACGATGGGGACGCCCATGCGCGTGGCCACGCCATCGGGGTCTCCATTGATGCTCATGAGGCCGCCGAGCGCCTGCACGGCCGCGTCGTAGCCCGGCAGTCCGCCCAGCGGGCCCGTGGCGCCGAAGCCTGTCACGCGGCAGTGGACGAGGCGCGGAAAGTGCTGGCGCAGCACCTCGCCATAACCCATGCCCCAGCGCTCCAGCGTGCCGACCTTGAAGTTTTCGATCAGCACATCGGCATCTTCCAGCAGCCGCATCACGACTTCGCGCCCCTCGGCCCGCGACAGGTCCAGGCAGACCGTGCGCTTGTTGCGGTTGATGCCCGCGAAGTAGGAGGCCATGCCGGCCGCGTCGAAGGGCGGGCCCCAGGTCCGCGTCTCGTCGCCATCGGGGCCTTCGATCTTGAGCACATCGGCACCGTGGTCGCCGAGGATCTGCGCGCACAGCGGCCCGCCGAGCACGCGCGAGAGATCGATCACCTTGAGTCCGTCCATGGCAGCCATCGCAAGTCTCCTTGAGTGTTTCAAATGCCCAGGTTCAAGCCGGCCGCCTGGTTCCATTTGGCCGGTCGGCGCTCGCGTGCGGCAGCCACGCCTTCGGGCGCTTCCGAGCGCATCTGCTGCGCAAACAGGTCGGCGGCCGCGTCCAGGTAGCCTTGCAGCGCCTCGCTGGCCGGAAGCGGCGCCACGGGCAGCCCGCCCAGCAGGCGCTTGGTGGCGGCCGAGGCCTGGGGCGCGGTGGCCAGGATGGAGCGCAACACGCGCTGGGCCAGCGGCATGAGTTCCTGCGGCGATTCGGCCAGGTAGTCGAGCAGGCCGATGCGATGGGCCTCGGCGGCATCGATGCGCTCGGCCGTCAGCACCAGGCGGCGCGCCGCCTGCAAGCCCAGGCGCGCGGCCACGAAGGGCAGGATCTGCCCGGGCACCAGGCCGATGGACGCTTCGGGAAAACCGAATCTGGCCAGTGGCGAACCTATGGCGATGTCCACAGCACACGCCAGGCCCGCGCCGCCGCCCATGGCCGGCCCCTGCACACAGGCCAGGGTGACCTGAGGCACGCGGGACAGCTCGGTGAGGAAGTCCCCGTAGCGGCGGTTGCCGGCCGCAATGGGGTCGCGGCCATCGCGGCCTGCCGGCGCGTCCAGCCGGTCCTGGAGGTTGCCCAGGTTGCCTCCGGCGCTGAAGGCCGGCCCGGCGGCCGTGAACACGATGGCGCGCACGCCGGGCGCCTGCGAAGCCTGGCGCACGGCCCGGGACAGCGCCTGCACCGTGTCCGCGCCCAGCGGGTTGCGGGCCTCGGCCCGGTTCAGGTGGATGGTGCAGAACGGCCCGTCGATGGTGCTGAGCACGCAGGCGGGCGCGGCCTGGTCTAGGATGGCGTCGGACATGGTTTCCTCCGGTGGAATGCGACGTTCAGGCAAGAAAGAAGGCCTTTGAAGGCCGTCAAGGAGACAAAGTGCACCCGACCACATGGCAGGGACCGGTCACGCGATGACGGCCCGCAACCTCGACATCAGCCTGCTGCGCACCTTCGTGGCCGTGGCGGAGCGCGAGAGCTTCACCAATGCAGCCGAAAAGGTCTACCGCACCCAGGCGGCGGTCTCGCAGCAGATGCAAAAGCTGGAAGCCTTGCTGGGGTGCGCGCTGTTCGAGCGCGTGGGCCGGCGCAAGCGCCTCACGACGGAGGGCGCGCGGCTGCTGGAATATGCGCGGCGCATGGTCAGCCTCAACGACGAGGCCTACCGCGCCATTACCGAGGAGACCTTCTCCCACCCGGTGCGCATAGGCGTCTGCGCCGACGCGCTGGACGCCCTGCTGCCCGCCTACCTGGAGCTGTGCGCCGAGAACTTTCCCAAGCTCAGCATCGATATCCAGGTGGGGCGCAGCCGCTGGCTGGCCTCGGCGCTGCGCCGGGGCGACGTGGACCTGCTGGTGGACATTGCCGCCCATGCGGGCTTCGAGCAACTGGTGCTGCGTACCTCGCCCGTGGCCTGGATCGCGGGTGCGCGCTACCACCACCAGGCCGGCAGCTCCGTGCCGCTGATCCTCATGGACAACGCCTGCCCGTTTCGCAGCAGCATGGTGCAGGCCCTGGACGAGGCCGGCATCGGCTGGCATGCGGCCTTCCAGACTTCCACCCTGGCCGGCGTGCGTGCCGCCGTGCGCGCGGGCCTGGGCATCACGGCGCGCACGGTGGAGATGCTGGCCCCGGATGTGCGCGTGCTCGACCCCCAGGTCCGCCTGCCCGCCCTCGCGCCCATGCGGTTTCACCTGTACTGGCGCGCCGACGCGCTGGACGACAGCGCAAGAAAAGTGCTTCATCTGATCGCTCCGCGTTGAGTCGCCATGGCGCATCGCTCCGGCTCACTGGGCGGTCATGCCCGCCTCGGTGATGATCCGCCCCCACAGCCGGGTATCGCGCTCCTGCAGGAAGAGCAGGTGCTCGGGCAACACGGGCGTGGGCACCAGGCCCTTGCCGACCAGGAAGTCCTTGCCCGCCGCGCTGGACAGGGCCTCGCCCACCCATTGCGACAGCAGGGCCGAGACGGCAGGCGGCGTGGCGGCCCTGGCGCTCCAGACGGCGATCCAGGAACTCACGTCGAAGTCGGGGTAGCCCAGTTCAGCCACCGTGGGCACATCGGGCAGGCTGGGTATGCGCTGGGCGCTGGACAGCGCCAGCGCATGCACCGTGCCGGCCTTGACCTGGGGCAGCGCCGTGAGCATGTCGCAGAAGTAGTAGTCGAACTGCCCGCCGATCAGGTCGGTCATGGCCTGGGCGCTGCTTTTGTAGGGAACGCTGACGGCATTGATCCGGGTGAGCTGCTTGAAGCGCTCGCCCGCGATGCGCCCGCCCACATTCGCACTGGCGAAGGACAGCTGCGTTCCCTCCCTGCGCGCCCAGGCCAGGAACTCGGCCGCCGTGGCCTGGGCGATGCGCCGGGGGTTGACCAGCATGGCATAGGGCGTGGTCGCCATGGTGGCCAGCGGCGTGAAATCGCCCTGCGGGCTGTAGCCCAGCTTGCGGTAGATGGTGATATTGGCCGCATGCGTGGACGATCCCGACACCAGCAGGTTGTAGGCATCGCCGGGTGCGCGCAGCACGTACTCGGCCGCGATGTTGCCGTCCGCGCCGGGCCGGTTTTCCACAATGGCGGGCTTGCCCCCGCGCTGGGCGATGGCCTCGCCCACATAGCGCGCAATGCTGTCCGAGGCGCCGCCCGCGCCGTAGGCCACGACGATGCGCACGGGCTTGTCCAGCCGGCTGCCCTGCGCCAGGCCCAGCGGTGGCAGCGCGGCCACCAGGCTCGCGGCACAGCCGCTCCGCAGCCAGGCGCGGCGGGAACAGGGCATGGGCCTGGACGTGCTCGGGCCGCAGCACTCCGGGGTTTCCAGTTTCTGCGTCTGCATGATCGCTCTCCTTCACAGTGATGCGCCGGGCGCGCGGGCGGCCACGGGCGGGCCCTGGGGAGCCAGGGCACGCGGGCAGTCGATTTCCATGTCGAGCAGCATCTGGGCATAGCACTTGCCCAGCGGGTCGGAGCGCAGGCTGCAGGAGCCGCCACCGCCCAACGCCTGGCGCAGCACGAAGTTCAATGCGCCCAGGCCCGGCAGTTCGTAGCGTGTGACCGGCCCGCTGGCCAGGTGGGCGAAGTAGGCCTGCACGCGCTCGGCGCCGACCTGTTCGCGCAGCACGGGCAGCCATTGCGGTGCACGCGCCATGAGGCCGATGTTGGCGTCGTCCCCCTTGTCGCCGCTGCGGCCATGGGCGATCCAGCCCAGCGGCAGGCGCACGGTGTCCTCACCCGCCGGCATCGCAGCGGGCACCTGCGCAGCGGCTGCCTCATCAGTGATGGTGGACGCCGACCCCTGCGCCGTAACTGGCACTGGTACCGGAACCGGCAAGGCGTCATCCGCCGCCTGCCATTGCACGGCCACGGCCGCCTTGGGCAGCAGGAAGGAGGCGGTGCGGATCACGCTCTGCACCTCGGACCGGCCGCCGAAGTGGCTGCGCGTGCCCGGCCCCATGGAGGTACCGGCCGAGGAGGCTTCCTTTTGCAGAAAGCCCAGCGCACGCCGGTCCGCATGCCGTGCGGCAATGCGCAGCACGATCTCGCGGCTGTCGGCCACGCGGCGGTGTGGGCCGTACATGGACTCGGCACCCAGCAGTTCCACCAGCGTTTCGCCATAGTCGGCAAAGCCCGCCGCATGCATCTGCGCACGGGTGCGTGCCAGCAGCGCCTCGGCCGTGCGGCGGGCCTTGTCCATGGCCCGCTGGCCGCGGATGGCCATCATGATGGCAATCTGCCAGCCCTGCTGGTAGGTGGCCGTGACCTTGTAGCCCGGGCCTGGCGCGCGCCCCCGTGCACCGCCCACGCGCACGCGCCCGCCCTCGCCGCCATGGCCAGGCAGGTCCTCGATGCGCACCTGCGAGAAGTCGCAGACCACGTCGGGCAGCGCATAGGCGCAGGGGTCGCCTATCTCGTAGAGCAGTTGCTCGCCCACGGTCTGGCGCGTGACCAGGCCGCCGCGCCCTGCGGGCTGGAACAGCTCGAAGCCTCCGTCAGCCTGCATGCGCACCAGCGGATAGCCGATGTCGGCCCAGTCGGGCACGGCCTCCCAGTCGGTGAACAGGCCTCCCGTGGCCTGGGCACCGCATTCGACCAGATGGCCGGCCAGGCTGGCCTGGGCCAGGCGGTCGTAGTCGTCCATGCGCCAGCCGAACTCGTGGATGGCAATGCCCAGCAGCGCCGCACTGTCCACGCAGCGGCCCGTGACGACGATGTCGGCGCCCCCATCGAGCGCACGGGCGATGGGCCCGGCGCCCAGATAGGCGCTGGCCGACATCAGCGGCGGCAGCTGCGCGGGCAGGGGCTCCTGCTGCCAGGGCTCGAAGTCCCGCTGTCGGTCCAGCACGTCGTCGCCCGTGACGATGGCGACCTTGACCTGCACGCCCTGCTCGCGCGCCAGCGCCAGGATGGCATCGCGACAGCCTGCAGGATGCAGGCCCCCCGCATTGGAGACCAGGCGCACGCCCTTGTCGCGGATGGCCCTCAGATGCGGCCCGACCGCCGACGTCACGAAGTCGGTGGCATAGCCCAGGTCGGGCGAGCGCAGCCGTGCACGCTGCAGGATGGACATGGTGGTCTCTGCCAGGTAGTCGAACACCAGGTACTGCAGGCCCGGCTGCTGCAGGAGCTGGGGCACGGCCATCTGGGAATCGCCCCAGAAGCCCGATGCACCGCCGATGAGCACCGTGTGCTGCGCGGGCCGGTCCGGGAGGGTGGAGGGGTTCATGACAGCTCCTTGTCTTCATCGGCACGCACCTGCAGCAGCACCTGGCCCGCGCCCAGCTGCATGCCCGGACGCACACCCAGCGCCGCGATGCGGCCCGCACCGGGCGCGGCCAGCGGCATTTCCATCTTCATGGACTCGATCACCAGCAGGGTGTCGCCCTTCTCCACCCGCTGGCCCTCGTCCACCAGCACGGCGATGACACGGCCGCTCATGGGCGCGCGCAGCTCCCCTCCCCCGCCCGCACTGCCAGGGCCGGCCCCGAAGCGCAGCAGGCGCTCGAACACGAAGCTGTCCGCACCGTCTTGCACCCAGAGCTGTCCGCTGGCGTCCTGGTGGCAGTGCAGCGGCCGGTACAGGCCGTCGACCTCCAGCCCCAGCAGGCCCGTCTGGGGCTCCCAGCGCAGATTGCCCAGCTGCCAGGAGACGGAGACAGAAGCGGCCGCAGGCGCAGGATCGGTGGCACCACGCGCCATGGGCGGCGGGCCATCCTCACAGGCCAGTTGCAGCCCGCCCCCGGTATGGCTCAGCGTGTAGCCCTGCGCCGGGGATGGCGACGCCGGATGGCTGGCATCGCGCAGCCACAGCGACCGGCCCGGCAACCGATCCGTGATCTGGTCCGTGATCCGGCCCGCAGCGCTTGCGCCTGCCGCCAGGCGGATGCCGCCGCCCAGCAGCAGCGCGGCCGCCGCGCGCGCATGGCGCGAGGGTGTGCGCCGCCAGGGGTCCTGCCCCAGGTCCTGGCACCCCAGGAAGTCCGTGGTCACCTCGCCTGCTGCGAACTGCGGATGCGCCAGGCAGCGGCGCAGAAAGCCCAGGTTGCTGCGCACGCCCAGCAGCGCCGTGCGTTCGCAGGCCTGGCGCAGGCTTGCAAGGCAGGCCTCGCGGCTGTCGCCCCAGGCCATGAGCTTGGCCACCATGGAGTCATAGAAGGGCCCGATTTCGGCGCCATCTTCCAGGCAGGTGTCGGCACGCACCTCGGGCGGCGCGCGCCACAGGCCCACCGTGCCGACCTGGGGCAGATAGCCCTGCCAGGGATCTTCGGCACACAGGCGCAGTTCGATGGCATGGCCGCGCAGGCGCACGTCCTGCTGTGCCAGCGCCAGCGGCTGGCCCTGGGCGATGCGGATCTGCTGCTCCACCAGGTCCAGCCCCGTGACCAGTTCGGTCACCCCATGCTCCACCTGCAGGCGCGTGTTCATCTCCATGAAGTAAAAGCGCCGCTGCGCGTCCAGCAGAAACTCCAGCGTGCCTGCGCCCGTGTAGCCGATGGCCTCGCAGGCCTTGCGCGCCACCTCGCCCATGGCCTGGCGCAGCGCCTCGTCCACGGCGGGCGACGGCGCCTCCTCGATCAGCTTCTGGAAGCGCCGCTGGGTCGAGCAGTCGCGCTCGCCCAGGTGCAGGCAGCGGCCATGCTCGTCGCACAGCACCTGCACTTCGATATGGCGGCCATTCTCTATGGCCCGCTCCAGGATGATTTCGTCCGAGCCAAAGGCGCTGGCCGCCTCCGACCGCGCCTGGCGCAGCAGCGCCTCCAGTTCATCTTCGCGGCGCACCACGCGCATGCCCCGGCCACCACCGCCCGCCGCAGCCTTCAGGATCACGGGAAAGCCGGTGCGCCGCGCGGCCTCCAGCACCTGGCGCGCGTCGCCCTGGGCCGCAGCCCCGGGCACGGTGGGCACGCCTGCAGCCTCCATCGCCTGCTTGGCCCGGGCCTTGTTGCCCATCAGGTCGATCACGCCCGGCGAAGGCCCCACGAACACCAGCCCCGCATCGGCCACGGCCTGCGCGAAGTCCGCGTTCTCGGACAGGAAACCATAGCCCGGATGGATGGCCTGGGCGCCCGCGCGCCGGCAGGCCGCGATCAGTGCCGCGCCGTCGCGGTAGCTCTGGTCGGCAGGCGCAGGGCCTATGTGCACGGCCAGGTCGGCAAAGCGCACATGGGGGCTGTGTGCATCGGCATCGGAATACACGGCCACGCAGCGCAGGCCCATGCGCCGCGCCGTGCGCATGATGCGCAGCGCGATCTCTCCACGGTTGGCGATCAGCAGGGTGTCGAAGCGCATGGCTGGCTCCCCGCTCAATCCGCACGCCGGGGCAAGGTGCCCATGTGCTTGCAGATGATGGTCAGCATGATTTCATCGGCGCCGCCGCCGATGGAGATCAGCCGCAGGTCGCGCCAGGCGCGCGAGACGCTGTTGTCCCAGGTGAATCCCATGCCGCCCCAGTACTGCAGGCAGGAGTCCGTGACCTCGCGGCACAGGCGCCCGGCCTTGAGCTTGGCCATGGAGGCCAGTTGCGTCATGTCTCCGCCGCCCATGTGGACCTGGGCCGCTCGGTAGATCAGCGAGCGCAGCAGTTCCACCTCGGTCCTGAGCTCGGCCAGCCGGAAGTGCACGGACTGGTTGTCGAGAATGGAGCGCCCGAAGGCCTGCCGCTGGCGCGTGTACTCGATGGTGTCGTCGATCACCTTGTCCAGCGCCGTAACCCGCCGCGTGGCGCCGCTCAGGCGCTCCTCCTGGAACTGGCGCATCTGGTAGGTGAAGCCCTTGCCCTCCTCGCCGATGCGGTAGCGCTGGGGCACGCGCACATCGTCGAAGAAGACCTGGGCCGTGTCCGAGGCCCACATGCCCACCTTGCGGATCTTCTGCATGCTGATGCCGGGGCGCAGCCTGCCGTTCTCGCGCAGCGGCACGCAGATCAGCGACTTGTTGCGGTGCACGTCGCCTTCGCTGGTATTGGCCAGCAGGCACATCCAGTCGGCCTGGGTGGCGTTGGTGATCCACATCTTGGAGCCGTTGATGACATAGTCGTCCCCGTCCTTGCGCGCCGTGGTCTTGAGCGAGGCCACGTCCGAGCCCGCACCCGACTCGGACACGCCCAGGCAAACCACCATGTCGCCCGCCACCGTGGGCTTGAGGAACTGCTCGCGCAATGCGTCCGAGCCGAAGTGCGTGAGCGCCGGCGTGGCCATGTCCGTCTGCACCGCGATGGCCATGCCCACGCCGCCGCTGCTGATGCTGCCTATGGCCTCGCAGAACGCGATCTCATAGCTGTAGTCCAGCCCCATGCCGCCGTATTCCACGGGCTTGTTCACGCCCAGCAGGCCCGCCGCGCCCAGCTTCTTGAACACCTCGTGGGCGGGGAAGATCTCGGCCGCCTCCCATTCCTCGACATGGGGCTCGATCTCCCTGGCGATCAGCCTGCGCACGCTGTCCTGCAGGGCGATATGGTCGGAAGTCATCATGCTGTGCTCTCCTTGGTGGGCTGTGAACTTGCGAAGCCGGGCCCGCGCGGCATGGACGCCGCGCCACCGGGCAGGAAGGGATGGCAGGGCCGCCCTCAGCGCTCTAAAGGCGGGCCACGCCGAACTGCACGGGATGCAGGTCGCGCCTGCGCGCACCGGCCGCCGTGGCCAGCGCCATGGCCAACCAGGCACGTGTCTCGCGCGGGTCAATCACGCCGTCGTCCATCAGCAGGCTGCTGGTGTGGATGGCGCCTGACTGCGAGTCGAAGGCCTGGACGATGTCCCGATGCTGCGTATCCAGGGCCTGCGCGTCGGGCTCGGCGCCCGCGCGCCGTGCGGCGGCTTCGGCCACCATGCGCATGGTCATGGCCGCCTGCTCGCCGCCCATCACGGCCGTGCGCGCGTTGGGCCAGGAAAACAGCAGATCGGGTCGGAAGGCGCGCCCGCACATGCCGTAGTTGCCCGCTCCATAGGAGGCGCCGCACATCACCGTGAAGCGCGGCACGGGCGCATTCGACAAGGCCTGGATCAGCTTGGCGCCATGCTTGATCATTCCGGCCTCCTCATGGCCGCGCCCGACCATGAAGCCCGTGATGTTCTGCAGGAAGACCAGGGGCCGGCCCAGCTGGGCGCACAGTTGTATGAACTGCGCGGCCTTGTTGGCCCCGTCGCTGTCCAGCGGGCCGTTGTTGGTGAGCAGGCCCAGTTCGTGCCCTTCGATGGCCGCGTAGCCGCAGACCGTCTGGGCGCCGAAGGCCTCCTTGAAGGCATGGAAGTCCGATCCGTCCACCAGCCGCGCGATGACCTCGCGCATGTCCACCGGCGTGCGCGTGTCGGCCGGCATGATCTGCAGCAGCTCCTCGGCATCGTGGCGCGGGGGACGCCAGGCGGTGGCCGACGCATCGGTCCAGCCTATGCGCGCCATGATCTCGCGCACCCGCATGATGCCGTCCAGGTCGTTGTCGGCCAGGTAATCGGCCAGGCCCGAGGTGGCAGCATGCATGTCGGCGCCGCCCAGTTCCTCGTCGCTGGCCTCCTCGCCCGTGGCGGCCTTGAGCAGCGAGGGCCCTGCCAGATAGGCGCGGGCCTGGCCACGCACCATGACCACATAGTCGGACAGCCCCGGCAGGTAGGCGCCGCCAGCCGCCGAGGAGCCATGGATCAGCGACACCAGGGGCAGCCCTGCCGCCGACAGCCGCGCCAGGTTGTAGAACATGCCGCCGCCCACCAGGAAGCGCTCCACCCGGTACTTGCGCAGATTGCCGCCCGCGCTCTCCACCAACTGGATCAGCGGCAGCTTTTGCGCCAGCGCGATCTCCTGCGCCCGCATGAGCTTCTGCCCCGTGAGCGACTGCATGGCGCCCGCGCTGATGCCCGCATCATTGACAGCCACCATGCAGCGCACGCCCGAGACATGGCCTATGCCCGTGATCAAGGCGCTGCCGGGCACGCTGGTAGCCGGGTCCGGGTCCTCCAGGCTGCAATAGCCGGCCAGGGACATCAGTTCATGGAAAGGCCTGTCGGCATCAAGCAGATGCGCCAGCCGCTCGCGCGGCAGCAGCTTGCCCTGGGCATGGAACTGCCGCGCCGCGCGCGCCGAACGCTGCACGGCGCGCTGCTCCAGTTGCCGCACCTCGTCCAGGCGCTCCTGCATGTGGCGGCGATTGCGCTGCGCTGCGCCTTCCTGCCCGGGGGGCTGCACTTTGGCATCCATGGCTTGTCTCCATTGCTCTGCTTATGGATGGCCATGATGTCAGAGGCTTGCGCGCAGTTCCAACAACAAGTTCAGGGCTGCAAGGATAAGAAACTCTTATGGATCGGGCCCGACGGCTCCTCAGGAAATCACATTCCGGATGAACCTCGTCACGCCTTCGTGCAGGTTCACATAGGCGTAGTCCTGGGCACTGCCGTAGATGGCGTAGTCGCCCGCCTCGATGGTCATGGGGCCCTCGCTCAGGTCCACCAGCAGGCGGCCTTCGACCACGACGATCATCTCGTGCCAGCCTTCCGGGTCGGGTTCGGCCTGGTAGCGTTCGCCGGGCCCAAGGGACCAGGACCACAGCTGGGCTTCGCGCGTGGCGGGCACGCTGCCCAGCAGCATGGCCTGGCTTTCGGGCCGGGTGCCGCGCCAGGCTATGGCGTCCATGCGCAGGCGCTGCGCAGCCGGGTCGCTGACGATTTCTATGAAGCTGGCGCCCAGCGCGTCGGCCAGCCGGTCCAGGCTGGACAGGCTGATGTTGGTGTCGCCGCCTTCCAGCTGCACGACCATGCGCCGGCTCAGGCCTGCGGCCTCGGCCAGGGCCGCCTGGCTCAGTCCTGCACGCTGGCGAAGGCGGCGCAGGTTTTCGCTGACGAAAGCCAGGACATCGGAGCGCTCGCCAGCGCTGTGCAATATATTTCTCATATGATCTGCGCAATATGTTGCACACGTCATCTTCTCACAGTTCGCGCACGCCGCTGCTCAGCCGGCAGGAGCTGGCCCTGATCGCCGTCACCATGGTCTGGGGCGGCACCTTTCTCGTGGTCCACCTGGCCATGCAGTACAGCGGACCGCTGTTCTTTGTGGGCCTGCGCTTTGTCACGGCGGGTTTGATCGGGCTGCTGGTGTTCCGCAAGGCCATGGCCGGGCTCACGCGCACCGAGCTGGTGGCAGGCATCGCCATCGGTGCCAGCATCTTCCTGGGCTATGGCCTGCAGACCTTCGGGCTGCAGACCATCAGCAGCAGCAAGTCGGCGTTTCTGACGGCGCTGTATGTGCCGCTGGTGCCTCTTGTGCAATGGCTGGTGATGGGCAAGCCGCCGCGATTGATGAGCTGGATAGGCATTGGCCTGGCCTTCACGGGCCTGATGCTGGTGGCGGGACCGGAGTCCGGCGGCATGGAGTTGAACGTGGGCGAGATGGCAACCATGCTGAGCACGCTGGCGATTGCGGCCGAGGTGCTGCTGATCGGGCATTTCGCGGGCAAGGTCGATGCGCGGCGCGTGACTACGGTGCAGTTGCTGGCGGCCGGCGTCATGGCGCTGCTGGCCATGCCGATGGCGGGCGAGTCCGTGCCCGATTTCTCATGGGTCTGGCTGTCCGCCGCGGTGGCCATGGCCTGCGCCAGCATCCTGATCCAGCTGACCATGAACTGGGCCCAGAAGTCCCTGTCGCCCACGCGTGCGACCGTGATCTATGCCAGCGAGCCGGTCTGGGCCGGCATCGTGGGACGCATGGCCGGCGACCGGCTGCCGGGGCTGGCCATCCTGGGGGCTGCGCTGATCGTGGGCGGGGTGCTGGTCAGCGAGCTGCGCCTGGGCAGGCAAACACCCAAGCCGTAACGCACCCCGGCTGCGGCCCCCTGCGTGCTGGGCCGCACCTGTCCAACCCTGCGGCAAGGCCACAGGCGAATTGCTGCGCAGGACAAATCGCGGGGGGGGGCATGCCAGGCGCCTCGAAAGCCCGGCCAGGACACTTCTCAGAAGCTCTTGAAAAACGGTATTTTCATAATCAATCAGAAACATCCGAGATCAAATAAGCTATTCCTAGGATAAATCCCATTTCCTCAATAATCCCAGGATGACTCTGAAAATCCGATTTTCATCAAAAAGATCATTACAAAACGCAATCAACCCTTTAGATTCCGCTTTTGAAAACAGGCAAGCCATTCATCGGCTTGATGGTCATTCAATTCAGGAACTCATGAAAGGGCGATGGCATGCAAAAGCGTGGCGCGGGAAATCGACGGAAATTGGCAGGCTTTACGGCAGCAATGGCAGTCAGCTGCACAATCGTTTTTGGGACAGGTGGCACCGCATGGGCCGCCTCGGCAGGGCAAGGTCGCGGCTATGCGCTGGAAGTGAAGGCCGGCGTTTCATTGGTAGACCTCGGGCTGGATATCCCGCTGGTAGATACCGGACTGCAAAGTGCGCCGCCGGCGTTCAATGTTTCCGGGAAAATGCTTGCTGCAGACATCGGGGGCGCCACCAACAGCTTGATTTCATTGAAGGCGGGTGTGCTCTCGGCAAGCACCGGGAGCTCGCTAGCGCAAAACCGCGTCGAAACAACCGCAGGCATCAGTGACATCAACCTGTCCATCGCTGGCGTCGTGGCCATCAAGGCTGATGTGCTGCAGTCCCAAGTGCAGGCAACCTGCGTCAATGGCGCCGTCCAGCCCACCGGGGCCGCGACCATCGAGAACCTGAGCATCTCCGTGCTCGGTATCCCTGTCCCAATTCCACTGAATCCATCCCCCAATACCGGACTGAATTCCGGAATCCTGGCAATCGTTTTCAATGAGCAAACTCCCGTGGATGGGGGAATGGAAGTCAATGCCCTGCGCATTGGCGCGAAAATACCCACCCTCGCCGACGTCAACCTCGTCTTGGGCCATTCGCAAGCCTCGCTTGCCGACTGCACCGCAGCGCAAGGGGATACCACGCCACCTGCGGTAGACATCACCACGTCCCCGGTGATCAATGCAGGCAACCAGGAGGCCTACATCGTCGCAGGCAGTTGCACCGCGGGCGATGGCAATGTGAAGGTGACCATCGGCACGGCCCCGAAGTTCGTGACCATGACGACGGCCTGCAATGCAGCCGGAGCCTGGACGGCACCGGCTGCCAATGTGGCCAGCCTGCCCCTGGGTCCGGTGGACATCACGGCCACCCAGACCGATGCGGCCGGCAACACCGGCACGCGAAGTGTCATCACCACCAAGACCACGGCCGCAGCCACGGACACGACGGCACCCGTGGTCGCGGTGGACAACGCAGCCGCGATCAATGCCGGCAATGAGCACGGCTACACCGTCTCGGGCACCTGCACGGCCGGCGATGGCGATGTCAGGGTGAGCATCGGCACGGCGCCCAACTCCGTGGAAGCCATCGCAGCGTGCGGCAGCAACAGCCAATGGACCACTGCCGCCACCGACCTGGGCGGGCTGCCTGCGGGCACGGTGCCCATCCAGGCCAGCCAGACCGATGCGGCTGGCAATACAGGGACCGCCAATGTATCCGTCACCAAGGCAGACACCACGCCGCCTGTGGTCACAGTGGGCACCCCGCCCCAGATCAATGCTGGCAACCAGGGCGCCTACATCCTCTCTGGCACCTGCACAGTCGGCGCAGGCAGCGTTACGGTGACCATAGGCACGGCGCCCAACGCGGTGGTGGCCACTGCGCCCTGCGACAGCAATGGCCATTGGACCACCCCCGCCACCGACGTGAGCGCACTGCCTGCGGGCACGGTGGGCATCCATGTGGCTCAGACCAATGCCGCCGGCAATTCGGGCACGGCCGATGTCACGGTCACCAAGGTCGATACCACGCCGCCCACCACGCCCTCGGTCACGGTGGTGAATCCTCCCCCGATAGACGCGGGCAACCAGGGCGGCTACATCCTCTCTGGCACCTGCACGGCCGGCGGTGGCAGCGTGACGGTGACCATCGGCACGGCACCCAAGGCCGTGGTGGTGACCGTGCCCTGCGATGGCAATGGCCACTGGACCACTCCTGCCACAGACGTGAGCAGCCTGCCCAAGGGATCGGTGACCATCACGGTCACCCAGACCCAGGCGACGGGCGATGTCGACTCAAGCACTGCGACCACCACCAAGACCACGCCTGGCGCGGGCGATGCCCCAGGCAGCGACTCCGTCGCAGCCATCCCCGTGGGCGGGGCCTGGGCCTCCCTGCTCCTGCTGGGCGCGGCAGCGCTGGGACTGCGCCGCCGTGGCAGGCAGGAGGGCCCGCAGCGCTCCGGGCGGCACCACGATTGACGGAGTTGCCACCATCAAAGGCGCCACGGCCGTGGCGCCTTTTTGCGTTGGGCCTGCGCAAGGCATGGGGTGGCCTTGATGCGGCCTTGATGGCGTTGTGCGCAAACACAATCCGCCCTTGAGGCAGCCGTCCCTAGAGTCAAGGCCTCACAACAAATGGCTTCCCGATGAAGCCGCGCCGCCATGAGACCTGTCGCCATCCTCCAGCACGAATCCGCCCAGGGCCCCGGCGTTCTGCGTGAACACCTGGAGCAGCAGTGCATTCCCTACCGACTGTTGCAGCCCGCCCTCGATGGCACAGCCCCTGTGCACGCCGCCGACTACAGCGGCATCGTGGTGCTGGGCAGCAACCACAGCGTGAACGAGGGCCTGCCGTGGATGGAGGACGAACAGGCCCTGCTGGCCGATGCGCTGCGCAGCGACATCCCCGTGCTCGGCCACTGCTTTGGCGCACAGATGCTGGCGCGCGCCATGGGCGCCAGGGTCTGGCGCAACCCCTGCCCCAACATTGGCTGGAGCCGCATCTGGGTGACGGCCGCCGCCCAGCAGGTCATGGACCTGCCGCGCGAGGCGACGATCTTCCATTGGCACTACGACACCTTCGAGATTCCGCGCGGCGCCGTGCGCACCATGTACGGCAGCCACTGCCTGAACAAGGGCTTTCGCCACGGCCGGCACTGGGCCTTCCAGGGCCACATGGAAGTGACCGCCGCCAGCGTGGCCGCCTGGTGCACCGAAGGCCATGACGAGCTGCTGCGCGCACGCGGACCTGCGGCGCAGACCGAGAGCGAGATCCTGCGCCACCTGGACCTGCGCATTCCCGTGCTGAACGCCCTGGCCCACCGGACCTACCGGGCCTGGACGGCACAGTTGCAGCGCCCGGTGGTCGTGAACCTGGGCGTGGCCAGCCGATAGCCCTCCCCGAAGCGGACGCCCCGGTGAATACCCGGGTAGCGCTTGACGTGGCGTTTGCACGCAGGGAAACTTTCGATACGAAATAAAAAACTTTCGAATCGAAAGAACACATGCAGGACCAAGGCAACAGTTCACTCAAGCGCAGGCTGCAGATCGTGGAGCTGGCGCGCAAGACCGACGAGGTGCGGGTGGAGGCGCTGAGCGTGCTCTTCGGCGTCTCCACCGTCACCATCCGCAACGACCTGCACTACCTGGAGCAGCAGGGCTATGTGGTGCGCGCCTTCGGCAAGGCGCGCTACAACCCGGCCCTGCTCAAGACGGCCGCCGAGATACCCGGCGCCCCTGCCGCCGCGCAAGGCCCGGCGCAGGCCCAGGTGGCCCAGGGCGCGCTGGGCTGGATCGAGGACGACGCCTCGGTCTTCCTGGGCAGCGGCCGCATCACCCACCGCGTGCTGCCGCTGCTGGCCAGCCGCCAGGGCATTGCGCTGACGCTGCACGACCTGGCCATGGTGGCGACGGCGCGGCAGTTTCTCGATTGCGCCATCCACGTCACGGGCGGCGCGCTGGCCGGCGACGAGCCCGGCCTCATCGGCCCCGGGGCGGAAGCGGGCCTGCGGGCCCGGCCGCTGGACATCTGCCTGTTCGAGATCTGCGGCATCGACGACCGCAACCGCCTGCTGTGCCGCGACCCAGGCGCGGCTCGCCTGTATTCGGCAGCCGTGGAGCACAGCACCAAGGCCGTGGCGCTGGCCCTGGATCTGGACAGCACCACGGGCGGGCACCCGGTCTGCGACATCGCCCAGATCGACGGCCTGTGCGCCCACCAGGACATGGAGCCGGGCGCCTTCGATCTGCTGGCGCACCACCGGCTGCAGGCCACCCGCAAGGCCGAGGGCCGCATCGAATTCGCCAGAACCTGAGCTTTTCCACAACGACAGAGGGAGGGAGACCGCCATGGACCGCAACACGTTTCTCCGGCGCATGCTGGCCGGCGCATTCACATTCGGCCTGCCGGCCAGCCCGGCGCTTGCACAGGCGGGCCCCGGCCCCAGTCCTGCCCGCACCATAGGCGTGTCCCTGCTCACGCAGCAGCACCCGTTCTACCTGGAGCTGGCCCAGGCCATGCAGCAGGAAGCCGCGCGGCAGGGGCTGAAGCTGGACCTGAGCATTGCCAACCAGGACCTGGGCAAGCAGATCTCGGACGTGGAGGACTTCGTCAGCAAGAAGGTGGATGCCATCATCCTGTCGCCCGTGGATTCACGCGGCGTGAAGGCCGCCGTGCTCAAGGCTGCCGCCGCCCGCATTCCCGTGATCACCGTGGACATTGCGGCCAGCGGGGTCGAGGTCGCATCGCACGTGGCCACCGACAACCGCGCCGGCGGCGTGCTGGCCGGCCAGCTCATGGGCCGCGCCACGGGCGGCAAGGGCCAGATCGGCGTGCTGCACTACCCGTCCATCCAGTCCGTGGTCGATCGCGTGGAGGGTTTCAAGGCCGCCATCGCCACCTTTCCCGGCATGAAGATCGTCTCCGTGCAGCCGGGCATCACGCGTGCCGAGGCCCTGGCCGCTTCGCAGAACATGCTGCAGGCCCACCCCGATCTCGCGGGCATCTTCGGATTTGGCGACGATGCGGCCCTGGCTGCACTGGCCAGCGTCAAGGGTGCAAGAAAGCTGGAGCAGGTCAAGATCGTCGGCTTTGACGGCATGGCCGAGGCGCGCGCGGCCGTGGACCGCGAACCAGCCTTTGTGGGCGTGATCCGCCAGTACCCCGACCAGTTGGGACTGCAAGCCGTGGCCATTGCCGCGCAGCTGCTGCAGGGCAAGCCGGTGGAAAAATTCCACCCTGTGCTGCCCGGCGTGTACACGGCTGCCACCAGGTAAATGGACCTGCAGAGCCCGCCATGCCAGGCCCCACTGCACACAGCCACCCAGGCCGTGCCATGCTCGACGCCGTTGCGCCGCCCCCCATGCTCGAGGCCCGGGCGCTGGCCAAATCCTTCGGCGCCGTGCAGGCGCTCAAAGGCGTTTCCTTCCGCCTGCACGCAGGCACGGTGCACACGCTGCTGGGCGAGAACGGGGCCGGCAAATCCACCCTGCTCAAGATCCTGGCCGGCGTGCACCGGCCCGATGGCGGCCAGCTGCTGATCGAGGGCACTGGCGCCGAGCTGGCCAGCCCCGCCGATGCGCAGCGCCACGGCATCGCCATCGTTCACCAGGAGCTGAGCCTGGCGCCCAACCTCAGCGTGGCAGACAACCTGTTTGCCGCGCGCCTCCCGCAGCGGGCCGGCTGCGTGGACCGCCGCGCACTGCGCCGCGACGCCGCCGCGCTGCTGGCCCGCCTGGGCATGGACCTGGACCCCAACGTGCAGGTGGCCGAACTGTCGCTGGCCCAGCGCCAGCTGGTGGAGATCGCCAAGGCGCTGTGCCAGCCCTCGCGCATCGTCATCATGGATGAGCCCACGTCCTCGCTCAGCGACAGCGAGGCGCAGATTCTCTTCACCCTCATCGCCCGCCTCAAGGCCGAGGGGCGCGCCATCATCTACGTCTCGCACCGCATGGACGAGATCATGCGCATCTCCGACGAGATCACCGTCATGCGCGACGGCAGCTCCATCTGCACCCTGGCGCGGGACGAGACCGACATCGGGGCGCTGATCGCGCTCATGGTGGGGCGCCAGATGCAGGACATCTATCCGCCGCGCGGCCCCGCCCCTGACCGCAGCACGCGCGCCCTGCTCCAGGTGCGCGGCCTGGGCCTGGCCGGGCGCTTCGAAGGCATTGACTTCGAGGTCCACGCGGGCGAGATCGTGGGATTTTTCGGTCTGGTCGGCTCGGGCCGGTCCGATGTCATGGATGCGCTGTTCGGCATGCACCGCTGCACGGGCAGCATCCTCATGCACGGCCGGCCGCTGCGCCTGCGCTCGCCGGCCGACGCCATTGGCCAGGGCATGGCCTTCGTGACCGAGAACCGCAAGGAGCAAGGCCTGGTGCTGGACCAGTCCGTGCAGCACAACATCTGCATGGTGCGGGTGCACAGCGGGCGCGGCGGCGCGCTGCTGACCGACGAGGCCGCCGAGCAATCGCTGGCCCGCGCCTGCGTGCAGCGGCTGAAGATACGCGTTGCCGACCTGCACCAGCCCGTGCGCCAGCTGTCGGGCGGGAATCAGCAAAAGATCGTGTTCGCCAAATGGCTGGCCATGCGCCCCCGGCTGCTGGTGCTGGACGAGCCCACGCGCGGCATCGACGTGGGCGCGAAGTTCGAGATCTATGCCCTGATCCGCGAGCTGGCAGCAGCCGGCACGGCCGTCATCCTGGTGTCGTCGGAACTGCCCGAGGCACTGGCCATGAGCGACCGCCTGCTGGTCATGCGCAACAAGCGCCTCGTCCAGAGCCTGGACACCCTTCATCTGCGCCAGGAGACCGTGATGGCGCACGCCACCGGAGCAGGACTGCCATGACCCCTTCCGAACTGAGCATCACCGCGTCTGGCTCCTCCAAGGCCTCCAACGCCGCCGACGCCGCCGAAGGCATCCCGGACAGCCAGGAAACATGGCGAGACGGCTTGCGAGCTGGCTGGCGATCGCTGCGGCGCCACGCCGGCACCCTCATGGGCCTGGCCGCCCTGGTGCTGCTGTTCTCCCTGCTGTCGCCGGCCTTTCTGACGGGCGGCAACCTGCGCAACGTGCTGCTGCAGGTGTCCATCATCGCCATCGTGGCCTTCGGCATGACCTATGTGCTGCTGCTGGGCGAGATCGACCTCTCGGTGGGATCGGTGGTCGCCCTGGCCGGCAGCGTGGCCGGCCTGATGCTGGGCCAGGGCCTGGCGCCCGCCCTGGTGCTGCCCGCCGTGCTGCTGTGCGGCCTGCTGCTGGGCGCGCTCAACGGCTCGCTGTCGGCGCTGCTGCATCTGCCGTCCTTCATCGTGACGGTGGCGACCATGGGCATCTTCCGGGGTCTGGCCTATATCGTCTCGGGCGGCATGCCGGCGCCGGTGGACAACGAGGCCTTTCTGTGGATCGGCAACGGCGAATGGCTGGGCATGCCCGTGCCCATCTGGATCCTGGCCGCACTGCTGGCCGCCAACCACTTCGTGCTGGCCCGTACCGTCTTTGGCCGCAAGACCTATCTGGCAGGCGGCAATGCCGAGGCGGCCACCTATGCGGGCATACGGGTGGGGCGGCTCAAGATCGCCATCTTCATGCTGTCGGGGCTGATGGCGGCCGTGGGCGGTCTGCTGCTCACCTCCCGCCTGTACTCGGCCCAGCCCAACGCGGCCATGGGCTGGGAGCTGGACGCCATTGCCGCCGCCGTGCTGGGCGGCACGCGCCTGGCCGGAGGCCACGGCAGCGTTGCGGGCACCTTGATAGGGGCGCTGATGATCGGCGTCATCAACAACGGCATGAACCTGATGAGCGTGCCCTACTTCTATCAGCTCATCGTCAAGGGCAGCGTGATTCTCGTGGCCGTGTGCATCGATGTGCACAGCAGGCGCAGGCGCTGACGCATGGGCCGGCGGTGCAGCGAACGGCGCACGGGGTTTGATTCCAAAGGGAGGGAGAGCATGCAATCCATCATGACCATGGGCGAGATCCTCGTCGAAATCATGGCCGAGCGAAAAGGCCAGAGCTTTCGCGCGCCGGGGCCGCTGACCGGACCCTATGCCAGCGGGGCGCCCGCCATCTTCATCGACCAAGTGGCCCGGCTGGGGCATCCGGCCGCCATCATCGGCTGCGTGGGCGATGATGATTTTGGCTGGCTCAACATCGACCGCCTGCGCCGCGACGGCGTGGACACCAGCGCCATCGCCGTGTGCAAGGGCGCCGTCACGGGCAGCGCCTTCGTCACCTACCGCGACAGCGGCGAGCGCGACTTCATCTTCAACATCACCAACAGCGCCTCGGCACAGCTGCAGCCCGAGCAGGTCAACCAGGCCGTGCTCAAGGACTGCGCGCACTTCCATGTCATGGGCTCGTCGCTTTTCTCGTTTCGCATCATCGATGCCATGAAGAAGGCCATCGAGATCGTCAAGGCCCAGGGCGGCACCGTGTCCTTCGACCCGAACGTGCGCAAGGAGATGCTGCGCATCCCCGAAATGCGCGAAGCCCTGGCCTACATCCTGGAGTTCACCGACATCTTCCTGCCCAGCGGCCACGAGGTCACGCAGCTGGCCCGCTCGACCGACGAGGCCGGCGCCATCGCCGAAATCTTCGCGCGCGGCGTGCGCGAAATCGTGGTCAAGCGCGGCGCCGACGGCTGCAGCTACTTCAGTGCCGACGGGCGCATCGACCTCGACGCCCTCCGCGTGAACGTGGCCGACCCCACGGGCGCGGGCGACTGCTTTGGCGCCACCTTCATCGCCTGCCGGCGCATGGGCAAGACCGCGCTGCAATCGCTGCGCTACGCCAATGCGGCCGGCGCGCTGGCCGTCGCCAGCAAGGGGCCGATGGAGGGCACATCCGGCTTTGCCGGGCTCGACGCGCTGCTGGCACAACAGCCGCAGCACCTGCGGCATGCGGTGATGGAGGGCTGAAACCATGCCCGCCCACCTCACCCACCCCACCCATCTCACCCACTTCACCCGCCTGGCGCAGTCACGCTCCAGGCAAACGCCAGCAGCCGCAGGCGATGTGCGCGCAACAGGCAGCGCACTCGGCATCTACTCCATCTGCTCGGCCCATCCCCTGGTCATCGAGGCCGCCATGCACCAGGCGCTGGACGACGGCACGCCGCTGCTGGTGGAGGCCACCGCCAACCAGGTCAACCAGTTCGGCGGCTACACCGGCATGCAGCCCGCCGACTTCCGCCGCTTCGTGCTGACCATCGCCCACCGCGTCGGCCTGCCGCCCGACCGCGTGCTGCTGGGCGGCGACCACCTGGGCCCCACGGCGTGGACGCACCTGCCTGCCGCCGAGGCCATGGACCTGGCGCAGGACCTGGTACACGCCTATGCGGCGGCCGGCTTCGTGAAGCTGCACCTGGACGCCAGCATGGCCTGCGCAGACGACCCCCAGGCGCTGGACGACGCAACCGTGGCCCGCCGCGCTGCCCTGCTCTGCCAGGCGGCCGAGCGCGGCAGCACCTGCCCGGCGCCCGGCCCCGTCTACGTGATCGGCACCGAAGTGCCCGTGCCCGGCGGCGCCGCGCATGCGCTGGAGCATGTGCAAGTCACTGCCCGCGCCGACGCCCAGCGCACGCTGCAGGTGCACCGTGAAGTCTTCGCGCAACAGGGGCTGGACCCCGTCTGGCCGCGCATCATTGCCATGGTGGTCCAGCCCGGCGTGGAGTTCGATCACACGCGCGTGGTGGACTACGCGCCCCGTGAAGCGGCCGACCTCAAGCAGTTGCTGCGCCAGCACCCGCAACTGGTCTTCGAGGCCCACTCCACCGACTACCAGCGGCCCGAGGCCCTGCGCCAGCTGGTGCAGGACGGCTTTGCCATCCTCAAGGTCGGCCCCGGCGCCACCTTTGCGCTGCGCGAGGTGCTGTTCGCGCTGGCCTCCATCGAAGAGCAGCTCATCGACGCGCACCAGCGCTCCCACCTGCCCGCCGTGCTGGAGTCCGCCATGCTGGGCCGCCCCGCCAGTTGGGAGCGCTACTACCGCGGCGAGCAGCCCGATCCCGGCGCCCAAAGGCTGCTGCGCATCTACAGCTACAGCGACCGCATCCGCTACTACTGGGCCGACCCCACGGTGAACGCCGCCGTGGCCCGGCTGCTGGACAACCTGTCCGCCTGCATCCTGCCCGAGAACATGCTCAGCCAGTTCCTCCCCGCCCAATACCAGGCCGTGCGCGCCGGGCGGCTGGCACCCTTGCCCCACGCGCTGGTGCTGGACCGCGTGCGCGAGGCGATCAGGCCGTATGCGGCGGCTTGTGGCCACAGCCTCACAGCTGCCCCGCCTCCCCCCTGATCAAATCCCACACGCTTTGCGCCACGGGCGACAGTTCGCGCTGGCGGCGGCGCACCAGCATGATGTCGCGCTGCACGCGCGGCAGCAGGGGACGGCTTGCGAGGGCATCGGGGGTGGTGGCGCCACTCGCGGGAGTTCGCCATGCCTGCGGCACGGCCAGTTCCGGCACCACGCTCAGGCCGAGGCCCGCCTGGAGCATGCAGAAGATGGTGGTGGTGTGGCCGACTTCCTGCACCACGGCGGCCTCGGCATCGTGGGCCTGCAGCGCGGCGTCGATCAGGCGGCGGCTGCCCGAGGCGTGGTCCAGCAGTACCAGCGGCTGGCCGGCCAGGTCGCTCCAGGCCACCTGGCGCTTGCGGGCCAGCCGGTGCGTGGCCGGGCAGACCAGGCAAAAGGGCTCGCTGAGTATGGTTTCGCAGTACAGGTCATCGCGGCCCTGCGGGTCGATGACCACGCCGAAGTCCACCTCGCCGCTGCGCACGCTTTGCAGCACGTCGCTCTGGATGCGGTCCAGCAGCAGCAGCTCGATGCCCGGCGCCTGCTCGCGGCAGCGCGCAATGCAGCGCGGCATCAGGTGCGCCGACAGCGTGGGGCTGCTGGCCACGCGCACCTTGCCCAGGCGCTGGGTGGCCAGGCCGCTGACTTCGAGCAGGCATTCATCCAGCGCGTCCAGCACGCGCGTGGCATGGCCTTGCAGCAGGCGGCCGGCGTCGGTCAGCTCCACCTCGCGCGTGGTGCGGTGCAAAAGCTGCACGCCCAGGGCCTGTTCCAGCTCGGTGACATTGCGGCTGACGGCGGGCTGGGTGAGCGCCATCAGCTCGCCCGCGCGGCTGAAGTTGCGGCTTTCCGCCACGGCCAGGAAGGCGCGCAGCTGGCGCAGGCTGATATTCATACGGAAAAATTATAAAACCATCAGATAAATCCATTTCTCTTTTCAATGGCCGTGGCGTCCAATCGGGGCCTTGCAGCCTGGCTGCACGAACCGATAGTTAGTTGGAGAGAGTTTTCCCATGGCACGCCCCCGCTTCGCCCCTGACAATTTCACGCTGATGCTGCTGTCCACCGTGGCACTGGCCAGCTTCCTGCCCGCCTCGGGCGCCGTCTCGCAATGGCTGGAGGTGGCGACCACGCTCATGGTCAGCCTGCTGTTCTTCCTGCACGGCGCCAAGCTCTCGCGCGAGGCCATCTTTGCCGGCATAGGCCACTGGCGCCTGCACCTGACCATCTTCGCGGCCACCTTCGTGCTCTTTCCCCTGCTGGGCTGGGCGCTGCGCCCCGTGCTCGAGCCGCTGGTCACGCCCGAGATGTACATGGGCGTGCTCTTCCTGTGCACGCTGCCGGCCACGGTGCAGTCGGCCATCGCCTTCACGGCCATGGCGCGCGGCAACATGCCCGCCGCCGTGTGCAGCGCATCGGCCTCCACGCTGATGGGCATCGTGATCACGCCCATCCTGGTCAGCATGCTGCTGCACAAGAGCGCCGAAGGGGGCGATGCGCTGCAGGCCATCGGCAAGATCGCGCTGCAGCTGCTGCTGCCCTTTGTGTTGGGCCATCTGCTGCGGCCCGTGATCGGCGGCTTCATCTCGCGCCATGCCAAGCGCGTGAAGTTCGTGGACCAGGGCTCCATCCTGCTGGTGGTGTACACGGCCTTCAGCGCCGCCGTCATCAGCGGCCTGTGGCAGCAGACGCCCCTGCCTGCGCTGCTGGGCCTGCTGCTGCTGTCGTCCATCCTGCTGGCCCTGGTGCTGGTCATCACGTCGTGGACCGCGCGCCGCCTGGGCTTTTCCAAGGAGGACGAGATCACCCTGGTGTTCTGCGGTTCCAAGAAGAGCCTGGTCAGCGGCGTGCCCATGGCCAAGGTGCTGTTCGAGTCCAGCGCCGTGGGCGCCATCGTGCTGCCGCTGATGGTCTTCCACCAGCTGCAGCTCATGGTCTGCGCCGTGCTGGCCCAGCGCTATGCACGCCGGCCCATGCACCCCGAGGCGATCGAGGATGGCGCCGTGCCCGCCAGCGCTGCGCCGGCCGCCAAGGCCGAAACGGCGCCAGCCAAATAAGGCGCGGGCGCGTTCCCATCACAAAAAAGCCTGGCTCTCGCGCCAGGCTTTTTTGCATCTCAGCCCTTCAGGGCCAAGTTGTTGAGCTTGTCCAGCCGTTCAGGCCAGCTTCCCTGCTGCGCCGACTGCAGCAGGATGCGCGTCCAGGCGATCCAGGCGTCCCACTGCACGCGCTTGTCCCAGGCATTGCCCCAGCCGCTGAAGCACTGCAGCGCGCTGGTGGCTGCGCGCGCGGCGTCGTCGGCGCGGCCGGCAGACAGGTAGAGCTGGGCCAGCACCATCTGCGGCTCGCCCACCCAAGGGTTCAGGCGCACGGCGCTTTCCAGCACGGCCGTGGCGGCGTCCAGGTCCACCAGCGGCTGGTCCAGCTGGATCACCGACCAGTACAGCGACACGGCAGCGGCCTCGTCGCCGGGCGACAGCTGCCGGCTGCAATGGTCGAACACCGGCGGCAGCGGCAGCTGGGCGCGCAGCGCCGGGTGCTGCAGCGCACGGCCCAGGTCGCTGATCTGGCTGAGCATGCGGCTGGCAGGCCGCATGGGACCGGGCCACAGCGAGGCCGCCCAGTGCACGCCCTGCTGCCGCTGGTTCTGCACCTGCGGAAACTGCGAATAGATGTCTTCCTGCCAGCTGAACCACTGCTCCATGGCATCGGCCATGCTCACGATGGTGAAGGCCGCCACCTCATAGGCGCTCAGGCGCTGGCTGCGGCCGGCGGATTCCAGCGCCATGGAGCCGTCTTCGGCCAGGTCGCCGGCCAGGATCTTCTGCATGAACTGCGTGCGGCTCATGGTGCAGAACAGGTAGACCAGGTGCTCGGCGCCCTCGCCCACCAGCTCGCGCAGGCGGCCGCGCTCGCTGCCCGCGTCGAACTTGACCAGGTCCACGAAGGCATTGCCGTAGACGCTGTGCAGCAGGCCCAGCAGGCGCACGTCGCGCGGCTGGCGCCACAGCGCCAGCGAACGCGCCACGCCCGCCAGGTGGTGGCGGAAGGTGCCGGCCTTGTGCCAGTCCTGGCCCACGCCGCGCGCCAGCACCACGGGCAGCACAGGAGCGAGGTCGGCATCCTTGGCCAGCCATTCCTCGTCCAGCAGGTCCTGGGCGCGCGTGAACAGCGCCTCGTCAAGTGTCTGGAACAGTGTCGGGACAGGCAGGCTCATGCAGGCACCTCTATGGCAGCGGCGGGCCGCTGGGTATATTGCGCCACCCAGCCCGCCGTATCGGCGAACAGGCGCAGCGCCTTGATGCGCCGCGTGGCGGTCAGCGTGAAGCGGTGCTCCACGCCCGCCGGTATGCGCAGGTAGTCGCCGGGCTGCACGCGCAGCACGCGCTCTTCGCCGTGGGCATCGAAGAAGCCGAACAGGCCTTCGCCTTCGAGGATGTAGCGCACCTCGTCATCGGCATGGGTGTGGGGCTTGTCGAAGCGCTCCAGCGCCTCGTCCAGGCCCGGCGTGCCCGGGTGCAGCACAACCAGGTCCATGCTGTGGTAGCCATGGGCCACGCATTCGTCGACCACCAGCATGCCCACGGCCTGGACCACGGTGGCCTTGCCGCCGTCGTCCAGCTGGGCCTGCGCCAGCAGCGCGGCCAGGCCGGGCTCGGGCGCCAGCGGGCGGCGCTGCCATTGCACGCCGATGGCGGCCACGAAGTCCGCGTCGGAAACTTGGTGGGATGCGAGGCTGCCCATGGTCTTACCAGGCCGCCGTGTAGGCGCCCTTGAACTGCGTGTCGATGAACTGGCGCACCTCGGTCGATTGGTAGGCCTTGACGAACGCCTGCAGGCCCGCGTCCTTTTCATGGCCGGCGCGCGTGGCGATCAGCACGGTCACGTACGGCGTGTCCGTGGCTTCCAGCGCCAGCGAATCCTTTTGCGGCGACAGGCCTGCGGCCACGGCGTAGCTGCTGTTGACGGCGGCGACGTCCAGGTCGTCCAGCGAGCGCGCCAGCTGGGCGGCCTCCAGCTCCACGAAGCGCAGCTTCTTCGGATTGGCGGTGATGTCCAGCACCGAGGCACGGGCGCCCGCGCCGGTCTTCAGTTCGATCAGCTTTTGCGCGGCCAGCACCATCAGCGCGCGCGAGCCATTGGTGGGGTCGTTGGGAATGCCCACGCGCGCACCGCTCTTGAGGTCGGCCAGACTTTTGATCTTCTTGGAGTACACGCCCATCTGCTGGTTGACCGCACGGGCCACGGGCACGAGCTTGTAGCCGCGGTCCTTGTTCTGGGCGTCCATGAAGGGCTGGTGCTGGTAGATGTTGGCATCCAGCTCACCCTGCGACAGCGCCGCATTGGGCTGGATGAAGTCGCCGAACTCGACCAGCTTCACCTTCAGGCCGTTCTTCTCGGCCACCTTCCTGGCCACCTCGGCAATCTGGGCATGCGGGCCCGAGGTCACGCCGATGGTGACCGAGCCGTCGGCCGCATGGGCCGGCAGCGCGGCCATTCCCGCCAGGGGCAGGACGGCGGCCAGGGCCAGCGATTGAAGCAATGCGCGCTTTTTCATGGAATCCCTCTTTCAGACAATCTCGCGGCAGCTTGCCGCCCCGGCCGCGCCGGCCGCCGGGGTGTGTGGATCAGCGGTGGCTGAGCCTGCGCACCGCCCAGTCGCCCAGGCTCTGGATGGCCTGCACGAAGAAGATCAGGATGATGACCACGGCCAGCATCACGTCGGGCAAAAAGCGCTGGTAACCGTAGCGGATGCCCAGGTCGCCCAGGCCGCCGCCGCCGATGGCGCCGGCCATGGCCGAGTAGCCGGTCAGGCTCACGAAGCTGATGGTCAGGCCCGCCACGATGCCGGGCAGCGCCTCGGGCAGCAGGATCTTCCAGACGATCTGGCCCGTGGTGGCGCCCATGGACTGGGCCGCTTCCACCAGGCCGTTGTCCACCTCGCGCAGCGCGGTCTCCACCAGGCGCGCCACGAAGGGCGCTGCCGCAATGGTCAGCGGCACCACGGCCGCCCAGGTGCCGATGGACGAGCCCGTGATCAGACGCGTCAGCGGGATGATGGCCACCAGCAGGATGATGAAGGGGGTGGAGCGCAGGGCATTGACGATCCAGCCCACGATCTTGTTGGCCGGGCCGTTCTGCAGCACGCCGCCGTGGTCGGTCAGGCGCAGGAACACGCCCAGGGGAATGCCGATCAGGCCGCCCACCAGGCCCGAGACGCCGACCATGATGATGGTCTCCCACAGCGAGCTGACGAACAGCTCCAGCATCATTTCCGAAAAATTCTCAAACATCGCTCAATCCCTGGTGGAAACGATCTGCACCTGCACGCCGGTGGCGCGCAGATGGTCCACGGCGGCATCGATCTTTGCCGCGTCGCCGCTGGCGAAGACGGCCAGCGAGCCGAAGGTCTGCTCCTGGATCTCGTCGATCTGGCCATGCAGGATGGACAGGTCCAGCCCCAGCTCGCGGATCAGGTGCGACAGGATGGGCTGGTAGGCGCTCTCGCCCGCATACGACAGGCGCAGCAGCCGGCCTTGCTGGCCGGGCGCCAGCTGGGCGGCCAGCGCATTCACGCGCACGGCCACCGACTCGGGCAGTTGCTGGGGAACGATCTCGTCGATCAGGCTGCGCGTGATGGCCTGCTGCGGGCGCGTGAACACGTCGATCACGGGGCCCAGCTCGGCAATCTCGCCGCCGTCGATCACGGCCACGCGGTCGGCGATCTGCTTGATCACCTGCATCTGGTGCGTGATCAGCACCACGGTCAGGCCCAGCTCGCGGTTGACCTTGCGCAGCAGGTCCAGGATGGAGCGCGTGGTCTCGGGGTCCAGGGCCGAGGTGGCTTCGTCCGACAGCAGCACCTTGGGGTGGCTGGCCAGCGCGCGCGCAATGCCCACGCGCTGCTTTTGCCCGCCCGAGATCTGCGCCGGATAGCGGTCGCGCAGCGCGCTCAGGCCCACCAGGTCCAGCAGCGGGTCCACGCGCTTTTTGATGTCGTCGGCCGACATGCCCGCCATCTCCAGCGGCAGCGCGGCGTTGTCGAACACCGTGCGCGAGGACAGCAGGTTGAAATGCTGGAACACCATGCCGATGTCGCGGCGCGCCGTGCGCAGCTCAGCATCGCTGAGCTGCATCAGGTCACGGCCGCCCACCAGCACCTGGCCGGAGGTCGGGCGGTTGAGCAGGTTCAGGCAGCGCACCAGCGAGCTTTTGCCCGCGCCGCTGCGGCCGATGATGCCGAACACCTCGCCCGACTCGATCTGCAGGTTGATGCCCCGCAAGGCATGGACGGGCCCGGTGGGGCCCTTGTAGGTCAGGGAAAGATCCCGAATCTCGATCATGAAAAAACGCCGCGGCGCAGGACGGCCTGGGGACGCCGCTGCGCATTGTTGGGAAGTGGGAGCAAATATAGGTTGCGCGTATAAAAACGCAAACTATAAAAAAATAAAGTAATAAGAAGCTCCGGTTATGCCCGGGACTTCACTACTTTCTGCACAACCCTCAACTATGCCTGAATGTGGACACGCCCTGGCCCTGCCGGGCTATGCGTGGCGCCACGGAGCACTGCGGCAAGGCCCTTCTTGCGCCAGCGTCTGATTGACAGTGCGGCCGGCACGCTGCCGTCGCGGCCTGGCGGCCCTGGCCCGCTCCTGCTTTTGACGATGGCAGGCACCTGCCGCTGCCGCCGCGCTGACGCCAGAAGCAGCCTTTGCTGACAGGCCGCGCGGCATGCGCCCTCCTACAGTGGGCTCAACCCCACAGGAGAAGAGCGCCATGCGCCCAGAACAACACTCCGGCGCCGGCAGCCAGGCCGGCGCGGCTCCCTTGTCGCGGCGCGGCTTTCTGCAGGCCGCCAGCATCGCAGGCGTCAGCGTCTGGGTGGCGCCGCTGGCCAGTCAGGCCTATGCAGCCCTCTTTGAAGACCGCGTCCTGGGCAGCGTGGCCCGCGAGCCGGCCACCCAGCTGCCGCGCATGCGGCTCGATGGCCGCTCCAAGGTCATGGGCGCCAAGGTCTTCGCCCGCGACATCCGCGCACGCGACATGCCGCACTGGCCCCAGCAGCAATCCCATGCCTTCATCGTGCGTACCACGCTGGCCGACCGGCTGTTCGACGGCATGGACCTGTCTTCCCTGGACGGCGAACTGGCGCCCGACCGCGTGGTCACCGCCGAAGACCTGGCGCGCGACGGCCTGGCCTTTCCCGAGTTCTATGGCGAAGACATGCTGCTGCCCGCAGGCAAGACCCCCGCCTACCTGGGCCAGGCCGTGGCCATCCTCATCTACCACGACTTCGCGCGCTTTCGCTTTGCCAAGGAAAGGCTGCAGGCCACGGCCGGCGTCATCCGCTACGGCCGTATTACGGGCGCGCTGGACCGTCCACCCTGGGGCGTGTTCCGCTATGTGCGCCAGGGCGGCGCCACGGCCTTTGACGATGATGTGTTCTCCAGCCTGCGCGATGCCCCGCTGTTCCCCGCCGAACGCAAGCCGCTGGTCTGGCCGCAGATCTCCAAGGCCGACGCGGTCACGGCACGCGGCCTGCGCGCGGCCGAGCAGATCGCCCAGGAGCTGGCCACGCCGCCCGCCGACTGGCTGGTGCTGCAGCGCCACTACGCCACGCAATCGGTGGACACGGCCGCGCTGGAGCCCGACAACGCCAACTGCTGGTATGACGCGGCCACGCAAAGCCTGCACATGGTGCTGGCCACGCAGTCGCCGCACGAAGTGGCCGAATGGGCAGCGCAGATGGTGCAGGCCAGCAGGTTCCCGCTCAAGAACCTCTTCATCCACCCCTGCTACACGGTGGGCTACGGCTCCAAGGACCACGCGCCCATGCCCTACTACGGCCTGGTCTGCGCGCTGTATGCGGACGGCAAGCCCGTGCGCCTGGCCAATGACCGGTTCGAGCAGTTCCAGTCCTCGCTCAAGCGCCATGCCTTCGAGATCGACTACACCATGGCCATCGACAGGAAGACCGGCCTCTTCCAGAGCCTAGTGGCCAGCATGACGGCCAATGGCGGCGGCCGGGCCAACTTCTCGCCCTCGGTCGCCATGGTCGGCGGCACGGCGGCGCAGTCCATCTACTACTTTCCCAAGAACGACATCACCGCCGTGGCCCTGGCCAGCCGCGCGCTGGACGCGGGCTCGGCACGCGGCTACGGCACGCTGCAGAGCATGGCGGCCACCGAAATGATGGTGGACGAAATCGCCGAACTGCTGCAGATCGACCCCATCGAACTGCGGCTGCGCAACGTGCTGACCTCGGGCGCCAAGAACACCCAGGGCGCCATTGCCGCCGGTGCCCTGCGCGCCGACGAGGTGCTGGAGCGCGCCCGCCGCCATCCGCTGTGGACCGAGCGCGCCAAGCGCAAGACCGCCTACGAGGCCAGCCACCCGGGCCAGCGCTACGGCGTGGGCTTTGCCTGCGTGCAAAAGGACTTCGGCACGGGCGGCGAGGCGGCCTTCGCCCGCATCGAGATATCGCCCCAGGGCCGCGTGCTGCTGCACCACTCGGGCACCGAGATCGGCACGGGCATGGGCACCTCGCAGGCCCAGCTGTGCGTGCAATGGTTCGGCAAGCCCGCCGACGAGCTGCAGACCGCCTGCCTGGACTGGCCGGAGCTGCCGCTCAAGGCCGAGGGCGACAACTACACCATGCCCCAGGCCGACCAGGACCGCTTCGCCACCCGGCCGCTGTGGACGCCGGTCTACGCCTCGCCGGCCAGTGCCAGCAACTCGGCCTACTACTACAGCCACGCCACCAGCGAGACGGCGCGCGTGGTCTTCGAGCACGGCCTGTGGCCGGCCGCCGTCGCCATCTGGAGCCAGGGCACGGGCGGCGGCCAGAAGGCGCCCTACGTGGTGCGCCGCGAGGACGCGCGCTGGGTCAACGGCATGCTCACGGCCAACGGCATGCAACCGCTGTCCCTGCAGGCCCTGGCCCAGAAGGCCCATGCCATGCAGCTGGTCACGGGCGCCGTGGGCCATACCTTCAACCGCTGGCAATGGGCCGAGGCCGACTTCGACATCCTGGGCACCAGCGCGCGCCGGCCGCTGGACGCGCTGGCCGTGCGCCTGGGCAGCGCGCCCGATGCTGCCGCAGTCACGCCTACCCCTGAAACCACCGACACGCCGCAGGCGGCCACGCCCGTCGAGGCCTCTCTCACAGCGCGGCGCAGCGCCGCCGGCTACCGCATGATTGCGCGACGCAACCTGTTCTATCCGCCCATGCAGCGCAACAACGCGGGCGTCACTTACTACAGCGCCAATGCGGCCCTGGTCGAGCTGGCGGTGGACACGGGCACGGGCGCGGTCGAGCTGCTGGCCCACCACTCCATCATGGAATGCGGGCGGCCCATCGTGCCCGAGCTGGTGCACGGCCAGCTCGAAGGCGGCATTGCCATGGGCATAGGCCATGCGCTGTACGAAACCATGCCGCTGTACGAGGGCGGCCCCGGCGACGGCAACTGGAACTTCCACCGCTACCACCTGCCGCGCGGCAGCGAGGTGGCGGTCTGGAAGCAGACGGCCGAGCTGCTGGCACCTCTGTCGGACACCGATCCGCCCAAGGGCATTGCCGAGGTGGTGATGATTCCCATCGTCGCCGCCATCGTCAACGGACTGCACCACGCCATTGGCAAGCGCTTCCACGACCTGCCCGTGACCCCGCAAAAGATCAGGGAGGCACTCGCACCATGAGCCTTGTCCCGCGCCCCTTGTCGCTGACCGTCAACGGCCAGAGCGTCGGCCCCATGGACGTGCCCGAAGGCATGCCCATGATCGACTTCCTGCACGAATACCTGAACCTCACCGGCTCGCGCCTGGGCTGCGGCATCGGCGAATGCCGGGCCTGCACCGTCATCGTGGACGGGCCCGAGGGCAGCCGCGAGATGCGCACCTGCATCACCGGCGCCCACTACTTCCAGGGCCGCAAGGTCCGCACCATCGAAGGCATTGCCGACCCGGCTGGCGCGGACACCGCGCCGCCGCCCTCGCCCGGCGCCCCGGGCCAGCCGCGCAAGGTCATCGCCATCAGCCCCGTGCAGCAGAAGTACCTGGAGCATTTCAGCTTCCAGTGCGGCTACTGCACGCCGGGCTTCGTCATCGCGGCCACGGTGCTGGTCGAGCGCCTGGCCAAGGCACCCATCCGCGCGGCCGATGTGGAACAGGTCGTGGGCGAGGCGCTGCAGCCCCACCTGTGCCGCTGCACCGGCTATGTGCGCTACTACGCGGCCGTGAAGGACCTGGTCCTGAACACGCCCGGGCTGACCTTGAAAGGATGAGCGCCATGTCCGCCGCCGACCCCAGCGCAGCCACCCCCACCGCCGCCACCGGCGCCACCGCTGCGCCACCTGCCGACTACAGCGGTGCCCGCCCCCCGCCACCGCGCAGGCCCAGGCGCCGCTGGCGCGGGCTGCTGCTCGTCCTCCTGCTGCTGGCCGTGCTGTTTGCCATTGCCGCCGTCTGGGGCAACCGGCCCCATGTGCCCCAGCGCGAGCCGCAGGCCGTGCACCGCAGCCCCCAGCAGCTGGCCCAGGGCCTATACCTGGCGCGCGCCGCCGACTGCATGGCCTGCCATGACGGGGTGGGTGGCATGGGTGGCGCCCGGGAAGGCCAGCCCTTTGCGGGCGGCAAGCCCCTGCCCACGCCCTTCGGCACCCTCTACGGCACCAACATCACTCCCGACCCGGACCACGGCATAGGCCGCTGGACGGCCGAGGAATTCCACGCCGCCGTCACGCGCGGCACGGCGCCGGGCGGGCGCCAGCTCTACCCCGCCATGCCCTATGCCTCCTACCACCTCATGAGCCGCGAAGACTCCGACCTGATCTACGGCTACCTGATGAACATCCGGCCCGTGGCCCAGCCCAACACCAAGCCCGCCCTGCCCTTCCCCTTCAACCTGCGCGTGCTCATGTTCGGCTGGAAGACGCTGTTCTTGTCCAGCGCGCCCCTGCCCGTGGGCTCGCAGGGCCAGAGCCCGGCCTGGCTGCGCGGGCAGTACCTGGGCAATGTCATGGGCCACTGCGCCGAATGCCACACGCCGCGCGGCATGTTCGGCCAGATGCAGAAAGACCGCTGGCTGCAGGGCGGCACGCTGTCGCTGTTCACGGCCCCCGGCATCACCGCCGAAGCCCTGGCCGCACGCGGCTGGACGCGCGAGGGCATGGCCCAGTTCCTGCAGACGGGCTTCTCGGCCCACGGCAGCGCCTTCGATGAAATGCACGAGGTCATCGCCAACAGCACCCGGTACCTCACGGCCGAGGACATGACGGCGCTGTCCACCTTCCTGCTGGGCGACAACCCGCCCGCGCCCCAGCCCCTTCCGGCCGCCGCGCCCCCGGATTCCGGCACCGGCAACAGCGCAGGCAATGGCGCCGGCAACGGCGCGGGCACGCTGGACGCGGGCCGGGGCCACTACATGGCGCTGTGCGCCAGCTGCCACGGCAGCGAGGGCCTGGGCCGCAGCCTCACCATGCCCCCGCTCAAGGGCAACAGCACCGTGCGCCAGGCCGACGCCCGCAACCTGGTGCTGGCCATCCTCGTCGGCCTGCCCAAGCACCCGGCCACCCAGCAGGGCCCCACGCCCCTGCCCGGCATGCCCGGCTTCATGCAGGAGTTGACCGATGGCGAAGTCGCCGCCCTGGCCAACTACACCCGCGCCACCCTGGGCGGCCAGCCCGCCGACGTGACGGCCGCCCAGGTGGCAGACCTGCGCAGCGCAGCGGGCAAGGCGGGGCACAGGGCAGCGCCCTGAAACCCCGGGCTGTTCTGCAGACCCTGCCCCCGTATGCCCGCGCCTGCGTCTTGCAGGTTGCGGCGGTTGAGGGGGTTGGGGGGGTTGCAGTACTGCCGAAGGGCAGGACTGCTTCGTCAACTGGCTGTGATCACAGCCCGAAACCCCGCCCATTGTTTCCACCACGGAACCAACCGCGTTCCACCACCCTCCTTTGCCAGCCGCCCCTGTCTCCCTAGAGTGAAAGCAAAAGGAGACAAGCATGTTCGAAGCCAATCTATTCCAGGGCCAGCGCGTCCTGATCACCGGGGGCGGCACGGGGCTGGGCTTGGCCATGGCGGCCAAGCTGGCGGAACTGGGTGCCGAGCTGCACCTGTGCGGCCGGCGGCATTCCGTGGTGCAGCAGGCCTGCGAGATGCTGAACAACGACACGGGCGCACAGGCCTTTGCGCATGAACTCGACATTCGCCAGCCCGAGGCCGTGCAAACCGTCATCGACCGCATCTGGGCCGAACACGGCCCGCTGACGGGCCTGGTCAACAACGCGGCCGGCAACTTCGTCAGCCGCACCGAGGACCTGAGCATCAACGGCTTCCATGCCATCTCGGACATCGTCTTTCGGGGCACCTTCTACGTCACCCAGGCCGTGGGCCGCCGCTGGATCGCCGAAGGGCTGCCGGGCTCGGTGCTGTCCATCGTCGTCACCTGGGTGGACACGGGTTCGCCCTTTGTCGTGCCCTCGGCCATGTCCAAGGCCGGGCTGGACGCCATGACCAAATCGCTGGCCGTGGAATGGGGTCCCAAGCGCATACGGTTCAACGCGATTGCGCCGGGCGTGATTCCCACCCAGGGCGCCAGCCAGCGCCTGCGCCCCAGGATCGACGGCAACGAGGACTCGGCCGACCGCCGCCGCCTGGACAACCCCACGCGCCGCCTGGGCACGGGCGAGGACATCGGCAACATGGCCGCCTTCATCCTGGCCCCGGGCAACACCTGGCTCAACGGCCAGACCATCACGCTGGACGGCGGCGACGCCCTGGCCAATGGCGCCTACTTCACCGAATACCAGGCCTGGGACGATGCCGACTGGGCGCGCGCTCGGCAGATGGCCAAGGCCGCCAACCAGCCCAACGTCAACGATGGGGAGCAGGAGGCCACGCCCACATGAGCACCGCCGCCACGCCCCATTCCACCCTGGTCTTCGAACAGCGCACGCTGACCGGCGCCGCCCAGCAGCAGCGCGGCCGCCAGCTGGCCCAGGGCCTGCGCAGCCTGGGCCTGGCCGAAGGCGACGTGCTGGCCGTCTTCCTGCGCAACGGCATCGAATACGCCGACGTGGTCCATGCCTGCCGCATTGCGGGCATCTACTACTGCCCCATCAACTGGCATTTCACGGCCACGGAGATCGACTACATCCTGGCCGACAGCGGCGCCCGCGCCCTCATCACCAGCCAGGACCTGCTCGACGGCCTCAAGGGCGAACTCTATGCGGACCTGCCCCGGCGCGTCGCCCACGCACGCGAGCCGGAGCAGGACTACGAAACCTGGCTGGCCGCCCAGGCACCCTACGACGGCCCGCTGGTCGCGCCGCGCGGCCACATGGCCTATACATCGGGCACCACGGGCCGCCCCAAGGGCGTGCTGCGCAAGGCTTTTCCCGTGGAAGAACTGCCCCGGCGCCAGGCCGTGAACCAGGCGCTGATCGCCACCGCCTACGGCCTGCGGCCCGGCGCGCGCACCCTGCTGACCGCGCCCATCTACCACAGCGCGCCCAGCCTGTACTTCCAGAACGCGCTCATGCTCAGCGAGCTGGTGGTGCTGGAGCAGCGCTTCGACCCCGAGCGCTTTCTGCAGCTGGTGCAGGAGCACCGCATCGACACGGCCTACATGGTGCCCATCATGTACGTGCGCCTGCTCCGGCTGCCGCGCGAGGTGCGCGAGCGCTACGACATCTCCTCCCTGCGCTTCATCGCCTCCACCGGCTCGCCCTGCGCGCCCGAGGTCAAGAAGGCCATGATCGAGTGGATGGGGCCCATCATCAACGAGACCTATGCCTCCAGCGAGTCGGGCCTGGTCACCTTCATCGGCTCGGCCGACGCGCTCGCCCACCCGGGCAGCGCGGGCCTGCCGCTGCAGGACGCGGAGGTCCGCATCCTCGACAGGCAGGGCCAGGCCCTGCCCACGGGCGAGGTCGGCCTGATCTACGTGCGCCAGCCCGCCTATGCCGACTTCACCTACAAGGGCAACGAAGAGGCCCGCCGCAAGATGGACCAGGGCGGCCTCATCACCCTGGGCGACATGGGCTACCTGGACGAAGAAGGCTTTCTCTACGTCTGCGACCGCGACTCGGACATGGTGATCTCCGGCGGCGTGAACATCTACCCGGCCGAGATAGAGAACGAGCTGCTCAGGCACCCCGGCATAGCAGACTGCGCCGTCATCGGCGTGCCCGATGCCGAGTACGGCGAACGGCTGCTGGCCCTGGTCGAGCCCGGCCAGTCAGGCACACTGCCCGAGGCGGAACTGAAAGAATGGCTGCGCGGCCGGCTGGCGGCCTACAAGCTGCCGCGCAGCTTCGTCTTCCAGCGCCTGCCCCGCGACGACAACGGAAAGATCGCCAAAAGAAAGCTGCGCGACGCCCACTGGGGCGCGACGCAGCGCAAGATCTGAACCCGCCAACACCGAAAGAGAAGGAGACAACGCATGAACAAGGCCATTGCATTGCTGCTTGCCGCTGCGGCCACCGCAGCCGCAGCCCCCGGGTTCGCCCAGTCCGACTACCCCAGCAAGCCCATCAAGCTCATCGCCCCGTATGCGCCGGGCGGCTCGGTCGATGTGCTGGCCCGCACCCTGGCCACGCACCTGTCCACCGAGCTCAAGCAGTCCGTGGTCGTGGAGAACCGGCCGGGCGCCAACACCATGATTGCCGCCTCGGCCGTGGCGCGCTCGCCGGCCGACGGCTACACCCTGCTGCTGGCCAGCAATGCCAGCATGGTGCTCAACCCCCTGCTCTACAAAAAGCTGAGCTACAACCCCGACCGGGAGCTGAAGCTCACCAACATCCTGGCCGAGGCCCCGCTGGTGCTGGTCACCAACAGCCAGACCGGCATCAAAAACGTGGCCGACCTCAAGGCCTACTCCAAGGCCCACGCGGGCAAGCTCAACTACAGCTCGGTCGGCCTGGGCAACCCGCTGCAGCTGACCACCGAGCTGATCAAGTCCCGCCTGGACGTGGCCGCCACCCACATTCCCTTCAACGGCAGCGCGCCGGCCCTCACCGCCCTCATGGCCAACGACACCCAGCTCATGGTGGACGTGGCCGGCACCTCCCTGCCCCACATCAAGGCCGGCAAGCTGGTGGCCATTGCCACCACCGGGCCCGAGCGCTCGCAGTTCCTGCCGCAGACGCCCACCATTGCCGAATCGGGCGTGCCGGGCTTCAGGGCCTCCACCTGGTTCGGCATTGCCGTGCCCGCAGGCACGCCAGCGGACGCGCGCAACACCCTGCAGGCCGCCGTCAACAAGGTCATGCTCAACCCGGAATTCGCCAGCGCCCTGGGCAACCAGACCCTGGCCGCCAGGAAGCCCCAGACCCAGGCACAGCTAGACGACTTCCTGGCCGCTGACGGCCAGATGTGGCGCAAGGTGATCGCGGACAACGCGATTGCGCTGGAAAACTGAAGCACTGGTGAACCGAGGCGCTAAGGCCCGGGCTCCCCGGCCTGCTCCACGAAGCGCAGCAGGCTGGCCCTGAGGAACTCGGTCATCACCTTGACGGCATGCGAGGGCCGCCGGTCCTCGGCCGTGATGATGTACAGCCGGTCGCCCAGGCCGGAGACCGTCCAGTCCGGGCACACGCGCTGCACGGCGCCCGATCGCAGCTCGTCCATCACCATGTAGTTCGGCAAGGTGGCCACGCCGCTGCCCCGGAGCATGGACTGCTTGAGGAAGGGGAAATGCTCGCTGGTGATGCAGGGCTCGCACTTGAGCGCAATCTCCTGCTGCCCCTTTTTCACCGAGACGGCATAGGTCTTGCCATCGCCGGGTGGCGTCAGCAGCACGCCGTGGGGAATCTCGGCGGGGTCGTGGAACGGCCGCGCCTTGGCATAGGCGCTGCTGGCATACAGGCCAAAGCCCACCGGCCCCAGGTCGCGGGCCACCAGGTGCTCCTGCACGTCGCGCGCCACGCGCACGGCCACATCCACCTGGGCGCTCATGGGATCGCTCACCCGGTTGGAGAACAGCACGCGGATGCGCACCTGCGGGTGCCGTTTCTGGAAGGCCAGCAGCATGTCGGCCAGATACAGCTCGCCCAGGCCCGTGGGAATGCTCAGCCGCACCGAGCCGGTCACCACATGCTGCAGCGCGTCGATGGCGCCCTGCGCCGCCTCCACCTCCTGGATGATGCTGCGCCCATGCTCGTACAGCACCTCGCCCGCCGCCGTCAGCAAAAAGCTGCGCGTCGTGCGGTGCAGCAGGGTCACGCCAAGAGCCGTCTCCAGCGCCTTGAGCTCCTTGCTCACCTTGGAGCGCGTGATGTCGCGCTTGCGCGCCGCAGCGCTGAGGCTGCGCGCGTCCACGATCTCTACGAAATTGCGGATGAGGTTGATGTCCATGGCTTGAAGCGGCAGGTCAGGCGGCCCGCCTTGTGTGCGGCCTTGTGCGCGGCCGCAGGCAACGCGCCCGGACCGCCACCCCCGGACTATGGCACCGTCACGACACCTGGCCCCGCCACCCGTGGGCGCCGGGACACAGGGCTTTCCCCGGTGCCCGCCGCATCAGTCCAGGCTGATCTGCGACGAAGAGGCCACCTGCTTCCAGGTCGTCACATCCTTGAGGATCACCGCGCCGAACTGCTCCGGCGTATTGGCCACCACCGTGCCGCCCAGCTCTGCCAGGCGCTGGCGCAGTTGCGGATCGGCCAGGGCCTGCACGCTGGCCTTGTGCAGCTTGTCGCGGATGTCCTTGGGCAGGCCCTTGGGTGCCAGCAGGCCGTTCCAGGCCTGCACGGCGTAGCCGGGCACGCCGGACTCGGCAAAGGTCGGCACATCGGGCAGCTCGCTGCTGCGCTGGGCCGTGGCCACGGCCAGCGGGCGGATCTTTCCGGACTTGATGTGCGGCAGCGAGGCCGGCAGCGGCTCCCACAGCATGGACACCTGGCCGCCGATCAGATCGGTGAACGCCGGGCCTGCACCGCGGTAGGGCACATGCATGATCTGCACGCCCGCCTTGGCCTTGAACAGCTCCATGGCCAGATGACCCAGACCGCCCGCGCCCGAGGACGCATACGACAGATGGCCCGGCTGCGCCTTGGCCAGCGCAACCAGCTCCTTCAGATTGGCCGCCTTGACCGAGGGATGCACGCTGAGCACGCCCGGCACCGTGATCACCTGGGTGATGGGCGTGAAGTCCTTCACCGCGTCATAGGGCAGCTTGGTGTAGACGGCCGGATTCGTGCCGTGCGTGCTGGACGTGGCGCCCAGCAGCGTATAGCCATCCGGCTTGGCATCGGCCACGAAGCGCGCGCCCAGCGAGCCACCGGCACCGGCCTTGTTCTCCACGATCACCGAGGCGCCCAGCACCTTGCCCAGCTGCTGCGCGAACAGGCGGTTCACCACATCGGCCGTGCCGCCCGGCGGGAAGGGAACGATCAGGCGGATGGGCTCGGCCGTGGGCCAGCCGGCATCGGCTGCCAGGGCCGACTGCGCAGGCGCCAGGGCGCCCAGGGCCAGGGCCGCCGTGGTTGCAGACAGGCTGCGGATCATGAAATTGCGGCGTTGCATCGGATTTTTCTCCTCGTTGAAATTCTTCGGGACCAGCACCGGCAGTCACCGGCCAGTAACCCGCCAGTCATCGGCCCAGGCGCTCCAGCCAGGCCAGCACCCGGCCCAGCACCTCGTCGCCATTGGTGTCCAGCATGCAGAAATGCGAATTGCCGGTGATGCCTGCGGCCGGCAGGTCCAACACCTCGGCGCGGCCGCCCAGGCGGCGCAGCAGCTGCCAATACACATCGGTCTGCGCGCGGTACTTCAGCCACTGCGGGCTGTGCGCGAAATGGTCGCCCCACACCGCCAGGTGCGGGATGGCCGAGGCAGGCGTGAAGGCATCCGCCCCCTGCTGACCCTGCTGCCCTTCTTGCAGCACCGGCATGCCCGTAGGCTCCACCCCCACCACGGCGCGCACCAGGTGCGGCTTGCGGCTGGCCGCATGCGCGGCAAAGCCACCGCCCTGGCTGTGGCCCATCACCACACAGGGGCCGAACTGCTCCAGAAGCGCGTCATAGGCCGCCATGGCCATGGCCTCATGCCCCAGCCAGCGCGGCACCATCTGACGCACCAGGGCACCAAAATTCTCATGCGGAAACCGCTGTCCCGCGAAAGGCTCGCCCAGGCCAAGGTCCACGCCTGAAGGCGTCGCATGGCCTATGCGAAACAGCTGCCACGCCTCCTCGGCACTGCGGAACACGGGCGCCTCGGCATAGATCTCGGGGAACATCGCCCAGCCCGCGCGGCCGCGCTCCACGGCATCGCAGACCACCACGTCATGGCCGGCCTCCAGCAGCCGCCACAGCCAGCCCTGGCGGCCATCGGGCGTGGACTCCCACTGCGCCCCGGTCATGCCGCCGCCGTGCCACAGCAGCACGGGCAGAGGGCTGCGCGGACGCGCCAGCCGGTACTCCATGGCGTACATCTGGCCCACGGCATAGCTGCCATTCATGTCCAGCGGCCGCTCGCCGCCATTGCGCACCACTTCCCTGTGCTGGATCGGCAGATCCCGCACCGTGCGCTGCGCACCGCCAATGAAATGGCTTTGCATCTTCCTGAGGCAAACTTCAGGCATAACAGGGCTTCTCTCGCATGCCGCCATGCTAGGCATGCCCCGCCTTGGTGCTGTGCCGATTGCGGCGGCGCTGTGCCAGATCAGCACAGCCCTGCGCCCACCCTACCCATGCACGAACTCAACCTCAAACTTCTGCAGGACCTGCAGGCCCTGGCCGACACCGGCAGCCTCTACAAGGCCGCCGAGCGCCGCCACATCACCCACCCCGCCTTCGGCCGCCGCATCCGCGCGCTGGAGGAATGGGCGGGCACGCCCCTGGTCGAGCGCGGCCACCAGTCCACCACGCTCACGGCCGCCGGCAAGACGCTGCTGGCCTCGGCCCATGAAGTGCTGGGCATCCTGGAGCAGACCCACGGCCTGCTGCAGCGCCCGCACCGCACGCGCGATGAAACCATCACCATCGCGGCCGGCCGCACGCTGTCGCACACCGTCCTGCCGGGCATCATCACCGCCCTCAACCAGGCCATGCCCCAGCTGTGCTGGAAAGTGGTCACCACCAGCCTGGACTACGGCGTGGAAATGCTGCTGCAAGGCAAGGTGGACCTGCTCATGTGCCACGCCCAGCCCGCCATCGAAGGCAGCCTGCAGGGCCACCACCTGGCCTGGCTGCCCGTGGGCCAGGACACGCTGATCCCCGTCAGCATCCCCCTGGTCCCGCAACTGCCCAAGTACGCCCTGCCCGCCCACGGCGGCGGCCCGCTGGTGCCCTACCTGGACTACGCGCAAAGCATGTCCCTGGGCAAGATCCTGCGCAGCCACCTGCACGAGCTGTGCGACACCACGCGCCTGCGCACCGTCTACGAGGCCGACCTCGCCGACTCCCTGCACGCCATGGTCCACCAGGGCCTGGGCCTGGCCTGGCTGCCGCTCACCCTGGTCAAGACCGACCTGACCGAGGGCCGCCTGGCCCGCGCGGCCGGGCCCGACAAGGACGTGCCCATCAACGTGCGGCTCTACCGCCGGCCTGCGGCGCAGAGCAAGCCGCTCACGCGCAGGGTGTGGGCGGGGTTGGAGAATCTTTATGGGAGGAGTCAGAAGTCGTGAGGCGGGCGGGCCAACCCATGCGACTTCGCTGTTGCGGCTCTGAACGTCTGTAAATTTGAACGCCGCGCGCACTTGTTCCCCCTGCCGGGCGATTGCTTTTCGAGGCCGGGTCTCGGCCCGGCAGCCGACTGCCCTTTCTTGATTCGCCAAGAAAGGGCAGATCAAAGAAGGGGACCCGGATGTCCGCGACCCCTTCGCTGCGCTGCGGGGCAACCTGCGCGGACATACGGGAGGGGGAGACAGCAGGCGCAGGCAGCGGGCGCGCCCAGGACTTTCCCCTTGGCCCCGCTGCAGCCTTGAACTAGCATGGCCTGCACCGCCCCGCCCGGGGCGGATCTTCCTTGGGCATCGATGAGCTTTCCCGTTCAGATTCCGATCCGAGTCCCCTGCCCTCCGGGCGCCTGCATCTGTGAGCACGATGCCCTGCTCGCCGACTCCATGGCCGACCAGCGCATCCTGCGGCTCACCAGGGAAGAGGAAAAGCGCCTGCTGCTGCGGCTCGAACAAATCACCAGCCTGCAGGACCTGCGCCATGTGGAGCAGCGCATGTATGAGCAGCTCGGCATCCGCGTGCGCATCGAGCCCGGCGCCAGCGAAGTGCGCACCGTGCGCGGCATACAGATCGAGGTACTACCCATGCGCGGGCTGTGCAGCAAGACGCGGCAGACGATTCCTGCGGCGATTCGGCGGGGGATGGAGAGAACGCCGGAGGTGGCGTTTGAGTTGTTGGATGAGGGGGGGTTGTTTGGGTGAGGGTTTTGGCGGTTGGTGGGGAGCGGCTTACGGCCAGGAGCAGCCGGTGGGTGCACGGAGAAGCTGTCCTTTAACGCCCAGGTAAACCGGCGCCGAAGCGCGCAGGGCACCAATACTGGCCAATAAGATGGCGAAGCCATGAACAGTATTGGCGTCCGTGTTAAACCGCCAGTTAGCCATCACCGCGCTACTTTATAAAATGGTCATACGCAGCCTTGACTCCGTTGGGCACGCTGGCTGGATCAATTAACGCAAGTGTGGACTTAAATCTGGCGCGACACGATGGCAGGCTATTTACGCGACGACTCAGCGTGTTTTCTTTGGCTGCTGCCAATCGAATCATGGTTGCAATTTCTCTTGGCGAGAAGTTCCTGATGATTTGCTCGTAGCTAGTTGATGCTGCCCAGCAAACGCCATAACCATTGCCGATATTGCAGCAAACAACTACTTGGACAAACTGCTCTTGCGCGGTTTCAGGGACCGCGCCTTGCAGCGAAAGCTCCAAGAGCCGCTCAGCAAACGGCGGTTCATTGTAGAAGTTATTGACTCCGTTATGTACGTTCCAAAGTCTTTCGATTGCTCGATAGAAGACTGCATGTTGCTCTGACTCGTTCAGTAAAGTCAGAAGCCCAAGTTTCTCAAAAAACTGAAGCGATGCTGTATGACGAGGTTCATCGCCCTTTGCTGCGTACTCACTGTGTTTATTGACAAGATCGGAGCGAAGTGATGCCGTGAAGATACCCTTGAGTGCATTTCCAATATCTAACGCATTCAGCCGTGATGGTTCGGAAGTGTTTTGATCACAATAGATGCCATGAACCATTCCAACGAGCATTTGTCGTTGCGCATCATGCGTCTCTGACAGTCGTTGCACCCAAACGCCATTTTGGTTTGCATTGAATCTTGGGCCTTTGACTGCTGAAATGAATGCGCCAATGTCTACCCCTTTTGGAGAAGATGCATCAGCGAGCGCATAACGGACGCATCGATTCAGAAACGTCGTGAACTCGCGATCATTGACGCTGCCCATTGTTGGGTGGGCAGCTGAAAAGTTATTGCGTACATCCCTGCATTGATCGAGAAAGAAGAACCCATCTTCATTCACCAAATTGAGCTTGAGCGCAAGCTCAAGCAGTCGACTGTCTTGAAGCTCAAGAAGATGCTTTTCTTCGAAGTCCGATTGGAGAATCTGGGCAACGATTGGTAAGCCGAAGTTCCGAACTTTTGTTCTCAGTTGAAGGATCGCTGCGTTCCACGCGTAGTTCATTGCTCCGTCAAACAGGCCGGTGCTTACGGCTACGCACATTCTTGCAACCAGTTCACCGCGAAGATGAGGTGGAATTTCCCGTAGCTCACGGGGAAGGTCGCGCCACGCGTATTGAATTTCTTCGTCACTTGCGAGAACTTCACGGGGAATGCCCAATGAAGCTGTAAGCGCAGATATGGCTGGCAGAACGGTTGTTGGCAGTGCTGGAAGCACTGGCTCAGGCGGCTTGGGAACTATGGTCGACAAGATCGGATCCTTACGTTTGGCTTTAATTGTGAGGGCTAACGAACAGGCTAAGCCGCCCACATTATGGGGGTCGGCTTGAATGCCGGGTTAGGCCTCAGCGCGTGCAGGTGCTTGGCCGGTACGTAGCTTTCTTCTGATTTCGCGTTGGACGGCTGACAAGGCATAGGATTTGTTGCCACCCTTGATGGAAGCAACGTGGTTGTGGCCACAGTGCTCACAAATGAATTCAGTTCTTGGTTCCGACATGCGAAGTATATCGCGGCAGGAACTGTCGTCATACACGAGTTCCGAGTCGCAGGATGGGCAAAAGCACCAGAGGTTTTGTACGTCATGTCCTTGCCATTTCCAGCGCCACTTGGCTCCGTACAAGTAGTCAGTCGTATACGCTTCATGTGGCGCGTTGTCTTCTGGCGCTCGGCGCCGAAGTGTGGCTCCCCAGCGAAGAATGGTCAGAAGGGCCAGGAATCCGAGAAGTGCCAGTAGCCATCCTGGCGCTGCGTAGTCCGTAAAGAAAATACCAGTGAATACCTGTAGCTGTGCCCAACACCAGGTAAAAACAGTCTTTACGGGTGGCCAGACCTCGGCGAGCAAACCGACCACGATCGTTCCGACGACAGTGGAGATGACTCCGGTACGGACAGGATGGGAATCTACGGGCGTGCTCATGCGTGTTTTCTAGTCCTAATGTAATTTAGACCGCAGAACCTGCGGGATAGACTGGCCGGTGCGGGATATTTTGGACGTAGTTTCCTCCTGAAAGTGGCTTGTAGCCAACGTTTAGAATGGCCTTGCTGTATATGCGCACAGGCATAGAAATTCCATGAGTCCCGGCAGGCTTGCACCGGGCAAACTATAGCTTGCGAAGAGGTGAAATATGGGCGCCCACAGGGTAAGTTCTGGCTGCGGGAGCGCTGGGTAGCGCATCGCAGACTGCTTTGGGGAGCGATGCCCGCCGTCACCTTTGGGTCGCAAGCCGCCTTCCACGCACCCCGAACGCCCTACCCCTTCAACACCTCGCTCACCCTCTTGCGCACCGCCCTGCTCGCCTGCCCATACCTGAGCAACAACTCCGCCACCTCATCATCCGTATCCGAATAGAAAAACGCCATCGGAACCTTGAGCACTTCCGCCAGCTTGCGCACAGTCAGCAAGTCCGGTTTGTGTTTCCCCAGCTCATAGCGATTGATCCGCGCACTCGCCACAAACGGATCTATTCCCGCTTCAATTCCCAGCATTTTTTGGGACAGGTCTGCTGCAAGCCGAGCTTGCTTGAGCCTCGCGCCCCACTGTTCATCTGCGTCTGACATCTCGTGCTTTCCAAAAGCTACGAGACTCGTAGTTATGCTGTATTCTCGATACTACGAGTTGCGTAGTTTTCTAGCCTGCAGCCACGAATCGCTACGGACCGTCCTCGCCGCAGCACGGCGCTTCGACACAGGAGCAGCAACCCATGAAGCACATCCCCCCATCCCCTCCCCCCGAAAACACCCACGCCCAGAAGCTCGCAACAGCGCTGTATGAAATGGACCGCTTTGTGCAGCAAGGCTGTGCCGAGGTTTCCGCCCTGGCCCAGCTGGCGCTGGCATGGCTGGAGATTCCCGAGGGCCATCAGCGGCTGGACGTGGTGGCGCAGGCGCTGGTGACCATTCGCAACAGCGCTGAATCGCTGGCGGAGTTCGCGGGCAGTGAAGCCCGGGTGATGAACTGCGAGTACGAGGACCAGGCGGAGGTGCGCCGCAGCGAGGCGGCCAAGGTCGCTGCCGAAGAGGCCGGGCATGTGTACACCGTGGTGGGGCCTGGGGTGGCGCGCGGCGTCAGGTAGTCCCGGATGCACTGGGGCTGCGCACCGTTGCACCCTGCACTGCCGTCTATCCCTTGCGCGTGCGAAACAGCAGCCACAGCAGATACACCCCGCCCAGCAGCCCCGTTACCAACCCGATGGGCAGATGCAGGCGCACGGGTGCCCACTGGCTGAGCATGTCGGCCGCCAGCAGCAGAACGGCGCCCATGGCTGCTGCCGTGAACAGGGGCACGTCGGGCGACAGGCCCAGGCGCCTGGCCACCTGGGGCGCGGCCAGCGCGATGAAGGCGATGGGCCCCGCCGCTGCCGTAGCGATGGCGGTCAGGGCCACGGCGGCCATCACCATGGTGAGCCGCGTGCGCGGCACGTTGACGCCAAGCTGGGTGGCGGCATCGTCGCCCAGCTCCAGCAGGTTGATGCGGCGGGCGCACCACAGCACGATGGGCACGATGGCGATGAAGCCCAGCGCGGCGGGCACGACATGCGCCCAGGTCCGCGCGCTGAGCGAGCCGGCCAGCCAGCGCTGTGCGGCGACGGCCCGGTCCAGGTCCCCCATGACCAGCAAGATGGTGTTCAGGCCCGAGAGCGTGGCCCCCACGCCTATGCCCACCAGCACCAGCCGGTAGCCGCCGCCAGCACGCCGGCCGCCGGACAGCGCAAGCACGACCGCCGCCGTGGCCATGCCCGACAGCACGGCGGCCAGCGATGTCCACAGCGGCCCGGCGTCACCCAGCACGATGAGCGCAATCGCCCCGCTGGCCGCGCCGGTGGTGAAACCGATCACGTCCGGCGAGCCCAGCGCGTTGCGGGAGATGGACTGGAAGATGGCGCCCGCCATGCCAAGCGACGCGCCCACGAAGACGGCCGTGAGGACACGCGGCAGCCGCACCCGCTGCACGATGCGCTCTGCTGCGGGGTTGGAGCCCGTGCCCAGCAGGCTGTCGAGCACTTCGGCGGGGCTGAGGGACAGGGTTCCCGTGCCCAGCAGCAGCACACCCAGCACCAGGGCCAGCACGACCAGCGCCATGCCCACGGCCAGCGGCCTGGGCCGCCAGAGAAACGAACAGGCTCCCCAGCGCACAACGGATGTGTTCACGGAGGTCTTCATAGCCTGCTCAACCGGTATCTGCACGCCACCCAGACAAAGAACGGCCCGCCGATCAGGCAGGCGACGATGCCCGCAGCCACTTCGGCAGGCGCCGCGACGACGCGGCCCAGCACATCGGCACCCAGCAGCAGCACCGCCGCGTAGAGCGCGGACAGCGGCAGTATCCAGCGGTAGTCCGGCCCGCACGAGAGGCGTGCCAGATGCGGCGCCACCAGGCCGACGAAGGCGATGGGCCCCACGGCCGCCGTGGCGGCCCCGGCCAGCAGCATGACCGCCAGGCAGGCCAGTTGCGCGGTGGCGCGCACATTGACGCCCAGCGCCAGGCCCACGTCATGCCCCAGTGCCATGGCGTTGAGCTGGCCGACGATGACCCAGGCCGCCGCCAGCCCCGCCGCCACGGCGGCTGCCAGCACGGCAGCGCTGGCATAGCCGCTGCCCTCCAGGGAGCCGGCCGCCCAGTGGCGAAAGCCGTCAAAGACTTCCGGGGGCGCGTTGAGCAGGATGATGCCGGCGCTGGAGGTGAGCATGACCGACAGGCCGGCCCCGGCCAGGACCAGGCGCACCGGGTGCGCGCCCGCGCCCCGGGATTGACCGAACGCGAAGACGGCGGCGCCCGCCAGCCCCGCGCCGACAAAGGCGCACCAGACGTACTGGAGCACGGACGTCAGGCCGAAGGCCGTCATGCCGATGAGCACGGCCAGCGCCGCACCCGCGTTGACGCCCAGCAGGCCCGGCTCCGCCAGGGGATTGCGGGTGACGGCCTGCATGAGCGCGCCGGCCACGCCCAGCGCCATGCCGGCCAGGATGGCCACCACGGTGCGGGGCATGCGCAGCAGGCTGACGATCAGGTGCTGGTCATCACGCAGGTCCGGAGCCCGCAGCGCGCCGAGGATGTCGGCCAGCGCAATGTCGCGCGAGCCGACGGTGATGCCGAGCACGGCGATGATGGCCAGCGCCAGCAGCCCGCCTGCAAGGCCCAGCCAACGCCTGCAGTGCAGGGAGGACCGCGGCGAGGAGCGCGGGGAGGAGCGCGAACAGGAGCGCTGGGCAGGCCGCGCCACCGCGCCTTGGAGCCGTGCACGCATGGCTCAGCGGAAATGGCTTGCCACGGCGTCAACCATCTGCTGCCCCGAGTAGTAGTCGATGCGAAACGAGGTCGGGCCCAGCGGATAGACGCGCCGGCCGGCAACGGCGGGCAGGTTGGCCAGCAGCGGATCGTCCAGGAAGGCCTGCACATCGCCCTGCGAGGCGCCGAGCAGGAAGACGGAGTCGCCGGTGATGGCGGCCGAGAGATTCTCGCGGGAGATGAATTCGAAGTCCGAGGCGCGTGTGACCTGGGCGGCCAGCGCGGGCGGCAGGCCCTCCACCTTGAAGCCCAGTGCGGCCAGCAGCCGCGCATGGGGGCTGGCGGCGCGGGCTATGGAGTAGCTGCCGGCCAGGTTGTAGGCGACGATGCTGACGGGCTGGGCCGGGGGCGTGATGGAGGCGGCGGTCTGCGCCACATGGGCATCGAAGCGGGCAATGGCTGCGGCGGCCTGCTTCGCATGGCCCGTGATGCGGCCCAGCCCGGTGGCGATGTCCTGCCAGGACTGGCTGGAGTAGTCGACCACGACCATGGGAACGCCCTGCGCCTGCAGTTCGGTGCGGTGCTGGGCCACGCTGTCGGCCCCGGTGGCGGAGGCCACCAGCAGGTCGGGGCTGGCGCCGATGGCGGCCTCGATGTCGAATTGCAGGTTGCGGTAGAGCACCTGCACGCCGCGCTTGTCGGCAACGGCGGCCCATTGCGAGAAAAAGCCCTTGTCGTCGGTCATGCGGCTGGGCGTGGTCGCGGCGGTCGCGACGACCGGCGCATCGATGGCCAGCAGGATGCCGGTCACGCTGGGAGAGGTGGAGACGATGCGCCGGGGCAGCGGTGCGTGGTCTGCGTGTGCTGCAGCCGGCGTATCCGATGTATGTGACGCATGCGATGTATCCGACGTATGCGGTGCGGCGCCCGCCACGGGAACGGCGGCGCGTGGAAACCATGCGAAACAGGCCAGCACGGCCAGTGCGGCGGCCGCACCCAGGGCGGCAAGTTGGAGTCTGTTCATCTCGATCCGAAGCGACGGGGCCAGGCGCCAGGGCGGCGTCTTCAGCATATTCCGTATTGTAGAATTCATTCCACATTGCAAACACCGAAGGACCTATCGATTGTGGGAAATGACCGGCCATGACGCAGCGCCTGAGTGCTGATGCGGTGACGCTGCGCTACGGCGAGCGCACGATTTCGCAGGGCCTGTCCCTTGCCATTCCCGATGGCTCCTTCACCGTCATCGTGGGGCCGAATGCCTGCGGCAAGTCCACCCTGCTGCGCGCGCTGTCGCGGCTGCTGGTGCCGGTGGCCGGGCAGGTCATCCTGGATGGCCGGCACATCTCGCAATTTCCCGCCAAGGAGGTGGCACGGCGCCTGGGCCTGCTGCCGCAAAGCGCGGTGGCGCCCGAGGGCATCACGGTGGCGGACCTGGTGGCGCGGGGGCGCTACCCCCATCAATCCTTCCTGAGGCAGTGGACGGACGCGGATGAGCAGGCCGTGGCCGAGGCCATGCAGGCCACCGATGTGGCAGCGCTGTCCGACCGCCTGCTGGACGAGCTGTCAGGCGGCCAGCGCCAGCGGGTGTGGATTGCGATGGTGCTGGCGCAGCAGACGCCGATCCTGTTGCTGGACGAGCCCACGACGTTCCTGGACATCGCCCACCAGATCGAGCTGATGGAGCTGCTGGCGGATCTCAACGACGCCGGCCGCACGGTGGTTGCGGTGCTGCACGACCTCAACCAGGCCTGCCGCTATGCCTCGCACCTGATCGCCATGCGCGACGGGCGCATTGCCGCGCAGGGCGCGCCCGGGGCGATCTTCACGGAGCAGTTGGTGCAGGAAGTGTTCGGCCTGCCGGCCGTGATCATTGCAGACCCTGTGTCGGGGACGCCGCTGGTGGTGCCCAGGGGGCGCAGGGCCGTGAATGCCATGGAGCGTGCCGCAGGGAACTGAGGCGCCCGGGCATTTTTCCCGGCGCGGCTTTCAAGGCGAATCTGCGCTGAAGGCCCGCCCGCCCGTGGACTGGTTGATCAGGCTGGCCTCGCGGAACAGCGCGACCCGGTCTTCCGGCGACTTGAGCTGGCCCAGGTCCGAGACGGTGGTGACCGCGCAGACGATTTCATGCTGCGCATCGAACACCGGCGCCGCCTGGCCCGTGACGTTGGACAGCAGGTGGCTGGTCATCTCGGACCAGCAGCGCTCGCGCACTTCGTCGAGCACGGCCTTGGCCGGCGGCTTGCCACGGAAATGGGCGGGCTGCTGGCGCCGTGCGGCGTCGATGGTGGCCTTGGGCAGGAAGGCCTGGAACACCAGGCCGCAGGCGGTGTTGTCTATGGGCAGGATGTCGCCCAGCGCCAGCGGGTTGATCGAGAAGTAGGCGCTGCGGTACCAGCGCACCAGGGTGGGCCCCCGGTCGGTCCAGATGGCCACGCCACCGCTGAGCGCATGGCTGTGCGTCAGCGCCTTCATGCGCTGCGCCGCAATCTCCACCGCATCCACACGCTTGAGCGCGCCAATGCCGATGCTCAGCGCCGCGCTGCCCAGGTCATACAGGCCGCTGGCCGGGTCCTGCTTGGCCAGGCCTTCCTTGACGAGGCTTTGCAGGTAGCGGTGGGCCGTGGAGCCCCCCGTTCCCGTTCGCCGGGCCACCTCGCCCAGCGCCAGCTCGCTTTCGGCATTGGCCAGGACCATGAGAAACCGGGTGGCGATGGAGACGGACTGGATGGTGCCGGAGCGCTTCTCGCCGGCTGTCGTCTGAGGTGTTGTTGTTTTCAAGGGCTGGGCTTTCTTGCCTGTACCAGGCGCATCGCAGGTGGGGGCGCGGGCGCCGCCGGTGTCGATGATACCGGCTCTGCCGAAGGCTCTGCACGGGTGCGCGCACACCATTTCGCCGCTGTTTTTTTCTTCCGCATGTGGGAATGCATTCCCTACTGTGGAATTTCAATGCATGATGGCGACCTTTGAAAAATACGAATCATTCTCATCAAAGGAAGATGCTGTGAAGCTGTGTTTCCATCGCAGGCTCCCGTCCCGGGCGGGCGCCATCGCACTCTCTACCCTGATGGCGCCGGCCGGCGCCTTCGCTCAGGGCGCATCGGGTTCCGGGGGGGAATCCAACGCGCTTGAAGCGGTCGTGGTCAGCGGAGAAAAGGTCAGGCGCGAACTCAAGGACACGGCCTCCTCCGTGTCGGTCAAGGCAGGCAAGGACCTGGCCCGGCAGGAGTCCGGCAATGCCTCGGTCCACGAGGTGCTGCACGACGTGCCCAACGTGGTCTACACCGACACGGTGGGCGCGCCCATCATCCGCGGGCAGGACACGCAGGGCCCCAACAACGGCCAGAACGTCTTCTGGGGCGGCACGGTGCCGCGCGCCACCATCAATCTGGACGGGCACTATCTCAACTACAACGAGATGTTCTTCGGCGCGACCTCGGTCTGGGATGTGGAGAGCATCGAGGTGTTCCGCGGCCCGCAGACCACCTCGCAGGGCGCCAATGCCATTGCGGGCGCCATCGTCGTGAACACCAAGGACCCCAGCTTCAAGCGCGAAGGGGCCTACCAGCTGGAGGCGGGCGACTACCACTCGCGGCGTGCGTCCATCGCCGTCTCCGGCCCCGTGGGCGAGGAGCTGGCCGCGCGGCTGGCCGTGGACTACTCGGGGCGCGATACCTTCATCGACTACACCAATCCGCAGTTCCAGCGGGGCCAGGCCGATCAGGATTTCCGCGCGCTGAACGCACGCATGAAGTTCCTGTGGCTGCCCAGCCGCATTCCGGGCCTGGAGGCCAAGTTCACCTATTCCCACAACGACAGCAACCGCCCCAGCCAGGAGGCAGCGTCCGCTCCGTTCAGCGCGCTGGAGCACTGGACCACGACCATGCCCAGCTGGAAGCAGAAGACCGACACCGGCATCCTCGACCTCAGCTACGAGCTGGGCAACGGCGTGCGGCTGGTCAACCAGTCCCAGTATTCGCGCTCGTCCGTGCAGCGCTATACCGGCATTCCCGGCGAGGGCGATGCCGATATCCGCCAGAACAATGTCTCCAATGAGTTCCGCGCCCTGGTGGGCAGCGACAAGGACCGCCTGAGCGGCTTCGGCGGCGTCTACTACGCGCGCACCGGCACGGACGAAAGCCTGCTGCTGCGCGGCCTGTCCGCCTTCGACGACACGAAGAAGAACCTGGGCGTCTTCGGCGAGCTGAACTGGCGCCTGGCCGACCGCTGGACCCTGACCAGCGGCCTGCGCTACCAGCAGGACGAGGTGGTGCGCACCGGCACCTCCGTGCTGGCACCCACCGCCCTCGACTACACAAAAACCTTCTCGGCACTGCTGCCCAAGCTGTCCCTGGCCTATGCCGCCACACCGCGCTGGACCGTGGGCGCGCTGGTCAGCCGGGGCTACAACCCGGGCGGTGTGTCGCTGAACCTCACCAGCCGGCAGTGGGCGTATTTCAAGAAGGAGTCGATCTGGAACTACGAGCTGTTCAGCCGCGCCAGCCTGCTCGATGACCGGCTGATGCTCAACACCAACCTGTTCTACATGGACATGCGGGATGCGCAGTACAACATCCCCGTGGTCATCTCCCCGGGCGTGGCCCAGTCCTACACCATCAACGCGGAGAAGGCACATGCCTACGGCTTCGAGCTGGGCGCCGACTACCGCGCGCTGGACAACCTGCGGATCAAGGCCGGCGTGGGCGTGCTGCGCACCCGCATCGAGGAAATGGGCAGCAACCCCGGCTACGAGCACAACCGCTTCGCCCGCTCGCCCGGCTACAACCTGAGCCTGGGCGTGAGCTGGGACGCCAGTCCCCGGTTCAATGTCTCCGGCCAGGTGCGCCACCTGGACGGCTACTACTCCGATACCGCCAACACGCGCGCCTATGCGGTCGGCTCCAACACCATTGCCGACCTGCGCATGACCTATGCCTACAGCGCGCGCGTGCAGCTGTACGGCTATATCAAGAACGTGTTCGACAGGCGCGCACCGACGTATCTGCAGCAAAACCGCGGCATCGGCGGCATCGAGGCCAGCATGACCGCGCCGCGCATGATCGGCGTGGGCGTGCGCGGAACGTTCTGAGATGGGAATGACAGCAGACATGACAACCCGCAAACCCCTGCACATCGGCCTTTCGCTGGCCCCCACCTGGCTGAGCGGCGACGCCTGGCGGCGGCCCGGCAGCAATATCGAAGGACTGTACTCCAGCGACTTCGCCCTGGACCTGGCCCGGCGCGCCGAGGCTGCGCACCTGGACTTCGTCTTCCGCCCCGACGTGAGCTTTCTGCCCATGGAGGCGCTGGAGACGGGCGCAGGCTTCGCCAGCCTGGACCCCACGGTGCTGATGGCCGCGCTGGCGCGCGAGACCTCGCGCATCGGCCTGGTGTCCACGGTATCGACCACGTTTTTCCCGCCCTATGCGGTGGCGCGCCAGCTGCAGTCGCTGCACTGGATCAGCAACGGCCGCGCCGGGTGGAACATTGTCACGGCCCTGCAGGGCCACGAGAACTTCGGGCTGCAGGCCATGCCCGATGCCGATGAACGCTATGCGCGGGCCGCAGAGTTCACCGACGTGGTGCGCCGGCTGTGGGCCAGCTTCCCCAACGAGGCCTTGAAGATCGACCGGGACAGCGGCCGCTACGCCGATGCCTCGCTGGTCCACCCCATAGACCACGAGGGACCGCACCTGAAGGTGCGCGGCCCGCTGAACCTGCCGGAGTTCGGCGGCCCGCGCATTCCGCTGGTGCAGGCGGGCGCGTCCAGCACAGGGCGCGACTTTGCCGCATCGGTGGCAGACATCGTCTTCGCGCCCACGCCGGACCTGGACGCGGCGCTGGAACTGCGCCGGGACTTGTCTCGGCGCGCACAGCGCCATGGCCGCCAGGCGCAGGATGTGCGCCTGCTGCCCGGCCTGAGCCTGTACCTGGCCGACACCCGCGAGCAGGCCCGGGAGATGTTCCAGCAGACGCACGGCCGGGTGGATAGGGGCCGCAAGCTGGCATCGATCAAGGCCATGGTCGGCCTGGACCTGACGGACTGGCCCGCAGACCGGCCTATCACCGCGGCCGACCTTCCGCCGCCCGTGGCAACCCCGTCCAGCCGCACGCATGCGGGCCTGCTCAGGCGCCTGATGGAGCGCGAGTCACTGCGCATTGACGAGCTGCTGCAGCGGCCGGAAATCCTGTCCGCCGCGCACTGGCAGGTGGTCGGCACGGTGGACGATGCCGTGGCGCAGATCACCGAGTGGAGCGCCGCTGGCGCCATCGACGGCTTTCTGGCCGCGCCCGGCGGCTCCGTCGAGTCACTGCATTGCGTGCTGGAGCAGCTGGTGCCGCGCCTGGTGGAGGCCGGCCTGTTCCGCTCCCGCTACACGGGCACCACGTTCATGGAGCACCTCGACGAGTCGAGGTAGGGGCTGCGCCCTGCCCTCGCCGGGCCTTCACTGCGCCCGCGTGTCGGACCCGCCATCGGGCTCGAACGCAAAGCCCACGCCATAGACGGAGCGAATCCACTCATGGCGGTCGTCCGCCGCCTTGAGCTTTTTGCGCAGGTTCTTGATGTGGCTGTCGATGGCGCGCTCGTTCACGTCCAGCGTGTCGGCGCAGGCCAGCTCCAGCAGCTGCGCGCGGGAGTACAGGCGGCCGGGCTGGCGCATCAGGGCCTGCAGCAAGGTCAGCTCCCGCTTGGTCAGCGGCAGCACGCTGCCGTTGAGCATGGCGCGGCCCTGCTCGGGCAGCAGCGTCAGGCGTTGCTGGGCAGGGCCGGGGCCGGCACTGCGGCGCAGCACGGCCTTGACGCGGGCCACGACTTCGCGCGGGGCGAAGGGTTTGCAGATGTAGTCGTCGGCACCGAGCTCCAGGCCCAGCAGGCGGTCCATTTCCTCGACGCGCGCGGTGAGCAGGATGACGGGGCTGGCGCTGTGGGGGCGGAACTGGCGCAGGATGTCCAGGCCGTCCAGCCCCGGCAGCATGATGTCCAGCAAAGTGAGGTCGGGCGGGGAGCGCAGCATGCGGTCCAGCGCCTCGCGCCCGTGGCGGATGTGCTCGACTTCGTAGCCGGCATGGCGCAGGTAGTCGATGACGATGGCGGCCATGTCGGTCTCGTCTTCGACCAGGAGGATGCGGGCAGGCTTCATGGCGCGGGATTCTCCAGCAAGGGCAGCCACAGCGTGATGCGCAGGCCGCCCAGCGGCGAGGCGGCGGCCTCGATGCTGCCGCCATGGGCCTGGACGATGGTGCGGCAGATGGCCAGCCCCAGGCCGGAGCCGCCCAGGCCGTCGCCGTCGCGCACGCGGGAGGCGTCCACGCGATAGAGGCGGTCGAACAGGCGCGGCAGGTGCTGGCTGACCACGCCGGGAGCCGTGTCGTCCCAGCACAGCTGCAGCATGCTGCGGCCCTGCAATTGGACGATTTCGGCAGACACCTGCAGCCGCCCGCCCGCAGCCGTGTAGCGCAGGCTGTTTTCCAGCAGGTTGGCAAACACCTGGTGCAGCCGGTGCGGGTCGCCCTGCACCAGCGGCGGCGGAATGCGCGCGGCCAGCTGGTCCACGGTGGAGCGGTCCAGGCCGATGCCGACTTGCTCGAAGCCGGGCCGCGCGCCGTCCAGCGCCTCGCCCAGCAGGGTCAGCACATGCACGGGCACATGGCCCGAGCCGTGCAGGGCCTGCGGGTCGTCCAGGCTCACGCGCAGGTCGCTGACCAGCCGTATCAGCCGCATGATCTGCCGGTGCAGGCGCAGCGCCATGCGGTCGTCCATGGGCAGCACGCCGTCCTGCACGGCCTCGACCTCGGCGCGCATGGTGGACAGGGGCGTGCGCAGCTCATGCGCCACGTCGGCCAGCCAGCGCTGGCGCGAGGCCTCCATGGTGGCCAGCTGCACGGCCATGTCGTTGAAGGTTTCCGCAAGGCGGGCCAGTTCCGCATCGCCCTTGATGGCCACGCGCGTGTCCAGCCGCCCGGCCGCAATGCCGCGCAGGCCGTCGACGAAGGCGGTCAGCGGCTCCAGCCAGCGCCGCGTGAGCCAGGCCGACAGCAGCAGCGCCAGCAGCAGGCCGGCCAGCCCGGTCCAGGCCACAAAACCCATCTGCTGCGCGAGGAAGGCGCGGTCCAGGTCGCGCTGCATGCCCTGCCCGGTCTGCACGGGGGACAGCACGATCTCGCCAATGGCCTGTCCGTTGGCGGCGCGCAGAACGCGGTGCGCCGCACCGGGCTGCGGCGCCATGCCGGAGATGAGCTGGCCCTGGGCATCCAGCAGGCCCACGCGCGCCCACGGGCCGCCGAACGGGCGATCCGGCGGCGGGCCTGGGCGGTCTGTACGGTCGGAGCGATCTGATCGATCTGAGCGATCTGAGCGATCGGCAGGCTCTCCGCCTTCCGGCCCAGGCGGCGGTGGAAACTCCGGGCCCGGCCCCGGACCGTGGCTTCCCTCAAAACCAGGCCTCGGCTCCGGCATGGGCATGGGCATGGGGGGCCGTGGCCCGGGCTCGCCCGCAGGAAAGCCCCGGCCCATGCCTGCGCCCGGGCGCACCATGTCGCGCCAGAAACCGGGGTTGGCGCGCGCCGCATCCCAGCCGCCGTTTTGCTCATGGTGCTGGACCAGCCGCTCGGCCAGCCCGTCCATGCCGGTCAGCTCCACCTCGGCCATGTAGGGCCCCAGGCCCCGCTGCAGCCCCAGGCGCGAGAACCCGAGAAACACCAGCAGCAGGGCCACCAGCAGCACGGCCAGGGCGAAGAAGGCCTTGTGCTGCAGCTTCAGGCGCGGGAGGCGGAGGCTCATTCAGTTGCTGCGTCAGACGGCAATGCCGATGGATATCGTGGCGGTGTGGCCATTGGTGGTGTCTCCGGTGAAGGTGGGGGTCTGCCAGGCGATCTGCTCGCTGGTGTTGTCGCCGAAGACATTGTCCGATGTCACGCTGACCCGCGACAGGTTGGAGACGCTGGCGCTGTAGCCGCTGACACCGGCATAGACGGCGCTGGCCACGTCCTTGGGCATGGCCATCTGCGAGGTCAGCAGCTTGTTGGTGTAGCTGCCGGCCGTGTTGAGGCTGCGGAACACCTCGAAGTGCATATGCGGCCAACGCCCGTCATAGCAGCCCGGGAAGATGGTCACAAAGGTGCATTCGCCATTGCTGTCGGTCGCCTGTACGCCGCGCAGGAAGTTCTGGTTGAGCAGGTCGGTGGAGTAAAGCGAATACTCGCCCTCGCGGGTGCAATGCCACAGGTAGATGGCATAGCCTTCCAGCGGGCTGCAGTTGGTGCTGACGTTGACCAGGGTGATCTTGAGCGTCAGCGGCAGGCCCGCAGCCGTGCCGCTCATGCCGCCAAAGCTGCTGCGCAGGTCGCTGCGCACCACGCCGCTTTGCGACAGCACATTGACCAGGCTGCCGCGCGAGCCGTTGGAGCCGTCGGCGGGGTAAGGGCCTTCGGTTTCCGTGGGATCGACCATGCAGGTGCCGGTCGTGGTTCCAGTACCTGTGCCCGTACCCGTGTCGGTGCCCGTTCCTGTCCCGGTTCCGGTGCCCGTGCCAGTTCCTGTCGAATCACTGGAATCACCACCGCCGCCACAGGCGGACAGAAGCGCTGCAGCGCCGCCAGAGGCCAACAGGCCCAGCATGCGGCGCCGGTCGAACAGGCGGCGCGCCATGACTTGCAGATCGTGCTGAAGGCCCAGGTCGTGGGCATCTTGAGAGTGGTTCATGGGGATGGCTTTTCATGAGGGCCTGTGCGCAGGCCCGTGGGGTTGCAGACAGCCCGGCGGCGTGGCCCGCCGGGCCACGCGATCACTGCTGCGGATGGGGCGGCGGCCCGCCTGCGCCGGGCCCGCCGGCCGGCATGGCCACCAGCTGCCCGTTCAGGCTGCGGCAGGTGCCGGCCAGCGTCTTGCCATCGGGCATGGTCAGCGTCACGCTGTCGCCCTCGGCCTTGCCCTGGCAGGCCGTATAGGCCTCGGGCGGCGGCGACGGCGGATTGCCGTGCCCCCCGTGGCCCTGCGCATGGCTGCAGGCCGCCGCGAAGGCCGCCAGCGCCAGCACCAGTGCCGGGCGAACGCGTGAAGCGTTGGTTTGCGAGAAATCAATCATGGTCTTTTCCTGGAGTTGCACAGGAATTCTTGCGACCAATCTGGGGGGAAATTGGGAGAAGTGGGGACGAGCTGGTACAAGCTCACAGAGCGAGTGAGTCAACAAGCTCTGCATCGCACAACAGAACCATGAAACCAACAAGATTCCTGCTGCTGGCCGCCCTGCTCGGCCCACCCGCTCTTGCCGCAGATCTGACCGTGATCGAAATGCATGCGGCAAGCGGCAATGATCGCCCGTACAGCCTGGATGGCCAGCGGGTCAGTCCGGCTCAGTTGAGAAACACACTCTCCAGGAAGCTGACCGCAGCCCCCGATGCCAAAAGTACGGTTCGCATTGCCGTGCTGGTCGATCCCGATGTGAAGGTCGGTGCCCTCTCCGAGCTTCGCGGTCTGGTGATGAAAGTGGGATTCGGCATGCCGCGCTATTTCATGACGACGCGGGTGAATGACAAGCTCTCCGAGATCCAGGTGAACTACAGCCCGGTCTTCCCGAGAAGCGGGCTGGAGGCGGTGATGTCGTCCGGCCAATCGGCTGCAGATCCGTCGCTCACAACGCCAGCGCCACCCCGCTGAGCCGCGCCAGCGCCTGCAACTCATTGATCAGCGCAGACGACAGAGGGATGCCTTCGGCGCGGCGCTGGAGCTCGCATTCATGCTGGCGCAGTCCGGGATAGCGGCCTTGGGTGCCCTGGGCCGCGAGCAGGCCGGTGATCCAGTTGGCCATGTAGTTGTCAAATCCCTGGGGTGACGGTGCGGCCAGGGCTGGGTTGATGACCAGCAGAAAGGCGCAGGCGTTGGCGGTGGAACCTTCCGCCGATCCGGGTACAGCGGGCTGGAACAGGCCGCCGCCCAGCGCGCCCGCCAGGCATTCGACCACCATGGCCAGGCCCAGGCCCTTGTGGCCGGCCATGGGCTGCATGGCGCCCTGCAGTGCGGCGTGGGGATCGGTGGTGGGATGGCCGTGTGCATCCAGCGCCCAATGCGGCGGGATTTGCGCATGGCCGTCGCGGGCGGCAGCCATTACGGCGCCGCGTGCGACCGCACTCAGGGCCATGTCGAAGACCAATGGCGGCCGTCCGGCCACGGGCGCGGCGAAGGCGATGGGGTTGTTGCCCAGCGCAGGCCGCGTGGCACCGGGCATGGCCATGATGGACGGCGTGCGCTGGCACAGCAGGGCCATGCAGCCCTGTTCCACGGCGGGCAGCAGCAGCACGCCCAGGGCGCCGAGGTGGCCGCAGGCCTCGATGTGGCAGGCCACCACGGCCTGGCTTGCGGCCCTGTCCAGGCAGGCTTGCAGCGCCAGCTCCAGCACGGGCTGGCCCAGGGCATGGTCGCCATGGCAGCGCAGCAGGCCGTTGTGCTCCTGCAGGCTGGGCTTGGCCCTGGTATGGATGGTGCCTTCGCGGATGCGCTGCACATAGGGCGGCAGTCTTGCCACGCCATGCGTGTCCACGCCGCGCAGGCTGGTGCGCACCAGTGCCTGGGCGGTGGCCTGCGCGTGGCATGCGCTCACATCAAAGGCCTGGAGCACGCCAGCAGCCCAGGCTTGCAGCGCTGCGGCGGGCATGCGCGCGGCGTCGGTCTGCGGGTTCAGGGAATCAATCAATGCGCTGCAGCTCCTGGCGAAAGGACATTGCACGCTCCACGTAGCTGGCGGCGCTTTGCAGCAGGCCCGCGACTTCTTCGTCACTGAGCGTACGCACCAGCTTGGCGGGGGCGCCAAGAATCAGCGAGCGCGGAGGGAACTGCTTGCCTTCGGTGACGATGGCGCCGGCACCCACCAGGCTGTGCGCGCCGATGACGGCACCGTTGAGCACCACGGCCTGTATGCCGATGAGCGAGCCCTCCCCCACGCTGCAGCCATGCAGCATGGCCTGGTGGCCCACGGTGACATGGGCAGCCAGGGTGAGCGCGAAGCCGGGATCGGCATGCAGCACGGCGCCTTCCTGCACGTTGCTGCCCTCGCCTATGCGCACGGGTTCGTTGTCTCCGCGCGCCACGGCGCCGGGCCAGAGGCTGGCGCCCTCGCCCAGTGTGACGTCGCCGATGAGCGTGGCCTCGGCCGCCACATAGGCGGATGCGGGCAGCTGCGGTGCCTTGTTCCGATAACGATAGAGGGCCATGCGCTTACTCCAGCGTGACATTGGCTTTTTTGACCAGGCGCGCAAAGCGTTCCTGCTCGGAGCGCAGGAACTGGGCTGCCGCCTCGGGGCTGTTGAGCACGGTGTATTCGTCGCGCCGTGCAAAGCCGGCCTTGACCTCGGGGTCGGCAAAGGCAGAGGCGATGCCGTCGTGCAGGCGGCGCACCTGGGCGGGCGGCATGCCCTTGGGGCCTATGGCGGCCACCCAGCCGGCGATGTCCACGCCGGGAAAGCCCTGCTCTGCCACGGTGGGCACATCGGGCAGCGATGCCACGCGCTCGCGGCCCATGATGCCGATGGCACGCAGCGCGCCGGATTTGAGGTGCGCCTGCGCCGTGCCCACGGCGATCACGCCGAAGTCCACCTGCCCGCTGAGCAGGTCCACCACCATCTGGCCCACGCCCTTGTAGGGAATGTGGCGCGCCGTGGTGCCGGCCGCGTCCAGAAAGACTTCGGCCGCGAGGTGGAAGATGGTGCCGTTGCCCGATGAGGCGTAGTTGAGGTCGCCGGGCCGCGCCTTCATGAGCGCCTGCAGTTCGCGCGCATTGCGCGCCGCCACCTTGGGGTGGACGACCAGCACAAAGGGCGAGCCGCCGACGATGGACAACGGCGTGATGTCGGCCAGGCTGTCGTAGGGCAGCTTCTTGAAGACGCTGGGGTTGACGGCGTGGTTGTTGGAGATGAAGGCGATGGTGTTGCCATCGGCCGGCGCCTTGACCAGCATCTGCGTTCCCGTGATGCCGCCCGCACCCGGCAGGTTCTCCATGACCACGGGCTGGCCGCCCAGCGAGCGCACCAGCGCGGTCTGGGCCGAGCGCACGATGGTGTCGGCGCCCGAGCCTGCCCCCACGGGCAGGATGACGCGCAGCGGCGTGCCATTTTGGGCGCGCACGCCCAGGGCAGCGGCCCCCAGCGATGCGCCGGCCAGGGCCAGCAGGGTGCGGCGGCGGAAGGGATGGGACGAGTGCATGGGGTTGTCTCCTTTTTGTGTTGTCTCATGCGCGCCGGGGTGGTTTTTCTGCGGCCTTCGGCGCCCGGGGATGGCTGTCAGGTCCGTGATGCAAGGGCTCCGAGGATTTCTTCGGTGTGCTCGCCAATCCCGGCCAGCGGCATGCGCACGCCGGGGCGGTGGCCGTTCATGAGCAGGGGCAGCAGCACCACGTCGGTCTGGCCGCCGTCTTCGGTCTGCATGGAAGCCAGGCCGCCGCTTTGGCGCAGGTGCGGGTCGTCCACCAGTTGCTCGGGCCGCGTGATGGGCGCGTAGGGAATGCCTGCGGCCTCCAGCTGCGGCGCGAGCCGGGCCGATTCATGGCTGGCCAGGATGGCGCCCAGCTCGGCCAGCAGTTGGGGGCGCACGGCCACGCGAGCGGCGTTGTCGGCGTATTCGGGGCGCTGCAGCAGGTCGGCGCGGTCCAGCACGCGGCACAGGGTGGCGAACTGCTTGTCGCTGACGGCGCCGATGAACAGCTGCTCGCCACCGGCCAGGGTGAACACGTCGTAGACGCTCCAGGCCGATACGCGCGAGGGCATGGGCGGCGGTGCCTCGCCCGTCATCAGGTACTGCTGCATGTGCTGGGAGGACAGGAAGACGCAGTTCTCGAACAGCGCGCTTTGCACCTCCTGGCCGCGCCCGGTGCGCTCACGCTCGCGCAGGGCGGCGAGCACGCCGATGGCGCCGAACATACCGCCCATGATGTCGTTGACGCTGGTGCCCGCGCGCAGCGGCCGGCCCACGGGGCCGGTCATGTACGACAGGCCGCCCATCATCTGCACCACCTCGTCCAGCGCCAGGCGCTTTTCGTAGGGGCCGGGCAGAAAGCCCTTGTGGCTGACGTAGATGAGACCGGGCGCGCGCTGCGACAGCGTGGCGTAGTCCAGGCCCAGGGATTGCATGAGGCCGGGGCGGAAGTTCTCCAGCACCACGTCGCTGCCAGCGGCCAGCTCGGCAGCGGTGGCGCGGCCCGCTTCGGTGGTGATGTCCAGCACCACGCTTTTCTTGTTGCGGTTGAAGCTGCGGAAAAAGCCGATGCCCAGGCCGGGCAGCGTGCGCGTTTTGTCGCCGCCCGGTGGCTCGACCTTGATGACTTCGGCGCCCAGGTCGGCCAGGATCATGCCGCAGGTGGGGCCCATGACCATGTGGGTGAATTCGATGACGCGGATGCCGGACAGCGGCAGCAGGGGTTCGGTGGCCATACAGGTGTGCTCGTGGGAAGGTAAGGGGTTCATGCAGCGGCAGGGGCTGCGTCGGCTTTGACGCTGCGCGGCAAGCCCGCGCGCCACAGCGCGCCATGCAGGCTTTCGCCGTCCAGCCAGGCGGCCACCTTGGCGCGCAGGCGCAGCAGGGCCTCGATGTCCAGGCCCGTGTCGATGTCCATGGTGTCCAGCATGAAGGCCAGGTCTTCGGTGGAGGCATTGCCGCTGGCGCCGGGCGCATGGGGGCAGCCACCGATGCCGGCCAGCGTGGCGTCAAAGCGCGTGACGCCGGTCTGCAGGGCCGCATGCACATTGGCCAGCGCCAGGCCGCGCGTGTCGTGGAAGTGGCCGCACCAAAAGCGTTCGCCCGCAATGCGCCTCGCCTGCTCGAACAGCGATTGCACCTGGCCCGGCCCGCCATGGCCCACGGTGTCGGCCATGCTGACGCGGTCGGCCCCCGCGTCCAGCAGCGCCTGCATGCAGCGCAGCACCTCGGCCGGTTCCACCCGGCCCTGCAGCGTGCAGCCGAAGGCCGTGCCAATGCCGCCCTCGATCAGCATCGTCGAACCCGCCGCATCGCGTGCGGCACGCATGCGGGCCACCTCGGCCACGACCTCATCGGGCGTCTTGCGCAGGTTGGCCAGGCTGTGGGCATGGCTGGCCGACAGCGGCACCAGCATCAGGTCGGCCCCGCTGGCAAGGGCGCTTTCGGCACCACGCATGTTGGGCACCAGCACGGAGACGAACAGGCCCGGCAGCGTTCGGGCATAGGCCACCAGCTCGGCCGTGTCGGCCAGTTGGGGCAGCAGGCGCGCGGGGACGAAGGAGCCGACTTCGATCTCGCGCTGGCCGGCAGCGTAGGCATCGCGTATCCATTCCTTCTTGCGCTCGGTGGACAGCACGGTCTGGATGCTTTGCAGGCCATCGCGCAGGCCGACCTCGCGGATGACGGCGGACTGCAGGGCACGGATGGGTTCTGGCATGGGAAGGTTCGCGTGGGGTGGTTTGTCTTGAATGGCACTTTAGACATTCCCACCAGCGTGCAGAAGCGATAATTTTTCGCCTCAGAGTTTCCCGAATGGAAATCCATAACCACCATGAAAGATCTGGACCTGACCACCCTGCGGCTCTTTGTCGCGGCCTGCGACCTGGGCAACATCGCCCGCGCGGGCGAGCAGCAGCACATCGGCTCATCGGCCATCAGCAAGCGCATGGCGCTGCTGGAAGAGCAGGTGCAGGCCCCGCTGCTGGAGCGCCACCGCCGGGGCGTGGCGCCCACCGCAGCCGGGCTGATGCTGCTGGAGCACGCACGCGCCATGCTGGCCAGCGCCGACCGCGCGGCCCGCGACATGGCGGCCTACCAGCATGGCGTGAAGGGACAGGTGCGGATACTGGCCTCGGTCTCGTCGATTGCCGAGTCCCTGCCCGATGACATTGCGGCCTTTCTGCAAAAGCCCGAGCACGCGCAGATCCGCGTGGACATCGAGGAGCTGACCAGCAGCGAAATCATCCGATCCATCCGCGAAGGCCTGGCCCTGGTGGGCGTGTGCTGGAACGCGGCCGATCTGGAGGGCCTACAGAGCCTGCCCTACCGCTGCGACACCCTGGCCGTGGCCGTGCCGGCCGGCCACCCGCTGGCCTTGCGCGACAGCTGCAGCTTCAGCGAAACGCTGGATTGCGAGCATGTGGGCCTGCCCGCCTCCACGGCCGTCTACACCATGCTGGCGCGGGCGGCGGCCATCATCGGCCGGCCCATCAATTACCGCGCCGTGGTCAGCTCCTTCGACGCCACGATCCGCTGCGTGCGCGCCGGCCTGGGCGTGGCCATCATGCCCAGGGAGATCCTGGGCATGGCGGGCTCCGGTCAGGGCGGGCAAGGTGTGCAAGGCGTGAACATGGTGCCGCTCACCGATGCCTGGGCGCGGCGGCAGTTCGCCATCTGCTTCAGGGACGGCAGCCGGCTATCGCCTGCGGCGCGCACGCTGGTGGACTATCTGGCCGGGTGCGCCCAGGCGGGCTGAACAGGCCTTGGGAGTTATCACGATTAATTGAAGTTTGCGTGATACATCCGCTACAGGGTCCCTCCAACAATGGGACCCATGAACACCGCCCTCACCACCCCCCAACCGGCACAGCCCAAGGATGGCCAGCGCATCCACCCGCTGTGGCTGCGCCTCACGCATTGGCTCAATGCGCTGGCCGTGGTCATCCTGGTGACCAGCGGCTGGCGCATCTACAACGCGGCGCCGTTCTTTGATTTCAGCTTTCCGGGCTCGATCACGCTGGGCGGCTGGCTGGGCGGGGCGCTGCAATGGCACTTCGCGGCCATGTGGCTGCTGGTGTTCAACGGATTGCTGTACCTGCTGCTCAATATCGCCAGCGGCCGATGGCTGCGCAAGTTCTTTCCCGTCAGCGTGCAGGGCGTGCGGCAGGACCTGGTGGCCGCCCTCAAGGGCCGGCTGTCGCATGCCGACCCGGCCCGCTACAACCATGTGCAAAAGCTGGCCTACCTGTTCGTGGTGCTGGACCTGGTGGTGATCGTGCTGTCGGGCCTGGTGCTCTGGAAGTCCGTGCAGTTCCCGCTGCTGCGCGAGTTGCTGGGCGGCTATGAATCCGCACGGCGCGTGCACTTCTTCGGCATGTCCGCGCTGGTGGCCTTCGTGGTCGTGCACCTGGCAATGGTCGCCCTGGTGCCCCGGACCTTCCTGACCATGATCCACGGCCGTGCGCCCAAGTCCCCATGAAAATCTTCAAAGCCCCTTCCCTGCCCGGCGTCGATGGCGCGGCCGTGGTGCACGAGGCACGCTCGCTGATCGCCCGCAAGCTGGACCAGCCCGCACGCCGCGCCTTTTTGCAACGCTCGCTGACGCTGGGCGGCCTGTCCTTGCTCACGGGCTGCAGCATCAGCGATGACAGCCACGTCGAGGCCGCGCTCAGCCAGGTATCGCGCTTCAACGACCGCATGCAGGGCCTGCTCTTCAGCCCCACGCGGCTGGCGCCCACCTATTCCGCAGCCGAGATCACGCGCCCCTTCCCCTTCAATGCCTATTACGGAGAGGACGAGGTGCGCGAGGTGGACGAAGCCAGCTGGCGCCTGGAGGTGACCGGCATGGTCGCCGACCGCCATGCCTGGACCCTGGCCGAGCTGCGCGCCATGCCGCAGGACGAACAGATCACGCGCCACATCTGCGTGGAAGGCTGGAGCGCCATAGGCCGCTGGGGCGGCGTGCGCTTTGCCGATTTCCTGCGCCACATAGGCGCCGACACCAGTGCCAAGTACGTCGGCTTCAAGTGCGTTGACGACTACTTCACCAGCATCGACATGGCCACGGCCCTGCATCCGCAGACGCTGATGGCATTGACTTACGACGGGCAGCCCCTGCCGCCCAAATATGGCTTTCCGATGAAGCTGCGCATGCCCACCAAGCTGGGCTACAAGAACCCGAAGCACATCCAGGCCATGTTCGTCACCAACACCTACTCCGGCGGCTACTGGGAAGACCAGGGCTACAACTGGTTCGGAGGCAGCTGAGCGGCCTTCCAAGCCGCTGGGCCGCCAACGAAGGTGCGAGGCCGGGCCCATCCAAAGCCGGCCGATTTGCAATCCCGCAAACCGCTAATCCAAAGGAAGACTCAAATGACCAAGCTCACCACCACCCTGCTCGCCACCTGCCTCGCCCTGGCCGGCGCCACCACGGCATTCGCTGCGGATGAGATGGCGAAGGACGGCATGTCCAACGGAGCCATGTCCAAGGATTCGATGTCCAAGGACGGAATGAAGAAGGACTCGATGGCCAAGGACGGCATGAAGAAAGACTCCATGTCCAAGGACGGGATGAAGAAGGACTCGATGTCCAAGGACGGCATGCACAAGGATGGCATGCACAAGGACGGCATGTCCAAGGATGGAATGAAGAAGGATTCCATGGGCAAGGACGCCATGTCCAAATAAGCAGACGGACTCGCCTGATCCGTCTGGTGCCCTCCAGGCGGTCGGGCCGTCGGGGCTGCTTGGAAAGCTGACTGGGGCTGCCGATCAGGCAACCAGGCACAGAGCCCGGTCCTGCCTGCGCCCCGAATGCCCGCTCTGCAACAGAAGCGGGCCGGCGGGCTTCAGCGGCGCTGCGGAGGACGCGGGCCCGGTGCGCCGGAGCGTTGCTCGATGTGGCGGAACGTGAGGCGACCCTTGTTCAGGTCATAGGGCGACATTTCAAGCGTCACCTTGTCGCCGGCCAGCACGCGGATGCGGTGCTTGCGCATTTTTCCGCCGGTATAGGCGATGAGCTGGTGGCCGTTTTCCAGCGTTACGCGGAAGCGGGAATCAGGCAGCACTTCGTCTACCCGGCCTTGCATTTCGATCAGTTCTTCTTTAGCCAATGGGACTCCTGTGAGTACATGTTGAAAGGGTTGCGTCGCCGCAAGTTGCTGGTGCAGCACCATGCTGCGGCCTTGGGCCAGCGCAGGATGACCGCTGCACGCAGGCAGCGGAGCATCGAAAAGGGAAAAAGAGGACCCTGCAGGTGGCAGGGAGAGTGCGGACCCGGGAGGGGGTTGGATTCGCGTGGTGCTCGCCGTTGAGAGTGACAGTTGCGGACCTCGTCACAGACTTTGTGACAGTGGGCGGCTAACGGCAGCCCGGAGACCGCGAAGGTGTCAGACGGGCACTGAGGAGGCGAACAACAAGGACAGCACCTCCATCAGTATAGGTGAATTGCCGGCCGCGCGTTGAAGCGGCGCCGGGTACCGCACCTGTACGGGGCGGCATTTTCCCTGTCGCGACTGGGGCAATTTGCAGTCGAACCGGAAGTAGTGCCCTCTCTTGGTGGTTGCCGCGGCATCGAAGCGGCCGCAGGCGGCCCGCCTCATGCCTTTCACTCATGCCTTTCACCTATCCCAGCTTGGGCAGCAGATTGAACAGCAACACCATCAGCAGGCCCACAAAGGACACGATGGACTGGACCACGGTAATCGTCTTGGTGGCCTCGCCCATGCTCATGCCGAAGGACTCCTTCACCATCCAGAAGCCCGCGTGGTTGGCATAGTTGAAGAACAGCGAGCCGCAGCCGATGGCCAGCGCCAGCAGCGGCACGTTCAGCGAAGGATCGGAGGCCGCCAGCGGCGCCAGCAGGCCCGCCGCGCCCACGATGCCCACGGTGGCCGAGCCGGTGGACACCGACAGCAGCATGGCGATCATCCAGCCCAGCACCAGCGGAGGCAGGGCGAACTGCTGGGTCATGTGGACGATGGCATCGCCCACCTTGGCGCTGGTCAGGATCTGCTGGAAGGCACCGCCGCCCGCAATGATGAGCATGATGCCGGCGATGGGCTTGAGGCTCTGGCCCAGCGCGTCGCGCAGCTTCTCGGCATCGGCGCCGCGCAGATAGCCCAGGGTGATGGAGGCAAACACCACGCCCAGCAGCATGGCCACCAGCGGATTGCCCAGGAAGGCCGCCGCATGCAGCAGGCCCGAATCCTTGGGCAGAAGCACCTCGGCCAGCGCATGCACCAGCATCAGCAGCGCGGGCAGCAAGGCGCACAGCACGCCCATGCCGATGCTGGGCGCACTGCCCTCCCCGCCTTCCTTCTTGCCTGATGTGAACTGCTCCAAGAGGGCTGCATCGGGGCGCGTGCTCATGCGCGGCGTGATGAAGGCGCCGTACAGCGGGCCACCCAGCACCATGGCGGGGATCACGGCCAGAAAGCCGTACAGCATGGTCGGGCCGACCGTGGTGTGCAGCGTGGCAATGGCGGTGAGCGGGCCGGGGTGCGGCGGCACCATGCCGTGCATGGCGGCCAGCGCGGCGATCACGGGCACGCCCACATAGACATAGGCCGATCCCTTGAAGCGCTCATTGCTTTCCAGCTTGCGCGCCACGCTGAAGATCAGCGGCAGCATGACCACCAGCCCCACCTCGAAGAACATGGGAATGCCGATCACGAAGGCCACCAGGGTCATGGCCCAGGGAATCATGCGCTCGGACGTGCGCTGCAGGATGGCACTGGCCAGCCGCTCCGTGGTGCCGGAGTCCGCCAGGATCTTGCCCAGCATGGCGCCCAGGGCAATGACCACGCCCACCGCGCCCAGCGTCTTGCCGGCCCCGTTGGTGAGGTTCTTGACGATCTCGCCCGGCGCCATGCCGGTGGCAAAGCCCACGCCAATGGAAACCACCAGCAGCGCCAGCAGGGGATGAAGACGGATGCGCGAGACGATCAGCGCGACGAGGACCAGCACACTGGCCAGCGCAATGAGCAGCAGTTGGGTATCGAATGAAGACATAGGAAGCTTGGAGTTGTGATTCTTGGCGTTGGACCCCGCCTGCGCGCTTGCGGCATGCGGCATGCCGCAAGCGGTGGGCGGTTTCCAATCGCTACAAATCGTATGCCTGGGCCTGTCGGCGGGTTGTAGGTTTCAGGCTTGTTCACAGAGTTCGCGCTGGCGCCGGTCCACAATCGTGCCTGCCGGGCAAGCCCGGCGCTGCCATCCCGGAACCCATGCGCATACACCATCCCCCCGTACCGGAGCTGCCCGGAATCTCCCTTCGCCAGATCGAACGCTCGGACATCGGCGCCTGGTACGCCTACCTGAGGCTGCCCGCCGTCACCGAGCACACCAGTTGGAACCTCGCCTCAGGCGACGACCTGCTGCCGCTGTTCGATGCGTTCGAGTCCCCGTCCGCCGACTCCCAGCGCCGCCTGGCCGTCGTCGATGCCCGCAGTGGCCGGATGGTGGGCAGCATCGGCTTTCACACCATCTCCGGCGTGAACCGCACCGCCGAAATCGCCTACGACCTCGCCCCGGAGTACTGGGGACGCGGCATAGCCAAGGCCCTGTGCGCGACAGTGACCCGATGGGCCTTTCAGGAATACGGCTTCATCCGCATCCAGGCTGCGGTGCTGGAGTCGAACCAGGCCTCGGCCAAGGTCGTGCAGGCCTGCGGGTACCGGCATGAGGGGCTGCTGCGTTCGTTCAGGCTGGTTCGCGGAATGCCCAGGGACTATGCGCTCTATGCGCGGCTTGCGACAGACGAATGAGCGGGCGATAAGCCCAGGCATCCCCATGCACTCCTGCAGCGATCCTCACGCGCCCCGCACTCTGGACCTCATCCCCAACGATCCTGTCCAGCCCGAGTTCCAGCGCCTGGTGGATGATGCGCACGCAGCCATCGCCAGCGCCCTCGGCGAGGCGCTGGACAGCCTCTACCTGTATGGCAGCGTGGCGCGCGGCTGCGCGAGGGCGGGCTTCTCGGACTTGGACCTGACGATCGTGCTGGCCCGCCCCCTGTCCAGGCAGGAGAGCGCCCGGCTGGAGCAGCGGCGCCAGGACCTGCAACTACGTCACAAAGAAGTCGCGAAGATCGATTTCGACCTGGGCACTCGGCAAGAGGTGCTGGACCCGGCCCATCTCTACAGCTGGGGCTACTGGCTCAAGCATGAGTGCCGCTGCATCCACGGCGCGGACCTGGCGCAGCAGTTTGAGGCGTTCGAGCCGTCCAGGGCGATTGCACAGGCCGTCAATGACGACTACGTGCAGGTGCTGAACGACTACCTGCAGCGCATTGCTGCAACCCGGGACGACTCGGAGGCCCTGCGTCTGCAACGCGAAGCCGCACGCAAGCTGATCCGGGCCACCAATGTGCTGCGCCCCTGCTCAGGCGGCTTCTGGCCGCGCACGCTGGAGGAGTTCGCCGATTGCTTTGCGCAGCTCCATCCGGAAATGGCGCAGTCCATGGCTTTCTTTCTGGCGCAGTCAAGGACGCCCGAGGCACCCAGAGCTCGTTTCAACGCAGAGCTTTCGGCCTTCATCAGCTGGATTCGGCGCCAGCGGGCTGCATCTACGGCAGTCTAGGTACCGGGCAACGTCAGGGCCCAAGCCGCCAAGCGCCTGATACGCAACAAAACCTTCACTCCTCCGTCACCGCACCGTCACGCGCAGCGGGTGCAATGTAAACGTTTTCAAGAAATCGTTTACAGCCATGAGCATCACCGAGGTTGCACGCCGCGCGGGACTGTCCGTCGCCACTGTTTCGCGGGTTTTCAATTCGCCGGAGGTGGTCAATGCGCAAACGCGCAGCACGGTGCTGCGCGTGGCGCAGGAAGTGGGCTATGTGGCCAATGCCAGCGCACGCACGCTGCGCACGCGCAGCAGCAAGGTGCTGGGCGTGGTGCTGCCCACGCTCACCAATCCGGTGTTTGCCGAGTGCCTGCAGGGCATTGCCTCACAGGCGGCGCTGCGCGGCTATGCGATTTCGCCCTGCACCACCGAATACGACCACGCCGGTGAAGACGCGGCCACCACGCGGCTGCTGGCCAGCGGGGTGGATGCGCTGGTGCTGGTGGTCTCCAACCCTGGCGATTCGGCGGCGCTGGCGCGTGTGCGCCAGGCCGGCAAGCCCTATGTGCTGGCCTATCACCACACCCATGAGCATGCCTGCGTGGGCGTGGACAACACGGGCGCCGTCAGGGAGCTGGTGCTGCGCCTGGCTGCGGCAGGCCACAGCCGCATCGGCATGGTCACGGGCCAGTTGCAGGCGTCCGACCGCGCCCAGCAGCGCTGCCGCGGCTATGCGCTGGGCATGCAGGCCGCAGGCCTGGCGCCGCTGCCCGTCTGGGAGGTGCCCTTTGCCGCCACCGCCGTGCAGATGCTGCAGCAGCACCTGAGCGAGCAGGCCCCGCCCACGGCCATTGTCTGCAGCAACGATCTGCTGGCGATACGCACCATCCGCGCGGCATCGCTGGCCGGGTTCCGCGTGCCTGCGGACCTCAGCGTGGTCGGCTTTGACGGGATTGCCATGGCGGGCGATCTCACGCCTTCGCTGGCCTCGATTTCCCAGCCCAACCACGAGATCGGCTCGGCCTGCGTGCGCCTGCTGTGCGATGCGCTGGCGGGCAAGAAAACCCTGGCCGCGCAAGACAGTCTGTGTCTGCCGCATGGCTGGCACAGCGGCGAGTCCTGCCGGCTTTGAAACCAACAACAGCGGCCCGCGCAAGCCAAGGCCGCGCCCTTCCCTTCCCCAGGCTCCCCCACCTCTTCGAGTACGCACCATGAAACTGACTGCCCTCCCCTTCAAGCTCTCCTTCAAGCCCTCCATCAAGCGCTTGGCCCTGCTGGCCGCCACCACCGCCGTCTGCGGCACGGCGCTGGCCCAGAGCGCCATCTGCTACAACTGCCCGCCCGAATGGGCCGACTGGGGCACGCAGATCAAGGCCATCAAGGCCGATACCGGCATCACCGTGCCGCCCGACAACAAGAACTCCGGCCAGTCGCTGGCCCAGCTGGTGGCCGAGAAGGCCAGCCCCGTGGCCGATGTGACCTACCTGGGCGTGACCTTCGCCATCCAGGCGCAGAAAGACGGCGTGGTCGCCGCCTACAAGCCCGCAAACTGGGACCAGATTCCCGCCGGCCTCAAGGACCCCAAGGGCGAGTGGGTGACCATCCACTCGGGCACGCTGGGCTTCATGGTCAACAAGGCGGCGCTGGGCGGCAAGCCCGTGCCGCAGTCCTGGGCAGACCTGCTCAAGCCCGAATACAAGGGCCTGGTGGGCTACCTGGACCCGGCCTCGGCCTTCGTGGGCTATGTGGGCGCCGTGGCCGTGAACCAAGCCATGGGTGGCACGCTGGACAACTTCCAGCCGGCCATCGACTACTTCAAGAAGCTGCAGAAGAACGAGCCCATCGTGCCCAAGCAGACCTCGTATGCACGCCTGCTGTCGGGCGAGATCGGCGTCCTGCTGGACTACGACTTCAACGCCTACCGCGCCCGCTACAAGGACAAGGCCGACGTGGACTTCGTGATCCCCAAGGAAGGCACCGTGGTCATGCCCTATGTGATGAGCCTGGTGAACAAGGCGCCGCACACGGACAACGGCAAGAAGGTGCTGGACTATGTGCTGTCCGACAAGGGCCAGTCCATCTGGGCCAACGCCTACCTGCGCCCGGTGCGCGACGTGGCCCTGCCCAAGGAGGTGGCCGGCCATTTCCTGCCCGCCAGCGAGTACGCACGCGCCACTTCGGTGGACTACCAGAAGATGGCCGATGTGCAAAAGGGCTTCTCCACGCGCTACCTGCGTGAAGTGCGTTGAGCCAGGCGGACTGCATCGTGGGCATTCCCTCCCAAGCGCCAGGCGACTGGCGCGCCCGCGCGCTGCTGCTGGCCTGCAGCGCGCCGGCCGTTGCCTTCTTCGCGGCGTTCTGGCTGCTGCCGGCCGGCCTGCTGCTGGCGCTGCCGGCGCGTGAAGGCTGGCGCACCTACTTCGCCACGCTGACCGACGCGCTGTACCTGCAAAGCCTGCTGCAGACGCTGGCCCTGTCACTGGCCGTGACCCTGGCCACGCTGCTGATCGGCGCGGTAATGGGCATTGCGCTGGCGCGCCACCGCTTCACGGGGCGCGGCCTGCTGCTGTCGCTGCTGACGCTGCCGCTGTCGTTTCCGGGCGTGATCATCGGCTTTTTCATCATCCTGCTGGGCGGGCGCCAGGGCGCGCTGGCCGATCTGTCGGTGGCCCTGGGCGGCGAGCGGATCACCTTCGCCTACGGGCTGCTGGGCCTGTTCCTGGGCTACCTGTACTTCTCGCTGCCGCGCGCCATTGCCTCCTACACGGCAGCGGCCGAGGCGCTGGACCCGCACCTGGAAGAGGCCGCGCGCTCGCTGGGCGGCAACGGCTGGCGCGTGGCGCGCGATGTGTGGTGCCCGCAGCTGCTGCCCACCACGCTGGCCTGCGGCGCCATCGTGTTCGCCACGTCGGTGGGAGCCTTCGGCACGGCCTTCACACTGTCGAGCAAGTTCGAGGTGCTGCCCATCACCATCTACAACGAGTTCACCAACTACGCCAACTTCGCCCTGGCCGCCAGCCTGTCGATCAGCCTGGGGCTGATCACCTGGCTGGTGCTGTGGCTGTCGCGGCGCTGGGCGGGTCCGGCCGCTACAGGAGTCTGACCATGCGGACCACACAAAAAAATAGCCCCCACGCTGCCCTTGCAGCGCAAGGTCCGCTGCCCCCCGAAGGGGCCGCTTTTTGCCTTGGGGCGGCCCGGCGGCCAAAAATGCCGCCGCTGATGTGGCTGGTGACGGCCACCGTCACCGTGTTCATGCTGGCGCCCATGCTGCTGTCGGTGCTGGCCGGGCTGGTGCAGAACTACGGCCAGGGCCTGGCCAGTGGCTTGACCACGCGCTGGCTGGCCGAGGTCTGGGCCGGCTACGGCAATACCGTGCTGATGTCGCTGCTGCTGGCCTGCGCCTGCGTGGCCATGACCTTGGTGCTGGGCGTGCCCTGCGCCTATGCGCTGGCGCGCAGCCGCTCGCCCTGGGCCCGGCATTTCGAGGAGCTGCTGACCCTGCCCGTGGCGATTCCGGGCCTGGCCAGCGCCCTGGCCCTGCTGCTGGCCTATGGCAGCGTGGCCGCCTTCCGCCAGAGCTTTGCCTTCATCCTGGTGGGCCATGTGGTGTTCACCCTGCCCTTCATGGTGCGCATGGTGGGCTCGGCACTGCGCCGCCAGGAACTGGTGGCGCTGGAGGAGGCTGCGCGCAGCCTGGGCGCCTCGTTCATGCAGCGCTTCCTGGGCGTGCTGGTGCCTGCCGTGCTGCCCGCCATCGTGGCCGCCTGCCTGATGGTGTTCACCCTGTCCATGGGCGAGTTCAACCTGACCTGGATGCTGCATACGCCGCTGACGCGCACCCTGCCCGTGGGCCTGGCCGACAGCTATGCGTCCATGCGCATCGAGGTGGGCTCGGCCTACACCCTCATCTTCCTCATCGTCATCCTGCCCGTGATGTGGCTGCTGCAGGCGCTGGGGCATTTCATCGAGAAGCATTATGGAAAGTAACAGCGTCGCCATCGACATCCGGCAATGCGCCAAGACCTATGCCGACGGAACGCGCGGCCTGCAGGCCACCGACCTGCGCGTGGAGCCCGGCGAGGTGCTGGCCCTGCTTGGCCCCTCGGGCTGCGGCAAGACCACGCTGCTGCGCATCATCGCGGGGCTGGAGACTCCGGACGCGGGCAGCCGCATCGCCTTCGGCGACACCGACGTCACCCGCGTGCCCATAGAAAAGCGCCAGGTGGGCATGGTGTTCCAGCACTACGCGCTGTTCCCGCAGATGAGCGTGCAGGCCAACATTGGCTACGGCCTGCGCATACGCGGCGTGTCCGAGCAGGAGCAGCGCCGCGTGGTGGGCGAACTGGTGGACCTTGTGCGCCTGAACGGCCTGGAGCACAAGCGCCCGGCCGAACTGTCCGGCGGCCAGCGCCAGCGCGTGGCCCTGGCCCGCGCCGTGGCATCGCGCCCGCGCGTGCTGCTGCTGGACGAGCCGCTGACCGCACTGGACGCCAAGCTCAAGGAAACCCTGCGCGACGAGCTGGCCCAATTGCTGCGCCAGCTGCGCATCACCGCCGTGCACGTCACGCACGACCAGCAGGAGGCCATGGCCATTGCCGACCGCATGGCCGTCATGCAGGCAGGCCGCATCCTGCAGGTGGGCGACGGTGAGAGCCTGTACCGCCGACCGGCCCATCCCTTTGTCGCCACCTTCCTGGGGCGCGTGAACCAGGTCGAACGCAGCGAAGACGATGCGCGCAGCAACCGGCTGGCGCTGGCCGGCATGGAGCTGGCCTGCCCGGCCGAATGCACGGGCGCAGCCCGGCTGCTGCTGCGCCCTGAAGACATCGAGGTCTGCGCCGCCGGCACGCCGGGCGCCGTGCCCGCATCGGTGGCGCGCCGCGTCTTCCTGGGCGACCGCCTGCAGCTCACGCTGGAACTGGCGGGCCACGCGCCGCTGATGGCCGACGTGGCCCGCGACCACGCCGCGCAATCGGGCGACCGCGTGGCCTTGCGCATCGCCCCCCACCAATGGATGCCCAACCATGCCCACGCCTGAAACCCTGCGCCCCGCCATGACCACCTTCCTGGCCCAGCTCACCGACCTGCACATCCGCGAACCCGGCCGCCTGACCTACCGCCGCATCGATACCGCCCAATACCTGGAGCGCACGGTGCAAAGCGTGCTGGCCCTGCCGCAGCAGCCGCACGCCCTGGTGATCACCGGCGACCTGACCGACTTCGGCCGGCGCGCCGAATACGCCCACCTGCGCAGCCTGCTGGCGCCGCTGGGCACGCTTCCCATCTACCTGCTGCCCGGCAACCACGATGACCGCGACGCGCTGCGCACCGCCTTTCCCGAGCACACCTGGCTGCGCAGCGAAGGCTTCATCCAGTACGCCGTGGACATCGGCGATCTGCGGCTGATCGCGCTGGACACCGTGGTGCCGGGCCACAGCGAGGGCGCCTTGTGCGAGGAGCGCCTGCAATGGCTGGAGCTGCAGCTGGCCGCCAGCGAGGGCCGCCCCGTGGTGATCGCCATGCACCACCCGCCCTTCGAGACCCTGATAGGCCACATGGACAAGATCGGCCTGCTGCAAGGCGCGCAGGCACTCGAAGACCTGGTGCGCCGCCACCCCAACGTGCAGCGCGTCATCTGCGGCCACCTGCACCGCAGCATCCAGGTCGCCTTCGGCGGCACGGTGGCCATGACCTCGCCCGCGCCCGCCCACCAGGTCTGCCTGGACCTGGCACCTGATGCGGCATCGGCCTGGACGCTGGAGCCGCCCGGCTTCATGCTGCACGCCCTGCCGCACGGCGGCCGACTGGTCAGCCATGCCGTGGCCAGCGGGCAATTCGACGGGCCGCATCCGTTCTGGGATGCGGACGGGCGGTTGATCGACTGAGCCCGGGCCGGCGCGCCTGGCCGCGTCAGCGGCCCGCGCCGACCCGCTGCCGCCGCCCCAGCCTCATCCATCCGATGGCTGCGGCCAGCAGGCTCAGGGCTACAAGGGCTGTGTGCTGCAGCGTCGGCACGGGGGTCACCTGGCCACCGCCGGGGAAAGCTGCCACCGTATTGATGGACGCGGAAGCCATGCACGGCACCGTTCCCACGACCTGCCCTGCTTGCATGCACTGCACCGACGGGTCCCCGGCATCCACGGTGGCCACATTGTTAATGGTTGCAGGCGCCGGGTTGGACACGCTGGCCATCACGGTGAAAACCAGCGAGTCTCCGGCCGCGAACACGGGCACCGTGACCGCCAGCGATCCGGAGCCTGACGCCACGGGACATGGCGTGCTGGCGCTGGGCGTACAGATCCAGGTGGCGCGCTCCAGGCCGGCAGGCAGGCTGTCGGCAATCTGCGCTTGGGTGGCGGCCACGGTCCCCGTATTCCTGACGGTGATGGTGTAGCGCACCTCCTGCCCCGCCTGCACCTGGCCTGCGGGCGAGATGCTGTGGGTCAACGACAGGGCAGGATGCACGGCCTCCCTGTGCCAGGACATGACGTTCTGGTTTTGCACGGGCGCCCCGGTCCACGCAACGGACACGCCGTTGCCGGGTATCTCATAGGTTCCCAAACAGGTGTCGCTCTCACCCGAATAACTGACCTGCAGGGATGTTTCCGAGAACAACGAAGCGCACATCGCGTTGTTCATGGCACCCACCTGTTCTGTGGCCATTTCAAACCGGCTGAGCATATCCACATCATTGGGAGATCCACCCGGGCCCATTTCATTGATGGAGCGGTGCGGATTGTTTCCCGTCAGCCAGCGTTGAAGGTGGATTCTGTTTTTCACGATATTGGACCCACTGTCCGTGGAAACCCTGAATATGAATGCGCGCACATCCGGATCGGAACTGCTGTAGGTGTTCAATCCGTCCGAGAAACTATAGGAAGTCACCAGCGCCCTTATTTCGCTCTCGTCCAGATTGGGCTGCAAGGGTGCGGCCGTTTCAAACCAGCCGGCCAGGCGGGCGGTCCTCGGAAAATCCTGGCATGAGCCGTGAGACCCCAGGGGACAAGCCGTGCGATCCTGGAAATCCGAGTAGGAGGTTCTCATCTCCCCGTAGTAACGCGTCACTTGCGCGCTGGCGGGGGGGCAGGCCGAGAGTGCTGCGCCGGCCATCAAGGCAGCCATGAGGGCGTGATTTTTCATAGAACTCCCAGTGATAGATAGATTTGCACTATCAAGGTATCACTGGTATTGAAATTTAAAAATCACCAATCCCCTACAGCCACCATCCAATGACAAATATTTTCAATCCCGCCATTGGAATTGAACTCCAGGTTGTCGTCCTGCCTACTTTTCAACGGAGAGCGCCGATGAATGCGGAACTGCATAACAACCCATCTGCCGCCCAATATCTTTCTTGATTGGAATGCACAATACCCAATTTGAATCAAATCTATTGTGACAAATGTTTCAAATAGTAAATTACAGTGATGAATGGCGGTAGATGCGAACCTGGAACGCCGAGGACGGCTCCCTCACCGATCCACAGGCAGCGCCAGCGTCTCCTTGACCTCTTCCATCACCACATAGCTGTGCGACTCGGCCGGCACGGGCAGTTTCTTGAGGATGTCGCCCAGCAGGCGGCGGTACTCGCGCATGCCGCCCAGGCGGGCCTTGACCAGGTAGTCGAAGCTGCCCGAGACCAGGAAGCACTCCAGCACGTCGGGCACGTGCAGCAGTTCCTGGCGCACCTTGTCGAAGACCTCGCCCGACTTGGACGAGAGCTTGATCTCCACGAACACCAGCAGCGTCTTGCCCAGCGCCTCGGGCGACAGATGGGCGTGGTAGCCGGTGATCACGCCATCACGCTCCAGGCGGCGCACGCGCTCCGAACAGGGCGTGGCCGAGAGGCTGACCTGCTCGGCCAGTTCGGTCATGGAGATGCGGCCGTCCCGCTGCAGGATGTCGAGGATCTTGCGATCGGTGCGGTCAAGCACGCGGTTTTCACTTTTGGCGGCCATGGCGGCGATTCCTGGGGCTTATCAATCACTGGAGAGTAGCAATATTTCAGTGATTTCCACTGCCTCATCGTCAATAGACTTTGATTTCATCTTGTTGACCTGGCGGTGAATCGTATGAAAGTCCTTGTTCTTGGCGGCGGTGTCATCGGCGTGACCAGTGCGTACTACCTGGCGCGGGCCGGTGCCGAGGTCACGGTGCTGGACCGGCAGGATGCGCCCGCGTCCGAAACCAGCTTTGCCAACGCAGGCCAGGTCTCGCCCGGCTACTCCACGCCCTGGGCGGCGCCCGGCATTCCGCTCAAGGCCCTGAAGTGGATGCTGCAGGAACACGCGCCGCTGGCCGTGCGCCTGGACGGCAGCCTGTTCCAGCTGCGCTGGATGGCGCAGATGCTGCGCAACTGCTCTGCCCAGCGCTACGCCGTCAACAAGGAACGCATGATGCGCGTGGCCGAGTACAGCCGCAGCTGCCTGCAGCAGTTGCGCGCCGACACCGGCATCGCCTACGAGCAGCGCACCGGCGGCACCTTGCAACTGTTCCGCACCCAAGCCCAGCTGGACGCCGTGGAGCGCGATGTGGCCGTGCTGCGCGAATGCGCCGTGCCCTTCGAGCTGCTGGACCGCGACCAGCTGGCCCAGGTGGAGCCCGCCCTGGCCCAGGCGCGCGACCGGCTGACGGGCGGCCTGCGCCTGCCCAAGGATGAGACCGGCGACTGCCACCGCTTCACCAACGAGCTGGCCCGCATCGCCACCGGCCTGGGCGTGGAGTTGCGCTTCAACCAGAACGTGGATGGCCTGGTGGTCGAAGGCGGCCGCATTGCTGGCGTGCGCGTGAATGGCGAGCTGCTGACCGCCGACCGCTACGTGATGGCCTTCGGCAGCTACTCGCGTCAGGCGCTGGAGCCGCTGGGGCTGGACCTGCCCGTCTACCCCGTCAAGGGCTATTCGCTCACCGTGCCGCTGGGCAACCCGGCGCTGGCGCCGCAGTCCACCGTGCTGGACGAGACCTACAAGATTGCCGTCACCCGCTTTGACGACCGCATCCGCGTGGGCGGCATGGCCGAGCTGGGCGGGTTCGACCTGCGCCTGGACCCGCGCCGCCGCGCCACGCTGGAGCTGGTGGTCAACGACCTGTTCCCGGGCGGCGATGTGGCGCGCGCCAGCTTCTGGACCGGGCTGCGGCCCATGACGCCGGACGGCACGCCCATCATCGGCGCCACGCGCTATGCCAACCTGTTCCTGAACACCGGCCACGGCACGCTGGGCTGGACCATGGCCTGCGGCTCGGGCCGGCTGATCGCCGACCTGATCACCGGCCGCAGCCCGGAAATCAGCACCGACGGCCTGGCCCTGGACCGCTACACGCACCGGCCGGCCCGGCACCTGGGGGGCAGCTCCACCCCCGTGTCCGCCTGAGCGTACTGAGCGCGGCCGGGCACCGCCCCCACTTCAATGCGCTGAGAACCCCAGCAGGTATTCGTAGCTGAGGCTGGTGGTGCGCGCATCGCCGGAGACAGGCAGCCGCACGATGGCCAGCAGCTGGTTGAGCCCGGCACGCGGCAGCACGGTCACCAAGCCGTCGGCATTGGTCTCCAGGGGCTCGCCCTTTTCTCCCAGCGACACGCGCACGCCGGCCCGGGGCTGGCCGTTCAGCAGCACCTGGAATTGCTGGGGCTCGCCCGCGTGGGGCGAGCGGCGGGTCTTGGCGATGATCTCCAGGGTCTGGCCCAGCTTCTCGCGGGTGACCGGGCCCCATTCGAGGATGGTCTTGTGGAACTTGAGCGCATGCACGCCGCTGGTGGCGCCGGGGTTCTCGGTCATGGGCTTTTCGACCATCGGCCCCTCGCCCACGCGGCTGAAAAATCCGTTGTCGAAATGCGCGGCCAGCAGCGCGGCCTTGCGGGCCGGCGTGGCGCGGGCGCCGCCGGGCACGGGCTGCACGGCCACGTCGATGCGGCGGCCGCGCGCGTCATAGGCCTCAACGCTCTTGAGCTTGCCGGCCGCAAAGTTCTCCAGCTTGCCCTCATGGCCGCCGAATTGAACGGTGTAGGCGCCGTCGGCATCGGGCTCCAGCCAGACGTTGTGGGCCTGGGCCAGCGGTGCGCAGGCCAGCAAGGCCGCGAATGCGGCGGATGTGAAATAGGGGTTGGATTTCATTTCTTGCTTCCTCAAAACTGTGTCTGCACGCCGACCTTGAGCGTGCGCGGCGCGCCGGGCGCGAACAGCGGCACGCCGCGGATGACCGAGGCCGACGTGGCATAGGCCTTGTCGCCCAGGTTGGAGACCACGGCGTAGATGCGGCTGCGCGCCGAAGGCAGGCGCCAGCTCAGGCCCAGGTCCCAGGTGGCGTAGCCGCCGTAGAAGACGCTGTTGTCGGCCGTGACGGCATAGCGGCCCACGCGGCGCCAGGTGAGCGTGCCCTCCCACTGCGCCAGCGGGCGCCAGGCCAGGCCCACGGTGGCGGTCTGCCGGGGCACGCCGGCCACCTCGTTGCCGACCAGGGCCGGGTTGCCGTTTTCGGTCACGCGCGAATGGGCGCTGCCCCAGGCCAGTTGCAGGTCCAGGTTCTTGCGCACGGCCCACAGCGCGCTGGCCTCCACGCCCGTGCGGCGCGTGGCGCCGAAGTTCTCGTACACGCCGGGCGCCACGTTGCGGATCTCGCCCGAGGACTGCAGCCGATAGGCGGCCACATCCAGCATCAGGCCCGGCATGGGCTTGATCTGCGCGCCCACTTCGGTCTGCCGAAAGATATTGGGATCGAGCCGCGCGGCGCCCAGCGCGTACTTGGCGAAATCGCTGGCCAGCGCAAATCCCTCGGACCAGCTGGCGCGCAGCAGCACACCCGGCGCCACCTGCGAGCGCAGGCCCAGCTTGGGGCTGGCATGCGCCGTGCGCGCCAGCGGGCCGCAGGGGTCGCTGCCCGTTTCGGGGCCGTTGGGACGGCAGCCGCCCGTGAAGCGGTCCCAGCGCAGGCCGGCGGACAGCTGCAGCAGGCGGTGAACGGGCGCATCCACCTCGGCAAAGGCCGAGAGGGTGTTGAGCCTGGAATTGCGGTCGTCAATGGCTGCGCCCGTGCGCTCGCGCCATTGCAGGCCGTCGTAGAACTGGTAGTCGGTGGATTCGCGCACGGCCTCCAGCCCGGCCACCCAGTTGAGCGGGGTCAGCGCCGTGACATGGCGGCCATTGAGGCTGGTGCCGGCGCCGTAGACGGCGCGGTCATAGCTTTCCTCGCGCTGGCGCCACTGCAGTGCGTCGATGGGCCGGCTGAACCAGCGCGTGAAGCTCTGCTGCGTGGTGTAGGCATGGCCCAGCCAGGTCAGCCGGGGCGAAAGCGCGTACTGCACATCGGCCCGCAGCGTGGCGAAGTTCTTGCGCGTGCCATCGTTCATGGCGCGCGGGTCCATGCCTTGCGGATCGCGCGCGAACTGCCCCGCCGTCAGGTACGAAGGCGAATCGCCCTCACCATGGTGCAGCCGTGCCGACAACGCCACCTCCAGCTGCGGCGTGAGCCGCTTGCTCCAGCGCAGGGCCGCCGTGCTGCGCTGGAACTGCGACTGCGCGCGAAATCCATCGGTGCGGTAGTGCTGGGCCGCCAGGTTCAGGAATTCGCCCTCCCCCAGCTTCAGCCCCAGGGCGCCCTGCGCGTCCAGCGTGCCGTGGGAGGACAGGCTGACATCAGCCTCGCGGTAGGGGGTGTAGTCGCCCTGCTTGCGCGTCTCTATCGCCATCAGCCCTGCACGGTTGAAGTTGCCGTACAGCGCGGACACGGGACCCTTGTAGATGCTGATGCGCTCCATCTCCAGCGGCACGATCACGCCCAGGTCCACATAGCCGTCGGCATGCGACATGGCCTCGTTCAGGGGAATGCCGTCCAGCACCACGCCCACGTCGCCGCCATGGCCCCCACCGCCGAAGCCGCGCATGACGATGGCGTCACCCACGCCCGACAGCTGGTAGTTCTGCACATTCATGCCCGGCACCTGGCGCAGCAGCTCCTGCGGATGGCTGGCATGGGCGTTGGCGATGTCCTCTGCCTCGATCACCGTGGTGGTGTAGGCGGCCGAGGCGCCGCGCGCGGTCTGGCCCTTGACCTCGACGGGCTGCAGGCTGGGCGAGGCATCCGTCGCCTGCTGTGCACCAGCCTGGGGAATGGCGGCCAGGCCCAGCAGGCCGGCCGCCGCAATCTGGTGCAAGGCGCAGGGCCGAGAAGGAAATTTCAGAGGATGTGTCATGCAGGTCCAGGAGTTGTATGAAGAAAAAAGCAAACTTCATACCGACCTGCATGACAGAGGCTGGGCAAGGCGCCCGCCCTGGCTTCAATCAGTCGCCGTGGGCGTGTGAATGGGGATGTGGATGCGGATGGGAATGGGGATCGGGTTGCGCGTGCTCATGCCCGCCAGACTCCCCCCGGCGCACCATCACCACGTTGAGCTGGCCGTGGTGCACGCCGCGCTCGGCCGTGATGGTGTCGGCAAAGCGCCGCACGGCGCTGGCCGGGCCGCGCAGCATGACGGTTTCAATGCATTGCTCGTGGTCCAGGTGCACATGGGTGGTGGCCATGTGCAGCTCATGGTGGTCGTGCTGCAGGCTGGCCAGGCGCTCCGACAGGTCGCGCTCGTGGTGGTTGTAGACATAGGACAGGTTGGCCACGCACAGGCCGTCGGCGTCCTCGCGCTCGCGCACCTGGGCCAGGTGGGCGCGCAGCACGTCGCGGATGGCCTCGGAGCGGTTGTCGTAGCCGCGCGCGGCGATCCATGCGTCGAAATCACGGGCCAGGTCGTCGTCGATGGAGATGGTGAAGCGTTCCATGGGCAGCAGAAGTGGGGAAACAGGTGGCGGGAACAAAAAAGGTCGGCATCACGCAGGATGTGCCCGGCCATTGTCCGGCCATCCAGGCCGGTGCCCTGCATGCAACACCCGCGCCAATCACTGTCGGCGCAGGCTGGCAATAGCGACAAACCACCACGGTCATGCTTTGTTCACATTCGCGCAATATCCGGTTACCCTGATCGAGGTTGCGCAGTGCGCACCGTCGATCGCTGAAAGGGGCGCGGCATGCAGTATTCATTCGATCAGCTTCTGGACATGCTGCTGTCCCTGCTGGAGGCTGCGCCCGCCTGTTCCTCGCGCGAACAGTCCTTCGAGCAGCTGCGCACGCTGTGGCTTCAGACCCACAGCTATTTCGCGGCCCCCGAGACCGAGCTGCGCCGCCTCGCCGGACGCAGGCTGGTCGAACTCCACGGCTGGAAGGATCTGGACAAGGACCCCTGCTACCTGGACCACGATCCCGGCAACGGCAGCGCCCTGCGCATCTACCTGCACCGCGATGGTGGCATGGTGATACAGCGCCTGCAGGGCGATGGCCGGCAGATCCTGTTCTCGCGCCTGGGCGTGCAGTTGCAGCCTGCTAGCTGAGCCTGCGCGCGGCCTGCGGGGCCAGTTGCTCCGGGGAAGACACGGCCCGGCCCTTGCGCTCCAGCAGCCACAGCACGGCCAGCGCCGTGACCACCGCCAGCCCTGCCAGCAGCAGCAACAGATCGTGGAAGGCCGCGCCGTACACCTGCGCAAGCAAGCCGTCCTGCCCCGGCAGCGCCTGGGCGGCGCGCGCCAGATCGGCCTGGGCCAGTTGCCCGGCCATCTCGCGCCGCAGGCCTGCATCGGGCGACAGCCCGACAAGCCGCCCCTCCACCAGCACCGCCAGCACGGCGCCCGCCACGGCCAGGGCCACGCCGTCCGCCGAGATGCGCACGGTGTTGAAGATGCCCGTGGCCATGCCCACGCGGTCTGGCGCCACGGTGCTCACGGCCAGCCCGTCCATCAGGCCCCAGGGCAGGCCAATGCCGGTGCCTATCAGCAGCAAGGGCAGCGCCAACACCGGACCGGCGCCCTGCCCGAAGGCAGCCGCCAGCCACCACAGGCCCGCCGCGGCCAGCAGCAGACCGGCCGCCGACAGCCGGCCCGGGCTGATCCAGCGCGACAACAGGCCCACCAGCAGGGCCGCCAGCAGCGGCACCACCAGCAAGGGCGCCGCCAGCCAGCCCATCATGCGGCCCGCCGCCAGCGGGCTGAGGCCCTCCACGCCAATGAAGCGCCCGGGCAGCATGACCACCAGAGAGATGAACAGAAACGCCGGTGACGCCGCCAGCAGCTGCACGCCCAGAAAGCGTGGCTGCGAGAACAGCGACAGATCCAGCAACGGACGGGCCACGCGCCGCTGCACCGCCACGAAGACCACGAACAGCACGGCGGACAGCGCCAGCGGCCCCAGCACCTCGGCATGGAGCCAGCCGCGCTCGGGCACCATCAGCACGCCGTAGGTGAAACCGCCCAGGGCCAGGGTGAACAGGGCTGCGCCCAGCCAGTCGGGCCGGTCGGCAGACACGGCTTCATCGCGCCGCGCGCTGGCCATCACCATGGGCAGGCCCAGCAGCGCCACCAGCCCCGTCCCATGGAACACCCAGCGCCAGCCCAGGCTGTCCACCATCAGGCCCGACGCCCAGGGGCCGAAGGCCAGGCCCAGGCCAAAGGTCGTGCCCAGCAGGCTGAAGGCCCGCATGCGCGCCGCGCCCTCGAACAGCGGCGCCAGCGAGGACATGGCCGCCGCAAAGGCCACCGCACCGCCCAGCCCCTGCAGCAGACGCAGCCCATCGGCCCAGCGCAGATCGGTTGCCAGGCCCACGCCAAAGCTCAGCAGGCCGAACCAGGCCAGCCCCAGCAGCCACAGGCGGCGCCGGCCATGGATGTCGGTCAGGCTGCCGGCCACCATCATGGCGCTGCCGTAGCTCAGGATGTAGGCATTCATGATCCAACCCAGCTGGGAGGGCGTGCCGCCCAGTTCGGCATGGATGGAAGGCAGGGCCACGGCCGGGCCCGTGAAGCTCAGGGGAATCAGCAGCCCCGTCAGGCAGACGGCCAGCAGTTGCAGCCATTTGAGGGGGCTGCCGCGAGAGAGGGAAGACATGGTTTGTGCGCCATTTCAAGAAACGACCGCCAGCGTAGGCCCGTCTTCATCTGAGACAATCCATCTTCATTTCCGAATACTTGAGACACCTGAGTCTCAAATCATCTTCTTCACTCACCTCTTCACACAGCGCATGGAAATAGACAGCCTGGGCAGCATCGGCCTCTTTGTGCGCGTGGCCGAGCGGCTGGGCTTCTCTGCCGTGGCGCGCGAGCTGGGGCTGTCGCCCTCGGCCGTGGGCAAGGCCGTGGCGCGGCTGGAGGAGCGTCTGGGCGTGCGCCTGTTCAACCGCAGCACGCGCACGCTGGCACTCACGGCCGAGGGCGAACGCTTTCTGGAGCGCTGCCGGCGCATCCTCTGCGAGGTCGAGGCCGCCCAGCAGGAACTGCGCCATGCGGGCGAGCGGCCCCAGGGCCGGCTCAAGGTCAGCCTGCCACGCCACTGCGGTTTGTTCGAGCAGGCGCTCTCGGACTTCCTGCTGGAGTACCCCGAGGTCGAGCTGGACCTGAATTTCTCGGACCATCTGGTCGATGTGATCGGCGACGGCTTTGACGTGGCCATACGCGCCGCGCCGCTGCAGGACTCGGGCCTCAAGCAACGGCGGCTGGGCGGCTTCCGGCGCGTGCTGGTGGGCTCGCCCGCCTATTTCCAGCGCCATGGCAGGCCAGAGCAACCTGCCGACCTGGCCCGCCACCAATGCCTGCACTACCGCTATCCGGCCACCGGCCGGCTGGAGCGCTGGCCCTTGGGAAATGACGACGACACCGCCCCGCCCGCGCTGCCCTCCAGCGTGGTCTGCAACAGCGTGGAGATGCGCATCTTCCTGGCGCTGCGCGGCCAGGGCATTGCCTGCCTGCCGGATTTCACCGTGGCCCGCCAGCTGGAGCAGGGCCTGCTGCAAACCGTGCTCGACCCGTTCACCGCCAACGCCCAGGGCACGGTCTGGATGGTCTGGCCTCCGGGCCGCGACCTCTCGCCCAAGGTCAGGGCCTTTCTCGAATTCATGGCGCACAGGCTGTTTGCCTGAACCGGGTCAGCGCATCCGCTCAGCCCCGCAGTTGCGAGACGGCCCAGGCCGCGATGAACAGGCCCAGGCCGAACACCGTGTGCGCCATCAGGCTGCGCAGCCGCGCCACGGCAGGCTTGGGTGTCTTGCGGGCAAACAGCCCCGCCCCCATGCAGGGCTGCAGCGCAAGGAACGGTGCGGCCACGGTGAACACGCCCCAGGCCAGGGCCGGCCACAGCGTGGGCGCCCGGGCCCAGCCCTCACCCGCCAGGGCCAGCAGAGCCGCCGCAAAGGCCACGCCGATCGCATAGTGCGCCACCCAGCCCAGGGCCTTCTCACCCGCCACCGGCGCGGACCGGCCGATACCGGCATGCACCAGCCGGCCGCGCGGCAGATGGCCCAGCCAGCGGCCCACCATGGCGTAGTCCAGCGAAGGCACGCCCCACAGACGCTGCAGCAGCAGCGCCCACACATCCATCACCAAGGTCGCGCCTGCGCCCGTCAGCACGGCGCGCAGCAGGAATTCCGGCACATCCAGCATGTCTCTTCACTCTCTTGCAGGTTTGCAGCGGCCTCCTTGGATGCCACCGCATGCACAATGAACAATACATTCAATTAATTGATTGAATGTTTGCGTGATGCTAGGCTATCCCCCATGAATCCGTCAAGCAGCCCTGTACCGATCGAGGCCTTCCCCGACCTGGCCGACCTGGCGCGCACCCTGGGCCATGCACACCGCCTCACCTTGCTGAGCCATGCGGCCGAAGGCGAGCAGCCCGTGGAGCGCCTGGCCGAGCTGTGCGGGCTGTCCGTGGCCAACACCTCCCAGCACCTGCAGCACCTCAAGCGCGCGGGCATGGTGCTCACACGGCGCGAGGGCAAGCATGTGCTTTACCGGCTGGGCGACGGACCCATCACCGGCATCATCGATGCGCTGCACGACTATCTGCAATTCCGCCACGCCGAGATCCGCGCCGTGGTCTCCGACAGCCTGCGCCAGCGTGACCGCCTGCAAGCCGTTGCGCTGGACGAGCTGCTGCAGCGCATGCAGATGGACGACACCATCGTGCTGGACGTGCGTCCTCCAGCGGAATTCGCCCAGGGCCACCTGCCCGGGGCCGTCAACATTCCCCTGGAAGCGCTGGAAGGCGAGCTGGGCGCGCTGCCGCCCGACAAGGACATCGTGGCCTATTGCGGTGGCCAGTACTGCGTGCTCTCGGCCAATGCCGTCACGGCGCTGCGCGCCAGCGGCCGGGAGGCGCGGCGCTTCGAGGCAGGCTTCACCGGCTGGCAACAGGCCGGCCTGCGCGTGGAGGCCGGTGCCTAGCGCAGCAGCCGCGCCAGCCCTTGCTCGAACCGGCCATGCAAGGCCTGCGCGCCTTCGCCCGACAAGGCCAGCGCCAGCGCATGGCCGTGGGTGTAATCGATCAGCAAGTCCAGCAGCACGGCGGCATCGTCATCGCTGGACTCGCACTGCTGCACCTCGCCGCGCAGCCGCTGCGTGAAGGCGGCCAGCGACTCGGTGAACAGGGCCGGGTCGCCCAGAATGCACACCGTCAGCGCCGGATGGCGGCGCACGCGCTCCATGTAGCCGGCCAGCAGCGCCTGCACGCGCTGCGCCGGCGCAAGCCCGGGCTGCGGTTCGGCCAGCGGCTGGCCATGCACGCGCTCCACCAGGCTGCGCATCAATTCCTGCTGGTCGCCCACATGGTGGATCACCGACATGGGCGTAATGCCCAGCTGCCGCGCCAGCGGCCGCAGGCCAAAGCCCTGCGCGCCCACGGCCTCCAGCAAGGCCAGCCCGGCATCCAGCACCTGATCACGGCTGAGCGAACGCCCGGCCGAGGGGCGCCCGCGCCGTGCAGCCTGTGCAGTCGATACAGCCGATACAGCCGGCTCACTCATCGCCGCCACCGTTGCGCACCATGACCCGGCCGCCCGCCTCCACACGGTAGCGCGTGCTGACCATGCCGCTGGGATAGGCCTGGGAGGCCAGGCACGTCAACCGCAGATCGCAGCCAATATCGCCAAACAGCGGGCGCCCCGCCCCGATCAGCACGGGCACGCGGGTGATAGTCATCTCGCCCACCTCACCCGCCGCCAGAAAGGCGCGGATCACGGCGCCGCCGTCGATATAGGCGCTGCTCCAGCCCTCGGCCCGCAGCTCGGCCACCAGTTGGGCAGGCTGGGCGGACGTGATGCGCAACTTGCCGCGCAGGTGGGCAGGCACATCGCCCGAGCCCAGCGTGCGGCTCATCACCACCACGGGTTTCTCAAACGGCCAGCCGTCGAAGCCCAGCACGCTTTCATAGGTGGAGCGGCCCATGACGATGCCATCCACCGTCTTCATGAAGGCCGCGTAGCCGTAGTCCTCGCCGCCATCGCCCCCGGCCGGCAGCCAGTCCAGCGAACCATCGGGCCGGGCAATGAAGCCATCAACCGAAGTGGCGATGAAGACCTTGCCGAATGCATTGCCGAACGCATTGCCGTGTGCTTTTGCGGGTGTCCTGTCGGGTGCCATGGCAGTCTCTCCATCCAATTAAACATACACCGTATGATAATTAATACGCAGGACCATGGCTACCGATGGCCGTGCTCAGGCATAGGCCAGGATGTCGGCCAGCGGCCTGCGCGCCTTCTGGGGGCGTGGCGTGCCTGCCGCGTGGCCCACGGCGACCAGCATCACGGGCAGTTCGTGGGCCTGCAGGCCAAAGCCCGCTGCCAGCAGTTCCGCATCGAATCCCACCATGGGGCAGCTGGCCAGGCCCAGGCCCTGGGCGGACAGCATCAGCGTCATGGCCGCCAGCGAGGCCGAGCGCACAGCCTCGTCGCGCTGCAGCTGCAGGTTGTCCGCGTGCGCGGCCTGGGCCTGGGCTACCCAGCCATCGGCAGTGCGCTGGCTCATTAGCCCGCCGTCCACGCTGGGCTGCAAGAACTCCGCCAGCCGCGCATGCGCGGCCAGCGTGCCGCAGACGATGAAGACGGCAGAGGCGTCCTCCACCTTCTGCTGCCCATAGGCGGCGGCCTTCAGCCGCGCCTTGGCCTCGGGTGTGCGCACGGCAATGAAGCGCCAGTTCTGCAGGTTGTAGGCCGACGGGGACAGCGAGGCCTGGGCCACCAGCGCGGCCAGCGTCTCGTCGGCCAGCGTGCAGCCCGGCTCGAAACGGTCTGCGGAAATGCGCGAAGCGATGGCCTGCCCGATGGGCATGGAGGAAAGTTCGGAAGAAGTCATGTGAAACGCTCGGTGGGAAAAAGAGAAAGAACTCAGTGCAAAAACTCAGGCACCGCGCGAAGCAGACCACTGCACCGCCAGCACGCTGGCCAGCACCACCAGCAGGCCCAGGAAGGACATGCCCGTCATGGACTGCGACAGCAGCGCCCAGCCCAGGACCACGGCGGTGAGCGGGCTCAACAGGCCCAATGACGACACGGCCACCGAAGGCAGGCGCCCGATGCCGCGAAACCACAGCACATAGGCCAGCAGCGCGCCGGCAAGACACAGGTAGGCATAGGCGCCCAGCTGGGTGAGCGACAGCGCGGGCAGCGGCGCATCCACCCACCAGGCCAGCGGCAGCAGCATCAGCCCGCCAAACAGCAGTTGCCAACCCGTCAGCGCCAGCACCGGCAAGTCCACGCGCCAGCGCCGCGTGAGCCAGGTGCCGGCCGCCATGCACACCGCACCCGCCAATGCCGCCGCCATGCCCACGGGTTCGAACACCGTCTGCGGCGACAGCAGCAGCACTGCCATGCCCGCAATGCCCGCCACGGCGGCCCACAGCGTCAGCCGCGCGGGGACCCGCCCGTCCACGCCCCAGGCCAGCGCCATCACCAGCAGCGGCTGCACGGCACCCAGCACGGCCGCCAGCCCGCCCGGCAGCCGGTAGGCCGCCACGAACAGCAGCGCCTGGAACACGCCGATGTTCAGCGCACCCAGCACCGCCAGCCGCCACCAGCCCGAACCCAAGGGCAGCCGCCGCGTGAACAGCACCAGCAGCAGCCCGGCCGGCAGCACGCGGATCAGCGCAGCCGTGAACGGACGGTCTGGCGGCAGCAGTTCGGAAGTGACGATGTAGGTGGAGCCCCAGATGGCGGGCGCCAGCGCGGTCAGCAGGATGTCGCGCCAGGACAGGGAGGGGCTGGCCGAGGGTGCGGAAGAAGAGGATGGTGAGGAGGACATGGCATTTATCTTCAATTCAAGACAAATCCATTATGCACGACTTATCTTAAAATCAAGACAAATGCCGAAATCCACCCTCCCCTGCCTGCCCGACCGGGTAGACACCATCCTCGAACAATGGGCGCGCGAACGCCCCGACCTGGACGCCAGCCCCATGGGCCCCATAGGCCGCATCAAGCGCTGCGCCGCCCTGCTGGAGCAACGGCTGGAAGAGTGCTTTGCCCGCTTCGGCATGACCATGTGGGAATTCGACGTGCTGGCCACGCTGCGCCGCTCGGGCGCGCCCTTCTGCCTCACGCCCACGGCCCTGTTTTCCACGCTCATGGTCACCTCGGGCACCATGACCCACCGCATGAAAAGCCTGGAGACGCGCGGCCTGGTGCAGCGCCTGCCCAACCCGCAGGACGCGCGCAGCATGCTGGTGCAGCTCACCGACCAGGGGCTGGAGCTGATAGACCGCGCCGTGGAAGCGCACCTGGACAACGAGCGCGCCATGCTGGCGCCCATGCCCGTTGCCGAACTGGCCGCGCTGGACCAGCGGCTGTCCCTGCTGCTGCGCGTGCTGGAGGGCGGGCCTGACGAGGGCGCCCGCCCTGCCCCCTGAACTGGCGTATGTCCAGGTCGTTGGAACTGGCGACGGTCGTGGTGCTCACGCCCTTCGTCATGACCCGGGAACGCTTTTGGCAAAAGAGGTGCTTCCCTTGAAGCACGTCGCAGGCACCCAGCCGCTTCTCGATACGCCATGGCAGGAATTGCTTACCCGCATGTCTCAAGAGCTGCGCAACAGCCCGCATCCTGGACTCGGCTGGGCAATGCCAGAAAATCCTGATCACGCAAGCGCGATCCACAGAAGACCATTGGCTTTCCCACAATCTGCTGCAAAAACCTTGGTGTCGAGTTTTTGTAGCCAGATGTAATGATTTCACCAAAGATTTCCACTAAGATGTCCATTCCAACGGTGAAATGGCGATAACAGATTCTCAAACGACTTTGATACTCCCTCAACGCACCACACCATCTTGATAATGGTTTACTAATCTCCCGCCTTGGATACAAAAGGCTGCCACAGGCTGAATGCGCGCGATTTTCAATCGTCCAATGTTCAGGCTTTTTCCGGCTGATCCTTTACCGCAAAATTTTCACACGAATGGCATGACGTCAGTTTACTCAGGCGGTAAACAGGCGTTTTAGCGAGTTATTCAATCTTTCAAACGGCACTGTGCAAAGCAGTCTCGCCGAGGCTTCGGCGTGGAATGGCCCTATGGCATCGGCACATAAAAAATGGGAGACATACCATGGATAGATCGGAAATAGCTTTGGCAAATAGCGAATGCCATCTCGATGCTGTGCATCCAACAGCAGATGAAGTCATCGCGTCTGCGCTCACCGCGCGCGAAATCGATGTACTCGAAGCGATGGCCAAAGGCCTCGGCTGCAGGGACATTGCGCACACGCTGGGCATCAGCGAGCACACGGTACGCAAGCACCGCAGCAATATGTGCACGCGGCTGGGCCTGCGCAATGCCGTAGAACTCGTCACGCATGCCAGGCGGCACGGCTGGTTGAGCGCTGCCCGCTCACCGCTCCCTCTGTCTCCCCGCGAGCAGGAGGTGATGGTGCACGTGCTGGCGGGCCAGACCAGCAAGGAGATCGCACGTTCGCTTTACCTCAGTGACTTGACCGTGCGCAAGCATCGCGAAAACATTCTGCGCAAACTGGGCCTGACAAGCACCGCCCAGTTGCAGACATTTGCGCCAACGGCAACTCGCAATGGCGGCAGCATCTGATATCCAGGCCAGCGTGCATCGCCTGTCCGTACCCACCGAATACGACATTGGAAGTATTCCATCCTCCTGATGCAATTGGGCATGATGAGTCCAACGAATACTTATGACGGCTTCAGCAGGCGCCAGTGCATTCCAGGTTTGCGCGGTTGATATGGAATATCCGCACGAGCCTTGAAAGGCTGCAAAGGCTCATATCCCTTCACCTCTTCGCCTCTACGGTTAGCGTCCGTCGAGGCATCTTCCCGGCGCCCACGTGTCGGATTCCTGCACGCAACTCAAAGGAGTATCCCGCCATGAACCACTCTTCGCGGTCACCACCTGATATTTCTCCCGGGCACCCCATGCCTTAGGCCCAATACCGGGCAATCATTCTCATTGGCAAAGAAAAGCGTTCATGACTTCAAACCTCATGTCGCTCCCTATTCATTCAATTTCAGGAATTGCACGCCATGTCAGATCAAGCCATGTTCAGCCAGTTGTACAACGCCCTTGTCGATAATCTCGGCACCCCGAATTTCCAGTTGCTTGGCACCCCCAAGGACTTCAGCTGGGGCACGGCTCCGACCGGGCAATGGGACCCGGCGGCCTATCAGGTCGTCAGCGGCATGCCGCAGTGGTCTCCGATCGGTCAGTACGGCAGCCTCGATGCAACGCTCTTCGACGCCGTTCGTCAGATCTTCGGTCACGTGACATTCAAGGTCAGCCCCGAGCAGCAGGCCAATCAGACGGAGCTGGCCAACCTGTGCGTCCAGAAAAGCAATGCGATGGCCAAGGCCAACAGCGACATGAACCAGTTCTACCTGAGTTCAAAGCAGAACGGCGGCTTGATATTCGCGGCCCGCTACCCTGACATCAGCACGTGGCTCAACAACGCGCCGGAGGCTGCTGCCTACGTTGCCGCCATCCAGGCGGCCACCAACGCCTACAACCAGGCGGTCAAGATGAAGATGGAGCTGGAGCGGGCCAGCATGCCCAGCGATCTGCAGCGCGCCATCGACATGATGCAGATTCCGTCGGGCGACCCTGCCTCAAACAACGCACCGGCAGGCTGGACCAAGGTGCCGGATGGCTCGGGCATCCTGCGCTGGCAGCCGGACTTCCACATCGACACGACGGGCGCGGACTGGCGCGCAGCGCTCAGCAATGGCAGCGCAGGCGCGTTCTCGATCGCGATGAAATCTTCGCAATCGAGCAGCGACTTCAAGTCCTCGTTTGCCAAGGGCTCGACCAGCGTTGGCAACTTCTTCTGGAGCGTCAACGCATCGGGCGGCTGGAGCAAGTCCGACCTGTTCAACCAGGACTCGAGCTCGGCAGTGAAGATCAGCTGCGAGTCCTCCACCCGCGTGAAGGTGAATCCGGGCGACTGGTACCCGGGCGGCTTCATGAGCGAACTGGCCAAGGCCCAGCAGGGGCCGGGCGGCCAGGGCTACACCATCGTCGCCCCGTGGGTGGCAAACGGCGGCCCGGGATCGAGCTCCCTGTTCGGCCCGAACGGCATCGTCGCGGCACGGGTGTCCGAGCTGCTGGTCGTCTACAAGCCTTCGTTCGAGATCACGATGAGCGCCAACACCTATCAGCAGAACAAGCAGGCCTTCGAGGCCAGCGCGGGTGTGCGCATCGGACCCTTCACCTTCGGTGGCACGGGCGGTCACCAGTCCGAGTACACCAAGAGCACCGCACAGGCCAATACCTTCAAGGGAAGCAGCACCTCGGTGAACCCGCAAATCATCGGCGTGATCGTCGACTTCCCGGGCATCCACTGACCTGAAGACCAGCGGGTGGGCGGGACTGGCGGGTCCCGCCCACCCCGCCCACCCCCGTCAACCGGAGACAGCGTTCATGAACGTGATCCATCAGTTCCTCGGCGGCCTGGCTGATCTGGTGCCTCCGCCCCCAAGGGCCCCAAGCGTATCGAGCGGGCCGAAAACCGGCATGGTGTTCAAGCGCTCGGCATCCATTTCGGCGCCGCTGGTGCGGGGGCAGATGCTGATGCCGGTGACCGCGTGGAACTGGCCGGATCCAGTGACCGGCACCATGGCCGACGCGCAGTTTCTCTTTGCAGATACGGTGCCCCAGTCCGCTGCCAATGGCGCGCTGTACCAAGCGTCGGGGCGCAGCTTTTCGCAGGGATACAAGACCTTTCTGCAGGTACTCGAAGCCTGCAAATTTCCCTATCAGTCGATGCTTGCAGGCGCCATGCAGAAGATGGCAACGCCTGCGGGCGAACCTGCATACTCGCCCACTCCGGTGGGATGGACCAAGGTGTACGAGACCGGCTACCTCCAGTGGAAACCGATCTGGACACTGCCCAAGAGTTCGTCGGAGTGGAGCGCAGCAGTGGCTGTCGGCACGATCGCAAACCCCGGCACCTTGCGCTTGAATCTCAACGACACATCCGGCGCAGGGCCGCAGGCTCCGGCTTCCCTGCAGGCCCTGGACGCTTCCGGCCGCGTCCTTGCGCTACCCGCAGCTTCGCTGGAGACGGTCACGATCACCTCTGAATGCTGGGACCAAGTGCCGATCTACCCCGGCAGCTGGTACGACGCCTCGATGGTGGCGCTGGGTCGCGGCCTGGTGCCGGATGCAGGCGTGTTCTTCGGGCCTGGCGGCCTGATGGCGTGCCGTGTGTCTACTTTCTACGTCGCGTTGAAACCCCGCTTCGACTTCACTGCCGCAGCGCCGATCCCCGCCTCGCTGCGCCAGACGCTGGACGAGGCTGACACCGTGCAGGCCATGGGTGTGACGGTTCAGCGCGCACGCGGAGACGGACAGCCAAACCAGGCCTTGCGCCTCGTGAACACGGAGCCTGCCCCCGTCATCGTGGCCGTGAGCCTTGAAACCTTGGCGTGATTCGTCACGTCCACCGTCACGTCGGACGATTTGCATTGGGCACCCCAGGACCGCAAGGCGCAGGCTGCTTGCCATGACGCAGCAAAGTGCGTGGTGGCCGCATGCGTGGCGGCCCCCGGCCCTATCGCAGCCCTTCCGCCTGCAGCGACTTGCGTACGGCAGGCCGCTCCCGCATCCGCGCGTACCAGGCTGCAAGATGCGCCAGGCCATCGAAGCGAATGCTCGTCTTGTAGACCGACTCCAGCCACGGCGCCTGCCCCCACTGCGTGAGCGCGTACAGATAGGCATCGGCCACGGTGAAGCCATCGCCCATCAGGTAGCGCTTGCCGGCCAGTTGCGCGTTCACCCAGGCATACCGCTGCTCCAGCTTGGGCTTGGCCGTCTCCACGCCGTACTTTCCCGCCGCCACTGCATACAGCAGCGGAATGAAGCCCTTGTGGATTTCCGAATTCAGAAAGGCCAGCCACTCCAGCAACCGATAGCGCTCTAGGCTTCCCTGGACTGGCACCAGAAGAGACGCAGGCCCCAGGTCCGCCAGGTACTGCAGAACGGCGGGCCCTTCCCGCAGCAGGCTGCCGTCGTCCAGCTCCAGCAGGGGGACGTAGCCAAACGGGCTGAGCGCAAGGAAGTCCCTGCCGTCTTCCGTCTGGTGGGTCTTGTGGTCCACCCGGACCAGTTGGAAATCAAGCCCCAGCTCGTTCAGGACAATGTGCGGCGCCAGCGAACAGGCGCCCGGCAGGTAATACAGCTTCATGGAGTTTCTCTGGTGATGGAACAAGGGGCCTGCGCGTTCAGGCACAGCCCCTGGCCAATGTCATGCACCAGGGATAAATCTGGAAGAAGGCAATAAAACTGCCCATAGGTTAAAAAAATATACCTGCCGCCTGCCTATCATGAATGTGCTATGAAATCCAACATATCCGGCTGCTCCGTGGAAGAAGCCATGCGCCTGCTGGGCGGCCGCTGGAGGCTGCTCATCGCCTCCTACCTCATCGACGGCCCCCGCCGCTTCAACGACCTGCGCCGCGACATGCCCGGCATCTCCCAACGCTCCCTCACCCTGGACCTTCGCGCGCTGGAGGAAGCGGGCCTGGTCAAGCGCACGGTCTACCCCACGGCGCCGATCAAGGTGGAGTACGAATTGACCCAGGATGGGGAGCGGCTCAAGCCGGTGGTAGGGGTGATGAAGGAGTTTGGGTTGTGGGTGAAGGGGAAGGCGCCGGCCTGACGAGAACTGCGCCGGCTGGCTGTCTCCATCCGCCCCCTGCTGACAGGCAGGCCCCATCGCCGCATGCACGGTGATTTCCAAAAGAACGACCATGACGAACAAGCCTTCCGAGCAGGCATCCCGCGCCGAGTACGCGCGACGGATCAATCGCGTGCTCAACTACATCGATGCCCACCTGGATCAGCCTTTGGATGGCGCACATCTGGCCGACATTTCCAATTTCTCGCGCTTCCACTTTCACCGAATTTTTGCCGCATGGATGGGAGAAACGCTGGGCAGCTATGCGCAGCGCCGACGGCTCGAGAAGGCGGCATTCCGGCTGTCCTGCGGCAGCAAGGAAACCGTGCTTGAAACCGCCTTGGCCACCGGCTTCCAATCGGGCGAAGCATTTGCGCGCGCTTTCAAACTCAAGTTTGGCTGCACGCCATCGGCCTGGCGCTCCACCACGCTTGAGCGGCTGAAAACCCAGGCGGCCGCCATCGGGCAGCCGCCAGGCAGCCAGGAGAGCAATCCTGATCAGGTCTTTGGCAATCTCCATCAGGAAGACCCGCGCGCGTTCGGCGAACCTCAGGGCTCTTGTCACCTGAAGGAAGAAATCGCCATGGACGTCCGCATCATTGATCTACCCAAAGCACATGTCGCCTATCAACGCTTGATCGGCCCCTATGGCCCAGCCATAGGCCAATTCTGGAGAGGCACCATTGCGCCGTGGATGCACTCCAATGGCCTCAGCGATCAAACGTGCTACGGCATAGGCTATGACGACCCCTCTCTCACACCCGCCAACAAATGCCGCTATGACGCCTGCGTGGAAGTCCCCGCGCATTTCGTCGCCAGCGGCCAGGTGGACACCCAATCCCTGCCGGGCGGCCGCTACGCCGTGGCAAGGTTCAAAGGAAAACCCGAGGGCTTGGCCAACGCCTGGATGTGGCTGACGCGCGAATGGATGCCGTCCAGCGGAATGCAATGCGACGACCGGCCTTGCTTTGAGATGTTTTCTGCAGTCACCGCCATGGATGCCGACACAGGCGAGTTCTGCTGCGACATCTGCATTCCGGTTCGGGCGCTGTAAAGCGACTCAAGCCGGTTGAGGTTTGACGAATTTTTTGGGTTGGCCGGTTGAATTTACTACCTGCGGCAGCCGTTCGACCTTTGCCGTCAGGTGTCGGCTTTGCAGCGATTGCTGTCGGTGCCCGTTGATAACGTATTCACGCTGTCTGGCGCCAAACAGTCGCTCGTTTGCTCTGAACAATCCCGTTTTCAGCTGCAGGCAGTCGGCGGTCAACTGGCGTGGCGAGCGGTGCCACGACAACTAGCCCCAATCGGGCTAAACAGTGCTGCAGCGAGGCCAGGATTATGCTCAGGTTATGCCCTCTGCCACCCATCACCATGTGTAACGCATCATCTGGCGTCTAGCGTTCCTTTGAGAAGATTGAGTCAGGATGCCGCCCGGAGGCGGCGGCAGGCGTGGACCGCGACATTTGGCGCGTCGGGCCGTACATGCCGCTGGCTCCTCAACGCAGTGCACGCGGTCTATACGGGTACATAGCGTGCGCACGACGCGGCACTTGCGTCTGAGTTGTTTGACGTGTTCGTTGCGCCTCTATACCTATACATATCAAGCGGTTGTAGTTCTGGCGCAGCCTCAGTCCATGGTACTCGGCAGCTCTGACCAAGTGCAGGCGGCTCTTGCCTAGCAAGCGGCTGACGGCGAGATGAGAATGGTCTTGGGATGTCGGTAGTGTCCATGGACACCTGCTTCACGCTGCAGCACCTGACAACGTCGCAATGCCTGGTGGCATCAATGTTTGCTGTCATCCGCTTTCTCCAGCCTTCTTCCCCAACGCTCTTTCCCCCGCACGTCAGGCTGAACGGGTCTATGGACAAGCCGTGATCTTGCCACGTATTCCCCACGACGCCTTACTGATCCCGTATCTCTAGTCATATGCACAGTCCTGTTCCTATCTTCAAAGATAAGCGATAGGACGGGGCCGGGGAATCAGGGGGCTATTTCACTATCTCAGTCGGCAAGTAGGTTCCGTCGTCGAAGAACTGATAGTACGGGCTCACGGCCCCAATGCTGTCCACCGCATCGTTTGAAGGTGTACTGCAAATACAGCATTCCAGCGACTAGAGGTGGCGAAAGCGAACGGCCACTGCGGAGGTGAACAACACTGCGAACGCGCGCTCAATTCAAAGAAATGAGATTTTTTAGCGCGGAGTCCATAGAGCCAGCCATGGACTAGGTGCTGCTGGACGAACGAGCGCCGGCAGAGAGTTCGGCTAGTAAGTCTTTTCCAAGGTCAAATGGACTAACAATAGTCTCAGGAACGCATCCAACAATTTTGAATAACTCACTAAGCCACTTAGCGCACCACTCGTGATAGCCGGCGATGTCATTTTCAGAAACGAACGCTGTGCCATGAACTTGATCTTTCCTTAATTTATAGTTCTGTTCAGCATTTTCCACTTCCTGTTGACTACTTAAGAGCGCATCTTGAGATGTGCCGTTTAGACCGATCTGATAACAAAAGTGCAGGAGATGATAAAAGCTAAGCGGCGAATTCTTTGTGGGCTCCTGAAATGGTCTCTTAGTGCGCTGAGAGATCGCTATGCAATACTGGCTCAGCGTGCCATCATAGCTCCAAAATTTCACGCCGTACTTTTTGAATGCGTAAAGTTGAAGAACAGCCTCCGGCAATTCCACTATCGCTTTCATCGATAGGTATCCGCTCAATTTAAAAGCTCTATCCAAGCGCATATTCAGCAATCGAAGAAAATCGATAAAAGCCTTGTCATCGTTCTGCGCACATACAAACTGTTCGATTCTAAAATCTTCATGTGCGGAAGAACATGCAGATTCGTACCGGAGCATCAAACCAACCAAATCACTCCAATCAAGCAGTCTGCGAACAACCATGCCTGATCCAGAATCGCTAAGCATTTGCAATGACACAAGAATTTTTTGAATTTGGAGCCACTTAGGATCGAAAGGATCACTGACCTTGCAAAATTCGAGAATTAACAAAAAATGTGCCCACAGCTGTGTTTGAGAACTTTCACCAGGTGAAAAATCGCTCAACAATCTACTAACATCGTTCAGGGAATCGTAATTGAACTGATGCAGTACAGCTCCAATGAAATTTTTCTCACGTTTCATCGCGAGGCTTTCTCGAGCAGCCCAAGCTAACATTAAGGGACGAAAACTATCTTTCCCGCTCGCGAAAATTTCCCGCCAGTCATGATCTTTAAGAGAAATATGATCTATTTCTAAATTTGATGCTGACGAGATACCCGCAACCAAAAGACGATGAAAAAGTAGTTCCTCTGGTTTGTCTACCCACTTTAATAATCTTTCGCACAATCTAGGGGCACGATTTTGCGCAATTGATTTTATAGCGAGCGGCGGCTTTCCTAAGCATTCAGATATTAATGATTCAACAAGCTCCGGCAGGCCGGATGTTGCGTCGAAAAGAAATTCTCCAACACCCCGATCTGTCCATCCATTTGCGCTGCTAAGTGCTACAACTTCATCTTTGGAAAATCCCCTAAGGAACTTCGTTGTGTGTCCCTGGCCCCAGTTAGAAGCAAGAAATGGTGACCGCGCAGATTTTGCCAAATCCCATCTTTCACGAAGTACATTCAGCGAAATAGGAAGTTCGACAACGGTCTTAAGGCCAAAGTCATGCTCTAGATTCCTCAAAGCCGTGCCAATGTCTTCACCAAGCTTATCCAGTGCCTCATGAAACCGCTGAATCAAGATCACCGGTTTTCTATTTTTGTCATGAAGTACTTTAACGGCCGCCTCAAGCTTCTCGATGGGATCAAGCTGCTGTGTGGTCATGCTTCCAGATAAATTCCACCCTCTTAGAACGCCATCGACAAATGCAGCTTCAGACTTAAAATCTGACGTGTCTAGTCCAGCAACTGAAAGGGTTCTAGATATTCCAGGTAAACATGACTCAATGAACGCTTGATCGTGCAGCTTACGGAATACAGACCTAGGTCGGGACATAGGAGGTGCAATTAAAATGTGATTACTGCGAGGCCGGCCCCAACTTTTCACAATTTCTGTTGCCAATGAATTTTCCGCAATGCACTGCATATTAATTTCCTTCACTCGCTATTTGATGCAATTGGTGATCAATATAAGCCCAATTCCTTCCTATTCCTGTGCGAATCGACTCTCCAAGCATCGGAATTGTGAAAAATACTTCCGGATATCTGTCCGTGGATAAGGTAAGAATTCCAAGATCGATCACGATGTCAAGGCCCTTTTCAATCAACGGCTTGGACAACTCATATCGCACAACAAGCGGACTTTCGTCACCTGATAGGCGCCCTCGATGGAGCTTCTGACCAGCTACGGGGCTTTGCATCTCCGCCACTGCATAAAGGGCTGCCCGCGCCAGTACTTTGTCCCTCTCGACCTCAAGAGCCATCGTCCTAAGCTCGTCCGCACCAGGTTCTCCACCCGTATCATCCAGAAGACTTATTCCTGTTCCTCTACCCAGGAGTCCTCGCAGTCCTTCGTTTACATCCGTTTTTAGAAGGTAACGCTGTCTTGCCAATGACATAGTCGCCCCTGAAAGAAGCTTCATGTAATATGGTATCCCGGAACATATCCAAATAAGATGCTTCAGCGTATCCGTAGGATAATAGTAGCGACCTCTAACAGCGTTTGGCTCAACAATCGCGCGAGCGTACTCTTCGGCCTTCTTGCTCTCACATGAGAAAGGGGTTAGTTCCAGAAGCCCAATACTATTAAAGAACGGACTTTCAGGGTTTGTTACAAACAATTTTTTTGCAGCTGAGGAGCCTGCAAACACAAAACCCACATCTCTGCGAGCACCAATTACATTTCTAATTTGCCACATAACATCTCGCGCAGTGTCACGTCTGACGCCGCCTTCGAAATGCATTGAAGCAAATCGATCAACTTCGTCAATAAGATAAATAACTCTAAAAAATTCCATGTCCGGATTTTTGAGTATGCGATCTGATAAGGTCATAAAGAAAGTGCCGCAATCCTCGTCAATTGGGAGTTCTACGCCAATGTTTTGCAAACTCGGAATTGCGGAACGCAGCTCAGAGTTCGCGATGCCACCAATGATCTTTCGCCATACCCATGAGTTAAATTCTCGACTACTTTCGAAGGATCGATCAACCGTAAGGAATATTACCGCAATATCGCGATTGGCTTTATGAGAGAACTGATCTACTATTCGATATAGCGCTGATGTCTTACCCGAGCGTCTCGGACTTGAGATCCAGATGCTGTGGGTGGTATTGCTCGTTACTAGGGCCCTTTCAAGCCGCTGTTCATCTGCTACACGTGGAACATAATCATCTCCTCTCATCTGATGAGAGGGAAAGCTATCAAAGGCCGTCTCAAGCTCATTTTTACTCATGGCTTGGAAAGGCGGCGCACCTGAAACGACCACATCCAGCCGAGCGGGGAACTTGGTGCGAACACCGCTGATTGAGATTGCCGAGCAACTAGCCTCGACTACGAAGCTGGAGGCCTGCGCTTCCTCAAGAGTCAAGCTTATTTTCACCATCGTTTCAGATACGAAGGGACCTTCTAAGGTAATCTTCCTTCCTCCTTCGGAATTTCGGAGGGCCGAGACAGGCGGCAATTCTATGTCGATGTATTGGGGCCAATCGCTGGTGTTTGGAGAGACTATCAGCGTGCCCGTGTATTTGCCCTCACTGGCCACTTCAACTTCGAGTTCTCCCAACAATGAAATGTCCGCAGTTTGCTCTGATTGAGCAGGTAGCAGGGTACTAATCTGCTCGGCGTAATGAGCAAACGCCTTTGACGTACTCGATCTCCGCTGATCCGAAAATGTCTGAATAATTTTCCGATCTCTAGTTTTGTAAACTTGACAACCGGCTTCAGCTAAGGCTTTGGCCTTTAAAGAGTCAAAATCTACTGGGGAGTAAGTGAGGCAAAGCGCAACCAAATATGGCAAGTCGCACTGTGAAAGAAATGTCAATAGCGCTGCACGACCTTCGGCTTGCTTGGACTCCCCCGAGAAGCTATCCCAAAGCCAGCGGATTGCTCCTGGATTACTCTCATTGCACTCAGAAAAAGCAGCGCGAGCATAGCTCTGAGCCTGAGATATTATCGCAGAACGCTGAGTCATATACTCAAGCGAGTCAACCAAACTCATTACCTGCGGGTTTGCTCGACCAATGTTTGCCAAGCGGAGAATTAGCGAAGAGACAAGCGCGGTGATAGGTCCTTTTCTACCTTGTACTAAGGGAATCACAGTTTGGGCTTTGCTAAATTTGCTAGCAAGAGCAACCAACGCGACATGCTGCAATAACGCTAGATTGCCATCGGACTTAAATTTTTGAAGCCAATGCTTTAAAAGCATTTCGTCCACTTGATCAAGCTCATCGATAAAGAGAACACTGAAGTCCGTCAGCAGTTTTTCCGTACTTATAATCTGCTGTTGAGCAGTGCTTCGATTTCGGTGAGTTGCCACAGAATGAGAAAATTCTTCATCGGGAGTGTCATGGTTCTGCTCAACTTCTTTATAGCCAAAAGTAGTCGCAATCTGCTCTTTCAACGAAATTAATGAGTTAAGTTCCGCGTCCTCAATTTGACGCATAGCAGTTGCGAATGTCTCCAAGGATGTAAGTGTATGACTGGGGTACCTAGAAATGGCTCCAGGAGTCAGCATTGCATTCAAAAGAATCTTGGCGATTGCTATTATCGTCTCAGCATATGTGGCTATAAACTGTCGTGATCGGCGCAGCTGAGTAGTTAGCGACTGAAACGTCTCTTGAAGCAAATACTCGATGTAGTCAGCTTGCTCAGCTGACGGCAGTTCAGTAGGTTTTCTTAAATGAGAGATTGCAGCTTTAGCCAACTCGGCTACTTCGCGGTTTACTGGTTGTAACGCAACAATACTCTCGAGTATCCTTAGGTGCTTCCGTCGAGGCGCAGACTTCGCAATAATTTCATCTAATGCCTTACGTAGCTCGGCTATGGAATTTAAGCCAATATGCTGCCCCCCCGCTTCTTCGATCTCTCTACGGAGGCCTGCAGTTACGGTTGCATTTCCAAACTCTTGCTTTGCTGCCTCGACAGCTGAATGAAGGCGCTCAAGTGATCTGGCTGCCAGATGCCAGTTCTTTTTTTGAAGAAATAATCCAACCTCAGAGACCTCCTGCTCCCCGGAAACCCTGAACTCGATTGGTATTAATTCTTGTTCTTCCACTACAAATGCTAGGCGGGATTCGAGAGATCGACCATGCGCTTCGATCTCGGAGTCCGCTTGCCGGTCTAGATCTGGCGATATTTCTGCCAATCTATCCTTTGCTAGCGCTTGATAGCCATCATAGAATTTCGCACGAAGATATAACTTAGCCGTCTCTGAAGTACTATTAAATCCAAAGACAATCGAAACTAAATCTGTCGCTGCGTTATAACCACTTACGACATTTGCGGGAGAGGTGATGTACTCGTAAAAGCTTCGAGGTTTTGATGCGTGCTTCACAAACATTGGAACAGCCTCGTCCCAGAGTGCTCCAGTCTTGAGGCTAGGGCTAAAAAGAGATTCACCGTTCAATTTATTGTCGCAATATTGAAGCAGCCAATCAACTAGTACCCTTGATTCGAAATTTCCTTCATTTAGAAGTTGGCCAATTGAATTGACTATAGTAATCTCATGATTCGAGATATCGCCAAGCACTTCTCTAAGTTGCAATGAATACTGTTGTTCAGCCCATACGCCTATCTGCTTGATTGTGCAACTGATAATATTTAATATTTTATTTTTGTGCTCGGATTTTATGTTTTCCCCAATGATTTCATTTATTTTTATATTTAAATCCATGCATTCTAAGCTTAGAAAGTACTCTCTAGGTCCACTATTCAGTGCGGCAGCTTCATGCTGCGGAAGAAAGATAGCTCCGAACACGCTGGCACATAATTTATTTAGTTGCCCTGGCAATGACGGAGGGCGAATCAATTCTTGATAACTAAGTTTTCCGTGTACTATTTCGGTATTCGCATGAGTAGACTTCAATGCATAGGTCAAAAGTAACCGCAACCTCACTGGTGAGATCGGCTTGTTACTATTGGTTTCCATATAAATCGATTGGATTACTACTCCTATAGCAGTATCTGGTGTCTTCCCGACTATGTCGCTCAGCGGGCTCACGCTCCATAGGGAATAGGAGTCCTCTGTACGAATTTCATAGAGATAAAGGAAGGCGCAAAACTGAGAAACTTGCACCAGCCTATATAAATCTCTATGCTCTGATGCTAACCGCTCCACTTGCCTGAGCGTAAGCATATGAAGGAAACTGATAGGTGATATTGCAAATGATTTTTTTAGTAATATGCCAGGCAGTTCATCAAGCGGCAAGGCTAGATCTGTGGCTCGCAATGAAAGCGCGAGCAGCCAACTTGATTCCTGGTTAAGCAAGCCGCCTGCTGCAACGTCGATCCAATTCTGATGAGAGATGCTTCCGTCTTTGCTAAAGTCCCATTCAAATGAGGCAACATGATCTTCAAAGACATCCCTTATATGTTGGCTAGATGATTTCGCATTTCGAATAACTTGACGTTTCGCGGAAAAATCTGCGTAGATCGTGCCTATTTCCTTAAAGTTTTTTACGTCGTAGGATTCTTTAAGTCGAATTTCTCTCCGCTCCTCTTCTGTCAGTGGCGGCAAGGAAAGATCGATTTTTCGAATAAGCTCCTTTATTTCTTCCTGTATCTCTTCTTCAATATCATCATCAAGAGTGCACTTGAATTCCGCGAAATATTCGTTATCCAGCCTAATGTTTACATCGGGAGCCACAGAAAGCAGTGTTTCTTGTATCTTGCTGATGCTATCTTTCTTGCTCTGAGCAAACGCATGCAGCTTTTCTTTCGCATCTTGAGCCGAGGAGATTATCTCGTCGACTTCGAGTAGGTTTGCATCTAGATTGGTTACGGAAACTCGCAGCTTGGAAATAGCTGCAACTGCTGTCTTCCTAATTTCGCGCTGATCAGAGAGTGCACTAATTGCAGGCGATGCAATTTGCTGTATTTTTGAGTTAATTTCTTGTATTGCAGTCTTGGCGGCTGGCTCCGAGATTCTATGGATCAGTCGTGGCTCTGTTGCAGGGGGCTCCTCCAATAATTCGACTGTCTTCATTAGGTCGATTACATCGTCTAAACGACGAGCTTCGATTGCCTCAAGTAGTATATTGTTATATCCCTTGAGGCTTAACTCGCTTGGGAAAAACTCTATTGCGTAATCGATAAGTTCAGTCAACGCCCAAGTGTACAGTGCGGCGTTTCTAGCTGAGTTGCTAGCGATCCTTGCAATCACATTTACTACTAACGATATTTTTTCCGGGAGAGGAAAAAATAGCTCTTCTTTCTTGCCATTGATTGTTTTTGTTTTTTTCTCAAATGCTCCGTTTATTTTTGTCGGGAAAACATACCCCACTTCATTGGAGCGACCCACTGTGCTTAGTACTAATTCAGCCAAACTGGGAAAGTGGTCCTTTCGTTTGGCACAAGAGCGCTTATACCAGCAAAAGCGAAAATTTCTTGACCAGATTGCAGTTGCAAGAAAATGCGTAGTTTCGTCGGTTGGATTTAACCTTATTTGGGCAAGTTCAGCTAGTAGTTCACGTGTCTTTTTACCTGGTGATTTCTCAAACTGTAAGAGTTTGCGGAGATAGTCTATGTCAACATTACCTGATGCCGTGAGCAATACATTAGGCAAAGATCTCTCTGCTCGAATTTTTTTCTCAATCATCTCAGTTCGTTCTAGATTACAGATTAATTCCAGATTTGCCGGATTCTGGTATGGATATAGTTGCCTCTTGTTTCTCATTTCTCGTGGACTGGGATTTTTGCATTCCCTTGTAAAAACTGCTCACTGGAGCATCTGTCTTCAAATTCGCAATAATAAGCATTATTAGCCAGTGCTTATTGTGGATTTTTTCGTGCCCAGTGCTCCTTAAGCAGCAGCAACAGTGCGCAGCTTCCCAATTGCGCTTCTCCGATAAGGCGTCGATTAGCAAGATCAGGGCAGCAGGCCTAAAAAACGGTCGACTGCTCTGTGTGCTGATGAACGCGAGCGATCGATCGCTGAAGCGACAAGCGGAAGCCCTCACCCCGCGAGACTGATGAAAGGCGGTAAGTTGCATCCTGCGTTGGGTCAGTCTTCGGCGAACGCCGCTCACGGCGATGCTGAATGGATCTAGGGTGGAAGGGGCTGGGCGAGATCCTGAGGTGACTTCAGGGGCCGGAAGCGGCTCGCTGCGGCAATTTGCTAGATGGATCCACAAAGGTTGCACGGTCACGTGTCGCATCGAATTCTCTTCGGGGTCGGCCATAAAGCGTCTCATCATCCTTTGGTTTTTGTGCTTTCACCATTCGGGGCAACTCTATCAGGGCAGGCGTATGCAGGAAACTAGCTGAGTCTCTAAACCTGACGTGTAGATTAGCAACGCCAACCCTTTTTCTCCTGTCCGGCGTGTGGCAAGTATCCTCCACCCCAGAAATGTCGAGCCGGATGCGGCGGATGCGGCGGATGCGCAGTTCATTTTGGAGTTTTGCACCTAGCGCAAGCTAGAAGCGTAGCAGGCACCGCCCATGACGGTGCACACTCTCAGGACGTTTGTAGCACGCTGTGATTCGCTGGAGGCGCTGCACAGCCGGGGGAGACTCGCCTGTTCGAATCGAATGTGGCGCGGTCCGGTCTCGATCACAGTTAATTAGCCGGTCAGCGCGGCTAAACGTATAGTCACTCGAGCCGCTGCGTTGAACGTCTCCGTTGTCGTCGGTCACGAACGCACGTGCCATTCGACGGTTGTATATGCCGGCCGGAAACTTCATTTGCACGTCAATCTGCATCCAGGTAGATGCAGCCGGGTTGCCAACAAGGAGGAAGTTGAAGGGCTTGTCGGGACCGCTGTCGGACGATCACGCTCGGACGGCGGAGCCGGCAGCTGATTCGTAGTAGACAGTCCCTGCGGCGTAAGTGATTTTGCGGCTTCGACGTACCTTGAAGGACGTCGAGAGACGTCGTCCCAGCTCTTTGTTCAGCTGAGCGATTTCCGCGATGTCGGTCACGACCTTAAAGTTGCTCATGGCGCCATCCCAGGCTCTTTGTCGTGACATCAATCATGCCGCCGACTGGTTACATGCCCAAAGTTATTCTCAGTACTTGAAGTCGGCTCGTATGAGTCTTCCACACTTCGGAACAACCATATTGCCTACAACTTGCAGGCAAGGTCGAACACACTGCATGCCGTCGCTAATTCATCCGTAGAGGCGGTGTCCACAAGTGGTCTTCGCCCGCTTGCGGTCACGCCTTACGTCGAATGCTTCCCGCAGGCTTGTTCAGCCTGTGCGAACATCCGCTCCGGGTCGAGAGCCGTCCTCTGGTTGTCTCCGCTGAACGGCGGCAACCAGCCTGAAGCCGTCGTTCAAACGTCTGCGGTGGCCTACTGCTAACACACAGGCCTTGAACAACTGATCTGCGAAGAAAGCAAAACAGGTGACGTTGCCCTCGCAATTCACTGCAAAGCCCCTCATTCAACACGTCCCTGCCCCCTCCATCCAGCACCCCTACGTAACCGCTTTGGGCAGCTCCCGCGCGCCCACACCTGCTACGATCCTCCCGGTGCTCAACACACCTTCATAGGCGGAAGTCACTCCCGAAAGTCAGTGGCGTTTCGTCCATACGCTTTTCTTGCCCTGCAACCCAGGGCAAGTCTTGTTTATGGCCGGGCTGCCCGCCGCTGCACAAAGCCATTGCGGCAAAGACAGACGGGCAACCCTATGACCGTGTTGACATAGGAGGCCATTCATGGCTTTGCGATCTCCCTCCCGTGCCGTCCCCGCAGACGACATCACTCCCCAAACCCTCCACTTCGGCGACATCCCGATCCGCACGTTCTCCAAGAACGGCGTGACCTGGTTCCTTGCCAAGGATGTGTGCACTGCCCTGGGAATCTCCCGCCACAAAATGGCCACGGGCAAGCTCGATGAAGCCCTGCGCTGCACCGTCCGCCTTGCCAGCGAGCCCGGCCGCAAGCCCAGGCGCGAAGCCGTGGCGGCCGTCAACGCGGACGGCTTGCATGCACTGATCCAGGCCAGCCCCTCACCTGAGGCCAAGCGCTTCAGGCGCTGGGTGAAGCACAAGGTCCTGGCCAGCATGGATTCATCGGCCAAAGACCGCAAACCCAAGTACAAGGCCAAACATCCGCCCCAGAGCCTGATCCCGGGGCCTGCACCCAAGGTCTTGCGCTGCATCCGCACCTGCGATGACCTGTCTTTCACACGGCGCAATGCGAAGGGGGAGCGCATTCAGTGGTTTGTGCCGCCGCGCGTGAACAGCGGGCATGAGCACTACGGGATTGGAGAGATCTGGTTCAGCGAGGTGGTGGAGCTGGCCCGCCACAACCCCAGGCATGCCTATGACGCCATGCGGTTTGCGGGGCCGGAGATGGCGCGGTACTGGAACCATGGGCACCCTGACGGGTTCTTTGACCGCATGGCACGTTGGGCGCTGGGGGCCATTCTTGCCAATGCGCAGGAGCCTGCGCTGCCATTCGAGCTGCCCTGCCTGGGCTTTGCGCCGCTGGAGGGCATGGAGGCCATGCTGGCGACTGCGGCTGCGCCCCGGCCGCTGCCGGATCATGTGCAGGAAGCCATCGACAGGCAGGCCTGGCAGGAGGCGGCCGAGTGCCAGCGGCATTACTACGAGCGCCGCCGCCGTGACCTGATGGCGCGGCACGACTGACGCGGGCGTCAAATGCCACTCCTTTACCCCAGGAGTGGCCAGCGGCTGGCCGGGAAGTATTCCGGCGCCTTGATTCCGAAGTGGGTGAAGCCTGGTTTGCGAGGTGACCAGGGCAGGCCAGAGCACCCCGCAAAAACTGTGGATGAACGATGTGCCCGGTTTCATTGACCGCCGCGACTATTTCAAGACCGCCGAGATCAGCGGCAACAGATACATCGCCAAGAGTCGCCTGGGCCGGGTGGTCTTCGAGACTCCGCTGGCGTAGCGCCACATTGCCCCGGCCATTTCCGGTGCTGGGGCGCGCTCAGGGCAAATCGATCTTCAACCCGCGCCCGGTCTGCACGGCCACGTGGTGCGCATCCTTCAGGGCACGGGCCAGCTCTGGATCGGTCTCGTCGAACTCCTTGACCGCAACGCTGCCGATGGTGATCTGGTGCAGCCTGGAGCGATCCAGGCCCCGGTCCAGCAGCACCGCACGCACGTATTGCAGCTGTTGCGCCAGGTGCTGGAAGACATCGTGACCTGGCAGGGCCAGGGCACGTTGGGCCACCAGCGCCAGGGCGCGATCGATGTATTCAAGGGGCGTCAATGGGATTCAACCGGTTCATGGAGTGGCTGCAGAGCATGCCAGAGCGCCGCGGGCCCGAGAGGGCGGGCTGCTGGAGCCAGGGGCTCCAGGGGCTCCAGGCTCCCCTGGCCTCACCCGGTGGCTCTCAGAAACTGTCCCAGTCGTCATCGGCCGTGGAGGCCATGGCGACGGGCTTGGCGGCGGCCGTTTTTGCCGGGGCCGCCGGGGCTGCGGGCTTGGCCGCAGCAGCGCTGGGCGCCAGGGCCGGGGTCCGGTGGATTGCGGCGCTGGTGGTTTGCGCGGCGCTCGCTGCACGGGCCGCAGTCTGCAGCGGCGCACCGCTGCCGCCCGGCAGCCTGAAGACCGAGACCACGCGCACCAGTTGATCGGACTGGTGGCGCAGGCCTGCGGCGGCGCCGGCCATTTCCTCGACCAGGGCGGCGTTCTTCTGCGTGGTCTGGTCAATGTGGGTGATGGCCTCGGCCACCTGGGCGACGCCGCTGTTTTGCTCGGCGCTGGCGTGGCTGATGTCCGAGATGAGCTGGGTGACCTTGCGGATTTCCTCCATGGCCTGTTCCATGGTTTCCCCGGCAAACGCGGCCTCCTGGTTGCCGGTGTGGATTTCGGCGACGCTGTGGCTGATGAGCTGCTTGATTTCCTTGGCGGCCTCGGCGCTGCGGCCTGCCAGGGCGCGCACTTCCTCGGCCACCACGGCAAAACCGCGGCCATGCTCGCCGGCACGGGCCGCTTCCACTGCGGCGTTGAGGGCGAGGATATTGGTCTGGAAGGCAATGGAGTCGATGACGCCGATGATGTCGGCGATCTTCTTGCTGCTGGCGTCTATGCCCTGCATGGTCTGCACGACCTTGCGCACGGCCTGGCCGCCTTCGGTGACGACGCGCTGGGCCTCGCGCGTGATGCGGTCGGCCGATTGCGCGTGGTCTGCGTTGTGGGCCACGGTGGAGCCCAGCTCTTCCATGGCGGCGGCGGTCTGCTCCAGCGCGCTGGCTTCGCTTTCGGTGCGGGCGGCCAGGTCCTGGTTGCCCTGGGCGATTTCCGCGCTGGCCAGGGCCACGCTGTGGGCCTGTTCGTTCACGCTGCCGACCACGCGCGTCAGGCCCGTGCTGGTGGTGTTCATGGCTTCCAGCAAGTGGCCGATTTCATCCTGGCGGTCGCTGGCGATGCGCACGGTCAGGTCGCCCTCGGCAATGGCGTAGGCCATGTGGCTGGCCTGCTTCAAGGGGCGCACGATCATGCGGCGGATGAGCCAGAACCATGCCGCCGACAGCAGCAGTACGGCGCCCAGGCCCATGAGGGCGAACTGCAGGATCAGGCTGCGGGTCTCGGACACGGCTTCGTCCACGTAGGCGCTGGTGGCAATGACCCAGTTCCAGGGTGCGTATTGGCTGAAGACGACCAGCTTGTCGCGGGCCTGGGTTTCGCCCGGATTGGTCCAGGGATAGGCCATGCTGCCTTGCTTGCGGTCCAGCATGTCGCGGATGAAGAAGCGGCCATCGCCGTCCTTGGAATCGCTCATGTTCTGGCCTTCCAGGGCGGGATGCACGACCAGTTGGCCGCGCTGGGGGCCGTCTTCGGCATTGAGCACGTAGTAGTAGCCGGTCTGGCCCACCTTGAGCGCGCGGATGGAGTCCTTGAAGTGCTCCAGCAGTTGCGAGAAGTCCTGGCCCACGAAGGCGATGCCCACAGTGGCGCCGGAGGCGTCCTTGAGCGGGCGGTATTGCGTCATGTACTGGCGGCCGAACAGGTGGGCCAGGCCCATGTAGCTTTGGCCGGCCTGGATGGCGGCGTAGGCGGGATGGGCGCGGTCCAGCCGGCTGCCCAGCACGGCCGCGCTCTGGTCGCCTTTCTCGTTTTTGAGCGTGGTGGCAATGCGCACGAAGTCGCCCTGCCCCTGGGCCGCAAACACGGTGGCCACGGCGCCGGTGCTGCGCGTGAAGGCCTGCAGGTGCGCATCGTTGCCGTTGAGCGGCTGGCCGTCCAGGCTCAGCACGGGTTCATGGCCGCTGGTGTCCAGGCTGAGCGTTCCCTGCAGGCTGCGCGCCAGGCTGTCGGCCAGGAACTGGGTGCGCTGGCGCAGCTCCTTGTCGGTGGACTCGACGAAGTTGTGCAGCATCTGGACGCCCTGCTGCATCTCGTTGTGCATTTTTTTCTGCAGGGACTTGCTCACATCCCAGGCAATGCCCAGCACCAGCAGCGCCAGGATGGCGGCGACCCAGACAAAATTGGTGAGTGACAGCTTTGCGCCCAATCCTTGGCGGCGCCAGAAACGTTGACCGATGTGCATTGATGCATCTCCTGTGCGGCGTTGTGCGCCGCTGTTGTGCGCGCACAGGCGGGGATTGCCTGCGTGCCAAGCCATGCTGACCAAAGTCAAGCCCTGGTGATTCATGGGCCGAAGCGTATCGACGCTGCCGCATGCGGGATTTGAGATGGGTCAAGGAAGTAACCAAGTGTTGCAACGACAGCGTCCGGCCCATCGCCCCAGGCTTCGGCCAACGCCCGCCAGAACGGCTGGGGCACAAACAGGCGCATGACAACGATGCCGAGGTGGCGGGCTTTGTCACTGAAGCCGCCAACGTGCGCTACCTGGAGACCGAGCTGGCGCTGGAGGGCGGCGGCATCCACTGCACGACGCAGCAGCAGCCGCTTTGATGCGCGCCGTGCGGCAATAAGAATCGTCTTAACCTTGGCTGCGCAAGGCCGGGCAAGACTGGAGAGCGGTATATCGATCCGTTTTTTCCAGAAATGCAGCCAAAGAGAACGTCCCAGAAACTGTGCGACCCGTGCTACGAATTGCTGAGCAATACAAGCCTGTCAACGCCCCACCCCGGACTGAGGTTCCGCTTTTATTCACTGGAGCAGGATGCCAATTTCGTGAACTATGGCTGCGTGCATTGCCAGGCGCCCCTGGCGATGAAGACAAGCCGGCGCGGGGCACTTCTGGGGTTTCGCCTGATGCCGTCCGAACCGTACTATCGCCTGGGTGAGGGGGACGCCGAGGACGGCAGCCAGGCGCAAGGCCAGGCGCTAAAAGGGTGACCGGCTTGTGCAGCCCGCAGGCCGGTCAGTCGAAAAGATGGTGCTCGGCGCAGAAGGCCGCCAGGTCCTGGTTGCTGTCAACGTTCAGCTTGCGCATGGCGGAGTTCTTCTGGAGGCTGACGGTCTTGACGCTGCGCCGCAGGCGTGCGGCGATTTCGGTGATGGACTCGCCATTGGCGAAATGCCTGAGGACTTCGAACTCGCGCGGCGAGAGGCTGTTGGCGCGCTCGGCCAGGAAAACGGACCGCTCCTGCCTGGGCGTGTCGGCCTGGAATGAGGGCGAATAGTAGCGGGCATTGAGGCGGACACACTGCAGCGCCGCCATGATCTGGGTGAGCGGCTCTTCCTTGAGCAGCACACCGGCGACGCCGGCGTCATACAGGGCCGAGATGATCATGGGGTTGGAGACGGTCGTCAGCACCAGCACCTTGATGTCCGGGAAGTGGCGTATCAGATAGTCCACGTAGCGCAGGCCATCGCCATAGACATCGTCGCCCGGCATGGAGTAGTCGGTCAGAACCACGTCCAGGGGGTTCGATCTGGCGTATTGCATCAAGGACGATGGCGTGCTGAACGTGGCCACGACCTGGAGATTGGGGTCCTGCTCCAGGAAGTCCTTGACGCCAAGCAGGACCACGGCGTGGTCGTCCACGACAGCAATGCGCAGTTTCAGTTTCATGGGATCGCAAGCAAAGGGTTAGGGCTGGGGCAATTGCGCCATCATGGCGCGAAGGTCAGCCAAGAGGTCGGCCAGAAGGACTGACAGCGCGGCCTGCAGGCCGGGCTCCCCGGTGCCGTTCGGGAGCTGGTCCTCCAGCGACTGGGTGCGGGCGGCAAGCTCCTGCATCCTGGCCAGCAGCAAGGCGCCGCGCATGCGATGCAGCGCCTGCGCGGCCAGGTCGGGCCGGCGCTCATCCAGGCCACGGGCCAGCATTGCGATGTCGTCGTTCATGCACTGCACGAAGACCTGCCTGTGCGTCTGCAGCACGTTGGGCTCCGACAGGGCCGCAGGCTGCGGGGTATCCCCCACGGGGGCACCGGCCTGGGCAGGCGCCGGGCGGAGCCGCTTTTTCGGCGCGAATTTCTCCAGGGTGCGGACCAGCGTGCGCAACGGGATGGGCTTGACCAGCCAGGCATTCATGCCGGCATTCAGGCAGCGGTTTTCCTCGTCCAGCATGGCATTGGCGGTCACGCCGACGATGGGGCAGGCAACGCCCTCCGCACGCAGCCGCTCCGCCAGTTCGTAGCCGTTGAGGTAGGGCATGTTCACGTCCGTCAGCACCAGATCGTGCGGGCTGATGTCCCACAGCGCCAGAGCCTCCTCCCCATCGTCGGCGACCGTGACTTCGCAGCCCAGGCTCTCGAGCTGGCCGCGCAGCGTCACCTGGTTGACGGGATTGTCCTCGGCGACCAGCACGCGCAGGTCGAACAGGGGCAGATCGGAACCGGAGCCGGAGCCGGCCGAGCGCTGTGCGCCGCCCAGCACTTGCGCAATGCCCAAGCCGATGCTCAGGACGTTGTGCCCGTCGATGCCCCGGTTGTCCGGCGAGGAAAGGTTCAGGTGCGGCCCCGTCCATCCGGGCGCGGGGCTGTCCGCCGGCAACAGGACGTCCAGCAGCAGCTCATCGTCATGGGCCGCCACCGGAGCGGCGCCCGCCGCGCGGGCCTGGCCGCCCCAGCGCTGCAGCCAGGCACAGATGTTGTCCGTCAGTTCCGGGTGGGGGGTGCGCACCGCGATGCGGGCACCCTTGAGCTCGGGCGCCTCCTCCTCCTCCTGCGCGACGGTCTCCAGCCCCAGCTCGAACCAGAACCGGCTGCCCAGGCCGGGCTCGCTCCAGACCTCGATGGAGCTGGACATCATCCGGGCCAGGCTCCAGCAGATGGACAGGCCCAGGCCCGCTCCACGGGCCGTGCGGCTGCTGTTCTTGACGAGATAAAAGGGCGTGAAAAGCTCTCCATGCAGGGATTTTTCTATGCCCACGCCCGTGTCGCAGACCTCGAACACCAGCCGGACCTGGGAGGCCGTGCCCGGCACGCTGCGCAGGCGGACGATCACATGGCCGGCCTCCGTGAACTTGATGGCATTGCTGATGAGATTGCCCAGGATCTGGCGGATGCGCACCGCATCGCCCAGCACCGACTCGGGCACCTGCGCGTCCACGCAGGAAAACAGCAGCAGGCCGTTTTGCTGCGCCATGGCGGCATAGGAGCTGGTGCAGTTTTGCACCAGCTCCCGGGGATTGAACGGGGCCTTTTCCAGTTGCAACTGGCCCGCCTCAATCTTGCTGGTGTCCAGGATGTCGCTGATGATCTGCAGCAAGATGGACGAAGAGGCTTCGATACGGTCCACATACTTGCGCTGCAGCTGCGTGAGCTCGGTCAGGCCCAGCAGCTCCAGCGTGCCCAGCGCGCCATACAGCGGCGTGCGGATCTCGTGGCTCATGGTCGCCAGAAAGGTGGACTTTGCCTCGTTGGCCTCGTCCGCCGCGATTCTTGCCCGCTCCAGATTGCTCTCGATTTCTGCGCGCGCACTGACGTCGGCAAACACGCACAGCGTCACATCCTGGCCCAGGTAGCGGGTGGGCGCGTAGGCCACGTAAAGCGTTCGGCCCTGCGCGGTGACCAGTTGCTCCATGGTTCCTGCGGCCCTGGCGTTGACAATTTCATCCAGCGCCGCCCTGTTTTCCGGCGAGCCGGGGCGCAGGTAGCCATCGGCCGAGTGCAGCCACTCCTGCACCAGCGAGTTGCTGAAGATGATCTTTCCACTGCCGTAGGCCACAAGGCAGACAGCCACGGGGGCGGTTTCGATCAGCGTCCTGTTGAATTGATTGCTCTCGACGATGACACGCTGCGCTTCCTGGGCAGGCGCAATCACCTTGCGGTTGAACCAGCGGGTATAGGCAATACCGGCCAGCAGGCTCAGCAGCAGGGCCAGGACCAGGCCGGCAGAGGGCGCGAACAGCCGGCCCTGGAAAAAGGTGGCGTAGTCCACCTGGTAGTAGCCGGTCCACCGGCCGGAGGCATCCTCGGTCTTGAGGATCAGGCCATTGCGCGTGTACCGCATCCCCGCCTCGTCCACCTGCGGCACCGGGCCGGTGCCCATGAGCACGCCGAAATCCCGGTGCTCCAGCCAGAAAAGATGCCTGGGCAGCGTATGGATGGATCTTTCTATCGCGCTGATGCGCTGGCGGCTGAAAAGGATGGCGGCGTAGATCGGGCTTGTGGCGGCTTCGTCGCCGGCATCGATATGGCTTGAAAAGCCGGCTGCGACCATGCCGATCATCTTTTCCGGGAACTGGGGCGACCGGAACCAGACGATTTCCTGCGCCGGCGCCGTGGAGCCGGCGCCAGGCCGGGCATCGGCGGCCCTGGCCCGCAGATGCGCCTTGACGGCGGCAATCGTGCTGTCGAACATTTCCTGCGTGACGCTCTCATTGCCGATGGGCACGTCGATGGCCGGCACGCCGATGCTGATCGCCCCATCCTCCTTGGTGAAGAAGGCAGCGGCTGCAGGGAAGTAGGAGCCTGCCCAGAAGGAGGAATAGCCCGCGGCCAGGGAGCTGCCCAGCGAGAAAAGCCGGTCCGGGAGCGTGTCGCAGGCCGCGCGCGCAGAGCATTGCAGTGAAAAGGGAATGCCGCCGATGGCCTCGCGGCCACGGAACATGCGGTAGTCCGCCTGCGCAGGAGCGGGTACGTCGACGATGGTGGCTATCCTCTGGTCCGGCAGCGCTTTCCAGGACTCGTTGCGACCCTTGAGCCGCCGAAGAAAGATCTCCTGCTCGTCCAGCGAGCCGACGATGGCGGAGAAGTTCAAGGCCAGGCGGCCCTGCTCCTGCTCGAAGATCCTCTCAGAGCCCCACAGCAGCACGGCGATGAGGAAGATCGCAAGGGGAAGCACTCCAAACAGTACCCGGTTCTGCCAGCGTGTGGTGCGTGTGATCTTGCTGAACGGGGAGTCGGGCATGGACGCCTTGCGTGCTTGGGTCAGGTGGGGTTGCCTTGGTGTCGGGGTTCGGATGCCAGCATAAGGGCAAATTCGCTGGCGGGCACCGCGGCGGACAGCAGATATCCCTGCACGCAATCGCAACCGATGCTGCGCAGCAACTCCAGGTCCTGGGTGGTCTCCACCCCTTCCGCCGTCACCGTCAGGCCCAGTTGCCGCCCCAGCTGCACCGACGATGTCAAGGCGGCAGTGCGCACCTCGTCACCCGCGGCGCCGGCCACGAAGGCCCGGTCGATCTTCAATTCGGTGAAGGGCGTGGAGATGAGGCTGTACATCGAGCTGTAACCCCGCCCGTAGTCATCCTGGGCCAGGCCAAAGCCTTTGAGCCGCAGGCGGCTCGCGCACATGTAGTAGTTGGCGGGTATGCCGACGGCCTGGTCCTCCAGCAGCTCGAACGTGATGTTTTCCGCAGCGATGCCGCACCGGGCCGCCATGCCGTGCAATTCATCCGGCAGGCCAATATCGTCCAGCAGCGGTATCGGCAGGTTGACGGACACAGGCACGACATGTCCGGCACTGCGCCAGGCCAGGTGCGCCGACATGGCGTCTTCCATCATCCGCACCAGCAAGGCATGGTCCAGGCCATGGAACCGGATGGCGGACATGAACGAGCCCGGCATCATGAAGCCGAACTGCCGATCGTTCCAGCGTGCCAGCGCTTCCACACCGACGGTGTGGCCCGTGAGCAGGGATTTCTTGGGCTGGAACCAGGCCTGTATGGTTTTCTCCTCCAGCGCCTGGATCAGGTGTGCCTTGGCGAAAATCGGCCGTTCCTTGATGCCTGGAGCGCTTTTCCTCTCGTAGGCACGCAAGGACCTGAGTTGGCTGGCCAGGACCTGGACATGGTCCGCACCGAACGGCTTTTGAAACATCCCGATGACGGAAAAGCCGGACTCCTTGGCCATGAGACTGACACTGTTCATCAACCGGCGCGAGCAGGAGCTGGATATGACGAGCATGGGATGCAGGCCGCGCTGGCTCAGTTCATTGATGAACTGCAGGCCGTCCATGTCGGGCATTTTCAGGTCGGTGATGACGAGGTGGAATCCGCCATCGCGCAGCATTTGCAGGGCATCGCGTGCGTTGCAGGCAATGTGCGTGTCCACGATTCCCGCCTCCATGAGCAGGCTGCGCGTGTGCTCGCAGCACAGGGCGTGGTCGTCAAGAATGAGTACTTTGAATGTCGACAGCATGGGATCAGTTCCTGCATTGCTTGATGTGGTTCAGGGTGGTGCGCAGCACTGCCAACGTGAATGGCTTGCACAGCAGGCTGTCGAAGCCGGCCGGCAGTCCGTCGCCCTGCCCTTGCGCCTGCGTCTGCGTCTGCCCCTGCGGCTGGGCATTGGCCGTCAGCCCGACGATCGGGCGGCCGTAGCCACGCTTTCTGAGCGCACGCGCCAGGGCCAGGCCGTCCAGCAACGGCATGTGCAGGTCGGTGAGAACGGCGTCGAATTCGAGCAGGCCGGGCATGGACAGCGCATCCTGTCCATTGCTGGCCTGCTGGACCTCGCAGCCCAGCACCTGCAGTTGCTCTCGCAGGATGATTCTGTTGATGGGGTTGTCCTCGACGATGAGCACACTCAGCCCCATCGGCTCGTGGACCTGGGGAACGGCGGCGTACAGGTCAGGGCGCGCGCCCGGCGCAATGCCCTGCTGGGCCATGCCCAGCGCCTGGCCCACGGCCAGCACGCCAGGCATGCTGGTTTCCCACACACGGGCCTGCAGGGTTTCGCGGGGGACCTCGCCCGGCGCCAGCGCCAGAACGCATTTGCCCGTCCATTGCGGACGGCGCACCGACCGTGGCCAGGCTTGCACCAGCACCGCCTGTTCATTGGGGCCCTGCACCTGCTCCCGGTACGGCTGGGCCATGGCGCCCCAATGCCGCAGCCAGGCGCACAGGTTGTGCACGACTTCCGGAATGGCGCCATCCACGTAGACGGTGTGCGGCAACAGGCTGGGCACCGCCTCATAGCCTGCCGCGCTCTCGCGCGGCAGGCGCAGCTCGAATGACACGCAGGTACCCAGTCCCGGCTGGCTGGCGGCCGTCAGCCGCCCGCCCATCTCCTGGCTGAGGCGCAGGCAGATGGACAGTCCCAGGCCCGCGCCCTGGACCTGCTGCTGCGTGGCCGCATGGGCACGGAAGTACGGGTCGAACAGGAAGGGCTGCTGCTCCGGCTCGATGCCGATGCCCGTGTCCTGCACCTGGAACCGCAGGTCGGTACCTTCCTCGCTGTCGCCCATGACCTGCAGGCGGATGGCCACATGGCCGGAGAACGTGAACTTGATGGCATTGCCCACCAGGTTGTCCAGGATCTGCCGCAGCCGCAAGGCATCGCCCACCAGCAGCGGCGGCGTTTTCACATCGGAGACGGCATACAGCTGCAGCCCTTTTTGCTCGGCACGCGACAGCAGGCCCGCGGCCACGCTGTCGAGCAGTTCGGTGGCCGAAAACGCATGGGCCTCCAGTTGCAGCCGGCCAGCCTCGATGGCCGACAGGTCCAGGCTGTCGTTGACGATGCGCAGCAAGGAGGCCGATGCCTGCTGCATGGCCCCCAGGTAGCGTGTCTGTTCGGAAGGAACCCTGGACAGCGCCAGCAGCTCCAGCGTTCCCAGGATGCCAAAGAGCGGCGTCCGTATTTCATGGCTCATGGTGGCCAGAAACTGCGTCTTGGCCTGGCTCGCCGATTCGGCGCGCAGCTTGGCATCGACCAGCGCTGCCTGCGCCTGCCTGAGCGCCGTCACATCGCTGACCAGGCAAAAAACCACCGGCTCGCCTGCGTGGCTGGTGTGCGTGGTGCAGACCTCCACCAGCCGACCGTCTCCCAGCACCAGCTCGCGCCGGCCCTGCTGCGCGCCCTCGGCAACGGCATGCTCGAACCACGAAGAATCACTGCACACCCACTGCCGCGCCAGTCCGTTGGACAGCAGCAGGCTGCGATCGCTGCACCGCACCAGCGCCAGGCCCACGGGGGCCGTGTCCAGCAGCTTTCGGCAGAGCGCATCACCGGCGGCGCAGGCGCCTGCCCGGCTCCAGGCCGAAGCCGGCACGCCGCGGCGCAGCCGGCGCACGCACCATGCAAGTGCAGCCATGAAGGCAAGTCCCAGCGACACGGACCCCAGCAGCAGCCAGACATGGGCCCTGACCAGCTGCCGCGCGGGCTCCCAGCGGTCTGCAAGCCATCCGGCGTTGTTCGCGGATTTGCGCAGCAACAGGGATTCGGGAAGCGCCCGGCCTGCCTGCATCAGTGAATGGAGCGGCCCGGGCTGGCCCTGCGGTGCGCTGGCGCGCCACGGCCAGGCATAACCGGCTTGCGTGTGGATGGCTGCGTGCGTGGCCCCCACCGCAGCGTCCAGCAGCAGGAAACATCGGTCCATGAAAAACAACTGAATGTCTCGCACGGGCACATGGCCCAGGCTGCGCGATGGCGTCGCCGGGGCGGTGTCGTCCCTGCCGCGGTGACCGGCACAGGCCAGCATGGCCATGATCGCCAGTGCAAATGCCATCAAATCACGCCGTGCCAGGGGCAGGCACAGCCTGTGTTGTATCGATCTGGAAGAAAACAAGAGAGCTTGAAACTGGCGCATTGCCAAATCTTAGGAATCAAAAGGAGAATTTGGTCTAAGAATTTTCTTAATACTGAAACCTCTTGCACGCCGCCTCGCCAAAGAGCGATTTCAAGCATCGATCCGCCATCGGAAAATCGTCAAATCTCTTTGAAAATGCCATTATTCCTGTCACTTTAAGAAAATTCTTAAACCAATATTCCGATGCCCTGGAGATCATTGCCGGATTGATTCATCGACAAAGGCTGCTCCGTTTCTGACCACCCCTGTGATATTGCACACAGACGTCGCGCATGCAGAATGCCAGCGCTATTTCACGTCCTGTATTGCGCAATATCCAGAATGCGTTTCGGCAGCCCATTTCAGGGGAAGTAAAAATGGCAATGAGGATATACAGGCAACGATTCACTACCAGGCCGGCAAGCAGGCCGCTGCGCCTGCTCGCCCTGGCGTTGCTCTTGCAAGGCTGTGTCACCACGGCCCATGCATGGACCGTCGTGGTGGACAGCGCCACCGACGCAAGCGGCCCGTGCGCCAGCACCGGCCTGGGACCCTGCTCCCTGCGCGACGCCATCACCTACGCCAACGCCAACCGCAACAAAGGGGGCGACAACCGCATCGAGTTCAGCATCGGTGCGGGGGGAGAGCAGACCATCGTCACCCAAAGCAACTGGAATGGCAGCCTCATGCAGCCCATTGCACCCGCCACATCGCTCACGGTGGACGCCAGCACGCAACCCGGCTATGAGGACCACTTGCCACGCCGCCCCCTGATCACGCTGCAGGCAGGCAGCTCCGAGTTCGGTACAGGGCTCGAGCTGGCAGGCGCCATCACGGTGCGGGGTCTGGCGATAGGCGGCTTCAACACGGCCCTGGCGGTGACAGGCGACGGCAACACCGTGCTGGGCTGCCATATAGGCGTTGACGCATCGGGAACGGTCGCCATGGGCAATCGCAGCAACATTATTGTCAACTCCGGCAACCGCAACCGCATCGGTAGTCTGGATGTTGGCGGACGAAATGTCATTTCCGCGGCGGAAAATTCCGGAATATGGCTTTCCTGGCCGGGCGTCGGTACAGGAAACATCATTCAGGGAAATTACATAGGCACCGATATCACCGGCAATGTGGCCCTGGGAAACCAGGGAAATGGCATCAGCGTGGCATCCGAATTTACCGGCACGCTGATCGACAGCAACCTCGTCTCCGGCAATGTCAGGGAAACCGGTGGTTCATCCGGGATTTCCATTTCCGGCTCGCACACGCTGGTGACCCGCAACCGTGTCGGGACCAATGCAGCCGGTACGGCCATGATTGCCAACAATGGGCCAGGCATTGCCGTATTCTTTTCGCCGGAAGGCGGACATCGCATTGGCACAGGCCCTGAAGACGGCAACCTGGTTGCCGGAAACAAGGAAACGGCCATTGAATTGAATGGAAACTACGCCGCACGCAACTCGAATACCCTGATTGCCGGGAATATCGTGGGAACCAGCCTGGATGCCAGTACCATGCTGCCCAATCAATGGGGCATCGTCATCAAGGATTCGGACGAGGTGACCGTGCGCGGAAACATCGTCGGTGGCAACAAGGCGTCCGGCATACAGTTCCAGGGCGCCGGCAAGAACAACCTCGTGCAGGGCAACTACGTGGGCGTCAGTCCCCAGGGAACCGCCCTGCCCAATGGGGAAGGCGTTTCCTTTTTCCAGAAGGCCCATGACACCCTGGTCGGCGGTGACGACGCGGCACATGCCAACGTGATTGCGCACAACAGGCTGTTCGGCGTGGGATTGCGGGGGGACGAAGTCAAGGGCGTCTCCATGCTCGGCAATGCCATCTACGGCAATACCGAGGGAGGCATCGCACGAACCAGCCTGGCCAACGGAGATCCTGCCGATCCGGTGCTGCTCACGGTGACGCCCGACGGCCTGTCCGGCACGCTGGACAGCGTCGCCAACGAGAGCATGCGCATCGAGTATTTCTCGACGCCCAGGCTGCCCGACGGGCTGGTGGAGCGCGCCGCCGGCAAGGTTCTGCTGGGCTCGCAGACCGTGACCACCGATGCCTCCGGCCATGCGCCCTTGGTGTTCAAGGGCGCCATGCCCCCGGGCGACCAGGCCGCTGTCACGGCGACCGCCACCCGGATTTCCACCGGTGACACCTCGCGCTTTTCCAACGCGATGGCGGCCAACGCCGCCCCCGTGGCGCTGCCGCAAGCCGTCACGACGCCGCAGGATACGGCGCTGTCCATCACCCTCGCTGGCACGGACTTCGAGTCGGACCCGCTGCGCTTCGAGATCACCGCCGGCCCCGCCCATGGCGGCATCAGCGGCTTCGATCCCCAGACGGGCACGCTGGTCTACACGCCGGCGGCCGGCTACTCCGGGCCAGATACCTTCGCCTTCACGGTATCCGACGGGCACCAGAGCGCTGCCGCACCGGCATCCGTGTCCATCGAGGTGGTCGCTGCCGATCCTCCCGACCCGGGCCCGGGCACCGATCCCGACCCCGGTCCGGGCACGGACCCAGGGCCCGGTCCCGGCCCCGGAAATGTCCAGGCCGTTCCCGGCCTGGGCAAGGGCGGCATGCTGGCGCTGCTGTGCGGCATGGCCTATCTGGCCAGCCGCAGGATGAGGAAAAGGCAGGCCTGAGCCTGCAGCGGGCGCAGAGGTCCCCGCGCAAACGTCAGGCCGGCAGCCAGCGCAGCCAGCTCGGCCGCCAGGTCAGGGTGAAGGCAATGGCCAGGGCGGCAGCGGCCAGCGTCATGATCCAGACCAGGGAGGCCATGGAGGCATGGTCCACCGCCAGGCACAGTCCCAGCGAGGCGGCCAGGCCTGAGACGCCCAGCCAGCGCAGCAGCCTGACCTTGCCATCGGGCTGGGGCATGTCGCCGTGCACCTGCTCCCAGTGCACGTCCTTGGCCAGCGCAAACCAGCCCATGCCGGCCAGCGAGGCGGCAAAGGCGGCGGCCAGCAGCAGTGCGTCCATCAGTCCCTCAGACATGGGCCACCTCCGCGGCGCGCGAGGGCATGGCGGGCACGGCGCGCGTCTTGAGCTTGCGCGCCACCACCACGGCCAGCACGGCGCTGGCCAGCATGAACAGGTCCACGCCGGCCACCGGCCAGTAGCCCGCGCCCAGGGTCTTGAACAGGTGGTCGCCCGTGGTCAGCCAGTTCAGCAGCACGGCCGTGACGGCCATGGCGGCCACGGCCCAGCACTGCTCGCGCCAGGCGGGATTGGGCAGGCCCCGGGCAACGGGGGCGCTGCGCACAAAGGCATGCGCCATGGCCAGCAGCCAGGCGGCCCAGAAGAAATAGCGCTCCATGTCGCCCCGGCCCGGCCAGCCCTGGGGCATGGCCTCGGGCAGCAGGCGGTTGGAAATCAGCATGCCCAAGGCGGCCACCAGCATCCCGGTGACGGTGGTGACGGCCAGGGCATCGACCACGCGCGCGCCCTGCACGCCCTGCTTGGCGTGCTGCTTCTTGCGCTTTTCCACGAAGAAGACAAAGCCGGTGGCAATGCAGGCGCAGCCGGCCAGGCCACCGAGCACGTACAGCCAGCGCAGCAGCCAGTGGCGGAAGTGCTGCAGGTGCAGGCCAGTGAGGAAGGTGTTGAGGCTGTCCACGGCCGTGCGCGGCGGGTCTTCGCGCAGCAGCGCGCCCGTGCTGGCCTTGAAGTGGATGCCCTCGCCCGTGAGCGCGATGCGGTCGGTGCCGGCACGGTAGACGCTGACGTAGCCATTGGCATCGCCCACATGGGTGACGGACAGGAAGCCCACGTCGCCGGCCATGCCCTTGGCGGCCCAGCGGCGCTGCGCCTCGGCCACCATGGCGTCCACCGAGGCCACGGGCGCGGCCACGCCGGCGCGGTCGTGCGGCAGGCCGGTTTCCTCGGCCTCCATTTTTTCGTGCAGCTCGTGCAGCGGCTCCAGCTGGGTGTGGGTGATGGGGAAGTAGATGCCCGCAAAGATCACCAGCCCCGTGAAGGCGAAGAAGAAGTGAAAGGGCAGCGCCACCACGCCCGTCATGTTGTGCAGGTCCAGCACGCTGCGCTGGGTGGCCTTCTTCGGACGGAAGGTGAACAGCTCGCGGAAGATCTTGCGGTGCATGACCACGCCGCTGACCAGGGCCACCAGCATGATGAGTGCGGCAAAGCCCACGATCCAGTAGCCAAGGCCCATCCAGTTGAGCGTCAGGCTGTAGTGCAGCGGGTAGAAGAACTGGCTGCCGATCTTGAGGTGGTCGTCCGGCAGGGACTCGCCATTGCGCGGGTCGATGGTGCGCATGGCCCAGATCAGGGTCTCGGGCTTCTTGGCGTTGGCCACCTCGTAGCCGGCGAACAGGCCCAGCACCGGGTCGCGGTGCGTGGTGTAGGCGCCCCAGCGCTGGGGCGTGTCGAAGCGCTCGGGCAGCGGGCCGTTGACCTCGCCGCGCATGGCCTCGCGCGCCTGGGCGTTGGGCTGCATGGACTCGAAGACCGGCTTGAGGATCTGGTCGTACGAGGGCATGGGCGTGGGCTCGAAGCGCGAGGCCGGAATGGCCCAGCGGTCGATCTCGCGGTCGAACACCGACAGCGCGCCAAAGAAGAACGCGGCCATGAGCACGAAGCCGAGCACCAGCCCGAACCAGGTGTGCAGCCAGGCCATGGAAAGGCGGAAATTCTGGAACATGGGAAGCGATCTCCGGATCAGGGCAGCAGCATCTGCTGGAGCAGCGATGCGCAGCCGGTCATGACAATGCCGCCACCGGCCAGCACGGCCCAGACGCGCGGGAGGCTCTGGGCGGCAAAGGCCCAGAGGAACACCGTCAGAAACACCAGGAAGCCGAGGATGTAGCCCAGATGCTCGGCATCGTGGAACTCCATTCCGGCGGCAAACATCAGCACCACGCCCAGCGCGATGAAGCCCCAGGTGAAGGCATAGCCGCCGAAGACGGCAGCCGCAATGCGAACCAAAATAGTTTTCATTTACACAGAAAAATACAGTTGTGCACCAAGTTCTCGGGGCGCATTATCCCCGAGGGTTGTTAAAACCTGTAATCGGCTGTGGTCTGTGGCGCCTGTCTTCTCTGCGTGGCGTCTCTATGCCGCCTGGCCTGCCGCCTGCGCCTTGGCCTGCGGCGCCGAAGGCTTGAGCGTGGGCGGCGCGAACTGGAAGGTGTGGGCGCTGGCGCCCGGCCAGTAGAGCTTGAACACGCTGTGCTGCTTGTCCAGCGGCCCCAGCAGCGCGCCGGGCTCCACGCGCAGGACCAGGTTGGCGAGCTGGCGCACCTCGGTGTCGGAGATGCGCCGCACGATGTGGTGGGCCGTGATGTCGCAGGGGTGCTCCAGGCCCGCCGCCTGCACCAGCTCCTGCAGCGCATGCAGGGTCTTGTCATGGAAGTTGGCCACGCGCGTGGCCTTGTCGGGCACGACCAGGGCCTTCTGGCGCGCCGCGTCCTGCGTGGCCACGCCCGTGGGGCAGTGGCCGGTGTGGCAGTTCTGCGCCTGGATGCAGCCCAGGGCCATCATGAAGCCGCGCCCGGCGTTGCACCAGTCGGCGCCCAGCGCCATCATGCGCGCGATGTCGAAGGCCGTGATCACCTTGCCGGCCGCGCCGATCTTGATCCGGTGGCGCAGGCCCACGCCGATTAGTGTGTTGTGCACCAGCAGCAGGCCTTCCTGCAGCGGCACGCCTACGTGGTCGGTGAACTCCACCGGCGCCGCGCCCGTGCCGCCCTCGGCGCCATCGACCACGATGAAGTCCGGCGTGATGTCCGTCTCCTGCATGGCCTTGACGATGGCGAACCACTCCCAGGGATGGCCCACACAGAACTTGAAGCCCGTGGGCTTGCCGCCCGACTTCTCGCGCAGCCGGGCGATGAAATGCATCATCTCCACCGGTGTCTTGAAGGCGCTGTGGCTGGACGGGCTGATGCAGTCCACACCCACGGGCACGCCGCGCGCGGCGGCGATCTCGGGGGTGACCTTGGCGCCCAGCAGCATGCCGCCGTGGCCGGGCTTGGCGCCCTGGCTGAGCTTGATCTCGATGAGCTTGACCTGCGGGTCGGTGGCGTTGGCGATGAATTTTTCTTCGTTGAAGCTGCCATCGTCGTTGCGGCAGCCGAAGTAGCCCGAGGCCACTTCCCAGATCAGGTCGCCGCCGTGCACGCGGTGGTGCTGGCTGATGGAGCCCTCGCCCGTGTCGTGCGCAAAGCCGCCCATCTTCGCGCCCTTGTTCAGCGCCAGGATGGCATTGGCCGACAGCGCGCCGAAGCTCATGGCCGAGATATTGAAGATGCTGGCACTGTAGGGCTGGGTGCAGGGCGAGGTGCCTTCATCGGCGCAGCCGATGGTGATGCGGAAGTCATGCGAGGCCAGCCTGGTGGGCTGCATGGAATGGTTCACCCATTCATAGCCCTGGGCCGTGACATTGAGCTGCGTGCCCAACGGGCGGCTGTCCGGGTCGCCCTTGGCGCGCTGGTAGACCAGGGAGCGCTGGGCGCGCGAGAACGGCAGCGCCTCATGGTCGGACTCGATGAAGTACTGGCGCATCTCGGGCCGGATGAACTCCAGCAGAAACCGCAGGTGACCGATGATGGGGTAGTTGCGCAGCACCGAATGGCGCACCTGGGTCATGTCGCGCACGCCCAGCAGCGCCAGCGCGGCGCACACGCCAAAGCCCAACCACCACCACATCCCTCCCCACACCAGCGCCGCCACCAGCAGCCCCGCGCTGCCGACCAGGCTCAGGCAGAACGTGGTGTAGCGCAGCGGCACCCATGCGGGCAGGCGATGAACCGGGGAGGCAGACGTTGACATGGCGTGGGTCCTTGGGGGCGTGTTGACGATCTTGTGCATGCCGCGCCTTCGAGGGCGCGCTGTGCACAAGGGTAACCCACGATCCGCGTCAGCCCTGGCGCGGCCGGGCGCCGGCGCCCGTTGCCTGCGCGGCCGCCGGCAGCACGAACCGGAAGCTCGCCCCCTGCCCCGGCTGGTCCACCAGTTCGATGCGGCAGCCGTGCAGCTCCAGCATGCGGTGGACGATGCGCAGGCCCAGGCCGCCGCCGCGGCGGGCGCCGCCTACGGTGAAGGGCCGCTCGAACAGGCCTTCGCGCAGATCGGCCGAGATGCCGGGGCCGGTGTCGGCCACGGTGACTTCGACCGCGTTGCCCGCTGCCGCCAGCGCCACCTGGATGCTGCCGCCGCCGGGCGTGTGGCGCAGCGCGTTGTCCAGCAGGTTGCCCAGCACGCGCTCGATCATGCCCAGGTCGGCCTGGACGACGGGCAGGCGGGGCGGGAAGTCGGCCCGCAGCGCCACCTGGCGCGCCTCGGCACGCAGCTCGAATTTCTGGAACACGTCCTGCACCAGGTCGGGCATGGAAAACGGCTCCGGCTCGGGCTGGACAAAGCCGTATTCCAGGCGCGCCAGCTCGAACAGGCTTTGCGCCAGCTCACCCACCTTCTGGCTCTGGGCCAGGGCAATGCCCAGGTAGCGGCGGCGCTCGGTGGCGTCGAGCACGGCGTCCTTGAGCAGCAGCGTTTCCAAGTAGCCGTGCAGGGACGACAGCGGCGTGCGCAGGTCGTGCGAGACGTTGGCGATGAGTTCGCGCCGCTCCTGGTCCTGGCGCGTGAGCGCCCGCCACTGCTCGCCGATGCGCGCCACCATGCGGCGGTAGGCCGAGTCCAGCACGGCGATCTCGTCACGGCTGTCCTGTGCGGCGCCGGGCTGGGGGGCCGGCAGGTCCGGGGGCGCGCCATGGATGTCGAAACCGGCCACCTCTTCGGTGAGCCGGCGCAGCGGCCGCGTGATCAGCGCAAAGGCCACCAGGCCCGCCACCAGGCACAGCAGTGCCACCATGCCGATGGACCACAGCGCCGTGCTGAGCACCGAGTTGGCCGAGCCCTGCGCCACCAGTTGGTCATGCGCCTCGCCCTGCAGCACCACGTAGATGAAGCCCACGTCCTTGCCGTTGACGCGCAGCGGCGCCGCGCTGAAGACCTTGCGGCCTTCGACGCTGCGCGGGTCGTCGCCCAGGATGGGCAGCGTGCCGCCTTCCAGCAGCCGGTGCACGGGCGCCAGGTCCACGCGCTCGCGGCGCACGCGGCCGTCAGGGGCGGCATGGCCGGCAATGCGGCCGTCGGCGTCCAGCAGGTAGACCTCCACGCTGGGGTTGACCAGCATGAGCTGGTTGAAGAAGCTGCGCACGGCGCCGGGCATGAGGCCGTTGGCGTCGGTCAGCTGGGCGTCGCGCGCAATGCTTTCGGCCACGTCGCGCGACAGGCCCTGCACCACTTCCAGCTCGTGCATGCGGCTGGCGCGCAGCTGCATCCAGGCCGAGGTGCCGCTGCACACCAGCAGCAGCACGGCAAAGACCAGGGACAGGCGCTGGGTCAGTGTCAGGCGCAGCTTCATGTCAGGCGCCCTCCCCCGCCTCGGCGAACTTGTAGCCGCGCCCCCAGACGGTGAGGATGCGCGCGGGCTGGGCCGGGTCGGCCTCGATCTTGGCGCGCAGGCGGTTGATGTGGGTGTTGACGGTGTGCTCGTAGCCTTCGTGCTGGTAGCCCCAGACGGCGTTGAGCAGGTCCATGCGCGAGAACACCTTGCCGGGCTGGCGCGCAAAGAAGTACAGCAGGTCGAACTCGCGCGGGGTCAGGTCCAGCCGGGCACCATGAAGCCGGGCATCGCGCGCCACGGGGTCCATGGCCAGGCCGGCGATGGTCAGGCTGCCGGACTCCAGACGCGCATTCTGGGCCAGCGCCTCCACGCGGCGCAGCAGCGCCTTGACGCGCGCCACCAGCTCCAGCACGGAAAACGGCTTGGCCAGGTAGTCGTCGGCGCCGATCTCCAGGCCCAGGATGCGCTGCACCTCGCTGGAGCGCGCGCTGATGATGATGATGGGCGTGTAGCGCGCCATGGCGCGGGCGCGGCGGCAGATCTCCAGGCCGTCCACGCCGGGCAGCATGATGTCCAGCACCAGCGCGTCCCAGCCGCCGCGCTCCAGTTGGCGCAGGCCGTCGTCGCCACGCGCGCAGTGCATGACTTCCAGGCCTTCGTCGCGCAGGTGCAGCGTGAGCAGGTCGGCGATATGGGCGTCGTCCTCGACGAGAAGTACGCGGCGCGTGGCGGTCATCGGATGCGGTTTCCTGGAAGTGGCGGGAGTGGCTGCCATTGTGCGCAATACCGGGGCCGGGAGTTATCACGAATCTTTGAACTCTGCGTGAAGACTTCGGGAGGCCGCCGCCCTAACCTGACTGGCATCGCATCGTTTTCAGACGCAAAGAACCTTCAGGAGCACACCATGACCACCAGACGCCATCTTCTGTGGACTGCAGGCGCCGGCACCACCGCCGTGCTGGCGGCCAGCCTGTTCCCGCGCCGCGCACCGGCCGCCGCCTCCAGCGAAATCTTCGAGGTGAGCTACAGCGACGCCGAGTGGCGTGCCCGGCTCACGCCCGAGCAGTACCAGATCCTGCGCAAGGAAGGCACGGAGCGCGCCGGCACCAGCCCCCTGAACAAGGAGCACCGCGCCGGCACCTTTGCCTGCGCGGGCTGCGCGCTGCCGCTGTTCTCGTCCAAGACCAAGTTCGACAGCGGCACGGGCTGGCCCAGCTTCTGGCAGCCGCTGGACAAGGCCGTGGCCACGCGCCAGGACCGCACCTACGGCATGCTGCGCACCGAGGTGCATTGCCGCCGCTGCGGCGGCCACCTGGGCCATGTCTTCGACGACGGCCCCAAGCCCACGGGCCTGCGCTACTGCATGAACGGCCTGTCGCTGACGTTCACGCCCCAGCCAGCCTGACCCCGGGAGCCACGCCATGCTGCTGATCGTCCTGGCCTATCTGGGCGGGGTGCTGACCATCGTCAGCCCCTGCATCCTGCCGGTGCTGCCCTTCGTCTTTGCACGCGCCGACCAGCCCTTCGCCAAAAGCGGCCTGCCGCTGCTGGCGGGCATGGCGCTGACCTTCGCCCTGGTGGCCTCGCTGGCGGCCGTGGGCGGCGGCTGGGTGGTGGCAGCCAATGAATACGGCCGCTGGCTGGCCCTGGGCCTGGTCGCCGTGTTTGCGCTGACCCTGCTGTGGCCCGGCCTGTCCGAGCGGCTGACGCGGCCGCTGGTGGCGGCGGGCTCGCGCCTTTCCGAGCGTGCCCAGGGCACGGACGGCGGCGCCCGCCCCGGCGCCTCGCTGCTGCTGGGCGTGGCCACGGGCCTGCTGTGGGCGCCCTGCGCGGGCCCCATCCTGGGCCTGATCCTCACGGGCGCCGCACTGCAGGGCGCTAACACCACCTCCAGCCTGCTGCTGCTGGCCTATGCGGCCGGTGCGGCCACCTCCATGGCGGCGGCCCTGCTGCTGGGCGGCAAGGTGTTTGCGGCGCTCAAGCGCATGCTGGGCGCGGGCGAATGGGTGCGGCGCGGGCTGGGCGCAGCCATGCTGGCCGGCGTGGGCGCGATTGCGCTGGGGCTGGACACGGGCGTGCTGGCGCAAGTGTCCACGGCCTCCACCGGCGGCCTGGAGCAAAGGCTGGTGGACCGCCTGAGCGGCAGGCCCGAGGGTGGCGCCATGGCCATGCAGGCTGGTCCCGCCATGATGGCCGCCGTGGACAGGGGCTCAGGTGCTGGCCCGGCCATGATGGCCGCAGGCGGCGCCATGCGCATGGCCGGCGGCCCGTCCCGCGCCGCCCTGCCGGACGAAGGGCTGGCCCCTGCGCTGGACGGTGCCACCGACTGGCTCAACTCCACCCCGCTGACGGCCGAACAACTGCGCGGCAAGGTGGTGCTGGTGGATTTCTGGACCTATTCCTGCATCAACTGCCTGCGCACCCTGCCCTATGTGAAGGCCTGGGCCGAGAAGTACCGCGACCAGGGCCTGGTGGTGGTGGGCGTGCATGCGCCGGAGTTCGCCTTCGAGCGCAAGCTGTCCAACGTGGAAAAGGCCATCAAGGACCTGGGCATCAGCTACCCCGTGGCTGTGGACAACGGCTACAAGATCTGGCGCGCCTTCAACAACCAATACTGGCCGGCGCATTACTTCATCGACGCCCAGGGCCGCATCCGGCACCACCACTTTGGCGAGGGCGGCTATGCCGAGTCCGAGCGCGTGATCCAGCAACTGCTGCAGGAAGCCGGATCGAAGCAGGTGGACCAGGGTCTGATCGACGTGCAGGCCAAGGGCGTGCAGCAGGCAGCCGACATGGCAGCCGTGCGCTCGCACGAGACCTACCTGGGCTATGAGCGCGCCGAGCAATTTGCCGCCACGCCTGCCGCCGTGCACAACCAGGCCACCGCCTATGCCACGCCCGAGCGACTGCCGCTCAACGCCTGGGGCCTGAGCGGCCAATGGACGGTGGGCCCGGAAAGCGCCACGCTGGACGGCGCCACCGGCCGCATCACCTACCGCTTCCAGGCACGCGACCTGCACCTGGTGCTGGGCCCCGGCAGCGATGGCAAGCCCGTGCGCTTCAAGGTGCTGATCGACGGCAAGGCGCCCGGCGCCTCGCGCGGCATGGACGTGGCCGCCGACGGCAGCGGCAGCGTGACCGAGCAGCGCCTGTACCAGCTGGTGCGCCAGGACGGCGGCGCAGCCGAGCGCACCTTCAGCATCGAATTCCTGGATCCCGGCATCTCCGCCTATGCCTTCACCTTTGGCTGATCCCTGGCCACTTCACTTTCACCGGAGAGACACCATGACCAACGATTCCACCCTCGCCACCGCACCCCGCCGCCGCGGCCTTCTCCAACTGCTGACCGGCAGCGCCGTGCTGCTGGGCGGCGCCCTGCTGTGGCAGGGCAGCAACCTGCAGGCGGCCGAGCAGGCCGTGCGCATTCCACCACCCGCGCAGGATGCGCCCGCCACGGGCCAGGGGCCGCAGAAAGCCATCTTTGCGGGCGGCTGCTTCTGGGGCGTGCAAGGCGTGTTCCAGCACGTCAAGGGCGTGCAGCGCGCCGTCTCGGGCTACAGCGGCGGCACGGCGGCCCAGGCCTCGTATTCGGCGGTGAGCAGCGGACGCACCGGGCATGCGGAGTCGGTCGAGGTCACCTATGACCCGGCCCAGGTCAGCTACGGGCAGCTGCTGCAGATCTACTTTTCCGTGGCCCATGACCCGACCCAACTCAACCGCCAGGGGCCGGACACGGGCACGCAGTACCGCTCGGCCATCTTCGCCACCGACGCCGCGCAGCTCAAGACCGCCCAGGCCTACGTGGCCCAGCTGGACGCGGCCAAGGTCTTCGGCAAGCCCATCGTGACCCGGCTGGAGGACAAGCCCAGCTTCTTCCCGGCCGAGAACTACCACCAGGACTTCATGACGGAGAACCCGCGCCACCCCTACATCGTCATCAACGACCTGCCCAAGGTGGAGCAGCTCAAGCAGCTGTTCCCGGGCAGCTACCGCGCCGAGCCGGTGCTGGTCAAGCAGGCCGCCCGGCAGATGTAGCGTCTGCGCAGCGCGGGTGCGGGTGCGGTGCGGGTGCGGTGCCTGCAGGCGTCAGCGGCGGCTGCCGTATGAGACATTTGCGGCATGCCTCCCAGTTCGCTTGATGCACCCGCTGCACCCCTCCCGCCCACCCGCGCCGAAGCCCTGCGCTACTGGCTAAGGCTGGGCTGCATCAGCTTTGGCGGGCCGGCCGGGCAGATCGCCATCATGCATGAGGACCTGGTGGAGCGGCGGCGCTGGATCTCGGAGGGGCGCTTCCTGCATGCGCTCAACTACTGCATGCTGCTGCCCGGCCCCGAGGCGCAGCAGCTGGCCACCTACATCGGCTGGCTGCTGCACCGCACCTGGGGCGGCATCGTGGCCGGCGGGCTGTTCGTGCTGCCTTCGCTTTTGCTGCTCATCGCCCTGTCCTGGATCTATGTGGCCTTCGGCCATGTGCCGGCCATTGCCGGCATCTTCTATGGCATCAAGCCGGCCGTGACGGCGCTGGTGGTGCAGGCGGCCTGGCGCGTGGGCTCGCGCACCCTGCGCAACGGCTGGCTGTGGGGCATTGCCGCGGCGGCCTTCGTGGCCATCTTCGCGCTGAAGCTGCCGTTTCCGCTGATCGTGCTGGCGGCCGGCGCGCTGGGCTACCTGGGGGGCAGGCTGGCGCCGCGCCACTTCTCCCCTGCGGGCGGGCACGGCCCGCGCGGGGGCAGCCACGGCCCGGCCGTCATCGACGATGACACGCCCACACCGGCCCATGCACGGTTCCGCTGGCGCTTTTTCAGCCAGGTGCTGGCGGCCAGCCTGGGGCTGTGGGCGCTGTCGCTGGGCCTGCTGGCCGCCGCCTTCGGCTGGCAGGGCGCGCTCACCCAGATGGGCTGGTTCTTCACCAAGGCGGCGCTGCTGACCTTTGGCGGCGCCTACGCCGTGCTGCCCTACCTCTACCAGGGCGCGGTGGACCACTACCACTGGCTCACGGCCACGCAGATGATGGACGGGCTGGCCCTGGGCGAGACCACGCCGGGGCCGCTGATCATGGTGGTGTCCTTCGTGGGCTTCCTGGGCGGCTGGAGCACGCAGGTGTTCGGCCCCGATGCGCTGCTGCCTGCCGGCGCCGCCGCCGCCCTGGTCGTGACCTTTTTCACCTTTTTGCCGTCCTTTGCCTTCATCCTGCTGGGCGGCCCCTTCATCGAGTCCACCCATGGCAGGCTGGGCTTCACCGCGCCGCTGACGGGCATCACGGCCGCAGTGGTGGGCGTCATCGCCAATCTGGCCGTGTTCTTTGCCTGGCATGTGCTGTGGCCCCAGGGCTGGGCGGGTCCCTTCGACTGGCCGTCCGCACTGCTGGGCCTGGCTGCGGCGGCCGCGCTGCTGCGCTGGAAGGTGGGCGTGATCCCCGTGGTGGTCGGCGCAGGGCTGGCCGGCCTGGCGATCACGCTGGCGCGCCAGGGTGGGTAGGAAAGGCTGCGGCATGGTTTCGACCACGGATGGGCATTTCAGCTGGCTGCGCTGCCGCACCGCAGGCGTGGAGGCCGTGGCCGCCGACACGGCGAGGCACTTTGGGCGGCACGCCCACGAGCAGTACGGGATCGGCCTGATCAAGCGTGGCGCGCAGAAATCCGCCAGCGGGCGAGGTCTGTACGAGGCCGGGGCCGGCGACCTCATCATGGTCAACCCCGGCGAGTTGCATGACGGCATGCCCCTGGGCGATGGCGGTCGCGCCTGGCGCATGCTGTACCTGGAGCCCTCGGTCGTGGCCGGGCTCATGGCGGACATGGATGGCGCAGGGCCAGCGACCGGCTTCGAGTTCCGCCAGCCCGCCGTGCGCGACCCGCGCCTGGCCGCGTGTTTTCAGGCTCTGTACCGCAGGATGACCGGCAGCGGCGAGGCAACGGACGCCCTGGACCTGGACGAAGCCCTGCTGCAACTGCTGGGCGGCATGCTGCAGCGCCCTGCCCCGGCGCCCCGCGCACCAGCCCCCATCACACTGGCCCGCGCCCGAATGGACGACGATCCCGGTGCACCGCTGACCCTGGGCGCCCTGGCCCACGAGGCGGGCCTGAGCCGCTACCAGTTCCTGCGTGCCTTTGCGCGCGCCACGGGAATGACGCCCCATGCCTATCTGCTGCAGCGGCGCCTGCACCAGGCGCGCAGGCTCATCGCCGGCGGCATGCCGCTGGCCGAGGCCGCCGCGCACAGCGGCTTTGCCGACCAGAGCCATATGACGCGCCTGTTCGTGCGCAGCTTCGGCATGGCGCCCGGCTTCTACGCCAGGGCAGCCAAGGCCTGCGCTGCGTGACGCGCTGCAATTTCCTTCAAGACCACGCAAACCGGCCTGGCGAGGATGGAGATCACCTCCCCTCTCCACTCACAAGGCCTGATCTTGCAGTTCTCCTACTCACCCTCCATCCCCCGCGACTTTCCTGAACTGGCCTCGCAGACCTTGCTGCTGCGCGGCCTGTCGCCCGACGTGCCCGCACACGCCGTGATCGCCCCCTTCATGGCACAGGCCAGGCAGAACCTGGCCTGCACCCCGGAAAGCGAGATGCCATCCATTCAGGCCTGGCGGCGCGGCTTTGCCAGGATGGGCCTCAAGCCCACGCAATACCGCTGCGCCGCCGAGGCCCTGCTGCGCCGCTTGCGCAAGGAAGGAGATCTGCCGGGCCTGCATCCGCTGGTGGACCTGTGCAATGCGGCCTCGGTGGCCTTTGCCATTCCCGTGGCCGTCTTCGACCTGGACCGCATCAGCGGCTGCCTGCAGGTGCGCCCCGCAACCGGCAGCGAGATCTACGAGACCTTCTCGGGCGAGATCGAATATCCCGAGCCCGGCGAAATCATCTTTGCCGACACGGCTGGCCGCGCCCACGCCCGGCGCTGGTGCAACCGCCAAAGCGGCTACTCGGCAGTGCGCGAATCCACAGTCAACGCGCTGATCGTGACCGAAGCGCTGCACGCCACGGGCAAGGCGGATACGCGGCAGCTGGTGGAAGCATTGCAATCGGCGGCCGGGCGGCTGTGGCCCGAGGCCGTTTCACACCGAAGCAACCCCTCGCAGGCCGCCCTGGCCTGAGGCGACCGGGGCCGTTGGCGCCCCGGCGTGAAAGGGGCTAACACGCTGCGCGGACTTCCCGCAAGCAAGACCGCACGCGTATCGCACCGCCCTGCACATCGACTCGCAGATCTCTTCAAGACATGCTTTGTTGCTATCAAAATGATACCAATGCGTTGCATGCTACATACAAATGAAAAGAAAAAGAAATCATTCTCATTGTCATTCTAGAATCCGCACCCGCCACGACAGGCTGCGCCGCTGGACCCAGGCCGGCAGCAGCGCCGACGCACCCAGAGCACGCCCCACGGCACAGGTTTCCCAGCTCTCGACCATTGACCATGCTTACCCAAAGACTCTCGCGCACGGTAGTTGCGCATGCCGCCCTGCTTGCCCTGTGCGGCGCAGCCCACGCACAGGCCCAGCCTGAAAAGGTCCCCGAGGCCACGCTCGCCCCGGTCACCGTGAACGCAGGCACCGAGAAGGAAAATCCCACCGGCCCTGTGGTGGGCTTCACCGCAAAGCGCGCCATCTCGGCCACCAAGACCGACACGCCGCTGATAGAGACGCCCCAGGCCATCAGCGTGGTCACGCGCGACCAGTTCGAGGCGCAGGGCGTGCAGACGCTGCGCCAGACCACGGCCTACAGCGCGGGCGTGGTGTCCAACTATTTCGACAGCCGGGTGGACAGCTTCTCGGCACGCGGCGGCAGCGTAAGCCAGTACCAGGACGGGCTGCTGCGCACCTACGGCACCTACAACACCAGCCGCCCCGACCCCTACACGCTGGAACGCGTGGAATTCCTGCGCGGACCCTCTTCCGTGCTCTACGGCCAGGGCAGCGTGGGCGGCGTGCTCAACCTGACCAGCAAGCGCCCGCAGGCCGAGGCGCTGCGCGAGGTGCAGGTGCAGATGGGCAGCTACGGGCGCAAGCAGATCGCCACCGACCTGACCGGCGCCGTCACCGAAGACGGCCAGTGGCTGTACCGCCTGGTGGCCGTGGGCCGGGAAAGCGGCACCCAGGTGGACCATGTGAACGATGACCGCCTGGTGATCGCGCCCAGCCTGACCTGGCGGCCCAGCGCCGATACCTCGCTGACGCTGCAGGCGCTCTACCAAAAGGACAAGAGCGGCTCGCTGATCGGCTTTTTCCCCTGGCAGGGCACGCGCCTGCCCAGCCCCTACGGCCAGATTCCCACCAGCACCTTCATCGGCGAGCCCGGCTGGGACTCGTTCGACACAGAGAACAAATCCTGGGGCTACCTTTTCAGCCACCGCCTGAACGCGGACTGGACCGTGCGCCAGAACCTGCGGCGCACCATCAGCGACGTGGACTACCGCTCCATCTACACCAGCTTCACCGCCATCCCCGGCCAGGGCCGCCCTGCGCGCCCGGTCTTCAACCCCGACAACCGCAGCGTCTACCGCGATGCCTCCTGGCAGGTCAACGGCGGGCGCATGCTGGTGATCGACACGCAGCTCGAAGGCCGGCTGCGCTGGGGCACGGCCGAGCACACCGTGCTGGCCGGCATGGACGCACAGCGCAACAGCACCAGCCAGTCCACCTGGCGCGGACTGACCGCGCCGTTTGACGTCTACAACCCCGTCTACGGCAATTTCACGCCGCCCACGGCCTCGCAGCTGGTGCGCCAGCCGGGCGTGTCGCAAAAGCAATTGGGCTTCTACGCCCAGGACCAGATCAAGTGGGGCCGCTGGACCGCCACCCTGGGCCTGCGCCACGACAGCGCGCAGACCGATACCGAAGGCCGGCCCGCCTCCGCCGTGGACGAGAGGGCCTGGACCAAGCGCGCAGGCGCCACCTACCAGATGGATGGTGGCTGGGCGCCCTACCTGGGCTACTCCGAGTCCTTCCAGCCGCTGGGCGGCGTGGATGTCTACGGCACGCCCTACAAGGCGCAGCGCGGCGAGCAATGGGAAGCCGGCGTGAAATGGCAGCCGCCGGGCCAGGGCCTGTCGGCCTTTGCCGCCGTCTACACGCTGCGCGAGAAGAACCGCAAGACCACCGACCCGGCCAACCCGCTCAACAGCCTGCAGATCGGCGAGGTCAAGGTCAACGGCTTCGAGGCCGAGCTCACCGCCAGCCTGGCCCGCCACTGGGACGCCACCCTGGCCTATGCGTACACCGACGCCGTCATCTCGCGCAGCAATGGCGGCGACCAGGGCCAGCGCGTGACCAGCGTGCCGCGCCACACGGCGTCGGCCTGGCTGACCCACCGCTTTGCCAGCGAAGGGCGCGGCGGCTGGAGCCTGGGTGCCGGCGTGCGCTACACGGGTTCGCAGTGGACGGGCACCAGCCTGGTGGACACGCCCTCTGCCACCCTGCTGGATGCCATGGTGTCCTATGACGCCGGCCCATGGCGCCTGGCCTTCAACGTGGTCAACCTGACCGACAAGGTGCAGATCACGCAGTGCCTGGCACGCGGCGACTGCTTCTACGGCCAGCGGCGCACCTTTGCGGTGACGGGAACGCACCGCTTCTGAGGACCGCCGCCGCGCGCCTTTCACAGCGCAGGCATTTCACGCAGCGCAGGCAGCTCAGGCAGGCAGTTGCCTGAAGCTCCTTCGGTCCGCCGTGCTGCCAAACGATGCGCAGCCCGACAGCACGGCGGGCGAAGGCGCGGTGGTCGATAGCGCCTCGCTGCACCGCCGTGGCAGCTGGCTGTTTGCGTCTTCCAGCGCCTGCGTGTGCAGGACAGGCGCCTCGGCCACCACGTTGCCGAAGATGGTGGCAAAGGCCACGTCGGCTGCATCCCGGCCCGTGCCAAAGCGCATGAAGCCCATGGGAATGGCCGTGCCCGATGCATCGAACAGATACCACCTGTCGCCCAGGTAGGCTTCCACGTAGGCATGGAAATCGGGCGGGCCCAGCGCAGGGTCGGCGCCATAGTCCGTGCCGGTGGCGATGCGGGCGGGAATGTTCAGCGCACGGCACAGGGCGATCATCAGGTGCGTGAAGTCGCGGCACACGCCCACCTGCTCCACCAGGGTATCGACGGCCGAGGTGGACGAGTTGCTGGTGGCCGAAGCGAAGGTCACCAACTCCTGCACCCACTGCTGTATGGCCAGCACGCGCGAATAGCCGGGCGCCAGTTGGCCGAAATTGCGGAAGGCCAGCTGCATCAGCCGGTCGGACTGGCAGTAGCGGCTGGGGTAGATGTACGGCAGGACCTCCAGCGGGATGCAGCGCACCGGAACCTCGCCCAGCGCCGCCGGATCCTCGCGGTGGTGCGCGATGCAGACGGTGGCCGTGTAGGTCAGGTGCAGGGGGCCTGGGTTGGCATGCAGGCGCATGAAGCGGGTGGAGGTGGCGGGCTCGGTGGCAATATCGGGCTCCACGGGCTGGCTAAGCACCAGTTGCTCGTTCTCCACCGTCTGGTGCGATGTGTGGGCCGCATGGATGTTGAACACGAAATCGGCCCCGGCCGGATCGCGGATGTCATAAGCAAGATCCACCTGGATCTGCAGCCGGATCGCTGCGTTGGCCATTGGTTGTCCCTGGTTGGTGTGTCTGATCGGCACCATGGTGCGATCAGGCGCATCCGCAGGCCGTAGGCCCCTGCTGAAAAGCCTGTAGTGCTTGGCAGGGACAGCGCGTGCGCCGGGCAGGAGACCCGCCTGGGGTGCAAACTCGGCTAACATCGGCGCCGCCCCGCATGGCGCAATGCCTGTGGCGGGAGCATCCACCAGCCAGGAACAGCCAAGGAGACCGCTAGATGGCGGAGATCATCGAGATATCGCGGGCGGCGCTGCACGAGCAGGTGGCGGACCGTTTGCGGTCCATGCTCATCGAAGGGCGCATCGCCCCGGGAGCCAAGCTCAACGAGCGCGAGCTGTGCGAGCAGCTGGGCGTCTCGCGCACGCCGCTGCGCGAGGCCATCAAGCTGCTGGCCGCCGAAGGCCTGGCCGACCTGCTGCCCAACCGCGGCGCCATTGCCGTCAAGCTGAGCGAGGCCGATGTCATGCACGCCTTCGAGGTGCTGGCCGGCATCGAGGGCCTGTCGGGCGAACTGGCCGCCCAGCGCATCACCGACCAGGAATACGCCGAGATCCGCGCCCTGCACTACGAGATGATGGCCAGCGTGGCGCGCGCCGACGTGTCTGCCTACTACCGGCTCAACGCCGCCATCCACGCGGCGCTGAACAGCGCCGCCAAGAACCCCGTGCTGACGGAGACCTTCCAGCGCATCAACAACCGCGTGCAGTCGCTGCGCTTTCGCACCAATCTGGACACGGCCAAGTGGAAGCAGGCCGTCAAGGAGCACGAGGCCATGATCGAGGCCCTGGGCGCACGCGATGCCACGGCCCTGCGCGAGCTGCTGGTCACCCACCTGCACCACAAGCGCGATGCCGTGCTGGCCATGCTGCGCGCCGAGGCCCTGCAGCCGCGCAAGGCGCGCTGAAGCCCAGGGCCGCTACCGCTGCGGCGCGGCCCCCAGCGCCGCAATCCCCGCCCGCGCCACCTCCGCATCCTCTGCCGGCTTCACCCCGCTGACGCCCACTGCGCCCAGGCAGTGGCCCTCACTGGTGATGGGCACGCCGCCTTCCAGCAGGCCCTGCAGCGCGGGCACGCTCAGGTAGGCGGTGCGGCCACCATTGATCATTTCCTCATAGAGCCGGCTTTCCTTGCGGCCCAGTGCTGCGGCGTGGGCCTTGGCCGGCGCGATGTGGGCCGAGGCCGGTGCCGCACCGTCCAGGCGCTGCAGCCATAGCAGGTGGCCGCCGTCATCGGCAATGGCGATGCTGACGGCCCAGCCGCGCGCCGTGGCATGCGCCTCGGCGGCCTGGGCGATGGTCTTGATGTCCTGGAGGTCCAGGCAGGGTTTGTGCTTCATGGGAGTGCCTTGTCTTGTGCGGGAGGGAGGACGGCGGTCAGCGGGCGTCCAGCAGGCTTTCCAGCAGCCGCGCCACATGCACGGCGTCGCGCGCCGCGCCGTCGGCGATCTGGTGGCGGCAGCTGGTGCCGTCGGCCACGACGATGGCCTCGGGGCGCTGGCGTATGGCCGGCAGCAGGGCCGCCTCGGCCATGTCCATGGACACCTGGTGGTGGCTGGCCTCGTAGCCGAAGCTGCCGGCCATGCCGCAGCAGGAGCTTTCGATGAGCTCGGGCTGGGCGCCGGGAATCAGCCGCAGCACGTCGAGGATGGGGCTGACCGCGCCAAAGGCCTTCTGGTGGCAATGGCCGTGCACGAGGATGGGCGCCCCGGCGGCACGCAGCGGCAGCGCGAAGCGGCCGGCCTTGACTTCACGGGCAATGAATTCCTCGAACAGCAGGGCCTGGGCGGCAACGGCCTGCGCAGGCTCGCCCAGGCCCATGACCAGGGCTTCGTCGCGCAGGGTCAGCAGGCAGGAGGGCTCCAGGCCGACGATGGGGATGCCGGCGCGGGCCAAGGGCGCCAGGGCGTTGATCAGCGCACCGGCGCTGGCCTTGGCCTGCTCGACCATGCCGGTGGCCAGGTAGGTGCGGCCGCAGCAGTGGTGGCCGCCGCCCTCTCTGGCGGACTTGCTGGTGGTGTGCAGCGCATAGCCGGCCGCCTGCAGCACGCGCGCGGCGGCAAGGGCGTTTTCGCTCTCGAAGGTGCCGTTGAAGGTGTCCACGAAAAGCACGGCCACGCGCTCGCCGGCCGCCGCGCGGGCCAGGGCCTGGTCGCGGTCAAGAAAGGTATGTGCTTCGGGCGCGCGCCAGAAGGTGTCGCTGCGCCAGGCCGGCAGCGAGCGCCTGGCGGACAGGCCCAGCAGTTTTTCGCCCAGTTGGCGCAGCACGGGCAGGCGGTTGCGCAGGTTCAGCAGCCAGGGCATGCGGCTGGCCGTGGCGGCGTAGCGCGGCAGATGGGCGACCAGCCGGTCCTTGAGCGTGTGGCCATGGCGGGCCTTGTAGTGGGCCAGGAATTCCACCTTCATGCGGGCCATGTCTACCCCCGTGGGGCAGTCGCGCCTGCAGCCCTTGCAACCCACGCACAGGTCCATGGTGTCGTGCATGGCCTCGCTGGTGAAGGCGTCAGGCCCCAGCTGGCCCGAGATGGCCAGGCGCAGGGTGTTGGCGCGGCCGCGCGTCAGGTGCTGCTCGTCGCGCGTGACGCGGTAGCTGGGGCACATGGTGCCGGCGTCGAACTTGCGGCAGTGGCCGTTGTTGTTGCACATCTCCACGGCCTTGGCAAAGCCGCCCGTGACGTCGCCGCCCGTGCCGGGCGCCGTGGTGACTTCGGTGACCGGGTCGGCCTGCACGTTCCAGGCCGACCAGTCGAGCACGGGCGTGATGGGAATGCGCCGGTAGGGCTGGGGGGTGTCGGCGGGCGCGAAGCGGAACAGCCGGCCATCGTCCATCCTGGGCGTGTCGATGATCTTGCCGGGGTTGAAGAGGCTGTTCGGGTCGAAGTGCTGCTTGATGGCGCGCAGGGCCTCGGTGATGGCGGGCCCGAACTGCCAGGCAATCCACTCGCCGCGGCACAGCCCGTCGCCGTGCTCGCCGCTGAAGGCGCCCTTGTATTTGCGCACCAGTTCGGCCGCTTCCTCGGCAATGGCGCGCATGCGCGCCGCGCCGTCGGTGCGCATGTCCAGGATGGGCCGCACATGCAGCGTGCCCACGGAGGCATGGGCGTACCAGGTGCCCCGGCTGCCGTGGCGCGCGAACACTTCGGTGAGCGCGTCGGTGTACTCGGCCAGGTGCTGCAGCGGCACGGCGCAGTCCTCGATGAAGCTCACGGGCTTGCCGTCGCCCTTGAGGCTCATCATGATGTTCAGCCCCGCCTTGCGCACTTCCCAGAGGTTTTTCTGGGCCGCTTCTTCTGGCATTTCCACCACGCTGCCGGGCAGGCCCAGCTCGCCCATCAGCTCCACCAGCTGGCGCAGCCGCACCAGCAGCGCGGCGCGGTCGTCGCCGGCGAATTCCACCAGCAAGATGGCAGCCGGGCGGCCGATGAGCGCGGTCTCTATGGTGGGCTTGAAGGCCGGGTTGGCCAGGCCCAGCTCGATCATGGTGCGGTCCACCAGCTCCACGGCCGTGGGTCCCAGCTTCACGATGTGCTGGGCCGAGTCCATGGCCGCGTGGAAGGAGGGGAAGTTGACCACGCCCAGCACCTTGGCGCGCGGCAGCGCGCTGAGCTGCAGGGTGAGCGAGCGCGTGTAGGCCAGCGTGCCCTCGGCGCCTATCAGCAGATGGGCCAGGTTGACGCTGCCGTCGGCCGTGTAGGGCCGCTCGCTCTGGTTGTCGAAGATGTCGAGGTTGTAGCCCGCCACGCGGCGCATGACCTTGGGCCAGTGCGCGTGAATGTCCTCGCGGTGCTGTTGCGCCAGCCCGTGCACGAATTGCGCAATGCGCGCCGCGCGGCCCGTGGCCTGGGCCACGGGGCCGAAGTCCAGCAGCTCGCCATCGGCCATCCAGGCGCGGGCGCCGCGCACGTTGTGGACCATGTTGCCGTAGGCAATGGAGCGCGAGCCGCAGGAATTGTTGCCCGCCATGCCGCCCAGCGTGGCCTGGGCGCTGGTCGATACGTCCACCGGATACCACAGGCCGAGCTTCTTGAGCCGGGCGTTGAGGTGGTCCAGCACCAGGCCGGGCTCGACCTCGGCCGTGCCTGCATCAGGGTCCACCGAGAGGATGTTGCGCAAATGCTTGCTGTTGTCGATGACCAGGGCCGCGCCCGTGGTCTGCCCGCACTGGCTGGTGCCGCCGCCGCGCGGCAGCACGGGCACCTTCAGCTCGCGGGCGATCTGCAGGGCCGTGGCAATGTCCTGCTCGCAGGTGGGCACGAAGACGCCCACGGGCATGATCTGGTAGATGGAGGCATCGGTGGCATAGCGCCCGCGCGAGGCGGCGTCGAACAGGACCTGGCCGCGCGTGTCCGAGCGCAGGCGGCGCGCCAGCATCTGGCTGACATCGTCGGGCGGCAGCACGGTGCCGGGGGCGGGCACGGTGTCGTCGGGGGAAGCGGCAAGGCGGTGCGTGGATTCCATCAGCATGGCGGCTCTCATTCGTTCATGGTTCGTGGGTAGATCTGGCCTGCCTTGAGCAGGGCGATGACGGTGTCGCGCTTGTGCTCCAGGTGGGCGACCAGCACCTGGCGCAGCGCGGCGGCGTCGCGCGCCTGCAGCGCCTCCAGCATGCGTTCGTGCTCCTGGACGGCGCGCTTCCACTTGGCCGCGTCCTGGTTGGTGCGAAAGCGCAGCGACTGCACGCGGGCGTTGATGCGGCCATAGGTCTCGGCCAGCACGGGGTTGGCGGCGGCGCGGTTGATGGCCGAGTGGATCAGCGCATTGAGCCGGTAGTAGCCGGACAGGTCCTGGCGCGCATGGCTGGCCAGCATCTCGAAGTGCAGGGCCCGCACCTCGGCCAGTTGCTGCTCGCTGATGCGCTGCGCGGCCAGCTCGCCCGACATGCCCTCCAGCCCCGCCAGCACCTCGAAGGTCTGCAGCACATCGGCCTCGCCCAGGCGCACGGCCACGGCGCCGCGGTTGGGCACCAGGTCCACCAGCCCTTCGGAGGCCAGCAGCTTGATGGCCTCGCGCAGCGGCGTGCGCGAAACGCGCAACTGCTCGCACAGCGCGCGCTCGTTGAGCTTGGCGCCGGGCGGTATGCGCCCTTCCACCAGCCAGGTGCGCAGCCGGGCCGCCACCTGGTCATGCAGGGCAAGCCGCGAAATCTCGATGATCTCCGCCATGGATTCTCCTGGTCGAATGAATTTTGCATTCATTTTTACGCAAGCATTTCTCAAGGCATTCATGGTTATCACCAAGGCATTTATGAATTTTGAATGCAAAAATTCACAAACACCCTCCCCCGCAGACCGACCTGGCATTTCCTTGAAAAGGACGCACCATGCTCACGCTCGACAACCATCCCACGGGCCGCCACTTCCTCCAGATCCCCGGCCCCAGCCCGGTTCCCGACCGCATCCTGCGGGCCATGAGCCTGCCCACCATCGACCACCGGGGGCCGGAGTTCGGCCAGCTCGGCCTGAAGGTGCTGGCCGGCATCCAGCAGGTCTTCAAGACCCGGCATCCGGTGGTGATCTATCCGGCCTCCGGCACGGGCGCCTGGGAGGCGGCCCTGATCAACACGCTCAGCCCTGGCGACCATGTGCTGATGTTCGAGACCGGCCACTTCGCCTCGCTGTGGCAGAAGATGGCCACGCGCCTGGGCCTGTCCACCGAGTTCCTGTCCTATGGCGGCTCTGATGAGCACCTGCCCCAGGCGCCGGGCTGGCGCCATGGCGTGCAGGCCGGCCTGATCGAGGCGCGGCTGCGCAAGGACACGGAGCGCCGGATCCGCGCCGTGTGCGTGGTGCACAACGAGACCTCCACTGGCGTGACCTCGGACATCGCCGCCGTGCGCCGGGCCATCGACGCGGCGGGCCACCCGGCCCTGCTGCTGGTGGACACCATCTCGGGCCTGGCCAGTGCCGACTACCGCCATGACGAATGGGGCGTGGACGTGACCATCAGCGGCTCGCAAAAGGGCCTGATGCTGCCGCCCGGTATCAGCTTCAATGCGCTGTCGCCACGTGCGCTGGAGGCCGCCAAAAGCGCGAAGCTGCCCAAGTCGTTCTGGGCCTGGGACGAGATCGTGGAGATGAACCAGACCGGCTACTGGCCCTACACGCCCAACACCAACCTGCTGTACGCCCTGTCCGAATCGCTGGACATGCTGCTGGCCGAAGGGCTGGACACGGTGTTTGCGCGCCACCAGCGCTGGGCGGCCGGCGTGCGCGCCGCCGTCCAGGCCTGGGGCCTGCCCATCCAGTGCGCCGATCCACAGGTCTACTCGCCCGTGCTCACCGGCGTGATCACGCCCGAAGGCGTGGATGCCGACGCCCTGCGCCGCCTGATCCACACGCGCTTCGACCTGTCGCTGGGCGCGGGCCTGGGCAAGCTCAAGGGCCGCATGTTCCGAATGGGCCACCTGGGCGACAGCAACGACCTCACGCTGCTGGCGATGGTGGCGGGCGTGGAGATGGGGCTGAAGCTGTCCGGCATCCGGCTGGCCGGCAGCGGCGTGCAGGCGTCCATGGACTACTTCGCTGCCCACGCCGCAGCCGGGGCGCTGCGCAAGGCCGCCTGAACCCATCGGCCCCGCGCCGAAACCCCTTGGCAGAGCCGGAGCACATGGCTCGCCCCCTTGATCGTGGATTGCACCAATACCAGGAAATAACAGGAGACAAGAGACATGACATCGCCCCGCAACCGCCTGGCGGCAGCTGCCGTCGCCACCCTCGCCGCCACCGCCCTCTGCGCCCTCTCAGCCCCTGCCGCCTGGGCGCAGTGGAAGCCCGCCAAGTCCGTCGAACTCGTCGTGCCGTTCTCGGCCGGTGGCGCCTCGGACCAGATGGCGCGCGTGATCCAGGCCACCGTCACCAAACACAAGCTGATCGAGCAGCCCGTGGTCATCCTCAACAAGGCCGGTGCCTCCGGCGCCGAGGGCATTCTGGACGTCAAGGCCTCGGCGCGCGACCCGCACAAGCTGCTGGTGGCCTCCACGGCCATCTTCACCCTGCCCATGGCCACGGCCCTGCCCTTCCAGTGGCGCGACCTGAATCCCGTAGCCATGATTGCCCAGGACCAGTTCGTGCTCTGGGTCAATGCCGAGACCGGCTACCAGACGCCTGCCGACTACCTGGCCGCAGCGCGGCAGGCCGGCGGCAAGTTCAAGATGGGCGGCACCAGTTCCAAGCGCGAGGACCAGATCATCACCGCCAACATGGAACAGGCCGCCGGCGTGAAGTTCACCTACATCCCCTACAAGGGCGGCGGCGAGGCCAGCACGCAGCTGGTGGGCAAGCACATCGACTCCAACGTCAACAACCCCAGCGAGTCCATGGCGCAGTGGCGCGCGGGCCAGGTGCGGGCGCTGTGCGTGTTCGACACGCAGCGCATCGAGTACACGGCCAAGGTCACGGGCAGCCAGGCGCTGTCGGACATCCCCACCTGCAGGGAGCAGGGACTGGATGTGCAATACACCATGCTGCGCGGCTTCTTCCTGCCGCCCGGCACCACGCCCGAGCAGGCGCAGTTCTATGCGGGCGTAATGCACAAGGTGGTGGCCACGCCCGAGTGGAAGGAGTACCTGGAGAAAAACGCGCTCAAGCCCGAGTACATGACGGGGCAGGCCTTCGTGGACTTCCTGGCCAAGGACGAGACGCGCCACCTCGACATCATGAAGAAGGCCGGCTTCCTGTCGGCCAGCGTGGCCGCCGCCGCCAAGTGAGGAGCCGCGCCATGGACACCGCCATCCACCTTGCCCCGCCCTCCTCCAATGCAGCGGCAGCAGCAGCGGCAGCAGCCCCGGCCCAGCCCTCCGGCGCGGCCACCGAATCCATCCCCGCCACCGAAGCCCAGGCCCCCGGCCTGTCCCGCCGCCATGTGGAGTACGGCGTGGCCGCCGTGCTGCTGGCGCTGGCCGTGCTTGTGGTCTGGGACAACCAGCGCATTGGCGCGGGCTGGAGCGACACCGGCCCGCAGGCCGGCTACTTCCCGCTGCGCGTGGGCGCCGTGCTGGGCATCTGCGCCATCGCCGTCTTCGTGCAGGCGCTGCGCAGCCGCAGCCAGGAGCAGTTCGCCAGCTGGCTGCAGCTCAAGCGCGTGGCGCAGGTGCTGCTGCCGCTGACGGCCTACATCGCCGTGATCGCGCCGCTGGGCATCTACGCGGCCTCGGTGCTGTTCATCACGGGCTTCATGGTGTTTGCGGGCCGCTATCCCTGGTGGAAGGCCGTGGCGCTGTCGGGCTTCACCAGCGTGCTGCTGTTCTACGTCTTCGAGATCCAGTTCAAGGTGCCCCTGCCCAAGGGTCCGCTTGAAGCCTGGCTCGGCTATTGACCCCTGTCGCCGCCACGGAGCAACACCATGGACGAACTCCAATACCTTGCGCACGGCTTCGCGGCCGTCACCACCTGGCAGAACACGGGGCTGATGCTCACGGGCATCCTGCTGGGCATCGTGGTCGGCGTGCTGCCGGGCCTGGGCGGCCCCAATGGCGTGGCCATCCTGCTGCCGCTGACCTTCGGCATGTCGCCCACCTCGGCCATCATCCTGCTGTCGTGCATCTACTGGGGGGCGCTGTTCGGCGGCGCCATCACCTCGGTGCTGTTCAACATCCCGGGCGAGGCCTGGTCGGTGGCCACCACCTTCGACGGCTATCCCATGGCCCAGCAGGGCCACGCGGGGGCGGCGCTGACCACGGCCTTCACGGGCTCGTTCATCGGCGCCATCTCGGGCGTGATGCTGATCACCTTCCTGGCGCCGGTCGTGGCCTCATTCGCGCTGCAGTTCGGGCCGCCGGAGTTCTTTGCGGTCTTCTTCCTGACGTTCTGCTCCTTCATCGGCATGGGCAAGGAGCCCAAGGCCAAGATCGTGGCCGCCATGGCCGTGGGCCTGCTGCTGGCGGCCGTGGGCATGGACACCATCTCGGGCGACCTGCGCATGACCTTTGGCTCCACCGAGCTGCTGCGCGGCTTTGATTTCCTGGTGGTGGTGATCGGCCTGTTCGGCATCAGCGAGATCCTGATGACCATCGAGGAAGGCCTGGCCTTCAAGGGCAAGAAGGCCTCCATCGACCTCAAGGTGGTGTTCAGGACCTGGGCCCAGCTGCCGCGCTACTGGCTGACCATGCTGCGCTCGGCCCTGGTGGGCTGCTGGATGGGCGTGACGCCGGGCGGCGCCGTGGCGGCCAGCTTCATGGGCTACGGGCTGGCCAAGAAGTTCTCGCGCGACCCCGACAGCTTCGGCAAGGGCAACCCCGAAGGCGTGCTCGCCCCCGAGACCGCCGCCCACGCGGCCGGCACCTCGGCCCTGCTGCCGATGCTGGCCCTGGGCATTCCGGGCTCGGCCACGGCGGCCGTGCTGCTGGGCGGGCTGATGATCTGGGGGCTGCAGCCCGGCCCGCTGCTGTTCACCGAGCAAAAGGACTTCGTCTGGGGCCTGATCGCCAGCATGTACCTGGGCAACATCGCCGGCCTGGTCATCGTCATGGCCACCGTGCCGCTGTTCGCCGCCATCCTGCGCGTGCCGTTTTCCATCGTCGCGCCCATGATCCTCATGGTCTGCGCCATCGGCGCCTTCACCGTACACGGCAATGCCACGGACATCTGGCTCATGCTGGTCTTCGGCGTGGTCGGCTATGTCTTCAAGAAGCTGGACTATCCGCTGGCGCCCATGGTCCTGGCCATCGTGCTGGGCGACCGCATGGAAGACGCCTTCCGCCAGAGCATGCTCTCCAGCCAGGGCGAGCTGGGCATCTTCTGGCACAACGGCCTGTCGGGCACCATCACCACGCTGGCCCTGCTGATGCTGGTGTGGCCGCTGCTGGGCAAGTTGCGGGCGGTGGCGTTCGGGGCGAGGGCTGTGGCGGCTTGAGAGGAGCCGTCTACAGCGAATCGGCCTCCGCTTCCGGCCAGAGGCGGGGGAAGTAAAAACGCAGGGCGTGCAGCGGCACGCCCAGGCGCACTCTTCCATACGGTGAATCCGTCTCCAGCAGGCCGCGCTTGAGCAGTGCCGATACCTGGGCGGTGGCCAGCCGGTCACCCAACCCCAGCATGGCCTTGAAGTCGGCCCGATCCATCTCCGCCTGGGCCGCAAAAAGATAGTGCAATGCGCGCAATGCCTCGCTGCGCACGCCTTGGCGCACCACCCGTTCCTCATAGGCAAGGCATGCCGCCATGCGCTCCTTCATGCCGTCCAGCGACAGAAGTCCCTCCATGAAGCTCACTTGGTCCATGCACAGTTCCAGCACGTATGCGATCCAGTCGATCAACCCCAGTTCGGTCAGATTGCCACGGCCATCAAGGTCACCACGGCGCGGCTCGTCTGCGGCGGCAAGCAAGGCGTAATAGCGCTCCTGCGACCGTGCGAACCCCCTCAGGGGGGACCACAGACCATTGCTCAGGCCCATGTGGGTTAGTACGAGATGTGAATGCAGCCGGGCCACACGCCCATTGCCGTCCCGGAACGGATGGATCCAGGCCAGGCGCTGGTGCGCAGCGGCCATGGCCACCAACTGCAACTCGCCACGGCGCACGCCGGAGTAGAAGCTCGACCAGCGGTCCAGAAAAAATGGCAACTGCCCCGCTGCAGGCGCCGCATGCCTGCCCACGCTAACCTCCCGCGTGCGCCATCGACCTGGCTCGATGGCATCGTCGCCAAGGGCGCCGGCCTCCAGATCGGCCTGGGGCAGACGGGCGAAGAGATCCTGGTGGATATCGGCCAGCATCTGGGGGGTCCAGACCTGCGCATTCGTCCATTGCGTGGACCTGTACTCCAGTTGCTCTTCAGTGGCCATATGCGCCAGCGCCAACCGCTGACGGCGGGCCTGGTCTTCGTCCTGCGCATAGTCGTTGTGCAGGGCGCGCTCGATATCCAGCGGAAAGGTGTGCTGCCCCTCGATCCTGTTCGAGTAATACGAGTTCATGGCCCGAAGCAGCCGGCGCAGGCCTGGCAATGTGTCTGGTCGGTAGCGGCCGGCCAGCCGCTCACCCAGCCTGATCAGGTCATGGGAGAGCTCCAGCAAAGGGCCCAGCTTGTGTTCCCCCGGCAGCAGCGGCTCCATCTGGGCAGGATGGTCGTAGAGCAGGAATTCTTGCGACATTGATCACCTATATAAGTAGCTGATTTATATAGATGAAATCCGTTTGGTGCGAGATATTTTGCGAGTTTTTCTGCAAGATTCCCTGACACGTCCCCTAATCCCTGTACCGCTTCTTGCGAAACGCCAGCCAGGCGGCGATGACGGTGAAGGCGATCACGATGGACACCACGATCCAGAAGCCGTGCTCGTGCTCTGCCAGCGGTATGCCGCCCACGTTCATGCCGAACAGGCCGGCCAGGATGTTGATGGGCAGGGCCAGCACGGTGACCACGGTCAGCACGAAGAGGCTGTTGCTGTTGTCCTCATTCACGGCGGCGGCCACTTCTTCCTGCAGCAGCTTGATGCGGTCCTGCAGGGTCTGCATGTCGCGCAGCATGAGCGAGAACTCCTCGCTGGCGGCGGCCAGGCCGCGGCGGTCGTCCTCGCCCATCCAGGCGGGGGGCTGCTGCAGCAGGCGGAACAGCGCGGCCGGCTCGGGCGCCAGCAGGCGCTGCAGGCGCACCAGCAGCCGGCGCAGCCGGCCCAGGTGGGCGCGCGGATGGTGGTAGCGCTGCGCGATGATGGCGTCCTCGATGTCGTCCACGCGCGCCGTGGTCTCGCGCACCACCTTGACCAGCACGTCGGCCTGGGTGCGCATCAGGTGTTCCAGCAGCTCGGCCGTGCTGGCGGGGCTGTCGCCCTGGCGCACGCCGGCACGCAGCGCATCGACCGAGCGCAGGGGCTGGGTGCGCGCGGTGACGACCAGGCGCTCGTCCAGGCAGATCCACAGCGTGGCGATGTCGGCCGACTCGAAGTTGAACTCGAAATTCACATCGTTGAGCACGGCGACCAGGGAGTCATCGGAGCGCTCGATGCGCGTGGAGGCCAGGCCCTCGCGCAGCGTGGTGTAGAAGACTTCGGGCAGCGCGGCGTGGCGCTGCAGCCAGCGCAGGGACTGGGTATTGGCCAGGTTGAAGTGCAGCCACAGGAAGTCGCGCCGGCCGGGCTCGGTGAGCGGACGCTCTGCACCCAGCCACTGCGCGGCCGACTGTGCCGTCATGGCCTCCACACGCCGCTGCGTGTCGCAGAAAAACCGCCAGCCGCAGATCAGGCCTGCGTCTTCATTGGCCTGGGCCAGGGGGGAGGCTGCGTCAGTCATGGATGGGTGGGGCACCTGCGGGGAGTGGCCTGCGCGGGCCGGACAAGTGCGGGATTCTTGGCCGCCTCCATGACAGAGGTGTGACAACTGTCACGGAGTCGTCATCCGGGGGGTCTGCCCCCCAGTCGGGGGTGCGGGGCAGGCCTCAGCACATCACGACGTTCTCCAGCGTGAACGAGAACGGCGTGGACCCGGCGCCCGCACCGCCGCCTCGCATCACGATGTCGGCGCGCGAGATGCCCAGCAGGGAGATCTCGGTGTTGATGTCGCTCAGGATGGCCGAGTTCATGACCTGGCCCTGCTCGATCTGCGAGACCACGCCGATCCAGATGGTGGGCTTGAATTCGAACACGGCCTTTTGCTGGGGGGCAATCGCGGTCTTGACGGCCAGCAGCCGGCCGTCCTTGTAGCAACTGGCATTGATGGCGCCCCGGGGCAGCGAGTTGAGCACCTGCACTTCGTTGGAGCTTGCGCCATAGCCTGCGGGCGCCAGGCGATCGCCGCTGCTGCTCAGGGACAGCTGGAACTGCTGGCCGAACTGCGCCTCCAGCTGGGGCGTGTGGTTGCCATAGCTGTCGCTGGCACCGACCTGCAGGCCCAGCGGGAAGGTGAACGGGTGGTTGTCGCCCTGGCCGCAGTACTTGATGACCCGCCATGCCACGGCCAGTTCCTCGAAATCGCTGGCCACGTTTTTCTGGAAGATGACGATCTGCGAGTTGTTTGCGTCGTTCGATTGATTGACGAAGTTGAGTTGAACGCCCATGCATCTCTCCCTGATGGATCAAAAAAGCGCTGCGGCGCTTTCTGCTGCCCCGCCGTGCGTGCGCAAGCGCACTGTAGGGAACAACGATCCTTCAGAAAATTACGCCTGATTACATCCCGCCCCCTCCACCGGGAACGGCCCAGACCCGCCCGCCGCCTACGGCAAAGCACTGGAGGCCAGGACCGGCCGGCAGGCTGGCCATGCCCGTGAACAGACCGAAGGCCGGCAGCAGGGTGAAGCCGGCATGGACGGCAAAGCACGGCAGGCGCAGCGCATCTCGCCCCGGGCCGCGCAGCACGACGGCGGGGTGGACATGGCCGGCCAGCACATGGCAGGCAGGAGCCTCCTGCGGGTAATGGCAGCCCGCGAATGGCCCCAGGCGCCAGGGTTCGTCCACCACGCCGATGCCCAGCGCGGACGGCGGGTCGCCCGCATGGCTGTCGTGGTTGCCACGCACCAAGACCACCTCCAGCGCCGCGTGGCGGAGTCGCCAGTCGGCCAGGGCGGCCAGCACGGACGGCGTGCGGGCCTGCGCGGCATGCAGGAAGTCGCCCAGAACGACCAGCCGGCGCACCGGCAGGCCCTGCAGCAGCGCCGACAGCCGGTCCAGGTTGCCCTGGGTGGTGCCGGCCGGCACGGGAATGCCGCGCGCGCGGAAGGTGGCGGCCTTGCCAAGGTGCAGGTCGGCAATGAACAGCGTGCCCTGGGCGGGCCACCACAGGGCGTGCTGGGCCAGCAGGTGGACGGGCTCGCCCGCCAGGAGGATGCCCAGGCTGCCGGCCAGGGCGTCGGGGGAGACAGGGCTTGGCAACGGTGCGTGGCCTTTCATCAGCGGTGCAATGGTTCTACAGCAGCGGCAAGGGCCGCGAGGGCTTGCGCACGCGGCGCGGGCGGCGGCTGGCGGCATCGGCCTCGGGGCCATCGGTGGCCTGCAGCGAGAAATCCAGCGTGCGGCGCACGGCGGCCGTGTCCTCGTCCACGGCGGGGGGCTGGTCTGCCTTGGGTTTTTTCCGTGGACGCAGCGGCGGATCGGGCGGGACCAGGTCCTGCGTGCGCGGCTCGCTGACCGCGCCCGCAGTGTCTGCCGCCTCGTGCAGTTGGGCCAGCATGCGCGCGATGCGGTCGGCCAGGTGCTCGTTGGTGAGCTTTTCGCGAAAGCGCTCCACCATCAGCGGAAAGGCAAACGGGCTGGGCCGGCGCAGCGCGCTCACCACCAGTTGCTGGGCCTGCATGCGGCGCAGCGCGGCCAGCAGCTGGGCCACGTCCAGTTCCTGGCTCAGGACTTCCTCATCGGCCTGGCGCAGCAGCAGGTTCATGTCGTCGTATTTGCGAAACACCTCGAAGAACAGCTGGGCCGAGGCCTGCAGCTGGCGCGCGCTGCGGCGCTCGCCCGGGTGGCTCTGGAAGATCAGGCCGGACACCCGCGCTATCTCGCGGAAGCGCCGCCTTGCCATCTCGGTGGCGTTGAGGCTGGCCAGCACTTCGTGCAGCAGGGCGTGGCGCGCGTCATCGCCCGCCAGGTGGGCGTCGTCGGCGGCCTGGTCCCAGTGGCGGTCGGCATTGGCGGTATTGCGCGTGGCGACCGCCTGGCTGGCGGACACGCGCCCGGGCACTGCCACGGCCTGGGCAGGCTCGGCGCGCAGCAGTTCGGGCAGCATGGCGGCCCAGTCACGCTCGGTGGCGCTCAGCAGCTCCAGCCCGTAGTCGTTGACGGCGATGGAGAAGGTGCCCGTCTCGCCCTGCGCGGCACGCCAGGCCAGCAGGCTGGCCAGCCCCGTATGGGCATGGCGGCCCGCAAAGGGGTAGAGGAAGAGATGCCAGCCTTCGCGCGTGCGCAGGGTTTCGGCCAGCAGCGTGCCGGGCGTGGGCAGGGCCGACCAGCGCTGCTGCACCTCCAGCAGGGGGCGCACGCAGCGCAGCTCGGGCGAGTGGTAGTCGCCCGCTGCCGCCAGCGCCAATTGCTGCACCACGAAGTCGGCCAGCACGGTGGACAGCGGCATGCGCGCGCCCGCCCAGCGCGGCACGGTGGGCCGCGTTCTGGCGGCGCGGCGCACGTAGGCGGTCATGTCCTCGATGCGCACCAGCTCCAGCACCTGGCCCGCGAAGACAAAGGCATCGCCGGGCGACAGGCGCGACAGAAAGCTCTCTTCCATGCTGCCCAGCCGCGCGCCGTGCAGGATCTGCACGCTCATGCTGGCGTCGCTGACGATGGTTCCGATGTTGGCGCGGTGCCTGCGCGCCAGCCGCGCATCAGGCATGCGCCAGATGCCCTCCCCGTCGGGCCGCACGCGCTGGTAGTCGGGATAGGCGGCCAGCGAGGGGCCGCCCCGGTGCACGAAGTCCAGGCACCACTGCCAGACCGCAGGCGCCAGCCCGGCGTAGGCGAGGGTGCGGCGCACTTCGGCATACAGCTCATCGGGCACGAAGCCGCCGCCCAGGGCCACGGTGGCCAGGTGCTGCACCAGCACGTCCACGGGCTGGCGGGGGCTGGCGCGCATTTCCACCTGCTGCGCGCGCACGGCGGCGCGGGCGGCGGCGGCCTCCACCAGCTCCAGGCTGTGCGTGGGCACCAGGGTGATGCGCGAGGGCCGGCCCGGCGCATGGCCCGAGCGGCCCGCGCGCTGCAGCAGCCGCGCAATGCCCTTGGCCGAGCCGATCTGCAGCACGCGCTCCACGGGCAGGAAGTCCACGCCCAGATCCAGGCTGCTGGTGCAGACCACGGCCTTGAGCGTGCCGGCCTTGAGCCCGGCCTCCACCCATTCGCGCACACCCCGGTCCAGAGAGCCATGGTGGATGGCCAGCAGGCCGGCCCAGTCGGGCCGGGCCTCCAGCAGCGCCTTGTACCAGAGCTCCGCCTGCGAGCGCACATTCACAAAGACCAGGGTGGAGCCTGCCGTGGCCTCCAGCTCGCGCACCACGGCCGGCAGCATGGCCAGCCCCAGGTGGCCGGCCCAGGAAAAGCGCTCGGGCCGGTCGGGCAGCAAGGTGTCCACCACCAGGCGCTTGTCCACCTGGCCCTGGACCAATACGCCGGGCCGCGGCTGGCCATGGTCGTCCAGGCCCAGCAGGGTCTGCATGGCTTCGTCCAGATTGCCCAGCGTGGCCGACATGCCCCAGACGCTCAGTTGCGGGCTCCAGCCGCGCAGCCGCGCCAGGGCCAGCTGCAGTTGCACGCCGCGCTTGTTGCCCAGCAGCTCGTGCCATTCATCGGCCACCACCAGGCGCACGGAGCCCAGCAGCTCGCGCGCATCGGCCCGCGCCAGCAGCAGGGACAGGCTCTCGGGCGTGGTGACCAGCACGGTGGGCAGCTGGCGCGACTGCGCGCTGCGCTCGGCGCTTCCCGTATCGCCCGTGCGTGCGCCCACGGTCCAGCGCGCCAGCGCCGGATGGCCCTGGGCCAGCGCCTGCAAGGGCGTCTGCAGCGCCTTGAGCGTGTCGGCCGCCAGGGCGCGCATGGGCGTGATCCACAGCACGGTCAGGGGCGCGGCGGCGGGCTTTCTCCTGCTGGATGGGGCTTGGGCAGGGGCCTGGGCAGGCGCCTTGGAGGCCTGCGCAAAGGCCTGCAGCGCGCCCAGCCAGACCGCATAGGTCTTGCCTGCGCCCGTGGTGGCATGCAGCAGGCCGCTGTGGCCCTGGGCCAGCGCCTTCCACACAGCGCGCTGGAAGGCAAAGGGCTTCCAGCCCCGTGCGGCAAGCCAGGCGGTGGCGAGGGGGTGGGCGGAACGGGTGGCCATGGCGCGGTGCGTCAAGGGTGGGTTCACGGGTCGGTCAAGGGGTGATCAAGGGTCGGAGTGCGGCAGCAGGGCGGCCAGCGTGTCGATGGAGTCGGCCTCCTGCACAGGCTTGTCCTCGCGCCAGCGCAGCATGCGCGGAAAGCGCACGGCAATGCCGCTCTTGTGGCGTGCGCTGCGCGCAATGCCCTCGAAGCCCAGCTCGAACACCAGGGTGGGCCGCACGCTGCGCACGGGGCCGAAGCTCTCCACCGTGGTCTTGCGGATGACGGCGTCCACGCGCGCCATTTCGGCATCGGTCAGGCCCGAATAGGCCTTGGCGAAGGGCACGAGGGCGCGGCCCTCGGTGCCGGGCGGCGCATTCCAGACGGCAAAGGTGTAGTCGCTGTAGAGGCTGGCGCGACGGCCGTGGCCGCGCTGTGCGTAGATGAGCACGGCGTCCACGCTCAGCGGATCGATCTTCCACTTCCACCACACGCCGCTGTCCTTGGTGCGGCCCACGCCGTAGGCGGCATCGCGGGCCTTGAGCATCATGCCCTCCACACCCAGGGAGCGGGCCTGCTCGCGAAGTTCGGCCAGGGCCTGCCAGCTATCGCCCGCAAGGACCGGACTGGGCAGCAGCGCCGGGTGCGCCACCAAGGCCACCAGCCGTTCCAGCCGCGCGCGCCGTTCATGCTGGGGCAACGCGCGCAGGTCCTGGCCGCCCTCCTCCAGCAGGTCATAGGCCAGCAGCACCACGGGCAGCTCGCGCAGCAGCTTGGGGCCCAGGGTCTTGCGGCCTATGCGCTTTTGCAGGTCGGCAAAGGGGCGCACATGGGCGGGCGCCTCGCCCTGCTGCGCGGCCCAGACGACGATCTCGCCGTCGATCACGGTGCCCGCAGGCAAGGCATCGCCCATGGCCTGCAGCTCGGGGAAGCGCTCGCTCACCAGTTCCTCGCCGCGCGACCAGATCCAGGTGCCCAGCGCGTCACCGCTGCCGCGCCGCACGATCTGGGCGCGTATGCCGTCCCATTTCCACTCCACCACCCATTGGGACGGCGGGCCGAGCACGGCGTCGAACTGCTCCAGCGGCAACTGCAGCGGATGGGCCAGGAAGAAGGGATAGGGGTGGCCACGGGCTTCGCCCGAATGCGCGTCATCGCCCTCTTCCTCGCCTGCCACCAGCCGCAGGTAGTCGGCCGCCCCGGGCCGCGCGCCGATGTGGGTGTAGCCCATGAGCCGCTGGGCGATGCGCTTGGCATCCACGCCGCTGACGGCCGCCAGCGCCTGCGTGACCTGCAGCCGCGACACGCCGACCCGGAAGGCGCCGGTGATCAGCTTGAAGTAGACCAGCCGCTCATCGGCCGCCAGCCGCGCCCATTGCATGCGCAGCGTGTCCGCCAGCGCCTCGGGCGCCATGCCGCGCAGCGGCAGCAGGTGGTCCGTGACCCAGGCGGCCAGGCCCAGGTCGTGCGCGTCACCGGGTGGCGGCAGCAGCAGCGCAATGGTTTCGGCCAGGTCGCCCACGGCCTCGTAGCTTTCGTCGAACAGCCATTCGGGCAGGCCGGCAGCCTCGCGCGCCAGCTCCTTCAAGACCTTGGTGGGCACCAGCTGGCGCGGCTTGCCGCCGGCCAGGAAGTAGACGGCCCAGGCCGCATCGGCAGGCGCGGCGGCGCGCAGATAGGCCTGCAGCGCGGCCTGCTTGTCGCGGCTGGCGGTGCTGGCGTCCAGCGCGCGGTAGAGGGCGGCGAAGTCCTTCATGGCGCGGGCGCCTCGTCCGGTGCAGCCTGGACGGCGGCAGCCTCGTCCTCATCACCGTATTCGGTCTGGAAGGCTTGCGCATCCAGGCCCTGCTCGCGCAGCCAGCGCACCAGCACCGCCACGCTGCCATGCGTGACGAAGACACGCTCGGCGCCCGTGGCGCCTATGGCGTATTGCAGGCCGGGCCAGTCGGCATGGTCGGACATGACAAAGCCCCGGTCCACGCCACGGCGGCGGCGCGTGCCGCGCAGCTGCATCCAGCCGCTGGCAAAGGCATCGGCATGGCCGGGAAACCGGCGCATCCACGGCGTGCCCTGCGCCGAAGGCGGCGCCAGCACCAGGGCGGTCTTGAGCAGTTGTGCATCCACGCCGGGGTCGGTGACGCGCAGCGTGGGCGGCAGGTCCACGCCCGCGGCGCGGTACACGGCATTGAGCGGCTCCACCGCGCCATGCACGACGATGGGGCCGAGGCGGCGGTCCACCCCATGCAGGATGCGCTGGGCCTTGCCGAAGGCATAGCACAGCAGCACCGAGGGCCGGCCCTGGGCGGCGTTGGCCTGCCACCAGGCGTTGATGTCGGCCATGAGCTCGGGCTGGCGGGGCCAGCGGTAGATGGGCAGGCCGAAGGTGGATTCGGTGATGAAGGTGTCGCAGCGCACGGGCTCGAAGGGGGTGCAGGTGCCATCGGCCTCGGTCTTGTAGTCGCCCGAGGCCACCCAGACCTGGCCGCCATGCTCCAGCCGCACCTGGGCCGATCCGAGCACATGGCCGGCCGGGTGCAGCGAGATGCGCACGCCGTGGTGATCGATGGCTTCGCCATACGGCAGGGTCTGCAGCGTGATGTCCGCACCCAGCCGTGCGCGCAGCACGCCCTCGCTGTCGTCATGGGCCAGGTAATGGGCATGGCCGGCGCGCGCGTGGTCGGAGTGGCCATGCGTGATCACGGCCCGGTCCACGGGCCGCCAGGGGTCGATGTAGAAGTCGCCGGCCGCGCAGTACAGGCCTTCGGGGCGGGCCACGATCAGGTCGGCGGCCATGCGGGATCAGGGGCGGGAATGCTCATGGCCCCATGCTAGTGGGGCGGTCGCCGCGCGCACGCTGGCCCGGAGCGCGGCAGGCTGTCAGCCTGCACCTACCCGCTCGACGAATGACCGCAACCGGTCCGCAGGGCCGGTCAAATCGGGGAAGATAGCGCCCTCTCATCCCACACACATCCACACGCCTTCATGAACAACTCCGTCGTACGCATGTCCAATCTCTTCCTGCAGCTGGGCCTGGATGCCAGTGACCAGGCCATTGCCGATTTCATCCGCGCGCACCAGCTGGCCGCCGATGTGGATGTGGTGGATGCGCCCTACTGGAGCGATGCGCAGCGCCAGTTCCTGGCTGAGCAGCTCAAGGCCGATGCGTCGTGGTCCATCGTCGTGGACCAGCTCAGCGAGTCGCTGCACGAAGACGCGGTCAGGCAGCGCGCTGCCCGATAGCACGGGCAGTCAGGCCGCCAGCGGCTCGGGCACCGTGATGTCCACGCTGTGGCGGCCGTCCACGCTGGTGGCCACGGTGCCGGTCACGGTGACGCGGCGCACCACGCGGTGGGCATCGCCGTAGTCGTTGATGGCGTAGTGCTGCGTGGCGCGGTTGTCCCAGATGGCCACGTCGCCCTGCGCCCACTGCCAGCGCACGGTGTTCTCCAGCCGGATGATGCGTTCGTTGAACAGCTGCAGCAGCGCCGTCGATTCATTGGCGCGCAGGCCCTTGATGCGCTTGGCGAAGTGGCCCAGCAGCAGCGCCTTCTCTCCGGTCTCGGAGTGCACATGCACCAGCGGCTGCTCCGACTCGATGGTCTTGCGCGTGAACACCTTGCGGTAGCTGGCACGGCCTGCGGTCTCGGTCTGGCTGGCCGCGTTCTGGCGGAAGTTCTCGGCGTAGTCGTAGTCGTTGCCATGCACGGCCCACAGCTGCTCGGCCAGTTGCCTGAGCGGCTCGGGCAGGCCCTCATAGGCGGCCACGGTATTGGCCCAGACGGTGTCGCCGCCATGGCCGGGCAGCGTGACGGCGCGCAGCACGCAGACCTTGGGAAAGGCCGCCTTGAAGGTGACGTCGGTATGCCAGGAATCGGCGCGGCCGCCATGCTGGGAATTGAGCTCCAGAAAGGCCGTGCCGTCCGGGGCAGGCACGGTGGGGTGCGATTCGATCTCGCCGAACAGCCGCCCGAAGGCCTGGTGCGATGCATCCGTCAGATGGTGCTGGCCCCGGAAGAACAGCACGCGGTGGCGCAGCAGGGCCGCATGGATCTGCGTGAACTGTTCGGCCGCCAGCTCGCCCGACAGCCTGGCGCCGTGGACCACAGCGCCTATGCGGCCGGACAGGGGCTGGATCTGCAGCGGCTGTTGCCGGTCCTGCTCCAGGTCTTGGGCCACGGTGCTCAGGTGGCTGGCTTCGGTGACAGCGTTCACGGCGTCTCTCCTCAGTGCTTGCATGGGTGGAAGCCCCCATGCTAGGAACCGCCCTGCCACGCCACAACGAAGCTTTTGGCGCATGGTTATGCGCAAGACAAGTGCATGCCAACCAGGGCCGTGCGCGTCACAAAACTGCAACAAGGAAAACGTAACATTCCTTAACAATTTTGCGATGTGTCTTCCATGGATGAGTCCCGCGCCTACCTGAGCGATTCCAGGCCACGTTTCCGCCCACCCAGCGCTGCGGACCTGTGTACCCCCGTTCCCTGCATGACCGCCGACGAGACCAACGAGAAGGTGCTCGAGGTCTTCACGCGTCACCGGGACCTGATCAGCCTGCCCGTGGTGGAGGGCAACCGCCCCATCGGCCTGATCAACCGCAGCATCTTCCTGTCCCAGTTCAGCAAGCCGTTTCGCATGGAGCTGTACGGCAAGAAGAGCTGCATCGCCTTCATGGACAAGGAGCCGCTGGTGGTCGATGCCTCCACCGACATAGACACCCTGACCGTGAAGACCGTGGAGTACGGCGAAAAGGCGCTGACCGATGGCTTCATCATCACGCGCGACGGCCTGTTCGCGGGCGTGGGCAACGGTCTGCAGCTGATGCGCGCGGTGGCGGACATGCAGGTGGCGCGCAACCGCCAGATCATGCACAGCATCGAATACGCCAGCGTGATCCAGCAGTCGCTGCTGCGCAGCTCGCGCGAGGCCCTGGCCCGCGCCTGCCCCGGGGCCGACCTGGTCTGGGAGCCGCGCGATGTGGTCGGCGGCGACTTCTACCAGTTCAGCCAGGACGGCGATGGCTGGTTTGCCACCGTGGCCGATTGCACGGGCCACGGCGTGCCCGGCGCCTTCATGACGCTGATCGCCACCAGCAGCCTGAGCCAGGCCATCAAGGAGCACGGCCCGCGCGACCCGGCCGCGCTGCTGGGCCATGTGAACCGCAGCGTCAAGCAGATGCTGGGCCAGCTCGATGGCAAGGATGGCACGCCCGGCTCCGACGACGGGCTGGACGCGGCCTGCTTCTGGTTCGAGCCCGCGCACCGGCGCCTGCGCTTTGCGGGCGCGCGCCTTGCGCTGTTCGTGCTGCGCCCCGGCGCCGAGGCGGTGGAGGTGCTCGATGGCCAGCGCAAGGGCGTGGGCTATGTGGACAGCGAGTTCGACTTCGCCTGGAACAACATCGACCTGGAGCTGCCCGCAGGCACCCTGGTCTTCATCACCACCGACGGCCTGATCGACCAGGTCGGCGGCCCGCGCGGCATCACCTTCGGCAAGAAGCGCGTGCGCGAGCTGCTGCTGGAGCAGGCCGGCCGCACGCCCGCCGAGATCAACCGCGCCCTGCTGGCCGCCCTGCAGACCTGGCAGGGCGAGCACCACCGCCGCGACGACCTGACCTTTTTCTGCTTCAGAACCTGAATGCCTCCCATGCCCTCCGCACAGATCGCCGACAAGTACGGCAGCTTCTTCCACCTGGCGCGCCAGCACCAGGTGATCTTCTACTACGTGGGCTACTTCTCGCAGAACATCGTCGCGGCCATGGCCGAGGCCGTGCGGCTGCAGCTGGAAGTGGCCGGCGTGCCGGGCCCCACGCGGCGCAAGCTGTTCTCGTCCTTCGTCGAGATGGCGCAGAACATCATCCATTACTCGGCCGATGCCCTGACCCCGCCCCACCAGGACGATGGCGAGCTGCGCCACGGCGCGGTCTGCATCCGCCGCGAGGACGACGGCAGCTTCGTGCTGCTGTGCGCCAACCCCATCGAGCCGGGCATGGGCGAGGCACTGCGCGCCAAGCTCGACGCCCTGCGCAGCATGACGCTGGACGAGATCAAGAAGGCGTGCCGCCAGTCGCTGCGCGATGACGCGCCCGAAGGCAGCAAGGGCGCGGGCATGGGTTTCCTGACCCTGGCCCGCGATGCGCGCGAGCCGCTGCAGTTCGACTTCGATCCCGCCCAGACCGTGGACGGCCGGCCCGTCTTCTACCTGAAAGCCACGCTCTGAGCCGTCGCTCCGGCACCAGGCCTGGACAGGCCCGGCCCGCAGGCACGGACAACGCACCGAGATCACGCATGGACAACCTCTACATTGCACCGACTCCCAGTTCCCCGGAAGTGGACTTCCAGTTCGACACGCACACGCTGCACCTGCGTGGCGAGTCCTATCCCGAGAACGCCGCCGCCTTCTACGGCGGCATCCTGGCCCGCCTCAAGGACTACCTGGCCCAGCCGCAGCCGGCGCAGCAGCAGGCGCGCATCGAGGTGCACATCGCGCTGGCCTACTTCAACAGCTCCAGCACCAAGATGCTGTTCAACCTGATCGAGGCACTGAGCGGCGCCGCCGAGGCCGGCCGCCCCGTGGCCCTGCACTGGTACCACGACGAGGAAGACGACACCATCTGCGAGTTTGGCGAGGAGCTGCGCGACGACTTTCCCGCCATCGCCTTCACCGGCCACCCCGTGAAGGCGGCGTGATGGACACCGTGGCCGCTCCCGCGGACCTCTTCGATGCCGAGCACCAGGCCCTTTTGGCGGCCCGCGCCGCCCATGACCGGGGTGAAGAAGCCGGCGCCCAGGCCTGCCACCAGGCCCTGGGCGTGCTGCTGACCGCCTATGAGCGCCTGCTGCGCGAAACGCGCCGGCTGGTGCGCCGCAGCGACCGGGCCGAGCTGGAGATGACCCAGCTCAACCAGCGCCTGCAGGACCTGGCCGGCGAGCTGGAATACCGCGCCACGCACGACCCGCTGACCGGCGTGCTCAACCGCGCGGCCATCATCGAGCGCGTGAACCGCCACTTCACCCAGCAGGGGCTGGCCCTGATCGTGCTGGACATAGACCACTTCAAGCGCGTGAACGACAGCTTCGGCCACCCCGTGGGCGACAGCGTGATCCTGGGCGTGGTGCGCTGCCTCAAGGCGGCCGTGCCGGCCACGGCCCACATCGGCCGCGTGGGCGGCGAGGAATTCACCGTGCTGCTGCCCCAGCACGACAGCGACGGCGCCGTGTGCGTGGCCGAGCAGGTGCGCGCCGCCATCGAGGCCCATCCCTTCGGCCTGCCCGACGCCAGCTGCATCACGGCCAGCTTCGGCGTGAGCTGGCGCCCGAGCGGCGGCCGCTTCGACGACGCCTACAGCCTGGCCGACGAGGCGCTGTACGCCGCCAAGCGCAGCGGGCGCAACCAGGTCGTGCGCGCGGCAGACCATGCCACGGCCTGAGCGGCGCGGACACAGACAGGGCTGAGGCATGAGTTTCGTGATGCGCGCACGGGCGCCCAGGGCGCCCGCCCCTGCTTCCGCCCTCCTGCAGCCGGCTCTGCAGCCGCCCCCGCCATCGCCCGTGCCCGGGCCTGAATGGCGGGTGCTGATCGTGGACAGCGACCCCGACGTACACGCCGCCTTCCGCCTGGCGCTGGAAGGCCACAGCCTGTTCGGCCGGCCGCTGGTGTTCCTCTACGCCCGCTCCGGCACACAGGCGCGCAACCTGCTGCGCAGCGAGCAGGACCTGGCCGTGGTGGTGCTCGACGCCGTGACCGATGGCACGGGCGCCGGGCTGGACCTGGTGGACTTCATCCGCTACACGGCCGGCCTGCGCAACAGCCGCATCGTGCTGCGCACCGGCCGCCCGGGCCAGGCGCCCGATCTGGAAACCCTGCTGCGCTACGACATCAACGACTGCCGCACCAAGACCGAACTCACGCCCGACCGGCTGCTGGCCATCGTGGTGACCGCCGTGCGCTCCTACGAGCAGCTGTGCGCCATCGAGGCCAATCGCCGCAGCCTGGAGCTGATGGTGCGCTCCAGCGCCTCGCTGCTGGAGGAAACCAATCTGCACGCCTTCGCGCGGGGCGTGATCACCCAGCTGGCCACCTTGCTGGGCGTGGCCAGCGAAGGCCTGGTCTGCTCGGAGGGCACGCACCCGGCCGAGCCCTACCGCGTGCTCGCGGCCACGGGACCGTTCGCCCGGCTCATCGACCAGCCCATTGCCACCGTGCTGGCCTCGCGCGGGCTGCGCCTGCTGCGCCAGGCGCTGCAGACCCGCCGCAACATCTACGGCGTGCAGCGCGGCGTGGCGCTGTACATCGGCCGGGGCGACGAGCAGGACATGGCCGTCTTCATCGACGCGCCGGCCTCGCACAGCGCACTGGACCGCCAGCTGCTCGAAGTCTTCTGCGCCAACCTGCGCACGCTGCTGCACAACCGCGGCCTGCTGGAGCGCCTGCACCAGTCCGCCTACTTCGACCCCCTGGTCTGCCTGCCCAACCGCGCCCACTTCGTGGAAAAAGTGGACGAATGCGTGTGGCGCGGCACGCGGGACCATGTGCTGGCCCTGGTGGACATCGACGACTTCAGCGCCACCAACGACGTGATGGGCCACCGCTTCGGCGACCGCCTGCTCGAAGCCATGGCCCGCCGCCTAGCCAGCGCGCTGCCCGCAGGCGTGCTGCTGGCGCGCGTGGGATCGGACACCTTCGGCATCCTGGGCCCCACCGACGAGGTGGCCCTGGCCCAGTTGCTGGACTGCGCCCGCCAGCCCCTGGCCGTGGACGGCGTGCCGCACAAGGTCTCGCTGACCTGCGGCTACGTGTACCTGCCCCATGAACGCCAGGCCGGCACCGACCTGGTCAAGGACGCCACCATCGCCCTCAAGCGCGCCAAGCGCGATCACCGCGGCCAGCTGCTGGAGTACTCCGAGCAGATGGGCATGGAGGCGCGCGACCGCGCCCTGCTGCTGTCCGACCTTCGCGCCGCCATCGACGGCGCCCAGCTTTTCCTGGTCTACCAGCCCCAGGTGGACCTGGAAACCCATGCCCTGGTCGGCCTGGAGGCCCTGCTGCGCTGGCGCCGGCAGGACGGCAGCTTCGTGCCGCCCGACCGCTTCATTCCGGTGGCCGAACATTCGGGCCTCATCGTGCCGCTGGGCCAATGGGTGCTGGCCACGGCCTGCCGCACCATGCGCGAACTGCTGGACGCCGGCCGCGCCCCCAGGCGCATGGCCGTCAATGTCTCCACCGTGCAGCTGCAGGACCCGGGCTTTCTGCAGACCGTGAGCAACGCCCTGGCAGAGCACGGCCTGCAGGGTGCGCAGCTGGAACTGGAGATCACCGAATCCGTCGCGGTCCTGCCCACCCAGCTGCTGCAGGCCACGCTCAGCGCCCTGCGCACGCTGGGCGTGACCATTGCCATCGACGACTTCGGCACCGGCTACTCCTCGCTGAGCTACCTGGAGCGCCTGCCGCTGGACCGCATCAAGATCGACCGCAGCTTCGTGCGCCAGCTTGGCGAATCACAGGAAGCGCGCATCGCCGAAATGATCGCCCAGCTGGGCCGCAAGCTCGGCCTGCAGGTCCTGGCCGAAGGCATAGAGGACGCCAGTGCCTGGCAGGCCCTGCGCGCCATGGGATGCCAGGAGGGACAGGGCTATCACATTGCCCGGCCCATGGACAAGGAGCAGTTGCTGGGCTGGCTGCACCGGCGCACTGGCGCACCGGAGTGAATGGCGCGCCGGAGTGAAGGGGCCCTGTCGCCCGTTCACGGCAGATGGGGCGCGATCACCTCGGCCAGCAGGCCGAAGCTGTGGCGGATCTCCTGCTCCGTCACGGCACCGTAGCCCAGCACCAGGCCCCGGGCCGGATCGGGCCTGAGCGAGTACAGGGACAGCGGCCGCGTGAGAACGCCCAGCTTGCGTGCCTGCCGCGCAATGGCGTCATCGTCCGAGCCGGGCGGCAGGCCCAGCACCAGGTGCAGCCCCGCGTCTCCGCCCTGCACGGTCACCGCCGTGCCCAGGCGCTGGCCTATCTCGTCGATGAGCACGCGCCGGCGCTCGCCGTAGACCTGGCGCATGCGGCGGATGTGGTTGACGTAGTGGCCCTGCCGCATGAACTGCGCCAGCACGATCTGCTGCATGATCTGCCCCTCCCGGAACAGCTCGCTCAGCGCGCGCGCAAAGCTGTCGGCCAGGTCGCTGGGCAGCACGAGGTAGGCCAGACGCAGCGAGGGGAACATGGTCTTGGAGAAGGTGCCCAGGTAGATCACGCGGCCGTGCTCGTCCAGGCCCTGCAGCGCCGGCAGCGGGCGCGAGGTGAAGCGGAACTCGCTGTCGTAGTCGTCCTCGACGATCCAGACCCGCTGGGCCACCGCGTAGTCCAGCAGCTGGCGCCTTCGGCCATGGCCCATGAGCACGCCGCTGGGGTACTGGTGCGAGGGCGAGATGAACATCAGCCGCGGCGGTGTCTTCAGTTGCTGCGGCGTGGGCGCCAGGCCCTCGCCGTCCAGCGCGATGGGCTGCAGTTGCAGGCCGGCCATGCGGAACACGCTGCGCGCGCCCCAGTAGCCGGGGTCCTCCAGCCAGACGGTGTCGCCAGGATCGGCCAGCAGCTGGGAAATCAGGTGCAGCGCCTGCTGGGCGCCGCTGGTCACCAGGATCTGGTCCGCGCTGCAGGCCACGCCGCGCGTGCCCTGCAAGTGCTCGGCAATGGCTTCGCGCAGCGCGGGATGGCCCGCACCCGTGGCATAGCTCAGTTGCAGCGGGTTGTGATCGCGCCAGGCCTGGGCGTGCAGGCGGCTCCATAGCGCGGCCGGAAACTGGCGCAGCTCGGGCACGCCCGGCGCGAAGGCGCCCCACTGCAGGTGGCTGGCCCGCGCCCCGCCCACGATGGCGCTGCCGCGCCGCGACAGCGGCGTGCCACGGCGGCGCGGCAACGGCGGCTGGCTCACGAAGGCCGGCGCCACCTCGGCCACATAGGTGCCCCGCCCCACGCCGGCCTGCACCAGGCCCTCCAGCGCCAGTTGCTCATAGACCTGGACGATGGTGTTGCGCGCAATGCCCAGCGTCTGCGCCAGCTCGCGGCTGGTGGGCAGCCGCGAGCCCGCCGGCAGGGCCTTGCCCAGGATGCCTTCCTTGACGATGCGGTAGAGCTGGCGGTGGTTGTACTCGGCATCGCTACGTTGGAAATGCCGATTGACAAAGTCCGGCAGCGTGGAGTTTCCAACGCGGGAAATTGGTTCTCTCTTGTTCACGGTATTTGGTTCTTTTGTTGGGATCAATGTGAACATAGACTCGCCCCCATGTATAGCTATCGAAGACGTGAAAGCCGAATATTTTTTCAATGATCCGCCTCCAGACACTTCAAAGATCTGTGCCTACCGCCCGGTTCTCTCCGCCCCTCAGTCAGCCTATGTCCTTGAAGTTGAATGCTTTTCGTTGCGGCACCCTGCCGGCCCGGCAAGCTGCCTGCCAGGAGGTGCAGCCATGAGCACGGCCACCACCTTCGGCATCGCCGGCGTCCAGATGGAGGTTTGCGCCTTCGACAGCAACCTGGAGCGCATGGCCGGCTACCTGCGCCACATCCGCTCGCGTTTTCCCTGGGTCCGCATGGTGCTGTTCTCCGAGCTGGCGGCGCTGGGCCCCAAGCACGACAGGGCCGAGCCGCTGCCCGGCCCCACCGAGGACCGGCTGTGCGGGCTGGCCCGGGAAACCGGCCTGTGGCTGATTCCCGGCTCGCTGTTCGAGAGCGTGGCCGGCCCCGATGGCACGGTGGTCTACAACACCACGCCCGTCATCAACCCGCAGGGCGAGGTCGTCACGCGTTTTCGCAAGCTCTTTCCCTTCAGGCCCTATGAGCGCGATGTGGCCGGCGGCACCGGTTTTTGCGTGTTCGACGTGCCTGGAGCGGGCCGTTTCGGCGTGTCCATCTGCTACGACATGTGGTTTCCGGAAACCACGCGCACGCTGGTGGCCATGGGCGCCGAGGTGATCCTGCACCCCACCATGACGGACACCATCGACCGCGATGTGGAGCTGTGCATCGCACGCGCCTCGGCCGTCACCAACCAGGTCTATTTCTTCGATGTGAACGGCGTGGGCGACGGCGGCGTGGGCCGCTCCATCATCGTGGACCCCTCGGGCTACGTGCTCCACCAGGCCGACAGCGGCGCCCAGATCATGCCCATCGAGGTCGACTTCGCCCGGCTGCGGCACGAGCGCGAACACGGCCTGCGCAGCAACCTGGGCCAGCCGCTCAAGAGCTTCCGCGACCGCGACTGCGATTTCACCGTCTACCGCAAGGACGGCACCGACTTCCCCTACCTGCACAGCCTGGGAGCACTGGACAAGCCCCAATGACCTGACACGCCCCTTTTCCCAGCGATCGACATCACGAGCACCACAAAGCCGCAAGCCACCGGGCGATGCGGCAGAAAACCAGGAGACAACGATGACATCCCGCCCCCCGACCGAAACGCGCGCCCGTGCCTCCCTCAGCCGCCACCGCAGCGTCTGGGAAATGCGTGCCGATGGCTGGATCAGCCTGGTGGACGATCTCAGCCGGCTGGCCATCCTGGCGCCCGAGCACCCCGAGCGTGCCAGCCGCCTGGCCCATGTGCAGACCATCATCGACGCGCTGGCTCCCGTCGAAAGCTACTGGGCCTTTCCCGGGGGCCGGGTCTTCGGTGAGCTGTGCCAGTGGATAGAGCGCGAGGAGCTGGCGCGCGCGCACCAGGCGGCGCGGCGCATCCACCGCGTGCTGGCTGCGCGCACCTACCGCCATGACGCCAACACGCTGGACAACGACAACGAGCTGCCCTCGCAGATAGAGACCGACAGCGAGCGCCAGGCACAGCTGACGCGGCCTTACTTCGAGGTGCTGATCGTCGATGAGATGTCGGCCAGCGAGGAAGACGCGCTGCGCCGCCGCGTGCAGCGCAAGCGCAGCGCCGACGATGATTTCGTGTTCGACATCGTGGTGGTGCCCAGCTTCGAGGACGCGCTGATCGCCACCCTGGTCAACTTCAACCTGCAGGCCGTGGTGATACGCCATGGCTTTCCATTCCGCTCGGTCAATAGGAACGGCATGCTGCGCCGCTTCCTGGAAGGCATGGACGACAACAGCGAGGCCATGCCCGAGTTCGAGCGCGGCCCGCTGCTGGGCCGCCAGATCGCGCAGCTGCGCCCCGAGCTGGACCTGTACCTGGTCACCGATGTCAGCGTCGAGGAGATCGCCGCGCGCGTGGGCGAGGTCTTCAAGCGCATCTTCTTCGGCGAGGAAGACCACATCGAGCTGTACAGCGCCATCATGAAAGGCGTGGGCGAGCGCCACAGGACGCCCTTCTTCCACGCGCTGCGCGACTACGCCAAGCAGCCCACGGGCGTGTTCCATGCGCTGCCGCTGGCGCGCGGCAAGTCCATCATGAACAGCAACTGGATCGGGGACCTGGCCCAGTTCTACGGCATGAACCTGTTCATGGCCGAGACCTCGGCCACCTCGGGCGGGCTGGACTCGCTGCTGGACCCCGTGGGCCCGCTCAAGCTGGCCCAGGAGTACGCGGCCCGCGCCTTCGGCGCCAGGCGCACCTACTTCGCCACCAACGGCACCTCCACCTGCAACAAGATCGTGGTGCAGGCCCTGGTGCGGCCCGACGACATCGTGCTGGTGGACCGCAACTGCCACAAGTCCCACCACTACGGCCTGGTGCTGGCCGGCGCCCAGGTGGCCTACCTGGACTCCTATCCGCTGGACCAGTACTCCATGTACGGCGCCGTGCCGCTGCGCCACATCAAGGAGACCCTGCTGGGCTTTCGGCGCGCGGGCACGCTGGAGCGCGTGCGCATGGTGCTGCTGACCAACTGCACCTTCGACGGCATCGTCTACGACGTGGAGCGCGTGATGACGGAATGCCTGGCCATCAAGCCCGACCTGGTCTTCCTCTGGGACGAGGCCTGGTTCGCCTTCGCGCGCTGCCATCCCATCTACCGCCCGCGCACGGCCATGGCCAGCGCCGCCAAGCTGTGCGAGACCTTCAAGGACCCGGCCTACGCCAGGCGCCACGCCGAGTTCGCCGCCAGCATCGACTGGGAAGACGACCAGCAGTTGCTGGAGACCCGCCTGATCCCCGACCCCGCCAAGGCCCGCATCCGGGTCTACGCCACGCATTCCACGCACAAGACGCTGACGGCGCTGCGCCAGGGCTCGATGATCCATATCTGGGACCAGGACTTCAAGGACAAGGCCGAGGAGTCATTCCACGAGGCGTACATGACGCACACCTCGACCTCGCCCAACTACCAGATCCTCGCCTCGCTGGACGTGGGCCGCCGCCAGGTGGAGCTGGAGGGCTACGAGCTGATCCAGCGCCAGCTGGAGCTGGCCATGAGCCTGCGCGAGCAGGTGCTGCACCACCCCCTGCTCAGGCGCTACTTCCGCTTCCTGCGCATTGGCGACCTGGTGCCGCTGGCCTACCGCGAGTCGGGCGTGGACAACTACTACAACGACGAGACGGGCTGGGACAACCTGGAGGTGGCATGGCGCAGCGACGAGTTCGTGCTCGACCCCAGCCGCGCCACCCTGGTCATCGGCACCACGGGCATGGACGGCGACACCTTCAAGAACAAGGAGTTGATGGACAGGTACGGCATCCAGATCAACAAGACCTCGCGCAACACCGTGCTGTTCATGACCAACATCGGCAGCACGCGCTCGGCCATCGCCTACCTGATCGAGGTGCTGATCAAGATTGCCCGCGACGTGGACGCCCGCGTGGCCGACCTGAGCGCCATCGAGCGGCGCATCCATGAAAGGCGCGTGCGCTCGCTCACGCTGGAGCAGCCGCCGCTGCCCAATTTCTCCAGCTTTCACTTCGCCTTCCGGGGCCGCAGCGTCGAAGGCCGCGCAGGCACGCGCGACGGCGACATCCGCAGCGCCTTCTTCCTCTCGTACGACGACACCAACTGCGAATACATCGACATGGCCGAGGCCGCGCGCGCCATTGCCGAGGGGCGCGAGCTGGTGTCCGCGCTCTTCGTGATTCCTTACCCGCCGGGCTTTCCCATCCTCGTGCCCGGGCAGGTGATCAGCGCCGAGATCCTGCAGTTCATGGCCGCGCTCGATGTGCGCGAGATCCACGGCTTCCGGCCCGAGCTGGGCTTTCGCATCTTCAGTCAGGCCGCGCTGGACCGCGCCGCCCAGGCCACGGCCGCGCGCGCCGCGCTGGCGCTGTCGGGCCGCGCGGCGCAGCCGCAGGCGGGCGACGAAGGCCTGGGCCTGGTCCGACCCGAGCCCGAACCTGAACTGATCACGCTTTCCCCCACCCCGAAGAAGACCACGACGAGGAGCAAGAAGTGAACAACAAAGTCAAAAGCGTTGCCGACCTGCTGCTGATGTTCCACCGCAACGAGCGGCCCATCTACTTCATCAGCGCCACCAACTTCAACCTGCTGGGCATGGACCGCTGGGTCAACCGCTTCCGCTACATCAACTACATCGACTGCTTCGACGGCCGCCACCCCAACGCCTTCGTGCCGCAGGAGCTGCCGCACGAGCCCTTCGAGTCCATCGAGGACATCAACAACTACCTGCTGCAGCACAAGGACGTGGTGGACCTGATCGAGCGGCGCGGCGGCAAGCCGGTCGCCACCTTCCTGATGTTCGACGAGAAGACCGAGGCCCTGGCCCGGGAGCTGGGCATGGAGGTCTGGTTTCCGCCAGCCGCGCTGCGCCAGCGCTGCGACAACAAGATGGAGACCGTGCGCATAGGCAACAAGGCCGGCGTGTACTCGGTGCCCAACGCGCTGGAGAAGGTGGACAGCTACGAGCACCTGATGCAGATCGCCGAGCGCCACGGCCTGGGCAAGGACCTGGTGGTGCAGTCGGCCTTCGGCGACTCGGGCCACACCACCTTCTTCATCGCCTCGCGCGAAGACTTCGACAAGCACAAGGACGAGATCGTCAACGACCCCGAGGTCAAGATCATGAAGCGCATCAACTGCCGCGGCGCCACGCTGGAGGCCTGCGCCACCCAGTCGGGCACCCTGGTCGGGCCGCTGCTGACCGAGGTGGTGGGCGCGCGCGAACTCACGCCCTACAAGGGCGGCTGGTGCGGCAACGAGGTGTTCCCGGGCGCCTTCTCCGAGGAGGTGCGCGCCAGGGCGCGCGACATGGCCGAGCGCTTCGGCAACCAGTTGCTGGCCGAGGGCTACCGCGGCTACTTCGACCTGGACTTCCTGATCGACACCGACACCGGCGAGGTCTACCTGGGCGAGCTGAACCCGCGCATCTGCGGCGCCAGCCCCATGACCAACCATGCCGCCTTCGCCTACGCCGATGCGCCGCTGTTCCTGTTCCACCTGCTCGAATTCTCGGGCGTGCCGTTCGACCTGAACGTCAAGGAGATCAACGAGCGCTGGGCCCAGCCGCATTTCATCGACTCCTGGTCTCAGGTGGTGCTCAAGTTCAACGAGGACCGCATCGACCAGGTCACGCATGCTCCGGCCACCGGCATCTACCGCATGGGCGAGGACGGCAGCGTGGCCTACCAGCGCTTCGACTACAACCGCAAGGCCATAGACACCGAGCGCGAGGCCTTCTTCCTGCGCATCACCGGCCCCGGCGACTACCGCTACGAGGGCGCCGACCTGGGCATCCTGATCACGCGCGGCCGCTCGATGGACGACAACTTCAAGCTCAACATCCGGGCGCGCGACTGGATACGCGGCATCAAGAACTACTACGCGGGCAAGCCCATCCTGGCCACCCAGCCCGGCGCAGCGCCGGCGCCGGGCTCGTTCAAGATCCTCTGAAGGCCTCCCATGCCCCTGCCTACCCGCATCCGCTTCCAGGCCATCGCCGAAGACCTGCCCGGCCGGAAATGGCAGGCCCTGTGCGAGCAGGCCTGGCCCTACTACCGCGCCTGGTTCCTGCGCCAGGGCGCCGTGGCGCGCGCCGGCTTCCTGGAGTGCCGCCGCGCCCTGCGCCAGCACATGCCGGAGCTGGTGCCCACCTGGGAGCGGCTGGTGGAGCTGGCCGGCGGCGGCGACATCGAGGCGCGCTTCCTGTCGTTGTGGTGCCCGCCGCCCTACATCACCGGCTGCTCCCAGGCCGTCTGGCTCGATGTGGTGGGCCAGCAGGAACCCATGCTGCTGCGCAACTACGACTTCGCGCCCGCGCTGCTGGAGGGCCACTGGCTGGCCACGCGCTGGAGCGGGCAGCGCGTGGCCGCCATGGGCGACTGCCTGTGGGGCGCGCTGGACGGCATGAACGAGTCGGGCCTGGCCGCCTCGCTGTCCTTTGGCGGCCGCACGGCCCATGGCGACGGCTTCGGCATTCCGCTGGTGCTGCGCTATGTGCTGGAGATCGCGCAGGACACCGCATCGGCCGTGGCCATCCTGCAGCGCGTGCCCGTGCACATGTGCTACAGCGTCACGCTGCTGGACGCCCGGGGCGAATGGGCCACGGTGTTCCTGAACCCCGACCGCCCCGTGGAAGTGACCCGGCGCCGGGCCGTGACCAACTTCCAGCACACGGTGGAATGGCCCGAGCATGCACGCGCCACCAGCGCCTGCGAGCGGCTGGCCGCCCTGCAGCAGCAGATCGATGCCGGCATGCCGGCCCGTGACGCCCAGGCCGCGCTGCTGCGCGAGCCCCTGTACCAGCCCGCCTGGCGGCGCGGCTACGGAACGCTGTACACGGCGGCCTACGCCCCTCGGTCGGGCCGGCTCGAACTGTCCTGGCCCGGCCAGGCCTGGCCGCAGACCCTGGCGGCCTTCGAAGAGGGCCACCGGGAGATCGCCTACCTGAGCCAGGGCCCCTGAGCGCCCTGCACTGCATCCCGCGCCTGCATTCAGCGCTTGCATCCGACGCCCGGGGACCACGTGCCACACACGGCAGCCCCGGCCTTCCCCACAGGTTCCGAAGGAGACATGGAAATGACAAGAAGACTTCCGCCCGCCATCTGGATTCTGGTTGCCATGTTGCTGGGCATCGTGATCGGCTACATGGTGTTCATCAACTTCCCCGACAAGAAGGCGGCCGCGCAGATCGCGGGCTACATCTCCATCATGTCGGACGTGTTCCTGCGGCTGATCAAGATGCTGATCGGCCCGCTGGTGTTCTCCACGCTGGTGGTGGGCATTGCACACATGGGCGACGCGGCCTCGGTGGGCCGGGTGTTCCTCAAGGCCATGGGCTGGTTCGTCACCGCCTCGCTGGTGTCGCTGGTCATGGGCCTGGTCCTGGCCAACCTGCTGCAGCCGGGCCACAACCTGGGGCTGCCGCTGCCGGACATCGGCGCTTCGGCCAACCTCGCCACCGCCAAGTTCACGCTCAAGGACTTCGTCAGCCACCTGGTGCCCAAGTCCTTTGCCGAGGCCATGGCCAACAACGAGATCCTGCAGATCGTCGTGTTCTCCATGTTCTTCGGCGTGGCCCTGGCCGCACTCGGTGAAAAGGGCAGGACGCTGGTGGCCGCCATCGACGAGCTGTCCCACGTCATGCTCAAGATCACCGGCTATGTGATGAAGCTCGCGCCGCTGGCCGTGCTGGCGGCCATGGCGGCCACCGTGTCGGTCAACGGCCTGGAGATCCTGCTGAAGTTCGCCGTCTTCATGGGGGACTTCTACCTGGGCCTGTTTCTGCTGTGGGGAGTGCTGGTGATCGCCGGCTTCCTGTTCCTGGGCCCGCGCATCTTCAGGCTGCTGGTGCTGATCAAGGAAGCCTTCATGCTCTCGTTCGCCACCGCCAGCTCCGAGGCCGCCTATCCCAAGATCCTGGACGCGCTGGACCGCTTCGGCGTCAAGCGCAAGATCTCCAGCTTCGTGATGCCCATGGGCTACTCGTTCAACCTCGACGGCTCCATGATGTACTGCACCTTCGCCGTGCTGTTCATCGCGCAGGCCTACGACATCCACCTGTCGCTGGGCACGCAGATCACCATGCTGCTGATCCTGATGCTGACCTCCAAGGGCATGGCCGGCGTGCCGCGCGCCTCGCTGGTGGTGATCGCCGCCACGCTCAACCAGTTCAACATCCCCGAGGCCGGCCTGCTGCTCATCCTGGGCGTGGACACCTTCCTGGACATGGGCCGATCGGCCACCAACGCCGTGGGCAACTCCATCGCCACCGCCGTCGTCGCCAAGTGGGAGGGCGACCTGCTGCCCGAGACCGAAGCCGCCGCCAACGCCGCACGGCTGGATTCGGAGGCCAGGGCCACGCTGGCCCATCCCGCCTCCCCGGCCCATTCCTGACAACCCGCACAAGGAAACGCCATGAAACCCGAACCCAGATCACGGCCGGGGCAGCCATGGGCGCTGCCGGGCCCGGCGCGGGTGGCGGCGGCAGCGGGCGTGGCGGCGCTTGCGCTGCTGGCCGCCACGGCCGGCGCGCAGGAAGCCGACACGCCAGAGCGCCCCGCCGCCAGCCGCGCGCCCGCCACGCTCAGCGGCACGCTGGCCAAGGTGCGCGCCAGCGGCTCCATTGCGCTGGGCTACCGCCAGGCCTCGGTGCCGTTTTCCTACCTGAACGCGCGCAACGAGCCCATCGGCTACTCCATCGAGCTGTGCAAGGCGCTGGTGACCAGCATCGAGGATGCGGTCAACAGGAGCCTGGCCATCCGCTGGGTGCCCGTCACGGCCGACAACCGCGTGGATGCCGTGGCCAGCGGCCAGGTGGACCTGGAATGCGGCTCCACCACCAGCAACCTGGAGCGCCAAAAGCGCGTGGCCTTCTCGCCCATCATGTTCGTGGCCGGCACCAAGGTCATGGTCCGGCAGGACGCGCAGATCCGCTCCTTGCGCGACCTGGCCAGCAAGAAGGTGGCGGTGACGGCCGGCACCACCAATGAAAAAGCCATGCGCGACCTGGACAGGAAATTTCACCTGGGCATGCAGCTGCAGGTGGTGCCCGACCACTCCCAGGGCTTTGCCCAGGTGGCCGGCGGCCAGTCCGACGCCTTCGCCACCGACGACGTTCTGCTGTACGGCCTGATCGCGGAGAACGCCGGCAAGGCGGATGGCAACGGCGGCACGGGCGCGAGCACGGACGCGAGCCAGGGCGCCAGGTTCCAGGTGGTGGGCGACTACCTCTCCTACGACCCCTACGCCATCATGTTCCGCAAGGACGACCCCCAGCTGGCCCAGGTGGTGAGAACCAGCTTCCAGGCGCTGGCCGAGGACGGCGAGATCGAGCGCCAGTACAGGCGCTGGTTCCTGCGCCGCCTGCCTTCGGGCACCAGCCTGGACCTGCCGATGAGCGCCCAGTTGCAGACCCTCATCGAGACCCTGGCCGCCCAACCCCGTTGAGGCGGTTGCTTCCTGCACCTGCACCCATTGCGCGCCGGATGGCGCCTCGCCCGGCCTTGCTCTGCGCAAGGCACGCAGCACGCGGGTCGCGCCCACTTTGCAACAGCAAATACAAGGAGACAGGAAATGAGTCAGCAACTCGAAGGTGGGCTGAAGCCGCGGCACCTCACCATGCTATCCATTGCGGGGGTGATCGGCGGTGCGCTGTTCGTCGGCTCCGGCAAGGTGATTGCCAGTGCCGGCCCCGCAGCCATCCTGGCGTACATGGGCGGGGGCATCCTGGTGGTGCTGGTCATGCGCATGCTGGGCGAGATGGCCGTGGCGCAGCCTGACAGCGGCTCGTTCTCCACCTACGCAGACCGCGCCATCGGGCGCTGGGCCGGCTTCACGATCGGCTGGCTGTACTGGTGCTTCTGGACACTGCTGATGGGCTGGGAGGCCTATGTGGCCGGGGCCATCCTCAACGCCTGGATGCCGGCCATTCCCATCTGGGGCTACATGCTGGTGGTGGTCTTCGGCCTGATGGCCGTCAACTTCCTGCCGGTGCACAACTATGGCGAGTTCGAGTTCTGGTTCGCTCTGATCAAGGTCGTGGCCATTGTGCTGTTCATCGCCATCGGAGCGCTGGCCATCGCCAGGCTCTGGCCTGCGGGCGATGTCGCAGGCATGGCGCACCTGACCAGCAAGGGCTTCATGCCCAACGGCCCCGGCGCCGTGGTGGTAGCGCTGCTGGGCGCGATGTTCGCCTTCATCGGGGCCGAGATCGTCACCGTGGCGGCGGCCGAATCCCAGGACCCGGGCAAGGAAATCGTGCGGACGACCCGGTCCGTGGTCTGGCGCATTTCGCTGTTCTACGTGGGCTCCATCTTCATCGTGGTCTGCCTGATTCCGTACGACACCCCGGGCCTGATCCTCTCCACCGAAGGCACCTACGCCGTCGCGCTCAAGCACCTGGGCATTCCCTTCGCCGGCCAGATCGTCAACTTCGTGGTGCTGACTTCCGTGTGCAGTTGCTTCAACTCGGCGCTCTACACCTCCAGCCGCATGCTGTTCTCGCTGGCGCGCCGCGGCGACGCCCCCCGCCTGTTCACGACCCTGGGCCGCAGCACCAGCGCGCCCTACATGGCCGTCATCGCCTCCAGCGCCCTGGCCCTGCTGACGGTCGCCCTCACCGCCACCGGCCAGATGGACGTGTTCGATGTGCTCATGGCCGCGACCGACTCCATCGCGCTGCTGGTGTACCTGTGCATCGCCGTGTCGCAGTTGCACATGCGCCGCAAGCTCGAAGCCAGCGGCACGCCCATCCGCCTGAAGATGTGGTGCTTCCCGGCGCTGACCTACGCCACCATCTTCTTCATCGTCGCCTCCATGGTGGTCATGGTGGCCGAGGGCACCTACCGCAAGGAAGTGCTCTACACCAGCGTGCTGGGCGGTGCATTGGTCGCCCTGGGCATGCTGGCGCAAAAGCTCCACTGGGGCCGCCCGAAACCCGGCCGCGTGGAGCAGGAGCAGGCCGTTCAGGAAGGCCTGGGTCCGTTGATCGTCAAGTCCGAATAACTGGAGACACAAGCATGAGCACCGATCCATCCGTCCGCATCGAACACGACCTGCTGGGGGACCGCGAGGTTCCCGCCGACGCCTACTACGGCGTGCACACCCTGCGTGCCCGGGAGAACTTCGGCATCACCGGCACGCCCATCTCCATCTACCCCGAACTGATCCGCGCCCTGGCCATCATCAAGCAGGCGGCGGCCCTGACCAACCATGAGCTGGGCCTGCTGGACCAGCGGCGCTGCGATGCCATCGTGCGCGCCTGCCAGGAGGTGCAGAGCGGGCGGCTGCACGAGCAGTTCGTGGTGGACGTGATCCAGGGCGGTGCAGGCACCTCGACCAACATGAACGCCAACGAGGTCATCGCCAACCGCGCGCTGGAACTGCTGGGCCACCACAAGGGCGAGTACCAGTACCTGCATCCCAACGAGCAGGTGAACATCGGCCAGAGCACCAACGACGTCTACCCCACCGCGCTCAAGATCGCCACCTGGTTCGGAATCCACGGGCTGATCGACGCCATGGACACGCTGCGCGTGGCCTTCGACCAAAAGGCCGAGGAGTTCCAGGATGTGCTGAAAATGGGCCGCACCCAGCTGCAGGATGCCGTGCCCATGACGCTGGGCCAGGAATTCAGCACCTATGCCGTGATGATCGAGGAGGACCAGGCGCGGCTGCGCGAGGCCGTGCTGCTGATCTGCGAGATCAACATGGGCGCCACCGCCATAGGCACCGGCATCACCGCCCATCCCGACTACGCGCCCCTGGTGCTCAGGCACCTGCAGGAGATCACCGGCATTGCGCTGCAGACCGCGCCCAACCTGATCGAGGCCACCCAGGACTGCGGCGCCTTCGTGCAGCTGTCGGGCGTGCTCAAGCGCGTGGCCGTCAAGCTGTCCAAGACCTGCAACGACCTGCGGCTGCTGTCCAGCGGCCCGCGTGCCGGCCTGGGCGAGATCAACCTGCCGGCCATGCAGGCGGGATCGAGCATCATGCCGGGCAAGGTCAACCCCGTGATCCCCGAGGTGGTGAACCAGATCGCCTTCGAGGTCATCGGCAACGACATCACCGTCAGCTTCGCGGCCGAGGCCGGGCAGCTGCAGCTCAATGCCTTCGAGCCCATCATCGCCCACAGCATCTTCAAAAGCGTGAGCCACCTGCGCAACGGCTGCCTGACGCTGGCCGAGCGCTGCGTGCAGGGCATCACCGCCAACCGCGAACACCTGCGCGCGGCGGTGGAGAACTCCATCGGCATCGTGACCGCGCTCAACCCCTACATCGGCTACGCCAACGCCACTTCCGTGGCCCAGCAAGCCCATGCCAGCGGCGGCAGCGTCTACGACATCGTGCTGGCCCGGGGCCTGCTGAGCAAAACGCAGCTGGACACCATCCTGCGGCCCGAGATCCTCACGCGGCCCTCGGCACTGAAACTCGGATGACCGGTCTGCCCTACCTGCACACCGCAGGAAAGCCATGCCGCCTGGCCGCCCACACCACGGCCAGCGATGCGCACAGCAGCGCCAGCAGCACGGGCGTGAAGGCGCCCACGCCCATGCGCGCCAGCAGCAGGCCGCCCACGATGCCGCCGCCGGCAATCGCCATGTTCCAGGCCGTGACCAGCATGGACTGCGCCACGTCGGCGGCCTCGCCCGCCGTGTGGGCAATGGCGGTCTGCAGCAGCGTGGCGGCGCCGCCAAAGGCCAGGCCCCAGACGGCCACCGCCGCATACACCAGGGCCGGCGCATCTGCGGCCACGCCCAGCATCAGCGTGGACAAGGCGAACAGCGCAATGCTGGCCAGCGTGAGCGCACGCAGGTGGCGGTCGATCAGCACGCCGGTGATCCAGATGCCCAGCACGGAGGTGGCGCCGAACACCAGCAGCACCAGGTCCGTGCGCGCGGCCATGCCCGCCTCCGCCAGGAAGGGCGCGATGTAGGTGTAGAGAATGTTGTGCGCCAGCACGAAGGCCAGCACCACGAACAGCACGGGGCGCACGCCCGCCAGGGTGAACACGCGCCGCAGCGGCAGGTGGCGGCCTGCCGCCTGCCCCGCAAAGTCGGGCAGGCGGGCGCGCACCCAGACCATGAGCGCCAGCGCCAGCACGCTCATGAGGCCGAAGCACAGCCGCCAGCCCACCCACTGGCCCAGCACGGTGCCGGCCGGCACGCCCAGCGACAGCGCCAGCGGCGTGCCCACCATGGCAATGGCGATGGCGCGGCCCTTGAGATGGCCGGGCACCATGCGTGCCGCGTAGCCGGCCAGCAGCGCCCAAAGCAGCCCGGCCGAGACCCCCGCCAGAAAGCGCGCCACCAGGGTCAGCGCAAAGTGCGTGGACAAGGCCGTGACCGTGTTGGCGACGACAAAGCCCGCGATCGCCGCCAGCAGCAGGGGGCGGCGGCGCATGCCCTGCGTGGCGGCCGTCAGCGGTATGGCGGCCACCAGGGAGCCTATGGCGTAGAGGGTGACGGTCTGGCCCACCCAGGCCTCGGTCACGGCCAGGCCCTGGGCCATCTGCGGCAGCAGGCCGGCCGGCAGCGCCTCCGTCAATATGGTGATGAAGGCCGCCATGGCCAGCGCCAGCAGGGAGGCAACGGGCAGGCGGTCCTGGCTTGTTCCGGTCATTGCAGCGCTCCCGAAACCCCGTGGACCTCACAAACCCCGTAGACCGCGTCGCGCAAATCGTTGACGAAGCGCCCCGACATGCCCTCGTACAAGGTGTTGGTGAAGGCCACGACACTGAGCTCCTGCGCCCGGTCCACGAACCAGGAATGCCCATAGGCCCCGCCCCAGCGCCAGGTGCCCACCGACTCCGGCGATGCCGCCTGCGCCGCATCGCGCAGCACGGAAAAGCCCAGGCCAAAGCCGAAGCCCGGCGCATTGGGCAGGGCCAGCCCGCCGGTCTGGTCCCGCGCCATCTCGGCGACCAGGGCGTCGGGCAGCAGGGTGTTGCCGCCCTGGCGCAGGGCTTCCAGCAGCCGCAGGAAATCGCCTGCCGTCCCCGCCATGCCGGCGCCGCCGGAGGCAAAGGCCTGGGCGTCAAAGATGCGCGAAGGGCTGAAGGCAATGCCGATGCTCCCCTCGAAGGGCGACACGGTCTCGCCCTCGGCCAGCGGATGGGGCTGCGGCACATCGCTGACATAGGCTGTGGCCACGCGCTGCGCGGCCAGCGCATCGGTGACGGCAAAGCCGGTATCGGTCATGCCCAGCGGCCCGGTCACCAGCTCGCGCACGGCCTGGTCCAGCGGCCTGCCGTGCACCTGTTCAATGAGGGCGCCCAGTACATCGGTGGCCAGCGAGTAGCCCCAGGCCGTGCCCGGCGCGTACAGCAGCGGCACGCTGGCGATGCGCTCCAGGTTCTCTGCCAGTCCGATGGCCTGGCGGTCCATGCCGTCCGATACGCCAGCGCGCGCATAGGGGCCTTGTGCATCGGCCTCGAAGAAGCGGTAGCCCAGCCCCGCCGTGTGGCTGAGAAGCTGCCGCACGGTGATGCGGGCGGGCCGGCCATCGGCCAGCCGGGGGCGGAACCGGGGCAGCCAGCGCTCCAAACCCTCGTCCAGCGCCAGCAGTCCCCGCGCCACCAGCACCAGCGCGGCAGCCGAGACGATGGGCTTGCTGGCTGAGGCCAGGCGGAACACCGCATCCACGGCCATGGGCAGCCCGCGCTCGCGGTCGGCCCAGCCTGCGGCCTGGCGGTGGACCAGCGCGCCGCCACGCGCCACCAGCACCACGGCGCCGACCAGGCGCTGCGCCTCAAGCGCCTGCCGGACCACGGCCTGGACGCGGTCGGACAGGGGCGAGTTCAACGGGGTCGCAGGCAGCGCAGCGGGTGCAGCGGGTGCAGCAGGTGCTGAAGGCGCTGCAGAAAGGGCAATCGTCATGGGAATTCCCGGGATCAAATGAACAGGGTTCCGACGATAGAAAGCCCGCGATTAAAGAAAAAGTGGGGTAGATTTCCGGGCTATGCGGAGCTTTCTGTCCGCAATGAAGGAGTGGCCTTGGACAGCCTCAACGGTTTCCTGGTGTTCGTGCAGGTCGCCGAGACCCGCAGTTTCGTGGCGGCCGGCCGGCTGCTGGGAGTCTCGGCATCGGCCATAGGCAAGAGCGTGGCGCGGCTGGAGGACCGGCTGGGCGTGCGCCTGTTCCACCGCAGCACGCGCAGCATCACGCTGACGGCCGAGGGCGCGCTGTTCCTGGAGCGCAGCCGCCGCATCCTGGCCGAGATCGAGGCCGCGCAGCTGGAGCTGTCGCAGGCCAGCACCGCGCCGCGCGGCCGGCTGCGGGTCAGCCTGCCCCTGGTCAGTTCGCTGGTGCTGCCGGTGCTGGGCGAGTTCATGCGGGCCTATCCCGAGATCGAGCTGGACCTGGATTTCACCGACCAGCTGGTCGATGTGATCGAGGAAGGCTTCGATGCCGTGGTGCGCACGGGCGCACCCGCCGACTCACGCCTGTCCGCGCGCCGGCTGGGCGACTTCCGCTACCTGCTGGTGGCCTCGCCCGACTACCTGGCGCAGCGCGGCACGCCCCGGGTGCCCGAGGATCTGCTGCAGCACAGCTGCCTGCACTACCGCTACCCCCACAGCGGCAAGCTGGAGCCCTGGGTGCTGCGGCGCGCAGCGGGCGCGCCAGAGCTGCAACTGCCCACCTCCATGATCTGCAACAACATCGAAACCCGGCTGTGCTTTGCGCTGCAGGGCCTGGGCATCGCCTACCTGCCGGATTTTTCCATCCGCGAGCCGCTGGCCGACGGCCGGCTGCAGCCCGTGCTGGCGGACTGCATGGAGCACACCAATGTCTTCCATGTGCTGTGGCCCGCCAGCAAGCACCCCTCGCCCAAGCTGCGGGCGCTGGTGGACTTCCTGTGCGCGCGGGTGTTTCCACAGGCGCAGCCCGGGCAGGCCCAGGACGCTGCCAGGACCGGGGCGCCCAAGACACCCAAGACACCCCAGACATCCGGGACGCGCAGATAGGCTGCGCGCCGGCTGCTGCCCTGACTTGCTGGCTATCGCGCGGGCCCTTATCTGAGTTAGCATGCTTATAGAGCGACGTATTCACAGAGTCATATCGGTTGCTCTGGCCCACCGGCAGGCAGGACCTGCGTCTCGAGCGCTGTGGCGTGCGGGGCGCTGTATCGGTGGGCCATTGCGGTTGACAGCTGGCGTTGCAGATCTCTTTTCTTGTCTCGCTGCGTTGCATGTCTTCTCGTTCCACCGCTATCCATCGTCCCGCCCTTTCCTCGCGCTCGCACGCAAGAACATCATTGGCCATCATCGTGGGCGTCTGCTTCATGGTGCTGGCAGCGGGGCTGTACTGGGCCGCGTTGCTGACCAGCCACCAGTACATGCAGCGCTACACACGGGATCAGGCATGGCTGCGCGTCTCGCAGATGTCCCAGGCGGTTTCCGCGCAGGCCGGGACCATGCTGTCGGGCCTGAACTATTCCCTGCGGGACCTGGCCCGGGACTACGAGTCGGGTGACTCGCAGGCATTCGGGCGGGCCGTCGCCAGCGTCCAGGAGGCCTATCCGCCCGGCACCATCGTCCAGGTGGCCGTGGCCGATGCGAACGGCCAGGTGGTGTATTCGAGCCTGGCAGCCTCGGAGCCGCCTGCGCAGAGCGTGTCCATTCTCGACCGCGAACATTTCCAGGCGCATCTGAAGGGCCTGACGCAGGGAACCTTCATTGGCCGTCCGGTGCAGGGACGGGTTTCCGGGCAATGGGGTATCCAGCTGAGCCGCGCCCTGCACCACCGAGGCGCGTTTGCGGGCGTGCTGGTGGTGTCGCTGTCGCCGCAGTACCTGTCGCGGCAGCTGCAGGCCATCTTCGACAGCCCGCGCGACGTGATCTTGCTGCTGCGCGAGGACGGCACCTATCTTGCACGCTCGCAGAACCAGGATCGGGTGCTCGGGCGCCAGTTGCCCGCGACGCGGGTGGCGCTGTTTGCCCCCGACGTCACGCATGGCACCTACGAGGCGCTGGCGAGCACCGACGGCATACAGCGCATGTATGCCTGGAGCCGCGTGAGCGGCTTTCCGATCCTGGTGAGCACGGGGCTGGACCACGAGGCCGTGTTCGGCCCGCTCAACGAGACCATACGGCAGAGCCTGTGGCGCAACGGGATAGGCACGCTGCTGATTTTTCTGGGCGGGATGCTGACGGCCTGGCTGGCGTTCCAGCGCTGGCGGGAGGAGGACCAGCGGGTCCAGTCCGAAGAGCGCTTTCATCTCCTGTCCGAGGAAGTCCCGGGCGGCCTGTTCCAGTACAGCTGGGACCCTGCCGGCCACTACGCCCTGTCGTTTGCCAACCCCGGCTTTTATGCCATGCACTGCATCGATGCGGATACGGCAGGCACTGCCTTGCAGGACCTGGCACAGCGGGTTCATCCGGAAGATATCTCGGCGCTCCGGCAGTCCATCGACGAAGCGATGCGCAGCCATGGGGACTGGGCCTGCAAGTACCGCGTACAGTCCGCCGATGGCTCCGTGCGCTGGCTGCAGGGCCATGCACGCCCGCAACGCACCGAAGACGCAACCGTGCTCTGGCATGGCTACATCCTCGATGTCACCCAGGACGAAGGCCTGCGCAAGGCGCTTCACGAGAGCGAGGAGCGTCTGCGGCTGACCATCGGCGCCGTGCGTGACGGACTATGGCAGTGGGACCGCGAACAGGACCAGGTGCTTTGGGATGCCCGCTGCTACCAGATGCTGGGCATGCCGGACCAGGCACTCGGTTCGTTCACCGTGGCCGGCTTCATGCATCTGCTGCACCCACTGGACCAGCCTCGCGTCCAGGAACGGCTCAGGCGCCACCTCGAACACGGCGACCCATTCCGTGTCGAGATGCGCATAAGGCAGGCCGATGGCTCCTGGCGATGGATCGAATCGCGTGGGGAAGTCACCCTGCGCGATGCCGACAACAAGGCACTGCGCATGCTGGGAATGCACACCGATATCCAGGAACGGGTGGAGCAGACCCACATGGTGAGCGCCCTGCTGGAGCGCGGAAGCGCCCTGGTGCTTGTCGCCAGCCATCGCCGCAGCATCGTCTACGCTAATGCCCAGGCAGCCGAGTGCTTTGGCCTTGCGGCGGGCGCACTGGAGCCGCAGTGCTCATTCCAGCAACTGCATCCGTCCAGCGACAGCTTCCACAGCTTCGCATCGCTGTATGAGCGCCTGAGCCTGAAGGGCACGGTGCGTACCGAGTGGGCACTGAAAGTCAAGGGCGGCCACATGCGCTGGTTCGACATGCAGGGCGCACTGCTGGACCCCGAAGATCCCCAGGGCAATGTGATCTGGACACTGTTCGACGTAGATGCCCGCCATCAGGCAGAAAGCGCATTGCACGAGGTCCAGCAGCGGCTGGAGGCCATCATCGAGAAATTTCCGGCGGGCATCCTGGTGACCGACGATGCGGGGCAGTGCATCAGGGCAAGCAACGCAATGCTGGTGGACCTGTTCGAGCTGCCGCTGTCCGCCGCGGACCTTGTGGGGAAAAGCCTGCAGACATTGCTGTCCTATTTGCCCCCGGCCATGGCAAGGGCCTTGCAACCTGCGCCGCAACCGGGGGCAGCTGCCCTGTCGCAACGAACGATCTTTGCCCTGTCCAACGGCCGCCATATAGAAACGGAGCTGCTGCCGCTTCGCAGGCAGGAGCGGCTGCTTGGCTACTGCTGGGTGTTCCACGACGTGACCGACTACAAGAGGCGCGAAACGCAGCTCGAAGCCCTGGCATTGACCGATGCGCTCACGGGTGCCAGCAACCGGCGGGCCTTCATCACGCGCATGGAGTCGGAGCTGGAGCACTTGCGCCTGGGACTGAGCCATCCGTCGGCACTGATCATGCTGGATATCGACCATTTCAAGCGCGTCAACGACAGCTTCGGCCATGGCGTGGGCGACGAGGTGCTCAGGCATCTGGTGATCGCGGTGTCCAAGCAGCTGCGCCAGGGCGACATGCTGGGCCGCCTGGGCGGCGAGGAATTCGCCGTCTTGCTGACGAACGTGGACGCCCCGACCGCACTGCGGCGCGCGGAGGACCTGCGTGAGGCCGTGGCGGCGCTGGCCGTGTCTGTACAGGGCCAGGACAGCCCGATACGCTTCACCGTGAGCCTGGGCGTATGCCTCATGGACGAGGGCGAGGCATCGGTCGAGCGCTGCCTGGAGCGGGCCGACGCCGCCATGTATTTCTCCAAGCGCAATGGCCGCAACCGCACCACGTGCTGGACGCCCGATACCCCCGTGATTTCGGACGCCAAGTGAGCGCGATGCCAGTGCCGCGACACGCCCGTGCGCCCGGGCAAGGCGATGTGTCAGCTACCCGGCCGCCTCACTCATCGCCGGGCACTCCGTAGCTGGGCGCGGCCCTGGGATCGATGGCGCGCGTCTGGTAGTCCTGCATCTGCGGCGCGTAGGCGGCCCAGAGGCCTTGCAGCGCGCCGATGGGATCGTGCTCGGACCAGTCCACGCGCAGGTCCGCCATGGGCCAGCTGTGCTCCCCCGCCACCTTGAGCGCGGCCGAATGCACGGGCCCGGCCTCGCCGCCCGCGGCCATGGCGGCCTGCATGGCGGCCAGCAGGCGCTCGGCCAGCGGCAGGTCGGCGCTGCGCTCGAAGGCAGGCACCATGGCCTCGATGGTGCGTTCGCTGGCCAGCAGGTTGCCGGCCGCCACGCACTGCCGCCCCACGGCGCTGGTGAAGATGCCCAGCGCCTGGCTGCCGCTGAAGACGCCGGTGCGGCCCTGTGCGTCCACCACGGTGACCTGGCGGTACTGGGGCCAGCTGCCGTCGTCCAGCGCCTGGCGCAGCGCGGCCTGGGGGTCGGCGCCCTGCTCCAGCAGGTCCAGCACGCGCGGGCCCAGGGCGGGCAGCGTGATGTTCTGCGTGGACACCACGCCCACGCCCGCGCGCACCCAGGGGCAGCGCGCGCCCACCGCAATGCTGGACGAGCTGATGGCCACGCCCAGCTGCCCGGTGCGCTCGCAGCGCCCCACAATCGAAAAAGTCATGGTTTCTGCCTCCTGCCTATGCGGCTGTAGTACTTGCTTGCTGTGGTCGACGTTCAGGCGCTGGCCGGTGGCTGCCAGTCATCGGGGATGACCGCGATCACGTCGATCTCCATCAGCCACTGCGGCTGCCCCAGGGCCGAGATGCACAGCCCCGTGGAGATGGGAAACACGCCCTTGAGCCACTTGCCCACTTCCCGGTAGACGGGCTCGCGGTAGCGCGGGTCGATGATGTAGGTGGTGGTCTTGACGATGTGCGACAGGTCGCTGCCCGCTTCCTCCAGCAGCTGCTTGACGTTCTTCATCGCCTGCTCGGCCTGCTTTTGCGGATCGCCCAGGCCGACCAGATTGCCCTCGAAATCGGTGCCGATCTGGCCGCGCACATAGACGGTGTTGCCGGCGCGCACGGCCTGGCACAGGTCGTTGTCCAGCGACTGGTTGGGATAGGTGTCCTTGGTGTTGAACATGCGGATGCGGGTATGGGTGGGCATGGTCTGGCTCCTGCAAGAGTGGATGGGAAGGTGTCTCAGAGCGCGCTACCTGCTACCTGCTACCTGCTGCGGGCGGCGGCGTCGTAGTCGCTGTAGCGGCGCTGCTTGGCGATGTGGTCGGCCACGAACTTGGCGTCATGCCACACGCCCCAGATGAAGGACGAGCCACGGCGCGACAGCCAGGGCAGGCCCAGGAAGTAGATGCCGGGCTCGTGGCCCACGCCGCGGTGGTGGCGCGGCTTGCCGCCGGGCTCGAAGCTGTCCACCTGCAGCCAGCTGAAATCCACCCTGTAGCCCGTGGCCCAGATGATGGAAGTGATGCCTGCGGCAGCCAGGTCGAGTTCGCGCAGCGGATGGGTCACGCACTCGGGATCGGGCAGGCGCCTGCGCGCCTCGGGCTCCTCGGGCAGGTCCAGGCCGTTGCGGCGGATGTAGTCGTCGGCCGCATCGAGCATGGCCAGGTAGTTGGCGTCGCCGTTGGCGATGTTCTCGGCCAGGTCATCCCGGAAGCGCACCCGGCCATCGGCGAAGGACTCGGTCAGCCCCACCAGGGTGATGCCCTGGTGTCCCAGCGCGCGAAAGTCCACGGTGTGGCCGCCGCGCGCGCCGCTGACGGCAATGGTCACATGCTCGCGGCCGGGCTTGGCAATGGCCGCATCCCATTCGCCCAGCACGCCCAGCCACCAGCAGAAATCACGGCCGCGATAGGCACGCGGCGGCCGGTCATGGGCGCCTACCGACAGGAACACCTTGCGGCCCGCGCGCTGCAGTTCATCGGCGATCTGCACGCCCGAGGAGCCTGCGCCCACCACCAGCACGGCGCCATCGGGCAGCTGCGCGGGGCGGTGGTAGTGCGCGGAATGGATCTGCAGCAGGCTGCCATCGGCGGGCGCAGCCGGCGCAGCCGGCGCAGCCGGCGCTATCGGCGGGATCACCGGCACCTGGAACGGCCCCGTGGCCGCGATCACGTTGCGGGCCTCGATCACGCCCTCGGACGTTTCCACCGTGAAGCCCGGCCGGCCCTGGTTGCGCGTGACCCGCCTGACCTCCACGCCGGTGCGCACGGGCGCCTTGATCTGGCGGACATAGTCCTCGAAGTAGTCGGCCACCTCGTCCTTGCCGGGAAAGCCGTCGCGGTCGCCTTTGAACTCCAGGCCCGGAAAGCGGTCATGCCAGGCCGGCCCGTTGGCCACCAGCGAGTCCCAGCGCCCCGTGCGCCAGGCCTGGGCGATGCGCTGGCGCTCCAGCACCAGGTGCTCTACGCCAAGCTGGCTCAGGTGTTCGCTGGCCGCGATGCCGGCCTGCCCGGCGCCGACCACGAGCGTGTTGATGGTTTGAATGTCAGCTGTCATGGTGTGGGTCTCTCAGGAAAAAAAGGCGCAGGCCGTCCCGCATCGGCGCGGTGCCGACTGCCTTGGTGTGGTCCGCAACAAAAAAGGAAAGAAGGTGAAGGCCGCCCGTGCGGCGCTACAGGTACAGGTGCTTCACCACGTCGTTGGCCAGCAGCTCGCTGGCCGTGCCCGAGGCCACCAGCTGGCCCTTGAGCAGCAGATAGCCGGTGTGGGCAATGGATAGCGCCGCCTCGGCGTTCTGCTCGATGAGCAGCACGGTGATGCCTTGGCTGTGGATGCGCTGCACCGTCTCGAAGTACTCCTCGATGAGCTTGGGCGACAGGCCCAGCGTGGGCTCGTCCATCACCACCAGGCGCGGCTCGCCCATGAGCACGCGGCCCAGCGCCACCATGGCCTGCTCGCCGCCGGACAGGGTTCCGGCCGCCTGCGACAGGCGCTCGCCCACCCGGGGGAACAGGGCCACCACGCGCTCCAGCGCCTGGGCAAAGCCCTGCTGCGGACGCAGCGCGTCGTGGCCGATCTTCAGGTTCTCCTGCACGGTCAGCTCGGCAAACAGGCGCCGCCCTTCGGGCACGAAGCCCACGCCCAGGCCGGCCAGGTCCTCGGTGCGCATGCGCGCCAGCGGCTGGCCCATGACGCGGATGGCGCCGTGGTGCACGGGCAGCAGGCCCGCAATCGCCTTGAAGGTGGTGGTCTTGCCCGCGCCGTTGGGGCCCAGCAGGCAGACGATGCTGTGCTCGGGCACCTGCAGCGAGACCTGGTTGAGCATGTTCACCACGCCATAGCGTGTGCTGATGGAGTCCAGTTCAAGCATGGCTGGCCTTTCTGCCCAGATAGGCTTCCTGCACGCGCGGCAGCCGGCGCACCGCCTCGAAGCTGTCGTCGCCGATCTTGCGTCCGTAGTCCAGCACCATCACGCGGTGCGGCAAGGTGGCGATGAGCCGCATGTCGTGCTCGATGATGATGAAGCCCAGCGCCGGATTGCCTTCGCGCAGGCGCTGGATGTCGGCGATCAGCGCATCGGTGTCGCGGTCGTCCATGCCGCTGGAGGGCTCGTCCAGCAGCACGATGCGGGGCTCGGCGGCCAGGGCGCGCGCAATCTCCAGGCGGCGGCGGTCGGCCTGCGGCAGGCTGCTGGCCAGCACGTTGCGGCGCTGGTGCAGGTCGCTGGACACGCTTTGCAGCAGCGCGCAGGCGCGCTCGGCGCATCGCTTCATCTCGGCGCGCGAGACAGCCGGGCGCAGCAGCGCGGTGAGCACGCCGCAGCGGGTGCGCGCGTGCATGCCGATGATCACGTTGTCCAGCACGCTCAGCGAGCCGAACAGCCGGCTGGTCTGGAAGGTGCGCGCAATGCCGGCGCCCGCAATGTCGTGCGCGGCCATGCCCTTGAGCGAGCGGCCTTGCAGCAGCACCTCGCCCTCGGTGGGCTGGTAGATGCCGGTCAGCAGGTTCAGCAAGGTGGACTTGCCCGCGCCGTTGGGCCCGATGATGCCCAGCACCTCGCCCGCCGCCAGGTGGATGTCCACGCCCTGCACCGCCGTCAGGCCGCCAAAGCGCATGGTCAGGCCACGCCCCTCCAGGACCAGTGGACCTGCGGGCGCGGCATGGTGGGTGGGATGGGAATCAATGCTCATGGTTGCGCACCCGTTGGGGGAAGATGCCGCGCGGGCGGATGATGAGGAAGGCGATCACCACCAGGCCGTAGAACAGGATGCGGTAGTCGGAAAACGCCCGCAGCTTCTCCGGCAGCATGGTCAGCAGGAAGGCGCCGACGATCACGCCCAGCGTGTTGTCCATGCCGCCTGCGATCACCAGCGTCATGATGGTCACCGACACCAGGAAGGTGAAGTTGTCCGGCGAGATGAAGCTCACATAGAACGCATACACCGTGCCCGCGAAGCCCGCCAGGAAGGCATCCACCGCAAAGGCCTTGACCTTGAACCAGGTGACGTTGATGCCGCAGGCGCGCGCGGCGATCTCGTCGTCGCGCAGGGCATTCCAGGCCAGTCCCACGCGCGAGCTGTGCAGGCGCTGCGCCGAGACGATGGCCAGCCCCAGCAGGGCGACGGCCACGTAGTAGAAGTTGGCCTGTCCCGGCAGGCTGTGGCCCCACAGCGTGATGGGGTCGTTGAACGAATGGCCGAACAATGTGGGCGAAGGAATGCCCACCAGGCCGTTGGCGCCGCCCGTCCACTCCAGGTTCATCAGCAGCTGGTGCACGACGATGCCGAAGGCGATCGTCACCAGCGCCTGGTAGCTGTCGCGGGTGCGCATGGACGGCAGGCCCAGCAAAAAGCCGAAGACCGTGGCCACGGCGGCGGCCACCAGAAGGCAGATCCAGAAGCTCACGCCGAAGTGGATGGCCAGCAGGGCCGACGCATAGGCGCCGATGCCGTAGGACGCGCCGGTGGCGAAGTTCGGTATGTTGGCGCTGCCCAGCTGGAAGTTCAGCGCCAGCGCCAGCACCGCGTACAGGCAGGCGATGATCATCAGGTGCATGGCGTAGCTGTCACCGCCCAGCACCCACGGAAAGACCAGGGCCAGCACCACGCCCGTGCCCACGGCCAGCGGCCTGCACTGGCCGAAGGCAGCCACGATGCGGTCTTCCACCACCGGGCGTTTCTGCACCGCGACCAGGGCCACGGCAAAGCAGGCCAGCAACGCCAGCACCGTGATCCAGCTTTCGGCCAGCAGGAACTGGCGCAGCAGCACGGCGCCCGCCAGGGCCACGCCCAGCACGATGGCGGCAGAGCCCGCACTCCGTGGTGCCGCCTGCGGCGGCGCCTGTATCGTCGTTGTCTGCATCACACCTTCTCCATTTTCTGAACGCCGAACAGGCCGGCGGGGCGAAAGATCAGCACCAGGATCACCAGGGCGAACACGAACACCAGCCGGTACGAGGTGCCATTGGGCACATAGCCCTGCACGATGGTCTCGATGGCCGCAATCAGCAGGCTGCCGACAATGGCGCCCCCCAGCCGCCCCAGCCCGCCGACCACCGCGGCGGAAAAGCCGATCAGCCCCGCCTGCACGCCGAAGTCAAAGCGCACCACGCCCGCATAGCTGGCCAGGAAGATGCCGCCCACCGCGCCGGTGGCCGAGGCAATGAAGAAGGTGTTGCGAAACACCGGCCCCGGCGCAATGGAGAACAGCCGCGCGGTTTCGCGGTCCTGCGACACGGCGCGTATGCGCATGCCCATGGGCGTGTGGTGCAGCACATAGAGCAGCACGCCCACCAGCGCCATGGCCACCAGCACCGAGACCACGCTGATCAGGGGCAGCGGCCCGAACGGGGTGGGAACGGCCCCCTGCGCAATCGCCGGGAACGCGTGCGGATTGCTGCCCTGCGGGTACAGGTGGCGGATCAGCTCGCGGATCACGATGCCCAGCGCCACCGTGGCCACCAGCGGCATCATGGCCGGCGCATTGCGAAAGCGGCTGATCACCAGCCGGTCCAGGGCAACGCCCAGCCCTCCCACCGCCGCAATGGCCACCAGGCAGGCCAGGCCCAGCACCAGCCAGGGAGCCGAGCCGCCCAGCGCGGCGGCCAGGGCCTGCACGGCCGCCAGGGCGATGAAGGGGGCGACCATGGCCACGTCGCCATGGGAAAAGTGAATCACCTGCAGCACGCCAAACAACAGGCTGAAACCCAGGGCAAGCAGGCTGTAGATGCAGCCCAGGGTCAGCCAGTTGATGAGTTGCTGGAACAGCGCGTCATGCATCGATAGGGTTCCTCTTGTGTCGGGTTCGGCCGGGTTGGCGGGGCTTCGCTTGTCTCCATGTCACGCAGCCATTGAAGCAAGAAACCGCGCAAAACCTGCGTCGCTTTTGCCGAGGCGCTGCTTCGGAAAACGCGATCCAGTCCCGGGCAGGTGCGGCGATACATTGATCCGGCGGCGTTGCCAGACAGCGCCGGCCAGCCCGCCATGCACCGTGGCGCCCCGCCGCCCCGGCCCCCCGGGCCGCCATGGCTGCCCCTCGTCTTCACCTGAACAGGACCGACCGACCATGCAAGCCTTCACGACAACCACCGCCCTCCTGCCATCGCGCCGGCGCCTTGCCGCATCCGCCCTGGCGCTGGCCGCCGCCACGCTGGCCTGCGGCGCGGCCTGGTCCCAGTCCACCGTGAAGCTGGGCTTCATCGGCCCCGTCAGCGGCGGCAACGCACAGCAGGGCCTGGGCGCGAAGAACGGCTTCCTGCTGGCCATCGACCAGTGGAATGCCACGGCCGGCGTGCCGTTCAAGGTGGAGGGCGTGGTGCTGGACGATGCCTCCGACCCGCAGACCGGCGTGTCCGCCGCGCTCAAGCTGGTCAACGACCGCGACGTGGTGGGCGCCATCGGCCACTGGAACAGCCCCGTGGCCCTGGCCACGCTGCCGGTGTTCAACCGCGTGCAGATGCCCTTCATCGTCTGGGGCGCCATCGGCCCCAAGATCACCGACCAGAACTTCGCCAACACCACGCGCGTGACGCCCACCCTGGTCAACGAGAACAAGCCCCTGGCCACCTGGGCCGCCACGGGCCTGGGCGCAAGAAAGATCGCCATCATTGCCGACACCAGCGACTACGGGCGCGCCAACCTGGCCTCGTTCGGCAGCTTCTACAAGGCAGAAAAAGGCAGCGTGGTGGCCGAGGAAAGCTACCCCGTGGGCACCACGGATTTCCGCTCCATCCTCACCAAGATCAAGAGCCTGAACCCCGACGCGGTCTACTTCGGCGGCGTGATCACCGAGGCCGGCATCGTGCGCAAGCAGATGGCCGAGCTGGGCATGAAGCAGCCCATGCTGGGCATCAGCGGCATCTTCGATCCGCAGCTCATCCAGATCGCCGGCCCGGCCGCGGACGGCACCATCGTCGGCACGCCCAAATCACAGACCAATCCCCGGCTGGACGCCATGAGCCGCGCCTATGCCGCCAAGGGCTATGCCGACTCCGAGAGCCCGTACACCAAGTACGCCTACGACGCCACCGGCATCCTTTTGCAATCGCTCAAGACGGCCGGCACCAAGGACCGGCAGGCCGTGGCCAAGGCCATCCGCGCCATACGCTACGACGGCGTGACCGGTACCGTGACCTTCGACGCCAACGGCCAGACGCAGGTGCCCGTGGAGTTGCAGCTGCACGAGGTCAAAGACGGCAAGTGGGCCAGCCGCTGATGATCAGGACAGGCAGCCAGTACCGCGACTCCATCCGCGATGGCCGGCGGGTCTGGATGAACGGCGAGCGCGTCAACGACGTGACCACCCACCCCATGTTCAAGCCGCTGGTGGACATCCGCGCGCGCATGTACGACCTGCAGCACGAGGCCGCGCTGCGCGACGCGCTCACCTACGACGAAGGCGACGGCGAGCGCCACCCCATCGCCCACAAGCTGCCGCTGACGCGCCAGGACTGGTGGGACAAGCGCCGCGCCACCGACCTGCTGCTGGAGGACATGGGCGGCGTGGTCATGCGCGTGGGCGACGAGAGCGTGGGCGAGATGTGGTCGCTGTTCGACGGCCAGGACGTGCTCAACGAGCTGGACCCGCGCTTTTCCGCCAACATCCGCACCCACATTCGCCGCGTGGTGCGTGGCGACCTGTTCCACGTATCGGCCAACACCGACCCCAAGGGCGACCGCTCGCGCCTGCCGCAGGACCAGGACCCCGACGTGCTGCTGCATGTGGTGAAGGAGACCGATGCAGGCGTCATCGTGCGCGGCGCCAAGTACGAGACCGCCGCCGCCTATGCCAACCAGGCCTTCACCAAGCCGGGGCTGGCGCACTGGGGCGACGCTGCGCAGTCCGAATACGCCATAGGCTTCATCTGCGACCTGGGCGCGCCCGGCCTGCGCTTCATCTGCCGCCCGGGCCTGGCCGCCCGCGCATCGGCCCAGGACCATCCGTTGAGCCATCGCTTCGACGAAGTGGACGCCATCGTGGTCTTCGACGACGTGCTGGTTCCCTGGGAGAACGTGCTGTTCTACCGCCACACCCGGGCCGCCCATTTCCTGCGCGAGACGCTGCACCGCTACTCGGCCTTCACCTTCCTGCAGCGCAGCCTGAAGCTGGCCGACATGCTGATAGGCACGGCCCTGCACAACGCGCGCCAGACCGGCGTGGAGAAGCTGCAGGCCGTGCAGGACAGGCTGGCCGGCCTGGCCTGCTACCGCGAAGGCATCAACGCCCACCTCACGGCCGCCATCGCGCTGGCCGAGCGCAGCCCGGCCGGGCTGATGATGCCCAACCAGTCGCTGCTGTTCACGGGACGGTCGCTGGCCACCGGCCAGCTGCACCACATGATGAACACCGTGCGCGAGCTGTGCGGCGGCCAGGTCTGCCTGACGCCGGACCACGCCAGCTTCGAGAACGAGGACACCGGCCCCTGGCTGCGCAAGTTCTACACCCTCGGCCCGCAATGGCAGGCCGACGACCGCCGCAGGCTGCTGGCCTATGCGCGCGACCTGCTCGACTCGGACCACGCCGGCCACCGGCTCAGCTTCCAGCTGTTTGCGCAATGCCCGCCCTACGCCCAGACGGCGGCCGTGTACCGGCACTTCAACTGGGATGCGCCGCTGGACTTCGTGGGCAAGTCCGCCGGGCTGACGGACCGCGTGAAGGCCACGCAGGCGCCGGCCCAGGGCGACGGTGCGGTGGCGCAATGGTTTCGCAATCACAACGCCAGCGACTGAAGGCTGCAGGGGCCCGACCGCCGCACAATGCAGGCGCCTTGCGGGAAGGGCCTCTTGCAGCGCGGTCCGCCGCTTGGTCAACTACGCGGCAGGTCACCCTGGCCGCCCTCCCCCTCTCCACCTCTTGCACACCGTGCTGACACGACTGACCTTCAGACAATTGGAATACTGCGTGGCAGCGGGCGAGTTCGGCAGCATTGCCGAGGCCGCCAACCGCATCCACGTCTCGCCCTCGTCCATCTCATCGGCCATCACCCAGGTGGAGGCGGAGCTGCAGGTGCCGCTGTTCGTGCGCCACCATGCGCAAGGCCTGTCCGTCACGCCCGCAGGCGCCGAGGTCCTGCGGGAAATCCGCGGCCTGCTCGACCAGGCCATGGCCTTGTACGACGTGGCCAGTAGCGCGCAAAGCCAGGTGCGCGGCCCCGTGCGCGTGGGCTGCTTCACCACGCTGGCGGCCATGGTCGCCCCCGAGCTGTGCCAGGGATTCGCGCGCGCCCACCCCAAGGCCACGGTCACCCAGATCGAGGACCACCAGGAAGGCCTGATCCACAAGCTGCGCACCGCGCAGATCGATGTCGCCATCACCTACGACCTGCTGGTGGCCGAATCGGACATCTGCTTCGAGCCGCTGGCCCAGCTGCCGCCCATGGTCATCGTCAGCGAACTCAATCCGCTGGCCAACCACCGCTCCACCACGCTGGAGGCGCTGGCCCAGCTGCCCATGGTCCTGCTGGACCTGCCCCTGAGCCGTGAATACTTCATGTCGCTGTTCCGCGAAGCCGGCGTCTCGCCCCTGATCGCGGCCCGCAGCGCCAGCCCCGACGTGGTGCGCTCCCTGGTCGCCAACGACGTGGGCTACTCCCTGGTCAACGTGCGCCCGCGCAACTCCCACGCGCTGGACGGCAAGAAGATCGTCAACCTGCACCTGAACGGCAACCACCGCCCCATGAAACTGGGCCTGGCCTGGGCCCGCGAACAAAAGCCCCGCCATGTGGTGGAAGCCTTCATGCACCGCTGCCGCAGCTTCATCTCCAATGAATACATTCCGGGGATGACGGCGCCTGGGCGCGGAGAGGCGAACTGAGCGGCGCGCAGACCGAATCAGGGAGCCCGTAAGCCCGTGCTCTTGCGCACCTCGTAATGCAGCACCGCCATGCCCTCGCCAATCTGCCGAACCGACAGCAGGCGCAACACCGGATGCAGCACCCGGCGCGGAAACAGCGGCTTGCCCCGGCCCAGCGTGGCCGAGCCCACGCTCAGGATCATCTCGTCCAGCAGGTCCGCATCGTAGAACTGCCCCGCCAGGTCCCCGCCTCCCATGATCCAGAGGTTGCGCCCACCGGCCGCCGCCTGCATCTGCGCATGCACGGCACGCACATCACCGCTGACAAACCGGATATCGGCACCCGGCATACCAGGCAGCGTGCGGCTGGAAAACACCCAGGCGGGCTGCGTATAGGGCCACGCCGCCCCGGTCTCCTGCGCCACCGTTTCCGCGTGGCGCAGCATCCATTCGTAGGTGGCGGAACCCATGGCCAGCGCGCCCACGCCGGCAATGAACTCCGGGTAGCCCGTGGCCTGCATGTCGCCCAACGGGAACAGCCAGTCCAGGGAATCGTCCTCGGTGGCCAGGAATCCGTCGAGTGAGGTGGCGGCGAAGTATTGGGTCTTCATGGGGGAGATGGTAGCCAGGCAGGCAGGCAGGCAGGGCAAGGCCATCCGCCCGGGGGTTGTGCGGGCCGCGCCTGGACCTCATCGTCAAATTTCTTTTGAAGCCGCCTTCAGTCTTGCGGGTCTTTTTCAATTGAAACACCCAGGTCAACATCGCTCCATGCCCAGACGACTTGCGAACCGGGTTTCCGCCACTGCCCCAACACCTCTACAGCTCCGCCAAGAAACCGCATGACCACCGCCTCCACGCCCCTGTTTCGCCCCCTGCAGCTCGGCCCGCTCAGCCTGCCCAACCGCATGGCGATGGCCCCCATGACGCGCAGCCGCACCAGCCAGCCAGGCGACGTGCCCAATGCATTGATGGCCACCTACTACGCACAACGCGCCAGCGCCGGCCTGATCGTCTCGGAAGCCACCCAGATCTCCCGCCAGGGCCAAGGCTACAGCTTCACGCCCGGCATCTATTCAGAGGCGCAGGTGGACGGTTGGCGCCGCGTCACGGACGCGGTGCACGCCGCCGGCGGGCGCATGGTGCTGCAGCTGTGGCACGTTGGCCGCATGTCGCATGCCAGCTTTCACGCCGATGGCCTGCCGGTCGCGCCTTCGGCGCTGTCGCCCGAAGCGCAGGTCTGGGTGGTCGGCGACGACGGTGTCGGCCGCATGGTCGACTGCCCCGTACCGCGCGCACTGAGCGCACAGGACATCCAGGACGTGATCGGCGACTTCCGCAGGGGCGCGGCCAATGCGATGCGTGCCGGTTTCGATGGCGTGGAAATCCACGGCGGCAACGGCTACCTGATCGATCAGTTCCTGCGCACCACCTCCAACCACCGCACCGACGCCTACGGCGGCGGCATCGCCCAGCGCACGCGCTTCGCCGAAGAGGTCACGGCCGCCGTGGCGGGCGAGGTCGGGGCCGAGCGCACCGGCATCCGCCTGGCGCCTTTCATCACGCAGCGCAACATGAACTGCCCGCAGATCATCGAGACCATCCTGCATCTGGCCAGCAGGCTCGACGAGATCGGCCTGGCCTACATCCACCTGTCGGAAGCCGATTGGGACGATGCGCCCGAGATTCCGCAGGACTTCCGCCACGCGCTGCGCCGCGCCTACCAGGGCAAGGTGATCGTTGCGGGCAAGTACGACGCGGAGCGCGCCCAAGCCATCCTGCACGAGGGCCTGGCAGACCTCGTCGCCTTCGGCCGCCCCTTCATTGCCAACCCGGACCTGCCGGCGCGCTACGCCGCCCAGGCGCCGCTGGCCGCATTCGATCCGAAGGCCCTGTTTGGCGGCGACGCGCGCGGCTACTCGGACTACGCAGCCCTCGCCACTGCCTGAAGCCCTCCTGGCTCCCCCTTCTTCCTCTCCCTTCTTCCTCAACCTTTGAAAGCACGACCATGAAAGCCGTTGGATACCAGAAACCCCAGGCCATCAGCCAACCCGAATCGCTGATCGACATCACCCTGCCCGATCCCGTGGCCACCGGCCGCGACCTGCTGGTCGAAGTCAGGGCCGTGTCCGTCAATCCGGTGGACACCAAGGTGCGCGCCAGCGGCGCGCCAGCCGAGGGGCAAACGCACAAGGTGCTGGGCTGGGATGCCAGCGGCATCGTCAAGGCCGTGGGCCCCGAAGTCACGCTGTTCAAGCCGGGCGACCGCGTCTGGTACGCCGGCTCCATTGCGCGCCCTGGCACGAACAGCGAACTGCACCTGGTGGACGAGCGCATCGTGGGCCACGCGCCCAAGTCGCTGGACTTTGCACAGGCGGCGGCCCTGCCCCTGACCGCCATCACCGCGTGGGAGATGCTGTTCGACCGCCTGGGCATCGCGCCGGGCAAGCACCCCAGCCACAAGACACTGCTCATCATCGGCGCCTCCGGCGGCGTGGGCTCCATCCTCACGCAGCTGGCCACGCGGCTGACCAGCCTTACCGTCATCGGCACCGCATCGCGGCCCGAGACGCAGGCCTGGGTCAAGGAGCTCGGCGCCCACCACGTGATCGATCACAGCCAGCCGATTGCCGACGAACTCAAGCGCATCGGCTTTCCCACGGTGGACCTCATCGTGAGCCTCACGCAGACCGACCTGCACTTCGCACAGATCGTCGAGGCGATCGCGCCCCAGGGAAAATTCGGCCTGATCGACGATCCCGCGTCGCTGGACATCACCAAGCTCAAGCGCAAGTCGGTGTCGGTGCACTGGGAATTGATGTTCACCCGCGCCCTGTTCGGCACCGACGACATGATCGGCCAGCACCGCCTGCTCAACGAGGTTGCCGCACTGGTCGATGCCGGCCTGATCCGCACCACGCTGGCCGAGCGCTTCGGCAGCATCAACGCCGACAACCTCAAGCGCGCCCATGCCCTGATCGAGTCGGGCAAGGCGCGCGGCAAGGTGGTGCTGGAGAACTGGGGCTGAGCCATGAAGACAGAGACCATTTTCAACCTGGCCATCCTTGAAGCGAAGGCCGGCCAGCAAGACCAGCTGCGCGACGCCCTGCGCGCGCTGGTGCCATTCACCCGGCAAGAGGCCGGATGCCTGGACTACACGCTGTTCGAGCTGGCGGACAAACCCGGCACCTTCTACATGCGGGAGTCATTCAGGGACCAGGCAGCGCTGGATGCGCACTTCAGCATGCCGTACTTCAAGGCGTTCGAGAAACGCTTCGACGAACTGCTGGCACGCCCCCTGCAACTGGTGGGCCTGAAGGAAGTGCCCTGACGGGCGGTACGGGTCCGGCCGACGACTAGCGCGCGGCGGCAACGCGCCGCCCCCACGCTGGCGGCAGCGTGGGGGTTGCCGCTGACAGCTGGTCCCATACGTACTGGGCGGCAAAGCCGTGGTGACGGCTGCGTGAGCGCACCAGGCAGGCTTGCCGGCCCAGATTTCTTTCGGCCAACGGGACTGCGTCCTGCACGTCCAGGCTCATTGCCGCAGCACCGTTGAGCAGCGCAACCATGCCGTTTTCACGGGCGGCATGCACCAGGTCCTCCAGCGTATCGGACTCCAGATGCACGCCCGGCTTCAGCCCCTGCGCCGCAAAGGCGTTGTCGAGCTGGCGCCGCATTGCGTATTCGCTTGGCAGCAAGGCCAGGGGGTGGTTCGCGACCTCGCTGAGCTCCAGCAGGCGTCGCCGCCGGCGGGGCTTCAATCCCACGGCCACCACGGGCTCGTCGAAGCAGGCCAGGATCTCCAGATCGGCATGCGGCTCCGGGTCGAAGCTGACGGCAAGATCGAAATCGCCGCGCAACACGCCCTCCACCAAGGCCTGTGCGGTGCGCCTGCGCAGTGCGATCGCCAGCTGCGGCCACTGCGCCTGGGCCCTGCGCACGACGGGCAGTACCCAGCATCCCGCGTAAGACTGCACCAGGCCGATGCGCACCAGGCCTGCCACGGTGCTCGCACGCGCCTGCACGTCGCGCAGCGCCGCCTGCAGCTCCCTGAGGCAGGCCGACACCCGGCGGTCGAGCTCATGTCCGGAGGCCGTGGCAACGGCGCGCCCGCTCGCACGGTCGAACAGATGCACGTCCAGGGTCGATTCCAGCAAGGCGATCTGCTCCGACAGCGCCGCCTGCGAGATCGAGGCATCGCGCGATGCCGCACTGAAGCTGTGCGCCCGCATCGCCGACACGAAGTAGCGCAACTGGCGCAATGAGACGAGATCGAGGGGGTCGCGGCTGCGTGCGGACATGGCCATCGGATTATCCGATAGGCGCGGCCAGAAAATGCGAATTGCGAAGAAACAAGGGCCTGCCGACACTACGGCCACGAGACAACCCTGGTCACGAGAGCACCGATGAAACGACGCAACTTCCTTCAGTACGCCAGCACGGCGACGGCCATTTCAGCCTTGGGCGCAAGCCCCTCGGCGCGCGCGCAGGCATTCCCTTCCAAGCCCATCCGCATCATCTGCCCCTATCCGGCAGGTGCGACCACCGATGCCGTCTCCCGCCTGATGGCGAACGCCTTGCAGTCGGACAGCGGCAGCACGGTGATCGTCGACAACCGCAGCGGTGCGGGCGGCAACATCGGCACGGAGGCAGCAGCACGCGCCGAGGCCGACGGCCACACGCTGCTGCTGGGCGCACTCGGCCCCATGGCCGCGAACCCGGCGCTGTACTCCAGGCTCAACTTCGATCCGGCCAAGGACTTCACACCGCTGGCATGGGCCGCCTCGGTGCCGTTGATCTGGGCCGTGCATCCCTCCTTCTCGGCGGCCACGGCCAAGGAGGCGCTCGAATGGCTGCGCAAGAACCCGGGCAAGTTCTCCTACGCATCCGCCGGCAACGGCACGCCGCAGCACCTGGCGGGAGAACTCGTCAAGCGCCAGACCGGCACCTCGATCCTGCACATTCCCTACCGCGGCTCCGCGCCTGCACTCAACGACGTGCTGGGCGGCACGGTGCAGATGGTGTTCGAAGCCACGCCGGCCATCCTGCAGCATGTGCAAAGCGGGCGCCTGAAGGCGCTGGCGGTGACGTCCGCCAGGCGCATTCCTGCGCTGCCCAACGTGCCCACGCTCAAGGAATCGGGCGTGGACGCCGAGATCAGCGGCTGGTACGGCTTCCTCGCGCCCGCTGCGACCCCGGCCGACCGCAAGGCCTGGCTGATCAAGCACATGGGCGCGGCGCTGGCGACCAAGGCCACGCAGGACAGGCTGGCCGAACTCGGCTCGGTGCCCATCGACAACTCGCCCCAGGCATTCGCACGCCTGCTGGACAGCGAGCGGGCACGCTGGCAGACGCTGATCCGCGAAGTAGGCATCAAGCTCGACTGAAGGCGCCGCCCCATGCCGCACATCGCCATCGAGGTATCGCCATCCTTGCTCCCGTCGATCCAGTGGGAGCCGGTCCTGCACGCCATGCACCTTGCGCTGGCCGAGCGCGGATGGGCACGGCTCGCGGACCTGAAGTCGCGCGTGGCACCCATCGCCGTCGGACTGTGCGGCGAGGACCCCCACGCGCAGCAACTCATCGCCACCCTGACGCTGACCAACCCGCGCCCGCCGCAGATGTGCTCGGCCATGGCCGAGGTCGTGCTCGGGCATCTCTCGCGCGCGATCGGTGCGATCGGTGCGATCGGCCCGATCGACGCGCTTCCGGAGTCAGCGGCGTGGGTGCAGTGCTGCGTGTTCCTGCAGGAACACCCGAAGTCGCACTACCTCAAGCGTCAATGGAACGCGCCGCCGCCCGCTCCCCCAATTCCATGACGACGGGAAAAGCGCCATGTGTTGCGACTGGCGGCTGGCGGTTGGCCGCTGGCCGCTGGCCGCGCGCTGCCGGCTCAGGCCGCCAGGCCTGCGGCCAGTTGCCGCACGGTCCGGGCACTGGCGCCCTTGCCGGTGATGGCCACCGCCGGAGGGTGGGCCAGCATGCGCTCGAAGACCTTGCGCACTTCCTCGGCACCGATGCCGTCGATCATCGCCAACGTTTCGGCCACGGATGTCACGCTGCCATGGGCAAAGAGGTCCTCGACAGCCCGCTCCATGGTGGCGTAGGTCCGCTCGCCCGCGCGCACCCGCGAGACCGCCAGCTGGTTCTTGGCCCGTTCCAGATGCACGGGGTCGATGCCGGCCGCCTGGGCGCGCAGCAGGCTGCCTGTCGCTGCCACCAGCGCTTCGAGCTTGTCCGGGGTGGTGACGGCATGCACGATGAAGTTGGCCCAGACGTCACCGCCCTCCATCGCCGCATAGGCCGTATAGGCCAGTCCGAGCCGTTCGCGCACGGTATCGACCAGGGGCGACGACATCCCCTCGCCCAGCAGATGGGCCGCCAGCGAGGCCACGAGACGCGCACGCTGCGGATGCTCGCCCTGCAACTGCTCGAACACCAGGGGATAGGCTAGGTTCACGAACACCTGGGACACCTGCGTGAAGCGTTGCGCCAGTGCCTGCCCCACATACTTTGCGGGCTGAGGGGGCAACGCCACAGCGGGATCGGCCGACGCAGGCATGCCGGCGAACAGCTGCGCCGCCTGCTCCAGCCAGGCCGGCACATCGAAGTTTCCGGCCGCAACGACGACGGTCTTTTCTCCCACGTAATGGGACTGCACATGGCGCACCAGATCCTGCCGGGTGAAGCCTTCGATATTGGCCACCGTGCCGATCACAGGCATGCCCATCGGGTCGTCGCCCCAGATGGCGCGGTCCAGCAGATCGCCGGCGCTGTCCTCCGGGTCCTCTTCGTACTCGATGGCCTCCTGCCGGATCACCTGCAGCTCCCTTTGCAGCTCATGCTCGGGAAACACGCTATTCAGGACGATGTCCGCAATCATTCCCAGCAAGGCTTGCGCATGCCAGCCCAGGCCGGTCATGAAATAGCCGGTGATGTCCTTCCCGGTGAAGGCGTTGACCTCCGCACCCAGCCGCTCCGCATCCAGGTTGATCTCCTGCACGGAACGCGTGTGCGTGCCCTTGAACGCCATGTGTTCGAGCACATGGCTGATGCCGTTGCTGGTGGAGGTCTCGTCGCGGGAGCCCACGCGCAGGAACACACCCACGCTGACGCTCTGCAAATGCGGCATGGGCAGCGCCAGCAGCCGCACTCCGTTCGCAAGAGTGCGCAGGGCCACAGCAGGCCGCTCCAGTTCGGTTGCCGCCAGGGGCTTTTCTTGAATCATGGGCTATTGTCGTCGCGCTCCAGCGGATGCGCAGGGCAGCCCTCTTCAGCCCTCTTTCATGTGCCTGTGATCAAAGCTGCGGGGAGCTCTGGCTCGGCCGCCCTGCGCGTTACCCGACCAGGCGCCGGAACGACGCCCGAAAATCGATGGGCTCCAGGTGCAGCTGGTCCGCCAGCGGCCCGTTCAGGATGTAGAGCCTTGGTTCCTCCCGGAACTGAAAAACCCGGTAAAGATGGAAGGCATCCCCGGCCTCTGCTGCGAAATCCAGTTCGTTGCGGCTGATGATGAAGGACGAGGCATGCCCGCCATTGGTGGTCTTGACCTCGATGAAGCGATGCATGCCGGGCCGCTCATGCGAGAGGATGTCGTAGCCGCTCCCGTCGCCGAGCCGGTCAGACACCCAGTCCAGCTGCTGGAAAAGCTCCGGATACCCGGCATGGACAAGTCGCCGCTGCTCGAATCCGATGACCCACTGCTCTCCGGCACGGCCAAGATGCCGGTTGGCTTCATCACGCTGGGCCCAGTTCGTCTTGCGTGGAAATCTGACCTTGGCGCCGTCTTTCGCCAACTGCGCCACTGTCTCCAGCGCAGGCGGTTCAACCAGGCAGGCATGAAAACTCTGCTCATCAGACGTCTTGACCTCCTCCATCGCATCCACCACGCGGGAAACCAGGCCCGGCTGATTCAGGACGAACTGCTGCACCGCCTGACGCAACAGAAGCTGAGCGTTGCTCCGGGGCTTGTAGCCACGGATGAAGGGCAGATCCAGGTCATGTAGCACGGCGCTGATGTTCTGGAACTTCAGCTCCACCGATCCCTTGCTGCGCCCACGCAGCCGCTGGCGCAACTGCGCATTGAATTCGGTCTTGGTGTAGCGCTGCTGCTCGGCCTCCAGCAAAAGCATCTCGAAATATGACGCGACCGTGGCCTGCACCTCATCGAAGGTCCAGTCTTCACCAATGCGCACGACATCGAAGCCCAGATGCTGCAATCGAGGAACGACGGTAGCCTCTCCACCGGAGAAATCAGTCGGCTTGAGCGGTCCCTCCTGCGGGAACTGATGGCCGAACGCAGCTCCGACGATGGCCTTGGAGTCGCATAGCTGCCCGGTTCTTGCATTGCGAACCAAGAAATCGCGCGATTTTCCAAATCCGTATCGCTCCAGGAATGCCGTCCGACCAAGGCGTGAAAACTCGTCCAACGCCGCCTGAACGGCCGCAGGACTTTGAAGGCGAGAGAGTTCAACAGCCATCAGCGTTTGGGAGAAGTATCTTCATGCGGAATCAATACCCACGGGATACGGTCCGCAGCAGCACACAGCAAATTGCAAAGAAATAGTACTTTACGTTACAAACGCATGCTTGGTCTGGTAGCAGCCATGTCTTTCATGGGGAACACTGGACTCCTTTTGTCTGCGCGCAAGTGCTTGCACCGGACCTGGGAATCAGGCGGCGAGTTCTTACATCCAAGCCTCGCCAGGTTCAGAATTTTCCTAGGCACAGCGATACTTCAGGTCTCTGAGTCCTAAGAACTGCAGAATAGGTAACAATCCGTTCCGAAAGGGTCTGGATGTGGACAAAAGTCTGATTGACGTGACGGGCGCGGTACACGCGCTGAGGCAGTTTGCGCAAGAGCGGGAGTGGCAACAATTCCATTCACCCAAGAATCTGGTCATGGCTCTCTCGGGCGAGGTGGGTGAGTTGACCGAAATATTCCAATGGATGACCGAAGCCGACTCTCATTCGGCCGCTTCGAATCCTAAAACCGCCTCGGCAGTACGCGACGAACTGGCCGATGTCGCCCTGTACCTCATCCGCTTGGCGGATGTGCTGGACGTGGACCTCAACGCAGCCATCGCCAGCAAGCTGGCTTCCAACGCCGCCAAATACCCTGTCGAGGCGTCGCGCGGCGTCAGCACCAAATACGACCAGCTGCCTGAGCCATGATCGTTTATCAGGCCGAGAAGACACAATTCCTGCTCGACTACGACGAACGCGATATTGAAGACGTCATCTACGCGAAGTACCAGGCAGCGACTCACCGCAAAGTAGCCAAGGCGGAGATCCGATCATGGCGCGAGTCGCTGGGCTACATTGCCCGCCTTCTGCGGGACCCGGAAATCGCACCCGACATCGGGGTCGCTGTCGAATTCATCCTGCCGCAATCGTCAAAACGCATCGATGTCATTCTTGCCGGACATGCCGACGACGGCTCTCGACGGCTGGTGGTGGTCGAACTCAAGCAATGGTCATCGGTCGGCGCCACCGACCGCGATGCCATCGTGCTTTTGCGCGGTGGAATGCGCCCTGACCAGGCGCGCATTCACCCCAGCTACCAGGCGTGGTCATACACGGCATTTCTGGAGGGGTTCAACGAGGCCATCTATGACGGCGGGCTGCAGCTGAAGCCTTGCGCCTACCTGCACAACTATGCCGCCGATGGCATCATCGACTCCCCCCACTACCAGCCCTATATCGAGCGGGCACCTTTGTTCCTGAAAGGCGATGAAGACCGCAAGAAACTCCGCGAGTTCATCAAACAGCACATCCGGCATGGCCGAGGCCGCCAAGTGCTATTCGATCTTGAACAAGGAAGGATGCGGCCATCCAAAGCGCTGGCGGATGTGGTCGACAAGCTGCTGAAGGGCAACAGCGAGTTCGCGCTGATAGACGACCAGAAGGAAGTGCTCGAGGCTGCGAAGGCTGCATGCCGCCAGGCCAGCGCCAGCGGCAGGCCTCGCGTCTTGATCATTGAGGGCGGGCCTGGAACCGGCAAGTCGGTGATCGCCGTCAACCTGCTTGCGGCTCTGCGCGAAGGCTTGACCGTCAAATACATTTCCAAGAACGCTGCCCCACGCGCTGTCTATAGCGACAAGCTGATACAGACGCGCGACAACGCACATCTGGTCAATCTTTTCGGCGGATCAGGCTCCTTCACGGAAACCGTGCAGGATGCCTTTGATGTCTTGGTCGTGGACGAAGCACATCGCCTAACCGAAAAAAGCGGCTTCTATGGGAATCTGGGCACCCATCAGGTCAAGGAGCTGATAGAAGCCGCCAAGTGCAGCATCTTCTTCATCGACGAAGACCAGCGCGTGACTCTCAAGGATGTAGGTTCCAAGGAGATCATCCGCAAGTTTGCAGCCGGGCGGAATGCTGAGGTAGAGGAATATTCGCTGACTTCCCAATTTCGGTGTGCCGGCTCCGACGGCTACCTGGCCTGGGTAGACCATACGTTGCAGATCCGAACCACCGCCAACCCTAGCCTTGCAGATATTCCGTTTGACTTTCAGGTGTTTGACGACCCCTCGGACCTGCACAAGGCCATCGAGACGAAGAACACCAACAACCGGGCACGCGTTGTGGCTGGTTACTGCTGGCCATGGAACAGCAAGAAGGATCCCAAGCTTATGGACGTAGTCATCGGAGACTACGAGCGCCAATGGAATCTGGACCAGGACGGCAGCCTCTGGATCGTGGCCCCGAACTCTGTGGCACAGGTCGGCTGCATACACACCTGCCAGGGGCTGGAAGTGGACTATGTGGGAGTCATCATCGGGCCAGACCTGACCATCATGGGTGACACGCTGGTGGCAGTGCCCCGAGCGAGGGACAGACATGACAAGACCATGAAGGGATTCGTGAAGATGACCAAGGAGCAGCCTGCCGAGGCCGCACGGCTGGCGGACAGCATCATCAAGAACACCTATCGCACCTTGATGACCCGTGGCATGAAGGGGTGCTATGTATATGCCACGGACGCGAAGCTGAGGGCATACCTGCGCCAGCATTCGGCCGTTCCGGCATCCCACTGAACAATGGCAAGCGGGCAGAAAAAAAGCCCGCATTGATGCGGGCTTGAGGTGGAAACACTGCCAGACAGTTCCAGCAGTTTCCTATTGCGGAATCACTCCCACTCCATCATCAACAGGTCTCGCAGACCCGCATGGTTAAAGGGTTTGGCTGTGATTGACATGGGCCTTTACCGTCGCTTTTACCGTCAGAACCGAACATCTTTTGCTGGCGCGGGAGATGGAGCGATTTGCGGGGGAGCGACGTTTTCGACGCCATCATCAATCACGTTGAAGGATAGCTGAAGACGACCCCGTTCCCAAGGCATCGTGTCGGCATCCGCGCTATGTACAGAGGAACACCTCTGGCCAAGTCGGCAGGCCCGACGCGCCATCTTCAAGTTGATTCGGTGGGTTGCCCACGTACACGCCCTTGTCACCCTGGTTCGTCCCAAAGACGCGTCAACAACATGTTGCGACAATTTGTTCCTGACGATCCAATGATCGACGTAAGGGGAGGAAAGTCAATGCATATCGAGAGCATCACCATTACCGGCTTCCGCTGTTTCGGGCCTCAATCCGCTACCGTTCCATTCAGCGCTGGGCTGACCGCCATCGTCGGCCCCAACGCGTCCGGAAAGACTGCGGTCCTGCAGGCACTCATGCGCCTTTTTGGGGTGACGCGGGCCCAGCGGACAATTGTCCCGTCCGATTTCCACGTGTCGGCGGCGGAAGCTATGCCGCCCAAGACCAGGGCCCTGACCATAGACGTGCGTCTGAGCATGCCAGAGCTGGTCGACGGTAGCGCCACTGCCACAACCGTGGCGCCGGTGTTTCGCCATGTGCGCATCACACGCCCTGGCGGCACCCCACTCTGCCGGTTGCGGCTGCGCGCGCGTTGGGACGACGATGGCACAGCCGATGGCAGCATCACGCAGGAGCTATCCTGGATCGGTACGGTCGACGAAACCGTCCGCGACGACCAGGCAACGCCAGTGGCCGCCAGCGACCGTGGTCTGATCCAACTGTTCTACACGCCCGCCAGCCGGGACGCTGGGGCCCAGATCCGGGCATCCACGGGCGCTCTGGCCGCGCGACTGCTCAGGGCCATCGAGTGGTCCGACGACACGACCCGGGTAGTCAACGCGGCCAGTGAGCAGCTCATGACGGCATTCGGCAGCGAAAACGCCATCCAAGCCATCAGCCAGTCGCTCTCCAGGCGCTGGAGCCATCTCCACGACAGCGACATCGACTGCGACCCGGAGCTCAGCCTGATGAGCCGGCGCTTCGAGGAGGTCGTCGCACGCATCGGCGTGATATTTAAGCAAGGCCCCGCCGGCAAGGAGCGCGGGCTGGATGCGCTCAGCGATGGGCAGCAGTCACTCTTCTACTTCGCACTCGCTGCCGCGGTCTTCGATGTGGAACGCGCCGCGGTCGCGGGACAGATCAGGGGCTTCCGCGCCGAAGAGCTGGTCGTACCCGCCCTCACCCTGTTCGCCGTGGAGGAGCCCGAGAACCACCTCGCGCCCTACTACCTCTCGCGCATCCTGCAGCAGATTCGCAGCCTGGTCGACACGGGAGCTGGCCAAGCCATCGTTTCCAGCCACTCACCCTCGGTGCTCGGACGCGTTCCACCCGATGATGTCCGGTACTGCCGCCGCAACATGGCGACGGGCGTCTCCACCGTCTTGCCGATTCCGATGCCCATCTTCGAAATCGAAGCAATCAAGTTCGTGCGCAACGCTTTCCTGGCATTCCCTGAGCTGTACTTCGCACGCTTCGTCCTGCTGGTGGAGGGAGATTCCGAGCGCATCGTGCTGCCGCGATTGGCCGAAGCGCTGGGCTTGCTCGTCGATCCATCCTTCGTCGCCATCGTGCCGCTGGGCGGCCGCCACGTGAACCATTTCTGGCGACTGCTCAAAGGCCTGGGTATCCCCTATGCAACGCTGCTCGACTTGGACTACGGCCGGGAAGGCGGCGGGTACGGGCGGGTCAAGAATGCATTGACCCAGTTGCTGGCGCTGGGCGTCCCGCGAGAGCAGATTTTGGAGACCGGCCAAGGAACCTGTCTTACCGATGAGGAGGTATCGCAAATGGGCCAAGACGACCCCATGCTGCATTTGCCGGGTTGGGTGAGTTACCTTGAGAGATCCTCGTCGGTGTTCTTCTCCTGGCCCCTCGACCTGGACATGGCCATGCTCGCCGCCTTCCCTGCCGCTTACGCGGCGACGATCGAAGGCACGGGCCCGCGCATGACCAACGAGGCCGCTGCCGAAGTGGTCCTCGGGACTGCGGGCCCGGGACTGGACGCCTACAAAGAGGGGGCACAGCCCTATCGCGCCCACATGGCTGCTTACCGCTACCACTTCCTGACGCACAGCAAGCCCGCGACGCACCTTCGCGCCCTCACCCACATCGACGCGGCAGCATTGAAGGCGGGCATGCCCGACCCGCTCCGGCGTGTCGTCCAGCACATCGCTGGCCAGTTGTCGGGGCTGTGACCATGTCGCTACCGCCGCGACGCATCGCCACTGTCGACTGGCAGCCCGTCGGGGTTGCCAGTCTCGAACACAACGCCCTGGACGTGGTCAGGTCCAGCGTGCACCATTCCGTGCTGGCAGGCCCGGGCTCAGGAAAGACAGAGCTGCTGGCACAACGAGCTGCATTCCTGCTGCAAACAGGCGCCTCCCCGGCACCGCAACGCATCCTGGCCATCAGCTTCAAACGCGATGCAGCACGCAACCTCGCGCGGCGCGTGCGCCAGCGATGCCACCCCGACCATGCGAGCCGTTTCGACTCGCTTACCTTCGATGCCTTCGCCAAAGGACTTGTCGATCGGTTCGGCCAGGCGTTGCCAGACCGGTGGCGGCCCACGGCCGACTACGGCATTCTGTTTCCAAAGAAGGCCCACTGGACGGATTTCCTGCGGCGCGCACGGATTGCGCAGGACAACCCTTTCGGGCAGCAGGCCGTTCTGCAGCTACCGGCCGACTTCTTCGAACGCCGCCACGTCCTCGCGGAGCGCTTGCCGGAGGGCGGCTGGATCCCCTCCAATGCAGGCTACTGGGCCGGCCAGCGATTTTGGGATGAGCAGTTGCGCGGCATGGATCGCAGCTACCTCACGTTTGCGATGCTCAGCCGCCTGGCAGAGTTACTCGTACGCGTCAACCTGTCTATGCGTAACGCGCTGGCCCTCACCTACTCCCATGTGTTCATGGACGAATTCCAGGACACGACGCAGGCCCAACTGGACCTCGTGCAGTCGATCTTCCTCGGAACGCCGGCCATCATGACGGCCGTCGGCGACAACAAGCAACAAATCATGCGGTTCGCCCTGGCCATGGACGACCCCTTCGGCGTCTTCGAGCAATCTTTCGGCGCAACCCGCATCCCGCTTTTCAGCAACTACAGATCCTCTCCAGAACTGGTGCGCATCCAGCACACCCTGGCACAGGCGCTGGACACGGCCGCTCCCCGCCCTCAATCACAGGCCGCAGCGAGCATCACCGATGCGTGCTGCGTCATCATGGACTTCTCCAGCGCACAGGTGGAGGCCGACCGATTGGCGAAACTCGTCATCGAGCAGATGCGGGAGCACAAGCTGAAGCCCCACGACTTCGTCCTGCTCGTGCGGCAGAAGTCGGAAGACTATGCACAGGTTCTTGGCCCGGTGTTTGCAGCCGCGGGCATCCCGTTGCGCAACGAGGCCGCCTACGTGGGCGCACAGATGCTGCAGGAGCTTCTCACCGAACCACTCTCCGCGCAGCTGCTGCTTCTGCTGCGCCTGGCCTTCACCGCGCGTGATGGATCGACCTGGAACCAAGCGCAGCATTTGCTTGCAGGTCTGCGCGGCATAGAGCCGAGTGACGATCGGGCGCGGCGCATCATGGCCCGCGATCTGGATACCTTCGCGACCCGGTTTTGCGCGCAGCATCCCGTCCCGCCCGCGACCGAGGAGGCATCCCGCCTGCTGGTCCAGGAGGTCGTGGCATTCCTAGGGCGAGACGCCTTGATCGCCGACCACGCACCGTACGCGCAAGGCAACTGGTTGGCCGAGGTCGAGAACAGCGTCACGCTGCACCTGACGTCCAGTTCAGCCGGCGCCGCGGATTGGTTCGCGGCGCTCAACGCCTACGAAGGCATCAACGCGCTGCCACTCATGACCTTGCACAAAAGCAAGGGGCTGGAATACCACACGGTGATCTTCGTCGGACTGGACGATTCGGCCTGGTGGAGCTATGCCAAAGACACTGCCGATGCAACCGCCGGCTTCTTCGTGGCATTCACGCGCGCCAAACAACGCGTCGTATTCACGTACACCGCGGAGCGGGGAGCCCGAACCAGCATCGCGCCGCTCTACGAACTCCTGGCCTCGGCGGGTGTTCAAACCCTTAGCGGCGACTGATGCTCAGTTGGACCACAACCCAAACCGCCACTCGCCCTGGACGTCGCCGCGTTGGGTGGCTTCGCAACGCCCTGCGCATTCCCAGGCTCGCCAGCCCCCGATTGCGCTGGTCTGTGCAGGCCCAATAAGGCGATGTCGCCTGACCCGTCGCACTAAAGACGGCGTCATCGATCACCTTAACAAGAGATAGGGGACATCTTCCCCTGTCTCCTGTCTCCTCCGTTAAACGGGTAGCCACTCCATCCCGAATGCGTAAAACGCATACCGTGTTCAGACTGAGCCTTTGTGTGCTAAAGCTGTCACAGCGCAAATGCGTCGTCGATAAGCGAAAGACCCGTTCACTTGGCCGATTTTCGTCGCAGGAACCGTCGCCACCGGATGTGAAACGACAACGCGAACGTCTGCTCTGGAATCAATCTGACGGACTAATATGGTAAATCAACGTTACACATCAGGGAGCGATATGCCAAGCAAGCGAGCAACAACTAAGGAGACTGAAGCCGACTTGGAAGCGCGCATCCGAGCGGCGATTAAAGTGGCATTTCCTTGGCTGCCAGACGGTGCCATCAAGCACCAGATCAAGTTCACCTTCAAGTTCGGAAGGCAGACCCTAGACGTCGATGCCGGGAAATCACGTGCCGAGGCGCGGCTGGATATCCTATTGGAGAAGGACGACAAGCCTCTGGCCATCATGGAACTGAAGAGACCTGGCCTCACGCTGACCGTCGACGATGGCGCTCAAGGCCTTTCGTATGCAAGACTGGTGCAGCCCCCAGCGCCGCTCGTGGTGGTCACGAATGGTACCGACGTCAAGATCCTGGAAACCTCTACGGGAAATCCTTGGCAACCAGCGACTGCGACAGAAGAGGCATTCAAGGATCTCATCACACAGGCAAGCCGCGTCGCCGGGACAGACATTCGGCATGCTATCGATACCCTGATGGGCACAGCACCGAATGTCTGGATGCAAGCCGTGCGCCTCGTGTCAACCGAGACGATCGAAGAGCTCACAGCGTCCTGGGATGAACCAGCACTGCCATTCGCCGCTGACTTCCTCGCTCCCCGCGCTGCTACACATCAGTTGTGGCGAAACTTGGTTGCGGGAGAGAAGCTACTGGTGCTGGAAGGCCCTCCTCTCGCGGGTAAGAGCAATGTGCTTCGCGAACTTTGTGCGCGCACGGAGCAGAGCAATATCCTCGCCACACTGTACGTCGAGGCTGGCGTTGGCGGTGACGTGCTCCAAACGTTGGCCGACGCTATCTCGCGATCGCTGAATTGGCCCGTATCACCTCAAGAGGCGCGTGATTGGCTGATCCGTATCTCAAACCACGATGGCGTGCGGCTCGTCTTGGCATTTGACGGTCTGCGTGCAGCAGACACTGCATCCGTGCGGGAGATCGAAGACCTCTCTTCCAATGCGTTCGGCCCCTCCCTGGCAGTGGTGGTCGCAATGGATGACGCTGTAGCGCAGAGCGTACTCAAGACGCCAAACCAGCTTTCGCTTTCACCGCTGGGACGGCGATCCAAAGTCGTAAGCGTTGGGCACTTGCGCGACGGCGAATTTAGGCTGGCTCGGGCCCTTTTGGGACAGCGCCGCCTGTTCTTGATGAAGGGCGCCGACATGGCGCCCGAGTATCGAGAGCCGTGGGTGCTGCGAGCGATCAGCGGCTCCGGCCATGCTGCGCTCAAGGACAAGCCCGAGACGCAGGCGCTATCGCTGCCTTCGCTGCTGGGTCCGCGGTTGCTGGAGCTCGTTCGCAAGCGTTTCGCACACGACCACGAACTGCGACGCAGGTTCAGGGGCCTAGCGCGCTCGATGATTACCGATGCGCAGGACACAACGCGGCCACCCGAAATTGTGCTCCAGCAATTGGAGATGGTGATCATCCGCCGCGCTGCGGTCAAGTCGGAGCTTGAGCCCGATGACTTGCAATGGCTGATCGATCATGGATTCGTTCGCCCTGGCATGCACGACGTGGGGGGCGCGACGATCCTGGTTCGGCTGCCAGAGTTGCTGGCCAGTGAGATGGCACACGCATTGTCCGATGAAATCGTGAAGCGCTCGAAGGGAGATCTGCATGAGGCTGCCGTCTGGACCGCCGGCGCAGCGAGCAATCTTCCTCTTGGAGAGGTAGTCGCAGCGCAAGCGATTGTGGATGCCGCCAAGCGCACGAATGGGCTGCCCGTTGGCTTCATCAGCGCCTTGGTGGCGATGCCACCCGAACGCGAGGTGCTGGATACGGGCGGTCACTACGCGATGGTGCTGCCCAACGGTGCCATGATGGATATTGAATTCCAACCTGATGGCAAGGGCTTTGTCATAATCGATGGGGAGCAGCACGAAATTGACCTAGGTGATGAGGAACAGGTCACCTACAACAACTTCCATCCCTGGCTGATCCTCTCTCACGTGGCGTCCACGCCTTTCGAGGTGATGGGAGAACATGGAGCCACAAGAGAAGACCCGAACTTGCTTCTGCAGATTGGGATGTGTCCTGTGCCTCTGCGTGGAAATCGGGGGTCGCAGTCGCTACGGATGCTTCCGATGCTGGACATGCCCGATGGAGTATCAATCGTGCATTCGGACGCGGGGATCATAGAGCCTGTCACGCTCGGGATCCTCGACTATCTTTCCACCGCCGATGACAAAGCGGACAACTGGGTCGCGACTGCGGCCAAGTCAGGCTCAACTGCCCTGCTATATCGAGTAAACATAGCACTGGGAGTCCTAGCCGGCTTCGAGACTCATGCGAGAAGCGAATGGGCGAAGGCTCAGCTCAAGGACGTGATTCTTCCGGAACTGCAGGAAGCCATAGGCGATGCAGACGCACTCTCACCACAAGCCTGATGGATTCGAGGCCATAGTACTCGTCGAACGGCCGTAACACCGCTGTTTATAGGATGCCTGTCAAGACTACACATTTGGGGGCATGAGCAATGCATCGGCACGGCCCGACTTTGAATCAGACGCAAAGTCGGGCCAAAGCTTCGCTCAGGTCGAGTAGCCCAAGGATGCCAGATCACCCGCAAGCTGATCGTCCAAAACCGAATTTCCAGTGAGTTCGTCGAGGCCGAACTTCGCATAAGCAGCCGCGGCCCAAGGCTAGGACGCAGCTGTTAGGCAATCGGGCCGCCAGGCTTGTAACCCGCGCATCGTTCCGGCCTTTACTCCGTTGCATCCTGGCAGATCAACCGCGCCAATTGCCCGCCAAAGTATCCAGAACGAAATCCACGCGTTCCGGCACGTTGGCCTTGGGCAGCAAGGACACCTCGTACCCAAGCGCAGGATATGTTTTCTGCAATCTGTCGTACTCGGCCAGCGCTGCATGCATGTCATGGCGGCGCTCCGCGTCTTGCCCATAGATTTCCGGCCACGGCGGGGCGAGAAACACGCGATGGTGATAGCGATGCCGCTGCTCGAGGTTTGCCAGGAGCGGCTCTCCCGTCAATTCTTGGAGCGCCGCTGCCGCATCAACCAGGCCCCGATCGAAGAACACCCATTTCCCGATGTCAGCCCCGGCGTTTTTATGGTCGTCCAATGCTGTTGCGAGGGCTTGACGCAGAAAGCCCGCCATGTCGATCCACGGTAGGGCTTGGCCACCGGTTCGGGCTTCTTCCTGCACGATGCGCCGCCCAGGCTCTTCGACAATGGCATAGCCTCGCCGGTGGAGTTCCGCAAGCAGCGTGGATTTGCCCCCTCCCGAACAGCCAGAAATGACAACGAAATGATCCATATCAATCACCGATTGCGAGAAGCAAGGCCAGACAGAGCCAGCACGGCTATGGCGAGAACTGTGCAATAGATGACGATCGGCCAGGCAGTACCGTTCGGCCACAACGTCATAACGAGAGTCCCGACTCCCCCTAGCAACAAGCCGCCCAGGCAAAAGTAGACTGCCGTTGCGGTCCCGGCGATATGATCGAAACCTTGAAGCGCACCACTAGGTGCCACCGAGACGGCAGTTGCGATACCAACCCCCACGAGCCACATTGGGGGAATAAAGCCCAGTACCGAAGTCGGCACCAGCACTTCGCCCACGCAGAGCAAAAACGCTCCTGCCAGCAGACACCCCATTCCCATCCGCAGCGTGTTCAGGATTCCCCAGCGGGGAATCAGTCGCCCCATGATTCTTGCGGTAGCCATCATCGCAACAGCTACTGTCGCAAATAGCAAGCTGAACTGAAGCTGTGACAACCCTTGTCTGCCCATCATCAGCCAAGGGCTGGTCGAGAAGAAGACAAAGAAGCTACCCATGCCCGCGCTGTAGCCGAGCGTGTACTGCCAGAAGCTCAAGCGCTTCATTGGAAGTAGTAGCTGCGACCAGTGTAGCTCTGGCATCTGCTCTCGACGGGTCTCTGGCCACAGCCGCCAAGCTGCGACCGTCGCACCGAGCATTGCAACACCTAGTAGTGCAAAGATTGCACGCCACCCCAGCCACATGTCGACCAGTGCGCCCAGCAGTGGGCCAACCGCTGGAACCACTGCGAGCATGGAGCCGAGCAAGCCATAGATGACATTGCTTTCCGCCCGGCCCGTGTATATGTCGCGGATGGTGGCGAACGTCGCGACCAGGCATGCCGATGCACCGCAGGCTTGAAGAACACGCAAGCTCAAGAAAGCGACTGACGAAGTCGCCAAGGCAAGACCGAATGAAGCTGCAACATAGACAATCCCGCCGGCAAGCAAGACCGGACGGCGCCCAACCCGATCCGACAATGGGCCGAAGAGGAGCTGACCTGCTCCAAGCAGAAGCAAGTATGCCGTCAGTGTGAGCTGGATCATCGCTGGATCAGCACCCAGCGCATCAGCCATGAATGGCACCACGGGCAGGTACATATCCATGCCCAGTGATGCCAGCAAATCGAATGGCGATAACAGTAACAACGTAGCGGCAAGAGAATACCGCCATGAAAAATCGTTTGAACGCACGAAACCATCTCCTTAAGTGAAGGATTTGGCGGCGCTCTCTCAGAGAGATTGAGGTCTTGAGAACGCCGCAACAACCGAGAAAACGAAGGTTGTTGCGGCTTACTTGTCTGCTTTTTTTGTCGTGCTCATGCGGGTTAATCTCATGTATCGGTCACTATCGTAACAATTTTCTCGCTGTGGTGCTGAATTCGAATGGTTTGTAAAACCGTTCACAGAAGCCATGGGTCTGTGGGTGATGCGACTTGGCCTGGCAAGCACATGCCGTTGCGCTCAACGAGCTTGCCAATCGATGTACACCCAACCACGGACGGGGGCATGGCAGACATTGCAGCGCCAGAAGGTACCCAACGGCTCGGCCACTGCCAAGGCTGTGGATTACAGCTTAAGACGTTGGGAAGCGCTCACCCGATTCGTGGACGACGAGCAATTGCCCGTGGACAACAACTGGATTGAGAACCAGATCCGACCCATCGCCCTTGGGCGCAATAACTGGCTGCTTGCCGGGAGCCTGCGCGCAGGCCAACGTGCGGCTGCCGTGATGAGCCTTGTTCAATCGGCCCGCATGAACGGACACGACCCGTATACCTATCTCAAGGATGAACTGACACGCTTGCCAACACAGCGGGCCAGCCAGATCGGGGAACTACTGCCGCACCGCTGCAAAGCCATCGCCATCTAACTGTCAAGCATGACCACCGACAGCGGTAAATATGGAATGCCATGGGCGCCCGGTAGAGTTGCGCTGTTTGATGTGCGGGTCGGCTGAGAAGCGATGTGCTTGGGAGAGGGGTGATCTCAGAGATTTTTAGCAATCTTCTCTGACTCCGCCCAAAGCCGGGGCGCGGTGTGTCAGCATCAACCGGTTGAATCCGCCCGAAGAAATTGTCTACATGGCTGCACACCTACTCTTGGAAGAATCGATCAGGCCGACATGGTGCGAGAGCTGGGGACGCCTTGTGGTCGACAATCTCCTCGCTGGCAAGACGACCTACTATTGCCGCCAAAGTAACTCCAGGGTGCATTGTGCAAACGTATACCCCGCCGATTTTTGGTAGATATCCGATGATGGGAATGCCATCCTCAGGCATTGGTCTGAGGCCGACGCAGGCTAATTCCGGATCAATGGAAACAACCCCGTGTAGTTCGTTCTGGATTGCTCTGGCCGTTCTTAGCGCTATCGCTGCTGGCTGGTTCTCCAATGCGTCATCCAAGTAATCCTCGGCCGCCAGCAATGCACCATCGGCACTTTGCCTAATCTCCATCTCAGGGCTGGAGATTAGGGTGCGCACGAGGTTGGGCTGTGACTTGTAACGGATGAAAATGGCAGGTGAAGCCTCTATAGGCAGAGACATTTCAAGCATATCTGTCAGATTCTGTATGCCTGTACCCGCCGCCAGTACGACAATATCGGCATTGATGACACCCTTCTCGGTTTTAACGCCTGTCACCTTTTTACCTTGGGTTGTAAAACCTAGAACGCGCGTCTGGGTGAGAGTTTCGGCCCCATGTTCCTGGGCGCCAGCGATCAGCGCACGAGTTGCTGCCACTGCGTCCAGCGCCCCTTCTTCGGCCGCATACAACGCATACTGAGGGGGATTTTTGAGGTTCGGCTCAAGAGCGAGAATTTGAGATCTCGACACAATGTTTGCCGATGGCTGATTATCTAAGGCCAGCAATTCATTCAACTTTGGGCTATAAGATAACGCGCCTGTCCAGAGAATTTTAAGATCTGGCAACTGCGTCTCGAGCCTGCGGTACTCTTCGATTGCGGCACCGCGCAGTTGCGCAATAGGGTCTGGTCCGCAGTGCGAGGAGTTGATCCAGGCAAACGAGCTTCCCGTAACACCTGAGGCTATAGACCCAGCTTCGACCAAGGTGATCTTCGCTTTTTTACCTGCCAAGTGGTAAGCCAACGAGGCCCCCACGATTCCTGCACCAACAATAACGATTCGTTTGTCGAGACGATTTTCCATGTCAGCCTCCGTTCTGTCGACCTTGCAATAGTACCCAGCTGAATTAGCCATCGGCACGCGGAACTGATCGTCTATGAGCAAGCGTTTTCAGAAGTCACATAGCGTCGCTATAGCAGGTATCGCTGGGAACGGTTAGGTGACTTCGCCGGATGGTTACGGCGCTATGAACAGGCCATGCCAGACAACGACCTGGCGATATTGTTCACCAAGCTGCGTCGTCACAGCCTGCCGCTACACGGGCCTGCGGCTAACGTGCTATTCGAGGCTGTGCCTCTGGTCGACTTGCAGCAGTCCTTGGCTGACACCCTTTCGCAATGGCAGCAGCCATCAGACTGGGAGGGCGACGAGCGCAATATTCTTCTTGCCCTGGCACGCATCTGGTTCACGGCCTGCGCCGGCGAAATCGCAGCTAAGGACACCGCGGCCACCTGGGCTGCTGAGCGCTTGCCTGCCGCGCACAGCGCTCTGATGGCACGCGCCGCCACGGCCTACCTCAGCGGCCAGGCTGATGGGTTGGCTGCCATGCCTGAGCAAGTGGCAAACACCATCTGCTTTTGCCGAAGTGAGATCGAGGCTTTGCTACGCGTGCAAGCATGATGGACTCTGAGTCATACCTTGGAGCCCATCATGCTCGCACGCTCAGACGCCGCCGGTGTGCTTCAAATGAACGAGTGGATAAGGTCTTCCTTGCGCGTCCAAAGGGGACCGGCCAGTACGTTCAAAGCCCATTTTTTCGTAGAAGCCTACCGCCTGAGCATTCTGCTCATTGACATCGGTGGTCATATGCCGGTTAAGCGCCAGACCATGGCGTACCAGAGTCGCACCAATGCCCGTGCCGCGGTAAGCGGGGTCCACGAACAAGGCCTCCATATGCCCGTTATCGATGAGCATGAATGCCAACGGATAGTCCATAGCATCTACCGCCAACCATAGCGGCGCCTGTGGCAGAAAACCGCACACCATCTCGTCAATGGCTTTTCTATCTTCCCGAGTCAGAAAACCATGGGTGGCATCCACTGCGAGGCGCCAGATTTCAACCGTTCGCGCTCCCTCATCGGGGCGAGAATTTCGAATAGTGATCATGTTCCTTCTTTCCTTCGAGGTCCTATCAGGCCTCATCTCACAACGCAACGGAGCAGCCCATTCCTGGTGCATATTACAGAAACAACTAGCTCGTGACGACAGCCCCGAGACTGCGCCCCAGCAATTGGCCGGGCCAGCCATCCACGCTGAAAGTCGTAATGCGCTCATACCCGCAAGATTCATAAAACCGTACCAGCTCCCCCGTTCCACCACTGTAGCAGTCCACACGCAGACGCTGCATCCCTGCCGCCCGGGCGCGGCTATCCGCAAAGGCCAGCAAACGCCGCCCCATCCCACGCGCTCGGTCATCCCGCGAGGCGACCAACACCCGCACATAGATCTCCGGCTCAGTTGCGGGAGGCACATAGGGCTGTGCCTCCCCCAAGACCAAAGCGGCTAACAGGCGGCCACGCTCGTCCTCCGCCACCCAGGCCTCAGGTAAGGCACAGGCGTCTTCCACCAGCTGAATCCGCCGCGGCGATGCTGACCAGGGCTCGCTACCCCATTGACCTTCATTACCTATTTGCACAAACCAGGCCATCACCTCGTCGAAGACCTTCAGTACTGCAGGTACATCAAGCGCCGTAGCCCGACGGATCAACATTGATCCATCGCCTTCATACCTCATACCCCAACTCCTTTGTTCAAAAGTTCGATCAGATAGAACACAGTTCTGTTTCCTCTATGCACGCAGCGCTGTCCGGGGACGGTATTTCACAACGGCCAAACAACGTCAATCCTGCGACCTAAGCCAAGCCTATGGGAGCTTTGTTGTCCAGCTGGCAACGATAGTACAGTTCGCACCCAAGCGTCATAGCATGTCGAGCATGCGGCGCGAAGCAACTGCGTGGCATAACCATTTCCGCGTGCATACTCCAGAGTCTGCACTCTAGTATCCGCGAGCTGCATATCACTCAAAGGGTAGGCACTGGCGATGGTGACCGAGCGGCCATCCTGACCCAGAGCGCCAAATACGGCCCAGTCATTGAGATCAACCAGTGCGGCATCGAGGTCCTCCTGGTCGGCGCCGCACTCAAAGTCGGAGAATAAGGCCTCATCGCCTGCATGCAAGCTGCTGACATACTCCGCATCGGCTTCGGCCATCCATGCTCCACGCGCGGCTGCAGGTAGGTAGAAAAGATTGCTGCAGTCCCTCTCGCACCACGGCTTTCGAACCGGCTGCATCCCATATGCCTATGGCGTTCAGCAATTGCGCAACGTCCAGCCGCAATGCGATGGCCGTGTGTGCATCCCCCACGGTGTGGAGGATCGTGAATTTTTCATCCGCGGGCACCACCATGGCCCGTATCTGCACATTTTCTGCATCTATGCCAAGGTGCACCTTGCGCCACTGACGGCGCCGCTCGGCGCCGTGCTTCTTTGTTTTCCACTCGCCTTCACCCAAGAACTTAATACCTGTGGAGTCGGCAAGCATGTGGAAGCCGTTGCCACTTCGGCGGTAGTGCACCTGGACATATAAACCTTTTTGTCTGCGACACACCGTACTGTAGTCGGGTGCAGCCCAAGGTAGGCCAGACATTTTGAGCAGCGACTGCACCAGCCTCAATGTCTGGCGCAGGGGCAAGCCAAACAAGCATTTGATGGTGAGGCAAAACTGGATGGCCGCATCTGAGAACGTATGGATGCGCCCACGCTTGCCGCTCGCAGGAGCCAGCCACTGCATGTCCTTATCCAGCCAGATGCGCAAGTCGCCTCTGGCCTTCAATGCCGCCTTGTACGCCTTCCAGTTTGTGGTGCGGTACTTGGGGCGTCCCCAGCTCGTCTCACTCATCATCCGACCCTGCTATCACTGCCGCACGAATTTGTGCAACAAAGCCGGATAGCGAAGACAAGCGCAGCGGTCTTCCTCCAAGCCTCACCTCGACGAAGGAGGCGGCGCTACCTGCTCTCCCCTCTTGAACCCACGGTCCCCCGCCATGAACGCCTCCAGCATGTGCGGGATCAACTTCTCTGCATCGACCGCCTCGCCATACGTCTGGGCGTGCAGAGAGGCATAGCGGTCGAGGTCGACTTTCAGGCTGGCCGGGCAGGCGAATGTCAACTTGACGTTCTCGGTCTTGGGCAGCGGCCCGAGCCGCAGCTTTTTGGACGCGTTCATTGCGAAGCACCTCTATTGAAAAACAACGGCTGGTACGGGCGCAGCACCAGATCCCGGTTGACGATGATCCGCACCGGCAGGCCCGGCCGCTCGGTCAACGTCGGCTGGATGTTCATGTTGCGCCGGGTGATCTCCTGGCCGACCTGATTGATGCTGTCCTGGGCGCTGTCACGCCCGGCGATGACGATGCGGTTGCCGTCCTGCCGGTTCTCCGGCGCGGCCAGCTCGGCGCCGACGCCCAGCAGCGTCGTCAGCGCCGCGCCCGCAACGATGCGCTTCCAATGCCAGTCCACGTCGTCTTCCAGACCGGCATAGCCAGCGGGATCAGTGCCGACGAGGTTCTCTAGCGTCAGCGATGACGTGTCGGGCAGGATGACCCGGTTCCATACCACCTGTACGCGGCTCTGTCCGTAGCTGACTTGGCTGTTGTAGCGCCCGAGGATGCGCGATCCCTGCGGGATCAGCAGGAACTTGCCCGTGGCCGTGTCAAAGACCGGCTCCGTCACCGTCGCGATCACGTCGCCGGGCAAGTCCGACTTGATACCTGTCACCAGCGCTCCGGCGATCACCGTCCCCGCCATCACCTGATAGGGCGATGCCGGCAGCGCCAAGTTGCCGGAGTTTCGGGTTTCCGTATTGCCGCCTTTCAGGAAAGCCTCTTTCTGGTCTTGCCGGTTCTGCACGGCGGTCGGATCGGCTGGCTGCGTCGCCACCGACGCCGGCCCGGCCGCGGGCGGATCGAAAGCCGCCAGCGCGTTTGCACCACCAGGCGCACCCGGTGTCACCTGCGCCACTGTCGCGGCGGCTTGGCCTTGGCCGCCCGAGCGGAAGAACACCGACGAAGCCGCAGCGGCTTCCGCCTCCTTGCGCAAGGCATCGTTGGGGTCGTGGCCGGGGGCCGCGTAAGCGGCCACGGCCGGCTGCTGCGAGTTCACGATGGCAGGGCCGAGGTCGCCCGGCAGCGGCGGCCCCAGCTCGGGCACCTTCGGCGGCAGCTTCGAGTAGTCGGCCGGCAGACCGTCCAGCCCTTCGGACTTCGAGACGCGATCGACGTTGTATAGCTCGGTCTGTTCGCCTGCGCCGCGCCGCTGCGGTTGCAGCGACCAGATCGTGGCCCCGAGCACGGCGACCGACAGGCCGCCGACGAGGATGGCCAGCGTGCGCCGGTTCAGGCGCGTGACCGGACGCGGCTGGGCGCGCAGTGCCACCGCTTCGGGCGCGACCTTGCCCGCCTGCGGCGTGGCGAGGTCGAGGGTGTCGTTCTGGCTCATGGTCAGTTCCTCCGTGCCACACCATCCGTGCGCTCGATTCGCACCACGTCGCCTTTGTCGTTACCCAGGCGCAGTTCGGCGGCGCCGAACAGCCGATCCACGATGTAGTACGGAGAGCGGAAGCGGTAATTGACCAATTGCCCGTCGCCTTCCGGCCCGATCACGAACAACGGCGGAAGCTCGCCTTTTGCAATGCCGGCGGGAAACTGGATATAGACCTTCGCGCCATCATCGAAAGCCCGCAGCGGCTTCCAGGGCGGATTGCTGCCGCTGATGGCATAGCGGAAGCGCAGGTTCTCCAGCGCCAGCCCGCTATCGACCGGCGCGGCGGTGCTGGCCGCTTGCGCCTGGCGCTGTAGCGCCAGCATCCGGTCGCGCGGGTACTCCCAAGAGACGGAGGCCATCCACGTCTTTTCCGTCGAAGCCAGCTCCAGCAGGTACGTCCTGCGATTGGTAGTGATGACGAGATTGGTCTTGAGACCCGAGCGGATCGGCTTGACCAGCACGTTCACGCGCAGGTCGGCGCCGCTGCCGCTGGACGTGTCGCCCACGATCCAGCGCACGGTATCGCCGGCGGCCACTGTCACCAGTTCCTCGCCCGGCTGGAGCGAAACCACGGTCACGCGGCCCACGGCTGCATAGACTTGGTACAGCGCACCATCGCTATACGGCCACACCTGAATCGCGTTGACATAGCCCTCGCGCGTGGGCGCGACGCGCGCCTCGGCATTGGCACGCGAAACGCGCACCTTCTGGTCTGCTGGCTCCGGCGCAGGCTTGGCATCCTCGATTTCGGGCAACGGCTTCAACTGCGCGGGCATCGGCAGCACCTCGGGCACGGCCACCACCTCCACCGGCGCGGGCGGCTCGGGCAGCGGCTGGGCCTGCACCGGCTCATCGAGCGAGATGGTCGGCGGTGGCTTGCCCTGCGAGGCGCAGCCCGCGAGGGTCAGCAGGATCACCGGCAAAGCGGTTTTACGGAAAAGTTCATTCATGGCTTGGCTCCTTCGGAAGAATCCAGTTCGCGGCTCCACGACAGGCCGTTGACGTAAATGCCCAGGGGGTTCTTGCGCAGGCGTTCTTCGGTGCGCGGCGGCTGGAGCACGATGGACACCACCGCCGTCCACCGCTCCAGGCCCGCCGCGGCACCGTTGACGTAGCGGCGTTCCGTCCAGCGCACGTTGAAAGACGTGTCGCTGGCGCGCACGACGCTGGTGATCTGCACCGTCACGGAATCCTTGCCGATGCGCGCGAACGGGTCGTTGACCCGCGCGTAGTCGTTGAGCACGGCCGCGCCCTTGTCGGTCGTGTAGTCGTAGGCGTCGAGCCAGTTCTGGCGGACGACGATGGAGTCGATGGACAACGAGCGCACCAGCGTGATGAAGCGCGCGATGTGGTGCGCCGTTTGCGCATCGTTGGGCCGGTACGGCGTGGCCGCTTCGCCCACGGCGCGCACTTGTCCCGCGCTGTCCACCTCCACCACATAGGGCGTCACAGTGGACTGCCCGGAGCGCCACACCAGGCCGCCGGCCATCATCAGCCCCAGCAGCAGGCAGCCGAACGCCATCAGCCGCCAGTTCTTCGCCTGCACGCGCGGCGAGCCGATACGGTCGTCCCACACCTGGCCGGCAGCTTGGTACGGCGTGGCAGGCTGCGGCGTGTCGGCGTAGCTCACCTGCGGTTTCTTGAATCGCATGGTCATTTCTCCTTATGAGTCGGAATCGCGCAGGCTCGGCCCTTGGCCGGAGCCGCCGCCATCGCCACCGCGCAGCGTGTGGGCAGTGGTGGTCGCGGCATGGGTGAGTTGCTGGCGGCGTTGCAGCCGCTTGGCCCAGGCGGGTTGCTCGGGCGTCTGTGCAGCGGCAGCGCCTGCACGGGCTTCGCTGGTGGCCGTCTGGCCGGCTGACGCGCCAGCGTCGCCATTCCAGCCCGCGCGGAACGGCGCGGCCATGCGCTGCCCGGCAGCGGAAGCGCGGGATGCGGCAGCGCGTCCGGCGGACTGCGCACCGGTCTTGGCGACGTTGCCCAAGCCCACCATCGCGCCCTTGGCGCCGCCGCCTGCTGCGGCGGAACCCGCCTGGAACGCCGACTTCGCGCTGCCAGCCGCCGATGTGGCGGCACGCGCGCCGCTGCCGGCCAGCTTGGCGGCAGCCGGGGCCATGCGCGCACCAGCGGCCACCGCGCCGCCCACGCCCGTCGCGGCAGCACCGACAGCCACTGCCGTTCCGGCTGCGCCGACGGCGGCACCGGCCATCGCGCCCGCGCCGAGCTGGGGCGCACCGGACACGAGGCCCGTGGCGATGCCAGGGCCGAAGATCCCCAGCGCCAGCAAGGTGAGCGAGGCCAGCATGATGACCAGCGCGTGGTCGATATTCGGCTCGGCGGGATGGACTTGGAACTGCGAGAACAGGCCCGAGCCGATGCCGACGATCACGGCCAGCACCAGCACCTTGATGCCGGAGGCCACGACATTGCCCAGCACCTTCTCGGCGAGAAAGCTGGTCTTGTTCCACAGCGCGAACGGCACCAGCACGAACCCCGCGAGCGTGGTCAGCTTGAACTCGATCAGCGTGATGAAAAGCTGGATTGCCAGCACGAAGAAGCACAGCACCACGACCAGCCACGCGAGGAACATCACCACGATGGGGTCGAGGTTCACGAACACTTCGGGAAAGCCCGCCATATCGCCGATCTGCTCCAAAATCGGCGCCCCGGCGTCGATGCCGGTTTTGGCGAGCCGGCCCGGCTGCAAGAAGTTCTCCATCGTGATGGCCGAGCCGGTGGCGGTGATGCCCAGCCCCGCGAACGAGCGGAACACGATGCTGGCCAGCCAGTTGAAGTTATTGATGATGTAGGCGAAGGCGCCGACGTAGAGCACCTTGCGCAGCAGCTTGGCGATCACATCCTCGCCCTGGCCGGTGGCATGGCTCATGGCCCAATACAGGCCGGCGATCGTCATGTCGATGACGATCAGCGTGGCCGTGAGGAACGCCACTTCGCCCCGCAGTAGCCCGAAACCCGAGTCGATATAAGCGGCAAAGGTGTTGAGGAATTGGTCGATGATGGTCACGTCATTCATGGCGTGTCCTCCGGTTCGGCGGGAACGGCCGGTGCCATGCCATCGGCCGGTTCCTCGAAGCTCGGCGGGATCGGCGGCAGGTCGGCCAGCGTCTGGTATTCGTCCGGCCCGGCCTCACCGGAAAAGAAGCGCCGCCGGAAGGCTTCGGCGGCGGCGCGGCAAGCGTCCTCGCCCGTGGCCTGCCGGTCAGCCGCGCATTGCGCGCGCAATGCCTTGAGCCGCCCAGGATCGGCGGCCAGGGCGTCGGCGAGGTTGTCGGCTGGCTGCTCGCCGCAGGCGGCCAGCTGCACCAGCACCGGAACAGACAGGGCGAGGACGCATCGCATGGCGGCCTCCCGTCAGTCGCGGTAGAAGTTGACGGACTGCGGCGTGTACGGCGTGCCTTCACCGAGGAAGCGCCGCCGCACTTCGCGGGCGCGCTCGGTGGCCGCCGCCTGCCGCGCCAGCTCCAGCGAGGTGGCCCGATCTTGCGAGATCTGGAGCCGCTGCGACTGGATCGACTGCTTGGCCTGCAAGGCGAGCAACTGGTTCATGGCCTGCATCGCCTGCAACGCGCCTTGCGCCGACTGGCTCTTGCCGACCAGATCGGCCAGCACGCTTTCGTCTTCGCCCAGGTTCTGCGACACCTGCGCCTGCATCTGCATGGTGGTCTGCAAGCCGTTGAGCGTGTTCTTCCACCGCTCCTGGGCGTCGCGGTACATCTGGTCGCCGCTGACGGTGGCGGCGTACTGCTCCGGGTACAGGCGCGCGAACTCCCGATCGAGATTCGTCACGTCGTAGGCCAAGCCTTGCGCCTGGGCGATCAGCCGCTCGGTGGTCGCCAGGTTGGCGCGCAACTTGCCAACCACGCTGGACGGCAGGCTGGCGAGGTTGCGTGCCTGGTTGACGAGCATCCGGGCTTCGTTTTGGAGCTGCTGGATCTGGTTGTTGATCTGCTCCAGAGTACGAACGGCCGTCAACGTGTTCTGCACCAGGTTGGTCGGGTCGAGCACGATGTCACCGACGCCGAACAGCGCGTGAGCGGGCTGTGCGATGCCAAAGGCGAGCACACATGCGGCGATCAGCGCGGCGAGTTTGGGACTATGCGATTTCATAGCTTGTTCTCCTGTGACTAGTCAGCTGTACGGAAGGAAGCCGGCCCAAGGCCGGGGAACGAGGGCAGCAGGTCGGCCGCCCAATCGAGGCCGCGATGGCGCAGCCAGGCGCCCGCGAAGCCGGGCGTGCCGGCGTCCAGCAGCACGCGGTCTATGTCGCGCTGGTCTTGCGGCGTGGAAGCGCCCGCAAACGCCAGCGCCGCCTGCCCCAGGTCGAGGTCGAACAGGCGGTTGCCGAGGCGGGATTGGTAGTAGTAGTCGCGCTTGGGCTGCGCGGTGGCGACGATTTCGATCTGCCGCCTGTTGAGGCCGAAGCCCTCGTAGATAGTGCGAATCTGCGGTTCGGTCGCCTGCGGGTTGGCGAGGAAAATCCGACTCGCGCAGCTCTCGATGATCGCGGGTGCGATGCTCGAATCCTTGATGTCGGCGAGGCTCTGCGTTGCGAAGATGACGCTGACGTTCTTTTTCCTGAGCGTCTTGAGCCACTGGCGGATGCGCGCCGCAAACACCGGGTCATCCAAGAACAGCCACGCTTCATCGAGGATCAGCAGCGTGGGCGCCCCGTCAAAGCGTTCATCGAAACGCGCAAAGAGGTAATGCAGCACGGCCATGACAGCGGCCTTGCCGTGCATCAACTCCTCCATCTCGAAGCACTGCACGTCGGCCATGCCCAGCCGGTCGTGGTCGGCGTCCAGCAGCTTGCCGTGCGCGCCGCCCAGCACATAGGGCGCGAGCGTCTGGCGCAGCGCATTGGACTGCAAGAGGACGGAAAGCCCGGTCATAGTGCGCTGCTCCACCGGCGCACCGGCAAGGCTGCCGAGTGCCGACCAGATGGCCGCCTTCTCGTCCGGGCCGACTGTCACGCCTTCGTGCAGCAAGCGGCCTTCGATCCATTCCGCCGCCCAGGTGCGATATCCCTCGTGGTCGATGCGGGCCAAGGGCTGGAAAGCGATTTCGCCGTCCGTGCCCAGGTCGTAGTGCTCGCCGCCCAGCCCGAGGATGGTGGCGCGCATGGAGCGCCCCATGTCGAACGTGAAGATGCGTGAGCCGCGATAGCGGCGGAACTGCATCGCCAGCGTGGCGAGCAAGACCGACTTGCCCATGCCGGTCGGGCCGGCTACGAGCGTATGGCCCACGTCGCCGATGTGCGTCACCAGACGGAACGGCGTCGCGCCATCGGTGCGCGTGACGATCAGCGGCGGGCCGTCGAGGTGGTCGTTCTTCTCCGGCCCGGCCCATACCGCCGACACTGGCATCATGTGCGCTAGGTTCAGCGTCGAGACGATAGGCTGTCGGACGTTGGCATAGGCATTGCCCGGAATGGACGACAGCCACGCATCCACGGCATTGAGCGTTTCGGGAATGGTGACGAAGCCGCGCCCCTGAATGACGCGCTCCACCATGCGCAGCTTCTCGTCGGCTGCGCCGGCGTCCTCGTCCATGACGGTGACGGTCGCCGTCAGGTAGCCGAAGGCGACTTGATCGCTGCCCAGCTCCTGCAAGGCGGCGTCCGCATCGGCGGCCTTGTTGCTGGCGTCGGTATCGACCAGCGGACTTTCTTGCTGGAAGATCGTTTCCCGCAGCAGCGCGATGACGTTCTTCCGTTTCGCAAACCACTGCCGGCGCAAGCGCCCCAACTCCCGTTCCGCCTCGGATTTGTCGAGGCACAAGAATCGCGTACTCCAGCGATACCCAAATCCGAGGCGGTTGAGGTCGTCCAGAATCCCCGGCCAGGTCGAGGTCGGGAAACCGCGCACCGACACCACGCGCAGGTGCCGGTCGCCCAGCATGGGTGCCAGGCCGCCAACCAGCGGCGAGTCGGTCAGCAGCGCGTCAATGTGGAACGGTACTTCGGGCACACCCACGCGATAGCGCCGCGTCGATATGGTCGAGTGCAGATAGGTCAGCGTCTGGCTGTCGTCCAGCCAGGAGACTTCCGGCATCACGCCATCGAGCAGGTCAAAGACCCGATCCGTTTCCGCAACGAAGGATTGCAGCCGCTCGCGCCAGTCCACGCCATTTGTCGGTGTGTTCTCGTAGAGCATCTTGGCGGCTCGGGCGCGCGACTCCTCCGACGGCAGGTATTGCAGAGTGAAGTGGTAGATGCTCTCGAAGTGGCGGTCCGACTCCTCGAACGCCGCACGTCGTTCCTCGTCCACCAGCCACGACAGCGGCTCGGGAAACGAGGATTGCGGATAGCGCGATGCCCGCATCCGCTCGGCGTCGATGTAGAAGGCCCAGCCAGAGCCGGTGCGGCGAAGCGCGTTGTTCTGCCGCGCCGCCGTAGCGATCAATTCGCCCTGTGTCGCACTGTCCAAGTCGGGGCCGCGGAACTGGAACGATCGTTGAAACGAGCCGTCTTTGTTCAGCACCACGCCGGGAGCGACTAGCCCGGCCCAGGGCAACCAGTCGGCAAGCAAGGCCGGGCGCTGGCGGTATTCGGCGAGGTTCAGCATGGCGGCATCCCCTCACACGTCCAGCAGCGGGCGGTGCTTGATGTGCCGGGCGAACACGGCCATGAACTGCGGATCGACGCGCGCCCCCCAGACCGCCAGCGAATGGCCGACGATCCAGAGCACCACGCCAGGAATCCACAGTTGCAGGCCCAGCCCGACGGCGGCGGTCAGCGTGCCGTTGGCAATCGCCACGGTGCGCGGTGCGCCGCCTAGCAAGATCGGCTCGGTGAGCGAGCGATGCAAAGGCAGCTCGAACCCGGCCGCGAAGGTATCCGGGCCGCTCATACGACAGCCCCGCCGGAGAAGCTGAAGAACGACAGGAAGAAGCTCGAAGCCGCGAACGCGATGGACAGGCCGAACACGATCTGGATCAGCTTGCGAAAGCCGCCCGACGTATCGCCGAACGCGAGCGCGAGGCCCGTGGCGATGATGATGATGACCGCGACGATGCGCGCCACCGGCCCCTGGATGGATTCGAGGATGGATTGCAGCGGGCCTTCCCACGGCATCGAGGAACCGGCGGCCTGCGCGGTTCCGGCCAGGAACAGCAGCGGCGCGGCCAGCAGCAGCCCTTGCCCCGCAGGGCAGCCCAGGCAGCGCAGCCGCGCGAGGATGGGCAGGTGCGAAGGCGGATTTACGGAAACACGGAAAGCATGGGTGTGCGTCATGGCAGTTCTCCAGAGGGATTGAGGGACGGGGATGAGGAAGTCGCTGCAGCGGATGCGGCATCGGGAACTGGCGACAGCTCGGGAAACGGCGTATCCATCGCGTCCGCCAGTTGGTAGCCAATGCCGTCGAAGCCGACGACGCGGGCGATGCTCTCGATGCGGCGCTTGCGTCCGCGTCCGGCGATGTGGATCACCACGTTGACCGCCTCGGCGATCAGCGCACGCGGCGGGTTCACCGCCACTTCGAGAATCAGTTGCTCCATGCGCAGCAGCGCGCCCAGCGCAGAACCTGCATGGATCGTGGCGATGCCGCCAGGATGGCCAGTGCCCCACACCTTGATGAGATCCAGCGCCTCGGCGCCGCGCACCTCGCCGACGACAACCCGATCCGGGCGCAGGCGCATGGACGAGCGCACCAGCTCGGTCATGGACACCACGCCTGCGCGCGTGCGCAGTGGAACGTGGTCGCGGGCCGTGCATTGCAGCTCCACCGTGTCTTCGAGCACCAGCACGCGGTCGCCGGTGGCGGCGATTTCAGCGAGCAAGGCATTGGCGAGCGTGGTCTTGCCGCTGCTGGTGGCCCCGGCGATCAGGACGTTCTGGCGCTCGCGCACGGCGCGAACGAGAAAGCCTGCCTGGGCAGCGGTCATCATTCCGTCCAGGACGTACCGCTCCAGCGGGATCACGCCGATGGCGCGCTTGCGCAGCGCGAAGGCCGGCCCCGGCGCGGCGGGCGGCAAGATGCCCTCGAAGCGTTCGCCTGTCTCGGGCAGTTCGGCGGATAGCAGCGGTTGGCCGCGATGCACCTCTGCGCCGACGTGGGCCGCGACCAGGCGGATGATTCGCTCGCCATCGGCTTCGGGCATTTCCACACCCATAGGCGTGCGACCCCACGACAGGCGATCTACCCAAAGGGTGCGATCGGGGTTGAGCATGATTTCCACCACGTCGGGGTCTTCGAGCGCAGTGGCGATCAGCGGCCCCATTGCCGTGCGCAGCATCTGGATGCGCCGGTCGAGCGAAGCCGCAGCGGATGAGCGTGGGTCGGGCGGAAGTTGCGGAACGGCGCTCATGACGCACGCTCCCGCGCCTGCGCGGCTGCCGGCGCGTCCTCCATCCGCACCGGGTCGGGGTACAGTTCCTCCACCACGTCGCGCACCAGGCTGCGCCCGCGCATCAGGTGGCGGCCGAGCTGCTCGGTGAACTGCTCGAAACGCGCCTTGCCCTGCGCGCGGGCCGCGTCTTGGTGCGCCTCGGGAACCGGCGTGCTGACGGTCAGGTAGTAGCGGATGAACAGCGCCAGCGTTTCGATGGCGATGTTCTGGTCGCGCTCCATGCGCTCGGCCTGGCGCGACAACCGATCAAGGCGCTTGGCGATAGCCGCCTCGCGCTGGTCGGCGGCATCGGGCGACAGCCACGATGCGAGCGCCGCCGCGACGATGGACGACTTGGACACTCCTTTCTTGGCGGCCAGTTCATCGAGCCGCTGGGCGTGCTCGGGCTGGATAAAGAGGTTCAGGCGGTAGTGGCTCATAGCTCGATTCCGTCGTTGGGGTCGAGGGAGGCCAGCCGGGCCGTGCGCTGCATGGCCGGATCAAGCTGGCGAGGAAGGGGAAGCGGCAGGTCGTCGTCGTCATCGAGCAGTGCGAGGTCGGCTGCGGGCGCGGCCAGCTCGGGTGCGTAGGCGACGGTTTCGGAAAGCTCGGGTTGACGGCGCGGGCCGCCGTCGTCGGCGGTCAAGCTCCCACAGCCATCGGCGGATGCGGTGGCCGGTGCGGCAGGCGTTGGCGGAATCGCCAACCCGCTCCAGTCGTCCGGGCGCAGCGGCGGCGCGTCGGCGTACTGTCCGCCCGCAAGCGCGGGCGACGGCAGCACGCGGCGCTTGAAATTGGCGTCCGCGTAGTAGCGCAGCTTCTTGGCCTTGATCGGCGCGACGCTGGACACCATCACCACCGCCTCGTCGGGCGGAAGCTGCATCACCTCGCCCGGCGTCAGCAGCGGGCGGGCCGTCTCCTGGCGCGACACCATCAGATGCCCGAGCCACGGCGCGAGCCGGTGGCCCGCATAGTTGCGCTGCGCACGCAATTCGGTGGCGGTGCCGAGCGTTTCGGAAATGCGTTTGGCCGTGCGTTCGTCGTTCGTCGCAAACGTCACGCGGACGTGGCAGTTGTCGAGGATGGAATGGTTCTGCCCATACGCCTTGTCGATCTGGTTGAGCGACTGCGCGATGAGGAAGCTGCGGATGCCGTAGCCGGCCATGAAGGCAAGCGCCGTCTCGAAGAAGTCCAGGCGCCCCAGCGCCGGGAACTCATCGAGCATCAGCAGCAGCTTGTGGCGGCGCTCGATGCCGTCGGAGCCATCGAGCGATTCGGTCAGGCGCCGCCCGATCTGGTTGAGGATCAAGCGAATGAGGGGCTTCGTCCGCGAAATGTCCGAAGGCGGCACAACCAGATACAGCGATACCGGATGTTCCCCAGCGATCAGGTCGGCGATGCGCCAGTCGCAGCGCGAAGTAACTTCGGCTACCGTGGGATCGCGGTACAGGCCGAGGAACGACATGGCGGTGCTCAACACGCCGGAACGCTCGTTGTCCGACTTGTTGAGCACTTCGCGCGCCGCCGAAGCGACGACAGGATGCAGCCCATCGCCCAGGTGGGGCGTGGTCATCATCCGATGCAAGGTCAGCTCGAACGGACTGGCCGGGTCGGAGAGGAAGTTGGCGACGCCGCGCAGCGTCTTGTCCTCTCCCGCGTAGAGCACATGCAGGATGGCCCCGACCAGCAGCGCGTGGCTGGTCTTCTCCCAATGGTTGCGTTTCTCCAGCGCGCCTTCGGGATCGACCAGAATGTCAGCGATGTTCTGCACGTCGCGCACTTCATGCGCGCCGCGCCGCACTTCCAGCAGCGGGTTGTAGGCCGCTGATTTCGCATCGGTCGGGTTGAACAACAGGCAATGCGAGAAGCTCGAGCGCCAGCCAGCGGTGATCTGCCAGTTCTCGCCCTTGATGTCGTGGATGACGGCCGAGGCCGGCCAGGACAGGAGCGTCGGCACCACCAGGCCGACACCCTTGCCCGAGCGCGTGGGCGCGAAGGTCAAGACGTGTTCCGGGCCTTCGTGACGCAGGTACTGGCGATCGTGCTGACCGAGGAACACACCGGCCGGTTGCGTCAGGCCCGCCTTGCGAATGTCATCCGCGTTTGACCAGCGGGCCGAGCCGTAAGTCGTGACCAGGCGCGACTGCCGCGAGCGCCAGATCGACATGCCGATGGCGACGACCACCGCGAATAGCCCACTGCCCCCGGCGATAGCGCCGCCTGTATCGAACACGCGCGGCGCGTAAGCATCGAAAACGAACCACCACTCAAACAGCTTCCACGGGTGGTAGATCGGCGTGCCAAGAAAATCGAACCAGGGCGAACCAAGGCGTAGTTGGTAGCCGAGGGCTGCTGCTGTCCATTGTGTGGCGCCCCAAACTCCGGCGATCACGATGCCGAATACCACGGCGATCTGACCGAACAGCACGTTCGTCCCTTGCATGACCTGGCCTCCGATTTCTCCTGCGCTGATTCCTCATGGAAAGCGCGGCACAAGGACGTGCCGCAGGCGTCAGGATCGGTGCCGGGTCAGTGCCGGTCAAAGACCGTTTCAAGCATAGAAGTCGAGCAAAAAGACAGAATTCTCGCGGTGGCGAGTCAATGAAAGACGCCGCAAGCGAAGGCGCATTGCGGCGTGTTGAACAGAAAGATGAAGGCGAGGTGGTGAGCCGCCAACAATCAGAACTTGGGCGGCTCCTTCGGCGGTGTGTATGGGGTCTCACTATCGCCGTAGAACCGCTTGCGCGTGGCTTCGGCCACTTGGTTGCACAACTCGTCCCCCGACTTGGCGCGATCCTGCCTGCATTGCTTGCGCAGTTCCTTCAAGCGCTCAGGGTTAGCAGCCAGCGACTCCGCGGTCTCCACCGGCTCAGGTCTTCCACAAGCTGCCAAGCCCACGACGAGTATGCACAGTGCGATCTTCTTCATTGCTCTATCCTCTCGCTACGGTCTTGAGACGACGCGACCAAATTGCGCACGGGCTATCCACCTCAAACAGCCTGTTCCCGCGCGTCAATATTGCTACCGCGTATCGCGGCGAGGTTTCTGGTGAGCTTGTCTAGAACCCATGGACTTTCGTTAGGATCGCCTACCTCAAAAATTGTGACCTCATTGACGCCTTGCCAAGGCACGGTCTTTTGAGTGGTGTTCAAAGTAAATCCCGTAAGATTCCGCTCCTTTCTTGCGCAAAGCTGCCGTTCAGATCGAGCACCTCTCTGGAATAATGCTCTGCCCATCCAGTCCATCGTCCGCATGCCGGTCTTTCTTACCCCACAGCCTCCCCGACTCGCGCGATAAAACGAGACAGGATCTCCGAAGGCTCCGCATTCCTGCGCACCAGATATGTGGTCAGCATCTGTGAGTGACCAGCCAAGGAGCGAGCTACGATTTCGCATTCATGACTCGTCGCAATTTGTGAAGCGCCCGCCAGACCTAATGCGAATCCGGCAGCCACCATGGCCCGCATCAGTTCGAAGCTCATGACTTGCTCGGCCACCAGTGGTTCTTGGTCCGCAGTGCGCAAGAATCGTTCGACCTGTCGGCAATAGCCCTCGCAGAACAGTGGGTCTCCCATTACCAGGGGGTAACGCAATACCTCGTTGATAGGGACGCGCTTGTGTACTAGAAGTGGATGCCGAGCCGGTACGAAGACGCGCAACGGGTCATCCCACGCGATCTCTGCCAAAAGGCCGTCGCCTACCTCACTCGATTGCGCGAATCCAACATCGTAGAGATCCTCGTGCAATCCCCTGATCTGCTGCGATAGCGGAACTTCGAAAAAGCGAATTGCGATATCCGGATCTTCTTGCCGACACTTGACCATCAGGAGGGAGAGGGGGGCCGACGTCACGCCATCGGACAGCGCTACGCGTAGTTGGCCGCTGCAACCGGCCTGGGCATCCCGCACGCACATGCGTGCCTGTTCCAGTGCAGTGAACACACGGGGCACATGTTCAAGAAACAACTTTCCCGCCCGGGTCAGACGCGTGCTGCGAGTGGTGCGTGCGAACAGCAGCGCACCCAGCTCTTCTTCCAGTTCCTTGATGGCGCGCGACAGCGGCGACTGCTCTATATGCAACCGCTCCGCCGCCCGTGCGAAGTGAAGTTCTTCGGCCACGGCAAGAAAGCAACGCAGATGGCGCAACTCCATATCCTTTGCCCATTCTTATGTACTGAACCAGTTCTTCAGCCACCTTGCGACCCACTGCTCCCGCGCTGAGACATGGGAAGATCGCTGCCTTGGGAACCGCTCCCTAATTTCGAGACGAAGCAGTCTTCTCGGTAGGCCAAAGTAGCGTGAGGGCTTGATAGTCAGCTTCTCGTCTACGCTATATACCTGATAGCTATTGAGCAACAGCTAAGAAGTGGTGTAAACGATAAGTTTTATAAACGCATTCTTTCCGAACTATGAGGCGGCCAGAGAATCAAATAACGAGGTGCACATCGCCTCTCAAAGCTCAAGAACGCTGACGCGCCCCATGCGCAGCTATCAAGGCATCCTTAATGCGTAATAGGCAATCCGCCACACGCACTTCGTCCAGCGTTCTTTCTGTGTCCTGTAGCCAGAACCGGAAAGCAAGACTTTTCTCGCTGGAGGGCTCGCTACCCTGATAGCTGTCGCGCCATACGTCGAACAGGCGCAGGTCCTGCACCACGGCCAGCTGCGGATCGGCCTTGACCGTTGCCGCCACCGTGTCCAGCATGGATTGCGCGGTCACGGGCGCATCGACCCATAGGGCCAGGTCGCGCACCACCACCGGCTGGCGCGACAGCTCGCGCACCTGCGGCAGCTCGCCTTCAGACAGGACGTCCACGTCCAGCTCGAACACCACCGGCGCGTGCGCCAGGTCGGCCTGCTGCGCCCAGCGCGGGTGCAGCTCACCGATCCAGCCAACCTGCTTGCCATCCAGCGTGACGCGGGCGCTGCGGCCCGGATGCAACGCGGGATGAGCGGCGGCTTCGAAGCGCAGGCGGGCGCCACGGGTGCCGAACAGCGCCTCGACATCCATCTTCACGTCGTAGAAATCAACCTGGCGCGCGGGCGCGCCCCACTGCTCTTCCACCGACGGGCCCCAGGCGGCGCCGGCCACCTTGAGCGGCTGGCGCACGCCGGCCACTTCCAGCGGACCGTCCTGGGCGGCGGCGTCACGCGCGAACACGCGGCCCAGTTCAAACAGACGCACGCGCGTCTGCTTGCGATTGGCGTTGTGGCGGATGTTCGCCACCAGGCCGGCGATCAGGCTCGAACGCATCACGGACAGGTGGCTGGCGATCGGGTTGACCAGCTTGACCGGCGTGTCGTTGCCGGCGTAGTCGCGTTCCCATGCGGCTTCGACGAAGCTGTAGTTGACGACTTCCTGGTAGTCCCGCGCGGCGGCCAGGCGGCGCAGTGCGTGCGGGCCACGGCGCACTTCGGGCTGCGAGAACATCTTGGCGCGCGCCATCGGCGGCACCGTGGGGATGTTCTCGAAGCCGTAGATGCGGGCCACTTCCTCGATCAGGTCTTCCTCGATCACGAGGTCGAAGCGGTACGACGGCGGCGTGACGATGAAGTCGTCGCCTTCGAGCGTGAATTCCAGGCCCAGGCTGCCGAAGATCTTGGCGACTTCGGCCTGCGTGACGGGCACGCCCAGCACGCGATGGCAGCGCGCCAGGCGCATGCGCACCGGCTCGCGCTTGGGCAGGTTGACGATCTGGTCGTCCAGCGGACCGGCCTGGCCGCCGCAGATGTCGACGATCAGGCGCGTGATGAATTCGATGTGCTGCGGGATCGTGGCGAAGTCCACGCCGCGCTCGCCGCGGTGGCTGGCCTCGGAGCTGAACTTGAAGCGGCGCGCGCGGCCGGCCAGCGATTTCGGCCACCAGAACGCGGCTTCCAGGTAGATGTTCTGCGTATCGAGCGTAACCGAGGTGGCCTCGCCGCCCATGATGCCGGCCAGGCTTTCGACCTGGTCGCCGGCCACCACGACGCCGACCTTCGAATCCAGCGTGACGGTCTGGCCGTTCAGCAGCTCGAGCGTCTCGCCTTCACGGGCCCAACGCACCGACAGGTCGCCGTGGATCTTGTCCAGGTCGAACACGTGCGAGGGGCGGCCCAGTTCCAGCATGACGTAGTTGGAGATGTCGACCAGCGCCGACACCGAACGCTGGCCGGCGCGCTCCAGGCGCGTCTTCATCCACTCGGGGGTCTGCGCGCGGGCGTTCACGCCACGGATCACGCGGCCACCAAAGCGGCCGCACAGGTCGGGCGCCTCGACCTTGACGGGCAGGCGCTCGTCCAGCGTCACGTGCACGGCCTTGGCGGTCGGCACCGACAGCGGCGCGCCGGTCAGCGCGGCGACTTCACGCGCCACGCCCAGGATCGACAAGCAGTCGGCGCGGTTGGGCGTCATCTTCAGCGTGAAGAGCGTGTCGTCCAGGTCCAGCGCTTCGCGGATCGACTGGCCCGGCGTCATCTCGGCCGGCAGTTCCAGCAGGCCCGCGTGGTCTTGCGACAGGCCCATTTCGCGCGCCGAGCACAGCATGCCCGACGATTGCACGCCGCGCATCTTGGCCACGCCGATCTTCATGCCGCAGGGCAGTTCCGCGCCGACGCGGGCCAGCGGCACCTTCAGGCCGGCGGCCGCGTTGGGCGCGCCGCAGACGATCTGCAGCAGCATGCCGGAGCCGTCATCGACCTGGCAGACGCGCAGCTTGTCGGCGTCGGGGTGCGGGGCGATCTCGACGATGTGCGCGACCACCACGCCCGTGAACGCGGGCGCGGCCGGCACGGTGTCTTCGACTTCCAGGCCGGCCATGGTGAGCCGGTGCGCGAGTTCGTCGGTTGCGATCGGAGGATTGACCAGCGTACGCAGCCAGGATTCGGGAAATTGCATGATCAGCCGTCTGTTATTCGTTGAACTGGCGCAGGAAGCGCAAATCGCCTTCGTAGAACTGGCGCAGGTCGATGACGCCGTAGCGCAGCATCGTCAAGCGCTCAAGTCCGGAGCCGAAAGCAAATCCGATGTAGCGTTCGGGGTCCAGGCCGAAATTGCGCACCACTTGCGGGTGCACTTGGCCAGAGCCACAGATTTCAAGCCAGCGACCACGGCTCGGACCCGACGTAAACATCATGTCGACTTCTGCCGAAGGCTCCGTGAACGGAAAGAACGACGGGCGGAATCGCACGACGAGGTCGTCGCTTTCAAAGAAGCAACGCAGAAAATCGGTGTATACGCCCTTCAGGTCGGCAAAGGAAATGTCTTCGGCGATCCAGAGCCCTTCCACTTGGTGGAACATGGGCGAGTGCGTGGCGTCGCTATCGACGCGATAAGTGCGCCCCGGCGCGATGACCTTGATGGGCGGCTTGTGCATGCGGGCGTAACGCACCTGCATGGGGCTAGTGTGCGTGCGCAGCAGCAGCGGCTGGCCTTCGGCGTCGTTCATGTCGACGTAGAAGGTGTCGTGCATGGAGCGCGCGGGATGGTCCAGCGGGCTGTTTAGCGCGGTGAAATTGGTCCAGTCGTGCTCCACTTCAGGGCCGTCGGCCACATCGAACCCGATGGAACGAAAAATTTCCTCCACGCGCTCCCACGTCCGAATGACCGGATGGATACCAGCCAGCACACGACCGCGACCTGGCAACGACACGTCAATAGTTTCGGACGCTAACTGGATATCTACTTCTACTTGCGCGAGTGCTGCGCGGCGTAGGCTTAGTAGCTCTAGGATTTGCTCCTTCGCCCGATTGATCCGCGCGCCTATCTCACGCCTCTGCTCCGGTTCGAATTTACCCAAATCCTTCAGCAACATCGTCAACACACCGCTCTTACCTAAGAACCTGGCCTTTGCACTCTCGAGCGAAGGAGGATCGGATGCCGACGCGAAGCTTGCCTGCGCCTGAGAAACCAGGCTTTCAATTGATAGATTCATGCAGTTCAATATTAAATTTGGCTCTAGGTAACTGGGGGCTAGTTCCAATTCAACGTATGAAAGAAACTCACATCTTCAATAGACCTTGAAGAATTCATAAAATAGGATATACCTAGCGTTAGCGGAGATCTACATCAGTTCTTAATACGGCTTCTATAGTCCGTCATTCCAACTCCCGCATGGCGTTTGAAGTATTTTCCGAGATAAGAGGCGTCGGCGAAGCGCAAATCTTCTGCAATTTCTTGAACAGATTTTCCACGTTGGGCGAGTTGTTTCTTGATCTCCAATACAACCTGTCTATCGATGAGTGCCTTAGGAGAGTCGCCGAAGAACCTTTTCGTCAACTGAGACAAATAGTATGGAGTCACGTGTAAACGGTCTGCATAGAATTCCACTGAACGTTGGCATTTGTGATTTTTCAAAACTAACTCCCAAAAACTCCAACAGATCGCTTCAGGCCTACTGAAGTCACTGCTTTCTACCGTGCCAAAATCCCCGACTCTTTCGCAAATGCAAAGAAAAAAATTCCGAAAGTGATTAACGATCATGGCCCGCTTGTGAGTGGTGCACTGCTTCTGAATTGCTTCTGCCTGCTGCTCCCAAGCGACTTGATACGGCAGGAAGTTCCGATCTTGCCGAAAAAATGGTGAACGACTGAGGTAAATAAAAAGACTCGTAGGTAGGCCATCTGCGATTTCCGCTGCGATCGAACGACTGACGAGATAGTAGTTGCACAAAAAATCATCAGATCTGCTTTTAAAGCATGCAACGGTTTCCTCTGCAAAAACAAAGAAGTCATCCTTCTCCATCCTGTACGGATTGAAGTCTACGTCCCATTCCGCACTGCCTTGCTGGCAGATCAGGACTACCACGTACGCTAGGGGAATCGGCCGTACAGTTTCACAATTGAACTCAGTACGGCCGATCGAGATCCCGTCGGCATCTGTGTCAAGTAGCTGGTTGGTAGTTTTCATTTCGGCGTAAATTTTATGCTTAGGCAAGGCTGATTTGCTTTTTTGTTTTGAAAATTACCTATATTACTTAAATTTCGGCACAGACGCTTCATTTTTTGTCAATAAAATAACACCATCAATTTTTATTTGGATATGAGTATGTTGAATACTGAACGCCTTGTCCTGCGCCGATGGCATGCCGACGACGCACCAAATCTATTTAAGTATGCTAGTGATGAACGCGTTGGACCTATCGCTGGTTGGCCGACACATGTTAGCGAGGAATGTAGCCGCCAAGTCATCGAAAATGTCTTCAGCCGACCCGAGGTTTATGCTGTTTGCTTAAAAGAGAATAATATATCCATAGGCATGGTCGGCCTTCTCATCGGCAAGGACAGCAACTTCGAAATTCTTGACAACGAGGCTGAAGTCGCGTACTGGATTGGCGTACCTTTCTGGGGGCAAGGTATTATTCCCGAGGCTGTCAAAGAATTAATGCGCCATGCATTTCAAACCCTCGGAGTTCGTGCTTTGTGGTGCGGATATTTCGCAAATAACGATAAGTCATTCAAGGCACAAGAAAAGTGTGGATTCATCCATCATCACACTGAAGAAAACAAATTCAACCAATTCCTTGGAGACTATCGAACAGAGCACATCAGCAGAATAACCAGGGAAGAATGGCTTGCGATGGAAGTAGCCGCTACTCGACCGAGTGAGGCATAGAGTTAGTGCAGTGATAGACGCGCTTTGGGGCCTGCTTGGAGCGGAGGAGTGTGCAATGTGCACGCGAATACTTCGAAGCGCTACTCATTCTCCCTCGACACGCGGAATTCTTCAGAGTTGAATTTATGCACAAATGCTCCCGATGCTGCGAGGATGCAAGCATTTGCCTATAAGGAAAATCAATGATCCCCAACATTCTGAGCATTGCTGGTACCGACCCAACGGGCGGCGCAGGCATTCAAGCTGACTTGAAGACTTTTTCTGCTCTTGGCGCCTACGGGATGAGCGTGATCACTGCAGTTGTGTCGCAGAACACGCAGGGAGTCCGCAGCTTTGTTGCGTTGGACCCGGAATTCGTGGGCGATCAAATCGAGGCAGTTTTCGACGACGTGCGAGTGGACGCGGTCAAAATCGGCATGGTAGCCAACGCAGCCATTGCGGACTCAATCGCGACCCGACTAGAGCGATATGCAGACTGCCCCATCGTCTTGGATCCCGTCATGGTCGCCACCAGTGGACACCGTCTACTCCCTTCAGATGCAGTTTCTATCGTTCGTGAACGGCTGATTCCACTTTCCACGTTGGTCACCCCCAACTTGCTCGAAGCAGGCGACCTGCTAAATTCACCACACCCCACATCATTAGAAGAAATGCGTACGGCGTTGGAGGCGCTTCATCAGTTGGGCTCAGGCTGGGTATTGCTCAAGGGCGGCCATTTGGATGGTCAAAAAAGTATTGACCTACTCCAGGGTAATGGCAAAACCTGCACCGTGGCCGCACCGCGAGTGCTAACACGCAATTCACATGGTACTGGCTGCACTCTATCAGCTGCGATCACTGCGTTTCTTCCGTCAATGGATGTGTTGTCTGCGGTGCTAAAGGCAAAGAATTACCTAACGCATGCACTGGCATCAGCCGACCGGCTGCAAATCGGGACCGGTAATGGGCCCGTTCATCATTTCCACGCAATTTGGAAATAGATGGTTCCGTAGCTCACATCGTTGAATAGCACCTGACAATCACGGCAAAATAAAAAACAATTCCGCTCCGCAAGAGCTATCGCAGCAATTTTATCCAACAGCATCAAAAGTAAAAAAAACAATAACATTCAATAATAAAAATCAAACTCCAATAAGTATAACCATGAAAATATCACTGACAGAAGTATCAAAGAAAAACTATGAGGCCATTTGCGACTTGGAAGTCACAGAAGAGCAAGAAAACTACGTAGCCAGCAACACCTGGTCCTTAGTAGAATCCGCATATAATCAGGGATATTCAACCCGAGCTATTTGCCTAGATGAGGAGCCGGTCGGATTCCTTATGTGGGTTCAGGATTCAGCGAGCAAAGTATCCATCTGGAGATTCATGATCGATAAAAAATACCAACAAAAAGGCATTGGCAGAACAGCATTAAGCCTTGCCCTAAATGAAATCAAGAAATCCCCAAAATTAAAAGAAATTGAAATATGCTACAACCCACAAAACCCTGTAGCAAAAATATTCTACTCCAGCTTTGGTTTCGTTGAAATTGGCATGAGCAATGATGGTGAAGATATGCTGGCCATAATAAGCCTGTAAAGCTTTAGTCGCCCAGAATTTCGATGAACCCTCCCGGCCATAAACTCTGGCTTTGGTGGAGGTGGCCATGAGTACGAAGCGTTGCACGGATGAGTTCAAGGTCGAGGCGGTTCGGCAGGTTGTCGAGTACGGCCGACCAGTTGCAAATTGGGGCCAGCTATGGGCCAGTTCATCATTTCCATGCAATTTGGAAGTAGATGGTTCAGTAGCCCAAAGTTTGACACTTCCCTCCCCTCCCTCCCGCATCGCAGTGAGACTTAGCGCTCGCATACACTCTACTCCAGCCAGGAATTCACTTGAGATAGCTTCTCAACTGATCCGGCCTCTCCTCATCGGCCGATTCAAGTGGCGCTAGTAGCCGTGTGCAGCCCAATTGTTCCGAGGACTAGAAATGATCGATCAAAATGAGTTTGTTAAAAGCCTAGAAAAAGATTTCACAACAGCCATCCCTATCTCTGATGGGATAGTGACGATCCGGCTTATGTCTGATGTCGATGCAGATGCCTATGCAGCGGGAGCGGAGGACGCGCTAGTCAAGCGTTTTGCTCACCTTCCGCTGGAAAAATATACACCGCAGGTTGTCCGCGACATGATTCGAGGCGTAGTCGCAGACGGTTTGCGCAATAGAACGTTGGCAGTTTTAACAATTGCTGACGCAAGCTCAGACTCGTTTCTTGGAAGTTTAGTGATATTCGATATTAAGAAGGGTGAGGCAGAGATTGGCTACTGGGTTGCACCTACGCATAGAGGTCATGGTGTATCCGGGCGCGCCCTCATGCTCAGTATAGAAATAGCACGCAATTTGGGATTAAAGAAAATGCGTGCTCGGACCGTTAGAGAAAACCCTGCATCAGAGAAAATCCTTCTTAAGTCTGGATTTTCTCAGATCAGTGAAGCACAGCCTGAGAAAACACCATCTGGAAAAATTGAAATGGGCATATCCTATTGCGTTGAACTATGAAATATCAGCCGAGGTACCGAAATCTGAGAACGGTTGTTGATAGCCTGGGCATGGAAGTGATGAACCTGCGCAGGGCTTCGATGCGCCATACATCCGGGCACCATTCCCACGAACCCCGCGGGCGAAAACGCGTGAGCGCCGGTCTTGTTGATGAAACGGATTTCGATGAGGAACGCCTGGGACGGACCGCCACGGATGTGCTCAATGAGCTTTTGCTTTCAAGATCCCCAAGGACGCATGATCTAGTGGTGACCCACGGGGATGCCTGCCTACCGAACTTGATGGCTGACGCCGATCAGTTCACGGGCTTTATCGACTGTGGTCGGCTCGGAATCAGCGATCGTTTTCAGGACCTGGCGCTTGCGGCGCGTAGCATTGAGCGCGACCTTGGGGCGGATTGGGTCGCGCCCTTCTTTCGAGAGTACGGTGTCGTGCCTGACGAGCGCCGCATTGCGTTTTACTGTTTACTGGACGAATTTTTCTAAACGCTAAGGTGCATGCTACATTCTTAGTCATCTTCTCTGGATGTTTATCCAAGTTTCCATGGTTTCGTCTGCCCGCCATATTTCATTCGCCTTGACCACGAGCATCGTGGAGGCCGGCGTGTGCGGCACGAATCCTCCTCCCGTCTCATCTGTCGCGCCTCCAGCGGCCATCGCAGTGGCTCCGCCACCCGCGGTCGCCCAGGGCTGATCCAGCCCGCTTCGCGGCCCCTCCCCATCGCCTTTGAGGCTTCCCTGATGCAGTTGCGTCAGCGGGTGGCTGGGGCCTGTTCGTTATTCGACAGGTGAGAAAATCATGACTTCCAAATCTTCCTCATTGACGGCTTTTGCCGCCATGTTCACCTTCGTGCTCCTATGGGGCAGTGCAGCCATCTTCACCCGCTGGGGGCTCGACCACGGCTCCGTATTCGCCTTGCTGGTTCTGCGCTTCTCTCTAGCCCTCGGAGTTTTGGTCCTGATAGGACTGCCAGGTCGGCGCTGGCTGCCCCAGCCTGGGACACGATGGCAAGTTGCAGGAACGGGCCTGCTACTGATTGGCTGCTATTCGGCCTGCTACTTCCAAGCGATGGCTAACGGCATCACTCCTGGGTTATTGGCAACCCTGCTCGGCGTGCAGCCGATCCTGACCCTGTTGTTAACCGAGCGGCGGTTCTCTGCCTGGCGGTTACTTGGCCTGTTACTAGCATTGGCTGGTCTGATGCTCGTGGTCTACCAAAGCCTGGTGCTGACGAAGCTGTCCGGGCTGGGCATGGCTTTCGCGCTCGGTGCGCTGCTGTGCATGACCTTCGGCGCCATGCTGCAAAAGCGCATTCAGCAGGCACCTGCTGAAGTGCTTCCATTGCAGTATGTTGTGACGCTGCTGCTCTGCCTGAGCTTTGTGCCGTTGCAGCCGTTCCACTTCGAGCCGAGCCTTGGATTTCTCGTCCCCCTGTTGTGGCTGGGCCTGGTGATTTCGGTCGGGGCACAACTGCTGCTGTACCGGCTGATCCGCAGCGGCAACCTGGTCAACGTCACCAGCCTGTTCTACCTGGTGCCGGTGGTCACGGTGATCCTCGACTATCTCATCCTGCGCAATGCCATGCCGACGCTGGCTGTGGCGGGTATGGTGGCGATCCTCGCGGGATTGGTTCTGGTATTCAGGGTTCCCACAGCGTTCAGTCGCTGAAGGAACTGGGACATTGTTCCGGTGGCGGTCTGCGGATAAGGCGCTTTCAAATCGAAGGCCCAAGCCTCCGGCCGATCTCCCACGATACCCCGCCACCACGCACCGTTGCGGCAATCTGCTGCCCTAGCCGCTGTTCAATCAGCGGCTTCCACGGCACCAGGCTGAAGCCCATGCCGTCATCGAGCATCGCGTAACGCCCGCTGGCCAGCATGACGCTGCGACGGTAGATACCGGCCACCCGCTGCCCGTCGGACACCGGGCGATGCTCCAGGCCGGTATCGGCAGCAATGTCTTTGGCGGCGTGCGCCAGCTCCCGGTTGCGCAGCGTGCCCAACAGATTGCGCGCGAGGATCACGCGCTGCCCACGCCGCTCGGCCAGCCCCTGTTCGGCCAGGAAGTCAGCGCGCTGCTGCATCGCCTGCTTGGCTTCCGCGCCAAAGCCCAAGTCGCCCAAACCAGCGCCACCGCCGATCAACTGCTGGTCGAGCCAAGTGGCGCCGATGACGCGCGCCTGCCGCTCTATGGGCAGGTGCGATTTCATTTCCACGGCCGCGCCGCCCAGGCGCTGCGCGTCGTAGCGCCGGCCCTGTTCGGGCAGGTCGCCCGGCACCTTCCATAGTCCTTCGGCCACGCGCTCCACGATGCCTGCCCTGCGCAGGGCTTCCAGTCGACGGACGTGGGCCACCACGACTTCCTGCGGGTCGCGGCCCGGCATGGCCTGACCCTGCGCGATGGCGAGGTGATGGTCAGTGCGATACAGCCCATCGCTCGCCAGCGCGGCGATGTTGCGGTCTGCCGCGCGCACGTCGGCCAATCCTCTCACCGCCACCACAGCGCCCGTGGGATAGTTCGCCAGCTCGTCGCGGGCGTTGAGCGCGACGTAGTGGGCCTTGCCGTCCACCCCGTCGATGACCAGATAGCCCCGGTCGCGCAGCTCGTCGGCTAGCCCCTTCGCGGTCACGCGGCCAAGGACCGTTCGGCCATCGTCTCCAGGCTCGAATACTGCCAGCTCACGCGGCTCGCCGCGCATGGCCCGCTGCATGGTGCGGATGATGTCGCCGCGTTCGCCCAGAGCGCGCAGGGTCTTTTCCGCATCGGCATGGACGGCCCAGGTGCCAGGCTGCGTCTCGTCGGCCAAGCCCAGGCGCTGCAAGCGTTGCAGGCGGCCGATCAGCAGCAAGCGCTGGCGTTGCAGCCGGGGTTCGTTGAGCCGTTCGACATGCACCAGGCCATCGCCGCCGGCCTCGCCCATTTCGCGTTTGAGGGTGCGATCCAGGCTCGTCCACCGCTCCTGCTCCACCTCTCGCCGCAAGGTCTGCTGGATCTCCAGCTCGGTGCGCGGCCCCAGCCATTCAGTCGCCAGCTCGGCGGCCCGGTGGCGGAAGCCGTCGGCGATGTAGTCGCCTGCGATGATGAGGTCTTTGCCCGTGTCGTCACGTCCGCGCACGACGATATGCGTGTGCGGGTTGTCGGTGTTCCAGTGGTTCACGGCCACCCAATCAAGGCCCGTGCCCATGTCGGCCTCCATGCGGCCCATGAGATGCCGTGTGTAGGTGCGCAGGTCTTCCAGCTCCGCGCCATCCTCGGGCGAGAGGATGAAGCGGAAATGGTGCCGGTCGTCGGCGCAGCGTTCCTTGAAGGCATCGAGGTCGGCGGCATCGGTCTGCGGCCCGTAGGCTTGGCCCGGCTCGCCGTCACGGCCCACGCCGTCGCGCTCAATGTAGCGCAGGTGCTTGGCGAGCGACTGCGGGCTGGCCCGCTGGTGGTTCACCAGCAAGGTCTTGATGGTCACGCGCCGCGACATAGGCGTCAGTTTCGCGCCCGCGAAGCGAGCGGCCGTATGGCCGCGCCCCAGGCGCGAGCCGGGGCGCTGGCCCGTGCCACCAGCGGCCCCAGGACGGCGCACCGTGACCTTGCCGCTGCTGGCCTTGCCCGCCTGCTTTAGCACCTTGGAAACGAAGCTCTGCCCCTGGCCCTTGCCCCGGTTCTTCGGGGCACTGGGGCGCACCCGGAAATCGTCGTCGCGGCGGTCGGTCATGGCCGTTCTCCCTGCAAGCTCTGGCGTGCCCTGTCGTGCGAAGCACGCGGGCATGCCTGCATTGGAGCGGGCCTCGCGCCCCACGCGGCACGGCGGCAAAGCCGCTCCGTGCCGCGCCAACCCCACGTGCAGACTGGCTTTCGACACGGCCCGGTGCCGCGTCCTTTTGTCTTGCCTTCCGCCTTTACCCCTCGCTGGCGCTCCGGGCAGCTGCGGCCCGGCGGCGCTGTTGCGCGGGCAGCCAGCGCGCCGGTGAACGCGGACACGGCCGCAGGCTGGGCGCGTTCGGGGCAAGACGCCTGCACGTAGGACCGCTGCGCCGAAGGCAGCGCGACGTGCAGAGCGAAGGCACCCACATTGCGCGCACGACGACATCGCGATGTGCAATCATGCGACACGCCAGATGGCCCTATAAGATGCACTGAAGCGTGCAGCGAATGGGGCTCAAACACAGCCACGCCAATTGCTATTCCTGCGCAGCTTGCGAGGCTACAATGATCCCGATAAGGGATTCTGAGACTGCCATGGCTATTCAAATCAGATTGGCCCGACCATCCGATGTCGGCGGAATTTTTCGTGTCAGAACCTCGGTCAATGAGAACGTATTGACTGAGACCGAGATGGCCGAAATGGGGATCACCGATGCTTCGGTGACGGAGATGATTCAGACTGCGCCCTGCGCCTGGGTAGCTTGTGAGGACGCACAGATTGTTGGCTTCTCGATGATTGATTCCAATGAAGGATCGCTGTTTGCGGCGTTCGTTCTTCCGTCGCACGAAGGCAAAGGAATCGGCAAAAAATTGGTACAAGCTGCGGAGGAAGTCTTGTTCTCGAAGCACGCTCTCGCGTGGCTCGAAACTGCCGCTACAAGTCGGGCCGCTGGTTTCTATCGCCATCTCGGATGGGGCAATGAGCACGACGTTGGCGAGGGCGATATACGCCTCGAAAAGCGTCGTCTCTGAACGCTCCGAACTATGCCTCGACATGCGACAAGGTGACATGCTAGATGGCACGGCAACGTGCAACAAGTCGGTAGCCATCATGGGCGAGCCTCTAGCCAGATCGGGCGCGCGACGCCGATCACGGCGGACGTGCTGACCGTCCCGAAATACCGGCTGTCGAACGACGCCGGGTTGGTCACACTGAGCAGGAACAGTTCGCCGGATTCAAGGTGACGGCACTGCTGCCAGGATGGCAGCGGCCGGCCCCAGCGGTCGGCAGGCAGCGCGGCGGCCGAAGGCACGCCGTCGATGCGGACGATGCGGCCAGTGATGCACACCTCCTGCGGCGCGACGGCACCCACGCGCTTGAGCAGCGGCACGCGCGCCGGCAGGTAGCCGCGCTGCGCGGCCAGCGCGGCAGCGTCTGGCGGCAGCGTGGTCAGGACGATGCTGCCCACGGACAAGGAACGTGGCAACGAGTCGGCGCCGTGGCCCTGCGGATCGACGCGATACCAGCCAACCGCAACGCTGTCGGACGGGTTGTAGATCAGGCGCGGCATCGGATCCACGAAGGACGCCCAGGCCAGCGCAGCGAGGCCGCAGGCGGCGAGGCCCGCCAGCACGAGGCGAGCGCGCAGGCGCGATCGAGGATGCGGCGGAATGCTGGCTACATTGGCAGCGGCGGATGGAAGCGTCATGGCAGCGCCCTCCCGATGAGCCATGCGGCGTGCCGCTCGGTGGTGTATTCGGGCAGCGGCAGGCGAGCGGCGAGCCTGTTGGCGAGCGTGCGCCAGTACGCGGGCGAGGCGGCGACGGGCGCGATGCCCAACGCCTCGATGGTGTCAATGCGTTCCAGCACAGTGCGTACTTGCCCGTCGCCCTCGGCGTGCAGCAGCAGGCGAGCGCCCGGCTGCACGCCGGGGATGCGCTGCGCCGCATCAAGCGGTGTGCAGGCTTGCATCACCATGAGCTGCCAGCGCACGGTGCCGTAGTCGTTGGCCTGCCAGCGGACACGGCACAGAACCGCGTTCGGCAGGAACACCGCGCTGCGCCGCCAGCGGTCGAGTTGGTGCGTGCGCGCGGGTTCGCCGAAGCGCAGGTAGAGTTTGAAACGGGCCTCGATGTAGGCCAGCGCCACACGCGTCAGCGGCGCGCTGGCCGGCTGGCCGGAAGGCGCGACGGCTGGTGCAGTGGATGCGGTCATGGTGTGTGATCCCTGCGTTGTGCTGGAAACTCCCGCTCCAGCAGGCCGCGCAGCAGGTCAGCCACGGTCACACCTTGCGTGAAGGCCGACACTTTGATGCGCGCGCGCATGGCAGACGTGATGTCGAGGGTCAGGCGCGCGGTATAGAGGTCGCCCTTGTTGAGCGCATCGGCGTCGCCCTGGCGAATCCACGCCTCGACGTGCGGATTCGCGGGCGGACGCGCGCCGATGCCAACACGCTTTGCGCGAGGTGGTTGCTTCGTTGTCATGTCGTCCACCGCAGCAGTTCATCCACAAGGGCGGTGATTTCACGGGCGGCGGCGCTGTCTGGTGCCGTCTCGCGTGCAAGCCGGCCAGCGGCCACGCTGTCGGCGAACACAATGCGCTGATGCACTTCCGCGCGCAGCGCAGGAAGCGGCTGGTCGGCGAGCGCCTGGCGTGCTTCGCGCCCGATCACGGTGGTACTGACACGCCGGTTGATGACGAAGGCCGCGCGCAGCGCAGGCCGGAACACCTGCGCCTCGCGGATCAGCGCGACCATCTCGGCGCTGGCCCACAGATCGTAGGGGCTGGGCTGCACGGGGATCAGCACGCGCTCGGCCGCCAGCAGCGCGGAGCGCGCCAAGGCGGCGATGCGCGGCGGCCCGTCGATGACGACGTGATCGGCCCGCCTGGCGAGTTCTGGGGCTTCCTGATGCAGCGTTTCGCGTGCGAGGCCCACGGCGCTGAACAGCCGTGGCAAGCCTTGCTGGCTGCGGCGCTGCGTCCAATCCAGCGATGAACCCTGTGGATCGGCGTCCAGCAGCACGACGTGCTGGCCGCGCATCGCCAGTTCGCCGGCGATGTGCGTGGCGAGCGTGGTCTTGCCGACGCCGCCTTTCTGGTTGAGCAGAGCGACGATCATGGTGCGGCCCTCCGTGTTGGAAAGCCGGGCTTTTGCTGCTGCGTTTGTGGCCGCGTGGCGGTTGTCCACCGCAGCGGCGTTTCTCTACTAAAAGTTAGAGATATTAGGTTAGGGAAGTTAGAGCGCGCGCAAACCCAATGCTGGCGCAGGTTTGCGGACGATCGGCACGCCTGATAGCACGATAGTCCCACGCCCGATAGCACGATACCCCGCACGCCTGATAGCACGACACTGTTCACAGGCTGTCCCGAAGTTATCCCCGTGCCGTTTGCGGCACGGGCCTGAACGTCAGCAGTTCCATGCCGTCGTCCGGCATCCGCTCGATGCCCAGGACGTAGCCGGGCAGCGACTGCCGCGCGACCAACGCACGCAGGTCGCAGGCGAAGTCGTAGGGCTTGGCAGTGCTGCCCGATTTCTGGTGCAGGTAGCGGAAGTCGAACTGCCAGCCGTAAGCCTGTTTGCCGCCGTGCTTGCGCACCAGGCGATACAGCCACCGCTCGATGCCGCCGGTGAGCCGGAAATAGGCCGGGTCGATGGTCAGCACCAGGGCGGCGTCGAGCACGCCGGCATAGAACCAGTCCGGCAGGATCAACTCGATGCCCAACGGCGTGCCATTGGCATCGGCGAGTTCCTTCCATTCGTTGATCCACGAGAAGCGGTGCAGGCGCCGCCCGGTGGTCTCGCGGATGGACGTGGCCACCGTGGTCGATTGCAGCCGGTCGAGCGCGGCCTTGAGGCGCTGGTAGTCGCGCAGCGACTTGCCGCGCCCGATGAAGCGCAGGATCTCGTAGGGCGTGGCGCGCATCAGCCGCGACGGACGTAGGCCTGCGTCCTTCGCCTCCACGATCTGCGAGGCCGCCCATATCAGCACGTCCGCATCCCAAATCGTGGCAATGCCGTGCTCCTGAGTGCCTTCCACGCGGATCGTCACGTTGCCCGCCCGGAAGTCGATGGGCTTGACCCGCTTGGACTTGCCGAGCGAGAAGAACGGATAAGCCATCAAATCCTGGCTGTCGCGCGGCGCCATGTCGCCGGGCAAGGCGCGGAACAGGTCGAGCTGTTCGCGCTCCTGCAACGGCCGCTGCCGGGACGGCAGCGCGGTGCTGGACATGGCGGTGGCTTGCCGCGCGCTGCCGATCAGCGCGCACGGCTGTCCGCCGAGTGGTGCTCGGCGTATTCGGGATCGGAAGTCGTCTCGAAGCTGCGATCAGCCGCCCAGGCGTCGAGGTCGGCCACGGCGTACATGACGCGCCGGCCGAACTTGCGAAAGCGCGGGCCGCCGCCGATCACGCGCTGCTTTTCCAGCGTACGCGGCGACAGGCGCAGGTACTCGGCGGCTTCATCGTTGGTGAGATAACGCTGCGGCTGCGCGGCAGCGGTCGAGACAGTGGCGGCAGGCCGCAAGGGAGCGGGACGCATGGTGTGAACCTCCATCGGTTGAAAACGGCCGGCTACACAGCGTGACCGGATGGAAGCAGTCTCAAGAAAGGTCAGGTTTGCAATCAGGGTCGTCTTGCATCGGTTGCAGGACGGCCCTTCTCAAGCAGCGGCAGTTCTGCTAAGCGGCGGTAGCCGCCGCGCATCAGTTCGTCGCCACGCCGTACCAAACGGCGTGTCTTGGCGCGCAGCCCGCCGTCGCTGTACCAGTGCGCGGCGACGGCGTCGGCGCCGAACAGCCCTTCGGCCACCTCGCGCAAGGACGCGCCAGTCAGGGTCGCATCGAGCGCCTGCAAGGTGTACAGCTCCAGCAGCGCAGCGGGTGACGGCCGGGGCTTGGCGTCGGCCAGGTCCGTGCTCGGCACATGACCGCGCGCAGGCGCGACAGCGCCGCCGCGGTGGGCATAGGCGACTGCCATGCCGTCCTCCAGGCCGGATGCCAGCGCGAAGCGCGCGCATCGGCCAGGGCTGTGCGCGATCAGCGCCAGCCCTTTGCCGTCATGCAGCAGTTGCTTGCGCCCAGGGATGCGCCAGAACGCAAAGGTCGCCGCATCAGGCGGCGGGTCGGCGTCGGGATGGAGCTGTACCACGGCCACATGGCCAGGCAACCAAGCTGGATGCGCATCGCGCGCATCCAGCACCGGGTCTTCCAGCAGGCGCAAGCCCCAGCGATGCGCCGTTTCCTGTGCCGCCTGTGGTCGCCGATAGTGGCGCAGCCAGTCGAGCCGGTATTCGGGGTTCCTGCGCAGGTACTCCCAGGAAAGTGCAAGGCTGTCCAGATGCAGCACGTACAGGTACGCGGCAGTCGGAAACCAATGCTCGGCGCTGCGATCGGCCATGACGCAACCTCCCTGCGAACAGGACGGGCCGCCACGGAAGGACTGCGCGCAACATCGTCAAAGCTTCAGGGATTGCAAGGTGGCTGGTAGGTGTCAAGACCGATTGGCTCTGATGCGTTGCGCTGTTCGTCTCAATACTGCGGCGGCAGCGCCCCGATATGGAGCGCCGTACCAGACCAGCCTGCCTCAGCCCGCGTCGGGCATCATGTCTATTTGGATCAGACTGGTGCAGCTACGCCGCAAGAATCTCGATTAAGACCGGCCCGGTATGACACCAGACTGAAAATGTCACAGTAAGCTGTGTTCAGTCAGGGATGGCCCCGTCTTGCTCAGCCAGCCGGGCCTATTCGGAGAGTGTGCGTGTGGGTCGGAAATAGAGGTCGCGCATCACGGGCTGCTGGCGTGGGCCGACGATGCCGGCCAGCTCGGACAGCTTGACGGTGCCTTGCGCCGACATCCCTAACCCCAAGTCGATGAGGCCCCAAGCGGTGTCGCCATCGGCGGGATCGAGCGCGGCCAGCAGCCAGGTCACGTTTGCGTCCGGCGTGAACAGCCTCACCACAGGCACCGGGTCGATGGCCCGGACAGCGGCACGGGCCTCACCGTTGGCGAGCAGTTGCGCACGCTCCGGGGCGGTGGTGAGTAGCTGGGGCATAGTCGGCAATCCCATAAATCCAATGATGCACGAATGCGGTTTCACGCCGAAGCGCGGAACCGCCAAGCCGGAAATGCGCCTTCGTGCGCAAGCACGGATGCGGTCCCGTGGCTTTGCTGGAACCTGCCGATACGGATTTCCGTAAAGGCACGAAAACGTAGAATGACAACAAATAAACACTATAGGTTGTAGCCCTATAGCGCTCAATAGGCTGTCATCTTGGTTTTTAAAGGGAAACCATAGGTGGCGGCTAGGAACTCACTGGCGAAGGCATTGAAGACGGTCAGGAAGGCGCGTGGCTTGAGCCAGGAAGCCTTCTCTGACGTGTCCAGCCGCACCTATATGAGCACCCTCGAACGCGACCTGAAAAGCCCGACCCTGCACAAGCTGGCCGAGTTGTGCGAAGTGATGGAGATCCACCCGCTCACGCTGCTGACCTTGGCCTACTCGGGCGACAGCCCACGCAAGGCCGACGAGTTGCTGGCGCAGGTGCGCCAGGAGCTGGAGGTGGTGTTGAGCGAGCGCGACGCGGCGAAGCCGCGTGCGTGATGCGGTGGTGTGCTGCGATCAGCAGCACAGCGCCCGCCGCGATGGGCGGGGCGCTGCGGCGGTCACGCCGCCTGGGGCTTGCTGCGCGACCAGATCAGGTCGTGCGTGCCCTCCTCGCCTTCAATCAGGCGGGCATAGACCGGCGCCGGGAACGAAGGATCGTCGAGGGTCACGGACAGGTAATCCCGCCCGGCCTCGCTGGTCTTCTTCCACGCCGCGCCGATGTCGTGGCTGGCGGCTTGAACGCGGAAGTCCGGGGCTTTCTCGCTGTCCCCCTTGTCGTTGGGAACCAGCTTGGCCTTGACGTTGAGCGTCAGGGAGCGAAGCGTGCCGGTGAAGCCGTCTTTGTCTGCGGTGAAGGTGCCGATGGTGGCCATGATTTTTTCTCCTTTCGGTTGAACAAGGTTCGCGCCCATCGCGTCCTTGTTGTGATCCGGTCGGCGAGGGACGGGCTGGCTGCACCGCTTGCGGTCGAAACGCAGTGGAGAACCGGAAGGCGAAAAGAATTTGCTGCGCGAGGAAGCCGCCGAACGCAGTGACAAAGGCGGGGAAACTGTTTTCGCCGGACGGTTGCATCCATGAAGCCCGAGGCGCAGCCGCGCCACCGCCAGGATTCACAACGAGACAAGGGCGCCTTGGGCCGAACCGCTCCGAAAGGAGATGGGGCCGGCTCGGCATCCCCGTACCGAGGCTGCTCCGGTTCGCCCGCTGACGCGGGCCAGGTCAACCACCCGACGACAGGCGAGAACGCCCCTGCCGCACCTTTCGGTGCCGGTCTTGAGGCGTGGCGTGGAAGCTCCATAGCGATGCCGGGCGGGTTGTCCGTGAACCGTCCTTCGTGACGTGACAGGCAGGAACCGCCAGCGTTGAGGACGGCACGCATTTGCACAACCTGCCGCAGCAAGCGCCAGCGTGTTCGCCAGCGCCCCGTCCATCGCGGCGGGCTGCTGGCCGGGCCGATCCGGCGCAGCCGGTTCGACTGCATCGAGGGGCGCCAAGCATCGTGCGGCGGGGATAGCCCGCAGGGCTTTCCCCTGGAGGCAAGCGAAGCGCGCAGCACCGCAGACGCGAAGGCGTGAGGGATTGAAGCCGAATGGCCGTGACGGCAAAGACGGCATGGGGCGCAGCCCGAAAGCCCGGCGGCGCATCGCGCCGACACGCGATGGTATTCAGCAGGGGGCGATTCCACATCGACTGCAATTGCATAGGAATTCTTAGCTACTATTGTCCAAATGACAGATATTGTTCCCCCTTCGATTGCATCTCAAGTAGCACAGGCCCAACGCATCATTGATCGACATCTGGGTCATCATGTCGTTGCCATCCACTTGTTTGGTTCTGCGGTGGATGGCGGACTTCGTCCGTACAGTGATATCGATCTGCTTGTCACAGTGAACGAATCTCCCAGCAAGGACGTTCGACGTGCATTGATGATTGAGCTTCTGACGGCATCAGCTTTTCCTGGAACGTCAATGTCTCTGCGAGCACTCGAAATCACTGTGCTGGCGCTTGAGCACATCGTGCCTTGGCGTTATCCGCCAAGGCGGGAGATCCAATTTGGTGAATGGCTGCGCAGCGACATTTTGGCTGGCGTTTTAGAGGAGCCTGTACTTGACCATGATCTGGCCATTCTCCTCACCAAAGCCCGAGCCAAAAGCATTGCAATCGTCGGATCAAGTGCCAGAGCCTTGTTCGATGAAGTCCCTCGCGAAGACCTGGTGCGAGCGCTTGCGGATACTGTGGCGCAATGGAACAAGCCAGCAGACTGGGCCGGTGATGAGCGAAACATCATTCTTGCACTTGCCCGCAGTTGGTACACAGCAGCCACAGGCGAAATCGCCTCAAAGGATTGTGCAGCCACATGGCTGTTGGAGAGGATTGAGCCTCGGTATCGTAAGGTGCTGACTGGGGCCAGAGCCGGCTATCTTGGAAAAGAGCAAGACAACCTTGCTAACTATGCGTCTGATGTTGAGGCTTTCATTACTCACGCGCAGCTAGAAGTCAGACGGCTCTGCTTGAGTGCCGATAGGTATCGGTAAAGACAATTGACCTTGCCGTGTGACTCCCTCAACGCTGCCGGCTGAGCTACGGCGAAGACATCGGCATTCCGATTTGGCTGTTTGGCTGTTGACCTAGAAAACCGGGCGCGGCCACTGCCGCGCCCGGTTTTTGCTTCTTGCCGCGCCCATGAACAAACGGCCTGGGCGCGGTTCGCGGCTGCTCCTCAGTCTCGATAAGCCGCCACAAAACAAGGCGCCCCGGTCGAGGCCGAGGCACCTGCGTTCGGCGCGGGTCAAGCGGCCAGCGCTTCGGCCGGTTCATCTGCCATCGCTTCGGCCTCTTCCGGAGCTTCCTGCTCCGGGCCTGCCTCCTGCGGGTCTGCGGGCTTAAAGATAGCGGGCATCCAGCCCGTACCATCGGCCAACCGTTCCGCTTCGCTGGCAATGTCGGCCTTCTTCAACTTCGCCAGTCGGGCGGCGTGCGATGGTGCGAACTCGCCCACAGCTTCCAGAATCGCGGCCTTCGATACATGCCGGAAATACACCTCGGCGGTGGGCTGCCACCATGCGGCCATGTCGAGGCCCACAGCCTGTGCCAGTTCCTCGCCGGGCTGGTGCGGCGTGGCGCGGGGCGTCACCACGTCCACCGCGGAAGCCACGCACACGGCCAGCAGCTTAACCAGTTCGTCTTGCGACTTCGCCAGAAGCGCGGCGAACAGTTTGGCACTGTCCTGCGGCAAGCCTTCACCGGCCACCTGTTGCAGTTCGCGCAGCGCCACGGCGGCGGACGATTCCGACCAGTCCGGGGCCATGCCTTCCAGCCGGTCTTGCAGCGTCAGGCTCACGCCCAGCGGCAATTCGTGCCTGTAGTAGCTATCCTGCAAAACCTGCTGCGCCATGCCATGCACCAACGCGGCCAGCGCCACTTGCGGGTGCCGGGCTACTTCGATTCGCAGCGCCGCCGTGCGGTGGGCGCTCAACCGCTGCGCCAGCCGGTCGGACATGGCGGCGGTCTTGGGCTGCCCTTCGCTGTCTCCGTCATCGCCTTCGTCGTCGTTCTCCGCTTCCGTGCCGCCGAAACCTTGGCGCAGGCGCTCCAGCGTACGCAGCGCCTTGGCTTCGGCTTCGCGCAGCAGCCCGCGATGAATCACGGCCTGCCCGTTGCGGTCGATGGTGACGATGGCACCGGCTGCGGCCTTCACGGTCGCACCGTAGTCCTGCAAACCATCTTCCAGCGCCTGCAACTGCTCGCCCAGGGCTTCGCCTTCTTCCTGCAAGGCGTCGGCCTTTTCCTCGTCGTCAGCGTCCAGCGCGTCATCCACGGCTGCGGCCAGTTCGTGCAGCTTAGTTTGCAGCTTCTCGATACGCTGCGCTTCGCGCTTGGTCGGTTCGCGCCGTTCCCTCGGCGCACGCTGGAAGGCGTGCAGGTCGGCATGGGTCACGGCGGGGGTGGCATCGACCCACGCCCAGCCTTCGGCCTTCACCTCGGCGGCGATGCCTGCCAGCCGGTCTTGCGCCAGCCGTTCCAGCAGCGCGGCATCGGTCAGATAGACGCCCGCATCAGCTTCCGCGAACAGGTCACGGCGCACGCCACCACCTGCGGCCTCGTAGGTGTCCCGCCCGACGAACCGCACCAGCGGATGCCGGTAGGCGTCAATCTCGCGTTCGGTGAGGCGGTCGCGCAATTGCGAAGGGTTGCGCTGCCACGTCGGCGCGCCATAGAAGGCGCTTTCCTGCGCGGCGTGGTCGTCGGTGATGGCAAGCGCCATCAACTGATCGAGCGTGACGACATCGGCGCGGTAGTCGGCCATGAGGCGGCGCGAGACATTCGCCAGCTTCAAGCGGCGCTGTACCACCAGCGGCGTGACGGAAAAATCCGCTGCAATGTCCTCGATGGGTCGGCCTTCGGCCACCAGTGCGGCGAATGCCTCGAACTGGTCGGCGGGGTGCATGGCTTCGCGCTGCACGTTCTCGGTGAGGCTGGCCGTGCGGGCAGTGCCATCGGCCACCAGCAGGCATGGCACGTCCCAGTCCTTGGGGAGGCGGCGCTTCTTCGCCAGCAGCTTCAATGCGGCCAGCCTGCGGCCACCGGCCACCACCTCGTAATGCTCACCATCGGCGGAGGCAATGACGATGAGGTTTTGCAGCAAGCCGACACGCTGGATAGATGCGGCCAGTTCGGGGATGGACATGCGCGGGGTCTTGCGCACGTTGCGGCCAGCAGGACGCGACACCAGCCGCGACAGCGGAACCAAAATCAGGTTCTTGGTCGGGTCGGCAGCCTCCAGCACGGCGGTGGTGTTGAGGGCTCGGGCTTCGGTTTGGCGAATTTCGGTAGCGGTGGCGTTCATGGTGATAACTCCTATCGGTTCAGGGATGCAGCAGCGAAAGAAGCGGCAAGGGCTGCTGCCTGCCCCTGCCGCGTGGGGAATCAGGCTTTCAACTGGCGTAGGCCATCGGCCAGCATCCAGAGGGCGCGGTTCAGACGCACATCGGAATCAATGCCCTGCACCGGGCGGGTCTGCTGGCGGCGTCCGTTGGCGCTGCGGCCATGCAATCCGCCTTTGGTCAGGTTTTCCTGGGTGCGGTTGAACACGCTCCACAAGTCCGGGCGGTGGTCGTCGAACCGGCGCGGCATCAGGATTTGCGATTCGGTGATGGGCGCGGGCTTGTTGTCGGTGGGGTCGTACTTCAAGGCCAGCGCGGCGCGGGCGAACACTTCGGCTTCGCCTTCGTCCAGCGTGATAGCGCGCATGGCATCGCGGGAATCCTTCACCCGGTCGAAACCGCGCAAGACTTCATAAGCGCCTTCGATGACGTGCCCGGAAACGTCGCCTTTGTGGGGCACGCGCACATCGGCCACGGTGTCGCCGCACACAAGGCCATTGCTGCACACGAACCGGAACATTCCGGCCAGCATCTGATAGCTGCTGGTGCCATCGTGCGAGTTCAGCAACACGATTTCATTGGCTTCCGCGCCGTTGATCTGGCTGGCGTGGCGCAGGCGAATCATGTGTTTGGTGTGTTCGCGCTTGCCTTCATCGCGCACACGGGTCTGCGTCACCATGAAGGGCTGGAAACCTTCTTTGCGAAGCTCGGCCAGCACGGCGGCGGTGGGGATATAGGCGTACCGCTGCGAACGGCTTTCATGAGGCGCGTCCGCGAAGATGGACGGCGCTACGCGGTGAATCTGGTCATCGGTCAGCGGGTAATCGCTGCGCAGCGAGGGGGAACGGGAAGCGAAACGAGATGCGAGCTGCATGGTCTTTCTCCTGACGAAAAGGGGTTGCTGTTCACACCGCACACCGGATTCCTAGATTCGGAGCCCAGCCTTTCGGCTGTTCGGTGCGGTTGGCACGAGGAACCCGGTTGGCCCTGTTGCCACCGTCTTTCCTGAGTTCATCGCCCGCGGCCAAAGGAGCGCGCGGACGGGGGCCGTCAAGGAAACAAGCGCAGGGTTGGTGCGGCCCGCAGGCGCAGCCGAGGACACGGTCCTGCGCGCCTTGACGGCACACGGGAGCGGGCTACGGTCGCGGAGAAGGTGATGAGGTCAGGGAAGACGGCTGGACATGGCAACGGCCGTCCCTGTGTGCCGAACCGTACGCAAGCGAAGCGCGCAGGCCCGGATCAGGAAGCCGGGCCGGAGGCGTCAGCGGAGCGGAGTGAGGGAACGATGGAAGCCCGACAGGGGCGAGACGCTGCAGGCGGCTCGATGCGCAGCACGACAGCGCGACCGGCCATCTCGCAGGTGGCCGGGGACGCCCAAATTGAAGTGTGATCCCGGCTGTACGACACGATCACGTCATGCAGAGAGCTTTAGGCAACCGTTTCTCGGCGCGGAAAGACAAGTCGCGCTCGATCATTAGACCCGCCCGGCGCGCACCGGCACCAACTCGCGCAGGCTGACTGCGCTGCTCGGCAGTGATGAGCGCGTTGTTCATGGTGAACTCCTGAAAGGTTGCCAGGCGGGATTGCCCAGCCCTTGGGGGCACGGCGCAGCGCAAGCAGTCAGGGGGCGACAATGGCCGACAAGACGCAAGCGCCATCGGCGCACATCCCTTGACGCCGAGAACGCCGTGGCAAGATGAGCGGACCTGCAAGATCGCCCTCCTCCCCCAGTTCAATCAGGTTGAGCAAGCGAGGCGCGCGCATGGCACTACACCCGTTGCCGCACGCGGGCCCAAAGCGAGCGTGGCCGCGTATTCCAGAACAGAAGCAATGATTTTGCGAGTGACATTGAGGCCCAAACGGGGCACAATGTAGCTACAACAAGGCTTGAGGCATGCAATGGCAAGCAGCAGTGATGTAGTCCGCGCCCGGATTGACGGGCATATTAAAGAGGAAGCCACGAACGTTCTGGCGGGCATGGGCTTGTCCGTGTCGGACGCCATTCGGGTGCTGCTCACGCGCATTGCGGCCGACAAGGCCCTCCCGTTCGATATCAATCGTGTGCATGCACAACCCGACACGAAGAAGCCACGAGCTTCTGCCTAAAAAAACGACAAGAACATCAAGGCCAGGGCCTGACTGCATGGATCGCATACAACAGCTCAATTACGAAAAAGACTTCCGCATTGCCTTCTTGGAATCCAAGGGAGATGGCTTTCAACGTCTCTTCGAGAAGCTGATGTCGAAGGCGCACCCCAATGACTTCATGGCTTGCCGGCCCTGGGGGAACGTCGGGGATCGGAAGAACGACGGCTACCTGCCCTCCGCGCGTACCCTGTTCCAGAGTTACGCCCCCAACGAACTGAGCGCCCCCGACGCTATCAAGAAAATCAACGAGGACTTCGAAGGGGCCAAAGAGCATTGGGAAGAACACTTTGATGAGTGGACCTTCGTTCACAACGCGCCTGACGGGCGTTTGGGTCCGCACATCATCGAAGCCCTGGCCAACCTCAAGCAAGACAATCCAAAAATCAGAATTGGACATTGTGGGTACGAGGAAATGCTGGCGAAGTTCCGTCAACTGAGCCTTGAAGACCTTGAGTCGTGGTTTGGCTCCTCACTTACGATGGAAGCGAACGTCAATCTGGGTTTCGGCGACTTGGCCGCGGTACTCACGCACATCAGCATCACCCCCGTCCCCACGACGAGTGACGTAAAAGACGTGTCGCGCGGAAAAATCGAAGCGAACCTTCTGTCTCAGGCAGTTGCAGACTTCCTGAAGATCGGCATGCAGAAGTCGCCGCTCGTTGCGCAGTTCTTCAATAACTGGAAGAACCCCACCTACGGCGAGCAAATCGCGCAAGCGTTCAAGACCGAATATGTGAGGTTACGTGATGGCGTTCCGCCGCTCCATCCTGATGAAATATTCGGCCGCCTAGAGGCATGGGCGGGTGGTACGGCGAATACAACACCTGCGCACAAGGCAGCAGTTTTGGCCGTGATGGCGTATCTATTCGACAAATGCGAGATCTTTGAAGATGCTCAAGCGATGGGGGCTGCATGATTCTCCCTTCCAAGCATCTACCGCAGGATCGCGCGCTGTTGACGGTCGGCGCGCACGTGTTGACCTTCCTCGCACGCCCCAAGACTGTCTCCGCACTCTGGGAAGAGTTGAACAAGCACGACGCTGGCCCGGCTGCAATGCCTCGACGAATCACCTATGACTGGTTTCTGCTGGCGCTCGACCTCCTCTACGCGCTGGGAACCATCGAACTCGAAAGTGGCCTGGTGGCACGGAGGACCGCGTGATTCACCACATTTTCAGCACGCTACCCAGCTTCAAGAATCTTGGAGAACTGAAGCCCGGCCTGAACGTACTGCTGGCCCAAAAAACTGAGGGGGCGACGACCAAACAAACGCGCAATCGCGCCGGGAAATCCAGTTTCGTTGAGCTAGTGCATTTTCTGCTCGGCGCCGATGCTGGCCCAGAGTCGATTTTTCGCACGCCAGAGCTGGTCGAACAGACCTTCGGCATGGACTTTGATTTGAAGTCGGAACGCATGGTCGTCGAACGCAGCGGCGGCTCCAAAGCCAAAATCTTTGTGACGGTCCCGCCTGCCGGCAAGATCAAGTTCTCGGCCACCGAGTGGTGTACGTTCCTGGGCGAACAGATGTTTGGCCTCAGTAGCCTTGAAGCTGCAGGCAGCAAGCCGCCGTCTTTCCGGTCGCTGTTTGCCTATTTTGTACGCCGGCAGGCAAGCGGCGCCTTCACGACGCCGGAAAAGCAGGCCGGGATGCAGGGAACTGGCGACATGCAGATGGCGCTGATGTTCCTGCTCGGGCTGGACTGGCAGATTGCCCGAGATTGGCAAGCAGTGCGCGATCGGGAAAAGACCCTTGAAGAGTTGAAAAAGGCGGCCGGGAACGGTGCCTTCGGTTCAATCATCGGCAAGGCCGCCGACTTGCGCACGGAGCTAACGATCCAAGAAGCTCGCCTCAAGAAGCTTCATGCAGAAATCGACACGTTCCAGGTCTTGCCGGAGTACCGGGAACTGGAGGTCGAAAGCGCCAGCTTGACCCGCCAGCTCAACGAGCTGGCCAATGCCAACACCCTCGACTTCTCTGCAATTCGCGACTTGGAAGGTGCGCTGGCCTCTGAGGTTCCGCCAGAACATGAAGATCTTCAGGCGGTCTATCAGGAAGCAGGCATCGTGCTACCTGGCTTGGTCAAGCGTCGCTACGAGGATGTTAAAAGCTTCCACGACTCAGTGGTTCGCAATCGCAAAGACTATCTGTCTAGCGAACTCGAAGCTGCAAGGCTGCGTATCGAACTGCGAGACAGTAAGAAGGCCCAGCTCGATCAGCGGCGCGGCGAGATTCTTGGCATTCTCAAGAGTCATGGCGCACTCGAACAATTCCTCAAGCTGCAAGGCGAACTGGGGCGGCTGGCGTCGGAAGTGGAATCGCTGCGACAACGCTTTGAGGCCGCCGAGCAACTCGAAGGCACAAAGAACGAATTGGAAATAGAGCGCAACCGCCTCACGATTCGCTTGCGCCGCGACTTTACTGAGCAGAAGGACCGACTCGCCGAGGCCATCGTCGCCTTCGAGGAGACCTCTCAACGACTGTATGAGTCAGCCGGCAGCATGACGGTTGATGAAACCTCGAATGGTCCGATCTTCAAGTTTCCGATGCAGGGACAGCGCAGCAAGGGCATCAAGAATATGCAGATCTTCTGCTTCGACATGATGCTTATGCGACTGTGCGCCAGCCGAAATATCGGGCCTGGATTCTTGATCCATGACAGCCATCTATTCGACGGCGTCGACGGCCGCCAGGTCATCAGTGCGTTGCGGCTGGGCTCGGAGATCGCGCAGGAGCTTGGCTTTCAGTACATCGTGACGATGAATGAAGACGATGCCTTCAAAGAGACCATCGAGGGCTTCGATCTAAACGACTATGTCCTTCCGACACGTTTGACAGATGCAACGGAGGATGGTGGGCTGTTTGGCATCCGATTTGGATGAGTGCGAGTTGGATTGAAATCTAGAGCGCCCGACTGAACCCGACCTGCCCGGACCTGGGAAAAACCAAGCTGGTTACGCCCTTCTGAACCTTATGAGAGGCAGCATGATCGGACAAAGAACTCGCTATTCGTTTGCTCAATTCCTGGAGCTACAGGAGCCGATGACTTCAATCGTGCTTCTTGGCAAGTACGGCGTCCAGCATCTGTCACTTTCGCAAGGGCAACTGTTGTATGGGTTGCTGAACAGGCTGCGCGACCTCGATGACCGCACACTCATGCAGGTGCTGGCAGAGGTGGTTGCGACTTCAGGTGATCTGCGCGCGAGAGTCAATCCGAAGTATCGGTTCGACGAACGACAGCATGATCTGGCGCAATGCCTTCTGCTGGATGGCTACATCATCCAGGACAGAAAGCTCATCCAGACCGATCCGTCAATCTCAGATGCAGCCCCCTTGGAAGATGATCTGATCACTGCGCTGCAAAATTCTGGTGCTCCTCGTGCGCAAGAGGTTATCGCCAAGATCAACGACTCGGCTGGGGCGTTCCGGGCAACACCGCCCGACTACAACGCATCGCTGGTGAACGCCCGCGTGGCGCTGGAGACTTTGGCCGGCGACATAGCTACGCACGTTTCCTCGCAGAAGCAGACTCCAGCCACCTACAACCCAGCGAAGTGGGGCGAAGTCCTTGCGTTCCTGCGCAGCAGCGGCGAGGTCACAATAGAGGAGGAGAAGGGCTTGGCCGGCGTTTTCGGATTTCTGAGCCCTGGTGCTCACCGCCCGGTGGGAATCCCAGAAGACCAGATGACGCGGCTTGGCCGCTCTTTCGCGTTGAATATGTGCTGGTTCCTGCTCAAGAACCATGTCGTGCGCATCTCACAACCCTGAGCCTCCAGACTTGAATACACAAAAACCAACAACAAGCCTCAAGAGCGACAGCTCGCGGCGCCGGCATGCAAGCATGCGCGCCATCCATTGCCGCTGACGGAGTTCCACCATGTCCTCGATGTTGGATAGGTTTTACGAGCAGTCCGCTCGACTGAATGCCTTGCTGAACAGCAATCCAGCCGAGGCAGTAAAACAGGCCAAGGAGATCAATCTCGATCTCGCTACTAAAGAGAGATTCAACATGATGGGGCTGCGTGCCGCCATTCTGGTAGATGGCGGCGCATTGACTCAACAGCAGGATGCAATTCAAGAAGGAATCACGCTGTTTCGTGAACTTCACTCTCTATTTCCGACTGCTGATCTCACCTACAACCTAGCAAACGGCTTGGTGGCAGCAATAGGCGTCCCACCTCGCAACGACGGTTGGTTGGACCATCAAGAATCATCTAAAGAGCGTCGCGCAGAAGCGCGAAGATACTTCTGGAAGGTCGCCCAGGACACTGATGCCGATTCTGCTCTGCGGACTCAGGCTTGGACGAATCTTGCCAATCAGTTCAGCAGCAGCTATCGGCTTGGCGAAGCTCAAGATGGTTGGCTTGCGGCGCTGGAAATTGATCCAGAAAATGGGGTTGCCGCGATTTCCGCGGCCCGCAATCTCCTCTGGCTTTATGCGCGTGGCGGCTGCTCTGAACTTACGCGCATTGAGGCGGTCATGTTGGCCAAGATTGCGGATCGGCACCGGGATCGAGTCGTCCAGTACGCCGGCGCACAGGCCGCTGAAGAGATCACTGCGTTCGCAAGCGAATTGGAAGATCCACAACCGCGATCACGACATCAAGATCCATTCATCAGCTGGGTCGAGCGTGAGCGCTTGACGCTTGCGCCCGCCGTGGAACTTATCGACCCCAGCATGGGCAAGCTGGATTGGCTCATGCTTCCAGGGATTCTGGAGCGAGACCCAAGTTCAGGCGGGGTGCCACCGCCAATCTTCGCCATGTTCAACGTACTGAAGAGCGACTTCATCCTCGCGCGTGACTTGCTATGGCGGGCTATGGACCAAGACGTCTGGCCCACGACAGGACGATTTGGGGACACTCTTGACTACGCCACCTACGGCCCAGATGCATCTGCACTCATCTTGGCACACCGCACGGCTCTCGATCTGCTCGACAAGATCGCTGTAACAGCGAACCATTACTTTGAGCTTGGGCAATTGCCAGACAAGGTTTACTTCGGAAAATTGTGGCGAGGAAAGCCTGACAAGACCACTGGCGTGAATCCACTGGCCGAAAAGGTAGAGAAGGCGATTCGTGGGGGCGTTAGTGCCCTCTATGGCCTGGTGGAGCTGGCCGAGGACTACGACAGCAGCGAGGGTATCTTGCGTTCTCAAAAGGAGCTTCGCAATGCAGGCACACATCGATTTGTGGTGCTGCATGACATTGGCGACCTAACGCAAAGCAGGCAAGCGCCTGAAATCGAACATCACCGAAGAGAACCGTTCACCCAGGAAGTCTTGCGCGCGCTGCGTGTGGCGAGGTCGGCCATCCAAATGCTTGCACTTTCGATTTCGCAGCACGAACAGGGCTTGGCACAGAGGGCAAGCGGCCTTGTTGGTTCACTGATTGTCCCCGACCACGACTGGATTCGTGGACGCGACGACGAAACCTGAACCCGATCTTGTCTTTTAAGCTATGGCGAGACACCAATTGCTTTCATGGTTCCATCCAGCTTGCGATGGATCAGCGATACCAAGGTCAGGATGTCCAGTGCGTCCTGTTCAGACATGGGCCAGTTCGTCTTGGGTGCATGGGCAAGTGGATTTCGCACGGCCCCGAACAGGCCGATCAGCAGGTTGGCAAAGCCTTTCTGCTCGCTCTTCTCGGACTCCGTGGTGAGCGGCCCCAAGGCCAGAACGGGCTGCTGGCCTGCGAATGCCTTGTTCACTAGCTCAGCGCCATCACCGCTCAGGCCTGACAACAGGCGAATCCTCTCTGCAACGCCTTTCGTCGCCTCGAACACCGCGTGGAAGTAATTCTCGTCCAGCAACTCTGCGCGGCAGTAGTTCAGCACTTCCGCGTGCACCATGCGACTTTCCAGCGCGGCCTTGAGTCTTCCCGCACGGGCGCGCGCGGCATTAAGCGTTGTTGCCTTATCGGCATGCGCTACCTTGCCATCTTCACGAACGTAGAAGCCGGAGAAGGCCAGGACAACATTTAGTTCGTCGCGTCGCCAAGCAAACGCCGCAGCATCGCGGGCATAGTTCACCGGGTTCATCGCTCGGTTGATGAACATGATGAGATGATTTCCGAGCTGATGCCGATTCTGCACACCAGCCAGCGCATTGAACAGCCGCTTCCATTTCGTCATGCCTGGCGACGTGTCCGCAACATCTATCTCCTGCAGTAAGCGTTCGATCTGAGTTCCGCTCAAACCACGCTCAGTGTCAGCAAGGACGCGACAAGCGGCTTCAAGGTGCTGCGAGCTGAACGGTGCAATGGGTGTCATGGGTTCTTTCTCTTCCGCACTCAGGCCCACTCAAGTGCCGTGATGATCGCTTCTCCCGCAGTCCCGACCTCCACAAACAGGGCGTGCTCGTAGCCGAGTTGCCGCTTATATCCTCGAAGCTTTCGAAGGTCTATCTGTCGATCAACGCGGCTCGTCGATTTTTTGAACTCCAGGACCAAATGGTTCTCTTTCGTTAGTCGTCGATGAACTATCACGTCTGGGAATACCGTCTTCGCCTCATCATCTTCGCTGTCCGGGTACAGCTCCAGATGTCCAAGCCTCTTCGGCTCGACGCCATCTCTGTTGTATTCGCAATCCACGGTCCAACCGGCGAAATATTGCTGTAGATACATCGCGAAGCGAAAGGTGATAGATCGTTCGTTAGCGTCGATGCCGAGCAAGTCGGGGTCATTGATTAGTAGTTCGGACAACGCACGCGCCACAGCCTCGCCCGGTGGCTGACGGTGGAGGTATTGAATTTGATCCTCTGACAATGCCATTACGGGCCCGCCTATCGAAGACTCATGTTGAAGACCATGTACACGGATCGAAATGTCGTCAGAATTTTTTCATTAGTACGCCCCGCTACGCCCCAACGAGTTTCGCCGATAGCCAATGAAAGCCACCATTGCTTCATGGTTTGCGGCATCAACACCCATGGAGTGCGATATGGAGAATACCCCGTTACCCAAAATGGGCGGAGCCCAAGAATCCGCGAGTCCCGTAGCTGCTCCGCTGCCCGGCTCGGCCGCCTATGGGGAACTCCCGCAGTTTCCGAAGTCCAGCATTTTGCCCTTTCGCCGGACCATCCGCCGTCAGGAGCTGCGGCAGATCGTTCCTCTGGCTGAAACGACCATCTATGAAATGGAGCGCCGCGGCGAATTTCCGCGTCGGTTCAATTTGACGCCTCGTTGCGTCGTATGGGACCTGCTCGAAGTGGAAGCTTGGATCGAAGAACGCAAACAAGCCCCTCGCAGCAGCAGCTCGAAGCCGGATGTCCACCTACGAAAAACCCGCCCTGTTCGGACGGGTTCGAGCGAAGGATGATGCCGGCGATGCGCATCATCCGACCAGGGCCTGTAGTTTCTTGGATGCCGATCGCGGCAACCGCTGGCCCTCCTTCGCCACGTTGACCTGCAGAGCTACCCGCGCCACATCCAGCACGTCCTTGGCCAGCGAATAGCTGCCTTTGGCCTGCAACCAGGTCAGTACGTCGGCCAGGTGCCAAATCGACGCACTGCCCTCGTGCACCGGCGCAGGAAAGCTGCCCGGATGCGCCAGCATGAGCTTGCGCATGTTCTGCCGGGAAACACCAACGATATCGGCCACGTCGGTCAGCCCAACCAGATCGGGTGCAACTTCGATCAGCTTGGCCGCCGGTATGGCACTGCGCACGGCAGCCAACGCACTACGCACGGCAGCCTCCGCGTCGGCTGCCTCGCGGGTGAACTCCAGCGCCAGCCGTCCCGGCTGGCCGATGCCGACCAAGGCATCGTCGCAGTCGGCTTCGCCCAGGCGCTCAACCAGCACGTCCGGGTCGCGGTCGTCGTCGGCAAGCTGGTACTTCAGGGTGAAGGTGTATTCCATCGCGCTACTCCTTGGCATCGTCACCAGCCTCGCGCTGCTTGCGATGCGTGGTGCAGTTGTCCACGACACGCCGCAAAGCGCGGGCGTGGTTGCCGGGGTTCTTTGGCGTACTCCAAATCGACGTGATGCAGAACTCGCCGCAGCGGCATTCCTCGTCGTTGTATGGGCAGTAAATCCGCCCCCAGGCATGGCTGCCGCCTATTTCGACGCGCCAACCCTGCCCTTCGGCATGTCTGAGAGCTTCCTCAACCTCTTTCTTCGGATGAGACGAACGGGCCATCAGTGATCTCCAGTATGGGGATGATTGAATAGGTTGTCAAGTGACAACGTATTCACACTGTCAGACCGTTGCACTCAACGTCGGAACGAAGACGTTTTCCGGCATCAGCTTCGGCACATAGGTCTGCCCGTCGATCCATGCATCGACCATGTTGGCCCACTCCTGCAGCATGTGACGCCGCTGCTCGGCATACTCGGCCTTGTTATAGATCGAGCGCGAAGAACGTCCGTCCTCATGGGCCAGACACTTTTCGATCCAGTCGCGGTTGAAGCCGATTTCGTTAAGAAGCGTCGAGCCGGTGCGGCGCAAGTCATGGACGGTGAAAGGCTCCAACGGTAACCCAGCGGCCTTGGCACGTTCAGCCACGATCTGCGTAACGCGGTTCAAGGTGGCGTTCGACATACAGCGGTCGGCGTCATAGCGCGAGGGCAGCACGAACTTGGAACCGGCCGCGCAGGTGTGCAGCGCTATAAAGATGTCGAGAGCCTGGCGGGATAGATAAACCACATGTGGGTTGCGTCCCTTCATCCGGTGCTTCGGAATAGTCCATGTCGCACTCTCGAAGTCGACCTCATCCCAGGTGGCCTGGATCAGTTCGCTCTTGCGAACCAGCGTCAGCAAGATCATTCGCAGCGCCAGTCGGATCGTCGGATAGGTAGCCACCGACTCCATCTGCCGCGACATCAGCCGGATTTCCAGCGGTGACAGCGAGCGGTCCTTGGGCACGAAGGTCGCAATGGACGCAGCGCCCACGCCTTCAGCTGGGTTGTCTACCTTTTCGCCGTGCAGGATCGCAAAGGCATAGATCTGCTTCACGATGTCGCGGACATGCACCGCGGTGGCGGGTGCCCCGCGAGCCTTCACCTTGTTGCAGAGAGCACGCAGATCATCGGCGGTGATCTCGTTGAGTTGCCGGTTCTCGAAAGCGGGAAGGATGTCACGGTCGACGATGCTCTTGCGCATGGCCCTCGTGCTGTCGGCCATTCGAGCACCAACAAGCCACTTTCCTGTCAGCTCGCCGAAAGTTTTTGCGGCGGTGAGCCGGCGCTTCTCGCGCTGTTTTTCCAGAGCGGGTGACTTGCCTTGTGCGACGGTCTTTTTGGCATCAATCAGCTTTTCGCGAGCTAACGCCAGAGAAATACCGGCAGGTCCGTACCTGCCGATCGTCAGAGTTTCGCGACGTCCGTTGAGACGGTAGTCGTAGCGGAAGGTGACGGTACCGCTTGGCGACACCGTTACGTACATCCCGTCGCGATCAGAAGCCTTATAAATCTTGGACTTAGGCTTGAGGTTCCGCAGTGCGGTGTCGGTAAGCATCGAGGTTTTTCTCCTGTTTCTTGACGGCTTTTACCGTCAGGGGCCAGGAGACCTGCTGATGCCGGGAAAGCCGCATGAAACAAGCTTTCCCGAGCAGACCTTTACCGTCAAAGACGGTTTAGGTCTGGATAGTGAACGGGACGGTCTTAATCCGGCCTCAGTTCTTACCGCCAGTTCCACCGCCAACCTGTTCTGCTGGCCTGCGATAGTCACCGATAGCGGCCGTGACGTATTTGCTTTTAAATCAACACGTTACGACGTATTTTCGATAGCTGACGATAGTCCCCGAAGGACCTGATTTCACTCCCACTCAATCGTCGCCGGCGGCTTCGTCGAAACGTCGTAGGTCACGCGGTTGATGCCGCGCACTTCATTGATGATCCGGCCAGACACCTTCTTGAGCAGGCCGTAGGGCAGCTCGGCCCAGTCGGCGGTCATGAAATCGCTGGTCTGCACGGCGCGCAGGGCCACGACGTAGTCGTAGGTGCGGCCGTCGCCCATGACGCCCACGCTCTTGACGGGCAGGAAAACGGTGAAGGCCTGGCTGGTGAGGTCGTACCAGTTCTTGCCGGTGGCTTCGTCGGTCCAGTTGCGCAGTTCCTCGATGAAGATGGCGTCGGCGCGGCGCAGCAGGTCGGCGTATTCCTTCTTGACTTCACCCAGGATGCGAACGCCCAGGCCCGGGCCCGGGAAGGGGTGGCGGTAGACCATTTCGCGCGGCAGGCCCAGGGCCACGCCGAGTTCGCGCACTTCGTCCTTGAACAGGTCGCGCAGGGGCTCGAGCAGCTTCAGGCCGAGCTGCTCGGGCAGGCCGCCGACGTTGTGGTGGCTCTTGATGGTGACGGCCTTCTTGCTCTTGGCACCGCCCGACTCGATGACGTCGGGGTAGATGGTGCCCTGGGCCAGGAAGGTGGCGCCCTTGTGGCCACCGTCGCCAGCTTTCAGCTTGGCGGCCTCGGCCTTGAAGACGTCCACGAACAGGCCGCCGATGATCTTGCGCTTGGCCTCGGGTTCGCTGACGCCGGCCAGCTTGCCCAGGAACAGGTCGCTGGCGTCCACGCGGATGACCTTGGCGTGCAGCTTGCCTTCGAACATTTCCATGACCATGTCGCCTTCGTTCAGGCGCAGCAGGCCGTGGTCCACGAAGACGCAGGTCAGCTGGTCGCCGATGGCGCGGTGGATCAGGGCTGCAGCCACGGACGAATCCACGCCGCCAGACAGGCCGAGGATGACTTCCTCGTCACCCACCTGCTCGCGGATCTTGGCGACGGCTTCCTCAATGTAGTCGCCCATGATCCAGTCGGCATTCGCCGCGCAGATCTCGCGCACGAAGCGGTTGAGCAGGGCCGCGCCCTGCACGGTGTGCGTGACTTCGGGGTGGAACTGGACGGCGTAGAAGCGGCGCGCCTCGTCGGCCATGCCGGCGATGGGGCAGGACGGCGTGGAGGCCATGACCTTGAAGCCCGGGGGCAGCTCGGTGACCTTGTCGCCGTGGCTCATCCAGACCTTGAGCATGCCGTGGCCTTCGGCTGTGGCGAAGTCCTCGATGCCCTTGAGCAGTTCGGTGTGGCCATGGGCGCGCACTTCGGCGTAGCCGAATTCGCGGGTGTGCGAGCCTTCGACCTTGCCGCCCAGCTGGGTGGCCATGGTCTGCATGCCGTAGCAGATGCCCAGCACGGGAATGCCCAGCTCAAACACGGCGTCGGGGGCGCGGTCGTCCACTTCGTAGACGCTGGCGTGGCTGCCCGACAGGATCACGCCCTTGAGGCGGCCGTCGGCGGCGAATTCGCGCACCCAGTCGCTGCTGACGTCGCAGGGGTGGACTTCGCAGTAGACATGGGCTTCGCGCACGCGGCGGGCGATCAGCTGGGTGACTTGGGAGCCGAAGTCAAGAATGAGGATCTTGTCGTGTTGCATGGTCATCTCAGGCAAAGGTGATGGGAGGGGATCAGAAATCTTCAGGGGCCAGCAGCGCCAGCCCGCGCTTGCGCGCGGCGGCGGCCTGGGCCGCGTCAAAGGTGGCCAGCGGCAGGCGCAGCGACTGCGCCAGCCACAGGTAGGCCGCGTCATAGACCGGCAGGCGGGTGTCCAGTGCCACGTCGAGCACGGCCTTGTGCTGGGCGGGCGCAAGTTCGTGCAGCTCCACGCGGTGGCGGATGGCCTCGAGCACGCCCCACAGGCCTTCGACCGAGCTGTGCGGAATGCGGCCGCCGTGCACGCCCGAGGCGATCAGGTTGCCGCATTCCCACTGCCAGAGGTTGGGCGCCTGCGGGTCCACTTCATGGCGGCGGATGCGGGTATACAGGCGCTGGGTGTGCACGCTGGCGGCATCGGGCAGCAGCCAGGCGGCGGTGACGGAGGCATCGAGCACGAAGGAGGTCATGCCTGGCTCCGGCCTGCGTGGCGCAGTCGGGTGGTGGCGTCCGGCGCCTGTGCCGACTGGGCCGGCCGCACCGTGGCCTGCAGCGCCTGCATCTGCTCCAGCTCGCGGGCGATCTGCTCGTCGGTGATCACGGGGCGGCGGCGCACCGGCAGCATGCGCACCACTTCCTTGCCGTGGCGGGTGATGCGCACTTCCTCGCCCTGCTCGACAAGTTCGATCAGGGCGGAGAAACGGGTCTTGGCTTCGTAGATGCCGACAGATTGCATGGCGGGGCTGAAAACAAAAGCAGGCCTGGTGTCCGGCCTGGCCCGAATTCTATCATTCTGGCCAGAATTTCCAAAAATTCAGACCAGAACCTTGCGGATATTCGAGGGCCTTGCCTCGGGGGGCTGTCGGTGAACGCCACTCAGCGCTGTTCGCGCACGAAGGCGACAAACCGCGCCAGCGCGGGCGACATGGCTCCGGCCGGCCAGGCCAGGCTGGTCTCGCAGACCGGCAGGGCAACGGCCTTGCTGCCCGCACGGGCGCTGGCGAAAACCGCCTCGCGGTAGACCACGCCGGGCCTGCAGAACTGCATCACGCTGGCGGGCACCCAGGCCAGGCCGATACCGCCCCAGACCAGGTTCACGATGGTCTGCATCTGTATCGCCTGCTGCGCGATGCGCGACACATGTCCGTGCCGTCGGTACAGATCCGTCACCGCGTCATGGAGCGAGGGCATGATGCGGCGCGGAAAGATCACCAGCGGCTGCTCCAGCACTTCGTCGAGCATCAGCCTGTCCGCACCGGCAAGCGCATGCTGCTGAGGCAGGGCCAGCACCATGGCTTCCCGCCCCACGGCCAGGCGCTCCAGGCCGGCCGGCGCATGCCCGGGGGCATGCAGCATCAGCCCGGCATCGATCTGCCCGCGCTCGAATGCCTCCATTTGCACATCGCTGGTGGCCTCGACCAGCTCCAGCGCCACACCGGGCGTTCCTGCAACGAAGTCCCGCACCCAAAGCGGCAGCCGGGTGAAGCCGATGGTGGAGACAAAGGCCAGCCGCACGCGCCCCACTTCTCCCGCTGCCGCAGCCCGCGCAATCCCGGGCAGCGCTGCCGCCCGGCCCAGCAGTTCACGCACCTGCGGCACAAGCGCCTCGCCGGCGGGCGTCAGCGCGACGTGGCGGCTTGAGCGCTCGAACAGCGCCACGTCCAGGCTGCGCTCCAGCTGGGCGATGGCCTGGGTGAGCGGCGGCTGCGTCATGTGCAGGCGCGACGCGGCGCGGCCGAAGTGCAGCTCGTCCGCCACGGCCAGGAATTGCCGCCAGACGCGCAGATCAATGGGGGGCTCATTCATATGCACAGCATATCAATCATGCCGATGAATAGGATTGGATCAGATGGATCAGTCGGCCCATACTCATCCAACCCCCACAACGAGAGACATGCCATGACCCCACCGAACCCGATCAACCGCCGAAGCTCCCACATCACCGAAGGCAAGGCGCGCGCCGCCAACCGCTCCATGTTCTACGGCATGGGCTACAAGGAAGAGGATTTCAAGAAGCCCATGGTCGGCGTGGCCAACGGCCACAGCACGATCACGCCGTGCAACTCCGGCCTGCAAAGGCTGGCGGACGCGGCCATCGCAGGCATCGAGGAAGCCGGCGGCAACGCGCAGGTGTTCGGCACGCCGACCATCTCGGATGGCATGTCCATGGGCACGGAAGGCATGAAGTACTCGCTGGTAAGCCGCGAGGTGATCGCCGACTGCATAGAGACCTGCGTGGGCGGCCAGTGGATGGATGGCGTGCTGGTGGTCGGCGGCTGCGACAAGAACATGCCGGGCGGCATGATGGGCATGCTGCGCGCCAATGTGCCGGCCATCTATGTCTACGGCGGCACCATCCTGCCCGGCAGGTGGAAAGGCCGGGACCTGAACATCGTCAGCGTGTTCGAGGCCGTTGGCGAGAACGCCGCGGGAAAGATCAGCGACCAGGAGCTCAAGGACATCGAGCAGCACGCCATTCCCGGCACGGGCTCGTGCGGCGGCATGTACACCGCCAACACCATGTCCAGCGCGTTCGAGGCGCTGGGCATGAGCCTGCCCTACTCCTCCACCATGGCCAACCCCCATGATGAAAAGGAAAACTCGGCCAAGGAATCCGCCAGGGTGCTGATCGAGGCCATCAAGATGGACCTCAAGCCGCGCGATATCGTGACGCGCAAGTCCATCGAGAACGCGGTCTCGGTGATCATGGCGACCGGGGGCTCCACCAATGCCGTGCTGCACTTTCTTGCGATCGCCCATGCGGCCGGCGTGCCCTGGTCCATCGACGACTTCGAGCGCATCCGCCAGCGGGTGCCGGTGCTGTGCGATCTCAAGCCCAGCGGCAGATACCTGGCGGTGGACCTGCACCAGGCGGGCGGCATCCCACAGGTCATGAAGATCCTGCTGAATGCGGGCCTGCTGCACGGCGACTGCATCACCATCTCGGGCCAGACCATTGCGCAGACCCTGGCCGGCGTGCCTGACGAACCGCCCAACCCCCAGGTCATCCGCCCCCTCTCGGACGCGCTCTATCCGCAGGGCCACCTGGCCATCCTCAAGGGCAACCTGAGCCCGGAAGGTGCGGTGGCCAAGATCACGGGCCTGAAGAACCCGGTCATCACCGGCCCGGCACGCGTGTTCGACGATGAGCAATCGGCACTGGCGGCCATCCTCGACGGCAGGATACAGGCCGGCGATGTGATGGTGCTGCGCTACCTGGGCCCCAAGGGCGGCCCCGGCATGCCGGAAATGCTGGCCCCCACGGGCGCCCTGATCGGCGCCGGCCTGGGCGAGAGCGTGGGCCTGATCACCGATGGCCGCTTCTCCGGCGGCACCTGGGGCATGGTGGTCGGCCACGTGGCGCCGGAAGCGGCCGTGGGCGGCACCATCGCGCTGGTGCACGAGGGCGACTCGATCACCATCGACGCGCACGCATTGCAGCTGCAACTGAACGTGCCCGAAGACGTGCTCGCCCAGCGCCGTGCGGAATGGAAGGCCCCCGCGCCCCGCTACACGCGGGGCGTGCAGGCCAAGTTCGCGTTCAACGCATCGAGCGCCAGCTCGGGCGCGGTGCTGGACAACTTCGCCATCTGAGCGCACGAAAAAAAAGAGGTCCGGGCAGTGGCTGCCCGGACCTCTTTTCCATTTCGCGCCAAGGCGCTGGATCTGGATCAGTCGGCGCGGTAGTTGGGCGCTTCCTTGGTGATCTGCACGTCATGCACGTGCGATTCGCGGATGCCTGCGGCGGTGATCTCCACGAACTCGGCCGTGTTGTTCATCTCTTCGATGGTGGCGCAGCCGCAGTAGCCCATGGCAGCGCGCACGCCGCCGGCCATCTGGTAGACGATGGAGACCATGGAGCCCTTGTAGGGCACGCGGCCTTCGATGCCTTCGGGCACAAGCTTGTCGGCGTTGGGATTGCCGGTGCTCGATTCCTGGAAGTAGCGGTCGGCCGAGCCCTGCTGCATGGCGCCGATGGAGCCCATGCCGCGATAGCTCTTGTACGAACGGCCCTGGTACAGGATGACTTCGCCCGGAGCCTCTTCGGTGCCGGCGAACATGCCGCCCATCATGATGGTCGAGGCACCAGCGGCCAGGGCCTTGGCGATGTCGCCCGAGAAGCGGATGCCGCCGTCGGCGATCAGCGGCACGCCCGTGCCCTGCAGGGCCTGGGCCACGCTGTCGATGGCCATGATCTGGGGCACGCCCACACCGGCGACGATGCGCGTGGTGCAGATGGAGCCAGGGCCGATGCCGACCTTGACGGCGTCGGCGCCTGCCTCGGCCAGTGCCAGCGCAGCGGCGCCGGTGGCGATGTTGCCGCCGATGACATCGACCTGCGGGTAGTTCTGCTTGACCCAGCGCACGCGGTCGATCACGCCCTTGCTGTGGCCGTGGGCCGTGTCCACCACCAGTGCATCGACGCCTGCCTTGACCAGCAGCTCCACGCGCTGCTCGGTGCCCTCGCCCACGCCCACGGCGGCGGCCACGCGCAGGCGGCCTGCGCTGTCACGCGCTGCGTTGGGGAAGGTGGTCTGCTTGGTGATGTCCTTGACGGTGATCAGGCCCTTGAGTTCAAAGGCGTCGTTCACCACCAGGATGCGCTCGAGCTTGTGCTTGTTGAGCAGGGCCTTGGCTTCCACGGGCGTGGTGCCGTCCTTCTCGTTGACGGTGATCAGGCGCTCGCGCGGCGTCATGATCTGGCTGACCTTGACGTCGTAGCGGGTCTCGAAGCGCAGGTCGCGGCTGGTGACGATGCCGACCACCTTGCCGCCGTCGCACACGGGGAAGCCGGAGATACCGAGGTTCTCGGACAGCTGCAGCACCTGCAGCACGGTGTGCTCGGGGGTGATGACCACGGGGTCGTGCACAACGCCGGATTCGTGGCGCTTGACCTTGGACACTTCGGCAGCCTGTTGCTCTGCCGTCATGTTCTTGTGGATGACGCCGATACCGCCCTCTTGCGCGATGGCAATGGCCAGACGCGCTTCGGTCACGGTGTCCATGGCGGCGGACACAAGGGGGATGTTCAGGGAGATGTTGCGCGAAAAGCGCGTCTTGAGCGAGGTGTCCTTGGGCAGGACCTGGGAGAAAGCGGGGACCAGGAGGACGTCGTCGAAGGTCAGGGCTTTACCGAGAAGGCGCATGTGAGAGCTCCAAAAGAAGGATTGTACCCGTGCGCCGGATCACAATGTATGCTGTAGGCCATTGTTCCCCGCTATCGCTGCCCGCCATCATTTCCTGCTATTGCTACCTGCAACCGGCCCGATCACCCCAATCACCATGCATGCCACCAAGCTTGTTTTGCTAGCCGCGCTTGCCGCCTGTTCGCTATCCGCAGCCGCCCAGTGGCAATGGGTCGACGCCACAGGCCGCAAGGTCTTCAGCGACCGCGCGCCACCCCCTGACATTCCGGCCAAGAACATCCTGCGCCAGCCTGGCGGCAGCGCGCCCGCTCCAGCAGCGGCGGCGCCATCCACGGCACCGGCGGCTACAGATGCGGCCACGCAGCCCGCTGCAGATGCAACGGCACAGGCAGCGCCTGCCGCCGCCAAGGACGCCAAGCCCGCAGGCACCGACAAGGCCCTGGAAGAGCAAAAGCGCAAGGCCGAGGCCCAGGAGGCCGCCAAGGCCAAGGCAGAAAAGGACCGCATTGCCAAGGATCGCCAGGAAAACTGTGCGCGGGCGAAACAGGCCAAGACGGCACTGTCATCGGGCGGCCTGCTGGCACACACCAATGCCCAGGGCGAACGCGGCTTCATGGACGAAGCCACGCGCAACAGCGAACTCAAGCGCGCCGACGCCACCATCGCCTCGGACTGCGGCCCGGTGCGCTGAGCGCCTCCCTCCTTCAGTAACCGGCCTTGGCCCCGGGCCTTTGGCGCTGGAACAGGCCCGTGGCCCGGGCTCCCTGGCGCGCAAAGCGCTCGCGGCGCGCCACCTTGGGGTCCACGGTCAAGGGCCGGTACAGCTCCACGCGATCGCCGTCGCGCAAGCCTTGCGTCAATGGTGCGCTGCGGCCCCAAAGGCCAGCGGGCCCCTCCTGTGCAAAGCCCAGCGCCTGCCAGCCACCAGCGGCCTCGACTGCGTCGGCAATCGAGGCACCGGCCGGCAATTGCAGGGCCAGTTCAACGACTTCACCGGCACGCGGGCTGCATGCCAGCGTGATGCACAGAAACGGCCGGGGTTCAGCCATAGACCTGCTCGGCGCGCTTGACGAAGGCATCGACCATGGAGCCCGCGATGCGGTCGAACACCGGGCCGACCACGGCGGCCAGCGCCATGTTGTCAAAGCCATAGTCCAGCTGCAGCTCCACGCGGCAGGCACGCTGCGAGCCATCGCCCACGGGGCGGAACATCCAGTTGCCCTCCAGCCGCGAGAACGGCCCCTTGATCAGGCGGATGCTGACCTGGCGCCCGCCATCGTCGAGCACGCTGTGCGTGTTGCGCGTGACGAAGGACTTGCGCATGCCGCCGAATGCAATGCCCACCTCGGCCGTCATGCCCTGCTCGTCCTGCTCCAGCACCCTGGCCTGGTCGCACCAGGGGAGGAAGTCGGCATAGTGGGCCACGTCCGTCACCAGGGCAAACATTTCTTGGGGGCTGTACCAGATCAGGACGGACTTGTTGACTTTTTTCATGAATGGGGCGGGCTGCACGGCATGCAAAACACCGGCTGCGCGGTCATGGCGCATACGGCTGTCACAATGACGGCAAGGCGAAACTAAAATCCCGCACGGAGGCGAGACGGCAATCCAGTATTGTATGGAGAGCTTTCATCTCCAGGTTTTCGCCGCATCTATTACTCCATGGCCAAGAAACCTGAAACACAGTCGCGCATCGCCGACAACAAAAAAGCCGCGTTCAACTACTTCTTCGAGGAACGCTTCGAGGCCGGCATCGTGCTGCACGGCTGGGAAGTGAAGGCACTGCGCAGCGGCAAGGTGCAGCTGACCGACGGCTACGTCATCGTCAAGGACGGCGAGCTGTTCCTGCTCGGCTGCCAGATCAACCCGCTCAAGACCGCCTCCACCCACGTCAACCCCGACGCGGCGCGCATCAAGAAGCTGCTGCTCAAGAAGGACGACATCCTGCGCCTGATCGGCAAGGTCGAGCAAAAGGGATTCACGCTGGTGCCCATCAACCTTCACTGGAAGAACGGCTTCGTCAAGTGCGACATCGCCCTTGCCAAGGGCAAGGCCGAGCACGACAAGCGCGACGTGATCAAGGACCGCGAAGGCAAGCGCGAGGTCGAGCGCGCCATGAAGAGCTTCAACCGCTGACGGGCATCCGCAGCTTTTTTTGCACTGCTGCGGAATAAACCGGCACGGCCCAGTGTTCATTGCAGTGTCCGGCCGCAATTTCGCGCGCCGGCAAGCACCGGAGACAGCGATGAAGAAGCTCGGCATGAAACTTGGTACCTGTGCCTTCACGGCAGCCCTGACATTGACCCTGGCAGGCTGCTATTCCGCGCCTGCGGCCAACGCCTCTGGCCAGACCCCGCCCAGCGCGGTCAGCGTGCAAAACGGCATGCTGGTCGGCGCCAACGGCATGACGCTCTACACCTTCGACAAGGACACGGCCGGCAGCGGCAAGTCCGTCTGCAACGGCCCCTGCGCGACCAACTGGCCGCCGCTGATGGGCAAGCAGGCGCCGTCCGGCGGCAACTACAGCGTGGTCCAGCGCGACGATGGCAGCAGCCAGATCGCCTACAAGGGCAAGCCGCTGTACTACTGGGTGAAGGACGGCAAGGCCGGTGACACCACGGGCGACGGCGTCATGGGCGTCTGGCATACCGCACGCCCCTGATTCCAGCCGCATCCGCCTTCGGACCTGCCCATGGACCGCAGCCAGATCCTGGAGCACCTGCCCGGCCTGCGCCGCTATGCGCGGCTGCTGGCAGGCGATGCCTGGGCCGCCGACGACCTGGTGCAGGACACGCTGGAGCGTGCCTGCCGCAAATGGCTGCTGTGGCGCCCCGACGGCGATCTGCGCGCCTGGCTGTTCACGCTGATGCACAACCTCTACCTGAACCAGCGGCGCTCTGCCGCGCGCGGGCAGTGGCTGGACATAGACAGCCTGTCCGAGACCCTGGCCGCACCCGAGGACAGCAGCGACGCGGCCCTGGACCTGGAGCGCTGCCTGCAGCGCCTGCCCGCCGAGCAGCGGGCCGTGCTGCTGCTGGTCAGCGTGGAGGACATGAGCTACGCCGACACGGCGCGCGTGCTGCAGCTGCCCCTGGGCACCGTGATGTCGCGGCTGTCGCGCGCACGGTCCCGGCTGCGCGAATTGATGGAGGCCCCATCGGCCACCTCTGCAGCGCCTGCACAGTCAGCACCGACTGCCAAGGCCGCAACACCCCAAGCCGCAGCCCCCGCGCTGCGCCGGCTCAAATGACGAGGCCGCCATGACTGCACCCGCCCCCACCCCTCTTTCATCTTCCTCGCCCTTGTCCCCGCCTATTTCCGACGAGCAGTTGCACGCCCTGGTCGATGGCCGCCTGCCCGCGCAGCAGGCGCAGGCGCTGCGCGACCAGCTGGACGAAGACAGTGCCGCGCGCGTGGAGCAATGGCAACGCCAGCGCCAGTTGCTGCGCGCCCTGCACGCCGCCCGGGATGAACCCGGCATGCCCGACGAAATGCGCGCCGCCGCCGAACAGTTGCAGGGCCTGCACCAGCGCCAGCAGCAGTGGTGGCGCTGGGGTGGCATGGCCGCGGGCTGGATGCTGGCCTTCGGCCTGGGCTGGCTGGTGCATGGGCAGCAGGCGGTGCCCGCTGCCGCGCCATCAACGGCGGCCACGCTGGCTGCCGCCACCCCGGCCCGCTTCGCCCACCAGGCGGCCGTTGCCCATGCGGTCTACCAGCCCGAGCAACGCCACCCGGTCGAGGTGGAGGCCGCGCAGCAGGCCCATCTGCTGCAGTGGCTGTCCAAGCGCCTGGGCCGGCCGCTGAAGCTGCCAGCCCTCACGGACCTGGGCTATGAGTTGGTGGGTGGCCGATTGCTGCCCGGCGACAGCGGCGCACGCGCCCAGTTCATGTACCAGGATGCGGCCGGCGAGCGCATCACCCTCTACCTGGGCGCGCTGCAGGACCCGGCCACGCACGGCGAGACCGCCTTTCACTTCAGCAGCGACGGCCCCGTGCCCAGCTTCTACTGGGTGGACCAGGGCTTTGGCTATGCGCTCAGCGGCGCCCTGCCGCGCAACCGGCTGCTGCAGCTGGCCACGGCCGTGCACCAGCAGCTTTGAAGCCTGGGGCCACGTCTACCAGGGCAGCGGCGCCGCCTCGCCGTTGCCATGCTCGCCGTAGTACAGCGAGGGCAGGAAGCGCGACAGGTAGGTGAACTCCGTGTAGCAATGGCGCAGCAGGCCCAGGCCCAGCGCGTCGGGCAGCTCGGCCGCCGGGTCGGCGCAGGACTGGCCCAGCAAAAAGCGGCTGCGCAACACGCAGCCAAAAGGCGTGTCACGCGCCAGGTGCACCATCTGCCCGTCCATGGGGTCCCCGCTGGCGTCCAGCTGCACATGCTCGCCGAAGCCGATGCGTGCATACACGGCGGCCGAGGCGCGTTTTTCGGCAAAGGCCCGCTCCAGCTGCGCAGGGTCGAACAGCTCGCGCGGATCGTGGAACTTGAGCCTGGCCGCCACGGGCGGAATGTCGGCCAGGGACTCCACGGCCTCGATGGACGCGCCGATGTAGCTCTCGCCCCTCTTCCATTGCGCATCCCAGCCGCGATGCGCGATGTGGTCGTGCGGATGCCACCACTTGATGTGCTGCGTGGTCTCGAAGAACTTGAACCACCAGTCCAGCATGCGGCCGCTGCAGCCATGCAGGTCGGTGCGGCAGGCCACCACCAGGCAGCCGCTGGGCAGGCGCTGGATTCCCGTCTCCAGCCGCAGCGGCGTGATGTGCAGCAGCTCGTCGATGCGGGAAATGTCGGGCTCGAAGGCATGGGAGTTCATGGGTGTTTTCCGTTCCTGGGTTGATGAGGAAAAGCCATCTTATATTAAAGAAACGAACAACGTTTCCAAACAATCGGATAATCCCCGCCGGGTAACAAAATGCTGCACAACCAGGCACGACCCTGCACAACACCGAACGGAACGACAAGAAATCCAATGGAATCCGAAATCACTCCTGCGGCCCCCAGGCCGCGCGGGCGGCCGGCCCGGCCCGAGCACGAGGCCAACGACGCCGCCCTGGCCGCCGCCACCTGGCTCTTGCTCAACGAAGGCTATGCCGCCACCACCATGGAAGCCGTGGCCAGGCGCGCGGGGCTGGCCAAGAAGACGCTCTACCGCTTTGCAGCCAACCGCGAGGATCTGGTGGCCCTGGTGGTGCGCGGCTGGACCGACGGTTTCCGCCCTGCCCTGTCGGCCGATGCGCAATCGGCCGCAGAGGTGGCGCCAGCGCTGGCCGAGATCCTGCGCGTGATTGCCGCGCGCGTGCTGTCGGCCGAGGCGGTGGGAATGTTCCGCCTGCTCACCACCGACTTTCCCGCCAAGCCCGAGTTGCTGGAGGTCTACCAGCGCAACGGCATAGAGCGCGGCCGCGGCATGCTGGTGGACTGGCTGCGGCGCCAGTGCAGCAAGGGGTTGCTGCGGGCCGAACAGCCCGAAGTCGTCTGCGACCTGCTGCTGTCCATGGCCATTGCCGAGCCGCTGCGGCAAATGGCCCTGGGCCTGACCCCGCCCGTGCCCGAATGGGACCCGGGGCCGCGCATAGAACATGCGGTCCGGCTGCTTGCCGGCCAGGCCTGCAGCATGGAGCCTGCGGATCGTTGAATGGAAAAAGGCCACCCGGCATGGCGCCGGATGGCCTTTTGGAAGCTTGAACGCTGAACGCTCTGCGCCGCGATCAGTCCAGCGCCGCCAGCGGATGCGAATGCGCAGGCCAGGGGCTGTCGAAGAAGGCGCGCCATTGCGCGTCCTGCACCTCCTCGATGCGCGCGGGGTTCCAGCGCGGTTGGTGGTCCTTGTCCACGGCCAGTGCGCGTATGCCTTCGATGGTCTCGCTCTGGCCCGGGCGCAGGTAGAAGCAGTGGCGCACCATGTCGCGCTCCATGCGCAGGTCCTGGGCCAGCGTCATGCCGCGCGCGCGGCGGATCTGCTCCAGCACCACGTGCAGCATCAGGGGCGAGCGCTTGCGCAGCGTGGCTGCCGTGTGCCGGGCCCACTCGCCATCTGCAGCTTCCAGCGCCTGCACCATGGCAGCCACCGTGGGCAGGGCGAACACGCGGTCGATCTCGGCGCGGGGCTGGGCCGCTGGCTTGGCAGGGGCCGTGAACTTCGACTTCACCAGGGCCTCAACGGCCGCTGCATCGGCAAAGCTGCCGGCGGCCAGCGCGTCCCACAGTGCAGGCTGCTGGTCCGAGGGCAGGTAGCCATCGGCCAGGCCGAAGTCCAGCGCATCGGCCGCGCCGATCACATCGCCCGTCAGCGCCAGCCACTCACCCGCGTGACCCGGGCAGCGCGAGAGGAAGTAACCGCCACCCACATCGGGGAACAGGCCGATGGCCGTCTCGGGCATGGCCATCTTGGTGCGTTCGGTGACGATGCGCAGCGTGCCGCCCTGGCTGATGCCCATGCCGCCGCCCATGACGATGCCGTCCATGAAGGCGATGTAGGGCTTGCCAAAGGTGTGGATCAGGTGGTTGAGCGCGTACTCCTCGGTGAAGAAGTCCTCCAGCTGCGGATTGCCCGTGCTGCCCGCGCCATGCAGGAAGCGGATGTCCCCGCCCGCGCAGAAGGCGCCGAAGACCCCTTCCTTGCCCATGCCTCGGATGGCCACGGCCAGCACCTGCTCATCCTTTTGCCAGGCCAGCAGGGTGGCCAGCAGATCGCGCACCATGCCCAGCGACAGCGCATTCAGCGCCTTGGCCCGGTTCAAGGTGATCATGCCCATGCGGCCCCGCACTTCGCTGAGGACTTCGCCGGCAGCTCCCGTCATATCTTGCTCCTTGTTGCTATGCATGCCCTGCCCCGGCAGCCCGGGGCAATGAGCCGCAACCATAGCTGAAAAACCGCGCCCGCCCCTGACAAACAGGTGCCAATATGCGCAACTGCGCGACAGGCGCCGCAACGCCCCGCACTCAGTCCAGAGAGACACCCGTGCTCTTGACCACGCCGGCCCAGCGCTTGATCTCGCTGCGGATGTAGGCGCCGTATTCCTCGGGCGTGGAGCCCAGGCCTTCGGCGCCCTGCAGCTGCAGCTTCTCGACCACGCCCGGGTCCTTGAGCGCGCGCATCAGCTCCTGGTTGAGCCGCTGGATGATGGCGGCCGGCGTTTTGGCCGGCACCATCACGCCCTGCCAGGCGCCGGCCTCGAAGCCGGACATGCCGCTCTCGGCCAGCGTGGGTGCATCGGGGAAGTTGGGCAGGCGCTTGGAGGAACTGACGGCCAGCAGCTTGAGCCGCCCCTCCTTGATGAAGGGTGCGACGGAATTGATGGTGTCGGTCATGAAGTCGATCTGCCCGGCCACCAGATCCACGTCGGCCGGCGCGCTGCCCTTGTAGGGCACGTGGCTAGCCTCGATCTGGTAGTGCTGCACGACCTGGAAGGCCGCCAGGTGGGTGACATTGCCGTTGCCGGCCGAGCCATAGGACAGCTGGCCGGTCTTGTCCCTGGCATGGCGCACGAACTCCTGCACGTTCTTCACCGGCAGCTTGGGATTGACCACCAGGCCCAGCGGCACCACGGCCGTCAGCGCCACAGGCATCAGGTCCTTGCCCACGTCGTAGCTCATCTTCTTGTAGAGCGACGGGCTCAGCGCAATGGACGAGGTGTTGTAGAGCACGGTATAGCCATCGGGCGCGGCCTTGGCCACCAGGGCATTGCCGATGTTGCCATTGGCTCCGGGCCGGTTGTCCACGATCACGGTCTGGCCCAGTTGCTGGCCGACCTGCTGGGCCAGCACACGCGCCACCAGGTCGGTGGGCCCGCCCGGCGGGAAGGGCACGACCATCGTGATGGGCTTGCTGGGCCAGGGCTGCTGCGCCAGCGCGGCGCCGGGCAGTGCCGCCCCCACTGCCACCGCCGCAGCCGCCGCAACAGGGGCCGCCAGGGTGACCAGCGCCATGCGGCGCCCTCTTTTGCGGGCCGCCTTGTCGATCTGCTTGTCCATGCTTTTGTCTCCTGATGTCGTTATGGGAATGCTTGTGGCCGCCTAGCTGCGCCCGGCCAGCAGGCGCACGGCCGTGTATTCCATGACCTTCTGGTGGCCCTGGTTGAAGACCTCGATGCGCGAGGTGACGACGGCGCGGTTGCCCTTGGAGGTGGGCTTGATGGCGGTGACTTCGACCAGGGCCTCGATGGTGTCGCCCACCAGCACGGGGCCGAGGATCTTCTGGTGCAGCTCCAGCATGGCCAGGCCCGTGCCCTGGATCATGCTTTGCAGGATGAAGCCTTCGATCAGCGCATAGGTCATGGCGCCCGGCACGGGGCGGCCGGCAATGGCGCCGCCGTCGTAGCCCTCCTCGATGAAGATGGCCTCCAGCATGCCCGTGGCGTTGATGAAGGCGACCAGGTCGGACTCGGTCACGGTGCGGCGGAAGGTGCGCAGCTGCTGGCCAACCTGCAGGTCCTGCCAGAAAAAGCCCTGGCCCATGCGGGGCACGGCGTTCCAGGCGGCGCCAGGGTGGGGCTGCGGGGTGTTCACTGTCATCTCATGTCTCCTGTTGGGTGATCTGCAGGCCGGCGATGCGCTCGGCGCTCCAGCCCGCCTGGGCCAGCAGCGCCGCCGTGTGCTCGCCCAGGCGCGGCGGCATGCCCATGGGGGCCTGCTGGCCATCCATGCGCACGGAGGAGCGAGGCAGGTGCACGGTGCCCATGGCGGGGTCCTGCAGCGGCACGAAGAACTCCGTGGCCTGCAGGTGTGGATCGGCGGGCAGATCGTCCATGCGCGCCACGGGGGCTGCGGGAATCTCCAGGCGCTGGCAGGTGTCCAGCCAGTGCTGGGTGCCGTGCAGCGCCACATGCTCGCCCGCGGTCTCCAGCAGCTCGGCAATGTGGGCCGTGCGGCTGGCCTGGCTGGCAAAGCGCGCGTCCAGGGCCAGCTGCGGCTGGCCCACGGCGGCGAAGAAGCGCTGCCAGTGCGCATCGGTGTACGGCATCATGCAGACGTGGCCGTCCAGCGTTCTGTAGGGCTTGCGCCAGGGCGCCATCACGCGCGGGTAGCCTGCGCCGCTGAGCGCGGGGCTGAAGTGCATGCCGTAGAAATGCTCGACCAGGTTGAAGCCCACCATGGTCTCGTACATGGGCACTTCCACAAAGCAGCCATGGCCGCTGCGCTCGCGCTGGAACAGCGCCGCCAGCACGGCATGCGCGGCCACCAGGGCGCAGGTCTTGTCGGCCGCAATGGTGGGCAGGTAGCGCGCCTCGCCCGTCTGGCGTTCCATCAGGTCGGCCAGGCCGCTCATGCCCTGGATGACGTCGTCATAGGCGGGCATGCCTGCATAGGGGCCGTCCTCGCCAAAGCCATGCAGGCCTGCATAGACCAGGCGCGGATAGCGCTCGCGCAGCGTTGCGGGGTCCAGGCCCAGCGGGGCCAGCTTTTGCGGCCGCATGCTGTGCATGAACACATCGGCCGTGGCCAGCAGTGCATGCAGGGCCTGGCGCGACTCTTCCTGCTTGAGGTCCAGCACCACGCTCTTCTTGCTGCGGTTGGTGCCCATGAACATGGCTGCCATGCCGGGCTCCACGGCCGGGCCGGTATGGCGCGTGGAGTCGCCGGCCGGCGGCTCGATCTTGATGACTTCGGCGCCATAGTCGGCCAGCACCTGGCTGGCCAGCGGCCCGAACACCACGCTGGACAGATCCAGCACCCGAATCCCTGTCAACGCAGCCTGCACTGTGGTCTCCATGTTGCTTCAGGGAGCCAGTATTTGATATCTTCAAAGCTGCGTCTAAGACTTAATTCAGCATCTCTGATACACGGTAGATATCAATGGACCTGCGCCAACTGCGTCACTTCGTCACCCTGGCCCGCACGCTCAACTACCGGCAGGCGGCCGAGCAGCTGCACATGTCGCAGCCGCCGCTGTCTCAATCCATACGCCGGCTGGAAGACAGCCTGGGCGTGCAGCTGTTCCAGCGCGACCGCCGGGGCACGGCACTGACCGAGGCAGGCCAGGCGGCCCTGGAAAGTGCCGAGCTGGCCCTGCACCATGCGCGCCAGATGCAGGAGGTCTCGCGCGCCACGGCCGGCGGCGAGCGCGGGCGGCTGCACATAGGCTTCATAGGCTCGGCCACGTTCTCGCTGATACCGCGGCTGGTGCAGGCCTTTCGCAGCGAATATCCGCTGATCGACCTGGTGCTGACCGAATCGACCACGCGCGAGATCTGCGCGCAGGTGGCCAGCGGCGACTTCGATGCCGGCCTGCTGCGATACCCGGTGACGCAGGCCACCGACCTGTCCATCACGCCCGTGGAAAAGGACGAGCTGGTAGCCGTGCTGCCCGAAGGCAACCCGCTGCTGCAGCGGCCCGCCTTGCGGCTGCGGGATCTGGCGGACCAGCCCTTCATCAACTACCGCCCCAGCGAGGTGCCCGGCCTGCACGCGCTGGTGGTGCTGGCCTGCCAGAACGCGGGCTTCATGCCACAGGTCAAGCAGCATGCCGTGCAGGCGCAGACCCTGGTCAGCCTGGTGGGTGCGGGCCTGGGCGTGGCGCTGGTGCCAGCCGTGGTGGCCAAGGGCAGCACGCCGGGGGTGGTGTTCCGCGCGCTGGCAGATACCGAGAACCTGCCCTCCATCGGCCTGGCCCTGGCGCTCAATCCGCAGCAAAGCGCAGCGGCCGGGCAGCGCCTGCGCGAGTTGCTGCTGCAGCTGCAGTAGCAAGCAGTTGCAAGCAGTAGCAGCAGCAGCTCCTTTGCCGTGGCGCCCGCACGCCTGAACGGCACGCCACAAAAGACAAAGGCCGCAGATGCGGCCTTTGACAGTCAGGGCGGTGAAGCCATGTGGCTTGCGTGCGCCCTGGTCGCAACAGCGCTTATGCGCCGCGCGAAGCGCGCTTGCGCTCGTTCTCGGACAGGTGGCGCTTGCGAACGCGGATGCTCTTGGGGGTGATTTCCACCAGCTCGTCGTCCTCGATGAATTCCACCGCGTATTCCAGCGACAGGTCGATCGGGGGCGTGATCTTGATGGCATCTTCCTTGCCGGACACGCGGAAGTTGGTCAGCTGCTTGGTACGCGTGGCGTTGACCACCAGGTCGTTGTCACGGCTGTGGATGCCGATGATCATGCCTTCGTACACGGGATCGTTGGCCTTGACGAACATGCGGCCACGGTCGTCCAGCTTGCCCAGGGCGTAGGTGAAGATTTCGCCTTCGTCCATGGAGATCAGCACACCGTTCTTGCGGCCGCCGATTTCGCCCTTGTGCGGCTCGTAGCTGTCGAAGATGTTGGAGATCAGGCCGGAACCACGGGTCAGGTTCAGGAATTCGTTGGTGAAGCCGATCAGGCCACGCGCAGGAATGCGGTACTCCAGGCGCACGCGGCCGCGGCCATCGGGTTCCATGTTGACCAGCTCGCCCTTGCGCTCGCCCAGGGCCTGCATCACGCCACCTTGGTGGCCTTCTTCGATGTCGGCCGTCACCAGCTCGATAGGCTCGTGGCGCACGCCGTCCACGTCGCGGTAGACCACGCGGGGCTTGGACACGGCCAGCTCGTAGCCTTCACGGCGCATTTCTTCCAGCAGGATGGTCAGGTGCAGTTCGCCGCGGCCCGACACTTCGAAGATGCCGTCTTCGTCGGTTTCCTTGACGCGCAGGGCCACGTTGGAACGCAGTTCCTTTTGCAGGCGGTCCCAGATCTGGCGGCTGGTCACGAACTTGCCTTCACGACCTGCCAGCGGCGAGGTGTTGACGCAGAAGTTCATGGTCAGCGTGGGCTCGTCGATCTTGAGCATCGGCAGCGGCTGGGGGTTCAGCGGGTCGGTCAGCGTGACGCCCATGCCCAGGTCGGCAATGCCGTTGACCAGCACGATGTCGCTGGGACCGGCTTCGGTCACCTGCACGCGGTCAATGCCCTGGAACTTCAGAACCTGGTTGATGCGGCCCTTGTAGCTCTTGCCGTCAGGACCTTCCATGACCAGCACGTCGGTCGAAGGCTTGAGCGTGCCGGAAGTGATGCGGCCCACGCCGATACGGCCCACGAAGGTGGAGTAGTCCAGCGCCGAGATCTGCATCTGCAGCGGAGCGGCAGGATCGCCCTTGACGGCGGGAACGTGCTTCAGGATGGTGTCGAACAGGGCCGACATGTCGGGGCCCCACTGTTCGCCAGGAGCGCCTTCTTCCAGCGAGGTCCAGCCGTTGATGCCCGAGGCGTACACCACGGGGAAGTCCAGCTGCTCGTCGGTGGCACCCAGCTTGTCGAACAGGTCGAAGGCGGCGTTGACCACGTAGTCGGGACGCGCACCGGGCTTGTCCACCTTGTTGACCACGAGGATGGGCTTCAGGCCCAGGGCCAGTGCCTTCTTGGTCACGAAGCGCGTCTGGGGCATGGGGCCTTCCTGCGCGTCGATCAGCAGCACCACGCCGTCGACCATGGACAGGGCACGCTCCACTTCACCGCCGAAGTCCGCGTGGCCGGGTGTGTCGAGGATGTTGATGTGCGTCTCGTTCCAGCTCACGGCGCAGTTCTTGGCCAGGATGGTGATGCCACGCTCGCGTTCGATGGCGTTGTTGTCCATCACCGTGTCCACGACTTTCTCGTGCTCGGCGAAGGTTCCGGATTGGCGCAGCAGCTGGTCCACCATGGTGGTTTTGCCGTGGTCCACGTGGGCGATGATCGCGATATTGCGGATTTGTTTGCTCATAGTGTTTTCCCATTGCCGCTGCGTCATGGGCGCGGCGTGTCTTCCAAAATCTGTTGAATTTCCAGTGAACTGAGCAGGCGCCCGGGGATGAGTTCCCCACGCACCACGCGCCCCACTCCCAGCAGAGCCTGTGGGTTCTCGCCATACACAGCCACCGCCTCGGCATCGGCCCAAGCGCCCTTGCGGGGCAGGCCCGTGAGAAAACGGGCCGCATCTTGCTCGCCCAGCGTGACAGCCGTGTGGCTGGCCAGCAGGGCGTCGACAGGCTGCAACTGCTGCAGACGCTCGCCCTCGCCCATGGCGGCCAGCGCCTCCAGCGAGATACAGCGCTCGACACCCAGCCCCCCGGTGTCGATACGGCGCAGCGCGCGCAGGTGCGCGCCGCAGCCCAGGGCCTCGCCCACGTCCTCGGCCAGCGTGCGGATGTAGGTGCCCTTGCTGCAGGTCACCAGCATCCGGATCGCAGGCAGGCCTTCGCTGTCTTGCGTCAGCGAAAGCTCCAGTGCGTGGATTGTCACTTCGCGCGCCGGGCGCTCGACCTCGATGCCGGCACGCGCATATTCATAGAGAGCCTTGCCGTCCTTCTTGAGGGCGCTGTACATGGGTGGCACCTGGCGGATCGCACCCGTGAACTGCGCCTGCACGGCGGCCAATCGCTCGGCCGTGAGGGCGGCGAGGTCAACGGCGCGCTCGCGCAGCACCTCGCCCTCGGCATCGGCCGTGGTCGTGGTCTGGCCCAGGCGCGCAATCGCCTCGTAGGTCTTGGCAGCTTCAAGCTGCAACTGGCTGAACTTGGTCGCCGCACCGAAGCACAGCGGCAGCACGCCGGTGGCCAACGGGTCCAGCGTGCCGGTGTGTCCGGCCTTTTCGGCGCGCAGCAACCACTTGACCTTTTGCAAGGCGTCGTTGCTGGACAGCTCCAGCGGTTTGTCGAGTAGCAACACCCCATGCACAGGGCGCCGCTGCACCCTTGTGCGTGGCGCGTTCATGGGGCTACTCTTCCTTTCCGCGCGAAGAAACGGCCTTGGCGATCAAGGCGTTCATGTCGGCCGCACGCTCGGAGGTGCGGTCGTAGATGAAGTGCAGCGTGGGCACTGTGTGGATGTGCAGGCGCTTGAACAGGCCATTGCGCAGGAAGCCTGCGGCCTGGTTCAACGCTTCCTGCGTCGCCTGTGGATCGCCCACGAGCAGGCTGAAGTAGACCTTGGCGTGGGCATAGTCCGGAGTCACCTCCACGCTTTGCAGCGTGACCATGCCCACGCGCGGGTCCTTCAACTCGCGCGCGATCAGCTCTGCCAGATCACGCTGGATCTGGTCAGAGACTTTGAAGCTGCGATTCGGCGCAGCGGACTTGCGTGTTGCCATGGCGAATTACAGCGAGCGCGCGATTTCCTTGATCTCGAACACTTCGAGCACGTCGCCTTCGCGAATGTCGTTGTAGTTCTTGAGCTTGATACCGCACTCGAAGCCTTCCTTGACTTCCTTGACGTCGTCCTTCAGGCGCTTGAGCGATTCGATCTCGCCCGTGTAGATGACCACGTTCTCGCGCAGCAGGCGGAAATGCGCATTGCGCGTGACCTGGCCTTGCGTGATGTACGAGCCGGCCACGGTGCCGATCTTCGAAGCCACGAACACGGTGCGGATCTCGGCCATGCCGATGATCTCTTCCTTGCGCTCGGGAGCCAGCATGCCGGACATGGCCGCCTTCACCTCTTCGACTGCGTCGTAGATGATGTTGTAGTAGCGCAGGTCCACATCGTTGCTCTCGGCCGTCTTGCGCGCCTGGGCATCGGCCCGGACGTTGAAGCCGATGATGATGGCCTTGGAGGCCAGCGCCAGGTTCACGTCGGACTCGCTGATGCCGCCCACGCCCGAGTAGACCAGCTGAACGCGGATCTCGTCGGTCGAGAGCTTGAGCAGCGATGTGCCCAGCGCTTCCTGCGAGCCCTGCATGTCGGCCTTGATGATGATGGGCAGGGTCTGGACCTCGCCTGCACCCATTTCGGCAAACATGTTCTCGAGCTTGGCAGCCTGCTGGCGGGCCAGCTTGGTGTGGCGGAACTTGCCGGCGCGGTAGGTCGCGATTTCACGGGCACGACGCTCGTCCTGCAGCACCATGAAGTCGTCGCCGGCCTGGGGCACGTCGGACAGACCCTGGATTTCCACCGGGATGGAGGGGCCGGCAGACTTGGTCTGCTTGCCGTCTTCGTCCAGCATGGCGCGCACGCGGCCGTAGGTCTGGCCTGCCAGCACCACGTCGCCCACCTTCAGCGTACCGGACTGCACCAGCACCGTGGCCACAGGGCCGCGGCCCTTGTCCAGCTGGGCTTCGATGACCAGGCCCTTGGCAGCGGCTTCCACGGGAGCGGTCAGCTCCAGCACTTCGGCCTGCAGCAGAACCTGCTCGAGCAGCTCGTCGATGCCCTGGCCGGTCTTGGAGGACACGGCGATGAACGGGGACTCGCCGCCGTACTCTTCAGGCACCACCTGCTCGGCCACCAGACCTTGCTTGACGCGGTCGAGGTTGGCATCGGGCTTGTCGGCCTTGGTGATGGCAACCACGATGGGCACACCAGCCGCCTTCGCGTGCTTGATGGCTTCCTTGGTCTGGGGCATCACGCCGTCGTCGGCCGCGCACACCAGGATGACGATGTCGGTGGCCTGGGCACCACGGGCACGCATGGCCGTGAAGGCCTCGTGGCCCGGGGTATCCAGGAAGGTGACGATGCCGCGGGGCGTCGTCACATGGTAGGCACCGATGTGCTGGGTAATGCCACCGGCTTCGCCCGACGCCACCTTGGTGCGGCGGATGTAGTCCAGCAGCGAGGTCTTGCCGTGGTCCACGTGGCCCATGACGGTGACCACGGGAGCACGCGACTCCTGGGCAGCTTCCTGCTGGGACACTTCCTCGGCCGTGAAGGCTTCGGGATCGTCCAGCGCGGCGACCTTGGCCGTATGGCCCATTTCCTCGACCACGATCATGGCCGTGTCCTGGTCCAGAGGCTGGTTGATGGTGACCATCTGGCCCATCTTCATCAGCACCTTGATCAGCTCGGACGCCTTGACCGACATCTTGTGGGCCAGCTCGGCCACGGTGATGGTCTCGGGCACGTGCACTTCGATGGCGCGGAATTCCGCTGCCGCGCTCTGGTGCTGACCGTCATGACGGTCATTGCCACGACGGCCGCCACGCGGGCCGCCGCGCCAGTTGGAACGGCCACCCACGCCACCGGAGCTGTCGCCACGGGTCTTGATTTCCTTCTTCTTGCCATCGCCAGCCCAGCTCGACGAGAGCTTGGCGGACTTGACTTCCTTGCCGGCACCGGCAGGCGCACCCGCACGCGCACCGGCTCCACCGGCGGTCGTGCCAGCGGGCTTGTGCAGCGTGGTCTTCTTGGCATCGCCGGCAGCGGGCGCTGCAGGCTTGGCCACGGGCTTGGGCTCTTCAGGCTTCTTGGCCACGAGCACCTTCTTGGGCGCAGCCATCATGGCGCGAATGGCTTCGGCCTCGGCCAGCGCCTTGCGGCGGCGGTCTTCCAGATCCTTGGCGCGTTCGGCTTCCTCGGCCGCACGGGCCTTGGACTCTTCCTCGGCCTTGACGCGAGCCGCAACCTGGGCTTCGGCGCGCGCGGCCTGGCCTGCAGCCTGCTCACGCGAAGCTTCCTGCTTCGCGCGGTTGGCCTCGAGGATCTTTGCGGCTTCTGCAGCCGCATAGGCGCTTGCGCGCTCTTCGGCTTCTCGTTCGCGTTGTTGAACTAGTTCGCGCTCTTCGCGCTCACGGCGTTGCTGTGCCAATTCTTCCTCCTCGCGGCCGATCATTTCGGCCTGGCGACGTGCTTCCCCTTCGCGGCGCACCAGATCCTGGGACTCGCGCTCCGATGCCGCGCGCTGCTCCTGGGCAGCGGCAACGACAGCGGGATCGGAGGCGCCCTCGGCGACCTCGTCACGCTTGACGAAGGTGCGCTTCTTGCGCACTTCCACCTGGATGGTGCGGGCGCGGCCCGACGAATCGGCCTGCTTGATCTCGCTTGTGGACCGTTTGGTCAGCGTGATCTTCTTGGCGCCACTTCCGTGGCTGGCCTGCAGATGGCTGAGCAGTTGCTGCTTGTCGCCGTCGGTCAACGCATCCGATGCGTTGTCCTTGGCGACGCCTGCAGCCTTGAGCTGCTGCAGCAACGTGTCAGGGGTCTTGTTGAGCTCTCTTGCAAACTCGGCAACCGTATTACTGGACATATATGCTCTGAACCTCCCTGACCTTACTCTTGCCCTTCGGTGAACCAGTGTTCACGCGCCTTCATGATCAAAGCCTTCGCTTCTTCCTCGGTCTGCCCGGTCAGCTCGGTCAACTCGTCGATGGCCAGATCGGCCAGATCGTCTCGGGTGTGCACATCGGCCTCGGCCAGCTTGTCCACGATCTCCGGAGTCATTCCCTCGAGCGTCAGCAGATCCTGCGACACTTTGCCCACGTTTTCCTCGTGCGCGATTTCCTGCGTCAGCAGTGCATCTTTCGCCCGGGTGCGCAACTCGTTCACCGTCTCTTCGTCGAACGCCTCGATTTCGAGCATTTCCTGCAGCGGCACATAGGCCACTTCTTCCAGGGTCTCGAAACCTTCCTCGATGAGGATGTTGGCGATTTCCTCGTCCACATCGAGCTTTTCCATGAACAGCTGGCGCGCAACAGCGGACTCGTCCGCCTGCTTTTGCGCAGACTCAGCCGCGTCCATGATGTTGATCTTCCAGCCGGTGAGCTCGGAAGCCAGGCGAACATTCTGACCGCCACGGCCGATGGCGATGGCGAGGTTTTCCTCGTCAACCACCACGTCCATGGCATGCTTTTCCTCGTCCACAACGATGGACGACACATTGGCCGGAGCCAGCGCGCCAATCACGAACTGTGCAGGGTCTTCGGACCACAGCACGATGTCCACGCGCTCGCCAGCCAGTTCATTGGTGACGGCGTTGACACGGGTGCCTCGCACGCCGACGCAGGTGCCGATGGGATCGACACGCTTGTCATGGCTGAGCACGGCGATCTTGGCGCGGCTGCCGGAATCGCGAGCGCAGCTCTTGATCTCCAGCAGGCCCTGCTCGATCTCGGGCACTTCGTTGCGGAACAACTCGACCATGAACTCGGGCGCCGAGCGCGACAGGATGATGGGCGCGCCGCGCAGCGTGGCGTCCACTTCCATGATCATGGCCCGCACGCGGTCGCCGTTGCGCAGGTTTTCCTTGGGGATCATCTCGTTGCGGCGCAGGCGTCCTTCGACACGGCCGGCCTCGACGATGATGTCGCCCTTGTCCATGCGCTTGACGGTGCCCGTGAAGATCCGGTCGCCGCGCGACAGGAACTCGTTAAGCAGCATTTCGCGCTCGGCGTCACGGATCTTCTGCAGGATGACCTGCTTGGCCGCCATGGCGCCGATACGGCCGATGGGCACCGACTCGATCTCTTCCTCGATGTACTCGCCTTCGGAGATACCGGGGACGCGGTCCTGTGCGTCCATCAGCATTTCTTCGGCATCGGGGTTTTGCAGGCCCGCATCATCGGGCACCACCAGCCAGCGGCGGAAGGTGTCGTAGTTACCGCTATCGCGATCGATGGCCACGCGGATGTCCACCTCACCTTGGTACAGCTTCTTGGTGGCCTGGGCCAGGGCCGATTCCACTGCACCGAACACCAGATCGCGCTCCACGTTCTTTTCGCGCGAAATGGCTTCTACCAACATCAACAATTCGCGATTCATGCGACGACTCTCCTATTTCAATCACACAGGAAGGGGATGGCAGTGCCCTTCCTGCCCCAATGATTCGACGTACCCTGCCTGCTCCGATCAAACCGGCTTGGCAGAACGCCCCTTGAAATCCACGATGGGAGCCAGACGCGCCTCGCGCAGCTCCTCCAGAGTGAAGCCCAGCGCCTGCAGGGGCGCGGGAACACGCTTTTTGCTGACCTTCTGGCCAGGCTTGACGGGTGGCTCGTCGCTCCAGACGATCTGCCAGCCACCATCTTCGGCACGCTCCAGCGTGCCGCGGAATTTCTTGCGATTGGCGCTGACCTGCCCTTCAGCGGCGGCGCCGATGGGCTCCTTGAGGGTCAGGTCGATGACTTCACCGACAAAGCGGGTGAAGTCCTGCTCGTGCCGCAGGGGGCGGTCGATACCAGGGGAGGAGACCTCAAGGCGCGTGTAATCTGCGCCATCAACCTCAAGCGCGAACTGCAGCTGGCGCGTGATCTTCTCGCAGTCCTCGACTGTCACGAACTGCTCCGGCACCACCGGCTCACCCTCCACCGGGGGCTGCCAAGGCAAATCAATTGTGACGCGCAACAGCCCGCCCGCCGAGCGTTCTATTTCCACCAGGTCATAGCCCAGACCTGTCACGGTTTGTTCAACGATTTGCTGTAGTGCCACGTGTATTTAAATTCAGTCCTGCAAACACAAAAGACCCGGAACGCCCCTGAAACATTGGCAGCAGCCATGTCCCAACAGCGCCGAGCCCCATGGCAATCCCGAAGGTCGCCCGAAGATCGCCCAAAAAAAAGGGCGGTTGGTACCCGCCCGTTTGGTCGTGAATATGCCATTGTATCCGCAAACGACCTTCAGGCCAAGCCCGCCCCGCACAAAAGCGGGGACAGGACGGGGTGCTCAGGCCCGCCCGCGCACCCTTGGCCCTGCGTCAGGCGCCAACGCGCTCCAGCGCCTGCGCCGACTGGAGCCGCCGCAAGAGGGCCTGCGCCTCGGCGGGATCGGCAGGGACCGCGCCCGGGTCCTGGGCCAGTGACTGCAGCATGCGCGCCACAACCCCCGCCTGGGGCAGCACCGGCCCCAGAAAACGTGCGCGCTCGCCATCGGCCACCAGCAGCGAGGGGAAGGTTTCGATGTCCAGGTCTCCGGCCACGTCCTCGCGGTCCTCGACATCAAGCCAGACAAAGCGCATCTGCGGGAATTGGCTTGCCAGTTCCGCAAACGTGCTTCGGTATTGGTTGCAAACGCCGCACCATTGCGCGCACAGGCAAACCACCCACCAGGGGCGGGTGGCGTCGCTGTCGTCCGGCAGCTTGCCGGCCATTGAATCCATGAAAGCCTCTCAGAAACCACGCCCTTCCCGGGCGCGATAAACCTCCATGTTACCGATTTCCGCTGCCTTGTTGCCCCAGGCGTTGCGCACATAGCTGGCCACGGCGGCCACCTGTGCGTCGGACAGCACATGACCGAAAGGCGGCATGCCGTGCGGCTGCGGCTGCTGCCGGGTGGAGGGTGGGTAGCCCCCCTCCAGCAACACCAGCAACAGGTTGCGCGGCTCGGCCAGGGTCACGGAGGCATTGCCAGCAAGCGCGGGAAACGCGCCCGGCGTTCCCTGGCCCTCGGCGCCGTGGCAAACCGCGCATTGCCGCTCGTAGACGGCCCTCCCCAAGGCCATTTGCCCGGATGGCACGGGCGCGGCAGCAGGCCTGCTCCTGGGCGGGCCTGCTGCCGCGCCCTGCTCCTGCAGGTAGGAAGCGAGGGCCTGCAGATCCTGTGGCTGCCAGTGCTGTGTGCTGCGCGCCACGACTTCGGCCATGGGGCCCAGCGCCGATCCCGAAGGACCCGAACCCGTCTGCAGCAACTGCACCCAGGCGGACTCCTGGCCCGCGCGCACGCCGGCTTCGCCGGGGTCAAGCAGCGACGGCGCATACCAGGCCTGCCCTGCCACAAAGCCACCGGACATGGCCTGGGACGAGGCACCCATGCCGTTGCGCGGCGCGTGGCACGCCGCGCAGTGCCCCAGGCCCTGGGAAAGATAGGCACCGCGATTCCAGGCAGCCGCCTTCTGCGGCCGGTCCTGCCAATCCTGCGGGGTGAAGAACAGCGCGCGCCAGACAGCCAGCGAGCCCTGCCAGCCATAGGGAAAGTCCAGCGCATGCCGGGGCACCTGCGCGCGCACGGCGGGCAGGCTTTGCAGATAGGCAAACAATGCGTCCGAGTCGGCGCGCGTCACATGGGTGTAGCTGTCATATGGAAAGGCCGGATACAGCAGGCGCCCTTCCCGTGACCGCCCGTTATGCATTGCACGCCAGAAGTCCTGGGCCGTCCACAGCCCCAGGCCACTTTCCTTGTCAGGCGTGAGATTGCTGGTGTACAGCGTGCCGAACGAGGTGGGCAGGCCCCGCCCGCCCGCATACTCGGCGCCGCCAGCCGCCGTATGGCAGCCTGCGCAGTTGCCCACGCGGGCCAGGTAGGCACCGCGCTCTATCAAGGCAGTTGGCGTTTCGCGCGCGCCTGACCAGCCGCCATGACCGTAGGCGTGCACGCCCTGCTCACCGCGCAGGTTGAACCAGGCCAGGAGCGCGCCCAGCAGGGCGATGATCAGCAACGCCAGCCCTGCCACCCTGGCCAGCCGCCGCCGCCCGTGTGTGTTCCCGCTTGCCGCGTTTTCTGCCAGGGTGTTCATGGCTTGCCCTCCTGGCCAGCAATGGCGGCTACAGCGCCGCAGCGCAGCGGCATGGGCAGGGCCAGGGCTTCATGTCCGCCCGGCGCCGCCAGTGCGGGGCGCGATGACAGCCAGGCCGTGACGGCTACGACCTCCTGCGCCGTCAGCGCCTTGGCCACCTGGTCCATGCAGTCGGGCGCTGCCGCCTTGCGCTGGCCGGAGCGCCAGGCACCGATCTGGCTGTTCAGATAGTCGCGCGACAGGCCCAGCAGGCCGGGAATATCGTCACCCGCACCCATGAGCCGCTCACCATGGCATGCAGCGCAGGCGGGCAGGCCGCGCTGTGCGTCGCCCCGCAAGACCAGTTGCTCGCCACGGGCGAGTTCAGCGGGCGGCAGTTGCGCCGGCACGGGCGGGGCATAGGGAAGCTCCAGGCCTGCGAAGTGCGTGGCGATCTGGCGCAGATAGTCGTCCGACATGAATTCGATCAGCCGGTTCATGGCCGGATAGCTGCGGCGCCCTTGCTGGAAGTTCTTGAGCTGGCGGTACAGATAGCCTGCGGGCTTGCCTGCAATGCGCGGAAAGTAGCCGCTGGGCGTGGCCCGGCCCTCGGGACCATGGCAGGCCGTGCAGGCCAGCACCCTGGAGGCCATGGAGCCCACATCGGGCAGCGGGGCGCTGACCACGGCCGGCGGCAGGTCTGCCATGGGCACGCCCGGTGCTGGCTGCATGGTCTGCGCGGTCTGCGCCATCACCCCGCAGGTTCCACACGCGCCGGCCACCAGCCATGCGCCCAGCAGGGCCCTCCATCCCCTGAAGCCTGTGCGCCCCCGCCCAGCCTGCAACCGACTGCCATGTGCCATGTCCGACGCCTCCTGTTCCGTCCTGCCGACGCGCGAATGTAATGAACCCGTCACAAGATGCCAGTCAAGCAGGAAAAGGCCCATCGGTTGAGACCCTGCCATGACCGGGCTATGCTGCCTTCGGGTTTGTCCAGAACATCGCCCGCAAGGGCCGGAGGACGGAAATTCATGGATTACAAGGACTACTACCGCATCCTGGCCGTGGACAGGCAGGCCAGTGCCGATGACATCAAGAAGGCCTACCGCAAGCTGGCGCGCAAGTACCACCCCGATGTCAGCAAGGAGGCGGACGCCTCCGAGCGCATGGCCGAAGTCAACGAAGCCAATGCCGTGCTGTCGGACCCCGAAAAGCGCGCAGCCTATGACGCCCTGGCCGATGCGCCGCGCCGCAGCGGGCCCGGCGCCGGGGGCTTCCAGCCACCGCCCGGCTGGGAAGGGCAGGACTTTCACTTTCGCAGCAGCGACGGCGCCATGCCGGAGGGCGACGCGGACTTCAGCGAGTTCTTCTCACAGATGTTCGGCCAGGGCGCGCGTGCCCGCCATGCGGGCCGAGGCGGCCAGCATCGCCCCCCGCCTGACCTGCGCGGGCAGGACCAGCACGCCAGCATCGAGCTGGACCTGCTGGACAGCTACCAGGGCGCGCAGCGCAGCCTGCGCCTGCGCACCACGGCGCTGGATGAGGACGGACACCCCGTGGCGCGCGACAAGGAATTGCAGGTCAGCATTCCCAAGGGCGTGCGCGAAGGCCAGATGATCCGCCTGGCCGGCCAGGGCGGCCCGGGCCTGGGCAACGGCCCGGCAGGCGATCTGCTGCTGGAAGTGCACCTGCGCCACGACCCGCGCTGGTGGACCGAAGGCAAGGATGTCTACCAGCCCGTGTCCCTGGCCCCGTGGGAAGCCGCACTGGGCGGCCCGGTCCGCGTGGCCACCATTGCCGGTGAATTCGAGGTCAGCGTGCCCGCAGGCAGCCGCGCTGGCCGCAAGCTGCGCATCAAGGGCAAGGGCTTGCCCGCCGCCACGCCGGGCGACCTGTACCTGGTGCTGGGCATCGCCCTGCCCGAGCCCAAGACCGACGCCCAGCGCCAGGCCTATGCGGCACTGGCCCAGGCCTTTCCTTCGTTCGATGCCCGCCAGCACGCAGCGGGCCAAGGAGCCACGCGATGAGCACGCCGCTGTACCCCTTCTACGAGCCCGCAGAACTGCTGGGCGAAGGCGCTCTGGACCTGCAGGATCTGGCCCGCCACTGCCAGCGCAACACCGACTGGGTGGTGGAGCGCGTGCAGACCGGCGTGCTGTACTGCGAAAACGAGCCGTCCGGCGAAGCGGCCGCGCCGCCGGCACATTGGCGCTTCAGCAGCCAGACCCTGGTGCGCGCGCGCCGCATAGCCCATCTGGAGCACAGCTTCGATGCCGACCCTCAGCTGGCCGCGCTGACGGCGGACCTGATCGAGGAAGTGCAGATGCTGCGCCGCAAGCTCCAGGCACTGCAGCATTGAGAACGCCGCCTCAAAAGCAAAAGCCCTCGTAAGAGGGCTTTTGCTTTCAGAACGTGGCCGCAGCAGGCATGCATGCGGCCCGCCGTGCTCAGCGGTGACGCTTGCCGGGGTTCTTCTTGGTATGGGTGTGGGCGCCACGGGCGCGGCTCACGCGCTGGCCACGGCCGGGCGTCGGCAGGGTGACGCCGTTGGGCAGGGGAGGCTGGGGAGTGAACTTGCGGTCGGCTTCGGTAACGATCTTGTTGCCCATGGCATTTCCTTCTTCAAAAAAATGAGAACGCGCAATTAGGCCATAGACCTGCATGACCGCGCACAAAAAAACACATGGCCTGCTCTGGCATAGGGAAAGTTCCAGCGTTGCGCGGCCCGCACAGCACCGGCGCAGGCAGCGCCGGCCTACACTGCGGCCCGGTTTTCTGTCCTAAAGTAGGAGCACGCTGCCAAGCGCGCAAGACCCTGGCATGCACGTCTGCCTGAACACGGAGTTCCGCACCATGTCACCCCGCCACCCCAATACAGAGTCAACCACCCCATCCACTTCCCGCCCCGCCTGGGTTCTGCCCACGGCCGGCCTGGCAGGGCTTGCCGTAGGCGCCGCCGCAGCAGCGTTGCTGTGGAAGGGCTTGCGCAACCCACCCATCCCCCCTACCGTGGAGCCGGTGCGCGGCTGGGACATCCAGCGATACATGGGCCGCTGGTATGAAGTGGCCCGCATCGACCACAGTTTCGAAAAAGGCCTGGAGCGCACCCAGGCCGAGTACACACAGCTTCCCGACGGCACGGTGCACGTGCTGAACCGGGGCTACGACGCCCGCCACCGGCGCTGGAAATCCTCCGAGGGCAAGGCCCGCACGGTGCACGGCCCGGACGTTGCGGCGCTCAAGGTCTCGTTCTTCGGCCCGTTCTACGGCGGCTACAACGTGGTGGCTCTTGATGCCGAGTACCGCTGGGCCATGGTGGTGGGATCGGACCTGCGCTATTTCTGGATTCTTTCGCGCACGCCCGAGCTGGCCGACGGCGTGGCGGCACGCCTGCTGGCGCAGGCCCGGCTGCTGGGCGTGCCCGTGGACAAGGTCCAGTGGATCCTGCAGGACGGAGTCAATCCCACGGGCAGCTGGTAGCGCGGTCCGGCAACTGCCTCAGAACCCCTCGGGCATCCCGTCGCCCGAGAAGCCGGCGGCCTCCACCAGCCGCTGCGTGTACGCCTGGCGCGGCGTGCCCAGCACCTGGGCGACGGGGCCGGATTCGACGATGGCGCCATCCTTCATGACCACCACGTCATGGGCCATGGCGCGGATCACGTCCACGTCATGCGTGATCAGCAGATAGGCCAGGCCCCGCTCGCGCTGCAGCCGCTGCAGCAGGCCCAGCACCTGCTGCTGAATGGTCACATCCAGCGCGCTGGTGGGCTCGTCGAGCACCAGCACCTCGGGCTCCAGCACCAGGGCGCGTGCAATGGCGATGCGCTGGCGCTGGCCTCCCGAGAATTCGTGGGGATAGCGGTCAAGCAGGCCGGGAAACTGTTCCTGCGTCAGGCCCACGGCCGACAGCATCTCCACGATGCGGTCGCGTTGCTGCGGCGCGGTCAGCGACGGCGCATGCACGCGCAGGCCTTCGCCAACGATCTGCTCCAGCGTCAGCCGGGGCGACAGCGATGAATACGGGTCCTGGAACACCACCTGCACCTTGCGCCGCAGCGCACGGTTGGCGGGCGAGTTGCGCGTGGCTGGCTGCTGCCAGGCATGGCCGGCAATGCGCAGCCGTCCTTCATGGGGCAGCAGCCCCAGCACGGCCTGCGCCAGCGTGGATTTGCCCGATCCCGATTCACCGACCACACCCACGGTGCGCCCGGGCAACAGCGCCAGGTCTGCGGACTGCACGGCGACGAAGCGCCCCTGGCCGAACCATCCGCGCATGCCTGCCAGCGGCACCGGATAGCTGACCTTGAGGCCCTGTGCCTGCACCAGCGGCTCGCCAGCCGTGGCCTCGGCGCCTGCCTCCACCTCGATCAGGTCGCGGCGCGGCACGCTGGCCAGCAGCTTGCGCGTATAGGCATGGCGCGGAGCCGCCATGACCGCCGACACCCCGCCCTGCTCCACCAGTTGCCCGCGCTCCATCACCGCCACGCGGTCGGCAAAGCGCCGCACCAGGTGCAGGTCGTGCGTGATCATCAGCACGGCCATGCCGGTCTGGCGCTGCAGGTCATCGAGCAACTGCAGGATCTGGCCGCGCAGCGTGACATCGAGTGCCGTCGTCGGCTCGTCGGCCAGGAGCAGGCGCGGGCTGCTGGCCAGCGCCATGGCGATCATGGCGCGCTGGCGCTGCCCGCCACTGAGCTGGTGGGGAAAGGCGCGGGCGCGGCGCACAGGCTCGGCAATGCCGGTGGTCGCCAGCAATTCGGTGGCCTGGACCAGGGATTGCGCTCGCGTCAGCCCCTGCTTGAGGCGAAGCACCTCGCCCACCTGCTCGCCCACGGTCATCAGCGGGTTGAGCGCCGTCATGGGCTCTTGGAAAATCATGGCCACGTCGCCGCCGCGCACGGCGCGCATCTCGCGCTCGGGCAGGCGCAGCAGGTCGCGGCCGTCGAACAGGGCCTGGCCGCCCAGCTGAGCGTCTCCAGCCAGCCGCAGCAGCGACAGCGCGGTGATGGTCTTGCCCGAGCCGGACTCGCCCACCAGCGCCAGCTTCTCGCCTGCCGCCAGGTCGAAGCTCACGCCTTGCACCACATCCTTGCTGCCGAAGCGCACGCGCAGGTTGCGCACGGACAGCAATGTCCGGCCACGGCCCGGGGGCGAAGGCAGCTCCATTGCCGGCTGCTCTGCGTTCATGCGGCGTCCTTTGCATCGACACCGGGGGCGGCATCGCTGGCTGCGGCCTTGCGCGGGTCCAGCGCATCGCGCAGCGCATCGCCCATGAAGGTCAGCAGCAGCAGCGTCACCACCAGCACGGCAAAGGTGGACAGCGAGATCCACCAGGCATCGATGCTGTTCTTGCCCTGGTTCAGCAGCTCACCCAGGCTGGGGGTGTCAGGCGGCACGCCCAGCCCCAGGAAGTCCAGCGAGGTCAGGGCCAGGATGGCCGCACTCATGCGAAACGGCAAAAAGGTCACCACGGGCGTCATGCTGTTGGGCAGCAGATGGCGCCAGATCAGCGCGCCATTGCCCACGCCCAGCGCCCGCGCCGACTTCACATAGTCCAGCTGGCGGTTGCGCAGGAACTCGGCACGCACGTAGTCCGACAGGCCCATCCAGCCGAACAGCGACAGCAGCACCAGCAGCAGCGAGACGCTGGGCGCCAGCACCGCGCTGAAGATGATCAGCAGATACAGCTCGGGCATGGAGCCCCAGATCTCGATGAAGCGCTGGAATGCCAGATCGGTCCTGCCGCCGAAAAAACCCTGGACGGCCCCCGTCACCACGCCCAGCACCACGCCTGACGCCGTCAGCGCCAGCGCAAACAGCACGCTGACGCGAAACCCGTAGATCAGCTGGGCCAGCAGATCGCGCCCCCGGTCATCGGTACCCAGCAGGTTGTCGCGCGAGGGCGGCGCCGGATTGGGCGAGGTCGCAAAGTAGTTCAGCGCCTGTGGCCCATAGGGATTGAGCGTATACAGCGCCCAGTTGTCGCCCTGGCGCAGGCGGTCACGGATGAAGGGGTCCAGGTAGTCGGTGGCCGTCTCGAAGTCGCCGCCGAAAGTCTTCTCGGAATAATCGTTCCACAGCGGCCAGTAGGTCTGGCCTTCGTAGCGCACCACCAGGGGCCGGTCGTTGCTGATCAGCTCGGCGCCCAGGCTCAGCACCACCATCACGCAAAAAGCGACCAGGCTCCAATACCCCAGCCGATTGCGCCTGAACCGCATCCAGGCCCGCCGCGCCGGCGACACTGCCACCACAGCCAGCGGTACAGGCGCTGCCCCGGGCAGCCCTGCGCCTGGAACGGCAAGGGAGTGCATCTCAGTTTCCATGTTGCTGCATCACAGTGGCGCGACCGCCCAAAGTCAGGGACACCAGGCAAGGGCCTGCGCCAGCCGCCAATGGCCCGAACGCTCCCCCCGCAAAGCAGGAGGGGGAAGCGGCGCAGCCGTTCAGGGGGCGCTCAATCAAACCGTACACGCGGATCCACCCACACATAACAAAGGTCACTGACCAGCTTGGTCACCAGGCCGATCAGCGTGAACAGATACAGCGTGCCCAGCACCACGGGATAGTCGCGCCGAATCACGCTGTCATAGCTGAGCAGGCCCAGGCCGTCCAGCGAGAACAGTGTCTCTATCAGCAGCGAGCCCGTGAAGAAGGCCCCGATGAAGGCGGCCGGAAATCCGGTGACGATGGGGATCAGCGCATTGCGCAGCACATGGCGGTAGAGCACCTGCCGCTCGGACAGGCCCTTGGCACGCGCAGTCAGCACATACTGCTTGCGAATCTCTTCCAGGAAGGCATTTTTGGTCAGCATGGCCGTGATGGCGAAGCTGCCCGCCACCATGGCCGTCACCGGCAGCGCGATATGCCAGAGATAGTCCACAATGCGCGCGCCCCAGGACAGCTCGTCCCAGTTGGAGGAAGTCAGCCCGCGCAGCGGAAACCACTGCAACTGGCCGCCAAAGATCACCAACAGCGCCACGCCCAGCACGAAACCCGGAATCGCATAGCCGACCAGGATCAGCAGCGTGGTGGCGAAGTCGAACCGCGAGCCGGCCCGCACGGCCTTGGCAATGCCCAGCGGCACGGCAACGAGGTAGCTGATGAAAAAGGTCCACAGTCCCAGGCTGGCCGAGACCGGCAGCTTCTCCTTGATCAGCTGCCAGACATCCTTGTTCTGAAAGAAACTGCGCCCCAGGTCGAACCGCGCGAACTGCCCGAGCATCTGGAAGAAGCGCTCATGGGCCGGCTTGTCAAAGCCGTAGAGGGCCTTGATCTGCTCTATGCGCTGGGGGTCCACCCCCTGGTTGCCACGGTAGGCCAGGCCACCGCCCTCGCCGCCACGGCCCACGCTGGCCTTGGCCTCGGCCAGATACTGCTCGACCGGGCCACCGGGCACGAACTGCACGACCACGAAGGTCAGCAGCAGTACGCCCAGCAGGGTCGGCACCATCAGCAGCAAGCGTTTGAATATGTAGGCCCACATAAGAAGTCTTGCATTATGTCCATTGCGGGGAGGGACCCCGGCCGGGGGACGCCCTCATCATGCAACGGATCGCAACGACACGGCCGCAACGCCGGCTCATGGAGGCGGCGCGGTCAGCACCGGCATGCGGGCCCACCAGGTGTCCATGGCCCAGCTCTCGCCCTTCGCATAGGCCGGAACCACGGCCGGCCGCACCAGGCGCCAGGAGTCGTAGACCATGCGGTGCGTGCCCGCGCTCCACTGCGGAATCAGGTAGTGGCCGTGCGTGATGATGCGTTCGAGTGCGTGGCAGGCAGGCAACAGTTGCGCCTCTGTCTTGGCCTCGGTCATGCGGCGGATCATGGCGTCGACCGCCGGGTTCTTCACGCCGGGGAAATTGCCGGAACCCTCGGTTGCCGCCGCCTGGCTGCCGAACAGGTCGGCGAATTCCTGGCCCGGATTGTTCGTGCCCTGGTAGGCGATGGAGATGATGTCGTAGTCGAACTTCTCCACGCGCTGCTGGTACAGCGCAAAGTCCGCCGAGCGAAAGCGCAGCCGGATGCCCAGCTTTTCCAGATTGCGTATCCAGGGCGAGACCTGGCGTATGCCCGACTCGCTGCTGTCCAGGTACTCCAGCTCCATGGCCTGGCCCCGCGCGTTGCGCAGCACGCCATCCTGAATGGTCCAGCCGGCATCGGCCAGCAATTGCCGCGCCTGGCGCAGATTTCCGCGCAACGAGCTGTCGCCATCGGTGCGCGGCGGCTCGGCCATGGGGCCGAAGGCCTCCGGCGGAATGCTCTTGCGCAAGGGCTCCATCAGCGCCAGCTCCTCGGGCGAGGGCTCGCCATGGGTCTCGCAGGCCGTGTTGCCGAACAGCCCGCGCACGCGCTGGTAGGAACCGTAGAACATCTGCCGGTTCATCCACTCGTAGTCCATGGCCAGGCCCAGGGCGCGGCGCACCCGGACGTCCTGCAGCACAGGCCGGCGCACGTTGAGCACATAGCTCTGGAATCCCGATGGCAGCTTGTTGCTGAACTCGCCCTTGACCAGCTCGCCCCGGTCGAAACGCTTGCCGTACAGGCGCCGCGCCCAGTCACCGGCGCTGTAAAAGCGCATGAGGTCGAACTCCCCGGCCTTCAGCGCCTCCAGCCTCGCCGTGTTGTCGCGGTAGATCTTGACGGAGATGCGATCGAAATTAGCCGTGCCCACGCGCACAGGCAGGTCGCGGCCCCAGTAGTCCGGGTCACGCACATAGGTGATGTCCTTGCCGAATCGCACGGGACCTATCTTGTAGGGCCCGCTGCCGATGGGCGTGTCCGTCACCACCTGGTCGAAGGGCTTGGCCTTGCCGTTTTCCACGCCCCAGTCGCGACTGAACACTGGAATGGCCCCCACGGTCAGCGGCAATTCCCGGTTCGGCTGCTTGAAGCGAAAGCGCACGGTGCGCTCGTCCAGCACATCGACGCCCGCCACATCGAAGAACAGCGTTCTGTAGCCGGGCAGTGCATGCGGGCCCACCAGCGTGTCATAGCTGAACTTGACATCGGCGGCCAGCACGGGCTTGCCGTTGTGAAAGCGTGCCTGGGGCCGCAACCGGAATGTGGCGGACAGGCCGTCGGCCGCGGCCTGCACATCCTCGGCCAGCAATCCGTAGCCGGTGGCGGTCTCGTCCAGCGAGGGCCACAGCAAGGTGTCGAACATCAGCTCCGCCAGATAGGCGGGCGACGACCCCTTGATGGTGAACGGGTTGTATTTGTCAAAGGTGGAGATGCGCAGATTGCTCACCAGGCGCAGCTCGCCGCCCTTGGGGGCCTTGGCGTTGACATAGTCGAAATGGCTGAAGCCCTCGGCATAGCGGGGCTCGCCCCACAGGGCATAGGCATGCGAGCCCCAGGCCGGCACACACGCCGAGGCCAGCAGCAGCGAAGAAATCATCCAATGGCGCATGCGACAATTCTGCACCACGCAGCCAGCCCTTCCGCTGGCAAACGCTGACGCGGGCCCCGGCCGTCGCCGCCAGCTGGTGCGCACTTCCACTCACTTTCTCTGGAGAACAACAATGGGCTTTCTCGCCGGTAAAAAACTGCTGATCACGGGCGTTCTGTCCAACCGCTCCATCGCCTACGGCATCGCCAAGGCCTGCCATGCACAGGGCGCGGAGCTGGCCTTCAGCTATGTGGGCGAGCGCTTCAAGGACCGCATCACCGAGTTCGCCGCCGAATTCGACTCCAAGCTGATCTTTGACTGCGACGTGGCAGACGATGCCCAGATCGACAAGCTGTTCGCCGACCTGGGCGCGACCTGGGGCAAGTTCGACGGCTTCGTGCACAGCATCGGCTTTGCGCCGCGTGAGGCCATCGCCGGCAACTTCCTGGACGGCCTGTCGCGCGAAGGCTTCAAGATCGCGCACGACATCAGCGCCTACAGCTTCCCCGCGATGGCCAAGGCGGCCCTGCCCTACCTCAACGACAAGTCCTCGCTGCTGACCCTGTCGTACCTGGGCGCCCTGCGCTCCATCCCCAACTACAACACCATGGGCCTGGCCAAGGCGTCGCTGGAAGCCTCGGTGCGCTACCTGGCCGAGGCCGTGGGCCGCACGGCAGACGGCCGCGCCATTCGCGCCAACGGCATCTCGGCCGGTCCCATCAAAACCCTGGCCGCCTCGGGCATCAAGGACTTCGGCAAGCTGCTGGGCCGCGTGGCCGATGCATCGCCGCTGCGCCGCAACGTGACCATCGAGGACGTGGGCAATGTGGCCGCCTTCCTGCTGTCGGACCTCGCCTCGGGCGTGACGGCCGAGATCACCTACGTGGACGGCGGCTTCAGCCAGACCGCAGGCCTGTCGGCCGACCAGGTCTAAGTCACCGCCAGACTGCGACCCGCCCCGCAGGCATTGCCGCCTGCGGGGCTTTTTTTCGCCTGGAATCCAGGCATCCGCTTCCTGCCGATGCGCGAAAGGAAATACACATCGGATTGCATACGGTCATTTTTTATTTGAATGAGAATGATTCTCATGAATAATACAATTCTCAGATCAATATCAAAGAACCTCTGAAAACCTCGGAGCCAGCAGATATGCAAGCAACCTCTGACCTCAGTCTGCCCTCTCCCGTCCCGGCACCCTCCGAAGCATCTCTGAATCAATGGGAACAGCTGGCGCGCCGCGCCCATGGGCATTTCCATGCAGGCCAGATCGAAAGCGCGCTCGCCATGCAGATGAAGGCCCTGCATGTGGCGCAGCGCCTCATCGCCGGCCCGCTGCTGGCGGAACACGCCGATCACTGCATGGCCGCCTGGGTGGTCTCCCACCACAACCTTGCCGAGTTGCTGGCATTGCGCCAGCAGCCCACACTGGCCATCGAATACCTGTGCGAGGCGCACCAGGGCCTGCTGGCCCTGGGTGATGCGCGCCACCATGCGGCCGCCGTGTGCAGCGCCGCCTGGCGCCATATGCGCGAAACCCATTCAGCCCTGCTGCAGTGGCAGCGCCAGCACGGCAGCCAGCCCCGCATCGATGCGGCGCTTCAGGCCTCGGCCCGCGTCTTCGACTGCACGTCTGCGGCCCTGCCGCCCCGGCTGGCGCATTGATTGCCGCCGCACAGACATCGCAATGCACAGATTTTTTCCCCGTAGTCCCTGAAAGAAACCACATGAGCAACTACACCCTGCCTCCCCTGAACTACGCCTACGACGCGCTGGAGCCCCATATCGATGCGCAGACCATGGAGATCCACTACACCAAGCACCATCAGGCCTATGTGAACAACCTGAATGCCGCGCTCAAGGACACGCCGCACGGCAGCCAGCCCGTGGAGCAGTTGATCGCCGACCTGTCCCTGCTGCCCGAAGGCGTTCGCGGTGCCGTGCGCAACAACGGCGGCGGGCACGCCAACCACAGCCTGTTCTGGACCGTGATGGCCCCGGTGGACCAGGGCGGCGGCGGTGCTCCCTCGGGCGAACTGGCCCAGGCCATTGACCGGGAACTGGGCGGCTTCGATGCCTTCAAGGTCGCCTTCACCCAGGCCGCGCTCACGCGCTTTGGCAGCGGCTGGGCCTGGCTGGTGGTGGGCAAGGACGGCAAGCTGGCCGTGGAAAGCAGCGGCAACCAGGACAGCCCGCTGATGGCCGGCATCGGCTCCGGCGCCACCCCCATCCTGGGCCTGGACGTGTGGGAACACGCCTACTACCTCAAGTACCAGAACCGCCGCCCTGAATACATCGCGGCGTTCTACAACGTAGTCAACTGGGCCGAAGTGGCCCGCCGCTACGCCGCCGCACGCGGCTGAACGGTCCGCAACGCCAACCTCTGACCTCGACCAGCATGGATCTGCCACAACGCTTCCGCTCCAAGACCAGCGTACGGTCCAACATCCGCCTGTGGATAGGCCTGGCCATCATGATGGCCGGCGCCTGGGCGCTCACCAGCCAGTTCTGGGCCTACGCCCAGAACCATCCGGTGGTCTTCCAGGCCCTGGCCGGAGGCTCGGCCGCCGCGCTGGCGACCGCACTGGGCACCGTGCCCGTGATGCTGTCCCAGCGCCTGTCCGAGCGCACGCAGGACACCCTGTTCGGCTTTGGCGCCGGGGTCATGCTGGCCGCCTGCGCCTTCTCGCTGATCCTGCCGGGACTGGAGGCCGTGCGCACCCAGGAACTGTTCGGTGGCGGCAGCTGGGCGGCGGGCGGGGTCATAGGTTCGGCCATCCTGATGGGCGGTGCCGCCCTCATGCTCATGGACAGGCTCCTGCCCCATGAGCACTTCATCAAGGGCCGCGAAGGCCTGGACCCGCAAGGCGCGCGCAAGCTGCAGCGCACCTGGCTGTTCGTCTTCGCCATCACCCTGCACAACCTGCCCGAAGGCCTGGCCATCGGCGTGGGCTATGCGGGCAACGACGGATTGCGCGCCAATGCACTGGCCACGGGCATTGCCATACAGGATGTGCCCGAAGGCCTGGTGGTGGCCGTGGCCCTGCTGGCCGCAGGCTACAAGCGCAGCTTTGCCGTGTTGCTGGGCATGGCTTCCGGCCTGGTGGAGCCCGTGGGCGCCGTGCTGGGGGCAGCCATCGTGAGCGGCTCGGCAGCCATGCTGCCCTGGGGACTGGGCTTTGCAGCGGGCGCCATGCTGTTCGTGATCAGCCACGAAATCATTCCCGAGTCGCACCGCAAGGGCCATGAAGCCTTTGCCACGGGCGGCCTCATGCTGGGCTTTGTGCTGATGATGGTGCTGGACACCCTGGGCTGAGCCAGCGCACCGCGCACGCCTGGCTCAGGGCAGCAAAAGCCCCAGTTCCCGCGCCGCCGCCAGCACATGGCGGGCGTGGCGCTCTTCATAGCGGTGGGCTGGCATGGTCAGTGTCAGCGCCGCTGCCAATTCCCCATCGCGCTTGAACACGGGGGCAGAAATCCCGGCGATCTCGCGGTGCCTGTCTCCCACCATGGCGCAGTAGCCATCGGCGCGCACACGCGCCAGCTGCGTGCGGCTGCCGCCGCGCGATGCGGCATACAGCTCGGCATCGAAAGCCGACAGCACGCGCCCGCCTGCGCCCTGGCCCAGCGGCAGCAGATCACCAGTGCGCGCATGGTCGCGCACGGGATGGGGCGAATCCACTCGGTACAGGCACAGCCGGTCCTGGCCCTGGCGCACGTGGTAGGCCGCACTTTCGCCCGTGGCCTGCACCAGGGTGCGCAGCACGGGCATGACCACGCTGTCCAGCGAGAAATGCCGGGCATAGACGGTGTTCAGCCGCGCCACGGCCGGGCCCACGGCGTAGCGGCCGTCATCCATGCGCAGCACCCAGCCGCCATGCTCCAGCGAGGCCAGCAGCCGCAGCACGGTGCTCTTGTACAGGCGCGTGCGCTCCGACAACTGGGCCAGCGTCAGCCCGTCGTCGCCGTCGCGAAACGCTGCCAGCAGGCTCAAGGCCCTGTCCACGGCCGCCACGCCGCCCGGCGCGGCGTTCTCGTCGGCCACCGATTCCGTCACTGATTTGCGAGGCATAAAAAGGCACCCAAGGGAAAACCCCAGGCACGCAGGCTTGACGATGGCGCGTGCAGCAGGGAATATTTCAATAGAGAGAATACAGTTCTATCTATTAGAACCACACAGAACCCCGATGTCAACAGGTGAATCCGCCACCATCGACACCCACTACCGGATGCAACTGCCCATGTCCTCCCACCGTTTTGACGTACTCATCAGCGAAGTCGGCCCGCGCGATGGCCTGCAGTCCGTGGCCTCCACCATGTCCACGGCGCACAAGCTGGCCTGGATCGCCGCGCTGGCCCATGCAGGCCTGCAGGAGATCGAGGTCGGCTCCTTCGTCTCGCCCAAGCTGCTGCCGCAGATGGCCGACGCGGCCAAGGTGGTCGCCCAGGCCATCACCCTGCCCGGCGTCACCGTGATGGCCCTGGCCCCCAATCTGCGCGGCGCCGAGGCCGCGCTGCGCGCCGGCGCCCACAAGGTCACGCTGCCCGTCTCGGCCAGCCCCGCGCACTCCATGGCCAATGTGCGCAAGACGCCCATGCAGATGGTGGACGAGGTGCGGGCGATTGCCGCGCTGCGCGACGAGATAGCGCCGCAGGCCCTGATCGAGGCGGGCATCTCCACGGCCTTCGGCTGCACGCTGCAGGGGCTGGTGCCCGAGGACGAAGTGATTGCACTGGCCCTGGCCTGCGTGGCGGCGGGCGCCGATGAATCGGGCCTGTCCGACACCACGGGCATGGCCAACCCGGCCCAGGTGCGGCGCCTGTTCACACGGCTGCGCGCCGAGCTGGGCGAACATGCAGGCGCGGCCCACATGCACAATACGCGCGGCCTGGGCCTGGCCAACTGCCTGGCCGCCTACGAGGCCGGCGTGCGCACCTTCGATGCCTCGCTGGCCGGCCTGGGCGGCTGCCCGTATGCGCCCGGTGCCTCGGGCAACGTGGTCACCGAAGACCTGGTCTTCATGTTCGAGGCCATGGGCATCCGCACCGGCGTGGACATCGATCGCCTGATCGCCGCCCGCCAGCCGCTGGCCGCAGGCCTGCCCGGCGAGGAGCTGCACGGCATGACGCCGCTGGCCGGACTGCCCAAGGGCTTTGTGCCCCACCACTACGCGCAGGCCTGAGCCGCAGCGACAACCCACACATTCATTCACTGTTTTTCCATGAGCCAACCCAACTCCCCCGACACGGCCGCAGGCCAGACCGCGCCCCTGCCCTACGCAGGCATACGCGTGGTCGAGTTCACCCACATGGTCATGGGCCCGTCCTGCGGCATGATGCTGGCCGACCTGGGCGCCGAAGTCATCAAGATCGAGCCCGTGGGCCACGGCCGCGACGGCGATGCCACGCGCAAGCTGCTGGGCTCGGGCTCGGGCTTTTTCCCGCTGTTCAACCGCAACAAGAAAAGCCTGACGCTGGACCTGCAGACCGAGGAAGGCAAGCAGGCCGCGCTGCGCCTGATCGCCACGGCCGACGTGGTCTGCGAGAACTTCAAGCCCGGCACCATGCGCAAGCTGGGCCTGGACTACGACAGCCTCAAGGACCGCTTCGAGCGCCTCATCTACGTGAGCCACAAGGGCTTTCTGCCCGGCCCCTACGAGCACCGCACGGCGCTGGACGAAGTGGTGCAGATGATGGGCGGCCTGGCCTACATGACGGGCCGCCCCGGCGACCCGCTGCGCGCGGGCGCCAGCGTCAACGACATCATGGGCGGCATGTTCGGCGCCATGGGCGCGATGGCTGCCCTGGCCCAGCGCGAGAAGACCGGGCGCGGCCAGGAAGTGCAAAGCGCGCTGTTCGAGAACAACATCTTCCTGGTCGCCCAGCACATGATGCAGTTCGCCGTCACCGGCAAGCCGGCCGCGCCCATGCCGGCACGCATCTCGGCCTGGGCCATCTATGACGTGTTCGAAGTCCGGGACGGCGAGCAGATCTTCCTGGCCGTGGTCAGCGATGGCGCCTGGCGCCTGTTCTGCGACGCCTTCGGCCTGGGCGAGCTGCGCGACGATCCGCGCCTTGGCAGCAACAACGACCGCGTGCTGGCGCGCAGCTGGCTGATGCCGCTGCTGCGCGAGAAGATGGCCCCGCACAGCGCTGCCCACATTGCGGAGATCTTCGAGAAGAACGGCCTGCCCTTCGCGCCCATCGCACGCCCGCAGGACCTGCTGGAAGACCCGCACCTGAACGCCACGGGCGCGCTGGCCCCCATCACCCTGCCCGATGGCCGCGAGACCAAGACCGTGCTGCTGCCCTTCACGCTGGACGGCAAGCGCCTGGATGTGCGCCTGTCGCCCCCGCGCCTGGGCGAGCACAGCCTGGAGATCCTCACCGCCCTGGGCTACAGCAGCGAGCAGGCCCTGGCACTGGCCCGGGGCGACGCCACCGACAGCCACGCCAAGGCTTCCCACTGAAGCCAGGCTGAGCCACTGAAGGCGCCGCCGTCCACCCGGCGCGCGGCGCCCCTGCAACCTTGCACCCCATCCACCCCACACCGGACGACGCTTGCCGCGCGCCCGGCGGGGAGGCCTTTTCCCAAAAATTCCCGGAGACAACACCATGCCCGCCATCCACCGCAACCCGACTGCCCAAAACCGGACACAGGCACTGACACAGACACAGGCCCGCCCTTGTTCCGCCCCGCGCCGCCAGTTGCTGCTGTGCGCCCTGCCCGCATTGGCTGCCGCCCTGCTCCCGCTGGCGGCCCAGGCCCAGCCTGACCACTGGCCCTCACGCGCCGTGCGCATGGTCGTGCCCTACACGCCGGGCGGCGGCACGGACGCGGTCGCGCGCCAGATCAGCGAGCGCGTGGGCACGCTGAACAAATGGACCGTGGTCGTGGACAACAAGCCCGGCGCGGGCGGCAACATCGGCCTGGATGCAGTGGCCAAGTCCGCGCCGGATGGCTATACCTTCGGCATGGGCCAGACCGCCAACCTCGCCATCAACCCCGCCCTGCTGCCCAGCATGCCCTTCAACCCGCGCACCGACCTGATCCCCGTGGCCCTGGTCGCTGCCCAGCCCACGGTGCTGGTCGTGCCGCAGGACTCGCCATGGAAGTCGGTGCAGGACCTGGTCAAGGCCGCCAAGGCCGACCCGGGCGGCATCCGCCAGGGCCTGGCATCGACGGGCACGGTAGGCCACCTGGCCGGCGAGATGCTGGCCTTCAAGGCCGGCATCCAGGTGCTCAACGTGCCCTACAAGGGCGCAGCGCCGGCCGTGACCGACCTGCTGGGCAAGCAGACGCACTACATGTTCGGCACGCCCCAGGCCGTCTATCCGCTGCTCAAGGGCGGCAAGCTGCGCGCCCTGGCCGTGACCTCGGCCAAGCGCCTGCCCATCCTGCCCGAGGTGCCCACCGTGGCCGAGTCGGGCTATGCAGGCTTCGAGGCCGTGGACTGGAAGCTCATCGTCGCGCCCAAGGGCACGCCGGCTGCCATCGTGCAGAAGATGAACACCGCCGTGAACGCGGCCCTGCAGCAGCCCGCCGTGCAGCAGCAACTGCAGGCCGAGGGCAGCACGGCCCTGGGCGGCAGCATTCAGGATGCGGCCCAATACCTGCTCAAGGAACAGACGGACTGGGCCGCGCTGATCCGCGACGCAAAGATACGCCTGGAGTGACCACGGAATAACAACGCCGCAGCGGCGCAATGACAAAGGCGCGGAGCCCCTTTCGGGACCCGCGCCTTTTATATGGGCCGTCAGCCGGCCCGGCGATCAGATCGTGCGGCCGAAGGGACCATCGTCCCCCACCTGCACCATCTTGCGGCCGCGCGCAGGCTTGGCTGCCGTGCCGACTTCAGGCGCGGCCGGCTGCGCCTTGCGCGCTGCGGGGCGCTTGGCAGGCGCCTTGACCGCGGCGGCCTTGGCAACCTTGGCGGCCGGCTTGGCTGCCGGTTTCGCGGCTGCCTTGGCAACTGTCTTGGCGGCTGCCTTGGCCGCAGGCTTGGCTGCAGTCTTCACGGCCTTCTTCGCAGCAGGCTTGCCACCTGCCGGCGTCTTGCGGGCCGGCGCGGTCCCGGCCACGCAGTCGGCGTAGTAGCGCACTTCGCCATCTTCGCTTTGCAGTTCCACCAGGCCGTGGATGTCGGTCTCGAAGCCTGGGCACTCCTTGGCGAACTCGCGCGCAAACAGCAGGTAGTCCACGATCTTGCGGTTGAACACTTCGCCGGGAATCAGCAGCGGAATGCCGGGCGGGTACGGCGTGACCAGGCCCACGGTGATGCGGCCTTCCAGGTGGTCGATCTCCACGCGCTCGGTCTTGCGCTGCGCGATGTGGGCGTAGGCATCGGTGGGCTTCATGGCGGGCTGCAGGTCCGACAGGTACATCTCGGTCGTCAGGCGGGCGATGTCGTACTTGGCGTACAGCTGGTGCACGTGCTGGCACAGGTCGCGCAGGCCCATGCGCTCGTAGCGGCGGTGCTGCTGGCAGAACTCGGGCAGGATGCGCGCCAGCGGCTGGTTGCGGTCGTAGTCGTCCTTGAACTGCTGCAGCGCCGTCAGCATGGTGTTCCAGCGGCCCTTGGTGATGCCGATGGTGAACATGATGAAGAACGAGTACAGGCCCGTCTTCTCCACCACCACGCCGTGCTCGGCCAGGTACTTGGTCACGATGGAGGCAGGGATGCCCGTGTCCGAGAAATCGCCGTCCAGGTCCAGGCCCGGCGTCACGATGGTGGACTTGATCGGGTCCAGCATGTTGAAGCCGTCGGCCAGCTCGCCGAAGCCGTGCCAGTTGTCGAACTCCTTGCCGTTCTTGGCCTTGGAGCGCTTGGGCGCCGCGTCATGGCCGCGGATGATCCAGTCCTGGGCCGAGCCCACGCCTTCATCGGCCAGCTTCTCGGGACCCCAGACTTCGAACCACCAGTCGTCGTCGCCGAACTCGTCCTCCACCTTGCGCATGGCGCGGCGGAAGTCCAGCGCTTCCAGAATGGACTCCTCCACCAGGGCCGTGCCGCCGGGCGGCTCCATCATCGCGGCGGCCACGTCGCAGCTGGCGATGATGCTGTACTGCGGGCTGGTCGAGGTGTGCATCAGGTACGCCTCGTTGAACAGGTGGTGGTCCAGCTTTTCGGTCTGGCTGTCCTGCACCAGCACATGCGAGGCCTGGCTGATGCCGGCCAGCAGCTTGTGGATGGACTGCGTGGCATACACCACCGAGTGCTTGGGGCGCGCGCGCTTCTTGCCCATGGCGTGGTAGCTGCCATAGAACGGGTGGAAGGCCGCGTGCGGCAGCCAGGCCTCATCGAAGTGCAGGTTGGCCACATAGCCGTCCAGCATGCTCTTGATGGTCTCGGTGTTGTAGAGCACGCCGTCGTAGGTGGACTGCGTCAACGTCAGCACGCGCGGCTTGACCGTCTTGGCATCCACGCCCTTGAGCAGCGGATTGGCCGCGATCTTGGCCTGGATGGACTCCACCGAGAACTCGCTTTGCGGGATCGGGCCGATGATGCCGAAGTGGTTGCGCGTGGGCTTGAGGAACACCGGAATCGCACCCGTCATGATGATGGAGTGCAGGATGGACTTGTGGCAGTTGCGGTCCACCACGACCACGTCGCCGGGCGCCACGGCGTGGTGCCACACGATCTTGTTCGACGTGGACGTGCCGTTGGTCACGAAGTAGCAATGGTCGGCATTGAAGATGCGCGCGGCATTGCGCTCGCTCTCGCCGATGGCGCCGTTGTGGTCCAGCAGCTGGCCCAGCTCCTCCACCGCGTTGCACACGTCGGCGCGCAGCATGTTCTCGCCGTAGAACTGGTGGTACATCTGGCCCACGGGGCTTTTCAGGAAGGCCACGCCGCCCGAGTGTCCGGGGCAGTGCCAGCTGTAGGAGCCGTCTTCCGCATAGTCCAGCAGCGCCTTGAAGAACGGCGGCTGCACGCCTTCCAGGTAGCTCTTGGCTTCGCGGATGATGTGCTTGGCCACGAACTCCGGCGTATCCTCGAACATGTGGATGAAGCCGTGCAGCTCGCGCAGGATGTCGTTGGGCAGGTGGCGGCTGGTCTTGGTCTCGCCGTAGATGTAGATCGGCACATCGGCGTTCTTGCGGCGCACTTCGCCGATGAAGCTGCGCAGGCTGTGGATCACGGGATCGGTTCCGCCATCGCCCAGCGAGAACTCCTCGTCATCGATGGACAGAATGAAGGCACTGGCCCGGCTTTGCTGCTGCGCGAATTGCGACAGGTCGCCGTAGCTGGTCACGCCCAGCACCTCGAAACCTTCTTCCTCGATGGCCTGGGCCAGGGCGCGGATGCCCAGGCCCGAGGTGTTCTCGGAGCGGTAGTCCTCGTCGATGATGACGATGGGAAAGCGAAACTTCATGGGGGCAGCCTCCGTAACCTGAGCGGGCCAAAAAACGAAACAGGCGCGAAGTGTAAGGAATATCCTTATTGCGCCTTTGAAGCGTGCGGATTTTCACCCAGAATGTGCTGCACTAAACACAAGCAACTGTCACAAAGGGAGTCTCACGCATGGAATATTCCACCATCTGGTGGCTAGTCGCCGGCGCCTTGGTCATCGCCGAGCTGCTGACCGGCAGCTTCTATCTGCTGATGCTGGCGCTGGGCGCCATCATCGGCGCGCTGTGCGCGCATGCGGGCCTGGCGCCCATTGCACAGATCATCATCGCCGCCGCGCTGGGCAGCGCCTTCGTGCTGGCCTGCTATCTGGTGCGCCGCCGCCAGCCCAGCCGCCAGCCGGCATCGAGCAACCGCGATGTCAACCTCGACATAGGCGAGTCCGTCATGGTCGAGCAATGGAATTCCGACGGCACGGCCCAGGTCCGCTACCGTGGCGCCCAATGGACCGTGATCGGCCGCCCGGGCAACCTGCCCTCGGCCGGCATGCACCGCGTGGCCGAGGTCGTCGGCAACCGGCTGCTCGTGGACAAGCTCTGAGCCACCGCTGCACCTCTTGCGCACACCTGGGGATGCAGTCCTCGCGCCCCTTCGCCTCACCCTCTTGTTTCACTGAATGCCCTCCGGGCTTGGAGACACCATGGAAATCGCCATCGTCATCGCCGTCATCGCGGCCATCTTCATCGCACGATCCGTCAAGGTCGTGCCCCAGCAGCACGCATGGGTCAAGGAACGCCTTGGCAAGTACGCCGGCACGCTCACGCCGGGCCTGAACTTCCTCGTGCCCTTCGTGGATCGCGTGGCCTACAAGCACAGCCTCAAGGAAATCCCGCTGGATGTGCCCAGCCAGGTCTGCATCACGCGCGACAACACCCAGCTGCAGGTGGACGGCATCCTCTACTTCCAGGTCACCGATCCCATGCGCGCCAGCTACGGCTCGTCCAACTACATCATGGCCGTCACCCAGCTGGCCCAGACCTCGCTGCGCAGCGTGATCGGCAAGCTCGAGCTGGACAAGACCTTCGAGGAGCGCGACATGATCAACGCCCAGATCGTCTCGGCCATCGACGAGGCCGCGCTCAACTGGGGCGTGAAGGTGCTGCGCTATGAAATCAAGGACCTGACGCCACCCGCCGAAATCCTGCGCTCCATGCAGGCCCAGATCACGGCCGAACGCGAAAAGCGCGCCCTGATCGCCGCCTCCGAAGGCCGCCGCCAGGAACAGATCAACATCGCCACCGGCGAGCGCGAAGCCTTCATCGCACGCTCCGAAGGCGAGAAGCAGGCCGTCATCAACAAGGCCCAGGGCGAGGCCGAATCCATCAAGGCCGTGGCTGACGCCACCGCCCAGGCCATCGAACGCGTGGCCACCGCCATCCGCCAGCCCGGCGGCGAACAGGCCGTGCAGCTCAAGGTGGCCGAAAAGGCCGTCGAGGCCTACAGCCAGGTGGCATCGGACGCCACCACCACCTTGATCGTTCCCAGCAACATGACCGAGGTATCGAGCCTGATCACCTCGGCCATGAAGATGATCCAGACCGGGCAGCGCACCAGCTGAGATCCGCCGGAACCCCACGAAGAACGGGCCATCGCGGCCCGTTTTTCATTGCGCGACCGTCTGCTGCACCAGTGCCATGGCGAAGCGCCCATGGCCCACGGACCAGTCCGAGTAGTCGTTCTCATGCATGAAGATGAACACATCGGCCGGCGCAACCCCGGCCCCCTCGTGCAGGTTGCGCGCAATGGCCGCATACAAGGCCTTCTTCATCGCGTCGCTGCGTCCGCGCCGCATGGTGATCTCGACCACCACCACCGCATCCGAACGCGCTACCCCGTTGAAACTGCGGCTGAACGCGAACTGCCCGGGAGCGTACGGGTGCACCATGTTGAACAGCTCGTCCTCGGGCATGCCAATGCCTTGCACCAGCGCCTGGTGGATGCCCTGCACGACGGCATCGCGCTGGGAAGTGGAGGTGGACTGGGGCAGATAGGTGTGGACGAAGGGCATGGTGCTATGTGCTTTGGGATCGAATGGAGAGGGAGAGTCCGGCCAGAATCCACGCAGGATTGCCGGCCGAAGCGGCAAATCTATCCACCGGCCCATTGCCTGAAAAGCGATGATTTGGCCGGTTCTATGTACCTGGAACTCACATAGCCTCCACCCGCCCCGTGACCCGACGCATGACCCGACCCATGACCCGCCGCCTGCCCCCGCTGGCCGCCCTGCGCGCCTTTGAAGCTGCCGCACGCCTGGGCCGCATGACGGCGGCGGCAGACGAGCTGTGCGTCTCGCCCGGCGCCGTCAGCCGCCAGGTACGGCAGCTGGAGCAGCACCTGGGCCTGGCGCTGTTCGCGGGCACCAAGGCCCGCCCCACGCTCACCGCAGCGGCGCGCACCCTGCAGCCCGCGCTCACCCAGGCCTTCGAGCAGATCCATGAGGCGGTGCGCAGCCTGGGCGACGCCCACGAAGGCCCGCTGGACGTGGCCTGCTTCAGCACCTTCACCGTCAAATGGCTGATCCCCCGGCTGTTCGACTTCCACGCGCACCACCCCGGCATCGAGGTGCGCCTGCGCACCACGGACACCGGCACCGACGCTGCACGCGAAGGCTGCGACCTGCTCATCACGGCCATCCCCACCGACAGCAGCGGCAACAGCGGCCAGGCCATTGCAGACGACGAGATGGCCCTGCCGCTTTTCGACGAATACCTGGGCCCCGTGATGTCCCCCGCAATGGCCGGGCTTGTCGCGCGGCCCCAGGACCTGGCCAGCCTCCCTTTGCTGCACACACGCGGCCGGCGCAACGCCTGGGACCTGTGGGCCGCCTCCATGGACATGGCCGCGCCCGCAGCGGCCGGCCCCGTCTACGAGCACTACTACTTCACGCTGGAAGCGGCGCTGCGCGGCCTGGGTGCAGCCGTTGCTCCCTGGCACTTGGTGATGGACGACGTGCAGGCCGGCCGCCTGCTGGCCCCCTTCGGCTTCACGGCCTCCGGCTACCGCTACCTGGCGCTGCGCCGCAGCACCGCCGCGCCTGCCCGGCTCGACACCCTGTGCACGTGGCTGCAGGCGCAGGTGCGGGCCATGCCGCAAGTGCCAGCCGTCCAAGGCATGCCGATCACGCAGGCAGGCAACTTCGCCGCCGCCCCCAAAAATCGATGCTAGAATCGCGGTCTTCGGAGAGGTGGATGAGCGGTTTAAGTCGCACGCCTGGAAAGCGTGTGTGGGCTAATCCCCACCGCGGGTTCGAATCCCGCCCTCTCCGCCAAAATGATCTAAGCCCTTGATTGATTCAATCAAGGGCTTTTTTCTTTGTGCAGCGTGTGACCGCACGACAGGAATCGGGCGAACCCGCTCCTGATCGCAGCGGGTTCGATTCAGGCCTGCCGCCCGGGCTACCTGAGCCGTGGCTGCACGATGATCTTCACCGCCGATTCGTTGTTGTGAATCAGCGTGTCAAAGCCCTGCGCCACCAGGTCATCGAGCTGGATGCGCTGGGTGATGAAGGGCTCGAGGTTGATCTTGCCCTCCTCGACCAGCTTGATGGTTTCCTGGTGGTCGTTGCAGTAGGCAATGGTGCCGCGCACGTCCAGCTCCTTCATGACCACGCTGTGCACGTTGATGGTGGCCGGATGGCTCCAGATGGACACGATCACCACCACGCCCGTGGCCTTCGTCACGGCCACCAGCGTGTCCAGCACCTTGTTCACGCTGGAGCACTCGAACGACACATCCACGCCCTTGCCGCCGGTGAGCTTCATCACCTCGGCCACCACATCCACTTCGGAGGGGTCCAGGATGTGATCGGCCACGCCCGATTCACGCGCCTTCTGCTTGCGCTTGGCGCTCAGTTCGGTGATGACCACCGTCAGGCCCTTGGCCTTCAGGATGGCGGACAGCAGCAGGCCGATGGGGCCTGCACCGCCGACCAGCGCCACATCACCCGCCTTCGCGCCGCTGCGGGTGTAGGCATGGTGGCCCACGGACAGCGGCTCGATCAGCGCGGCCTGGTCCAGTGGAATGGCATTGGAGATCGGGTGCACCCAGCGGCGCTTGACCGCAATCCGCTCGGACAGCCCGCCGCCACGCCCGCCCAGGCCGATGAAATTCATGTCCTTGGACAGGTGGTAGTGGTCGCCCGGCCCCGTGGGCACGTCGTCGGCCACGATGTAGGGCTCCACCACGACGTGCTGACCGACCTTGATATCGTCGACGCCCGCGCCCACGGCGTACACCACGCCGGAGAACTCGTGCCCCATGGTGATGGGTGCGGACTCGCCCGAGATGGGGTGCGGATGGCCACAGGGCGGAATGAAGATCGGCCCTTCCATGAACTCATGCAAATCCGTGCCGCAGATGCCGCACCAGGCCACCTCGATGCCCACGGTGCCGGGCTCCACCACGGGTTCGGGTATGTCTTCGATGCGGATGTCGCCTCGGTCGTAGAAACGTGCTGCTTTCATGATTGAACTTTCTGTTTTGCAAGGCTGGGTTGGCGGGCGGCACAGCCGCCCCATGGCGATTATTCGGCCTTACCGCAGGTGATGAACTTGCTGCAGGTCATAGACACGCACTGGCAGGCCTTCCTGCCGCGCCTTGAGCTGCAGCGCCAGGTACAGCGAATAGTGGCGCGACTGGTGCAGGTTGCCGCCGTGGAACCAAAGCGCCTCTTGCTGCGTGGGCTTCCACATGTTGCGCTGCTCACCCTCCCACGGCCCCGGGTCCTTGGTGGTGTCCGAGCCCAGGCCCCAGACCTTGCCCACCTTGTCTGCCACCTCCTGGCTGATCAGGTCGGCCACCCAGCCGTTCATGGAGCCATAGCCGGTCGCGTAGACCACCAGGTCCGCCGGCAGCTCGGTGCCATCGGCCAGCACCACCGCGTTTTCCGACAGGTGGCTGATCTGCTTGCCCGCCTGCAGCTTGATGCTGCCGTCGATCACCAGATCGCAGGCCCCCACGTCGATGTAGTAGCCCGAGGCGCGGCGCAGGTACTTCATGAAAAGACCCGAGTTGTCATCCCCGAAGTCCAGCATGAAGCCGGTCGCCTCCAGCTGGCGGTAGAACTGAGCGTCGCGCTCGCGGATGCGGTCGTACACCGGCACCTGGAAGTCGGCCATGATTCGGTAGGGCAGCGAGGCGAAGATCAGGTCCGCCTTCCTGGTCGTCACGCCGCTGGCCACGGCGCGCTCCGAATACAGGTCGCCCAGGCCGATGTCCATCAGCGAATCGGAGCGCACGATGTGCGTGGACGAGCGCTGCACCATGGTCACATCGGCGCCGTGCTCCCACAGGGCCGCGCAGATGTCGTGCGCTGAATTGTTGGCGCCGATCACCACCACCTTCTTGCCCGCATAGGCATCCGGGCCATGGTGCTGGGACGAGTGCTGCTGCTCGCCCTTGAAGACGTCCTGGCCCTTGATCTTGGGCACATTCGCCTTGCCCGACATGCCGGTGGCGAACACCACATGCTTGGGGCGCAGCACCTGCGTCTCGCCGTTGCGCTCCACGGTCACTTCCCATTCCTGCCTGTCCTCATCGAAGCGGGCGTTCAGGCAATCGGTGGAGGGCCAGTAGTTGACCTCCATCACCTTGGTGTACATCTCCAGCCAGTCGCCGATCTTGTCCTTGGGCGCGAACACGGGCCAGTTGTCCGGGAAAGGCATGTACGGCAGGTGGTCGTACCAGACCGGGTCGTGCAGGCACAGCGATTTATAGCGGTTGCGCCACTGGTCGCCGGGGCGCGCCTGGCGGTCGATGACGATGTGCGATACCCCCAGCTGGCGCAGCCGCGCGCCCAGCGCAATGCCGCCCTGGCCGCCGCCGATGACGAGCACGAAAGGCTGCTTGTCGCGGCCCAGCTCCTGGGCCTCCTGCTGGCGGCGTTCCAGCCAGGTCTGGCGGCCACGCCGGATGCCGTGCTCGGCCCCCATAGGGCGGCGCGTGCCCATGGGTTCTTCATGGCCCTTGAGCTCCTGGGCGGCCGTCAGCAGCGTCCAGATGCGCCCGTCCTTGATGCGGACATGGCCGCCGCCGCGCGCATGGCGCGTATCGATCACGATCCAGGCGGACACCACGCCATCGGCCTCCTCCACCGCCTCGCGCTCGTCCAGCGAAAAGCGCACGGGCGCCGCGGCGTCCAGCTGCGCAGCCAGCATGTCGGCGATCTGGCTGCGCCCTTCCATGGTCTTGATGTTCCAGGTCAGCAGCACCAGGTCGCGCCAATAGCATTCATCGGCGAACAGGCGGCTGGCGGCCGCGAAGTCGCGGTCTCCCAGGACATGGTTGAGTTGGTCAAGCAGCGCCTTGGCGCGGGCGTTGGGCGTCGTATCGGTCATGGTTGTCTCCTTGATGCGGTCATGCCCGCTGGTTTTTCTTCGGGCAGGCGCTCTTACGCAATCACCATGCCAGGCAGGCCCGGCGGCAGGATGCGCCAGGCAAATCAAGGGGTTGCCTGCACGCCTCCGGTACAAACCCTGCGCCTTGCAACCCGCTGCCCGGCGTTGCCGCCCGCGACAGGTGGGGCAGCCCTGCGACACCTGTCGCACCAGGCGTGCTGCAGCGCAGCAGGGGCAGTGGGTAAGTCTTGATTGGCGCTGCGCCGCACAGGGCACAGAATCGTCTGCGGCACGTTCAAAGCCCGCATCGACTCCACGCCATGCCCCTGCAGTCCTACGCCTCGCACATCCAGGAAATCGAAGCCTTCGGCCTCGGCTACTCCAACCGCGGCCAAGAGCGCGACCGCGCCGTGCTGCGCAGCTGGCGCCGCTGCATCGACTCCCACAGGCTCGACCCGGCGCATACCAGCGAAGCCCACATCGTGACCGACGGCCAGTTGCGCGCGCACCGCGAGGAGTCCGAGCCGCTGATCCATATCGCCCGCCATGCGCTGGAGCGGCTGTACCAGCAGCTCAAGGGGCTGGACTACGTGCTGCTGCTGGCAGACCGGCACGGCGTGGCCGTGGACTTCCTCGGGCACGAGGCCGACGCTGGCGACCTGCGCCGCGCAGGCCTGTACCTGGGCGCGCAGTGGCGCGAGGACCACTCGGGCACCTCGGCCGTGGGCGCCTGCCTGGAAACGGGCGAGGCGCTGACCGTGCACCAGAGCGACCATTTCGACTTCACCCACACCGGCCTGTCCTGCACGGCCGCGCCCATCTACGACATGCGCGGCGAACTCGCAGCGGTGCTGGACCTGTCGCTGCTGCGCTCGCCCGCCGAGCGGGCCAGCCAGAACCTGGCGCTCAACCTCGTCGTGGCCGCCGCGCGGCGCGTGGAGCAGGCCAACCTGATGGCGCAGTCCGGCCATGACTGGGTGGTGCGCCTGGCGCAGTCGCCCGATTTCCTCGACGTCGATCCCGACGCCTCCATCAGCGTGGACGCACGGGGCCGCATCCGCGCCATGACCCACGCAGGCGCCCGCCTGCTGGTGGCCGCCGCGCAGCTGGACTGGCGCCAGCGCCACAAGCTCATCGGCCAGCCGCTGGAGCGCTTCTTCGACGTGGACCTGCGCCACCTGCCCGAGCTGCGCCGCCATCGCCCGGCGCAGGAGCGCATCATCCGCGCCCGCGACGGCAGCATCCTCTTCGCCCATGCCATGGAGCCACAGCGCCCGACACGCCGCCCGCGCGCGCAGGCCATGCCGGCGCAGCCTCCGCTGCCGGCAGCGCTGCAGGCGCTGGACACGGGCGATGCCAAGCTGCAGACGCTGCTGCGCAAGGCCGCACGGCTCGCGCCGCAAACGCTGCCCATCCTGGTGCAGGGGGAGACCGGCGCAGGCAAGGAATACCTGGCCCGCGCGCTGCATGCCAGCAGCGGCCGCAGCGGCGCCTTCGTCGCCATCAACTGCGCGGCCATTCCCGAGGCGCTGCTGGAAAGCGAGCTGTTCGGCTACCTGCCCGGCACCTGGACCGGCGGCGCCAGCAAGGGCCGCGAGGGCCTGATCGCCGCGGCGCACGAAGGCACGCTGTTCCTCGACGAGATCGGCGATATGCCACTGGCCCTGCAAGCCAAGCTGCTGCGTGTCCTGTCCGAATCCGAAATCACCCCGCTGGGCGCCCGCGCGCCACGGGCTGTGTCCGTTCGCGTCATCTCGGCCTCGCACCGGCCGCTGGCCGAATTGGTGCGGCGCGGCAGCTTCCGCGAAGACCTGCTTTACCGCCTCAATGCCGCCGAGCTGCAACTGCCCGCCCTGCGCCAGCGCAGCGACCTGCAGGCGATTGCCGACCAGATGCTGGCCACGCTGGGCAGCCATCTGCACCTGGGCGATGCGGCCCGCGCGCTGCTGGCCGCGCACGCCTGGCCCGGCAACCTGCGCGAGCTGCACAACGCGCTGCGCTACGCCGCAGCCCTGTGCGGGAACGATGGCGACGGCAGCATCGAACCCGACCACCTGCCCGATGCGCTGCACGGCACACCGCCCTGCACCGCCGCCCTGGCCAGCAACACCAGCGAGCCCGCCGCACAGGCGCTGGAGCAACTGCTGGCCCAATGCCAGGGCAACGTCTCCGAGGCGGCGCGCCAGCTCGGCGTCAGCCGCTCCACCATCCACCGCCGCATCCAGCAGCTGCAGCTTGGCGTGCGGCATGCCCAATGGCGCGGGCCATAGGGCCGAGCGGCAACCGGCAATCCCGAAGCATCGCTGACACGGTGTTACAGCAGCTGCGGCGTTCACCAGTAGATTGGCGCGTTTCGTCCATTGCAGCCCCAAAAAAAGATGAAACCCAAGATCAACTTCATTGAACGCGAGCGCCTGTTCCGGCGTGAACTGAAACGGCGAAAGGTCAGGTTCCTGCCCATGCAGGTATTGCGCCGGCTGTTCGAGAAGGCAGGTGTCTGAGCCCTCCCCCACGGCCGCCACAACTGGAGCAGTTCTGGCTGCGCATGCAGCCTGGTCAAACCCGCCGCATTCAGCGCTACACTGCCCGGCTCGCTGCCCATGGGCGATGCAATGAATACGGCCGGGTGACTTGGCCTGTATGGGCAGCTTTGGCTTTGGATTGCCCCAGAAAAACGGGAGAGTGGCTTGCCGATATACAGCTTGTCTTGTGCCAATTGCTCCGCTCCACTGGAGATTGGAAGTGATACGGAACGCTTCATCTGCGCGCATTGCGGAAGCGCCCAAATTCTTGAACGTCAAGGCGGGATCATTTCACTGAAAAAGGTGGAACACTCCCTTCACGCCATCCAACGGGGCACGGATCGCACAGCGGCAGAACTGGCCATTCCAAGGCTGACGCAAGAAAAGCAGCAGATTCTTGCGCTGCGCGCACAAGCGTTGGAAGCCCATCAAAAGAAGCGTGCACACGCACGCGGCCGAAGGTTGAAGCTGACCGGCATCAGCTTCCTCGTCCTGCTTCTTGCGGGTCCTACGGCGATAAACCAGATCAAGATGAGTGCCATCAACACTGCGCTCACGTTGGTGTGGATGCTTTCCTTGATCGTCATACCCGTTCTTGTTTTTCTAAAAACAAGGATGCCGCGGAGTACCTCCGCGCAGCAAGTCATCAGTGATTACGACGCGCAATTGGCGTCGATTGAAGCCCACCTGCAGGCCAATCGCGCCATTGTTTCCACCCTGCCATCTTGATGTGATGGCTTGCGAAAACGCTTCGCAGGCCATCTCCATGGGTGCTCACGCCCTCACCAACTGATGCAGCAACTGGCTCAGATCCTCCTGCGAATAAGGCTTGGCCAGCCGCGTCATTCCAGGCGGCAGCGCCGGGATGTCTGCAAAGCCGCTGGCCAGGATGAAATTCAAGCCCGGATACCGCTGCGCAATGTGTTCGGCCAGCTCGACACCGTTCATGCCGGGCATGGCGTAGTCGGAGATGACCACGTCAAAGCGTGCCTGGCGCGCCAGCAGGTCGATGGCCTCCTGCCCGGCGCCGAGGGCCGTGACACGGTGGCCCAGGTCCTCCAGCAGGGCCGAGGCGTTGGCCAGCACCAGCGGGTCGTCGTCCACCAGCAGTACGTCCATGGGTCCCACGTCCTGCGTGCGCTGGGCGCCCAGGTGGCAGGCCGTGCTCTCGTCCTTGGAGATGGGCATCCACATCTCCACCGTGGTGCCGTTGCCCGGTGTGCTGTGCAGCACGAGCTTGCCGCCGGATTGGGCCACCAGCCCGTCCACCATGGCCAGGCCCAGGCCGGTGCCCTTGCCCACGCCCTTGGTGGTGAAGAAGGGCTCGACCACGCGGGACAGCGTCTGCTCGTCCATGCCCTCGCCGGTGTCCTCCACGCGGACGCAGACATAAGAGCCTGCGGCAAGGCCTGCAAGCTGGCGCGGCAGCATCGTTTCCACGGCCGCTGCGATCTTGATGACGCCGCCGCCCGGCATGGCGTCGCGCGAGTTGGCGACAAGGTTGAGCATGCTGCTCTCGAACTGGCTGGGGTCGGTGAGGATGCGCGGCAGGTTGGCGGCCAGGGCCATCTTGAGAAAGATATGCGGGCCAGCCGCCTGCTGCAGCAGGCCTTGCAGGCCCGACAGCAGCACCGCCACGTCCACGGCCTGCGTCTTCAATTCCTGCTGCCGCGCAAAGGCCATCATGCGCTGGGTCAGCGAGGCGCCACGCTGGGCGCCGCGCGTGGCGGTCTCCACCAGCGCGCGCAGCCGCTCGTCGGGCGGCATGCGCTTGCGCAGCAGCTCCAGGCTGCTGAGCACGGCCATCAGCAGGTTGTTGAAGTCATGGGCCACGCCGCCCGTGAAGCGGCCGATGGCCTCCATCTTCAAGGCCTGGCGCAGCTGGGATTCGGCGGCCTTGCGCTCGGTCACATCGCGGGTGACCTTGGCAAAGCCGATCAGCCGGCCGTCATCGTAGATGGCATCGATGACCACCGAGGCCCAAAAGCGCGAGCCATCCTTGCGCACGCGCAGGCCTTCGGCCTCCATGCGGCCCGTGCTGACCGCCGTGCGCAGCCCCGCCTGGGGCAGCCCGGCCTGCTGGTCTTCGGGCGTGTAAAAGCGCGAGAAATGGGTGTTGAGGACCTCCTCCTCCTCATAGCCCTTGATGCGCTTGGCGCCCAGGTTCCAGCTCACGATGCGGCCTTCGGGGTCGAGCATGTAGATCGCATAGTCGGTCACGCTTTGCACCAGCAAGGCAAAGCTGCGCTCGGCGCTGGAAAGCGGGCTGGACAGGGGCGGGGGCGCGGCCGGCGGCGTGGACGGCGGCGCTGCAGGTGAGTGCGCATCGGCCTCGCGCACGCACAGCAGCAACGCCGGGCTGCCGTCCGGCAGCCGTATGCGCGATGTGCTCGAAGCCACGGGCCGCTCGCGCCCTGAACAGGTCAGCAGCGGCCAGCAGCTGGCCTGCCTAGGCTGTGCGGCCTGGGCAGGCTCCCATTGGCGGCTTGCCCAGCCTGAGCGCGCAGCCTGGGCCACGAAACGCTCTTCGAAAACACTGCCCTCCAGCGCATCTCCGGAGTGGTCCAGCAGGCTGCGGGCATGGCGGTTGCAGTGGGCCAGGCGGCCGTCGAGCCCAACGACAAAGACGGCGTCGGGAAACGCATCCAGAACGGCGTGGCCCGGGTCAAGGGGCAAGAGAGCGTCGGAGCCTGGAGAGGCCGACGCGAGACCATTCGAGGTCAGCATGTGAGCGACTCCGTAGGCAAATGGGTTGAATGCACCGCGAAAATTGTAAGCAGCACGGATTCATCGCAAGCGGTTGCATCACAGGATCAGGGACGCGCTTCCGGCTCGTGTTCGGAAGCCACCGGGGCAGGCACGGCGTCCAGGTCGGGCTCGGAATGCAAGGCCTCGCTGAGCTGGTCCACCACCAGCGCCCAGGTCGCATCGGCATGCCACTGCTGCGAGAACAGGGCGCGTTGCGCGTCGGTCCAGAACGGCGCGTCCACCAGCAGCGTGTTTTTCTCCAGGCGGTGCGAAAGAATGAACTGACGGATGCCCTCCGGGCTGGAGTCCAGTCCCAGCTGATCGAAGAGGTTGGTCATGGTGGGTTCGGCTGTGATCATGGTGTGTCCTTCTTGGGTGTGGCGGGGGTTGGTCCAAGGCTAGAAGCTCGGCCGGCAGCCCCATGTCGGACACCGAAGCAAGCTACCGTCGGAAGCCCTTCTGCGCTTGGGCCGCAGTGCCCGCGCACAGCACAGCCCTGCTCCTACAAGGCAGCACCAGCGCACTGGCGCACCATGCAGCCATCTCATCACAGGACACCTGTTCCATGAAAAAACTGCTGCTTGCCACCGCCATTTCCCTTGCCTTCGCCGCAGGCCTGTCGACCGCCCACGCCCAGGTGGGCAAGGCCGCCTCCGAGGCCGCCGACGCCGCAGACCACAAGGTGAAGGAAAAGCAGGCCGACGCCAAGGCCAAGGACAGCGGGCCGGTAGGCAAGGCCGTGAACAACGTCAAGTCGGACTACCACAAGAAGCGCTCCAAGCAGTCGGCAGACAACGCCAAGGACTCGCTGAAGAAGGCGACCGAGTAAACGGCACTGCCCAAATGGACAAAGGCCCACTTGCGTGGGCCTTTGTCTTTTGCAGAGGCCGGCGCTGCCGGCGCGGCCTCAGAAGCTGTGCCGCAGCGTCACCATCACATTGCGCGGCGCACCGGGCAGGTTCAGGTTGGGGCTGGTGCCGTGGGCCGAGACGATATAGCGGCGATCGAACAGGTTGCGCAGGTTCAGCTGCACCGTGGTGGCACGGCCGATGCGGTACTGGGCCATGGCATCCACCACCGTGTAGGCGGGCAGCGTGACGGTGTTGCCGGGGTTGGCAAAGCGGTCACCCACGTAGTTGAGGCCGCCGCCCACGGTCCAGGCATCGCCCAGGCGCTGGGTCAGCCAGACAGACAGGGAGTTCCTGGGCGTGATGGTGGCGCGCTTGCCCTGCACTGGCTGGCCGGCGTCCACGGTGGTGGATTCGGTGACCACGGCATCCAGGTAGGCGTAGCTGAAGGTGGCTTGGGTGCCGGGGCGCAGTTCGCCGGACAGCGACAGCTCCAGGCCGCGCGTGCGCTGCGTGCCGATGGGGATCAGTTGGGTGGGCTGGGCCGGGTTGGTGGTCTTGATGTCGGTGCGTTCCAGCTGGAACAGCGATGCCGTCGCCATGGCTTTGCCGTCCATCAGGTCCCATTTGCCGCCCACTTCATAGTTGGTGGTGCTTTCCGGCTTGATGGCGGCATTGGTGGCCGACAGCGCAAACATCTCGGCCGAAGGCTGGTAGGAGCGGCTGACCGACAGGTAATAGGACTGCACGGCATCGGGCTGCCACACCAGGCCGGCGCGCGGGCTCCAGGTGGAGTCCGTGCGGCTGAAGTCGCTCTGGCCGGCCAGGCGGTTGTCGGTTTCCTGGCCGAAGCGGTCATAGCGCAGGCCCACCAGCAGCTTCCACTGCGGCGACAGCGTGACCTGGTCCTGCAGGTACAGGGCCCGCGTGAGGTAGCGGTTGAGCGTGCTGCCGCTCAGGGTGCCGCCGCCGTTGAGCGGGGCCACGGGCAGCACGGGGTTCCAGAGGTTCACATTGGCCAGGGTGCCGCCGCTGTAGGACAGCGCATCCTTGTTCTGCTGGCCCAGCTCCAGGCCGTAGAGCACTTCATGCTGCACGTTGCCGGTGCTGAAATTCTGGATCAGCTCGGTCTGGTTGAAGATGCCGTGCTCGTTGCGGTCCACGCCCGAGCGGGTCAGCGCCACGGTGCCGGCCGCCTCGTTGGTAGTGCCGGCCGGCAAGGTGTTCTGGCGGTCCAGCTCGTAGTGGTAGTAGCGCAGCGCGTTGCGCACGCGCAGCGTGTCCGAGAAGCGGTGGTTTAAGGTGGCGGTGAAGGAGCCCACGGTGGATTCGGAGGTGTCCGCATCACGCGCATTGGCCGAGCCGTAGTAGGTGCCGGGCGCCACATCCACGGGGCGGCCGCGATAGGCTGGAATGCCGAAGTCGGTGACGCGCTTGTCGCGCAGCAGCTCGGCCTGCAGCGTCAGCGAGGTGTTGCCGTCCGGCTTCCACATGACGGATGGGGCGATGGTCTCGCGCTTGAGGAACTGCTGGCTGCGGTAGCTGTTGGCGTCTTCGGCGGCGCCGGTGACGCGCCAGGACCAGTCGCTGCCCTCGGGCGCGCGGCCCACGTCGAATTCGGCACGCTTGTCGGCCCAGCTTCCAATGCTGACGGCCACGTCGGAGACATTGACGCCCGGCTTCTTGGTCACGCGGTTGACCAGGCCGCCCGAGGAACCCCGGCCATAGAGCACGGCGGCCGGGCCCTTGACGACTTCCACGCGCTCGATGTTGGAGAGGTCACGAAAATACAGCGCGTCGTCGCGGAATCCGTCCACGAACTGGTCGCCGATGCTGGTGAAGCCGCGGATGCTGACCTGGTCGCGCTGGCCGTCGCCGTGCGACAGGCCGATGCCGGCCACGTTGCGCAGCGTGTCCTGCAGCGAGGTGGCGGCCTGGTCGCGCATGACCTGCTGGGGGATCACGTTGATGGTCTGGGGCACGTCGCGCAGCGGCGCCTCGGTCTTGGTGCCGCTGGCGGCCGAGGGGGCGTAGTAGGCCGTGTCCTCCGCGCGCGAGGCCAGCACGCGCACTTCTGCCATGACGGCGCCTGCCGCGCCGGAGCTGGCAGCCGGGCCGCCGCTGCGCTCCACGGTGAAGGTGCGCTCATCCTGCGCACGCACCTGCAGGCCGCTGCCGGCCAGCAGGCGCTGCAGGGCCTCGCGCACTTCCAGCGTGCCGCGCAGCGCGGGCGCCTGCAGGCCCTGGGCCACATCGGTGAGGAAGATGATCTGGGCGCCGCTTTGGCGCGCCAGCGCGTTCAGCGACTGGGCCAGCGGCTGGGCAGGCAGGTCCACGGCCAGGGGCTGGGCATGGGCCAGGCCGGCAATGCACAGTGCGGCAGCCAGGGCCGCGATGCGAAGGCGCGGCAGGCCGGTGACGGTAGGGGAAGGGTTCATGGCGACATCTCTCCTGAGGCGTTGGATACGGAATACGGGGTACGGCGGTGGCGGCAGGCCCCTCCAGGGCCAGCTCGGGCCCGGGCGCGATGCCGGTCTGCCTGTAAGCCGCTGCAGCGCGCAGGTTTGTACACATGGCCACGGAAAATTTCTGGATCAGGCCAGCGGCTGCAGGGACAACTGCCGGGCGGCCTACCTGCGCCTACCTGTGGCGCGTGGAGATCAGCACGCGGCCGTCGTCCTCATGCCGCACCTGCACGGGCGCAAGGCGAGGCAGCAGGTCCAGCAGCTGGTCGATGCGGTCCAGGTCGAACTGCCCCGAGATGCGCAGCTGCGCCGCATGCCGGTCGGCCAGCACGATGGGTGCGCTGCGGTAGCGCTGCATCTGCGCCACGGCCTCGGACAGCGGCGTGCCGTCCAGCACCAGGCGGCCCTCCCGCCAGGCCAGGGCGGCCAGGGCAGCGGCGCCGTCGCCCGCCTCTGCCGGCACGAGCTGCGGCAGCGGCCGGCCGGCGCGCGTGCGCAGGTGCTGGCCGGTGGACAGCTCCACGGGTGCGCCGCCACCCTCCATGGAATGCACGCGCACCCTGCCCTGCAGCACGGTGATGTCGGCGCCATCCTCATGGCGGTGCACGCCGAACACGGTGCCGATGTCCTGCACCACCACGCCGCCGGCCTGCACGGTGAAGGGTCGCTGCAGCCAGGGCACCCAGCCGTGCCAGAAGGCATGGGATACCTCGAAGGACGCCTCCCCCTGGTCCAGCACCAGGCGGCGCGAGCGCAGGTGCTGCGCCACTTGCACGCGCGAGCCGGTGTTCAGCCGCACCTCGCTGCCATCGGCCAGTTGCCAGCTCTGGCGCTGGCCCACGGCCGTCGCCAGGGTCTGGCGCTGCAGCGCGGGGTCGGCCCAGAGCAGCAGCGCCAGCGCCGCCAGGGCCGCAGCCGTGCCTGCGCGCAGCGCCCTGCGCTGGCGCAGCTTCTGGCGCTGGGCGGCGGCCTGCTCGATTTCCTCGGGCGTGGGCAGGTGCCGGCGCAGCATGTCGGCAAAGGGGGCCAGGGCGTCATCGACGGGCAGATGGGCGCTGCGCCCCGAAGACTGCGCAGAAGCACCCTGGCGCGCGCTGCGCGTGCCGCCTGTGCTGCGCGTGATCTCAGGCGGCATGGTCGGCCGTGAGCACGGGCTGCACATCGCGCAGCGCACGCGCCAGATGGCGGGCCACCATGCCGCGCGAGATGCCCATGCGCTGTGCGGCCTCTTCCTGCGGCATGCCGTAGAGCTTGGTGAGGATGAAGGCCTCGCGGCTGGCCTGGGGCAGTTGCTCTATCGCCACCAGCAGCGCGCGCTGGCGCTGGGCGGCGGCCACGGCCAGCTCGGGCGGGGACAGCGGCATGACTGCGGCGGGGGCAAGGCGCTCTTCCAGCTCGGCACCATCGAAGGGCGTTTCGGGCCGGCGCGCCTGGGCCCGGTGGCGGTCTATGGCCAGGTCACGCGCCAGATGCCGCAGAAAGGCCAGCGGGTTGGCAATGCCCTGGGGAACGGGCCGCTCCATCAACCGCAGGCACAGCTCGTTGACGATTTCGCGGGGCTGGCATTCGTCGCCGAAGCGGTGGCGCAGGAAACCGACCAGTTCGTCATAGTGCTGCACCAGCTGGGCCAGCAGGGGCTCGGCGGGCGGTTGTAGCGTGGAGGGGGACGGCATGGAGGAAAAGCCAATCGCGAAGAAGATCGCAAATGATTCTTATTATCCTATGCAGTTGCCATGCTTACCGTTGGCAAACCGGGCGGTGACGCGCCGCCGCAACAGCGGCGGGCGAACGGCTCAGGGCAGCGGCGCGCGCATCCCGGTGAGTCCCGGCATGACCTCCCGCATGGCCGCGATGAAGGCGCGCAGGCGCGCCGGCTGGTGGCGCGCCGGCGGATACACCAGGTGCACGGGCAGCGGCGCGGCCTGCCAGTCCGGGGCCAGGTGCACCAGGCGGCCCGCCTCCAGATCGTCGCGCACGATCCAGGCCGAGGCCAGGGCCGCACCCAGCCCGCCCAGGGCGGCGTTGCGCAGCGCATAAAGGCTGTCGGTGCTGAGCCGGGGCTCGAACTGCAGGCGCCAGGATTTGCACACCCGCTCATCGCCCACGCGGTGCAGTTCCAGCTCGCGCTGGTAGAAAGTGCGCAGCGCAATCCAGGGCAGCCCCTGCAGCTCGCGCGGGTGCTGGGGCACGCTGCCCTGCCCCAGCAAGGCAGGCGCGGCCACGGCAATGCGCGGCACCTCGGCCACGCGCAGCGCGACCACCGATGGATCGACCACGGCGCCCACCTGCACGGCGCAATCGATGCCCTCGGCAATGAAGTCCGGCTGGCGGTCATGCAGCAGCCACTCCACTTTGACGGCCGGATGGCGGCCCAGGAACTGCAGCAGCGGCGCCATGAGCTGGTCCTGGCCGAAGGCGTGGGGCGCGACCACGCGCAGCAGGCCGCGCGGCGTGTCCTGGGCGCCGCGCAGGTCGGACTCCAGCGCCCGCCATGTATCGAGCAGTTCGCGCGCATGGGCCAGGCAGCGCTCTCCGTCGTCGGTCAGCGCCATGGCGTGGGTGGAGCGCCGCAGCAGGCGCAGGCCCAGCGCGCGCTCCAGCGTCTGCAGGCGCCGGCTGACCGTGGGCTGGGTGGTGGACATCTGCTGCGCGGCGGCCGAGAGGCTGCCACTTTCGACGATGCGCACAAAGGTCTGCAGCAGTTCGATGCGGTCTGCGCCCGAAGGCAGGGAGAGATCGTCGATGGTCATACGCCAAGCGTATATCGATTCTGCGGACGCAGCCACTACCGTTGGTTGCTGCATCGCACCACACTACGGCCATCGTTTCTCAAACACGCCGTATCGGCGGATCAACATGTCTTGCATTCAATCTACGCATAACCAAGCGGCCACCAGCGAAAAGGCATCCGGCGTGCCCCGGTCGCTGGTGCTGCTGATGGCGACCACGGCGGGCGTGGGCGTGGCCTCGCTCTACTACAGCCAGCCCATGCTGGGCGTGCTCGGCCCCGACCTGGGCGCGGGCGAGCGCGCCGTGGGCTTTGTGCCCACGCTGACCCAGCTGGGCTATGCGCTGGGCATTTTGCTGCTGGCCCCGCTGGGCGACCGCATGGACCGCCGGCGCATCATCCTGGCCAAGACCGCCGCGCTGATGCTGGCCCTGCTGGCGAGCGGCCTGGCCCCGGGCCTGGCGCCGCTGCTGGCCGCCAGCCTGGCCGTGGGCCTGGCCGCCACCCTGGCGCAGGATGTGGTGCCGGCCGCCGCCACGCTGGCGCCCGAGCAACAGCGCGGCAAGGTGGTGGGCACGGTGATGACGGGGCTGCTGCTGGGCATTTTGCTGTCGCGCGTGGTCAGCGGGCTGCTGGCCGAGCATGGCGGCTGGCGCAGCGTCTACCTGCTGGCCGCCGCTGCCATGGCACTGCTGGGGGTGGCCCTGTGGCGCGGGCTGCCCAGTTTCAGGCCGACCACGCAGCTGGGCTATGGCGCGCTGCTGGGCTCCATGGTGCAGCTGTGGCGCGGCCAGCCCGCGCTGCGCCGTGCGGCCCTGGCCCAGGGCCTGCTGTCGGTGGCCTTCAGTGCCTTCTGGTCCACGCTGGCCGTGATGCTGCACCAGCAGTTCCACATGGGCAGCGCCGCAGCCGGTGCCCTGGGCCTGGCGGGCGCCGCCGGTGCGCTGGCCGCGCCGCTGGCAGGCCGGCTGGCCGACCGCAGCGGCCCGCAGCGCGTGACCTGCCTGGGTGCGGGCCTGGCCCTGGCGTCGTTTGCCGTGCTGGCACTGTCGCCCTGGCTGCCGGCCGGCGCACAGCTGCCGCTGCTGGTGGCCAGCGCCATCGGTTTCGACTTCGGCATCCAGGCCACGCTGGTGGCGCACCAGACCCTGGTGTATGGCCTGGACCCCGCTGCACGCAGCCGGCTCAATGCGCTGCTGTTCACGGGCGTGTTCATCGGCATGGCCTCGGGCTCGGCGCTGGGCGCCCTGGCCCTGGCGCAGTGGGGCTGGGGCGGCGTGGTGGCCCTGGCCTGCGCGGCATCGGCGGCGGCCTTGGCCGTGCGGCTGGCGGGCCGCAACCGCTGAACTTCCGCGGGCTGCCGGCAGGCCTATGCCCCGCCCTGCAGCCGTGCCGCACGCTGGGCCAGCCGCTGCTGCTCCGAGGCGCGCAGGGCAGCGATCTGCGCCAGGATCTGCTGCTGCTTTTCCATCAGGCGCTGCGTGTGCACGCCATGCGCATCCCCCGCCAGGCCCTGGGCGATGCAGGCAAGCGCGCGCGCCGGGTCGCCGCGCTGTTGCCAGGTGTAGGCCAGGTTGAGCTGGGTGCGCGCATCGCGCGGGTCTATGCCTTCGGCCTGCAGGTAGGCCTCATGCGCGGCCGCGAACTGCTCCTGGCAGAACAGGCAGTCGCCCAGCACATTCCACAGCCAGGTACTGAGCCAGGGATTGAGGTCCAGCGCGCTGCGCGCCAGCTCGATGCCGGCGGCAAAGTCCCGCAGCTGCAGGCCCACGAATTCGGCCACCTCGCCCAGCAGTCGCCAGTCGCGCGGGCTGCGGGTGATGGCCTGGCGGTAGCTTTCCAAAGCGGCGTCCTGGCGGCCCGACTCCAGGTGCGTGCGGGCCTCCTGGGCCGGGGCCTCGAAGAACTGCTGCGCATCGGCGCTGAAGCGGTTGAGAAAGGCGGCCGCCGTGCGCTCGCATCCCTCGCCGATCAACAGCCGCGCATGGATGGCCCTTTGCGCATCGCCCGAAGGCGCCAGCACCTGCCAGCCCTCGCGCCCGAACAATTGCGCCAGCAGCGGGAAGTTCAGGCCGATGGCGCTGGTGCGGCCAAAGCGCTGTGAGGCGCCCGATTGGGCCGCCGCCTCGGGCGTGCAGGCGCCGTAGTCGTTGATGAGCACCAGCCCCTTGGGCGCCAGCCGCTGCTGCAGCGTCTGCAGCGCGCCAAAGGCGCCGTGGTTGACCAGCAGGCGCGGTGCCGCCTCGCTGAAGGACAAGGCGGCATCCACCCAGGGCGACAGCGCTGCCTGGTCGCAGTCGAAGAAGCTCACCTCCTGCTCGAACAGGCCCACCAGGGGCAGCAGGCGCGCACGCTGGGCCGCATCCGCATGGTCCACCAGAGCGCGGATCTCGCCCGGCGACAGCGCGGTGTACTGGCGCACGAGCTGGGCGTCATCGGTGAGGCGGGTGCGTATGCGCAATTCCTGCACCGGCCCGTCGCCCTGCCGCCGCACGACGGTGGCAGGCAGCACGTCCAGCACGTAGTTGCAGAACACGGCGTGCAGCGGCGGCAGGGGCACCGTGCTGCCGTCCGGCAACTGCACGGCCTCGGGCCGCATGGCGTCGCAGCAGCCGGCCACGACCTGGCCGCCGAACTCGACAAACAGCGCGCGCTCCTGCCATTGCGCGACCGTGCGGGGAGAGCCGTCGGTGACGTAGTAGACCAGCCGCTGGTCGAAATCACGCCCTTCCTGCTGGCACAGGTGCCGGAAGGCCTGCAGGAACATGCGCGCAAACAGGCCGCAGCCGGCGCCCAATTCCAGCACGGCAATGGCGCCTTGCGGCGCGGTGTCCGCGCAGTGGTGGAACAGCAGGGCCGCCGCATCTTCCGAGAGGCGGCCGCTGTTGTTGACCACGTAGGGCACTTCGTTCTCGGCAAAGGTCAGCAGGCCGGCCTGCGCCCAGTGCAGGTGGCCCAGCTCCCACTCGATGCTTTCGGTGATGGGGCGAAAGTCCTGCAGCAGCTGCGAGGCAACGCGCACGCCCGAAAGAACGTTCTGCGGGGCGCGGATGGCAGGCGGCCCGCCCGGCGCTGCGTCAGCGTCCATGGCGGGAAGGGCCGCCGAAAGGGACGCGGACAGGGACACAGGCAGGGGCAGCGAAAGGGACAGCGGCGCGCGCAGGGCGGACTCGCCCGTCGAAGGGTCGATTCTCAAGATGCTCTCTCCGGAAGATGCGATGGGAGTGACGCCTGCCTGCACGGCAGGCGTCCGGCCAGGCTCAGGGCACGGGCGCCCACTTGGACCAGTTCAGGTCGGCCTGCTCGAAATCGGCCTTGAGCATGCGGCGCATGGCGTCCACCTCGTCCTGGGTGATCTGCGCTTCCTTGACCTGCTTGCCGGTGGCCGCCGTACGGGCCTTGGCCAGATCGGCCTTGGTCACGGAGGCTGTTCCGGCCCAGATGGACTTGGCGGACCCCACGTTCACCCAGTGCTTGCCCTGGGACTGCAGGTCGGCCTGGTAGGCGGATTTCCAGCCCATGTTGTTCTGCGACACGGCGTTGAGCAGCTTGGCCAGCGAGCGCTGGTTGCTCACCCCCTGCTGGGCGAATGCCTGCAGGTGAACGCGCTCGAACTTCAACGGCAGCAGGCCCTGCTTGGCCGCCAGGCTGTCGCGCTCATTCCACCAGCGCGATGCATCGGCGGACTTGACGGCCTCCAGCTGGTTGAGCCAGTCGGCGTCGGTGACGATGCTGCCGTCGCCCTTGACCCACTGGAAGCGCTTGAAGCCGATGTCGGCCGCGCGGCCGAAGTTGTGGTTGCTCTCGCCCGGGCCGGCCTTGGTCTGGGTCTCGGCGGCCTGCTGGGCAAAGGTGCGCCGGCGCCCCGTGGGCGTGATCCACAGCGCGATCTTGTGCGTGTCATACATCTGCTGCACCAGGCTGGCCAGCTTGGCGCGGAAGGTGGGCTCGTACTCCGCATCGTTGGCAATGGCGGCCTTGCTGGTGGCCACGTCCTGGGCCTTGGCCTCCAGGTACACCGTCTTGGAGTTCTGCGCGGCGCGCATGCCCTGGTGCGAGGCCGGCAGCATGCCGCTGAGCTTGGCCACCGTGGCCCCTCCGGCTGCCGCCAGGCCCAGCGCCTCCTTGGCACCCCCGGCCTGCGGCTGGCCCGGCGCAGCCTTGGCGGCGGCCAGCTTGTGGTCGTTCTGGAAACGCTCCAGCGCGGCGCGCGTCTGCACGCCGTAGCTGCCGTCGTAGTCCACGCCCAGATACGGCGCGTTCTTGGCGTCCTTGACCACGCGCAGCATGGCCTGCAGCAGGGCCACGTCATGCACCTGGTTGCTGCCGCCCTCGCCTACGCTGTCCTTGATGTCAGGCATGTTTCTCCCCTCTTTGTGGTTGTCGATATGGCCCGCAGCAACGGCTCAGCGGGCGGGCTCGGGTTTGCGTTCGGGTTTGCGTTCGGGTTTGTTGCCGGGTTTTTTGCCGGGTTTTTTGCCGGGATCCAGGCCGGCATCCGGCAGCAGGTGCACCAATGGCACGGTGCGCGGCTGCAGGCTGGCCGAACAGGCACGCAGCCGCAGAGATTCGGCATGCGCCTGCGCCATGTCCGCCGCCACCTGCACCAGGGCGTGATGGGGCGCGGCGCCTGCGGGGCGTGTGCGCACGACGGAATAGGCGCCCAGGCATTCGGCCTGCTGCACGCGTGCGGCACGCGCTGCCGCCACGCTGGCATAGCGCGCCGCCACCACGGCCTGCACGGCGGCCGGTGGTGCCGAGGCCTGCTCGGCAAACGCCTGCCGGCCCTTGTTCCAGCGCAGGCTGCGGGTCTCGATCTGGTCGGGCGCATCGTCCTGCGGTGATGCATAGCGCACCAGCAGCACCGGAATCCGGCCCGTGGGCGCCAGCACCCAACTTTGGTAGTTGCCCTGGGGCTCGTCGTACTGCCAGGCCAGGTGCGGGCCCTGGGCGGTGGCGACATACAGTGCATGGCGGCGCTTGGGATGCTCAAAGCCCCCCATCTGCGTGACCAGCAGCGCACGCGAGCCGCCCTGCACGCCGGGCAGGCGCAAGCTGCGCACGGCAGCGGTGACGGTGTCTTCTTCCTCGCCAGTCGTCCACACGCGCTCGAGGTGCTGGAGCCCTGCTGCCGCAGACAGCGGATCACCCACGCCGTACAGCGGATCGGGCTGCGCCAATTGCGCCGGCCCCCTGGACGCAGGCCAGGACAGCGCCGCTGGCTGGCCCTGCTGCACACCGGCACGTACCAGCCGCAACTCAAAGGGACAAGGCGCCGCCGTGCAGGCGGGCAGCGACAACTCATAGGCAGGCGCTCCCTTGGCCGTGCCGGACGGCAGGCTTTCCAGCACCTGCCGCTGCGGCCCGGCAGCGAACGCCGCCCCGGCACCCAGCACCGCCGCAAGGCTCAAGGCCAGTGCCTGCCATGGCAGCGCCCCGCCACAGTAAAAATGGGAGCGCATTGAATGGTGAGCCATGGTGATAGCGGGTTTCTATGGTTGGCCTGGGCTGTCGATACGCCGCAATACAGAAGGAATCTGCCGCAATGGGCTTGAAACAGGCATTTCAAGGCCCGGCGCCGCAGGCATTGTCTACAAGCTGGCATGCGGCGTCTGTTGCAAAATGCATCCGGCACTTGAGAATTGCATTCAACATTTGCAATTCACCCAGGATGCATTCTGGAGCTGTTCAAACCAGATAAATTTCATTTGCACAAAAGTCAACAACATCAATTACTTACATGAAATTCATCACAATTTCACAAAGCAAGGAAAATACCTTCTTGTATACATGACAGGTCCCGACATCTGCCTCCATCGAATGCACGGGCTGAGGAAAACCTGAATCAATGCGGATACGCCATGGGTTGCCAACTGCAAATAATGCACACCGAGGATTCCCTGGATGGACCCGCATCACAAGTTCGCCGGATTTCACGATACTGCAACCATTCACCATGCCAAATGGCTTGCGGCTGAACGACCGGGGCGGCCTCGCCGGTTGTACCTGCAAGGTGCAGCGGGGCACACCCGCATCGCCGCCGGTTCCAGCTTCTTACCGTGACCGCCCGAAATCACTGCTACAATCGCTGGCTTCGGAGAGGTGGATGAGCGGTTTAAGTCGCACGCCTGGAAAGCGTGTGTGGGCTAATCCCCACCGCGGGTTCGAATCCCGCCCTCTCCGCCATACACCCAGCAAAACGGGCCCCTACACGGGGCCCGTTTTCGTTTCCGGGCCGGCTTGTGGCAAGGTTCATGCCCAGGTTTGCGCCCGCCGCGCCCGCCCCTGCCTCGGCCCCGCGCACAGGCCGCACATCAGGGAAAGCGACAGCACGGACACCCCCTCCAAGCCTTGCGCAGACGCGCCCCAGGGCTTGCAATAGGCAGCAGCTGGCAGCAATAGGCAAGCGTCTGACAAGCACATCCTTGTTTCGGTGATGTACTAGCTGCAACAAAGCCCCCAGGCGCGCAGCTTTGTGCAACAGCACCCCTGGCGCGAACGTGCATCCAGCCCCATGGCGCGCATGGCTTGCGGCGCTTGAGATTCGACGGAGGTTCCCCAATGGAAGGCAAGGTCATCAAGCTCCCTCAAGTCCTCTTAACTTCCGTCAATTTCTCTCAATTGACGATAGTTTTCAATCGAATCGGAGCAATCGATCGAAAATTCCAAAAACCCGCCGTATATTCCACACCGCTTTGCGGCCTGCCCGGCCCGTCTTCGGGCTGAGACGGGTCCTGCCCCTGCCGGGTACAGCGCAGCACAAGAACGCACAAGCGAAGAGCACAGGAAAACGCAAAAGGGGTTGGCATGAAGATTCTTTCGTTTTTCGGGACCCGTCCCGAGGCCATCAAGATGGCGCCACTGGTCACGGCCCTGTCGCAGACGCGGGGCATCGAGAGCGTGGTGTGTGTCACCGGCCAGCACCGGCAGATGCTGGATCAGGTGATGGATCTTTTTGGCCTGCAGGCGCAGCACGATCTCGCCGTCATGCAACCCAACCAGACGCTCAACGGCCTGTTCTCCCGCGTGGTGGCAGGTGCCGATGGCGTGCTGGAGCAGGAAAAGCCCGACTACGTGCTGGTGCACGGCGACACCAGCACGGCCACGGCCTGCGCGCTGGCGGCGTTTCACCGCCGCATTCCGGTGGGCCATGTGGAAGCCGGCCTGCGCACCGGCGACCTGGCCCAGCCCTTTCCCGAAGAGATGAACCGCCGCGTGGTCGATGTGGTCAGCCAGTGGATGTTTGCGCCCACGCCCACGTCGCGCGCCAACCTGCTGGGCGAGAACCTGCAGGGCCGCATCGCCGTGACGGGCAACACCGTCATCGATGCGCTGGCCACGCTGTGCGACCGGCTCGATGCCCAGCCCGAGCTGGCCTGTGCCATTGCCCAGCGCCATCCCTGGGTGGATGCGCAGCGCCCGCTGCTGCTGGTCACGGGACACCGGCGCGAGAATTTCGGCGAAGGCTTCCAGAACATCTGCGCTGCGCTGGCCGAGCTGGCGCAGCGCCATCCTGACCTGCTCATCGTCTACCCCGTGCACTTCAACCCCGCCGTGCGTGAAGTGGTCATGCGCACGCTGGGCGGCATGGACAACATCCGCCTCATCGATCCGCTGGACTATGTGGACTTCGTCTGGTTCATGCAGCGCGCCCACATCATCCTGACCGACTCCGGCGGCGTGCAGGAAGAGGCGCCCTACCTGGGCAAGCCCGTGCTGGTGATGCGCGATGTGACCGAGCGGCCCGAGGCCGTATCGGCCGGCACCGTGCTGCTGGTGGGCACGCAGCGCGCGCGCATCGTGGCCGAGGTCAACCGGCTGCTGGCCGATGAGGGGCACCACGCCTCGTTTGCGCGCCGCATCAATCCCTATGGCGATGGCCAGGCCTCGCAGCGCATCGTGCGTGCCCTGCTGGGACAGCCCTTCGACGAGTTTGCCGCCGGACACACAGGCGGCGCGGCCGTCCCGGGCATAGCGGCCGCCGTGACCAAGGGCATGGCGCCGGCCTGAAGCACGCACGCACCACCCCGCGCACCACGTCCACGAAGCGCATTACGAATCGAGCACCGAAGTGAGAAAAGAGGCCCCCATGCAACCGACCATCCGCCAATCGCTTTCCCGCACCGGGGCCCGCTGGGCGCTGGGTTCGCTGCTGGGCCTGGGCGCCCTGTTCGCGCAGACGGCCTCGGCCTCGGCGCTGGGTGACGCCATACGCCAGCTGGGCGCCAGCGACGGGCTGCAGCGCAGCGTCACGCTCAAGGAGCTGGGCATCGTCGATCCCGTGGTGCTGGCCGGCACGGCCACCCAGGACTTCTACCTGCCCGTGCCGCGCGGCCTGCCGCTGGGCGATGCCAGCATTGCCTTCGACAGCCGCTACCTCAAGGGCGAGCCCGGCGTCTCGACCGTGGTGATCTCGCTCAACGGCACGCCCGCCGTGTCGCAGACCGTGCCCGATGGTGACGGCACGCTGCAGCGCACGCTGCCCGTCACCCAGCAGGCCCGCGCCAGCGATTTCGTGCGGCTGGGCGTGAACTGGCGCAGCCGCAACGGCCAGGTGCGATGCGATGACAACCATTCCCTGGCCAACTCCCTGACCATCTCGCCGCAGACACGGCTGAGCTACCGCGTGGACCCGCGCGATGTGCGCAGCATCGAAGATGTCTGGAACACCCTGCCCGTGCGCACCACCGTGCTGGTGGCCGGCCGGCAGCTGGAGCAGGCCTCGTTCGACAGTGCCTGGCGCATTGGCGCCAGCCTGCAGCGCAACAACAGGCGCATGACGGTGAACGCATTGCCCGCCGTGGGGGAGACGCTGGACCTGCGCGGCCTGGAGGTTCCCGCCGCCCTGGCCGGCGTGCCCGCCTTTGCCGCACTGCGCGGCGCCGAGCCCCAGCACAAGCTGGCCAGTGACGCCGAACTGGGCGCGCTGCTCATGCTGGGGGCCGCCCAGGTCAGCGGAGACATCGTGGTGGCCGACAAGGCACTGCAGCAGCGCCTGACCGCCGCCTTCGCGGCCCTGCAGGCCCAGCTGGCGGCCGACCCCGATGCGGGCCAGGCCCTGCAGCAATGGCGCGCCCGGCGCGCGCCGCTGGCCAACGAGGCGCTGGCCTCGCAGCAGTTGCGCGCCCTGCCCATGGGCCGCCAGATGGTGCTGGCCGTGGCCGCCGACGCGGGTGCGCGCGTGGCCGGCCTGCAGGAGGCCGCCCTGCAGCGCCTGCTGGTCAGCGACAACGTGACCGTGGCCGCGGCCCAGCCCCCGCAATGGGACGAGGCCAAGGGCATACGCCTGTCCAGCCTGGGCGGCAGTCCCGACAGCTTCGACGTGCTGTCGCGCGGCGACTGGACGATGAACTTCCCGCTGAGCGCCGTGGCCTCGCAGGGCCAGATGCCGGGCGAGATCACGCTGTACGTGGCCGCCGCCCCCGGCGCGTCGGCCACGCGCCCCGTGGCCACGCTGTTCTGGAACGGCATGCTGCTGTCGGCCCGCCAGCTGGAGGCCAACGGCCAGCCCGAACGCCTGCGCGCCCGTGTGCCCGGCTATGCGCTGGGCATCAACAACACCTTGCGGGTGTCCGTGCAGCGCCAGCCCTACTCGGCCGACTGCAACGAGATTCCCCAGCCCTACCCCGCCAGCGTGCTGCCGGCCATCAGCTACGTGACGCCCGGCAAGGCCGAGGCCAACGGCAGCTTCATCGGCCTGCTGCCGCTGCTGGGCGCCAAGTCGCAGTTCCTGGTGCCCGCCAGCTATCTGTCGGCGGCGCCGGCCGCGCTGGAACGCATGGCCAACCTGGCGGCCGCCAGCGGCCTGTCGGCTTCGCAGGCCGAGCTGGTCGTGGCCCAGGCCGATGCAACGGCCCAGCCCTCCATGCCCTTTGTCGCCATGGAAGTGCCGGTGGACGGCGCCAAGCCCCTGGTGACGGTGACGGACCGGCAGCAGCTGCGCATCCGCGGCAAGTCGGCGGACTGGCTGGACATCAAGGGACTCAAGCAACTGTCCTCGGCCGAAGTGGTCACGGCAGGCGGCCAGCAGGGCGTGCTGTGGCATGCCATCGGCGAGTGGACAGGCGGCCTGGGCGAGCCCTTCCTGCTCAATCGCGGCAACATCGCCGTGATCGGTGGCGACGGCCCGCTGGCCTGGGTGGACAGCAGCAATCCCGAAACAGGCATTCCGTCGGGTCCGCGCGAAAGCGCCTTCCACGAATGGCGCAACTTCCTGTCCTGGAGCGTGCCGGGCATCGCCATCGCGCTGTTCGTGGTGCTGCTGCTGGTGGTGCTGGCCTGGGCGGTGGCGCGCAGCAAGCAGTCCAAGCACTGAGCCCGGCCCGGGCAACGATGACGACGGCATGAGGCGATCGCCATGATCTCTTCCCTCTACTGGCCCTACCTGGTGGCCGACTACTACCACGCGCTGGAGATCGTCAGCGCCGTGGTGGCCGTCGTCATCCTGCTGTCCAGCATCGACGACCTGTTCATCGACGCCTGGTACTGGGTGCGCGAGGCCTGGCGCGCGCTGACCGTCAAGCGCCGCTACCAGCCGCTCAAGGCACAGCAGTTGCAGGAGGTCGAGGAAAAGCCGCTGGCCATCATGGTGCCGGCCTGGCTGGAGTACGACGTGATCGCGCCCATGCTCGAGAGCATGGTGGGCACGCTGGACTACAAGAACTACATGATCTTCGTGGGCACCTACCGCAACGACGAGCGCACCAAGAACGAGGTCGAGCGCATGCGCCGACGCTACCGCCAGCTGGTCCGCGTGGAGGTGCCCCATGACGGCCCCACCTGCAAGGCCGACTGCCTCAACTGGATCGTGCAGGCCATCTTCCAGCAGAACACGCTGCAGCCAGAGCCCTTTGCCGGCGTGATCCTGCACGACAGCGAGGACGTGCTGCACCCGCTGGAGCTCAAGTACTACAACTACCTGCTGCCGCGCATGGACTTCATCCAGCTGCCCGTGACCTCCCTGGAGCGCGAGTGGTACGAGCTGGTGGCCGGCACCTACATGGACGAATTCGCCGAATGGCACACCAAGGACCTGGTGGTGCGCGAGAGCATGTCGCACATGGTGCCCTCGGCCGGCGTGGGCACCTGCTTTTCACGCAAGGCGATGGAGGAGCTGGCGGCCGAGACCCACAACCAGCCCTTCAACACCGACACGCTGACCGAGGACTACGACATCGGCGCGCGGCTGGCACGCCGGGGCATGAAGCAGATCTTCGGCAAGTTCCCCGTGGACTACGTGATACGGCGCAAGCCGCTGTTCGGCCTGGGCAAGGAAAAGGTGTCCACGCTGACCATGCCGCTGGGCATCCGCGAGTTCTTTCCCAACACCTTCAAGACCGCCTACCGGCAAAAGGCGCGCTGGACACTGGGCATCGGCCTGCAGGGCTGGAGCCAAGTCGGCTGGGCCGGGCCGCTGTCCACCAAGTACCTGCTGTTCCGCGACCGCAAGGGGCTGGTGACCTCCTTCGTGGCCATCCTGGCCTATCTGCTGCTGCTGAACTTCCTGCTCTTCCTGCTGGCCGATCACATGGGCTGGTGGACGGTGTACTACCCGTCCCTGTTCGCTCCCAACGGCTGGCTGGTGACGCTGATGAGCGTCAACGTCATCGCCCTGCTGCTGCGCGTGGTGCAGCGCGCCTGGTTCGTCTCGCGCCTGTACGGCTGGGAGCACGCCATGCTGTCCATCCCGCGCATGGTGATCGGCAACTTCATCAATGCCATGGCGGCGGCGCGCGCCTGGAAGCTGTTCATCGTCCACCTGGTCACGGGCAAGCGCCTGGCCTGGGACAAGACCATGCACGACTTCCCGTCCACCGACCAGTTGAGCCACCAGCGCCAGCGCCTGGGCGAGCTGCTGCTGTCATGGCAGGCCATCGACGAAACCCGGCTGGCCACCGCGCTGGAGATACAGCAGCGCGAACGCCGTCCGCTGGGCGCCATCCTCATGGAGCAGGGCTGGCTCGACGAGGCCACGCTGCGCGAGGCCATCAGCTTCCAGCAGGGGGAGCCCACCGACCCCACGGTGCATCCCGACATTCCCGCACAAGGCATTCCCGCACAAGGCATTCCAAGCACCCCAAGGGCCGGCATATGAAGCATCTCGCTCCCCTCGTTCGCCCTCTCACGCTGGCCGCGCTGCTGGGCGCCGGCTGGAACACGCCGCCGGCCTGGCCGCAGGCCGTGGCGGCCGTCAAGGCGGAGGCGCCACTCAGGGGGCGCGCGTGGCAACTGGCCAACCAGGCCTATGCCCACTACCAGGCCGGCCGCTTTGCACGGGCCGCGACTGCCGCCGCATCGGCCGTACAGCTGCGCCCCGACCTGCTGCGCCTGCGCATGCTGCTGATCTACTCGCTGCAAAAGCAGGGCAAGAACGAGGAAGCGCTCAAGGCCATCGCCTCGGCCCGCGCCGCCGGGCTGGACGAGGCCACGCTGCAGCAGGCCGAAACCAATGTGCGGGCCGCAGCGGCAGGCGGGGCGGCGGGCGGGCCTGCGGGGGCCACGGCTTCCGAGGCCTACAACAAGGCCTTTCCCATCGCCACGCAGGCCTACACCGACTACAACGCCAAGAACTACGCGGACAGCGCGCGCAGGGCCGAGCAGGCCTTTCGCCTGGACCCCAGCCAGGGCCAGTGGGCGCTGCTGTGGATAGGCGCGCTGGAGGCGCAGGAGCAACTGGGCGCCGCCATCGAGGCCGCAGATGCCGCCCTGGCCCTGGACCCTCCCAACAAAAGCGACCTGGTGGCCAAGCGCCAGACCCTGCGCCGCAGCCAGGCCGTGCTGCCGGCGCAAAAGGCCTACCAGGCGCTGATTGCCAACAACCCGGCGCAGGCCGTGCCCCTGGCGCGCGAGGCCGTGGCGCTGGCGCCGGGAACGGCATCGCACCGCCTGCTGCTGATCACCTCGCTGCTGCTGGCCGAGCAATTGCCCGATGCGGAAAAAGCCGCAGACGAGGCGCTGGCGCAGGACAACGAAGACACAGCGGCGCTGGGCATGCGCGGCTACATCCGCCAGCGCCAGGGCAAGACCGCACAGGCCAACGAGGACTTCGATGCCGTGCTCAAGCAGGACTGGCTGGACGAAAAGCAGTCCGCCAACCTGCGCCTGATCGCGGCCGACGCGGCCCTGGCCGCTGGCGACGCGGCACGCGCCCGCGCGCTGCTGGCGCCCATGCCGGCACAGGATGAATCCGTGGCACGCCGCCTCAAGCAAGCCGATGACCTGCGCCCGGGCCGCGACACGCCCATGGTGGCCGATACGCGCGGCGCCTCGCAGACCCTGGCCATGGCCGACTACCCGCCGCCCCTGCAGGACTGCCGCGACACGCCCTATGGCACGGTCTGCGAGCTGCAGCCTTCCGATGCCCAGGGGACGGGCGGCCCCAGCGCCCAGGCCTATGCGGCCTACGCGCGCCAGGACTACAAGGCCGCCATCGACCACGCGCGCACGGCCGTGGAGCAGGACCCTGACAACCCGCAACTGCAAAAGCTGCTGACCACCACGCTGGCCGCAGGCGACCGCGACCAGCAGGGCCAGGCCCTGCTGCGGCTGGACAAGTCCCTGTCCGTCACCCCCAACGACGCCCAGCTGCTGATGCAGCGCGGCTACCTGTACTCGCGCCAGGAAGAGCCGGCCAAGGCGCTGCAGGACTTTCGCGCGGCGCGCGCCACGGGCGAGGCGCCAGCGGGCGCCATGCTGGACGAAGGCTATGCGCTGGCCGGCACCGGCGACAACCGGGGCGCCGTGCGCACCTTCAAGGAAGCCATCGACCTGGACGACGCCGGCACCGCCAAGCTCACGCCCGGCCAGCGCGAGAACGCACGCAGCGCCGTCTCCGGCTACGCACGCGAGTGGGGCGCCATCGTCTCCATGGGCTACCGGGGTGCGCGGCCTGCGGGGCGTGCGTTCTCGGACGGCATCCTCACGCAGGCCGGCGATGCGGTCTTCGGCACGGCCGAGGCCTACTGGCGCCCGTCCAACTTCCTGAACTCATCGACGCGCATCTTCGATGTCTACGGGCGGCTGGGCAGCACCTTGCATGACGGAGGCGGCACCACGCTGGGCCAAAGCGCCATCGACCCCTGCACAGGCCTGCCCATCAATGTGCAGGCGGGCGACAACCGCGGCATCTCTGGCCTGCCCACCACCACGGGCTCGCTGGGCATGCGCTTCACGCCGTCCACCAAGTACGCGCTGACCTTTGGCATAGAGCGCCAGTTCAACATCGGCTCCGCCACGCGCTCGGGCTTCATCACGCCTGAATCGCCCCAGCTGCGCTGCCTGATGAGCGGGCGCGATCCGCTCAACCCCACGGGCCCGGCGCTGGGCAATCCCATCTCGGCCAAATACAGCGCAGGCGCGGGCCAGGGCGGCTGGCTGGCCTATGTCACCCATGGCTTCTACGAGGGCACGGGCCGGCGCACGGACCGCTCCAGCTGGTTCACCGTGGAGGGCTACAGCCAGGCCGGCTATGCCAACCAGAGCATGGCCTCGCGCTTCACGCTGACCGACCAGACCAACGGCGCCCTGGTGGGCGACGGCTCGGGCCGCTACAAGCGCGAGCAATGGTTCTTCTCCACCGAGGCCCGCTTCGGCCGCAGCTTCCGTGCCGACGGCATCAACCAGGGCCTGGTGATCTTTCCGTTCGGCGTGGTCGCGGCCGATTGGATCAAGCAGAGGAACCGCGTCGAGGTGCGCTCCCTGCAGGCCTCCCCGGGCGCCACGCCCACCGCAGCCCAGTTGGCCGCCCAGCAGGGGCAGACGCTGGCCCTGCAAGGCAATGGCAGCAGCTGGTCCGCCAGCGCCGGCGTGGGCGTCAGCCTGCGCCAATGGTTCCGCGAAAGCCACTACAGCACGGCCCAGTCCTATCTGGACTGGTCCATGCAGTACCGCTTCAACATCGGCGGCGGCCAGGCCGACCGCGCCAAGGGCCTCTTCATGACGCTGACGCTGTCCTATTGAAAGCCCTGCCCCGCCGCCGCCACCACCACACAGACAAGAGAAAAGGAGAAAGCTCCCATGGATTCGACCAAGCAAGCACCCCGCCCCGCCCTGCACGGACTGCGCTCGGGCATGGCACGCGCCGCACGCGGACTGGCCGGCTGCGCCCTGGTGCTGGGCGCGCTGGCAGCGCAGGGTACGGCACAGGCCCAGGCACAGGACAGCTCCTCCATCGTTCTCAGGGGCAAGGATGGCTGGCTGTTTCCGGGCTGGGGCAGCCTGACCCAGGTGGACCGCGCCGGCATCACGGAATCCACGCGGCTGATCACCGAGGCGCGCAACCTGCTGGCCGCGCGCGGCGTGAAGCTGCAGGTGCTGCTGTTGCCCGACAAAGTGCGCTTCTATGCCGACAAGATGCCCGACGGCAAGGCCATGAGCGCCGATGTCCAGGGCCGCTACAAGCAGGTGCTGCAGGCGCTGCAGGCCGCCGGCATTCCCAGCTTTGACGACGAGGCCGTGCTGCGCACCGTGCGCGACAGCGGCAAAGACGTGTTCTACCGCACCGACCAGCACTGGACCCAGGCGGCAGCCGACGCCACGGCCGAGGCCACCGCCCGCATGGTCCAGGGCGAGGTGCCCCAGCTGGCCGGCAGCGCCGGCAGCGGCCTGGCCCTGGGCGACACCGTCACCGAGCGCCGCTATGGCGACCTGGCCGAGCTGTTCCTGACCGCCGAGGAGCGCAAGCAGATCGGCCGCGAGGTCTACACCGTGCGCCGCCAGGCTCCGGCCAAGGGCCTGCTCGACGATGAGCCCGCCCCCGTCCATGTCACCGGCCACAGCATGGTCCAGCCCTACTTCGGCTTTCCGCAAAAGCTCTCCAACCTGCTGGACCGCCCGGTCTCGCTGAACTGGAAGCCCGGCAACGTGGGCCAGTGGACCATGCTGCTGGAGTACCTGGAGTCGCCGGCCTTCAAGTCCCACAAGCCCCAGGTGCTGGTGTGGCAGATGTTCGAGCCCACCTACAGCTACGGTCCCAACGCGGCCGGCCAGTGGGACAACGCCTCGCTCATGCCCAACGCCACCTGGCTGGAGCGGCTGCGGGCCGCGCTCAAGGGCTGACACCGTGGACCCCACCGCGCAAGAACTGCAAACCGACAAAGGACACCGGCGCAACGCCTGGATCTGGGGCGCCCTGCTGCTGTCGGGCCTGGCCTGGGGCGGCTGGACGCTGGCCAGCGGGGGACCGAAGGCCGGCGAGCTGCAACTGGCCGCCTGGCTGGATGGCCGCGCGGGCGCGGCGCTGAACAAGGGCCTGCGCCTGCCTGCGCAGTCCTCGCTGGAAACCGGCCAGGCCGCGCTGCGCTACCGCCTGCTGGGCGATACGGGAGCGCAGGTGGCCCTGGGCTGCCCGCAATGGATGTTCTACCGCGACGGCCTGCGGCCCCAGCCCGGCACGGGCGCCGCGCCCTTCGAGGCGCGCCAGCGCCTGCTGCGCCACTGGACCCGGCAGTTGCGGGACAAAGGCATTGCCACCCTGGTGGTGGCCGTGCCCGACAAGTCGCGCATCGAGGCCGCCCATCTGTGCGGCCTGCCCGTGGCACCCGTGATGCTCCAGCGCCTGGACCTGTGGCAGCAGCGCCTGCAGGCCGACGGCATTGCCTTTGCCGATCTGCGCCCTGCCCTGCAGACACAGGAGCAGGCGCAACCCGTTTTCTTTCGCACCGACGTGCACATGAATGCCGAGGGCGCACGCGCCGCCGCCCTGGCCGTGGCCCAGGCCGCGCTGCCGCTGCTGGGCGGGCAGCGCGGCGCCCAGGCCTTCGAGGAAACCGCGCCCGGGCCGCTGCAGCCGCTGCCCGGCGACCTGCTGGCCCTGGCCGGCCTGGCCGATGCCCCGGCCGGCTGGCGCCCACGGCGCGACCAGGTGCGCCCGCAGACCATTGCCCCCGTGCGCGGCGGCGGCCTGCTGGACGAGACGCCGCCCGTGCAGGTGCTGCTGGCCGGCAGCTCCAACGGGCTGCGCAGCAATTTCGCGCCGCAGCTCGGCCGCGCGCTGGGCCAGGAAGTCTGGAACCTCAGCATGGACGGCGGCCAGTTCAGCGGCGCCATGGTGGCCGCGCTCAAGCGCCGCGCCTCCTGGCCGGCCAGCCTGCGGCTGGTGATCTGGGAGTTCTCGGAAAACACCTTGTCCCTGCCCCTGACGGACGATGAAAAAGCGGCGCTCAAGGAGATGGACGCCGCCTCCCCGCCTGCGTGACCCCGCCCGCTACATGCTGTTCAATTCCTATCTTTTCCTGCTGCTGTTCCTGCCCATCGCGCTGGCGGGCCACTACCTGGCCGGGGCCATCAGCCTGCGGCTGGCCGCGTTCTGGCTGTGCCTGACTTCCTTTGTCTTCTACGGCTGGTGGAACCCGCAGTTCGTCGCCCTGCTGGCGCTGTCCATCGCCTTCAACTACGTGGTGAGCCTGCTGATCCTGCGCTTTGCGGGCCGCGCGCGGCTGCAGGGGCTGGTCACCGCCCTGGGCGTGGGCGCCGACCTGGCGGCACTGTTCCACTACAAGTACTTCGCCACCCTGTTCAACTTCCTGGGCGAATGGGGGCTGACGCAGGGCGGCATGCACGAGCTGATCCTGCCGCTGGGCATCTCGTTTTTCACCTTCACCCAGATCGGCTACCTGCTGGACTGCCGCTCGGGCATCGTCAAGGAACGCAGCCTGCTCAGCTACGTGCTGTTCGTGACCTTCTTCCCGCACCTGATCGCGGGGCCCATCCTGCATCACAAGGAAATGATGCCGCAGTTCGCGCAGCCGGATAACTACCGGTTCCGCGCGGACAACCTGTCCATCGGCGGCACGCTGTTCGTGATCGGCCTGGCCAAGAAGGTGCTGCTGGCCGACGAGATCGCGCCCTATGCAGACGCGGGCTTCGCGGCGCCCGGCGAGCTGCAGTTCTGGGCCGCCTGGGGCGCCAGCCTGAGCTACGCGCTGCAGCTGTACTTCGACTTCTCGGGCTATTCGGACATGGCGCTGGGCCTGGCGCGCATGTTCGGCATCCGTTTCCCGCTGAACTTCAACTCGCCCTACAAGGCCGGCAGCATCATCGACTTCTGGGCACGCTGGCACATGACGCTGACGCGCTACCTCACGGCCTACCTGTACTACCCCGTGGCCATGGCCATCTCGCGCGCACGCGAAAAGCGCGGCCTGTCCGTGGGCTCCAGCGCCGCGCGCACGCCCGGCGGCTTTGCGGCCACCATCGTCGTGCCCACGCTGTTCACCATGGGGCTGGCGGGCATCTGGCACGGAGCGGGCCTGCAGTACGTGATCTTCGGCCTGCTGCATGCCTTCTACCTGTCGGTCAACCATGCCTGGCGCATCTTCGTGGTCAGCCGCAAGCCGGCCGCCGCACGCAAGTCGGGCCGGGGCGTGCAGGCGCTGTGCGTTGTCATCACCTTCATTGCCGTGCTCATCGCCCAGACCTTCTTCCGCGCCCACGGCGTAGGCGACGCCATGCTGCTGCTCAAGGGCATGGCCGGCCTGCGCGGCGTGGAGGCGCTGGAGTCGCTGTCGCACCTGCAGGGCCTGGCCGTGGGCGACGCGCTGCGGCTGGCCATAGGCCACCACATGCAGCTGGCCCTGGTCCTGCTGCTGCTGGCCATTGCCTGGTTCACGCCCAATGCCCACCAGATCCTGGGCCGCTTCTCGCCCGCCATGTTCAAGGTGCAGGAAGCGCCCCGCGCCTGGATGCGCTGGCGCCCCAGCGCAGGCTGGACGGCCGTGACCCTGGTCCTGCTCTTCCTGTGCCTGGTCAACCTGCACAAGGAAACCCGCTTCCTGTATTTCCAGTTCTGAAACACCTGTTGGAGAAAAACCATGTCCCTGAATGACATCGAAACCAAGATTGCCCAGATCATCGGCGCCATCATCCTGACCTCGGTCGAGCCCGATACGCTGCTGCTCGAATCGGGCCTGGTGGACTCGCTGTCCGCCGTGGACGTGGCACTGGCCATCGAAAAGGAATTCGGCGTCAAGATACCGCCATCGGAGATCGACCTGCACCTGGAATCCGTGCACACGCTGGCGCAGTACGTGGCCGAGCAGCGCAAGGCCTGATGCAGCGCCTGCACGCCGCCGCCCTGTCCCTTTGTCCCTGCGCAACAAGGAGCCCGTATGCGATTCAGTTTTGACCGCTTCGACTTCACCGAGCCCGGCGCCGACACCGCGCGGCCCGCCGTGATCGATGCCGCCGGCACGCTGGACTGGCAGCAACTGGCCCAGGCCGTGGCGCAATGGGAGCAGCAGGCGCTGGCGCGCGGCGCGCGGCGCGACGAGCCGCTGCTGATCACGGGGCACAAGGAGACCGCGTTTCTCGTGGCCATCCTCGGCTGCCTGCGCCTGGGCGTGCCCTTCGTGCCGGTGGACGTGATCAACCCGCCCGAGCGCATGGCGCGCATCGCCACGCTGGTGCAGGCCGGCCTGCACTACGACGCGCAGGCCCGCAGCTTCCTGGACACCGGCATCGCCGCGCAGCCGCTGCAGGAAAAATCGCTGGCCTACATCATGTTCACCTCGGGCAGCACGGGCGATCCCAAGGGCGTGCAGATCGGGCGGGAGAGCCTGGGCCTGTTCGCCGGCTGGATACGCGACTGCCTGGCCCTGGGCGAGGCGCCGGTCTTCATGGACCAGATGCTGTTCAGCTTCGACTTTTCGCTGTTCAACTGGATGGGCGCCCTGGTCACGGGCGGCGCCTGCGTGCTGTGCGCGCGCGAGACCATTGCCGACCGCCAGGCCTTTGCCGCCTACCTGGCGGGCACCCATGTGAACGTCTGGGCATCCACGCCCTCCTTCGTGCGCCAGCAGCTGCTGGATGCCGACTTCGACCAGCAGCACCTGCCCGACCTGCGCGTCTTCGTCTTCGGCGCCGAATCGCTCACGCCCACCGTGGCCGAAGCGCTGTGGAGCCGCTTTCCCCAGGCGCGCATCATCAACTCCTACGGCCCCACCGAGGCCACCTGCTCCACCACCTGGGTGGAGATCGACCCCGCGCTGCGCCAGCGCGCGCCGCTGCCCTTTCCCATCGGCCGGGCCAAGCCCTATGCCGATGTGTTCCTGGACGAAGGCGAGATCTGCGTGGCCGGCGACCACGTGATGCGCGGCTACCTGAACCGCCCCGACCTGCACGCCACACGCATGTTCATGCGCAACGGCAAGCGCGGCTACCGCACGGGCGACCTGGGCGAGATCGACGGCGAGGGCCTGGTCACCTTCCACGGCCGGCGCGACGACCAGATCAAGATGCACGGCTACCGCATCGAGCTGGCCGAGGTCGATGCCGTGCTGGCCACCCTGCCCGGCGTGCGCGCAGGCGCGGCGGTGGCACTCAAGCGGCCCGATGGCTTCATCGTGCGCATGATCGGCTTCGTGGACCTGGACCGCAGCGGCCCGCCCGGCATGCAGCCCCTGCCCGAAGACCTGGCCGGGTGGCGCGAACTGCTGGCCCAGCGCGTGCCGCCCTACATGATTCCGTCGGAACTGCTGGCCTGCCACGGCTTTCCGCTGACGCAGACTGACAAGGCCGACCGCAAGCAACTGGAGCGCATGTACCTTGATGCACGCATGCGCCCCGCCAAGGAAACCAAGGACCCGCAGGCATGACCTCCGCTTTTTCCCCCGTGATGCGTACCGTCGCGCTCGCCCTGGCCGGCCTGGCCGGGCTCTCCTGCCTGCCCGCCGCGCATGCGGAAGGCACGCTGGCCCAGCTGTATGCAGCGCGCCCGCCCGCAGGCTCGTCCTTCGTGCGCGTGGTCCACCCCGATGCGGGCAGCCTGCGCGTGAAGATCGGCGACGGCCCCGAGCAGACGCTGTCCGGCAGCAAGCCGGCCAGCAGCTACGCCATCGTCAAGGGCGACACGCCCTTCGCCATTCAGCTGGACGGCAAGAGCACCGGCAGCATGAAGGTGGCGCCCGGCAGCTTCACCACCTTGGTGCCGCAGCGCCAGGGCAAGAACGCGGCCGCGCGCTTCACGGCCATCGACGACTCCGGCGGCAGCCAGGACGCGCTCAAGGCCGAGCTGCGCTTCTACAACCTGATCGACGATTGCACCGAAGGCGGGCTCAAGATCGCCGGGACGGGCACGCCGCTGTTCACGGGCGTGGCGCCCGCCAAGTCGGCCAGCCGCTCCATCAACCCGGTCAGTGCCCAGCTCGCCGCCACCTGCGCCACTGCGGCCAGCGCGCCGCTGGCACTGCCCCAGCTGCAGCCGGGCGACCACTACAGTCTGTTCATGACCGGGACGGCCGCCGCACCCGTGCTGCGCGGCCAGGCCAGCGCCACCGACACCTATCGTCCCTGACCCAGCCCAAGGAGACCGACACAGACATGCGCACCCGCTCCGTATTGCGTGAAGACCACCTGCTGTTCAAGGAACAGGTGGACCGATTCGTGGCCACCGAGATCCTGCCCCACATCAATGACTGGGAGGCCGAGGGCATCACGCCGCGCGCCCTGTGGCGCAAGGCCGGCGACAGCGGCCTGCTCAACTGCGACCTGCCTCCGCCCTACGGCCAAGGCGGCGACTTCGGCCACGCGGCCGTGGTCATCGAGGCGCTGGCGCGCGCCAACTGCCTGGGCATCGGCTTTTCCATCCATTCCGACATGGTGGCGCCCTATCTCTGGAACTTCGGCACGCAGGTGCAGAAGGACCGCTGGCTGCCGCGCATGGCCACGGGCGAGCTGATTGGCGCCATCGCCCTGACCGAGCCCGGCGCGGGCAGCGACCTCAAGGCCGTGCGCACGCGCGCCCGCCTCAAGAGCGAGAGTGAAGGCGGCGGCTACGTGCTCAACGGACAGAAAACCTTCATCACCAACGGCGTCAACGCCGGCCTGATGGTGGTGCTGGCCAGCACCGAGCCCGACCTGGGCGCGCGCGGCCTGTCGCTGTTCGTGGTGGAAGAAGGCATGAAGGGCCTGGGCAAGGGTCCCGCCCTGCGCAAGATAGGCCAGCACAGCCAGGACACCTGCGAGCTGTTCTTCGACGAGCTGCACCTGCCGGCCGACCACCTGCTGGGCCGCGAGAACGCCGCCTTCGAGCATGTGACGCAGGAGCTGGCGCAGGAGCGGCTGGCGATCGCGCTGCGCGCGGCAGCCTCCACCGAAGGCATGCTGGACGAGGCCGCCGAGTTCGTGCGCAACCGCAAGGTCTTCGGGCGCCGCGTGCTCGACTACCAGAACACCCGCTTCAAGTTCGCCGACGCCCTGGCCAAGACCACCATGCTGCGCGTCTTCCTGGACGACTGCCTGACCCAGCACATGGAAGGCTCACTGGACTCCGTCACCGCCGCCATGGCCAAGCTCAACGCCACCGAGCTGCAGGGCCAGGTGCTGGACGAGCTGCTGCAGCTGCACGGGGGCTACGGCTACATGGCCGAATACGGCATTGGCCGCGCCTGGGCCGATGCACGGGCGCTGCGGATCTTCGGCGGAAGCAGCGAGATCCTGCGAGAGATCATCGGCAAGCGCTTCTGACCCGGCAGCCACCGCGCTCAGCGGGCGGCAGCCTTCCACTCGCGCAGCAGTTGCCGGGCCTCTGGCGTGTCGTTCAGCACCCAGGGGTCGATGGCGAAGGCGACCACGCGCTGGGCGCCGTAGTCGCGGGCCACGTCCCACTGGCGGCGCACGCGCTCGAAGCGGGCCGTGCGCGCCTGGAAGTCCGAGCCATCGGGCCGCGTGGGCGGCAGTTGCTCGAACAGTTCCACGATGAGGTCGAACGGCGCCCTGCGCTCGAGCAGCATCTGCTGCAGCGGTGCCAGCGCCTCGTAGTTGCGCAGCCCCGCCACGCCCACGCCGTCCTGCACCATGGGGCGCAGGGATACGCGGTCCAGCAGGATGCTCCACAGCGTGGGCAGGCTGCCCAGCGTCTGCAGCTGGCTGAAATAGGTGGAGATGCCGGGCACCTGGCCGGATGTGGCCGCTGCCGCCTGCGCCAGTGGCTGCAGTGCGCTCACCAGCAGCTCGATGCGCTCGGGCGCGGCCCAGTGGTATTGCTCCAGCTCGTAGGGGATGTACCAGCCGCGAAAGGCCGCATGGCGCGGCCAGGTGCTGGTGTACATGTGGCTGGCGCCCTGCTCGGCGATATGCGCCAGGTAGGGCGCGGGGCCTGCTGCGTTGGAAAGGCTGATCTGCTTCCACCAACGCTCGTCATAGGGCAGGCCCAGGTGCACGCCCATGCCCAGTTCGGTGCAGATGTCCAGCAGGTCGGCGATCTGCGCGTCGGCCAGCATCCAGCTGTCCGCCTCGGTATCGCCCAGCAGGCCGCTCCATTGCACGAACAGCTCCCGGCAGCCCAGCGCCTGGGTGGCGGCCAGGCGCTGGCGCCATTGGTCGCGCGGCATCTCCAGATGGCTGCGCCACGGCTGCAGGAAACTGCCCGACACGGGCGCCGAGGCCGCGCAACCGACCAGCGAGGCACAGGCGGCGGCCGCGCCGGCGCCGAGGAATTCGCGTCTGGACAAATGCATGGTGGGAACGGCCGCAAGGCTGCGTGAAGCGAAGCACCAAGAATACAGCCAAGCGGCGCGGCAGCCGCCCCGCAAGAGCCGGCCCACCCGGACTTGACCCGGCCGGGCTGAGGGTTGAATCAGAACCGACGATGAATTGGAGCCAAGGGGACGACGCCCGCGCAGATGTCCTGCCGGCCCGAACCAGGCAAGGACTTGCTGCCATTAGATCGAGTAGAAATGCCTCGCGCCACCCTTGGGCGGCGCGAGGCATCGTCGGGTGGGCCTTTGCCGGCCCTTGCCCTGGCCAGGGCGTTCTCAGGCCTTGGCCACGGCGGCCTCGGAAGGCAGGGCCTTCTCAGGCTCTCCGTCCAGAGCGGCGTTGAGCTTGCTGTAGTCCAGCTCGTTTTCCCAGCGCGAGACCACCACGGTGGCCACGGCATTGCCCATGAAGTTGGTCAGCGAGCGGCACTCGCTCATGAAGCGGTCCACGCCCAGGATCAGGGCCATGCCGGCCACGGGCACTTCGGGCACCACGGCCAGCGTGGCGGCCAGGGTGATGAAGCCAGCGCCGGTCACGCCGGCAGCGCCCTTGGAGCTGAGCATGGCCACCAGCAGCAGCGCGATCTCATGGCCCAGCGTCAGGTGGGTGTTGGTGGCCTGGGCGATGAACAGCGCGGCCAGCGTCATGTAGATGTTGGTGCCGTCCAGGTTGAAGGAGTAGCCCGTGGGCACGACCAGGCCCACGACGGACTTGCCGCAGCCGGCGCGCTCCATCTTCTGCATCAGCGAAGGCAGGGCCGATTCCGAGGAAGAGGTGCCCAGCACCAGCAGCAGTTCCGCCTTCAGGTAGCGCGCCAGCTTGAGCACCGAGAAGCCGCACAGCCGCGCCACGAAACCCAACACCACGACCACGAAGAGCAGCGAGGTGATGTAGAACGAGCCCACCAGCCAGGCCAGGTTCACCAGCGAACCCAGGCCGAACTTGCCGATGGTGAAGGCAATGGCGCCAAAGGCTCCCAGCGGCGCAGCCTTCATCAGGATGCCGACCAGCTTGAACACGGGGGCCGTCAGCGCCTCCAGGAAGTTCAGCACAGGCTTGCCCGCATCACCGACCATGGCCAGCGAGATGCCGAACAGCACGGCCACGAACAGCACCTGCAGGATGTTGTCGCCCACGAAGGGGCTGACCAGCGTCTTGGGGATGATGTCCATGGCAAAGCCGGTGAGCGTCAGCTCGTGCGACTTGGCCACATAGCCCTTGACGGCGGCCTGGTCCAGGTCGGCCGGGTTGATGTTCATGCCCGCGCCGGGCTGCACCACGTGCGCCACCACCATGCCGACCACCAGGGCCAGCGTGGAGAAGAACAGGAAGTAGGCCATGGCCTTGAGGAACACGCGGCCCACGGTGCGCAGGTGCGTCATGCCCGCAATGCCGGTGACGATGGTCAGGAAGATCACCGGCGCGATGATCATCTTCACCAGCTTGATGAAGGCATCGCCCAGCGGCTTGAACTGTTCGGCGTACTGGGGCTCGAAGTGGCCGAGCAGCACGCCTGCCACGATGGCGACCACCACCTGGAAATACAGCTGGCGGTAGAAAGGCAGCCGCTCGGGGCTGGCGGCGTGGGTGGGGACGGCATGCATGGTGCGGCTCCGGCGGTACTGTGTGGGGTGGGCGCACCACCAAGGTGCGGCGAGGTCCAGTTTGTACCGCTGGCGTGCTCCGGCGCCGATAACCTATTGGTATTAGGCGCAGGTGCTCTCCCTGGGAGAATGCACGCAAAATCAGGGTAATCCCCAACCTCTTCCCGCCCCTGGAAGGCACCAAGCTGGCGCCCAATCGGGTCCAGACCACCATGCCCCAACCCGTTCGACGCCCTTCACGCCGTTCCTTCTGGACCCTGCTGCTGCTGTTCGGCGGCATGCTCGCCTGCATGCTGCTGGCCGGTGAGCTGGTCTACCACCGCGCCCTGCGCGGCGAGGCCGAAAGCGTGCAGCGCCAGCTCAGCCTCTACGCCCAGGCCCTGGGCCAGCGCATAGACCGCTACCGCACCCTGCCCGAGGTGCTGGCGCTGGACGCGCAACTGCGCGCCGCCCTCACCCACCCGCTGTCCGCCGCCGAGGTCGATGCCCTCAACCGCAAGCTGGAGCAGGCCAACGGCGCCAGCCAATCGTCCACGCTGACCCTGATCGACCGCCACGGCACGGCCCTGGCCGCCAGCAACTGGCGCGAGACGCGCAGCAACGTGGGCGTGGACTACAGCTTCAGGCCCTATGTGCAGCAGGCGCTGTCGCGCGGCAGCGGACGCTTCTACGGCATCGGCCTGACCACGGGCCTGCCGGGCTACTTCCTGTCGCAGGCCATCCTGGACGAACAGAACGCCGTCGCGGGCCTGGTGGTGATCAAGATCGCGCTGCTGGAGCTGGAGCGCGAATGGCTGCAGACGCCCGACGTGGTCATGGCCTCGGACGAGCACGGCGTGGTCTTCCTGGCCAGCCAGCCCGACTGGCGCTACCGCCTGCTGTCCCCCCTGAGCCCCGCCGACGAGGCAGACCTGGCCGCCACGCGCCAGTACATCGACCAGGAGTTGCACCCCATGCGCTACCGCGTGCGCCAGGGCCTGGAGCAAGGCAGCCGCCTGGTGCAGATGCAGGAGCCCGCCCTGCCCGGCACCACGCTGTGGCAGACCCTGCCCCTGCCCGGCAGCGACTGGCAGTTGCACCTGCTGCACGACACGCAGGCCAGCACCGTGGCCAGCCGCTGGGCGGCGGCGGCCGCTGCGGGCGGCTGGCTGGCCCTGGGCCTGCTGGTGCTGTTCGTGCGCCAGCGCAGGCGGCTGGCCGCGCTGCGCCTGCGCAGCCGCCTGGAGCTGGAGACCGTGCTGCGCCAGCATGCCCAGGAGCTGCGCACGGCCCAGGACGGCATCGTCCAGGCCGCGCGCCAGGCCGACACGGGCCTGAGCCGCAGCCTGGAGCACCTGCCCCAGGGCGTGGTGGTGATCGATGCAGACCTCAACCTGGTGGCCTGGAACTCGCGCTACGTGGAGCTGTTCCGGTTTCCCTCCGAGCTGCTGCGCACGGGCCAGCCCATAGAGAACCTGTTCCGCTACAACGCCCGGCGCGGCCTGCTGGGGCCCGGTCCCATCGAAGAGGCCATCCACCGGCGGCTGCAGCATCTGCGCAGCGGCAGCCCGCACCTGCGTGAAAGCACCAAGGACGACGGCACGGTGCTGGAGATCCGCGGCAACCCGCTGCCCGATGGCGGCTTCGTCACCAGCTACGCCGACATCACCAGCTACAAGAACGCCGCGCGCGAGCTGCGCTCGCTGGCCGATGCGCTGGAGCAGCGCATTGCCGAGCGCACGCGCGACCTGGCCGAAGCCAAGCGCGAGGCTGAGCAGGCCAACCGCTACAAGACCCGCTTCGTGGCCGCCGCCGTGCACGACCTGCTGCAGCCGCTGAACGCCGCGCGCATGTTCAGCTCCCTGCTGCGCAGCCATCTGCATGACGACGCGGGCCGCCATGTGGCCGACAGCATCGACGGCGCACTGGCCGCGCAGGACGCCATCCTGGGCAGCCTGCTGGACATCTCGCGCATGGAATCGGGCCAGCTGGAGGTGCGCGTGCGCGACTTCGCGCTGGGGCCGCTGCTGCAGGTCATGCGCCACAACTTCGGCATCCTGGCCGAAAGCCGGGGCCTGCGCCTGAGCGCCGTGGACACGCGCTGCGTGGTGCGCAGCGACGAGGCGCTGCTGCGCCGCATCCTGCAGAACTTCCTGTCCAACGCCATACGCTATACGCGCCAGGGCCGCATCGTCATCGGCTGCCGGCGCCAGGGCCAGCAGTTGCGCATCGAGGTGCACGACCAGGGCCCTGGCATTCCCGAGAGCCTGCAGCACGAGATCTTCGAGGAATTCCGCCGCCTGGACGAAGGCCATGGCGACGACCGTGGCGCCGGACTGGGCCTGGCCATCGTCGAGCGCCTGGGCCGCCTGCTGGGCCACGAGATCGGCCTGCGCTCGCACCTGGGCCGGGGCAGCGTGTTCTGGGTCTGCGTGCCGCTGGGCGATCCCGCAGCCGTGCCGCAGATCGCCGCGGCCACGCATTGCGGCGAGGCAGGCCCGGACGCACCGCTGCAGGGCATGAGCGCCTGGTACGTGGAAGACGATGCCCAGTCCTGCACCGCCATGCGCGCCCTGCTGCAGCGCTGGGGCTGCAACGTGCCGCTGGCCGGTGGCCCGGCCGAGGCGCTGGCGCTGGCCGCGCCCGGCGAAGCGCCGCAGCTGGTGCTGCTCGATGTGCGCCTGGGCCAGTTGCACGGCCCCGATGTCTACGCGCAGCTGTGCCAGCGCTGGGGCCAGTCGCCGCCCGTGATCCTGGTCACGGCCGAGCGCGACGGCATGGTGCGCCGCCAGGCGGCCGAGCGCGGCTGGGGCTTTCTGGCCAAGCCCGTGCGCCCGCCCGCGCTGCGCGCGCTCATGAGCCAGATGCTGCTGCGCCACCGATAGACGTGGCACGGCAGGGCCTGGCATTCAGACCGTGCCGTCGTTCTCCAGGCTCTTGACCAGCACGGCCGCCTGCGTGCGGCTGTAGCACTCCAGCTTCTTGAGAATGGCCGTCACATGCACCTTGACGGTGTTCTCGGCCAGCCCCAGCTCGTGGGCGATCTGTTTGTTGAGCAGGCCGTCGGCCAGGCACAGCAGCACGCGGAACTGCTGGGGCGTGAGCTGGGCCAGCCGCGCGGCCAGCGCGGCGTCGGCCTCGGAGCGCTCGGCGGCCATGGGCGGGAACCAGCTGCCGCCGTCCAGCACCTCCTGCAGGGCCGTGCCTATGGCCTCGGCCGGCGCCGATTTCGGAATGAAGCCCGCGGCACCGAACTGCTGCGCACGGCGGATCACGCGCGGGTGGTCATTGGAAGAAATCACCACCACCGGAACATCGGGGTACTCGCCGCGCACATGCAGCAGCGCCGAAAAGCCGCGCGCCCCCGGCATGGCCAGGTCCAGCAGCACCAGCTCGATCTCGGGGTGCTGCTGCAGCGCCGCGCCCAGCGTGGCGGCGCTTGCGGCTTCCAGCACGGCGAACTGCGGCAGGGCCTCGCGCAGCACATGGATCACCGCGGCGCGGAACAGCGGGTGGTCATCGGCAACGAGCAGGGTGGATTCGGACATGGGCGCGAGTCTGACACGTCTGGAAGCACATGCCCGGCTCATGGGGTCCATGCCTGGCCCATGGCCGGGTTGCAAGCTGGCACGCTGTTTGCAATCAGTTGCAGCCAAAGGCCTGGCAACAGGCACAAATCCACCGCCCAACCGACGAACAAGGAGCCCTGAATTGACCTTTGAGCCCTCTTGCAACGACCTGCTGCACAGGCCTGGTGCCCCGGCCCCATCCCAGTGCACGGCAGTGTTCAAGCCGCGAGAGTGCAAAACACAAATTAAGTTTCGTCATAACTGTGTCAAAGACACCACTTCCTGGCTGGCGCAATGGCTCGGATGCGTTGTAATACGCGGCTTAGCCAGTCAAGACCGCCTTGCATACAGGCCGCAAAGACGTGCCGACGCCAGCCCGCCCCTGATGCGAAAACGCCACTGTCCCAGGTTTGCCACGTAGCCCAGCCCGGGCGATTGGTTCATCGTCTGCCCCGGTCACAGCACTGGCCACCCGTTTCCACTCTCCAACAATGAAAGACTCCTCAACATGAAACGTTCCTTCATCGCACTGGCCGCTGCACTGGCCTGCGCCGGCGCTGCACACGCCCAAAGCTCGGTCCAGCTGACTGGCCTGGTGGACGCCTATGCCGGCTCCATGCGCATGGCTGGCGACGCCAGCGGCAAGGGTGTCGTGGGTTCGGGCGGCATGACCACCTCCTGGTGGGGCATGAAGGGCCAGGAAGACCTGGGCGGCGGCCTGAAGGTCGATTTCCAGCTGACGGCCTTCATGCGTGTGGACACTGGCAGCCCTGGCCGTTTCGATGGTGACCCGTACTTCTCGCGCGATGCCAACGTCGGCCTGTCCGGCGGCTTCGGCACGGTGCGCCTGGGCCGCGGCATGGCGCCCAACTTCCTGCCCACCATCCTGACCAACCCCTTCGGCGACTCCTTCACCATCTCCCCGCTGGTGCTGCACGCCAACGTGGGCACGACAGCCTGGGGCTCGGCCAACCTGACCACGCCATCGGACACCGGCTGGAGCAACCAGGTCGTCTACACCACGCCCAAGTTCGGCGGCCTGCAGGCCAACGTCCACTACCAGTTCGGTGAAAAGGGCGGCGATTCCGGCAAGAAGAACATCGGCGTGAACGCCATGTACTTCGGCGGCCCGCTGAGCCTGGTGGCCTTCTACGAGCGCGCCCAGATCAGCAACCCCGTGAGCCTGGCCGTGATGCCCACCAAGACCGACTGGATGCTGGGCGGCACCTACAACTTCGAAGTGGCCAAGCTGTACGCAACCTACGGCCAGGCCAAGGTCAAGGATCTGGACCGCAAGAACAGCACCTACTCGCTGGGCCTGGACGTGCCCGTGACCAGCGCCGGCACCATCAAGGCAGCCCTGGCCCGCACCAAGGCCGAGATCGGCGCCGTGGACTCCACGCGCACCACGGCCAGCCTGGGCTACGACCACTACCTGTCCAAGCGCACCGATGTGTACACCGTGCTGATGCACGACCGCATCACGGACCTGAAGTCGGGCACCAGCCTGATCGCGGGTATCCGCCACCGTTTCTAAGGCGACGCCTGGCCTGCCAGCACGGGCCAGGGACTTACGTCCCGAACTTTCAGCGAGGCTCTGCCTCGCTTTTTTTTCGGCCTCTTGAAAGTCGATAGAAATTTTCTCTCAGCAGTTTTTTACAAACGTCAAGAGAGAAAGCGATTGTCCGACAGCCGCGCCGCGCAATCCGGTGTGCAATGGAGTCCAGGCCCAGCCCTGTGCTCTGCCTGCGCTGCCAGACAGGAGGTCCACCATGCGCAGACCCAGCCCCTTCGGACGTCATCCCTTCATCGCCTTCACCGCCACGGTCGTGCTTGCCCTGGCCGCCAGCGTTGCCACCTTCTGGCTGGACAGCGCCGCCCCGGCCGCAGACACCTTGCTGCAAAAAGACCCGGGCGCCCTGCTGTCGTCGATGTAAGCCCTGCAAACGCCTGCAAATGCCTGCCCAGCGCCATCCCTTTCGGACTGGCGCTGTTTTCATTTGCCGGCCGATGTGCCCCCACCGCTGGCCGTCTTCTCCAGCAGCGACAGCCTGCGCCTGACGGCCTGGGCCTTGTCCACCTCGCCCGCCTGCTCATAGGCCCTGGCCTGCAGCAGCAGCCAGGCCATCACCGCACGGCGCCAGCCTTGGGCCGAGGCTGTGTCGGCACCCAGCATCAACAAGCCCGGCTCTGCCGCCCCCGATCGCAGGGCCGCGCCCGCCGCCACCAGCTGAGGCAGCGGCTCCTTGATGGCGCTCACGGCGGCCAGCGCGGACGCAGACCCGCCCAGCAGCGCCTGTGCCACGGGGCGCTGTAATTCTGGCAATAGCGCAATGTCTTCGGGCCGGGGCTTGCCTTGCAAATACCGCGCATAAGCGGCCTCGGCCGGCGCAGCGTCAAGCGCCAGCGCCTGGTAGCCGGGGCAGTCATCCCATTCCAGACTGGCCACCTGGGCCGCGCAGCGCATCAGCTCCAGACGCGCGGCCAGGTCGGTACGGCCCGTGGCGGCCACCTCGGCGCGGGCTTTGTCCCATTCCATGGCCTGCACGCGCTGACGGCCTTCCAGGTAGGCGGTGGATGCGCGCTGGGACGCAGATTCGGCATTCAGCGCCCAGTCCGGCGCGGGCGGGCGGCTGCTGCAGCCGGCCAGCACCAGCGTCAGCACGGCGCCAGCGACGGCATGGCGCGCCAGGAGGGTTGCGGCAGAACTCATGGCAGCTTCAACTCCGGTTGATGGGCAAACGGCCACTTGCGCTGCAGGTCGGCCAGCACGCCTTCCAGGCGACGCAGGTTGCCCTCCACCTCGGCGCGCAGGGCGCCCAGGTCGGCCGTGGCCTCGCGCGCATTGGAGCCCACGGCCTGGGCCTCAGCCAGCACGGCGTCCACCTTGCCCAGCGTGCGGCGCGTATCGGCCAGCAGGCCGTTGAGCTGCACCACGGTGGAACGCACCTCGGGCATGACGCCGCCGGCGTCGAACACCTGGCTGTCGGCCCGCGCCACCATGCGCTCCATGCGGGCCAGCGTGGCGTTGGCGCGGTCCAGCAGGGCCGTGACCTTGCGCGCCTCTTGCTCGCTGCCCATGACCACGCCCAGCACGCCGCCCGGCCCCTGGGCCCGGCCGGCCAGGCCGCGCAGCTCGGTCAGCGACCCGCCCAGGGCCGAGTCCGGCGCCGTGAGCTGGGCGATGTTGCCCAGCACTTCCTTGGCCGTGGACATGATCTGCGGCAGCTCGGCCGTGGCATCGCCGCGCAGCACGGGGCGCACGGCCTCGTCGGGCAGCGGCGGATCGCTGAGGATGCCGCTGTAGGCCTTGATGGTGGTGCCCCCCACCAGCCCCTTGACCAGGGTGAAGACGCTGGACTCGCGCAGCCAGTGCGCGTCCTTGCGCGGCACGTCGATGAGGATGCGCACATTGCCGTCCTCGGCCAGCTCGATGCGGCGCACGCGCCCGATCGGAAAGCCCGAGAAGGTCATGTCCATGCCCACGCTCACGCCCTCGGAGTCGTCGGCCGTGAGCACCAGGCGCTGCGTGGCGTCGAACACGCCGCGCGAGTACAGCAGGTACAGGGCCGATCCAAGAATCAGCACCAGCGTGAACAGCAGCAGGCCAGCCGCCTTGGCGCGCAGGTGCGCCACGGGCTTGAGGGCCTCGATTTCCTCGCCGTCCCAGGGGTCTGGCGGCGTGCGCCGCGTATCGGTCATGGCATTCCTTGTTCTGGCACGGGCCTTGCCGTGCATGTGGGGTTCGTGGAGTTCAGCAGGCGTGCTCAGTAGTAGTTGCCCATGAGCGAGATCACCTCGATCACCAGCAGCACGGCAAACATGCGCGCAAAGCCGCCCAGCGCCGCGCCGCCCAGCCGGTGGCGCCGCAGCGGCGCATACAGGCCCGAGGCCATGGGCATGATGGCCACGGTGAGGCTGAAGAACCAGGTCTTGAGCACGAACACCAGGGTCACGGCCGGCGTGAAGATCTGGCCGAAGATGCGCGTGTAGCCGGGCAGTCCCGCCAGCGTGAAGCCATAGACGCTCAGGTAGACGGTGACCAGGGCCACCACGCAGCTGAGCACGGCCAGCGTGACCGAGGCGAACACGCCACCGGCCGCGCGCGGCACCAGGGCCATGCGCAGCGGGTCGGAGCCGCGCTCCTGCCAGGCCTGGAGCTGGCCCCGCGCGCGCAGTTGCGCAATCAGCGTGCCATTGGGAATGGTGCAGCGCATGGCCACGAACAGCGCGGCCGTCAGCGGGATCAGCTCGATCACCAGCACGCGCACCACCATCTCCAGCGCATAGCGCGACAGCCCATAGCTCAGCGCCGTGACGATGACGATGCGCGTGATCACCGCGCACAACAGCGCCGCCAGCGCCGTGAAGCCCAGCAGGATGGGGCCGGTCTGCACATAGATCTGGTGCGCCATGGCACGCCGTGCACCGCGCCGGTAGCTGGAAGGGGACATGGCCAGCACCAGCAGCACGGCGCCCAGGTAGACGCTGCGCCACCAGGCCAGCGCATGGTCGCGCAGCGCCGCCCAGATGCGGTCGGGAAGGGACAGGGCTGCGTGGCTGAGGCTCATCGGGCGATGATAGCGAGCCGTACCGGGACGGTCCGTCGGACGCCGGCGCAAGACAGGCAGCTGCGGACGGCGCTACACATGGCGCTTGGCGCCGGAGCTGCCCAGGGCGGGTGCCAGCGGTTCGTCGGCCTGGGCGTGCAGGGCCTCGATCAGATGGCAGTAGCTGTCCGACCCGTCGCACTGGCTGCGCAGCTGCATCAGCTCATGCTCCAGCGCGCGCAGCTCGGCCAGGCGCTCGCGCACATGGCCCAGGTGGGCGTCCAGGGTTTCGTTGGCGGCCACGCAGTCGGCCTTGCTGGCGCCGTCCAGCGCCAGCAGGGTGCGGACCTCGTCCAGCGACATGTCCATGGCACGGCACAGGCGGATGAAGCGCAGCCGGTGCACATCGCTGTCGCTGTACAGCCGGTACTGGTTGTCCTCGCGCACGCCCGCGCTCAGCAGCCCTTCCTTCTCGTAGTAGCGGATGTTGGCGGCGGCCACGCCGGAACGCTTGGCCGCCTCGCCGATGCGCCAGCGCGCAGATTCATGCTGTGACATGCTTGACCTTGAAGTGACTTCACCGTTTCCAATGCTCGCATGAACTCCAATCGCCTGCCAAGCCCTCAGGGCAACGAGGCCCTGAAAGCCTCCCCAGCCCTTTCCAAGCCCGCCTCGACTTCGCCGTCTTCCGCCTGCGGCACCGATTGCTGCGCGCCCTTCACCATCACCCAGCCCACGCCGGCCCGCAAGAAGGCCCAAGGCCACTCGCATGCGCATGGCGAGGGCCATGGCCATGATCACGCCCATGACCACGACCACGACCATGACCATGACCACGGTCACGACGAGAGCGATCCCCATGCCGGCCACGACCACAGCGTGCTGCCCGGCTGGCCGCGCATCACGGCCGCGCTGATTGCAGCCGTGCTGGCCGAAGCCGCCCACTGGTTCAGCGGCTCCCAGGGCGGCGTGCCGGCCCTGCAATACGGCGGCATGGCCGTGGCCGTGCTGGCCATTGCCCTGTCGGGCCTGGGCGTCTACAAGGCCGGCATCCGCGACGTGCTGCGCCTGAAGCTGGGCATCCACGCGCTGATGGCCATTGCCGTCACGGGCGCCTTCGCCATCGGCCAGTGGCCCGAGGCCGCCATGGTCATGGCCCTGTACGCCGCGGCCGAGCGCATCGAGGACCAGGCCATGGACCGCGCGCGCAATGCCATCCGCAGCCTGCTGCAGATGGCGCCCGAGACGGCCGACGTGCTCCAGCCCGATGGCAGCGTGCAGCGCGTGGCCGCCGCCGACGTGGCGCTGGACGCCACCGTGCGCGTGGCCCCCGGCGCGCGCGTGCCGCTGGACGGCGTGGTCCTGCGAGGCCAAAGCTCGGTCAACCAGGCGCCCATCACCGGAGAAAGCGCCCTGGCCGACAAGGCCCCGGGCGACGAGCTCTACGCCGGCAGCATCAACCAGGATGGCGAGCTGCAGATGCGCGTCACCTCGGCGGCCAATGACAGCCTGATTGCGCGCATCGTCCATGCCGTGGAGCAGGCCCAGGCCTCCAAGGCGCCCACCCAGCGCTTTGTCGACCGCTTTGCTGCCGTCTACACGCCCATCGTGCTGGTGCTGGCCATTGCACTGGCGGTGCTGGCACCGCTGGTCATGGACTGGAGCTGGCATGACGCGGCCTACCAGGCGCTGGCCCTGCTGGTCATCTCCTGCCCCTGCGCCCTCGTGCTGTCCACCCCCGTCACCGTGGTCAGCGCACTCACGGCGGCTGCACGCCGCGGCCTGCTGATCAAGGGCGGCCAGGCGCTGGAATCAGCCCGCAAACTGCGCGCCATTGCCCTGGACAAGACCGGCACGCTGACCACGGGCAGCCCCAAGCTGGTCGAATGGAAATCCTGGAGCGAAGAAGACGCGGCCCAGGACTCCAGCCAGCCCGCCGCATATGCCCTGGCCCTGGCCGGCCGCTCGGACCACCCGGTCTCGCGCGCCATTGCTTCCGGCCTCCAGGCCGATGCCGCCGTGGCCGCCGATGCCGCACGGGCCTCGGTCAGCAAGCTGCTGGCCCTGCCCGGCCGTGGCGTGCAGGCCGAGATCGACGGCCAGCTCTGGACCCTGGCCAACCTGCGCTGGGTGCAGGAGCAAGGCTGGGACAGCGCCGCGCTGCGCGCCAGCCTGGCCACCCATGAGGCCCAGGGCCGCACCGTGACCCTGCTGGCCGATGCCGGTGGCGTGCGTGCCCTGTTTGCCGTGGCCGACCCGCTGCGGCCCCAGGCCCGTGAGGCCGTGGCGCGCCTGCAGGCGCTGGGCGTGCAGCCCGTGGTGCTCAGCGGCGACAACACGGCCACCGTGCGCTCCATCGCTGCCGAAGCCGGCATCCAGGATGCGCGCGGCGGCCTGCTGCCCCAGGACAAGCTCGACGCACTGGCCGAGCTACAGCGCACCCGCGGCCCCACCGCCATGACGGGCGACGGCATCAACGATGCACCGGCGCTGGCCCAGGCCGATATCGGCTTTGCCATGGGCGGCATGCACAGCACGGGCATGGCCATGGAAACCGCCGACGTGGTGCTGATGAACGACGACCTGCGCCGCCTGCCCGAAGTGGTGGAGCTGTCACGCAGCGCCCACGCCGTGCTCTGGCAGAACATCGCCCTGTCGTTGGGCGTCAAGCTGGTGTTCTTCGCACTGGCCCTGGCCGGCAACGCCAGCATGTGGCTGGCTGTGCTGGCGGACATGGGTGTGAGCCTGCTGGTGGTCGCCAACGGCTTGCGGCTGCGCCGCTGGGGCAGCGACAGGGAGGCGGCATGACCGACGCCCAGCGCCGCGCCGCCTTCACCCACCTGCTGCACAGCTTCCGTTCAAGCCAGGACCAGGCGCCCGCACAGCGCTGGCTGCTGCTGGAGGCCAGCCATGTGCTGGGCCAGCAGCTGCTGGGCCTGCACTGGCGATCCCACTGCTGGATGCTGCGCCATGCGCTGCAGCTGCGCGATGGCGGGGAGGTGGCAGGCCAGTTGCTGCGCCTGGCCCTGGTGCCTGCAGGCCACCTGCTGGACCGGCTGCCGCGCGGCAACACCGGCCGCGCCACGGTGCCTGCCACCCTGCCCATGGACATGCCGCCCGCCGTATCGGCCCTGATCGCCGAGGCCCTGCGCGCCACGCGCCGCCCGACCGGGCGAAGGGCCCGCACCTGAGGAACTTCGCAGCACCGTCCGGTATCATCCATGCCTATGCGCCGCCCCCTGTCCATTGTCCTGGTCTTGCTGCTGGTCCTTCGTGGCCTGCTGGGCGACGCCATGGCCATGGGGGCTGCGCCGGTCATGTCGGCCCTGGCGCCGGCTGCCGCATCTGCGCCAGCGTTGGCTCCGGCGTCGGCACTCCACCACCACGCGCCCGAAATCGCGCGGGAAGTCGCGCTGGAAATCACGCAATCGCCGGACAGCCCCGAGCAGCATCACGCGACGCACGCCGCAGATCACGGCCCAGATCACGCATCACACGCCGAGCATAGTGCAGGCTGCGCTCCCCAGGCCGGTGGCCCTGCGGGCGGCAGCTGCGGCGAGCATGAACATGGGCCCAGCTGCACCCTGTGCGGCATCTGCCATTCGGCCCTTTTCACTCCTGGCCAGATCGGTTCGGACGGCGCAGCGCCGTCCGCCGCACTGCGCCCCCAAGGCAGCGCGCGCTTTGCCAGCGCGGCCAAGCTGCAGGCCATCAAGCCACCCATTTCCTGAAGCCTGACGCCCGAAGTGCGTCCGCGCCATCCCTGCCGCCCCTCCATGGGCAGCCCGCTTGCGGGCATGGCGGGGCGTCTGGCCGCGGATGCGTTGTCCGTTTCGCATTCAGGAGAACACCATGCGCCGTGCGCATTTTCTCGTCCCCCTTATCCAATTCGGGCTGGCGGCCCTTGCCGCATCCAGCCCCGCTGCCTGGGCCCAAGCCCATGACGGCAGCCACCCCCCGGCCTCTTCCTCCGCAGGCCTGACAGGCGCCATCGATCCGGCTGCGGCCAGCCTGCCGCTGCGCCATGCCGCGCTGCCGGCCAGTGGCGCCGTGGAAACCGAGCTGACCGACTGGCGCCAGGCCAATGCGGCCGTGGCCGAGTTTCCCAACGGCCATATGGACATCCTGCGCTGGGAAGCCGCCCAGGGCGGCCGATCCACGCCTGCGCCGTCCCCGCACGGCTCTCACATGCAGCACGGAGGCCGGCCATGAAGCGCACCCTCTTCGCCCCCACCCGGCTGGTCGGCGCCATGGCTGCCGTGCTGGTCCTGGCCGGCTGCGCCAGCATCTCGCCCGACGGCCTGCGCGGCGCGGTCCAGTCCCATACCGCCAGCCGCCTGCCGGACGGCGCCCAACTGCCGCCAACCGATCTGCAGGCCCGCGACGCGGCGCAGCAGCGCATCGGCGAATGGCTGCGCCAGCCGCTGGACATGGACCAGTCCGTGCGCATCGCACTGCTCAACAACCCCGGCCTGCAGGCACGCCTGGCGCAACTGGGCGTGCAGGATGCCGAACGCGTTCAGGCCCTGACCCTGCCCAACCCCACGCTGGCCCTGGGCCGCATGGTCAACAGCGACGAGCGCGAGATCGAGCGCCAGCTGAGCTTTGGCCTGGTCAGCCTGATCACCCTGCCCTGGCGCAGCCGCTGGCAGGGCATGCAGATGGAACAGGCCACCCTGACCGCCGCGCAGGATGTGCTGCGGCTGGCCGCCGACACGCGCCGCGCCTGGCTGCGCGCCGTGGCCGCACGCCAGCAGCTGGCGTCCAGCGAGCGCATGCACGAAGCGGCCGAGGCCGGTGCCGAGCTGGCGCGGCGCATGGCCCGCGTGGGCAACTTCAGCCGGCTGCAGCAGGCACGCGAGCTCAGCATCCAGCAGGACACCGCAGCCCAGCTGGCGCGTGCGCGCCTGGCCGCCACGGCCGAGCATGAGCAACTGGCCCGTCTGATGGGCCTGTGGGGACGGCGCATCGATTTCAAGCTGCCCGACCAGTTGCCCGCCATCCCGCAGGCCGCCACGCAGTTGCGCTCCGGGGACGATGCCGAAGCCACCGCGCTGCGCGAGCGCCTGGACCTGCGCGCCCTGCGCCGCGACCTGGACCAGTTGGCCGAGCGCCGTGGCTGGGCGCGCCTGGGCGCCATGTTCGGCGACATCGGCCTGGGCTACAACCGCAACACCGCCACGGACCGGGCCACCGGCCACAGCGATGTGACACGCGGCTGGGAGATCGACCTGCCCCTGCCGCTGTTCGACTGGGGTGGCGCCGCCAGCGGCCGCGCGCGCGCCGAGGTCCAGCGCAGCGCGGCCCAGCTGCAGCAAGGCGCCATCCAGGCGCGGGCCGAGGCGCGCAGCAGCTGGATGCGCTACCGCACGGCCTGGGACCTGGCCCACCAGCAGCAGGCCGAGGTGCTGCCGCTGCGCCGCTTCATCCAGGACGAAACCATGCTTCGCTACAACGGCATGTTCGTCAGCGTCTGGGAGTTGCTGGCCGAGGCCCGCAACAGCGCCCAGGCCGTGGCCACCGCCACCGATGCGCAGCGCGACTTCTGGCTGGCAGAGACCGACCTGCAGCTGGCTCTGGCCGGAACCTCGCCAGGCACGGTCGAGGCCGCATCCAGCACCGCCGCCCCCATTCCCACGAACACAGCGAGCCACTGACATGAACCGCCGCAACTTCTTCACCGGCGCGGCCGTGGCCGCCGTCTCCAGCGCCGCCGTCAGCCGCGTGGCCCTGGCCGCCCTGCCCGAGGCAGCGACCCAGTCCTCGGCCGAAACCGCCGCCCCGCTGGCACCGCCCAACGGCCGCCCCTACCGCCCCGTGGTCACGCTCAACGGCTGGACCACGCCCTGGCGCATGAACGCAGGCGTCAAGGAATTCCACCTGGTGGCCGAGCCCGTGGTGCGCGAGGTGGCACCGGGCTTCTTCGTCAACATGTGGGGCTACAACGGCCAGAGCCCGGGACCGACCATCGAGGTGGTGGAAGGCGACAAGGTCCGCATCTTCGTGACCAACCGCCTGCCCGAGCACACCACCGTGCACTGGCACGGCCAGCGCCTGCCCAACGGCATGGACGGCGTGGGCGGCGTGACCCAGCCGCACATCCCGCCCGGCAAGACCTTCGTCTACGAGTTCACGGCGCGCCGCCCCGGCACCTTCATGTACCACCCGCATGCCGACGAGATGGTGCAGATGGCCATGGGCATGATGGGGCTGTGGATCACGCATCCGAAGGCGGCCCACCCGCAGATCGCCGAGGTCCAGCGCGACTACGCCTTCCTGCTGTCGGCCTACGACGTGGAGCCCGGCTCCATGACGCCGCGCGTGGCCGAGATGACGGACTTCAACATCTGGACCTTCAACAGCCGGGTGTTCCCCGCCATCAGCCCCGTCGTCGCCAGGCGCGGCGACCGGGTGCGCCTGCGCGTGGGCAACCTGACCATGACCAACCACCCCATCCACCTGCACGGCCACGAATTCGAGGTCACGGGCACCGACGGCGGCCCCGTGCCCCGGTCCGCGCGCTGGCCCGAGGTGACCACCGACGTGGCCGTGGGCCAGATGCGCCAGGTGGAGTTCATCGCCGACGAGCTGGGCGACTGGGCCCTGCACTGCCACAAGAGCCACCACACCATGGGCGCCATGGGTCATGACACGCCGACCATGATCGGCGTGGACCACCGGGGCCTGGTCGGCAAGATCCAGAAGATCGTGCCCGACTACATGGTCATGGGCGAGCGCGGCATGGGCGACATGGCCTCCATGGAAATGCCCCTGCCCGACAACACCTTCCCGATGATGACCGGCACGGGCCCCTTCGGCCCCATCGAGATGGGCGGCATGTTCACCACCCTCAAGGTGCGCGAGCAGCTGGGCGCCAACGACTACGGCGACCCGGGCTGGTTCACCCACCCCAAGGGCAGCGTGGCCTATGAATGGAAGGGGCCGGCGGCCGAAGCCTCCGCACCGCGCCAGACCACGCCTGGCCAGTCCCCCGGCGCACCCAGCGTGCGCAAGCCCGGTGCAGGCCATGAGCACCACTGATGCCATCCAAGGAGTACCTCATGAACACCTTTGCCCTCCTCCTCGCCACCGCACTGCTTGCCGGCCCCGCTGCCGTCTTCGCCCATGGCAGCGAAGCCCACGATGACGCTCCCAAGGCCGCCGCGGTCAAGGAGCAAAAGCCCTGGGGCATTGCCGGCGATGCCTCGGCCGCCCGGCGCACCATCACCCTGGACATGAGCGACAACATGCGCTTCACGCCAGAGCGCATCAGCGTCAAGCGCGGCGAGACGGTGCGCCTGCGCGTGGCCAACAAGGGCCAGGTCATGCACGAGATCGTGCTGGGCACGCCGGCCTCGCTGGACGAGCACGCGCAGATGATGCTCAAGTTCCCCACCATGGAGCACGGCGAGCCCTACATGGCCCATGTCTCGCCCGGCAAATCCGGCGACCTGGTCTGGAATTTCAACCGCGAAGGCAGCTTCGACTTTGCCTGCCTCATCCCCGGCCACTACCAGGCCGGAATGCGCGGAACCATCACGGTGACGCAATGAGCGCGCCACTTCTTCCCCCCTTCAGGAGCACCCCATGAAACATGAACGCATGGCATCCGCCCACCCGCGCCGCAGTGCGCTGCGCCGCATGGCCCTGGCCTGCACGGCATTCGCCGCCCCTTCGCTGTGGGCGGCCGCACCCATGGCGCCCAAAGAAGCGCCCAGCACCCGCATCCCCGTCGAGGTCTGGAAGGACCCCAACTGCGGCTGCTGCCAGGACTGGGTGGTGCACATGGAGCAAAACGGCTTTGCCGTCACCGTGCACGACACCGGCAACAGCGCCGTGCGCGCCAGGCTGGGCATTCCGGCGCGCCTGGGCTCCTGCCACACGGCCCTGGTCGAAGGCTATGCGCTCGAAGGCCATGTGCCTGCGGCCGACGTGCACAAGCTGCTCAAGCAAAAGCCCAAGGCGCTGGGAATTGCCGTGCCCGGCATGCCCGTGGGCAGCCCCGGCATGGACGGCCCCGAGTACGGCGGCCGCAAGGACCCCTACGAGGTGCTGCTGATCACCAAGAACCTCATGAACAGCGACGTTTCCACCCGCACCTTCACCAGCTACCGCTGAACCCCGGAGCACACCATGCACAACACAGCCCTCCTTGTTTCCCGTACGTCCCGTACCGCACTTGCCGTGCGCCTGGCCCTTGCCGCCGCGCTGATCCCGGCCTGGGCCGGTGCCCAGGCCACGGCCCACGACCATGCGGCGCATGGCGCGCAATCTGCAGAAACCGCACCTGCCGCCGCCAGCCAGGACCTCAGCGAAGGCGAGGTCACGCGCTGGGATGCTCGCACCAGCAAGGTCACGCTGCGCCACGGCGAACTCAAGAACCTGGGCATGCCGCCCATGACCATGGTCTTCCAGCTGCGCGTGGCTGCACCCGAGCCCGCCCTCAAGGCCGGCGACAAGGTGCGCTTTCGCGCCGAGCAGGACCAGGGCGCCTTCGTGGTCACGCAGCTGGAAGTGCTGCGCTGAAGACCGGGTGCAGGGCTGCCGTTTCGGCTAAGGTGAAGGCCTGTCCATCACCGAGCAGAGCAGCGCATGCCAAGCACCGACTCAGACCCCGGCTCCATCACCCGCGTACAGGGCATCGAGGTAGGCCACCACACCGATGCCCGCCGCCCCACGGGCTGCACCGTCGTGCTGGCACGCGGCGGCGCCGTGGGGGGCTGCGATGTGCGTGGCGCCGCCCCCGGCACGCGCGAGACCGACCTGCTGCATCCTTCCAACCTGGTGCAGCAGGTGCATGCCGTCATGCTCTCGGGCGGCAGCGCATGGGGGCTGGACGCTGCCAGCGGCGCCATGCGCTGGCTGGACGAGCAGGGCATAGGGCTGGATGTGGGCGTGGGCCGCGTGCCCATCGTGCCGGCCGCCGTGCTGTTCGACCTGGCGGTGGGCGACAGCCGCATCCGCCCGGGCGCCGATGCCGGCCATGCGGCCTGCCAAGCCGCCAGCGCCGCGCGGCCTGCCGAGGGCAATGTGGGCGCCGGCATGGGCGCCTGCGTGGGCAAGGTCTTCGGCATGGATCGCGCCATGAAGGGTGGCATCGGCACGGCCTCGCTCACCGTGCATGGCGTCACCGTGGGCGCGCTGATCGCCTGCAATGCCGTGGGCGATGTGGTCGACCCCCACAGCGGCGCGCTGCTGGCCGGCGCGCGCAGCCCCGATGGCCGCCAGCTGCACGACACCTGCCGTGCCCTGCTGCGCGGCGAAGAGCCCCGGCCGCTGCTGGCAGGCACCAACACCACCATCGGTGTGATTGCCACCGATGCACGCATCACCAAGGTCCAGGCCCAGCGCCTGGCCGTGGTATCCCATGACGGCCTGGCACGCGCCATACGCCCCGTGCACACCATGAGCGATGGCGACACATTGTTCGCCCTGGGCACGGGCCTGGCCGAGCACTCGCTGGGCATGCTGACCCTGTCTGCCATGGCCGCTGAGGCCGTGGCCCTGGCCACGGTGCGTGCCGTGCTGGCCGCGCAGTCGCTGACCACGGCCGAAGGGCTGGAGCTGCCCTGTGCCAGGGAGCTGGCCGCCTGCCGGCCCTGACCGGGCTCAGGCCTGCAGCGCAACCGCCCAGGCGTCGTAGCCGTAGACGCCATCGGCATTGCCACCGGCGCGCAGCCAGTTGTTGCCGCGCGAGCCGATCTGGATCTCGCTGGTGCGCTGCATGCGCATGGCCTGGTAGCGCGCCAGGACCTCGGGCACCTGCTGCGGACCCGGGGCGGCATCCAGGTTGCGGGCCAGCACCACGGCGTCTTCGATGGCCATGCCTGCGCCCTGGGCCATGAAGGGCATCATCGGGTGGCAGGCATCGCCCAGCAGCGTGATGCGGTCCTGCGACCAGGCCGGCAGGGGATCGCGCTCGTACAGCGCGGTCTTGAGCACGCCATCGCAGGCGTCGAGCAGCGCCCGGGCATCGGGATGGAAATCGGCGTAGAAGCCGCGCAACTCCTCGACGCTGCCGGGCGTGGTCCACGATTCCTCGTGCCAGGAATCCTGGGCCGTGGTGGCGAAGATGAAGGTGTCGCGCCCCTGGTTCAGAGGAAAGGTCACGATCTGGCTTTGCGGCGTGGCGCCCCACCATTTGGTGAAGGCCTGGATGTCGGGCACATGGCGCACGCGCTCGGTGGGCACCACCGCGCGGAAGGCCACCACACCCGTGAAGCGCGGGCTCTCGGCACCGAACAGGGCCGCGCGCACCACGGAGTGGATGCCGTCCGCGCCAATGAGTGCGTCCAGCCCGGCCACTTCGCTGCCATCGGTGAAGGCGATGTCCACGCCTTGCCCCGTCTGCGTGATCTGGCTGGCACGCTTGCCCAACTGCACTTGGTCCAGCGGAAAGGCATCGGCCAGCGCGGCCAGCAGATCGGCGCGGTGGATGGTCAACTGCGGGGCGCCGTACTTGCGCTCAGCCTCGTCACCCATGGTCAGGCGCGAGGTTTCCTCGCCCGTGTCCCAGTTGCGGCTGATGCGGTGCGTGGGCCGGGCGGCGCTGGCGCGCACGGCGGCGGCAATGTCGGCGCCCAGGCCATCGAGGGCGCGCACGGCATTGGGCGTGAGGTTGATGTCCGCGCCCACGCGCAGAAACTGCCGGCTTTGCTCGAACACCAATACTTCATGCCCTGCCTGGTGCAGCGCATTGGCTGCCGCCAGTCCGCCAATGCCTGCTCCGACGATGCCTATCCTCAAACGCGCCATGGTTCCTGTCTCCTGCTGGTGGGGTCTATTCGGTGATGCGCCCCGTGATCCGGAGCGCACCGATGCAGGACATTGTCTTTTTGACAGGCCTCAGGCCTCAACCTCCGCAAGGACCGAATTGGGCACGATTCGTCCCCATCGGCGCCGGCACATGTGCGGCAGGCGCCTCAGTCCACGCGCCGCAGCTGCCCTTGCGCCAGCAGCTTGTCGCGCATGCGGCGCGTCATGGACTGGGTGCTGCCATCGGTGGCCGTGAACAGGAACAGCGTCTGCTGCGGGCTGACCCAGGTCAGCTGGGTGCGGATGCACTGCCGGGCGTTGGACAGTTCCACCCAGGTGCCCAGCGCCCAGTCTTCGGACAGCACGGGAATCACCGGCGGCGGTGGCTCCAGGGGCAGCGCGGGCTCGGCAGGCATTGGGGCGGCTTCGCCAACGGCCAACGCAGCCTGCCCCGCAAGCCCAGCAAGGGCCTGCGGCGCTTGTGCAGCCGGGGTGGCCGGCAGCTCATCCTGCAGCGCCTCGGGCAGTTCCAGGTCCTGCTCGGTCAGCGCGCCGATATCGTCCACCATCGGCTGCCGCACATCAAGCGGCACCGGCAGGGAGGCCGCCACGCCAAACAAAGACTGCGGCAGACGGCCCGCCAGGGAGCCGGGCGTTGTCTGGCCAAGCGTTGCCGCACCAGTGGAGGAAGACAGGGACGCCAGCACCGAGTCCGACCCGTAGATGGTCGGCGGTACGGAGTCCAGATAAATGTCCACGCTCTCTATGGGCTGGCGGACCACACCGGCATCCAGCGCATCCTGGTGCAGGCCGGCCAGGCGCGCGGCAAAGGCCTGGATTTCCTCTTCCGTACGCCCCACGCTGCGCAGGCCGGCGCGCAGCCGGGCCTGCAGCCGGGGTGCCAGCGCCACCAAGCGGTCGGTATCACGGCCCGCATGTGCCGACACGCTCCACAGCAGGCTGGGCACCAGGGCCAGATAGCCGCCGGGGTCCCGGGCCTCGCTGCCGTCCACGGGTTCCTGAACGCTGGCGATCACTTCGGCCCAGGGTCCCGTTGCGAATTCCAGAATGTCATCGGGCACGCCCTGGGCGCTGGGCAGGCGCCGGATGGCGGCTGCAATCTGCTCGGCCCTGGGCATGGCGGTTTCGGGCCAGCGCGGGTCCACGCCCCGCCTTTCCACATGCCTGAGCGCAGCCGAGACAGGCCCGGTCACCGTGCCGCCTTCCGGCATTTCGCCAGGACCCACGGGCTGCATGCCGCTGCCGCCCCAACCGTCGCGCAGCTGCTGCAGCACCGTGGCAAAGGCCGACGCATCGGCACGCTGCAGGGCCGCCAGCCGCATGGCGGCGGAATCGGCCACCTGCAGGAATTGACCGTAGCCGGGCGCGGATTCACTGTCGAACCACAGGCTGCGTGCCGTCAGCTCATCAAGCAGTTGGCGCGCGGGGTGGCTGCGGTCTTCAAAAAAGCGCGCATCCTGGACCACCAGCTGCTGCAGCAGCGGCTCCAGACGGCCCACGGTGCGCTGCACGGAAGGCAGCAGGCGCGTGTCGGCCGCCATGAAACGCATCATGCGCTGCAGAGTGTGCAGCGCGGCGCCGTCGTCGGCGCGCACGCCGGGTGCGGGCTCCTGCTGCTCGGGCGGCTGCAGCGCCTGCATCAGTTGCTCCAGCTGGGCCGAGTGGTGCTGCACGGACTCCAGCGCCATGCAGCTCAACGAAGTCCAGCCTTCGGGCAGCGCCGCCAGCACGGTGGGTGCCGTCTCGCTGCCCTGCCAGGCGGTAGTCTGCAGGCGGCTTGCGCCGTCCATGGCCGGCGCAAACTGCCCGGGCACGGAATAGGCGGATGTGTGGGCCAGCGCCAACATGGAAGAAGGCGCCGAAGTGGGCGCCTCGCGGTGCGAATCCATCCAGCGTGGATCGGACAGCAGGGCCGCCACCAGGCGCCGCGTCAGCTCATCTTCCTGGGCCTGCTGGCCAAAGGAGCCATAGGCGCGGCTCTGGGCCACGGCATCGCCATAGTGGGAAGGTGCCCGCCAGCGGCTTTGCCCCGGCAGGTCGGAATGGCGGCGCCCCGCGTCGGGCGATGGGGCCTGTGCCGGCGCCAGGCCATAGGCCGCAGGCTGCACCCCCTTGTCACGCAAGGATTGGGCGATATGGCCGTACTCGGACACCAGCAGCGCACCCAGGTGCTCGCGCATGAAGCCCAGCCAGCAGGCGGCGGAGCCGGGGTCCACCCCGGTGTCGTCGATCACGCGCTGCAGCGCCTGCACATAGCTGTGGGGCCGCAGCGGATTGCGTTCGGGCTGGACACGGTCCAGGCCCTGGACGGCGCTGACCAGGGCGTCGAGCTCGGCCAGCGCGATCTCCACCTGCGGCGCCACATGCTGCAGCAGGCGCTGGTGGGCCAGCTGCGACTGCAGCACGGAGTCGTCCAGGAGGGAGAGGGAGGCGAAATCGGTGGTGCCGGGCACACCGGACGCACCGGACATGCCAGGCACAGGGGGCCAGGCAGCAGCGCCGCCGGATTGACCAAAGCATTCCAGCAGCGCCCGCCCATAGCCCTTGAGCATGGGCGCCCGGTGGCGGGCCAGCAGCTCCAGTGCCTCGGGGATTTCAGCGCGGCGCGGCAGGCCGGAGCCCGGCTGGTCGGCCTGCTCCATGGCATGCGCCGTGCGCTGCAGCAGCCGCAGGATCAGCGCCTCCGAGCCGCGAACAGCCTGCACCAGGCAGGCTTGCAACGCCGCAACAGAAACGGGTGGAGGATTCATGGCCCGAAGAATACAGGCTCCAGCCCGTGCCGGAGGCGCTTTGAGGCTTGCCTTTGATGCTTACTTCAGTGCCTTATAGCGCATGCGCTTGGGCTTGGCACCCTCCTCGCCCAGACGCTTTTTCTTATCGGCTTCGTACTCCTGGTAGTTGCCGTCGAAGTACACCCATTGCGAATCGCCTTCGGCCGCCAGGATGTGCGTGGCGATACGGTCGAGGAACCAGCGATCGTGGGAGATCACCAGCACCGTGCCCGCGTACTCCAGCAGCGCATCTTCCAGCGCGCGCAGGGTTTCCACGTCCAGGTCGTTGGAGGGCTCGTCCAGCAGCAGCACGTTGCCACCCTGGATCAGCGTCTTGGCCAGGTGCAGACGGCCGCGCTCGCCGCCGGAGAGGTTACCGACCTTCTTTTGCTGGTCCTGGCCGTTGAAGTTGAAGCGGCCTGCGTAGGCGCGCGACGCCATCTGGAACTTGCCGACGTTGATGATGTCCAGCCCGCCCGAGATGTCTTCCCACACCGTCTTGTCGTTGGCCAGCGCGTCACGCGTCTGCTCCACATAGGCCATCTTGACCGTCTGGCCCACGATGACTTCGCCGGAGTCGGCCTGCTCGCGCCCCGCGATCAGCTTGAACAGCGTGGACTTGCCGGCACCGTTGGGACCGATGATGCCGACGATGGCGCCAGCGGGGATGTTCATGGTCAGGTTGTCGATGAGCACGCGGTCGCCAAAGCTCTTGGTGACGTTGTTGAACTCGATGACCTGGGTGCCCAGGCGCTCGGCCACAGGAATGAAGATTTCCTGGGTTTCGTTGCGCTTTTGGTATTCGAAATCGCTCAGTTCCTCGAAGCGCGCGATACGGGCCTTGGACTTGGTCTGGCGGCCCTTGGCATTCTGGCGAACCCACTCCAGTTCCTTCTTCAAGGCCTTGGCGCGGGCTTCCTCGCCCTTTTGCTCGGACTCCAGGCGGCTTTGCTTCTGGAACAGCCATTCGGAATAGTTGCCCTTGTAGGGAATGCCGTGGCCACGGTCCAGTTCCAGAATCCACTCGGCAGCGTTGTCCAGGAAGTAGCGATCGTGGGTGATGGCCACCACGGTGCCGGTGAAGCGGTGCAGGAATTGCTCCAGCCATTCCACGGACTCGGCGTCCAAGTGGTTGGTGGGTTCGTCAAGCAGCAGCATGTCGGGCTTGGACAGCAGCAGCTTGCACAGGGCCACGCGGCGCTTTTCGCCACCGGACAGCTTGCCGATCACGGCATCCCAGGCCGGCAGGCGCAGGGCGTCGGCAGCGATCTCCAGCTGGTGCTCGGAGTCGGTGCCGGCAGCGGCGATCTTGGCTTCGAGCTCGCCTTGCTCGGCGGCCAGCGCGTCGAAGTCGGCGTCGGGCTCGGCATAGGCGGCATAGATTTCATCGAGGCGCGAACGGGCCGCGTTGACTTCGGCCATGGCCTCTTCCACGGCCTGGCGCACGGTGTGCTCCGCATTGAGCTGCGGCTCCTGCGGCAGGTAGCCGATGGACAGGCCCTGCATGGGCAGCGCCTCGCCTTCGAATTCCTTGTCCACCCCAGCCATGATCTTGAGCAGCGAGGACTTGCCCGAGCCGTTCAGACCCAGCACGCCGATCTTGGCGCCCGGGAAAAAGCTGAGAGAGATGTCCTTCAAGATCTGCCGCTTGGGCGGCACGGTCTTGGTGAGGTGGTTCATCGAGAAAACGTATTGAGCCATTCTGGTCTGAGTACTTGAATCGTTGATTTCTGCAAAAACCGGGCAACAAATCGGTTGCACGCCAGCCGTGATTATCCGCGCATGCGACAATACCCTGCGTCACGGGTTCCAGTTGCCCGTGACATCAGCATTCCAGCTGGGGACGATGGACGCTGTTTTCCAGGCTCCCGACATTGAACTACATCCGCCTACGACTGGTCCGGCAACCGCCCTGGTTGCCTCGACAGGCAGATACCCAGCGCCCCGGACGGGCGCATCTTTGATCACATGACATTTGAAGAACTGAATCTGGCTCCCGCCATTCTGAAGGCCGTGCTTGAGGAGGGTTACGAGAACCCGACTCCCATCCAGGCACAGGCCATCCCTGCGGTGCTCGCCGGCCACGACCTGCTGGCAGGTGCCCAGACCGGCACCGGCAAGACCGCTGCCTTCACCCTGCCCATGCTGCAACGCCTCTCGCAAGGCCAGGTGCCGCGCAACAAGTTCGGCGGCAAGGGCATCCGCGCCCTGGTGCTGACGCCCACGCGTGAACTCGCCGCACAGGTCGAGGAATCGGTGCGCAGCTACGCCAAGTACCTGGACATCAACTCCACCGTCATCTTCGGCGGCGTGGGCATGAAGCCCCAGATCGACCGCATCAAGAAGGGCGTGGACATCCTGGTCGCCACGCCGGGCCGCCTGCTGGATCTGCAGCAGCAAGGCTTCATGGACCTGTCCACCGTCGAAGTCCTGGTGCTCGACGAAGCCGACCGCATGCTGGACATGGGTTTCATCCATGACGTCAAGAAGGTGCTGGCCCTGGTGCCCAAGGACAAGCAAAGCCTGCTGTTCTCGGCCACCTTCAGCGACGAGATCCGCGACCTGGCCAACGGCCTGCTGCGCAACCCTCAGTCCATCCAGGTCACGCCCAGCAATACCACCGTGCAGCGCATCACCCAGGTGATCCACCCCGTGGGCCGCGGCAAGAAAAAGCAGGTGCTGCTGCACATCATCAACGAGAACAACTGGAGCCAGGTTCTGGTGTTCACGCGCACCAAGTTCGGCGCCAACAACGTTGCCGAATTCCTGACCAAGAACAACATCAGCGCCATGGCGCTGCACGGCAACAAGAGCCAGAGCGCCCGCACCCAGGCCCTGGCCGGCTTCAAGACTGGCGAGCTGCGCGCCCTGGTCGCCACCGACATCGCTGCACGCGGCATCGATATCGACGAGCTGCCGCACGTCGTGAACTACGAGATCCCCAACGTGTCCGAGGACTACGTGCACCGCATCGGCCGCACGGGCCGTGCCGGTCGCGAAGGCCACGCCGTCAGCCTGGTCTGCATGGACGAAGAAGGCTTCATGATGGACATCGAGCGCTTCACCAAGCAGGAAATCCCTGTGCAGGTGCTCGAAGGCTTCGGCCCTGAAGAGGACGAAGTGGCCGAGCCCATCGCCATGGGCCGCCAGACCATCTGGGGCGGTGCTGGCAAGCCGCCCAGCCGTGACGTCATGCAGGCCGCCGCCAAGGCTGCGCGCCAGGAAATGATGGACCGCATCCGCACCACCAAGGCCACCCAGCCCGACCGTGGCGGTCGCGCAGGTGGCCGTGGTCAGGCTCCCAAGGCCGGCTCGGACGAAGGCCGCTCCGAAGGCAACGCCGGCGGCCAGGGCCGTGGCCGCAACCACGCCGGTGCAAGCGCCAACAACAAGCCGCGCCGCGATCGCTTCGATGGTCCGGGCAATGGCTCCGGCGCCGCCCACCGTCCCAAGGCAGCCCCCCAGAACGCCCCCAGGCGCGGCCCGCGCCCTGACGGCGAAGGCGGCGGCGGTGTCCGTCGCTTCGATGACCAACCCCCGCGCGCTGATGCCCACCTGGGCACGCAGCTGGGCCATGCACGCAGCAGCGGCCCCCGTGGCAGCGCAGGTGGCGGCCAACCCGATCCGATGCGCACCAGCGTGGACACCATGGCCGAACGCGGCCGCCGTGGCGGCTTCAACCGCGGCGGCAATGGCGGCGGCGGTGGTGGTGGCGGCTTCGGCGGCGGTGGCCGTGGCGGCCCCTCGCGCGGCGGCTACGGTCGCTGACCTGCACCACGGCTCCTTGGCATGCCCTGCGGCAAGCCGAGGAATCCGCCAACAAAAAAGGGCTGCATCTCTCCGGGGCTGCAGCCCTTTTCACATGGCGCAGATTGCGCATTCAGCCGACAGCGCGCCGCAAGCCTGCATGGCTATCATCCCGATAGCATTGCGGCCTGCGGCGATTGAAGGCCGCGCCCTTTTCCCGGATTTCAAAGACTCCCCCGACTGGTTCCTCAAGGCCACGCCATGACACTGCAGACCCCACACGCCACCCCCTCCAGCCAGCGCCCCGATTCGGAGCTGCCACAGGACAGGTTGCGGTGGTCGGCCCTGGCGTGCGCAGCCCTGCTTTCCGCCTGCGCCAGCACCCCGCTGCCGCCATGGCCCACCACCTCCAAGCCCCAGGCGCCCGCCCCCACCCGGCCGGCCCCGGCCACCCCGGTGGTGCCGCAGGCGACCACGCAGCCCATCGCGCCGGCCAACAACCTGGTCCCGCTGCCCTACAACGCGGCCGTGGCTGCGCGCTTTCCCGATCCAGCCACCCGCTACGACACACCGGGCCTGGCGCCGCAGCGCAACGAGTTCACCACGGCCAGCGAACTGTCTTCCTGGCTGAACAGCCAGGCCAGCAAATCCCTGGGCCGCGACACGCGCCTGGGTATCGTGCAGCCCGGCAGCTCGCAGCGCGGCAGCCCCATCCAGGCCCTGGTGGCCACGCGCGCACCCGGCATTCAGCCATCGGCGCTCTATGACAGTCGCCGTCCCACGGTCATGCTCGTGGCCGGCCAGCACGGCGACGAACCTGCGGGTACGGAGGCCTTGCTCATCATCGCCCGCGAGCTCGCGCCCGGCGGCCTGCTGGAGCCGCTGCTGCAGCAGATCAACGTGATCCTCGTGCCGCGCGCCAACCCCGACGCCGTGGAAGCCGGCACGCGCAATGCAGCCGATGGCACCGACATCGCCCATGACCACCTGCTCCTGAACACGCCGGAGGCCAAGGCCCTGGCCACGCTGGCACGCGACTACCGCCCCGTCGCCGTGGTGGACCTGCAGGAATTCCCCGCCGCCAGCATCTTCCTGCAGAAGTACCAGGCCATACAGCGCTACGACGCCCTGCTGCAGTACTCGGCCACGGCCAACCAGAATGAATTCGTGACCAAGGCTGCGCGCGAGTGGTACACGGCGCCGCTGCGCACCGCGCTGTCGCAGGCCGGCCTGAGCAGCGACTGGTACTACACCACCAGCCAGGATCTGCAGGACAAGTCCATCTCCATGGGCAGCCTCGCGCCCGATTCGCTGCGCAACGTCAGCGGGCTCAAGAACTCGGTGGGCTACCTGGTCAGCAGCCGTGGCTCGGACCTGGGCCGCGCCCACATCCAGCGGCGCGTGCACACCCTGGTCACCGCGTCCACACGCATGCTGCATTCCAGCGCCGAGCGCGCCAAGGACCTCACCCAGGTGCAGGCCTTCGTGGCGCGCGAGACCGCCTCCCTTGCCTGCCACCAGCAACTGGCCGTACTGGCCGAGCAGACCCCCGAGCAGCGCACCCTCACCATGATCCAGCCCGACACGGGCGCCGACCAGCAGGTGCGCGTGGACTGGAACGCTTCGCTGCAGCCGCGCACCACGCTGTCGCGCCCGCGCTCCTGCGGCTATTGGCTGTCCGCCAGCGCCCAGCCCGCCGTGGACAGGCTGCGCCTGTTGGGCCTGCAGGTGCTCAAGGTGGCCGAGCCCGGCCAGCTGCTGGCCGACTCGTACAACGAAGCCCGCTCGGCCACGCCCGCCAGCGGCGCCTATGCGCTCACGCGCGGCGCCGTCGAAGCGCCCGTGGGCAGCTACTACCTGACGATGAACCAGCCCATGGCCAATCTTGCCGCTGCGGCGCTGGAGCCCGACACACCCTACAGCTACCTTGCACGCGGCCTGGTGCCCACGATGACCGACATGGCGCGCGTGATGGCGCCTCCTTCGGTGGTTTTCGAGGAAGAAGACGACGCCGAATGACGGCAAGGGCGCCGAGGCACGCCGCCAAGCCCTGAGCGCCCACCCATTGCGGGTATGATCCGCGCTGGCCCGTCAGCGGCCATACCTGCCCGTAGCTCAACCGGATAGAGCAATTGCCTTCTAAGCAATAGGTCGGGGGTTCGAGTCCCTCCGGGCAGGCCATCCTGGCATCCCAAGAAATCCCAACAAGTCCAAAGAAGTCCAGGAGCCCGCGCTGGTCTCGGGCTTCAGGTACATCCAGCTTCCGACCTCGTCCATCGGCCAGCGATGAAGATGGAGTTCCAGGTAGTAGCCAGCCAGGCAGGCAAGATTGCTGCCGTGCATTGCAAAGCGGGAAAGGCTGTAGCTGCGGGCGATGCGTTGGTTGTGCTGGAAGCGTCGCAACCGGGCCGGCTCTGCATCCGCCATTGCACAAGAAGGTTGCTGTCGGTCCGATATCGCCGCCATAATCGCGGGCTATGCACACCCTTCGCACATCGTCATTCTGGAAGCGCCTCGCCCTGGCGTGGTTCCTGCTGACGCTGGGTGTTGCGGGCGCTTCGCCCTTCGTGAACCCCAAGACCATGGAGCTCATCTGCTCCAGCGGCGGAGCCATCACCATGGTGGTTCTTGACGACGAGGGCCAGGCCCAGGCGCCAGGTCAGCACACGCTCGACTGCTCGATGTGCCTGGCCCCTGCATTGCCTCTGCCTCCCGTCAGCCTGGCGGTGGCACAACCCCATCCTCTGGCGGCAGCCCTGCATCCGTTTGCAGCGGCCCATATCGCAGCCCTGGTCGGCGCGCCGCTTCCGCCCCGCGGGCCTCCCGCACAGGCCTGATTCCCTCGCATCGATAGCGCGGCTGCCTTGGCCGCGACACCATGGCAAGGCCTTGCGCCACGCCAGTTGCGAGGTCATTTCCTGCCCTGCCCCAAGCCCCCATTGCGCCCGCCTGTGACCAGGCCGTCTGTGGCGGCGATGGGCTCAAGGACCCCAAGATGCTGGCAATGGCTGGCCTGTCTGCATCGGCCGCGCGCAGCCTGGCCAGCAAGGTCGTACCGGCCGAGTCCGCCATGCCCGCACCGCGCCGCCCCGCGCCGGGCCCTGCTGGCCCTGTTCGACGGCATGGTCCATATGGACGCGCAGGGCCAGCATGCCCCATCCGCATATCCGGCTCATTGAGCCGATCGCATCCTCCATACCATCCACCGTCTGCCTCACGCGATGTCTGTCTCCCTCTCCTTCTCGCGCAGCCCCCTGGCCCTGTCCATCACCCTGGCACTGGCCTCGGTGGCCCATGCCCAGGGCCTGGTCGCCCCCCAACCGTTGAGCCAGGACGACTCCGCCCTGACGCTGGGCACCATCAGCATCACCTCCAAGGCCTCCGGCCCGCTGTCCACGCGCAGCGTGTTCAGCTCCGTGGACATCGTGGGCGCGGACATCCTCGAGAACGAGCATGTGGACTACAGCTGGGAGCTGCTGTCCAAGGCGCCCGGCGTGCAGGTCACGCAGTTCAAGCAGGGCACGGATGCCGGGCGCTTCTCCTTCCGGGGCTTCAACGGCGAAGGCCGCATCAATGCGGTCAAGCTGCTGATCGATGGCATCCCCAGCAATGACAACGCCGGGGGCATGCCCTTTCTGGACGCGGTCTTCCCGCTGGACATCGAGGCCATAGAGATCGTGCGCGGCACCAATGACGCGCGCTACGGCCTCAACAACATCGCCGGCAATGCCAACGTGATCACCCGCACGGGCGGCAACGAGGGCCGTGCCAGCGTGACCGTGGGCAGCTTCGGGACCAAGGAGTTTCAGGTGTCCAAGGGCATCGAGAGCGGCAACTGGAGCCAGAACTATTTCCTGGCCTGGCGCGATTCGGACGGCTACCGGGACCATGCCGATGCCCGCAAGCTGTCCCTGTCCGGCAAATGGTTCTACACCTCGGACGATGGCCGCTGGCGCACCGGCGTGATCGCGCGCTACTACCGCAACAAGGCGCTGGAGTCGGGCTACCTCAGCTACGAAGAAGCCATCAGGGCGCCGCGCAGCTCCCCGGCCTATGCGGCGGCCGACCGTGGCGAGCGGGAAACCGGCCAGCTCAGCGCCCACCTGGATGGCGAACTGACGCCCGAGCTGTCGCTGTCCGCCAAGGTCTACGCCAACCAGTACGAGAACCAGCGCTGGGTGCGCTTCTCGGCAGCGGGATCGCAGCAGGAGCGCTACAACGACGAGCAGCAGCAAGGCGCCATCACCACCCTGACCTGGCGCCCCAAGGTCGCCTGGGCGCATGAATTCACGCTCGAAGGCGGTCTGGACGCCCAGCGGCAAAGCAACCTGGGCCAGCGCTACCGCACCACGGAGCGCGTGCGGACCTCGCAGTTCCGCGACTGGGACTTCGACCTCAATACGCAGGGCGCCTATGTGCAGGCCGTGATCCGCCCCATCGAAGCCCTCAGAATCATCCCGGCGCTGCGCATTGATGATGTGGATGGCCACTTCATCGACCGCCTGGCCGGCACGCGCACCCCCGTGCATGACTATGGCCTGATCAAGCAGCCCAAGATCAGCATCGCCTACACCCTGAGCCAGCAGGCCAGCGTCTACGCGAACTGGGGCCGGACCTTCCAGATCGGCTCGGGCATCGACGCCTACCGCACGCAGGATCGCAACCTCAGGCCCTCCATCAATGATGGCTGGGAAACGGGCGTCAAGTTCTCTCCCCTGCCCTGGCTCAACGGCCGCGTGGCCTACTGGGAGCAGCGCGCCTCGGGCGAGGTGGCCCGGGTGCTGGGCGTGGACGGCCTGCCCGACCCGGGCGGCCTGGGCAACGTGGGCAAGACGCTGCGCAAGGGCTACGACATCCAGCTCAACATGAAGCCCCATTCCCGCACCACGGCGTGGATTGCCTACTCCCATCAGGTGGCACGCATCACCGCGCCCGACCCCAGCGCACCCGCCACCCTGGGCAAGGAAATCGAGAACGTGCCGCACTACCTGGTCTCGGCCGGCGTGGACTGGCAGGCCACGGACCGGCTGAAGCTGTCGGCCTGGGGCAATGCCCAGGGCGACTACTACCTGGAGCGCACCAATACCCAGGGCCGAGCAGGCAAGTTCGCCGTGCTGAACCTGGGTGCCAGCTACCGCCTCTCGGACACCATGGACCTGGGCCTGCAGGTCAAGAACGTCACCAACCGCAAGTACGTCTACGCCTGGTATGACAGCGGCTCCTCGGGCTACTCGCCCGCCGACGGGCGCGGCGTCTATGCCAGCATGAACCTGCGCTTCTGATGGACACCCTCCAGCCGTCCACCGCACCAGTCACGTACCAGGCACGCACATAGCACGCACGACATTTTTGCCAACGAAGGAGAACCCCATGAAACGCCACGTCCACTTGCTTGCCCTCGCCGCCGCCATGATCAGCGGATTCGCCAATGCCCAGGTCAGCGTCAGTGATGCCTGGGTGCGCGCCACCGTGCCGCAGCAAAAGGCCACCGGCGCGTTCCTGAAACTGCAGGCCGCCCAGGACAGCAAGCTCGTCGCAGCGACTTCGCCCCTGACGCCGGTCGTCGAAGTCCATGAGATGGCCATGCAGGACAACGTGATGAAGATGCGCCAGGTGCCGTCCATCGCGCTGCCGGCAGGCAAGACCGTGGAACTCAAGCCCGGCGGCTACCACGTGATGCTGCTGGACCTCAAGCAGCAGGTGCAGGAAGGCCAGACCGTGCCGCTGACCCTCATCATCGAAGGCAAGGACGGCAAGCGTGAATCCGTGCAGGTGCAGGCACACGTACGCCCGCTGGCCACCAAGGCGGCGCCCTCGGGCCACGATCACAAGCACTGACACGGGGCCCATGCGCTGCAGCAGCCTCCGCATCAAGCGCCTGGTGGCCTTCGGGCCACCCGCCTGGCCGTGGGCGTTGCCGGGCGCACGACAGCGGCGCGACCAGGGCCGGCGCTTTGCCGCCTGGATGGTTGCGGCGCTGCTGTTCGCCTTTGTGCACCCTGCCCTGGCGATGGTGCTGGCATCGAGCCAGGGCAGTGGCGACCCGCTGGCGCGGCTGGCCATGGAAGTCTGCACACCCCTGGGCCTGCAGCAGGCGCAACCGGTGTCTGCTGCAGGCGAGCCCGAAGCCGATGGTCAAACCACGGCCGCTGGCCAGGCGCATTGCCCCCTGTGCCGGGTCGTGGGCGATGCACCTCCTGATTTGTCCCGCGCGGACCTGCGCTTTGCCGCGCCGCCGCCTCCCACCCCGCTGCCGCCCCAGGCCCTGCGCCCGCGGGACACCGTGCTGCGCGTGGTGCTGAGCACTCCCCCCAGGGCGCCTCCCCTTTCCTGACGCCCGAAAGGGCCGCACGGGCGGCATGCCGTCGCCCATTCCCGAATTCCTCTTCCATGCCAAGCCGCGACCCGTGTCGCAGCCTGCAGGGTTACCCACGCCTGCGCGCCGCCATGGCCCCAGCGCAGGCACCAAGAAACCGTTTACCCATGCGTACCACTTACTTTGACAACTCCCGCTTTCCCCTCGCCCTGATCGCCACCGCGCTGCCGCTGCTGCTGGCCGCCTGCGGTGGCGGCGGAGGCGGTGACAACAGCCAGCCCACCACGCCCACCACACCCACAGGCCCACAGGCCGTGGCCATCGAGTTCGCCGCCAAGGCCGGCAACCTGCCCGCCAAATGCGGCACGCCCATCGCCGGCATGGGAACCACCCAGGCCACGGTGGACCTGCATGACCTGCGCTTTTACGTCAGCGGCGTCTCGCTGATCAATGACAAGGGCGAGGCCGTGGCCGTCACCCTGGACGTCAACGACTGGCAGACCAAGGAGGTGACGCTGATCGACCTGGAGGACGGCACCGGCGCATGCGCCGACGCAGGCACGCAGGCGCAGAACACGCAGGTCCGGGGCACGGTGCCCGCAGGCACGTACAAGGGCATCAGGATGACCGTGGGCGTGCCCTCCTCGGTCAACCATACCGACTATGCCGTCGCGCCCAAGCCGCTCGATGTGCAGGCCCTGGCCTGGTCGTGGCAGGCCGGCCGCAAGTTCGCCCAGATCGAGGTCAACCCCGTGGGCGGCGTGGCCCGCCCCGCGCCGGCCGCCCCCGGCAAGACGTTCTACGTGCACCTGGGCTCCACCGGCTGCACGGGCAACCCCGTGACCGGCGAGACGGTCAGCTGCGCGCGTGCGGACCGCATGGATTTCGGGTTCGGCGATTTCAATGCCGGCACCCAGAAGGTGGTGCTGGACATTGCGCAGCTGCTGCAGGGCTCGAACGTCAAGGAAGACCTGGGCGGCGCCGCCGGCTGCATGTCCGGGGCCACCGATCCGGAATGCGTGCCCATCTTCAGCGCGCTCAGGATCGATCTGACCACGGGCCGCTCCATCAATGAAGGCAGCGGCCAGACCGTGTTCCGTACCGAGGCCAAGTAATGCACAAGCCCCATTCGCTTCGGCGGGTGGCGGCATGGACCGCCGCCCTGTGCGGCCTTGCCGGGGCCATCGCCCTGGCGGGCTGCGGGGGCGGCGACACCGCCGTCCACGATGACTCCGGCAGCAGCACGGGCTGGTCCTGGGTGCTGCCCTCCTTTTTCCCCACGCCCAAGGTGCCCGACACCAATCCCATGACGGCAGAGAAGGCCGAGCTCGGCCGCTTTCTGTTCTACGACAGGCGCCTGTCCGGCAATGGCACGCAGGCCTGCGCGAGCTGCCACATACAGTCCAAGGCCTTCACCGATGGCCTGACGACATCACTGGGCTCCACGGGGCACGCACATCCGCGCAACGCCCAGAGTCTGGCCAACGTGGTCTACAACGCCACGCTGACCTGGGCCAACCCCTCGCTGGTCACGCTTGAAAAGCAGATGGAGACACCGCTGTTCGGCACGGACCCGGTGGAGATGGGCGTCAACGACAACAACAAGGAGGAAATCCTCGCGCGGCTGGCTGCCGACACCGGCTACGGCCCGCGCTTCGCCAGGGCCTACCCGGGCCAGGCAGCGCCCATCACCTGGGGCAATGTGATCCACGCCATCTCGGCATTCCAGCGCACCATTCTTTCGGGCAACAGCAAATATGACCAGTACCTCAAGGGCAGCACGGCACTGAACCCGGCCGAGCAGCGCGGCATGAACCTGTTCTTCGGCGAAAAGGCCGAATGCTTCCACTGCCACAGCAGCTTCAACTTCAACGACCAGATCGTGCACGCGGGCAGCCGCATCGTCGAGACCCCGTTCCACAACACGGGCCTCTACAACATCGGCGGCACCGGCGCCTTCCCCGAGCCCAACCGGGGCGTCTACGAACTGACCCAGCTCTTCAAGGACATGGGCAAGTTCCGCGCGCCCAGCCTGCGCAATGTGGAGGTCACCGGCCCCTACATGCATGACGGCAGCATCGCGACGCTGGAAGAAGTGCTGCAGTTCTATGCGGCCGGGGGCCGCAACATCACGTCCGGCCCGCATGCCGGCGACGGGCGCGCCAACCCCAACAAGAACGACTTCATCAACCAGATCGCCCTGACGGCCGACGACCGCGCCGACCTGCTGGCCTTTCTCAAAACCCTCACGGACCATGAGCTGCTCACCAACCCCAGGCTCGCCGATCCCTTTGCACGGCAGGCAGGCCAATAGCATGCAATGCACCTTCCTCGCGCAATGCACACCGCTGGCAGCAGCCATCGCCATCGCCTTGGCGGCAGGCAGCGCCGCCGCGCACACCCTGGATGACGGCATACCGCAGACCAACGGCCTGCGCATCGACATGGCGGCGGTGGCCGCCTATCTCCATGGCGATTCCACCTTGCCGGCGCCCAGGCTGGCCGGCACGCTGGGCCTGGGCGACACGCCTGACGACCAGCGCGGCTGGCGGCTGGAGCATGGCACCCTGGGCGCCGGCCTGCGCGTATCTCCCCAACTGGGGGCCAACATCGTGATGGGCTGGCACGACAGCGACCCAGCCCACGTGGAGGCCGCCTGGATGGAGGCGCGCAGCGGCTCAGACGCCGAGCTGACCCTGGGCGCAGGCCGCAACCGCGTGCCCATGGGACAGGTGCTCACGCGTGCCGGGCACTTCGACCGCTACGGCCAGATGCCGCTGGCCAAGCGGGCGGCCTTCAACGGCGACTGGATCGAGGATGGCGTCAACGCCGCCTGGCGTCCCCACCTGCAAGGCGCCATGTCCTGGCTGCAGGGCATTGACCTGGGACTGTGGCGCGCCCGGCGCTTTCCCGGCAGCGACAACGCCGCCTGGGCGCCCGTCGTGCATGCCAACGCCGCCTGGACCTCGGTGGAGGCAGACGTCTTCTACAGCCGGATGCAGCCCAAGGGGCGCGGCGCCTATGTACAGCGCTCCAACAGCGGCCACATCCATACGGCGCCACAGTGCAACGCCAGCCTGCGCGACATCACCTGCTTCGACGGCACCGTGGACCTGGCCGGGGCCAGCGCTACCTGGACCACGCCGCTGCAGGGCGTCAAGCTCACCGCAGCAGGCATCTGGCGGCGCGAAAGCGGAAACCTCTATTCCCAGAACGGCGACACCAGCTACCAGGGCCGCACCCTGGGCGGCTGGCTGGAGGTGCTCTGGCAGCCGCGCGCGCGCTGGGAATTCGGTGCCCGCCAGGAATGGCTCAGAAGCACCAATCGCGTCAGCGGGCCGGGCGCCCTGCTGGTGGCCACGGACGCCAACCTGCTGCCCAACAACCCATCGCGCCGCTTCACGGCCATGGCCGGCTGGCGCCCCGCCAAAAGCGTTCTGATCGCGCTTGAAGCCGGGCGCGAGCACATCGCTGGCAAAGGCCATACGGTGGCAGGCCTGCGGCTGATCTGGACCCCCGATGCCCTGTTTGAAAGGAACTGGAAATGACCACAATGCTTCGCCGCCAGACGCTTGGAATGCTGCTGGGCATGGGCTGTGCCTTGACACTGCCGCTGACGGCACGGGCCCATGACTTCCGGGCGGGAGACCTGGTCATAGACCACCCCTACGCCACGCCCTCCATCGCCGGCTCCAGCAATGGGGCGGCGTATTTGCGGGGGATCAGGAACAAGGGAAAGAACGCCGACCGGCTCATCGGGGCCAGCACGCCAGCGGCCGCACGCGTGGAGCTGCATGAGATGAAGATGGAGGGCGACATCATGCGCATGCGCGAAGTGCCCTTCATCGAACTGCCCGCAGGCCAGGAGGTGCAGTTGCGCCATGGCCAGTCACACCACCTCATGCTGATCGATCTCAAGCAGCCCCTGCGCGAAGGTGATCGCTTCGATCTGACGCTGCAGTTCGAAAAGGCTGGCGAATACAAGGTCAAGGTCTGGGTGCAGCAACCCAAGCGCATGCCATCCGGACACCAACACCCCCATTGAACGGACATGCGGCAGGAGCCGTGCCCCACTGCAGCCATGAACTGCTGCAATCGCCACCGTGGGGCTTGCCGGCAGCTCAGTCTTCGTCCAGCGCCTCAAACCGCTCTGCCAGGAAATCCAGCAGCGCCCGCACGGCCGGCAGCAGCCCGCGCCGTGAGGCGAACACCGCATGGATGATCTCGCGCCGTGGCGCCCAGCCCGGGATGACGTGGACCAGTTCACCGCGCGCGATCTGCTCGCGCACCATCATCGAGGGCAGTTGCACCACGCCCACCCCCGCCAAGGCCGCCGCGCGCAGCGCCAGCATGCCGCGCGTGACCAGGCGCGGCCGGTGGCGGATGGCCGCCTGCGTGCCGTCCGGGCCGATCAGGTGCCACACATGCTCGTGCTGCGGCAGGCCCAGGTCCATGCTCGGCAGGCCTGCCAGGTCGGCGGGCACCTGGGGGATGCCGCCTGTCAACAGCTGCGGGCAGGCCACCAGGCATTGCCCGCGCTCGGCGAGCATGCGCATCACCAGGTCGCTGTCCTCCAGCGGTGGCGGGCGCACGCGGATGGCAACGTCGATTCCTTCGCCCACCACGTCCACGCGGCGGTTGGTTTCCTCGAGGTGGATCTCCACGCGCGGGTACGCGGCCATGAAGGCCGCCAGCATGTCGGCGATGCGCGCATCGAGCAGCGCCACCGGGCAGGTCATGCGCACGATGCCGCGCGGCTCGGCGTGGGTCAGCGCGATGGCCTCGCCGGCGGCGTCGGCCTCCACCAGCATCGCCTTGCAGTGGCCGTAGTAGGTCTGGCCGGTCTCGGTGACGGCAAATCGCCGCGTGGAGCGCTGGATCAGGCGCGTGCCGAGACGCTCCTCCAGCTGCGCGATGCGCCGGCTCAGCTTGGATTTGGGCATCCCCAGCGCGCGGCCCGCGGGCGCAAAGCCGCCGTGGTCCACCACCTGCACGTAGTAGTAGAGGTCGTTCAGGTCTTTCATTGCACACCGCCTTCATCGTTCCTCAGATAGGACTCTGATGGCAAATATTAACGGCTACCGCGTTCATCGTTCAAATCCTATTCTCTATCCATCAGCCAAGACCTTTGTCTGGGCGACCCAAGGAGATTCACCATGACCAAGCCCTACGTCCGCCTGGACAAGGACAACGCCGCCGTGCTGCTGGTAGACCACCAGACCGGCCTGCTATCCCTTGTACGCGACATCGACCCGGACAAGTTCAAGAACAACGTGCTGGCGCTGGCCGACATCGCCAGCTATTTCAAGCTGCCTACCATCCTGACGACCAGCTTCGAGAACGGCCCCAACGGACCGCTGGTGCCGGAGCTCAAGAGCCAGTTTCCCCAGGCGCCCTACATCGCCCGGCCCGGCAACATCAACGCCTGGGACAACGAGGACTTCGTCAAGGCCGTGAAGGCCACGGGCAAGAAGCAACTCATCATCGCCGGCGTGGTGACCGAGGTGTGCGTGGCCTTCCCGGCACTGTCGGCCATCGAGGAAGGTTTCGACGTCTTCGTGATCACTGACGCCTCCGGCACCTTCAACTCCATCACCCGCGATGCGGCGTGGAATCGCATGTCGCAGGCCGGCGTGCAACTGATGAGCTGGTTCGGCGCTGCCTGCGAACTGCACCGCGACTGGCGCAACGACGTGCAGGGGCTGGGCACTCTGTTTTCCAACCACATCCCCGACTACCGCAACCTGATCACGAGCCACACCATGCTCACCCAGGGCAATTGAGGAGAAGACCGTGAGCACACCCCAAACCATCGCCAACTTCAACGGCGCCCGCCCGGTCATCGATCCCGACAATGTGGCGATGCTGCTGATCGACCATCAAAGCGGCCTGTTCCAGACCATCAAGGACATGCCCTTCACCGAGGTGCGTGCCAATGCCACCACACTCGCCAAGGTAGCGACACTGGCGAAGATCCCGGTCATCACCACCGCATCGGTGCCGCAGGGTCCGAACGGCCCCTTGATCCCCGAGATCCACCAGTACGCCCCGCATGCCCGGTACGTTGCGCGCAAGGGCGAGATCAACGCCTGGGACAACCCGGAGTTCGTCGCTGCCGTCAAGGCCACTGGGCGCAGGCAGCTCATCATCGCGGGGACGATCACCAGCGTCTGCATGGCCTTCCCCAGCATCGCCGCAGTGCACGAGGGCTACCAGGTCTTCGCGGTGATCGACGCCTCGGGGACTTACTCGAAAATGGCGCAGGAGATCACGCTGGCGCGCATCGTGCAGGCTGGTGTCGTGCCGATGGACACGGCGGCGGTGTGCTCGGAGGTGCAAAAGACCTGGAACCGTGAGGACGCGTTGCAGTGGGCGCAGGCCTACAGCGCAGTCTTCCCGCCTTACCAGTTGCTGATCGAAAGCTACTCCAAGGCGCAGGAAGTGGCCAGGAACGGTGAGCAGCTGGATTCGCAACGCACCTGACTGCGGTAGTACGGCACGGGTACGAGGCCGCTTGCCCAAGGTGTCGGCGGCCATGGTGGAATTTGTGGATGAGGCACAGGACTGAGGCCCCGGCCCCGGTGGCGCTCAGCGCCAGCAGTCTCCCACCGTTCCCAAAGGCGAGATGCCTTTCACGCCCAGGGCGTTCAGGGTGTAGTCGCCGCAGCGCCTGTCCGATGCCTGGCGGCCGGTGCGCGTGGCCTTGAGCGTGTAGCCGCCGTCATTGGCGGTCGTGGCCATCGTCAGGGTGTAGTGGCCGTTCTCGGATTTGTCCCCCCAGGGCAGTCTGAGGTTGGCGACGGAGCTTGTGTAGCCGCCGTTCTGCGCCCGCCAGCGCTCCTGCCGGGCGGCGGCCTCGCCCAGCAGGCTCTGCGCCTCCACGCGCCGCGATCGCAGCACGTACTCCTGGTAGGAGGGGTAGGCGATCGCCGAAAGAATGGCGACCACCGCCACCGTGATCATCAGCTCGATCAGCGTGAATCCATGTAGCTTGCTGCGCACGCATTTCTCCTTGGGGGCCCGCAGGGCCAGCCAGACGGCCGGGGCCGGCAGGCCCCTGTGTGTAGTGGATGGCATGGCGGTCACGGGTTCGCTGGCTGGCGGCGCCAGCTCTGTCGCCCCCGGTCCACTCCGCTGTTGATATCGTCGCCCCCGGTCTTGACTGGGTCTCCTGCCCCGCTTTGCTTTCCGCTGGAGTCGAAGATCTTCGCGCCGCTGATGGTGGGCTTGCCCGGCCCCACCTCGCGGCCGTTGACCTGCTGGCCTGCCAGGTTGTCGGAGGCGTTGAAGATGCCGTCGCCGTTCACATCGAAGGCGACATAGTCGGTCTTGCCCCCGGTGTCGGGATCGATGGCGTAGATCGTGCTGGCCAGGCCTGCGGAGCAGGGGTCGCCCAGCGGTGGCCGGATGGAGGTGAACACCAGTCCCCGCCCGTACAGGCTCATGTCGTAGACCAGTCTTTCTCCGTCGCGCGGCAGATCGACGTACCAGCCCCAGCTGTGCACATTGGAGTCGGCGGTGCTGGTGGCGTCCTTGTACCAGGTGACCGGGTTGGCCGACAGGGCGAACTTGCCCGGAAAGCCGCTCACCTGGGTGAACTGCTGGGCCTGCAGATCCCCGCGCCCCTTGCCGGCGGTAGGCAGCGGCTGCGGCGCAGTCGTGGCGGGTGTGCCGTAGCGATCCCAGATACCGAACACCGATTGCCGGCGCATGTCCAGCTTGTCGTCATCCGTCATGAAGCGGCCCGTGCCGAAGGCCACCACATCGCCCTTGCCGCTGGAGTGCCGCACCACGTAGGGTGCGGTGGTGATGGACAGCCGCTTGCCGCCGCTGCGTTCGGACTCGCGTGCCACAAAGAACAGTTGCGCATTCCATGAGCCGCTGGCACCACTGGTCAGGTCCACGCGCCATACATTGCCCGCAAGATCACCGGCATAGGCCACGTCCACCTTGCCATCGCCGTTGTTGTCCACCACGGCGGCACGCGACAGGCCGTTTTTCGGCGCAGGCAACGCGTTCAGCTCCGCGGCCGTCATGCCTGCCGCGAAATCAAAGCGCCGGATGACCTCGCCACTGGAGACATCCAGCACAAACAGGCTGGACTCGCCGGAGGTGCTGTTCGACGCCTGGTAGCCATTGGACAGGAATACCACCCACCTGCCCTTGGACCGGCCGGCGTCGTTGAGCCGCGCAACGACAGGCGCGGGCATCGAGTAACCCATGCGTTCGTCCTGTTCAACCCCGAACTCCCACAGCAACCGGGGGGCGGTGGGGTCCGTGACGTCCAGCGCAAAGACCTGCCGCCCGCCCGCGCCCAGGCTGCCGACCAGCACCCTGTGCCAGGCGTTGCCGAAGTAGACATCCGAGACCACGGGCGTCCCGTCCACGAAGTAGCGGTGAGGAGCGCCGCCCGCGCCATACCGGGACGTCAGGACATTGAGCGAATCCTTCACGCCCGATGGAATGAAGGCGAACTCCTCCTTGCCCGATGCCGCATCGAAGGCGTGCAGCATGCCGTCGTTGGCGCCCACATACAGCATCTCCTTGGCAGCCTGTTTCGCGGCAAAGGCGGCATAGGTGGTGCTGCCCTCCAGCTTGTCCGCGGCAGAGGCGCGGTACAGGCCGCCCTTGACCCGCACCAGCGAGGAATTGACGATATCGCCCAGCACATTGGGCTTTCCGCTGGCCAGGGGCTTGCGCACGCGCAAGTCATCGCGCACCTCGCCACGCAGGAACTCGATGCGCTTTTTTGCCTGGCCATCGGCGGAGTTCGTGGCCGGGTCCGTGTTGAGCACGGCCAGCCAGGCCGCATCGGAGCGCTGCCCGCTGAGACTGGAGTACGTGAAAGGGCTAAGCGACACGGCACTGCCGGTCCTGCTGGGATAGTAGATCTTGCGGTCATCGGCGGAGCGCGCCGACAGGAGTTCCGCCGCGCTCCAGACCAGCGTTCTGTCGCTGGTGGTGAGCTTCTCGCGGATGACGTCGCCGCTCCAGTACTGGACCTCGAACGTGGTCCGGTACAGGTCGGCGCCTTCGCCCAGTGTCGCAGTGGGCATGTCCACGCTGACCGCCGTCACGGAACTGATGCTCTGCAGGATGTCGTTGAACGCCTTGGTCAATTGGTCCTTGAGCGTGCCGGCATTGGTCACCAGAAAATAGTTGTCCGGATCTCCCGTGATCTTGGAGGGGTCGCGGTCCGGCACACCGTACTTGGCGGCATACCACAGCGGCCCCTTCAGGAAGCTGCCCGCGTCGGTCGCATTGCCGGGAGTGAAGCTGCGGGTGGCCGTGAGTCCCAGGTTCGTGCATTCCGTGCGCTGCTGGGCCGAGATGCTGCCCCGGCAGTAGCCCGGATCGCGATTGGGTGGCGTGTTGTAGGCGTAGTAGGCCGAGGCCGTGTCCTTGTCACGCACCTCCAGGTACATGCCGTCCTTGGTGGTGCCCGAGATCACATAGCCCATGTGCTGCCCCAGGCCGCCAGCGGCGTATTCGGACACCATGTCGATCTTCACCTTGCCATCGGCCTGCAGCGCGACCGTGTAGCGTGCGATGGCGTCCATGTCATGGTCGGCGCCCTGCTCCACGTCCTCGTAGTTGATGCGGAACTCCGCATAGGGCCGCCCGCCATTGACCGAGGCATCGATGTCCGCCTTGCCCGTGTTGGCAATGTTGACCACGTAGTAGTCGACGATCTGGTTGGTCGGCGTGAAGACCGCATTGTTCACGGTGCTGCCACCGGCACTGCCGGAGACGGTCTTGGCAAACGGGGCAATGGTCACAAAGCGCTTGCCGCCGATCGGAAAGCGTATTTCCGGCAGCGGTGACGCAATGGCCACGGAGTAGGTCCTCAGCGCATTCTTGCCCTGGCTGTTGCCGAAGATGGCATTCCTGGCGCCGAAACGGGCCACACCGGCGGCATAGTAGGTGCCTTCCTTGCTGGGCTCCTCGGGAGACAGGCCGCGCGCCCAGGACAAGTCAGCAATGGTCTTGACCGAAGGAGCCTGGTCGGCATTGGCCGATGTTGACTGGCCGATGAAGAAGTTCTTCCCGTCTATGCGCTCGGCCGAGCCGATGGCCGCCACCTCGTCAGAGACATTGAAGCCATTGAGGGCGCTGGCACCGACGCTCGCGTAGCGGCTGCCGGGCAGCTTGCCGTCGTAGGAGGGATTGATGTCGCTGAGCACCGTCATGACGGGACGGGAGCAGTACTGGTAGCCGCCCCCGCCTTCGGCCTTGGCCCTGTAGGGCGTTTCCCAGGCGGGCTTGGACAGGCCCAGGGACGCATCCTTGGAGGAGCCGCCGGCGTAGTCATAGATGTCGAGGGCCTGGGACGCGCCGCCGAAATAGCGCATGGTCTCGAACATCATTTCGCTGATGGGATTGCCCCACATGGCACACTTCGAAGGCTTGTCCAGCGAACTGATGGGGCCGGACGTGATCCAGCCGCATTCCACGTATTTGCCGCCGGTGTAGCCGATCAGGCGCTGGCGGTCTATGTTGGCGACCACGCCATTGACACCCGTCTTGAACTGGCCCGTCTGAGGGTCGACTTCCTCTGCGAAATTGCTGATATTGCGACGCAGCACGCCGCCGGCGATGTTTTTCTCGTACGAGCCTGTGAGCAGGCCGAAGTACATCTTCCCGTTCTCTCCGAAGTCGTGCAGCAGCCCCGTGGGCTTGTAGATGGTCTTGCCGCCGTTGGGATAGGCCTTGCAGCTGGCCTCGAGCAACTGGACATTGCTGCTGGAGCAGGCCTCCACAAGCAGGTTGTAGTCGGTGATCCTGCTGCTGCCTCGCGCGCACGAATTGCTGCCTGCACAGTTGCTCTGCCCTGCAAAGCCCTCCTGGGACACCCAATCCCAGATCTGGAACGAGGAGTCATTGAGCACGCGCAACTGCGTGATGACGCCAGCGGCCTCCCCCAGCGTGGTGACGGCAAACAGGTGGCGCGTGCCGGCCGCCGGCGGGCGCAGCGGCGCATAGTCCGAAATGCTGTAGACCCCGAGATCCCGCGCAGGGTCATAGGCCTTGCCCCAGCTGTGCGCATCCCTGGGGATGTAGGCGGTCTGCAAAACGGTGCGCGAAGCAGTGTCCTCCGCACGCATGCCGCCATAGAGCACGCGGCGTATGGCGTCCATGCGCGATGTGCCCAGATAGTTCAGGAAGTCGCCACTCCAGTTGTTCGAGCACTTTTTCCTGTTGCTTCCGGTCGCTGCCTGCGAGGGCACGAAAACACCCTTGGAATAGCTGTAGCAGACGTTGTTGTTGAAGTAGCCGTAGTAGTCGATCTGGTCCGGCTTGTACCCAACATCGATCACGCCGTCGCCGTTGAGGTCGGAGGCATCGTTGTAGGCCTCGTAGTACAGCTTGTGGTCACGCCCCATCACCAGCATGTTCAAGGGCGCCAGCGCCTGGTTCACGAACAGCGGCATCTGGGACAGCACGGTGTCCGCACGCCCCTGGGCATGCGCCGGCGTACTGGCCAGTGCCAGTACGCACGTCCACAGCGCCAGGGCCGGCCACGCGCGTGCCCGGCCCTGGCGCGCCCTCGGGCCATGCATGGTTTTCCAACTTGCAATGCGAGCCATTGAAGCTCCCTCCCCCTGCTTACTTTATGAACATGTTGACGCTGGACCGCAGGCACAGCGCATCCGCTCCGCAGGCCTGGGCCTGCGACTTTTCCGTGGCCTGGGCATTGACCTCATAGAAGTCCGTGCAGCCGGTGGCGGGTGCATCCAGCGCGGACGTCGCACTACCCGACTTGGGGCAGGCGGTCGTGATGTATCGGGGATACCAGTACCCATCGGGCTTCTGAAACCCTGCCGCCTTGGCCTTGGTCGTCTGGAAATCCGTGCCGAGCCCGATGGAATCCCTACGCACATCGGACACCGAGCAGGGAATGCCGCTGCCCTCGGCCACCGGAGTGCCGGCGCCATTGCAAGGCTTGAGTGCGACGGCATGCTCCAGCAGCTTGCGCTCGCCTTCTCGCAGCGTGCCATCCGCGGTTTCATACAGCCGCTGGCTATCCACCATGTTGGCGGCGATGCGCGCCTCCAGCGTGGCCACGCGCATGCCGACCACCGCCAGCAACAACACCAGCAGCAGCATGATCATGGACACCAGCAAGGCATTGCCGCGCTGGCGCCCGCGCAGGACACAGGACATGCAGCGGCGGCTCCGGGCTCCGATCAGCGCGGTCATGGCATCAGATTCCTCAGGGTGAGCGTGCCGGTGGCCAGTTGCAGCAGGGCGCCGGCATTCGCATCGCATCGCGCCGGGGCGCCGCCCAGTTGCGCCCAACGCTCGCAGACGGTGGAGGCCATGCCCTGCGTCACCTTGCCGGAGCTTTCCAGCAAGAGGGCAAGGCGCAGGGAACGGATGGCTTCCTGCTGCCCGGGCAACGTGGCCGCGAAGGCATCGACCCTGCGTATCGCGCCGGGCGCCGTCTGCCGATCGATGCCGAACTCGAAATGCACCGCCCGCACGCCATCGGCGAGCGGCACAACCTCCTGCGCTGCCCGGCAGACCAGCACACCACTTTCGACGGTGTATTTCTCCGCGAACATGCCGGTCGCCGGCGCCGGAGCGTCATAGGGGCCGGCGGCTCCCAGGTTCGCGGGCGTGCCCGCACAATCAGTTTCCGCAGCGTCCCGGGGCTGGAAGCGAAGGCAGATGCTCTGCGTGTCAGCCGCGTAGAGCGCCTGTCCCTGGGCGAACTGGCAGCCGTTGGGATGGGGCGAGGAATCGGCAGGAAATGCGTCAAACATCGCCTGCGAAGGGTCTCTCCTGTAGCCTGCCTTGGAGAACTCGGAGTCCAGCACGGCCAGTGCCAGCCGGCTGTTGCCGAGGTTCTCGCTCTGCCCCACGCGAAAACCGAAGCTCGACAGCCCCTGCATGTAGATGGTGGTGGCAATCAGCACGAGGAACAGGCCGATGGCCAGCGCCACCAGAATCTCCACCAGGGACAGGCCCGCCTGGGACGGCATGCGCATGCGGCACGCCCGTGCGCCCGGCCCGCGCTCAAAGCCGCGACCGCAGCGTGAATGTGCAAAATTCATTGTCGCTTCCATCCAGACATTGGCCTTTCTTGACCGGCCAGGCCACCGTCACGGACACCAGGCCATCGGCATCGGCGCTCACGGCGAAGGAGCTGTCGATGCGGTCCGCGGTGAGATCGGGCACCAGCTTGCGGGCCCGGTCGCCCCAGCAGGCCAGGCGCTGCTCCCGCGGCTGCGGCAAAGGCTGGCAGGCCGCAGGGGCCGCGGGCATCGCGGCCCCCTGCAGCTTCTGATAGCCGGCCAGTTCCTCCACGGGCGAGCCCTTCGCGTCAAGGACCGTGGCCGTATCCCCCCGCAGGGTCTCCAGCAGTTCGGAAGCCAGCATGGATGCCATCTGGCGCCGCTCAGTATCCACGGTGTATTCAATGGCACGCACATGGATGCGCACGGCGCCCAGCAGCCCCACGGCCACCAGCAGCACGGCGACGAGTACCTCGATAAGGCCTGCGCCGCGTTGCCTGCGAGAAGTAAAAGGAATGGACATGTTGCAGACCCGTTGCACGCGCATCAGCAACTGCCGCCGGCAGGCAGCCGCTGCTGGCGCACAAGCCCGGCGCGAGTCACTCTCAGGCAGTGCATGCGCGTGGCATGGCGAGCCGTGACGGTCAGCGTGTACAGCGTGCTGGCGCCGGAGAACTGCCTGGCGGTCCCCGTGGTTTCGAACAGGACGCCCTGCGAAGAATCACCGGAGGGCGACACGGTCACGGCATCAGGCACCCGGGCCTCGCGCACCAGCTGCCCCCCTGACTTGGCGGACCATGTCTGCCCCGCGCCCACGAAGCTGCTTTCCACCCGTTTGTAGACCGCTTCGGAGCGAGCCAGCTGCAGCAACGACTGCAACTCGAGCGCAGCCGAGCTGACGCGCTGGTTGGCTATTTGAGCGATGAAGGAAGGAGCGGCCAGAGCGGCCAGAATCGCGACCAGCGCCACCACAACCATCATCTCGATGAGGGTGAAGCCGCGGGGCCGTTGCCACCTGCCGCCTGGACAGACGTTGCGCGTGTAACCGGGATTTTTCATGCAAGCGTGCTTCTCGTTGCCGGGGGACCATACGACAGGCCTGCAAGCCCTGCGCCATTGCTCTTGATTGATGTTTGCAATCGTAATTCAATAGCAATACATAACACCTATTGACACAGGTTACGGGACAAATATAGGACTTGTCTTATAAAAACCTGCGCAAAGCGCAACACCCCATCCAGCAAGCCCGGCCCGCCGTCCGCGCACGCAAGCTCGGCGGAACGGCCCGCGCAACGGGCATGGCCACGGTGGCGATACGGCAGATCGCGAAGTCAGTCAGGCAGGCCTCGCATCAAGCGCCTGAAAATCCACGGCAGCATGAGCGGCCGCAATCCAGCCGCAGCGCGATTGGCCATGCGAATATCCCGCCTGCTTGCAGCCCGAGGAAGAAAAAGTTTTCGCCCAAAGCAAAAATCCCCAGTGCATTTCTGCACTGGGGATTTTCTTGTTTGGGGTGGCTGATGGGGCTCGAACCCACGACAACAGGAATCACAATCCTGGACTCTACCAACTGAGCTACAGCCACCGTTGAAGCATTCGATTATATGCCAAAAACCAGCAGGCAAATGCTTTGGAACAGGCGTTGCGTGACGGATCGGGAGCAGCAGGAACAAAGGCGCATCGGGTGACGCGGGCAACGGGCAGGATGCTGCCACCCTCCATGCAGCCGCAGCCGGCAGGGACCTTGTCCGGCGCACCTGGAGCTTTCGGGGACAACCAGTCCCCCTGCCGCCCAAAGCAAAAATCCCCAGAGCATTTCTGCTCTGGGGATTTTTTTATTTGGGGTGGCTGATGGGGCTCGAACCCACGACAACAGGAATCACAATCCTGGACTCTACCAACTGAGCTACAGCCACCGTAGAAGAACGCTATTCTATTCTAAAAAACTGCTTGATTTCTGAAATTTCTGTTTTGCTAGAAATTTCTCTCATCAGGGGCGCGGGACCTTGATCTGCACCTTGAGCTGTTTCTTGAGAAGCTCGTAGTATGCCATAGCTTCTGCAACCGCAGAGCTTCGCAGGAAGTCCTGCTTCTGCGCGGCAGCAGCCTGTGCATCATCGGCCGGGCGCTCGACGATGCGGTTGATCTTGACCACGGCATAGCCTTGGGCACCCATGTCGACACCCGTCCAGGCAGGCAGCTGAGCGGTCGGTGCGCGCAGGGCCGCATCCACCACTTCGCGCGACAGGCCTTCGGGCTGGTCACGGCTGATCACCTTGGCGGCAGGCAGTTGCGCCGCATCAGGCTTGGCCTTCCATGCTGCAAGCTTGGCCTCGCCATCGGCCTTGGCCAGTTCGGCGGACTTTTGCGCCACGTACAGGGTGCGCAGCTTGTCGCCCACCTCGGCCATGGGCAGCGTGCGGGCAGGTGTGTACTCCACCACACGGCCGGCCACCAGTTGGCTGGAGCCCAGCTCCACCGCATCGGTGTTGCGCTTGTTGTTCAGCGAGTCGCTGGAGAACAGCGCCTCCAGGAAACGGGGGTTGGCCAGGGGACCCTTGACGTTGGGGCCGGGCTGGCGCGTCACATGGTCTGCCTTTTGCACGGTGAGCTTGAACTTCTCGGCCACGGGCTGCAGGCTGTCCGACTGCTCGTAGACCGCGTTGGAGAAGCCTTCCGCCAGTTCGGCGAACTTGCGCTGGGCTTGTTGCTGCTTGAGTTCGGCTTCCAGCTTGGGACGCATCTGCTCGAAGCTCGGAGCCTTGGGCTTCTTGATGTCCACCAGCGAGATGATGTGGTAGCCGAAGTCACTGTGCACCACGTCGCTGATGTCGCCCACCTTCATGCCGAAGGCTGCGTCTTCGAAGGGCTTGACCATGGCACCGCGGCCGAAGTAGCCCAGATCGCCACCCGATGCAGCGGAGCCACCGTCCTGCGAATTGGCCTTGGCCAGTTCGGCGAAGCGCTTGGGGTCCTTGCGCAGCTCGGCCAGCAGTTCCTCGGCCTTGGCCTTGGCTTTTTCCTGCTCGGCAGCAGGCGCATCCTTGCTTGCATTGATCAGGATGTGGCTGGCACGGCGCTCTTCGGGGCCGGCCAGGCGCTCGGCGTTCTGGTTGTAGTAGGAACGCACATCGTCTTCGCTCAGCGTGATGCCGGCCTCGATGCTGGGAACGTCCAGCAGCAGGTATTCCACCTTGGCCTGCTCCGATTGCTGGAACTGGCTGGTGTGGGCATCGTAGTAGGCCTTGAGGTCAGCCTCGGTGGGCTGGACCTTGCTGGCGTAGGCGCTGGCTTCAAAGCGGGCCACCTGCACTTCGCGGCGCTGGTACAGCGCATCGATGGCCTGCTTGACCTGGGTGTCGGTCGCAAAGGCCGTACCCGTCACGCCACCCATCACCTGGTTCATGGACAGCTCGCGGCGCAGGTTGGCCTCGAAGCCTTCGGGCGTCAGGCCCTGCGATCCGACCAGGGCGCGATAGGCCTCGGCATCCATCGAGCCGTCAGGCTTCTTGAGCGCGGCAATCGCGGGGATCTCCTGCAGCGTGCGCACCAGCTGCGCATCGGATGCGGCCAGGTGCATCTTCTGCACGGCGGCGGCCAGCACCTGGTCACGCACCATCTTCTCCAGCGTGGCGTAGCGCGCCTGCGGCGAGTCCAGCAGCTTGGGGTCGATGTTGGGGTTCTCGGCGCGCAGGCGATCACTCTCCATGCGGTGCGCGTTCTCCCAGTCGGCCTGCTTGATCTCATGACCATCGACACGTGCGACGATGACGCTGGACTCTGTGAAGTAGTTCTGGTTCACACCCACGAAGATGAACGAGGGAATGATCAGCAAGAACAACAAGATCATCACGAACTTGGAATGCTTGCGGATGGATTCGAACATGGTCTGTCGTCTTTCAATGGCAGAAATAGAAAAGGCGAACTTTCGTTCGCCTTTTGTTCTTGGTGGGTGCTGACGGGGTCGAACCGCCGACCTACGCCTTGTAAGGGCGCCGCTCTACCAACTGAGCTAAGCACCCCACCTTGACTGGTGTCAGTTCAGGGCATCTTTCAATGCCTTGCCCGGACGGAACTTTGGAACCTTGGCGGCCTTGATCTTGATGGTTTCGCCGGTGCGGGGGTTGCGGCCCGTACGAGCAGCGCGCTTACCAACGGCGAATGTGCCAAAACCAACGAGCGACACTGTACCACCCTTTTTGAGGGTTTTCTTCACAGCCTCAATCGTGGAATCCAGTGCACGAGCAGCCGCAGCCTTGGAGATGTCGGCGTTGTTAGCGATGTGCTCAATCAGTTCGGTTTTATTCACAAGATGCCTCTGGAGAAATAAGTGAATGGGATGTCTCTGCGGCCACCAACTTGGCTCGGCCAGAAACCCGGCGCGACGGATACGGAATCTGGCTTGCCGTTCGACGCCTGCCTCGGGGCAGACATCGGTGAATTAAAGCCATCGACCTTCCAGGTGTCAATGCACGCTGCGCATCGCAGCGACAGGGGACGATTCTATGCGGTTTTGGCGCCAGCTTTGGCTTTGCGGCCGGTTTTTTGCGCCCGGCGCAGGCTAGCGGCTTCACGAATTGACAAGGGTTGACAATGGACTTGTCCGCTGCAGGCCTTGCCAGTGCTGCAATGCGCCTCAACGCTTCGCATCCACGACGCCGCAGCGGCTGCCCTGCCTGATTCACATGCTTCCAAAAAAATAGCAACGCCAGACAGTTCGACGTGTCTGGCGCAGGATCCCGGGAACGGCCGGAAAGGCCCTCAGTGCGTGACCCGCGCGCGGATCTCGGGCAGGGCTTTTTGCAGGTAGTACACCATCGACCAGACGGTGAGCACCGCCGCCACCCAGATCAGCACCTGGCCCCAGACGCCGGTGTCGATCATGCCGAACACACGGCCGTCGTACAGCAGGAAGGGAATGGCCACCATCTGCGCCGTGGTCTTGAGCTTGCCGAGCATGTGGACGGCCACGCTCTTGCCCGCGCCCAGGTGCGCCATCCACTCGCGCAGGGCCGAGATGGCGATCTCGCGGCCGATGATGATCAGGGCCACGAACACATCGGTGCGCTGCAGGTGCACCAGCACCAGCAGCGACGCGCAGACCAGGAACTTGTCGGCCACCGGGTCAAGGAAGGCGCCGAAGGCCGATGTCTGGTTGAGCTTGCGCGCCAGGTAGCCGTCGAGCCAGTCGGTGGCCGCGAAGACGATGAACATGACCGTGGCGACCAGGTTGCGGGTCGCCACATCGAACGGCGCGTAGAACACCCCGACGATCAGCGGAATCGCGACGATCCGCGTACAGGTCATCAAGGTGGGGATTGTGAGAAACATGGCCGCCATTGTGTCACGTACCTTGGTGTTTGAGGTTCTGTTTCAAGGCCCGCGGTGCAGCCTGCGGGACGGTCATTTCAATGCAATGCACGGTAGATATCTTCAGCCAGCGCGGCCGAGATGCCGTCCACGCTGCACAGGTCCTCGACGGTGGCTTCGGACACGCCGCGCACGCCGCCAAAGCGCTGCAGCAGGCGCGCTCGCTTCTTGGGGCCGACGCCCGGAATCTCCTCGAGCTTGCCGCCGCCCACGCGCACCTTGGCACGCGCCGCGCGCATGCCGGTGATGGCGAAGCGGTGGGCCTCGTCGCGGATCTGGGCCACCAGCATCAGCGCGGCCGAGTCGTAGCCCAGGTAGATCTTCTCGCGCCCGTCGGCAAAGACCAGTTCTTCCAGGCCGACCTTGCGCCCCTCGCCCTTTTCCACGCCCACGATGCGCGAGACATCGAGGCCCAGCTGCTCGAAGACTTCGCGCGCCATGCTGACCTGGCCCTTGCCGCCGTCGACCAGCACCAGGTCCGGCAGTTGCGGCTGCTTGCCGGTGAGCTCGGCACCGCCCGCCTCCCTTTGCGCTTCGGCCACGCGGCTGTAGCGGCGCGTCAGCACCTGGCGCATGGCGGCATAGTCGTCGCCGCCCGTGATGCCTTCGATGTTGAAGCGCCGGTATTCGCTGCTTTGCATCTTGTGGTGATGGAAGACCACGCAGGAGGCCTGCGTGGCCTCGCCTGCCGTGTGCGAGATGTCGAAGCATTCGATGGTGAGCTCGTCCAGGTTCTCGCAGGCCAGGTCCAGCGCCTCGACCAGTGCGCGCGTGCGCGCCTGCTGCGAGCCTTCTTCGGCCAGCAGGCGGGCCATCTGGATGTCGGCGTTCTTTTGCGCCATCTCCAGCCAGATGCGCCGCTGCTCGCGCGGCTGCTGCACGGCGGTGATGCGCACGCCGCCTTGCTCGCTCAACAGGGCCAGCAGCTTCTTGTCCACCGGATGACTGACGATGAGCACGGGCGGCACGGCCACGCCGGTGTAGTGCTGGGCGATGAAGGCCTCCAGCACGATGTCCTCGACCGGGCGCGCGGATTCGGCAAGATTGGCCTCTTCCTCGCCGGCGTAGACCGAGGCGGCATCGCCCAGGTTGGCGGGAAAGTACGGCCGGTCGCCCAGGTGGCGGCCGCCGCGCACCATGGCCAGGTTCACGCAGGCACGGCCGCCCTGCACCTTCACGGCGAGGATGTCCACGTCGCGGTCGTCGGCGGTTTCTATGACCTGCTGGTGCAGCACGCGCGACAGCGCCGTCATCTGGTTGCGCACCTCGGCGGCCTGCTCGTATTCCATGCGCCCGGCGTGCTCCATCATGCGGGCCTCCAGCTGGCGCAGCAGTTCCTGGGTTTCGCCGCGCAGCATGGCCTCGGCATTGCGCACGTCCAGCGCATAGGCTTCGGGCGAGATCAGATCCACGCAAGGGCCGCTGCAGCGCTTGATCTGGTAGAGCAGGCAGGGGCGCGAGCGGTTGGCAAAGACCGTGTCCTCGCAGGTGCGCAGCCGGAAGACCTTCTGCAGCAGCTGGATGCTTTCCTTGACGGCCCAGGCGTTGGGATAGGGACCGAAGTAGCGGTGGCGCTTGTCCACGGCACCACGGTAGTAGGCCATGCGCGCGAAGCGCTGGTGGGCAGGCTCGCCAGCCTGGCCGTCGCGCGCGGCCACGCCGGTGATCTTCAGGTAGGGATAGCTCTTGTCGTCCCTAAACAGGATGTTGTATTTGGGGTGCTGCGTCTTGATCAGGTTGTTTTCGAGCAGCAGGGCCTCGGCCTCGGAGCGCACCACCGTGGTCTCCATGCGGGCGATCTTGCCCACCATGTGGCCTATGCGCGTGCCGCCATGGTTCTTGGTGAAGTAGCTGGAGACCCGGCGCTTGAGGTTGATGGCCTTGCCCACGTACAGCAGCGTGCCTGCCGCGTCGAAATAGCGGTAGACGCCGGGCAGGCCCGGCAGCGCTGCCACCTGGGCCAGCAGTTCATCGGAATGGGATTCGGACATGCGCCTATTGTGGCCGCTGCCCGGGCCCGCCGCAGCGGGCCTGCGGGCCCCCGGGCTCTTACTCGGCCTCGATCTTCGAGGACTTGACCACCTGGGCCCAGTTGGACCACTCGGTCTTGACCATGGCGCCCAGCTGCTGCGGGCTCATGTAGTCCGCCGTGGCGCCCTGCTCCTGTGCCTTTTGCTTGAAGGCCGGATTCTCCACCACCTTCTTGAGGTCGGCCGTGAGCTTGTCGATCACGGGCTTGGGCGTGGCGGCGGGCGCGAATACGGCAAACCAGGAGGTGGCGTTGACGCCCGCATAGCCGGCCTCGGCCGTGGTGGGCGCATCAGGCAGGCTGGGCAGGCGCTGCGTGCCGGTGACGGCCAGCACGCGCAGCTTGCCGCTTTGCACGTGGGGCATGAAGGGCGGCGCCGTGCCGAAGGTCAGGTCCACCTGGCCGCCCAGCAGGTCCTGCAGCGCGGGGCCGGTGCCCTTGTAGGGGACGTGGACCATCTTGATGCCGGCCTGCTGCTCCAGCATGGCGCCTGTCACGTGCTGCAGCGAGCCATTGCCCGACGAGGCGTAGTTCAGCTTGCCGGGGTTGGCCTTGGCATAGGCCACGAGTTCCGCCAGCGTCTTCACGGGCAGCTCGGAGCGCACCACGATGATCTGCGGCGCCGACAGCACATTGGCCACGGGCTGGAAGTCGCCCTGCTCCCAGATGCGGGCCTTGGTCAGGTGGGGCGAGATGACGTGGTAGCCCGAGTACTGCATGAGCAGGGTGTAGCCATCGGCCTCGGCACGCTTGACCAGGCTGGCTGCGATGGAGCCGTTGCCGCCGCCCTTGTTGTCCACCACCACCGACTGGCCGATCACGGGCGCCAGGGCCTGGGCCGCCATGCGCGCCGCCAGGTCGGTGGTGCCGCCGGCGGCGGCCGGCACGATCATGGTGATGGTCTTGGCGGGGTAGCCGCCCTGGGCCAGCGCGGCTGTGCCACCCAGGCCCAGCCCTGCGATGGCCATGGCCATGGCCACGGCTGCGATCTGTCTGCGTTGAATCTTCTTCATCTTTGTCTCCTTGGTTTGCTCGGTTCTTGTGAATGAGAATGCGCGCCGGCCTCAGCCCTTGGCCAAAGCCCGCTCGCGGATGGCTGCAAAGTCGGCTGGCGGCTGGTGCAGGTCCAGCCGCGCGCCGGCCTTGGCGATCTGGCTGGCCGTGTCATGGCCGATCAGCGCGGGCAGGCTGCGCGCGGCCGCGACGATCTGCGCCAGGTCCACGCCGGTGTCATAGCCCATGAGCTGCAGCGCGTGGACGATGTCTTCGGTGCAGGCATTGCCCGATGCGCCGGGCGCGTAGGGGCAGCCGCCCAGGCCGCCTATGGAGGCGTCGAAGCGGTCGCCGCCCGCCTCGATGGAGGCCAGCACATTGCCCAGGGCCATGCCGCGTGTGTTGTGGAAGTGCAGGGTCAGTCCCAGCTGCGGCCAGCGCTGCCGGAAGGCAGCCACCATGGCACGCACCTGGGTCGGAAAGGCCATGCCCGTGGTGTCGCACAGCGTGATGCCCTGCACGCCCAGGTCGGCAAAGCGCTGCACCCAGTCGAAGACTTCCTGCTGCGGCACATCGCCCTCCATGGGGCAGCCAAAGCAGCATGACAGCGAGACGTTGACCGGCACGCCCGCCTGCTGCGCCGTGGCCACGACCTGGGCCAGCGCCGCGAACGACTGGCTGCGCTGCATGCGCAGGTTGCACAGGTTGTGGGTCTCGCTGACCGACATGACGAGGTTGAGCTCGTCCGTGCGCGCCTCGATGGCGCGCTCGGCGCCGCGGGCATTGGGCACCAGGGCCGTGTAGACCGTGCCGGGGCGGCGCTCTATCTCACGCATGACGATCTCGCCATCGCGCAGCGCGGGAATGGCGGTGGGCGAGACAAAGGCCGTGACCTCGATCTTGGACAGGCCGGCCTGCGACAGCGCATTGACCAGGGCGATCTTGTCCTCGGTGGGGACAAAGGCCTGCTCCATCTGCAGCCCGTCGCGCGTGCCGACCTCGTTGAAGAAGACGCGGCGGCCCGCGCCCTGCCAGACATCCGTGGGGTGGACGGCATTCATTGGATCACTCCCTTGCTGCGCAGCAGCGCAATCTGTTGGGCCGTGAGGCCGGCCTCGGCCAGCACGGCATCGGTGTCATCGCCCACATGGGGCGCACTGCTGCGCACCGTGCCGGGCGTGAGCGAGAGCTTGGGGACAATGCCCGGCACCTCGATGTCGTCGCCGTCGCGCGTGTGCTGGCTGAGGATCATGTCGCGGGCGCGGTAGTGCGGGTCCTCGGCAATGTCCTTGGCCGTGTACACCTTGCCGGCCGGCACGCGTGCGGCGGCCAGCTGGTCCATCACGGCCTGCACGCTCTGCGAGCGCGTCCAGCCGCCGATGACGGCGTCGATCTCGGTGATGCGCGCCACGCGGCCCGCGTTGTCGGCCAGTTGCGGATCGTCGGCCAGGTCCTGGCGGCCGATGGTGGCCATCAGGCGCTTGAAGATGGAGTCGCCATTGCCGGCCACCAGCACCCACCCGTCCTGGCAGGGATAGGCGTTGGACGGCGCGATGCCCGGCAGCGCACTGCCCGCCGCCTCGCGCACGGCACCAAAGGCGCTGTATTCGGGCAGCAGGCTTTCCATGACGTTGAACACGGCCTCGTGCAGGGCCACGTCGATGACCTGGCCGGCACCGCCGTTCACCTTGCGGTGGTACAGGGCCATCATCACGCCGATCACGCCATGCAGCGCGGCCAGCGTGTCGCCAATCGAGACGCCCACGCGCACCGGCACGCGGCCCGGCTCGGCCGTCAGGTGGCGCAGGCCGCCCATGGCCTCGCCGATCACGCCAAAGCCCGGCAGGTCGCGGTAGGGGCCGGTCTGGCCGTAGCCCGAGATGCGCAGGATGACCAGGCCAGGGTTGAGCGCATGCAGCTCTTCGGGCGACATGCCCCAGCCTTCCAGCGTGCCGGGGCGGAAGTTCTCGACCAGCACATCGGCCTCGGCGATCAGGCGCCGGGCGATGTCCTGGCCCTCCTGCTGGCGCAGGTCCAGCGCCACCGAACGCTTGTTGCGCGACTGCACCTGCCACCAGACCGAGGTGCCGTTCTTGATCAGGCGCCAGTTGCGCAGCGGATCGCCCGCGCCCGGCGCCTCGATCTTGACCACGTCGGCGCCGAACTCGCCCAGCGTCTTGCCGCAGAACGGCCCTGCAATCAATTGCCCCATCTCGACCACGCGCACGCCATTGAGTGCGCCGGGGGTGGAAACCAGCCTTGTCTGTTGTGTCATGGGTTAGCGCTTCCTCTTTGTCTCCTGCGGCCAGCCTCCGATGGCATTGCCGCGGCGCCGATCTTGCCGCCGTCCGCGCGCGCTGCAAAACGCTCAAGCGCGACGCTGCCATCGCAAACCGGCATGGCAGAACCCAGCCGGGCGGGGCCGGGAGATAATCGCCACCCCATGAAACTCGACCCGATTTCGCTGCGCCTGTTCGTGGCCGTGATGGAGGAAAGCGCCATCGCCCGCGCTGCCGCACGCGAACACATCGCCCCCTCGGCCGCCAGCCGGCGGCTGGCCGAGCTGGAAAGCCAACTGCAGGTGGAGCTGTTCACCCGCAGCAACCGCGGCAGCGTGCCCACGGCCGCCGCCTATGCACTGCTGAACATGGCGCGCGGCGTGCTCAACGACCTGGACGGCATCGGCGAGCAGATGCGCGAGTACGGCAGCGGCCTGCGCGGCCATGTGCGCGTGATGGCCAACATCTCGGCCATCACCCAGTTCCTACCCTCCCAGCTGCAGCGCTTCCTGGACCAGCATCCGCATGTGGACGTGCGCCTGCAGGAGCGGGTGAGCAGCGACATCGCGCGCGCTGTGGCGGACAACGAGGCCGACATCGGCATCCTCAACCAGGGCAGCTACGGAGAGAAGATTCGCCTGCGCCCGTACCGGCGCGATCGCCTCATCGTCATCGTGCCCCAGGGCCATGCGCTGGTACGGCGGCGCTCACTGCGGCTGGCCCAGGTGCTGGACCATGACCTGGTGGGCATGCACGCCGGCAGCGCGCTCAACCACCAGATCACGCGCGCCGCGGCCGACCTGGGCCTGCAGCCCCGGCTGCGCATGAAGGTCACGGGCTATGACGCGCTGTGCCTGATGGTGGCCTCGGGCCTGGGCGTCGGCATCCTGCCCGAAGGCAGCGCACGCCTGTACCTGGGCGCCCTGCCGCTGCGCTGCATTGCGCTGGACGAGCCCTGGGCCGAGCGCCAGCTGATGCTGTGCGTGCGCTCGCAAGAGGCACTGCCGCCAGTGGCGCAGTTGCTGGTCGAACACCTGTGCGAACCCTGATCCCCATGCTTGCCTTCAACCCCATCCCCCCGGACCCGCAGCCAGAGCAGGCCGCTGCACGGACCTGGGACATCTTCTGCCAGGTCATAGACAACTTTGGCGACATCGGCGTGTGCTGGCGCGCGGCGGCCGACCTGGCCTCACGCGGCCAGCGGGTGCGGCTGTGGATGGACGACGCCAGCGCCCTGGCCTGGATGGCTCCCCGGCCGCACCCGGCCGGACTCAGCGTCCATGGCTGGCCCACGCAGGCGCAGGATGTCCCGCAGGCCGTGGGCGATGTGGTCATCGAGGCCTTCGGCTGCGAGATCCCGCCGCCCTTCCTGGCGGCCATCGCGCGCCGGGCACCGCTGTGGATCAACCTCGAATACCTGTCGGCAGAGGACTATGTGGAGCGCTGCCACCGCCTGCCCTCGCCGCTGATGTCGGGGCCGGCTGCGGGGTTGACGCGCTGGTTCTTCTACCCGGGCTTCACGGCCGCCACGGGCGGCCTGCTGCGCGAGCCGGGCCTGGCCGCGCGCCAGGCAGCCTTTGCTTCCGAGGGCCGGCAGGCCTGGCGCACACGCCACGGCATAGGCACCGGCGATTGCGCCATCTCGCTGTTCTGCTACGAGCCCCCTGCCCTGCCTCAATGGCTGGCCCAACTGCATGCAGCGCCCCCTGCGCCGCGGGCCACGCATTTGCTGGTGACCCCGGGGCGCGCAGCCGCCGCCGTGCAACAGGCCATGGCCAGCGTGCCCGCCACGGAACAAGGCGCGGTGACCCGGCATGCGCTGCAGCCCTGCCCCCAACCTCAGTTCGACGAAATGCTCTGGGCCTGCGACCTGAACCTGGTGCGTGGCGAGGATTCGCTGGTACGCGCACTGTGGGCGGGCCAGCCGCTGGTCTGGCACATCTATCCCCAGCACGACGACGCCCATCACGACAAGCTCGACGCCTTTCTTGACTGGCTGCAGGCACCAGCCAGCCTGCGTGCCTTCCACCATGCCTGGAACGGCATGGCACCGGCAAGCACCTTGCCCGCAATCACGCCTGCGCTGCTGCAGCAATGGCAGGAATGCGTGCAGGCGGCACGCCTGCGGCTGCTGCAACAGACCCCATTGATTGAGCAGCTACAAGCTTTCGTGACCGAAAAAAGCTAGAATGCACGTTTTGCCTCCCTGGAGGCGCCGCTGCGGGCGACCGCCAGCCGGCCGCCATCGACCAACCAGGGTTGCACCCGCCGCGGAACTGCGGCAGGCGCACCGTCCCAGCGACTTCGCTTGCCTGCCCTGTTGAGCGGCTCAACCTCAGCCAAGCAAGCTATGAAAATCGCTCAAGAAATCCGCGCCGGCAACGTGATCATGCACGGCAAGGACCCGATGATCGTCCTGAAGACCGAATACGCTCGCGGTGGCCGCGGCGCCGCCACCGTCCGCATGAAGCTCAAGTCCCTGCTGGGCAACATGGGCACCGAAGTCGTCTTCAAGGCCGACGACAAGATCGACAACGTGATCCTGGACAAGAAGGAGTGCACCTACTCCTACTTCGCCGATCCGATGTACGTGTGGATGGATGCAGACTTCAACCAGTACGAAGTGGAAGCCACCAACATGGGTGACGCCATCAACTACCTGGAAGACGGCATGGAAGCCGAAGTCGTGTTCTACGACGGCAAGGCCATCTCCTGCGAACTGCCCACTTCCGTGGAACGCGAAATCACCTGGACCGAACCCGCCGTCAAGGGCGACACATCGGGCAAGGTGCTCAAGCCTGCCAAGATTGCCACCGGCTTCGAAGTGCCCGTGCCCCTGTTCGTGAGCCAGGGCGACAAGATCGAAATCGACACCCGCACGGGCGAGTACCGCAAGCGCGTCTAAACAACGCTTGCAGTTCCCTCTGCGAAGCCCCTGGCAGTCTCTGCCAGGGGCTTTTTCTTTGGGCGCGCGGTATCCATGCAGATATTTACCCGGATTTAATTGACTTGCCAATTTTACCCGGCTAATATCTGCCGCATGACTACCGACTCTTGCATGGCAGGCGCCGAGCCCGCCCCCAGCTACACCATCTTCCAGGGCCACAGCCGGCTGCTGCAGGCCGGCAGGCCGGGCATCCTGCAGTTCCTGCAAAGCCATGAACAACAGGCGCAGGGCAGCGGATCCGCGCCGCCGCTGTGGGTGTTCGACGACCACAGCGGCATGCGGCTGGACCTGGACTGGCGCAGCGAGTTGGCCTCAGCGCCTGCCCCCGCCGAAGCCGCCGCCCCGCGCAGCGTGGGCCGCCCCAAGCTGGGCGTGGTGGCGCGCGAGGTGACCTTGCTGCCGCGCCACTGGGAATGGCTCAACCGCCAGCCCGGCGGCGCCTCCGGCGCACTGCGCAGGCTGGTGGACGAGGCGCGCGGCAAGCACGCCGCACAGGATGCCGTGCGCGCCGCCACCGAAGCCGTCTACCGCTTCATGAGCGAGATGGCGGGCGACCTTCCCCATTTCGAGGACGCCAGCCGCGCCCTGTTTGCACGCCAGGCCGAAGCCTTTGCACAGCACACCGCCGCCTGGCCCGAGGATGTGCGAAGCTATCTGCAGCAACTGGGCGGCCCCGTGTGGGCGGACTCACCTGTGGCGCCAGCCCAGGACTGAAGACCTGAACCGGCCCGACCTCACTGCTTTTCTCGTCGCATTACCAGACACAACATGACGAAACCAACCGAACCCCTGCCCCAGGCCGCCGCGCCTGCCGCATCCAGCCCCGGCGGGCCGCCCATTGCCGGCAGCCAGCCGCTGTGGCGCACCTTTCTGGTGTTCCTGGGCCCCATGGTGCTGGCCAACATCCTGCAATCGCTGTCGGGCACCATCAACAGCGTCTTCATCGGCCAGATGCTGGGCGTGCAGGCGCTGGCCGCCGTCGCGGCCTTTTTTCCGGTGATGTTCCTCTTCATCGCCTTCGTGATCGGCCTGGGCGCGGGCTCCTCGGTGCTGATAGGCCAAGCCTACGGCGCGCGCATGCATGACAAGCTGCGCGCGATTGCGGGCACGGCCATGTGCATAGGACTGCTGTTTGGCGCCATCGTGGCCCTGTTCGGCGGGCTGTTCACCGAGCCGCTGATGCGGTTGCTGGGCACGCCGCCCGACATCATGGAGCAGGCCACGCTGTACTCGCGCATCGTGCTGCTGGGCATGCCGGGGCTGTTCGTGTTCCTGCTGGCCACCTCGCTGCTGCGCGGCGTGGGCGACACGGTCTCGCCCATGCTGGCGCTGCTGATCTCCACGGGCACGGGACTGGCCTGCACCCCGGCGCTGATCGCGGGCTGGGCCGGCCTGCCGCGCCTGGGCGTGGCCAGCGCGGGCGTGTCCATGATCCTGGGCTTCACCCTGGCGCTGGCCTGGCTGGGCTGGCGGCTGCGCCGCATCGGCAGCCCGCTGGCGCCCAATGCCGCGCTGTGGAAAGCCATGCGCATTGACCGGACCCTGCTCAAGAGCATCCTGCGCGTGGGCATTCCCACGGGCGTGCAGATGATTGCCTCGTCCATGGCCGGGCTGGTCGTCGTGTCGCTGGTCAACGGCTTCGGCTCCAGCGCCACGGCCGCCTATGGCGCGGTCAACCAGATCAACTCGTTTGCGCAGTTCCCCGTGATCTCGGTCGCCATCACGGCGTCCATCCTCGGAGCCCAGGCCATCGGCGCGGGACGCAGCGAGCGCCTGGGAGCCATCACGGCCACGGCCATCCGCATGAACCTGGCATTGGGCGCCGCCCTGGCCCTGATCGGCAGCCTGTTCGCACGGCCGCTGCTGGGCATGTTCATCACCGACGAGCAGGTGCTGGTGCTGGCCATCGAGCTGCTGTACATCGTGCTGTGGAGCGGCCTGCTGCTGGGCTGCTTCATTGCCCTGTCGTCCATCATGCGTGCCAGCGGCGATGTGGTCATTCCCACGGCCATCACCATCACGGTGCTCGCCGTGCTGGAGCTGCCCATGGCCTGGTGGCTGAGCCGCGGCTTCGGGCTGATGGGAATCTGGATGGCGCTTCCGCTGTCCTACACCCTGACGCTGTGCCTGCAGACCGCCTACTACAAGCTGGTCTGGAAGAAGCGCCCCATCCGCCGCATGGTGTAAGGCGTGCGCCATGCAAAACAGGCTTCCCGAGGGAAGCCTGTTTTTTCGGGGTGGGCAAGGCGTCAGGCGTTCAGGTCCAGCACCACGCGCCCTTCGATCTTGCCTTCGTGCATGCGCGCGAAGATGTCGTTGATGTTCTCCAGCCGGTCTGTGGACACGGTGGCCTTGACCTTGCCCATGGCCGCGAAGTCCAGCGACTCCTGCAGGTCCAGCCGCGTGCCCACGATGGAGCCGCGCACCGTCACGCCGCTGAGCACCATGTTGAAGATGGGCAGCGGGAAGCTGCCGGGCGGCAGGCCGTTGAGCGATACCGTGCCGCCGCGCCGCACCATGCCCAGCGCCTGCTCGAAGGCCTTGGGCGATACCGCCGTCACCAGGGCGCCGTGTGCGCCGCCGATCTCCTTTTTCAGGTAGGCCGCAGGGTCCGTGGTCATGGCGTTGACCGTGACCTGTGCGCCCAGGCGCCTGGCCAGCGCCAGCTTGTCGTCATCCACGTCCACCGCTGCCACATTCAGGCCCATGGCCTTGGCGTACTGCACGGCCATGTGGCCCAGGCCGCCGATGCCCGAGATCACCACCCAGTTGCCGGGCTTGGTGTCCGTGACCTTCAGGCCCTTGTAGACGGTGACGCCCGCGCACAGCACGGGTGCGATCTCGATCAGGTCCACGCTGCCCGGCAGCAGACCCACGAAATTGGCATCGGCCAGCGCGTACTGCGCAAAGCCGCCGTTGACGGAGTAGCCGGTGTTCTTTTGCTGCTCGCACAGCGTCTCCCAGCCGCCCAGGCAATGCTCGCAATGGCCGCAGGCCGTGTAGAGCCATGGAATGCCGACGCGGTCGCCCTCCTTCACATGGGTGACGCCTGCACCCACGGCGGCCACATAGCCCACGCCTTCGTGGCCGGGGATGAAAGGCGGATTGGGTTTGACGGGCCAGTCGCCCTGCGCCGCGTGCAGGTCGGTATGGCAGACGCCGCAGGCCTCGATCTTCACCAGCACATGGCCGGGATCAGGCCTGGGCACCGGGACTTCCTCGATGGTGAGCGGCTTGCCAAACTCCCGCACCACGGCGGCCTTCATGGTCCTGTTCATTCGCGCCATCCTTTCTTTGCGTCAAAGTAGGTACAGCATTTCAGCGAAGCGACCTGAACGCCTTGATCAAAATCAGGCCTTGGACCATCAAGGACAAAAAAAGCGGGCAAGGAAAACCTTGCCCGCTTTTCAGGGATGCGAATGCAGGCCTTACACGGGCTGGCCCACCAGATCATGGCCCTGCGTGCCCACGATGCGCGCCTTCACGAAGTCGCCCACCTTGTAGGTCTTGCTGGCCTTCTCGGGCGGCAGCAGGTGCACCAGGCCATCGATCTCGGGCGCATCGGCATAGCTGCGGCCCACGCCACCCTTCTTGCCCAGGCCCACGGACTTGTCCACCAGCACCTGCATGGTCTGACCCACGCGCTTTTGCAGGCGCGCAGTGGAAACCTCTTCGGCCACGGCCATGAAGCGCGCACGGCGCTCCTCACGCACTTCCAGGGGCAGCATGCCGGGAATCTCGTTGGCGGCAGCGCCTTCGACCGGGCTGTAGGCAAAGCAGCCCGCGCGGTCGATCTGCGCCTCGCGCAGGAACTGCAGCAGGTGCTCGAACTCCTGCTCGGTCTCGCCGGGGAAGCCCGCGATGAAGGTGGAGCGGATCACCAGATCCGGGCAGATCTCGCGCCAGCGCTGCAGGCGCTCCAGGTTCCTCTCGCCGTTGGCGGGGCGCTTCATGCGCTTCAAGACATCGGGATGGCTGTGCTGGAAAGGCACGTCCAGATAGGGCAGCACGCGGCCCGTGGCCATGAACGGAATGATCTCGTCCACGCTGGGGTACGGATAGACATAGTGCAGGCGCACCCAGGCGCCATAGGGCTCGGCGATCTCGGCCAGCGTCTGCACCAGTTCGAGCATGCGCGTCTTGACCGGTTTTCCGTCCCAGAAGCCCGTGCGGTACTTCACATCCACGCCATAGGCCGAGGTGTCCTGGCTGATCACCAGCAGCTCCTTGACGCCACCCTCGAACAGCGCACGCGCCTCCTTGAGCACATCGCCCACGGGACGCGAAACCAGGTCGCCGCGCATGGAGGGAATGATGCAGAAGGTGCAGCGGTGGTTGCAGCCCTCGGAAATCTTCAGGTAGGCGTAGTGCCTGGGCGTGAGCTTGATGCCCGCCTCGCCAAAGGCGCCCGGCACCAGGTCGATGAAGGGATCGTGCGGCTTGGGCAGATGGGTGTGGACGGCGTTCATCACCTCCTGCGTGGCGTGCGGCCCGGTCACGGCCAGCACGCTGGGATGCACTTCCTGGATCAGGTTGCCGCCATCCTTGCCCGCCTTGGCACCCAGGCAGCCCGTGACGATGACCTTGCCGTTCTCGGCCAGCGCCTCGCCAATGGTGTCCAGGCTCTCGCGCACGGCGTCATCGATGAAGCCGCAGGTGTTGACGATCACCAGGTCAGCGCCCTCGAAGGTCTTGGAGGTCTGGTAGCCCTCGGCGCTGAGCTGGGTAAGGATGAGTTCGGAGTCCGTGAGTGCCTTGGGGCACCCGAGGGATACCATACCTATACGGGGCAGCCGATCCACTTTGACAGCAGTTTCATTCATGGGAAAAACTTCTAAAGGTCTTGTCTATAGCTACCTGCGGTTCTCGGACCCCAAGCAGTCAACGGGGAGCAGCACGGACAGGCAGCTGGCATACGCGGAAAAATGGGCCTCAGAGCACGGCCTGCAGCTTGACAGCAGCCTGACCCTCCGCGACGAGGGTCTGAGCGCTTACCACCAGCAGCACATAAAAAGTGGTGCGCTCGGGGTGTTCCTGCGGGCCGTGGAGGACGGACGTGTACCGCATGGATCTGTGCTGATCGTGGAGGGGCTGGACCGCCTCTCTCGCGCAGAGCCCATCCAGGCTCAGGCGCAACTGGCCCAGATTGTAAATGCGGGCATCACCGTGGTCACAGCGAGCGACGGAAAGGCCTACAGCCGCACACGGCTCAAAGAGAACCCCATGGATCTGGTCTACAGCCTGCTGGTGATGATCCGCGCGCACGAAGAAAGCGACACGAAGAGCAAGCGGGTCAAGGCCAGCATCAGGCGCCTGTGCGAGGGATGGCAGAACGGCACGTACCGGGGACGTGTGCGCCAGGGACATGACCCCGAGTGGATCAAGGAGACGGAAGCGGGATGGGAGATCGACCCCGAGCGTGCAGCGGCCGTGCGCAGGGCCGTGGAGCTTTACTCGCAAGGGCACGGGGGCAAAGGCATCGTGCAGCGGCTCGATGCAGAGGGATTGCGGCTGTATTCGACAACGCGGGTCAACGTCACAACCCAGGTCTACCGTGTCATCAAGATGCCCCAGCTCGCGGGCATCAAGCCCGTGAGCCTTGATGGCGAGGAATACCTGCTCAAGGACTACTACCCTGCAGTCTTGAGTGCAGACGAGTGGACTGAGCTTCAGCGGGTGGCAGCGCAGAGTGGTCGGCGACGGGTCAAAGGCGATCTGCCGCACATCATCACCGGGCTGGGCATCACTGTTTGCGGGTACTGCGGCCGGCCTATGTCGGGCCAGCACCTTGCCACAAAGAAGCGCCTGCCCGACGGGCGCATTCGAGATGGATACCGGCGACTGCTCTGCGCCTCGGCAGCGGCCTATGGCGGCGGATGCTCAGTGTTTGGTAGCACCAGCGTGGCGCCGGTAGAGCGCGCCATCATGTCCTATTGCAGCGACATCGTGAACCTGCAGGCGCTGTATGGGGCGGACCGCAGCCAGGTGCCGCGCGCCCAAGTGATAGCGGCCCGCCAGCAGGTGGACCAGATCAGCGCCCAGCTCGACAAGCTAACCGACGCTATGCTGGCCAGCGCCGACGAGGGCACACCGGCAGTTTTCGCACGGCGCGCTCGCCAGCTGGAGGTCGATCTGGCCGCTGCTCATGCCAGGCTACAGGCGGCCGAACTGGATTTGGCAGGCGCGGCTCGCACAGACATTTCTGGAGCCGATGCTGCCTGGCGTGCGCTGGCTGCGGGCGTGGAAGCACAGGAGATCGAGCCCAGGCTGCAGGCCCGCCAGCTGGTTGCGGACACTTTTGAACGCATCGTTGTATACGCCCGGGGTGTCAATCCCGATCCCGATGCCTTCGAGCGTGACTACAGAATTGATTTAGTGCTGATTGCCCGCGGCGGCGTGGCTAGGCTGCTGACCGTGGACCGCCGGGGCAAGTGGATTGCGGGCGAGCAGTCTGCACCTCAAGATCAAGCACACCAATAAGGTTACAGCAAACGGCACGTCTAAAAGGCTTGCGATTTAGTAGGGAAATGCCATAAAAATTGCCAGCGCCCTTGTTTCTCGTATTATGAATTCCCTTTCAATAGAAGGACGATATGGCTGATTTCAAGAAATCTGACTTGTATTACACCGACTACTCCGACACCGCCGTGGAGGGCGACGATCCAAAGAAATTGCGACTTGATCGCACTCGGGTCAGTCGCCATGAATCCTATGAAGTTGTAACTCTGATCAACTCGATTGTATTTGAGCAAGGCGCTTCAGAGGAAGGAATTCAACGAGGCAGGCGAATTGTCGAATGGATGATCCATGAACTTCTTCCTTCAAACATCCAGGGGCGGGATAAAATCCAAGCATGGATCTATGAAAATTATAATGAGATGAGGAAAAATTTCCCGCGCTGAAATCTCTGTCATCATAAAAGAGCCCTTTTTGGGCTCTTTTTATTTATAGTTATGGATTATTTATTTTGGATGATCTAAAGCAAAAATATGACATCAGTCAAAAATTTATTTACCATCTCTATAGGACGAATCTCATCACCCTTACGTTTTAGGCGCACCAGACATTGGGTCGAATTTCAGGCATAGAAATAATAATCAATTCATGGCGAATACTTTTTTAGGCAAATTGACACACATAAAATCATGTTTAATAAAATTAAAGACATTTCAAAAAAAATAGAAAATCTATCTGAAGACAAGAATTTTCTCAATATGTTAGTATTTTTTTTGTTCTTAATGTGCCTACTTCTATTTCTAACCGAAGGCATTGAAAAAAAAGATATTGGAACAGCAGGGCTAACACTAATTTCAACACTGGCAGGCGCAACAGCAGCTTTCAGACTAAATGAAATGAAAGATAAGAAGAATCAATTTAAAAATGATCATGCACAATTAAATATAGCTCTATTTATCATAGTAAATCAGCTAAACGCACTACAAAATATCTTATCAAGATACGAAGAATACTCAAGCACAAATTCAAAAGCATTCTTGATGCCTGCGTACAATCCGCCAGATTACTCAAATCTATTCATTAGTTTCGAAAAAATTAGTTTTATACTATTCTCCAGCAACCCACAAATATTGCTCAAGCTAACAATTCAGCAAGATGGCTTTCATCATTCTATAGACGCTGTTAGACAACGGAACAAATTCTATGTAGAACAAGTTCAACCAGCATTTCACAATAAAGAATTAATTAATAAACTAGCTAGTCCAGAAGAAATAAAAGAATCCATAGGTTTAAGCATTTTCAATGGAGCCATACAGATCGCCGAGAATAGCCATGAGCTGATAACACAAATCTTTAACGATACAGAAATTTTACACGACCAGATTTTAGCCATTGGTCGAGAACTTTTCCCAGGACAAAAATTCGTTTCTGGCAGACTATCCAAAGGGCAAAGAAAATGAAACAGGTATATTGTCAAATATAATGTTTCACCAAATTAATTCATACATCAATACTTTTTTATAAAGAAATTTGAATAAAAACCAGAATTAAACAAGTTGCCTAGCAACTCTTATTAATAAAAAATCTGCGGCGCACTGCCGCAGGTTTTAACTCACGGCTGGCGCGCGTCTTCAATATCCAAAATGCTGTGCAACTGGCTAGACAGCGCTTTATAGCCTGTCCGGCACACAACCAGCCCCTCGGCTACGTCCCGCTCGCTTGCGTATCCGGCAGCGTCGTGCGCAGCGGGGGAAGGGGCGGGGGCCGCACGCGCAGAGTCGCCGGCAGCGGCTCGCACATCATCTGCACCGGAGTCAGGGGCGCCGATGTCGTTGAGCATGCGGACAGTGCCAGCATCGAGACACTGGCGACGAGATAGCAGAGCGATTTGCGCATGTGCGCCTCCTAGTTGTTTTTTCAGGGTATCGAGCACCTCAGCGTGCTCGACGGCCGCCGTGTCAGCCGTCTTGCGCTCGACTTGGCGCTTGAGGTCAGCGGCCTTATCCGCGAGACGCTGACCCGCGGCACGAGCCAGCGCCTCGCGGTCGTAGCGGGCCTGCCAGACTTGCCCCGCGAAATGCCAGCCACCGGCCGCGCCGGTGGCAGCACAGGCCATACCCAGCAGCACATAGGGCAGCGCCGCCGCAGCCACGCGCACGGCCCAGGATTGGGGATTCAGGGCCGCCATGGTCAAACCTCCTGAATGCCCACCAGCGTGCTTTTGCCACTGACAGTGATCAGGCGATTGACGGGCTTGTCCGGCGTGCGTGTAGACAGGTGCACCCAGCGCTTGCCGCCCACGGACTCATAGATGATTTGCCCGATGCCCAATGCGTTGACGTGGGGGGCCAGGGCCTTGGCCACGGCGTAGGGCGTGCCGCACTGGGGCGCCACGATGTCTGCGGCCGCTCCTATCGCGTGATCGCTGCTTGTGACTCCACCAACGGCTGCATTGACTGCACGCGAACGGTACCCGCTGGTCACGACGATGGGCACACCCAGATGCGCGCGCACACGCTCCAGCATCGCGGCAGTGAGTGCCAAGCGCTTCAGAGCCTCGGGCGTGGGCGTGTTATTCAGGCCCTGGCGCTGTGCCGTGGCGCTGGCCGTGAGTTCGGCCAGACTGAAATGGGGGGTCATACGGCACCTCCATCCTTCGGCGGCAGGCCCAGGCGCTTGCGCACCCACTCATTGAGCAGCGGTCCGAGTGCAAATTGATCCCACGCGCGGAACACCCAGTCGGCAGCAGTCATCGAGAACATGCCAACGACGAAGCCGGCGAGGCCCTCGGAAAGCCCTGTCGCCAGCACGAAGTCAGGCGTACCGTAGTTGCTCGCTGCGATCCCGAGCACCAGCATTGCCCCCTTACGGGGCCATGTCCCTTGCATCCACATAAGCGCTCCTGCACTGCCGAGAATCCCCGGCACTTTGGGTAGAAGTTGATCGAACCAGTTGTTGTCCATATGCCCTCCTCCGGGCATGAAAAAACCGCCCGAAGGCGGTTTGTTGTGGGGTGTCATCTGTCAGGGCAGCTCATGCGGCTGGATCGGCACATCAAGGATCGCAGCCGGATCAATTGCGTGCCCTGCAGCCTGCAGTATCGCCAGGCCTGCAGGCAAGTCTGGGTTGTCGAGATCGATGTACTTGCGCACGCTTGCGTCTTGGATCACCGCCTTGCACTGTGCAGTCTCATCGGCCAGGATCTGCCACTTTTCAGCGCCGAACCTGTCAAAGAACGCGCCGACGCTGATGTGGCGCACAGCCGCAGGCTGCGGCCCTGGGTCAGGTGCTGGGGGCGCGGCGAATGCCTGGCCATCCCATGACCAGCCAATGCCGACGCCTTCAGGCGCCGGTTCTACGTGGTCCCACTGCGCGCGGACCGCGTCCGCAAAATCTGCGTCAGCAACGATGACTTGCTCGACACAGCCGCTTTTGATGAGTGCGTAGTTTTTGATCATTCGTACCACCAGATTCTCACGAAGCCCGATCCCCCGGCACCGCCGACAGCGTTGAAAGCGCCACCGCCGCCGCCGCCACCACGATTTGCCGCACCAGCGCTACCAGGCGCACCAGGGTTGCCTTCCGCGCCGCCACTACCGCCGCCAGACATACCCAGCCCAGGAGTGTTGGTAGCCCCATCTCCTCCACCTCCGCCCCCACCGCCATATCCGTTGATGCCCAAACCACCAACGCCACCATTGCCAGAGCCACCAACACCCCCACCACCGCCCCAGAGGCCCTCGCCACCGCGCCCCTGACTGCCTGCCCCGGTGCCGCTGCCATAGCCAGGGCCACCGGCGCCCCCACCACCGCCTCCCGTATTTACCCCACTGCCGCCGCCTCCCGCCCCTCCGCTGCCACCTCGCTGATATCCACTCACACCGCCAGCGCCATACCCACCGCCGGGCACAGACGCAGATCCAACAGACGTGGCTCCACCCGCAGTGCCGTTGCCAACCCCTGACACAGTCCCGCCAGCGCCGCCAGCGCCGATAGTGACCGCAACAGGTCCGGTAAACGTCATCGGCAATGTCAAGACGGCACCCCCACCACCGCCGCCGCCCCGCGTGCAACCTCCACCGCCACCGCCACCAACCAGCAAGACCCAGCCCTGCCCGCCGCTCGCCAAAAGTGCTGCAGGAGGGGTAAACGTCCCAGACGACAAGAACTCTTGGTAGCGCAGTTTTCCCCCACCACCACCGTCAAAATAATCCGAATAAAAGCTCATGCTGCCTCCATAAATCCATCAGTTGCATTGACCCAGCGGCATACCGCTGAATCGTTTTGGGACAGCAGTTGCATCACGCCAGGACTGCGACCCTTGAGCTTGTTTGACTGCCAGTCGATGTTTGCAGCCCAGATGCCGCGCGACATCCCAAACCCAAAGGCCTGGCCTGCAGCGAAATTGATTGGCACCGTCAGCGTGATTCCGGCAGCCGCCAGAACGTAGAACACACCCGGCACAGCGACAGTCGATGCAGTGATGACTTGCGTTGTCATCCAGGCTGAAGCACCTGGCGCAGCCACCCCGATCACCCAGTCCGCCTTTGCTGCAGTCCCCGCGAACGCGTCAACTCCAATGACTAGAGCGCCGGTGCCTGGGTTGTAGCTCTGGACGTAGCCGCTCATGCGAGTACCAGGGTCGCTTGCGGACGTGACCACCAGGTACATGCCCGCCACAAACGAGCGCGATGGCTCCATACCGAGGGTCTTCGCGCCGGCGCCAGGTGTGACACTGGTTGTGCTGCTGCCCTTCAACTGAGCAGACGCGAACACTTCGGCTTGGTCGCGGTAGGCCTTCGATGCATCACGCGCAGCTTCAGATGCATTCTTCGCAGAGATGGAGGCATCTCGGGCTGTTTCAGCCCCGCCCTTGGCCGCGATGGACAAGTCGCGCGCTGCTTCAGAGTGCCCCTTGGCTGTGATCGAGCCATCGCGTGCCGACTCAGATCCACCTCTTGCCGAGACCGACGCATTGCGTGCAGTTTCGGACTGCCCTTTGGCTGTGATCGCGTCGTCTCGCGCCTTCTCCGCTGCAAGCTTGGCATCACCGGAGCCGCCCGCCGCTGCGACTGCTTCCTGCGCGTTGTGCTGGACATTGGCAGAGAGCGCATTGATTTCCGGCACAAATGGCCCTGGCCCGCCCATGTGCGTGCCGAATGCATAGGCCTTGCTGTTGTAGGTGCCTGCCGCTCGATCCGACAGCGCCGGGAATTCCGGCACCGGGGAGAGCGTGGCGGCTGGTTGTACTGCCATCAGATATTGCCCTTGATGTTGAGTGTTAGAGAGGTCACCCCCCACTCGTCCGCCCTGATTGCCCCAGAGACAAAGCCGAGTGTGTTGAGATAGCCAAGGCGGGGAAGATTCGAGGCCTCGAAGGGCACTGCCATATCGAGGATCTCGCCAAGGATCGCGTCCGCATACATAGCCTCTTCGGCGTCCAGCAGTACGCGGCAGGACACGTCGCGGGCATTGCCGCGTCGCACTTGGTCATACGTGCCGTCATCGTTGTATTTGCGGTAGGTGTAGGGCTTGCGCTGCGCCTCCGCGCCTCGCTCCACCCCCCCCATATCCGTGTCGCCGACCAAGGGGCGCCAGTCACCCACCTTGATGTCGCCCACAGCAACCGCTCCATTGCCAGGCGCTCGGATGGTTACCGTGACCTCTGCATTTGGCGCTATTGGAATTTCGTCCATGCTGACTTTTTCCAGGGCCGGTAGCGGCGTAAAGAGCAGCTCCCAAAGCCCTGCAGCTTGGGCATAAAGATCTCCGTGCTTCTCACGGATCACAACGCCACCAGGAGCAGCACGGACGACAAGCGAATAGGTTGCCCCTTCGGGTCCATAGACGCTGACGCCATTGATAAAGCCAGGAGTCAGCACGAACGTGATGACCCCTTTGCCACGCGTCTTTGTGGACGAATAGTCATCAAAAGGCGCCTGGCGATCTGTCGGACCTTTGCGGCGCCAGTAGCCAGGATCCAATTCCGGGCGAGTCGGCCGCCCGGAGTGCACACGTATGCATGAATACACGGAACCATTGGAGGTGCGCAGATCGTCAATGGCATAGCTGCCACTGGCGACCCACGCAACCTCCCCATTGGTCGTGTTTGGCTCGGGCACGGTGGTGCCCGCTGCAATCATGGCGTCCACGATCTTCACGGGCACCATGACGCGCGCAGATGGGTTCATGCCTGCATCTCCTCCGCAATGGCTTGCGCCAGTTGTTTGATGTTCATGACCTCGACCCGGTTGGCGTTGCCACCTTCCGTCACGCTGTCGTGCTGGTCGTAGAGCGCGGTTGCGCTTTCGCTGACTTCGGCCATGCGTGCATCCAGCCGCTCCACGCTGGAAAGCAGCCTTTCCAGCAGCGCGTCGGCGCGGCTCGAACCGGCCCCCGCCAGGCCAGCGGCGCCGGCCCACGGGTTGAACGCCTTGGGCAGAATGGCCTCCCCTTCGTGGATCTGCGCGAGCATGTCCTGCGGCACGTAGTTGGTCCCCACGTCAAAGCGTGGAATCCCGTTACGGTCCAGGGCCGCGAGCACATCCGCCTCGGAAAAGCCGTACAGGTACGCCAGATCCCGGGCCGATCCACCAGCTGCTTTGAACTCGTTGGCAAGGCCCGAGAAATCCCCCGTGCCGTCGTACTTATGGAACGTGGACGAGAGGCCATCGAGCTTCTTCGAGTAGTCGGCATCTGCGTATTCATAGATAACCGTGCCACCACCCAGGATCGCTGTGGGCGTCTTGTATTTGCCGCTGTTGGCGGGTTCAAACCCGCCACCGCCTCCACTCCCCCAGCTCGGGGTCGGCGTCTTGCCGCCACTGCCGCCGCCAGCCCCAGATCCTGCAGGGCTGTCAGGAAACAGCAGCGCTTCAAGCGCCTTGATCGCGGCTTCCACACTCAACGTGGCATCGATGTGCTTTTCGTTGCCCTCAATCAGCTCGCGCCAGTAGATCAGCGTCTTATCCAGGCGCTCAAGCTGCTCTTGCGAGTTCTTGAGCAACCGTTCCTCCTGGCTCAACTGGGCATCGCCCTGCTCTGCCAGGTCAGCGAGCTGGCCCGCCAGCACAAGCGCATCGCGGTCTTTTTCAAACTGCGTGGCATATGCGCGGGAGTTGATGCCGCTGCGCGCGGCGCTGATAGCGTCACTCAAATCACTGTAGTCAGTGATCTTGCGACCCGCGCGCACGCCCTCCAAGGCCTCTTCGATGTAGACCATTCCCCGTGCTGCCAGCATTTGCTGTGTGGAGTCCACGGTGCCATACAGCTCCCGGGCATTGGATTTCAGCGTAGCCAGCACCGCAGACATGCTGCTGATGGCCGACTGCGCGGCCGAGGCGATGGCGCTCCAGTAGTCCTGTTCACGCTGCACAGCGGCCTCAAAGTTGGCCATCGCCGCATCCTTGGCCTTCTGCCGTGATTCGGCGAGCTGCTTCGCAACCTCGTCCGCCGCCGTCTTCGCCGCATCGGCAGCCGTCTCAGCAGCCTTCTGGGCATAGTCCGCCGCCACGCCAAACATCTGTGCCAAGGCCAGCAGCTTCGCTGCAAGCTCCGTGTTGCCCGATGCGAGCGCGTCTTCGATGAGCTTCCTGAATGCTTTCTTGGCAGATTCGCCGCCTGCAGGATCGATGTCCACGCCCAGCGCCTTGAGCCCTTCCCTCACCTGCCGCTGCAGGATCCCCGCCCTCTCCTCTTCAGAGTAGAAGCTGGAGTAGAAGGCATTGATGTTGTTGGACAGCGCCTCGATACCGCCCGAGAACTTCAGCAGCTCCGTCTGAGCCTTGGCCGTCAGATCCGCAAAGCCCACCAACGTGTCGGCCCACCCACGGAATGCAGCATCGATCATTGCGATGTTGCGCAATGCCTCGTTGAGACCTTCCACGGTGATGTCCTCACCCAGCGCATCGAATTCCTCGCGCATCCAGCCCGGGATATCGGCTTTTTTGAGCTGGTCGATGACTGCCCCGCCCATGTCCGCCATGTACTGCGCCCAGGCCTTCTGAGGATCTGTTCCCAGCACACCATCCCGTGCCGTGTAGCCCTTCAGGACTTCGCCGGTGATCTTGTCGATGATCTTGAAATAGCCGTAGCTATCCTCATCGCCGTGCTTTGGGTTTGTGGCAAAGCCAGCGACGATATCGATGTCCTTGGCGCTACCTCCAGCGTAGCCCGCCAGCGATTTATAGAGCTGCACCCAGGCATCAACGGATTGCCCAAGTTGCTTGCCCAGCTCCGGACTATTGCGCTTTGTGAGATCGTCATACCAATCGCCGCCGGCGCGCCCAAACAGCATCTCAGCGGCCTTGTCGTTGCCGACGCCTGTCGTGCTGTATGCAGCTCCCACATGGTTTGCACCACGCGAGCCGAATGCCTTGTCCAGCAGACCGCCAATCCAGTTGCCAATGAACGCGCCGATAGGGCCACCAAACCACTGACCAACCGCCGTACCAAGGCCCGCGCCCCACTTGCCGTCGGCGATGTTCAAGATCGCGCTGACGTAGCTGAATGCGGCGCCGGCCTTGTTGATGATCCCGGAATACTTCGTGAGCATGTCGCCGAAATCGATCAGCGAGCTGCCCACCTTCTCCAAGCCCAAGTTGTAGAGCTTGCCGCCGGCGTTGTTGACCAGGTTGCCCAGGCCCAGGCCGAAGTCCTTCATCATCGATGAGGTGCCCAGCCGGTACATGGTGGAGAGGTTGCCCAACCCTACGCCAGAACCGCCGCCCGAGCCACCGCTGGGTCCCATGCCGAGCATGGACAGCACAGTAGAGGCGATATCCCCGGCGATGGGCGCCACGATGGCCTGAATCACGGGCCGCAGCACCAGGGAGCGGAACAGGCCCTCGATGTACTCGGCGCCGTTCTTGCCGCCCGCCATCAGCGCATCACTGAGCGACTGGCTGGCCTGGTCGTAGGCCTTGTTCCATTCATCGTTATAGGCCTTGGTCTGGGCGCTGGCCATTCGCTGATAGGAGACCACGCGCGCACGGTCAATCAGCTCATCTTTTTGCGCAGTGGTCGCATCCAGCCGCTCTATCTCCGCGATCTTGCGCTTGAGTTCCAGCTCGGCATCGTATTGCGCCAGGGCCACGGCACGCGCCTGGTTACTCATGCCGATCAGGCCGGCCTCCAGCTGCAGACGCTCGAAGTCCTCTTTCGCCGACTGCTCGTAAGCGTCCATGGCCTGGCGCGCCGATTCCAGGGCCTTGGAGCGCTTGAGATAGTCCTCTGTGACCTGTTTTTCAATGTCGAGTTGCTGCTGGTAGAGCGCGACGTTTTCCTTGGCCTGCGCCTTGTCCTTTTCCTGCTGCTTCCAGACCGCAATGCGCCCGCGCAGATCCGCCTCATGCGCGGCCGACAGCTTGATCTTTCCTTCCTTCAGATCGGCATTGAGCTTGATCTCGGCCTTTTGGGCGTCGTTGAGCTTGCCGGACTGGGTGACTTCCGCTTTGTTGGCGTCAATCTTGGCTTGGATCGAGGCCGCAAGTTCTGCATAGGCAGACTGCTCTTTCTTGGCGCCGTCGCCGCGCGTCTTGCTCAGCGACTTGATCTTTTCGTTGATGCCGTTGATGCGGGTCTGCAGCTCATCCGCTTCCTTGGAATCGCCGCGCCCCTCATCGCGCAGTCGCTGCTGCTGCGTCTGCAGCCTGCCAAGGGTCTTGTTTAGGTCCTCAACGGCATCCTTTTTCCCCTTGAATGCCTTGGTGGTGTCCAGCAGCTCGGACAGCTCCTGGTCGGCCGTGGACTTCGCACCTGTCGTTCCCCAGCCGCCTGAGGCGCCGCCCGTGTTGTCGCCCCAGCCACCAGTCGCACCGCCAGTGAAAGCGGGCTTCGGAGTGTTGTCGCCGACGATGGCCCTGTAGACCATGCCATTGAGACCACCCTTGAACGACTGCTCCATCCAGTCAGGCAACTTGGCGCGGTTGAGCCAGCCCACCAGTTCAGCAAAGCGGTTTACCAGACCTGCGACAAGATCATTGGCCGCCGTCAGTGTTCCCGCATTTGCGACGTTCGCCATGGCCTGATCCCAGGCATCGCCAAAGTTCTTGGTAGCGGTCTGCAGCGGCGTGAGGCTGTTGTCCGCAAGGTCCTTGAGCCGAGTGCCCAAGGCATCGAGCACCACGCCCTGAGCGCCGGCTTTGTCGCCGGCCTCCACCATGGCTTCAATGGCCACCAGTTGGGACACGGTGAGGAAATTGAAGGCCTCATCCAGGACACGCGCTCCCTTGGCAGGCTCCTCCATCGCCTTGGCCAACTCCTTGGCGGCGCTGGCGGCATCCTGGCCCGTGGCCGTTGCAAAGTCTGCCGACAGCAATGCAATCTTCTGCAGCGCCTCGCCGCCCAGGGTTCGCACCTGCACCAGGTCCGCAATGATGGCCGAGGCCATGCTCTTGCTGATCCCCGGCAGCTCAATCATCTCCTTCTTGAGCTGCTTGATGGCATCGGAGTTCAGGAAGCCCGCGCGCCCTGTGGCCTCCAACTGCGCCATCAGCGTCATGTTGGTGCGCAGCGTGCTCTCCGAGTACGCCATGGCTGCGCCAAAGCCCACCACTGCAGCCGCTACAACGGTGTAGGGATTGACCAGGCCCAGCAGGGTGCTTCCCAATGCCTTGCCGGCCGCAGCGAAGCCACCGAACATATCGCGCAGCTGCAAGCCCTGCTGCATGAACACGGTCATAACGGGCATACCGCCCTGCAGGCTCACAACGATGTCGCTGATCTGGGCCGGCACGCCGCGCATTGCAGCGGATGTCGCTCGCGCAGACATGCCAACCGTCTTGAACGATTCTTCGGCCTGCTTTTCAAACAGGCGCATCTGCTGCAGGTACGGACCCAGTGCGGCCATGTCGGCGCCGCGCTGCTTGGCAATGGTCTCGTAATAGGCGGCAGTGCCCTTGCCACCGGCCTGCATGGCGGCCATCTCGCGCTCCAGGGAGCTGATGATGCTGCGCGTGCTGCGATCAATGCTGCTCGCAGCCGTCTGGCTGCTCTTGCCCATGCCGTCAAAAGCCGTACCAGCCTTGGAACCTGCCTGGGCAGCCTCATCGCCCACGGCTTTGACATCCTGCTTGATCTCCGACAGGCCGGCCTTGGTGTTGTTGCGAACACCAAACTCAAGATTCGATTTGCGCGTGGTGTCTGTCATGCGTACCGTCCGGGCAATAAAAAAGCCCCACGGCACTGCCGAGGGGCTGAAAAAAGAAAACCCGCCGTTGGCGGGTCAATCTATAAAATTAATTTCTCCAAAATTACCGTGTAGATTCCTTAAATACTCGACTGGCCTCTGCTCGCCCCGGATCTCGGTCGAGTGTTTTATGAGTACCAACTCGAAGCAAGAATGCCATACCTTCTTCAATCTTAAAACTCATTTTATACGATTTGTTTGAGGTCACATCCATCGTATAAATAGCGGGCCGCTCTCCTCTATTGGTAACCGAATGCGGCCTTCGCGATACTGGCAGAGGATCTTTATTGAAATCCAGCAGACATTCCAATACTTTCTTTCGAATATCGGCGGATAATGCATCAAAATCCTTTTGGAATTTTGGCGTTAGGCAAAATTTAAGATTTCCGCGCATAACCATGGCTACGGCTTGTTCTTAAGGAAAGAAACAACCGCATCCACGCTATCAAAAACTTGACCCCCATTAATAGGTGCGTCAAGCTCAGCCTGAGCATTCATTACATTCCAGCGAACACTCTCTGAATACTCGAACACATGCTCAATCGCGCAAAAAACTTTCTCTGCAGCCTCTTTTACAACCGGGCTTACAACAGGATCCATGGATTTCGAAATTGTTTCCAGCTGATTTTTTAATGCAGACTGCAATATCTCCACACCATTCAAAATTGCATCAAGTTGACTACCCGTGTATAGGAACTCATGATCAAACTGCGGAAGTTTTAGATTGATCATTATGTTTGCAATCGTCTTCAGGTTGGCTTGCTGAGAAGCGTCGTAAGCAAGGGACATTTGTGCCACGGCGCCAAGCACCTCTCCACCCAAGTCCTGCAACTTAGGTTCTTCAAGGACACGCTTAAGCGCGTCATGATCTTCGGGGCAAATCGTTAACAGAGCTTCCATGGCCTTAGTATTTTGCCCCAAGGCTCCCATGGCGCAAATATTACCCCCGCAACACGCCCTTGATGTGGGCCGCCAGCTTTTTGGCTTGCTCACCATCCTCGGGGCGCATGATCTCGGGCGATGGACAGGCATCGCTTTTGGACAGCCGGTACTGCTCCAGGTACGCAGCCGAGAGGCTGCGCAGCAACTGCAGCTCATGCGGGCGAAATGGGCACCGCGTGGCCTGCTGCCAGGCGGCTATCTCCGGCCAGGAGATGGGCGCCAGGTCCATGCCCGCATAGGAAACCGGCCCCACTTCCATCAGCGCCGCGATGAAGTGATAGCCGTCCTCCAGCTCGGGCAAAGGCAGCGCTGCTTCATCACCCATGCGCTGTGCCCTGCTTTGCCGTGGCGCATCCTCGCGCGAACCCTTAGGCGGATCGACGGGCGCCTGCAGCCAGGCCAGCTGCTTTACGTAGCCTCGGAGCTGGATGCCGAGGTCGCGCCAAAGTTTCCCAGGCTGTCGGACTCCTCAATGATCTGCACGGCCCAATGTGGATTGCGCTTGAGCGCAGCGCGCAGTTGGTCTGCGCTGTAGGGCTGGCGGACGCCCTCCCAGCCAGCGACACGCACCACGGCGCCCTCGATGTTCTGGGCCTCCATCTCGTCGATGGTCTTGGCCTTGGGGACCTTGCCCCGGCGCTGGGCCGCGCGCTGCTCATTGAGGAATTTTTCCGCAACACCGGAGTTCCAGGCGACCACCTCGGGCGCGAACGTGCCACGCACGATGAGGATGATGCCGGTGGACGAGCCGTCCGGGTTGCGCAGTGGGAACTTGTGGCCTGCCTCGCAGGCGCTCACCAGGTCGAAGGCGGTGATGTCCACAAGTTCGGCAGCAGCAACAGCGGCGGATGTGGCGACGGCCACGGCTTGGGTGATGGACTTGGTCATGTTGATCTTTCAGCGGAGGAAATGAAAATGCCCGCGCCCGACTGCCCGCCTCCGCTGAGAGACGAAACAGCCGGGCCGGTGCTGGGGTGGCCCGTGGGCCGAGTGGGGGAAGGGTCAGGGGCCGGCAGGTGCGGGCACTTCGATGATGCCGACGCCATCCTTGGAGGTGGTCAGCTCCAGGCCCACGCTGGCCGAGTACATGCTGTCCACGCTTTCAGTGGACTTGGACCAGCTGGTCACAAGGCCCGTGAAGTAGTCGATGGAGCCATCCTGGTACTTCACTTCGAAGGCATAGGCGGCATCGGAGTTAAGGGCAGCCTTGACGATGATCTGCCCCGGGTCTGCAGCGTCCACAGCGAGCTGGATGGTCTTCTGCCCGTCGTTGAAGGAGCCCTTGTACTTGCGGGTGCCGCGCGTGTCGATGGGGTTGTGGTTGACCACCTGGTAGGTGCGACCATGGCTACCCCCGTTAGTGATCTCTCCAATCTTGGAGAAAGTCAAAGCCGCATAGCCATCTTTATCGTAGGTGGCGGGCAGTGCTGCAGAAATGCCGATCTTGGTCCCGGCAACGGTTTGTGCGCCCATGGCGTTTTCCTTTCGGACGTAAAAAAGCCCGCTGCTGCGGGCCGGGGTTGAGAAAGCGTCGGGCGCTATCGGCGCGCCCAGATTGAAAAGCTCTGCTGCATGCCGAAGATCACGACATCGCTGCCGCCGTCATCGAACATGTCCAGAGGTTCATCCAGCGGCGTGCACTGGATGGCATCGGAGGCCGTCAATGCGTCCTCGATCTGGCGGATCAGCGCCGTGGCCTTCATGGGCGTTTCATCCCAGACAGTGATGCTGACGCGACCATTGCGCAGATTGCCCGTTGGCCGCTTGTCGAGGTTGCGCATCGCCCGTCCGCCAACGCGCTGCCAGATCACATAGGGCATCTTGGTTCCCCATGGGGCGACAACCGGCAAAGACCTCGGGCACAGCGCCGTCAGGATGGCCACAAGGGCGGGTTCATAGCTCATGTCACTTCACCTGGTCATAGCGCTTTTGCAGCTCCAGATTCGCAGCCTCAACGGCTTTGGACATGGAGTCCTCAGCGCGCGCAACGAAGAAATATCCCAGCCGGTGGACGGGGCCCCCAGGCCGAGGCACGTAGTACGCATCTTTCTCGGCCTGCGTTGCGCGGCGCTTCGGCCGGGGCTTTCCCTGCGCCTCGGGCCGCACTCGCGTGACCCACTTGCCACCCTTGGCGATGGTCACTGCGTAGCGCTGTACCCACCCCCTCTCCAGCAGATGGCCGTGAGGCGCTTTCCTGGCGTTCCAGCTGACGTGGTACTGCGCCTGCACGCCATCAATGGAGTGCTCAGGAGAAAACGCCTGGTAGACCGCACGGCCCAAGTTGCCGGTCACGCTGCCTATGGAGCTGACGTTGACCTTGACCGCTTCGTAGAGCATCTGCGCGCCGGCCTGCGCAGCGGGGCGCACGGCCTGGTCGGCAGCTTCGCCCAGCGCACCCAGGAAATCATCCAGGGTGGCAGTGTCAGCACGGATGGTGAAAGAGTTGGTTCCATTCGCCATTGCCGCACCTCACTGGATGAGCTTGCACGCCAGGTCGAGCCAGCGACGGGTCGAGTCAGGCAGTGGAGCCTCGATGTCGTAGACCTGGCCGGCATGCACAACGCGCATCCCGGCGTTGATGCCTGCGCGCCAGCGAATGCGGATGGAGACCCGCACGGTGGACACTTCGGCGCCGGCACGGATGGTTTCACTGCCAGACATGTGCCGGATGTTGGCCCAGACCTTCGCCACCTCAACCCATGCGATAGCGCCAGGCGCGGGCGTATTCCACTCGTCTTTGCCCTGACCGTGCTGCTGGATGGATATCTGCTTGTTCAAGGTTCCTGCTCGTAGCATCGCACCCCTTTCAGAACCGTGGCGGTAGGGTAATTTCGGCAAGCATGCTGCCGAGAAACTTCAGCGGCAGATCCGCCACGGTTCCTCCGACGATCAAGCTTTCCCGCTGCTGATATAGCGTCCCCGCCTGCAGCAGCAGCCAGGTACGTACCGATGGGTATGCGTCAAGATCGACCCCGGCCACGTACTCGATACGCAGACGGCCTGGCGGTCGGCCGCCCGCGAAAACGAGACGGCCGACACGCTGGTCCATCTCCAGCTCAAAGCCCTCAACCGGGACCGGATCTGCACCCGCGCGCAGCACGGTCACGCTGCTGACGGACCGCACTTGGCCGACATCCAGCACATTGCCCAAACGGTCTTGCGGCCAGTCTTCGACGTACTCGGCCGGACGGATGGCCGCGCCTGTTTCCGCCTCGCACATCTGCGTCACGCCCGGCACGATGATGTTTTCCACTAGCGAGCGCTGCAGGTCATCGATGTGCTCGCGGCACCATTGCGCGACCTCGGCGGCAGTCAGCACGGGATCGCCTGCGTAACGCTTGCGCCGGGCCATGGTCAGGGCCGGTCAGCGTTGAGGTTGCCCGTATCGCCCGCACCTGCCTCCGTGCTGGCAGCAGCAGGTGCAGCGACAGATGGCGTGCCGTCACCACCGCTTTCGGGGTCCCCCGTTTGCGCCTGATCACGCGCTGCGGACTTGCCGCCGCGCCCCGCACTCCGTGCACTGCGTCCGCTGGTTGCTGCACCGCTGGACGTGCCCGATTTCTCGGCCACATCGCCCGCTTCCAGGCGGTTCGCCTGGTCCGCCGGGAATGCTGCGGTTTCACCCGGGTTGTAGCCGCGCCAGTGCTTCATGAACACCACCGCAACGATCTCTTGTTTGCCTGCTTCTTGCTTGCTCATCGCCTTGTCCTTTCGATTGGTTGCGCCCCGGCACCTGCCGGGGCGTCATCTCACATGCCGGCGCCCCACTTCACCTTGGCGCCGACCGCGACGGACTCGACATGGCGCACGCCGAAATCGTTGTGCGCGATCACACGCACCAGGGTCTGGTCACGCTGGAAAGCGGACACCATGTTTCCGCCCGCGTCCTTGTAGGAGGCCTCGGTGCTGTATGCGATGGACAGCTGCCCCGTTTCGCCGATGTAGCAATCGGAGAAGTCCACGAAGTAGATTTCCGACTCATCGCCGCCGGCGCCCAGGTTCACCGGGATCTGCGTGGACAGGCCGAAGCGATAGCCCTTGAGTTGGCCCTGGTCGATCTCGGGATAGGCCTTGTTGCCGTTGCCGTCGCGCAGCGACTGGAGCCAGCGGATGGTGCGCGGATGCATCAGCCAGCCGCAATTGGCCATCGCGGCATTGGCGGCTTCCAGGCGGAGCATCAGGCCCCCCAGGAACAGGTCGATGGCCTTGAGGTCCGGATCGACGGGCGCGTCCACCACGTTGCCCGGCAGCGCCCAATAGCGCAGGCCTTTGGGCAGCAGGGCACTGCCCGCCGAGCGGATGTAGTGCAGATCCTCGGCCAGGCCGGTGCTGATCAGCAGGTCATTGGCCACGATGCTGTCCACGCGCGGATTGATGCCAGCGAACGACAGCAGGTCATTGCTGATGGGCACCAGGGCGCCCATCTTCTTGGCCTGCAGCTTCATGTCCGCGAAGGTCATGTCGGTCACCGGGATATCGGTTTCGGTGCCGATATAGCCCACCACCGTGGAGTCCTTGATGCGCGGCAGCGTCATGTTGCCGTTGACCAGGGGCAGGCTGACCGCCCCCATGGACCGCACGACAGAGCGAGGGCGCAGCGCCTCGATGACCGAGGCGGCCATGTTGGCGGGGATCAGCACACCACCCGCACCCGGGGTGACCGTGCTCAGGGTCTGCACGATGTCTTGCCCGAAACCGCCCTCTTGCGCCATCTGGGCCGCATGCTGCTGGTTGCCACCAGCAGCGGCCAGCAGGCGCGCCACCTGGGCGACGGATGCGCCCGGCGGGGCGTTGTCGGTCACGGAGACGTGGGCGCCGGCAGGCGGGCCGTTGATGCCGCGCGCGCTCTCGTTGACGGGCACCGCCGCCGCCGCATTGAGGCGTTCGGCGGATTCGGCGCGTGCAATCTTGGCGGACAGCTCGCCGATTTGGGTTTCCAGCGATGTGAACTGCTGCAGCTCTTCTGCAGACAGTTGCTCGCCGGAGGCATCCTTCTTTGCGAGGGCCTGCAGCGTTTCATTGAGCTGGGCGCGTTCGCTACGCAGTTGGGTCACAAGGGACATGGTTTTGCTTCCTAAAGAGCAATGAAAAAAGCCCGCCGAGGCGGGCCGGAAAACTGCCGCGAACGCGGTCAGATCTGGGCTTGCAGATGGGCTGCAGCAGCACGCACAGCCAGCCGGCCAGGCGCGGGGCGATTAGCGCGGCTTTCGGCCACGGCGCGGGTGATACCGTCCAGGGCATCGGTGGGGGTCTGCAGCCGGTCGGCCAAGCCGGCGGCGATAGCTGCCTGGCCACGGTAAAGACCGGCCTCGGTGGCGCGCACCACAGAGGCGCTCAGGCCCCGGTACTCGGCCACGGCATTCACGAACATGTCATAGCCTTCGTTGACCAGCTCCTGCAGGAACTTCATGGACTGTTCTGTCAGCGGCTCATGCGGCGACAGGTCGTTTTTATGCGCGCCGGCATATACGGTCGTGACCTTGATGCCTTCGCGCTCCAGCATGGCCGAGCGGTCCATGTGCTTGGCGATCACACCGATGCTGCCCACGCCGCTGGTTCGGCTTACCACCAGTTCGGTGCAGGCCGCGCCGATCAGGTAGCCCCCGCTATAGGCCGAGAAATTGACCAGGCCGATGATTTGCTTTTGCAAAGCCATGGACCGCAGATCCGCCGCCAGCTCGAATGCTCCGGTGGCCGCTCCCCCCGGGCTGTCGATGTCCAGCACGATGCGCTCGACCAGGGGATCAGCCACCGCCTGGCGCAGCTGGCTGCGCAGATCCTCGTAGCTGGTCATGGTTTCGCAGACATTGAGGTGCGCCGCACGGCTGACCAGCAGCCCATGGACCGGGATCACCTGCACGCCCGTGGCCTGCAGGTTGGCCCGGCGCCGTTCTTCCTCGCGGGCAATGCGCGACTCATAGTCGTCATCGTCGTGCCACATGCGGGGCTCGGCCACCGGAGCCATGTTGATGATGTTCAGGCTCATCACCTGATTGGCCCAGCGCACCGCCATATCCATGGCATCCGGGGTAGTGAGCAGCGGCTGATTGAACAGCAGGCCCGCTGCGCGAAGATAGCTTTTCATTGGGTCAGGAGCCTTTCGATTTCTTGCCGCTGGATCTCCAGCTGTGCCCGCACTGCGGGATTCTTCGGATCGGGCGCCGCAGCACCCGCCGCAACCATGTTGAGCGGCTGCAGGTAGGTATCGCCCCCGGCCACGGGCGGCAGGTTCTCCAGGCGCCGGATGTCGTTGACAGAGAGCCAGCCCCATTGCCGCCCGATGGCATAGGCCTCATAGCGGCTCTTCTGATCGCCCCGCATGAGGCCCGACAGGTTGAATTCGATGAAGTAGCGCGGCCGCTCATCGTCCAGCAGAAAGTCGCGCATCATGGCCTGCTCATGCCGCTTGGCCCAGGGCAACAGTGCGAATACCACGAAGTGAATCAGCAGCTGCTCAATCGTGTTGTAGTTGGCCTTGTCCAGGTCGTTGACCATGGGCAGCGGCACCTTGTAGATGCGCGCGGCATCCACGCCCGACAGCTTGAGGATGGCCGCCACGTCCGCGTCCACATTGCTCATGGACACCGGCTTGAACGTCATGCCCTCCTGCAGCAGCGCCACTTTCCTGGCGTTGTCCACGCCGCTGAATTTGCTGCCCCACTGGTTCACGATGGAGTCAATGGTCCCCTGCTCCTTGATCGCGGCCACTTCCTTCGGCCGCTCGATCACCCCTGACAGCGTGACACCATTGGCAAACGACTTGCCGGTGTACTGGCGCACCGCTTGGGCGAGGCCAATGGAGTCGGCGTGCAGCTCAATGGGGGACAGCCCGACATAGCCATTGTGGGAATGCCATCGAACGTGATGGACCAGGCGCATAGGCAGAGGATCGGACACGCCAGCCACCTGGTAATACGGCAGCATGTCAGGCCCCTTGAGCACCGTCACCTTTGCCGTATCCAGGGGCCACAGCTGCGCCACCTGGCCGTCCCGCCCACGCTCAATGAACGTGTACGAATTGCCGCGCAGGCCTGCGGACATCTGCGACAGCTCCACCCGGTCATACGGTGTCTGGAACGGGTTGGGCCTGTAGCGCAGCACCTGATACAGCGGATGGCTGCTCGCCGGCTCGCGTTGCCCGCCCTCCTTGCGCTCATAAAGTTCAAGCGGCAGCTGCGCGAGACTTTCTGCCAGCAACGTGACGCAGTTCTGAATGATCGGCAGGGCCAGCGCAGATTCTGGCGTCACGCGCATGCCGGAGCTGCTGCGAGCGGCCCCGATCAGTCCACGCCAAAAGCCGCTGGAGCCGTTAGACACCAGGCCCTCATTGGCGCCAACCAAGGAAGAAAAGAACATGTCTTACCCCTCCCCGCGTGCGGCCGCCAGCGCAGCCAAGCCAGATGCGGCGCGGTCAACGCGCCAAGCGTAGGCAACCAGGGCCACGCCTGCCACCACCATGGCCGATGGGGGGTGCATTCGCCAGATGCCCGCCACCACCAAGCCGAAGCCCAGCAGGCCGCACAGCAGCGACAGCAGCACCAGTGCCATCCGAAAACTCGGCAGCTGAAACTTCATATCTTTATCCCCTTGTCATAGACGGACGGGCCGCCCAACTTGCGACCCTTGCCGCTGATGCCACAGGCCATGATTGAGGCCACAACGCCGTCAATCCGGCCCACGGACTTGGCTTTGTCCACCTTGCGGTTATTCGCCGGGTCATGGGTCAACACCGCATTGGCGGCGTTCCATGTCAGCACCGGGTTGCCGTCATGGCGCAGTTGCTCCACTTCGGCAAGCGGCTCGGCCGGCTCGTCTGAGCTTCCCGAATCCACCGGCGCACCCAGCAGCCGGCGTTCAAACTCATCGACGGCCGGCCCGAAAGACTCATACCCCTGGCCGAAGCCAATCAGGGGCGGCAGTGTTATCCCGTGCTCGGCCATAAGTTGGATGACATCCTCTATTCGCCAGCGGTCGAACGCGATGCGCTCCAGCCCCGTGAAATAGGCGCTGATGGCCTGCAGGCGCCGCAGCACAAACAACCGGCTCACCGCTCGGCCCGGCGTTGTCTCCAGCCAGCGCTCGGCAATCCACTGCCGATAGGGCACCTTGTCGCGCTTCTCCCGCTCGTCCAGGTCGTGATCCGGAATCCAGAAATACGGCATCAGCCGCCAGTAGGGATCTTCCAGCGTCGGAAAGAACAGCAGAACGAATGCCGTCAGGTCGGTCGTACTGGACAGGTCCAGCGCGCCCACCGCCTTGCGATGTCGCAGCAGCTGCAGCGGCACCTTCCCCTCTGCCGCCGCCCATATCTCCCAGTCGAGCCAAGGCGATTCGGCCTGCGTCCATACACAGAAATTGAGGCGCAAGACCTTGGACAACTTCGCCGGCATGCCTCGCGCGTTCTGCACCTGGGCACGCAGATACTGATAGCCGGGGATGCCCTCGCGCTGCCCTGCCAGGCGAAACCGCAGCGACGGGTTGACCTTCGGCCAGCACCGTTCGTCTTTGAACGGGTCATCGCCCTTATCCAGCGAGCAGATGAAGCCAAAGAAATGGTCATCCTGTGCACGCCCAGTGCACACGTCTGCACCGTAGTCGTGGTACTGGCCGCACGGCGTCGTCTTGTCACTGCCGCTGTTGGTGATCATCACCACCATGGCACGGCGGCGACTCTTCATGCCGGCCACCATCATGTCAATCACCGTCGCCGTCTTGTGCTCATGCACCTCATCGATCAGCCCGACATGGGGACGCGGGCCGGACTGCCCTTCATCTGCAGAGATGCATTTGAAGAAACTGTTCGTCTCCGCATAGAAGAGGTTCCAAACCTTCTCATCACGGCCCGACTGCACCAAGCGCGATTGCAAATGCGGCGACTGGTTGACCATCGCCACAGCATCGCGGAACAAGATCTGCGCCTGGTCCTTCTTTGTCGCGGCAGCGTAGATCTCGGCGCGCTGCTCTTTGTCGGCCGTCAGGCCGTACAGCCCGATTCCAGCGACAAGCGGGCTTTTGCCCGACCCCTTGCCGGTCTCGATGTAGACAACGCGGAAGCGCCGGTAGCCGTCCGCCGTATACCACCCGTACAGACTGCCAACGATGAACGCCTGCCACAGGGCCAGCAGGAAAGGCCTGCCTTCGTATTCGCCGCCGTTGAGCTTGAGCACATCCTCAAAAAAGCCGATGGCTCGATCTGCTGCCGCCTGATCCCACACCAGACCACGCTTATGCCCCTGCTTCAGGTCCTGCAGATGGCGCTTGCACGCGGCCCGCACATACGGTCCCGCAATGATGCGCCCCTGCAGCACGCGGCGGGCGAACTTACGCACCCGGCAGTCAGAAGTAGCGAGCGGCAGCGTCCTTTTCGTCATTACCGAACAACTCCCCTTGCGGCGCCGCTTGGGCCTTCATGTTTCGTCGCGCCAGGGGCGACATTCCGAACAGTGCGCCAGCAGCGTTCGCACGCTTTTCGGCATCGTTGGCGAGCTGCCGCCATACGCTGATTTGCTTGGCGCCCGTCGCATAGGTCTGCACATCGCCGCTCTCCGCCTGCTCTGCATTCTTCTTGACGATCAGCGCGCGAAAGCGCCGCCAGTCCGCCACGGCTTCGCAGTAGGACGAAAGCGCCATGACATCGATACGGTGCACCCAGCCCAGCAGCAGCAAGTCGGGCATCACGCGCCGCCACTCTTCGCTGGCTTCAGGCGTGAGCACTTCGGGCATGTCGGGCTCACTGGCGGAAACCGTGTTGGACTCCTGCTCGCGCAGCAGTGCAGCCGCATCCTTTTTTCCGGGGTTGCCCCCCGCCAGATGCAGGAACGGCGGTTTTGCACTGCGCCCGGAATTGGCATTTCCAGCCATTGAGGTGCCTCCTGTCGTATACCCCCCCTCCCCATATTTCCCGCATTTTGCGTACGGAGAGAACAGGTCGGTCTCTTACTAAAAAGGGCGAAAGTTTTTCACCCCCTACCCCCTCGGAGCCAGTTTTGGGCCGGATCGGGCCAAAAACGCCGAAATCGTCGCTGCGGCGGGCCGATTCCACGGGTGACGCGGGTCAAGCGGGCGACCATCAGGCCCGCAGCCGGCGACACGCCCGGACTTCTCAAGGCGCTGCTTGTCCGAGGCGTGGCACAGCTTGCACAGCGGCTGCCAGTTCGACCGACTCCAGAAAAGCCGCTGCGCTTCGCCCATGCGCTCCGGGTCTCCAGATTCCCGGGCTTCAGCCAGACGCGGCGCGACGATGTGATCCACGACCTGGGCCGGGATCTGCTCGCCGCGCTTGCCATGCTCGACGCACAGCGGGTTGTCGCGCAGGAACTGGTCCCGGGCCGCCCGCCATGCAGCTCCGTAGCCACGCGATGCGGACGATCCCCGGCGTTCGTCGTGCTCCAGGCGGCTGATGGCTCGGCGGGTTTCCGGCGTCATAGGTGCTCCGAGGGGGCAAACAAAAAACCCATCAAGACTGGCTTGATGGGGCTGACATAAAGCCGGTTACGGTTCCGGCGCTGACGAGTCAGCCGACGAAATGATGTGCCCTCCTGACATACGATGGGAGCTTCCACACAACCCATCGCCAGGAGGGCGAAAAATGGCAGCTTCGCTTGAAGAGAAAATTCTTATCCTGCAACACCAAATTGACGCTCTCCGCGGTCAATCGCTGGCATCCCAGGCAATCATCGATATCCTCACAAACACTGTCGCGGCACTAAACCCCGCGCTTCCGCAAGCACTTCTCGATGCGCAAGCGACGTGCTTTGATCACCTTCCGGCGAATGTTGCAGGCACAGCGCTGGACCATTTTCAGAACCGCTGGAAAGAGTTCGAGAGGATTGCCCGGCATCATTTGCCAAAGGATTAGACGGCGGCCAAAAGGCGTCGGCCGTCCACTGCCACGCTTGGACGTAACTGGGCGCCATGACATCGCCTAAATCATTTGGAACCTTCATAGAACCTCCAGAAGCAGGAATGGCCCGGCGATGCCGAGCCCATGTGTAGGTCGCCCCTTCGGACTTATGGCCAATGCCACAGGGGAAATGCCGTTCTCTGTGCTCCAGCACCGCGACAGCTCAAGCAGGGGTGCCCGCCCCATCACCCCACTCAGGGACGGCCCCGGCTGGAGTCATAGATGCGCCGAGGGGGACAAAAAGAAAAGCCCCGCCGGGTTTGCACCGGGCGGGGCTGGCAAGTGATCAGCGGTTAGGGGCACTGAGCACTAGCTTGCCGCAAATGTAGCCCAAGTCTCTATGGTGGAAAACTCCCCGCGCGCCGCATGTACTCACGGCCACGGGCCAGCGCCTCGCGCTCTTCCCTGATGCGCTGCTGCTCCTGCAGCCAACAGTCAATGAACTGGTCGGCCTGGCCAAGTTGGGCATGGATGGTGCTCGGCCCCTTCCCCATGTTGCGGGCAATCTCCGACACACCCAGGTCCAGCAGGTAGTAGTCGTAAACCGTTGCATAGAGGTGACGCTTTGACTGCTCCATTTCCTGCACCGCCTTATCCACCTCCTCGGCCTCCTGGTCGATGTGTGGAATCTGGCAACCGCCGTAGCTGTTGCGGCCCCATACATCGACGGCCAGCACGTTGACCGAATGGAAACCCAGGCCACTGCTGTTGAGCCGGGATTTCCACAACGCCCAGTTGTCCAGCTTGCGCTTGATGTGCTCGATGCGTGCCATCAATTCGCCCCCAGATCACCATGGCCGGCGATGATGCAGACGTGTGCACAGCCCATCCGCGAGATGAGGCGCGAGACCTCGACAGTCCGGCTCAGCTTGGTGAAGGGCGTACCTGCCACCTGCCCCGCCTCTGTCGCCCAGAAGCAGCCAGGCCGGCCAGCCAGCCCCATCCGCACCAGCCGCCACACCCGGGCGTCCTTCTCTGCATGCCGCTGGATCGTCTTGTAGACCTCGGGCATGGAGGACTTGATGCGCTGCTGCCCCGCTGCAATCAAGGCCTTCTCCTGCTCCGTCCATTCAGTCTGACCGCTCCCATTTGCTGCGGCCCCAACCGTCTTGTTCATTTGTTCACCCTGTTCAGTCAAATAGATAGAGGGATTGCGAGTGGACTTGCGCACACGCGCGCCAGCGCCCAGGTGCGCCCACCTACGCACATCCGGGCTTTGGGGTGAACGGCCAATGACCAGACAATGCAGCGGCTTCAACCCTTGAAATCAAGGGTTGCTATTGCTGTATGGCCCCTGGCGAATGCCTGAACACCCTGAACAACTGAACAGATCAGCTCATGGGGGCATGGCATGCCATCCCCGCCACTGCACCGCAGGCCGGGCGCACTGTCGCCCTGGCCACTGCATGGACGCGAATCACGCCTCCAGCCATGCAGGCAGTGCAGCGCGTTTCAGGCGCTGCCGTGTTGTTGCGAAAGAAATCAGAAGGGCTCATCGTCACCAGGCCATGCGGCGGGCTGGTCGCCCAGCCCATCGGGCAGGGAGGGCAGATCGTCGGGGCGCGGCCCCTCTGGCTCGGGCCTGGCATCGTCTTGCCTGGTCCAGTCCTCGGCCACCTCCTCCAGCTCGGGCGGCCAGACAGCAGGGCGGAAATACACGCCCGACTCCAGCGCGCCATTGACACGCTGCCTACCCTTGAACTCCCATCCGTTGCTCTCAAGCCAGGCTTCGACCTGACCCTTGAGCGCGGGCGTAGCCTTGCCGATGTCCACGCCAAGGGCCTTGATCAGTGCGTTGATGGGCACACGATCTGCATTGACGTTGATGAACTGGGCATTCATGCCGGCTTCCCGGGTCAGCAGCTTGAACAGCTCGCCATCCACCGCCGACTCCTGCAGGCGGCTTTCCTGCATGGGCACGAACAGGCGCTTTTCCTCGTCCTCGGACGGCGTGTAGACAATCCCGCCCTGCTGATACAGCGCATAGGCCTCCGCCATCAGCTGGCCCCGCATGCGCTCAAGCCACTCCGTCTTGATGACGTGACGCACGGGGATGGGCCAGAACCGACGATTGCCCGTGCGGTCGCGCAGGTACTTCTTGTCATTGGTCGAGCCCACCAGCACGCACTGCCGGGGGAAAGCCTGCGCCTGTTCCCCGTAGGCCACACGGTAGTTATCGGTCTTGGACGAGATAAAGGCCTTGATGTCGTTGACATCCGCCTTGGAAAAACTCGACAGTTCGCCCAGCTCGTACACCCATTTGCCGCGCACCTGCTCATAGGCATCCTTACCCCGGCTCAGATCGAACTTGGTATCGCTGTACCACTCCGGGCGCACGGCCAGCACCTCCACCATCGTGGACTTGCGCAAGCCGCCCTTGCCTTCCAGCACCGGGCAATAGTCGAACTTGCAACCTGGCTGCATCACCCGCCAGATCATCCCCAACACCCAATAGCGGCCGACGAGCTTGAGGTATTCGGCCATCGACGGAGACAGCGTTTCCGGGGACTCGCCCAGCACATGGATCAGCCACTTGTCCAGGCGCGGCTCCTGGTCCCACTCCTGCTCCTGCAGCCACTCCCGCACGGGATGGAAACGCTCGGTATAGGCCACCGTCGCAATGCCGTCTTTGATGTTCTGCGTTGACACGTCACCCACCTTGTAAACATCGTTGAGATACAAGCCGAGCAGCAGGGTGCTGTCGGCCTCCAGTTCGCCCGCTTGGGCATGAGCCCAGGGCCAGGCCTTGCGCACCTGAGTGCCCTTGGTCATCTCGTTGTAGGCAACGCATCCCTGCAGCTTCGCGTCGTTCTGCAGGGCGGCCACCACCAGGCTGCGGCGCAGATCCCAGCGCCGCTTTTTCTTGTCGTAGAACGGCCAAAGCCAACCCTGGTCGCCGGGCTCCTCGTCGGCCATTGGCGGGTCCAGTGGCGGCATCACCCCACCGCCGCCCGTGCCAACGGGGTCAAGGGGTTTGGGCGGCTGGTCGTCGCCAGCTGCAGCCCCTGCAGGAGCGTCATCCGCCTGAGCCGCCGGTGCGGGCAAAGGCTGCGCGCGGCCGAAGAACGCAAGCACGTCATCTGCCGTCCATCCGTCTTCGACAATCGCATCCTTGCAGTCCCAGCCGCTCACCTTCTCGCCCGGCTTGGGGATAGGGAGCAGTTGCACCGTGCATGCGTGTTCATCGCGCAGGATCTGACCGATGCCCAGCATTGCTTTCATGCCCGGCTGCTTTTCCTCGGGGAGCAGGGGCTTGCGGGCCTGCAGAGCCTCCTTTGCAGCATCGTCACCCTTAACGCTCTCCTGATCGGCCCGCGTCAACCGCTCGCGCTGCGCATCACAGTCCGGCCACAGCAGCACCGTGCACCCGGCAAGCCAGACCCAGAGGGCCTTCTGCCAGGCCTTGCTGCCACCGGGCCAACTGGCAACGCAATAGATGCCCGGCGCCACCTGGTCGAGCAGTTGCTGCAGTACCTCGGCCTTTACCTCGCCCTCGACCAGCACCACGGTGCGGCCGCCCGGCAGCGCATGCCCAGGCAAGTACAGCGGGCGCGGCTCGTCCCACTGCTTCCATTTCCACTGCCCAGCACCATCGCGGGCGGACTGGCAAAACGTGTAGGGAAGCGTGTCCTTACCGCCATCGCTGGTCATGAAACGCGCGACATAGCCGTGATGCTCATCGCCGAGCCGGTAATCGGCCACATGCACCAAGTCGTCAGCCTGCCGGTGGTAGTGCTGAAACGTTGCAGCGGGCGCATAAGCGGGCACGGGCACCACAGTGCTCCATCCCTCCTGCTCCTTCTGGGGCTTGGGCGTCGGCTGCGGTCGTGGATTCGCAACCGGAACAACCGCTGCCCCTGCAGCCGTCTTGACCAATCCCGCAATACTCTCAAGCCGCTCTTCACGCGCCACCTGTACCGCCGCCTTGGCGTTGCTCAGACTATGGATTGCCGCATAGAGGCTGATGAGATCTCGGCCCTGCTCATCCGATGCGGCGAAATCCGCCCATTGCCCGGTAATGAGATTGACGCTGCAGCTGTCGCCCCGGCCTCCGCTCAGGTCCGCGCACTTGTACTCATGGCCGACGATGGCGCCGCCCGGCAGCCAGCGCGGCACCAGGTTGTGAGCATCCCGCAGAAGCGCTTCGGCCAGCGCCTCGAAATTGATGGGGGGCAGTGGTTCCCGGTGCTGGGTCATGCAGCACCCCACGCGCCCGCAAGCGGACCAAACACGCCGGCGTCCCTAACACCAGCGACGTGCACAAACATCATTGACTATCCCCAGAGCCGCAGGGCCTGCGTGAGGCCGAAATTCGATTCGTTGGCGGCGTGGACCTGGTGCGGCAGCGCATACTCGGCTGCAGGCCGATTGCGGCCCGGCACGGAGCGCTCACCACAGATGGCAAGCCGGTGATACCGGCGCATGTCCTTGATGGTTCGACTGGCGGCTGCCACACCCACACCAGCCGCCTCGGCGATCTCGCGCATGGTTGGCCCCTTGCCCGGAGTCCACAGACGTTCCACGGCCTGCAGCAGGGCCATGCTGACTTCCCCCGCCGGCCTCATGTGAAGTCCTCCGACCGGCCAGCGGCGCGGCGAGCGTTGCGGCGCAGTCGAAACACCAGCTCGATGATCTCCATGCAGCCCGCCTCCAGCTCATCGCACTCAGTGCTGTCGATCCGGTTGTCTTCCGTCACGCGGGAGCAGATCCCGGCGAGCAAACCGTTTTTCGCGGTGATCTGCATGACCTTCTGCCGAATGGCCGAGGCCTCACAGGCCCAGCCACCTTCAGGCGGGGGCGGCAGGTACGCCGCAGCCATCGAGAATCGCGCGTTGAAAGACTGGAGCCAGCGCCGGGCGTCAGGCCTGCCCAAGTCGATCAGCCACTCGCTCAACAGCTCAAGCATCTCGGTGCTCAGCGACTCGCCATCGGCGCCACGCAGGCGGCGGCGAAGGTCTTCCGGGTGAATGGCCTTCTCGCGACGGTCCGTGAGAAACGCGGCCGCAGCAGTCACTCCCCCCGGCGCCTCGCGCACAGCGTTGTAGAAGATGTCACGCCAATCGGCAGTGGAATAGCGACGGGTCATCCCTGCCCCCTTTGAAAACTAAAAAACGCAGATAGATGCACGGCGTGGCCTTGGATACGATGGAGACCTCTCAGCCCATCACTGAATGCACACATGAACGAAGCAGACCTCAAGCAGCTCTTCGCTGAGCTGATCAATGCACAAGGCGAGGCAATGGCGATGCTCGTGACCGCCGCGTGCCAGCAGTTGGATGCAAAGCAGCTGCGAGACGACTTGAAAGCAGCGGCCCAGGCACAGAAGCGGCTCCCCAGTAGCAGCCCTTTGGCCGCTCGGCTCGCGGCGCACGCCGTGGCAGCAGCGGATGCGCAATGCGCGCTACAGGTCAACGCTCTGCCCGAACGGCCCACCCTTGCCTGGCGCGCAGCGCGAATGCGGCACAAGCAAGCGGCTACAGATCTAGCCCTTGATGCGCTCATAGGGGTGCTGGCACCAGAGGTGCAGAAAAACTGGTGCTCAAACCTACGCACGCTTGCCCTCACTCAGAAGGCTGCCAATGAGGAGCTTGCCGACCTCTCGACGGATGACAAGCAGGAGGCAGAGGACACGCATGCAGCTGCTGTTGCCCGGTGGCATCGTCTGATTCGCAATCGCACCGACTCTCCGGAGTAAGACCACACCAATCAGCCAAGCGCGGCACTCCATCCCAGTCATCAAGGCCATAACTCGCAGACGTACGCGCTCCCCTTGAGCAGTTGAAATTTCAGGATGGCGACAACCCGCAGTGCGCAAGACACTGCGGGCATGACGAAAAGAAAGCCCCACACCAGCCAGCAACGCAAGCCGCACACGCCTTCCCGCGCGTGCGGCACCAAGTTGGGGAAGGAGACGAATCCCGGGCGACGTTGCCGGGTAGCTGGAGGGGGAGAAAAGACTAGGCATCGGCCTCCCTCTTGCCGGCCGCCGCGCCGGCGATATGGCACTGAAGCGCAGGCGCTCTGTAGATGCTGCGCACGGTTTCTATGCCTGGATTGCGCGTTGTTCCCTGCCGAATCTTCACCAACGTCGGCACAGGAACACCGGTCTGCTCAAACACATCTCGAAGATCCCGCTGCCTGAGCTTCAGCAGCAGACTGCGCACGTCATCAGAACTAGGGATGGAGATAGCCATCCGCCGATCATACCTAATACGGAATGCATCGTGTCAAAAAAACATACCGCAAAAGATACGAAATCAAAGATAGGCTCGTTGGAGTCCACTCTGGAGTCCGAACGCCTCATGCCCGCACACAACAGCAAGCCAGTCCTATGGGGGAACCTGACGACGCTGATGCATCAACAGTTCGGCGGCGAGAACCTCAACAGACTTGCGCGCGAGGCCAAGCTGAGTCCAGCAACGGCAAGCCGAATCAAGGCGATGGAAACGTCTGTTGGAATAGATGTGCTCGACCAACTCGCAACAGTGTTCGGCGTCGAGCCCTGGCAGTTACTCCACCCTGATTTGGGAAAGAGCGCCAACTTCACAGTGACCGCAAGCCCGCTAGCTATGGACTTGGCACGACAGCTGGATGAGCTGCCATCAGGAGATCAGCAAGAACGGGCATTCATGCTTGCATCCCAGTTGATGCTGCTTGCAAGCGGCGGTGCAGGCTCAACGCCAGAGAGCGCTCCCGCACCCACTGCGTCGCAAGATCCGACGAAACAAACACCCCTCTAAGTAGACCTGCATGAACTTGCGTGATCGCGTGTGCCCGCAAAGCGGCCACGCAATCCGCCGAGCAAACAAACCCCGCAACGGGGACACGCTTGCCTAGGAAATCCTCACCCACAGGCGGTGAACTTAAGCGCAGTTGCGAAAAATTCAGCACCACCCCAGAGCAATGCGAATCACGCATTGCAAGAGGTGCGGTAGCGGCCCACAGGTCCACTAAACCGCGAACCTCAAGGCTGTCGCAGGCACCAAAAACGGACAAGCAAGAGACCCCGTCGCAGCGGACGTGGTACAGCACAGCACCACCTAAACGGCACTCCCCCGCCTTGACTTCAGCCCCCAGATCCATAGTGTCCCCTTGGTGAACTACTGTATATATTAACAGTATCCTGCCCTGCCATCACAGCCTGCAGCCCACATCCATTCCGAATTCGGTTGATTTTTCATTCCTTATTAGATACGATCCGACCCGTTCGCTCCAAATTCGGAGCAAGGAGCCCTCAGTCCTCCAGAGGGATTCCCTGAACGGAATGGCCCAAGTGGAGGTGGGTCGGATCTAGGAATGGCATGCAAAACACTCCTTCAGTCCCCGCACGGACCACTCCAAACAGTGCATACGTCTGCACGCAGGCATCGTGCGTTGCCCTAGGAATCGACCGCGCAAAAAGCGCGGATTTTTGGTGCAACGTGGTGGCACGGTCCTTACGTGCTGAAAGGCAAGAATGCCCCACTGCGCTCGATTTGGACGCCATGTGCATGGCAGCGAACGCCCGGGTGCAGCAGGGCATCCTCAGAGCAGCAGGCACTGCTTACATGGCTCTCGACATCCCGCCACCGGATAGCCACGTCATCGACGTGCTGATGTCCATCCCTGGCCTGGCCGGCGTTGAGCTGACCGACGCCGCAAGGGGTGAGTGATGGCCCTCTACACCGTCACATGCGGCCGGACTCGCCACACGATCCGCGCCACGGGCGCAGCGGATGCCATCGCCCGCGCCATGGTCCTCTTCGGGCACGGCCACCCCATCAGCGCGAGGGCAGCACGATGAGCCGCCCGCCGTTCGAGATGGATGGTCCCTACCGTCCGCGCCGCGTCCGCCGCAACGTGCTGCGCTGGCTGGTCCTGGCCATGTTCGGCGCCCTCCTTGCCATCAAGTTCGGGGGCGCGCCATGGCTCTGATCTTGATCACCGGCACCCTGGTGCAGGACGCCGAAGTGCGCACGCTGCCCCAGGGCGTGGACAGCACACCCATGCCAGTCCTATGCCTGCTGATCGACAGCGACGGCCCAGGCCAATTGCCTGTCAAGGCTGAGCAGGTCTACCCGCCAGCAGCCCGCGCGCAGGCCCAGCAGCGCGCCAAGTCATTCAAGCGCGGCATGCGTGTATCCATCACCGCGCCCGTCCACCAGATCCGCCACACCTTGGGCCACTGCAGCGACATCCAGCCCCTGCATGAGCCCGCCCCTGTCCAACCCCAAATGCAACTCCTGGAGGCCGCTCATGGCTAAAGCAATCGTCATCGAAATCAAGCATGTCGGCCCCGGTACTGTCCAGGTCGAATCGGATCTGCGCACACCCCGCGTAGGTGCGCCTTTGGCTCCGCAGGAATCCGCAGCACTGGAAATGATCCAGCACATCCAGCGGCAGCCGGCCTGCCGCCGCGTGATCTATGACAGCCCGCGCGTCGATCCCGACACAGCCGCCTGCGTTGCCCTGGTGCGCGATCTGCTGGACCCGGAGGAGTTCGGCCACAGCGTCACCGCCGAAGTGCGTAACGCTGCGCGCCGCGCCATCGGCATCAAGGGGCAGCAGGAGGGTCTTGCAGCATGACCACCGTCAACGACAACCCGACAGCCGCCCTGCCCATGCCCGGTGCCGGCGCACTGATGATGAATGTGCCCATCCTGAGCATCGCCCGCAGCCTGCGCAACCCGCGCAAGCACTTCGACGCGGCAAAGCTGCAGGAACTGGCCGACTCCATCAAGGCCACCGGCGTGCATCAGCCCATCCTGCTGCGCCCGCTGCCGGAAGCGCGCCTTGCCGATGAGCAGGCATGGGCCAAGGCCGAAAAGCGCGAGCGTGCGCAGTACGAGTTGATCGCAGGCGAGCGCCGTTGGCGCGCCAGCCAGATCGCTGGCCTGGCAGAGATCCCCGCGATGATTCGCCCGATGTCGGACGCCGACGCACTGCGCGCGGCCGTGATCGAGAACCTGCAGCGCGAAGACGTGACCAAGCTGGAGGAGGCCGAGGGATACCGCGAGCTGCTGGATCTGGGCAATACCACGGCCGAAGAAATCGCCAAGGACGTGGGCAAAAGCCGCACCTATATTTTCAACGTGATGAAGGTGCTCGACCTGTGCGACGAAGGCCGCGACGCGCTGCGCCAGGGCAAGATCGATTTCAGCAAGGCGCAGTTGATCGCCCGCATTCCCGACGAGGGGCTGCAGCTCAAGGCGCTGAGCTACTGCGCGGAGGCCAACTACAGAGGCGACACCCCCAGCTATCGCGCCTGTGCCGAGCATGTCCAGCAAAACTACATGCTCAATCTGCACAGTGCCCCGTTCAAGATGACGGATGAGGCCCTGCTACCGGCTGCAGGAAGCTGCAAGGCCTGCCCCAAACGCACCGGCGCCAATCCCGACCTATTCAATGATGTCGGTGCAGACGTGTGCACCGACCCCAAGTGCTACCGCGAGAAGGAAGAGGCCCACGCCATCTCCATCAAACGCACAGCTGTAGAGCGCGGCCAACACATCATCGAAGGCCGCGAAGCCAAGACCCTGATGCCAAGCGCCTATTCCGGCGAAGTGGCCGGCTATCTGCGCCTTGATGACAAGCGCGACAGCCCCACCGACAAGCCCCTGCGCAAGCTGATCGGCAAGGCCATGGAAAGCCATGGCATCCTGCCCACCCTGATCGCCAACCCCCACAAAAATGGGGAACTCATCGCGGTCATCACAGCTGACCAAGCACAACTACTGCTCAAGGATGCGCAGCAGGAAGAAGCTGCCGAGAAGATCCAGCAGGAAACCCAGCGCGAGCAGCAGCAGGCCAAGCATGCCGCCGATCAGAAGCGCAAAAGCGACTATGAAACCCAATGGCGCTGGGACGTGCTCGAAGAGAGTTGGAAAGCGCTGTCCGAACTCGGCGGCGCTCCTGTGTCCGATGAATTGCTGCGCTACTGCGCCCGCAACATCGCCAGAACCTACAGCCAAGACCGCGCCAAGAAGCTGTGCAAGCTGCTGGACCTGGGCAAGGTCGCCCCCGTGGAAGGCCTTTTACAGCACATCGCCGACAACGATGCGCCCGGCGACCTGCTGCAGCTACTGGTCATGTATGGAGATGTGGAATATCGGTACTGGCTCAACGACGACGCCGACGCAAACAAAGGCCTGCATCTGGTTGCTGCGCACTGGAGCGTAGACATCGCAGCTGTCAAAGCCAAGACCAAGGCCAATCAGCGCGCCGCCGAAGCCCAGGCCCAGGCGAAAGCAGCCTCGAAGGCCTCCGAATCTGCAGCTCCGAAGGCGGATCTACCCCTTGATCCCGCTGCGCGCGCTGGCGAGAGTCGCGCGAAGGGCAGAGCCAAAAAATCCCCCGCTGCGCGTGCGAGCGCCGAGCCGAAGACGACTGCCGCCGAAGCCTCGGCCGCTATCGCGGCCGCGCTCCAAGACCAAGATCAAGGTGCGGCTGCAGCCGCACAGGGCGACGATGCAGGCCCAGTCGCAGCTGACGCTGCGCAGGGCCTGCCGCCCTCCTCCGCAGCCGCCGAAGTTGACCAGGCCGTGACCCCTGACGTGCAGCAGTCTGCGCCCGCGCAGACTGCCACCACTGCCGATGGCCAGGACAGTGCGGACGCCGGCACCCGGGCAGCAGATCAAGCAGCAACCAGCCAGGCAATCACATTCGAGCCCGGCGACCTGGTGCGCGTCAAAGCTGGCCTCAAGGGCACAACCGGGCGCCCGCGCAAAGAGTGCGGTCGCGTAGGCGTGGTGCGCCTCGGAGATCTGGCACTGATCGTGGAATTTGGCGCCGGAGTGGGCCAGCGCACAGGCTTTGAGCCGGAGGAACTGGAGCGCTACACAGCAGACCCCATCGTAGGCAAGCGCGTGCGCGTACTCAATCCGGGTAGCGCCTATCGCTGGAGAGAAGGCACCGTCAGGGCATGCACGGCAGATGGCTGGAAAGTGGAGTTCTCCGGCAAGCCTGGCACCGTGGCCAAGGCTGCAATTTTCGATACCAAGGAACTGGAGAGCCTGGCATGAACGGACGCCGCAAACCTTTCCGCAGTCGCTGGGCTGGTCGTCCCAACACGTTTGCCGTGATCAATCACCACGGCACCAAACTGACGAGCAAGGAGATCGCCTCCATCATCGGCCCAGTGCGCGAGTGCTTTGCCCAGATCCGCGCCGGTACAGCCACGGAGCTGCACGCCACAGTCATGCACAGCACTATCCAGGTGGCCCAGGAGATAGAACGCGGGGGCATCGTCCACGGCTTGGCCGAACATTTCGACAGCGCCCAGGCAGCATGCGAAGCCTACTTTGCACGCTGCCGCGCCGGCGGCGCCTGGCACCCAAGCGCTGTGCACTTCTACGAGCTGGACGCACTCACCACTGCGATTGACCTGCATGAATTCCAGTTGCAGCAGCTCACGGCCCACGAGATCCAAGAAGTGACGCGCAGGCTGATCGCTCGTACACAGAGCAGCGGCGGCGAAATGCTCCAAGCTGATAGCGACCTAATCACAACCACGCCGTACCGCAAGAGCCGAGAGGAGGCACCCGCATGATCGGCACACAACCCACTGGCGCCATCGAGGGCGTGCAAATCAGCGCAGTGAGCCATGAGGGGCTGAGCGTCAGCATCAATGGCAAACCCGGGCGGCTGGCCATCATCACCGAGGACGGCCAAGTCATCGCAGCTGGCCAGGATGTTGCTCGCGAGGCTCAGGCTGTAGCCGTCAACTGTTACCGCAACTTTCTGCAGGGTAAAGGATTCTTGCGCATTCTAAGTAAACCGATAGAAACAAGGCAAACCAACACCAATCGGAACGATCAATAGCTTTAATTAAATACGAATTACTAATAGTAAAACAGTAGTTCAATCTATTTAAAATATTAATCAGCGAAAATATTTATGCACTCATGACTATAGAATCCAATCATAAATCTCTTGAGCAAATAAAACATCATGATCGATTAAAATCCATGGTCGCTCCCTATCTGGCTATGCACAAACTCTTCTATTTTCTTCCGCCACGCGACAGGATCGGCACCTTCTTTAATAGCCTGAAGCCGGAGATTCCTAAAATCTTGTTCATTAAATTTAGCACTACCAATTGAGCGGATTGCTGCGGCTATGGCTTGGGCAGAATTTTCGGCCATGTTTTCACACAACAGTAGCGCTCGCAATGCCACGTCGTAGAGCTGTATTTTTGACTCATCGGCAAGAGCAGCTCGGTGCTGCAAATAATCAGCTATACCTCGATACGAAATATCAGACCCTCCAAATCTGAGTTGCTCGGCTTCACTATAAAGATAGCAGGTTCCACATATAAAAGAACCAATCTCAGCCTGGACTATGGAGCCAGAAATGGCGCCGGACATGCCCAATTTTTGGGCCACTTTAGACTTTGACAGCATCAAGAAAAGACTGCTCGAGACGGCAGCAATCGCTGCAACAATCAATGTCAAAATCCCAGAATTCTTGCTGCCAAATAGTCCAGATTTATTTTTTTCAACCGACTCCGAAACAGCAGTGACACCTGGTGCACGCAGAAATACCTGAGGTTCAGTTAACCGGGATGTCGATTCAGCAAGAAAGGAAATTGTTACTATATCTTTAGGATTTAAAAGATCAGCAACTATATCAATCTTTTGCTCACCTCTTTCCTCTCTTATCCTAACACCAGCACTAGCCTCGGAAGCGACCTCGCTTAGCGATCCGACATTAAGCGCAATCCGAAGAAAAGCATTAGGCACCTCTTTTTTACCGCTATTGCGAATTTCAACTACAAATATTCGCTTTTCCCCGCTTACACCAGGCAGAGATGGCCCACCAACTACGGAATAAGTCAAAGCAGGCTCTTTGTTTGTCACCCAGTAAGTCGCCAAGCCCGCGATAACCGTGAAAACACCCGTTAGAATCGCCGTAATTATTGCAGTCTTAGTGTTAGAGTCGCTCATAAAACGATAGTGATTAAATGCAAACCAATACATTCTAACCACCAATTTGCACTCCAGGTGCTGTCAATCAAGCAAAAGCATTAATCTATTGTTCAAGCAGCGCGTTTTGAACCACCAAGCTAACACTGCATGGGTGTGTCTGCCTCACAACCAATAGTGGAAAAGTTTCAGGGCCGTTTCCTCATTGGCTCGCAACCAACACCCCGCTATGCGCCGCTCCAAGGCCCAGAAGGTGGGGGCGACCAAGGAAAACCGTTATGCTCCTTGAACATTCGCTCGGTGGCACACGACCAGTGCATCTGATGCGCGGTTATATTGAGTATCCTACGGGCATCCAAGAGACACGAAGCCCACGCGCGGAGCGGCCGCGCCTGCAGGGGTTGTCATGGTTGTTGCGTCGCTCGTGGGGGTCATAGGGGCGATATTGTCCCAGTTCTGCGAGAACTTGGTAAACCGCCCCTGAACTTATCCCTGCAAGCTCAGCTATTGCGCTTGATCCCGAGCGCGCCCAGCATCTGCTCGGTCTGCTTTTGCATCTGGTCCTGCATCTGGGTGAACATGTTCTGCGACTGCTCCATGTAGCTGCTCATCATGTTCTGCATGGCGGGCGGCTGCATGCGCATGAACTGGCTCCAAGCCTCGGGCGAGGTGCCCTGGGCCTGCTCGGCCAGCTTGTTCTGGAAGTCGGTGAACATCTGCACGTTCTTTTCCAGGTAGGAGCCCATGTAGCCCTGCATGGCATGGCCGTAGAAACGGATGATGTTGGCCAGCACGGTCTCGGAGAACATGGGCGCGCCGCCGGCCTCTTCTTCCAGAATGATCTGCAGCAGGATGCTGCGCGTGAGGTCTTCGCCGCTCTTGGCGTCCTTGACCACCACGGGCTCGTTGCTCATCACCAACTGCTTGACTTCCGTCAGCGTGATGTAGGAGGACGTGTTGGTGTCGTAGAGACGGCGGTTTGGGTATTTCTTGATCACGCGCTGGGCGCTGGGGGCGGCGGCTGTTGTCGTCTCTTGCATTGCAATGCTTCTCCTCGTGTACGTGCTTGTACGGGCAATTGATCTATTGCACTGCAACAGATTCTAGGCAGCGCACACAGCACCTGGCGCAGCAGTAACCCTGATGGTGATCAACGCATGCGACAGAGCGAATGGTCGCCTTGCCGCCGTCCGGGCAAAAAAAATCCCGCTTGAAGCGGGATTTTCTGCAGCCCCTGGTGAGACTGCTTTGTTTGGTAGGCGCGATTGGACTCGAACCAACGACCCCCACCATGTCAAGGTGGTGCTCTAACCAGCTGAGCTACGCGCCTGTCGTTTGTTGAAGCCGCAAGTATAGCAGTGCAAAACAGGGCTTCCGGGCAAGTTGCGCAGATTTTTGGATCAACCCGCCACCCTGGCCCGTTCCAGCATGGCGTGCATCAGCACATTGCAGCCTGCGGTGATGTCGGCCGGCGTGGCGTCCTCGATCTCGTTGTGGCTGATGCCGTCCTTGCAGGGGATGAAGACCATGCCGGCCGGCGCCAGCCGCGCCATGTAGACCGCATCATGCCCGGCGCCCGAGACGACGGGCATGTGCGAGTAGCCCAGGGCCTTGGCGGCGCGCGCCACCGCATCCACGCAGTCGGCATGGAAGGGTTGGGCGGGGTAGCTGGACACCAGGTTGATCGCTATGGGCAGGCCCGTCTCCCGGCTGATGCGGTCGGCCACGGCGCGGATGTCGGCGTCCATGGCTTCGCAGTCGGCATCGGTGGCGTTGCGCAGGTCGATGCTGAATTTGACCTGCCCCGGGATCACGTTGCGGCTGTTGGGATGGACCTGCACCATGCCCACGGTGCCGCGCCCGTGGGGCGGATGGCGGTGGGCGCAGGCCACCACTTCCTGCATCAGTTGCGCGGCGGCCTGCAGCGCATCCTTGCGCAGGGCCATGGGCGTGGGGCCGGCATGGGCTTCCATGCCCGTGACCACGCAGTCATACCAGCGGATGCCCAGCACGCCGGTGACCACGCCGATGGTCCTGGCGTTGTCCTCCAGCACAGGGCCCTGTTCGATGTGGGATTCGAAGTAGGCGCCGATCGGGTGGTCGCCCGGCTCCTGGCTGCCCACATAGCCGATGCGCTCGAGCTCGCCCTTGACGGTCTTGCCTTCGGAGTCGGTGGCCGCATAGGCATGCTCCAGCGTGAAGGCCTTGGCGAACACGCCCGAGCCCATCATCACCGGCACGAAGCGCGAGCCTTCCTCATTCGTCCAGAAGGCCACCTCGATGGGCGCTTCGGTCTCGATGCCGTGGTCGTTGAGCGTGCGCACCACCTCCAGCCCCGCCAGCACGCCGTAGTTGCCGTCGAACTTGCCGCCCGTGGGCTGGGTGTCGATGTGGCTGCCCGTCATGATGGGCGGCAGGCTGTTGTCGCGCCCGGGCCGGCGCATGAAGCCGTTGCCGATCTTGTCGATGGTCACCGTCATGCCCGCCTCACGCGCCCAGCGGGTCACCAGATCACGGCCCTGGCGGTCCAGGTCGGTCAGCGTCAGGCGGCACACGCCGCCCTTGGGCGTGGCGCCGATCTGCGCCAGCTCCATGAGTGAATCCCACAGCCGGCTTCCGTTGACGCGCAGCTGCGCGATGTCCTGCTTCACTTGGGTATCTGTATCCATTGCGGTCTCCTTGTCATGCGGGCTTCAGCGCGCCACGGCCGTGGGCTGCAGCGTGGCGGCGCGGCGCTGCACCGCATCGAAGTTGGGGCCGAAGGCCGGGCGCTTGATATAGCGCCCCTTGCCCATCTCGGCGCGCAGATCGCCCTGCGCATAGGCCACCACGCCCTGGCTGATGGTGTGGCTGGGCATGCCTTGCACGGTGCGCCCCTCGAAGATGTTGTAGTCGCCCTTGGAGTGCTGGGTCTTGACCGACAGGGTGTGGGTGGCGGCAGGGTCCCAGACGACCAGATCGGCATCGGCCCCCACGCCGACCAGGCCCTTGCGCGGATAGATGTTGAACAGCCGGGCGGTGTTGGCCGAGGTGATGGCCACGAATTCGCTGGGCGTCAGCCGGCCGGTGTTCACACCCGCATCCCAGATCACGGCCAGGCGCTCTTCCACGCCGCCGGTGCCGTTGGGGATCTTGGCGAAGTTGTCCCGGCCCATGGCTTTCTGCGCGGCGCAGAAGGTGCAATGGTCGGTGGCCGTGGTGTGCAGCTGGCCCGACTGCAGTCCCTGCCACAAGGCCTCCTGGTGGCCCTTGGCCCGGAAGGGCGGGCTCATCACGTGGGCGGCCGCCTTGGCAAAGTCAGGGTCGCGGTACACGCTTTCGTCGATCACCAGATGGCCGGCCAGCACCTCGCCATACACGCGCTGGCCGCGCGCACGGGCAGCGGCAATGGCCTGCGCCGCCTCGGTGCAGCTGACATGCACCACGTAGATGGGCACGCCCAGCACGCCGGCGATGGCGATGGCCCGGTTGGCCGCCTCGGCCTCCACCATGGGAGGGCGGGCCAGCGGGTGGCCCTCGGGCCCGGTGATGCCCATCTTGGCCACTTCCTGCTGCAGAAGGTAGACCAGCTCGCCGTTTTCGGCATGCACCGTGGGCATGGCGCCCAGCTCCAGCGCGCGCTTGAAGCTGTTCACCAGCGTTTCGTCGTCGCACATGATGGCGTTCTTGTAGGCCATGAAGTGCTTGAAGCTGTTGATGCCCTCCTCGCGCACCAGCGTGCCCATGTCGGAATGGACGCTGTCGCTCCACCAGGTGACTGCCACGTGGAAGGAGTAGTCGGCCGCAGCCTTCTCGGCCCAGCCGCGCCATTTGCGGTAGGCGTCCAGCAGCGGCTCCTGCGGATCGGGAATGACGAAGTCGATGATGCTGGTGGTGCCACCGGCCAGCGCCGCCGCCGTGCCGGTGTAGAAGTCATCGGCCGTGACCGTGCCCATGAAGGGCAGTTGCATGTGGGTGTGCGGATCGATGCCGCCGGGCATGACGAACTGCCCCGAGGCATCGATCACCTGCGCCCCGGCCGGCACCAGGGCCGCCACATCCGGCCCCACGGCCGCGATCGCCCCATCCACACACAGCACATCGGCCTTCTCCTGCCGGTCTGCATTCACCACCGTGCCGCCACGCACCCATACCGAACCCTGTGATTGACCCATAGCGTCATGCCTCCTGTTGGTTGGTCGGCCTATGCCTTGCTCAGCGCGGGTGCGCCCTTGGTCACCTGGCCTGCCATGCCGATGCGGTAGACCACGCCGGCAATGAACAGGCCGATGAACCATGCGTAGTCATAGGCATGCTTGAAGAAATCACCCACGTTCGGGAATGCAGCGGGGAACGCCGCGTGCAGGAAGCCGGGCAGGTTGGGCGCCACGCCCAGGGCGAAGGCCGCCACGGCCACCCAGTTCCAGCCATTGGAGTAGCGGTAGACGCCCTCTTCCCTGTACAGGTCTTCCACCACCAGCTGCTTTTTGCGCACCAGGAAGTAGTCCACCATCAGAATGCCCGCGATCGGCCCCAGCAGGGCCGAGTAGCCGATCAGCCAGGTGAAGATATAGCCCTCGGTCGATTCCAGGATCTTCCAGGGCATCATCACGATGGCAATGGCCACCGTCATGTAGCCGCCCACGCGGTAGCTGATCTTCTTGGGCGCCAGGGCGGAGAAGTCATAGGCCGGCCCGACCAGGTTGGCCGCCAGGTTCACGCTCACGGTGTCGATCAGCAGCACGATCAGCGCGATCAGCACGGCCGCCCCCGTCATGCGGCTGGCGACATCCACGGGGTCCCACAAGGCCTTGCCGTAGATCACCACGGTGCCCGATGTCACCACCACCGCCAGCATGGCCAGCAGCCCCATGGGCACCGGCAGGCCGATGGCCTGGCCCACGATCTGATCCTTCTGCGACTTGGCAAAACGCGTGAAGTCCGGAATGTTCAAGGCCAGCGTGGCCCAGAAGCCCACCATGGCCGTCAGCGACGGCCAGAACACCGACATGAACTGGCCCGCCTTGGGGCCGCCCGGCGCGTACTGCGAAGGCTGCTCCATGATGGGGCCGAAGCCGCCGGCCTTCTGGTAGACCCAGCCCAGCAGCACGAAGCAGATCAGGATCTTGAGCGGCGCAGTCCAGGTCTCCAGCTTGCGGATGGACTCTATGCCATGCACCACGAAGTAGAACTGGATCGCCCAGAACACCAGAAAGCACACCAGCTGCCCCACATTGATGCCCAGGCCCGCGATCTTCTCGCCTTCCAGCGGATGGCCCAGCAGCACGCCCAGCAGGGTGTAGATCATCATGCCGCCGAACCAGGTCTGGATGCCGTACCAGCCACAGGCCACTAGGGCCCGCAGCAGTGCGGGCAGCTTGGCCCCGTGGGTGCCGAATGAGGCTCGGGCCAGCACAGCGAAAGGAATGCCGTACCTGGCCCCGGCATGGCCGATGAGCAGCATGGGAATCAGCACGATGAGATTGCCCAGGAACACCGTCATCACCGCCTGCGACCACGACATTCCGTTCGTGATCATGCTGGCGGCCAAGGTGTATGCCGGAATGCACATCACCATGCCTATCCACAGGGCGGCGAAGTGGTACCAGGTCCAGGTGCGCTGGCTAGGCAGCGTGGGTGCGAGGTCGTGGTTCCACAGGCTGCCTGTGGACTCACCGGAATGCGGGGCATGCGACATTGCGAAGCTCCTTCTCGAAGAGAGAAATCACCAATCCATTGCTGATCCAGGGTCTGACCTTTTCCATCAAGCGCATTTCGTGCCAGGTCGGCCCGGATGCGGGCCGTGCGCCGACCTGCCGCAATGCCCCCTCTAGCCCTGCGCCGTCACGGCCTGGCGCATGGGGTTGTTCGGATGCGTGGTCCAGTTCGCATACTCCCCGGTGACCGTCTGGCCGGTGCGGGGGTCCACCTCGCCCGGCTGCAGGCTGCGCATGGTGATGCATTCGGGCACGGGGCAGATGGACACGCACAGGTTGCAGCCCACGCATTCGGTGTCATCCACCTCGAACCGGCGCACACCGCCCTCCTTGCTGAAGGTGATGGCCTGGTGGGAGGTGTCCTCGCAGGCCACGTGGCAGCGCCCGCACTGGATGCAGCTGTCCTGGTTGATGACGGCCTTGTCGATGTGGTTGAGGTTGAGGTCCTTCCAGTCCCTGACCGTGGGCACGGCCCGGCCCTGGAAGTCCTCGATGCGCGCAAAGCCGTGCGCGTCCATGTAGTTGGACAGCCCGTCGCACATGTCCTGCACGATGCGAAAGCCGTAGACCATGGCCGCCGTGCATACCTGGACATTGCCGCATCCCAGCGCAATGTATTCGGCCGCGTCCTTCCAGGTGGTGATGCCGCCAATCCCCGAGATGGGCAGGCCCGCCGTCTGCGGGTCGCGCGCGATCTCGGCCACCATGTTCTGGGCGATGGGTTTCACGGCCGGGCCGCAGTAGCCGCCGTGCGAGCCCTGGCCGTCGGTGCTGGGGTGCATGACCAGGGTGTCCAGGTTCACGCCCATCAGCGAGTTGATGGTGTTGATCAGGGACACCGCATCCGCGCCGCCGGCCTTGGCCGCCCGCGCGGGAAAGCGCACGTCGGTGATGTTGGGCGTGAGCTTCACGATCACGGGCAGCCGGCTGTACTGCTTGCACCACTGCGTGACCATCTGGATGTACTCGGGCACCTGGCCCACGGCCGCGCCCATGCCGCGCTCGCTCATGCCGTGCGGGCAGCCGAAGTTCAGCTCCAGCCCGTCGGCGCCGGTGTCCTCCACCATGGGCAGGATGCGCTTCCAGCTCTCCTCCACGCAGGGCACCATCAGCGAGGCGATCAGCGCGCGGTCAGGCCAGGCCTTCTTCACGCGGGTCATCTCCTCCAGGTTGGTGCGCAGCGGCCGGTCGGTGATCAGCTCGATGTTGTTCAGGCCCATCACGCGCCGGTCCTGCGCCATGAGGGTGGAGTAGCGCGGCCCGTTCACGTTGACTACATGCGGGTCCTCGCCCAGCGTCTTCCACACCACGCCGCCCCAGCCGGCCTCGAATGCGCGGGTGACGTTGATCTCCTTGTCCGTGGGCGGTGCCGAGGCCAGCCAGAACGGATTGGGGCTGGAAATGCCCAGAAAGCGGCTGCTGATGTCTGCCATGTCAATGCTCCTTGAAAAGCGCGGGCACAGCCGCTCAAACCCCGGCCGCCACGGCGCTGGTCAGCGCCTGGTGCATGGCCCGCGCGGCGACCTTGCCGTGCTCCACCGCCTGCACGGTCAGGTCCTGGCCACCGGCGCGGCAGTCACCACCGGCCCACACGCGCGGCACGCTGGTGCGGCCTTCGTCGTCGGTGTCGATGCGGCCGTCACGCAGGGCAATGGCCGCGCCCGCCGGCGTGGCCACATAGGTCTGGCCAATGGCCTTGAGCACCATGTCGGCCGGCACGTCGAACACCTCCTGCGTCACCTGCAGCCTGTCGCCATCCATGCGGGTGCTGGCCATGCGCACGCCGCAGACCTTGCCGTCCTGCACCAGGATCTCCTGGGGCGCGGCCCACAGCCGCAGGTTGACGCCATGGGTCTGCGCCCATTCCTGCTCCACCCAGGAGGCGGACAGCGCATCCTTGCCACGGCGGTAGAACATGGTGACCTCGTCGGCGCCCAGCAGCCTGGCCTGCACGGATGCATCCACCGCCGTCATGCCGCCGCCGATCACCACCACACGCCGGCCCACCGGCACCGTGGATTTGTCGGCCGCCTGGCGGATGTCTGCAATGAAGTCCACCGCATTGCGCAAGCCTTCGGCCTGCGGCTCGGCCGCGCCCAGCGCATTGACGCCCGCCAGGCCCAGGCCGAGGAATACGGCGTCATGCTCTGCCTGCAGCGAATCCAGCGTGAAATCTCGCCCCAGCCGCTGGTTGTTGCGCGGCGTGATCCCGCCCACGGACAGCAGCCAGTCGATTTCCTTCTGCGCAAAATCGCCCGGGGTCTTGTAGCTGGCCAGGCCGTATTCATTGAGCCCGCCCAGCTTGGGCCGGGCGTCGAACAGCACCACCTCATGGCCCTGCAGCGCCAGTTGATGGGCGCAGGTCAGGCCGGCAGGGCCAGCTCCGACCACGGCCACCTTGCGGCCCGTGGCGGCGGCACGCTGGAACAGCGGTGCACCACCGGAGGCCATGAAGGCATCGGTCGCATAGCGTTGCAGTGCACCAATTTCGACCGGCTTGTCTTCCTGGGTGTTGCGCACGCAGGCCTGCTCGCACAGCTGCTCCGTGGGGCAGACACGGGAGCACATGCCGCCCAGCGGGTTGGCCGTCAGGATCTCGCGCGCCGCGCCACGGACGTTGTCCTGGGCGATGCGGGCAATGAAGGCCGGCACATCGATGCTGGTGGGGCAGGCCGTGGTGCACGGCGCGTCATAGCAGTAGTAGCAGCGCTCGGCCTCGATCAAGGCCTGGGAACGGTTCAGCGCGGGATGGGCGTCGGAGAAATTGGCCGCGTAATCGGCCAGGTTCAGTCGGCCGGCGGCAATGCCGCAGGCGCGTTGCGCGGGGCTATCCATGGTGCATCCTCCAGAGTCAGGATTGAGGGCGTGAAAGGGGCCGCGGCATGCAGGTGCACGCCGGGCCATCTCGGACAACGCAAGGCGGGCCGCAGGAAGGACTCCTGAACGGCCCCGGATCCAACAACACAGTCTTCGGAGGTTTCATCGTGGTCCTCGCATGTGTAAGTGACGCCTCTTGTCGGGCGCACTGGGGGTGGAACGGAATTTACGCGGGTGAAAAAATTTACCAATCAGTAAAATCACCCAGAAAGTCGTCAGCAAGAAAGATGCCAGACAATCGCACCAAAATGGCGCCACTTATCCCGACTTACCATCTGCGCAATGGCAACCCTTTCTGACAATGCGCCCCCTTCCCTGGCACGATCGGCCACGCGCAAACCCACGGCTGCACGCCTGCGCAAGGAACTGAACATCCTGCAGACGGCCGAGCTTCACTTTGCGCAATACGGCTTCGAAGGCGCATCGCTGGAACTGATCGCGCACGACGCCGGCCTGAGCCGCCACAACCTGCTGTACTACTTCGCCAGCAAGGAGGAGCTGTACCTGCGCGTGCTGGGCGACGTGCTGACGCAGTGGCTCGCCGGCATGTCCGACCTGCTGCGCGGCGACGACCCTGCGGAGGCCTTGCGCATCTACATCCGGGCCAAGCTGCAGTCCTCGCGCGAACGGCCCCATGGCTCCCGTGTCTTCACGCGCGAGGTGATGGCCGGCGCGCCCCGCTTCGGACAGGCCATAGCGAGCCAGGTGGGCCCGGCGCTGGCAGCCGACGTGCAGGCCTTCGAGCGCTGGGTGGCGCAGGGCAAGATTGCCCGCGTGGATTTCACCCACCTGATGTTCATCCTCTGGTCCGTGACCCAGGCCTATGCCGACCAGCAGGCCCAATTCGCGCTGCTGCTGGGACGGCCGGAACTGACCGCCGACGACTACGACACGGCGGCCGACCTGATTTACCGGCTGGTAATCCGTGGCCTGCAGCCGGATACCGCGGCTCTCGCACAATGAGCGCATGAATCACAGCATCCGCCTGAGACCCCTGGAGCGCGAAGATCTGCGCTCCGTGCATCTGCTCAACAACAATGCCGCCATCATGCGCTACTGGTTCGAGGAGCCTTACGAGACCTTCGACGAGCTTTCCGCGCTCTACGACGCCCACGTGCACGACCAGACCGAGCGCCGCTTCATCGTCGAGCACCAGGGCGATCGCGCCGGTCTCGTCGAGCTGGTGGAGATCGACCTGATCCACCGGCGCGCCGAATTCCAGATCATCATCGCCCCCGAGCAGCAAGGCCAGGGCATCGCAGCCCAGGCAACGCGGCTGGCGCTGGACTATGGCTTCAAGACGCTCAACCTGCACAAGATCTTTCTCCATGTGGACCAGGAGAACGAGAAGGCCATCCACATCTACGCGCGCATAGGCTTCGTGCAGGAAGGCGTGCTGATCGACGAGTTCTTCGCCAACGGCCAGTACCGCAACGCCATCCGCATGTACCTGCTGCAAAACGACTACCTGCAGGCACAGGCCGGCATCGGCACCTGAGCGCGGACCTTCATCCTTTCGGCGACCTCTTCCTGGCAGCCGCCTCGTTGAGGGCGGCTGCCTCGCGCACCAAGTCCTTGAACGCTTGCGCATCGATCTCCTCGCCCTCGCGGATATCGATGGCACGGCGCACCTTGCCTTCAAGGCTGGCGTTGAACAGGTGCTGCGGGTCGGCCAGCGATGCGCCTTTGGGAAAGGTGAGCTTCACGGCCGATTGGTAGGCCTCGCCCGTGCACAGAATGCCGCTGCACGACCAGACCGGCACCGACCATTTCCACTCTTCCACCGCGTCCGGAAGCGCTTGCACGATGAGCCGGCGCACATGCGCCAGCACCTCGCCGCGCCAGCCGCCCAGCTCGGCAATGCGCTGGTTGATCAATACGCTGGCCGACGCGGCCGCCTCGGGCGAAACTGTCTTGATCATCCATGTCTCCCAAAGTGATGCATGTTCGATCACAAGACAGGCCAAGGCAAGACCACAGGGAGAACGCACAAACAAAAAAGCCTTCTGAGTGATCAGAAGGCTTTTTGCATTCCATCTGGCAATGGAAAATTGGTAGGCGCGATTGGACTCGAACCAACGACCCCCACCATGTCAAGGTGGTGCTCTAACCAGCTGAGCTACGCGCCTGTGTTTGTTCGAGAAAGCGATTCTAGCACGGCTTTTTCAGCGTCCAGGCAAAAATGCCTGAACATGCTCAACGCCGCCGCGCCGAACGCACGCCCGCCACGGCGGCCACGATGCCCAGCACCTTGCTCAGGCGGCCCGAATCGGCCACCTCCACGGTGAAGGTCATCCAGGCCGTTCCCTTGACGGACTGGGTCTGCACGCCAATGACATTGGTCTTTTCGCGCGCAAAGACTTCCGAGATATCGCGCAGCAGGCCCTGCCGGTCCGCCGCCTCCACGGACACATCGACCGGGTAGACGGCCGAGGCCACGGTGGCCGCCTTGGGCTGGCCCCAGGCCACGTCGATCACGCGCTCGGAATTGCGCGCCGCCATCTCGCGGAAGTTGGAGCAGTCGGAGCGGTGCACGCTCACACCCTTGCCGCGTGTGACAAAGCCCCGGATGTCGTCCGGCGGCGCAGGCTTGCAGCACTTGGCCAGCTGGGTCATCAGCGAGTCCACGCCAACGACCAGCACGCCGCCCTTGGGCGAGTCCGTGCCGCGCGCCTTGCGCACCGGGGAGAATTCCTCGACTTCTTCCTCCGCCTCGGCCGGTCGCAGCACGGTCTCGATGTTGCGCAGCGAGTATTCATCCTTGCCGACGACTTCGAACAAGGCATCGGCCGATTTGAAGCCGAGCTGAACGGCCAGCTCCTCCAGCTTGACGGCCGTCTTGCCCTCGCGCTGCAGCAGCTTCTCGACGGCCTCCCGGCCGCGCGCGACGGTCTCGTGCGTGGCCTGGGCATTGAACCAGGCACGCACCTTGGCTTTGGCACGGTTGCTGGTCAGATAGCCCAGGTCGGCGTTGAGCCAGTCGCGCGAGGGGCGCCCCTCCTTGACCGTGGTGATCTCCACGGTCTGGCCGTTTTGCAGCGGCGTGTTCAGCGGCACCATGGCGCCGTCCACGCGCGCGCCGCGGCAGCGGTGGCCCAGGCTGGTGTGCACCGAGTAGGCAAAGTCCACGGGCGTTGCGCCCTGCGGCAGCTCGATGACGGCCGCGTCGGGCGTGAGCACGTAGATGCGGTCCTCGAACAGGCCGCGATGGTGCGCACCCGCCAGGTCGCTGCCCCAGGCCAGCAGCTGGCGCAGCACGGCGATCTTGGCGTCGTACTCGCTGCTGGCCGTGACGCCCGCGTATCCCTTGGTGCCCGCCTCCTTGTAGGCCCAGTGGGCCGCCACGCCGTGCTCGGCATGGTCGTGCATGGCCTGGGTGCGGATCTGGATCTCGATGGCACGGCCCGTCTCGTCGCGCACTACGGTGTGCAGCGACTGGTAGCCGTTGGGCTTGGGCTTGGCGATGTAGTCGTCGAATTCCGCCTCGATGGGCGTGAACTGCTCGTGCACCCAGGACAGGGTGGCGTAGCAGTCCTTGATCGTGGGCACGACGACACGCATGGCGCGAATGTCGAAGACCTGATCGAAGTTCAGCGACTTGCCGCGCATCTTCTTGACGATGCTGTAGATGTGCTTGGGCCGGCCCTGCACCGTTGCGCTGATGCTGTGCGCGCGCAGATCGGCCTCCAGCCGTGCCCGCATCTGCTCCATGTAGGCTTCGCGCTCCACGCGCTTTTCGTCGAGCAGGCGGGCCACTTCACGGTAGGTCTCGGGCTCCAGGAAACGCAGGGACAGATCCTCCAGCTCCCACTTGATCTGCCAGATGCCCAGGCGGTTGGCCAGCGGCGCGAACACCGTCAGCGCCTCGCGCGCAATACCGGGAGAGACCGGGCGCTTGCTGGCCGCGTAGTAGCGCAGCGTCTGCAGGCGCGAAGCCAGCCGCAGCAGCACGACACGCAGATCGCGCGAGAAGCCCAGCAGCATCTTGCGCACGTTCTCGGTCTGCGTGGCCTCATCGTCCAGATACTGGCCACCCAGCTCGGCGCCGCGCGCCTGCTGCTGCACGCGCATGAGCTTGTTGGTTTCCACGGCCAGGGTGGCGAAGTTCTCGCCAAAGGCCTTGGCAATCACTTCCTGCGGGCGGTTCAGGTGCACGCTGGCATGCACCAGATAGATCGCCGCCTGCATCGTTTCGGAGCCACCGATGGTCTTGAGGATGGCGGCCACCGCATCGGCATGGGCCATCGTGTTCTCGCCGGACTCCATGGTCTCGGTGGCGATCAGCGGCTCGGCAAAGCTGCGCGCGCGGGCCAGCGCGTTGACCTGCTCGGGCAGGGTCTGCGACGTGGCCGTGATCAGGTGCGGCAGAACCGCCGGCACCTGGCCCGGCGCGGCTGCGGCGGGCGAAGGCGCCTGCACGGCGGCCTCGCTGCTGGCGGTCTTCATTCGTCACTCTCCCTGGCCTGCTCGGCAAGATTCATGGTGCTTGGCAAGCGCTCTTCTCCCCATAAGAACCGGCACAGCAAGGCCACCTGCCCTGCTGCGACGAAGGTGGGCGCATGCCCCACCCCTTCAAATTCCACGCAATGCGCCTTCGGGCCGCGCTGCGCCATGGCCTGCGCCGTGGCCGCAGTCAGCAGATCGGACTGCGCACCACGAACTAGCAAGACGCGTGCCTTGATCTGGTCATACAACTGCCACAGCAGCGCTTCGCCGGCCTGGGCCATCTCGGGCGTCATCTGCTGCATGGGCACTGCAATCTGCGGGTCGTAATGCAAGACAAGGCCGCCATCGGCGGCCGGCCGCATCATAGGTCGCGTCAATCGCAACCATTGCCCTTCGCTATGTGGGCCGAAGCCTTCGGAAATCAAGAGCAGCGCATGGGCTGCCTGTTCAAGATTTTCAAAATGCACGCCCTTGCCCAGGTACTGACCTATGCGCTCCAGGGCAGACCACTCGATGACAGGCCCCACATCGTTGAGCACCAGCCTGCGGATGGGCGCCGGCAGCGGCAGCCCCGGCTGGCCTGCAAGCGCCATGCCGATCAGCCCGCCCATGCTGGTGCCCACCCAATCCAATTGTTCGACAGGCGCCTGCGCATGCACCTGGGCCAGCAAGGCAAGCATGTCGGCAGCATAAAGAGGCACCTGGTAGGCGGCCGGATCCTGCAGCCAGTCGCTTTCACCACGCCCGACCACATCGGGGCATATCACGCGGGCGCGTTCGCTGAGCCGCTCGGCCAGCACGTCGAAGTCACGCCCCTGGCGCGACAGGCCGTGCACGCAGACCACGACATGGGGATGGTTCGGATCGCCGGTGCGATTCCATTCCCAATAAGCCATGCGGTGCGAAGCATCCTCTTGAGCAGCCGGGCTGGCAGTACGGCTCCAGGGTGAGGCACGCCCGGCAACTGCCGGGCAGGATACGTAGTTCAGCGTAGGATGATTCATGGAAACGCATTCGCGGAGCCGGCGCCGATAATGGCTGTGTTGCATCGTACATTCATTCGGAGACTCTCTATGTTGAAAGGCAAGACCGCCCTCGTGACCGGTTCGACCAGCGGAATCGGCCTCGGGATCGCGAAGGCGCTGGCCCGCCAGGGCGCCAATATCGTGCTCAATGGTTTCGGCGATGTGGACGGCCCGCGGGCCGAAGTGCTGGCCGCAGGCCAGGCCGCCGGCGCCCAGGTCGCCTACCACGGTGCCGACATGAGCCGCGTGGCAGACATCGAGGACATGGTCCAGTACAGCGTGCGCAACTTCGGCCAGATCGACATCCTCGTGAACAATGCCGGCATCCAGCACGTGGCGCGCGTGGAAGACTTCCCGCCCGAGCGCTGGGATTCCATCATCGCCATCAACCTGTCCAGCGCCTTCCACACCTCGCGCCTGGTCCTGCCCATGATGCAGGCGGCCGATGGCGGCAAGGGCTGGGGCCGCATCATCAACGTGGCTTCGGTGCACGGCCTGGTGGGTTCGGCGCAGAAGTCCGCCTATGTGGCGGCCAAGCACGGCATTGTCGGGCTGACCAAGGTCACGGCCCTGGAGAACGCCACCTCCGGCATCACCTGCAACGCCATCTGCCCCGGCTGGGTGCTGACGCCGCTGGTGCAAAAGCAGGTGGACGCCAAGGCCGAGCAGCACGGCATCAGCAATGAAGAAGCCAAGAAGCTGCTGCTGGGCGAAAAGGAACCATCGATGCAGTTCACCACGCCCGAGGAGCTTGGCGAGCTGGCCGTGTTCTTCTGCTCGCCCGCCGCAGCCAACGTGCGCGGCGTGGCCTGGAACATGGATGGCGGCTGGGCTGCGCAGTAATCGCGGCCAGACAGAACCACTGCCAAAAAAGGAGCGCCGCGGCGCTCCTTTTTTCATGGATGGGTCACCCGGTCAGTACATCTGCACCGAACCCGACACGTGGACCATCACCTGCGCCTTGCCCGCTTCCACGGACACGGCATCCATTTCCGCGCCGGCGGCCTTGGCGGACATGGCCATCATGCGCGGACGCGGCATGGGCACCGAGGTATCGCTGCTGCTCACGTTGACCTCGCGCAGGCTGTAGTTGGCAAAGCCGAAGCTCTTGGACAGCGTGGAGGCGCGCTGCTTGAACTGCTCGATGGCCTTGGCCTGGGCCTCTCCCTCGACCTTTTCACGGGCCTCGCGCGACAGGCCGAAGCCCACTTGCGACAGCGTCATGTCCTGCACCTGGGCCGCCGTCTGCGTGATGCGCGCGAAGTCGCGGCCCTGCAGAAGAATCTCGGCGCGGCCCTGCCAGCCTTCCACCTTGTTGTCCTTGCCATAGCGCGGATAGATGCCGAAGCTGCCGGTGCTCACATCCATCTGGCCCGACTGGGCGCTGCGCTTGGTCACTGCCATGGCGGCCTCGACCACTTTCTGCAGCTGGGACTGGACCGTGGCCGCATCGCGCCCTTCGCGCGTGGCCGACAAGGTGGCGGTCAGCAGGTCCTGCACCACATCCACCGAGCCTTCTGCAGACAACTGCACCACATTGGCCGGCTGTGCCTGCGCCGAGGCGGCATTCTGCGCCCAGGCACCGCTGGCACAGGCCAGCGCAGTGGCCGCGACCACGGACTTGACCCAGGGGCGGGACAGCTGTTTGGAAAGCTTGCTCATGCGTTCACCCTTTGAAATGAAAGGTAGTTCAGGGATACAACTGCATGCCGCCCTTTCGCTACGGCATGCCGCCAGATGGTGACAGGTGTGGAGCCGTTCAGGCCTATTCGCCCCGTCATTCACAACATTATTGCAACGATAAATGCATCAACGCGGCGAACCCATAGTTAAATATTCTAAAGACACATTTTCCGTTCTAAATTTAAACGCAACATCTGTAACACACGGCAAAAGTTCGGGGTTTTGACCAGACTTTTCAGCGCAAGCTGGTAACAATGGCGGCTGTTACAAATGACCGACCGAGGATGAACATGGCCACTACGACCAACCGCACCGACAAGATCCTGGTGGTGGATGACGATGCGCGCATCCGCGACCTGCTGCGCCGCTACCTGACGCAGGAAGGCTTCGAGATCATGATTGCCGAAGATGGCAAGGCGCTAAACCGCATCCTGCTGCGCGAAACAGTGGACCTGATCGTGCTTGACCTGATGATGCCCGGCGAGGATGGCCTGTCCATCTGCCGCCGCCTGCGCTCGGCCAATGACCGCACGCCCATCATCATGCTGACCGCCAAGGGCGAGGATGTGGACCGCATCGTGGGCCTGGAAGTGGGCGCCGACGACTACCTGGGCAAGCCCTTCAACCCCCGCGAACTGCTGGCCCGCATCCATGCCGTGCTGCGCCGCCGCCCGCCGCAGGAAGCGCCGGGCGCGCCTTCCGGCGACAACGAGGTGGTGAGCTTCGGCCCCTTCACCTTCGACCTGGGCACGCGCGTGCTGCAAAAGAACGGCGAGGAACTGCCGCTGACCACGGGCGAATTCGCCATGCTCAAGGCCCTGGTGCGCCACCCGCGCCAGCCGCTGTCGCGCGAGAAGCTGGCCCTGCTGGCGCGCGGCCGCGAGTTCGAGCCCTTCGACCGCAGCCTGGACGTGCAGGTCTCGCGCCTGCGCAAGCTGATCGAGGAAGATGCCGCCGCTCCGCGCTATATCCAGACAGTCTGGGGTGTGGGCTACGTGTTCGTACCCGATGGCGCGAACTGAAATGCATCACCCCCTGAGGCGCTGCGCGCCTTCCCCCTCTCTCGCTCCGCGGGAGGGGGACGACGCCCTCGCCGCGAGGCGGCTCTTGCTCGGCGTCCCTGGGTTGGGGCCGTAACGTTTTATGTGCCGTTGACAATGCGCAGCGCCAAAACCTCACCCTGTCGCCCGAGACAACCGGTAACGCAGGCTGGCCGGCACAGGCGTAATCTCGCAGCCGGCCCCTAGAATGACGAACCGCATTCCATGAGTTCCTTCACCGTCCCGCCCCACGACGCCACCAGCCCTGCGCCGCTCGACTACGAGCGGCGCATGACTGCGCGCTCTCCGCTGGGACTCAATCTTTTCTGGCGCACCTTCTGCCTGCTGGCCCTGCTGCTGGTGGGCAGCATCCTGGCGTGGCTGCAGACGCTGCGCGCCTTCGAGTTCGAGCCGCGCACGCTGCACACCGCCCAGCAGATCGCCTCGCTGGTCAACCTCAGCCGCGCGGCCCTGGTGCATTCGGATGCCATCAACCGCGTCTCTCTGATCAAGACCATGGCCGACCAGGAAGGCGTGCGCATTCTGCCGCGCGAGCCTGGTGACAGCTTCGAGCTGCTGGACCAGAGCACGCTGGGCAAGCGCCTGACCGAGGAGCTCACGCGCCGCCTGGGCTATGGCACCATCGTGGCGCGCAGCGTCAATGGCGAACCGGGGCTGTGGGTGGGCTTCACCATCAATGGCGACCGCACCTGGCTGCTGATGGACCGCTCGCGCTTCACGCCGGCCAGCGGGCGCACCTGGCTGATCTGGCTGATCACGGCCGGCCTGCTGTCCCTCGCGGGCGCGGCAGCCATCGCGCGCCTGATCAACCGGCCGCTCAAGCAGTTGAGCTATGCGGCCAACCGCGTGCGAGATGGCGACTTTGACGCGAGCCAGCTCGACGAGGAAGCCGTCACCAGCGAGATCCGCGAGGTCAACATCGGCTTCAACCGCATGGCGCAGAAACTCGCCCAGCTGGAGCAGGACCGCGCCGTGATGCTGGCTGGCATCTCCCACGACCTGCGCACGCCGCTCGCCCGCCTGCGGCTGGAGACCGAGATGAGCGTGGTGGACGATGTGGCGCGCGAGCACATGGTGGCCGACATCGTGCAGCTCGACGCCACCATCGACAAATTCCTGGACTACGCCCGCCCCGACCATGTGACCCTCAACCCGGTCAACCTGCATGCCGTGGTGTCTTCCTGCGTCTATGCGGTGCAGGACCACCGCGAGCTGCAGATCAGCATGGCCGTGCCCGAAGGCGTCTATGTGCTGGCCGACGAGGTGGAACTGGCGCGCGTGATCTCCAACCTGTTCGAGAACGCACGCCGCTACGGCAAGACGCCCGAGACCGAAACCACCCACGTGGACGTGACGGCATCGGAGCGCGAAAGCTGGGTCGTGATCCGCATCCGCGACCATGGCCGGGGTGTGCCGCCCGAGCAGCTGGCCAGCCTGACACAGCCCTTCTTCCGTGGCGACTCCGCGCGCACGGCCGCAGCGGGCGCGGGCCTGGGCCTGTCCATCGTGGACAAGACGGTGCAGCGCATGGGCGGCGTGTTTGCGCTGTCCAACTCCTCCACGGGCGGGCTGGTCGCCCATGTGCAGTTGCAGCGTGCCTCGGGCGTGGCCAAGGGTGCCGAGCCCGAGCAGCGTCTGCAGCGCCCGCAGATCAAGCGCCAGCTGCCTCCGCGTGCGCAGGACGGCGCCCTGGACGGAGAAGACTGAGCCCGCAGCGCGCGTTCGTCAGATACGTTCGGCAGACACAAAGGCCCCGGCGATCGTTGACCGATCGCCGGGGCCTTTTGCATGGGGATGGCACCCCGCTGGTCAGGCGCGGAACAGCAAGGCGGCGGCGCGCGCCTCCATGGCCTGTTGCTGGCCCACGGGCCCGAGCTTCTCGGCCGTCTTGGCCTTGACGTTGACCTGGTCCAGCGCCAGGCCCAGCGCCGTGGCGATGCGCTCGCGCATGGCAGGAATGTGCGGCGCCAGCTTGGGGGCCTGGGCAATGATGGTGCTGTCGATGTTGCCAATCTCCAGGCCCGTGGCGCGCACGCGGCGCGCAGCTTCCACCAGCAGCACCAGCGAATCGGCGCCACGGAATTCGGGGTCGGTGTCGGGGAAATGCCGGCCGATGTCGCCCAGCGCCGCGCCGCCCAGCAGCGCGTCGGTGATGGCGTGCAGCAGCACGTCGGCATCGGAGTGCCCCAGCAGCCCCAGTTCATGCGGCACCTCGATGCCGCCCAGGATCAGCTTGCGCCCGGGCACCAGGGCATGCACGTCCCAGCCCTCGCCAATACGAAAATTCATGTGAAACATTCCAGGTTCAGAAAAACGGATTGCCCGACGCCTGCGGCTGGTCGCGCTTGCCCCGGTAGCGTTCCAGCGTCGCGCCATGCGCGCGCTGCAACAGCACGGCGGCAGCCAGCGCAAAGTCGTCGGGATAGGTGACCTTGAAGTTCTGCGCACCGCCGGGCACCAGGCGCGGGCGCTGGCCCACGGCCTCCATGGCGCTGGCCTCGTCGGTCACGGCCGATCCCGCGTGCTCCAAGGCGTCGAGCAGCGGCGCGATGCGAAACATCTGCGGCGTCTGCGCCAGCCATTTGTCGCTGCGGTCCACCGTGCCCGCCACGCGCACGCCGCCAGGCCCGGTCACGGCCGTCTTGAGCGTGTCGGGCAGCTTGTGCGCCAGCAGGCCGCCCACGGCATCGTGCTCGCAGGCGTCGATCAAGGCATCGATCAGTTCGGGCGTCACCAGGCAGCGCGCGGCGTCGTGCACCAGCACCCAATCGTGCGCACTCGCACCGCGCGCCAGCAGCTCCTTCAGGCCGTTGGTCACGGATTCGGCCCGCGTGGCGCCGCCGCAGGCCGCCGTGGAGTAGCGCGTGGGCGACGGGCCCGGCAGGCCCTGGCGCCAGAAATCATCGCCAGGCGCGATCACCACCAGGGTATGGTGCACGCGCGCTGTGCCCGCAAAGGCGGCCAGCGTGTGCGCCACCATGGGCGCACCGGCCACCAGGTGGTATTGCTTGGGCAGTTCAGGCGCAGGCGCATCGGGTGCGATGGCGCGCGAGCCCGTGCCCGCACAGGGGATCAAGGCCCACAGGCGGGCCGGCTCCAGGGATGCGGGCGCAGCCGCCGCAAGCAGATCTGTCATGGAGGCGCATTGTAGTGACGGCCATGCGCCACCATGGACATGCGGGCATGCCTGCATGGCCGCCATGCGTGCTGGCTAAAATGGTTCGATACCCCTCTGCGCGTGCCGAGGGGTTTTGTCGTTACTTCGCCCAGGCGCTGCGGCGCCCACGTCCAAGCACCATGGAACTGCCAAAGCTCACTCCCGGAAAACGCTTCACCCTGCCCCGCCCCGTGGGCAGCGCCGACGCCCTGCTGCTGGCCCGCCTGGGCGAGCGCGAGAAGGCTGCAGGCCGGGTGACGGCCATCGTCACAGCCGACGCCTCGGATGCCCAGCGGCTGATCGACGAGATGGCCTTCTTCGCCCCGGGCCTGCGCTGCGCGCTGTTCCCCGACTGGGAGACCCTGCCCTACGACAGCTTCTCCCCCCACCAGGACCTGATCAGCGAGCGCCTGGCCACGCTGTGGCGCATCAACCAGCGCGACAAGGAGCATGGTGCCGACGTGGTGCTGGTGCCCGCCACCACGGCGCTGTACCGGCTGGCGCCGCCCTCCTTCCTGGCCGGCTACACCTTCGAGTTCAAGAGCGGCCAGAAGTTGGACGAGGCCAAACTCAAGGCCCAACTGACCCTGGCCGGCTACCAGCATGTCTCCCAGGTGGTCAGCCACGGCGAGTACGCGGTGCGGGGCGGCCTGATCGACCTGTTTCCCATGGGCTCGCTGCAGCCCTACCGCGTGGATCTGTTCGACGACGAGATCGACTCCATCCGCACCTTCGATCCCGACACCCAGCGCAGCCTCTACCCCGTGCCCGAGGTGCGCCTGCTGCCCGGCCGCGAGTTCCCCATGGACGAGGACGCGCGCGCCAAGTTCCGCCAGCGCTGGCGCGAGCTGCTGGAGGGCGATCCCACGCGCAGCCGCATCTACAAGGACATGGGCCAAGGCATTGCCACGGCCGGCATCGAGTACTACCTGCCGCTGTTCTTCGACGAAACGGCCACCGTGTTCGACTACCTGGGCGCCGATGCCACCGTGGTGATGCATGGCGACCTGGAGCCGGCCTTCCAGCGCTTTTGGCAGGACACCAAGGAGCGCTTCCGCCTGGTGCAAGGCGACCCCGAGCGCCCGGCCCTGCCGCCCGAGGTGCTGTTCCTGTCCGCCGACCAGTTCTACACGCGCGCCAAGGAGCACGCCCAGCTCGCGCTGCGCCCAGGCACCGAGGACGTGGCAGACAGCGCCATCTTCCAGAAGCTGGAGGACCTGTCCGTGGTGCGCGGCGCGGAAGACCCGCTGGCGCGCCTGCAAAGGCACATTGCCAGCAGCGCCCACCGCATCCTGCTGCTGGCCGAGTCCGATGGCCGGCGCGAAAGCCTGCTGGACTTCTTCCGCGCCTCGGGCGTGAACCCGCCGGTCTTCGACTCGCTGGCCGAGTTCCAGGGCGATGCGGGCGAGAAGGTGGGCATTGCCACGGCCGGGCTGATGAACGGCTTCGCCTGGGTGGAGGAAGGCCTGGACTTCGTCACCGAGACGGAGCTGTTCGCCACCAGCCCCACGGGCCGCAGGCGCCGCCGCCAGGAGCAGGTCAGCGATGTGGAGGCGCTGATCAAGGACCTGTCCGAACTCAAGGTGGGCGACCCCGTGGTGCATTCGGACCACGGCATCGGCCGCTACCAGGGCCTGGTCAACATGGACATGGGCCAGAAGAACCCTGACGGCACGCCGGCCGTGCAGGAGTTCCTGCACCTGGAGTACGCGGGCAACGCCGTGCTCTACGTACCCGTCAGCCAGTTGCAACTGATCAGCCGCTACACGGGCGTCTCGCCCGAGGACGCGCCGCTGCACAAGCTCGGCGGCACGCAGTGGGAAAAGGCCAAGCGCAAGGCGGCCGAGCAGGTGCGCGACTCGGCAGCCGAGCTGCTGAACATCTATGCGCGCCGCGCCGCACGCCAGGGTCATGCCTTCCGCTACTCGCCCCAGGACTACGAGCAGTTCGCCAACGACTTCGGCTTCGAGGAAACGGCGGACCAGCGCGCCGCCATCCACGCCGTGATCCAGGACATGATCAGCCCCCAGCCCATGGACCGCCTGGTCTGCGGCGACGTGGGCTTCGGCAAGACCGAGGTGGCGCTGCGCGCGGCCTTCGTGGCCATCACGGGCGGCAAGCAGGTGGCCTTCCTCGCGCCCACCACGCTGCTGGCCGAGCAGCACTACCAGACCCTGGTGGACCGCTTCTCCAAGTGGCCGATCAAGGTGGCCGAAGTCTCGCGCTTTCGCTCGGGCAAGGAGATCACGGCGGCCGTCAAGGGCATTGCCGACGGCTCGGTGGACATCGTCGTGGGCACGCACAAACTGCTGTCGGAGTCCACGCAGTTCAAGAACCTGGGCCTGCTGATCATCGACGAGGAGCACCGCTTCGGCGTGCGCCACAAGGAAGCCATGAAGGCCATGCGCGCCGAGGTGGACGTGCTCACGCTGACGGCCACGCCCATCCCGCGCACCATGGGCATGGCGCTGGAAGGCCTGCGCGACCTGTCCGTCATCGCCACCGCGCCCCAGCGGCGCCTGGCCATCAAGACCTTTGTGCGCAACGAGGGCACGGGCGTGATCCGCGAGGCCGTGCTGCGCGAGCTCAAGCGCGGCGGCCAGTGCTACTTCCTGCACAACGAGGTCGAGACCATCGAGAACCGCAAGCAAAAGCTCGAGGAAATCCTGCCCGAGGCACGCATTGCCGTGGCCCACGGCCAGATGCCCGAGCGCGAGCTCGAACGCGTGATGCGCGACTTCGTGGCCCAGCGCTACAACATATTGCTGTGCTCGACCATCATCGAGACCGGCATCGACGTGCCCAGCTCCAACACCATCCTCATCAGCCGCGCCGACAAGTTCGGCCTGGCCCAGCTGCACCAGCTGCGCGGCCGCGTGGGCCGCAGCCACCACCAGGCCTATGCCTACCTGATGGTGCCCGACCTGGACAGCCTGACCAAGCAGGCCCAGCAGCGGCTGGAGGCCATCCAGCAGATGGAGGAACTGGGCTCGGGCTTCTACCTGGCCATGCACGACCTGGAGATCCGCGGCGCCGGCGAGGTGCTGGGCGAGAACCAGAGCGGCAACATGATGGAGGTGGGCTTCCAGCTCTACAACGAGATGCTGTCGGAGGCCGTGCGCAGCCTCAAGGCCGGCAAGGAACCCGACCTGCTCAGCCCGCTGTCGGCCTCCACCGACATCAACCTGCACGCGCCGGCCCTGCTGCCCAGCGACTACTGTGGCGACGTGCACCTGCGCCTGTCCTTCTACAAGAAACTGGCCACGGCCCGCACCAGCGACCAGATCGACACCCTGCTCGAAGAAATCGTGGACCGCTTCGGCAAGCTGCCGCCCCAGGCGCAGACGCTGATCGACGTGCACCGCCTGCGCGTGCTGTCCCAGCCCTACGGCGTGGTCAAGGTGGATGCGGCGCCCGGCGTGATCAACATCACCTTCAAGCCCCAGCCGCCCGTGGACCCGATGGCCATCATCCACCTCATCCAGAAGAACAAGCACATCAAGCTGGCCGGCAACGAGAAGCTGCGCATCGAGCGTGCCCTGGACAACCCCAAGGACCGCGCCCAGATGGTGCGCGACGTGCTGCGCAGCCTGGGCCAGCCGCTGGTGGAAGCGAAGGCGGCCCAGCCCGCATAGAACGCGTCGTTCCAGCCATGTTCCTCGAAGCGAGCATTGCCCTGCTGGCCCTGGCCACCGCGCTGTGGCTGCGCCCCTGGCGCATGCTGGCCGGCCGCCCGGGTCCGGGCGGCCCGCAGGACCGCATGGCCTCGCCCCTGGTCACGCCGCTGCTGGGCGTGCTCGTGCTGCTGCCCTGGATCTGGGCCCTGCCCACGCTGCACCGCATGCCGCTGCAATTGCAGTGGTCCTCGGCGCCGCTGGTGGTGCTCATGCTGGGCTGGCCGCTGTCCGTGCCGCTGCTGCTCGTTGTGGGCGGGCTGGCGGCCCTGCTGTCGCCGGCTCTGGGCTGGGGCGATGCGCTGGGCATCTCGGTCTGGCAGGGCATCGTGCCGGCCACGCTGGCCATGCTCTGGGGCGCGGCGCTGCGGCGCTGGCTGCCGCACCAGATCTTTGTCTACATCCTCGCGCGCGGCTTTGCGGGCACGGTGCTGTGCGTTTTCATCTCGGCCCTGCTGGCCCAGGCGGCGGGCCACGCCCTGCCCGGCGTCAACGAGGATCTGTCGCGCATCGCGCGCTGGCTCATGGCCTGGGGCGATGCCGTGGTCACCGGCATGGTCACCGCCATCTTCGTGGTGTTTCGCCCCCAATGGCTGGCCACCTGGTCGGACGCCATCTACCTGCGCCAGCCGCCCGCAGCCTGACGGCGGGCCCGCCACTGGATATGATCTGCGCCTGTTTCCCGCCAGCCCGGCGGCCCGTCCCCTTTTTGCTGCCCCACCCATGACCGATGTCACCGAATTCGCGCCCGGACTGCTGATCCGCGGCATCCAGCCTCCGCTGAAGCTGGCCGACTACAAGCTCATCGCGTTCGACATGGACTCGACGCTGATCACCATCGAGTGCATCGACGAGATCGCCGACGCCACCGGCAAGAAGGCCGAGGTCTCGGCCATCACCGAAGCCACCATGCGCGGCGAGATCACCGACTTCAAGGACAGCCTGCGCCAGCGCGTGGGCAAGCTCGTCGGCGTGACCGAGGCCGACATGGCCCGCGTGCTGGCCGAGCGCCTGAAGCTCTCCCCGGGCGCCGAAACCCTGGTGCGCGCAGCCCAGGCTGCGGGCCTGAAGGTGCTGCTGGTCTCGGGCGGCTTCACCTACTTTGCCGAACATGTGCGCGGCATGCTGGGCATCGACTTCGTACGTGCCAACGTGCTGGAGATGCGTGACGGCGCGCTGACCGGCGGCCTGATCGAGCAGCCCTGGGGCGACATCTGCGACGGCGCCGAAAAGCGCCGCACCCTGCTGGAAGTCGCCTCGCTGCTGGGCATTCGCCCCGACCAGTGCATCGCCGTGGGCGACGGCAGCAACGACATTCCCATGATGCAGGTCGCAGGCCTGTCCGTGGCCTACCACGCCAAGCCGCGCGTGCGCAACGAAGCCAAGGTCTCCATCACCGAAGGCGGCCTGGACCGCCTGCTGGAAGTCCTGCGCTGAAAACGGGTGGCAGCGGCGCGCGCAGGCCGCTGCGCCGCTCCGCAATCAATAGCTGAGAATGTTCTGTGGGCTTGCTTTTCCGGCAAGCCCCAGTCTTTTCTACAATGCTTCACGCAGCCCCATAGGCCACCGCCCCAGCGCCGGGTGGCCCACCTACAACAGCAGGCTGCACGCCGGCGCATCCGCGCGCCGGTGCTTGGAATCCCCTCCCCCATCCCCATGTGACACACAAGGCCGCAGGCCTGCCCGCATACGGGCAGCCTGTGGCGCGCCGACCGGCGCGGGCCCGCCTGCGCCGACCGTGTACATGACCACCATGATTGGAAAAAACTCCGTGAAGACTTCGTTCCGCGCCACTGCCTCCGTGATCGCCCTGGCCATTGCATCGCTGACCGTGCCCACGCTGGCCCAGGCCAAGCGCATGGGCAGCGGCGGCAAGTCCGTGCGCCCGGCGTCGATCGGCAAGGCCCCCGCTCAGCCCGCAGCGCCTGCGGCACCCGCCGCCAGCAAGGCGGCGGCTCCTTCCACCCCCACCGCACCGGCCGCGCCTGCAGCCCCGACCGCTGGGGCAGCCCCCGCTGCGGCACCTGCGGCTGGGGCCGCCCCCGCTGCGGCAGCCCCCGCTGCTGCTGCACCTGGCACGGCTGCAGCTCCCGCAGCACGTGGCTCCGGCATGATGGGTACGCTGGGCGCCGCTGCCGTGGGCGCCGTGGCCGGCTCCATGGCCGGCAATGCGCTGGCTGGCGCCATGACCCCTGAAAAGGACGCGGCCGCCAAGGAAGCCGAAGCCAAGGCCAAGGCCGCTGAAACCGAGGCAGCCGAGCTGCAGCGTAAGGCCGACGAAGCCAAGGCCAAGGCAGAAGCCGCCCGCGCTGCCGCCAAGTAAGCCGCCTGCGTTTTTCCCCGAAAAGGCCGCGCCCGTCGCGGCCTTTTGCTTTATAGGGCGGCCGTTTCAGCGCGGCCCGGCGCGCAGCGGCTGCAGCAGGTGCGACAGGCCGTTGTGGTCCAGTTCCTGCATCAGCGCCAGCAACTGGCCCAGCTCTCCCTTGGGGAAGCCTTCGCGTGCAAACCAGTTCAGATAGTTGCCGGGCAGGTCGGCGATCAGCCGGCCCTTGTATTTGCCGTAGGGCATGTGCACCAGCACCAGCTTTTGCAGCATTTCGGAGTCCATGGCGGCGATGGTACGCGCTGCGGCATCACAAGAATCCGCATAAAAAGCCACAGCCTTATAACCAAATAGCAAAATTGTTCATTGCGGCCGCTGGCGCCGCACTAGACTATGCGCCTGCCTGCCGTACCGCCCGATACAGAACCACTCCACCGGGCCTGCGGCGTTTTTGCAACCCGTTGAAGAAAGTCCTCCGGTCATGTTGAAGAAAGCCCTCTCCGCAATCGCGATTGCCACGCTGGCCCTGACGGCCCAGGCCGCCGACGTGCTCAAGGTCGGCGCCACCGCCGTGCCCCATGCAGAAATCCTCAACCATGTGAAGCCGGCCCTCAAGGCCCAGGGCATCGACCTGCAGATCAAGGAATTCAGCGACTACGTGCAGCCCAATGCGGCCGTCGAGGACAAGCAGCTGGACGTGAACTTCTTCCAGCACCAGCCCTACCTGGACAGCTACAACAAGGACCGCAAGACCTCGCTGGTGGCCGTGCCCAATGGCAAGGTCCACGTGGAGCCCTTCGGCGGTTACTCGCAGAAGATCAAGAACGTGAAGGATCTGAAGGACGGCGCCACCATCGCCATCCCCAACGACCCCTCCAACGGCGGCCGCGCCCTGATCCTGCTGGCCAAGCAGGGCCTGATCGAGCTCAAGGACCCCAAGAGCCTGACCCCCACGCCGCTGGACGTGGCCAAGAACCCCAAGAAGCTCAAGTTCAAGGAACTCGAAGCCCCGCTGCTGCCACGCGCGCTGGCTGACGTGGACCTGGCCCTGATCAACACCAACTACGCCATCGAGGCCAAGCTCAATCCCACCAAGGATGCGCTGTTCATCGAAGGCGCCGATTCGCCCTACACCAACATCGTGGTCTCGCGCCAGGACCGTGCCAACGATCCCAACATCGCCAAGCTGATGAACGCGCTGCACACGCCCGACGTGAAGAAGTTCATCCTCGAGAAGTACAAGGGCGCTGTCGTTCCTGCGTTCTGAGGCGCAGGGAATGCAGCCGCTCGGCTGCATCCTGTCCCCGCAAAAAAGCGCTGCCGAGGCAGCGCTTTTTTCATTCCCTTTCCCTGGTATCGCCACTCAACCCGCAGGCGTCACCTCGGCCGGCGCCTTGGCCGCCGCAGCGGGCCGCGTGATGGCGCTGCCCATGGCCGCGCCCATGATGCAGGCGATGGCCAGCCACTGGGTCCCCACCAGGTGCTCATGCAGCAGCAGCATGCCCATGAGGGCGGCAATCGCAGGCTCCGTGGCCAGGGCGATGCCGAAGGTGGCCGGTGGCAGGCGGCGCAGGGCCATCATCTCCAGCGTATAGGGCAAGGCGCTGGAGATGGCCGCCACCACCAGGCCGAAGGCCAGGATGGACGGCTGCAGCAGCTTGGCCCCCGCCTCGGCCACGCCGAAGGGCACCACCACCATGGCGGCGAACACCAGGCCCAGCGACACGGCCTGGCCGCTGGGAATGCTGCCCAGGCGCTGCCCCAGCAGGATGTACAGCGCCCAGCAGATGGCAGCGCCCACGGCGCAGGCAATGCCCACGGGCTCCAGTACCAATCCGCCCGCGCCGGCGCCCCCTATCGGCAAAATCAGGGCCAGCCCCGCCACGGCCAGCGCCAGCCAGACAAAGTCCACCGGCCGGCGCGAGTGGTAGATGGCCACGGCCAGCGGACCGGAGAATTCGATGGCCACGGCCAGGCCAAAGGGAATGGTGCGCAGCGCCATGTAGAACAGCAGGTTCATGGCGCCCAGCGCCACGCCGAAACGCAGCAGCGCCCAGGCCTGGGGGCGGGCCAGCGTCCAGCGCCAGGGCCGCCAGATGGCCACCAGGATCAGCGCGGCAAAGCCCACGCGCAATGCCGAAGTGCCCTGGGCGCCCAGCACCGGAAAAAGCTGCTTGGCAAGAGAAGTGCCCACGCCCAGTGCCGTGACCGAGCCCAGCACGGCCAGCAGGGGCCAGGCGCGGTTCCATGTGGTGTTTGTTGTCATGGCCCGTACGATATTGCAGGCCAGCGATGCAAAAGGCTCGTTTTGGGGCCTCTTCGCGCAATATTCGCTCTTTCCGACCGCTCCGCATCCGTTTTCTGCCCCTCCCCCATGCCCGCCATCGCCCTCGATACTTTTGACCGCGCCATCCTCGACGTGCTCCAGCGCGACAACCTCACGCCGCAGCGCCTCATTGCCGAGCAGGTCCACCTTTCGGCACCGGCCGTGCAGCGGCGCATACGGCGCCTGCAGGAGCTGGGCGTGATCACGGCCAACGTGGCCGTGGTCGATCCCGTTCGCACGGGGCGTCCGCTCACCGTGCTCATCAACGTGCAGCTGGCCAACGAGCGCCCGGACCTGTCCCTGGCCTTTCGCGCGCGCGTGGCGCGCGAGCCCGCCGTGCAGCAGTGCTACTACGTGACCGGGGAAGCCGACTATTCATTGATCGTCACGGCTGCCGATATGCAGGAGTACCAGGCGCTGGCGGCGCGGCTGTTCTCCGGAGACGACAACATCCGGCGCTACACCACCTCGATCGCTCTGGAACGCATCAAGACCGGGCTGCAGTTGCCGATGGCAGAACACAAGCCCGACAATGAAACAAGTTGACACAACCTAGACATACACCAGGAGACTGCTTTGAGCGCACCTTCACCGGACAGCATGGCCCGCCTCGTCGCCACACGCACCCTCGACAAGTACGAGCGTGACTACTATCCCAAGCGCGACCGCATCACCATTTCCTTCCGGGGCGACCTGGCCGAGCAATACAACTACGACAAGATCCAGCCCTTGTCCGAGGCCCAGCGCCATGGCCACAAGGTCGTCATCGAGGCGACCAGCCAGAAGACCGGCGCCACGGGCCACTACTGCATCGAATGCAACAGCTGGAACCTCATCGAGGCCGTGGGCACCTGGGCGCCCGGCGAGGAAGCCCCGGCCGCAGACTGATCTGCGCCGTCAGCCGCCTGCCGGTGCCAACGCGCTGCCAGCCACCCACCAGGCCAGCGCCAGCATCATCACGCCCGTGAGGCCATCGAGAACGCGCCAGGCCTGCGGCTTCTCGAACAGGCGCTTCATGCGGCGGCCCGCAAAGGCCAGCGCCACGAACCACGACAGGCTGGCCGATGCTGCGCCCACCACATAGACCCACTTGAGCACGCCTTCCTGGCGCGCGCCAATGGAGCCCATGAGCAGCACCGTGTCCAGATAGACATGGGGGTTGAACAAAGTGATCACGGCCAGCGTGGAGACCACGCCCAGCAGGCCACGCGGGGCCAGTTGCCCGCCCGATGCCGCCAGTTGCGCATCGGGCGCCATGGCCATGCGCCACAGCGCGATCAGCCCATAGGCCATCAGGAACAGGGCGCCGCCCAGCGTCAGGTAGCGGGCCAGGTCGGGGTTGTCGCCCAGCAGCCGGGCCATGCCCGCCACGCCCAGGCCGATGAGCACCACGTCGCTCACCACGCACCAGGCCACGCAGGCGCGCACATGCTGGCCTTGCACGGCCTGGCGCAGCACATAGAGGTTCTGGGCGCCGATGGAGACGATGAGAGACAGGCAGACCGTGAAGCCCGCCAGCCAGGAAGAAGAAACATTTGCAGTCCACATGGTCGGGATTGTCTGGCCGGCAAATGGTTAAGTAAAATTACATTTACTCAACCAAATGAAGAATATCTAAATGCTCGACTACGCCGGACTCGAAGCCCTGGCGGCCGTGGTGCGCGAAGGCAGCTTCGAGCGCGCGGCGCGCAAGCTGCATGTCACGCCCTCGGCCGTTTCCCAGCGCATCAAGCTGCTGGAGGAGCGTGTGGGCCAGGTGCTGGTACTGCGCGGCCAGCCCTGCTCTGGCACCGATGCGGGCCGCAGGCTGTGCCTGCACCTTGAGCAGGTGGCCCTGCTCGAAAACGATCTGCGCCGCAAGAACCCGGAGCTGGTCCCCGAGGGCCAGACCGCCCTGCCCACGCTCAAGCTGGCCGTCAATGCCGACTCGCTGTCCACCTGGTTCATGGATGCCATGTCCGCCTTCACGCGCGACGGCAACGAGCTGCTGGACATCAGCATCGACGACCAGGACCACACGGCCAAGCGCATCCGCGAGGGCGAGGTGCTGGCCGCCGTCACGGCCACTTCCTCGGCCATTCCCGGCTGCAATACCTGGCCGCTGGGCCGCATGCGCTACGTGGCGGCGGCCAGCCCCGACTTCATCCGCCGCTACCTGAAGGACGGCATCACGCCCGAGGCCATGGCGCGCACGCCCATGATGAGCTACGGCCGCAAGGACAGCCTGCAGGACCAGTGGCTGCAACGCCTGGGCGCGGAGGGGCGGCGCAACACGCCGCGCCACTTTCTTCCCTCCAACCAGGGCTATACGCGGGCCTGCGAGCTGGGCATGGGCTGGGGCATGCACCCGCCGCTGATGATCGGCGCGCAGCTGGCCGAAGGCAGCCTGGTGGAGCTGCTGCCGGGCAACGACCTGGACATTCCCATGTACTGGGCCCATGCGCGCAATGCGCAGGCCAGCCTGCAGCGGCTGACGGACTGCGTGATCCAGGCCGCGGCAGCCTGCCTGGACCCGATGGAGTGAATGGGCTGCGGCGATGGCGACGGCGATGGCGGCGCCGTCCGCGCCCGGCTCAGGGCTGGCGGCCGGTGTCGTCTGCCGGGGTGGACGGCTCAGCCTGGGCCTGGTCGTTGCGTTCCGGCCGCTGTATGGTGCGCACGGCCGCGCGCACGCGGGTCAGGGTGTGGAAGTCCAGCAGGCTGGTGGCCATGATGGTTTCCCAGAGAAAGCAGGCCAGGGCCGAGAGAAACATCAGCACGCCGAACAGAAAGCCCAGCACCGCATAGCCATGGCCGTTGATACCGTAGGCCTCGCCCAGGAACAGCAGGGCAATGGTCAGGCCGATGCAAAAGCCGCAGACGGTCAGCAGCCCTATGCAGACATTGGCCAGCCGGCCGCGCTTGCGCAGAAAGTGCAGTTCCGTGAGGCTGCGCGCGATGAAGTCCTCTTCCTGCGGGTTGCGCAGCAGTTCTTCCAGCTTGCGCGCGCGGTCGATGATGCGGGCCAGCCGCCCGGCCACGGCGCCGATCATGCCGGCCACGGCCGTCAGGAAGAACACCGGCGCCAGCGCCAGCTGGATGCTGTGGGTGACGGTATCGGCGTCTAGCGACCAATTGATCATGCGGTCCTCTGCGTGCTTTCTGTTGTCTGGTGCGGCCATGCTGCCGTGCTTTCGCGCGGACAGTATTGTGGCCGCAAGCGAGGCGGCAAGAAGCCATGTCGCCAGCTTTTGGCATTCAGCGGGCCGGTGGCGCTGGCAGCATCTGCCGGCACAGCGACAGCATCTCGGTCAGCAGGGCGGGCGCCTGGTCGCGCCGGCAGACCACGCCCAGGGGCGCCAACCTGCCCGTCAGCCGCACATCGAGCCGGCACACGCGCGCATGGGTCTGCAGGCCCGGTGCAATGCTCAGTGGCACCAGGGCCACGGCGCCTGGCTGGCTCAACAGGCCCTCCAGTATCGGCAGGGAAACGGTGGAGACGGGAAACCAGGGCGCATCGGGCAGCGCCTGGAGCACCTCGGCCTCGAAAATCCCCCGTACGGCGATGTTGGCCGTGGGCAGCACCCAGCGCGCGCCGGTCAAGGCCTGCAGCGGCACGTCACGGCGCCCGGCCAGTGCATGCGAGCGTGCGGCCACCACCACGGCCGTGTCGGCCAGCAGCGGCTCGAAGACGAAGGGACCGGGCAGCAGCGCCGGCTCGCGGCAGAACACCGCGTCCAGCCCGCCGCCCAGCAGCTGGGACAGCAGCCGGGTGCTGGCGTCTTCGTGCACATCGACATGCACCTCGGGATGTTCGGCATAGAACCGCGCCAGCAGGGGCGAAAGAATGGCCAGGGCTGCCGCCGGAATGGCGCCCAGGCGCAGCGCGGCCGCGGCGCCCCGGCGAATGGCAGCCAGCGATTCCGCCACCTCCTCCAGTGCGGCCAGCACGCCGCGCACCGTGTCCACCAGGGTCTGGCCGGCCAGCGTGGGGCGTATGCCGCGCGCATGGCGCTCGAACAGGCGGATGTCCAGCACACGCTCCATCTCGGCCAGCGCCTGGGTGGCGGCCGACTGGCTCATGTGCAGCGTGGCGGCGGCCTGCACCACCGAGCCGCATTGCTGCAGCGCCACCAGCAGTTGCAGCTGGCGCAGGCGCACATGCTTGGTCAGGCGCGAATACAGCAGCCGCCCCTGGGGCGTGGCCGCATCGTCCAGGCCGTCGCGGTCATCGAAGTCATTGCTCATGAGAGTCTCAGTGTTTTCCCCAGGCAGGCCCTGGCGCGCCACAGGCGGCGCAGGGCAAGCTATCGGAACGGCTTATAGCTTGGCACAAATACCGTGGCCCACGCGGGCGGCAGGATTTCTATAGTCGCCTGCATCGGGAGCCGGCGCGGCCCAGGCCTGCGGCTCCTTCCCCCGTAGATGGAACCCATGCCATGCAAGCCAAACCCCTCTTTCAGCTGCCGCGGCGCACCGTGCTCTCGCTGGGCACGTCCGGTCTTGCCGCCGTGTTGTGCGGCCTCACCCTGGCCCACACAACCTCCACGGCCCATGCGGCCGACGCCTATCCGAACAAGCCGGTCAAGCTCATCGTGCCGTTTGCGGCAGGCGGCTCCACCGACATCGTTGCGCGCGTGATCGCAGAGGGCCTGCGCAGCACGCTGGGCCAGCCCGTGGTGGTGGACAACAAGGCCGGCGCTGGCGGCCTGATCGGCACCGAAAGCATTGCCCAGGCCGCGCCTGACGGCTACACCATCGGCATGGCCACGGTGAGCACGGCCACCATCAATCCCTCGCTGTACACACGCGCCGCCAAGCTGGAAGGCAGGCTTTTGCCCGTGGCCAACCTGGTGACCATGCCGTCGGTCTACATGGTCCACCCCAAGATGGGCGTCAAGGATTTCCCGGGCTTTCTGGCCAAGCTGCGCGCCCAGCCCGGCGCCTACAGCGCGGGCGTGCCGGGCCTGGGCACGCTGGGCCATCTGATGGTGGCGTCCTTCAACGAGACCATGAAGACCCAGGTGCAGATCGTGCCCTACCGCGGCAACGGGCCGGCGCTCAACGATGCGCTGGCCGGCATGGTGCAGGTGATGACCGACCAGTTGCCTTCGGCCATGCCCCAGATCAAGGGCGGCAAGCTCATCCCCGTGGCGCTGTCGGGCGACAGCCGCTCGCCCGACCTGCCCGATGTGCCCACCTTCAAGGAGCTGGGCTACGCGCAGCTCAACGAACTGGGCATCAGCTGGTTCGGGCTGGTCGTGCCGGCCGGCACGCCACCGGCCATCGTCCGGCAGTTGCAGGATGCGTCGGTGAAGGCCGTGCGCCTGCCCGAGGTGCAAAAGCACCTGAAGCTGCTGGGCGCCTCGGTCACCGAGATGGATCAGGCCCGCTTCCCGGCCCAGATCGCCAGCGAACTGCAGCGCAACAAGGCGCTGCTGGACAAGGCAGGAGTGAAGCCGGAATGAGCGCAGTCAAGCATCTCCAGGACTTCTTCCAGCAGCAGTCCCCGCGCATGGCGACCCTGGCCGACAGCATCTGGTCCCTGGCCGAGCTGCGCTATGCCGAAACCGCTTCTGCCCGGCTGCACATCGATGCGCTGGAGCAGGCCGGGTTTCGCATCACGCGCGGCGTGGCCGGCATTCCCACGGCCTTCCTGGCCGAATGGGGCGACGAGGGCCCGGTGCTGGCCTTCCTGGGCGAGTACGACGCGCTGTCGGGCCTGAACCAGCAAAGCGGCGCCCTGGTCTGCACGCCTTCCACCGACAGCCCGGGCCTGGCGGGCCACGGCTGCGGCCACCATCTGCTGGGCACCTCGGCGCATTTCGCGGCCGTTGCGCTGCAGGAGCACCTGCGCCGCAGCGGCGCCAAGGCACGCGTGCGCTACTACGGCTGCCCGGCCGAGGAAGGCGGATCGGGCAAGACCTTCATGGCGCGCGCCGGGGTCTTCGACGATGTGGACGCGGCGCTGACCTGGCACCCGGCCAGCTTCACCGGCGTGTTCAGCCAGAGCACGCTGGCCAACATCCAGGCGAAATTCATCTTCCACGGCAAGGCCGCGCATGCCGCGCATTCCCCGCACCTGGGCCGCAGCGCGCTCGACGCCGTGGAGCTGATGAACGTGGGCGTGAACTACCTGCGCGAGCACATGCCCACCGATGCGCGGGTGCACTACGCCATCACCGACTCGGGCGGCCTGTCGCCCAACGTGGTGCAGGCTCGCGCCGAGGTGCTGTACCTGGTGCGGGCCGCACGCAACCACGAGGCAGCAGCGCTGTACGAGCGCGTGCAGAACGTGGCGCGCGGCGCTGCGCTGATGACGGACTGCCGGCTGGAGATCGTCTTTGACAAGGCCTGCTCCAACCTGCTGCAGAACCGCACGCTGAACCAGGTGATGTATGCGCAGATGCAGGCCCTGGGCCCGCTGCACGTGGACCCCGGCCTGCATCGTCTGGCCGGAGACTTCCAAGCCACGCTGGACAGCAACGACGTGGACCAGGTCAGCCGCCCGCTGGCCAGCGTGCTGCGCGGCAAGGTGCCGGCCGTGTTCGAAGGCCTGGCGCCCTACGATCCTGCCGTGGAGGACACCCTGTTCGGCTCCACCGACGTGGCCGATGTGAGCTGGATCACGCCCACCGTCCAGGCCTGGGTGGCCTGCTACGCCTTCGGCACGCCGCTGCATTCCTGGCAAATGGTCTCGCAAGGCCAGTCCGGCCTGGCCCACGCAGGCATGGTGCGCGCCGCCCAGGTGCTGGCGGCCACGGCCATCGCCTTGCTGGAGCAGCCCGAACGCATTGCCCAGGCCAAGGCGGAGCTGCTTGAGCGCCGCGGCGGCCGACCCTATGCGTGCCCGATTCCTGCGGAGGTGCCCTTGCCGTTCATGCGGGGGTGATGGGCTTGGCTCTCCCTGGATGATCGACTCCTACCCCATGCCCAGTTCCCGGGCTTGGCCGCGCTTGCCGGGGCTTGCCCCTTTGCGCTGCCGCAAACCCACCCCGCCGCCGCGTTGACCCATCACAAGCCCTCCGCGCCAGGCCACGGCGATAGTTGGATCGGGACCCCACCGATACCAACAAACCACAGGAGGACTTGTGAAGCTGATGATTGATCTTTTTTCCACCGACTACGGCCTGATGAGCCTGGGCGCCATCGTCTTCATGCTGATCATGGCGGGCTTTTTCCTGCGCCTGTTCCTGGGCAAGATGAAGCATGTGGCCAACAAGCCGCTTGAATGAAGAAATGCCCAGGCAGGGGCTGGCCTGGGCATTCGCACGCAGCAGCCCTGCGCACTCAATAGTGCGGGGGCAGCTCGTCGCGCAGATGGGTCGCGCCGCCGGCGGGTCCGCCTTCGGGCACCCGGCGGCGCAGGTCGCGCAGCTCGTCAAGCAGCCGGTCGATCTGCTGCTGCTGGCGGTAGATGGTCAGGTTCAGCTGCTCCAGCAGGTCTTCGGTGTAGCTGGCCTTGATCTCCAGCTCCATCACGCGCGCCTGCAGGGCATCGGCGTCTGCGTGCCCACCGCCATGTTCTGCGTCGTCAGCCACGCTCATGCCTTGAGCGCCTGGGCCAGGCGGGCGATGCCTTCGCGGATCTTGTCCTCGTCAGCCGTGGCGAACGAGAGGCGGAAGCTGGTGGCATCGGGGTTTTGCGCAAAGAACGGCGCACCCGGCACAAAGGCCACGCCCTGGGCAATGGCCCGCTTGGCCAGCTCACCGGCATCGGCCAGCGCGCCGCCCTTGCCGGTCAGGCGCACCCACAGGAACAGGCCGCCCTGGGGCTGCAGGAATTCCACGGCATCGCCGAGGTGCTCGCGCAGCGCATCGCCCATGGCCTTGGCGCGGCGCGCATAGACCTCGCGCACATGGGCCAGCGTGGCGGGCATGGCGCCGGACTTCAGGTACTGCGCGGCCGTGGCCTGGGCAAAGGTGCTGGTGTGGGCATCGCTGAACTGCTTGCACATCACGGCGCGGCCCAGCAGCTCGGCCGGGGCCACCAGCCAGCCAATGCGCAGGCCGGGGCTGAGCACCTTGCTCAGCGAGCCGCAGTGCGCCAGCCAGTCGCGGCTGCCGGGCACCTGGCTGGACAGCGCCAGCAGGCTGGGCGGAGGCGCTTCGCCAAAATACAGGTCGCCGTAGGGATCGTCCTCCACCACCAGGGTCTGATACTTGACTGCCAGCTCCAGCACCTTCTTGCGGCGCTCCAGGCTCAGCATGGCGCCGCTGGGGTTGCCGAAGGTAGGGATCAGGTAGACCAGCTTGGGGCGGTGCTCGGCAATGAGTTGCTCCAGCGCATCGACCTGGGCGCCTTCGGCATCGATGGGGGCGCTGATGACTTCGGCGCCATACAGGCGGAAGCACTGGATGGTGGCCAGGAAGGTCGGGCCTTCGACGATGACCTTGTCGCCGGGGTTGATCATGGTCTTGCCCAGCAGGTCCAGCGCCTGCTGGCTGCCCGTGGTCACCACCAGTTGCTCGGGGGCCAGCTCGCGCACGCCCTTGCCGGCCATGAAGGCGGCGATCTGCTCGCGCAGCGGCTGGTAGCCCTCGGTCGCACCGTACTGCAGCGCGGCACCGGGTTCCTGCTGCAGCGCAGCCTGGGAGGCGGCGCTGATGCCGGCCACGTCGAACATGGCGCTGTCCGGGAAACCACCCGCAAAGCTGATGATGCCGGGCTTGCCCAGCAGCTTGAACAGCTCGCGGATGGCGGAGGTTTCTACGTTGTTCAGACGGTCGGCGAATTGCATGGGCAGGAGTCTCTTTGTCGGTGCAATGAAAAGGCGAAGCCTGCATTGTCGCCAATCCTGCCGCAGCTTTCCTGCACGATTAGAAGCCCCCTGAGTCGATTCGCGACTTCCCCCTCTCTCCCGGAAGGCAGCTGCGTTCAATCCACCTTGATGTCGGCTCTGGCGGCCACGGCGCGCATTTGCGGCAGTTCGCGCTCTATGCGCTCCTGCAGCGCGCTGGCCGGACCCCATGCGGGCGACAGGCCGATGTCCACCAGCTTCTTCTTCATGGCCGGCTCGGCCATGGCGTCGGCCAGCGCCTTTTCCAGCTTCTTCTGGATGGGTGCAGGCAGGCCGGCCGGGGCGAGGAAGGCAAACCAGGTGTCCATGGCAAAGCCCGGGTAGCCGCTTTCGGCCACGGTGGGCACCTGGGGCAGCAGGGCCAGGCGCTGCGGGCCCAGGGCTGCGATGGGACGGATCTTGCCTGCCTTGATCAGCGGGGTGGTGGCCACCACCGTGTCCACGGCCACCTGCACCTGGCCGCCCATCAGCGCGGTGAGGCTGGGCGAGCTGCCATTGAAGGGCACATGCACCATGCGCATGCCCGTGGCGGTCTTGAGCATTTCGCCGCCGAAGTGCACCGAGGATCCCGTGCCGAAGGAGCCGTAGGACAGCTTGTCGGGGTCGGCCTTGGCCAGGGCCACGAGTTCGGGCAGCGTGCGTGCAGGCGTTTCGTTATGGGCCACCAGCACCAGGCCCATGTCGGCCACCAGCCCCAGCGGCGTGAAGCTGCGCAGCGGGTCATAGGGCAGCGGGTTGCGGATGGCGGGGTTGAGCGTCAGCGTGGTGCTGGCGCCCAGCAGCAGCGTGTAGCCGTCGGGCGGCGCCTTGGCCACCAGCGCGCCCGCCACCACCGTGCCTGCACCGGGGCGGTTTTCCACGACCACGGGCTGGCCCAGCCGCTCACCCAGCGAAGTGGCCAGCAGCCGGCCCAGGATGTCGGTGGCGCCGCCCGGCGCAAACGGCACGACCAGCTTGATCGGGCGATCCGGGTAGGACTGGGGCTGGGCTTTGGCTGCGGGCAGCGCAAGTGCCGTGGCACCGGCCATCAGACACGACAGAAAACGGGAACGGGACAAGGCCATGGCGCGGATCTCCTGGGGGACGAGGGAACGGGAACCTGGGAAAACTCGATGCGGCGGTTTCAGTCGAGCAGCGGGCTGCGCACGCGCGAGAAGCCGCCGGCCTGGTCATAGGCATGGCCGATCTGCAGCACGGCCAGATCGGCCTGCGCCGGGCCGATGATCTGCAGCCCGGCAGGCAGCCCCTGCGGCCCGAAGCCTGCGGGCGCGGCCAGGGCCGGCAAGCCGGCCATGGTGGCGGGCACCACGGTCTGCATCCAGCGGTGGTAGGTGTCCATCTCGCGGCCGCCCACGGCATGCGGCCAGTCCAGCGCCGCATCGAACGGGAAGACCTGGGCGGAGGGCAGCACCAGAAAGTCGTAGCTGTCGAACAGGCGGCGCAGGGTTTCGTACCAGGCCGAGCGCACACGCGCCGCGTCATAGACAGCCATGGCCGGCAGCGCCAGGCCGCGCTCGATTTCCCAGAGGGCCTCGGGCTTGAGCAGGGCATGCGTGACCGGGTCGCGGTACAGGGCGGCGTTGGCCCCGGCCACGCTGAAGCTGCGCAGGTCGATCCAGGCGCGCCACAGGCGCTCGAAGTCAAAGACCGGCACGGCCTCTTCCACCGTGCAGCCGATGGTCTTGAAATGCTGCAGCGCCGCGCGGCAGGTCTCCAGCAGGCCGGGCTCGGTGGGCAGGTGCCCGCCCAGGTCCCCCAGCCAGCCGATGCGCAGGCCCTTGCAATCGCGCTGCAGCTGGGCGGTCCAGTCCTTGGGCGGCTCGCTGCGGCGGGTCAGCGGCAGGCGTGCATCAAAGCCTGCCTGCACGGACAGCAGCAGGGCCAGGTCGGGAATGTCCCGCGCCATGGGACCGGCCACGCTGAACTGCTGGAAGAACACCTCTTCCGAAGGGCCATGCGGCACGCAGCCCACCGAGGTGCGCAATCCATAGACATGGTTGAAGGCGGCCGGCGTGCGCAGCGAGCCCATCATGTCCGAGCCATCGGCCACGGGCAGCATGCGCAGCGCCACGGCCACGCCGGCTCCGCCGCTGCTGCCACCTGCCGAGCGCGAAGGATCGAAGGCATTGCGCGTGGTCCCGTAGACCGGGTTGTAGGTATGGCCGCCCAGGCCGAACTCGGGCGAATTGCTGCGCGCCACAAACAGCGCACCGCCTGCGCGCATGCGCTCGAACACCACGCAATCGGTCTGCGAGACCTGGCCCGCGAAGATGGGCGATCCCTTGGTCGTCACCATGCCGGCCGCCGGCATGATGTCCTTGGGTGCCTGGGGAAAGCCGTGCAGCGGCCCCAGGCTCTGCCCGCGCGCCAGCAGCGTGTCCAGCTCGCGGGAGCGGCCGCGCAGCCAGTCCCGGTCCAGCGGAGATACCAGCGCGTTGACCAAGGGGTTGAGGCGGTCGATCTGCGCGCAATAGGCATCCAGCACCTCCACGCAGGACAGATCGCGGCCCTGGATGGCCTTTGACAGCGCGACGGCCGACATCTCCACGACGCCACCACCCTCGGTGGCCAGATCCGGCTGCTGCTTTGCGGTGCTTGCGTTTGGCTCCATGGATTTCCTCGTTTTTGTGACAGAACGAAGTCAGCATAAGCAGGCGAAATTATTTCGACAATCGCCTTTTTCTTGGCTTATCGTTGCGTTTTTCGCAAACCATGAGCAGGCCACCATGCTTTCCAACCGCCTACAGGACACGGCCCTGCGCTACTTTCTCGAAGTGGTGCGCAGCGGCTCGGTCAGCGAAGCCGCCACGCGGCTCAATGTCTCGCCCTCGGCCGTGAGCCGCCAGGTCGCCGGACTGGAAGAGATGCTGGGCGTGCCGCTGTTCGAGCGCCGCCCGCGCGGCATGGCGCCCAGCCCGGCAGGCGAGCTGCTGGCCGCCCACGCACGCCGCGGTGCGCTGGAGGCCGACCGTGTGGTCTCCGACATCGAGGCCCTGCAGGGCCTGCGCCGGGGCGTGGTGCGCGTGTGCAGCTCGGGCGGCTTTGCCATCGAGTTCCTGCCACGTGCCATGGCGCTTTTCCGCGAGCAGTACCCGGGCATGCAGTTCCACCTGCGTGTGGAGGCGCCTGCCGCCGTGACCCAGGCCGTGCTGGGCGGCGAGGCCGATGTGGGCCTGACCTACAGCCGCGCGGCGGCACGTGACATCGAGGTCTGGCACCGCCAGGTCTCGCCCGTGGTCGCCATCATGCGGCCCGACCATGCGCTGGCCCGGCATGCCAGCATCACCCTGGCCCAGATGCATCCCCATGCCATTGCCCTGCCCGAGGACGCCAACACCGCGCGCCAGCTGTTCGACATCGCCTGCAGCCACCGCCGCCTGGTGTTCGAGCCCGCCCTGGTCAGCGGCCAGTTCGAGACCCTGGTGCACTTCGTGCTGCACGGCGGCGGCCTGTCGCTGGGCGGTGAGGTCACCATGCGCGAGCGCGTGCGCCGAGGCGAGCTGCATGCGGCGCCCATCCGCGAGCGCGGCATGAATGCGCGCGCCATCGAGCTGCAGACGCTGTCCGGACGCACCCTGTCCAAGGGCGTGCGGGCCTTTGTGGAGCACCTGCGGGAACTGCTGCCGCCTGGGTAGGAGGAAGAGGAGAAGGGAACGAAGGAAGAAGAAGAAGAAGAAGAAGAGGAACGGGTCTCAAGCGCAGTGGCAGGCGCTCAGGCCGGCCCGCCTTCCAGCTGGCGCTGCGCCCAATGCCACTGCGCCCGGCGTGTGGCCTGCCGCAGCCGCTGTGCCAGCGTCTGGCGCTCAGGCAGGCCGGGCAGGTACTCGGCCATCTGCACGCCGCGCAGCCCCAGTTCCAGCAGCTCGATCTGCTCGGAGCTGTTGCCCGTGCACAGCACCATGCCCATCGGCGTGTTCTCGCCCTGCTCATGCTCATGCCGGTCCAGCCAGCGCAGGTATTGCTCCATCTGCTCCTTGTCCTCGGCCGTGAATTCGCCCACCTTCAGCTCCACCGCCACCAGCCGCCGCAGCTTGCGGTTGTAGAACAACAGATCGAGGTGGAAGTCCTGCTCATCCATATGCATGTGCATTTGCCGCGCCACCAAGGTGAAGCCCGTGCCCGACCGCAGCAGGAAGGCCTCCATCTCGCGGATGATGGCGGCCTGCAGGTCGCCCTCCTGCCAGGCATCGTGCAGCCCCAGAAAGTCGAAGATGTAGGGATCGCGCATGAACAGCGCTGGCGACATGCGCTCGGTGCTGCGCGGCGTGACCGGCTCCTGCGCGATCAGCGCCTCGGCATCGCAGGGCAGCGCCAGGCGTTCATAGAGCTGGGAGTCGATGCGGCTGCGCAGCGTGCGTGCGCTCCAACGCTCGAGGCTCGCCATGCTGGCGTAGTACTCGCGCTGCACTGGGTCCTTGATCGCAATCAGCACGATGAAATGCGCCCAGCTCAATTTCCGGGTCGGCGAGACGACCAGGGGCTGGTCGGGAAACGCGGTGGAGAACTGCGTCATGCGCCACAGGTTCTTCTCCGAGAAGCTGCTGCCATAGTCCTGGACCAGATGACCGGCCAGCACCGGCAGGACCTCATCGCTGCAGCCTGCCTGCCGCACCTCGGATTCATGGCCATGGATGTGCTGGCCGATGTGCCAGTACAGCAGGGTGAGTTCACTGTTGACGTTGGCTGCCACGCGAAGCCGCGCGGCCTCGATCAGGTCCCGCACATTGCCCAGCAGGGCCTGTGACGATGCGAGCGCGGGAGAAACGGATATCTTGCGAGTGGCCATGTGGTCGCCCCCCTCCTGGTGGCGTGATGTCTGGATGTCTGGTGTCGGCGGAATCGATCCGGCCGACTATTGCGATGCGGCCCTGGCCAGTCAACGCCACATCTGCATAACCAGACGATCTGACCCTGGCAGACATGAAAAATCAGAACATTCCTAGAGCCTGTTACGCACTTTCAAATACCCGCGCTTGCATGACAATGCACGCCACATCGATGGATACGCGCCCCCCACAATGAAAACCACCAGCATCGAACCCTTCTTCGCCACGCTCAAGGCCGCCAATCCCTCGCCCCAGACCGAGCTGGAATACACCAACGTCTTCGAGCTGCTGTCTGCCGTGCTGCTCTCGGCCCAGGCCACGGACGTGGGCGTGAACAAGGCCACGCGCAAGCTGTTTCCCGTGGCCAATACGCCCCAGGCCATCCTGGACCTGGGACTTGAAGGGCTGGAGGGATACATCAAGACCATCGGCCTGTACCGCAGCAAGGCCAAACACCTGATGCAGACCTGCCAGATCCTGGTCGAGCGCCACGGCGGCCAGGTGCCGCGCACGCGTGAGGAACTGGAAGCCCTGCCCGGCGTGGGCCGCAAGACCGCCAACGTGGTGCTCAACGTGGCCTTTGGCGAGCCCACCATGGCCGTGGACACGCACATCTTCCGCGTGGGCAACCGCACGGGCCTGGCACCGGGCAAGACGCCGCTGGCGGTGGAGATGCAACTCATGAAGCGCGTGCCCCCGGCCTATGCCGTGGACTCGCACCACTGGCTCATCCTGCTGGGCCGCTACGTCTGCCAGGCCCGCAAGCCACGCTGCTGGGAGTGCGTGGTGGCGTCGTACTGCGACTACTCGCCCAAGACGCCTGCCCCGGCTGCGGGCAAGCGCTGAGCCTCAATCGGCCTTGAACCCCGTGGCCGCCACGGCCTTGCCCCAGGTGACCGTGTCGGCGCGCATGATGCGGGCGAGCTCGTCGCCCGTGGTGCCCGTCACGCGGAAACCGGCTTCTTCCAGCCGGCTGCGGCTGTCGGGCTGCTGCAGGGCGCGCACGATGTCGGCCTGCAGCCTGGCCACGATCTCGGGCGGTGTCTTGGCGGGCGCGACCACGCCGAACCAGGAATTGAACTCCAGCGACGGATAGCCCTGCTCCCGGATGGTGGGCAGCTCGGGCATGGACTGGGTGCGCGTGGCGCCCGTGCTGCCCAGGGCCGTGAGCTTGCCGGCCTTGACCTGGGGCGCGGCCAGGGCCGCCGTGGCGAAGACGGCCTGCACGTCGCCGCTGAACAGGCCGCCCAGGGCATCGTTGGTGTTCTTGTAGTGCACGGGCTCGGGCTTGAGCTGCACGGCATTGCCGAACATGAAGGCGCCGAAGTGGCCGGGCGTGCCGGCGCCGAAGGTGGCGATGAACAGCTCCTTGCGCTGGCGCGCCCAGGCCACGAAATCGGGCACATTGCGGGCCGGCACCTTCTGCGGATTGACCAGCAGCACGAAGTCGGAGGTGACGACCTGGCTGACGGGCACAAAGTCCTTTTGCGGGTCGTAGGGCAGGCGCTGGTAGGTGTTGGGCGCAATGCTGAGCTGGCCGGTCTCGCCCAGCATCAGCGTGTAGCCGTCAGGCACGGCGCGTGCCGCCTCGCTGGCGGCGATGAGGCCGCCAGCGCCCGGCTTGTTGTCCACGACCACGCCCAGGTTGCCCCATTGCTCGGAGAGTTTCTGCGCGAGCAGGCGCGCCACGATGTCCGGCCCGGTTCCCGCAGGAAAGCCGACGAGCAGGCGCACGGGCTTGCTCGGAAAGGCCGGCTGGGCGCCGACCACGGTCCAGGGAGCCAGCCCGGTGGCCAGCACGGCGGCAAGTGCGCAGGCCACGGCGGTGCGGCGCGACTTCGATGCCTGGTTTTTCATGTGTCTTGTCTCCTGCATTGTGGGTATCGAGAGGGGAAAGGCGCGGCTCAGAGCAGTTCGTGAAAGCGCATCTGCACGCGGTCGGGATGGCGCGCGCCGGTGCCGAAGAACAGGCGCTCGTTGATCCAGGCCAGCGCACGGCTGGCCGTCTCCATGCGGGGCGCGCAGCGGAAATAGATGTGCGCGGGGTCCACGGGCTCGCCGCGCGCCAGCTTTGCCATGTGCGCCGGGTCGCCGCTGCGCAGCGCCTGGTTGCAGACATAGATCAGGTCGCCGGCATCGGTCTCCAGCACATAGCGCGCATCGAGCTCGGCCAGCCCGCCGTGCACGATGCGCTGGAAGTCCGCGCCTCCGGGCAGCACGCGCGCGCTCCAGCCGTCGCCCCGGGCCGTGCCGCCCAGGATGGGGATCAGTCGGCGCCCGCCGTGCGCCGTGGCACCGACCTCTTGCGGCGGGCCCACCTGCACGCTCAGGTCGGCGAAGAAGCGAAAGCGCGGATCGGGCAAGGCCGCAAGCTGCGGCACGTCATCTGGCATGGTTCTGGGGCTCCGGTGGATGGAATCGGGACCTAGCATAAGCACCATTGCCCGGGCCGGCCGTCATCCCGGAAGATGACAACGCCCTGCCCGCCCCTGCCTTCCCTTGAGACACTGGACCGTCCCCTCCGACACCCCTGACGCCAGCGCCCTGGGCGCCCATGCGTCCGGCCATGCGTCCGGCCACGCGCCCAGCCACGCCATCGGCCACATGGTCGCCAGCCTGGGCGAGCCCGGCTTCGCCCGGCAGGTGCTGGAGGCCATGAACCCGCTGCTGCCCGCCGCCTCCTGGTCGGTCTACCGCACGGGCCCGCGCAGCCGGCCGCAGCTGTTCCTCTCGGCCAGCAGCGAGGCGCGCGACACCACGCGCGACTGCTGGTGGGCCTATCTCTCGGGTCCTTATCTGCGCGACAGCACCTGGAACCACGGCGACGCCGGTCCGGCACGCAGCACGGCGCTGTGCCACATCACAGCCCAGGAGGTGGAAGGCGAGCACCGCGCCCTGGTCTACGACGCGCACGGCATGGCCGAGCGCGTGTCCATCGTCGAGCACCAGGACGACGGCGGTGTGTTTGCCGTCAATTTCTATCGCCACCAGCACCAGAGGGCACTGGGCGATGCGCAGATCGACCGCTTCGGGAGCATGGCGCCCGTGCTGCTGGCCCTGGCGCACAAGCACATTGCGCTGACGCAGGCGCAGCCCGCCGTGGTAACGGCCTTGGCCCCGGCCACCCCACCCAGCCAGCCCCGGCAGCGGCAGACACTGCCGGCCCTGCGCATGCGCCTGCTGCAGGCACAGCGCGACCTGACGCCGCGCGAACTCGATGTCTGCGCCCGGCTGCTGCAGGGCATGACGCATGAGGGCATTGCCTGCGACCTGTGCCTGAGCCTGCCCACCGTCAAGACCTACCGCAACCGCGCCTTTGCGCGGCTGGGCATCCACTTTCGCAGCGAGCTGTTCGCGCTGGCCATGGAGCCGCAGGGCTGAGGCCTTGCGTCAATCCAGCGATGCGCCGGACGCCTTGACGATGCGCGCCCACTTGGCGATGTCCTCGCGCAGCAGGGCCGCCATCTGGGCGGGCGGCACGGGCCTGTCCGCCGGCCCGGCCAGCTCCACGCCCGAGGCTTCGAGCCGGGTGCGCAGATCACTGGCCGCCAGCGCGCGGGCCATGCCGTCCTGCAACTGCGCCAGCACCGGCGCGGGCACGCCTTCAGGCGCAAACAGCCCCACCCACAGCGTGCCGTTGTAGCCGGGCACGGTCTCGCCAATGGTGGGCACATCGGGCAGCAGCGGCGATCGCGCCGCGCCGCTCACGGCCAGTGCGCGCAGCCGGCCGGCCTGGATATGGGGCAGGGTCGATGGCAGGCTGCCGAACAGCAGCGGCACCTGCCCGCCCAGCACATCGTTGAGCGCGGGCGCCACGCCCTTGTAGGGCACATGCTGCAGCTGGATGCCCGCCATGCTGTTGAGCATCTCGCCCAGCAGATGGTTGAGCGTGCCGTTGCCGGCCGAGGCATAGCGGAACTCGTCGGGCCGGCCCCGGGCCATGGCGATCAGCTCGGGCACGGATTTGGCCGCAAAGCCGGGATGGGCCAGCAGCACATTGGGCACGGAGCCGATCAGGCCGATGGGCCGGAAGTCCTTCACCGGATCGAAGCCCGGCTTGCGGTACAGCGCGGGGTTGATGGCCTGGCTGCTGCTGATGGTCATCAGCAGCGTATGGCCGTCGCGCGGCGCCTTGGCCACGGCCTGGGTGCCGATGTTGCCGCCCGCACCGGGCCGGTTCTCGACCACCACGCTGGCGCCCAGCACCTCGGCCAGCTTCTGGCTCACCAGCCGGCCCACGATGTCGTTGGTGCCACCGGGCGCCTGCGGGACGATCATCACGATGGGCCGCGCGGGCCAGGCCTGGGCATGGCCCAGCAGGGGCAAGGCGAGTGCGGCGGCCAGCAGGCTTCGGCGGTGCAAAAGGCTCGACGGCAGGGGAAAGGAAGAATCCGGCATGGTCATGTCTCCGTTTGTTCTTGTCGCAAGCCCGCATGGTTGCCCGTGCCGGGCCAGCGCACAATCGCGCATTTCCTGACCCGGCCTTCGGAATTGACAAAGCCTTGACCCCGCCCATGCCCTCTTCGCCCTTCATGCCCCTCATGCATTTCGACCTGACGGACCTGCGCCTGTTCGTGCATGCCGCCGAACTGGGCAGCCTCACGCGCGCCTCGCAAAGGCAGCACCTGTCCCTGGCCGCAGCCAGCCTGCGCATCAAGGCGCTGGAGGAGCAGGCGGGCATGCCCCTGCTGTACCGGGAGGCGCGCGGCGTGCGCCCCACGCCGGCCGGCGAAGCCTTCCTGCACCACGCGCGCGGCATGCTGCTGCAGTCCGAGCAGCTGCGCCACGACCTGCAGGAGTACGGCGCCGGCCTGCGCGGCCATGTGCGGGTGTTTGCCAACACCACGGCTGTGACCGATTTCCTGCCCGAGATCCTGCCCGCCTTTCTTGCCGACCACCCGCGCGTGAATGTGGACCTGCAGGAGCGGCCCAACGCCGAGATCGCGCGCGGCGTGCTCGACGGCCGGGCCGACCTGGGCATCGTGGCCGGCCAGGTGGACACGCTGGGCCTGCAGACCATCCACTTCAGCACCGACCGGCTGGTGCTGGCCACGCCGCGCGGCCACCGCTTTGCGCGGCGCAAGCGCATTGCGTTTGCCGAGACGCTGGATGAGGACGCCATCGGCATGCAGCAGGGCAGCACGCTGCAGACATTTCTGGCAGGTGTGACCGAGCGCCTGGGCAAGCCCATGAAGCTGCGCATACAGCTGTCCAGCTTCGACGCCATGTGCCGCATGATCGGCGCCGGCGTGGGCATAGGCATCGTTCCCGAGAGCGCCGCGCGGCGCAACCGCGAAAGCATGGGGCTGGCGCTGATCGATCTGACCGACGCCTGGAGCGTGCGCGAGCGCCGCATCCTCGTGCGCGACCAGGGCCGGCTGCCGCGCCATGCGCAGGCCCTGATCGAGGTGCTGCAGGCCTACTACGCCGCGCCTGCCGTCTCCTGAGCCTGCGGCGCACCCTGCTCCATCAGGCTGGACAGCGAAAGGACCTGCCCGCCGCCCGCATCGAAGTTGCCCGGCTCCAGCCAGCGCTGGTAGGCCGCGCGCAGCGCCGGCCATTCGCTGTCGATGATGGAGAACCAGGCCGTGTCGCGGCTGCGGCCCTTGTAGACCACGGCCTGGCGGAACACCCCCTCGAACTGGAAGCCCAGGCGCGCCGCTGCGGCACGCGACGGCGCATTCAGGCTGTCGCACTTCCACTCGTAGCGGCGGTAGCCCAGCTCGTCGAAGGCGCGCTGCATCAGCAGGAACTGCGCCTCGGTGGCCGCACGCGTGCGCTTGAGCTGGCGCGAGTAGCAGACAAAGCCCACTTCCATCACGCCGCTGGCCGTGTCCACGCGCATCAGCGCCAGCGAGCCGATGGCACGGCCCGTGGCCAGGTCGATGACGGCGTGGTGCAGCGGGTCATCGCTGGCCTGGGCGGCCTCGGCAAAGCGCAGATAGGCCTGGGCATCCGCGAAGGGGCCTACCGACATGTAGGTCCAGTCGCTGGCGTCCGGCGCCTGGCTGAAGGCATCGAACAGATCGGCTGCATGGCGCGCGGCGGACAGCGGCTCCAGCCGGCAGTAGCGGCCTTGCATGGGCGTGCGCGGCGGGCGCTGGCGTGGGGTCCAGTTGGGAAGGTCGTGGCCTACGGGTTGGGAGTGGGCATTGAGTGCGGGGGGCATCGGAGATTCCTGGTCAGGTCATTTGGCAGGGCTACGATAGCGCTGACGTGGCATCATTGAAAGCGCCATATCCTCCTTATTTCATGGTGCCACACCACACCCTCCATGCCCGCCCCTGACCTGCTGACCAGCCCCTTGCTCACCGGCGCCGGCGCGCCGCCGCGCCAGCGCCAGCTGATCCAGCGCCTGAAGCAGGCCATTCTTGCGGGTCGGCTGCCGGCCGGTGACCGCCTGCCGGCCTCGCGCGCGCTGTCGGAGGATCTGGGGGTCTCGCGCAACACCGTGCTCATCGCCTACGAGCAACTGGCGGCCGAAGGCTATGTGGTCGCCGACCGGCAGGGCACGCGCGTGGCGGCTGTATCCACCCATTCCACGGCAGCCGCCGAGGCGGCCGCCGCGCCCCTCTGCGCACCCCGCACGGCACGGCGCCTGGACCGCATCGCGCCCACGCGCCATGCCATCGACCGCAGCCTGCCGCTGACGCCGGGCACGCCCGCGCTGGACAGATTCCCCCTGCCCGCCTGGCGCCGTTCGCAGGACCGCGCATTGCGCCTTCCCGCCAGCGCCACGCTGGACTATGGCGATCCTGCGGGCGAGCCCGCACTGCGCCAGGCCATTGCGCAGCACCTGCGCATCTCGCGCGGCGTGCGCTGCGATGCCTCGCGCATCATCGTCACCGAAGGCGCCCAGGGTGCGCTGGACCTGTGCGTGCAACTGCTCACCAACCCGGGCGACCATGCCTGGCTGGAGGAGCCCGGCTACCGGGGCGCCAAGTCGGCCTTTGCAGGGGGTGACCTGTGCGTCAGCACACTGCGCGTGGATGCGGATGGCGCAGCCATCGCGCCCGGCCTGTGGGACAGCCATCCTCCACGACTGATCCAGATCACGCCGTCGCACCAATATCCCACGGGCGCCGTGCTGTCGGTGGCGCGCCGGCTGGACCTGCTGGAGCGCGCGCGCCGCGCGGGTGCCTGGATCATCGAGGACGACTACGACAGCGAATTCCGCCACCAGGGCACGCCCATCGCCGCCATGCAGGGCCAGGTGCCGGACGCGCCCGTGCTCTATGTGGGCACCTTCAGCAAGACCATGTTCCCGGCACTGCGCCTGGGCTTTGTGGTGCTGCCGCAGGCCCTGGCGGCCAGCGCCGCAACGGCCGTGCAGGAGATGCTGCGCGGCGGCCATCGACTGGAGCAACTGGCCCTGGCGGACTTCATGGACAGCGGCCAGTTCTCGCGCCACCTGGGCCGCATGCGGCGCCTGTACCGCGAGCGCCAGGCGGCCCTGCGCGAGGCGCTGGCCACGCAACTGGGCGTGGAGCACGAGGTGCTGGGCGGCCACGGCGGCCTGCACCTGACGGTGCGGCTGCCGCCGGACCTGTCCGACCGTGCCATCGTGGAGCAGGCACGGCGCGCCGGCATGAACCCGGGCGCCCTCTCGTCCTTCGCCCTGGCACCGCTACCCCAGGACAACGGCCTGGTGATCGGCTATGGCAACACCGATGCCGCGCGCTTCGGCGCACTGGTCAGGCGGCTGGGCAAGCTGGCGGCAGCTGCGTTACCGCGCTAGCCGCGGCGCGGCTCCAGCGGCTATGCCTGTTCCGAGCGTGTGCTCACACCGGCCTGCGCAAAGCTGGCCATCTCGCCCAGCATGGCGCAGGCCGACACCAGCAGCGGCCAGGCCAGGGCCGCGCCCGAGCCTTCGCCCAGGCGCAGCTGCCAGTCCAGCAGCGGCTCGGCACCCAGGTGGGCCAGCATGCGCACATGGCCGGGCTCGCCCGAGCGGTGCGAGAAAACGCAGCGCTCCAGCACGGCCGGCTGCAGGCGGCTGGCCACCAGCACGGCGGCCGTGGTGATGAAGCCATCGACCACGATGACGCGCCGCTCGGCGGCGGCCTGCAGCACGGCGCCCACCATGGTGGCAACCTCGAAGCCGCCCATGGCCGCCAGCGCATCCAGCGGTTCGGTGGCCTGGGCGTGCAGCTGCAGCACCTCCTGCAGCACCCCGATCTTGCGGGCCAGCCCGGCTGCATCCAGGCCGGTGCCCGCTCCCGTGACCTCGGCCAGCGGTTCGCCGCACAGCCGCGCCAGCAGCAAGGATGCGCTGGAGGTATTGCCAATGCCCATCTCGCCCAGCAGCAGCGCATTGCCCGGCAACTGGCGCACCAGGGCCGCGCCGTTGCGCAGGGCCATGGCGCATTCGGTGGCTGTCATGGCCGGGCCCTGGCTGCAGTCGCGCGTGCCGTAGCCCAGCTTGCGGCGCCACAGGCGCGGCTGGCCAGCCTGGGGAAGCTTGTCGTCGGGGTCCTGCTCGCGCGCGGGAAAGTCGCGTGCCACGCCGCAGTCCACCACGTTCAGCGCCAGCCCATGCTGGCGCGCCAGCACGCTGACGGCGGCGCCGCCGGCCATGAAGTTCTCGACCATCTGCCAGGTCACATCCACCGGATAGGCCGACACGCCGCGCGCAGCCAGCCCATGGTCGGCCGCAAACACCAGCATCTGCGGCTGCTGCAGCACCGGCCTGTCCTGACCCAGGATGCAGGCAATGCGCAGCGCCAGCTGCTCCAGCCGCCCCAGTGCGCCCAGCGGCTTGGTCTTGTGGTCTATGGCGTGCTGCACGCGCTGGGTGAAGGCGGCATCGGCCAGCGAGGCGATGGCGGGAATAGCGGCCATACCGGCCATAGCGGCAATGGCGCCATCGTGCGAGTGTTCTGTGGGTGCAGCGGAATGCGGGGTGGGCGTTGACATGGCGAAGCGGCCTTGGCCCGGGGCGGGCGTGGCGGGCGGATTGCAAAGGCGCAAGTATGGCGCGCCGCGCAACTCCGGCAGAACCATCGGTCTCTTTCCTGCCGCCATGGACGGTCTGGGCGTCGATTGCCGCAGCAGGCCGTACAGGCCGCACCGTTCTGAGACAATCGCTGCCACACGTGTCTCCCCAGCCCCCCACCCCCTCCATGACGGTTTCCTTCTCGGCCATCCAGCCCGGTCTCAAGCTTGCGGACCAGGTTGCCCGGCAGCTGGAGGCGCGCATCCGCGCCGGCAATCTGCAGCCGGGGCAGAAGCTGCCGACCGAGGCCGAGCTCGTGCAGCAGCTCGAGGTCAGCCGCACCGTGGTACGCGAGGCGGTGTCCCAGCTCAAATCGCGCAACCTGGTGGAATCGCGCCAGGGCAGCGGCGTGTTCGTGAAGGCGGCAGGCATAGAGCCACTGGACTTCGAAGGCCTGCCGGCGGCTGGCAGGAATGCGCTGATCCAGATCACCGAGGTGCGCCGCGCGCTGGAAGCCGAAGTGGCCGAACTCGCGGCGCGCCGGCGCAGCGAAGAAGACATGCAGCGCATCCACGATGCGGAGAGCGCGCTGGCCGAGGCCGTGCGGCTGGGCCGTGATGGCGTGGAGGAAGACATGGCGTTTCACCGCGCCATTGCCCAGGCTTCGGGCAATCCCTTCCTGATCAGCACGCTGGACTACCTGTCGCAATTCCTGCGCGGCGCCATGCGCATCACGCGCGCCAACGAGGCGCGGCGCGAGGACTTCGGCAAGGCCGTGGAACGCGAGCACCACAGCATCGTGCTGGCCATCGAGGCCGGCGACCCCAAGGCCGCGCGCAAGGCCGCCGCCACGCACATGGGCAACGCCATAGACCGCATCCACCGCGCCGACGCCAGCTTCTGGGAGCAGGACGGCGAACGCCTGGCCCGCGACATCCTGGCCGCCAAGCCCTGAACCTCCGAAACCACCCCTTGGCGCATGGCCAAGGGTTTTCACCTTGTTTGGATTTTTGCGCAAAATTTGTATGATGACATGATGACAATATCAGTCACACCTCTTTTTGCATTCGGCACACCTGGCCTTTGCCTGGGCGTTCACCCATGAGCGACGAATCCCGCATCCGCGAGCAGATCTGCGCCACCGGCGCCAGCCTCTTCCAGCGCGGCTACACCGTCGGCGCTGCCGGCAACATCAGCGCGCGCCTACATGACGGCTGGCTGATCACCCCCACCGACGCCTGCCTGGGCCGGCTCGACCCGGCCGAGCTGTCCAAGGTCGATGCCGGCGGGCAGTGGGTCAGCGGCGCCAAGCCCTCCAAGACCCTGGTCCTGCATCGGGGCATCTACGGCAATGACGGCGAGGCGCGTGCCGTCATCCACACGCATTCCACGCATCTGGTGGCGCTGACGCTGTCCGGCGTCTGGCGCGACGACGAGGTGCTGCCGCCCATCACCCCCTACCAGGTCATGAAGGTGGGCCGCATCCCGCTGATCCGCTACCGCCGGCCCGGCGATCCGCAGGCCGCCGCCGAGGTGGCCGCGCTGGCCGGCCAGGTGCGCGGCGCCTTGTTCGAGCGCCTGGGCCCCGTGGTCTGGGAACGCTCGGTGGAGCAGGCCAGCCATGTGCTGGAAGAGCTGGAGGAAACCGCAAGGCTCTGGCTCATGACCCATCCCCGGCCGCAGCCCCTGGACGCGGCCGCCATCGACGAGCTGCGCACCACCTTCGGGGCGCGCTACTGATTTGCACCGCGGCGCCCACGGCCGCATTCCACCACCCAGCCCATCCACAGCCGCGCAGCCGCCAGGCGGCGCATCAAGCGGCGAACCCAAGGGAGACTTGAAATGACGACAACGGATATCGCATCCGGCCAGGCCGGGGCCCACCCTGCCCAGGCCGACTCTCCGGAGACGGCACGCGCCTACGCCAAGGTGTTCTGGCGCCTCGTGCCGTTCCTGATGCTGTGCTATGTGATCGCCTACCTCGATCGCGTGAACGTGGGCTTTGCCAAGCTGCAGATGTCCCAGGACCTGGGCTTCAGCGAGACCGTGTTCGGCCTGGGCGCAGGCGTGTTCTTCATCGGCTACTTCCTCTTCGAGGTGCCCAGCAACCTGCTCATGCACCGCCTGGGCGCGCGCGTCTGGATCGCCCGCATCATGATCACCTGGGGCATTCTGTCGGCCATGTTCATGTATGTGGAAACGCCCACGGGCTTCTACATCCTGCGCTTTCTGCTGGGCCTGGCCGAGGCGGGCTTCTACCCCGGCGTGATCCTGTACCTGACCTACTGGTACCCGGCCCACCGGCGCGCCAAGATCGTGGCGCTGTTCATGTCGGCCATTCCCGTGGCCGGCATCTTCGGCAACCCGCTGTCGGGCTGGATCATGCAGGCCTTCCACGGCGACCATGGCCTGCACGGCTGGCAGTGGATGTTCCTGATCGAGGCCATCCCCGCCCTGGTGATCGGCGTGGTGACCATCTTCTATCTGGACAACGGCATCTCCAGCGCCAAGTGGCTGACCGCCTCCGAAAAGCAGCTGCTGGCGCGCGAGATCGAGCTGGACCAGCAGCACTCAGGCGCACAGAAGCATTCGCTCAAGGCCGTTTTCGCCGACCGCCGCGTCTGGTGGATGTGCCTGATCTACTTCGCCTTCGTCGCCGGCCAGTACGGGCTGACCTTCTGGATGCCCACGCTGATCAAGTCCACGGGCGTCACGGGCGCGCTGAACATCGGCCTGCTCAGTGCCATCCCCTTCCTGTGCGCCATCGTGGTGATGAACCTCATGGGCCACAGCGCCGACAAGCGCCGCGAGCGCCGCTGGCACCTGATCGTGCCCGCGCTGATGGGCGCCGTGGGCTTTGCGATGACGGCCTTCTTCGCCGACAACACCGTTCTTTCCCTGATCTTCCTGTCGCTGGCCGCAGCCGGCGTGCTGACCTGCGCGCCGCTGTTCTGGTCGCTGCCCACGGCCTTTCTGTCGGGCACGGCGGCTGCGGCGGGCATTGCCATCGTCAACTCGGTCGGCAACCTCGCGGGCTTCGCCAGCCCTTACATGATCGGCTACCTCAAGGACCTGACCCAGTCCACGCAGGCCGGCATGTTCGTGCTGGCAGGAGTGCTCGTGGTGGGCGCCATCGCTGTCTGGCTCACCCCCGCAAAGATGGTCAACCGCTGACCGGCCTTTCTTCCCATCCTTCAAGCTCCAAGCCCCAAGACACATGAAAGTACTGATCACCGGCGGCGCCGGATTCCTGGGCCAGCGCCTGGCCCGCAAACTGCTCGAACAGGGCGCGCTGACGCTGGCCGGCACCCGCTGGCCCATCCACCAGATCGACCTGCTCGACGTGGTGGCCACCCACGCCATTGACGACACGCGCGTGCGCTCCCTGGTGGGCGACATTGCCGACCCGCAGGTGCTGCGCGGCGCCATAGGCCAGGACACGGCCGTGATCTTCCATCTGGCCGCCGTGGTCAGCGGCCAGGCCGAGGCCGACTTCGACCTGGGCATGCGCATCAACCTCGATGCCTCGCGCGCCCTGCTGGAGACCTGCCGCGCCGTGGACCACATGCCGCGCGTGGTCTTCACCAGCTCGGTGGCCGTCTACGGGGGCGACCTGCCCGACACCGTGCTGGACGGCACGGCCCTGAACCCGCAGTCCTCCTACGGCACGCAAAAAGCCATTGCCGAGCTGCTGCTGGCCGACTACACGCGGCGCGGCTTTGTCGACGGCCGCGTGCTGCGCCTGCCCACGATCAGCGTGCGCCCGGGCCGGCCCAATGCGGCGGCCTCGTCGTTTGCCAGCGGCATCATCCGCGAGCCCCTCAACGGCGAAGCGGCCAACTGCCCCGTGGGTGCCACCACGCGCCTGTGGCTGCTGTCGCCACGCCGCGCCGTCGAGGCCCTGGTCGCAGGCTGCGAACTCGATGCCAGCGCCGTCGCCGACCGCCGGCCTATCAACCTGCCCGGCGTGTCCGTCAGCGCAGGCGACATGGTGCGCGCGCTGCGCGAAGTGGCTGGCGATGAAGTGGCCAACCGCGTGAGCTGGCAGCCCGACGACAAGGTCGAGCGCATCGTCGGCAGCTGGCCCGGCCGCTGGGATACCGCGCGCGCCAACCAGCTGGGCCTGCGCGGCGACGAGGACTTTGCGGCCATCGTGCGCGCCTACATCGCCGATGACCTGACACCGGCCAAGCCATGAGCAACGACACCTCCACACCACAGCCCGCAGCACGCGCCGTCGGCGTGATCGGCCTGGGCGCCATGGGCGCCGGCATGGCGCAAAGCCTGCGCCGCGCCGGCCACCACGTGCATGTCCACGACATCCGCCCCGAGGCCGCAGCCGCCTTCGCCGCCGAAGGTGGCACGGCCTGCGCCACGCTGGCCGACATGGCCGCCGCTTGCCGCATCGTCGTCAGCGTGGTGGTCAACGCCCAGCAGACCGAGGCCGTGCTGTTCGGCGAAGGCGGCATCGCCCCTGCGCTGCAGCCCGGCTCCGTCTTCGTCATGTGCTCCACCGTGGACCCCAACTGGTCCGTGGCGCTGGAGGCCAGGCTGCAGGCGCAGGGCGTGCACTACATCGACGCGCCCATCTCCGGCGGCGCGGCCAAGGCCGCGTCGGGCCAGATGACCATGATGACGGCCGCCCGCCCCGAGGCCTATGCCGCCTGCGAAGGCGTGCTCGACGCCATGGCCGCCAAGGTCTACCGCCTGGGCCACAGCGCGGGCGCGGGCAGCAAGGTCAAGATCATCAACCAGCTGCTGGCCGGCGTGCACATCGCGGCAGCGGCCGAGGCCATGGCCCTGGGCCTGCGCGAAGGCGTCGATGCCGCCGCGCTCTACGAGGTCATCACCCACAGCGCCGGCAACAGCTGGATGTTCGAGAACCGCATGGCCCACGTGCTGGCCGGCAACTACACCCCGCTGTCGGCCGTGGACATCTTCGTCAAGGACCTGGGCCTGGTGCTGGACACCGCGCGCCACAGCAAATTCCCGCTGCCCCTGGCCTCCACGGCCCACCAGATGTTCATGCAGGCATCCACCGCCGGCCATGGCCGCGAGGACGACAGCGCCGTCATCAAGATCTTCCCGGGCATCACCCTGCCCCAGGCTCCATCGGAATCCCCATGACCCTTCTTCTGGGCTGCATAGCCGACGACTTCACGGGCGCCACCGATCTGGCGAACAACCTGGTGCGCGCAGGCATGCGCGTGGTGCAAAGCATTGGCGTGCCTGCCGGCCCGGTGGACGAGGGCGTGGACGCCGTCGTTGTCGCGCTCAAGTCGCGCACCATCGCGCCGGCCGATGCCATTGCGCAATCGCTGCAGGCCCTCGAATGGCTGCAGGCCCAGGGCGCCAATGGCCGCGCGCCGCAGATCTACTTCAAGTACTGCTCCACCTTCGACAGCACGCCGCAAGGCAACATCGGCCCCGTGACCGATGCGCTGATGGACGCGCTGGGCTGTGGCTTCACCATCGCCACGCCAGCCTTCCCCGACAACCAGCGCACCGTCTTCAAGGGCCACCTGTTCGTGGGTGATGTGCTGCTCAGCGACAGCGGCATGCGCAACCACCCGCTCACGCCCATGACCGATGCCAACCTGGTGCGCGTGCTGCAGGCGCAGACACGGCGCAAGGTGGGGCTGATCGACCATGTGGCCGTCGCGCAGGGCGAGGCCGCCATCCGCGCGCGCATCGCCGCACTCCAGGCCGAGGGCGTGGGCATGGCCGTGGTCGATGCCGTCTCCAACGACGACCTGCTGCGCCTGGGCCCGGCGCTGGCCGGCATGCCGCTGGTCACAGCGGGCTCGGGCGTGGCCATCGGCCTGCCCGCGAACTTCGGCATCCAGCCCACGGCCCGGGCCGCTGCCCTGCCAACCGCCACCGGCCTGCAGGCGGTCGTCTCGGGCAGTTGCTCGGTAGCCACCAATGCACAGGTGGCGCACTTCATCGCTTCGGGGCGCCCTGCCCTGGCGCTCGAGCCCCTGCGCATCGCCGCCGGCGACGACGAAGCCGGCAAGGCCCTGGCCTGGGCCCGCCAGCACATCGCCAGCGGCCCCGTGCTGATCTACTCCACGGCCGAATCCGCGGCCGTCAAGGCCGTGCAGGGCCGCCTGGGCGTGGAGCAGGCCGGCGCACTGGTCGAACAGACCATCGCCGCCATCGCCCGGGGGCTGGTCGAGATGGGCGTGCGCCAGCTTGTCGTGGCCGGTGGCGAAACCTCGGGCGCCTGCGTGCAGGCGCTGGGCATCGAGCAGATGCGCATAGGGCCGCAGATCGACCCTGGCGTGCCCTGGTGCCATGCCGCCTCGCCCCTGGCGCCGCAGGGCCTGCACCTCACGCTCAAGTCCGGCAACTTCGGCACCACGGACTTCTTCACCAAGGCCTTCGGCGCGTTGCAGCGCGCCTGATGCCACACTCAGCCTCCGTTTTCAGGAAAGCCTTCATGCCCCGTTTCGCCGCCAACCTGTCCATGCTCTACAACGACCTGGACTTTCTTGACCGCTTCGAGGCCGCCGCGCGCGACGGCTTCCAGGCCGTCGAATACCTCTTCCCCTACGACTTCGCCCCCGAGCAACTGGCCCGGCGACTGCAGGACCACGGCCTGCAGCAGGTGCTGTTCAACGCCCCGCCCGGCGACTGGAACGCGGGCGAGCGCGGCCTGGCCTGCATCCCCGGGCGCGAAGCGGAATTTGCCCAGGGCATGGAACGCGCCGTGGCCTACGCCCAGGCCCTGGGCTGCCCGCGCATCCACGTCATGGCCGGGCTCAAGCCCGCAGGCGCCAGCGATGACATCCTGCGCGCCACCTACATCGCCAACGTGCGCCATGCCGCACGGCTGGCCGCGCCCCACGGCATCGCCATCCTGCTGGAGCCCATCAACGGCCGCGACATGCCCGGCTTCTTCCTGAGCCGCCAGGACCAGGCCCACGCCCTGCTGGCCGACATTGCCGAGCCCAATGTCCAGGTCCAGATGGACCTCTACCACTGCCAGATCGTCGAAGGCGACCTCGCCATGAAGATCCGCCAGTACCTGCCCACGGGCCGCGTGGGGCATGTGCAGATCGCAGGCGTGCCCGAACGCCACGAACCCGACATGGGCGAGGTCAACTACCCCTACCTGTTCCGCCTGCTGGACCAGCTGGGCTACGACGGCTGGATAGGTTGCGAATACCGCCCCGCGCGCGGCGCGGCGGCGCACGCTACCAGCGAGGGGCTGGGGTGGATGAAGGAGTGGCTGTAGCTGTAGCGTCTGCTGCGGCAGCCCGTCATCCGCCAGGCACGGGAGGATGGAGCGGATAGCTGTCCTGCGTATCCGCCGCCTGCTTTCAGGAATACTCCAGATCGCTGTGCTTGCCGACCACCAGCCGGCCGGCCGACAGCGACATCATCAGCAGTGCAATCGCCTCATGCATGATCAGCGTGTGCGTGTTGCCGGTCTCCACCATCTTGCTGCGCAGCGATTCGCGCACCTGCAGGGAGCCGGTCACGTCGATGATGATGTCCACCGCTGCGTCCACCAGTTCCATGAACCGGGTGGTGACCGGCACGCCGCGCGCGCGTGCCAGTGCGATGCCGGGCTGGTTCAAATCCAGGTCGGCCACCCCGAGCAACTGCACGAAGGGCGCGTCCAGCAATTGCTGCAGCAAGGGAGTGCCGGTCTGCCCCGCACCAATGACCACGATCCGGAAGGCTTGCATGGGTTGAATCCTTTTTCCATATGGGAAGTACGGCGCCATCATAGAAATGCCTTGCCGGTGCGCGCCGGTCCGGGACAGGTGGAATGGGTTTGTATGACCCAGATCAAATCCGGTGGACAGGGGCGTGGCGGCGAGCCAGGTCTCTGCGGTCGAGATTCGATACCGACCGGCTGCCTGCAGCAGGGACCACACCACAGGCTGCTGACGCGGGAGCCTGCATTCCAGAGAGTGCATGGCCTGAACGTGGTGCTTCTGGCCTGAATGCCGCTGCCGCCTGCATTCGCCCACAAAAAAACCCGCCGGCTTCGTGGCCCGGCGGGTTTTCTCAGGTGAACAACAGCCAGCGCTGTTATTGCCTTACAGGAACCTGCTCGGTGTACTCGCGCAGCACGCCGCCGCCTTCGACGGAGCCGCTGACCTGGCCGTCCTTGACGCGCTCCACGCAGGAGCGGCGGTCGCCTTCGTTCTTGAAGACATCGCAGCGGGCCACGGCATTGCGCTGGAAGTGGTCGCCCGACTGGACGCCGCCTCGGCGCGATTGCTCCTGGACGGCTGCAGCCTCGTGCTGTGCCGGGTCGCGGCGGTCATAGCCGCGCTTGGCGGGCCCCTTGGGCTCGGCGTGCTTCTTGTGGTGGTGATGGGGCTTGGCCTTTTCCGCAGCGGGCGGCGGGGGAGGCATGCCATCGGGGCCAGGGGCGGGCTGGGCAGTGGCCAGTCCGGCCATGCCAAGCACGGCGGCGCCAATATACAGCTGCAGGGGACGAATCCATGGGTTCTTCATAGTTTCACTCCATTCCTCGTGAAAAAAGTCAAGACCCAAGCATGCGTGTTTTCCAGCTCCCCATTTATCGGTACAGCACGGCTGCGCATGCAGGCCATGGCCTACAGCTTGCCGTGCCGCCTGCAAGCGGCCCCTGACCTGGGTCAAGCCTGGTGCGCAAACCAGCGCTGCACGCCTTCGGCCATGCGCGCGAAGACGCTGTCCAGCGTGGGCACCTCGGCGCCCCACAGGGCGCGCAGCACCTCGGCGTTCTCGAACAGGCCGTGCCAGTAGCAGCCGGCGATGCGGCCATCGGGGCTGTGCCACAGCAGGCCGGGCACGGGCTCGGCCACGGCACTGCCAGCGGCCACCATGTCGGGGCGCACGCTGGTCTGGCCGTGGTGGATTTCATAGACCTGCGCCTGCACGCCAGACAGCGGCGCCAGCGCACCCGGCAGCGGCGGCAGTTGCACGCTGGCGGGCAGCACGGTCTTGTCGGGCGCGAACAGGGTCGTCAGCGGCAGAAGGCCCAGGCCGGCGGCGTTGCCGTCCACGCCATGCAGGTCGATCAGCGCCTCGCCCAGCATCTGCAAGCCGCCGCAGATGCCCAGCACCTGCCGGCCTGCCGTAGCGTGTGCAGCAACGGCGGCATCCAGGCCCTGGGTCCGCATCCAGGCCAGATCGGCAGCCGTGGCCTTGGAGCCGGGCAGGATGATCCAGTCGGCGCCTGCCAGCTGGGCCGGCGTGCGCGCCCAGACCACGCGCAGGCCCGGCACCTGCAGCAGGGGCTGGAATTCGTCGAGGTTGCTGATGCGCGGGTAGGCAATGATGGCGATGGTGGTGTGCACGGCGCGCCCCGCCCCTCCTCCAGAGCCACGGTCGTCAAAGACGCCATCCTCCTCCGGCAGGCCATGCTGGAACTGCATGGGGATGGTGGCCACGGTGGGCACGCCGGTGCGCTCCTGCAGCATCTGCGGGGCGGGCGCCAGCAGGCTGGCGTCGCCCCGGAATTTGTTGAGCACAAAGCCGCGGATCAGCGCCTGTTCTTCCGGCGGCAGCAGCGCCCAGGTACCGTAGAGGTGGGCGAAGGCGCCGCCCCGGTCTATGTCGGACACCAGCAGGCAATGCGCGCCGCAGTGGCGCGCCACGCGCATGTTGACGACGTCGCTGGCATGCAGGTTGATCTCGGCCGGAGAGCCTGCGCCTTCGATGACGACCACATCGTTGTCGGCGCGCAGGCTGTCCAGCGCCTCGGCGATCTGCGGCCAGACGCGGGCGCTGCGGCCGCGCCAGGGCAAGGCCGAGAGTTCCTCGCTGACCCGGCCCAGCAGCACGACCTGGCTGCGCATGTCGGCCTCGGGCTTGAGCAGCAGCGGGTTCATGCGTACATCGGGCGCGCAGCCTGCGGCCAGGGCCTGCAGGTACTGTGCCGTGCCGATCTCACCCCAGGCACCGCCCGGCGCGGAGACCACCCGCGCGTTGTTGCTCATGTTCTGCGCCTTGAAGGGCGCCACCTTGTAGCCCTGCGCGCGGTACCAGGCGCACAGCGCAGTGGCCACCCAGCTCTTGCCGGCGCCGCTGCTGGTGCCCAGCACCATCACGCACAGCGCGGGGCGCTGGCCGGGGGTGGGCAGGGGCAGATTCACGGCAGCGGGTTCATTCGATTGCATGGTGTTTCTCCATTGGCTGCCAGGCAGCCAGCAAGGCGTTCTGGGATGCAGGCGCCAGCACGCCCATGCGCACGCAGCCGGGCAGGCCGAAGCTGTCGCAGTCGCGCAGCTTGATGCCCTGCGCGCGCAGTTGGGCCAGACGCGTCTGCATGGCGTCGCCCTGCTGGGCTTGCGGCCAGCGCGCCACAAAGTAATTGGCCTGCGAGCCGGGCAGTACCTGCCAGCCCAGGCGCTGCACCAGATTGAGCTGCTGCGCCTTCCAATCGCGCAGCCGTTGCAGGCTTTGCGCCAGCCATTGCCGGGTGGCCGGTGCGGTCCAGGCCGTGAGCATGGCCTCGCCATGGGCGCCCACGGGCCACGATGGTGACAGGGCGCGCAAGGCATCGATCTCGTCGTGCGGCACGGCTTCGGGCGCAATGGCGTAGGCCGCGCGCACGCCGGTCATGCCCAGGGCCTTGTTGGGGGTCCACATCTGCCAGGCATCGCGCACCTGGGAGGGCACGGCGGGTTCCATGCCCAGCTCCAGTCTGAGGGGTGCATAGGCGCAGTCGATCACGCGCCAGGTGCCGGGCGGTGCGGGCTCGCTCCACAGGGGCCAGACATCCTCGGGCCGGCCCAGCGGGCTCGATGGCGCGCAGGCCCAGTGCAGGCCGGGGCCGGCCTCGGTGATGCCGTCGCGCGCGGCCAGGGGCAGGCGCCAGACCTGGGCCGCGTGGGCGTAGTCGCCGTAATGGTGGGCCGGCAGGCTGGCGACGGCCGCGCCTTCGCGCGCTGCATGCATGGTGATGCGGTGGATGAAGTCGCTGGCGCTGGCCGCGATGACGATGCGCTCGGCCGGCACGCCATGAAAATCCGCCAGCCGTGCGCGCAACGCCGTGTAGTGCGGGTCGGGGTACTGGGCCGCGTGTGCCTGGGACAGCGCATCCAGCGCTTGCGGGCAGGGTCCGCAGGCATTGCGGTTGGTGGAGAAATCGTGCGCGGGCACGCCCAGCGCATCCGTGCCACCGTGGGTGACTGGGATCGGTTTCATGGTGTCTTTCCTGCTATCGCCCATCCAAGGACCAGGGCGGCGGCCAGCGCTGCAGCCACCAGCATGGCGACCACGCGGCCCGCATGCGCCACAGCCTGCTGCAGCTCGGCCGCCTGCGGCACGCGGCCTGCGGGGTTGAGCACGTAGACGCCGGGCTTGCCCAGGCGCACGCCCAGCAGCCTTGCCATGGCGCCCATGGGCCAGCCGCCGTTGGGCGACGGGGTGATGCGCGCATCCTGGCGCAGCGCACCCCAGCCCGGCCGCCGGCCAGCGGCCAGGCCGGACAAGGCCAGCAGCAAGGCGGTCAGGCGCGCCGGTATCCAGTTGAGCAGGTCATCGGCACGCGCCGTCCATTTGCCGGCCCATTGCCAGTGGCGCCGGTCATCGCCCTGCCCGCGCCAGCCCGGGTAGCCCCACATCGCATCGGCCGTGTTGGCAAAGCGGTAGAGGGCCGCGCCCGGCAGGCCGGCCACGGCAAACCAGAACAGCGGCGCCAGCACGGAGTCGCTGAGGTTCTCGGCCAGGGTTTCAATGGCGCTTTCGCGCACCTGGCCTGCGTCGAGCCGCGCCGTGTCCCGGCTGACCAGCCAGGTCAGCCGCTCGCGGCCTGAGGGCAGGGATTGCTGCAGCGCGGCTTCCACGGCCAGCACCTCGTCGCGCAGCATGCGCCAGGACAGAAGCGGCTTGAGCAGCACGCCCAGCACCAGGGCGCCCAGCCACCATGGCATGGGCGGCAGCAGCCACTGTATGAACGCGTAAATGGCGAAGAACAGCAGAGCCAGCAGGCACCAGGCGACGGCGCCCAGCGCAAAGCGTGGCCAGTCGCGCACATATTCTTCGCGTGGGGCAATTCTTCGCCCAACCGCACCCAGCAGCCGGCCCATGGCGACCACGGGGTGCATCCACACGGGCGGCTCGCCCCAGAGCCGGTCGATCAGCAGGGCCACGGGAACGGCCAGAGCGGCGGCCAGGGCGTGGCGCGCCCAGGGTTCGGCTTGGACCTGGGCCTGCGGCTGCGACAGCGCCTGCCAGCACCACCACAGCGGGCTGAGCGCGGCGCCCAGCAGTTGCCAGGAAGGGCTGTCGCTCATGCCTGCGGCTGCGGACCGGCGGCGCGCTGGCCCCAGAAGTCGTCGTAGAGCATGTCCTGCAGCGGTGCGCGGCTGGCCCACTTTTGCTGCTGCAGCATGGGCTCGGCATAGTAGGCGGACACGGGGCCCAGGCACAGCACGGCCAGCGGCCGGCTGCCCACGGGCATTTGCAGCAGCGCGGCCAGCACCTCGGGATCGAACAGCGAGACCCAGCCCAGCCCCAGCCCCTCGGCACGCGCGGCAAGCCACAGGTTCTGGATGGCGCAGGCGGCCGAGGCCACGTCCATCTCGGGCAAGGTGCGCCGGCCAAAGACATGGGCCTCGCGCCCTGGCGGCATGGCCACGACCAGCACCTCGGCCGCATCCAGCACGCCCTGGACCTTGAGCTGCATGAAGTCTTCCTCGCGCTCGCCCAGCGCACGCGCGGTCTGCAGGCGTTCCTGCTCGATCACGGCATGGATCTCCTGGCGCAATTGCGCATCGCGCACGCGGATGAAGCGCCAGGGCTGCATGAAGCCGACGCTGGGCGCATGGTGGGCGGCGCGCAGCAGGCGCAGCAGCACCTCGGGCGCGACTTCGCCGCCGCAGAAGTGGCGCATGTCGCGCCGCTCATGGATGGCTCGGTAGACGGCTGCCCGCTCGGCCTCGGCAAAGGGTTGGGCGGGAATGGTCTCTGGCGCCCGGGATTGCGTTTCGCTGCTCATGCCGCCATTGTCCGCCTCAGGCCGGGCCTGCGGGCGGCATCAGTCCTCAATACCACGCTGTGCGGGAATGCCGGCCTGGAAGGCGTGCTTGACCAGTTCCATGCGCGTGACGGTATCGGCCACGGCAATGATTTCCTCGGGGCAGCGGCGGCCCGTGAGCATGACGTGCACATGGCGCGGGCGGTCGGCCAGGGCCTGCAGCACAGGCTCCAGCGGCAGCCAGCCATAGATCAGCGGATAGGTGATTTCGTCGAGCACGACCAGGAAGTGATCACCCGAGAGGATGGCGGTGCGCGCACGCTCCCAGCCTTCGCGCGCGATCTGGGCCGACCGCTCATGGTCCTGGCTTTTCCAGCTGAAGCCGTCGCCCAGTCCCTCGATGGGCATGCCCAGCTGCTCGAACATGCGGTGCTCGCCAAAGCGCGCCGTGGGCACCTTCATGAACTGGAAGATCTTGACGGACTTGCCCCGGCCATGCGCGCGCAGGGCCAGGCCGAAGGCCGCCGTGCTCTTGCCCTTGCCGTCGCCGGTGTTCACCAGCACCAGGCCACGGCGTTCGCCTTCGGGCTTTTCATAGGGCTTTTCCGTCGGGGCCTGTTCGATCTGCATGGGTCTGTCATCCTCAAAAGTTGCACTCGCTGCGGCGGGCATGCGCCGCAGCGGAGCGCCACTTTAACCGAGGCGGACGCCCAGTCGGCGCTGCAGGGCACGCACGGCGCTGTCCACCGTGGTGAGCACGGGCAGGCCCGTGGCGGCCTCGCAGGCGGCGCGGGCACGCGCCATGCTGAACTGGGCCAGCGCAATGCGCGTGCAGCCACGCGCGGCCAGGGCCCTGGCCTGCTCGACCACCAGGCGGTCATGCGTGGCGGTGTCGCCCCGGTTGAGCGCGTCCATGGCGCCATCGGCCAGGGCGGGCACGAGTTCGATGCCGGCCGGAAACTCCGGCGGCATGGACTGCAGCGTGGGCGCGAAGCTGGAGATCAAACCCAAGGCACCCCGCTGGCCCTGCACGGCCTCCTCGATCATGGCCTCGTTGGGCTTGAGCACGGGCAGCGGCGCATGGCGCGCGGCCACGGCCTCAATGCAGGAGCCAAAGGCCGAGCAGGTGAACAAGATCCCCTGCGCGCCCGTGTCCACGGCGTACTGCGCAAGGCGCTGGAAACGCTCGTGCATGGCGGCGTCCAGCCCGCGCCCGTTGCGCGCCAGGTCGGCCGAGAGGCTGTCGTCCAGCAGGTTCATGCGAACCGCCTCGGGCCAGTCGCGCGCAAAGGCTTCGTTGATGGGAGCGACGGAGTGGCTGAGGGCGTGGATGAGGGCGATGCGGGTCATGGATTGGGGGAGTCTGAAATGGAACGGAATTATTGGGGCGCCAGCCGGGTGAACTGGGAGCGCGGCAGCAGGCGCTTGAAATCGGCATCGAAGCTGACCACATGCTCGCCCTGGTGGATGGCGGCGGCGGCCAGCCAAGCGTCCGGCACGTCATTGGCGGCAAGCGCCTTGTCAGCGCACAGTTGCCTCAACGCCGGCCATTCGGCACCCAGCACGGCCTGCTCAACGCCGGGCGAGGCCAGCAACGCGTCGATGAAGCGCAAAGCCTCGGCCATGGGCGTCGGGTTGACGAAGATCTTCGGATGCGTGACCAGGCGCAGAAAGCTCGCCACCACCATGGGCTGCAATTTCAGCAGCACGCCCTGGCTGGCATCGGCCATGGCCTGCTCCAGCCAGTCGCGGGCCACCGAATGATGGGGGTGGTCGCTGCGCGATGCCGCCACCAGCAGGTTGACATCGGGCGTCATGGTTGATCCTGCTGATCGGCGGCATCCAGCAGCGCGCGGTTGCTCAGTGCGTCCAGCCCCGGTGCCAGTCCGCCCTTGCCGTGGTAGACGGGAAGGCGCACGCGCCGGGCAGGCGCCTGGGCCTTGCGCAAGCGCAATTGCAGGCCCTCCTCTATCAGGCGCGTCAGGCTGGTGTGCTGCTGTGCCGCATAGGTCTTTGCTTCGGTCAGCAATGCATCGTTGAGGTCAAGCGTGGTCTTCATGGCGGCCCCCCAGAGCAGGAATTTCGTACAGATTTCTCGCACAGATCCTTTGCACAGATCTTTCGTACAGATTTCTGTATGTTAGGAAAATTCCGCTCCCAGGGCAACCATGTCGGCCTGCGCCCTTCAGATGCCCTTGGACGAGGGATGGGCGAAGGCCTCGCGCGTCTCGGCGTTGAGCGGGTAGTTGATGTTGATGTTCCTGGGCGGGATGGGCGACATGAACCAGCGGTTGTAGAGCTTTTCCATCTCGCCGGACTGCATCATGCCCGTCACCACGCGGTCCACGATGGCCTTGAAGCCGGCATCGTCCTTGCGCAGCATCAGCGCCTGGTTTTCGGTGCGCAGGCTTTCGCCGGTGATCAGGTAGTCCTGCGGGTTCTTGGCATTGGCGATCTGGCCGGCGAGCAGGATGTCATCCAGCACGAAGGCCTGGGCACGGCCGCTCTCCACCAGCATGAAGGAGTCCGAATGGTCCTTGCCCGAAAGGTTGGTGATGTCGAGGTTGCGGCCCCGGTCCGCCTCGCGCAGCAGGCGAAAGGACGTGGTGCCCGCCGTCGTCGCCACGGTCTTGCCCTGCAGGTCGGCGACGGAGCGCAGCCCCGAGTCCGCGCGCACCAGCATGCGCACGTTGTAGCGGAAGATATCCGGCGAGAAGGCCACCTGCTTTTGCCGCTCCACCAGGTTGGTGGTGGAGCCGCACTCCAGGTCCACCGTGCCGTTGGCCACCAGCGGGATGCGGTTGGCCGAGGTCACGGCCTGATAGCGCACCTGCAGTGCGGGCAGCTTGAGCTGGGCCTTGACCTCGTCCACGATGCGCCGGCAGATGTCCATGCTGTAGCCCACGGGCTTGAGATCGCCATCCAGATAGGAAAAACCGAACGAGGACTCGCGGTAGCCCAGCGTGATGGCCCCGGCCTGCTGGATCTTGGCGAGCGTGCCGCTGTCCTGGGCATGGCTGGCGGCCAGCGGCAGCAGCGCGGCGATCAGGGCGCTGGTCACGGCCAGGGCCGTGCGCTTCAGGGTCGGGCGGGATGGGGTCATGGGGACACTCCTGTGGCGGGGTTGGGGAAAGCGTGGGAAAGCGTGGAAATGCGCGCAAGCGCAGGAACGGATCAGAGAACCTGGGCGAGTGCGGCCTCGGTGGACTCGGCCAGGCGCGTGGCGATGGTCTGCAGCTGTTCCCGCGTGGCGATGAAGGGCGGCGCCAGCAGCACGTGGTCGCCCGCACGGCCATCGGCCGTTCCGCCGCCGGGGTAGCACAGCAGGCCGCGCTGCAGGGCTTCGGTCTTGATGCGGGCGTTCAGCTTCAGGCCCGCATCGAAGGGCGCCTTGCTGGCGCGGTCGGCCACCAGCTCCACGCCCCAGAAGAAGCCGCGCCCGCGAATGTCGCCAACGTGCTCGCACACGCGGCGGTGGCTGCCCAGGGCCTGCGCCAGCATCTGCCCGAAGGCTTCGCCATCGGTACGCACCTTGTCCAGCAGGCCGTCGCGCCGTATCACGCGCTGCACGGCCAGCGCCGCCGCGCAGGCCACCGGGTGGCCCAGGTAGGTATGGCCGTGCTGGAAGAAGCTGCTGCCGCGCGACATGGCATCCACGATGCGCCCCTGCGCCAGCACCGCGCCCACGGGCTGGTAGCCGCCGCCCAGGCCCTTGGCCACGGTGATCAGGTCGGGCACCACGCCTTCCTGCTCGCAGGCATGCAGGGTGCCCGTGCGGCCCATGCCGCACATCACCTCGTCCAGGATGAGCAGCACGCCGTGGCGGTCGCACACCTCGCGCACGGCCTTGAAGTAGCCGGGCACGGGCGTGAGCACGCCGGCCGTGGCGCCGCCCACGGTCTCGGCCACGAAGGCGATCACGCTGCGCGGGCCGTGGACGCCGATGGCCGCATCCAGTTCGTCGGCCAGGCGCTGGCCGTATTGCTCTGGGGTTTCATCGTCGCGCTGGTCGCGGTAGGCATTGCAGGGCGAGACATGGGTGGCCGGCACCAGGATGGGCGCGAATGGCGCGCGCCGCCAGGCATTGCCGCCCACGGCCAGCGCACCCAGCGTGTTGCCGTGGTAGCTCTGGCGGCGCGCGATGAAGTGCGTGCGCTCGGGCTGGCCGATCTCCACGAAGTACTGGCGCGCCATCTTGAGCGCGGCCTCCACGGCCTCGGAGCCGCCGCTGACCAGGTAGGCGTGGCTGGTGCCTTCAGGCGCCCCGCGCACCAGTTCCTGCCCCAGTTCCTCGGCCACCGCGGTGGTGAAGAAGCTGGTGTGGGCATAGGCCAGCCGGTCGATCTGGTCATGCATGGCGGCGATCACGTCGGGATGACCGTGGCCCAGCGAGGACACGGCCGCGCCGCCCGAGGCATCGAGATAGCTGCGCCCCTGTGCGTCGCGTATCTCCAGGCCGCTGGCGGCGACGGCGACGGGGGGCGTGTGGTGCAGATGGCGATGGAACACATGACTCATAGCAGTTCTTTCAAGGAACAAATGTTTCATCATATTATTTTACGGAACATTTGTTCCGTCAACAGAGATTTCAACCACAGCCGTTCCAAGCCGGCCCGCGCCTGGGCTACAGTCGGCGCAGCCAACACCGCCCTTTTCCCCTCCTTTCTCCTGAAAACCCATGTCCGTTCAAGACGACATCCGCCAGCGATTTGCCGAGTTGAGCCCGGCCCTGCAACAGGTGGCCCGCTTCGTGCTGGAGCATCCCAACGATGTGGTCACGGCCTCCATGCGCAGCGTGGGCACGCGCGCCGGCAGCCCACCCGCCACGTTGGTGCGGTTTGCGCAGTGGCTGGGTTTTGACGGCTGGCCGCAGCTCAAGCAGGCCTTTGCGCAGGACATGGGGCTGGGCAGCGACGAGGCCTACGGCCAGCGCGCCAAGGCCTTGGTGGGCCGCGCTGGCGACCATGACCTGGTGGGCGAGACCTTCGAGGTGCACCGCCGCAATCTGGAGGCCACCGAGCGGCGCCTGGGCGATGCGTTGCAGCAGGCCTGCGCACTGCTGGAAAAGGCCCGCAGCGTGCATGTGGCGGGCTTTCGCGCCAGCTACCCCGTGGCCTTTTCATTTGTCTATGTGTACCGGCTGCTACGCGCCAGCGTGCACCTGCTGGACGGCCAGGGCGGCACGCTGGAGATGCAATGCCGCGCCATGGAGCGCGGCGACGCCCTGCTGGTAGTCGCCTTTGCGCCCTACTCGCGCGAGGCGCTGGCCGTGGCCCAGGCCGCCAGGGATGCGGGCTGCCGTATCGTGGCGCTGACCGACAGCCCCGCCTCGCCCCTGGCGCTGCTGGCCGACGCCACGCTGCTGTTTTCGCTGCACAGCCCGTCGTTCTTCCCCTCCATCACCTCGGCCGTGGCGCTGTCCGAGGCCCTGGTGGAACTGCTGGCCAGCCGCGCCGGCAAAGGCGTGGTGCAGCGCATCGACCAGGCCGAGGAGCAATTGTTTGCCAGCGGCGCGTATCTGGAGGCGCCTCGGTCGAGGAAAGCCGGTCGCGACTAGCCCAAGGCCGAAGCCGCCATTTGCGCCACAGCCATTGCAGCGCCAGGATCGTCACCGTCTTCCATGCTCCAGACGGAAGACAGCCCCGACCAGGCCAGCACCCATTGCAGCAGCCGCCTTTGCTCTATGCCCGAGACTTCGGCAATGGTGGCCATGCGGCGCGCAAAGCGCCCCGGCGCCAGTGCGCTGGCGCGGTCGGGATTGCTCAGGATGTTGGCGTAGTCAAAGCCGCGCTCACCGTGCAGGCCCTTGGGGTCGATGGCCAGCCAGCCCAGGGGTCCGAAGTCCAGCACATTGCCGTGGTGAAGGTCGCCATGCAGCACGGCCACGTCGCGCGGTGCGGCCAGCAGCTCGCGCGCCGTGGTGGCGCACAGGCCGAGCAGGCTGGCGGTTCCATGGCCTTGTGCAAGCAATGCATGAAACCACTGCGTCAGCGGCACCAGGGGTGGCAACGCCTTGGCGCGCGGCAGGTGCAGGCGCTTGGCAGCGGTGCACAGGATGCGCGTGGCCTCCTCATCGCGCGCGCCACGGGCCATCTCCACCAGCGATTCGGGTCCTGTGGCGCGCAGCATCAGCAAGGCCGGCCCTTCCTGGGCCAGCACAGGCGCGGCGCCGTCGCCATTCCACCAGGCCATCAGGCGGGCGCCGGCCACCTCTTCGGGCGCCAGCGCAATCTTGAGCATGGCGGGCGTGCCGCCCTGGCGCACGGGCAGCAACACACCGCGCGGCGTGGACAGGGGCTGGCCGTCGATGGTCAGAGTCCAGCGGCTCAGATACGGCTCGTAGTGAGACATTTTTTTGGAAAGGCAATCAAGGCGCCGCGGCTTGCCCCCGCAGCCGTGGCAGGGCCAGCCACTGCCCGTCGATGGCGCGGATGCGCAGCCGGTGCTCGAACACGGCCTCCAGCGCCGCATGCGTGGCCAGGTCGGCGCAGGCACCCTGGTGCACCACTTGCCCCTTGTCGAGAATGACCAGGTCCTGGGCCTGCAAGGCCATCGATATCTCATGCAGCACGCTGACCACGGTGCAGCCCTGGGCGACCAGGGCCTGCACGCATTCGAGCCAGTCGGCCTGGTGTGGCGGGTCGAGGTTGGCCAGGGGTTCGTCCATCAGCAGCACGCGGGCCTGCACGGCCAGGGCGCGCGCCAGCAGCACGCGCTGGCGCTCCCCGCCCGAGAGACTGCCCACGCTGCGCATGCGCCAGTCCCAGCCCTGGGTCTGGCGCAGGGCCTGCTCCACGGCGGCATGGTCTGCCTGGCTGGGCGCAGCCAGCCAGCCCTGGTGCGGCAGGCGGCCCAGCATGACCACGTCCTGGACCTGCATGTCGCCGGCCACGGGCTGGTTCTGGCCCAGCCAGGCGAGCGAGCAGGCCCGTTCGCGCGCACTCCATTGCCGCAGCGGACGGCCCAGGAGCTCCACCTCGCCTTGCACGCCAGCGCCGGACTCCATGCCTGCCAGGGCGCGCAGCAGCGTGGATTTCCCGGCGCCGTTGGGGCCGACGATGGCAGTCCAGCGGCCGGCGGGCAGGGCCAGGTTCAGGCCACCCAGGACCTGTCGATCGCCCAGGCGAACCTTCAGGGTGCGCGCTTGCAGGGCGGGGGCCGTCATGCGCCCTCCCCGCCGCGCAGGGCGTGGCGGCGGTGCATGAGCCACAGCAGGTAGCTGCCGCCCAGCAGGGCCGTGAGCGCGCCCACGGGCAGCTCCTGCGGGGCGATGAGCCAGCGCGCCAGCAGGTCGGCGGCCAGCAGCAGCACGGCGCCCATGCCCGCGCTGAGCACCAGCAGCCAGCGGTGCATGGACCGCACCATGGAGCGCACCAGATGCGGCGCAGCCAGGCCGACGAAGGCGATGAGCCCGGTCTGCGCCACGGCCGTGCCCGTGGCCAGGGCCAGCAGCAAGATGAGCACCATGCGCAGCGGCGCCAGCGGCAGGCCCAGGCTGTGGGCCGTGGCCTCGCCCAGGGACAGGCCGTCGAGCACGCGGCCCAGGCACCAGGCGCCCAGGGCGGTGGCCAGCAGCACGGCCAGCATCAGCGCGCAGGCGTCCCAGCCGATGAAGGAGGTGCTGCCCAGCATGAAGGCCTGCATGGCCTGCATGATGTCCGGGTTCATCAGCAGCACCAGGGACGCAGCCGCGCCCAGCACCACCCCCACCACCACACCGGCCAGCAGCAGGCGCATGGTGTTGTGCACGCCCTGGGCCAGCACCAGGGTCAGCAGCACGGCCAGGGCCGCGCCCGCAAAGGCCGCGCCCGTGACACCCAGGCGCGCAAGGCCCGCCAGCGCGAAGGGCGAGGCGCCCAGCGCCGCCATGCTCAACGCAACGCCCAGCGAGGCGCCCGAGGCACTGCCCAGCAGATAGGGATCGGCCAGCGGATTGCGGAACACGCCCTGCGCGATGGCCCCGGCCAGCCCCAGCAGGCCGCCGGCCAGCCATGCGCCCGCCGTGCGGGGCAGCCGGATCTCGGTGACGATCTGCCAGGACAGCGGATCGCTGCGCGCCGCCCACACGCTCTCCCAGCCCGTGCTGCCCACGCCCGCCCCCAGCAGCATGAGCAGGGCACTCACGGCCAGCAGGGCCAGTGCCATCCAGGGCGCAGCCAGGCCGCGGTGGAGCCTGCGGGCCTGCCTCACCGTGCGGCCCCGTTCAGGCAACGCGCCATCAGCGCAGCGCCCTCGGCCATGCGCGGGCCGGCGCGCACCAGCACGTCCAGCTCGGCCGGCACAAAGCGGCAGACGCGCCCGGCCTGCATGGCACGCATGCGGCCCCAGCCCGGATAGGGCTCGCCCGATGTGCCCAGGCTGCGGTCGCCGCCCAGGATGAAGTCTGGATCGGCGCGCACCACGAATTCAGGGTTGATGCGCGGGAACGGCCCCAGCTGCGCTCCCACGATGTTGCGCATGCCCAGGCGTGCCAGGGTCTCGCCGATGAACGAAGACTCGCCTGCGGCAAAGGGGCCGCGGTTGACCTCGAAATACACGGTCTGCCCGCGCAGCGCGGGGGCCATGCTGCGCTCCACCTCCTGCATGCGCGCCTCGATGGCGGACCAGACACGGTCGGCGCCCTGCGCGGGCGGCAGGTCCAGCAACTGGCCCACGGTGCGCAGCACGGCCTGCGCATCGGCATGGGTGCGCGGCTCCAGCGCCACCACCTTGAGGCCCAATGCCTGCAGCCGCGCCACCGAGCGCGAGGCCATGGACACCAGCACCAGATCAGGCTTGAGCGCGACGATGGCCTCGATGTTGGGATCGATTCCGCCGCCCACCACAGGCAGGGTCTTCACATGGGCCGGCCAGTTCGAATAGCGGTCCACGCCGACCAGGCGCTGGCAGCCGCCCAGCTCGCACACGGTCTCGGTCAGCGAGGGCAGCAGGCTGACGATGCGCTGCGGCGGCTGTGGCAGCTCCACCGGAACGCCCCGCCCGTCCGTGACCCGGATGGCAGCCTGCGCCGCAGACAGCGCCAGTGCCAACGCCAGGCCCCACAGGGCGAGACGCCATGGCCTCACGGCTGCGGGCCCTTGAGCGCCAGCGGCAGGCCGGCGCACATCAGCGTGACGGTTTCACAGCTTTGCGCCGCACGCTGGTTGAGCACACCCAGCGCATCCACAAAGGCCCTCACCTGCGATCCCAGCGGGATCACGCCCAGGCCGATCTCGTTGCCGACCAGGATCACCGGGCCGGGCGCAGCTTGCAAGGCGGCCAGAAAGGCCGTGCACTGGCCCTCCCATCCGCGCGCCAGTTCCTCGGAAGGCCGGGCCGGCATCATCCAGTTGGTCAGCCACAGCGTCAGGCAGTCCACCACCAGCAGGCGCTGCGGCGTGCTGTGCCGCGCAAGCATGGCGGCCAGGTCCAGCGGCTCCTCAAGCGTGGCCATGCCGGGCACGCGCTCGGCGCGGTCGCGCCGGTGGCGGGCGATGCGCTCGCGCATTTCGTCGTCCCAGGGCTGGCCGGTGGCGATCAGCGCGGCCTCGCGGTCCAGTGCGCCATCGAGCCAGGCGCGGGCCAGCAATTCGGCACGGCGCGACTTGCCGCTTTTCTGGCCGCCCAGAATGAGTTGGCTGCGCGCAAGCGAATAGGTGGAGATCTGGTCGGTCATGACGCCTGGCCTGCGGGAATGTCAGCGCCCAGCAGCGCCGCCACGGCGCGCGGCTGCGAGGCAAACCAGGCATGGAAATAGCTGGCGTGCACGCTGCCTTGGCGGTACAGCGCCTCGCCCCGGTCGGGCTGGGGGGCCTGGCCGGGGCGGCTGCTGCGCCCGGCCTCGGCCATGGACGTGTCCAGCCGGCTGTAGTGAAAGGTATGGCCGCGCAACAGGCCCCAGGGCGTGGGCAGTTGCTGCATGCCCAGGCCGGCCAGGCGCGGCTGCATGCGCGCATGGCCGGGCAACAGGCCCCAGAGGTCCGTGGTCCGGCCCGCAGTGTCGGTCAGTCGTTCGCACAGCGCGAGCATACCGCCGCACTCGGCCCAGACCGGGCGGCCGGCAGCCACGTGGGCGGCAATGTCACCGCGCAGCGCGGCCTGGGCGGCCAGCGCGTCCAGGTGCAGTTCCGGATAGCCGCCGGGCAGCCACAGCGCATCGCACTGCGGCAGGCGCTCTGCGGCCAGGGGCGAGAAGAAGGCAATCCGCGCACCCATGGAACGCAGGCAGTCGAGATTGGCCTGGTAGATGAAGCTGAAGGCCGCATCACGCGCCACCGCCACGGTGCGGCCCGCCAGCCAGGGCTGCACGGCTTCGGCAGGTTCCGGGCACGGCTCAAAGTCCACGGACCAGTCCTGCCAGCTGGCGCTCTGGCCGGCTTCGGCCTGCCAGGGCAACTGGCCCAGCGGCGTGGCCAGCAGCGCATCGGCGGCCACGTCCAGGCGCTGCAGGGCATCGTCCAGCTCATGCGCGGCAACCAGGCCCAGGTGCCGCTCGGGCAGCAGCGAGGTGGCGCCTGCACCCTGCACCCGCGCCAGCGCGCCCAGCCACAGCGAAGGCTCGCGCAGGCCGGCACGCAGCAGGTCGGCATGGTGGGCGCTGCCCACGCGGTTGGCCAGCAGGCCGGCCCAGCGCAGGCCCGGCCGGTAGTGCTGCAGGCCATGGGCCAGCGCGCCAAAGGTCCCGGCCATGCCCGAGGCGTCGATCACGGCCAGCACCGGCAGGCCCAGCCGCTCGGCCACATCGGCCGCGCAGGGCGTGCCGTCGAACAGGCCCATGACGCCTTCCACCAGGATGAGGTCGGCCTCGCAGGCGGCGGCGTGCAGGCGCGCGCGCATGTCGGCCTCGCCCGTCATCCACAGATCGACGCTGTGCACGGGCGCGCCGCTGGCCAGCTCGTGCCAGTGCGGGTCCAGGAAGTCAGGGCCGCACTTGAACACGCGCACGCGGCGCCCCTGGCGCGCATGCAGCCGCGCCAGCGCCGCCGTCAGCGTGGTCTTGCCCTGGCCCGAGGCCGTGGAAGTGATCAGCAGCGCCGGGCAGCGTGCCCCGCCCCGGCCAAGGTCAATATTCATGTGTATTTGTTTGCTCCGTGCGACGCTGCCTTGAACCGGCCGCTCCGCCAACGCGGCGCATTGTAGTGCGCGCCCCCGCCGTATCCGCACCGTGCCCGCGCCGCGCCCGCAACCAATGCTTACGCATTACACCCCGCCGAAGCAGACGCGTCCTACACATGGCGCTACGATTTTGTGAGACAGTCTGCCGCCTGCGCTCGAGTACCTGAGCACGGCGCTGACGTCAAGCCTTCTAAGCCCCCCTGCTATCAGGTTTCCTCGGATACTTCCACGGAATGCGCTCACTTCGTTCGCACGTCCTACAATCTCAGCGTCTATGACCTCCCAGACTTCCCTCGACCACATTGCAGAGCGCGTGGAGCGCCTGCTGGTTCGCCACGAGGAACTGCAACGCACGAATGCGCTACTCGCCGAACAGGTGGCGGCCCTGACCCAGGAGCGTGATTCGCTGCGCTCGCGGCTCAACGCCGCCCGGGCCCGCGTCGATGCCCTGATCGAGCGCCTGCCCTCCAACCAGGGGGCTTGACCCCCTTCGCAACCGCCGACGCCCCGAACGCCCATGAAGCAGATCGAAGTGCAAATCCTGCAGCAAAGCTATGTGCTGACCTGCCCCGATGGCCAGGAAGAGCGTCTGCTCGAGGCCGTGCGCCGTGTGGACACGGCCATGACCCGCATCCGCGACAGCGGCAAGGTCCGTTCGCGCGAGCGCGTGGCCGTGCTGTCCGCGCTGAACATGGCCTTCGACGTGCTGGACCGCGAAGCGCAGGAAAGCGCCATGGCCACGGCCCAGGCCGAAATGCAGTCCCTGCATGACGAGGTCACTTCGCAGCATGCCGCCCAGTCCCTGCCGCCCGAGCCCAGCCCCGAGGAACTGGCCGAGCGCCAGCGCCAGCAGGCCCTTGCCGAGCAACTGGTGCTGCGCCTGGACCAAGCCCTGGAAAGCGATGCTCGGCTGCTCTGAGCCGCTGCACTCCCCGTCTATCCAACGGCCTCTTCGGAGGCCGTTTTTCATGGCATCGGCCATGTCAATGGAAAGCCCATGCCGTTCAAAGAACTTGATTGCGGGCCTGCTCAATCGCCGTAGAATGGAGGCGTCTGCAAACCCGCCGGGCTTTATAGTTCCTTGGACCAATGCTCTATGAGCCCGGGCTTGGTACATTGCCATTCGAGCGTGATCGTCTCGCGTTAGATGAACCCAACGTCTGGCTGCCCTTGCCCCCCTGAACCCCGGTTCAGGATGACGGCCCGGTGGTCTTTGCAGACACCTGATTCCAACCCGGCGCACCTCCACGGTGCGCCGGGTTTTTTGTTGCCCTCCCCTCCCCGCCCCTCCACTACTGATCTTCTGCCGCATGCCTGACCTGCTGTTTCTCGAACTGGCCCTGCTGGGCCTGTGCTCCGGTTTCCTGGCCGGCCTGCTGGGAGTGGGCGGAGGCATGGTGCTCGTGCCGTTTCTGACCTACTTTCTCGACAAGCGCGGGGTCGGCCCGGATCTGTCCGTGAAGATGGCGATCGCCACGGCCATGGCCACCATCGTGTTCACCTCGATCTCCAGCCTGCGCGCCCACCATGGGCGCGGCGCCGTGCGCTGGGACATCGTGCGCAGCCTGGCGCCGGGCATCATCACGGGCGGCCTGCTCGCCAGCCTGGGCGTTTTCGCGCTGCTGCGCGGCAAGTACCTGGCGCTGTTCTTTGGCGTATTCATCGGCTACATGGCGCTGCGCATGCTGCGCAGCAACAGCCAGCCCGCGGCCACGCGCGCCCTGCCCGGCCCGCTGGGGCTGTACGGCGCGGGTACGGGCCTGGGCTTCATCTCGGGGCTGGTGGGTGCGGGCGGGGCCTTCATCAGCGTGCCCTTCATGATGCGCTGCTCGGTGCCCATGCACATGGCCGTGGGCACCAGCGCGGCGCTGGGGTTTCCGATTGCCGTGGTGAATGCGGCGGGCCTGATCTTCACCGGCGCGGGCGACGCGGGGCGCCCCGAATACTCGCTGGGCTACCTGTGGCTGCCGGCCCTGCTGGCCCTGGCCTGCTGCAGCGTGCTGACGGCACCGCTGGGGGCACGGGCCGCGCACCGGCTGCCCGTGGGCCAGCTCAAGCGCATCTTTGCCACGCTGCTGTTCGGCCTGGCGGCCTACATGCTCTGGAAGGGCTTGAGCGCAGGCAACTGAGCGCTCGCGGCCTGGGCCATTCTCTGCCGGTAGGCGATGGCGCCAATGCCGGCGCGCTGCGCCTGCAGGCATTCGCCGAACTGCTCGCGCGGCAGGCCAGGCGCACACAGGAAGCCCTGGAAGTAGTGGCCCTGCATGCGGTGGATGGCCGTCAGCTGCTCGTGCGTTTCCACGCCCTCGGCCACGATCTCCACGCCCAGCGCCAGACCCAGGCTGATGATGGCGCCGACGATGGCCTGGTCGCCCTCGTCGCTGGGCAGGCCGCGCACGAAGCTCTGGTCGATCTTGATCTTGGAGATGGGCAGCTTCTTCAGGTAGGCCAGGTTGGAGTAGCCGGTGCCGAAGTCGTCAATCACCATGCCCACACCCAGATCGGCGATCTGGCATACGCGCAGCGCCATGTCCTGGGCGTCCTGCAGCAAGATGCTTTCCGTCAGCTCCAGCTCCAGCAGCTGGGGTGTCAGGCCGTAGCTGCGCAGCAGCTCGGTCACCCGCTCGACAAAGCCTGACTGGCGGAACTCCAGCGCCGACACGTTGACCGAGACCTTGATGGGCATGCCCTGCTGCTGCCAGCGTGCAGCCTCCTGCACGGCCTGCTCCATGACCCAGGCGCCCAGCGTGACGATGTAGCCCGACTCCTCGGCCAGCGGGATGAAGACACCCGGCGAGACCACGCCGAATTCGGGATCGGTCCAGCGCAGCAGCGCCTCGGCCGCGACGATGCGGTCGCTGTCTATGTGCACCTGGGGCTGGAAGTAGACCGCCATGCGGCCATGCTCCAGCGCCTGGCGCATGGCGTGCTCCAGCTTCATGCGCGACAGCAGGCCGGCGCTCATCTGCGGCTGGTAGAAGCTGAAATGGCCCCGGCCCCGCTCCTTGACGCGGTACATGGCGGTGTCGGCCTGGCGGATCAGCTCATCCAGCGTGAGGCCATCGGCCGGGTACTGGGCCACGCCGATGCTGCACTGCACGGAGAAACCCAGGCCGTCGAGCAGGAAGGGGCGCTCCATCTCCTGCAGGATGCGCCTGGCCACCGAAGCGGCCAGCTCGGCGTTGCAGCCCTGCAGATAGAGCACGAACTCGTCGCCACCCAGGCGGCACAGGATGTCCACGGGCCGCATGCAGTCGCTCAGGCGCTGCGCGACCAGCTTGAGCACGCGGTCGCCGAACTGGTGGCCCAGCGAGTCGTTGATGATCTTGAAGCGGTCCAGGTCGATGAACAGGATGCTGAACACCGTGCCGCCTGCGCGGGCGGCCTCGATGGCTGCATCCACGCGCTCCGTGAGGTTCAGGCGGTTGGGCAGGCCGGTGAGCGCGTCGCTGTAGGCCAGCTGTTCAATGCGCTGCTGGGCCACGCGCTGCTGCGTGAGGTCGCGCATGAAGCCGATGCTCTGCACCACGTCGCCCTGCGCGTTGCGCAGCGGCACCCAGGACAGGCGCACGGCGCAGCGCGCGCCGCCGGCCTGGCGCAGCCACAGGTCACCCTCCCAGAAGCCGCCCTGGTGCCACTGGATGCGGGCCAGGTCGCCCAGGGTGTCGGCCTGGCCTTCGGATGCCTCGAACAGCGACTCCACCGTGCGCCCCTGCACGGGCATGCCGCCCAGCAGGCGTTCGCAGGCCGGGTTGGTGCGGGCCACATCCATGTAGCCGTCGGCAATGAAGATGCCGTCCAGGCTGGACTCGAAGACGCGCGCGGCCAGCTCCAGGCCCGCCTGGGTCTGGGCCTCGGCCGTGATGTCGCGAAAGGAAAAGATCCGCCCCATGGGCAGGCCCCGGCGCAGCTGGGGCACGGCGCGGCGCTCCAGGATGCGGCCGTCGCGCAGGTCCAGCACGTCGGCCGCCTCCATCAGGGGCTGGGCCGACAGCAGCTTCAACTGGCGCGCATAGGATTCGGCATCGCGCACCTGGCTGGCCAGGTGGTCGAGGATGGCCACGTCGTTGCGGCGCACCAGCAGCGCCTCGGGAATGCCCCAGAGCGTGGCAAAGCGGTGGTTGAAGGCGCGGATGCGGCCATCGGGATCGCAGACCAGGATGGCGTCGGCCGCGGACTCCAGCGTGGCGCGCAGCTCGCCCAGCAGGCTCTCGAACTCGGCCTCGTGCAAGGCCTGCTCGCGCCGGTCCAGCATGCTGACCAGCAGCACCTCGCCGTCGAGCGCGCGCACGCGCATCTCCACGGGCGCCAGCTGGCCATCGGCGCGGCGCACCTCGGCAATGAACTGGGCTCCGGCCTGCCAGTTGAAGGGATCGCTCCAGAAAGCCTGCTGCTGCGGCGTGGCGGCCAGCACCTGCACGGGCAGGCCCGGGGCCGCATCGGCCTCATAGCCGGTGACGGATTCGCTGGCGGCGTTGGCGCGCAGCACCTTCAGGGTGCGCGCATCGATCAGCCACAGGGCCTCCTGCAGTGCATCCAGCAGGCGGGGCCAGGCGCGGTTGAGCGCTTGCTTGTTCAAGACGCCACCTTCGGTGGATCCAACTCCACCGCCCGTTCAAAGTAATAGCAGACACGCCGGCGCGGCGACAGGTAGTCCAGCGCATCGCGCGGCAGCTGCGCGGGCGCCACTCCCCGGCGTATGCCCAGCTCGGGAAACAGCTCCAGCGCCAGCACGGGCGCCTGCGCGGCCGGCACGCCGGCATCGTGCACCATCACCGAGGGCTTGAGCGGGCGTGATGCATTCACGGACATGACCATGGCATGGCGCCCGTCGGTCAGCTCCACCACCGAGCCCGGGGGGAACACACCCATCATGCGGATGAAGCCATTGAGCACGGGCGCGGCGAACTTGTCGCGCAGCCGGCTGAACAGCATGGACAGGGCCTCGTGCGGCGTATGCGGCGTCTGTGCATCGCCGGGATTGCACAGGCGGTCGTAGCTGTTGACCAGGGCCAGGATCTGGCCCGTGAGTTCCATGTCTTCGGCCACCAGGCTCAGCGGGAACCCCGTGCCGTCGGCCCATTCATGGTGCTGGGCGATGGCCGTGGTGACCTGGGCCGACAGGCCCATGCGCATGGCAATGGCCACGGATTCGCCCACATGGCGCTCGTAGCGCTCGCGCAGGGCGTCGGGCACGGAAGGCTCCAGGGCCAGGCCGTGCATGCCTTCGACACCGGCCACGGGCTTGCCCGCGTCATGCAGCAGCGCCGCCAGGCCCAGGTCGCGCAGCAGCGATTCCTGCAGGCCCAGGGCCCGGCCCAGCAGCAGGCTGAGCACGGTCACGTTGACGGCATGCACGCTCTGGCTGCTGCCCACGCCATCGGACAGCAGGTGAATGGCCACGTCCTGCGGGCCCGCCAGTTCGGCCAGGCAGCCATCGACCAGGGCCTCGGTGGGCATGCGCGCCTGCTCGGGCGCGCTGGCGATGGTGGTCTCTATGGCCACATAGCCGCGCTCCACCTTCTGAAAGCGCGCGTTGCAGTCCTCCAGCCGGCCGCGCCAGTCGGGCACCGACAGCAGCAGCGGTGCTGGCGCAGGTTCGGTGGGTGCAGGCTCGGGGGCCACCACGACGGGCGGCAGCTCCTGCGGCGGCGGGGTGCGCACCTCGGCGGGCCAGGTGTCGCTTTTGTGCGGGACACAGCGCACCACCTCCAGGCCCAGGGATTTCAGGGTCTGGATCTGTGCGCTGGAGGTGATCTTGAAGCTGCTGACCGGAAAGGGATGGTTCAGCCACCCAACATCGAGCTGGACAAACATGCCCGGACGGAGGTCTCGGATATCGATGAGGACGGAATGGTTCACGCGCGGCAACGGCCCCGAGGCTGAAGGAATCGGCAATATGTAAGCCGATGATTCGGGCATTATCTCCAGTTCTGAGGGCCTCGCAGCCAATCCGCGACCCCAGGTGCCAAGTCTGGCCTCAGCTGTTGCTCAACGGCACCAGAGGCTGGGCTTGTAGATCAGGTCCATCCACAGCGCCCAGACGGCCACGCCCACCAGCATCAGGCCGGCCAGGCGCGTGCCCCATTCGGCGCGCAGGCCGTTCAGGCGCTGCCGGCCCAGCCGCCACAGCCAGGGGCCGGCCACCAGCCACAGGCCGCTGCCCACGCCAAAGGCCGCCATGGCCAGCGCGCCCTGCAACGGGCCGCCGCTGAGCGCGGCGACCAGCACGGCCGAATACAGCAGTCCGCAAGGCATGAGCGCCCAGGCATAGCCTGCCGCCAGCGTGCCGCCCGGCGCCGACACCCAGGGCTGCACGCGCCGCCAGGCGGCGCGGCCGGCAGACTCCAGCCAGGCGGGCTGGCGGGCCTGCACCATCATGGCCAGGCCCCAGGCCATCACGGCGACATGGGTCAGCGTCCAGAACGGCTGCAGCGCCGTGGTCTGGCTGGTGAGCCAGGACAGGCTCTCCATGGCCAGGGCCGAGGCAGCGCCCAGGCTGGCATAGCCGGCCAGACGGCCGCCGTGGAACAGCGCCGTGCGCAGCCACAGCCGGCTTTGCAATCCATGCACGGCCACCACCTGCGAGCCGCCGCCCTGCCCCGCCCCGCCCGTGACCACGCCGCAGGGCGCAGCGCACATGGCAAGGCAATGGGGCCCGCCGACGAGCCCCATGATCAAAGCGGTCCAGAGCAGCGACAAGAGCATGGGGCCTAGATGATCCTCGAAAACCGCGCCCGGTTCTTGTCCGCCTGCAGATATCGGTCAAACAGCATGGCCACGCCGCGCACGAAGTACCAGCCCATGGGCGTGACCTGGAAGCCCTCGTCGCTGATCTGCACCAGGCCCTTGACCTGCAGGTCCTCCAGGGCGGCCATCTCGGGCGCGAAGTACTCGCGAAAGCCCAGCAGCCAAGCCTGCTCCATGGGCTCGAACAGCACGGCGCCCTGGCACATGATGGCCATGATGACGGCGCGGCGCACCAGGTCGTCGCGCGACAGCGCCAGGCCCCGCACCACGGGCAGGTGGCTGGCGTCGATGGCGTCGTAGTACTCCTCCAGCGTCTTGGCGTTCTGGCTGTAGCTGGCGCCCACCTTGCCGATGGCCGACACGCCCAGCGCGATCAGGTCGCAGTCGGGCTGGGTGCTGTAGCCCTGGAAGTTGCGGTGCAGCCGGCCCTGGCGCTTGGCCACGGCCAGCGAGTCCTCGGGCAGGGCGAAGTGGTCCATGCCCACATAGACATAACCACCGTCCATGAACGCGGCGATGGAACGCGACAGCATGGCCAGCTTGTCGGCCCCCTGGGGCAGATCCTCGGCCGCAATGCGCCGCTGCGGCTTGAAGCGCTCGGGCAGGTGGGCATAGGCATAGAGCGCGATGCGGTCGGGCCGCAGCGCGTTGACCTGGGCCAGCGTGCGCTCGAAGGATTCGGGCGTCTGCTTGGGCAGGCCGTAGATCAGGTCCACGTTGATGGAGGCAAAGCCCAGCTGCCGCGCGGCCGCCACCAGCTCGAACACCTGCTCGGCCGGCTGCACGCGGTGCACGGCGATCTGCACCTGCTCGTCGAAGTCCTGCACGCCGAAGCTCAGGCGGTTGAAGCCCAGCTCCTTGAGCACGGCCAGGCGCTCGACGCTGACAGTGCGCGGATCGACCTCGATGGAGTACTCGCCACCCGGCTCCAGCTTGAAATGCTCGCGCAACAGGCCCATCAGCGTGCGCAGTTCGTCGTCGGAGAAGAAGGTGGGCGTGCCGCCGCCCAGGTGCAGCTGGCTGACGGTCTGGCCCTTGCCGCAATGGGCCGTATGCAAGGCCATCTCGCGCGCCAGGTAGTCCAGGTAGACGGCGGCGCGATCGTGGTGGCGCGTCACGATCTTGTTGCAGGCGCAGTAATAGCAAAGCGACTCGCAAAAGGGCACGTGCACATACAGCGACAAAGGCGTGGCACGCGCTGCGGTACTCGATTTGCGTTGTTGCAGCGCCAGGATATAGTCCTCTGCACCAAAGGCCTCGACAAAGCGGTCGGCGGTAGGGAACGAGGTGTATCGGGGCCCCGGTACGTCAAAGCGACGCAGCAGCTCTGGGGTGACAGCGGTCATGGGTTTTTTCCTCTAATACCTCGACTGTGCCGCAGCACATCGGTCATGTCCTTGACTCATATCAAGAGTTGTTTGAGGGACTGCTGCGACAATTTGATCCAACTCATCGCAATCCACGAGGTCACCGCCGGCACGCTGTGTGCCGCTGATGTTTATCACTCCATGAACCTTCAGACCATCAAAGCCTCCTGCTCCAACTGCAACCTGCGCGAACTGTGCATGCCCATGGGCCTGGATGCCGAGCAGATGCAGCGCATCGACGACATCGTGGCCACGCGCCGCAAGGTCAAGCGCGGAGGCCTGCTGTTTCGCAACGGCGAGACATTCACCTCGCTGTACGCCATACGCACCGGCTTCTTCAAGACCTGCGTGGCCACCGAGGACGGGCGCGACCAGGTCACAGGCTTTCAGATGGCCGGCGAGATCATCGGCCTGGACGGCATCGTCAACGACCACCACACCTGCGATGCCGTCGCGCTGGAAGACGCCGAAGTCTGCGTCATGCCCTTCGACAAGCTGGAAGACCTGTCGCGCGAGGTCACGGCCCTGCAAAACCATGTGCACAAGGTCATGAGTCGCGAGATCGTGCGCGAGCACGGCGTGATGCTGCTGCTGGGCAGCATGCGCGCCGAAGAGCGCCTGGCCGCCTTCGTGCTCAACCTGGTGCAGCGCCTGCATGCGCGGGGCTTTTCCAAGTCGGAACTGGTGCTGCGCATGACGCGCGAGGAAATCGGCAGCTACCTGGGCCTGAAGCTGGAGACGGTGAGCCGCACCTTCTCCAAGTTCGCGGACGACAACATCATCGAGGTACGCCAGCGCCATCTGCGCATCCTGGACACGGATGCGCTCAAGCGCATCGTCAACAGCCAGCAGTGCCAGTGAGGCTGCAAGGCGGCAAGCATTCATCCGCCAATGAACAAGGCCCGCGACAGCGGGCCTTGTTCATTGCGGCGGGCTCTCGCTCAGTCCCGCCCCAGCCCCTGCATGGCCAGGTCCGGGTCGGGCTCGGAGACCACGCCGTCATTGAGATCGCGGGCCGAGCGGCCCAGCATGGTGGTCATCAGGCTGGAGAGCATGGTCACGCCCCAGAAGGCGAAGAAGGCCATCGTGTAGATGCCCTGGCGCGACCAGCCCAGGTCGCCGAGCCAATGCAGCTCCAGCGGGTCCACAAAGGCAAAAACCAGCATCTCCATCACGGCGGCTGCCAGAAAGGCAGGCCAGGCAATCCACATCCAGCGTTGGGCCAACATCAGCGATCTCCTTGTGCTGTCGAGGGGTCGCCTTCATTGTGCGCCGCGCCAACGCATGGCGCCAAGCCCCGCAGCGCCCTGCACGCCTGTAGGAAACCCTCACCCGTCGCGCATGCCGGAGATGCGATCCGCCATGCAAAAAGGCCGCGACTGCGGCCTCTTGCAGGGGTGCACGGCGATCAGCGGTCCGTGGGGTGATCGTGCGCGGGCGTGGCCGCATGGTTGCGGCCGGTGACGGCGGGCGCCATGCTCTTGGGCACTTCGCGCACGCCATCGGCACGCTCGTTGATCGTGATGCCGTTGCGGTAGTAGTCGGGGTCGATCACGGGATCGGCGCCATTGATGGCGATGATGGCCGTGATCACGGCAGCGACCACCACGGCCGCCGGGCCGGCCACCACCAGCCAGACATGGCCGAACTTCCACCAGGGCTTGCCGGCGTCGGGGTGCGAGGGAGCCTGCGCGGGCGCGGAAACTGCGGGACTGGAAGACATGGGAAACCTCTTTCTTTCAGGCGGCAGGCGCGGACCGTGCCGCGCCTGCCAGGAACATCACCGGGGCACCAGGAAGACGGCCTTTTCGGACGCGCGTCCCGCGCCCGAATGCACGGCATCGATATCGAAAAATACGGTGTGCGAGCCCGGCTCGGCCGAACCGTAGGGAATCTGCAGGCGCGCCGCAATGCCGCGCGTCTCGGCCGGGCCGACCTCGACTTCCTGCTCGGACGCCAGCTCCAGCCCATCGAGGCCATGGGCGCTGATGCGGTAGCGCTGGGCCTGCTCGGTGGCATTCATGATCTGCAGGCGGTAGACATTCTCCAGCTTGCCGCCCGCCACGATGCGCGACAGCGAGGCGCGGTCGCGGATCACGTCCACCTTGACCGACTGGCGCAGCGCCAGGCTCACGATCATGGCCACGCTCAAGCCGATCAGCACGGCCGAGTAGATCAGCACGCGCGGACGGAAGATGCGGCGCAGCACCTGGGCACGCCGCCACAGGCCGGCCATGGCGTTCTGCGTGGTCAGGCGGATCAGGCCGCGCGGGTACTCCATCTTGTCCATGATGGAATTGCAGGCGTCTATGCACAGGCCGCAGCCAATGCATTCGTATTGCAGACCGTTGCGGATGTCGATGCCCACGGGGCAGACCTGCACGCACATCTTGCAGTCGATGCAGTCGCCCAGGCCCTGGGCCTTGTAGTCCACCTTCTTGGTGCGCGGCGCACGCGGCTCGCCCCGGCCCGTGTCGTAGCTGACGATCATGGTGTCCCGGTCGAACATGGCGCTCTGAAAGCGCGCATAGGGGCACATGTACTTGCAGACCTGCTCGCGCATGTAGCCCGCGTTGCCATAGGTGGCAAAGCCGTAGAACAGCACCCAGAACATCTGCCAGCTGCCCTGCAGCGCCAGCAGCTCGCCGCCCAGCTCGCGGATCGGCACGAAGTAGCCCACGAAGGTGAAGCCGGTCCACAGCGCAATGGCGATCCACAGCAACTGCTTGAGCGACTTCTTCCAGGCCTTCTCGAAGGTCCAGCCGTTCTTGTCCAGCCGCATGCGCGCGCTGCGGTCGCCTTCGACCTTGCGCTCCACCCACATGAAGATCTCGGTATAGACCGTCTGCGGGCACGAGAAGCCGCACCACAGGCGCCCGGCCACGGCCGTGAACAGGAACAATGCCAGCGCCGAGATGATCAGCAGGCCCGCCAGGTAGATGAAGTCCTGCGGGTACAGCACCAGCCCGAAGAGATAGAAGCGCCGCGTTCCGAGGTCGAACAGCACCATCTGGCGCTGGCCCCACTCCAGCCAGGGCAGGCCGTAGTAAACCAGTTGGGTGAGAAACACCAGGGCCCATCGCCAGCGTGCGAAGACACCGCTGATGGAGCGCGGGTAGACCTTCTTTTCCGACTCGAACATCGACACCAGCTCGCCCGGATCAGGCGTGGCCGGCGTGATCGGAATGACTTTGCGGGGAGGCTTCCCGGTGTCATCCCCGCTCTCGGGCTTCATGGTGGGTTCCTTTGTTTTTTTGAAATATCTGAAAACTCAAAACGCAAAAAGGCGGCGCCGCAGCGCCGCCCCTGTGCTTACTGACGGACTGCGCCGTCTTTGTGCGACATGCCCCAGACATAGGAAGCAAGCACCGCGATCTGCGCCTCGGTCAGCTTGTCCTTCTGGGCTGGCATCTCGTTGTGCTTGCCGTTGTTGATCATGGCCGTGATGGCGGCCTCGCCCCAGCCGTGCAGCCAGATGTCATCGGTCAGGTTGGGCGCGCCCAGGGCCTGGTTGCCCTTGCCGTCCATGCCGTGGCAGGCTGCGCACGCCGTGAACTTGGACTTGCCCAGCGAGGCCTTGAGCGAGTCGTGCGGGCTGCCCGACAGGCTCAGCACATAGTGCGAGAGGTTGCGCACATCGTCGGGCGTGCCGACGGCAGCGGCCATGGGCGGCATGATGCCGATGCGGCCACCCGTGATGGTTTCCCTGATCTTCTCGGGCGTGCCGCCATGCAGCCAGTCGCCATCGGTCAGGTTGGGGAAGCTCTTGCCGCCGCGTGCATCCGAGCCGTGGCACTGTGCGCAGTTGTTCATGAACAGGCGCTCGCCGATGGCCATGGCCTGGGGGTCCTTGGCCATGTCTTCGGTGCTCATGCTCGTGAACTTGGCGTACAGCGGCTCCAGATCCGCGCGGGCCTTGGCCATCTCGTTTTCATAGGCGCCCAGCTGCGTCCAGCCCAGCTTGCCCGCGAACGAGCCCAGGCCCGGATAGGCCGCCAGGTAGGCGAAGCCGAACACCGAGGTGATGATGAACAGCCACATCCACCACTTGGGCATGGGGTTGTTCAGCTCGCGCAGGTCCTCGTCCCAGACGTGGCCCGTGGTGTTGTCGGCCGAGGGGACCACCTTCTTGCGTGCGGTGAGATACAGCAGCAGCAGGCAGCCGATGATGCCGCCCAGCGTGATCGCCGTGACATAGATCGACCAGAAGTTGTTTACGAAATCGCTCATGGGAAGTTCTCGTTCTGGTGGAGGGACTCAGTCTTGCTCGAACGGCAGCTGGGCGGCCTCGTCGAAACGGGCCTGGTTGCGGCGGGCGAACGCCCACCACCAGATGCCGATGAAGCAGGCCAGCGAGGCCAGCGTGGCCACGATGCGCATGGTGGTGATGTCCATGTCGCTCTCCTTTACTTGACCGAACGGCCCAGGACCTGCAGGTAGGCGATGACGGCGTCCATTTCCGTCTTGCCCTTGACCTGCTCGGCAGCGCCGCTGATTTCCTCGTCGCTGTAGGGCACGCCCACCTTGCGCAGCGCGCTCATGTGCTGGGCGACCACGGTGTCATCCACCTTGTTCTTTTCCAGCCAGGTGTAGGCAGGCATGTTGGACTCGGGCACCACGTCGCGCGGGTTGTTCAGGTGGATGCGATGCCATTCGTCGCTGTACTTGCCGCCCACGCGGTGCAGGTCGGGACCCGTGCGCTTGGAACCCCACTGGAAGGGGTGGTCATAGACGAACTCGCCAGCCACCGAGTAGTGGCCGTAGCGCATGGTCTCGGCGCGGAAGGGGCGGATCATCTGCGAGTGGCAGTTGTAGCAGCCCTCGCGCAGATAGACGTCGCGGCCCATCAGCTGCAGCGGCGTGTAGGGCTTGAGGCCCGCCACCGCTTCCGTGGTCGACTTCTGGAAGAACAGCGGAACGATTTCCACCATGCCGCCGACGGCGACCACCAGCAGGGTCAACACGATCAGCAGGAAATTGTTGGTTTCCACCTTCTCGTGGGAAAAGCTCTTGGGAGCGCTATTGTTGTGATCGGACATGAGTAATGCTCCTAGACGCTCAGGCGTGGGCCACGACGGCAGGCACGGCCACCTTCACCGAACGGCCCGAGATCGCGGTCTTCCAGGTGTTCCACAGCATGACCAGCATGCCGCCCAGGTACAGCAGGCCACCGGCCACGCGGATCACGTAGAACGGATAGCTGGCCTTGACGCTTTCGACGAAGGTGTAGGTCAGCGTGCCATCGGGATTGACGGCGCGCCACATCAGGCCCTGCATCACACCGGCGATCCACATCGCGGCGATGTACAGCACGATGCCGATGGTGGCCATCCAGAAGTGCAGTTCGATGGCGCCCACCGAGTGCATCTTGGTCTTGCCGAACAGGCGCGGGATCAGGTAGTACAGCGAGCCCATGGTGATCAGGCCCACCCAGCCCAGGGCGCCCGAGTGAACGTGGCCCACGGTCCAGTCCGTGTAGTGCGACAGCGCGTTGACGGTCTTGATGGACATCATCGGACCTTCGAACGTGGACATGCCGTAGAACGACAGCGACACGATCAGGAAGCGCAGGATGGGGTCGTCGCGCAGCTTGTGCCATGCGCCCGACAGAGTCATCACGCCGTTGATCATGCCGCCCCAGCTGGGAGCCAGCAGGATCAGCGAGAACACCATGCCCACGGACTGCGTCCAGTCGGGCAGCGCGGTGTAGTGCAGGTGGTGAGGACCCGCCCACATGTAGGTGAAGATCAGCGCCCAGAAGTGGACGATGGACAGGCGGTAGCTGTAGACCGGACGGCCAGCCTGCTTGGGGATGAAGTAATACATCATGCCCAGGAAGCCTGCGGTCAGGAAGAAGCCCACGGCGTTATGGCCGTACCACCACTGCACCATCGCGTCCTGCACGCCGGCGTAGGCCGAGTAGCTCTTCATCCAGCCGGCCGGAATGGCCGCGCTGTTGACGATGTGCAGCAGTGCCACGGCGATGATGAAGGCGCCGAAGAACCAGTTGGCCACGTAGATGTGACGGACCTTGCGGATGCCGATGGTTCCGAAGAACACGATGGCATACGAGACCCAGGTCACAGCGATCAGCAGGTCGATCGGCCACTCCAGCTCGGCGTACTCCTTGCCCTGGGTGTAGCCCAGCGGCAGGCTGATGGCGGCGGCGACGATGACGATCTGCCAGCCCCAGAAGGTCAGGCTGGCCAGCTTGGGCATGAACAGCCGCGTCTGGCAGGTGCGCTGCACCACGTAGTAGCTGGTTGCGAACAGCGCCGATCCGCCAAAGGCAAAGATCACGGCGTTCGTGTGCAGCGGACGCAGGCGCCCGTAGCTCAGCCATGGAATGCCGAAGTTGAGTTCCGGCCAGGCCAGCTGCGAGGCGATCAACACCCCGACAGCCATGCCTACCACCCCCCAGACGACGGCCATGATAGAGAACTGCCTTACGACGGAATCGTCGTAATAGACAGCGTTTTTATTTGAACTATCCATCGTGCACCCCTTAGATTGCTATCAAAGTGTTACGTTCTTCGCTCCCGGGCGTGTTGACCCACGTCAATCGTCCCGAAGAATGCGCTCACCCTCTTGCTCCACACTCTCGAACTGCCCGCGATACACAGCCCACCACAGGGCCGCAAGGATGGCCAGCACCAGCACCACCGACAGCGGGATCAGCAAATACAAAATATCCATGGTCAGTTCCCCGTGGCGCTGATGCGCCACGCCTTGCCCCCAAAACGGGCGCGATCCAGCTCAGTGACACCGAGCAAGAGCCGCCTCGCGGCGAAGGTGTCGTTCCCCTCCCGCGAAGCGAGAGAGGGGGAAGCGGCGCAGCCGCTCAGGGGGTGTATTTCCATCAGAACCTCCCCACCGTTGCGGTGGAGCCCGTCTTCATCGCGACGGACGCTGCGGGCGCAGCAGGCGTGCCCGTGTGTTTCGTTGCAGCCAGTGGCAGGCTGCGCGCAAGGCGCGCGGCATTCATCACCACCAGCAGCGAACTCAGTGCCATTCCCAGGCCGGCCACCCAGGCAGGCATGAAGCCCGCCAGGGCCAGCGGAATCGACACCGCGTTGTAAGCGGCTGCCCAGGCCATGTTCTGGCGCACCACCTGCAGCGTGCGGCGCGACAACAGGCATGCCTGGAGTACCAGTTCCAGGCTGTCACCCAGAACAACGAAATCTGCGCGCGATTGTGCCAGGGGCACTGCTCTACCAAACGCAAAAGAGACATGCGCTCCAGCTAAAACTGGGCCGTCGTTGAGGCCGTCGCCCACCATGGCCACGTGGTGGCCGGCAGCCTGCGCCTGCTGCAGGCGCTCCAGCTTGTCCTGCGGGCTGCAGCCGCCTTCGGCCTGGGTGATGCCCACGCGCGCCGCCATGGCGCGGGCCGCGTCCTCGCGGTCGCCGGACAGCAGCATCACCTGTACGCCATGCCGGTGCAGCGCCTGCACCACGGCGGCGGCCTCGGGTCGCACGTCCTCGCTGAGGACGAAGCGGGCCAGCGTGTGCCAGCCCTGCGAGGTCTCCTCGGCCAGCAGCACACCCTGCACGGGCTGCTCCCCGGCCAGGCCTGCGTGCAGGGCCGAGCCCAGCCGCAGATGGCGGCGCGCGCCGGCGCGCTGCACCCAGGCGTCCAGGCCCAGGCCGGCCATTTCCTGCATGGTGTCCAGCTTCCAGTCGGTGGCGGCATCGGCGCCGGCCTGCGCAATGGCGCGCGAGGCCGGGTGGATGGACTGGCGCGCCAGCAGCGCCGCCAGTGCCAGCACTTCGCCGGCATCTTCGCCCGCAGCAGGCTCGAAGGACGACAGGGCCAGGCCATCGCGCGTGAGCGTGCCGGTCTTGTCGAACACCAGGGTGTCCACGGCGGCCAGCGCCTCCAGGCCCTGCAGGTTGCGCACCAGCACGCCGCTGCGCGCCAGCGTGCCGGCGGCAGTGAGCATGGCCACGGGCGTGGCCAGCGACAGCGCGCAGGGGCAGGTGACGATGAGCACGGCCACCGCCACCATCATGGCCTTGCCGGGATCGGTGGGCCACCACCAGATGGCGGCGCCCAGCGCAGCCAGCAGCACCACGACGAGAAAGGGCCGCGCCACCTTGTCGGCCAGCTGGGCCAGGCGCGGCTTTTGCAGCGAGGCGCTTTCCATCAGGCCCACGATCTGGGCGAAGCGCGTATCGGCGCCCACGCCATCCACGCGCACATCGACCACGGCATCCAGGTTGTAGCTGCCGGCCGTGACGGTATCGCCCTCGGCACGCAGCACGGGCGTGGACTCGCCGGTGAGCAGGGCCTCGTCGGCATGGGTGCGGCCGCGCACGATGGTGCCGTCGGCCGGGAAGGCCTCGCCACTGAGCACGCGCACCCGGTCGCCCGCCCGCAGGCGACGCGTGGCCACGCGCTCGAAATGGCCGGCTGCGTTCTCGCGCAGCACGGCATCGGGCAGGCGGTTCATCACCGCCTCCAGCGCGCCGGCCGTGCGGTCGCGCAGGCGCAGCTCCAGCCAGCGGCCGGACAGCAGGAAGAAGACGAACATGGTCAGCGAGTCGTAGAAGACTTCCTCGCCGAAGGGGCCCGAAGGATCGAAGGTGCCCAGCGAACTGATCACGAAGGTGATCAGCATGCCCAGGGCCACGGGCAGGTCCATGCTCACGCGGCGCTGGCGTATGTCGCGCAGCGCGCTGGAGAAGAAGGGGCCGCAGCAAAACAGCACCACGGGCAGCGAGATGACCCAGGAGGCCCAGCGCAGCAGCGTCTCCATCTCCTGCGACAGGTCGCCGGGGCGGGCCACGTAGGCGGGCCACGCATACATCATCACCTGCATCATGCAAAAGCCGGCCACCAGCCAGCGCCACAGCGCACGGCGGCTCTCGGCCTGGCGGCGCTCGCGCGCAAAGGCATCGCGTGCGGGAAGCGCCTGGTAGCCGGCGCGCCGCACGGCCTCCATCCACTCGGAGGGAAGCACCTGCGCATGGCGCCAGGTGACACGGGCGCGGCGCGTGGCAGCACTGACTTCGGCCTTCTCCACTCCGGGCACGGCACGCAGCGCATCCTCGATGGTCAGGGCGCATGCGGCACAGTGCATGCCTTCCAGAACGACGTGCGAATCCCAGGCGGGAAAGTCGGTAGGTTCCTTGGAAGGGTCGGCGGGAGTTGCGGGGCCTGCGGGCCGTCCGAAAGAACTCCACTCCTGCGGATCATCCAGCAGCCGGGCGGTGGCCTGCTGCGAGGGCGAGGGGCCTGAATCAAGCGCCGCCACTGCCGCCTCGCTGGATGGGGCTATCGTGGTGTGGGGCATGGTTCTTAGCGTAATCGGGCCGCATGATAAGCGTATTGACATTAATCAACCGTTAACTCATGGTTGGGTCTATGCTGACTTCATCCCATCCATCAGCACACACGAAAGGAGCACGCATGTACAACCGCATCCTGATCGCCACCGACGGTTCCGAGCTTTCCGACAAGGCCGTGGACAGCGGGCTGGGCCTTGCCGCGCTGTGCGGCGCCAGCGTCGTCGTCGTCCAGGTGGTGCAACACTATCCGCGCAGCTACTTCGAGGGCGGCGAGACCGTGGACCTCAAGCAGATCGAGCGCATCGAAGGCCAGTGGACTTCCAACGCGCAGACCGTGCTGGATGCCATCCATGCCAAGGGACAGGCTCTGAAGGTCAACGTGACCACCGAGATCGTCAAGTCCGACCTGGTCGCCGAAAGCGTGATCGACGTGGCCAAGCGCCGCGACTGCGATCTCATCGTCATGGCCTCGCACGGCCGCAAGGGCCTGCAGCGCCTGCTGCTGGGCAGCGAGACGCAGCATGTGCTCACGCACACCCATATCCCCGTGCTCGTCCTGCGTTGAAGGGTAGCGGCGGCCTCGGCGGCCGCCACACAAAAAAAGGCATCGGCGGCGCCGATGCCTTTTGCTTTTTCAATCAGACCAGGGCGCAATCCGCACCCTGGCGCCAACTCAGGCGAACAGCTGCTTGTGTTCGTCGCGCAGCAGGTTCTTCTGCACCTTGCCCATGGTGTTGCGCGGCAGCTCCTGCACTACGAAGCAGCGCTTGGGAATCTTGAAATTGGCCAGCTGGCCCTTGAGCGCATCGACCACCGCCTGGGGCTCCAGGGCGGCACCGGGGCGCGGCACCACCACGGCCACGCCCACTTCGCCGAAGTCCGGGTGCGGCACGCCGACCAGGGCGCTTTCGGCCACGCCGGGCAGCTCGTTGATGAAGCCTTCGATCTCGGCCGGATAGACGTTGTAGCCACCCGAGATGATCAGGTCCTTGCTGCGGCCCACGATGCTCACATAGCCCCGCTCGTCGAGCTTGCCCACGTCGCCCGTGCGGAACCAGCCATCGGCCGTGAACTCCTCGGCCGTCTTCTCGGGCATGCGCCAGTAGCCCTTGAACACATTGGGACCACGCACCTGGATATTGCCGATCTCGCCCACGGGCACCTGCTCGCCTGCGTCGTCCACGATGCGCACGCCCACGCCGGGCAGCGCAAAGCCCACGGTGCCGGCGCAGCGCTCGGACTGGCCGCCGTTGTGCGCGTCGGCGCGGTAGGGATTGGAGGTCAGCATGATGGTCTCGCTCATGCCGTAGCGCTCCAGGATGACGTGGCCGGTGCGCTCCTGCCAGTCGCGGTGCGTCTCCACCAGCATGGGGGCCGAGCCCGAGATGAACAGCCGCATGTGGGCCGCCGCCTCGCGCGTGAGCCGCGCGTCCGCCAGCATGCGCACGTAGAGCGTGGGCACGCCCATGAAGACGGTGGCGTCGCGCATGCGCGAGATCACCGTGCCGGGCTCGAACTTCGACAGCCAGATCATGGGGCTGCCATTGATCAGCGCGCCGTGGATGGCCACGAACAGGCCGTGCACATGGAAGATGGGCAGCGCGTGGATGAGCACGTCTCCGTCCTGCCAGCCCCAGTAGTCCTTGAGCGTCTCGGCGTTGGACAGCATGTTGCCGTGCGTGAGCATCGCCCCCTTGCTGCGGCCCGTGGTGCCGCTGGTGTAGAGGATGGCGGCCAGGTCGTCCTCGCCGCGCTCCACCACCTCATGCTCGTCGCCATGGTGGGCCGCGCGTTCCAGCAGCGTGCCGCTGCGGTCGTCGCCCAGGGTGTAGACATGGGCCACGCCCGAGGTGAAGGCGATCTTGGAGACCCAGCCGAAATTGCCTGGCGCGCAGACCACGACGGCGGGCTCGGCATTACCCACGAAGTATTCGATCTCGGCGCTCTGGTAGGCCGTGTTCAGCGGCAGGAAGACATGGCCGCTGCGCAGCGTGGCCAGGTAGAGCATCAGCGCCTCGACCGACTTTTCCACCTGCACGGCGATGCGGCTGGCGGGCGGCAGTTGCAGCGACTGCAGCAGGTTGGCCATGCGCGCGCTGCCACGGTCCAGGTCGGCCCAGCTGTAGAACAGGCTGGCGCCGTCCGCGCCTATGGCCTCTACGGCCCACTTCTGCAGATCCTGGGGAAAGGCGGCGCGCAAGGCAGCGAACAGATTGCGGTTGGTCATGGCTGTGAAGAAGAAGGAAGAGTCCGCGGGAAGCAGGGAAATCTCAGGCACGTTCATGGTTGGGCGAAGGCTGCGCCACGGACAGCTCGCGCAGGATGCGCTCGCGGTCCGCGTCCAGCGCGGGCGGCTGCCTGCGCACCAGGGGCTGATCGCACGCGGCCAGCAAGGGGTTGCCCGCCACGCGCAGCGTCTGGCCACCGGGGGCCTGCACCTGGGCCAGCATGCCGCGCTCGCGCACCTGGGGGTGCTCGACGACATCGGCCACGCTGTTGTACTCCCCCGCCGGGATGCCATTATCAGTGAGCAGGCGCAGCCAATGCGCCCTGGGACTGTCCCGCAGGCGCGCCTCCAGCGCGGCCTTGAGTTCGGCCTGGTGCTCGCAGCGCAGGGCATTGCCGGCAAAGCGCGCGTCCTCGGCCAGTTCGGGCAATTGCAGCAGGCTGCACAGCTTGCGGAACAGCGCATCGCTGCCCACGGCGATGACGAACCAGCCGTCCTGCGCCGCGAACACATCGAAGGGTGCCATGGACGGATGCCGCGTACCCATGGGCCCCGGCACGCTGCCCAGCGCACCGAGCCGCGCCACGGGGTTCTCCAGCAGGGCCACCTGGCAGTCGAGCATGGAGACATCGACACGCTCGCCCTGCCCCGTGCGGGCGCGGCGCATGAGCGCAGCCTGCGTACCGATGACGGCATACAGCCCCGCGCCCAGGTCGCCGATGGACACGCCCACGCGGCAGGGCCCGGCGCCCGGGTGGCCGGTCACGCTCATCATTCCGCTCATGGCCTGCACCACCATGTCGTAGGCAGGAAAGCCGCTGTAGGGACCCGTCTGGCCAAAACCAGAGACCGACGTCATCACCAGCCGGGGATGGCGCGCATGCAGGGTCTCCCAGCCATAGCCGAGCTTGTCCATGGTGCCCGGGCGGAAGTTCTCGACCAGCACATCGGCACCTTGCAGCAGGCGCTCGAAGACCTCGCGGTCCTGCGGCTGCTTGAGGTCCAGCGCAATGGATTCCTTGTTGCGGTTCACCGACAGGAAATAGGCCGACCCCCCGTCCACAAACGGCCCGATGCCGCGCGCATCGTCGCCCGTGCCGGGCTGCTCCACCTTGATCACGCGCGCGCCCAGGTCGGCCAGCATCTGCGTGCACATGGGGCCGGCCAGCACGCGCGTGAGGTCGATGACGGTAAGGCCTTCCAGCGGCAGGCCCGTGGCTTGTTCATTCATAGGGATTTCCATATCGTTATCTATTGCTTGATGCGACACCCACAACCCGTGGGACCGGCGGGGCCCAAGACCAGGACACCGAGGAAGGGCCGCTCCCGCACCGAGGGTGTCGTCCCCCCCGCGAAGCGAGAGGGGGAAGGCGCGTGGCGCCTCAGGGGGAGTCTCACTGCAGCCCGGCGCCGGAACGCTGGGTCAAGGCCTTGGACTCCTGCCCTTCCTTGAGGGCCCAGGCACGGAATTCCTCAAGGGATGCCGAGGGCGCGGCCAGATTGCCCTGCTTGGCCAGCCTGGCCTTCACATCGGGGTCTTCCAGCGCCTTGGTGCTGGCATCGAACAGCTTCCTGGCCACCTCCTCGGGCAGGCCCGCCGGTGCGAACAGCCCGAACCAGAAGGTGTAGTCAAAGCCCGGCAAGCCGGACTCCTTCATGCCCGGCAGCTCGGGGAACAGGGGCGAACGTTCGGCCGTGCTCACGGCCAGCATGCGCAGCTTGCCGGCCTGGGCCAGCGGCAGCACCGAGGGCGGCGTGCCGAAGGTCAGGTCCACATCGCCGGCGGCCACGGCCTGTATCGATGGCGCACCGCCCTTGAACGGCACATGCAGCATGCGCAGGCCGCCGCTGGCGCCCGCGAACGACAGCGTGGCCAGGTGCGTGATCACGCCTGCGCCCGAGGAGGAATAGCTGAGCTTGTCGGGCTGGCTGCGCGCCAGCGCCACCAGATCGCCCACGCCCTGGCCTGGAAAATCCTTGCGCACGGCCAGCAGCATGGGGGCCGAACTCCAGCGCGTGATGCCCGTGAAATTGCGCGCGCCGTCATAGCGCGCGCTCTTGTAGAGCAGCTGGTCCGAGCCATAGATATTGGCGCTGCCCAGCAGCAGCGTGTAGCCGTCGGGCGCAGCACGCGCCACATGCTCGGAGGCCAGCGTGGTGCCGGCGCCCGGGCGATTGTCCACCAGCAGGGGCTGGCCCAGAATCTTGCCAACCTTGTCGGCCACGATGCGCGCCACCGCGTCGGCACCGCCACCGGGAGGAAATCCCACGACCAGCGTGACGGGCCGCGCGGGATAGGACTGGGCCATCGCGCCACCGGCCAATCCGGCCAGCAGCAACGACAGTGCAAAACGCTTGAACATGGCTTGTCTCCTGTTTATTGATACCCCCTGAGTCGCTGCGCGCCTTCCCCCAAAGGGGGACGACACCCTCGGTGCGGGAGCGGCCCTTCCTCGGTGTCCCCGAGTTGGGCCGCGCCGGTTCCGTGGGCTGTGGGCGGTAGGCAGCACCACGGGCAATCTGCGTGTATGCGGGAGGATGCGGTTCAGCGCCCCTTGAACTCCGGGCTGCGCTTCTCGCGCCAGGCCCGGCCGCCTTCCTGCAGGTCTTCGGAGGCGATGCTGCGCTGCACCTCGCGCGTGATCTCGGCCACGTCATGGCGGCCGCGCGCGATCAGGTTCAGGTGCTTTTTCATGCCGAACAGGGGGATGGGAGCCATGGCGGCCAGCGTGCCGGTGAGCTGCTCCACGGCCGCGGCGAAGGCGGCAGGATCGGCCAGATGGGTGAGGAATCCGCAGGCCTTCATCTCCGGGGCCTGGATGCGCTCGCAGGTCAGGAACAGCCGCTTGGCCGTGTCCAGGCCCAGGCGCGAGACATAGCGCTCCAGCCCGCCCGCGTAGAAATGCAGGCCCAGGCGCGCGGCCGGCATGAACATTTCGGCCGCCGCGCTGCCCACGCGAAAGTCGCAGGCCAGGGCCATGTCGGTGGCACCGCCGTAGACGCCGCCGTGGATGGCGGCCACGGTCACGGCGCGGCATTGCTCGATGGCATCCACCATCTCGCCGAAGCTGCTGCCCTCGGTCTGGCTGCCCTGGATCTCTGATATATCATAACCACTGCAAAAGTACTTGCCTTCGCTGCGCAGCACCACCACGCGCACGTCGTCGCGGTGGTTGATATGCTCCATGTGCGCGACCAGCGCGCCCAGGTCTTCGGGGGCCAGCTTGTTGGCCGCTTCGGGACGCTGCAGCGTGATGGTGGCCAGGTGATCCTGGATGTCGAGTCTGGGTGTCATATGTATCAGTCAGTCAATCAGATATATTTGAATTAGAAAATGCTTCCAGCCAAGCAGCCATTGGAGAAAACCCCGGCCACGTCCAGCCTGCAGGAGCGTATACGGCAATCGCTGGAAGACGAGCTGCGCTCGGGCGCCATGCGGCCCGGCGACGCCATCGACGAGCCGGCCCTTTGCGAACGCTTCGGCGCCTCGCGCACTCCCGTGCGCGAGGCGCTGCTGCTGCTGGTGGCCAAGGGGCTGGTGGAGATCGTTCCGCGCTCGGGCATCTATGTGCGGCGGCTGGATGCGCGCGAGCTGGTGGCCATGATGGAAGGCTTGGCCGAGCTGGAAGGCGTGCTGGCCCGGCTGGCTGCCACGCGCATCCATGCGCAGCTGCGCGAGCGGCTGCAGGCGGCGCTGGCGCACACCGCCGCCTGCGCCCAGGCGCAGGATGCCGAAGGCTATGTGCAGGCCAACATGCAGCTGCACGAACTGATATACGAGGCCAGCGGCAACGACTTCATCGTGGAGCAGACGCGGCTGCTGCGGCTGCGCATCACGCCCTACCGGGGCCGCATGTTCGAGAAGCCCGGCCGGCTTGCGCGCTCGCAGCAGGAGCACGCCACCGTGGTGGCCGCCATCTGCGCAGGCCAGGCGGAGGTGGCCGCCGAGGCCATGCGCCAGCACATCTGCGCAGGCGGCAGCGCCTTCACCGACATGGTGCTGGGCGCGCCCGCGCAGGCGGGCTACGAGCGCCCGCGCAAGTCAAGGTAGCCCGAAGAGGGCTCAGGGCCGCACTTCAAAGGCCAGGAACTGCGTGACCTGGTTGTCCGCGAAGTTGTTGTCGGCCACCAGCACCAGGGTGCGGTTGCCGTTGGCCAGGCGCGGGCCCCAGGAGATGCCTTCGATGTTGTCGAGCTTGACGCCCTGGTAGGTCACGGGCATTTCCAGCAGCAGCTCGCGCTTCATGGGCTTGTAGCTGGCGCCCACCAGGCTCTTGAAGCTGCGCACGTCGGTGGTGTCCGGCTCGATGGTGGCGCGCGTCAGGCGGATGGTGTTGCCCACGCCATCGGCAAAGGCGCGCTCGATGGCGATGAACTCGTTGTTGGAGACCGCCAGCAGCTCGGGCAGGCCATTGTCCGGCGGAAAGCTGCCGCTGGCGGCCTTGTCCAGCGGAATCTTCGGCAGTTGGTAGGCATACTGCGCGCCCGACTTGCCCGTGGCCGGATCGAGCTTGAGGACGCGGATGACGCTGCCCGCTGCCAGCGTGGTGAGGGGGCCGTCTTCCACCAGCGCATCCTCGTTGGCCGTGAACACGCTGCCGTCGGGCGTGACGGCCAGGGCCTCGAACAGCTTGTTGTTGCGCCCTCCGCTGGTGGTGTTGTCCACGTAATTGAAGGCCGCAGGCGTCTCGAAGTCGCGCACGAAGCTGCCGTCGACCTTGATCTCGCGCACAAAGGGCTGGAACAGGCTGGCGGGGTCGGTGCTGAAGTTGCCCTCGCTGGACACGTAGAGGTTGCCGTTGGGCGCCACGCGGATGCCTTCGGGGTCCACGGTGCGGCGCGTGCTGGGCAGCGGCTGGCCGTCGCGGCCCTTGAGCGTGACCATCTTGCGGATGGTCACGGCCTGGATGGCCTTGTCATCGAACTGAATGCCCAGGTTGTAGAAGCGCGGCGTGCCACGCTCACCGCCGCGCTCATCGGAGATGGCCCAGTAGCTGCCATCGGGCGCGCGGTCCAGGCCGGAGATGCCGCCGAATTCCACGCCGTCGAACAGTGTCTTGGTCCTGATGCTGTAGTCGCCGATCAGCCGCAGCGAGCCGATGGTCTCGGGGCCGTCGTCGCTGCCGCCGCAGCCTGCCAGGCCCGTGGCCGTGCCGAAAGCCAGGACCAGCGCGAGCAGCACGGATGCGGGCGAGCGGACCTTGTCTGCCTTGTTCATATTCCCTCCCAGGATGGATCTCAGAAGGGATGGACCGTAGCCAAGGCCCGTGACAGGGTGGTGACATGCACGCGCATGCCGCCGCCCTGCCCCTGCCCTGAGCGGCCCCTCGTCCGCTACTCCAGCTTGGCGCCCGAGGCCTTGACCACCTGCGCCCAGCGCGCGATCTCGCCATGCACCATGGCCGCGAACTGCTGCTGGTTCATGCCGCCGTAGTCGGCGCCGTTGCGCGCCCAGATGGACTTGATCTCTTCGGCCGAGCCTATGCGCTGCACCTGGTCGATGACCTGGGCCTGCACGGCCTGCGGCGTGCCCTTGGGCGCCCACAGGCCGTACCAGGTCGTGACCGTGTAGTCGGGCAGGCCGGACTCGGCCGCGCAGGGCACGTCGGGGAAGGCGGGATTGCGCTTGTCGCCAGAGACCATCAGCGCGCGGATGCGACCGCTCTTGATGTGCTGGGCCGACGAGCCCAGGCCGTCGAACATCATGTCCACATTGCCGGCGATCAGGTCCTGCAGCGCCGGGCCTGCGCCCCGATAGGGAATGTGGGTGATGAAGGTATTGGTCTGCAGCTTGAACAGCTCGCCGGCCAGGTGGTGCGAGGTGCCCGCGCCCGCCGAGGCGTAGTTGAGCTTGCCCGGCCGCTTGCGCAGGTCGGACAGCAGCTCCTGCACGGTCTTGTGCGGCACGTTGCGCGGGTTGACCACCAGCACCTGGGGCACGCTGGCCAGCAGGGTCAGTGGGATGAAGTCGCGCTCCAGGTCATAGTCCAGGCGCGGGTACATGGACGGCGCAATCACATGGTGGGTGCCGCCCATGAAGAAGTTGTAGCCGTCCGGCGCCAGCTTGGCCGCGTAGCTGGCGCCCAGGGTGCCGCCTGCGCCGCCGCGGTTGTCGATCACCAGGGTCTTGCCCGCGCTCTTGGCGAACTGGGCCGAGAACGGGCGGGCAAAGGCATCGGTGCCCCCGCCGGCCGGAAACGGCACGACCAGGTTCACGGGTTTGGACGGCCAGTCCGCCGCCGCGCGGGCTGCCATGGGCAGGGCCAGCGCGGCCATCGAGGCCCCGGCTGCGCGCAACACCGCGCGCCGCCCCGTGGGGTGGGAAGCTTGCATGACTTGTCTCCTTGTCGCCTCTTTGAGGCTGTCTTCGTTGTCAGGCGCAGCAGTCCCTGTGCAAGAAAAGGGGCACGGCCTGCGCCGCGCCCCTTTTCATTTGCACAGAGCTTCGATGTCCGAGGACACCGGTATGCGGCCCTGCGCCAGCAGGCCGCGATGCTTGTCCAGGCGCTTGAGGTCGTAGAGGTAGTTGACCATCAGCCCCAGCGACTGCTTGAGTCCCTTGGCCGACAGGTCGGCCGCCCAGTTGAGCCGTTCCACGCGCGCGCCGTTGCCCAGGTGAAAGCGTGCCACCGGGTCCAGCGGCCGGCCCTTGGCCGTCTCGCGCCCAAGATAGTGGGCAGCGCAGAACAGCAGTGCGCGGCGCACGGGTGCGTCGGGCTTGAGATCCTGCGGCGCATCCAGCGCCGCCAGCAGGTGCTCGGCGCCAATGCCGCCGGCCTTGAGCTCGAAGGCCTTGCGCTGGCGCTCGTCCATCTTCTCCAGGATGGCATCGCCGTGCTTGGCGATCCAGGCACGCAGGCCCGGAATGGGAGACAGCGTGGCGAAATGGCGCAGCCGGGGGAACTCGCCCGTCAGCGTCTCCACCACATGCTTGATCAGCGAGTCGCCAAAGCTCACGCCGCGCAGGCCGGTCTGGGTGTTGCTGATGGAGTAGAAGATGGCCGTGGTGGCGCGACCCAGGTCGGAGGCTGCGGCAGTCTCGTCCAGCAGCGGGGCAATGCTGTCGGACATCCGGTCCACCAGCGCCACCTCCACGAAGATCAGCGGCACGGTGGGCATGCGCGGGTGGAAGAACCCGTAGCAGCGCCGGTCGCTGTCCAGGCGGTTCTTGAGGTCGGCCCAGCTGCGGATGTCGTGCACGGCCTCGTACTGGATGAGCTTTTCGATCAGCGAGGCCGGCGAGTCCCAGCTCAGGCGGCGCAGCTCCAGCAGGGCCACGTCGAACCAGTTGGCAAACAGATGCTCCAGCTCGGCGTCCAGCGCGGAAAAGCGCTGCTGCTCCGCCTTGGGCAGGGCCAGCAGTTCGGCGCGCAGGTCCACCAGAAAGCCCATGCCGCCCTGGGGCTGGGCAAAGCGCTGCAGCAGCCGCGTGCGCGGCGACATCAGCGCGCGGCGCAGGTCCATCTCGGCCTGGCCGCGCTCGGCATCGCTGGCCGCCGTGTCATAGCGCTTGCGCGCGGCCATCAGGGCTTCGGTATCGGGGCCGAACTGTTCGACGATCAGCGCCCAGAAATCCTTGTGCGCAGGCAGCTCGGCCTGGGCGTACCAGTCCATGAGCAGTTGCGCATGGCGGCCGCCCTCGACATCGCTCAGGCCGGCGTCGGCGGCAGCCTGCAGGTCTTCCATGAGCTTGCGCAGCTCGCGCGGGGACAGCACTTCCTGGCCGCGCCGCAGGGTGGCCTGCAGGCGCTGTGCCGTGCCGCGCGGCGCGGGTCCCTTGGCTGCCTCGCCCTCGGACTTTGTTGCAGGCGCAGCCGCATCGGTGCTGCGAAAGCGGGACACATTGCGGGCAATCCAGTCAGTAGCCAGACCCATTCAGAAGTTCCTCCATGTCAAGCGGTCACGGGACTGTCATGCCGCCAATCGGCCAATGACAATCTTTTGCTGCTCACATTATGAGAGTCTGCACGGCAGACCGTGTACGCCGATGTCGCGTTCTTGTCTTCGGGCTATCCCCATGCATGCCCCTGTCCCCTCTCCCGTCAACCTTGCACAAAAAAAGCGGGCACCAGGCCCGCTTCGTATCCGTGCGTACCGCCGGCCTCAGGCCGGCTTGCCCGCCTGGGCAGGATAGGCCGGGCGCCCCGCGGCCCAGAACCACATGGCGATGCCGCCGATCACCATGGGCACGCACAGCCACTGGCCCATGCTCATGCCCAGCGACAGCAGGCCCAGGAAGTCATCGGGCTCGCGGAAGTACTCGGCAATGAAGCGGAAGGCGCCGTAGCCGACGAGGAAGACCGCCGCCACCTGGCCCGGCTTGTGCTCCTTGCGCGCATACAGCCACAGCAGCACGAACAGCAGCAGGCCCTCCAGCAGGAACTGGTAGACCTGCGAGGGGTGGCGCGGCAGCATGGAGCCGCTTTGCGGGAAGACCATGGCCCAGGGCAGCTCGGGGCTGGCGAAGCGGCCCCACAGTTCCCCGTTGATGAAGTTGCCGACGCGGCCGGCCGCCAGGCCCGTGGGCACGCAGGGCGCGACGAAGTCGGCCACCTCCAGCCAGGAGCGGGCCCGCGATCGCGCGAACCAGACCATGGAGGCGATCACGCCGACCAGGCCGCCATGAAAGCTCATGCCGCCCTGCCAGACATAGAAGATCTCCAGCGGGTGGCTCAGGTAGTAGCCCGGCTTGTAGAACAGGCAGTAGCCCAGCCGGCCGCCGACGACCACGCCGAGCACGCCCAGGAAAAGAATGTCTTCCACGTCCTTGCGCGTCCAGGCGCGGTCGCCCTGCATGCGCACGAAGGGCGGGTGGCGCAGCCTGCGCGTTCCCAGCCAGAGGAAGAGGCCGAAAGCGGCCAGATAGGTCAGGCCGTACCAGTGCACGGCGAGGGGCCCGATCTGCAGGGCCACGGGATCGATCTGCGGGTACATCAGCATGGTCGGCATTGTGCCGCAGCGCCGCATGGCCGGCGCCGGCCAGGGGTTGGAAAGCTGGCGGCGCGGCGGTTCAGCCCGGCTGGCTTTCCTGGATGGCCATGAGCTTGTCCAGGGCCGCGAACAGATGGCGCTGCTCGGTGGCGGTCAGCAGTTGCTCCAGCTCGTCTTCCAGTTGCACCACCACGCCCTCGGCCCGCGCCTGCAGCGCGCTGCCTTCGGCCGTCATGTGCAGCTGCTGCAGCCGGCGGTCGCGCGGATCGGGCTGGCGCCCGATGAGCCCGCGCTGCACCAGGCGCTCGACCACCGGCACCAGGTTGGAGGGCGAGATGTCCAGCGCCTCGCCCAGCTGGCGCAGGTAGATGCCGGGATTGGAGTGGATGAGCACCAGGATGGAGAACTCGCTGGGCTTGAGGTCCAGTTCGGCCACGCGCCGCGCGAACAGCTTGTGGATGTGGATTTCCGCGCGCGTGAGGCGGTAGCCCAGGAAACGCTGCAGGCGCGACTGATCGACGGCGGGTTCGGAGGAGCTGTCCATGGACACGGATCTGGAAGAGGAGGAAGGCACACCGAGGCAAAGCCGCCCCGGCGCCTGCGGATCTTCAGGGCCGGTGCGGCGTTCCATCATAAAAGCCCCAGCTGCCCGCTCAGGCCACGGCGGCCGGCAGCGGCGTGCGCGCGGCGGACTCGGTGCGGCGCAGCCAGTGCTCCGCATCCAGCAGCCCATGCGCGAAGAACCAGGCCGCGCTGTCCGCCTTGGAGCGGCGCAGCGCCGGATCGGCCAGCGGCTGGCTGACACGCGCCGCGCGCGCCCAGGCAAAGGCCATGCACAGCGTGCCGACCAGGCGCAGATAGTCCTCGGCGCAGCGCGCCAGCAACGGGGCGTCGCCTGCGGCGCGGGCGCACAGCGCGCCCGTCAGCGCTTCGGTGCGATCGCTCCAGCTGCGCAGCGCGCCGGCCAAGCCGGGCTCCATGCCCGCCGCCTCGCAGGCAGCGGCCTCCTGGCGCAGTGCCGCCAGCAGCGGCGCCAGCGCGGCCCCGCCGCTGGCTGCCACCTTGCGCTGCAGCAGGTCCAGCGCCTGGATCTGGTTCGTGCCCTCGTAGATCATGGCGATGCGGGCATCGCGCAGCGTCTGCTCGATGCGGTACTCGTGCACATAGCCATAGCCGCCGAAGACCTGCAGCGCCTCGCTGGCCAGCGCAAAGCCCCGCTCGGTGAAGAAGGACTTGACCACGGGCGTGAGCAGCGAGGCCAGCGCATGGGCCTGGACGCGCTCCGCGGCATCCGGCGCCTGTTCGGCCAGGTCCAGCTGGTGCGCCACCCAGCCTGCAATGGCGCGCATGCCTTCGGTCCACACACGCAGGTCGGCCAGCATGCGCTGCACGGCCGGCTGCAGGGCGATGGGGTCGGCGGGGCCCTGCGCATCGGCGGGCCGGGGCTGGGCACGCATCTGGCGGCGCTCGGCCGCATAGGCGCGCGCCAGTTGCCAGGCCATCTCGGCATGGCCCAGGCCCTGCAGGCCCACGTGCAGGCGGGCGGAATTCATCATCACGAACATGGCGGCCAGGCCCTGGTGGGGCTGGCCCACCAGCCAGGCCTGGGCGCCCTCGAAGCGCATGGCGCAGGTGGCGCTGCCCTTGATGCCCATCTTCTTTTCGATGCCGTCGCAGTGAATGGCGTTGGGCAGGAACCCGCCCTCGTCCTGGGGAATGCCGCGCGGCGCCAGGAACAGCGACAGGCCCCGCGTGCCCGCCGGCGCATCGGGCAGGCGCGCCAGCACCAGGTGCACGATGTTCTCGCTCATGTCCTGGTCGCCGCCCGAGATGAAGATCTTGCTGCCGTCCAGGCGGTAGCTGCCATCGCCCCGGGGCCGGGCCTGGCTGCGCAGCAGGCCCAGGTCGGAGCCGGCCTGGGGCTCGGTCAGGCACATGGTGGCCAGCCAGCGCCCGCTGACGATGTGCGGCAGATAGGTGGCGCGCAGGTGCGCGTCGCCATGGGCGTGCAGGCAGGCATAGGCACCGTGCAGGATGCCCGGGTACATGGTCCAGCCATGGTTGGCCGAGGCCAGCATTTCGTGCAGCGCGGCATCCAGCAGCTGGGGCAGGCCCTGGCCGCCGGCCTCGGGCGCGCAGGCCAGGGCCGGCCAGCCGGCTTCCACGAAGGCCGCATAGGCCTCGGGAAAGCCGTCGGGCGTGCGCACCCTGCCCTCTTCCAGTCGGCAGCCCTGCAGGTCGGCCGGGCCGTTGAGCGGCGCCAGCACGTCGGCGCAAAAGCGCCCGGCCGCCTCGACCACCATGTCGGCCGTCTCCTGGTCCAGGGCGTCATGGGCCGGCATGCGGCGCCAGTCGGCCTCTGCGCTCAGCCAGTGCTGCTGGACGAAGCGGATGTCCTCCAGCGGCGGCTGGTAATGCGAGCAATGTGATGCCTGCGCGCTCATGCCCGGCCCTCCATGGCCGCGACCAGGCGGCGGTAGGGGCCGATGGCGCTGGCCAGGCACAGCACGGACAGCAGCGCGGCCAGGGCGGACACCAGGCCCAGCGACAGGCCCACGAGCTTTTCGTCATGGAAGACGAAGTCCGTGAAAAAGGCCACGAGGAAGGGGCCGAGCCCCAGGCCGATCAGGTTGATCAGCAGCAGGTAGATGGAAGTCACCTGGCCGCGCAGTTGGTTGGGCGTGACCGCCTGCAGGATGGGCGGCGCCAGCGCCACCGGCATGCCCAGGAAGAAGGTGGTGACCGCCACGGCCACCAGGGCTACGGTGGGCGAAGGCGCAAAGGCCAGCACCAGGCCGCTGGCGATGAGCACGCCGGTGGCCACCAGCGAGATGACGATCGAGCCCACCTGCTTGCCGCGCGCCGTGAGGTAGTCGGCCAGGAAGCCGCTGAGCAGCATGCCGCCAATGCCGAAGGTCAGGATGATGACGCCGTAGGCCGGGCCGATCTCGCCGGGCGTCCAGCCCCACTGGCGGATGAAGGTGGCCGGCAGCCAGGCCGTGACGCCGAAGGTGATCATGGCCGTGATGCCCGGCGCCAGCAGCAGCGGCAGGAAGGCGCGCTTGTTGCGGAACACATGGGACAGATCAGGCGCGGGGCCTGCTGCAGCGGCGGCCCTGGCGGAGGCGCCTGCCGCCTGCAGGCCGCGGCGCACCGGCTCGCGCACGGTGTACATCAGCGCCACCAGCGCAATGCCGGGCAGGGCCACGAAGATGAAGGCCGCCTGCCAGGGCTTGAAGCTGCCCAGCAGCGGGAACACCACCTCGCCGGCCTGGCTGGTGGCCTGGATGACCAGGCCGCCCACGATGAAGGCCGTGGCCGAGCCGATGTACACGCCCGAGGTGTAGATGCTCATGGCGCGCGCGCGGCGCTCGGGCGGGAAGTAGTCGGCCAGCATGGAATAGGCAGCCGGCGACAGCGCCGCTTCGCCCACGCCCACGAACATGCGCGCCACGAACAGCGAGACGAAGCCCGTGACATAGCCGCCGGCCGCCGTGGCCACCACCCAGATCGCCATGCCGATGACGATGAGGTTGCGGCGGTTCCAGCGGTCGGCCAGGCGCCCCAGGAAGATGCCGACGAAGGTGTAGAAGATGGCGAAGGCAAAGCCGTGGACGATGCTGAACACCCAGTCCGACAGCTGCAGATCCTTCTTGATGGGCTGCACCAGCAGGCCCAGGATCTGCCGGTCCACGAAGGACAGGGTGTAGGCCAGCAGCAGGATGATGGTGACATAGTAGGCATAGCCGAGTCCGTTCGACTCGGCCGGCGCGGGCGTGGACACGCGGCCCGGCGGGTAAGGCAGGCTCATGGAGACCTCCTGTGGAGGAAGGGAAAGCGGAAAAAAGAAAGCGGTAAAGCGAGACAGGGCTGCGCATGAAAAGGGCCGGCGCACCGCGCCAGCCCTTGCGCGGGCATCAGCCAGCGCTGTGCTCGACCAGCATCAGCGCATCAAGCGCCACCACGCCCTGCCCTTCGGGCAGCACGATGACCGGGTTCAGGTCGATCTCGCGGATGGCCGGCGTGCCGCGCAGCACCTGGCCCAGGCGCACGATGAGTTCGGCCAGCGCCTGGCGGTCCAGCGCCGGGGCGCCCCGGTAGCCGTGCAGCAGCGGCGCGCCCTGCAGCCGGTCCAGTTCGCGCAGCACCTCGCCGGTGGACAGGTCGGCGTCCAGCAGGCGCGCATCGCGCATGATCTCGGCCGTCACGCCGCCCAGGCCGGCCAGGATCACCGGGCCCCACTGCGGATCGTTGCGCGCGCCGATGATCATCTCCAGGCCGCGTTGGCCCATGGCCTCGATCAGCACGCCGTCCAGCGCAATGGCGCTGTCATAGGCCGCCACGTTGGCATGCAGCCGCCCCCAGGCCTCGCCCATGGCCTGCGCATCGGCAATGTTCAGGATCACGCCGCCCGCATCGCTCTTGTGGCTGAGGTCGGCCGACTGCGCCTTGAGCGCCACGGGCCAGCCGATCTCCGACGCAATCGCCACGGCCTGCTCGGCCGAGGTGGCCAGCCGGCCGCGCGCAAAGGGTATGCCGGCCTGTGCCAGCACGGCTTTGGATTCGTACTCGGGCACCACCGTGCGGCCTGCGGGCAGGTCCAGGGCGACGGGCTGGGCATCGGTGCGCTCGAAACTGCGCTGGCTGAAGGCGGTCAGGCGCTGCACGGCGCGCAGGGCACGCTCGGTGCTGGGAAAGTACGGCACGCCCAGCGCACGCATCTCGGCGATGAACTCGGCAGGCACGGCCGCGCCCTCGTCCAGGCCCGCGACGATGACGGGCTTGGCCGGCCGCAGCTCGCGCACGGCGCGCAGCACAGGCGGCATCTTGATGCCGCAGGTCACCGGGTCGCCCTGGATCAGGCCGACCAGGACGGTGGAAAAGCGCGCATCGCCAAACAGCGCATCCAGCGTGCGGAAATACAGGTCCGGCTCCACCAGGCCCTGGGCCGTGAGGTCCAGCGGGTTGCTCACGCCCACGAACTCGGGCAGCGCAGCACGCAGCGCGGGTGAGTCGTCGTCGCCGATGGCGGGCAGGGCCAGGCCCAGTTCCTCGGCCCAGTCCAGCGTCAGCGCCTTGAAGGCACCGGACTCGCCCAGCACGGCAACTCCCGCTGCACCGGCTGCAGCGGCCGCACCAGCCGATGGCAGCACCGGGCAGCGGATGGCGATCTCGGCGATGTCGCCCAGCTCCTCCAGTGTCTCGGCAAACACGGCGCCTGCGCGCTCCAGCTTGGTGCGCATCAGCGCATAGTCGCCGGCCATGGCGCCGGTGTGCGTGGCGGCCGAGGCGCGCGCCGCGCTGCTCTTGCCCGGATGCAGCAGCACCACGGACTTGCCCAGGCTGCGCGCGCGGGCCACGGCGGCCAGGATGCGCGCGGGCTGGCGGAACTGCTCGACGATCATGGCGACCACGCGCGTGGAGGGCTGCTCCAGCAGGAAGTCCACATAGTCCTCGGCATGGCTGGCGGCCTCGTTGCCCGTGGAGATGGCGTGCGACAGCGGCAGCGCGCGGCTGGCCAGCGTGGTGCACAGCACGGTCATCATGGCGCCGCTTTGCGAGACCACGCCAATGGCGGGCCGCGCGGCATCGGCCTGCTGCGCGTCGATATTCACTTCGACAAAGGTCAGCGGCACGCGCTGCAGGTAGTTGATGCAGCCCAGGCAGTTGGGGCCTTCCACCACCATGCCGGCCTCGGCGGCAATGCGTGCGATCTCTCGCTGCTCGGCCATGCCGCGCTCGCCCGCCTCGGCAAAGCCTGCCGAGAAGATCACCGCCGCGCCCACGCGGCGCGCCGCCAGTGCGCGCACCGTGTCCAGCACAAAGGGCTGGGGGATGGCCAGCACGGCCACATCCACGCCTTCGGGCAGCTGATCGACCGAGGCCAGGCAGGCCCGCCCGGCGATCTCGCTGCGCTTGGGATTGATCAGGTGGATGTCGCCGGCGAAGCCGTTGCGCTCCAGATTGCCCAGCACCGATGCGCCCAGCGCACCCGGCGTGGCCGAGGCGCCGACGATGGCGATGGAACGCGGCCTCAGCAGCCTGCCGATGTCGGGCCGCAGGGCGGCCGCCATCTCTGTCGTTGTCATTCTTGTCTCCAATGGGTTGGCGGCAGGCGCCCTAGCAGCGAGGGCGCGGCCACTCAGGATGTGCGGGTCTTCAGGACTTTTGCTTCGAGAGGTCGTAGGTGCCCAGGCCGGGCTTGTAGGTCTTGTCGTCGAGGAACTGGCGCATGCCTTCCTTGCGGCCTTCGTTGTCGTAGCTGTTGGCGGCTTCCTGGGCGCGCACCAGGTAGTCCTCGGCGTTGTCGTAGCTCATGTCGCGCACGCGGCGGATGGCGTCCTTGGTGGCCTTCAGGGCGCTGGGGTTCTTCTGCAGCAGGGCCTCGGCCACTTCGGTGACGCGGGCCTGCAGGCGATCGGCAGGCAGCGACTCGTTGACCAGGCCCCACTCGGCGGCCGTACGGCCGTCGATGTTCTCGCCCAGCATGGCGTGGTACATGGCACGGCGGAAGGACAGCAGCTCCACCGCCACCTTGGAGGCGCCGCCACCGGGCAGGATGCCCCAGTTGATTTCGGACAGGCCGAACTTGGCGTCATCCGAGGCAAAGGCCAGGTCGCAGGCGAACAGGGGGCCGTAGCCGCCGCCGAAGCACCAGCCGTTGACCATGGCAATGGTCGGCTTCTGGAACCAGCGCAGGCGGCGCCACCAGCCATAGCTCTCGCGCTGGGCCTTGCGGGTGCCGGCCAGGCCGGTGGCCTCGGTCTCGCGGAAGTATTCCTTCAGGTCCATGCCGGCCGTCCAGGCCGTGCCTTCGCCTGCAAGCACGACCACGCCCACGTCGTCACGGAACTCCAGGTCATCGAGCACACGCATCATCTGGCGGTTGAGCTGGGGGCTCATGGCGTTGCGCTTTTCGGGGCGGTTGAATTTCACCCAGGCCACGCGGCCTGTGACGGTGCAGGACACGGTCTGTTCTTCGGTACGTTCGGTGCTCATTGCGCTTCCTTGTGCAAAGGGGAAATGGGGTTTTGGACACCGATGCTTCGGCTCCATAATCGTTATGATAAATAACTATTATTGAAGCCCGCAATACAGCGTTTACCCTAGCTCCATCCCCCCCGCCAGCCTGCCGCGATGCGAATGCTTCTGCGTCGCGCATGCATGCAATGCGCCGTCCACGGGGAATTGCAGCGCGCGCTTTGGCCCAAGGGCCGGTTCACGCGATACTTGCGGCGTTCACACAGTCAGGAGAAGAAGAACATGCAAGGCCAACCAGAAGTCATCGAATGCCTCATAGAGTTGCTGCGCGGCGAGCTTGCCGCGCGCGACCAGTACTTCATCCACTCGCGCCAGTACGAAGACCAGGGCCTGCTGCGCCTGTTCGAGCGCATCGGCCATGAGATGGAAGAGGAAACCCAGCACGCCGACGCCATCCTGCGCCGCATCCTGTTCCTGGGCGGCCGCCCCGACATGCGCCCGCACGAGTTCACGCCCGGCGAGACCGTCGAAGAGATGCTGCGCAAGGACCTGGCCACCGAATACCGCGTGCGTGACAGCCTGCGCTCGGCCATGGCCTTGTGTGAGCGCCACAGCGACTTCAACAGCCGTGACCTGCTGCTGGCCCAGCTGCGCGATACCGAGGAAGACCACGCCTACTGGCTGGAGAAGCAGCTGGGCCTGATTGAGAAGATCGGTCTGCCCAACTACCTGCAAAGCAAGATGGGCGAGCCGGCCTGAATGAAGCTCCCCCTGAGGCGCTTCGCGCCTTCCCCCTCTCTCGCTTCGCGGGAGGGGGACGACAGCCTCGCGGCGGGGCGGCCCTTGCTCGCTGTCCCTTGTTTTGGCCGCGCCAGTTTTTCAGGCACTTCCCATAAATGAGAGTGGGCTGTTTGCTCCACGATGAAAACCCGAACCGGCAGCCACGATGAAACGGCAAGCCGGTCGCCCCGCGGTGGGCCGCCCCGCGATGAAACAAGAGCCCTCAAGGGCCTGAGAGAAGAGAAAAGAAAAAGGGATGGAAAGCCGCAAGGCCTTCCATCCCTTTTCATTTTCATCGGGTGCACACCGCCGGGCGGCGGTGCAGCCCGGTGTCAGTCGTCCAGCAGGGACAGGTCGCGCACGGCGCCCTTGTCGGCTGACATCACCAGCTTGGCATAGGCCTTGAGCGCGGCCGAGACCTTGCGCGGGCGCGGCTCGGCGGGTTTCCAGCCCTTGGCATCCTGCTCGGCACGGCGGCGGGCCAGTTCCTCGTCGGAGACCAGCACGTTGATGCTGCGGTTGGGAATGTCGATGCGGATGCGGTCGCCGTTGCGCACCAGGCCGATGGCGCCGCCAGCGGCAGCTTCCGGCGAGCAGTGGCCGATGGACAGGCCCGAGGTGCCGCCCGAGAAGCGTCCGTCGGTCAGCAGTGCGCACTCCTTGCCCAGGCCCTTGGACTTGATGTAGCTGGTCGGGTAGAGCATTTCCTGCATGCCGGGGCCGCCCTTGGGACCTTCATAGCGCACGACGACGATGTCGCCGGCCTTGACCTTGTCGTCCAGGATGTTCTGCACGGCCTCGTCCTGCGACTCGGTCACGTGGGCCGTGCCTTCGAACACGTGGATGCTTTCGTCCACGCCGGCCGACTTGACCACGCAGCCGTCCAGGGCGATGTTGCCCGTCAGCACGGCCAGGCCGCCTTCCTTGGAGAAGGCGTGCTCGTAGGAGCGGATGCAGCCTTCTGCACGGTCCAGGTCCAGGCTGGGCCAGCGCGTGTTCTGGCTGAAGGCCACCTGGGTGGGGATGCCGGCCGGGCCTGCCAGGTAGAAGTGCCTGACGGCCTCGTCCTGGGTGGTGGTGATGTCCCACTGCGCCAGGCCTTCGCCCAGGGTCTTGGCGTGCACGGTGGGCACGTCGGTGTGCAGCTTGCCCGCGCGGGCCAGCTCGCCGAGGATGGCGAAGATGCCGCCGGCGCGGTGCACATCCTCGATGTGGTATTTCTGCGTGTTGGGCGCCACCTTGCACAGCTGGGGCACGGAGCGCGAGAGGCGGTCGATGTCGGCCATGGTGAAGTCGATCTCGGCTTCACGGGCAATGGCCAGCAGGTGCAGGATGGTGTTGGTGGAGCCGCCCATGGCGATGTCCAGCGTCATTGCGTTCTCGAAGGCCTTGAAGCCCACGGAGCGCGGCAGCACGGAGGCGTCTTCCTGCTCGTAGTACTCGCGGGCCAGCTCGACGATGCGGCGGCCGGCGCGCTTGAACAGTTCCTCGCGGTCGGCATGCGTGGCCAGCACCGTGCCGTTGCCGGGCAGGGACAGGCCCAGCGCCTCGGTCAGGCAGTTCATGGAGTTGGCGGTGAACATGCCCGAGCAGGAACCGCAGGTCGGGCAGGCCGAGCGCTCGACCTGGGCGACCTGCTCGTCGGTGTAGTTGGAGTCGGCCGCGATCACCATGGCATCGACCAGGTCCAGCTTCTTGAACTCCAGCTTGTGCGTGTTGGGATTGGCCAGCTTGGTCTTGCCCGCTTCCATGGGGCCGCCGGAGACGAAGATCACCGGAATGTTCAGCCGCATGGCGGCCATCAGCATGCCGGGGGTGATCTTGTCGCAGTTGGAGATGCACACCAGCGCGTCGGCGCAGTGGGCGTTGACCATGTACTCCACCGAGTCCGCGATGATGTCGCGGCTGGGCAGCGAATACAGCATGCCGTCGTGGCCCATGGCGATGCCGTCGTCCACGGCGATGGTGTTGAATTCCTTGGCCACGCCGCCTGCGGCCTCGATCTCGCGCGCCACCAGCTGGCCCAGGTCCTTGAGGTGAACGTGGCCCGGAACGAACTGCGTGAAGGAGTTGGCGATGGCGATGATGGGCTTGTCGAAGTCGCCATCCTTCATGCCGGTGGCACGCCACAGGGCGCGCGCACCGGCCATGTTGCGGCCGCCGGTGGAAGTCTTGGAACGGTATGCGGGCATGGGGAATCCAGTTGTCTGTCGTCTCGGTCCATCCCTGGTCCTGTGGGGAAGGCCAGGGTCTGGGCGAAGATTATGGCGCAGCGCCCGCTGCACCGCTGGGGCACAGGAATGCCTCGGCCGGCATGGGCCGCCCCTTTGCAGACCCCGGGCATCGCCTGCGGCGAAGCCTGCGCCGCCGTTCAAGGCCCCTCAGCGGCGCGAACGCGAGCGCGTGCCCGTGCCCATGGCTTCCTTGTTCTTTTCGATGCGCTTCAAGCGCCGCTGCTCGATCTTGTCGGCCGCGCGCCGCTTGGTGTAGCCAGAGGTGTCGGCCCAGGCCCACCAGGCTGCCGTCACGCCATAGGCGCCCAGGATGACGTACCAGGACCAGGAGGCCACAGGCTCGATATCGGCCAACTTCAGCAGAGTGAGCAAGACCGCGATTCCCAACAGATACATAACTTCTCCTTCACCAGACGGTGCTTCACACGAGGTAACGCATCAGGCATGCGCGCCCACTACAATGTTTCGCATAATTATTCCCGACAACCCCCAGGAACTCATGATGAAGCAGACATTGATCGCATTGGCCTTGACCGTCGTCACCGTGGCTCCCGCCATGGCCGACCAGGCTCTTGCCGCCTCCAAGAACTGCATGGCCTGCCACGCCGTGGACAAGAAGCTGGTGGGCCCGTCCTATAAGGATGTGGCCTCCAAGTACGCGGGCCAGAAGGACGCGGTGGACAAGCTGGCTGCCAAGATCATGAAGGGCGGCAGCGGCGTCTGGGGCCCGGTTCCCATGCCCGCCAACCCCCAGGTCAACGATGCCGACGCCAAGAAGCTGGCCGCCTGGGTGCTGTCGCTGAAGTAAGTTCCGCTGGCCTCCCGCCTCGGGGCCCACAACGAAAAAAACCGCGCAACGCAAGTCGCGCGGTTTTTTTCATGGTCCGCCCATAAATCCAGGCGCGGGCCGCCTACCTGTAGTCCGGAGCGCCTGCGCCGGGCTGCTGGTACAGGCGAACCTGCTGCTCCAGCTGCCCCACATAGGCGGCCGTGCTGTTGTCCGACTCCTGGGCACGCTGCACCAGATGGGCCTCCAGCCCGTCCAGCCGCGCCATCAGCACTTCCTTGTCACGCGCATGCAGGTCCTCCAGCACGGTGCGCAGCTCGGTAAAACGCGAAGCCTCGGCCTTGTCGGCCAGGTCCCGCTGGGCCTGCATTTCCTTGGCGTGGCGGCGCGCCTCCATCAGTACCGAGCCCTGCAGCCACAGCACATAGGCGACGAAGAACACGCCCAGCAGGCAGGTCAGCGCCAGCATCAGCACGCCCAGCGGCGCCTGGACGTCGGTTACGCCCAGCGACACGACGGACGGCGCGGCCAGCGTGTTCCAGTTGAATGCCGCCAGCAACGCGATCAGGGCCACGGTGATGAGCAGCGACAGGGTTCTCAGATTCATGGTGAAAGGCCTCCCTCGGCAGTGGTGAAAGCAACAGCTTCGGTTGTACTGCAACCATCATGCCTGAGCTGTCGGCCCACACAAAATAGGACTGCAAGACAGGGCGCCGCCCGCAGTCCAGCCAAGAAAAAACCGGAGCCAGGGCTCCGGTTCTTCATGGCGGTCGTGTCCGCCCTCAGTTCGTCTCGGCCAGCTGGTCGAGGATGGCCGGGTTCTCCAGCGTGCTCGTGTCCTGGGTGATGGCCTCGCCCTTCGCAATCGAGCGCAGCAGGCGGCGCATGATCTTGCCGCTGCGCGTCTTGGGCAGGTTGTCGCCAAAGCGGATGTCCTTGGGCTTGGCGATGGGGCCGATTTCCTTGGCCACCCAGTCACGCAGCTCCTTGGCGATCTGCTTGGCCTCCTCGCCCGTGGGACGCGAGCGCTTGAGCACCACGAAGGCGCAGATGGCCTCGCCTGTCAGGTCATCGGGGCGGCCCACCACGGCGGCTTCGGCCACCAGGTCGGTCTTGGACACCAGGGCCGACTCGATCTCCATCGTGCCCATGCGGTGGCCCGAGACATTGAGCACGTCGTCGATGCGGCCCGTGATGCGGAAGTAGCCACGGTCCTCGCTGCGCACGGCGCCGTCGCCGGCCAGGTAGGTCTGCCCGCCCAGCTCGGCCGGGAAGTAGCTCTTCTTGAAGCGCTCGGGGTCACCCCAGATGGTGCGGATCATGCTGGGCCAGGGCTTGGTGACCACCAGCAGGCCGCCTGCGCCGTTGGGCAGTTCATGGCCGGTCTCGTCGACGATGGCGGCCATGATGCCCGGCAGCGGCAGCGTGCACGAACCCGGCACCAGCGGCGTGGCGCCCGGCATGGGGGCGATCACGTGGCCGCCGTTCTCGGTCTGCCAAAAGGTGTCCACGATGGGGCAGCGCTCGCCGCCCACATTGCGGTGGTACCACATCCAGGCCTCGGGATTGATGGGCTCGCCCACGCTGCCCAGCAGGCGCAGGCTGGACAGGTCCGAGTTCTTCGGATGCACGGCGGCATCGCCATCAGCGGCCTTGATCAACGAGCGGATGGCCGTGGGCGCCGTGTAGAAGATGGTGCAGCCGTGGCGCTCGATCATCTGCCAGAAGCGGCCCGCGTTGGGGAAGGTGGGCACGCCCTCGAACACGATCTGCGTGGCGCCAGCGGCCAGCGGACCATAGGCCACATAGGTGTGGCCGGTGATCCAGCCGATGTCGGCCGTGCACCAGAACACGTCGCTGGGCTTGAGGTCGAAGGTCCACTCCATGGTCTGCTTGGCCCACAGCACATAGCCGCCCGTGCAGTGCTGCACGCCCTTGGGCTTGCCCGTGGAGCCGCTGGTGTAGAGGATGAACAGCGGGTGCTCGGAATCCACGGCCACGGGCGCGCACTCGGTGCTCTGGCCGGCCAGGATCTCGCCGAAGGTCTTGTCGCGGCCTGCCGTCATGGCACAGGCCGTGGCCGTGCGCTCGTAGACGAAGACATGGCGCACGGCCTCGCAGCCGCCCAGCGCCAGCGCATCGTCCACGATGGCCTTGAGCGGCAGCTCCTTGCCGCCGCGCATCTGGTAGTTGGCGGTGATCACGGCCACGGCGCCCACGTCCACGATGCGTTCCTGCACCGCCTTGGCCGAGAAGCCGCCGAACACCACGCTGTGCGTGGCGCCGATGCGCGCGCAGGCCTGCATGGCGATCACGCCCTCGATGGTCATGGGCATGTAGATCAGGACACGGTCGCCCTTTTGCACGCCCTGCGCCTTGAGCGCGTTGGCGAACTGCGAGACGCGCTCCAGCAGTTCGCGGTAGCTGACCTTGGTGACCTCGCCGCCATCGGCCTCGAAGATGATGGCCGTCTTGTGCTCGACGTCCGTGCCCATGTGCTTGTCCAGGCAATTGGCGCTGGCGTTGAGTTCGCCGTCGGCGAACCAGCGGAAGAACGGGGGATTGCTGTCGTCCAGCACCTGGGTGAAGGGCTTGGACCAGACCACGTTCTCGCGCGCCAGGCGGGCCCAGAAGCCCTGGTAGTCGTTCTCTGCCTCGGCGCACAGCGCCTTGTACTGCTCCATGCCGGAGATGCGGGCCTTGGCGGCGAAGTCTGCCGGCGGCGGGAAGACCCGGTTCTCCACCAGTACCGATTCAATGGGGGATGCTGTTGCGGTGCTCATGCTTGCTTGTCTCCTGGGCTGGCCAAATAAAAATTGTGGTGTGACTGTCGGGGGCCGGTCTTACATGCCACTGACTGAAACCCCCTTGGGCGCGTCTACCTGGGGATTCCCCGCAGTTCCCGGCCGTCACTGGCAATGGCCTGTTTCGCCGCTAAAATCGCGCGCCCGTTTTCCACGGCCATTGTCCCCTCCCATCCACGCTCCCACACCAGACAAGCGCGACCGACCACCATGGCCCGCCAGCAAAACTCCAATCGAGCCCCCGGCTCCCCCCTGCGTCCCCTGCCTTCCCTGATCTTCGCCAGCCGCTGGCTGCAGCTGCCGCTGTACCTGGGCCTGATCGCCGCCCAGGGTGTCTACGTCTGGCACTTCCTGCTCGAGTTGTGGCACCTGATCGAGGCCGCCTTCGGCAACCAGGAAGCGCTGCAGGCGCTGATCACCAGCATCGGCTACAAGCACGATGCGCCCATCGGCGCGCTCAACGAAACCATCATCATGCTGGTGGTCCTGGCGCTGATCGACGTGGTGATGATCTCCAACCTGCTGATCATGGTCATCGTGGGCGGCTACGAAACCTTCGTCAGCCGCCTGGGCCTGGACAGCCACCCCGACCAGCCCGAGTGGCTGGGCCACGTGAACGCCTCCATCCTCAAGGTCAAGCTGGCCCTGTCCATCATCGGCATCAGCTCCATCCACCTGCTCAAGACCTTCATCAACGCGGGCAGCTACGACGTCAAGGTGCTGATGTGGCAGACCATCATCCACGTCACCTTCCTGGCCAGCGCCCTGGCCATCGCCTACACCGACAAGCTGATCAACAGCACGGCCAGCAACCACTGAGCTGGCAGCTGTCATCAAGCCCCCCAAGCCCCGCAGCGCCAGCCGCTGCGGGGCTTTTTCATTGCAGGGCGCCGAGGTGAAACCCACTATCATTGCGCCAGCCCCCAGTTCAGGGGCTGGTGCGTAAGAACACCTTGATCGCCAGCGGTGCGGCCTCGCCGTTAAAGAGGCCTTGTCACGTCTGATTTCCGGATCGTGGGTGCATACCCACGTCCATACGGTTACGGGCGGGATGGGGCTACCCGCAAGGGCGTCCGCACGGCTGGCACGTGTTCTTAACATCCCGTCCACCCGTCCGCGCGTAAGAACGCGGGCCGGTGGTTCAAGTCTCGTCCAGGAGCACAGAACCATGACAGCCGTTTCCCTTGCACGCGCCTGCGTGCCACGCCACCTTTATCCCCCTGCGCCATCCCTGCGCAATCCAGGGCGGAGGCACCAGCCATGAAGCAGCAAAAGGCGCCCCAGCCCCCTGACGAAGCGCACGCCCGGCATCTGTCCCTTGCGCTGGGCGACATGGACCTGATCGTGCAACGAGGCTGCACCCAGATAGCCGCCATCGTCGACCTGTCCCTGGCCTGGCTCGAACACCCGGAGGGCCACCAGCGCATCGAAACGGTGGCCCAGGCCCTGGAGGCCATCCGCAGCAGCGCCAGCGCGCTGGCACACGCAGTGTCCGAAGAGGCGCGCCCCCTGGACTGCGCATCCACAGACCAGCCCGCGCAGCGCCGGCGCAATGCGGCGCAGACCGCAACCTTGAGGTTCGCGCAGGCATTTGCCAGCCTGGGGACAGCACCGCCAGGGTGAGGGGTTGATGCCTGCCGGTTGCGCCTGTCCCTAAACTGGCCGCATGCCCTATTCGCACCTGCCGCATTTCACCCTGGTCGAGCCCCAAGGCCTGGGCCTCGTCAATCCCGTGGCGGCCGACCTCGCGCTGCTGGAGCGGCTGGCCGCAGACCCCGGCCATCCCCTGGCCCAGCTGTGGACCGCCCCCACCTGCCTGGTGGTGCCACGCAGCTACCAGCGCCATGCGGCACTGGACGCGGTGCGCGAGCGCTTTGCGGCGCAGGGCTGCCCGGTGTACCTGCGCTCCTCGGGCGGTGGCCTGGTTTCCCAGGGCCCGGGCATGCTCAACCTGAGCCTGGCCTATGTGGTGCGCGGCATGCCGGGCGAATGGGCCGAGCCCGTCTACCTGCACCTGTGCGAGATGCTGCGCGGCCCGCTGCACAGCCTAGGCCTGGCAACGCACTGGCAGGCAGTGGAAGGCTCGTTCTGCGATGGCCGCTTCAATCTGGCCTGCACCCACGAAGGGCGGGCGCGCAAGATCGCCGGCACGGCCCAATACTGGCGCCCGCTGCCGGCGCCGCCAGGCACGGCGCCCGGCAGCCTGCGTGCGCATGCCGTGCTGGCCCATGCCGTGCTGCTGGTCGACGCCGACCTGCCAGCCGCCCATGTGCTGGCCAACGGCTTCGAGCAGGCGCTGGACAGCAGCCGCCACTATGACCCGGACAGCACCATCAACGTGGCCCAGGCGCTTGCGCCCGCGCAGGGGCCGGGCAACCAGGCTGACACCATGCAGGCACTGCACTCCCTCCTGGCCGATTCGGTATGCCGGTGCGGCCCGCCGGGCAAGGCGGAAACCGCCGTGTCCTGAGTCCATCGATGCCTGCGGGTCGTTTTCGCGTCCGAAGCCTCGTTTTCGGTGAAGATCCGGCCTGAAGCTTTCCTCAAGCTGACGCTTCGCCGATTTTATTCACTGATGGCAGCAGACATCTCATGGAATATAGCTATTACGCTATTACTAAATGAGCAAAAAAACGACCAATCCGCCCCCCAGAAGGGCCGAAACGGCCCGAAACAGGCTTTTTTCGGCTCATGCGTTTTGACGCAGTAAAAGTCGTTTTATATAATTTCGGCTTCTTTACAACCTGCCAAGCAGGTCATCGGCACCGTCTTCACGGCCTGCCGATACACCCCGGCGGATCGTTGTGCTCCCGGCACAGCCCCGTCAACCGGGCCGAAACTCGGTCCTGATGTTGTGGGGCATCGCGCTGGCTGATCTTCAGCCACGATGCCCGACTGAGACACCGCGCGCCTCGCCGCCGGCTGCTCTCGCCTTCTGGCTCTTGCGCACCGCTTCGCGTGCCATCCGAGCCGCCTCGGGTGCTTTCGCACCTGTTTGAATCCCAGCAACGGGGGACGGCAGTCCTCTGCAGCGAACGGCATCAGGGCTTCATTTTTGGCTTGCGCGCCAGCGTCTTCGCCCGTCGAGGACGCTGGACTGTGTTCCATCTCACCCAAAAGGAGAACGCCACAGTGGCCAAGCAGATCATCATCGATCATGTGTTCAAGGTGTTCGGGGACGACCCCAAGACCGCACTCGACCTCGTCCAACAGGGCCTGAGCAAACAGGAGATCCTGGAGCGCACGGGCCAGTCCATCGGCGTGTTCGACGCCAATTTCACCATCGAGGCCGGCGAGATCTTCGTCGTCATGGGCCTGTCGGGCTCGGGCAAGTCCACCCTGGTGCGCATGCTCAACCGCCTCATCGAGCCCACGGCCGGGCGCATCGTGGTCGATGGCCAGGACATCAATGCCCTGAGCGAGCGCGATCTGCGTGCGCTGCGCCGCAAGGACATCTCCATGGTGTTCCAGTCCTTTGCGCTGATGCCGCACATGACGGTGCTGGACAACACGGCCTTCGGCCTGGAGCTGGCCGGCGCCGACAAGGCCGAGCGCCAGACACAGGCCCAGGCCGCGCTGGAGCAGGTGGGCCTGGGCGCCTGGGGCGCCAGCTACCCCGACGAGCTGTCGGGCGGCATGCAGCAGCGCGTGGGCCTGGCCCGGGCGCTGGCGTCCGATCCGTCCATCCTGCTGATGGACGAGGCCTTCTCGGCACTGGACCCCATCATCCGCACCGAGATGCAGTCCGAGCTGCTGCGCCTGCAGCAGATCCAGCGCCGCACCATCGTCTTCATCTCGCATGACCTGGACGAGGCCATGCGCATCGGCGACCGCATCGCCATCATGAAGGATGGCCAGGTGATCCAGGTCGGCACGCCCGACGAGATCCTGCGCAGCCCTGCCGACGACTATGTGCGCAGCTTCGTGCGTGGCGTGGATGCAGCCTCGGTCTTCAAGGCCGGCGACATCGCGCGCCAGGCGCTGACCGTGGTGTCCGAGCACAGCGACCGCGGCTGCCGCGCAGCCCAGCGTCTGCTGGAAGACTCCGACCGCGACTACGCCTATGTGGTCAACGCGCGCCGCCGCTTCCTGGGCGTGGTGTCCTCGCAGTCGCTGCGCGACGCACTGCATGGCCGCCCGGGCATGCTGGGCCTGAGCCACGCCTTCCTGCCCAACGTCGAGCCGCTGTCCGCAGGCACGCCGGTGGCCGAGCTGTTCGGCCCCGTGGCCGCCGCGCCCTGCGCGCTGCCGGTGACGAGCGACGACGGCCAGTTCATGGGCGTGGTCAGCCGCACCACCATGCTGCGCTTCCTGGACCGCGACACGCCGCCCGTGCCGCCGCCGCAGGAGATCGTGCCGCCGGTCACGCTCAACCCGCATTTCCCGGCCTCCAACGCCCCCACCGTCGCGCCGACCGTGGAGCCGATCGAACAACGACAAGGAGATGCCGCATGAGCGATGCAACCAACAGCCTGAACCCGAACACCGCCGCTGCCGCCACCGATCCCTGGGCCGATGCGAGCGCAGCCCCTGCTTCCACCGATTCCGCAGCCTCTGCTGCCTCTGCAAGCGCCGATCCCTGGGCCACCGCCGCCACGCCGGCACCCGATGCCTCGGCCGATCCCTGGGGCGCCGCCAGCGGCGGTGATGCCGCAGGCGGTGACTGGCTGGGCGCCTCGGCCAGCTCGGGCGTTCCCGACGACGCCCATGCCAGCCTCTGGCACCAATTGACCACCGACGGCCTGCCCGTGCAGGGCTGGATCAACGGCGGCCTGGAATGGGTGGTCCACCATTTCCGCCCCTTCTTCCAGGCCGTGCGCACGCCCATCGACGGCACGCTGTCGGGCATCACCGATGCCATGCTGGCCCTGCCCTGGCCGCTGCTGATCCTTATCCTGACCCTGGTGGCCTGGCAGTTCGCGGGCCGCGCCATGGCCATTGGCGCCGCCGTCTCGCTGGTGGTGGTCGCCATGCTGGGCATCTGGCCCGAGGCCATGGTGACGCTATCCCTGGTGCTGACCTCGCTGGTGTTCTGCATGGTCATCGGCCTGCCTGCGGGGATTTTGCTGGCCTCCAGCGACCGTGCGCAGCGCTGGACACGCCCGCTGCTCGACGCCATGCAGACCACGCCGGCCTTCGTCTACCTGGTGCCCGTGGTGATGCTGTTCGGCATCGGCAACGTGCCCGGCGTGATCGTGACCATCATCTTCGCGCTGCCGCCGCTGATCCGACTGACCAACCTGGGTATCCGCCAGGTGCGCCCCGACCTGATCGAAGCCAGCCGCGCCTATGGCGCATCGCCCTGGCAGTTGCTGTGGAAGGTGCAGCTGCCGCTGGCCATGCCGTCCATCATGGCGGGCGTGAACCAGGCGCTGATGCTGTCGCTGTCCATGGTGGTGATCGCCTCCATGATCGCCGTGGGCGGTTTGGGCCAGATGGTGCTGCGCGGCATCGGCCGCCTGGACATGGGCCTGGCCACCGTGGGCGGACTGGGCATCGTGCTGCTGGCCATCGTGCTGGACCGCATCACCCAGGCCATGGGGCAGACGACCCGTGGCGGCGCACGCTGGTGGCACAGCGGCCCCGCCGGCTGCATCGCCCGCCTGCTGGGCGCCGGCAACAAGCCGGTCCATCGCGGCAGCACCAGCTGAATGCCTTCACTGCGGCGCGGATGGGCCCACTGCCGCGCCGCCTTCCCGAAAAGCGGCCAGCCAGGCTGGCCGCCCACTCCCCTTTCATCACACAACGGAGGAACCCGAGGATGAACCAAGCCCTGAACCACAATCGACTGCCAACTGCCACTGCCAGCCACTGGCTGCGCACCGCCACGATGGCTGCCGGCATCGCACTGGCCTGCGCAGGCGCATCGGCCGCCAGCGACCAGCCCGGCAAGGGCGTGAAGGTGTCGCCGCTCAAGAGCTCCATCGCCGAAGAAAGCTTCCAGACCCTGATCGTCATGAAGGCCCTGGAGAAGCTGGGCTACGACGTGCAGCCCTTCCAGGAAGTCGAGTACCCCACGGCCCACGTGGCGATTGCCAATGGCGATGCCACTTTCCTGGCCACGCACTGGAACCCGCTGCACGCCGACTACTACAAGAACGCGGGCGGCGACGCCAAGCTGTTCCGCAAGGGCGTGTACTCGGACAACGCGGCCCAGGGCTATCTGATCGACAAGAAGACGGCCGACGAATACAAGATCACCAATATCGGCCAGTTGAAGGACCCCAAGATCGCCAAGCTGTTCGACTCGGACGGCGACGGCAAGGCCGACCTCACCGGCTGCACGCCGGGCTGGGGCTGCGAGGCCGTGATCGAGCACCATCTGACGGCCTACAAGCTGCGCGACACCGTGACCCACAAGCAGGGCACGTACTCGGCGCTGATCGCCGACACCATCTCGCGCTACAAGGCCGGCAAGCCCATCCTCTACTACACCTGGACGCCCTACTGGGTGAGCAACGTGCTCAAGCCCGGCAAGGACGTGGTGTGGCTGGAGGTGCCGTTCTCCTCGCTGCCCGGCGAGCAGGCCAAGTTCGATACCAAGCTGCCCAACGGCAAGAACTACGGCTTCGTGGTGAACAAGCAGCAGATCGTGGCCAACAAGGCCTTCACCGACAAGCATCCCGACGCCGGCAAGCTGTTCGAGCTGATGCAGCTGCCCGTGGGCGACATCAGCGCGCAGAACCACATGATGAGCCAGGGCCAGAACAAGCCCTCGGACATCAACCGCCATGTGGACGGCTGGATCAAGGCCCACCAGAAGACCTTCGACGGCTGGCTGGAACAGGCCCGCGCCGCAGCCCGCTGAACGCTGCGGGGGGAGTCGCTCCAGGCGTTCCCCCGGCTTCCTGCTTCAAAGGCCCTCTTCAAAGGCCCGCTTCGGCGGGCCTTTTGAACAGGCGCAGGGCGATGGCCGTGACCACCACGCCCGCCACCAGCGCCACCGCATACATGGCCACGTGGGTCACGGCGTTGGGAATGGGCGCGACGAAGATGCCGCCATGCGGCACCTTCAGCTCCACACCCGCCAGCATGGACACGGCGCCGGCCACGGCCGAGCCCAGCACCAGGGCCGGAATCGTGCGCAGCGGATCGCGCGCCGCGTAGGGAATGGCCCCCTCGGTGACAAAGGCCAGGCCCAGCACGCCGGCCGAGGCGGCGCTGCCGCGCTCCTCGCGCGTGAAGCGGTCGGCAAACAGGCGCGTGGCCAGGGCCAGCCCCAGCGGCGGCGTCATGCCGGCGATCATGGCTGCAGCCATGGGCGTGTAGACCTGGCTGGCGATCATTCCCGTGGAAAACGCATAGGCGGCCTTGTTCACCGGCCCGCCCATGTCAAAGGCCATCATCGCGCCCAGCAACAGGCCCAGCAGCAAGGCACTCGCACCCTGCATGCCGCGCAGCCAGGCGCTCAGCCACTGCAGCAGCTCGGCCACGGGCGCACCAACCAAATAGAACATCAGCAGCCCCGTGAACAGGCTTCCCAGCACAGGCAGGATCAGCATGGGCAGCAGGCCCTTGAGCGCCTGCGGCAGCCGGATGTGCGCCGCCATGAAGGCCACGCCGTAGCCTGCGATGAAGCCGGCCGCGATGCCGCCGATGAAGCCTGCGCCCATGCTGGACGCGATCATCCCGCCGATCATGCCCGGCGCAATGCCGGGCCGGTCGGCAATGGAATAGGCGATATAGCCGGCCAGCGCCGGCACCATCAGCGCAAAGCCGCCCTTGGCGCCGATCTGGAACAGCGTCCATCCCAGCGTGCCCTGGTGCGCATCGTCATGGACATAGATGCCGCCCAGCGCAAAGGCCATGGCGATCAGAATGCCGCCCGCCGTGACGAAGGGCAGCATGAAGGACACGCCGGTCATCAGGTGGCGATAGGCACCGCCCTGGGTCCGGGCCGGCGTGGGCGCGGCGCCCCCTGCAGCAGCAGCGCCCACGGCTGCACCATGCACGGTGGCTTCGGCCAGCGCCTTGGCGATCAGCCCCGAGCCGTCGCGTATGGCCGGCTTGGTGCCGCTGCGCAGCAACGGCTTGCCCGCGAAGCGCGAAAGATCGACCTCGCGGTCGGCGGCGATGATGACCAGGTCGGCCTCGGCAATCTCCTGCGGCGTCAGCGCATCGAGCGCGCCCACCGAGCCTTGCGTCTCCACGCGCATGGCGTGGCCCAGCGCCGCCGCGCCGCGCTGCAGTCCCTCGGCCGCCATGAAGGTATGGGCGATGCCAGTGGGGCAGGAGGTGACAGCCACAATGCGCTTGCCCGTGCGCTTGCCCAGACTCTCGCCCATGCGCTGTGCTGCGGGACTGGCGGCAGCGCAGCGCGCAAGCACGCCGGCCGGATCGTCGAGCGCCTCGCGCAGGCTGCAGCGCTCGACGGCGGCCTGCACGAAGCGGGAGGCATCGGCGGAGGTGTCAGCATCGTCATCGGTGCCGGCATCCCCCACGATCAGCAATTGCCCGGCCTGCGCGGCGGCATCGGCTGCATGCAGCCCGATCACACCGCCGCTGGCGCGCACCTCCACGGCCAAGGGACGCTGTCCGGCCGCATGGCGCAGGGCTTCGGCGGCCAGCAGCGCTTCGGCGTCGTGCCCGGCGGCTGCGATCACCACAAAAAGAGGGTTCATGAAAGCTCCTGAAGAATGGGGGATCACGGCCACTGGCATGACTCCAGCAGCACGCTGGCAGCCAGTGCCTGGACGCGGTCGGCATCGACTTCGCGCGCGGGCGCGGCCTGCAGCCAGGCCAGCGCGCTGGCCGTGGACAGGCGAGCCGTGTCCGCCAGATCCAGTCCGCGCAGCCGCGCGGCCACCATGCCCGCGACCATGGCATCTCCCGCACCCACGGAGCTGCCGCGCGCGCGCTGCGGCGGCCGCGCAATCACCGCGCCTTGCGCGGTGGCGAACAGCGCGCCCTCCTCGCCCATGGACACCACGGCCAGCCCCAGCCCCCTGTCCAGCAGGCGGCGCGCGGCGGCCAGAAGCGCATCGCGGCCGTCCAGGCGCCGGCCTGTGGCGGCCTGCAACTCCTCCCGGTTGGGCTTGATGGCCCAGGGCATGGCCGCATGGGGGGCCGTCGCCAGGGCGGCGGCCAGGGGGGCCTCGCTGGTGTCCAGCAGCACATCGGCACCGGCGGCCACGGCCTGGGCCTGGAGCCGGGCCCAGCTGTCCGCAGGCAGGCCGGCCGGCAGGCTGCCCGACAGCACCACGGCCAGGCCGGGCCGCAGATACCGGGCCAGTGCGGCCATGACGGCGTCCATATGCGCTTCGACCAACATCAGACCCGGCAGGTTGATGTCCGTGGTCTGGCGTCCGCCATCGGCCACCAGCTTGATGTTGGTGCGCGTCTGGCCCGGCACACGCAGGCAGGCGTCGGCAATGCCGCGCTGGGCGAACAAGGCCTCGAACATGCCGGCGTTGTCACTGCCCAGCACGCCCAGCGCGGCCGTGGAAACGCCCAGGCCCGCCAAGGCGGCGGCGACATTGATGCCCTTGCCGCCCGGCGCCTGCACGCTGCCCAATGCGCGCTGCACCTGGCCGGGCAGCAGCGCATCCAGGGTCACGAGCTGGTCTATGGCCGGGTTCAGGGTCACGGTGATGGCTTGCGGGGCGTTCATGCCGTCACCTCCTTGGCCAGGTCCCGCACCTGCGCGGCATCCTCGCAGTCCAGCGCCCTGTCTGCGAGCGCCTGCAACTGCCGCAGGCTGGCCGCGCGCATGCCGGCCTTGACACCGGCGATGTCGTTGGGCGTCATGGACAGCTCGCCCACCCCCAGCCCGGCCAGCAGCAGCGCACCGAACGGGTCGCCGGCCAGTCCGCCACAGACGCCCACGGGGCGCGCGCGGGTGGCAGCACCCTGCACGGTGGCGCGCACCATCCGCAGCACGGCCGGATGCAGGCTGTCCGCCTCGGCCGCCAGTTGCGGGTTCTGGCGGTCCATGGCCAGCACGTACTGGGTCAGGTCGTTCGTGCCGATGGAGAAGAAATCGGCATGGCGGGCCAGTGCGTCGGCCTGCACGGCGGCGGCGGGCACCTCGATCATGATGCCCAGCGGCAGGACCGGGGCATCCAGTTCGGCGCGCAGCCGTTCGCAGGCCGTGCGCAGCGCCAGCAGTTCCTGCACGCTGGTGACCATGGGAAACATCACGGACAGCCTTGCGCCATCGCGGGCCGCCCGGTACAGAGCGCGCATCTGGGGCTCCAGCAGGTCGGGGCGGCGCAGCAGCAGCCGCGCGCCGCGCACGCCCAGGAACGGGTTGTCCTCGCGCGGCAGCTCCAGGTGGGCGACCTGCTTGTCGCCGCCGATGTCCAGCGCGCGGACGATCAGCGGCCGGCCCTCCAGCGCCTGCGCCATGGCGCGGTAGGTTTCGTACTGCTCGTCCTCGCCGGGCGTGCTGCCGCGCTCCAGGAACAGGAATTCCGTGCGCATCAGGCCCACGCCCTCGGCGCCCTGGGACAGGGCCAGCGGCACCTGCTCGGGCAGGTTGACGTTGGCGCAGACTTCGATGCGCACGCCATCGGTGGTGATGGCAGGCAGGCTGCGCTGCGCTGCCACGCGGTCCTGCAGCGCCCGCTGCTCGGCCATGTGGGCACGCGCCGAAGCCAGGTCCTGCTCCGAGGGATCAAGGTAGATGCGGCCATTGGCGCCATCGACGATGGCCAGGGCCCCATCGGCCATGCCCAGCACGCCGCCGCCTGCCGCCACGGCGGCCGGCAGCCCCAGCGTGCGCGCGAGTATGGCCGTGTGCGAGGTGGGACTGCCCTGCGCCGTGACCAGCGCGGCCACGCGCGCCGTGTCCAGTTGGGCGGTTTCCGAGGGCGAAAGATCGGCCGCGACCAGAATGCAGCCGCCTTCGGGCAGGCCCTCCGGTCCCGCCGCTGCCAGCGAGGGCTGCAGTTGCACGAGCACGCGCCGGCCCACGTCGCGCAGGTCGGCGGCACGCGCGGCCAGTGCGGGGTTGTCCAGCGCCTGGAGACGGGCAGCGCCCTCCTCCACTGCGCGGTCCCAGGCCCAGGCCACGCCGTGGCCCTGGACCATGAACTGGCAGGCGCGCGTGATGAGTCCGGTGTCGCCCAGCCACTGGGCCTGCGCGCTGAAGATGGCCGCATCGCCTTCGCCCAGGCGGCGGCGGGTGTCGTCATGCAGGGCGCGCAGCTGACCCTGCGTCTCGGCCAGCGCCGCATGCAGCCGCGCACCGCCCACGCTGAGCGGCTCGGGCAGGTCGGGGATCTCGGCGGCCTCCACACGCCACTGGTGGATGCGGGCCACAGCCAGCCCCGGGCTGGCGCCCAGGCCCACAAAGGCAGGCCGCGCCAGCGGCGGCAGCCAGCCCGTGGCGGGCGATTCGGCTGCCTTGCGCGCAGCGGCGTCGGCATCGGCACGTTCCTGGGCCACCAGGGCCTGGGCCACGGCACACAGGCGCTGGACCGCGGCCCTGGCGTCGGGGCCCTCTGCCGAGACGGTGACCTTGTCGCCTTCGCGCAGTCCCAGCTGCAGCAGGCTGGCCATCTGCCGCGCATCGGCCACCTCGCCGCCATGGCGCACCTGGATGCGCGAGGCAAAGCCGCGCGCCGCCTCCGCCCAGCGCGTGGCAGGCCGCGCATGCAGGCCGTTGGGATAGGCAATGGTCCATTCGCACGCCTCGGCCAGATCCACTGCCGCCGGGCGGGCGGCAGGCGGCGCCGGGTCCGCTTGCCCCTGGAGCACATCGATGACCTGCTGCGCATCGCCGGTGGTGAACAGCGCCTGCAGCCGGGGTGTCTGCAGCAGGCCGGCCAGGCGGCGCAGCAAGGTGATATGGGCATCGGAGCGTGCCGCCACCGCCACCACCAGATGCACGTTCTGGCCGGCATTCCAATCCAGGCCCTCGCGCACCTGGAGCACGGCCACCGCGTCGCGCAGCACCAGGGCCCGGTCTTCGGCTCGGCCGTGGGGAATGGCCACGCCGTGGCCCAGAAAGGTTTCGGCCTGGGCCTCGCGCGCCTGCATGCCGGTGGCATAGCCAGGGGCCACGCAGCCACGGTCCTGGAGCAGCCGGGCCGCCTGGGCAATGGCGTCGGCCTTGTCGCGCACCCTGGCGTCCAGGCGCACGGCGATCTGCAGGCCCGCAGGAGCGGTGGGTGCAACCGCCGGGAGGGATGAATGGGCATTGATCATGGCGCGGATTGTGGGAACGTTCCCAACCATCAGTCAATCTGCACTGCAACATAACCCGGCCATAATCCGGCAATAACTCGGCATTTCTTTGGAGTTATCCTCTGCGGCACACCACAACCAACGGGAACGATTGCATTGAGCATCAGCATCAACGATGTGGCCCGTGCGGCCGGGGTTTCCAAATCGACGGTATCGCGCGCGCTGGCGGGCGGCTCGGTCAGCGAGGAGGTCCGGGCGCGGGTCGCGGCCGCCGTGCAGGCCACGGGCTACCGGCCCAATCTGATGGCGCGCCGGCTGCGCGCGCGCGACGCTGGCCCCATGGGCGTGCTGGTGGCCGACATACGCAACCCGTTTTTCACGGCCCTGATCCGCGCGGTCGAGGCCGAGGCCTATCGCCAGGGCCGGCGCGTGCTGTTGTGCAATACCGACGAAGACCCGCAGCGCGAAGCCATGTACCTGCAGCTCATGCAGGAAGAGCGCATCGCGGGGCTGATCTTTGCGCCCACCCAGGCCAGCCTGCACAAGCTGGAGCGCATGCAGCTGGAGTTTCCCGTCGTCCTGGTGGACCGGGCGAGCGCCCCGGCCTTCCATGACAGCGTGGTGCTGGACAACGCCCAGGCCTGCGCCACCCTGGTCAGGCATCTGGTGGACCAGGGCCGCCGCCGCATTGCAGGCGTCTTCGGCAGCACCAGCAGCACGGCGCGCGAGCGCTGCGACGGCTATCTGGCCGCCATGCGCGATGCGGGCCTGGAGCCCGACTTGCGCCAGTTGCCCCCGACCAGCGATGCCGCCGAGGCCGAGGTCGCGCAATGGCTGCGCCAGCCGCAGCGGCCCGATGCCTTCGTGGCAAGCAACAGCCTGCTGCTGGAAGGCTGCCTGCGCGCGATACGCGCCGCAGGCCTGCGCATCCCGGGCGATGTGGCGCTCGCCGGTTTCGACAACGAGCGCTGGACAGAACTGGTGGCCCCCGCCATCACCGTGATCGAGCAGCCGGTGGAGGCCATGGGCCGCGCCGCATTCGGCCTGCTCATGGAGCGGCTGCACACGCCCGATCTGCCGCTGCGCAAGGTGATCATGCAGGGGCGCTGCATCGTGCGCGAGTCCACCCAGGCGGCGGCCTGAGGTGCTGCGCCGGGGCGGGATCACATCGGAATCACGCCGGGGTCACGCAGGGATCTGCAACTGGCGCACGGCGTCGTCCACGCTCCAGCCCGCATAGCTGGCGTGCGGCAAGGCCGGATTGCCCACGCGCGCCAGCAGGTCGCGCACGGGGTCCTTGACGCGGGCCAGGGCCAGCGGCACGCCCAGTTGCCGCAACTGGGCCGCGAAGTCGCACAGCGCCTCGACACTGGTGGCATCTAGATCGGCCGAATCTTCCAGGCTCAGCACCACGCCGCGGGGCGAAGGCAGGGATTGCAGCCGCTCCCGGATGGCCGCAAACACGGGGTCGGCATTGCCGAAGAACAGCGGCGCCTCAGGCCGCGCGATCAGCAGGCCGGCCGGCACCACCGCGTCGGGGTGGCGTGCGGCATCGACAAAGTCATGTGTGTCCCCCAGCCTGCCCAGCCAGCTCACATGTGAGCGGGACAGCGTTTGCAGCAGCATGAGTAGGCTGGCCGCGATGGCCAGCAGCAGTCCGTCGAGCACGCCCAGCGCCAGCACGGCAAAGAAGGCCAGCACCACGATCAAGCGATCCCGCCGCCAGGCGAAGTAAGGGCGCAGCGCGGCAGGGTTCAGCGTGTGGCCCACGGCGTGGATGACGATGGCGGCCAGCAGCGGCTGCGGCGTGCGCTCTATCCAGGGCAGCAGCAGCCAGACGGCCAGGCCCACCACGGCGCAGGCCACCAGGCCTGCAGCGCGGCTTTGCGCGCCCGCCACCTCGTTGGCCGAGGTGGCCGAGTAGCCCGCGCCCACGGGCATGCCATGGAACACGCTCGACAGCAGGTTGGCCGCGCCCAGCGCCATCAGGTCGCGGTTGGCATCGACGCGGTCGCCATGGCGCAGCGCAAAGGTACGGATGGAGCCATAGGACTCGGCATAGAGGATGAGCGCCATCGCAAAGGCCAGTTCGCCCAGGCGCAGCCATTCGGCGCGCGACAGCGAGGGAATGCTGGGGTTGGAGAAATCCAGCCGTATCGGCCCCACGGCCGCAATGCCCCAGCGCGCGCACCAGCCGCCCGCATCCAGCGCAATGCCGGCCGCAATCACCAGCAAGGCCGCAGGCAGGCCACGCCAGCGGGCCAGCGCACGCATCAGCAGCAACGCCGCAACGGCCATGGCCAGGCCCGCTCCATTCCAGTGCCGCCAGCCGGCCAGCAGCTCCCAGACAAAGCGCGGCAGATCGCCATGCACGGGCTGGAAGGCGACGGCATGCGGGATCTGCTTGACCACGATGGTCAGCGCCAGCCCCAGCGCAAAACCGCGCAGCACGGGCTTGGCAATGAAATTGGAGACCGCGCCCAGCCGCGCCAGCCCCGCCACCACGAAGAACAGGCCCGTCAGCAGCACGATGCCCACGCCCAGCAGCATGCGCTGCTGCGGCGAGGTGCCGGCCATGGACGCCGTGGCCGCCAGCAGCACGGCGGCAGAGGAGGATGTGGCCGAGACGATGGCGAAGCGGCTGGTCCCCAGCAGGCCATAGGCCAGCAGCCCGGCGAACAGCGCAATCACCCCGGCCTGCGGCGGCAGGCCGGCGATGCCGGAATAGGCCACGGCCTCGGGCAGCAGCAGGCCGGCGATGGACAGGCCGGCGCCCCAATCGGCCAAGGCAGGCAGGCCAGGCGCACGCATCAGGATTGCGGAGCAACGACGCCGGACCAGCCCGGCAGGTAGCGCGCCTCGGCGCCGTGCGCCAGGCCCAGGGCCTCGTGCAGGGCCTGATCGGGCAAGGCGACATCGCTCTTGCCACTGCGCAGGTCCTTGGGTGCAAAGCGCGTGCGGAAAAAATCCGCCCAGAGGAATTCGACGAAAGGCGCCGTGTCCTTGGCATAGCCACCGGCCTTGCGCACGGCGCCGGCCAGGCTGCGGTAGGGGTCGTCGCGCAGGCGGTCCAGCTGCTCGGGCATCTTGGCCCAGTCGCATCGGCGGCCGCGCTCGTCATACGGATGGGCCCATTGGTGGAACTCCATCAGGCGCCAGAACATCAGCGGATCGGCCTCGCTGAAATCGGCCAGCTGCATGACCCAGACCTGCTCCACGGACTCCTGCGTCAGCGCCAGCCCCAGGTGGTGATGGTCAACGATGTAGTGCAGGCCACGCGGCCCCAGCACGGCCGGAAACCAGTGCGAGGCCAGAACGCCTTCGCGCTCCTTGCGCTTGAGGCGGCTCCACTGGGCGCGCTTGGTCTGCACTTCGGCGGCGCCTATGGTCATCTGCGTGGGACGCAGTGCGTCCAGCGAAACCCGGGTCAGATGCTGCTGTGCTCTCATCGTCCAACCTCCGTTGCATCAAAGGTGCGGACCCGGCGGGCTGCCCGGTCCGGCATCCAGAATACGCCTTCGGAGTTACAAATGGTCGCAACAACGGACTTGCACCCATAATCGCTCACAATTTTGTCCCGTTGACCTCATGAACCAGCCCCAACATCCCATCGTCCATGGCACGGAAGACGTGCTGATCAGCCTCTGCAACTCCGTCTCGCGCGTGCTCCAGGTGGCCACGCAGTGCCAGATCCAGTATTCGGGCATGGTGCAACGCATCACCAAGACCAGCCTCAAGCCCGACATCGGCTGCTTTGTCCTGGTGGACGGCGGCTTCTCGGGCCTGGTGATCATCAACTTCTCGGCCGCCGCCGCCATGGAGCTGTACCGCAGCTACATGCTGAGCATGGGCATGGGCGAGGACGACCTGGCCACCTCCTATACCTCGGACGATGTCAGCAACGTCATGGGCGAGCTGATGAACCAGGTGGTGGGCGACTTCACCAGCAAGGTCCAGCGCGAGCTTCAGACCTACATCACCCAGAGCCAGCCCAAGATGATCCGCCTGAACAAGCAGGTCAACCTCAGCGTGGACGCCAACCTCGACTCCCCCGAGGCGCGCCGCGTGACCTTTTACACGGGCAACAACAACATCTTCTATCTCGAACTGGCCATGGACCGCACCGAGTTCATCAAGGTCGTGGACTTCGAGCCTCAGGAGCGCCCCGATCCCGATGCTCTCATGGCCCAGACCGCCGCCAGCGCCCCGGCAGCAGCGCCCGCGCCGGCCGCCAGCACCGACACCGACGAACTGCTCAAGTCACTGGGCATGTAACTGCCGGCACACGGCTCCGGCATACAGCCCCGCCACACAGCCCCGCATACGGCCCCGGCACCGCGGGCAAGACCCTGATGCATGCGGATGTATCAGGGCGGCCCCGCAAACGACATCGTTGATATGCAGATAATTGGGATGCCAACTATTTGAATATCAGCCGATGTCGTCCCCTTTCGCTCCCTCACCGCCCACGCAGGCCGACCCCGCCGCCGTGCAAAGGCATTTCATGTTCACGCTGGGGCAGGTGAACAAACAGTGGCGCCGCACGCTGGACCGGCTGCTGGCACCCATGGGACTGACCCAGGCACTGTGGATGCCGCTGATGCACCTGGCGCGCTCGCCCGAGGCCATGCGCCAGAAGGATCTGGCCCACTCCCTGGCACTGGACAGCTCCTCCGTCGTGCGGCTGGTGGACGGCCTGGCGGCCCAGGGCTGGATAGAGCGCGTGGACGACAGCGACCGCCGCGTCAGAAAAATCCAGCTCACGCCAGCCGGCCATGCCCAGGTAGAAGCCGTGCAGGGCCTGCTTCAGCAGGCGCGCGCCCAGGTGCTGGGCGCCGTGCCGCCCGAGGAACTGGGCGCGGCCTACGCCACGCTGCAGCGCCTGCTGGAGGCCATGGCCGCCGAGCCCACCTCCGACACGGACCTGCCCGACGAGCAGGCTGCCTGAGATGGCGGCCGAGCACTCTTCGCTGCCACCCGGCCAGGACCATACAGCGGCCAGCCGCAAGGCGCCGCTGTGGCTGCTGGTGATCGTGACCATCGTTGGCACGCTGGCCATGCACATGTTCCTGCCCGCCCTGCCCGATGCGGCACGCCAGCTCCAGGCCGGCGCCAGCCAGATGCAGCTGACCATCACGGTCTACATCCTGGGCCTGGGCGTGGGCCAGCTGATCTATGGCCCGCTGTCCGACAGCCTGGGGCGCCGCCCCATGCTGCTGGCCGGGCTCATCCTCTATGCGCTGGCCAGCCTGGCGGCCTTTCTTGCCCCGTCCGCCCCCTGGCTGATCGGCGCGCGGCTGCTCCAGGCGCTGGGCGGCTGCGCGGGCCTGGCCCTGGGCCGCGCCATTGCACGCGACTCAAGCACGCCCGAGAACGCCGTAGGCAGCCTGGCGCTGCTCAACCTGATGATGATGATCGGCCCCGGCATCGCGCCGGCCATCGGCTCGGCCATTGACGACGCCCTGGGCTGGCGCGCCATCTTCGGCACGCTGGCCGTGGTCGGCGGCGTGACGGCCTTCGCCATCTGGAAGCTGCTGCCCGAAACCGGCCAGCCCACGGGCCGCCTGCACCTGGGCACCATCCGCGACGACTACCGCAGCCTGCTGCGCTCGCCGGCCTTCGTGGGCTTTGCCGTGGGCGGCGGCTGCGCCACCACATCCATCTATGCCTTCCTGGCGGCGGCGCCCTTCGTCTTCATCGAGCAACTGCATTCCACCAAGCATGAGGTGGCCATCTACCTGGGCCTGCTCATGGGCGGCATGGCCGTGGGCAATGCGCTGGCCCGCCAGCTGATACGCCACTGGCCCCTGGAGCGGCTGATGCTCAACGGCAACCTGCTGAGCCTGGCCAGCGCGGCCATGCTGCTGTTGCTGGCCCTGTTCAACCAGCTCACGCCGGCCATCGTGGTGGGGCTCATGGTGCTGTTCGCGCTGGGCTCGGGCCTGACCAGCCCTGCGGCGCTGGCCAGCGCGCTGAGCGTGCATCCGCGCCTCACGGGCTCGGCCGCCGGTGTCTACGGCAGCACCCAGATGGCCGTGGGCGGCCTGTGCACGCTGGGCGCCAGCCTGGGCAGCAACCCGGCGCTGTCGGCAGCGCTGGCCCTGGTGGTGGCCTGCGTGCTGGGGCAACTGGGCTTTCGCAGCGCGCTGCGCCACGCGCAACGGGCGCCCGGCTGAGGGCCGCAGTCCCCCAGGCGACGCTCCGCCCGCATGCGGGCCCGAGGCGCACAGGCCCTCGATTACATTGGCGCAGCCGTGGCCAGCCGCCACGGCCCACAGGAGACAAAAAACCATGCGCCAACTTTCCTTTTCCATCGTCCTGCGCCAGGCCGCCACCGGCACGCTGGCAGCCGCCGCGCTGCTGGCCGGCACAGCCGCCCAGGCCGGCTCCATCGAGGCCGCCGAGTTCAAGAGCGCCACGCTGCAGCGCAGCTGGACCTACAACGTCTACCTGCCCACGGGCTACGACGCCCAGTCCAGGCTGCGCTACCCCGTCATGTACCTGCTGCACGGCAATGACGGCCAGCGCAACGACTGGCCCGTCAAGGGCAACCTGCTGCGCACGGTGGACCAGCTGATCCAGAACGGGGAGATCCCGCCCGCCATCATCGTCATGCCCGACGCGGGAACAACCTGGTACGTGGACCTCAAGGAGCCCATGGAGACGGCCTTCTTCCAGGACCTCGTCCCCCATGTCGAGAAGAAGTACCGCACCCTCACCAGCCGCGATGGCCGCGTGATCGGCGGCCTGTCCATGGGCGGCTACGGCGCGCTGCGCTACGTGCTCAAGTACCCCGAGAAATTCCAGGCCGCCGCCCTGCTGAGCCCCGCCATCTACAACCCCGAGCCGCCCGCCGATTCCTCGGCACGCTCGGTCAAGGTCTTTGCCGAACCCAACACCGGCGGCCAGTACAGCACCACGGTCTGGAAGAGCTACAACTACCCTGTGCTGTGGGACAGCTTTCTCGCCCGCAAGATCAGCGTGCCCATGTACATCAACTCGGGCGACGACGATGAATTCATGATCGAGTCCGACGCCGCCCAGCTCTACGCCCAGCTGCGCAGGAACAAGCAGCCTGCCGAGCTGCGCATCGTCAACGGCAAGCATGAATGGCCGGTCTGGGAAAGCACCATCGGCGATGCGCTCAAGTACGTGTTCCGCACCGTGCGCCGCCCGCAGGCGGACAACTGAGCCAGGCCATGAAGCAAAAAAAAGGGGAGCCGGCCGGCTCCCCTTTTTGATTGCATCAGCAGGTCTTACAGATTGCCGACCATCTTGGCAGGGATCACCCAGGCGTCGAACTGTTCGCCGGTCAGGTGGCCGGAAGCCACGGCGGCTTCACGCAGGCTGGAGCCTTCCTTGTGCGCCTTCTTGGCGATGTAGGCCGCCTTGTCGTAGCCGATGTGCGGGTTCAGCGCCGTCACCAGCATCAGCGAGCGCTGCACCAGCTCCGTGATGCGCTCGCGGTTGGGCTCGATGCCCACGGCGCAGTGGTCGTTGAAGCTCTTCATGCCATCGGCCAGCAGGCGCACGCTCTGCAGGAAGTTGTGCGAGACCATGGGGCGGAACACGTTCAGCTCGAAGTTGCCCGAGGCGCCGCCGAAGTTGATCGCCACGTCGTTGCCGAAGACCTGGGCCGCCAGCATGGTCACGGCTTCGCTCTGCGTGGGGTTGACCTTGCCGGGCATGATGGACGAGCCGGGCTCGTTCTCGGGGATGGAGATCTCGCCCAGGCCGCTGCGCGGGCCGGAGGCCAGCCAGCGCACGTCGTTGGCGATCTTCATCATGCTGGCGGCCAGCGTCTTGAGCGCGCCGTGGGCGTGGACCAGGCCATCGCACGAGGCCAGGGCCTCGAACTTGCTGGGCGCCGTCACGAACGGGTAGCCGGTGAGCTGGGACAGCTCGGCCGCCACGCCCTCGGCATAGCCCTTGGGCGCATTCAGGCCCGTGCCCACGGCCGTGCCGCCCAGCGCCAGCTCGTACAGGTGCGGCAGCGCGGCGCGCACATGCTTTTCGCCATGGGCCAGCTGGGCCACCCAGCCCGAGATTTCCTGGCCCAGCGTCAGCGGCGTGGCGTCCTGCAGATGGGTGCGGCCGATCTTGACGATGTCGGCATAGGCCTCGCTCTTGGCCTGCAGCGTATTGCGCAGCAGGGCAATGGCGGGCAGCAACTTTTGCTCGATGGCCGTGACGGCAGCCACGTGCATGGCGGTCGGGAACACGTCGTTGCTCGACTGGCTCTTGTTCACATCGTCATTGGGGTGGACCAGGCGCGACTCGCCGCGCTCGCCGCCGAGGATTTCGCTGGCGCGGTTGGCCAGCACCTCGTTGACGTTCATGTTGGTCTGCGTGCCCGAGCCGGTCTGCCAGACCACCAGCGGGAACTCGTCCGGGTGCTTGCCGGCGATCACCTCGTCGGCGGCGGCCAGGATGGCCTGGGTCTTCTTCTCGTCGAGCAGGCCCAGCTTGTGGTTGACGGTGGCCGAGGCCTTCTTGACCTGGGCCAGCGCGTGGATGATCTCGCGCGGCTGCTGCTCTCCGCTGATGTCGAAGTTCTGCAGCGAACGCTGCGTCTGCGCGCCCCAGAGCTTGTCTGCGGGGACGGCTATGGGTCCGAAAGTGTCTTTTTCCTGGCGGGTCGCGGTCATTGGTATGGACTCCTTGGTGAAAACAACGCGGCGCAGTTGGCTGGAGGCAGGTCGGCGGGCCGCGCAGGACGTGGCTCGGGGATATCTGGCTGGCAGGGCCGCAATGGCAAAAACCCGCTCATGGTAACTCCGTAAATGGGAACCCCTCGCATCCGTCTCCCACTGAGGTGTCGCCGAGGCGGGCTTGTCCAGGCAAACCCCTCGACTCTTGTACAAGACTGCGCCCATTGCGTGCACTTTTCCCCCTGCAGCGCCGATAATCGCCCCCGGGATTCCCCTCCCCTGTTCCCCCGATCAAAAAGACACCCCACCGATGACCACCACGATCCGCCAGCAGGACCTGATCGATTCGATCGCAGGCGCCCTGCAGTACATCAGCTACTACCACCCCGCCGACTACATCGCCCACCTGGCCCGCGCCTACGAACGCGAGCAGAGCCCGGCGGCCAAGGACGCGATGGCCCAGATCTTGACCAACTCCAAGATGTCGGCCACCGGCCACCGCCCGATCTGCCAGGACACCGGCATCGTCAACGTGTTCCTGAAGGTGGGCATGGACGTGCGCTGGGAAGGCTTCACGGGCGGCCTGGAAGACGCCATCAACGAAGGCGTACGCCGCGGCTACAACCACCCCGAGAACACGCTGCGTGCCTCGGTCGTGGCCGATCCGCTGTTCGCGCGCAAGAACACCAAGGACAACACGCCTGCCGTCATCAACGTGCAGATCGTGCCCGGCGACAAGCTGGACGTGACCGTGGCCGCCAAGGGCGGCGGCTCGGAGAACAAGTCCAAGATGATCATGATGAACCCCAGCGACAACCTGGTGGACTGGGTTCTCAAGACCGTTCCGACCATGGGCGCGGGCTGGTGCCCGCCGGGCATGCTGGGCATCGGCATCGGCGGCACCGCCGAGAAGGCCGTGCTGCTGGCCAAGGAAAGCCTGATGGAAGACCTGGACATGTACGAGCTGCAGGCCAAAGCCGCGCGCGGCGAGAAGCTCGACCAGGTCGAGGAACTGCGCCTGGAGCTGTACGAGAAGGTCAACGCCCTGGGCATCGGCGCGCAAGGCCTGGGCGGCCTGGCCACCGTGCTGGACATCAAGATCAAGATGTACCCCACGCACGCGGCCTCCAAGCCCGTGGCCATGATCCCCAACTGCGCGGCCACGCGCCACGCGCACTTCGTGATGGACGGCTCCGGCGCGGTCTACATGGACGCGCCCTCGCTGGACCTGTGGCCCAAGATCGACTGGGAGCCCGACTACAACAAGTCGCGCCGCGTGGACCTCAACGCCCTGACCAAGGAAGAAGTGGCCAGCTGGAAGCCCGGCGACACCCTGCTGCTCAACGGCAAGATGCTCACGGGCCGCGATGCCGCCCACAAGCGCATCCAGGACATGCTGGCCAAGGGCGAGAAGCTGCCCGTGGACTTCACCAACCGCGTGATCTACTACGTCGGCCCCGTGGACCCGGTCAAGGACGAAGCCGTGGGCCCCGCAGGCCCCACAACGGCCACCCGTATGGACAAGTTCACCGACATGATGCTGGAGCAGACCGGCCTGATCGCCATGATCGGCAAGGCCGAGCGCGGCCCGGTGGCCATCGAGTCCATCAAGAACCACAAGTCGGCCTACCTGATGGCCGTGGGCGGCGCCGCCTACCTGGTGTCCAAGGCCATCAAGAACGCCAAGGTCGTGGGCTTCGAGGACCTGGGCATGGAAGCCATCTACGAATTCGACGTGGTGGACATGCCCGTGACCGTGGCCGTGGATGCCGGCGGCACCAGCGCCCACATCACAGGCCCTGCCGAATGGCAAAAGCGCATTGCATCCGGCGAGTTCAAGACCATTGAGATCGCCTCGGCCTGAAGCTTCCGGCAAGCGCAGAAAAACCGCCTTCGGGCGGTTTTTCATTTGCGTTCATCGGGGCCGGGAATCTCCAGGCATTCCCTGCTCAGTAGACAAGGTTTGCACTGAACTCCCAGAAATTCCCATCTCCCCCATCCGACACCGAAGACCCTCCATCCACCACATAGATCCAGGGAGCCACGCGATCGCCGGGCAACAACGGCACGACGGCCTCACCGCAAACACTGGCAAGTTCGGCCGGCCGCGGTGAGGAATAGCTGCCGCCGATGACCATGGTGTTCTTGAGCGTGCCGCCTGCGTCGGCCACAAACAGGCCCAGCCATATCAGCTTGTTTGCACTGGTGGCGCTGACGGTCGCCCGTGCGTTCACCCTGATCCAGCAACTGGAGCCCGCCGAAGGATTCAGGCGGCATCCATTGAACACCCGACCTTCCGTAGAAATAGTTGCGGATTCCAGCCAACCTTGGGCCCACGCGCTGCCCAAATCCAATGGAAACCTTGCAGAAGCGGGAATCACCCGTCCATTGGGCATGCTGCGGCCCGAATAAAACCCTTGGCGCACCATGGCAGCCGGACCCGCGATCTTTATGGGCCAGGCGCCCGTTGCATTGGAGCCATCGGCTTTTGCATCGGCCACTCCACTGATTTTGACGACCACGGCCGGAAACACCTCATTGGCCACACGGTAACGGATGGTGTAGCTGCCATCCGGCAAGCCGTCCAGAGATCCCGCATCCAGATAGTTTCCACGGGAATCCGTGGAGCGGGAATGCAAAACCCAGGGTGCATCATTGATAGAGGAATACACCGGTGCCTTTGGTGTCGCGCCCGTCACGCTCCACACCTGGGCGCTTCCGCGGATGTAATTCGTCGTACTGGTATTGAGTGTTCCATGGGTTGGTAAAAACCACATGTCAGACACTTCGGCAATCCATGGACCAAAGTACTGCATTGCATGCAAATCTGCAGCCACGGGCTGCTTGGCCACATATTCTGTACCGTTGTCCTGCAATACGCCGTCGAAGAGCTTTTTCCAGGAATTCCAGCTATTGTCACCCTGTGTGCTCAGCTTGGGAAACAGGGTTTTGGCGGGACCCAGATCCTCCATGGCCCTGCGCGCCGCTGAATGCAGAAACTTGTGCCCCACATTGGTAGGATGGAGCCCGTCCGTTCCTACCAGGCCAAGGCGGCAGCACGGCCACACGGGCAACTCGAAACTCCCGTTGACCACGGCCAGACCCTTGATATATTCGTCCAGTGCCAGCCAGGACACCATGGCAGATCGATGGCTTACGGCCACAGGATTGGCAAGATTTTCCGCGCAATACAACTGGTTCAAGAGACCGGCATTGTCGTTATTGAAAAATACAGGCAGAAAATGCCGATTCAACAAGGATGCCGGCGCGCCGTGCACCCTGTCATAGGGCGTTTCACTGGCATATAAAATCACGGCCGAGGGAAGCTGGGCTCGCAGGAAATCAAATAGCCTCTTGGCATTCGCCTTGACCACATCAATGCTCTCGCCGCTTTGCTGGAAGAAGTCGTTAATACCCAACGCGACGATCACCATGTCGGGACTATCCTGTACACAGCGTTGTGCGGGAGTCATGGATCCATAAGTGGGCTGGTCCATGGCATTTCTGAACGTATAGCCATTCTTGCTCAGATCCGTCACTTCAACGGATTCTCCACCGGATTGCATGGAGCTTTGCAGCAATACTGGCCAGGGCGCGTCATACATGCCTTGCTGAGCACTGATGCTATCGCCGAGGATTGCAATTTTCTTTGCCATTTTGTTCACCTTTTGCAGATTTCCAACAACCACCATGTGATGGCAGGTACATCATCACGCAATAGGCATAACAATTGACCCGGCTTTCGATGTGCTTGTGCACAGCACAACTCTTGCATCATTTACTGTGCGCCACATTCTTCAGCCGCATCTCCGAAAAAAAATCATGGATAGAGACAAGATATCTGCCGCCCAATGCATGGATGGGGAAACACCCTCTGTCCGCATTCGTATATAGCGTCTCCCGGCAAGACTCTTCACCGGCACCATCAATGTGTGCAAAACTGCGCCCCTTCAAACCTGCCCCTGATACCCAACAATGACCATCGCGCTCGTCCTCATCGCCCTGCTGGCCGTGACCAGCCTGGCCTGGCGCCTGTCCTCCCGCCGCCATGTCCTGCCCTGCCCGTCCTGGCTGCGCTGGATGGTCGAGCTTGACAACCCCTTCGCGGCCAGCAACAAGGCCGCCTTCATCGTCGGGCAACTGCAGATCCAGCCAGGCATGAAGGTGCTGGACGCAGGCTGCGGCCCGGGCCGCGTCACCCTGCCATTGGCGCGTGCCGTCGGCGCGCAGGGACAGGTGCTGGCCGTGGACCTGCAGCCGGCCATGCTCGAACAGGTGGCGGCCAAGGCGCGCGCCCAGGGGCTGGAGATGTGCGCACCCAGGCGGCTGCGCTGGGCCAGGGGCAGCTCGCAGCCGAGCAGCACGACCGCGCCGTGATGGCCGCCGTGCTGGGAGAGATCCCGGACCGCCAGGCCGCGCTGGCCGATGTATTCCAGAGCCTGCGCCCCGGCGGCCTGCTGGCCGTGGCCGAACTGGTCTTCGACCCGCATTCCAGCGCCGCACCAGCGTGGAAAAGCTGGCAGGCGAGGCAGGCTTCATCCCCCACTCCTTCCACGGCCATGCAGCCGCGTATCTGCTGGTACTGCAGCGCCCTCTCCAACCATGACCACCACACATTCCCCTGTAGCGACCCTGCGGACACCGCGCCTGATACTGCGCCAGTGGCGGACCGGCGACCGGCAGCCCTTTGCCGCGCTGAATGCCGACCCACAGGTCATGGAGCACTTTCCGGTACTGCTCAGCCGTGACCAAAGCGATGCCATGGCAGACAGGATCCAGGCACTGATCGAGGAACGCGGCTGGGGCTTCTGGGCGGCAGAGCACCTTGCCAGCGGCGAGTTCATGGGCTTCATCGGGCTGCATACTCCCGCCGCGTCTTTGCCGTTCTCGCCCTGCGTGGAAATCGGCTGGCGGCTCGCCCGGCCTTTCTGGGGCCAGGGCCTGGCCAGCGAAGGCGCACGGGCGGCGCTGGAGCACGGCTTCGGCGCGTTGCATCTGGAGTCCATCGTCTCGTTCACCGCGCTGTCCAACCTGCGTTCGCAAGCGGTGATGCAGCGCCTGGGCATGGAGCGCGACGCCCATGACTTCGACCATCCGAAGGTGCCGGCAGGCCATGCGCTGCGCAGGCATTGCCTGTATCGCCTGACATATGCCCAATGGCTGCAGCAGCAAGCCATGGCCGCAGCATGAACGCGCCCGAGCGGGCATACTGGGCGCCGCCTCCAAAAGCCTTTATCCGGATCTCCACATGACCTCCCCGGCCTCTCCCATCGGCGTCTTCGACAGCGGCATCGGCGGCCTCAGCGTGCTGCAGGCGCTGCGCCATGAACTGCCGCATGAGCGCTTCGTCTACCTGGCCGACAGCGGCAATGCACCCTATGGCGATGCGCGTGGCGATGCCTTCGTTCAGCAGCGCACGCGCACCATTGCGCGCCATCTGTGCGAGCAGCACCAGATCAAGGTGCTGGTGATCGCCTGCAACACAGCCACGGCAGCGGCCGTGGACATGCTGCGCGCCGAAATGCCCGAACTGCCCCTGATCGGCGTGGAGCCCGCCATCAAGCCCGCTTCGCTGTCGAGCCAGACCGGCCACGTGGGCGTGATGGCCACACGCGGCACGGTGAGCAGCGCACGCTTTGCACGCCTGGTGGCCGACCATGGCCAGCGCGTGCAATTCCATGTCCAGCCCTGCGACGGACTGGCCAAGGCCATCGAGGAAAGCACGGAGCAACCCGTTCCCGCCGACCCCATGACCACCGAGGTCGCGCAACTGTGCGCCAGGTACGTGAATGCCCTGGGTAGCTTCGGACAGAAGACGGGTGAGATGGATTCCCTGGTGCTGGGCTGCACCCACTACATATTCGCCCGCGAGCAGTTGCGCACGCTGCTGGGGCCGGACATCCAGTTCATCGACACAGGTGCCCCGGTAGCCCGCCAGACGCGGCGCGTGCTGGATCGCCTGGGCACCCTGGCCAGCGAATCAGGACCCTTGCCCGCAGCAGAGGGCCAGGTCCAGCTGATGACCACGGGATCTCTGCAGGCCCTGCAGTCTGCCGCATCGCGCTGGCTGGAGCTGCCCGCGCAATGCTGCTCGTCCGTTCAGGTCGGCGAATCCAGCGCCGTCCCCACGGCCGCTTGAATCAGGGCTGCGCCTGCCACAGGCGCCGGCCCGAGTGGTCCATCCAGCTCAGGTACAGGCGCAGCTCGAACTCCAGCTGGTGGTAGTCGGGCTCCATGTGGGTACACAGCTGGTAGAAGGCCTTGTCGTGGTCGGGCTCGCGCAGATGGGCCAGCTCGTGGACGACGATCATGCGCAGGAAAGCCTCGGGCGCCTGCTTGAACAGTGCGCCGATGCGGATCTCATGCCGTGCATTGAGGCGGCTTCCCTGCACCACGGTGCGGCGCGTGTGCAGGCCCAGGGCGTTGTGGACCACATGGATGCGGCCGTCGTAGGCCACCTTGTTCAGCGTGCCGGCATTGCGCATGTGCCGGCCCTTGAGGGCATCCACGTAGTCATAGAGGCTCTTGTCCGTGCGCACTGCATGGGCCTCGGGATGCTTGCGCAGCAGCCAGGCCTCGGCCTTGTCATCGGCCAGCCAGCCACGCACCTGTGACTGCAGCGCGACCGGGTAGGCGGACAGGTAGGGAAGCGGCAGCGCGCCACCGGCCACCTCGCGCCGCTGCTCGCGCTGGAGGCGTACGGTCTCGGTGACTGCTCCGGAATACTTGGACGTGCTGGCCTGTGCCGCCATGGCTGTACGCTGCGCTGGGCAGCGCCTTGCGCTCAATGCAGGTGGCGGGGGCGGCGGTTGCCGCCGTGGCCCGAACCCGATCCACCCATGCCGCGCGGCGGCTTGCCGATCTCCAGCGAGCTGACCAGGGCGTCGAAGCGCTGGGAAAACAGCTTGTCGATCTCCTGCACCACGCCACCCAGCTCGGAGCCGTCGAAATGGCGCTCCATCAGGTTGACCACGTCCTGCACCAGCAGATCGCGCTGCACCTGCATGATGGCCGCAGGCGTCGGACCAACGAAGAGCATGACGAAGTCGTCGCGCGACTCGGCCTCTTCGGACTCCTCTTCCTCGTCGAACTCGGTGTCGTAGAAGGTCACCTCGATGGCCGCGCCCTGCTCGGCCAGCTCATTGATGCCCATGCACATGTCGTCCAGCGACTGGCGGAAATCCTCGTCACCACGCACGGTCCAGCACACCTGGAGCAGGCGCTCCTTGGTATCGAACTGGATGCCTGGCTCTTCCTCATAGACGCTGCCAGCGCCATCGGCCAGGGAACGGGCCCCCGCATACTTCCACAGCGGACCCAGTGCTTCCTGCAACTGCTCGTAGGTCGTGTCGGGGCGCAGCAGCACTTGGCCGTGCACGTGGATTTCAAATGGAGCGTTGTAATTCGACATGTTCTCGTCTGGGATGAGTTTGGCCACACCTGTCACGCCGCACCATGTGCCACGATCAATGTCAACGGAACGCATGCAGGCATCGCCATCACTGTCTGCCCGAGCCGCGCCATCCAGGCAAGCAGCCCGGGGCCTGATGAATGGATTCTCGCACGTTATGCCAACGGGCAAGGACTTGGCAACGCATGGACACCGTGCAGCGCAGCAAGCGGGCAGGACCGTCGATGCACGTTGCGGCACGACGCATGAATTTGCGGAACAGCAGGCGCCCTGGCTGCTTCAATCCGCTGCCGTATAGATAGCAACAATGCCTAGTACGTATTGGGTTGTGGTGCCCCGAGCCGGGATCGAACCGGCACGCCCCTGTTCGGAAGCGGCGGATTTTAAGTCCGCAGTGTCTACCAATTTCACCATCGGGGCCCTGCACCGCAGCGTCACAGGTCAGCGCGAACTGCTCACACCTGCAACTGCAGCACCAACGAAAAAGGGAAGCGTTACCGCTTCCCTTTTTTCTGAATTGGAGCGGGAAAACGGGTTCGAACCGTCGACCTCAACCTTGGCAAGGTTGCGCTCTACCAACTGAGCTATTCCCGCGTATCTGTAAAGCTGTGCGCTTCACAGAGCAGACTTGAATTCTAGCGCAGATTTTTGGTGCTCTGGAAGAAGCCCGCAAAAAATCTGCACCAAGGCAGATCGCAGCCCGCCTTGCACCTTGCGGCGGCAGGCTGCTTCACCGTCGACGCCTACTTGCCGTCAATGCGATCCTGCATGCGCTTGGCCCGCTGTTCAGACGGCGGATGGGAGCTCAGGATGGAGCTGCCGCCGCTGCCAGCGCTGAGCTTGGCCAGCTTCTGGAACGATGTGACCAGCCCCTGGCGGCTCATCTTCTTTTCCGTGAGCAGATCGAAGGAGTAGTCATCAGCCGCCGATTCCTGCGACTGCGAGAACTGGGCATTGATGAACTTCTCACCCAGATCACCCGCCTGCGAACGCGACAGCGAGGCCAGCGCCGAATTGCCGCTATTGGCCGCAATAGAGCGTGCAGCCGAAGCCGCATAGGCCGTCTGCATGCGCTTCTTGCTGTGACCCAGTGCCACGTGCCCGATTTCATGGCCAATCACGCCACGCAGCTCGTCATCGTTCATCAGGTCCATCAGGCCGCTGTAGACACGGATGCAGCCATTGGCCATGGCCCAGGCATTCACGTCCTGCGTCATATAGACCTTGTAGACAGCCTTCTTCCCATTGACAGCCTGCGGCATGCCGGCAATCACCTTGTTCAGCCGCAGCGTGTACTTGCTCTTTGCATCTGCCACCTTGTTCTGGGCATCCATGGCTGCACAGGAATCATTGGACAGCGTGACCACGTCGTCATCCGTGAGCGTCATGGCCTTCATGGCCGTGGAGCCCGAATCCAGCAACCCACCCACATCGGCAGACTCCATGGTTTTACAGCCCGCCAACACCACGCTGCTGACAACAATCGCCGTCAATAACTTGATCTTCATAATCCCTCCCGATAAATGAAGCGCGCATCATATCCACGACCCGCCAATTCAATCTACCGGCAATGACAACCCATTTGCAATTTCTTGCAATTTCTCAATGGACAAGCAATGCCGAATCTCAATAACGACCGTTCATTAAAAACAAATGGAAACAATTAAATTAACCAAATCAGCAATGAATGACCAAAACAGGCATGCAGCCATGCTGCCGATGCACAGAGCGTGAAGCACTGCCATGGCACTGAATCGGAAGAGAAGAAGATGCGCCAGCCAAGTCGAGGCCGCTGCGGAGACATGGCATCAAGGACGAGCATCAATCCGTGATGCAGAAAAAGAAAAAGGCCCCGAAGGGCCTTTTGAACACTGTGTCTGCAATGAATTTTTGGAGGCGCGAACCAGAGTCGAACTGGTCTAACCGGATTTGCAATCCGGGGCATAACCGCTTTGCTATCGCGCCAAGATCACTATCAAACATGCAGCATTGCTGCAGTTTTTAAAACTGGAGCGGGAAAACGGGTTCGAACCGTCGACCTCAACCTTGGCAAGGTTGCGCTCTACCAACTGAGCTATTCCCGCAAAAATTCAAGCAACCAACCGTCACCTGAATCGGATGTGCACTAGGCACATCCAAAACTGGAGCGGGAAAACGGGTTCGAACCGTCGACCTCAACCTTGGCAAGGTTGCGCTCTACCAACTGAGCTATTCCCGCTTGAATCATCCATTCTGGCAGCCAACCGCCACCAGAACCGAACACACCCTAAAGCATGTTCAAAATCTGGAGCGGGAAAACGGGTTCGAACCGTCGACCTCAACCTTGGCAAGGTTGCGCTCTACCAACTGAGCTATTCCCGCATTTCCACCGAAGCCTGACATTCTACAACGTCGTTTGCTGCGATGGGATGAATTGTAGCGTAGTTCTTGGGGGGTTCAGGAAAAACGCTACATTTTTTCATCTTCAGTGCTTGACGGCTGGCTCCACAGGCTTGGATTCCGCTGGCGGCGGCGCTGCGGCCTCCTCCTCGGACAAGGGCTCGGGCACACGCTCCAGCGCCACCTTGAGGACCTGGTCGATCCACTTGACGGGGATGATTTCCAGGCCGCTCTTAACGTTGTCGGGGATCTCCTGGAGGTCCTTGACGTTCTCTTCGGGGATCAGCACCGTCTTGATGCCGCCACGCAGGGCCGCCAGCAGCTTTTCCTTGAGGCCGCCGATGGCTGTGACCTCACCGCGCAGCGTGATTTCGCCAGTCATGGCGACATCGGCACGCACCGGGATACCGGTCAGCGCAGAGACGAAGGCCGTCGTCATGGCCGCACCCGCGCTGGGGCCGTCCTTGGGCGTGGCGCCATCGGGCACGTGCACGTGGATGTCCTTCTTCTCGAAGGCCTCGTCCTTGATGCCGAGCATGCGCGAGCGGCTGCGCACCACGGTGCGGGCGGCTTCCACGGATTCCTTCATCACGTCGCCCAGCGAGCCGGTGCGCGAGATCACGCCCTTGCCGGGCATGATGGCGGCTTCGATGGTCAGCAGATCGCCACCGACCTCGGTCCATGCCAGGCCCACGACCTGGCCGACCTGGTTGTTGTGCTCGGCACGGCCGTAGCTGTACTTGCGCACACCCAGGTAGTCGGTGAGGTTGTCGGCATTGACGACGACGGTGGGCTCCAGCTTCTTGAGCTGCAGTCCTTTGACCACCTTGCGGCAGATCTTGGAGAGCTCGCGTTCCAGCGAGCGCACGCCGGCTTCACGCGTGTAGTAGCGCACGATGTCGCGGATGGCGGACTCGTCGACCTGCATTTCACCGTCCTTCACACCGTTGTTGGTGAGTTGCTTGGGCAGCAGGTAGCGGATGGCGATGTTGACCTTTTCGTCCTCGGTGTAACCCGACAGGCGGATCACTTCCATGCGGTCCAGCAGCGCGGGCGGGATGTTCATGGAGTTGGAGGTCGCCACGAACATCACGTCGCTGAGGTCGAAGTCCACCTCGACGTAGTGATCGCCGAAGGTATGGTTCTGCTCGGGGTCCAGCACTTCCAGCAGGGCGCTCGACGGGTCGCCACGGAAGTCCATTCCGAGCTTGTCGATTTCGTCCAGCAGGAACAGCGGGTTGCGCGTGCCGACCTTGTCCAGGCTTTGCAGCACCTTGCCCGGCATGGCGCCGATGTAGGTGCGGCGGTGGCCGCGGATTTCCGCCTCGTCACGCATGCCGCCCAGCGCCATGCGCACGTACTTGCGGCCCGTGGCCTTGGCGATGGACTGGCCCAGCGAGGTCTTGCCCACGCCCGGAGGTCCGACCAGGCACAGGATGGGCGCCTTGACCTTGTCCACACGCTGCTGCACAGCAAGATATTCAAGGATGCGGTCCTTGACCTTTTCGAGGCCGAAGTGGTCGGCATTGAGCACGTCCTCGGCATTCGCCAGGTCGTGCTTGATCTTGGTCTTCTTGCTCCAGGGCAGGCCCGTGAGCACGTCGATGTAGTTGCGCACCACGGTCGCTTCGGCCGACATGGGCGACATGAGCTTGAGCTTCTTGAGCTCGGCCTCGGCCTTCTTGCGCGCCTCGGCGGGCATGCGGGCCAGCTTGATCTTCTTTTCGATCTCTTCGATGTCGGCGCCGTCTTCGCCCTCGCCCAGTTCCTTCTGGATGGCCTTGACCTGCTCGTTCAGATAGAAGTCGCGCTGGTTCTTCTCCATCTGGCGCTTGACGCGGCCACGGATGCGCTTGTCGACGTTGAGGATGTCGACTTCGCGGTCCAGTTGCTCGAAGAGGTTTTCCAGGCGTTCCTTGATGTCCACCAGGTCGAGCACGGCCTGCTTGTTCTCAAGCTTGAGCGGCAGGTGCGCGGCAATGGTGTCGGCCAGGCGGCCGGCATCGTCGATGCTGGCGATGGAGGTGAGGATCTCGGGCGGGATCTTCTTGTTGAGCTTGACGTACTGGTCAAACTGCTGCGTCACGGCGCGGCGCAGGGCCTCGATCTCGCTGGGCTTGTGCGTTTCGGCCTCGGGCGCCACGGGCACGACGGAGCCCACGAAGTGGGTCTCCTCGTCCATGACCTGCTTGACCAGCGCGCGCTGCTGGCCTTCGACCAGCACCTTGACCGTGCCGTCGGGCAGCTTGAGCATCTGCAAGATGGTGGACACGCAGCCGACATCGAACATGTCAGCGGCCGTGGGCTCGTCCTTGGAGGCGGTCTTCTGGGCCACCAGCATGATGCGGCGGTCGCCCTCCATGGCCAGCTCCAGCGCCTTGATGCTCTTGGCGCGCCCCACGAACAGCGGGATCACCATGTGGGGGAACACGACCACGTCACGCAGCGGCAGCAGCGCCAGGTCTAGGGGGGTGGAAGGCAAAGGGGTATGTCCTGACATGGGAATCCTCGGTTTGTCAGCGGAAGATGGTCCGCACACCGGTGTATTTCAACCCTGCGGCCCGAAAGGATTTCGGGACGCAGGGACTTGCGCTGCCGGACCTTTGCAGGCGGCGGCGCATCAGGCCTTCTTGGCCGCTTCGCGGTAAACCAGCAGCGGCGCCTTTCCGTCTTCGATGGTGGACTCGTCCACCACTACCTTTTCGACATTGTCGGCATTGGGCAGCTCGTACATGGTGCCGATCAGCGATTGCTCCAGGATGGAGCGCAGGCCACGGGCACCCGTCTTGCGCGCCAGCGCCTTGCGGGCGATGGCCTTGAGCGCGGCAGGCCGGATCTCCAGCTCCACGCCCTCCATGGCCAGCAGCTTGCTGTATTGCTTGACCAGGGCGTTCTTGGGCTCGGTCAGGATCTGCACCAGGGCGTCTTCGCCCAGTTCGGCCAGGGCCGTGACCACGGGCATGCGGCCGACCAGCTCGGGGATGATGCCGAACTTGATCAGGTCTTCAGGCTCGATCTCCTGGAACACTTCCGAGATGGAGCGCTGCTTCTTGCTCTTGACCGTGGCGCCAAAGCCGATGCCGGACGCCTCGGTGCGGTTCTCGATGACCTTCTCCAGGCCCGCGAACGCGCCGCCGCAGATGAACAGGATGTTGGTCGTGTCGATCTGCAGGAAGTCCTGGTTCGGATGCTTGCGGCCGCCTTGCGGGGGAACGCTGGCCATGGTGCCTTCGATGAGCTTGAGCAAGGCCTGCTGCACGCCCTCGCCAGACACGTCGCGCGTGATGCTGGGGTTGTCGGACTTGCGCGAGATCTTGTCGATCTCGTCGATGTAGACGATGCCGCGCTGTGCACGCTCAACGTCGTACTCGCAGCTTTGCAGCAGCTTCTGGATGATGTTCTCGACGTCCTCGCCCACGTAGCCGGCCTCGGTCAGCGTGGTGGCATCGGCCATGACGAAGGGCACGTTGAGCATGCGCGCCAGCGTCTGCGCCAGCAGCGTCTTGCCGGAGCCCGTGGGACCGATGAGCAGGATGTTGCTCTTGGCCAGCTCAATCTCGTCCTTGCCGGCCTTGTCCTTGTGACGCAGGCGCTTGTAGTGGTTGTAGACGGCAACGGCCAGCGTGCGCTTGGGCAGGTCCTGGCCGATCACGTAGTTGTCGAGGTTGGCCTTGATTTCGGCGGGCGTGGGCAGGTCGCCTCGGCCGTCCTTGGCCTCGGTGCTGGGCTGCTCGTCGCGGATGATCTCGTTGCAGAGATCGATGCACTCGTCGCAGATAAAGACTGACGGACCCGCGATCAGCTTCTTGACCTCATGCTGGCTCTTGCCGCAGAAGGTGCAATAAAGGTTTTTTTCGCTGGAGGAGCCTTTTTTCTCGGCCATGGGGTCGGTGCCTTGTTACAGAAATATGGAAAAGGATGATAACCAAATGGAAAGCGGCGTTTTCCGTAGGGGGAAAACGCCGCCCATTCTCATGCAGCCTCCGGACTTCAGGAGCGCTTGTTGATCACCTGATCGACCAGGCCGTAGTCCTTGGCTTCCTCGGCGGACAGGAAGTAGTCGCGTTCGGTGTCGTGCTGGATCTTTTCCAGCGGCTGGCCCGTGCGCTCGGCCAGGATCTTGTTCAGGCGCTCGCGGGTCTTGAGGATCTCGCGTGCGTGGATTTCGATCTCGGTGGCCTGGCCCTGCATGCCGCCCAGCGGCTGGTGAATCATGACCTGGGAGTTGGGCAGCGCAAAGCGCTTGCCCTTTGTGCCAGCGGCCAGTAGGAAGGCGCCCATGCTGGCTGCGATGCCGGTGCACAGCGTGGACACATCGGGCTTGATGAAGTTCATCGTGTCGAAGATGGCCAGGCCGGCGCTCACGGAGCCGCCAGGGCTGTTGATGTAGAACGAAATGTCCTTGTCGGGGTTTTCGCTTTCAAGGAACAGCAGCTGGGCCACGACGAGGTTGGCCGTCTGGTCATTGACAGGGCCCACCAGGAAGATCACCCGGTCCTTGAGCAGGCGCGAGTAGATGTCGTACGACCGCTCTCCGCGGCCGGACTGTTCGATGACCATTGGGATCATGCCCAAACCCTGAGTTTCCAATGCGCTCATGTTTTCTCCAGTACTAGGGGGCTACTTTAGCCGTATCCGGAAAGAAAATGGGGCTTGTGCGCCAAAGCACAAGCCCCGCAGATGCCAACCCGCCCGCCGATCTCACGAAGCGGCAGGCAGGCGGTGCTCAAACCCTCAGGCCTGGCCCATCAGTTCGTCGAAGGACACGGCCTTGTCGGAGACCTTGGCCTTGCCCAGCACGAACTCGGTCACGTTGTTTTCGATGACAACGGCTTCGACTTCAGCCAGGCGTTGGCGGTCGCCGAAGTACCAGCGTGCCACGTCTTCGGGCTTTTCGTAGCTGGCGGCCAGCTCTTCCACGTGGGCCTTGATCTGGTCGGGCGTGGCGTGCAGCTCGTTGGCGCGCACCAGCTCTGCCACCACCAGGCCCAGGCGCACGCGGCGCTCGGCTTGGGGCAGGAACACGTCTTCAGGGATCTCGGCCTTCTCGGCGTCCTTGATGCCGCGCTGCTGCAGCTCGGCGCGGGCGCCTTCCAGCAGACGTGCGACTTCAGCCTGCACCGAAGCCTTGGGCAGTTCCAGCTCGGCCTTGGACACCAGGGCGTCCATCACGGCTTGCTTGTTGCGGCCTTGGACGCGGAACTTGACTTCACGCTCCAGGTTCTTCTTGATGTCGGCGCGCAGGCCTTCGACCGTGCCTTCAGCCACGCCCAGAGCCTTGGCAAAAGCCTCGTCCACTTCGGGCAGGTTGGCGGCTTCGATCTTCTTGACCGTCACCAGGAAGTCAGCGGTCTTGCCGGCCACGTCCTTGCCGTGGTAATCGGCGGGGAATGCCAGCGGGAAGGTCTTGGACTCGCCAGCCTTCATGCCGCGCACTGCGTCTTCGAATTCCTTGAGCATCTGGCCTTCGCCGACCAGGAACTGGAAGTCTTCAGCCTTGCCGCCGGAGAAGGTCTCGCCGTCGATCTTGCCTTCGAAGTCCACGGTCACGCGGTCGCCGTCCACGGCCACATCGGCCTGGGCGCGCTGCGCGAAGGTGCGGCGCTGCTTGCGCAGGATGTCCACGGTCTTGTCGATGGCGGCGTCGTCCACTTCGGCGGTCAGCTTCTCGACTTCGGCCGAGGTCAGGTCACCGATCTTGACTTCAGGCATCACTTCGAAGATGGCTTCGAACTGGGCCTCGCCCTCGGGAGCGCCTTCCTTTTCGGAGATGCGTGGCTGGCCAGCCACGCGCAGCTTGGCTTCGTTGACGGCCTGTGCAAAAGCCTCGCCAACCTTGTCGTTGAGCACTTCGTACTGCACCGAGTAGCCATAACGCTGGGCCACCACGCTCATCGGCACCTTGCCGGGACGGAAGCCGTCCATCTTCACGGTGCGCGCCACTTGCTTGAGGCGGTTCTCGACTTCGCTCTGGATGGAGTTCAGGGGCAGGCTCAGCGTGATCTTGCGCTCGAGCTTTTCAAGGGTTTCAACAGTAACGGCCATGTTTGTTCCTATGAGGGATTGGACCGTGCCGGCTGCTGTACAGCCCGCACCGTATTGCGCAAAAGTCACGGTGCGACGCGAGCCAAGCCAGTCGGCCGCGCGGCACCTCAGATTTCAAGGGCTTACATCACATGCACCTGGCCGCTGGGGACCGCACATGGTTCGCTCAACCCGTGATGTAAGCGAAGCCGGACATTATAAACGAGGCGGTTTTGCCTTCCAGACGCGCGCTGTTGCAGGGGAATCCCGCAATCCGCCTGGCCAATGCGCCTCCTCTACAGGAAGCGGGCTTGAGCAGTGTTCGCCGCAGTTGAGCGGCGTTGGTGCGTGGTGCGCGGGGGGCGGGTCGTCAACCATTCAAAAACAATCACTTGCCTTCACTGCGCGGGATCCGTGCGGGCCAGCAAAAGGCTTTCGAGGCCGCCCGGCACACGCCAACCCAACATGCGCGCAGCCCGACCAAAGGCCCTGCCAGTCATCGCCAATCAGCAGATGAAAAAGGGTCACATCAAATTGAAACATCTGGTCATTCGACCTATACTGTATGTGCATACAGTAGAAAGAAGACGCGATGCAGCACCAGATTGAGACGGTCAGGGACGATGTGGAAAGCGCCAGCGAGCAAGTGGCCGCCATCTGCGAGCTGCTGGCTGCAGCCCGGGGCACGGCCGTGCACGCCTCGGCCATTACCGCATTGCTGCTGCCCGTGTCACGCAAGCTCAGCGCGGCGGCGGGTGACCTGTCTGACCATCTTCATCGCAGCCAGGTAGTTGGCAACAAGCGCTGCTAGACCCTCTCACCCCCACCATGACAAGACCCCGCCCTGCGGGGTCTTGTCATTTCTGCGTTCGGCATGGCCGCTGGCGTGCCCGCAGCGCGCACAGGCTGCAGCGATTGCCGGGCCTGCTCCCGTCGGCAAACATGGCATTCATACCCGGCCCGCGCGCCGGACCCGGCCTACCGCCTGCCCGGTGCCACCGCGATCCGGTGGCCTGAGGCGTCCCCGGCATCCGCAGCCACACGCATGGCGGGTGCACCAGGAACAGGTCCGCGCGGGCCGGCCCACGAGGAGCTTCAGTGAGTCTTGCCATTCCCTTTCCCGCGCCGGATCAGGCGATACCGCCACCGGTCCGTGCCGCCGCTCCCGCCGACCCTGCACACAGGGAGCGCGCCTGATGCTGGCCATTGCCCGTGAATACGAAACGCTGGACGAGCTGTGCATGCGCCAGTTGGGCGCCACGCGCGGCGTGGTGGAAGCCACGCTGGAGCGCAACCCGGGCCTGTCGGGCCACGGTCCCCATCTGCCCGCCGGCTTGGCCGTCGAGCTGACCGAACCCGCCCAGGCGCCCAGCCTGCCCCTGATCAGTTTCTGGGATTGACATGGACCGAGAAACCATCGTCAAGACCGCCGCCCTGGAAGGCGCCAAGGCCGCGCCTCCCGTCACCGTCGTGGCCGCTAACGTGGCCAATGGCTGGACCATGACCCATACCGCCACCGCGCTGACCATCGTCTATGTGCTGCTGCAGGCCGCGTATCTGCTGTGGCGCTGGCGCAATGAACGCGAGGACCGGCGCGCGCGCCAGGCCGAGGACGCCGCGCGCAGGAAGGCGTCTTCGACCGCCACAGACACCGGAGCGACCCCATGAGCACAGCGCGCATGCCAGCGGCAGGACTGGGCATTGGCGCGGCCATCGTTGCTGCCTGGATTGCCGCAGAAGGCTTCAGCGCGGCGCCCATCATTCCCGTGCAGGGCGATGTGCCCACCATCGGCCACGGCGCCACGCGCTACGAGGACGGCACGCGCGTGACCCTGGCCGACCCGCCCATCACCCGTGAACGGGCGCGCGAACTGGCCATCAACCTGCTGGAGCAGCAGTACGGCGCCTGCGTGCGCGATTCGCTGGGTGACACGCGGGTGCACCCGGCCGAGTTCGCCCAGGCGGTGGACTTCGCAGGCCAGTACGGCTGCGGGGCCTGGCGCGGCTCCTCGATGCTGGCCAGGACACGGGCCGGCGACTACGCCGGCGCCTGCCAGTCCTACCTGTCCTGGCGATTCATGACCAGCACCCAGCCTTTGCAGGGCTTCAGCGCCTATCGATGGGATGGCGCAGGCCGGCCCACGCGCTGGCGCTTTGACTGCTCGGCACCCGGCAACAAGGTGTGCCGCGGCGTGTGGACACGCCAGCAGGCGCGCCACGCGGCCTGCATGGAGGCCCAGCCTTGATGGACCGCCTGCAAACCCATGCCTGGCAGCTGCTGGCCCTGCTGCTGGCGGCGCTGCTGGTCTGGCAGTCGCTGGCGCGGCTGGGTGCCGAGCGCGATGCGGTGCAGGCACGTACGGATCTGGCGACAGACCGCCAGGCCGCTGCCACCGCCGCGCTGCACGCATCCGAACGCTATCGACAACGGGAAGGAGCCTACCGTGAACGCCTCGACTTTCTTGCACGCGACACGGACCTGGCCCTGGCGCGCGCTGCGGCGGATGCCGATGCTGCCCGCGCTGCTGCTGGCCGGCTGCGCGGCGACCTCGCCGACTACATCACCGCCCACCGTGCCGCCGCCCAGGCTCGCGCCGCTACCGGACAGTGCACGCCAGACACCGCAGCCCTCGATCTGCTCGCCGAGCTGCAGCGCCGCGCTGACGAGCGAGCGGGAGCGCTGGCGCGCATTGCTGACGACGCCCGCCACCGAGGCAGCGCCTGCGAGCGCGCCTACGACGCCGGGCTCGCGCTGACCAGCGCCCTGACCAGCACCATGACCCAGAACCCACGCCATGCTCAAGCCCGCTAGCCTGCGCGACGCGCTCGTCGCTGCCCTGCCCCAGCTGCAACAGTCGCCGGGGAACATCCGTTTCACCATCCAGAGGGGCCGTGTGGTCAACACGGGCACGCCGTCCCTTTCCTGGGAATACCGCTACACGCTGAGCCTGGTGATTGCGGACTTCACCGGCAGCATCGATGCCGTGACCGTGCCGTTGCTGGTCTGGGCGCGGCGCCACCAGCCCGACCTGTTCGACCACGCCGAAAGGCGCGAGCAGGCGATCCGCTTCGACATTGCGCCTCCTTCCACGGACCCTGCAGCCGCCTCGCAGCCGCAGCAGCTCGCCATCGAGATCGACCTGGTGGAGGCCGTGCTGGCGCGCCCGCGCGAGGGCAGCCCCGGCGCCTTCGACCTGATCTACAAGCCCGAGCCGCCGGGCCAGCTCGACATTGCGCAGCGCCAGTTGTGGGAGCTGTTCCTGTTCGGCGAGAAGGTGGCCGAGTGGAATTACGACCCACGCTGAGGCGTGGCCGGGCTGCATGCCGGGCTGCATGTGGCGGCGTGCGCCACGCCCGGCACACGGCGACACGCAAGGGCCCGGCCGGCACCATGAACGCCATGGATTCGCCCGTCGCACAAACCGAGAGCCCGTACGAGATCATCCGCCGCCTGGAGGGGCTGATCCGCACGGGCACCATCGCCGCAGTCCGCCATGCGCGTCCTGCGCGCTGCCGCGTCAAGACCGGCAACCTGACCACCAACTGGATTCCCTGGCTGGCCCTGCGCGCCGCAGGCGAGAACGCCAGCGTCTGGTGGCCGCCTGTGGTGGGCGAGCAGTGCGTGCTGCTGTCGCCCGGCGGCGACCTGCTGGGCGCCGTGGCGCTGACCGGCATCTACAGCAGCGCCGCAGCCCAGCCCAGCGACCGCGAAGGGGTGTGCCACACGCAGTGGAGCCCCACCGATTTCATGGAGCACGACAGCACCACGGGCCGTCTCAACATCAACGTGGCCCATGGCATCACGCTGCGCGTGGGCAACTCGGTGATCAGCATCGACGAGCAAGGCATCAGCCTGCAGGCCGGCGGCGGTTCGGCCACCGTCAATGCGCAGGGCCTGGCCGGCGCGCCCGATGTGACAACCGGCCCCATCAGCCTGCTGCGCCACCGCCACGGCGGCGTCAGGGCGGGCGACGCCATCACGCAGGGGCCGCTATGAACCGCCACACAGGCCGCCGCATCGAGGGCATGGAGCATCTGCGCCAGAGCGTGGCCGACATCCTGTCCACGCCCATCGGCTCACGCGTGATGCGCCGCGACTATGGGTCGCTGGTCCCGGCGCTGCTGGACCAGCCCGACAACAACGCCACCCAGGCGCGCCTGCGCGCCGCCGTGGCCAGCGCGCTGATGCGCTGGGAGCCCCGCATCCGGCTGACGCGCATCGTGATCGAGCGCGATCCGGCCGCACCCGGGCGCGCCGACCTGACGCTGATCGGCACCTTCAACAACACGCGCCGCCCGGCACCGCTGAGCCTGCAGATGCCCATTGCCCGCACCCTTTCATGAAGCAAGACATGACCCCTGCACTGGACGCCCTGCCGCCGCCCGGCGTCGTCGAGACGCTGGATTTCGAGCGCATCCTCGACGCCCACCGCGCCGATCTGCTGGCGCGCCACCCCGAGGCCGCCGAGGTCCTGGCGCTGGAGAGCGAGCCGCTCAACAAGCTGCTGGAGGCGCACGCCTATCGCGAGCTGCTGTACCGGGCGCGCGTCAACGATGCCGCGCGTGCGCATCTGATTGCGTTCGCCCAGGGCTCGGACCTGGATCACAAGGGCGCCTTCTATGACGTGGCCCGAATGCCCGGGGAAAGCGACGAACGCTACCGCCAGCGCATCCTGCTGCGCGTGCGCGCGCTGGCCGGCAGCGGAACGGCAGAGCACTACGAGCACCTGGCCATGACGGCCAGCGCCAATGTGCACAGCGCCATCGCCACACAACCCCAGCCCGGGCGCGTGAGCGTGCAGCTGTGGCTGGTCGAGCCCGCACAGGCCGAAGAGACGCTGGCCATCGTGCTGTCGGCCCTCAATGCGCCAGGCGCACGGCCGCTGGGCGTACCCGTGTCGGTATCGCTGGCGCGCCCGCACCCCATCGACATCACGGCGCACCTGCTGCGCGAGCCCGGTGCGCCCGTGGACATCGTGGCGCGCCTGCAGGCCGGCCTGGCCGCCCAGATTGCGGCCTACGCGCTGCTGGGCCGCGATGTGCCGCGCTCGTGGATCACCACGCGCCTGCATGTGGACGGCATTGCCCGCGTCACCTATCCCGACGCCCATGCCCCGGCCGAGCTCACGCCGCTGGCCGCCGACGAATACCCGGTGCTGGGCCGCGTGCAGCTGGTGGACGAGGGCCTGCAGGCATGAGCACCGCCGCCATCGTCCCGACGGCGCCCCGCCGCCACGTGCTGCCGCCCAACGCCACGGCGCTGGAGAAGGCCGTGGACCAGGTCGTCCCGAATTGGGACGGCCTGGCCGGCGCCTTTCCCGCGCCGGCCCAGGGCGAGCCTGCGGCCTTTCTGCCCTGGCTGGCGGCCGAATGGGGCATTGCCCAGTTCGACCGCTACTTCGACGACGTGCCCGCCCTCATCGCCAACGGCCTGCCCTGGCTGCGCGAGCGCGGCACGGCCGCGTCCATGCAGCGTGCGCTGGGCTGGCTGGGTTATGACGACGCGCAGCTCGACGAGGATGGTGCCTGGCTGCACCTGGACCTTGGCCGCATCATCGGCGACTCAGAGCTGGCCAGCGTGGCCCATGTGGTGCGCGCCAGCCTGCCGGCGCACGTGCGCTTTTACCGCGTCTTCCACGGCCACGACCTGCGCCCGCTGCGGCTGGACCACGGCCCGGGCCTGGACGCCGGCATGCTGGACAACGACAGCGGCACCTGGATCGATGTGTCACCGTATGGCGAACCCGTCAAGCTCAGCCAGGGCCTGCCCCGCCGCACCGGCACCGAGGCACCGCCTTCGGACGGCGTGCTCACGGCCCAGCTGTTCCGAGTCACCACCATCGCCACCTATGCCGACCGCATGCTGCTCGATGCCTGGACGCTGGACGGCGAGATCCTGATCGACGCCAGCCTGGGCATCACCGAAGTCAACGCCACCACCACGGGCGAGCCCGCCTACTACGCGCCGCTGCGGCCCATTCCCGCCCAGGCCATGGCCACCCACAGCGCCTGGACGGCGCCCGCTCCGCTGGCCCTGGCCAGCCTGCACCCCTGGGCCAGCACCGAGCGCCCGCACGACAACACCCGTACCTGGACCGGACGCTGGGACAGCACGCCCTGGCGCCGATCGTTCGAAACCCGCACCACCACCACCGAAGAACCCGAGGAACCCTGAACATGGCAGTTCTGCAGCAAGCGGGCCGCATCGCCCTCGCCAAGGCCGTCGCCGCCCAGACCATCCACATCGCCTGGGGCCGCGGCCTGCCCGCCTGGGACGCCGCGCCCGAGCCCGAACCCATCACCGCCAACGCCCTGGTTGACGAAATCGGCCGCCGCCTGGTCACCGAGGTGCGCTTTGCGCGGCCCGACGACAACGGCGAGATCGAGCTGCCCAGCGGCGCGCGCTACAGCGTCAGCGACACACCCACCACCTTCGTCTACCTGCGCGCGGCCTTCGGCTTTGACGACGCCAAGGGCGAGGACGTGCGCGAGATGGGCGTGTTCTTCGGCACCCAGGTCGCCACGGACGTGCCGCCCGGCCAGCGCTGGGTGCTGGCCAGCCAGCTGACCGGCAAGGGCGAGCTGTACACGCTGGAGCGCCGCCCCCGGATCCTGCGCAGCGGCAGCGTGCGCCAGGTCGAAGAAATCATCCTCCCCTTCTGAACGGCACCCCATGAGCCAGACCAAGATCTACGACCGCTTCGACGCCGGCAAGCGCTACGACAGGCTGCAGTTCGCGGCCGACCGCGTGCTGCAATCGGCCGAACTCAACGAGCTGCAGAGCATGCAGCAGCACCGCCTGCGCGGCATCACCGATGTGCTGTTCAAGGAGGGCGACATCGTCCGCGGCTGCCAGTGCATCACCTCCGCCGACACGGGCGCCACCACCATCGAGGCCGGCGCACTCTACGTGGCTGGCGCCGTGCGCGGCATCACGCCGGGCTCGCTCACCGTGGCCACCGTGGGCACGGTCTACGTGGGCGCCTACCTGCAGACCGATACCGTCACCGAGCTGCAGGACCCCGAACTGCTCAACCCCGCCGCCGGCACGCGCGGCTATGGCGAGCCCGGTGCGCTGCGCGAGCGCGTCACCCTGGTCTGGGGCGCGCAGGGCGACGGCACAGCCGGCACCTTCTATCCCGTGTGGACCATCATCGACGGCTCCGTCATGCCCAAGGAGCCGCCGCCCAACATCGACGCCGTCACCCAGGCCCTGGCCCGCTATGACCGCGACAGCGCGGGCGGCACCTACGTGGTGCGCGGCCTGGACGTGATCATGGGCGAGGACCTGGCCACCGGCCAGCAGGTCTACACCGTGCGCGAGGGCGCCGCCCGCGTCAACGGCCATCCGCTGGAACTGGGTGCCAGCCGCCGCCTGGTCTACGAGGCCAAGCCCGACCTGTTCTTCGTGGACAGCGAGCCCCACACCTCGGCCGGCACGGCCGCCCAGCGCATCCGCTTCGACCGCCAGCCCGCTGTCGGCACGCCCCAGGTGCGCGTGCAGGCGCGCAAGACCGTCACGCTCACGCATGGCGGCTTCACGGGCGCGGCCGACCCGCTGCCCGACAACGCCGTGCTGGCCGTGGACAGCGTGGTCCAGGCCGGCACCACCTACGTGCAGGGCACGGACTGGAAGCTGGTCGGCGGCCAGATCGACTGGAGCCCCTCGGGCGCCGAGCCCGTTCCCGGCAGCACTTACCAGGTCACCTACCAGTACATGCTCAACGCCACGCCCACGGCCGTGGACTCCACGGGCTTCACCGTGGAAGGCGCGCTCAAGGACACCCTGGTACTGGTCAGCTACCACTACGCGCTGCGCCGCTACGACCGCCTGGTGCTCAACAGCGAAGGCCAGCTGCAATGGGTACCCGGCGTGCCCGCCGCCTGGTCGCCCAAGGTCCCGTCCGCCCCCAGCGGCACCCTGGCCCTGGCCTCGGTCTACCAAAGCTGGGACAGCAACCGCCGCGTGGACCAGGACGCCGTGCGCGTCGTGCCCATGCAGACCCTCAAGGCCTACCAGGACCACATCCAGACCATCTACGCCGATCTGGCCGAGCTGCGACTGTCGGTGGACGTGTCGGGGCGGCACAGCGGGGTCAAGAAGGGGTTGTTTGCGGATCCGATGCTGGATGACAGCCTGCGGGATGCAGGCCGTGCGCAGACCGGCCATATCCTGGGTGGCCATCTGCGCCTGCCGCTGAATGTGCAGTTGCACCAGATCGGCACCGACATCACCTCACCCCAGACCACGCCCTACCAGGCCGTGCCCGTGCTCAGCCAACTGGGCCGCACGACCACCATGCTGGTCAACCCCTACGGGGCCTTCGACCCGCTGCCCAGCTCCACCAGGCTGACGCCCGCCGTGGACTATTGGACCGAGGTGCAGACCACCTGGGCCAATCCCATCATCGCAAGCTTCTGGAGCGGAGAGTCCGAGCGTGTGCTCTCGGACACATCCAAGAACATTGAGTTCCTGCGCCAGATCGAGGTGCAGTTCTGGATCGACTTCCCTGTGGGCGAAACGCTGACGGCAGTGACCTTCGATGGCATCGCCGTCACGCCAGAGCCTTTGGCAGGCGGCACGCTGGTGGCCACGGAACAAGGTCTGAAAGGCAAGTTCAAGATCCCGGCTCGCGTGCCCGCAGGCACCAAGGCCGTGCGCTTCACAGGCCGAGGCGGCAGCCATGCAGAAACCATCTTCACCGGTCAAGGCACGCTGCGCAGCCGTACGCTGGCCTCGGTGGTGGTCGTCATCATGTTGACCAACGGCTGGGATCCGCTGGCCCAGACCTTCACACTGGGCACCACGCGCGAAGTCTGCGGAACACGCCTGTGGTTCACGACTCCGGGCAAAGAGGACGTGCAGGTGCAACTGCGCGAAGTCACGGGCGGCGTTCCCTCGCGCGGCGTCATCTCCGAATGCGTGCTCAAGCCGGAGCAGATCCGGGCCGACGTCGCCGCAGGAAAGCCCACCCTTGCGCAATGGGCGCCGCAGCTGCTGGAGGCCGGCGTCGAATACGCCATCGTCATCCTCACCAACGACATGACCACCGCCGTGGCCGTGGCCGAACTCGGTGGCTGGGACCAGGCCCGCGCGCAATGGGTCACCAGCCAGCCCTACAGCGTGGGCGTGCTGCTGTCCAGCAGCAACGCCAGCACCTGGACGCCCCACCAGACACGCGACCTGGCCTTCGAACTGCTGGCCGCCGAGCACTCGGCCAACACCCGCACCGTCGAGCTGGGCCGCGTCACCGTGGAGGACGCCACCGACCTCATGGTGCAGGCCGGCGCCATGCTGCCGGCAGCCGACTCGCAGGTGGTCTTCGCCATGCAACTGGAGGATGGAACCACGTTGGAGGCCGCAGCCGGCCAGCCCGTGCAACTGGCCAGCCGCTACAACGGCGAAGTGGCCGTGCGCGCCAAGCTCTCGGGCAACACCCAGTTGGCAGCCCATCTGCTGCCCGGCATGCAACTGGCCGCCGCCAGCCTGCAAAACACAGGCGACTACATCAGCCCCACCATCAACGCCGGCAGCAACACCACGCTCAGCGTAGTGGCAGAAGCCGTGCTGCCCGCTGGCAGCTCCCTGGTCGTGCAGATGCAGGCCGAGGGCAGCAGCACCTGGGTGAACGTCCCCTACCTGAGCACCAGCCCGCAGACGGCAGGCGTGCTGGAGATCACCTACCGCCTGGCCGGCATCAACGCCGAGCGCCTGCGCGTCCGCCTGGTGCTCACTGGCAGCCATAGCGCCCGTCCCCAGGTCACCAACCTGCGAGCCATCGTGATATGACATTGCACGACGACAAGACAGCGCAGGGCTGGCCCCTGCCCCACCCCGACAACCGGCTCGAGGACGACGTGCTGCGGCTGCGCCAGGCGGTGCAGGACGTGGACCAGGCGCTGGCCGCAGCGCGCCAGCTCATCGACACCAAGGCCAGTTCCCAGGGCGTGCAGGACGCAATGGACGTGGTGGCACACCGCATAGAGCAGCTGGAGACCGCTGCCCAGGCATTGAGCACCGGCAAGGTAGCCAGCGTCAACGGTGTGGCCGGCATCAACGTCAAGCTGAACCCCGAGCACATCGCGCTGGGCCCGGCCAACGGCGCCACCAGCGAAAGCTTCGGCTACGACGCCCAAGGCCGCATCAGCAGCATCACGCGCAGCGTCAACGGCTTCAGCGCCACCACCGCCGTCAGCTACGACGGCGCCGGTCGCGTCTCGCAGCAGCAGACCAGCTACCGCGGGCGCGTGCGCACGGAAACCTATGCCTACGACGCCGCCACGGGGCGGGTGTCGGGGGTGAATGCGACGGAGGTGCAGGGATGAGCTTGGATGTGATTACGCACAGCGAAGTGCGGAGGCTGGCGCAGAGTTTGGAGAAGGGGATGGGGCTGCAGTTGCGGTCCCGGCCGGTGTGGGGCGGCACGGAGCAACTGCAGCAAGAGGTCCGCCTAGGCGGAGACAGTCCGTATCGTCTTGCCCCCAAATCCAATCCTGACTACGCATTTGAAAGAATCTGCCATAACGGGGAGGTCTATGCAGCGTCTCAAATCGCAGCAACCAACTCAAACTATATCTACACATCTCCGGATTTGAAAATCTGGACGCTTCGCTCTAGCATTTCCGGAATTTTGGGATTGGTATCTGTCGGTAGAGCACTCTGGTTTTCAATGAGCTCATCCAGCAACGGAATTTATTTATCTACCAATGATGGCATAGGTTGGACAATGCCCATCTCAGGATACTTCCCCAACCTCTGCTCCGCTGGTATGTATGGCTATGGATTTTATTCATCATACTCAACAAATATCATTCTTCTTACTGAAGCCGGACAGTGGACAACTATTACCCTACCAGAATCACGCCTATGGAAGCACGCCGTATACAACGGAAAATATTACGTAATATTTGATCAATATTGCGATAGAGCTTATGCAAGTCTCGACGGAAAAACAAACTGGAAGTCTGTCGCTGGCTTAGACATTTCTCTTGCTGAAATGCCAAGCAATTATGGAAATGCTGCTGCAGTACGTCAGCCTTTCGAGATCAATCAAAGATTTGTAATTATTGACTATAGTGGCGGCGGTGTTTCAACGATAATTTCCGAAGATGGAATGAATTGGAGTACTGGTGCAAAAGGCATCAATTTCGGAAATGACAATTTCATTATCGATGCTAGCAAATACTCATCCTTTTATAGAGGATCCCTCTATACAGCAGTACGCCTGTACAACAGAGTAGCGACTGATATTGGCAAGATGGCGCTTCTAGAAACTCGTGATGGAATCCGATTCCGCTTGCTTCCCAGCTTCTCAACGGGGCGCAGTAGCACTGCAGAGACAGTGCCCGGCGTCTACGCTAAAGCAGATGGTTCAGGAATAATCTTTAACGCAAGCGCAAGCAATATGGGTTCGCGCTACGAAATCGACTCCAACGCAAAGGAAATCTACTGTGCACTATGAATACGACCTTTGGGGTTGGTATGCTGGGTCGCATGAAATATGGCGTGAGCGTTGCACAACGCTAGCCCCATCCTGCTCCCACACTTCTGATACACCCGGCGCCACACGCTGCCTGTGGACCGGCGGCGCCTGGATAGAGTGCCCCTACGAGAAGCCGCCGCTCCTGCCCGAGTTACCACAGCATCCAGACCCACGCCACATCTCCCCCCTGGCCCTGCGCCGCCGCTTCACCCTGGCCGAACGCTCGGCCATCGAATGGGCCGCCGTGGACCGTGCCGACACCAGCGAGAAGCAGCGCAAGGATGCCGCCATGCTGCGCGCCTGCCTGAAGGACCAGGAGCAGGCCGGCTTCATCGACCTGGACGATGCGGACGTAGCCACCGGCGTGCGGCTGATCGAGGAGCTGCAACTGATCGCACCAGGCCGCGCAAGCGAGATCCTCGGGGCACCCGTCCAGCCCGGCGAACGCCCCTGACATCTCCACCTGCAAAAGCCCCGGCGCCCGTTGAGTGGCCGGGGCTTTTCCTTTCCTGGTCGGCACCCCGAACCAGCGCCAAACCAAGCCTCTGTGCAGCCCTCCGGCACAGCCAAGGTCGCTGGTGCCCAAGCCCCCGCCGCGAGAACATCAATGCAACCCGGGCACAGCGCCAGCGGCCTTGCAGGCGGCAGGCGCCAAGCCCTGCAAGGACAACCAGGCCGCCTTGGCTGCATGAACTTCAGCATGACACAAACCATCTCTGTCGATCCCGCCAACGCCGCAGCTTGCGCAAAGGTGCCTGCATGAGCCTGGATGCCGTCATCAGTGCCGATCTGGTGAAGACGCGGGCGGAGATTGCTGTATTGAATAACTCGCTTGCAGCTGCGCGAAGCGAAATCGCCGCCCTTAGTAACCAAACGATCAGCAATAGTCCCATCAAGAGCGTCCAGCGCCTTAGGGTTCAGCCAGCAGGCAATCCCAACCACTACTCGGATGTTGTGATTGCAGCCATCAACCCCCAGAAAACCATTGTGTTGATCCGCCAGGTAAACCCGAACTCCAGCACGGCTAAGTTCGATTGCGAAATCCTGAATGCCACGACTCTGCGTTGCACTAACTACATGGTAGGTAGCGACTACAACATCTACAGCGCGGGCGTGATGGATATCCAGGTGGTGGAGTTCAAGTAATGCCCCACCACTACGCCCAGCTCACCCCCGCCGGCGTGGCCTTCGCCATCACCGAAACGCACGCCGAGCTCAACGCTCCCGACCTGCTCCCCCTGCCCCGCTACGACACCTCGGTGCTCGGCCGCCGCTGGACCGGCACGCATTGGGAAGACGTGGCGCAGGCCTTGCCTGAAGACCAGGCAGCGTCCAAAGAATCCATCCCCCGCCACATCACACCCCACGCCCTGCGCCGCCGCTTCACCGTGGTCGAGCGCACGGCGTTGGAGTGGGCCGTGGTAGACCGCGCCGAGGCGGGCGAGGCCGACCGGCTCAACGCGGCCACGCTGCGCTCGCTGCTCAAGGACATCGAGCAGGCGCGGCAACTCGATCTTGACGACCCCGAACTGGCCGACAGCCTGCGCCAGTTCGAGGCCTTCGGACTCATCGCCGCGGGGCGTGCCCAGGAAATCCTGGACGGCCCCGTACAAGCCCACGAACAGCCGTGACCACCCCTTTTTGACGACAGCCCCACGGCCCAACCACCCCCCAACCCGGAGAACACCATGGCGACAGCCCCGTTCCATCATGGCATTCGCGTCACGGAAGTGAGCGAAGGCATCAATTCCATCCGCATCGTGTCCACGGCCGTGATCGGCCTCGTGGCCACGGCCAGCGACGCCGATGCGGCCACTTTCCCGCTCAACCGTCCGGTGCTGGTCACCAAGGTCGATGCGGCCATCGGCAAGGCCGGCACCAAGGGCACGCTGGCCCAGGCGCTGAACGCCATCAAGGAGCAGTGCCGCCCGGTGCTGGTCGTCGTGCGCGTGGCCGATGGCGAAGGCGCCACCGAGGCCGAGCGCCGCACCGACCAGGATGCCAAGGTCATCGGCACCACCGCCGGCAACCAGTACACGGGCCTGCAGGCGCTGCTGGCGGCCCAGGCACAGCTCGGCGTCAAGCCGCGCATTCTGGGCGCGCCGGGCCTGGACAGCCAGGCCGTGACCGACGCGCTGGCGTCCGTGGCCATCAAGCTGCGCGGCTTTGCGTATGCAGCGGCCATCGGCAACGATGTGGCCGAGGCCCAGGCCTACCGCGAGCACTTCGGCCAGCGTGAGCTGATGCTGCTGTGGCCCGGCTTCAAGGCGCTGGACCTGTCCACCGCCGCCGTGCAGGACGCCTCGCCCGTGGCCTACGCCCTGGGCCTGCGCGCGCGCATCGACCAGGAGCAGGGCTGGCACAAGACGCTGTCCAACGTGCCGCTGTCCGGCGTGCTGGGCATCTCGCGCGATGTGCACTGGGACCTGCAAAGCCCCGATACCGAGGCCGGCATCCTCAACCAGGCCGGCATTACCACGCTGATCCAGAGCCAGGGCCACCGCTTCTGGGGCTCGCGCACCTGCACGGACAGCGAGCTGTTCCGCTTCGAGTCCAGCGTGCGCACCGCGCAGGTGCTGGCCGACACCATGGCCGAGGCGCATTTCTGGGCCGTGGACAAGCCCATGCACCCCAGCCTGGTCAAGGACATCCTGGAAGGCATCAACACCAAGTTCCGCGAGTTGAAGGCCCTGGGCTACATCCTGGACGGCAAGGCCTGGTACGACGAAACGGTCAACGAGACCGCCACGCTCAAGGCCGGCAAGCTGGTGCTGGACTACGACTACACGCCCGTGCCTCCGCTGGAGGACCTGGGCTTTCGCCAGCGCATCACCGACCGCTACTTCGCCGACTTCGCCCTGCGCGTGGGCACCGGCCAGTAAACGGCGGCCGCACCCGACACACCCAATACACCGAACACACCGGATACACAGGAGAAAAGCACCATGGGACTGCCCCGCTCTCTCAAGAATTTCGCCACCTTCGTGGATGGCAACTCGTACATCGGCGACATGCCCGAAGTGGGCTTGCCCAAGCTCACCCGCAAGATGGAGAAGTACCGCGCCGGCGGCATGAACGGCGAGGTCAGCCTGGACTTCGGCATGGAGGCCATCGAGGCCGACCTGACCGCTGCCGGCTACATGAAGGAATTGATCTCCACCTGGGGCACGCTGCGCCACGACGGCGTGCTGCTGCGCTTCGCCGGCGCCCTGCAGGGCGATGACAGCGAAGGCGTGGACTCGCTGGAAGTGGTCATGCGTGGCCGCTTCTCGGAGTTCGACCCCGGCAAGGCCAAGGCCGGCGACAAGACCGAGATCAAGTACAAGCTGGCCGTCAGCTACTACCGCCTGTCCATCAACGGCCAGGTGCTGATCGAGATCGATCCGGTCAACTTCGTCGAAGTCGTCAACGGCATCGACCGCCTGGCCCAGGTCCGCGCCGCGCTGGGCATCTGAGCCTGGCTCAGCTGACCTGACCTCACCGGGCCCCACCGGGCCTCACTGGGCCAGTTGGCCCGGTCCTCTTCTTTTCTTCACCCGAACGCTGACACACCATGGACACCACCAAGCCCCAGGAAGACCTCCAGAACCAGGCTGCCGCCAATGCGGCCGCCCTCGCATCGGGCGATGCGCGCGAGATCACGCTCGACGTGCCGCTCAAGCGCCCCGGCGGCGACCTGGCCCGGGTGCTGGTGCGCCGCCCCAATGCCGGCGCGCTGCGCGGCCTGTCGCTGGTCGAGCTGCTGCACATGAACGTGACCGCGCTGCAGACCCTGCTGCCGCGCGTGACCGAGCCCATGCTGCACAAGGCCGAGGTGCTGCAGCTGGACCCCGCCGACCTGGTGGCCCTGGGTACGGAGGTGGCCTCTTTTTTGGTGCCGAAGGCGCAGAGGGAGCAATTCCCGAGCGCGTAGAGGACGCCATGGCCGACCTGGCCATGGTCTTCCACTGGCGGCCGGCGGACATGGAGGACATGTCGCTGGCCGAACTCGGCCAATGGCATGAACGGGCGCGCGAGCGCTACGAAAGCCAGGACTGAGCCAGGACTGAGCACCACCTCCACTCCATCGCCCGCCTCTCGCCCCTCTCTTGCACGCCCCTTGCCCATGACCTCCACCCAACGCCAAAACCGCACCGGCCAGGGAGCCCTCCATGGCCGTTGACACCCTGCGCCTGGACGAGGTGCTCAAGCAGGCCGAGCGCGTGCACCAGCCCCTGGCGCTGCTGGGCAGAACCAGCAGCAACACGGCCAGGGAACTCAAGGAAACGGTCGACCAGTTGAAGAAGCTGCTGCAGCAGCAAGCCCAGCTGGGCGACTACCGCGCGCTGCGCAGCGGCCTGGCCGACACCACGGCACGGCTGCGCGGCGCGCGCCAGCAGATGGCCCAGCTGCGGCTGGAATCGGGCGCGGGCGAGCAGCCCTCGCGCGCCATGCTGCGCGCGCTGCGTTCGGCACAGGTCGAGGAGGAGCGCCTGGCGCTGCTGCGCGCCACGCAGCGATCGCGCCTGATGGACATGCGCGAAGGCCTGCGCGGCGCGGGCGTGGACACGGGCAACCTGTCCGCGCACGAGCGCAAGCTGCACAACGACATCCGCGCCACCACGGCCCAGATGGAAAAGCAGCGCAAGGTGGTGGCACCGGCCGCCCAGCGGCTGGAGAGAATCGATGCCCTGCGCGAGCAGAGCAAGACCCTGGCCGATCGCGGCCAGGCGCTGCGCGAGACGGGCGGAAAGGTGCTGGCGCCCGTGCGCGCCGTGAGCCAGGCCTTCATGACCGACGACCAGGCCGCCGCGCAGCTGCGCGCCACCATGGCGGGCAGCAACGGCAAGCCAGGCGCCGATTACCAGCAGGTGCTGGACTTGGCCAAGAGCCTGGGCACCGACATGCCCGGCAGCACGGCCGACTACATCGCGATGATGAACCAGCTGCAGCGCCAGGGCGTGTCCTCGCAGGATGTGCTGGGCGGCGTGGCCCGGCAGGCGGCCAACCTGGGCGCGGTGCTGAACATGCCCGCCAAGGAGGCCGGCGAGTTCGCGGCGCAGCTGCAGCAGGCCACCCGCGCAAGCGCGGGCGACATGGCCGCACTGGCCGACACGGTGCAGCGCACCTCCCACCTGGGACTGGACCCCACAGGCATGGTCAAGGGCCTGGACGCCATCGGCAAGGCCCTGCCGCAGCTGGGACAGCAGGGCGCAAGGTCGGGACAGATGTTCGCGCCGCTGCTGCTCATGCTCAACGACGCCAGCATCAGCGGCGAGGCCGCCGGCAAGGCCGTCGGCAACCTGGTCAAGAACTCCATGGACCCGGCCAGGCTGGGCCAGGTCAACAAGATGCTCGCGGGCCAGGGCGTGTCGCTGGACTTCAAGGACGCCAGCGGCCAGTTCGGCGGCACCGAGCAGATGATGGCCCAGCTGCAAAAGCTGCAGAGCCTGGGCAGCGACAAGCTGCGCGCCGCTGCGCTGGACAAGCTGGCCGGCGGCGACGCGCAGACGCGCAAGGCCCTGGAGGCGCTGCTCCAGCAGGGCCCGGGCGGCTACCAGCAGATCGCCTCCCAGCTCAAGTCACAGGCGGATCTGGATGGGCGCGTGGCCATCCTGAAGGACTCGGTCTCGGCCCAATACGAGTCCGTCAAGGACAGCTACAACGGCCTGTTGAGCGACATGGGCTCGACCATCGAGTCCGACCTCAAGGCCGTGCTGGGCACGCTGCGCGAGATGACCGAAGGCATGCGTGCCTGGGTCAAGGAGCATCCCCAGATCGTGCAGTGGACGCTGCGCATCGTGGCCGTGCTGGGCCTGCTGATCGCAGGCGTCGGCGTGGTGAGCAGCGTGCTGTTCGGCCTGCTGGCGCCGCTGCTGCTCACGCGCACCGTGTTCGGCCTGCTGGGTGCGGCCATGGGCGCAGGCAGCGGGGCCTTGGGCGTGCTCAGGCGCGGCCTGGCGGCCGTGGTCCTGTCGCTGGGCATGATGGGCGGTGGCGGCAGTGCCATGGGCCTGTTGGCCGGCGGCATGCGCATGGCCAGCAACGCTGCGGGCGTGCTCAGGCGCGGCCTGGGCGCCGTGGTCCTGTCGCTGGCCATGATGGGCCGCGGCGCTGCCATGGGCAGCATAGGCACCGCACTGGCCGGCGCGGGCCGCGCTGCAGGCCGCATCTTCGGCGGCGGGGCAGGCGCAGCCAAAGGCGTGGCCGGCAAAGGCCGTGCGGGCGCCGTCATGGGCCTGCTGGGCGCCGGCCTGGGTGCCGCAGGTGCCTTAGGTGGTGGCCTGGGCGGTAGTCTGGGTGGTGCAGCCGCATCGCTGATGGGCCTGGTGCGCATGACACCCATGGGCCGGCTCGCAGGCGGCCTGATGGGCGCGGGCGGCTCGATCATGCAGAACTGGGACGGCCTGTCCACCGCCGTCAAGGCCGGCGACTGGAAGGGCGTCGGCGGCACGCTGCTGGAGGCCGGCAAGGCCGGCCTCGATGGCGCCACGGGCGGCCTGTTCGGCGTGGTCTCTGACCTGGCCGGCAAGGGCATCAGCGGCCTGGCCTCGTCGGTGGGCTCGTGGTTCAAGTCCGGCGATGCGTCAGCACCCGACCAGGGCCGCGCCGGCGCACTGCGCCAGGGTGTTGCGGCCGCAGCCACGGCGGCCACGCTGGCCACGGGCGCCATGCCGGCCCTGGCCGACACGGGCGCCGTGCGCATCGACAGCCGCCCGCCGCTGGCCAGCGCCGCTGCACCCGCGCCGGCACCGGCCCCCGTGGCTGGCGCCACCATCCATATCACCGTCAACGCTGCGCCCGGCCAGGACGCGCAGGCCATTGCCCGCGCCGTGGCCGCCGAGCTGGACCGCCGCGACATGGCCAAGCGCTCCAGCGTGCTGTCGCAGCTGTCGGACATCGACTGAGGAGCATGAGCATGCTGATCACACTGGGCCAGTTTGCCTTCGGCATCGACACACTGGCATTCGACAAGCTGGTGCGCAGCAGCACCTGGCGCCACCCGAGCAACAGCCGCGTGGGCGCGCGCCCCGCCCGCCAGTCGCTGGGCCCAGGCGATGAAACGCTGGGCCTGACCGGCGTGCTCGCACCCGAGTTCCGGGGCACGGCCAAGTCGCTGGACGACCTGCGCGAAATGGCCGACCAGGGCAAGGCATGGGCCCTGGTGGGCGGCGAAAGCATCCTGGGCGCCTGGGTCATCGAGAGCCTGCAGCAGACTGGCACGCACTACACACCGGGCGGCAAGCCGCGCCGCATCGAGTTCGATCTCAAGCTGGCCCGCGTGGACGACCACCTGGCCGAAGGCGGCGGCGGCGTCGACCCCTGGCCCGATGACGACTTCTGGGAATGGTGGATCTGATGACCACACAGGAATACCTGCACGCCAAGCCCCAGTACGAGATCGTCCTGGACGGGCGCAACATCACCAGCCAGGTGGACACGCGGCTGATGAACCTGACGCTGTCCGAATCGCGCGGCGAAGAGGCCGACAAGCTGGACATCACGCTGGACGACAGCGATGGGCGCCTGCCCATGCCGGGCAAGGGATCCAAGATCGCGCTGAAGCTGGGCTGGGCCGGACATGGCCTGGTCGACAAGGGCACCTACGAGGTGGACGAGGTGGAGCACCAGGGCGCGCCCGACAGGATCGTGGTGCATGCGCGCTCGGCCGAGCTCAAGCGCCAGCTGCGCACGCGCTCCGAGCACAGCTACCACAACAGCACGCTGGGCCAGATCGTGCGCAGCATTGCGCAGCGCAACGGCCTGCAGGTGCGCGTGGACGCGCAGTTCGAGAACCTGCGCGTGGACCACATCGACCAGACCCACGAAAGCGACCTGAACTTCTGCAGCCGCCTAGCGCGGCAGTACGATGCCGTGTGCACGGTCAAAAAGGGCAAGCTGGCCTTCATCGCCATCGACAGCAAGATCACTGCTGCCGGCCAGGCCGTGGAGGCCGCCACGCTCACGCGCGCCGTGGGCGACAGCCACAACTACCACACGGCCGCACGCAACGACTACAGCGGCGTGCGCGCGTACTGGAACGACGCGGATCGTGCCGAGAAACGCAGCGCCACGCAGGGCGCCGAGGACAACGAAAAGCGCCTGAAGGACACCTACGGCAGCGAGGCCGAGGCGCAGGCCGCCGCCAAGGCCGAGATGGGCCGCATCAACCGCGCCAAGGCCACCATGGGCCTGAAGCTGGCGCTGGCGCGGCCCGACCTGATGCCGCAGACGCCGCTGAAGCTGCAGGGGTTCAAGGCGGAGATCGATGACACGCCGTGGCTGGTCGTCAAGATCCAGCATGAACTGGGCGACGGCGGCTTCACCTCCAAGCTGACGCTGGAGACGCGCGCCAAGTGAGCGAGAGGGGCGGGTAGAGCGCGTCCTGAAACGGCCGGCGCAGGCCGTTCAGCGCGCGGCCAGTGTCGCCACGGCCATGATGGCGGCGCGGCCCGAATCGTCGGCCCGGCCGTAGCAATCGAGCAGCTCGCGCTCGTCGGGCGCCAGGGTCTGGACCGATGCGTTCGCATGCTGGCCCGTGACCACATACAGGACATCCACGCCCAGGCCCGCCATCACGGCCAGGGCGGCCGCATTGGGCGATTGCTCGCCCTTCTCCCAGGTGGCCAGGGTGCCGCGCGAGACGTCGCAGGCGTCGGCCATGGCGAGCTGCGCCACGTCCAGACGCAGACGCTCTTGCCTCAGCCTTTCACCGATGTGATCGAAATTTCTTCTATTCATCAATTGACATGCTCGAAATTTCGAGCAATGATGCAGTCAGCGTGTAACCAAACCATCCAAACCATCCCAAATACTACATGACAGCCATGCACTCCCCCAGAGCCGTGCCCGGTATCCCTGCGGATCCGGTGCTTCATGACAGGCCCGTGCCACTGCGCATGACGGCATCCGAACGCGAACGCCACGCCCGCTATGCCAGCCGTGAAAGCCGCAGCGCCTCCAACTTCGCGCTGAAGCTGTACCGCATGGGCATGCAGCAGTACGAGCAGCAGATGCCGCCGCTGCCCCAGGCCGACCAGGCGCGATAGCCATCCGCGCCGACCTGTTCACCGCCTTGTCTTCGATCCCAACTGCCCCCAGGAGCCTGCCATGCGCATGATGTGCCCCCACTGCAACGAACACGCCTACACCCGCACCAGCCTGCAGCTGACCAGCACCAGCCGCGAGACCATCTTCCAGTGCCGCAACTTCGAGTGCGGCCATGTGTTCTCGGCGGTCACCGAGATCAACCGCACCATCAGCCCCAGCGCCATCCCCAACCCCATGGTGATCCTGCCGATGAGCACGCACATCAAGCGCAAGCTGCTGCAGACCCAGCTGGACGCCATGCCGTCCTCGCAATACGAAGGCGCAGCGCACCGCGCAGCCCAGGCGGCCGAATCCGCCCAATCCACCGAAGGCGCGCGCAGCTAGCGCGGCCGGGGCGCCTTCGCCGCTCCTGACGGCGCCCCACCCGGCGCGCGGGCAGCCCGCCTGCACCGCCGCCACCCCACCCCCTTTCCCGCAACCTGCGGAGCCTGCATGAAGGCCCTGCGGGATGCGCTCACCCTGAAACGACCTGGACAGACCATGAAGCTCGGCGACCTGCGCCTTTCCGATCTGATGCGACTGCTGCGGGCAGAAGATGCGCCCGCGCCCGAATACCGGCCCGAGGACCCGCCCGCGCTGCCCGAGGCCTACCAGCGCCTGAGCGTCCAGGACTGCCGCATCCGCCTGCGCGAACTGCAGCGCGAGGCCGCGCAGCGCTGCGCCAATGGCCGCTGCGGCAGCGCCGAAAGCCGCGAATGGGCGGGCCTGGCCAGCCACTACCGCATGGCCCTGGTGCTGCTGGCGGGCATAGACGGCGAGATCGAGGAGCTGGCCCTGCGCGACTGGCGCGAAATGCCGCCGCCCGAGCGCGACGCCATCCGCCGCCAGATCCGCGCGCTGCGCAGCTGCCTGCTGCCGCTGCGCGCGCTGGCCCTGAGGACCTGAGCCCATGTCCGTCCTGCTCGCCGCCAAATCCACCGGCCGCAGGCTGCGCACCGCCAGCCTGCAGCAATGGGATCAGCACAAGCCCCGCCCCCACATGGTCCAGCGCGCCATGCAGGCGCTGGAAAAAGCCTTGCCGCCGCAGTGGCTGCAGCCCATGAAGCTGCTGGGCCTGGGCGACTGGCAAAAGGGCGCGCAACACGCCAACGGCCAGCCCGAATGGGCTGCCTGCCACGACGCGCTGGCCGCCATTGACGACTTTGCCAGCCGCCACGGCCGTGCGGCCGAGTGGAATCTGGACGACTACGAGATCTGCCAGATGGCCAGGCGCCTGAGCGACGAAGTCGGTGAGCTCGACGCCGGCGCCCAGGCCCAGAACATGGACCTGGCCGCACGCGTGGACCTGGTGCGGCTGATGCTGCGCATGCTGGGCCTGCAGGAAAGCACGCCGCTGGCCGGCGAGCCCGCCATCCGCCGCGCGCTGGACGCGGCCTGGTGGCGCCGCATGCTGCGCCGCCACGTCACGCGCACCGTGGAGGCTGGCGCCGTCAAGCTGGGCATCGTCAACCGCAGCGTCGGCGGCTATGCCAGCAATGCCACCGTGCGCCGGCGCACCGCGCAGATCGAGCGCAACGCCCGCGCGCTGGAGCGCAGCCTCTACCGAAACGAGGCCGGCCAGGTCTTCACCCTGGCCGAGCTGGCCGCGCTGTCGCCGGCCAACCCCGTGATCCGTGGCGGCGAGCTGATGACGCGCATCCGCGGCGCAGAGGAATATGCCGACGCGCGCAGCCACGTCGGCCTCTTTCTCACGCTGACGGCGCCCAGCCGCTTTCACGCCGTCACGCTGGGCAGCGGCGGCCGGCCGCGCCCCAATCCCCATTACGACGGCCACAGCACGCCGCGCGATGCCCAGCTGTGGCTGCGCACCATGTGGGCGCGCGTGCGCTCGCACCTGGGCCGCCAGCGCATCGCCATGTACGGCATCCGCGTGGCCGAGCCGCACCATGACGCCACGCCGCACTGGCACGCCCTGGTCTGGGCCGAGTGCGAGGAGCACGCCCAGCACATCGAGGCCGCCATCCGCAAATGGTGGCTCAGCGAAGATGGCGACGAGCGCGGCGCCCAGCGCAACCGCGTCAACGTCAAGCGCATGACCGGCGGCGGCGCTGCCGGCTACGTGGCCAAGTACATCGCCAAGAGCGTGGGCCATGCGGCCCTGGCCGACCACCTGGACGTGGTGCAGGGCCGCCTGTGGGATGTGGAGCAGGGCGACATGCCCGGCCACCGCCGCGTGGACGCCTGGGCCGCCTGCTGGGGCATTCGCCAGTTCCAGGCCGTGGGCATGCCCAGCGTCTGCGTCTGGCGCGAGCTGCGCCGTGTCAGCAAGGACCAGGTCGAACAGATCCGCATCGACGGCGACAAGGCCAGCTGGAAGGCCTGGGGCGCCAGCCACCGCCACGGGCCCGACATCCCCGCCGACTGGCGCCGCTACATGGAAGCCATGGGCGGCCACTGCCTGGCCCGCGACCGCTGGCACCTGCGCATGGCACGCCGTCCCGTGCCCGCCGGCGCCGTCAACCAATACGGCGAGGCCATCGCGCCCGGCTGCGGCCGCGTGGTGGGCCTGGAAACCCGGCGCGGCCAGTGGCTGGTCTCGCGCCGCATCGCCTGGCGCAGTGTGGCGCGCGCCACGCTGGAGTTCCAGGAAACCCAAGGTGCAGAAAGCGCCGAGGGCGCCGAGGTCGCCGACGTGGCCCTGCCGGCCCTGCCCGCCCGCGCGCCGCTGGCGCGCGCTTGGACTGGTTTCAATAACTGTACGGCCCGGCTCACGGGCCACACGCTGCGCGCCCTCATCGGCCGCGGCGGGCACCAGCGCGAGGACCGGGCCAACCCGGCCGGGCCCGATTCGGGTGCCGATCCAGTGCCCCATTCCGTGCTGCACCGCCCCGCATCCGGCGCCACGCCATCCACCCCCTCTTTCTTTACCAGCTGATCCACCCCAGGAGGACCCACCATGCACCACAACATCACCGCCCTGCGCAGCTACCGCGCCACCCTCATCCCCCATGGCGTGGACGCCGCGCAGCTGGATCAACTGGCCGACGCCCGCCTGCTGCCCGTGCTGCGCCTGAAGGCGGCCAGCGCCAGCCACGCCCAGGCCTGCGCCCTGCTGGCCAGCGGCCGGCCCGTGCTGCGAGTGGAGCGAGTTGAACGTGTGGAGCGCAAGAAGGCAGGCAAGTCCATCACGCCGCGCCAGGCCTGATCAAGCACCCAAGCACCGGACACGACATCGGAGAACACCGCAATGACGCAACAGAACATGGAACTCTTTCACAGCGCCCCGCGCCTGGACACCCAGGGCATCGCCAACTACCTGGGCCTGAGCCGCGAGCACGTCACCGCGCGCCTGACCAAGCGCCCGGACTTTCCCAAGCCCTTCATCAACGCCAGCCGCCGCATCCGCTACTGGCGCATGGCCGACGTCAAGGCCTGGGCCGAGGGGCGCCGGTGAGCCGGCACCAGGCCATCACCGTGCGCTCAGTGATCGCTTCCCGCAAGAAAGCGGCGAGCCTGGTCGCGCGCCCCGTCGAAGATCTGCTGGGCCATAGGCTGCGGCACGCTGGCCGGCAGGCGCGGCTGCAGCCGGTCGATGGCGCCGTCCAGCGCCTCGACCATCTCCACCATGCTCTCCCACAGGCCTGCGATGCGCGTGGTCTCGGCCAAGGCCTTCCAGTGGCGGCGCTGGATCTCGGCCAGGCGGTAGTGGCGGCTGCGCCCCGGCAGGGCCATGGCCATCCTGGCGCGCTGGCGGGCAATCTTGCCGTGGCCGTGACCGATGATGGGCCAGGCCGACAGCACGTCGTACAGAGGCGTCATCTCATAGCCTCCGCCCGGCTGCAGGAACACCGAGAAATTCTTGGCATGCCCGTCCGTGGCCCCCAGCAGCCAGAACGCCAGCTGGGCCATCACGAAGCGGGCGCAATCCTGGGCAGGCTCGCTGCCATGCTGCAGCACCTGCAAGCACTGCAGCATGCCGGGCCCGCCGTGGGTCTCGTACTTGTTGGCGCTGGCAACGCCGCGCACCTGGCAGAAATCCTCCTGCGGCAGACGCGCAATCCAGCCCTGGGCCGTCCAGGCGCGGTCGAAGCGCTCCACGCACAGCACCTGCTGCCCGCCGAAGCTCTCGATGCTGCTGTCGGCCACGGCAAAGCCCAGCTCGGCCAGCAGGCGGGCACACAGCCACTCATTGGCCACTGACTCGCTCAGGTCGTAGTGCCAGTGCGGCACCACGCCGATGGCCGGCTTCAGGATATGCGTGGTCGGCGTAGCACCCAGCGGTCGGCACCACTGGCCGCCCTGGCGCAGCACCGCCGTCTTCTCCTGCGCACCGGCAATGGACAGCCGGAACTCCTGGTCCACCTCCAGCGCACCAAACCCGGCGCCCAGGCTGGCCAGGTGCTCTGCAATCTGCGCCTCGCTCAGCGGCTCGAAGCGCACCTGGTCGAACCCTTCGGGCACGGCCCCCTCGGGCAGCAGCTGCACGGCACCCACGCAATCGCGGCCAATGGCCTCCAGCAGCGAAAACGCATCGATCCCGCGCAGCCCGAAGCGCTGGTGAATGCGCCGGCGAATGCCCTCGCCGTCCGGCAGCAGGTTGTCGAAATAATGGGCCACCACCTCGCCCGCCACCGTCAGGTCGCGGGTGAAGGGCATGGACAGTGACAGCGGCCGCGCATGCGCGCTCTGCGGCCAGGCCGGGTCATAGGCGAACACATGGCGGCCCGTGCGCGTGACCTCCCAGGTGCCCACCCGCTCCCCATTCATCCAGACGCCCAGCGCCGCCATCACCAGGACCCTTTCGGCTTGCGGTCCTGCCAGTGCGGCGGCAGCGCCTGCGGCTTGAAGGCCACGGGGCGGTCGGCGGGCTTGCGGAGCACGTTGTCACCCGCGTACGGTTGTGGAGCTGGCTCGGCCACCCTCAACGCAGCAGGCACAGGCACAGGCACAGATGCTGCAGACGCAGGAGAAGCCACCGCATCCGCCCTGGGCCGCATGAGCAGATCGGCATCCAGCAGTTGCAGGATCTCCATCAGTTGGCGCACGCTGATGGCGGCCGGGTCACGCTCTATCGCCGCCACACGCGACTGGGACACGCCCAGCCGCTGTGCCAGTTGGGCCTGGCTCACGCCAGCGGCCTTGCGCAGCGACTTCAGGTGCAGCGCAAGCTGATCGGGCAGTTGCAACAGGTGGTCCATGGTGTTCTCCTGGCCAGGGCATTCGAAATATCATCTCAAGATGATGAATTGAAATTATCACTCTAGAATAATATTGTCAATATATCATATTGGAGTGATATTCCTGGCAGTCATCCTGCCTACAACCGTGCCGCGATGTCCTCGGCCGTCTCCCGGTAATAGGTATTGAACAGCTCGTTGATATCCACGTGGCCGCTGATGCGGGCCAGCGTCATCACATCCACGCGCTTGCTCAGCCAGGTCAGCGCCGTGGCGCGCAGGTCATGGAAGCGCAGGCCCTGCACCATCACCCGGTCGCGCAGCTTGCGGTAGAGCGTGTCGCGGCTGGCGTCGCTGATGGTCCAGTAGGCGTCGCGCCCGGCAGCCTCGGCGGCGGCGTCCAGCACGCGCAGCAGGCGCACGGCACGGCGCGTCAGCGGCACATGGCGCTCGCCCACCTTGGCCTCGGTCTTGTGGTGCGGCAGGTGGTAGACCCGGCGCTTGAGATCCACATTGCTGCGGCCCATGCGCAGGATCTCGCCGCTGCGCATGGCCGTGTGCAGGGCCACCAGCATGGTCCAGGCCGTCTGCTCCATGGCGGTGACAGGCGCCAGGCGCGGCGAGACATTGGCCGAGCGCAGCATGCGCCGCACCTCGCTCCACTGCCCCGTGCGCCGGCGCGCATGGGACTTGGCCGGCAGCTTGATCTCCGGCCAGGGGCTCTTGCCCACCCATTTCCACTGCTTGACCGCCAGCGTCCAGATGGGACGGAATTGCTGCGCCTCGCGCAGCACGCTGGCGCCGGAGACCTGCTGCAGCCGCGCATCGCGCCAGCGCGCCAGGTCGTCGCCCGTGATCTCGTGGAAGACCTTGGAGGCCAGCTCGGGGAACTCGCGCAGCCAGGCATCAAAGCGCAAATGATCGGCCCGCGCCGTGCTGGCCGTCTTTTTGTCGGTGACCTCTCGCCGATAGCGCTCCACCGCCTCGGCCAGCGTGCGCCGCGGAAACTCCCCGCGCGCGCCGGCCAGAATGGCCGCCTCCTCGGCCACGGCCCATCCCTGCGCCTCGGCCTTGGTTGCCCGCGTGGCGGTGCGCCGAATACCCGCACGCTCCACCTCGGCCCGCCAGCCGTTCTTCACCTTCCGGAAATACGCCATCCCACCTCCTGCAGCCCGCGCGGGATCACAAGCGGGATCTGCGCGGGATTGTGATGTGATTTTGCGCTGTTTTGTGCCGGTTTCAACCCGTTCCGTTTTGCCCCCAGAACCCAGAAAAAAAGCCCGCCTCCTCTACAGGAAGCGGGCTTGAGCAGTGTTCGCCGCAGTTGAGCGGCGTTGGTGCGTGGTGCGCGGGGGGGGACTCGAACCCCCACACCATTGCTGGCGTCAGGACCTAAACCTGGTGCGTCTACCAATTTCGCCACCCGCGCTGGTTCTTGGGGGAGCCGCCTGCGTGGCGGCTCCTAGGTCAGGGCGCAGATTCTAGCCGCAATTGCGGGGTGGATTGCCATACCCCGGATTTGAGCGGCGGCCTCTGCGTTTTCGCCGCCTCAATGCGTGGGCTCGCGGCGCACGCGGAACACGGCGGCGTACATGGCCGGCAGCGCCAGCAGTGTCAGCACCGTGGCCACGATCAGCCCGCCCATGATGGCCACGGCCATGGGGCCCCAGAACACGCTGCGCGACAGCGGGATCATGGCCAGCACGGCGGCAGCAGCCGTCAGCACGATGGGGCGCAGGCGGCGCACGGCGGCTTCGATGATGGCGTCCCAGGCCGGCACGCCGCGCGCGCGGTCGGTCTCGATCTGGTCGATCAGGATCACCGAATTGCGCTGGATCATTCCCATCAGCGCCACCACGCCCAGCAGCGCCACGAAGCCGAAGGGCCGGCCCAGCAGCAGCAGCGCCGCTGCCACGCCGGGAATGCCCAGCGGCCCGGTGATGAACACCAGCAGTGAACGGCTGACACTGCGCAACTGCAGCATGAGCAGCGTGAAGGTGAGGAACAGCATCACGGGCACACCAGCGACGATGGCGTCCGAGCCCTTGGAGCTTTCCTCCACGGCGCCCGCCACATCGATGCGGTAGGCCGTGTCGCCCGCAGCGTGCCAGCGCGCCTCGATCTCGCGCAGGCCCGGCAGCAGCGCGTGGGTCAGCGTTGCGCCCTGCAGGCCCTCGCGCACATCGCCCTGCACGGTGATGGCGAACATGCGCTTTTCTCGCCACATCACGCCGGGCTCCCAGACCATCACGGGCTTGGCGATCTGCGTGAGCGGGATCGACTTGCCCGATGCCGTGGGCAGGTAGGCGTTGGCGATGTCGGTGATGGCGTCGCGCTCCGAATACGGCGTGCGCAGCACGATGTCGATGAGCTTGTCACCCTCGCGGAACTGGCCCACGGTGGAGCCGCTGAGCATGACGCGGGCCGCCTGGGCGATGGCCTGGCTGCTCACGCCCAGGGCGCGCGCCTTGTCCTGGTCCACCTCCAGGCGCACGGCCTTGACGGACTCGTTCCAGTTGTCGTTGACGCCGCGCATGTCGGCGTTGGCGATCATGACCTGCTTGACCTCGTCGGCATAGGCACGCAGCTTTTGCGGATCGGTGCCGGACACGCGGAACTGCACCGGATAGGGCACGGGAGGCCCGTTGGGCAGCAGCTTGACGCGGCCCCGCACCTCGGGGAACTCCTGGGCCAGCAGCGCCGGCAGCGATTTGCGCAGACGCTCGCGCGTGGGCAGGTCCTGGGCGACCAGGATGAACTGCGAGACGTTGTTCTGCGGGAACACCTGGTCCAGCGGCAGGTAGAAGCGTGGCACGCCCGAGCCTACCCACTCGCTGACCGTGCGCACGCCGTCCAGCTGCATGAAGCGCTCTTCCACGCGGCGCGTGACGGCCTCGTTGGCGGCCAGCGACGTGCCCTCGGGGAACCAGATGTCCACCAGCACTTCGGGCCGGCTGGAATCCGGGAAGAACTGCTGCTGCACGCGCGACATGCCCACCAGGCCCAGCGCGAAGACCAGCACCGTGATGGCGATGGTCAGCCAGCGGTGCGTCACGCACCAGTTCACGGCGCGCCTAAAGCGGTTGTAGAACGGGCTGTCGAAGACTTCATGCTCGGCCGAGGAGGCATTGAGGTTGGTCTCCTCGATGGGCACCTCGCCCGAGGCCACCTCGGGCGGCAGCGTGGCCGCGTGCGGCGGGCGCTTGAGCAGCAGCATGCCCAGGTAGGGCACGAAGTACACCGAGGCGAACCAGCTGAGCACCAGCGCAATCACCGTCACCGCGAAAATGGCGAAGGTGTACTCGCCCGTCATGGACTTGGCCATGCCGATGGGCAGAAAGCCCGCCGCCGTGATCAGCGTGCCGGTCAGCATGGGCTTGGCCGTGATCTCGTAGGCAAAGGTGGCGGCGCGGTACTTCTCGTAGCCCTCCTCCATCTTGCGCACCATCATCTCCACGGCAATGATGGCGTCGTCCACCAGCAGGCCCAGCGCGATGATCAGCGAGCCCAGCGACACCTTGTGCAGGCCGATGTTCCAGTACCACATGGCCAGGAAGGTCGCGGCCAGCACCAGCGGGATCGTGATGGCCACCACCAGGCCCGGGCGCGGGTCGATGTACCAGCGCTTCCACAACGGCTGGTGGCCTTCACGCTTGTGCAGGCCCAGGCTGATGAAGCTCACGGCCAGCACCACCACCACGGCCTCGATCAGCACCTGCAGGAATTCGTTGACCGAATCGGCCACGGCCTTGGGCTGGTCCTGCATGTTGGCCAGCTCCACGCCGGCCGGCAGCGTGCGCGCGATGTCGCCCACGGCGCCGCGCAGGGACTTGCCCAGGCGGATGATGTCGCCGCCCTTGGTCATGGACACGCCCAGCGCAATCGTCTCGCGCCCCTGGTGGCGCACCTTCACATTGGCCGGATCGGCATAGCCGCGGCGGATCTCGGCGATATCGCCCAGGCGCAGTTGCGCGCCCGATGCGCCGCGGATGGGCATGGCGCGCAGCTCGTCCACCGCCAGGAACTGGCCGGCCACGCGCACCTGCACATCCTCGCGCGGCGTCTGCAGCACGCCTGCGCCCTCGATGGCGTTTTGCTGGCCCAGCTGGCCCAGCACCTGGTTCATGTCCAGGCCCAGCTGCGACAGGCGGCGCTGCGACAGCTCGATGTAGACCTTCTCGTCCTGCACGCCGAACAGCTCGACCTTGGCCACATCGGGCACGCGCAGCAGGCGCTGGCGCACGTCGTCGGCCATGGTCTTGAGCTCGGCGTAGCTGAAGCCATCGGCCTGCAGGGCGTAGATCACGCCATAGACATCGCCGAACTCGTCATTGAAGAACGGCCCCTGCACGCCCTGCGGCAGGGTGTAGCGCATGTCGCCGATCTTCTTGCGCACCGTGTACCACAGCTGCTGGACATCGCCGGGGCGCGAGTTGTCCTTGAGCTGGAAGATGATCATCGACTCGCCGGGCTTGGAGTAGCTGCTGATCTTGTCGGCGTAGGGCACCTCCTGCAGCGTGCGCTCGATCTTGTCGGTGACCTGCTCGGCCATCTGCTGCGCCGTGGCGCCGGGCCAGTTGGTGCGCACCACCATGGCGCGGAAGGTGAAGGGCGGGTCCTCGTCCTGCCCCAGCTGGAAGTACGAGGCAAAGCCCAGCAGGAGCAGCACGACGATGAAATAGCGCGTCAGCGCCACATGGTCCAGCGCCCAGCGCGAAAGATTGAAGTGCGCGCCCTGCGGCGCCTTGTGTTTGGGGCCGCTCATTGGGCCGCTCCGCTGGGCGCAGCGCCTGCGGCGGCAGGTGCCTGTGCAGGCTGTGTCTGTTGCGGCCGCTGCTGAGCCGGCTGCTGCTGTGCCGACTGCGGGGCCTTGTCATAACGGTCCTGATAGACCGTGACCTTCTGGCCTGGCGTGAGCACATGCACACCGGCGGCCACCACCTGCATGCCGGGCGTCAGGCCAGCGGCAATCACGGCCTCGTTGCCATCGGCCGTGGCCAGTTGCACGGGCTGCAGCTTCACCGTGCTGCTGGCGGCATCGAACACCCACACGGCCGTGCCCTGGCCACCGCCGCCTTCCTGGCGCAGCGCCGTGGTCGGCAGCTTGATCACGGGCTGGCCCGTCGGGCCCATGCCCTCGGGCAATGCGTGGACCGTGGCACCCAGCGGCGGCACGGCGGCGGCGTCCGAAGTGGGCAGTGCCACCTTCACCTGGTAGGTGCGCGTGACGGGATCGGCACTGGCTGCCACCTCGCGCACCTGGCCCTGCAGCGGCTGCATGCCGGCCGACCATGGGCGCACATTCACCTTCTGGCCCACGCGGATGGCACCGCGCTTGTCTTCGGGCACCACGAACACCACGTCGCGCGGGCCGTCCTGGGCAATGCGCACCACGGGCGAGCCGGCCGACACCACCTGGCCGGGCTCAGCATCTATGCCGGTCACCACGCCGGGCACATCGGCCAGCAGTTGGGCATAGGCTTCCTGATTGCTCTGCGATGCCAGCTGCGCCTTGGCCTGGTCCAGCGTGGCCTGGGCGGACTTGAGCGTGGCCTCGCGCCGCTCCAGCTCCGCACCGCTGATGAAGTTCTGCGCCTTCAGCTGCGAGTAACGCCTCACATCGGCAGCGGCAAGATCGCGCTGCGTGGTCGCGGCCGCCACCTGGGCGCGCGCGGCGTCAGCTCCCAGCCGGTAGTCGCTGGCATCGAGCCGCGCCAGCAACTGGCCTGCCTGCACGTGCTGGCCCAGTTCCACCTCGCGGCGAACGAGCTTGCCGGCCACGCGAAAGCCCAGGCGCGACTCTATGCGCGCGCGCACCTCGCCCGCGTACTCCAGTTGCGTGTCCAGCGCGCCCACGCCTACGGTGAGCAGCTTGACGGCGCGCACCGGCTCGGGTGGCGGCTCGGCCTTGGAGCAGGCGCCCAGCGCCAGCGCGGCGGCCAGGCACAGAGGGGCAAGAAGAAGATGGCGCGGCAAAGCGCGCGCGGCAGGGTTCGATGGCAAGTCGGGCATGTGGATCCGGGAGGGCTGGTGCGAAAAGCGGCTGCGGGCTGCAAGATCCGGGCAACATGCCGCGGCAGCTGGCTGGCGCCGTTTACTGACTGACGGGTTAGTAATTTAGGAGAAGCCCTTGAGCCCGTCAAGTGAAATGCATGGCCTTGCGCGCAGCATCGACAATCGGCCACCGTGAAGTCCACCGCTCCCACCCTGCCCGCCTCCCCCGCCCCGGTCACGCACTACGAGAACTTTCCCGTGGCGTCCTGGCTGTGCCCGCCCCGCTTGCGCCCGCCGATTGCCGCGCTCTACCACTTCGCACGCACTGCAGACGATCTGGCCGACGAAGGCGACGCTACGCCGTCCGAGCGCCTGGCCGCGCTGGCCGCCTACCGTGCCGACCTGATGGCGCTGGGCACCGAAGGCGAGGCCCCCATGCTCGCCCGCACGGCCTGGCCTCTTGTCTTTGCAGGGCTGGCGCCGCAAGTACGCGCCCACCAGCTGCCGCTGGCGCTGATGGACGACCTGCTCAGCGCCTTCGCGCAGGACGTGCACAAGACCGAATCCGGCACCACCTACGCCGACCGCGCGGAGCTGCTCGACTACTGCCGCCGCTCGGCCAACCCCGTGGGTCGGCTGCTGCTGCATCTGTACGGAGTGGATGATGCCGAATCGCTGGCCCGCAGCGACGCCATCTGCACCGCCCTGCAATTGATCAATTTCTGGCAGGACTTCAGCGTGGACCTGCCGCGCGGGCGCCACTACCTGACCGATGCCGACTGCACCGCCCATTGCGTGCGGCGTGAAGACCTGCGCGCCGAGCCCGCTGCACTGACCCCTGCCGTGCGTGCACTGCTGGCCGAGCAGTCGGCATGGGCGCGCGCACTGATGCAGTCCGGCGCACCACTGGTGCACCGCCTGCCGGGCCGCATCGGCTGGGAGCTGCGTCTGGTCGTGCAGGGCGGGCTGCGCATCCTGGACAAGGTCGATGCGCTGCAGGGCGCCAGCCTCTACCGCCGCCCCACCGTCGGCAAGGCCGATGCGCCGCTGCTGCTGTGGCGCGCCCTGCGCATGTGATGACGGGCCGGCCGTTGCGACACCCAGGCTTTGGCCCCAAGCCGTCCATGGGACAATCCGGCCCCATATGAATCCGGATCAGTACGTCCAAGACAAGGCTGCCGCCTCGGGCAGCAGCTTTTATTACGCCTTCCTCTTCCTGCCGCGCGAGCGCCGTGCGGCCATCACCGCCTTTTATGCGTTCTGCCGCGAAGTGGACGACGTGGTGGACGAAGTCTCCGACCCCGGCGTGGCCGCCACCAAGCTCGGCTGGTGGCAGAACGAAGTGCACCAGGCCTTTGCAGGCAAGCCCTCGCATCCCGTGATGCGGGCGCTCATGCCGCACGCCCCGGTCTACGCCATCGAGGAGCGCCACCTGCAGGCGGTCATCGACGGCTGCCGCATGGACCTGGAGCAGACCCGCTACCTGGACTTCCAGGGCCTGACGCGCTACTGCCACCTGGTCGCAGGCGTGGTCGGTGAAGTGGCCGCGCGCATCTTTGGCCAGACACAGGAAGAAACCACGGCCTACGCCCACAAGATGGGTCTGGCCTTCCAGCTGACCAACATCATCCGCGACGTGGGCGAGGACGCCATGCGCGGACGCATCTACCTGCCCATCAGCGAGCTGCAGCAGTTCGACGTCAAGGCGCATGAGATCACCAAGCGCGAGTACTCCGACCGCTTCACCGCGCTGATGCGCTTTCAGGCCGAGCGCGCCCACCGCCTCTACGACGAGGCCCTGGCCCTGCTGCCTGCGGCCGACCGCCGCACGCAAAAGCCCGGCCTGATGATGGCCAGCATCTACCGCACCCTGCTGCGCGAGATCGAGGCCGACGACTTCCGCGTGCTCCACCAGCGCATCAGCCTGCCGCCGCTGCGCAAGCTGTGGCTGGCCTGGAAGATGCAGGCGCTGGGGCGCATGGCGCGGTGAGCAGAGACAGCGCCAAGGACAAGCCGCGCACCTCTGTGCCGCGCGCCGCCATCCTCGGCGGAGGCTGGGCCGGCTTTGCCGCCGCCCTTGCGCTGGCCCGCAGCGGCTGGCACATCACATTGCACGAGGCCGCACGCGAGCCCGGCGGCCGTGCGCGCGGCATGGACCTCGACACGCCACAGGGCCCGCTGCGCGTGGACAACGGCCAGCACATCCTCATCGGTGCGTACACCGAAAGCCTGCGCCTCATGCGCGAGGTGGGCGTGGACCCTGAACGGGCGCTGCACCGCCAGCCCATGGCCTTGCCCTATGCCGATGGCAGCGGCCTGCGCTTTCCCGACTGGCCTGCGCCGCTGGATGCGCTGGCCGGCATTGCCACCGCACGCGGCTGGAGCCTGGGCGAGCGTGCAGCCCTGCTGGCGCGCGCCGTGCGCTGGCGGCTGGCGGGCTTTCGCTGCGCGCCGCAGGCCACCGTGGCCGACCTGTGCGCCGGCCTGCCGCAGCGCCTGGTCAGCGAGTTCATCGACCCGCTGTGCATCTCGGCACTCAACACGCCCGTTCACCTGGCCAGCGGCACGGTGTTCCTTCGCGTGCTGCGCGATGCGCTGTTCAGCGGCCGTGGCGGCTCGCATTTCCTGGTGCCGCGCCGTGACCTGGGCAGCCTGTTCCCGGCGCCGGCCGCGCAGTGGCTGCAGGAGCGCGGCCACGCCGTGCGCCTGGGCAGCCGCGTGGCCGAACTGCAACCCCAGGGCCCGCACTGGACGCTGGGCGCAGCCCAGGCCGAAGACGCGCCCTTCGACGCCGTGCTGCTGGCCTGCCCCGCGCCCGAAGCAGCGCGCCTGGCGCTCACCGCCGCCGAGCACGACAGCCTGCCTGCACGCGACGGCATAGCCCTGCAGCGCTGGGCGCAACTGTCCCAGGACCTGCAGCACCGCCCCATTGCCACCGTCTATGCGCAGACCGGCGATCCCTCCCACACATTGCCCCCGGGCGCGCCCTGGCTGGCGCTGCGCTCCACGCCCGATGCGCCTGCGCAATTCGTCTTCGACCGTGGGCAACTCGGCGGCCCTCAGGGCCTGATGGCCTTCGTCATCAGCGACAGCGCATCGGACCGCGAAACCCTGCAGGCCCAGGTGCTGGCCCAGGCCCGGGCGCAGTTGGGCTGGCATGGACTGGTTGCGCTGCGCACCGTGATCGACAAGCGCGCCACCTTCGCCTGCCTGCCGCAGCTGCAGCGCCCCGGCATGGAGTTGGGCCACGGCCTGTGGGCCTGCGGCGACCATGTGGATGGACCGTATCCGGCCACCATCGAAGGCGCCGTGCGCAGCGGCCTGCAGGCGGCCGAGGCCATCGGACAGGCCCTGGGAGCCGAGGGAAAAGCCTGATCCCCCGGGTATCTCCGTAGCCTGCAGACCCTGGTTTGACAGCAGATTGACAGCCGCCGGCGCCACCATCGCTGGCGCCGCATCCGCTGCCCATTCACTACAACGATAGCCAGGAGACCAGACATGCCTTCGCGCGACTTTCTTCACCACGCAGACCTGCCCCCGCTCGGCCGCCGCCAACTGCTGGCCGGCACGGGCGCCATGGCCCTGTCGGGCCTGCTGCCTGCGGCCGCGCTGGCGCAGGACGCCTGGCCCACGCGCCCCATCCGCTTTGTCGTGCCCTTTGCGCCGGGCGGCAGCTCGGAAATCGTGGCGCGCTCCACGGCCGCCGAGCTGTCCAAGACCCTGGGCCAGAACGTCTTCGTGGACAACAAGCCCGGCGCGGCCGGCAACATCGCCATGCAGGAAGTGGCGCGCGCCGATGACCAGAGCACCGTCATCCTGGGCCACATCGGCACGCTGGCCGTCAATCCCTACATCTTCGACAAGCTGCCCTACGACGCCAACAAGGACTTCCAGCCCGTCAGCCTGCTGGCCAAGGTGCCCAGCCTGTACGTGGTCCACCCCGATGTGCCGGTCAAGAACCTGCGCGAACTCATCGCCTACGCCAAGAAGAAGCCCGGCCAGCTCAGCTACGGCTCGGCCGGCAATGGCAGCGCCGGGCACCTGGCCTTCGAGTACCTGAAGATGACGGCCGAGATCTTCATGCTGCACGTGCCCTATCGCGGCACGGGGCCGATGATGACGGACCTGATGTCGGGCCGGCTGGACGCCGCCTCGGTCGGCGCTGCCGCCCTGCTGCCCTTCATCAAGGCGGGCAAGGTGCGCTGCATCGCCACGGGATCGACCCAGCGCCTGCCCCAGTTGCCCGACGTGCCCACCGTGGCCGAGCAGGGCTTCCCGGGCTTCGAGATGACGCAGTGGTACGGCATGCTCGCGCCCTCCAGCATGACCCGAGCCCACGTGGACAAGCTGGCCGCCGAATGCGCCAAGGCCGTCAAGGCGCCCGACGCGCTCAAGCGCCTGCAGGGCGATGCGGCCGAGCCCATCGGCAGCACGCCCCAGCAGTTCGCGCAGTTCATTGCCACCGAGCAGGCACGCTGGCAAAAGGTGCTCAAGCGCGCCCAGGTCAAGCCGGACTGAGCGCACACGGACTGACACCCCCAGGCACAGGCTCCGGCATCAGCTGGCCGGGCCTGCCTTCTCGGCCATGGCGCGCAACACGCCCTGGCTGGCCTTTTGCACATGCTCGGCGCTCAGGCGTGCGGCCTGGTCCGCGTCGCCCAGCTCTATTGCCGCCACGATGGCATCCAGCTCGGCCAGCGTCTGCGGCAGGCGCCCGGGCTGGGACATGGAGATGCGCCGCAGCACCGTCACGCGGTTGTTCAGTTGCCGCAGCATCTGGCCAGCCACCAGATTGCCGCAGCCCTCGATCAGGATGTCGTAGAACTGGTTCTTGATCGCCAGCAGGGCCACCTTGTCGCTGGCCACGGCGGGCACGGCCAGCTCGCCCAGCTTGGCGCGCAGCGCGGCGCGCTGGCCTGCCGAGGCATGCAGCGCAAAGCCCCGGCTGGCCAGCCCCTCCAGGCTGGCCCGCACCTCGTAGATATCGCGCACCTCCTGCACCGAGATGTCCGTGACCTCGGGGCCCCGGTGCGGAACGATGGTGATCAGCCCCTCGGCCTGCAGGTGCTGCAGCGACTCGCGCAGGCACGAACGGCTCACATCAAGGCTCTCGCACAGTTCGCGCTCGGACAGCTTCTGGCCCGGCGCAAACACGCCATCGAGGATGGCCGTGCGCAGGGTCTGCGTCGTGCGCAGGCGCAGCGACGTTTCTTCGCGGGGGACACGCAGCATCTGGTTCATGGGACGAATCCTACCCGCCAATCCAGGGGCCGGACGGACTGACGGATTGTCATACACACACCTGGCCCGGCAGGCAATCCCGATTTTCATCAAGTAGGATTGTCTGACAATCTGATTAAATCCACTCCACCGAAAGACATCTTCACCGCCTTCCATCAGGAGTTTTCATGACCCGAGCCTACGCACCCAAGAACCCTGCCCTCTTCGACCAGGGCCTGTCCACCCGCCGCGAGGTGCTGGGCACCGAGTATGTCGATGCGTCCATCCAGAACGCCACGGACTTCAACATCGACATGCAGGAGCTGGTCACCCAGTACTGCTGGGGCGATGTCTGGAACCGCCCGGGCCTGGACCGCAGGACGCGCTCCTTCCTGAACCTGGCCATGATCACGGCGCTGAACCGCCCGCATGAACTCAAGCTGCATGTGCGCGGCGCCATCAACAACGGCCTGACCAAGGAAGAGGTCAAGGAAGTCTTTCTGCAGACCGCCATCTACTGCGGCGTGCCGGCCGCCATCGACTCCTTCCGCGTGGCTTCGGAAGTCTTCAAAGAGATGGACATCTGAGGCACGCAGCATGACCACCATAGGATTCATCGGCCTCGGAATGATGGGCCAGCCCATGGCCCACCTGCTGCACGCCGCAGGGCACGCCCTGGTCATCCGGGACGCCGTGCCCGCCGCCACCGCACGATTCGCGCAGGAGCATGCGGGCGTGGCCGTGGCATCCGGCGCGGCCGACTTCGCCGGCTGCAGCGTGGTCTTCACCATGCTGCCCGACTCCCGCATCGTCGATGCCGTGGTCGGCGAACTGGCACCGCACCTGCCGCCCGGCGCCTGCATCATCGACATGAGCTCAGCCGACCCCAACCGCACGCGCGCGCTGGCCGGCCTGCTGGGCGAGCGCGGCATCGGGCTGCTGGATGCGCCGGTCTCCGGCGGCGTCAAGCGCGCCATTGCGGGCACGCTGTCCATCATGGTCGGTGGCGATGCGGACCTGCTCGCCCAGCACCTGCCGCTGCTGCAGCGCATGGGACAGGCCATCACCCATGTCGGCCCCGTGGGCGCGGGCCATGCGCTCAAGGCGCTGAACAACTATGTCTCGGCAGCGGCCCTGATCGCCACGGCCGAGGCCATCCATGCAGGCGCGGCCTTCGGCATTGCGCCGGCCACCATCGTGGACGTGATCAATGCCTCCACCGGCAAGAACAACACCACCGAAAACAAGGCCCACCAGTTCATGCTGAACGGCGCCTTCAACTCGGGCTTCTCGCTGGCGCTGCAGGCCAAGGATGTGGGCATCGCCCTGTCGCTGGGCCAGGCCATGCACACGCCCATGGCATTGGCCGAACAGGTCAGCGCCATGGCGGCCGACGCATCCAAGTCCCTGGGACCCGCTGCCGACCACACCGAGCTGTACAGGTACGTGGCCCCGGCCTGAGCCTGCGCCGTCTCGCCGTCGTCAAGGGCCGCATGCGGCCCTTGCCTTACTGCCTCACGCCACCAAACACGCCACCGACAACCGGCCGCACAGAGCCGGCGGCCCCTGCACGCGCCTCCAGGAGACAAACCCATGCGCCCCCTCATCCGCAATCCCCTCGCCCAGACCCTTCTCGCCGCCGCGCTGGCAGCGGCCAGCCTTGCCGCTCAGGCCTTCCCCAACAAGCCCGTCACCATCGTCGTTCCCTACGCGGCCGGAGGCTCCACCGACGTGCTGGCCCGTGTACTTGCCGAGGCCATGACGCGCGACCTGGGCCAGCAGGTCATCGTCGAGAACCTGGGCGGCGCCGGTGGCACCATCGGCACCAGCCGCGTCACACGTGCCCAGGCCGACGGCCACACCCTGCTGCTGCACAACATGGGCATTGCCACGGCGCCCGCGCTCTACAGCAAGCTCGCTTTCGATGTGAGGCGCGACCTGGAACCCATCGCGCTGGCCGGCGACGTACCCATGATCCTGGTGCGCAGCAAAGGCTTTGCGCCCGCCACGCTGGCGGACTTCATCGCCCACATGAAGGCCAAACCGGGCGAAGTGCGCTTCTCGCATGCCGGCGTAGGCGCCACCTCCCACCTGTGCGCCATGCTGCTGCTGCAGACCACCTCCACCGAGGCCACCCTGGTGCCCTACCGTGGCACGGGCCCGGCCCTGCAGGACCTGGTGGCAGGCAATGTCGATGTCATCTGCGACCAGCCCGTGGCCACCGGCCCGCACATACAGGCCGGCATGCTCAAGGGCTACGCCGTCGCCACGCGCGAACGCCTGCCCTCCCTGCCCGATGTGCCCACCTTCGCGCAGGCCGGCCAGCCCGGCTTCGAACTTGCCGTATGGCACGGCCTGTACGCTCCGCGAGGCACGCCCCAGGCCGTCATCGAACGTCTCAACAAATCCCTGCGCACCGCCCTGGCCGAGCCCGCCCTGGTCAAGCGCTTCACGGACATGAGCGTCATCATCCCGCCCGCAGACCGCCTTACCCCCGACGCCCTGCGCCTGCACACCGCTGCCGAAATCAAGCGCTGGGACCCGGTGATCAAGGCTGCGGGCGCCAAGGCGGAATAGAGGCGCAGCAAGGAGCAGGCAAGCCAGGAAGATATGCGCGCAGAGCAGGGCGCAAAAACCCGACGCAGCCCAAAGCCAGGGACACCGAGCAAGAGCCGTCTCGCGGCGAGGGTGTCGTCCCCCTCCCGCGAAGCGAGAGAGGGGGAAGCCGCGCAGCGGCTCAGGGGGTGACGATCATTTTTCCATCCACCACTGGATGACGATCTTGGCGATGTAGCCCACAAAGCCCACGCCCAGGCCCAGGAAGATCACGAAGGTGCCGAACTTTCCTGCCTTGGACTGGCGCGCCAGCTGCAGGATGATGAACACCATGAAGAGGATGAAGGCCCCCACGCCATAGGTGAGGAAGAAATGGGCGATCTGTTCTTCTGTATACCCGAATATCACGACAACACCGTCCTACATCCTCCCCTGCAGGCCCGGCCGGTCCGGGCCCGCCCGGCTCAACGCGCCGGGAAGGCCGACGCATCGACCAGATCGCGGTACGCGTGCCAGCTCGCGTGCCCCAGCAGGGGCATCACGGCCACCAGTCCCAGCAGCCAGCTGCCCAGGCCCAGCAGGGTCAACAACACAATGAGGGCGGCCCACAGTGCCAGAGGCACAGGGTTGGCCAGCACGGCCAACCAACTGGTCAGCACGGCCTGGCGCACCGTCACCCGCCTGTCCAGCATCAGCGGCATGGCCACCACGCTGGACGCAAAAATAGGCGCTGCCAGAAAACTGCCCAGCGCCAGCCATATCGCAAACAACTGCCCGTCGCGGGCCAGCACCACGTGCTGCACGAAGTCCGCCGGGGTGGCAATGCGCACGGGCGAGAGCACCGTGATCAGCGAGGCCGACACCAGCACCCAGCCCGTGGCCGCCAGCGACAGCAGCAGCCCGAACTGCACCAGGCACCAATAGCCGCCCTGCCCCTCGGCCTTGGCAGCATGGCCGTTTTGCCAGCGCGTCCAGGTGCGCCGCACCAGGGACAGATCGGCAGCCTCGCCGCGCTCCAGCGCACGGCTGATGGCGTAGAGGCTGGTTGCCACGACAGGGCCGACGATCAGGAACCCCGACAGGGCCCCGGCCATCAGCCAAAAGCGATTGTGCCCCAGCGTCAAGATCAAAAACCCGATCAAGGTCAAGACCAGGCCATGTGCCAGGCTCAGCCAGGGCGCCCTGGCCATGTCGCGCGCGCCACGCGCCAGCCAGCTCAGGGGGTGTTTCCAGCCGATGCTGCGCACGGCGGGGAGGACGGGGGGGTGGAAGAAAGCGGTGCTGTGGCTGGTGGGCATGGCATGGCGCGGCTTCGCGGGCAGGCAGGGTCAGCTGTCAGCCAGCCCCTGGCACAACTGCGCAAGGCTGGCCACCGTGACGTGGGGCGTGGACCCCTCGTGAGGCCATGCTACGCCCGTGCGGTTGAGCCAGACTGCGTGCATACCCGCATCCATGGCGCCCAGCGCGTCGAGCCGCGCGTCGTCGCCAATGTGCAGCACCTCGTCAGGCGCCACGCCTGCCGCCGCCGCCGCCGCGTGGAAAAAGCGCACATCGGGCTTGGCCATGCCGGCCTTGGTGGCACTCAGCGCGGCATGGAAATGCTCGCCAATGCCCACCACGTGCACGCTGGCGTTGCCGTTGCTCAGCGCCACCACGGGCCAGCGCGCAGCCAGGAACTGCAGGGCGGGCAGCGCGTCCTCGTACAGGTCCACGCGCTGGCGCTCGGCAAAGAAAAGATCGAAGGCCGGCTCGGCCAGCGCGCCGTCGTCGCCATTGCGCTGCAGCGCCAGGCGGATGGACTCGCGGCGCAGGCCGCTCAGGTCGTGGGCAAGGTCCGGGCGGTCACGCTCGATCTGCACGCGGATGGCGCGCAGGGTGGCCACGTCGCGCAGCGCTGCGGCCGTGGTGGGCGCATGGGCGTGCAGCCAGTCCAGCAGCACCTGTTCGGCGCGCGAGATGGCTGGCCATACGGGCCACAGCGTGTCGTCCAGGTCGATGGAAATGGCGCGGATGCGGCCGCTGCGGCGCAGCTGCTGCAAGGCGGCCAATGCAGGGTCAAGAGAGGATTCGGCGAGGGGGGCGATGGTGGCTTGGGACATGGTTCGAGCATAGCGAAGGCAGCCGTTGCCGGCAGCAGCCGGGTCATCCGACTCGCGTGGCAGGCGGCTCCGTCCTGCCACAATCGGCCCCATGCCTTCCCGCTTCGCGCCAGAACCTCCATTCCGCCACGACCAACCCCAGCGCACCGCCGTGCTGCTGTGCAACCTTGGAACGCCCGATGCGCCCACGGCCCCGGCCGTGCGCCGCTACCTGGCGCAGTTCCTGGGCGACGACCGCGTGGTCGAGATCCCCAGGATTGCCTGGCTGCCCATCCTGCACGGCATCATCCTGCGCACGCGACCGGCCAAGTCGGCGGCCAAATACGCCACCGTCTGGCATGAGAAGGACGGCTCCCCCCTGCAGCACTGGAGCGCACGCCAGGCCCTGCTGCTGCGCGGCTGGCTGGGCGAGGCCGGGCACAACGTGCTGGTGCGCCATGCCATGCGCTACGGCAACCCGTCCATCCCCAGCGTGCTCGATGCCCTCAAGGCCGAGGGCGCCACGCGCATCCTCATCCTGCCGCTGTACCCGCAGTACTCGGGCACGACCACGGCCAGCGTGTTCGATGCGGTCTATGACTGGGCCCGCACCCAGCGCCATATTCCCGAGCTGCGCTTCGTCAACCGCTACCACGACGACGCTTCCTACATCGACGCGCTGGCCCAGCGCATTGAGGCCCATTGGCGCAGCAACGGCCGTGGCGAGAAACTGGTCATGAGCTTTCACGGCGTGCCCGAGCGCACGCTGCACCTGGGCGACCCCTACCACTGCGAATCGCGCAAGACCGCACGCCTGCTGGCCGAGCGCCTGGGCCTGTCGCCCTCGCAATACCTGGTGACCTTCCAGTCGCGCTTTGGCAAGGCCAAATGGCTGGAGCCCTATACCGAGCCCTCACTGATCGAGCTGGCACGCAGCGGCACCAAACGCGTGGACGTGGTCTGCCCCGGCTTCACCAGCGACTGCCTGGAAACGCTGGAGGAAATCAGCCAGGAAGCGCGCGAGGCCTTCCTGCATGCCGGTGGCGAGCAGTTCGAGTTCATCGCCTGCCTCAACGACAGCGCGCCCTGGATCACGGCGCTGAGCCGCATCGCCCAGCAGCATATGCAGGGCTGGCCCACGCAGAAGGCGCCGCAGGCCGAACTGGACGCCAGCCTGGAGCGCGCCAAGGCCGTGGGCGCACAGCGCTGAGACCGTTCTGCATCTTCTGCACCGCGCCATATAACCCTGCCTCATGAGCAGAATGCATAAGCGTCTTTGTATATAGATGCTGCAAGCGGGACAATTGCACCTCTGTTGCTTGTCCCGCCGGTCTTCCATGATCGGCCCCAGCCATCATGACCAAGACATTTCTTCCCTCGCTGCGCCTGGCAGTCCCGCTGCTGGCGCTCGGCCTCGCCTGCACCGCCTTCGGCACGGCCCACGCCGCCGAACCCCTGCTCACCCCTGCCGGCGTGCAGACTGCCGCCGGCCAGGACGCCGTGCGCATCATCGACATCCGCGATCCCAAGGCCTATGGCGAGCGCCACATTCCCGGTGCGCTCAACGCGCCGTACGGCAAATGGCGCGGCCCCGCCACCAATCCCGGCGAACTGCCCGAGCTGCCCAAGCTCACCGAACTCGTGCAGTCCCTGGGGCTGACGCCCGCCACCCACGCCATCGTGGTCTCGTCGGGCGCGGACGCCACCGACTTCGGCGCGGCAGCGCGCGTGTACTGGACGCTCAAGCTCCTGGGCCTCAAGGAGCTGTCCGTGCTCAACGGCGGCATGAAGGCCTGGAATGAGCAAAAGCTCCCGCAGGACAACGAGGCCGTCAAAGTGGCCCGCAGCAGCTACCAGCCCCAGCTCGACACCAGCCTGATCGCCACGCGCGAAGACGTGGGCCAGCACGTCAAGCTCAGCAACGCCGCCCTGGTGGACTCGCGCCCCGACGCCTTCTACCAAGGCAAGACGCGCGCGCCCGCCGCCAAGATCTCGGGCACCCTGCCCGGTGCGCAGCAGCTGGACTTCAACCAGTGGTTCGTGCCCGGCACCTCCACCTTTGTCGATACGGCCACGGCCAAGCAGATCGCGGCCAAGGTCAAGCGCGAGCAGGGCCAGGACATGGTGGCCTTCTGCAACACCGGCCACTGGGCAGCCACCGACTGGTTCGGCCTGTCCGAAGTCGCGGGCCTGCCGGGCGTCAAGCTGTATGCGGGCTCCATGGTGGACTGGACGCAGCAGGCCGATGCGCCGCCCATGGCCAACCAGCCCGGCCGCGCCGAATCCCTGGCCTACGACGCCAAGCAGTGGTGGGAAAAAAAGTTCAAGTAAACACCCCCTGAGGCGCTTGCGCGCCTTCCCCCGTGGCACGGCGCCTCTCTACCCGCTTCGCGGGGGATGGCGACTGCATGGAGAAAAATCATATGAAACGACTTCCTCTTGCGGCCATCCTGGCCGTTTTCTTTGGCTGGCTGCTGTGGAGCGTCTCGGTGCGCCAGGCCGCGCTGTTCGCCGTGGGCCTGGGCCTGGGTGCGGTGCTGGCCGGCAAGCGCTTCGGCTTCACCACGGGCTGGCGCATGCTGATCGAGGACAAGGACGCCAGCGGCGTCTTCGGCCAATTGCTGCTGCTGGCGCTGGCCGCCGCGCTGGCCATGCCGCTGCTGGGCCACTATCCCGAACTCACGGCGGCCCTGGGCCCGCCCAGCATCAGCCTGCTGGTGGGCGCCTTCGTCTTCGGCCTGGCCATGCAGATTGCAGACGGCTGCGGCAGCGGCACGCTGTACAAGGCCGGCATGGGCATTCCCATGAACGCGGCCATCCTGCCCGTGTTCGCCATCGGCAGCTTCCTGGGCAGCCTGCACCTGGGCTGGTGGCTGGACCTGGGCAACACCCAGCCCGTGGGCCTGGTCACGGCCTGGGGCTGGGCCCCTGCCCTGCTGGCCACGCTGGCGGCGCTGGCCGTGGTTGCGCTGGGCGTGGCCTGGTATGTGCGTGGCGCCAATGTGGCGCTCAAGCGCCCGGCCAAGCCGCTGTTCGTGCGCAAGTGGGTGGTGGGCGCGGTGCTGCTGGCCGTGCTGGCCACGCTCAACCTCGTCATTGCGGGCCAGCCCTGGGGCGTGGTCTACGGCTTCGGCCTGTGGGCCGCCAAGATCGCCAACGCCACGGGCGCCGTGGACCTGGCCGGCAACTGGTTCTGGAGCCAGCCCGGCAACGCCGCGCGCCTGCACGAGACCGTGCTGCTGGACGTGACCAGCATCACCAACATCGGCATCCTGGGCGGCGCCCTGTGGGTGGCTGCCGCCAAGCCCGTCAACGCCAAGCCGCTCACGGGCACGCAATGGATGGTGGCCCTGGTTGCCGGCCTGGTGCTGGGCTACAGCTCGCGCCTGGCCTTCGGCTGCAATGTGGGCGCCATGCTCTCGGGCATCTCCACGGGCAGCATCCACGGCTGGATCTGGGTGCCGCTGGCGTTTGCCGGCACCATCTTCGGCCTGCGCATCCGCCGCCACTTCAATTTCTGACAGGACCCGCCATGACACAGCAAAACACCCTGCGCGCGGTCTTCTGGGCCGTGCTCGTCCTCTTCCTGGCCTGGGACCACCTGCACTCGCCGCCCGTGGACCTGCGCTTCGAGGCGCCGCTGATCGCGGCCGGCTCGGGCAAGGCCACGCAAGGCGGGCACTGCTCGATGCCGGCGGGCAAATAGGTCAAGGCAAGGTCAAGGTCAAGGCCAAGGCCAAGGCCAAGGTCAAGGCACGCTGGGCGCCGGCCCCTCGTCCGCGCTGGCCGTCACGGGCAGCGGCGCGGTTTCCACGTCGAAGCCAGCCGCCTGCCAGGCCTTGAGGCCGCCCACCAGCGGGCGCACGTTGGCAAAGCCGGCGCGCTGCAGCTGGCGCGCCAGGCGGGCGGCGGATATCTCGTTGGGGCAGTCGCAGTAGATCACCAGCCCGTGGGGATGGTCGTGCTGGGGCAGCAGGTGCGCATGCGACTCGCCGCCATCGCGCGGGCGCAGTTCCCAGGACTGGGCGCCGGGGATATGGCCCTGGCGGTACTGCGGCAGAGCGCGCACATCGATCACCGTGGGCTCCATGCCCTGGGCATGCAGGCCCGCCAGTTCGCGCACCGACATGCGCGGCATGCGCAATGAACGCACCATGCGATGGCGCTGCCACCACTTGCGCACGATGAACAGCCCCAGCGCCACGCCCAGCAGCAACAGGCCCCACTGGCCCAGCGCAGTGAGCACGCCCAGCAGGTCTTCCACCGTGGAGCTGAACAGCGAGCCCAGGTACACGGCCGAGCCTACCCAGATCAGCGCGCCCAGCCCGTCATACAGCACGAAGCTGCGCAGCGGCGTGCCCATCACCCCGGCCAGCGCGCTGGCGATGGAGGCAAACCCCGGCACGAACTTGGCCACCAGCAGCGACCTTGCACCCCAGCGGCCATAGACGGTTTCGGTCTGGCGGATGCATGCATCGGGCGACAGCGAGATGCGGCAGATGCGGCCCAGCACCCGGTGGCCGTAGGCCTTGCCGGCCTGGTACCAGAACAGGTCGGCAATCAGCGCCGCGCTCACGGCCACGGCCACCAGCCACAGCAGGCGCACCCAGTCAGCGCCTTCCAGCGCGCCGGTCACGACCAGCACCGGGTAGGCCGGAATCGGCGCACCCAGCTGCTCGACGAACACATTGAGAAAGACGATGCCGAAGCCGTACTCGCGGATCAGCTCCACCAGAAAACCCATGTCAGGCCTCTCTTGCCCAGACGGTGCCCGCGCCCGAAAAGAAGGCGAGGCTGCACCCGTCGCAAATGCTAGCGCGGCAGCAACATCCGCGCCCGGCCCGGGTTGATGCTCAGCCGCGCTGCAGATGCTCCAGCACCCATTGCCAGTGCGCGGGCACGTTCAGCGCAGGCGCATGGCCGCAGCCGGGAACCTCCTGCCAATGCAGCAGGCCGCGCGCGCCGGGGCCGCGCGTGGTCATTTCCCGGGCCACCTCGGGCAGCACCAGGTCCGAGTCCACGCCCCGCAGCAGCAGCACGGGGATCTCCAGCGCGTCGTAGTGCGGCCAGATGCCGTAGTCGTCCTCATGGGCCGTGAACTGCTCGATCATGGCCGGGTCGTAGTGCGGCGTGACGCGGCCATCGGGCAGGCGGCGCACGCTGGTCTCGGTGAGCTTGCGCCACTCGGCATCGCTGAGCCAGCCATAGGGCCGGTAGGCCTGGCGAAAGAAGGCCTCCAGCTCGCCCACGGTGTCGAAGGCCGGCGGCTCGCCCGCATAGGCCTTGATGCGCGCCAGCGCCGACTCGGCCAGCTGCGGCGCATTGTCATTGAGCACCAGCGTGGCAATGCGTGCGCGCAGCGACGGCTCGAACAGGCCCGATGCGCAGACCGTGCCGATCGCCCCGCCCATGGACGTGCCCACCCAGTGCGCGCGCTCCAGCCCCAGCGCATCGAACAGCCCGCGCGCAATGCGGGCGTAGAAGCCCAGCCGGTATTCCTCGCGCGGCGCGCGGCTCCACTGGCTCAGGCCCCGGCCCGGCGTGTCGGGGCAGATCACGCGCCAGCCCTGGCCTGCCAGGAACTGCGCCAGTGCATCCATATCACGCCCCGTGCGTGCCAGCCCGTGCCAGGCGACGACGGTGCCCGCTGGCGCCACATCGGGCGCGGGCTGCCAGTCCATGTAGTGGATCTCGTAGCCCGCGCATTGCGTGTAGCAGGAAGCGGGTACGGGCGCGGATGAGGAAGATGCTTTGGAAGCCATGGGAGAAATCTCTGCTGTGCAGGAGCGGCCGGCCGCCGTGGCCGCCGGCCGCTCCAGGGCCTGGCTCACTCAGGAATGCGGATCAGCCCGTCGCTGACCTCGATGGTGTTGGCCGTGCTGGGCCGCGCCACGAAGGGCGGCACCTGGGCCGCCGTGATGGCGGGCGCCGCGCCCGGCTGGCCGCCGCGCGGTGTGGTGCGCACCACCTGGCTGGCGGGCAGCGCGGTGCTGCTGCGCAGGTTGGCCCACACGGCATCCATGGCCTGGTTGAAGTACGGATGCAGCGGCACGAAGCGCGTGTCGAAGCCGGAGAACGGAAGGAAGGCATCGAAGTGCTGGGCATTCACCACCTCGATATAGCGCAGCCGCGTGTTGCTGCCGTCCAGCCCCCGGTTGAGCACCGTGTAGGCGCGCGCATTGTGGTTGACCGGCACCAGCGCATCGCTGCGGCCCGCCACGATGATGGTGGGCTTGCCGCGCAGCTTGGCGGTGTGCAGCACCTCGTTGATGCCGGCGCGCACGGCGTCGCTCTGGGCACGCGTGGGCACGCTGCTTTCGGAGAGATTGAAGCCCGTTACCGGATCGAAGCCCGTCACCAGCGCGTGCTGGCACAGCGCGTTGTCCAGGCCCAGGTCGGCCACGCGCGTGGAGGGCGACACGGCAAACTGCCAGGCCTTGGCCCCGCCCACCGAGTCGTTGTAGACCACCGTGGCGGGCGTGCCGTTGGCCGTGCCATTGGCCGTGGCAAAGCTCTGGGCCAGCGCAGCCCCCGTGGCGGGCACCACGTCGCCCGTGGCATTGGCGGCCGCAAAGCTGGTGCGGCACAGGTTGGCATCCACGCCAAACCGGCCATAGGCCATGGTGTACATGGCCGACAGGATGGGGCCGTTGCCCAGCGCGTAGTGGGCGTTGTGCATGCGGTCGTGGTCGCGCGTCCAGCCGTACAGGCGCAGCTTGCTCAGCGCATTGGCGGCGCGGTCGGCCGTGGTGCTGCCAATGACCAGGCCCTTGGCGGCCAGGCTGGTGCAGCGTGCCTCGGCCCGCGCCGTCATGGCGGTGAGGCCTATGTAGTTGAAGATGGATGTCTCGGTCAGCGCCGCATCGGGGGCCAGCGCCGCGCAGGGCTGGTAGATGTTGCCGTAGGTGGTGTACTCGGCCAGCGTGCGGCCCGGGTTGGGCATGGTCGCATTGCCCACGGCAATCGTGTAGCCCTGGCGCGTGGGCATCTCGGTCACGGGTTCGGAGGCCACCACGCCGTCGATCAGGCCGTCCGCATCCAGCTCGGCCGCGCGCAGCACGGCCGCGCCGCCGTTGGAGGCCGAGCCCGCCAGCACCAGCGTGTTGTCCTTCCCGAAGGGCACGGGGTCCTGCGTGGTGCCATAGCGGGCATTGAGCACGTACAGCGCATAGCGGGCCGCGGCCAGCGTGTCGTTGCCCCAGTCCTTTTCAGGGTTCTGCTGGGAGTGCGCGTGCTTGATGGCAATGCGGTTGGGAAACGCCGCGTTGTAGGCGGCGCGCGCCGCATCGGTCAGCCGTGCGGCAAAGAAGGACAGGCTGCCCGCATCCGTGCGCGTGGCGCGCGTGCCGTCCAGCTTGTTGACGGTGTCGTCGCTCAGGTTGTGCAGGCCCACGCCCTTGCCCGCATCGGTCAGCGCCACGGCGCAGCCCTTCTTCAGGCCCCACTCGCCCGCCGTGCCGATGGCGCCATACACGCCGCGCGAGCCAGAGGACGGGCCCAGCACGATGCAGGGCCGGTTGCGGTCAAAACTGTCCGGCACCTGCACGGCCACCATGGTCTGCTTGCGGCCCGTGCCGTCGTCCAGCACGGCCAGGTACTCGCGCCCGGGGATCAGCCCTTCGCCCGTGGTCACCTGCCCGTCTGCCGTGATGTTGGGGCCGTACAGCGTGCCGTAGCCGCCGCCCGCCGTGGGGTCCAGGATGCCCCGGTAGTTGGAGTACAGCGCATTGCGCCGCAGCTCCGCCGCCGTGGGATTGGCAGGGTCCGCATATAGGGGCGCGGCTGCCGCGCCCAGGCCCGTCTTGCCCAGGCCGCCCGTCAGCAAGTCCTGCGTGGCCGCCGTAGCACCCGTGCCGGTGGCCGTGGCCGGATACACCGTGGCGCCCAGTTCGGTAAAGCCCTTGGGCAAGTCGTTGCTGGGATCACGTCCTTCGGCGCCGCAGGCCGCCAGCGTGGCTACGGCCAGAGCCGTGAAAGCCCAGCGCCAGGGGGCGGACTCCTCCGTTCGCTCATTCAAAAATGCCAACTCTTCAGCCTTGAACATGCCATCTCCTAGTGATAGTTCTCTGATGCACGAATGCGCCAGGGGCCCTGGTCAGGCTCCGGCGCGGGAAGAACGCAGACGCCCCACGACGCCCGTGGGGAAATAGTAGACCGACAACACGAACAGCACGCCCAGCCACAGCAGCCAGCGGTCGGGCGACAGCAGCGCGGCCAGCCAGGGCAGGCTGTGCGCGGCCTCGCTGGCCACGCGCAGCAGGTCCTGCAGATAGCTCTGGGCGATGAGGAACAGCACCGAGCCGATCGCCGCGCCATAGATGGTGCCCATGCCGCCGATCACCACGATCAGCAGGCAGTCCATCATGATCTCGAACGACAGCGAGGTATCTGGCCCGTTATAACGCAGCCACAGCGCCAGCATGGCCCCGGCCACACAGGCGAACAGGGCCGACAGCACGCTGGAGAGGGTGCGGTACACCACCACGCGGTAGCCGATGGCCTCGGCACGGAACTCGTTCTCGCGGATGGCCTGCAGCACGCGGCCGAACGGGGAATTGACGATGCGCAGCAGCGCCAGTACCAGCACCACGGCCAGCACGAACAGCAGGTAGTAGGTGATGATGCGCCCGTCGATCAGCACGCCCAGCATCTCATTCTCGAAGGGCTCGAAGCTGGGCGACAGCCACTCGGGCAGCTTGAAGCTCAGCCCGTCCTCCCCGCCCGTCCATTCCGACAGTTGGGAGGCCAGCGTCTGGAACGCCGCCGCCACGGCCAGCGTGATCATGGCAAAGAAGATGGCCCGCACGCGCAGCGAGAACAGGCCGATGGCCAGCGACAGCAGCAGCGACACCAGCAGCGCCGCGCCCAGGCCCAGCGCCAGCGCGCCCCAGCCCGCGCCCATGCGCGACGATGCAATCGCCACCCCGTAGGCGCCAATGCCGAAGAACATGGTGTGCGCAAAGCTCACGATGCCGGTGTAGCCCAGCAGCAGATCGAAGCTGGCCACCAGCACCACGAAGATCAGCACCTTGGCCGCCACGTTCAGCGCCTTCACCCCCGGAAACACGAAGGGCGCCGCCGCCAGCCCCAGGAAAATCAACAGCAGCAGCACCGCCAGCACGCGGCTGCGCGGCAGGTCGCCGGAAAGCAATCGGTTGAGCATGTCGATCACTCCTTCAGCGGTTCGCTACGGGATAGACGCCCTGAGGCCGCCACAAGAGGATGGCCACCATCAACGCAATGTTGGAGAACAGCGCCACCTTGGGCACCAGGAACCCCGTGTAGTTGGCCATCAGCCCCACCAGCAGCGCGCCGATCAGCGCCCCGCCCGTGCTGCCCAGCCCGCCGATGATGATCACGATGAAGATCAGCACATTCACCTGCGCCCCCATCTGCGGCACCACGCTCTGCTGGTACATGCCCCACATCACCCCGCCCAGCCCGGCCAGGGCCGAGCCCGCCACGAACACGCCCACGAACAGGCGGCGCACCCGGTAGCCCAGGGCCTCCACCATCTCGCGGTCCTGCACGCCCGCGCGGATCAGCAGGCCGATCTTGGTGCGCGACAGCGTCCAGGCCAGCAGGGCAAACACCGCCAGCCCCACCAGCACGGCCACCACGCGGTACTTTTCCACGGCGGCATCGCCCAGCAGCCAGGCGCCCTTCATGCCCTGGGGCAGCGGCAGCGGAATCTGCTGCGGGCCCCAGATGAGCTTGATCAGCTCCTCGCCGATGATCATGCCGCCCATGGTGATCAGGATCTGCTTGAGATGCTGGCCGTACACGGGCCGCACGATGAAGCGCTCGAACGCCAGCCCGATGGCGCCCGCCACCAGCATGGCCACCACCATGGCCGGCAGCACGGCCAGCAGGTTGCGCCACAGCTGCTCGGACCCCGTCCAGTCGCCCATGGCGCCCAGCACGCTGGTGGCCACGAAGGCGCCCAGCGCGATGAACACGCCGTGGCCGAAGTTCAGCACGTCCATCAGCCCGAACACCAGCGTCAGCCCCGAGGCGATGATGAACACGATCATCCCCATGGCCAGCCCCGCCACCGTCAGCGTCAGCCAGGTCGAGGCCGAGCCCACCAGCGGCAGCGCCACCAGGGCCAGCACCGGCACCAGCAGCAGCGGCTTGAAATCCACATCCAGCTTGTTCAGCTTGTTCATAGCGAAAGCCCCAGCAGCGACTGCTGCAACGCCGCGTCTGCCGAGAACTCGGCCATGCCGCCCGCGTGCACCACGCGGCCGTTGTCCATCACCGCCACGCGGTCGCCCAGGCGGCGCGCAAAGCCCAGGTTCTGCTCCACCAGCACAATCGTCGTGCCGCCCGCCTTGAGCTGGGCGAAGGCCGCGATCATGTTCTCGATGATGGCCGGCGCCAGGCCCTTGCTGGGCTCGTCCACGATCAGCAGGTCGCGCGGCTCCACGATGGCGCGCGCCACCGCCACCATCTGCTTTTGCCCGCCCGACAGCTTGCCGGCCGGGTGGTTCCAGAACTTCTCCACGGCCGGGAACATGCCGAAGATCCACTGCAGCCGCTGCGCGTCCATGCGGTCGGCGCGCGAGGCGCCGCGCGCGGCCAGCAGCAGGTTTTCCTGCACCGTCAGGTCCGCGAAGATGCCCATGTTCTCGGGCACATAGGCAATGTTCAGCCGCGCAATCGCGGGCGTGGGCAGGGCCGTGATGTCGGCCCCGCCAAAGGCGATGCGCCCCTGGCTGGCCCGCCACAGGCCCATGATGGTGCGCAGCGTGGTCGTCTTGCCCGCACCATTGCGCCCCAGCAGCATGGTCAGCTGCCCGCGCGGCACGGCCAGGTCCACGCCATGCAGGATGTGATAGGCCCCGATATGCGTGTGCACGCCCGACAGTTCGAGCAGGTTGGGGTTTGGGTTGAGGTTTGCGGCAGCGCTCATGCGGCCTCCTTCACGGCGCCCTGCTCCGGCATCACACCCAGGTAGGCCTGCTGCACCACAGGCGAGGCAATGACTTCGGCCGGCGGCCCATCGGCCACCAGCGTGCCATTGGTCAGCACGATGATGCGGTCGGCCAGCTCGCGCACCACATCCATCTTGTGCTCCACCAGCAGGATGATCTTGCTGCGGTCCTGCTTGAGCGTGCGTATCAGGTCCAGGATCACCGGCGCCTCGTCATGGCTCATGCCCGCCGTGGGCTCGTCGAACATATAGACCTGGGGTTCCAGCGCCATCAGCAAGGCCACCTCCAGCTTGCGCTGGTCGCCATGCGGCAGCGCGGCCACGGCCTCGTCGCGCCGGGCGGACAGGGCCACCTGGTCGAGGATGTGCAGCGCCCGCTGCGTCAGCGCGCGGTGGTCGCTCCAGATGCTCCACAGGTTCAGGCCGCGCCGGTGCGGCCCCTCGTCGCGCGCCTGCACGGCCAGGCGCACGTTCTCCAGCACGCTCAGGTGCGGGAACAGATTGGTGAGCTGGAACGCCCGCCCCAGCCCGGCGCGCGTGCGCGCCGAAGGGGCCAGCCCCGTGAGCTCGCGCCCGCCCAGCAGCACGCGCCCGGCCGTGGCCTTGAGCTGCCCCGAGATCAGGTTGAAATACGTGGTCTTGCCCGCCCCGTTGGGACCCACGATGGCCGTCAGCGTGCCCGGCTCGAAAGCGCAGCTCACGCCGTTGACGGCCACATGGCCCCCGAAGCGGATGGTCAGATCCTCTGTGCGCAACATTGCTCAGCGGCCGTTGCGGATGGGAACCTGCATCTCCTCGGGCTTGATCTCGCGCACCAGCTCGGGCACGCCCCAGGCCAGCGCCGGGTCCACGCGGATCTTGAAGTGGTACATGCTCTGCAGGGCCTGGTGGTCTTCCTTGCGGAAGGTCATCTGGCCCTTGGGCGTGTCGAAGCTCATGCCCTCCATGGCCTTGATCAACGTGTTGGTCTTGGTGTCTCCACCTGTCTTCTTGAGCGCCGTCACGATGGCCATGGCCGCAGAGAAACCGCCCGCCGTGAAGAAATCCGGCGGCGTCTTGTACTGCTTGTAGTGCATGGACACCAGCGCCTCGTTCACCGGGTTCTTGGGAATGCCGTAGTAGTAATAGGTGGCACCCTCCATGCCCGGCAGATTCTTGTAGGCTGCCATGGCGGGCAGGATGTTGCCGCCCGTGGCGATCTCGATCCCGTAGCGCTTGAGATCCATGTCCGCGATCTTGAACGGATTGCCCGCCCCGGCCCACACGATCCAGATGATCTTCCTGCCCGGCTGGTCCTTGAGCTTGTCGATCAGCCGCTGCGCCCCTGCCGTGAAATCCGTGGTGGCGGCAGGCAGGTACTCCTCATGCGCCAGCTTGCCCTTCTTGATGGCGTCCTTGAAGGCCTTCACCCCGTCGCGGCCGAAGGCGTTGTCCTGGGCCAGCGTGGCAATCGTCACGCCCGCCTTGTCGATGGCCACCGCATTGCTGATGGCGTCCTGGCTGGAATTGCGGCCCGTGCGGAAGATGTACTTGTTCCACTTGTCGCCCGTGATCGAATCGGCCACGGCCGGCTCCACCAGCAAAATCTTCTTGTACTCCTCGGCCACCGGCAGCATGGCCAGCGCCACGCCGGACGACGTGGGCCCTACGGCCAGATCGGCCTTGTCATCGGAATACGCCGTGGCCAGCAGGCTCTTGCCCAGGTCGGGCTTGCCCTGGTCGTCCTTCTCGATCACCACCAGCTTCTTGCCATTCACCGCCATGCTGCCGCCCGTGGCGTACTCCAGCCCCATCAGCAGCCCGGCCTGGGTCTGCTTGCCATAGGCCTCCAGCGCGCCGGTCTTGCTGTAGACGTGGGCAATGCGGATCTCGCCCTGCTGGGCCATGGCGGCAGGAGCCGCAGCGGCCATGGTGGCCATGGCGGAGAGTGCGAGGGCGGAATGCAGGAAGGGGCGGCGTTGCATGGTTTGTCTCCTTGGGTTGGCGGCTGGGCTGGCGCCCGCTGCTTTTGTGGGGAGGGACCATGCATGCTTTGTGCCAGGCAGGCCCAGGCGGGCCAAGCAGGCGCAATAGCAGGCTCGGGCAGAGCACGGGCAGCAAGTGCCCAACCATTGAACAGATTCAGTGTCTTGACTTCAGACAGTTGCCTGAATCCGATACAGGGCAAACCATGAACCCATGGCACCCCTTGCACCCCTGACATCTTCCCCCGCGCTTGGCCGCGCAGGGCATCAGGCCTTGGCGAGCCGCTCCTTTGCCAGCTTCGTGCCTTCTGCCAACGCTTTCAGCTTGCGCCACGCCACGTCCCGGCCCATGGGCGCCAGGCCGCAATTCGTGCAGGGGAACAGCCGCTCCTTCGGCACGAACTCCAGTGCCCGGCCGATGGTGTCCGCCACTTCCTCGGGTGTCTCCACCACGTCGCTGGCCACATCGATCACGCCGACCATCACGTCCTTGCCGGCCAGCAGCCTCATCAGGTCGGGCGGCACATGGGAGTGGATGCATTCCAGGCTCACCTGGTCGATGCGGCTCCTGGCCAGCGCGGGAAACACCGTCTCGTACTGGCGCCATTCCTCGCCCAGCGTGCTCTTCCAGTCCATATTGGCCTTGATCCCGTAGCCGTAGCAGATATGCACGGCCGTCGTGCAGGTCAGGCCCTGCGCTGCGCGCTCCAGCGCCTGCACGCCCCAGTCGGCGGCATCCTTCATGTAGACATTGAAGGCGGGCTCGTCGAACTGGATGATGTCCACGCCGTCGGCCTGCAGCGCCAGGGCCTCCTGGTTGAGCAGCTCGGCAAAGGCGAAGGCCATCTTGACCTTGTCGCCATAGAAGCGGTCCGCCACTGTATCGACGATGGTCATGGGGCCGGGCAGCGTGAACTTCAGCTTCTTCCTGGTGTGCGCACGCGCCAGTTGCGCCTCGAAGGCATGCACGCGGCCCTTCAGGCGCAGGGCGGCAACCACCTGCGGCACCATCGCGTCGTAGCGGTTGTCGCGGATGCCCATCTTCACCTTGTTGTCGAAGTCGATGCCCTCGACCTGTTCCAGGAAGCCGTGCACGAAATGCTGGCGCGACTGCTCGCCGTCGCACACGATGTCCAGGCCTGCATCTTCCTGGGCCTTGATCCACAGCAGGGTTGCATCGGCCTTGGCCTGGCGAAGCGCATCGCCCTCGGCCCGCCATTGGGGCCAGAGCTTGTTGGTTTCGGCCAGCCAGGCTGGCTTGGGCAGGCTGCCGGCGATAGAGGTTTCAAACATCGGAGAATTCCTTCAAGGCAAAGAGGGGTGGTGCCAGCGTACTTCAGGAGCGTTGTCCCAAGCCGCTGCGCAATGAATGAAAAATGGTCTGTCTGTCTGTCTGTCTGGCCGGTCAGAGCGCGCAATCGGCAGCCCATTGCTCAAGAACATTCCTGTACGGCTTGATGAAATGCTCCTGCGCAAATCTGCCCTGCTTCACGGCCAGCTGGCTGCGCTCTTCGCGGTCATAGACAATCTGCGTCAACGAGTAATCATGGTTCTTCAGGCTCGGCTGATAGATTTTTCCTGCCGCGCAATTGGCGTTGTAGATCTCGGGGCGGTAAATCTTCTGGAAGGTTTCCATGGTGCTGATGGTGCCGATCAACTCGAGATTCGTATAGTCGGCCAGCAGGTCGCCCTGAAAATAGAAAGCCAGGGGTGCAACGCTATTGGGTGGCATGAAAAACCGAACCTGCATTCCCATCTTCCCAAAATACCGGTCCGTCGATGACAACTCATTTTGCTGATACTCGGCACCCAGTACGGGATGCTGGTTTCCGGTGCGCTGATAGGTCTTGCTGGTAGAGGCGCTGATGCAGATGACGGGGGGCTTGTTGAAGTGCTCCCTGTACGTGCTCGAACGAGCGAACTGCTTGAACAGCTTGCCATGCAGGTCGCCAAAATCGTCCGGCGTGCTGAACTCCTGGCGGTTGATGTTGTACTCCGGCAGCAGAACACTGAAGTCATAGTCACGCACGTAGGATGAGAAATTGTTCCCTGCAATGCCGGCTATGCGCTTGTTCGATTTTCTGTCGAGAATGCTGGTCTTCAATATCTCTATCAACGGAAATACGCCACTTCCCATCTCCGCACCCATGCCCATCTCCACGGAGATGATGTCCAGCTCGACTGAGTAGCGGTCTCCCGTCGGATTGTCCCAATGCGCCAGGTCATTGAAGCGGTTGTCAATCATCCTCAGCGTATGGCGCAGGTTCTGTTGCCGGCTCGCTCCCCGGGCCAGATTGGCAAAGTTGGTGGTAATGCGCGTGCTGTCCGATGGGTGATAGTTCTCATCGAAACGGATGCTCTTGAGGCTGAAGTGCAGTTCTGCGTTCATGGTGATCCAATGACCTGATTTAGAAATAAAAACGTGGGTTGATTCAGGCCGCAGCCATTTCCTCGGCCAGGCAGGGCCTGGCGCGGTGCATCAGCTCGACCAGCGGCAATGCCCGTTGCACCGCCAGTGCGGCCCGCTGTATCAGGGCCTCGTCGTGCAGGCGGTAGTCCACGAAATCCTTGTCGGTCGCGTACACGCCCAGCGGCAGGGTGCGCGCCTGGAAGAAGCTGAACAGCGGCCGCAGCTGGTGGTCGATCACCAGGGCATGGCGCTCGCTGCCACCGGTGGCCGCCAGCAGCACGGGCTTGTCGATCAAGGCGTCCTGGTGGACGAAGTCGAAGAAGTGCTTGAACAGCCCGGTGTAGGCGCCACGAAAGACCGGTGTGGCCACCACCAGCACATCCGCCTGCTCCACCGCCGCAAGCTCACGCTCCACCATCTCGGGCAACTGCGCGCGCCACACCGCGCCGGCAAGCTGCGGCGCAAGCTGGCCCAGCTCCACCAGGCGTTGTTCGCACGGAACTTCGTCGGCGATCAGATCAGACAGATGCTCTGCCAGGGCGGCAGATTTGGAGGGGCGTTGCAGTCCACCGGAAACGGCGACCAGACGGAGCGGACGTGACATGGCTGCTTTCACGCGAGATGGCCAAGTTCAGCGCGGGAGCCGGCTCTGGCATCCATGCGATCCGAGGGTGTGGTGATGACCATGACTGCTTCCCAAATGCAAACGAACAATGGGAGCGAATGGTATGGATGCGAATCGATGAAGTAAAATGGTTTTATTTCACAGATGCATGAGCCGTATTCATGCGAAAGTGTGATCCCATCCTTCTGCGCACTGCGCTATGCGGCAGCCATGCCAGAGCCTGCGCGCAACGGGTTTGCAACGCAGTGAATCCAAGGCCAGTTCAGCCGCCCGCCCCCTGCACCTGCACCAGGCACTCCCGCAACGCCTGCGCCACCGGCCCCAGCACGCGGTCACGCCTTTGCAGCAGACCCAGCGTGCGCCACACATCGGGCGCGGTCAGGGGTACGCCGCAGACCTGGGCGTGGTCCTGGCGCAGGGCCAGCTGGGGCACGGCGGCCAGGCCCAGGCCGGCTTCCACCAGGGCCAGGGCGCCTGTGACGTGGTTGCACTCGTGCCAGGCCACGGGCTGCTCGGGCAGGCCGGCCATCACCTGGTCCAGCAGCAGGCGGTTACCGCTCTTGTGGGAGACGGAGACCAGGCGCTTGCCCGCCAGCTCGGCCCATTCCACCTGGCTGCGCCCGGCCCAGGCGTGGCTGCGCGGCATGGCCAGCACATAGCGCTCGCGCGTGAGCGCCTCAAAGCGCAGCGACGGCTCCTGGCTGCCCGTGAAGCTCAGGCCGAAGTCCGCATCCCCGCGCAGCACGGCCTCCACCACCTGCTGCGCGCTCTCGTCGATGACATGCACCTGCACATCGGGCTGCTCCACGGCAAAGGTCTTCAGCACGGGCGGCAGCAGATTGGTGGCCACCGAAGGCACGCAGGCAACCGTCACCCGGCCACGGCGCAGCTTCAGCTGGTCATCCACGCGCTGCACGGCCTCGTCCAAGCCGGCCAGGGCCCTGCGCGCCTCCTGCAGGAATTCATGGCCCACCTCGGTCAGTTCCACACGCCGCGTGGTGCGCTCCAGCAGCCGCGCGCCCAGCACGGACTCCAGCCGCTCCACCCGCCGGCTCAAGGCAGGCGGCGACAGGAAAAGCGCTTCTGCGGCCAGGCGAAAGCTGGCCTTCTCGGCCGTGGTCACGAAGGCGATCAGTTCCCCGATGTCGAATTTGATGCGCTGCACGCAACAGTCCTTCCAAAAGTTGCAATTCACAGAATAACACCCGCTGCATAGGATGGCGCCCTTGATAACGCTGCCCCCTGCGGGCAGGCAAGACCAACAAACGGAGACGACATGCACCAACGCAGACTGATCGCAGGCGGAGCCCTGGCCGCCCTTCTTTCCCTGGCCGTGGGCACTGCCCAGGCCCAGGACTTCCCCCCCAAGAAACCCGTGGTCATGGTGGTCGGCTTCGCCGCAGGCGGCTCGGCCGACATTGCCGCGCGCATCATCGCCAAGAAGCTGGGCGAGAACATCGGCCAGAGCGTGGTCGTGGAAAACAAGCCCGGCGCGGGCGGCAACCTGGCCCACACGCAGGTGGCCAATGGCCCGTCCGACGGCTCGGTGCTGCTCTTCGGCTCCATCGGCCCGCTGGCCATCGCGCCGCACTTCATGAAGATCGGCTACGACCCGCTCAAGGACCTGGCCCCCATCACCATGGGCGTGAACTTTCCCAACGTGCTCGTCGTGCCTGCCGCCACCGGCATCAAGACCCTGGGCGAATACGTGGCCAAGGCCAAGCGCGAACCCGGCAAGCTGGACTTCGCCTCCACCGGCCCCGGCTCCGCATCGCACCTGGCCGGTGAACTGCTCAACGATGTCGCCAAGATCGACACCCTGCACGTGCCCTACAAGGGCGGTGCGCCCGCCCTGCAGGACGTGCTGGGCAACCGCGTGACCTCCTTCTACGCAGCCCCGCCCACGGCCCTGCCCCACATCGAATCGGGCAAGCTGATCCCGCTGGCCACCACGGGCCTCACGCGCCCGGCCTACCTGCCCAACGTGCCCACCGTGGCCGAAAGCTTCCCCGGCTTCAACGCCACCAACTGGTACGCCTTCGTGGCATCCGCCAAGACGCCCAAGCCCTTGCTGGACCGCTGGAACACCGAGCTGGTCAAGGTGCTGAACACCCCCGAAGTGCGCGACAACCTGCTCAAGCACGGCCAGACCGCCGCCCCGGGCACCCGCGAGGAACTGGGCCAGTTCATCGCCGCCGAGCACGCCAAGTGGGGCCGCATCATCCGCGAGCGAAAAATCACCGCCGATTGATCCCCCTTGGCTGTCTCAGCAGCCTCGGCAGCCATCCCCCAACCATAAAAAACCAGGAGACAAACCATGACCGCCATCCGTTCCACCCCCCAGCAGTCCTCCGTGCCATCCACCCTGCGCCGCCGCACCCTGGGCGCGCTGCTGGGCGGCGCCCTCAGCCTGGGCCTGGCCCTGGGCGCTGCCACGCCCTCCACTGCCGCCGCAGATGAAATCCGCGTGGTCACCTCGGGCGGCTTCTCTGCCGCCTACGACCAGCTGATACCCCTGTACGAGCAGGCCACGGGCCACAAGGTCGTCACCTCGCGCGGCGCCTCCATGGGCAATGCGCAGGACTCCATTCCCAGCCGCCTGGCACGCGGCGAGCAGTTCGATATCGTCATCCTTGCGGATGGAGCCTTGGACAATCTGGCCGCCCAAGGCAAGGTGGAAGCGGGCAGCCGCGTGGACCTGGCGCGCTCCATGATCGGCATGAGCGTTCGCAAGGGCACGCCCAAGCCCGACATCAGCACCGTGGACGCGCTCAAGCAGACCCTGCTGGATGCCAAGACCATTGCCTACTCGGCCAGCGCCAGCGGCACCTATCTGGCCAACGAACTGTTCCCGCGCCTGGGCGTGGCCGAGCAGATGAAGGGCAAGGCCACCCGCATCCTCAGCGAGCGCGTGGGCGCCGTGGTTCTGCGTGGCGATGCGGACATCGGCTTCCAGCAGGTCAGCGAACTGCTGCCATTCAAGGAACTGGAATTCGTCGGCCCCCTGCCCGATGAAGTGCAGCAGCGCGTCTTCTTCTCCGCAGGCGTGGCCACCGGCGCCAAGAGCCCTGAGACGGCACGCCACCTGATCCGCTTCCTGGCAGCCCCCGCAGCCGCACCCATCGTGCGCAGCACGGGCATGGAGCCGGCGGCCAAGCCCTGACGGCAGGCACCCGAGCCCTCTAGGCACTCAAGGCCCTCAGGGCCCTCGACACACAGGGGGCCTTCACCCCTCCCCGGTTCGACCTCCATTCAGCGGCGCTGCAACGGCACTGCTGCGGCATGCCGCTGCCCAGCCCTATCACCCTCGCCACACCCATGAACACCAAAACCCTGGTGCTGATCACCCTCGCCGCCGCACCGCTGTCGGCCCTTGCGCAATCCAGCATCACGCTCTACGGCATTGCCGATACCGGCGTGCGCTACACCAGCGGCCTCACCGCTGCCAACGCGGCCAGCAACACCTCGGGCGCCGCGCTGTCCAGCGGCGTCAACACCACCAGCCGCTTCGGGTTTCGCGGGCGCGAAGACCTAGGCGGCGGCATGTACGCCCTGTTCAACCTGGAAACCGGCCTGAACCTGGACACCGGCACCACCGCCAACTCCAGCAAATTCTTCGACCGCGCGGCCATCGTGGGCCTGGGCGGCGGCTGGGGCCAGGTCACGGCCGGCCGCCAGACCAACCTGCTGGCAGATGCCATCAGCCCCGTGGACCCCGTGGGCATGCGCTTCGCCGCCTTCAACCCCAACATCGCCACAGCGGCCCTGAGCAGCCACGGCCTGGGCGTGGAATACGGCAGCGCGGGCGCCACCTCCGGCTCGTACCGGCTGGACAACTCGGTCAAGTACACGGGCCGCTTCGGCGGCCTCACCGCCCGCGCCATGTACAGCTTTGGCGAGACGGCGCAAGGCGGCTCCGCCCGCTCATCGGCCGGCGCAGGCCTGGCCTATGGCACGCAGACATGGACGGTCTCCGGCGCCTACCAGCGCTTCAAGACCGCAGACCAATGGGAGCTGAAAGCCGCCACCCTGGGCGCCTCCTACAAATGGGACAACCTGCGCCTTGCACTGAACACCGCGCGCAGCGACGGCCAGACCAACGCCACCACCAGCCGCACCGTGCAGCGCGTGCACTCGCTGGGCGCCACCTGGTCTGCCCGCAGCACGCTGGACCTGACCGCCGCCCTGTACCGCGTGGAACGCGAACGCAGCGGCCACGCCGCAGACGGCTACACCCGCGCCCTGCTGTTTGCGGAATACAAGCTCTCACGCCGCAGCAAGCTGTATGCGGAGCTGGACCGCACGCATTGGAGCGGAGGGTTTCAGGGCGGGCAGAACAAGGATATGGCTACGGGGGTGACTGCGGGGTTGATGCATAGTTTCTGAGGGGAGCTGCGAGCACCAGCTTCTGAGGTGCCTATGGAGGGTTGCTGCAAGCCATTTCCACCAACCTCAGACGCAGGCACCGGGCGGTGCCTGCGTCTTTTGCACCACCATCAATGATCGCCTGCCCTGACTTGGCAAAGCGCAGGGTAAACAGGATGAGAGGCAGGTCGCTCAGCCTTCGGCAATCTGCAGGCAGCTTTTCCCGGCAAAGACTTCGAACAACGCGGCTTTCAGGTCAGCGTAGGCACTGGCCGAAAAATCAAAGGCAATGGGCAGACGCTGGCTTCCGGCCCACAGCCTGAAAGTTATGCCCAACCCGCCCCCACAAGCCCGCCTACATACCCTGACTGGGGGTAGGTATGGCCCCATGCCAAGCGTTAGCAGCAGATGCGCCTTTGGTGCATGCAGGGCCGCATCCAGCACAGGGCAAGACCGGCAGCACCTTGCGGTGGATTCGACTGGTCGATCAGCTCTGGTTTATTTTCGACGCCCAAGACCCGGAGGCTCGGATGCCAAGCGCAAAGGTGGTTGTTCAATTTGTAGATGCAAACGTTGGCGGGCGGCAGGGATCCACCTGCCTCGTCAACGCGTATCGGCCGCACTTTCGCGTTGGCGATGAGGACTACTTGGGTGTGGCTTTCAGCGGGGATGATTCCAGCGAACCGATGCAGCCCGGCACCTGCGTGAGCGCCGAAGTGGCTTTCGTCTATGCTCCCGAAGTCGACTACTCGACGTTGAGCGCTGCCGTCCAGCTGGCCCTTTGGGTCTGGAAAACGCCTGATAACGGCACGCGCATTAGCAGCACCTTGGACACATGGCTTCAAGACTGCAATGACCAGAACAAGGTTTGGATTGCACTCCATCGCGAGGGGGTCCCATTCTCGGAATCTGCTGAGATCGTCCAGCGAGTCGCCTGATCATTTCCTGCTTTGGCGAAAATCTGTGCCGATGCGATCAGCAATCGCTAGCGTCCAAAACGATATTGAGCGGCCATCGAAAGGGCACCATGGACGGGGTGGTGATTTAATTTGGCAAGGCGACCCTGGAAGAGGTCGGCCACGAATTCGATGCAATGATGGTTGGCGAAGGTAAGGATGGGGCTGGTTTCGTCGTTTTCCCCTACGCGCAGGACAGCTGGAAGACTGAACTGAGCGATAGTGAGTTCATACGGTTGGCGCAGATGCTGGGCTGCATCCCCTCATGTGCAGTACACGTTGCGAGCCGGCACGGAGAGGCCGCGCGCAGTGCCCTGAGTGCAATATCTGCGATCATGTGCAGGCTCCCGAACTCGGTGCTTGATGACGACTTCGACCACCTCTGGAGCGCCAGCCAGGTCGCCGCTCTGAACAAGGCACAGCCGGTCGACGGTTGGTATGCCTTGCGGCAGAGTACAGACGAGGGAGTGTGCGATGCACTCATGACCACCCAGGATACAGCTGGTCAATAGGAGATGTTCATTGGGAGTAGTACGGGGCCGGAAATAAGGGAGCGACACTAATATCACTCGGTGTCTTCACGCTACAAAAACTGCTTAAGCAACACCGACGCTGTTTATGATCATCAATGATGACTATGTCGGCGTAGGGACGTACACCGGAGAATCCTGAGCATGCACAGCCTGGTCCATTCCAGCTGGGGAACTATTTGATCCAAAGCCCCAGGCCGCCGATAGGCGGAGCATGTCGCCTGGGTCTATAGGTTTGTTCAATCCGTGAACTATTTGAAGGACCGTCTATGCCTGCCGCTAAGCCCACCCTCACACCTGCTCTACGCAATGAGTATCAATCGCTCTTTGATACTTGCCAGATCCGTACCGAAAAGCGTACCTTCGTACAGAAGGTAGTTAATGGAATCATTAGTGCACGCGCTCGATACACCAACGTTGGCGACGAGCTTAACGTACCCTGGTACGTGGTTGGAGTCATACACAACATGGAGGGAAGCCTGGATTTCACCACCCACCTTCACAATGGAGATCCCTTGTCAGCACGCACCGTGCAGGTGCCGGCGGGCAGACCTCAAAAGGGCAATCCTCCATTCACATGGGAAACCAGTGCTGTGGATGCATTAACTCTGCAGGGCTATGACGCCTGGGCTGATTGGTCGATTCCTGGCATGCTCTTCAAATGGGAGCGCTACAACGGCTGGGGCTACCGTAACCACCATCCAGACGTGAAGACTCCCTATCTGTGGAGCTTCACCAACCATTACAGCCGGGGCAAGTACGTGAAAGATGGCATCTGGGACCCTGATGCCGTTTCCAAACAGGTTGGCGCCGCCTGCATATTGCGTCGATTGGCAGAAATGGGAGAATTGGATGGCGTGGACTCCGACACAACAAAGCCAGACTTGGCGAAGGCCCTTGCCGACGCTGAATCTGGCTTATTGCGCTACGCGCCCGATGCAGTAACTCTGGGCGGGATGGCACTGCAGGCATTCTTGAACACATTTCCAGGCATTTTTCTCAGAGAGGATGGCAAGCTTGGACCACGCACCTCCGACGCGTATAGGCAGATATTTGGTCACTATTTATTAGGCGATCCGCGCTCGCACTGAGGTCAGGGCACCACCATGTTGCCTATTGGCAGACGCCTGCACAACCAGAATAAAGATAATCTAACCACTGCTGCGAACGAAAACTGGAGAATTATGCAACTTCACGCTCAATCAACTTGCAGCACCTCAGGAACTCCGCATGTAAACATGCCAACTGTAAATTCAAAAGAAAATCCATGAAGATAGGTTACCAATACATTCTGCGCGCAGGACGACTTGCGTCACTTCTAATGCTAGGCATCATCTTGCCGGCGATTTTATTGATGCAGGCGTATCAAGCAATGGGCAAGATGAGCGACATTACAGCGGATGGCAATGATATTGCTTCAGTCATCAATGCACTACCGGCATCCGTTCAGGAACTTCAATCAAACAATGACTATGCACTTCTCTCGATTTCTTTAATGGAGGCAAGCAATCAGCGGACGATGTTGGTTAAACAGCGAATGAAGATATCGGTAATGCATATAGGCTTCGCCGTCATTAGCTTCGGCCTAATGCTGCTGGTTCTAGGCTTGGAAGCAGGCGGGGTCGATATTGCAGCCACGGCCACCCAAGGAAGCTCTATTAATCTGAAAACCACATCAACATCCGTGACAGCAGTACTGCTAGGTGCGGCCATGGCGGCTGCAGGCGCACTAGTACCCAATCAATATACAACTGTTTCCATACCTTCTTATGCGTATGTCGCAGCCAAGCCTGCCGCAAACGGAAAACTGGATCAATTGGGACGTTGGGCGAAAGAGTGCATTGCTGGCGCAAAAAATGAAGCACGCGCCTCTTGCTTTCAAAATGCTATTGCAGAAACCCTATCGGAGTAGAAATGAGCAATATGATCCACACCGCAACGCTGGGATTAATTATTTTTTCCGCATCAACTATAGCGTCATCGCAGAACTTGTTTTTAATTTCCCCGAAAAACCAAAACCATCAATGCCAGTTCACAAAAATCCCAAAATGTTCATACCAATGGAACGATGAAGTTGGAGGATGCACCCTCGAATGCATTTCAATACCAATTTTACCCAATCATCCTTCAGAACCTGTACCATCAGTCGTTGGACCAACAGGGCCGGCTCCGGCCGGAACCAACAATCAAGTTGCCTTGGATAAAATTGTAGCCACAATAAAGAGTGGTACTCCTGCAGAACGCTCTCGACTTGCAAACTCACTTGCAACTCCTATGGTTTCGCAGATTATCTCTTCCAAGGCATCACCCATTTCGCCTGCAAACTTGCCGCCGGACTCCAGAGAAATCTTGAGAATTATTCGAGATGGGTCGATAAGAGAAAGGTCAATGGTTGGAGAAAAAATAATGGAAAGTCAAAGAAAGTAGATTCGTCCAATATTCGTAAGAATTGAATTACCCCAATCGTGACCCTTTATGTGCAGGATAAATTGCGAGCCAGCACGGAAATGCGACGCGCAGTGCTCTGAGCACGATTGCGGCCTTCATTCCCAGGCTTCTGAGTTAGGTACTTGATGAAGACTTCGACCGCCTCTGGAATGACAATCAGGTCACCACGCTGAGCAAGTCAAATCTGGCCCAGGGCTTGTAAAGCGTGAAGATATGCCACCTGAGTTTTCGGGCATTCCTCGGCAAGGCACCATGTCCACAGCTCATATCGTCGTTTTCCAACGGATCCGCAACAGAATCATCGAGTACTGGGAACTGGCATCGTCGTTCGATGCGCAGATCGCGTATCAAGCCGCTGTTCCCGGCGTGCGGGTGCCGAATGAAGTCCTGAATCAAAGGGAAGACTCGGCGGGCGGGGATTGGCTCCAGTACGAACCTGTCTTCACGTCTGACGAAATAGGGGCAATGAGGCGCTTTCAGGGGGTATGGGAGGATGTGTGTGATACCACGCCGTCAGACCTGCCCAGTCTCGATGAATTGATTCTCACGCCATCCTGGCGCCAACTGGCAACAGGTGCGGAGCAAGCGTTGGCGGTGTTCACGCGATCGGGTCCTCGCCCAGAATTTGACCGATGATGTCGCGGCAGATTACCGCTGTGAATTCAACCTATCGCTACCACCACCAAACCAGCGCCCTATTGCTGACCCCCTAAAACTTCCCCCCCCCACCCAAACCGCCCTCCCCTGCATCACCCCTTCAGCCTTCCCCACAACAACAATATCGGGATGCTCCCCCCTGTCCGCCACAGCATGCCAGGCATCGCTCACCCGCTGAAAGCGCCTCACCAACATCTGCCCCTCCCAGGCAAACGCATAGACGCAGCCAGCACGCGGCGTTCGATCCGCACGATTGAGCAGGATCACAGCGCCGTTCCGAAACGTGGGTTCCATGCTGGTTCCCGCCACGTGAACAAGGGCAGCGTTCACAACACTGACACCGACTGACCACAAAAAGCCGCGCCGAAACTGCAAGGCGCCAATCTCCGCCACAAGGATGCTCTCTGCATCCGGCTCTTCGATCACGCTGACACTGAACTGCGAGATCTAAACGAAGTCGCTGTGTTCTTCATCCCCATCAAGGGAGTATTTCGGCAGGTTCAGCGCCTCTTCTATCTCGCGTGCCAGCTTCGCGCCTATGGGCCTTCTGCCGGTCAGACGATAGGACCAGAAGCTGGACGACCGGCAAAGCCAGCTGATCAGTTCCAAGGGAGAGCCCAAGCGCTTGGCTCTGCGACTGCCCCATCCCAAACGCATGCACAAGGCATTCAAGTTCTCGCGGCGGATGGAAGAGTCAGCCATCAAGCAACGCCAAACTCAGAGCTTGGTCCCCACCCATATGGCTCGCCCTTGCACCAGGCCCTCTGCCTTCCCGGCAATGACGATATCCGGGTGCTCGCTTTTATCAGCGTTGTCGGCCACGGCATGCCACACATCGCCCACCCGCTGAAAGCGCCGCACAAGCATCTGCCCTTCCCACGCGAATGCATAGACGCTGCCACGGCGCGGCGTTCGATCCACACGATTGAGCAAGAGCACGGCCCCTTCCCGGATCGTGGGCTCCATGCTGGTTCCAGTGACATGGACGATGCCCGCGTTCACCGGGCTGACGCCGATGGCACGCAGAAAATCGCGTCGGAACTGGAGGGCTCCGAGTTCCTCGACAAGATTGGTTTTTCGAGAGCGTTCGGGCGCGGCTTCAACATCCAGACGGACGAGTTGGATGAAGTCTTCACCTTCCGCGACACGGCCTCGCAACAAGGTATCGACGTCCACACTGAAGTAGTCAGCAAACTTCTGCAGTGACTCCATTCGCACGCCGGTTTCCCCGGCAACGATGCGCTGCAAAGTGCCCTGCCCGATGTCGAATCCAGCATTCTTCATGTCACTACGCAGGCGCCCGATCGCCTTGCCCTTGATCATCAGGGCAACGTTTTCGGCCAATGTTGCGTTCACGAAGCTGCGCATGGGCAGCATTCTTTGGTCTTGCTATACCGATTTCGGTACGGTAGAGTTGGCGCAAATTCAATTGATTTCGCCAGTTTTGAAGAGCCAGCCTATGGCTCAACTTGAAACTCCTCATACCGCTTTCGGTGCAGCTGTCAAAGCTTCGGATCAACTTGACAGCAAGCTTCAACTACACGTCGACGCCTACATCCATGCACATCACCCACCACTTCACCCCCGGCCTGCGCTTCGCCGCACGCTGGAAGTACGCCGCCCGCGCGCCATCGGGGCGGGCCTGTTGGTCGCGGCTGCCGCTGGGGCAGCCGGATGCGGGCAGGGTCGATCCGCATGGCGCCTGGTGGTGCGTGCGGCGCTGCGCTGCCGTGCTGCGGCGGGAGATGTGGCAGTCGGTGGATCTGCCGCCAGACATGCCCTTGCGGCCGGGGCCGGAAGATGTGGCGCTGGCTCTGCACGCGCTGATGCCGCGTTGGCAGGTGCAGCTCAGCGCAGGGGCCGGGCACAGTCCGCTGCAGTCCTGCACCCGGGCGCTGTTGGCGGGCGGCGGGGCCGTGCTGCAACTGCAGTCAGAGGCGCTGCACCGGTGCCCGCAGAGCACGTTCTGGGCCTGGGTGATTGGTGTGGAGATGCATCAGAGAATGCTGCCCGCGCCGGTGAAGCCATGGCCGTCATGCCGTGCGCCCCGCCCCGTCGCGCTACTCGCCATTCCCTTTGGCTGGAGCATGCCCTGGGCCTGTGGCTATGCGGCGCGGGTGCAGGTGAACCGCGACGGGCATTGCGATGTGGATGGCATTGACGGGCAGTGGCGCGAGTGCCGCTGCCTGGCCGCAATCACGCTGTCGCCCGCGCAACGCGGCAATGCAGGGCCATTGGCGGGGCACGCACCGTGTTGAAGTCCACCACGACAAGGTCCCACATGGATGAGACCACGCACCTCACCCACCGCTTCACCCGAGGGCTCCGCTTTGACGGACTGTGGACCTACTCGGCGCTCACGCCTTCAGGCCGAGCCTATTGGGCACGGCTGCCGGCAACCCGGGCAGGCGGCATGGCTGCAGCAGATCCACAGCGGGCCTGGTGGTGCGTGCGCCAGTGCGTTGCAGTGCTCAATCGCAGGCCCTGGCGTTCCGCGCATCTGCCCTCGGGCCTGCCTGCGCAGCCGGAATGTGGCGATGTGGCGCTGGCCCTGGGCGCAATGCTTGCGGACTGGAACGTGAAGGTGCTGGATGAGCCCTCGACACAGGCGCCGCTGCTGCGCAGCACCGATGCGCTGCTTGCCGGTGGCTGCTCTTTGCTGCAACTGCAGGCCGAGGATTCAAGCGATGGCGTGCAAGCCGTTTTCTGGGCCTGGGTGATCGGCGTGGAAATGCACGAGAGGTTCCAGCGCGCCAAGCGCATTTCAGCCTTTGACATGCCCGGGCGCCCTGGCGCGCTGCTGATCTGGCCCTTCGGCTCGCCCCTGGCATGGAACCACGCCTTGAGGGTGACGGTGGATGGCGAGGGGCTGTGTGATGTGGATGGCCTGGATGCGCGCGCAAGCCGGTACCGCTGCACGGCGGCCATCACGCTGGAGCCACTGAGCAACGACATTGCCATCAACGGCAGCTTCTCCTGACCGGCTTTTCCTGACCGGCTTTCCTGACCCGAAGAAATGCAGAACTCCAATCTCACGCCAGAGCAGTACGAGCGGGAAATTCCGCTGGAGCCAGGTAGTCCCGGTCAACGCCTCATCAGCGGCCTGCTCTTTGATGGTCATTGGCAATACAGAAGGCGTGCGGAAGCCGGCAAGACCAGCTGGACACAACTGCCGATGGCCTCCGACCTTGCTGGCCCGGCCGACCCTTATGGCACCTGGTGGTGCGTTCGCCGGTGCGCCGTGGTTCTGGAGCAGCACCACTGGTTGTTCCTGCGGCTGCCCGTTCACCTGCCCCCGCTTCCCGGCGTGGAGGAGCTGGCGCAGATCCTTGATGTGCTGCTGCCCGATTGGGACGTTCAGGCACCTGCTGAATGCGCCCGGACGCCCTTGCTGTGCGCCCAGGCAGTCGAGCAGGGAGGCAGTGCCTTGCTGATGCTGGAGTCACCGGAATGCGAAGGGCCCAAGCCGGGCATTTTCTGGGCCTGGGTGGTGGGGTACGAGCCGGAGCTGCCGTTGTCGTGCACCGACGATTGCGTTGCGTCCGAAACGTTGCCGTCAGCGGGTGCGCAGGCCATGGCGCCTCCCAAGGCTTTGCTTGCCATGCCCTTTGGCTCGACCCTGCCCTGGTCCAGCGGGTACGCCACCCGGATCCAGGTGCAAGCCGACGGGACCTGCCTCCTGCATGATGCGGGCGGCCCCTGGCACCCATGCCAGTGGCTTGGCACGGTCACGCTTGCAGCCAGGCCCGCACCGGACTGACGCTGGTGACTCTGCAGCCGCAATGCACATGCCCAGGTCTCCCATTCGTACTTTCATGCCCGGCCTGCGCTTCGATACGCAATGGCGCTACGAGGTGGGTACACAGACGCGCAAGACGCGCTGGGCCACACTGCCCACGGTTCCCGATGCCCAGTGCCTGCCCGATCCGCTGGGCGCCTGGTGGTGTGCACGGCGATGCGCTGCCGTGCTGCGGCAACGGGCATGGCTGCAGGTGCAATTGCCGCTGCAGTTGACGCCACAGCCCGGTCCGCAAGAGCTGGCGCAGGTTCTGGCTTTGCTGCTGCCCGGCTGGAGAGCGCAGCTTGAGAATTTCCCCGCCCTCGCTCCGCTGCGTTGTGCCCAAGCCATGCAGCGGGGCGGCAGCGCCATGCTGCTGCTGGAAATGCCAGGTCACAGGTTTCGCCACCCGGCGCTCTTCTGGACCTGGGTGATCGGCATGGAGCGATCACCGCTGCGCCTGCGCTCTGCAAACAATCTCACGCGCCTCGAACCCTATCCACCAGCGCAGCCGCTGCCCGAAGCCTTGCTGGCCATGCCCGCCCGCCGGTCAAGGCCCGGCGCCAACCGCCACGCCACCCGCATCCAGATGGACGCCGCCGGGCGCTGCATATCGGATGACGCCGCCTGGCCATTGGATGGATGCAGGTGGCTGGCGTGCATCACGCTAGAGCAGTTGGGCGTGGGTTGAGCTGTGGTCGCGGCAGCCAGGCGCCCTGCGCAGCACGCCTCAGGTCGGCGTGTCCACGTCATCCCAGTCATTGCCCTCGAAGCGCGCCAGCCAGTTCAGCGCATGGTGGCGTTCCATGAGCACGTCGGCGTTCAGCCCGGCTGGCGCGGGCTGCTGTTGCACCTGGGCCTGGCGCACGATCCAGTGCAGGCGGTAGTGCTGGTCCAGTGCGTCGAGGATTTCGCTGTCGGGCCGCATGCGTGCGGCATGCAGGGCGCCCTGCAGGTCGCCGGCCTGCAGCAGGACGCGCGAGGTGAGCGGCACGTCGCAGATGGCATCGGGGAACGGCAGCGTATCGACCAGGCCCAGCGCCCATTCCAGCAAGTACGCGGCTTCGTAGCGCCAGCCGAACTTGGCGATGGCCTCTTCGGAGGGCTGGGCAGTGGCCATGAATTCGCGCTCGTTGGGGGTGAGCGCGGCCTGGGCGGCTGGCAGGCGCTGGAACAGTTGCTCGGGCGCGAGCGGTTCGCCACTGTTCAGTGCTCCGTTCAGTGCGTCGTTCAGTGATTCGGCGCGCACGGCCACGGCCAGCAGGGCGAAGGCGCGGGCGGCGATCTCGTCGGGTGCGCGCATGCGCAGTTCGGGCTCGGAGATCAGCGGCGGCAGGCTGGCCGCTGGCGTGAAGCCGCGCTGCGCCAGCGCCTGCTCGCTGCGCTGCTTGCGCTGCCAGGCCTGCTGCGGATAGGGCAGCGCAGCCTGGTCATCAGGCTCGGCGCCGTTGGCATCCAGCAGGATGCGGCCTTGCGGATCGCGGATGCTGCCGTCCGTCAGAAAGGCGATGGCGTTGGCGCGCTGCGCCCAGCCGGCAAAGGCATCGAGCTGGGCCTGCGCAATGCCCAGGCTCAGGTGCTGCTGCACACGCTGGATGTGGCGCATGGCGTGGTAGCGGTTGCGCGTCATCTGCCCATCGCCGCGCCCCAGCACATAGCCGACAAAGCCGGAAAGATGGGGCGCCAGCTCAGGGTCCGAAAGATCGCGGCGCCCGGCCAGCGTGTGCGGAAAGTCAAGCGCGGGAAGGTCCCAGACGGTGCAGTAGGCGTTGATGAGTACTTCGTCTTCTGCGGCATCCGACTGGGGTTCGTGCTGCTGGTGCTGGGTTTGCCGGTGTTCCTGTTGGCGAGCGGGCTCGGGGGCGGGCTTGCTGAATGCGGTCTTGAGGCGGGTCAGGAGGTTTTTCATGTTCACGGGCTTGGTTCCGGGGTTGGTTCTGGGATTGGGAGCAGCAGGAAACGCACCGCCTCTTGGCCACAGTACGGCCTGCAGACGGGAGGTGACTCAGCCCTGCAGCTCCAGCACCGCCATCCGGTCATACAGCGTGGCCCGCGAGATGCCCAGCTGGCGCGCCGTGGCCAGTTTGTTGCCGCTGTTGGCGGCCAGGGTGGCGGTGATGGCCTTGCGCTCCAGCTCGGCCACCTGCTGGGCCAGGGGGCGCAGCAGGTCGGTGTCGGCGGGGCTGTTGTGGGCAGGGGACGGGGCGGGCGCAGTCTCGGGGCCCGGCGCGGGGGCGGCGGGTTCCACGCCGGATGAGCGCAGCACTTCGCGCAGTTGTTCTGCGTTGATGGCGGTGTCTTCGCTGCGCATGGCGGCCTGCTCCAGCACGTTGCGCAGCTCACGGATGTTGCCGCGCCAGGTCTGGCCGGCCAGCAGGGCCAGGGCGTCGGGCAGCAGTTCTGGCGGGGGCATGTCGTTGCGCAGGGCCAGTTCTTCGGAGAGGACTTCGACCAGGGCCGGGATGTCGCGCCTGCGTTCGCGCAGCGGCGGCACGCGGATGGGCAGCACGTGCAGGCGGTAGAAGAGGTCTTCCCTGAAGCGGCCGTCGCGCACCATCTGCGGCAGGTCGCGCGAGGTGGCGGCGACCACGCGCACGTCAAAGCGCACGAGCTGGTTGGAGCCCAGCGGTTCGATCTCGCCCTCCTGCAGCGCACGCAGCAGCTTGGCCTGCAGGTTCAGGGGCATGTCGCCGATTTCGTCGAGGAACAGCGTGCCGCCGTCGGCCAGCCTGAACTTGCCGTCGCGCGGCTTGCGGTCGGCGCCGGTGTAGGCGCCGGGGGCAACGCCGAAGAATTCGGCCTCCAGCAAGGCATCCGGCACGGCGGCGATGTTGACGGTGACGAAGGGGCCGCCGGTGCGGGCCGATGCCGCGTGGATGGCATGGGCCAGCAGTTCCTTGCCGGTGCCGGTTTCGCCCAGCAGCAGCACGGGGCTGAGCGACTGGGCCGCGCGGCGCGCCTGGCGCTTGACCTCCACGGCCGCCGGGCTGCTGCCGACAAAGCTGGCAAAGCTGTATTTGGCGCGGCGCTCGCCCTGCACGGCCACGCGCAGGCTGCGGTTGCGCTGGGCGGCCAGCTCGCGCCGGGCCTCGTCCAGGTCGCGCTGCAGAACGGCGAACTTGCTGATGAGGGGCTGCAGCGTGGTCTCCGGCTGGTCGAAGAGCACGATGCCGATGGCACCGATGACCGCGCCCGCATCGTCCTTGAGCGGGATGCGGCTGACCACGAAGGTGCCGGCGCGGTTGGTGAGCAGGTCGATGAGTACGGGCTCGCCGGTTTCCAGCACGCGGCGCATGCGGGTGTTGGGGATGACGTCCTCGACCATGTGGCCCAGGAAGTCGTCCACCGAGGCCACGCCCAGGTCGGGTAGAAAGCGCTGGTAGCCCTCGTTGACCCAGACGATGCGCCCTGCCCTGTCGGCCAGGAACATGCCCTGGCTCATGGTGGAGAACAGCTGGAACATGGAGCGCGCTGCCAGCGCGAGGATGCCGTCGGCATCGAGCGGCAGGGGCTGGACCAGGGTGGGTGTGGGCGGCATGGATGGCATCCTAGCGGAGTCGCCTTGGGTCCCCTTGAGATCCCTTTTTGCCGCCTGCGGGTCTGCCGCGCTCAGCCCTGCGCGATGGCGACCTGGGCGCAGATGGCGCGGCACATCTGCGCCGCCTGCGCGTTGGCGATGAAGTAGTAGATGCTGACGCCTTCGCGACGCCGGCCCAGCACGCCGGCCTGGTACAGCGTGTTCAGGTGCTGGGACATGTTGGGCTGCGTGGTGGTGATGTCGGCGAGCAGTTCGGTCACGTTCTTCTCGCCATGGCACAACACGCTGATGATCTTCAGGCGCACGGGCGCCGCCATGGCACGGAACAGCTCCGCAGCGCTCTCGAACACGCTGTCGTCGCTCAGGTCCATGCTGTCATTGCGGCTGTCCATAGGCGTCTGTCATCCTGGTAATGGCGGGTGGGCGGGTTGGGGGGCCGGCATGCTCGCCGCCCCATCGGGCTAGTTTATAGCCCGCAGGGCGGCAGCGCAGGCTCGGCCCGGCGCGGGCTCGCTTGATCTACGGCAAGGCGCCGTGTCATCGCTCAGAAATCAACCGTGGCCGACAGCAGGACTTGCCCAAGGCAGACCGCACAGCGGCATCGGAGCCATCGCTCCGATGTCCAGGCTCAAATCTGCAAACAAGCTCTTGCCGGTTCACAGCTAGCGCGGCAGCAGGCCCGGCAGTATGGCGTTCAGATCCACCGCATCGGCCATGGCGCGATTGCCTTCGTCGCCAGGATGCAGGCGGTCGCCCGAGTCGAAGCGCGCCGCCATGCGGGAGGGATGGGCGCCATCGCGCAGCACGGCATCGAAGTCGATCACCGCATCGAAAGCGCCGCCCAGGCGTATCCAGGCGTTCACCTGCCGGCGCAGATCGTCCTTTTCGGCCTGGTAGTAGTCGTCCAGCGGCGTGCCTGGCAAGGCGCCCTCGAAAGGCGGCAGGGTGGCGCCGATCACGCGCAGGCCGTGGCTGCGCGCCCTGGCAACCAGCTGGCGATAGCCCTCTGCCATGTCCTGCAGCGTGGGACGCGGCGCCTGCCGCGCAAAGGCCGTGCCGGGCCAGGAAATATCGTTGATGCCCAGCAGCACGATGAGGCTGCGCACACCGGGCTGGGCCAACACATCACGCTCGAGCCGCGCCAGCGCATGCTCGCCCATGCCATCGGACAGCAGGCGCGCGCCCGAAATGCCGGCATTGACCACCGCCGCGCCGTGCGGCGCAAGGCGCGCGGCCAGGAAATCCGGCCAGCGGCTGTCCTGGTCCAGGCTGGCCGTGGCGCCGTCGGTGATGGAGTCGCCCATCACCGCTACCACGGGCACCGCGGGCGCCGCAGGGTCGGCCTCAACCTGAACACCCGCCAACAGCGGGCGGGCCGTGCTGCTAATTGCGCCAGGGTCAGAAGTCCGCAGCGCCGCAGCAGCGGACTGGTCGCCCGCCACGATCCAGCCTGTCTGGCGCCCATCCCAGTGAAAACTCTGCACAGGCATGGCGCCGGGCAGGTACAGGCTCACGGCCACCTGCGACAGCGAGGACAGCGGCAAGGCCACAGGGTCGCTGACCAGGGATGCGCCTGCGGCAATGGTGGCTTGCGCGCTGCCGCCAAAAGTCACGGCCTGCAGGCTGCCAGCGTCAATGGCGCCCTCCGGCACCGGCTTTGCCACGGTCGCCCTGCCCACGGTCACAGGCTGGCCGCCATAGGCGTTGGACAGCACGATGCGCAGGCGCGGCCCGCCCAGGCTGATGCGCGCCACCTGGCGCACGGTCTGGTCCTGCAGCACGGCGGGCAGGTTGGTGGGAAAGAGGAAGTCCGCCCCCCAGACCGGCTGCGGGCTGGCCTGCCACGTGGCAGCCCAGTTGGAGGCTTCAGCCGAATCCGCTAGCACCGTCGAATCCGCCATGGCAGGCGTGGAAATCACAAGCGCCAGAAGGGCCGCGCCCGAGGCCGTGGAAAGCGATGGAAAAAGTTGCCGCATGCAAGGAACCCGATGTCTGTCGATGGCGGAATCATGAATTCAAGGGCTGCGCGGGACTAGACGGTCTGCTGGAAAACCATCTGTGAATTTAATTCACGATGAGGCCTGTGCTGTGCTTTGGCAGCGAGGACGGGGTGCGTATTCAAGCGTTTTTTTGTAGGAGCGATGCAAGGCTGAGGCGGTCTTTTGACGGCAAAAATCACATCCTATAGATTCACCCGAGTCAATTACCTGATGTCCAGATATTGCATTTCAGGCTTGAAATCGCCATGCTCACAATATTTCTTCGCCATTTCCGAAGTGTATTCAGTCGAATTCAAATTAGTAGCCGTTGTCGCCTTCGTCACATAATAAATTTCTTCACTAGAGCTTACTTTTCCCACCAGATATAGATTTTCACCAAATCCATTCGAAATGTCCTGAAAAGCGCACCACCCTGATTTTAATTTCTCAACGCCCTTTTGAAGCAGCGCCACTCCATTTTTTGATGCTTGCATATTCATCTTTTTCTGAAAATCAATAGATTGAATTTTTTCCAGCTGAAAGAACATATAAAAATGATTAGTTTCCACATCAGCATATATTCTGATATTAAAGGCAGTTTTTGGCAAAAAAACGGGAACCCAAGAGATATATCTTTGCCCATCTTCACCCAATAGATCATAGGAAGAGAAGAAGCTCTCCTTTTCATTTTCGACTGAAGAAATAAGAAAAATAAATCCCAAAAGTGCAACCACAACGAATGATCCGAAAGATAATTTTATTATCTTCTTCATGGGCTTATATATTAAATACTCATAAAACAAGCGCTTATTTCGCAAGACCCAAGAATGAAACTCCAAAAATTCCAGTGGAGCCTCTATTCCTTACAGCCTAACTAATCTACATCCGCCACCAAAATTACCGTGACTATTGGATAATTTAACATGCATAACAGTCGCGCTCCGGCCAAAAAGAGCAATTTATTGTTTGCAACAACAGCTAGTCCAACATCAGCAAAGAAAAAAATCTGTGCACACTCACTCCAGAATGGATGCAATATTTAAAGACTGGCTTAACTGTGTGAGTGTGTTAGTTAAAAAAGGCCATGGCAATTGGCACAAGTCTTTACCTCAAGGAAAGTTAAATCGCGGTAATATTTTCATCTACCCAAACAACCATATTCACCCACCGAATTATTCTTCACCATTTCTTCTCCAGAAGAAATTATTTCATTATTTTTTATAAAGAAATAAGTAAAAATACCATCGTCCATTGATTCTTTGTAAGCCACATCATCCTTTAAATCACTTGAATATTTTCTCAGCTCTTCAAGAACAACTAATTTTGGCGTATATGGCGGAAATACACAAACAAAGTCGTAATCTTTATTTATATTATAATCAAAACCATCTTTTCTGAAGAAAAAATATCCATTTAGCACGATTAAAATAATAATTACCAATTTAATCTTCATGGAGCTTGCCAGTCTTTTTTTGCATTAAGCGCACCAGAGTTTCTTCTATGATCCATACACCGCCATCATCAATACTATCTTGGAAATTATTTTTCACGATCTTTGTCAGGTGTTATTCTTTTTCTCTCTCGCTCTGCTGCTTATTATTACTTCTACAAAAAATCAACACAATAATAATTATCGGACTAATGAGTAAATAAATCGTCACCAGCATTTTTATATTTCTTGGAACCTCACAATAAACAGAGAAAAATACGCTTATTATCCAAATTGATGCGTATATTGCTTTCCTTGTTGAATGCAAATATATAGATCCAACAATGCAAACCAAAAATACGAAAAATATTGCCCAAAAATAATACAACACCACATCGGTTGCAAAAGCGAAAGCCGGCATGGGTAATGCAAGAAAGAAAATCAGTCCAATCGCATCCGCAAGTAATTTTGAACGCATTGATTTCATTGCCTTTGAAATCTTTCCAAGCTTGTTCTGTAATTTTTCCTAGATCACTATTCTCGCCCGGTTGTACTATTTCCTGGCTTAAGTGATGTGCTTTATGAAGCAATCCTTCTTCACCACTCCATACCTCAAACCTCTGCGAGACGTCCCCTGTGGGTTGTATTCGTGCAGCACATTGCCACAGGTATCCTGCTTTGCTGCTCAGGCCACCTAGCCTGTCTGGTCCGTCAGCGCCATTGGCGTGCCCAGGTGGTCGCAGTCGTAGTGGTGGATGGCAATGCGGGCATGCTGCTTTCTCTCCTATTTTTACAGTTGAGCCTGCATGCAACTGATCATGGTTTGCATGAAGGTCAGGGTCAACGTGTGACTAGGGTCACCCCGGTCGGGCTGGCCTGCGGTAATGGCTTGTACCAGCAGAGGGTTCGCTGGCCGTGGTACCCATGCGTGAAGCTGCCCGGCTTGTGTAGACCATGGGTTCTATGTGGCGGGTGTCCCTGCCGTGCTGCATGCGTTCGGCGTGGGTGAGGCAGCTGCCATCCCTGTCGTAGTAATGGATATGTTTAGTACCATATGCGTGATACGCATGCGGCCGACAGTCACTCAGGTGCTGAGCTTAGGCGAGAAATTCATCATGCGTCCTAGAGAAAATCATCCTTGGTGGCTTTTTCATGCTACTGTGGATAAGTATTTTATTTTTTAAAAATCTTTCCGCACAATAATTTCGTGACCAGAATTATTTCAATATCATCTTCTTTGCTTTCAATGATTATCGCATTTTTTCTATTGAAATTCTTAAAAAATGATCTCTCATTTAATCCAATCTTCTCTCCATCCATTTTTTCTTCTTTTATATAATCCAGAAATGGTTTAATGGTTGTTGTTTTATATTTTTTCTTTACCTCACTAAATATTTCACCAGGAGTTTTCTTTTGATTTAGATATTGATACTCAAAATACAACTCCCCCAATGATATGCATCCATCGGATCTACTCAACAACATCCATTTTTTTCATCTGCAGCCATGGAATTTTGAGCAAAAGTTAAAATACATAGACTTATAGTTAATGCCAATTTTTTCATTTTTATTTGCTATCAATTTCAGGAAATAAAATTCTCTAATCGAAACAATAGCAGTCAAATTTTATTCCATTTTTGGAATCAATAATTTATCTGCAGCAGATTCTACCTAGCTTTGCCAAGGATCGTTTTCTATTAATTTGGGGAATGGGCCATGTCTATGAAAGTCGCGCTTAATACAGCCCGTCTCCCTGTCATGGTGCTGCCCTCGTCGCCAGAAGGCCTGGTGGATCTCTTTCGGGTTGTATTTCTGGAAAGAATTGCCTCAAGGGCCAAGTTTTGCAGTCCGTATCACATATCTAACCCAGTCCGTCAGGGCCTGCAGTGCGCTGCCTAGAGTACGCAGTTGCAGTGGAGGATGGCAATGCTGCGCTATTACTACCATTGTGCCTGTGCACCACTCGGCATGCGCGCGGTGCTTCCGGTCTGTTCGCTCGGGGCGGGTGCGCTGGGTGTCCCATATTTTCCGAGTTTATGTCATATTTCAACTTATATATTTTGCGGGAAATGTCTATAGAAAAACAGTCTATCAAACCTAATGAAGTTGTTATTTTTTATTTGAGGGATTTTTTTCAAGAAATAATTTATTTATCTCAACATTGTCTTTCCATTTATTAGCTAGCGAATTTGCTTTCTTTTTATTTCCGTTGTCATAAAAATGCTTTACATAGTTGAATTGCGCCAGTTCATGCCCCAACAAGGCAGCTTTTTCCAGCCAAGTCATGGACTCTTCTTCATTGTATTCAGAAAGTGTATAGTACTCGTAAAGCCTATAAGAAGCCTTGGAATCAATTTCAGCCTTCTTTTTAAGATTAAGGATTTCATTTGGATTTAAATGATAAATTGACCCGGATGATTGATCTGAATTGGCTATGTTGGTCATTGTTATGAGTATGAATAGTATAAAAATGTACCGCATCACTTCCCCTTTGACGAAGGGTTGAAATCTATCATCTTTCCAGGGGCGGTCTTATCTTGAGCTCCTGCCGATGTCATTCCCATCGGCGTAGTGCTGCCATCACTGGAATACCACATGTATTGATCCGGTGCACTTACTTTTGCGCCCAATTCGTTTGCTAGTTTTTTCGCATATGGATCATTTCCTTTTCCAGTGTTGCAAGAAAGTAATTCCACAGGTGTTCCACTTTTATAGTTTGGGTCGCTCTTGATTTTCTTCGCCAAGTCTGAGGGGGACAGAATTTTTCCCTTGTCATCAACAATCAAGCTAGGGTTGCCATGTGCTCCTACTTGATAAACCCCTGACTTAGGTGGAACCTTGTTTGCAAAACCTCGAATATTTTCAGACTCCGGAAAGAGATTTAAATCGACCAGCCCCCATGGATCTATGCCAATATTTGGATTTTTTGGGTAATTGTAATAATTAACGCCTCCATTCAACCCAATCGGATCCTGATTGATATAACTCCCCACCACCGGATCGTAATACCGATGCCGGTTGTAATACAGCCCCGTCTCCTTGTCATGGTGCTGCCCCGGCAGCCGGATCGCCTGGTGGATGCCTTGCGGGTTGTACTCCTGCAGCACATTGCCCCAGGGGTCCAATTTGGCGGCCCAGGCCACCTGGCCGGTCTGGTCCGTCAGCGCCATGGGTGTGCCCAGGTGGTCGCAGTGGTAGTGGTGGATGGCGATGCGGGCGTGCTGTTCTTTTTCCTGTTCCTGCAGCTTGGCCT